>Ga0209573_1000005_pt1 | contig 1226018 bp, 1142 predicted proteins | sample TNRBio252014_DNA_FD_185870 | JGI IMG/M metagenome (GOLD analysis project Ga0209573, IMG submission 185870) | Wastewater treatment Type I Accumulibacter community from EBPR Bioreactor in Madison, WI, USA - TNR Reactor_6/25/2014_ DNA (SPAdes)... | ecosystem: Engineered > Bioreactor > EBPR >... | reverse complement strand
TTGATGCTCCTATGGCTGGTCAAGCGGCGTGGGTGTCGAGCCAAGCCCGGTAGTTGGCTTCGAGTTCGGCGGGTCGGCGTGTGCCGAGTTCGAGTTCGCTGATGCGTGCGGGCTGGGTGCCGAGCTGTTGCGCGAGGGCGCGAAGCGAGGTGCCGGTGGCGAGGCGGCGTGGTCGGAGATCGTCGGTGCTGGTGACGGGTTGGGGGTTGGTGAGCAGCCTGTAGATCTCGCGGGCGATGTGGCGTTTGAGGGCGCGGAGGATCTCGGCGTTGGTGCGACCCTCGGCGCGGCGTCGTGCGATGTAGGCCTTGGTTCGCGGGTCGCAGGACCAGCGGACCATCGCGATGCGCCAGAGGGCGTGGTTTGCTTGGCGGTCACCACCACGGTTGAGGCGGTGACGGACCACCCGTCCCGATGACGCTTCGATGGGTGACACGCCGCAGAGCGCAGCGAACGCGGCGTCGGAGTGGAGCCGCTCGGGGTTGTCGCCGGCGGTGATCAGCAGGATCGACGCGACGTCGCTGCCGACACCGAGCGCAGCACACAACGACGGGTTCGTCGATCGGGTGAGCTGTTCGAGCTGGGTTCGGAGGGTCTCGATGTCGTCGGTGAGCATCTGGTGGTGACGTGCCAGGGTCCGCAACGCCGCCTTGGTGGCCTCGACCGGGTCGGTGAGGTCGCCGGGCCGGAACCGGCTGCAACGTTGCACCAGCATCTCGTTGGAGAGCTCTTCGAGGTCGGACCGCAAGGTCCCGGGCGCGGAGATGACCAGGGCGTGGAGTTGGTTGATGACCTTGGTTCGGGTGTTGCGGCTGGATCGGAACGCGATTCGCAGCACCCGGATCGACTCGACGCTGCCGGCATGGGACTTCGGAACCGCGGTCGCGTCGCCGGACAACGCCGAGCGGGCGGCGGCCTCGGCGTCGATGGTGTCGTTCTTGCCGCGACGGCGTCGTGTCTGACGGTTGGGTCGGTTGACCTCGACCACCTCGACGCCAGCGTCGGCGAGGTGGCGGGCGAGGCCGAGTCCGTAGCTGCCGGTGCCCTCCACCCCCACCCCGGCGAGCGTCCCGTGGCGGGCCAGCCATCGGTGGAGTTGGCGGTAGCCGGCGGGGGTGGCCGGGAACGTCTCGGTGCCCAACAGGCGGCCGGTGTGATCGAGGGCGGCGGCGACGTGGATGTCGCGGTGGGTGTCGACCCCGCCGTAGACCGCCCGGGGTTCAGAGGTCATGCTGGTGTGCTCCTTCTTGCTCAACGGTTGGAAGGGCACCACCGGCCGGGACGGTCGGACAGGACACTCAGGGTGTTGTTCAAGGCTCCTATCAGGTCACGTCCGACCCGACCGGCTGGTGCGCGTCATGGACCGGGCCGAGCCGACAGATCAACGACAAGGCACCAACGGCCAGTCAGAGGGTGAGTCAGACCCGACCCGATCCAGGACCCACCCATCCTGAGTGTCAGGGGTCGGTCGTACACTTGTTCGCATGTCGCCGACTGGGGTTCTGGATCGAATCGAAGAGGTCGTGGGGTGCTCGGCCGACGAGCTGATGGCCGCAGCGCGTTCCATCGAGGTCGAGCAGCGGGCGTTGGATGCCCGTCGGGCGTCGGTGTTGGCGGCGCTGGATCGGTCGGGGGTCACGGTCGAGCGGTCCGGGTTGAAGGCGGCCGGTTGGGTGGCGCGGGAAGTCGCGCAGCACGAGGGCCGGGCGCGGGAGCGGGTTCGTGTCTCGGCCAGGTTGGCGGGCGAGCTCGCCCCGGTGGCCGACGCGTTGGCGGCCGGTCGGATCGGGTGGGACCACGTTCAGGTGATCGATCGGGCCGCGAACCCGCGGATCGTCGACCAGATCGTGGCGGTCGTGCCGGAGTTGGTGGAGTTGGCCGAGCTGCTGCCGTTCAGCATGTGGTCGGCCGAGGTGCGGGCGATCGCCGAGACCTTCGATGAGGACGGCGGCTACCGGCCGGAGGCCGACCCGGACCGCAACATCGTGCGCTTGTCGAAGGGCTTCGGTGGTGAGCTGGGGTTGGAGGGCCGCTTCGTCGGCGAGTGGGCGGCGGAGGTGCGCGGTCTGATCGAAGGGCGAGCCGATGTGTTGTTCCACCGGTATCGCCAGGCCGCCGAGGCAGCCGGTCAGCAGAGTGTGGCGCCGGGACGCCCTCAGCTGCTCGCCCAGTCGGTGCTCGAGCTGCTGTGCCAGGGCGCCGGTGTCGATCTGCACTCGACGACACCGCCGAAGCCGGAGGTGGTCGTGGTCGTCGAACCCGACGGCCACGCCCACCTGTTGGACGGGACTCGGGTGTCGCGGCGGGCGTTGGGCCGGTGGGCGTGCCGCGCCGAGCTCTACCAGGTCACCCTGGGCGCCGACGGCAACGTCACCGAAGCGGCGTCACCGCTCGCGGATCTCGACCCGCACTCGCCGGTCGGCCAGGTCATCGCCCGAGCGTTGGGCATCGACCACGACGACGACCGCGGGCCGCGGTTCGCGAACCGGGAGCAGCGACGGTCCATCGCCGTCCGTGACGGGTGCTGTGTCGTCCCCGGGTGTGGGGTGCCGGTCGCCTGGTGCGACATCCACCACGTGATCTGGTGGGAGAACGGCGGCAAGACGATCCTCCCGAACCTGGCGCCGCTGTGCAGGTTCCACCACGGGCTCTCGCACCGGGCCGGCTGGTCGATGCACGCCACCGACGACGGCTGGTTCTGGTGGCAGACCCCCGATGGCACCACGTTCTGGTCCCAACGCCACGGCCTCCAACGCGCCGGCCCCACCCCACGCGCCGGATGACCCCGCCCGCGTCCCGACGACCGAACCTCAGAGCTCGCCGGCGTCCAGCCGCGCCAGCACCTCACGCGCTCGCACCTGCACCGCCGCGCCGTCGGCCAACCGCTGCGCGGCCCGCACCTGCTGGGCCACCCGTGGGTTGCGCAGGAACCGGTCGGCATGGCGCAGGAGGAAGTCCCAGTAGAGCGTCGTGAACGGGCAGGCGTCGGGCCCCACCCGCTGCTTGCGGTCGAACCGGCAGCCCTTGCACGAGTCGCTCATGCGGTCGATGTAGGCGCCGCCCGCCGCGTAGGGCTTCGTCGCCATGCGCCCGCCATCCGCGTGCAAGGCCATGCCGATGACGTTCGGCAGCATCACCCACTCGGCGCCGTCGACGAACCCGGCCCACATCCACTCGGTCAGCGCCCACGGCTCCACGCCGGCCAGGAGCGACAGGTTGCCGAACACCATGAGCCGCTGGATGTGGTGCACCCAGCCGTGGTCGTGGAGCGTGGCCATCGCCGTGGCCACGCAGCGCATCTCGGTGGGCGCCCCCGTGAACACCGGGGGCAGGGGCCGGTGGGCGTCGAGCGCGTTGGCCGACCGGTACTCGGGAATCCAGAGCCAGTACAGGCCCCACACGTACTCCCGCCACCCGATCACCTGACGGAGGAAGCCCTCGGCCGACGGCAACGGCACCTCGCCCCGGTCGAACGCCGCCTGCACCGCATCGCACACCTCGCGGGGATGCAGCAGCCCCAGGTTCAGGTACGGGCTGAGCAGCGTGTGGGCCATCTGCCAGCTGTCGGTGAGCATGGCGTCCTCGTGCGGCCCGAACCGGGGCAGCACCTCGGCCACGGCGTGGTCCAGTCGCCGCAACGCCTCGGCCCGCGAGGTCGCCCACGTCCCGTCGGGCGGCGCTCCCCACGTGCCCGGCCCGGTCAGCGCGGCCAGGTCGTCCAGCACCGCTCGGTCCACGTCGTCGAGCGAGGTCCGCTGCACCTCGGGCCACGCCCGCCCGTCCTTCGGCGGTGGCTCGCGGTTCTGGTCGTCGTAGTTCCACCGTCCGCCCACCGGCTGGTGCCCCACCATCAGGTAGCCCAGCCGCTGCCGCTGCCAGCGGTAGAAGTCCTCCATCCGCCGGCGCTTCCGTCCCGCCGCCCAGGACGCGAACTCGTCGGGGTGGCACAGGAACTGATCGGTGCGCACCAGCTCGACGCCCTGCCGCTCGAGCAGGGCCCGCCCGTCCCACGACGCCGGCTCGGTGGCCAGCACCCGAACGCCCGGGTGCTCGGCCCGGTGCTCGGCCAGCCCGGCCGACAGCGACGCCGCCCGGCGGTGGTCGACCTCGAACCCCTCCGCTCGCAGCTCCTCGACGAAGCGCCGCATCGCCGTGAGCACCAGGTGGGCTCGCTGGAGGTGCCAGCGCTTCGAGGTCAGCTTGGCCGTGCTCTCGACCACCAGCACCCGGGCCGTCGAGGGCGTGTGGTGGCCGAGCGCACCGCGCCGTCGGTCCAGCTGGTCGCCGAGCACCCAGACGGTGACGCGCCGGTCGTCGACGCGCCCGTCACCGGAGCGGCCGTCGTCGACGCGGCCCGGCCCGCTCACCGGGCGCCGACCGACACCGGTCGCCGGCGCGGTTCGCCGCTCGCCGCCGCGGCAACCACCAGCCGCTCGGCGAGCTGGCGCCAGATCACCCGGTGGATCGGCAGCAGCACCCACCAGTAGGCCCGGCCGGTGAGCCCTCGGGGATGGAAGCGGGCCAGCTGGTGCAGCTCGGTGCGCCCGTCACCCGCCTCGACCACCCGCCACTCCAGCCAGGCGTCGCCCGGCACGAGCATCTCGGCCCGCAGTCGCAGGAGCGTCGGTGGCTCCAGCCGCTCCACCCGGAAGAAGTCGAGGGCGTCGCCCACCCGCAGCTCGTCGGGGTGGCGTCGACCCCGCCGCATGCCGACGCCGCCGATGAGCTCGTCGATCCATCCCCGCAGCGTCCACAGCGGGTTCGCCGCGTACCAGCCCCGCCGCCCGCCGATGCCGCACACCGTGGCGAAGAGCCGCTCGGCGTCGACCGACGACGCCACCACCTGGCGGTCCTCGAAGACCGTGCCGCCCGACCACTGCGGGTCCTGGGGCATGGGGGCCGCGGGCGTCCGGGGCGCGCTGTCCATCCAGCTCGTCGCCACGTCGAGGTCCTGCACCTTGGCCAGCGCCCGGCGCACCGCCTCGTCGAAGGGCAGCGGCCGGTGGTCCACCACCCGGGCGATGTCGCGTTCGGGATCGACCACCACGTCGGAGATCAGGCTCTCCACCAGGGGCTGGGCCAGCCCGATGGGCAGCGGCGTGACCAGGTTGATCCAGTGCGACGACAGGCGGGGCGTGAGCACCCCGATCGGCACGATCACCCGCCGCCGCAGCCCCGCCACCGCCGCGTAGCGCTCCATCATCTGGCGGTAGGTCAGGACGTCGGGACCGCCGACCTCGAGCACGCGGGACTCGCCCGGCAGATCGAGCACGGCCACCAGGTGGTGCAGCACGTCGGAGATGGCGATCGGCTGACACCGCGTGCGGGTCACCCATCGCGGACACACCATCATCGGGAGCACCTCGGTGAGGTGGCGCAGCATCTCGAAGCTCACGCTGCCCGACCCGATGATCACCGCGGCGCGCAGCTCGACGACCGGTACCGGTCCGGCGGCCAGCACCTCGCCCACCTCGTGGCGGCTGGCCAGGTGGGCGGACAGGCCACGGGGGTCGTCGTCGCCGAGGCCGCCCAGGTAGACGATCCGCCCGACGCCGGCGGTGGCAGCCGCGTCACGGGCGTTGGCCGCACCGACGCGGTCGCGCTCCTCGAACGATCCCTGCCCCATGGCGTGGACCAGGTAGAAGACGGCATCGAGGCCGGCGAAGGCGGCCTCCAGCGTCGCCCGGTCCAGCACGTCGCCGACCACGACCTCGACGTCGGGTCGCCACGGCACGCCGTCGAGGCGGTCGGGCGTGCGGGCGATGCAGCGCACCTGGTGCCCCGCGGCCAGCAGCTGGGGCACCAGCCTCCCGCCGACGTAGCCCGTCGCCCCGATCACCCCGATGCGTCCCACCCCGGTCCTTCGGGCCCCGACCGCGTCGGGGATGCAGCCGAGCCGGCGTCGCCGTCAGACGCGCAGCTCGGCGCGACCGGCGATGACGGCCAGGCACTCCGGGTTGGCCAGCGCGGTGGTGTTGCGCACCTCGCGACCGGCCACGGCGTCGGTCACCGCCAGCTCGGCCAGCTTCCCCGAGCGGGTGCGAGGCAGGTCGTCGACGGCCAGCACCACCGCCGGCACGTGCCGCGGGGTGCACCCCACCCGGATGGCGGTGCGGATCGAGGCCACCAGCTCGTCGGTCAACGCCACCCCGTCGGCCAGGCGCACCAGCAGCACGATGCGCACGTCGCCGTCCCAGTCCTGGCCGAACACCAGGCTCTCGACCACCTCGTCGATCTGCTCGACCCGCCGGTAGATCTCGGCCGTCCCGATGCGCACACCCCCCGGGTTGAGCGTCGTGTCGCTGCGGCCGTGCACCACCATGCCGCCGTGGCGCGTCCACGAGGCGAAGTCGCCGTGGGCCCAGATGCCACCACCGGGACCCCCGGCGAACCGGTCGTAGTAGGCGGCCCGGTACCGCTCCCCCGACTCGTCGCCCCAGAAGCCCAGGGGCATCGACGGGAACGGCTCGGTGCACACCAGCTCGCCCCGCTCCTCGACGCCGGCCGGCGCACCGTCCTCGGACCACACGTCGACGGCCATGCCCAGCCCCGGGCCCTGGATCTCGCCCGCCCACACCGGGCGGGTGGGGTCGCCGGCCACGAAGCAGCCGCACAGGTCGGTGCCGCCCGAGATCGAGGCCAGGTGCACGTCGGCCTTCCAGGCGTCGTGGACCCAGGCGAACGACTCGGGCGACAGCGGCGAGCCGGTCGACGCGATGGTTCGCAGCTGGGGCAGGTGGTGGTGGTCGCCGGGGCGGTACCCGTCCTTGCGCAGCGAGTCCAGGTACTTGGCCCCGACGCCGAGGAACGTCAGCTCCTGCTCCATCGCGATGTCGGCCAGCGCGGATGGGCCCGGGTGGAACGGCGAGCCGTCGTACAGCACCGCGGTGGCCCCCGACGCCGGCACCGACGCCAGCCAGTTCCACATCATCCAGCCGCAGGTCGTGAAGTACATGACCCGGTCGCCGGACCCGATGTCGCAGTGGAGCTGGTGCTCGACGAGGTGCTTGAGCAGGACGCCGCCGGCCCGGTGCACGATGCACTTGGGCACCCCGGTGGTGCCCGAGCTGTAGAGCACGTACCAGGGGTGGTCGAAGGGGAGCTGCTCGAAGACGGGCTCGGCGCCGCGGTGCGGGGCCAGCCAGTCGGCCCACATCACGGCGTCGGGGATGGAATCGAGGCCCTCGAACGGCTCGGGCAGGACCGGCGCCTCACCCTCGGCCACCGGCACCAGGTTGGGCACCACCACGAGACGCCGCACCGACGGCAACGACTCGCGGATCTCGGCCATCCGGTGCCAGCCGTCGAACTCATTGCCGCCGTAGGTGTAGCCGTCGGCCGCCACCAGCACGACCGGCTCGATCTGGCCGAAGCGGTCGACCACGCCGTCGGTGCCGAAGTCGGGCGACGTCGAGCTGAACACCGCGCCGATCGACGCCGCGGCCAGCATGACCACCACGGTCTCGGCGATGTTGGGCATCCAGGCGGCCACCCGGTCGCCGGGCACCACGCCCTCGGCCCGCAGCGCCGCGGCCACCTCGCCGACCAGCGCCCGCACCTCGGCCCGGGTGAGGACCCGCTGGTCCTCCCGCTCGTCGATCGACACCAGCATCTCGGCGTCGGGTGCCGCGCCTCGACCGTCGAGGATGGCCTCGGCCACGTTGAGGCGGGCATCGGGGAAGAACCGGGCGTCGCGCATGCTGGCGCCCCGCTCCAGGACCCGCTCGCCCGGCTCCCCCGGCATGCCGCACCAGTCCCAGGCCGCGGCCCAGAACGCCTCGGGCTGCTCCACCGACCAGCGGTGGAGGGCCACGGTGTCGGCCCGGCCCTGTGCCGCGGCGAAGCGGGACATCGCGGCGGCCGCCGCCCGATCGGGTGACGGGGTCCACAGCGGGGTGTCGTCGGGATGCTCGGTCACGGGCGTCACGGCCCCTTGCTAGCAGCCCGTCAGGTGAGCGTGACCAGCTCGGCCAGGTCCTCGGACCAGTAGTCGAGCGTGCCGTCAGGCATGGTCAGCACGCGCTGGGGCGACAGCGCGGCGACGAACTCGGGGTCGTGGCTCACGATGATCATCGCCCCACCCCACGCGGCCAGCGCCTCGGCGATGGCGGTGCGGCTGGGCGGATCCAGGTTGTTGGTGGGCTCGTCGAGGAGCAGGAGGTTGTGCGACCCGGCGCACAACTGGGCGAGGGAGACCTTGGTCTTCTCGCCGCCCGAGAGCGTGCCGGCGGGCTGGTACACCTTCTCGCCCGACAGCCCGAACATGCCGAGCAGCGAGCGAACCTCCCGCTCGCCCAGGCCCTCGGCGGCCGACTGCACGTTGTCGAGGATCGAGCGGTCGCCGTCGACGTTCTCGTGCTCCTGCGCGTAGTACCCGAAGCGGACGTCCATCCCGAAGCGCACGCGGCCCGTGTCGGGTTCCGACTCGCCGGCCAGGATCCGCAGGAGCGACGTCTTGCCGGCGCCGTTGAAGCCCATGATGAGCATCCGCTCGCCCCGCTCGATGCCGAAGCTCACGTCGGTGAACACGGGCGGGCTGTCGCCGTAGTGCTTGGCCAGGCCCTCGGCCTCGATGACCGTGCGGCCGCAGTGGGGCGGGGCGGGGATGCGGTAGGTGGCCTGCCGCTCCTGGCGGGGCGCCTCCACCAGTTCGGCCCTGATGCGCTCGACGCGCTTGTCGAGGTCGTGGGCCTTCGAGGCGAGCGTCGCCTTCGCCCGGATCTTGTCGGCCAGCGTCGAGAGCCGCTCGATCTCCTTCTGCTGCTGGGCCGCCACCTTGGCCAGGCGCACCTCGTCGGCCTCCCGCGACGTGCGGTACTGGCTGTAGGTGCCCTTGTACTCCACGAAGCGGCCCATGCCCGTCTCGGTGGGGCGGTCCAGGTGGATGACGCGGGTGATGGCCTCGTCGAGCAGGTCGAGGTCGTGGCTGATGACGACCAGCACGCCGGGGTAGCTGCGCAGGAAGCCCAGCAGCCACTCCTTGGCGTCGGTGTCGAGGTGGTTGGTCGGCTCGTCGAGGAGCAGGACGTCGCTGCCGGCGTAGAGGATGCGCGCCAACTCGACCCGGCGACGCTCGCCGCCCGACAGCACGCCGAGCGGCAGGTCGAGGCGATCGCCGCCCAGGCCGAGGCCCACGGCCAGGCGCCGGGCCTCCGAGTCGGCCGAGTAGCCGCCGCTGGTGCGGAACTCCTCCTCGGCGTTCACGTAGCGGCTGACGTTGCGCTCGGAGGGGTCCTCCTCCATGGCCACGCGCAGCTTCTCCAGCCGCACGGCGGCCTCGTCGAAGCCGCGGCCCGAGAGCACGTGGGTGGCGGCGGGCACGTGGCCCACCCCATCGAGGCGGGGATCCTGGGGCAGGTAACCGAGGCCGCCGTCGTAGCGGACGGTGCCCGCCTTGGCCGGCTGCGCGCCGCCCAGCACCTTCAGGAGCGACGTCTTGCCGGCGCCGTTGCGGCCGACGAGGCCGATCTTGTCGCGGGGGCGCGCCGTGAACGACACGTGTTCGATGAGGGTGCGACCGCCCACCTCGACCGCGAGATCACGAACCTCCAGCACCCGTCCAGTATGACGGGAGGGCCGGGTGGCCCCGAATGCCGCTACTTGATCTGGCCGCGGTGGACGCCGTCCAGGAAGCGTTCCACCCACTCGACCGTGCGCACCGAGCGGGGCGAGGGGAACACGTCGAAGGCGTGGTTGGCGCCGGCCAGCTCGGCGTAGAGCACGGCGTGGTCCGACGCCCGACGCAGCTCGGCGGCGAAGGCGCGGCCCTGCTCGACGGGCACCAGCGTGTCGTGGGTGCCGTGGACCATGAGCATGGGCGGCGCATCCGCGTGGACCCGCTCGATGGGCGAGTAGCGCGCCCACCGGTCGGCGTCGGTGCGGGGGTCGGTGCCCACCACGATGCGGCGCAGGAAGTCGGTGAAGCCGGGGGCCATGGCCGAGCCGCGGTCCAGCAGGTCGTAGACCCCGTAGAACGGCACCGCCGCCTGCACGGTGGTGTCGGCGTCCTCGAAGCCCGGTTGGAACTCGGGGTCGTTGGCCGTCAGGGCCATCATCGCGGTGAGGTAGCCGCCGGCCGAGCCGCCGGTGACGACGATGAAGTCGGGGTCGCCGCCGTAGTCGGCGGCATGGGCCCGCACCCAGGCCAGGGCCCGCTTGCAGTCGATGAGCTGCTCGGGGAACTTGGCCCGCGGCGCCAGCCGGTAGTTGACGTTGAAGCCCACCCAGCCCTCGCCGGCCAGGTGGTTGAGCAGCTGGAGTCCCTGCTGGTTCTTGTTGCCCACCACCCAGCCCCCACCGTGGATCTCGACCACGACCGGGCGCTTGGTCGAGCCGTCGCGGGTGGCGTCGAGGGGCCGGTACACGTCGAGCGTGTGCCGCCAGCCCGCCTCGTCGTGGTAGGCCACGTTGCGCTCGACGGTCCGCTTCGAGGCGTCGGTCACCATCAGGTGGGGGGCGAACAGGCCGGTACGCACCGAGCGGGGCCGGGCGTCGAGCTCGGCCGCGGTCAGGTGGCCCGAGAGCGCCGCCTCGAACTCGTCGTCGACGTGGCGCCCCTCGTCGACGAGCTTCACCAGGCCGGCGATGGTGACGGCCTGCAGACCCATCGCCAGCCGGCCCTGCGGGCTCCGGTGCTCGCCACGACGCAGCGCCCGGGCCACCCGCCACAGGTGGAACCCCAGGAACAGGCCGGCCGCCTCGGTGTGGACCCACGCCGAGAAGAACGACGGGATGGTCCACGCCCGGCTGCGGATGCGCGGCTTGCGGGAGTTGACCAGGAACGCTGCTCCCCGGAGGCTGGAACGGAGGAACGGTTCGATCTGCACGGGACGCTCCTGGGGGTCAGTCCTCGCCCCGCCAGTCGAGCACGTCGCCGCCGGAGCCGAACAGGACCGTACCGGGGAAGACCCGCAGCCGCCACGGATCGAGTCGCAAGACGGCGAAGGCGTCGCCGGTGGGCCCCTCGCGCCAGGGTGGGATGATCGCCGGGTCGTAGCCCACGGGCGCCGGCGCGGCGACGAAGGCATCCCAGATCCGGGTGCGGGTCTCGTCGTCGAGGCACCAGGTGGCCCGGCACTCGGCCGTCGCGATGTCCTGCCGAGCGTCCCAGTAGTTCACCGAGACGAACGGGCTGCGCTCGAGGTGCGCCACCTTCACCGGGGTGGGACCGGTGGCGATCCACCCGACGAGGGTGCCGGCCGCCTCGTCCCAGTCCCACCATGGGTGCAGGACCCGCGATCGGGGTCGCCCGGAGCGGTCGACGGTGGCGACGGTGGCCCACACGATGCGGTGGGCCACCTCGACGAAGGGTGGGGCGATGTCGGCCAGCGCGGTCACACCGCCATCATCGCTCAGGCTCCGAAGAAGTCGACGCCCACGAGCGCGGCGGCACGCAGGTCCGCCCGGTCGCCGCCGGTGGCCCGCTCCTCGTGCCAGGCCGCCACCGCCACCTTGACGGCGTGCTCGTCACCGCGGGCCACGGCCCGGGCCACCAGCTCCTCGGCCGAGGGGGTCGGCGGCGGCGCGTCGAGCCCCAGCGGCCGGCCCTCGCCGTAGGCCGCCCACAGCGCCAGCACCGTGGTCCACGCCGAGCGGACCAGGGTCGCGGCCGCCGCCGCGTCGACGGGTGCGAGCAGGGCCAGCAGGTCGCGGACCGCCACCGACGTGGTCAGGCCGTGGAGCACGGCGAACGTGCCGGCCGGACCGGCCGAGCGGAGGGCGACCGCCGCGGCCCGGGTCACCTCGGCGAGGGCGTCCGCCGGGTCGTCGGGCAGGTGGACCGACGCGGCCACGGCGAGCAGCTCCGCGTCGACGACCGACGCCACCCGCCCCGAGATCATCGCGTTGGGGTTCGGGGCGGCCAGGGGTCGCACGGCCGCCAACGCCGCCGACGGGGCCGCTCCCCCCACCGGCTCGAACTCGGGCAGGTCGAGGCGGTGCCAGCTCCAGTACGCCAGGCCACGGGCCAGCTCGGCCCGCCGCACCGGCGTGTCGGCCCGGCCCAGGGCCCGCACCGCGTGGGCGGTGCGCAGCAGCCCGTGCCCGGCCGCGGTGGGGACGGCGGTGGCCAGGTCGGCCACGTGACCAGCGGCCGTCGCCCGCCAGTCGCCCGTGGCCAGCTCGGACTCGAAGCGGGCCACCCGATCCGCCTCCGCGGCATCCGCGGCCGGCCCCCCGGGGCCGGGCCCGTCCAGCGGGTCGAGGCGGCGGACGTAGCGGGCGAGCCACGGCCCGATGGCATCGGTCCGCCCCACCGACTCCATCGCCTCCATGGCCATGGGGGCGTGGTCCGAGAAGCCGGGGCCGTAGTCCAGGTGGTGGCGGTGCACGACGGCGAGGGCGGCGTCGAGCGACGACAGGTCGAGGGCGGTGGCGTCGGTCATGGGCGGGACGGTAAAACCTGAAGTCGACTTGAGGTCAAGGCCCGTCGAGCGGACCGTCGGAGGCGCACGTGGACGACCTGCTCACCATCGGCGAGGTGGCCGAACGCACGGGCGTGGCCCCCTCCGCCCTCCGCTACTACGAGGACCGGGGCCTGCTGGCCGCGGTGCGCACCGAGGGCAACCAACGGCGCTACCCCCGGGCGGTCCTTCGTCGCGTCGCCGTCATCCGCACCGCGCAGCAGCTGGGCCGCAGCCTGGACGAGATCGCCGATGCCCTCGCCCCGCTCCCTCAGGACGCCGCTCCCACCGCCGCCCAGTGGGCCGACGTCGCCACTGCCTGGGCAACCCGACTCGACGAGCAGATCGCCGCGCTGGTGGCGCTGCGAGATCAGCTCGACCGATGCATCGGGTGCGGCTGCCTGAGCCTCACCGACTGCTGGATCCGCAATCCGGGCGACCGGGTGGGCGCGGAGGGACCGGGGCCCCGACTGCTGCCACCCGTCCCCTCGACGCGATGAGGCCCCGGCGCGCGACGATGGGCGGCCGTCACGGAGGGGGACCATGCAACGACTGACCGGCCTCGACGCCAGCTTCCTCTACCTGGAGACACCCACGTCGCACATGCACGTGGCCATGACCGGCATCTACGACACCTCGACCATGCCCGACGGGTACTCCTTCGAGCGGTTCAAGGAGCACGTGGCCAGCCGGTTCCACCGCATCCCCCCGATGACCCGCCGCCTCGTCGAGGTGCCGTTCCAGCTCCACCACCCGGTGTGGATCGAGGACCCCCACTTCGACGTCGACTACCACATCCGCCGCATCGCCGTGCCCGCCCCCGGCGGACGCCGCGAGCTGGCCGAGCTGGCCGCCCAGATCGCCTCGATCCCCCTCGACCGCCGCCGCCCCCTGTGGGAGGTGTGGGTGATCGAAGGCGTCAAGCACGACCGCATCGGGTTCGTGGCCAAGGTCCACCACTGCGCCATCGACGGCGCGTCGGGGGCCGAGATCATGACCGAGCTCTACGACCTCGAGCCCAGCCCGCCGCCGAAGCCCGAGATCGAGCTGGCTGACCCCGAGCGCATCCCCGGCGACCTCGAGCTGGTGTCCTACGCCCTGGCCTCCAAGCTGCGCCGTGGCGGCGAGCTGTTCCCGCTCGTCGGGCGGACCCTCCAGAGCGTCAACAACGTCATCAACGGCCGCCGCGACGCCGACACCCCCGTGGGCGCCGCGCCGCTGACCGCGCCGCGCACGCCCTGGAACGGGGTCATCTCACCCCAGCGCCGGGTGGCGTTCGCCCGCGTGCCCCTCGAGGACGCCAAGGCGATCCGCCGCGCCACCGGCACCAAGCTGAACGACGTCGTCCTGGCCACCTGCGCCGGCACGCTCCGCCGCTACCTCCTCGCCCACGACGCGCTGCCCGACGACCCGCTGGTCTCGGTCTGCCCCGTCTCGGTGCGCACCGAGGAGGAGGTCGGCACCGCCGGCAACAAGGTCTCGGCCATGTTCACCTCGCTGGCCACCCACGTCGCCGACCCGCTCGAGGCGCTGGCCGAGATCGCCCGGTCCACCGAGGGCGCCAAGGCCGAGCACCACGCAGTGGGTGCTCGCATGCTCACCGACTGGGGCGAGTACGCCGCACCGCGCACCTTCGCCATGGCCTCCCGCCTCTACGCATCGATGGGGCTCGTCGACCGGTTCCGGCCGATCCACAACCTGATCATCTCCAACGTGCCCGGCCCGCCGTTCCCGCTGTACCTGGCCGGTGCCGAGCTGATCGCCGCCTACCCCATGGGACCGATCATGGAGGGCGTGGGCCTGAACGTCACGGTGATGAGCTACCGCGACTCGATCGACATCGGCTTCATGGTCGACCGCGAGCTGGTGCCCGACGTCTGGGAGATGGCCGCCCACGTCGAGGAGGCCTTCGGCGAGCTGCGCGACGCGGCGCTGGGCACGACCAAGGCGTCGGCCCGGAAGCGGGCACCCCGCAAGCGGGCGCCGGCACGCAAGCCCGCCGGCGAGCAGGCCAGCGCCTGATCGCCTCGCCCGCGACGAGAACGTGTTCTAGTTTCTGCCGATGGCCTACAACATCGCCGACATCTTCGAGCACATCGTCGACGCCGTCCCCGACCGGATCGCGCTGGTCGACCGGGACTCCAAGCAGACGTTCGCCGAGCTGGACGCCGCCGCCAACCGCATCGCCCACCATCTCGCCGCGCAGGGCATCGGGTTGGGCGACCACGTCGGCATCTACGCCCACAACAGCCACCAGTGGATCGAGTCGATGCTGGGCTGCTTCAAGATCCGGGCCATCCCGATCAACGTCAACTTCCGCTACGTGGCCGACGAGCTGGCGTACATCTTCGACAACGCCAAGCTGAAGGCCCTGGTCTTCGACCGCCAGTTCGCCCCGCTGGTGGCCGAGATCCGTGACCGGGCGCCCGACCTGCAGGCGTACGTCCACATCGAGGACAGCCCCGCCGACGACGGCGACGGCGACCTCGCCGGCCTCCCGTCGGTGGCGTGGAGCGAGGCGTGCGCGGCGGCCTCGGCCACCCGTGACGGCCTGCCCGAGCGCTCGGGCGACGACCTCTACGTGCTCTACACCGGGGGCACCACCGGCATGCCCAAGGGCGTGATGTGGCGCCAGGAGGACGTGTACTTCGCCCTCGGCCAGGGCATCGACGCCGTCACGGGCGAGCGGGTGGCCAGCGAGTTCACGATGTCGGAGAAGGCGGCGGCCGGCCTCGGCGGTGGCCTCGTCTTCCTGGTCATCCCGCCGCTGATGCACGGCGCGGCCCAGTGGGGCACGCTCGGCCAGATGAACCAGGGCAACACCATCGTGCTGCTCCCGAAGTTCTCGGCCGAGGGCGCGTGGCAGCTCATCCAGGACGAGAAGTGCAACGCCGCCCTGATCACCGGCGACGCCATGGGCCGCCCGATGATCGAGCACCTCGAGGAGCACCTCGACGACTACGACACCTCGTCGTTCTTCGCCCTCAGCTCGTCGGCCGCGATCTTCAGCCCGACGGTCAAGGACCGCTTCCTCGAGGTCTTCCCGAACCTCATCATCACCGACTCGATCGGCTCGTCGGAGTCGGGCTTCAACGGCATCCGCACCGTCGCCAAGGGCCAGGCCCAGAACCCCAACGGCGGGCCCACCGTGACCCCCGGCCCCGACGTGGTGATCCTCGACGAGGACCTCAACCCCCTCGATCCGGCCTCCCTCGCCACCGGCAAGATGGGTCGCGGCGGCAACATCCCCCTCGGCTACTTCGGCGACCCCGAGAAGACGGCGGCCACCTTCGTGACGGCCACCGACGGCAAGCGCTACGCCGTGTCGGGCGACTGGGCGCGGTGGGAGGAGGGCGGCCTCATCACGCTGCTGGGCCGCGGCTCGACCACCATCAACTCGGGCGGCGAGAAGATCCACCCCGAGGAGGTGGAGCAGGCCCTCAAGGACCACCCCGCGGTCTTCGACTGCATCGTGGTGGGCGTCCCCGACGAGCGCTGGGGCCAGCGGGTGGCCGCGGTGGTGCAGTTCCGGCCGGGCCAGACCGCCGAGCTGGAGGACCTGTGCGACCACGCCCGCCGCCACGTCGCCGGCTACAAGGTGCCCCGCGAGCTGCACTCGGTCGACGAGATCGTGCGCTCCCCCAGCGGCAAGCCCGACTACCCCTGGGCCACCAAGCTCGCCCGCGGCGAGCTGTAGGCGCCGATGAGCACCACCGAACCCCAGGTGTTCACCCACGGCGGGCAGAGCGTGACGCTGCCCGTCCGGGTGGGGCACGCCCGCCAGGCCGCCGCCACCTTCCTGGTCGACGCCGACGCCGCACAGCGCGTCATCGACGAGACCGGCCTGCGGGTCACCCGGCGCGGCGGCAACCGGGCGCTGGTCTCGCTGGCCCTGGTCGAGTACCTCGAGAACGACCTCGGCACCTACGACGAGCTGGCCCTGGCCTTCGTCGTCGACGACGTCCCGGGCACGCCACCCGGCCCGAAGGGGTCGGTCAGCACCTACATCCACCGCCTGCCCGTCGACGGCGAGTTCACCTGTGCGGCGGGCCGGGGCATCTGGGGCTTCCCCAAGTGGGTGGCCGACCTCGACGTCACCTTCGATGACCGCGGCGCCACCGCGGTGCTCCGGGAGGGCGAGCTGGAGGTCGTGCGGATCACCATGCGGCGCGGCCCGGTGCCCCTCCCCCGCCGCCCGCTCCACATGAACGCCTACTCGTACCTCGACGGCGTCCGACGCCGCACCCCGTGGGTCACCGACGGCGTCGGTCGCCAACACATCCGGCCCGGAGGTACGACCGTCGAGGTCGGCTACGGCCACCCGCTGGCCGACGAGCTGCGATCGATGGGGTTCCCGCGACGATCGGTGGTCACCATCTTCGACGACCACATGCGCGCCACGTTCGAGGCGCCGATCGTGGTGTGAGACGTCGGCGGTCGCCGCTCGCCGCGGCACTGGCCGCGTCGCTGTGGCTCCTGGGCGGCACGGCCCCGGCCGTGGCCCAGGACCCCGCCACACCGGTCGAGCCGACGGCCCCCACCGTCCCGACCGACACCGTCGAGCGGGCGATCCGCTCCGTCGGCATCGTCTCCAGCGGGATGCGGATGGGCACGGGATGGATGGCGGGCGACGGCGTCGTGGTCACCAACTTCCACGTCTCTCGGGCGTCGTCGGCCGACGTCACCTTCACCCCCAGCGACGGCACCCGGGTGGTCTGCTTCGTGGCCGCCGCCGACCGCCGGGCCGACCTCTCGGCGTTGCGGTGCCCCGAGACCGGACGGCCCGTGCTGCCGATCGCCGAGCGCGCCGCGGTCCTCGGCGAGCCGGTGACGGTCGTGGGCTACCCCGGCGGGGTCGGACCCACGGTGACCACCGGGGTCGTGTCCGAGCTCGACCGGGAGATCTCCACCGTCCGGACGCTGGGCTTCACCGCGGCGATCGAGCCGGGGAGCTCCGGGAGCCCGGTGGTGGCGGCCGACGGCACGGTCATCGCAGTGGCCACCTTCGGGGGCGGCTACGGGTCCAAGGCCGACAAGCTCCGCGAGATCGTCGCTCGTGCCGAGGGGGCCGCGTCGACGCGTGGGCGCCAGACGGTCAGGAACTGGTTCCTCCTGGCCGGGCCGGCCGGAGCGGTGTTCGCGGCCATCGGTGGCTACACGGGGTGGCGCAGCGGCACCGGGAGGGGTCGCCGACGCGCCGGGTGGTCGGCGGTGGTCGGCGTGCTCCTGGCCACGATGTGGATCGTGCTGCAGACCCTGATCGACGGTCCCACCCAGATGGTCACCTGATCGCGCCGGCCGCTCGGAGGCGATCGCGCTCGGCGTCGTCGACACCCCAGTCGGACAGGACCTCGTCGGTGTTCGCGCCGGCGACCTGGGGCACCGTGGGCAGCCCGGCCGGCGTCCGCCCGAAGCGCGGGGCGGGCCCGGGCTGGACCGCACCGTCCACCTCCACGAAGGTGCCCCAGGCTCGGAGGTGCGGATCGTCGGGCGCCTCCCCCATGGTCAGCACCGGGCTGACGCAGGCGTCGAGGCCGGCGAAGCGTTCGGCCCACTCGTCACGCGGACGGGCGGCGAAGGCAGCGGCGATCACGGCCCGCAGCTCGGGCCAGCGGGACTGGTCGTGCTGGTCCGGCACGGTCGACGGGTCGAGGCCCAGGCCCGCCAGCAGGTTGGCGAAGAACGCCCCCTCGATGGCCCCCACCGCCACGAAGCGGCCGTCCGCGCACTCGTAGCAGTCGTAGAACGGGGCGCCCGAGTCCAGGAAGTTGGTGCCCCGCTCGTCGGACCAGTAGCCGCTGCCGTGGGCCCCGAACAGCGGCGCCATCAACAACGCGGCCCCGTCGACCATCGCCGCGTCGACCACCTGGCCCCGACCCGAGGTGGCGCGCTCCACCAGCGCCGCGCAGATCCCGAAGGCCAGCACCATGCCGCCGCCCCCGAAGTCACCCACCAGGTTGAGTGGCGGGGTGGGCGGCTGCCCGACCCGCCCGACGTGCGCCTGCACGCCGGCCAGGGCCAGGTAGTTGATGTCGTGGCCCGCTCGCTCGGCCAAGGGCCCGGTGCGACCCCACCCCGTCATCCGTCCGTAGACGAGCCGCGGGTTGCGGGCCGACAGCTCGTCGGGGCCGAGCCCGAGGCGCTCCATGACACCGGGCCGGAAGCCCTCGATCAACACGTCGGCGACGTCGCACAGCCGGCGCACCAGCTCGGCACCCTCCGGGTGCTTCAGGTCGATGCCCGCCGATCGGCGGCTCCGGCTGAGCAGGTCCCAACGGGCCAGGTGGTCGTGCACCTCCGCTCCCCGCAGCGGCACCTTGTCGGGGCGTTCCACCCGCACCACCTGCGCGCCGTGGTCGGCCAGGACCATCGCCGCGAACGGGGCGGGGCCCAGCCCGCCGATCTCCACCACCCGGACCCCGCTCAGCGCACCCACGGGGCGTCACCCTACGGGCGGCCCGGCGGCTGGGGCAGACTGCGCCCATGGCCCGCAACGTGCTCGGCGACGAGCTCATCCCCTGCTCGCTCGACCCCCTCACCGGCTTCTACCGCGACGGCTGCTGCACCACCGGGGCCGAAGACGCAGGCGTTCACACCGTGTGCGCGGTGATGACCGACGAGTTCCTGACCTTCAGCGCGTCGGCGGGCAACGACCTCTCGACGCCCCGACCGGAGTTCGGCTTCGCCGGGCTGCAGGCGGGCGACCAGTGGTGCCTGTGCGCCTCCCGCTGGGCCGAGGCGCTCGCCGCCGGCGCGGCACCCCGGGTGGTGCTGGCCGCAACCCACGCCCGGACCCTCGAGTGGGCCGACCTCGCCGACCTGCGCGCCCACGCCGTCGACGCCTGAGCGTTCAGGTCCGGCGCAGTGCCGCCAGGGCCGCACTGACGATCACCACCGCCGCGCCCGCCCCGGCCAGCGGCGAGATGCGCTCGTCGTAGACCGCCCAGGCCAGCACCGCGGCGGCCACGGGCTCGACCGTCGCGATCACCACGGCCCGGGTGGGCGGCACCCGCCGGAGGCCGGCGGCGAGCAGCTGGTACGGCAGGTAGGTGGAGGCCACCACCAGGCCCAGCACCCACACGGCCTGGTCGGCGGCGGGCAGGCGCCACCCGGCCAGGGCGCCCAGGGGCAAGGCCCCCAAGGGCAGGGCCACCGCGTAGGTGGCGATGGCACCCCGGCCCTCGAACAGGCCCCGGCCCACGAGGTAGTAGCTGGCGTAGCTGAGGCCCGAGGCAACGCCCCACGCCACCGACCCGGCGCTCACCGTGATGCCGCCCCCGCCCCCCGCCACGACCATGGCCACGCCCGCCACCGTGGCCGACACCAGGACCGCGACGCGACGGTCGAAGGTGGACGGCGCCCCCACGACCGTGCCCACCAGCACCCACACCGGCGCGGTGTACATCAAGACGAACGCGAGGGTCACCCCGCCCAGCGAGACGGCCTGGGGCACCGCGGCGTAGAAGACCGAGACACCGAACAGCGTGAAGGCGGCCAGGCGCTGCCGATCGTCGGGATCGATCCGCCACGGCGCCCGGCGGAGCGCGGCGTGGAGGGCGAAGCAGGCGCCGCCGCCCGCCGCCCGCCACCAGGCCACGTCGACCGCGTCGGCGCCCCGACCGTCCAGCTCCCGGGACCACACGCCGAGCAGCGCCCACAGGCCGGCCGCGCCGAGTACGGCCAGCGGCCCCACCCAGGGGGCGGAGCGCTCGTCGTTCACCCGAGGCCGAGCGCGGCCAGCGCGGTGGCCTTGGCCCACCGGTAGTCGGCCTTGCCGACGGGCGAGCGGACCACCTCGTCGACCACCACCAGCTCGCGCGGTACCTTGTAGCCCGCCACGTGCCCGCGGCAGTGGGCGTCGAGGTCCGCCAGCGTGGGCGCGGCGGCGCCCGGGGTGACCGACACCACCGCGCACACCCGCTCGCCGAAGCGGTCGTCGGGCGCGCCCACCACCACGGCGTCGTACACCGAGGGGTGTGCCTTGAGGGCGGCCTCGACCTCCTCGGGGTAGACCTTCTCGCCCCCGGTGTTGATCGTCTGCGACCCCCGGCCCAGCAGCACGATGGTGCCGTCCTCGTCGATGGTGGCCATGTCCCCGGTGAGCACCCAGCGCGTGCCGTCCACTTCCACGAAGGTGGCGGCCGTCTTCTCCGGGTCGTTGTGGTAGCCGAGCGGGATCCGTCCCCGCAGCGCCACCCGGCCGACGACCCCGGACCCGGGCTCGACCACGCGGTGCTCCTCGTCGAGGACCGTGGTGGTGTCGGTGAGGGGAACGAAGCGGGTCGCCCCGCCGCTCGACTCACCGGGCTGGATCCGGTGCGAGCCCTGGGCGCCGGTCTCGGAGGAGCCGAAGCCGTCGGTGACCATGGCCGTGGGGACGATCTGCATGAGCCGGTCCTTCAACGCCGGGGTGAGCGGCGCACCGCCCGACCCGATGGCGAAGAGGCTGGCGGTGTCGAAGGGGCCGTGGGCGTCCCAGGCGTCGACGAGGGGGCGCACCATGGCATCGCCGACCACGATGAGCGTCGAGACCTTCTGCTCGGCGATCGTCCGCCAGGTGGCCACCGGATCGAACGACGCCGGGGTCAGCACCACCTTGGCCCCGCAGAACAACCACGACAGCGAGGTCCACTGGGCCGCCGCGTGCATGAGCGGCGCCAGCGGGAAGGCCACGAAGTCGAAGTCGATGAGCCGGTCGAGCAGCTGGGCCGGTTCGTCGACCGGACCGCTCATGCGCATGGGGTCGCCGCCACCGATGCAGGCGAAGAAGGCGTCCTCCTGGCGCCAGACGACGCCCTTGGGCAGACCCGTGGTCCCGCCCGTGTAGATGAGGTACCGGTCGTCGTGGCTGCGCTCGTCGAAGTCGCGCTCGGGCGACGATGCCGCCAGCAGCTCCTCCCAGTCGACCGAGCCCTCCGGCACCGCCTCGCCCGTGTCGTCCACCGAGACCACGCTGCGGATCGAGGCCACGTCGGGGACCACGACCGCCAGCCGCTCGGCGAAGCGACGGTGTGCGATCACCACGACCAGCCCGGCGTCCGCGAAGAGGTGCCGCAGCTCGCCCTCCACGTAGCGGTAGTTGACGTTGACCGGCACCGCGCGGAGCTTGAAGCAGGCCAGCATCGCCTCGAGGTAGGTGGGGCCGTTCAGCAGGTACAGGCCCACGTGGTCGCCCGGCCCGACGCCGAGCGATGCCAGGCCGTGGGCCGCCCGGTTGGCCCGCTCCTCCAGGTCGCCGTAGGTGAGATCGGTGCCGTCGCAGTGGATGGCCACCCGGTCGGCCACGCGGTCCGACACGGCCTCCCACACGTCGGCGAAGTTGTAGGTGGCGATCGACATGTCAGTCCTCCGTCGACGGGTGATCCAACACCGAGCGGCACGCCTCGGTGATCGCCGAGCCGAAGCTGGCCAGCACCGGCGAGGTGTGCCCCTCCTCGTAGCGGTGGATCTTCGCGTGGGGGATGGCGAGCGCGAGGCGCAGCTGCTCGTGGGGCGGGATGGCGCGGTCCTTGGTGGTGACCAGCACCGTCGTCGGCACGTCCACGCCACCGATCCAGCGGTGCGACGAGTAGGTGGCGATCGCGGTGCCGGCCTCCATCACCATCCGGTAGTCGTGGCGGCGCATCTCCTGGGCCGCCCACGTCTGCATCCGGGTGGGGCGGTCGGCGCCACGAAGGCCCTTGGGCACCATGTGGCGGACCGGTCCGGGGAGCCGGGTGGTGACCTGGGCGGCGCGGGTGGTGCCGGCCACCGCCGCCATGGCGCCGGCGAAGACCATGCGGTTCTGCAGGCCCGGGACGAACATGGAGCTGGTGGCCGCGAACACGAGCCCGCGCACCCGCTCGGGGTGGCGCTTCCACAGGAGCTGGGCCACCGGTCCGCCCATCGAGTAGCCGCAGGCGACGGCACCGTCGATGCCGAGCTGGTCCATGAGCGCGTCGACGTCGTCCGCGCAGTCCGAGAGCCGGAAGCGCCGGCGGGTCCGCAGGCCCCGGCCGTGGCCCCGCAGGTCGGGGGCGATGATCCGGAAGTGCTCGCTGAGGGGACCGAACGCCTGGTACCAGTTCAGCCCGCCCGACGCGAACCACCCGTGCAGCAGCAGCAGGACCGGCGCGTCGTCGCCCGGGCCGGCGACCTCGCGCACGAACGTGACCCCGCGTCCCGGCAGCTCGACCCGTCGACCCAGCGGCAGGTCGAGCCCGCTGACGCCCTCGGGCACCACGCCCGAGGTGACCGGACCCGACGACTCCGCCGCGGTCACGGACGGGCCTCGAAGAGGAGGTGGGCGGCCCGCTCCATGGTGCGGTCGACCGACGACGCCGGCTCGACGCCGCTGATCCAGGCCACCAGCGCCGAGAGCCAGACCTCCTGGAGGATCTGGGCCACCTGGGCGGTCCGTCCGTCGTCGTCGGGCGCTCCCGCCGCCTCCCGGATGATCGACCCCATCAGTTCGCGCACCTCCCGGACCACCGGCGCCACCGCGGCGTCGCCCGCAGCGAGGGCCCGGATGACCGCCACGGTGAAGTCGTGCTGGCGCTGGAGCGCGGCGTTGGCCCGCCGCAGCACGTCCACGACCCGGTCCTCGGCGGTCTCGCCCCGCGCCGGGCGCACCGTGAGCCGGTCCGACAGGCCGCCGATCTGGCGGAGCAGCGCCGAGACCAGCAGGTGCTCCTTGGAGGGGAAGTAGCGGTAGAGGGTGCCGAGGGCGACCTCGGCATCGGCCGCCACCGTGCGCATCTGCACGGCGTCGTAGCCCCCCTCGGACGCGAGCCGACCGGCGACGTCGAGGATCCGGTCGTGCCGGGCCTGTTGGGTCTCGGTCAGGTTCACGTCAGCTCCGGGTGGGCGGCCGGGTGGGCGGCCGACGGGTCATCGTGGCACGGAACGAGAACGCGTTCTAGCTTTCCAGGCCGCCCCAGGCGACGACCCGGCCCGCCACGGCCTCGAGCTCGCCCAGCGCGGCACCGTCGATGCCGACGTGGGTCACCGTCACGCCCGGCGCCTCGAACGCCTCGACGGTGGCGGCGGCGTGGGCCGCGGCGTCGGTGGCCGGGCCGTCGGTGGACCAGACCTGCACCGCCACCCGCTCGTCCCAGGACCGGGCCAGCCCGAGCACCGCAGCGGTGGCGTGGTCGACCCCATCGGGGCCGTCGCCGGCATCGACCACGGCGAGGGCCGACCGACCGTCGAGGGCGCACAGCAAGGCGGCGGCGGCGGCGAAGCCGGGGTTGGCGGCCGCGGGCACCGCCACCGAGGCGGGCTCGGCGGTGGGGAACGTTCGGGCGATCCAGAAGCCGGCCAGCCCGGCGTCGACCGCCACGAGGGCGCCCGGTGGTCCTGCCCCTGAGCACTGGAGCGCGGCACGGGCCGGGTGCAGCGGAGCCTTCGATCGCTCGTAGGCGGGCTGGACCACCTCGGCGATGCGGGAGTAGAGGCGGGTGGGCGGCGGCAGCGTGCCGGCCCCGGTGGCCTCGGGCCAACGGGCCAGCAGGTCGCCGAGGTGTGCGGGGTGCACCTCGAGCACCGGCGTGGCGGACGGCAGCGACGTGGCCACCTCGTCGGGATCGAGCCCGCTGGCGATCACGAGGTCGACGTCGTCGAGCCCGGCCAGCGCCACGTCCGCCTCCTGGAGGCCGAGGGTGCCGCCGTGCCACGGGCTGTCCCAACGCAGCACGCCCTTGGCGCCCCACGTGTTGAGCACCGCCACCTCGGCCCGCTCGGCGACCGACCGCATCCCCGCCAGCGCGTCGGCGCGCTCGACGCCGGGGCCGACCACCAGCGCCAGCCGGGCCGCCGCCAGCTCCGGGTCCAGCATCGGGACCGCCCCAGCGGGCCGACGGTCCAGGCTCGGGCGGTCGTCGTCGTCGACCGGCGCGTCGAGGTCGAGGTCGAGGACCAGCGCCACGGTCGCCGGGGCGGGGTGAGCGGCGAGCGCGTCGAGCACACCCCAGAGGTGCTCGGTGTCGGCCACCACGATCGGGCGGGCGGTGCCGCCGGGGCGGGAGGAGAGGTGCAGCACGTCGCCCAGCACGGCGGCGCCCCAGCCACCGCCGATCCGGCCGTCGGCGTCGGCCAGGGTGGCGGCCAGCTCGTCGTCGCCGGTGGCGTAGGCGGCCAGTCCCGCCGACGCGACCGGGGACGCAGCCGCGGCGCCGAGGAAGGTCCGTCGGACGCCGAGGACGCCCAGGGCGTCGCCCAGCGCCTCGCGGAGCGTGGTCACGCGGGGCTCAGTAGCGCAGCCCCGGCGCCTTCGTGAAGAAGACGTCGGTGGCGAGCTGGGCGCCGAGCTTGGTGGCGTCCCAGCGCTTGCCACGGTTGTTGATGGTGGGGCCGTCGGACCAGCCCTTCATCAGGATGATGTTCTCGGCGACGGCCCGGATGATCTGGCCCGTCACGTGGTCGGCCTCGTCGGAGGCCAGCCAGGCCACCAGCGGCGAGCTGACGGCGGGGTCCATCCGGTTCCACTCGTCCTCGGGCACGTCGTCGGCCTCGATGACGGCGGGGGCGTTGGGCATGGTGCCGGTGATGCGGGTGGCCGCCGCGGGCCCGACGCAGTTGACGGTCACGCCGATCTTGGCCAGCTCGAGGCTGAGCGTCTGGGTCATCGAGGCGATGGCCGCCTTGGCCGAGGCGTAGTTGCTCTGACCGAAGTTGCCGGTGAGGCCGGCCCCGGAGGTGGTGTTGATGATGCGGCCGCCGACGGGGGTGCCGCTGTCCTGGTTGACCTGGCGCCAGTGGACCGCGGCGTGCTTGCAGGGCGCCCAGGTGCCCTTCACGTGCACGGCGATGACGGCGTCGAAGTCGGCCTCGCTCATCTTGAAGATGGAGGCGTCGCGAACGATGCCGGCGTTGTTCACCAGGATGTCGAGGCGGCCGTAGGTGTCGACGGCCTGCTGGACCATGCGGCCGGCGCCCTCGAAGTCGGCGACGTTCTCGTAGTTGCCGACCGCCTCGCCGCCGCGGGCCTTGATGATGTCGACCGTGAGGTCCGCGTCGCGGCCCTGGCCTTCACCGGTGACCGAGCCGCCCAGGTCGTTCACCACGACCTTGGCACCGTGCTTGGCCAACTCCATGGCGTGCCCACGGCCGATGCCGTGCCCCGCCCCGGTGACGATCGCGACCTTGCCGTCGAGCATGCCCATGGAAACCCCTCCGAACTGTTCCGACACCGGCGACGAGCCGGTCCGGTGCGCCCCTGCGTGGCGCCCGTCTGACGCGGCGTCAGATCCTACGGGCCGGGGCGTACCGGGCACGAACCCGCCCCGTCCCGGGCCCGAGCGGGCCGTTCGGCCCAAATCCGCCCGAGATCCTCAAGTCGGCCCGCAGGTGGCGCCGATAGGTCACTCGGGTCATCGACCCATGCCCCCTCGGCACCCACTGCACCAGCACAAAGGAAACCACCATGCTCACCAACTTCGAGTACCTCTCCGCCTGGCTGACGGCCAAGGTCCGCAGCGAGCGTGGCGCCTCCCTCGTGGAGTACGCGCTGCTCGTCGCCCTCATCGCCGTCGTCTGCATCGCCGCCGTGACGGCGCTGGGCAGCAAGGCCAAGAGCAACTTCAGCTCGGTCGCCACCAGCATCTGAGCGACAGCTCGTACGTCGTACCGGCCCGGGGGTCCGCCCCCGGGCCGGTGCGCGTCAGGTCCTCGGCGCGTCCAGCTCGCGGACCAGCATCTCGACCACGTTGGCCGGCTTCGGCGCCAGGGTGCCGACCGCCACGAACCCGGCCCGCCGATGGAACCGCGACGACCCGGGGTTCGGCGGCTCGAGGTTCACCTCGGCGGTCACCCGCCCCTGGCCGGACGAACCGGCCATCGCCGCCGCCTCCTCGTAGAGCCAGGCCCCCAGGCCACGGTTCCGCCGGCCTTCGGCCACCACCACCCGGTCGACGTAGAGGAAGCGCTCGTAGCGCTCGGCGAACCAGCGGTAGTTGGGGCTGTCGTAGTCGCTGTCGGGGCCCACGAGCAGCACGAAGGCCTGCACGACGTCGTCGTCGTCGACCAGGACCGGCAGTGCGTCGGCCCACCTCAGCAGTCGCCCCATGCGGTCGAGGTCGACCGATCCCACGGCGGGCACCGCCGCCTGGTTCAGCTCGAGGAGGCGGCCGAGGTCGGCCTCGGTGGCCTCCCGGTGACGCAGGTCAGCGGGCGGAGTACTGCTCACGGAGCACGTGCTTGAGCACCTTGCCGGCCGGGTTGCGGGGCACCACGTCGACCAGCTCCAACTGCTCGGGCAGCTTCTGCTTCATGAGGCCCTCGGCCAGCATGAACTCGACCATCTCCTCGAAGCCGATCGGCTCGGAGCCGGGCGCCGTCTGCACCACCGCACAGGCCCGCTCACCCGAGGCCTCGTCGGGCAGTCCGATGACGGCCACGTCGGCCACCTTCGGGTGCTTGAAGAGCATGTCCTCGAGCTCCTTGGCCGAGATGTTCTCGCCCTTGCGGATGATGATGTCCTTCAGCCGACCCGTGATGATGAGGTTGCCGGTCTCGTCGAAGCGGCCGAGGTCGCCGGTTCGGAAGTAGCCGTCCTCGTCGAACGCGTCGGCGTCGAGCGAGCTGTCGAGGTAGCCCTTCATGAGCTGCGGCGCCTTGGCCCGCACCTCGCCGTCCTCGCCCGGGCCGGCAGGCGTGCCGTCGGGGCGGACCAGGCGGATGTCGACGCCGGGCATGGGCTTGCCCTCGGAGCGGGCCAGCTCGTCGTCGCGGTCGGTGGTGGCCGCCATCGTCAGGATGGGCGCCTCGGTCAGCCCGTAGCCCGACAGCACGGGGGCGTCGAAGGCGGCCCGGATGTCGTGCACCAGCTGGGGCGGCTTGGGAGCACCGCCGCCGGGGAAGCCCCGCACATCGGGGAAGATCGGCGTGACCGACGCCTGCTGGGCCGCGAGGTAGGCCATGTGGAACGGCGTGCCCGACCCGGCGAGGGTCACGTTCTCCCGCGAGAGGACCTCGGCCGTCTCGGTGGGGTGGAAGGCTTCCATCAGGATCAGCGAGCAGCCCGACTGCATGGCCGTGAAGAGCCAGGTGATGCCCCCGATGTGGGTGAAGGGGAACACCAGCGCGCTGCGGTCCCGCTCGGAGCACTCGAGGCGCTGGCCCATGCCGTAGGCCACCGCGGCGATGGAGGCGTCGGTGTGGCGCGCCCCCTTCGGGTCGGCCGTCGTGCCCGACGTGTAGAAGAGCCACCGGACGGCGTCGTGCTCGTCGTCACGGCCGGGGAGGGTGTTCGGGTCGCCCTGGGGCAGGGCGCGGTCGGCCACCAGCACCGCCATCGACCCCGCCTCCTTGGCGATGCCCGTGGCCATGGCCTCGAAGTCGAAGCCCTTCCAGACCGACGGGACGATCAGCAGCTTGGCATCGGCCTGGCGGGTGATGAAGCCCACCTCGCGCTCCCGGTAGATCGGCAGCATCGGGTTCTGCACGGCGCCGAGGCGGCTGAGGGCACCGACCAGCACCAGCGACTCGAGCCAGGTCGGGAGCTGCCAGCTGACCACGTCGCCCCGCCCGATCCCGAGCGCGGCGAGGCCGGCCGCGGCACGCTCGGCCTCGGTCGCGTACTCGGCGAAGGTCATCGTGCGCATGTCCTCGTCGACGGCGAGCAGGGCGTCGGGCGTGGCGTCCACCCGCGCGTCGACCAGCTCCCACAACGTGCGTCCCTGCAACAACTCGTTCCCCTCCTGCGACCGGATCCACCGCCCCGGGGCCGGGATCCGGCGCAACGAGGGCGATGAGGTATCCTCGCACGCCAGGCCACCCCCTCGGCGAACCGAGCGAGCGGGCCCAGGGTGGAGACAGGATGGACAGCGAACCGATGGACAGCGGAGCGTCGCCGACGACCGAGGGCGGTGGCGAGACCCAGCCCGAGCAGCCGGCCGCACCTCCTGTCGTCCACAAGGCGGGCTACTTCGAGGCGCGACGGGAGGACCCGCCCGCTCCCGGCGGCAAGATCGACATGCGGGCCACCGGCAAGGTGGGCAAGGGCAAGGGCAAGGCCAAGGGCAAGGCGAAGAGCCAGGCCGCCGCGGCCGGGGCCGCCGGGGCGGGCGCCGCCGCGGGTTGGGGCTCCGTCGGCACCCCCGGCGACGTCGACATCGCCGACGACGACATCTCCGGCCTGTCCGACGCGTTCGAGCAGGAACAGATCGAGATCGAGGAGGCGCCCGATCGGCGCACCCTGTACGCGCTGCTCGGGGTCCTCGGCGTCCTGGTGGTGGGCCTCCTCGGGTGGATGCTCCTCGGCGGCGAGGACGAGGTCGCCGACGATCCGACCGCCACCACCACCAGCCTCCCCGCCGGCGCCACGACGACCGTGGCCGGCAGCCAGCCCGCTCCGAACCAGCCGGCACCGGTGGCCGACACCGTGCGGGTGGAGATCCGCTCCTCGGGCGCCTACCTCGCCGGCAAGGTGCCCTCCGAGGAGCTCCGCACCATGGTGCTGGGCGGCGCCAGCATCCTCTACCAGCCCGGCCTGGTCGAGGACGGCATGACCGTCGATCCCGCCGCACCCGAGATCAACCCCAACGAGGACCTCGTCATCCGCTCGCTCGGCGAGCCGGTGCTCCAGGGCATCGGTGCCATCGGGGTGACCGTCTCGCACTCCACCACCGAGGGCGTGATCGTCCTGGGCGGCTCGGTGCGCTCGCAGGTGGCCAAGGATCGCATCGTGGGCGCCGTGGCCGGCGTGGCCGGCGGGCTCGACAAGATCATCGACCAGATCGTCGTCGACGCCGACCCCGCGGCCACCACGACCACCACCGCCGCTCCCACCACGACCGCCGCTCCGGGTCCCACCACCACCGCTCCCGGCGGTGGCACCAGCCCCACGACGACCGCGGCGCCGGCGACGACCACCACGGTCGCACCCGCCGGCGAGACGCCGGCCGACGTGCAGGTCCGCCTCGACGAGCTCTTCACCGGCAAGGTCATCGAGTTCGGGACGGGCAGCACCGCGCTCACCTTCCAGTGGGAGCAGACGGTCGACGAGGTCGCCAACGCCCTGCGCGACAACGCGGCCCGGCTCCAGATCGCCGGCCACACCGACAACGTCGGCGACCCGACCGCCAACCTCAACCTGAGCGTGCAGCGGGCCGAGTCGATCAAGGCGGCGCTGGTCGCCCGGGGCATCGCCCCCGATCGCATCTCGACGATCGGCTACGGCCAGACCCGACCGGTGGCCGACAACGCCCTGCCCGAGGGACGTCAGCGCAACCGACGCATCGAGTTCGTCGTCTCCCGCTAGGGGGACCGGCCGGCGACCGACCGACCGACGTCGTCGGCGCGGCGCCTCTACCGGGTGGCGACGGGCACGACCGGCGCCGAGGTGGCGCCCACGATGGGCTCGGGTGCCGCGGTGAGCAGGAAGTCGTAGCGACCGTCCTCCGCGCACTCGCGGCCCAGCTGCTCGAAGTCCCAGTTCTGGCCCTGCAGGAGGCCCATGTCGCGCAGCTGCACCATGTGCACGCACAGCAGGTCGTCCCAGTTGCCCGACTCGGGCGGCATGACCTCGTAGGTGTAGCTGTCGACGAAGACGCCGGCCACGTCGTGCTCGGCGAACCACTCGACGCAGCTGAGGCCCAGGCCGACCGTCTTCCAGTCCTGGCCGCAGGCGTAGCGGCGCCGCTCGCCGTCGTGGTACCAGCCGATGTCGCCGGTGCGCACGCACAGCACGTCGCCGGGCTGCACGTCGACCTTGGCGAGCTCGACCGCGGCGTCGAGGTCGTCGCGGGTCACGGCGTGGCCGACCTCGACCCGCTCGGCGCCCCGGGCCCGGGCGACGTCGAGGAGGATCCCGCGGCTCACGATGGACGGCAGCTGCTCGGCACCGCACCAGCGGGCGCCGCCGTGGGCGCCGATCGTCGACTGCGGCCGGTCGTTCCAGAGCAGCCCGTCGTAGGAGATGTGGCTGAGGGCGTCGATGTGGGTGCCGGCGCAGGTCGACATGGTGACCAGGTCGTCGCAGCCCTCCCAGATGCCGGGCGCCATCTTGTCGCGCTCGTTCATGGACGTGAAGGTGAGGATCGGGTTGTAGCGGCCGGCCGGCTGGCCCACCTGGATGCCCTCGGCCTTGAGGTCGACGGCCAGGCGGATGGGGTGACCGTCGCGCACCGCGGCGGCTCCCCGGCGGGCCGCCTCGGGCGTGAGCAGGTTGCCGCAGCCCAGCTGGTCGTCGTCGCCCCAGCGGCCCCAGTTGGAGACCTTGGCGGCGAGCTCGCGGACCTCGTCGCTCAGCGCCATCAGGGCTGGACCCGCAGCACGCCCCGGGCCAGCTTGCCCTCGTGCAACTCGTGGAGCGCCTGGTCGAACTCGGTGAGGTCGTAGGTGGCCGAGACCAGCTCGTCGAGCTTCAGCCGACCCTGCTGGTAGAGCCGCATCATGAGCGGGATGTCGTACTGGGGGCGGGCCGAGCCGTAGCGGCAACCCATGATCGTCTTGTCGTTGTACATGGTGTTGACCACGAAGCTGGCCTCGCTGCCCATCTTGGGCACGCCCAGCATCACGACCGTGCCGCCCCAGTCCAACATCTCGGTGGACGCCTTGATGAGCGCGGTGGCGCCCACGCACTCGAAGACGTAGTCGACACCGTTGGGGCAGATCTCCTTGACCATCTCGACGACGTCGTCCTCGGGGCCGGGGCAGAGGAAGTGCGTGGCGCCGAACTGGCGGGCGTACGCCTCCTTGGAGGGGTTGGTGTCGACCGCGATGATCGGCAGGGCGTCGCTGAGCGCCGCGCCCTGGATGGCGTTGAGGCCGATGCCGCCCACGCCGATGACCACGACCGACTCGCCGTGGGTGACCTTGGCCCGGTTGAACACGGCGCCCACGCCGGTGAGCACACCGCAGCCCACGAGCGACGCCGAGGCGAAGGGCACCTCGTCGGGGATCTTCACGGCCTGGGTGGCCTTCACCACCGTCTCCTCGCAGAACACGCCCAGGTTGGCGAACTGGAAGAGCTTGTCGTCGCCGCAGGTGAAGGGGCGGCTGAGCTTGCCCAGCGACTGGCGGCAGAACGTGGGCTTGCCCCGGTCGCAGGCGCCGCACTGACCGCAGTTGCCCAGGGTGGAGAGCACGACGTGGTCGCCCACCTTCACGTTGGTCACGTCGGGGGCGACGGCCACCACCTCGCCGGCGCCCTCGTGGCCGAGGACCACCGGCGGCGGGAACATGATCGTGCCGTTCAGCACCGACACGTCGGAGTGGCAGAGGCCGGCGGCCTCGATGCGCACCCGCACCTCGCCGGCGCGGAGGTCGCGGACCGCCACCCCCGTCTCGACCTTGGCCTCGGACCCGTCCCACACGATCGCTCTCATGGCCCGGAGCGTACTTTCCGAGCTGGAACGCGTTTCAGTTGGCTGCCGGGCCAACCGAGCCGACGTCGCGGTCGCACCGTTCAGACCGTTCTGGAGAGATCCAGCACCCTGGGCGAGGCCCAGGCTCTCCAGAACGCAGAGGTGGGCGGTCGCTCAGCCCTCGACGAGCCGACCCGAGCCGGCGATGTAGGAAACGATCGGGGCGACCGCCCAGCACAGCCACGGTCTCCAGGACGGCTCCCAGCTCTGCGTCGCCAACCGCCACGCGTCGCTCCACCCAACCCAGATCGGGATCTCAGCCGTGGCGCCCAGCGCCTCCACGGCAGCCGAGCGCGCCCCGATAAAGACAGACGGGCACCCCCATCAGGACGAACACCGCGCTCGCTACGCCGACTCGGTCGTTCGTTCTCCCGTTGACGGCCCAACCGCTCAGGCCGACGAGAGGCCCGAGGCCGAGCAGGAACCAGACAGGGATGGAGCCGACCGAGGAGAGGACGAGCGCCAGGGCGAGCGACGAGACAACGGTGACACCGCCGGCAACTGCGATCGCCCGACCGGGGCGGGACGGAGCGATCAGTTCACTCGCCGAGAGTTCGGGGCTCGCCACAGATCGAGCGTAACCGCAGCCACCTCGCGCGAAGTCAGCGAAGCGTTGTGGAGGTGATCGGCGTTCCGGAGCACTCCCATGCGGATCCCGACTGCACGTAGGTGCCCCGCAAGAGGAACTGCTCGAGAACCGGTCGTTGCGCCGGGGTGGCGTCGTCGAGGGTCCACTCCTCCGGGACGTGCAGCTCACGCCCGAACGTCGTGTCCTCCTCCCCGTCCCGGACCGTCGCCGCGATCGCCCCGGGCGACGGCTCCGGACCCCACACCCCGTCGACCGACAGGTACTCGGTATGGCTCGGAACGGTCACCTCGACGCACCCGTAGCGATCGGGGTCGGCGAGCATCTCGGTCATCGACGGCGGGCGAAGACGTTCGGACCGCTCCTGCCAGGTCTGGCACCGGAGCCCCATCCAGAACAGCGCGGCCACCAGCGCCAAGACCATCCCGACGCGCTCGCTCCTCGAGGCCTCCTTCCACGACCTCGGTCGCAGCGGCGGACCCTCGGGGTCGACCACGGAACGGAGCCGCCGCCGGCCTCAGCCGGGCCAGACGATGGACTGGAGCTCGGAGTAGGCCCACAGGCCGTAGGAGCCGCCGTCGCGACCGACGCCTGACTGCTTGAAGCCGCCGAAGGGGGCCTCGTGGTTGCGCTGCAGCGAGTTGATGCCCACGTTGCCCGAGCGCAGGCGCTGGGCGACGTTCCAGGCCCGGGGCGTGTCCTTCGAGAAGACGTAGCTGTAGAGCCCGAAGTCGGAGTCGTTGGCGATGGCCACCGCCTCGTCCTCGTCGTCGAAGGGCACGACCACGACGACCGGGCCGAAGATCTCCTCGCGCACCGCCGTCATCTGGTTGTTGGCGTTGGCGATGAGCGTCGGGGCGACGAAGAAGCCGCGCTCCATGCCGCCGCGGTCGCCGCCGGCCACGATCTCGGCGCCCTCGTCGCGGGCCGACTGGATGTAGCCCTCCACCCGGTCGCGGTGCACACCGGTGATGACGGGGCCCACCACGGTGTCGCGCTCGAGCGGGTCGCCCACCTTCATGTGCTGGGCGGCCTGCTGGAGGCCGGCGACCAGCTGGTCGTAGATGCCTCGTTGGGCGATCACCCGCGTGGGGGCCGTGCAGATCTGGCCCGAGTGGAAGCCCCACACCGAGGCGATGCCGCCGATCGCCGCCCGCAGGTCGGCGTCGTCGAAGACGATGCAGGCGCCCTTGCCGCCCAGCTCGAGCAACAGGCGCTTCATCTCGCCACCGGCCACCGAGCCGATGCGGCGGCCCACCGCAGTGGAGCCGGTGAAGCTGATCATGTCGACCGCCGGTGAGCTGACCAGCGCCTCCGACGCCGCCACGTCGGTGCCGCACACCACGTTGATCACGCCGGGCGGGAAGCCGGCGTCGTGCATCAGCTCGACCAGCTTGATGACGCCGATGGGGTCCTGGGGCGCCGGCTTCACCACGACCGTGTTGCCCATGGCCAGAGCGGGGCCGATCTTGCCGGCCATGTTGGTCATGGGGAAGTTGTAGGAGGTGATGCAGCTGACGACGCCGACGGGTGCCCGGCGGGCCACGGCCGAGATCACGCCGCCGGGGGCCAGCGGCGTGTTCGGCATGACGGCCGGCGGGAGCGGGTCGATGGTGGGCTCCATCGCGCCCCGCGCGTAGCGGCGGAAGCGGGCCGCGGCCTGGGGCACCTGGAGGCTCTTGGCCGTGCGCATGGTGGCGCCGGTCTCGGCCTGCACGATGGGAACGAACTCGTCGAGGCGCTGCTCGAGGAGCGACGCCGCCGCCTCCAGCAGGTTGGCCCGGTGCTCGGGTGTGGTGCGCGACCACGAGTCGAACGCGTCGCGGGCCGCCTCGGTGGCGGCGAGGGACTGCTCGACCGACGCCTGCGGGGCGTGGCCCACCACCTCCTCGGTTGCGGGGTTGATCACCTCGTAGGTGCCGGCGGCCCCCTCGGACCACTCGCCACCGATGCCCACCCGATACGTCTCAGCCACAGCTCACCCCACGAAGTAAAACGAGAACGCGTTCTCGTTCACCCTAGTGGCGCGCCGAGCTCGCACCGTCGGGGCCGGGCGAGCGGCCCGTGCGATGATCCCGGGGTGCCGATCACCTCACCGATCCGAACCCTCGCCGTGCTCACCGCCCTCGTCCTGGCCGCCACCACCGGGTGCGGCGACGGGGCCGACGAGGCGAGCGGGTCGGGGACCGCCCGGCTCACCTACGAGGCCGACGACGGACCGGGTGCCGTGGGCGACACGATCGACCCCGCCGAGCTGGGCATCGGCGGCGCCGCCGAGGCCGCCACCAAGATCGGTCGCCGCACCTACCGGCTCCCCGAGGAGGGCGGTGCCACCACCTTCGTCGTGCCCCCCCAGCGGTGGAAGGACGCCGAGGCCGCGGCCATCGAGGCACGCCGCGCCCCCGATGTCGCCGACTGCGATGCGCTGGCCACCCACGACGCCGAGGCGGCCGACGCCGCCCTCGAGGGGATGACCGCGGCCGCGCTCGACGCCCTCGACGTGGTCGACCGGCAGTACGCCGTGTCGGAGCGCCTCCTGCCCATGCTGGAGGACAGCCGCGCCTTCGTCGAGACCACCCCCTGCGATCTGGTGGAGCTGGCCGCCGCCCTGGTCGACCAGCTGGCGCCGTCCACCCGTGAGGTCATGGCCCGTGCCCTGCCCCCGCTCGACCTGACGGGGTCGACGCCGGTCGAGCGGGAGCCCTCGTTGGACCCCCAGCTCGTGGCCGGCCTCCTGCAGCCGGTCGAGCGGTGACCCGGCGGCCGCTCGCCGCCGCCGTCATCGTGGCGATCGCCGCCCTGGCCGCGTGCGGTGACCCCGAGGGCGGGCCGACGCCCGGATCGGGGGACACCAGCCCCACCGCGTCCGCAGGCGCGCCCACCGCCGCCGAGCTGGTGGTCCGAGCCCACCGATTCACCACCTCGGCCGCCGCCGAGTCGCTGCTGGGCCGCCAGGAGGTGTGGACCGCCGAGTGCATGCGCCGGGCCGGCTTCGCCTACGCGCCGGTGACCCCACCTCCGGCCCGTCCCGCCACCGACGCGGTCGACTACGGCCTGGTGGACCACTTCCTCGGGGGCGGCCAGGACCGCGAGAACGCGGCAACGCTCGACGCGCTCGACCCCACCGACGCCCTGGCGTGGCGCACCGCGCTGGACGGGCCGCCCCGCTCCATGGAGGAGGACCGCCCCGCCACCGACGACCCCGCGGTCGGCGGCTGCGGCCCGGTGGCGCTGGCCGCCCTGGTCGGTGTGACCGAGGCCGCCGCGGTCGCCGACGTGGTCGGGACCGCCGCCGAGCTGGCCGCCGAGGCGCAGTCGGACCCCGAGGTCCGACGGGCTCGGGCCGAGCGGGTCGAATGCCTCCGGGGGAGCGGGATCGTCCTGAGCGCCGAGGAGGTGGCGGTCGACGTCGAGCCCTTCCCGGTCGTCCGCGACTGGGTGGACGCGACGCTCCCCGGCTGGTCCGAGCAGGCGGCGACGGAACGCCGACGACGGGCCGCCGAGCCCGCGGTCGCGCCCGTCATCGAGGCCCTCCGGGACCGCGAGCGGTCGCTGCGGACGGCCGATCGCCGTTGCGGCGACCGAGCGGAGGAGGACCGGGCCACCGAGGCCGCGCTGGGTCGTCGGGCGGCCGACCTGGGGTGGGACGCGGCCCGTCGTCGGGCCGCGTCCGGCGCGCTCGACGCCGTCGAGCGCGCCGCCGGCTGACCGCCGGCGACCCCACCTCCGACGTTGCCGGGGAGCCATCCCCGGCAACGCCGCCGCCGCTCCGGCGTCTGTCACCCGACCGCACCACCTGCGGTCCACGACAGAGAGGAACCACCATGACCACCACCATGACGAAGGCCGCGCGGGTCGTCGTCCCCCTCGGCATCGCCGCCGCCACGATGGGCGGCGTCCTGCCGGCCGGCGCCGATGTCTGGGTCAACGGGATGAAGGACCCCTACGAGGTGAAGAGCGGGTCGAGCGACAAGGTCGCCGGGCAGCTCAACTTCGGCGGCTCGATGGCCAACGGCTACTCGTGGGACACCCACCTCACCGTGGAGGCCTCGTACTGGGGCTGGAGGACCGTCGGCGGGACCAAGAAGTTCTACGACTGGTCGCAGGCCGGGAACTACCAGAAGACCGGCACGGGTTGCTACAACCCGAAGGGCACCGCCAACTACAAGACCCACGGGCACGTCTCGTTCATCACGACGGGCACCGTGCGCGTCGAGGTGAGCGGTGGCGGCTACGGCGGCTCGACCAGCTTCCCGGCCGGCGTCGCGGTGAACCGCCAGTACGACGGCAACACCGTCAACCACTGGTGCAACTGAGCCGACCCGTCGGTGCCGCCGTCGGCCGGTCGCGCCCACGGGCGCGACCGGCCGACCCGGCCGAACCCTGGAGAACCACATGCCCCGACGCCCATCCCGCACGCCGGTCGCGCTCGCGCTGACGCTGACCGCGACCCTCGCCGCCCCGCTCGTCGGGTGCCGGCCCACCGGCGACGCCCCCGCCCTCCCCTACCCCACCGACGCCGGCACCGGCCGCGTCGGCGAGCCGGTCCCCCTCGGCGACCTCGGCATCTCGAGCACCGACGCGCGGGCCGTGGCCGTCAAGGTCGGGCGCCGGACCTACCGCCTGAGCGACGGCGCCGGCACGAGCTGGTTCGTGCTCCCGCCCCGCCGCTACGTCGACGCCGAGCGCTCGGCGATCGAGCAGGTCGCCGCCCGGACCACCCGACCCGCCGACTGCGACGCGGTGACCGCCGAGCTGCGCGACGGCGCACGTCGCGCCATCGGCCACCTGACGCCCGAGGCGGTGGACGGGCTGCCCGTCGAGGACCGCCACTACGCGGTGACCGAGCCCCTGCTCGACGACGTCGAGGCGGCCCGCACCGACGCCGCAGCCCTCGGCTGCGACCGCCTGGCCCTCGCCGAGGCCCTGCTCGGGGGGCTCGCCCCGACGGTGCGGGGCGTCCTGGAGCGGGCCCTCACCCCCCTCGACCTGACCGACGGGCGCGCCCGCGAGCGCGACCGCACCGTGACCCCCACCGACGTCGCCCAGCTGCTGGCGCCGGTGAGCCGCTGACCCGAGGAGCACCCCATGCCCGTCCGATCCCACCCCACCCCGTCCCGGCCGGCGCGCCGGCACCCGCTCCGCTCCGGCGTCGCCGTGATCGTCCTGGCCGTCGCGGCCTCCGGCTGCGGCGCCCCCGACCGAGCCGGCGCCGACGAGCTCGACGAGGTCACCGCCGACCTGGCCGCCTTCGAGCGCTCCGGGGACCGCGACGCCCTGGTCCGCCGCCGGGAGGACGCCGTCGCCGGTTGCATGGAGGCCGTCTTCGGGCTGCCCTACGCGCCCCTCCCGCCCGACGGTCCGCCCCCGCCCGAGGAGCCCCGCGACACCTACGGGCTCGTCGACCAGTTCACCGGTCGCGCCGGCCCCGCGCCGGCGACGGGGTCCACCGATCCCAACGAGGCGCTGGTGGCCACGCTGTCGCCCGCCGAGGCCGACGCCTGGCGCCTCGCCGCCTTCGGCAGCGACCGCGGGTACCGCGACGCCAACCCGGGCTCGACCGACGCCCGCCGGGTCGGCTGCGTCAACGCGGCCAGCGCCGTCGTGCTCGGACCCCGCAACGCGCAGGTGCTCGCCGAGATCGCCGAGGCGAACCAGCAGATCGCGGCCGACACGGACCAGGACCCCGAGCTGGCCCGCGCCGTCGCCCGTCACGCCGAGTGCGTGGCCGAGGCCGGGTTCGCCACGCCCGGTGCCGAGTCGTTCGACCCGGCCACGGCGCTCCTCGCCGAGGCCCGGCGCCGGATCCCGGCGCTGGTGGACCAGCCGATCGAGGCCGTGGTCGACCAGCTCGGCCCCGACGCGCCGGTCGTCGACGAGCTGCGGGACCACGAGCGTGCGATGCACCGGGCCGACCGGCGGTGCGCCACCGAGCTCGACCTCGAGGCCGTCCGCGAGGCGGCCCGCACCCGGGCGGCCGACCGCTACGCCACGTCCCACGCGAACCGTCTGGAGCACTACCGGACGGTCCTCGACGACGTCCGCCGGCGGGCCGCCGCCGCGACCACCGATCCCGGTGGCTGGGACGCCGCCACGTTCGCCGACGGCGGAGAGGTGGGGTCGTGACGCCCGTGCGGCTCCGTCCGGCCGGCTTCGAGGACGCCGAGTTCCTGTGCCGGGCCGTGGCCGCCGCCGGTGGCCGCCTCGCCCGGATCGGTCGGGTCACCGCCACCGACCCCTACGCCGTGCTCGACGCGGTGTGGCACCGGGCGGCCGCGGTCGTCGTCGGCGAGTCCGACGGCCGGGTCGTCGCCGGCTGCGCCGTGGTCGACCTCGACCTGCTCCACCGGACCGCGTGGCTCGACGTGGTGAGCCCGCCCGACGTCGACCCGACGGCCCTCGACGCCACCATCGTGCTGACGCTGGACCACGCGGTGCGGGCCTGGAACCTCCGCACGATCCGCACGGCCGACCCGGTGGGCGAGACGCCCTGCCTGGCCGGGTTCGGACAGGCCGTGGTGCACGAGGGCGAGATCCCCGGACGCTGCCCCGGGGCCACGCCCACGACGGCGTCGGTCCGGGCCCTGTGGTTCGAGGACGCCGGCCCGGGCATCCCCGTGACGACCGTCGCGGAGCTGGCCGCCACCGTCGGGGTGGCGCTCGATCCCCGGGAGGTCACCCATGTGGGCTGACCTGCGCCTCTCGCCGCTGACCGCCGCGGACCTCGAGTGGGCCACCGGCCTCGAACGTCGCGCCGCCGCCGGCCGGCGGTGGACCGTGGGCGGCTTCGTCCCGCACCCGGGGGCGCACGCCGACCTCCTGGCCAACGGGGCCGAGCACGTCCTGGTCGCCCGCGGGTCGGCCGGCGAGCGCCGGGCGCTCGTGTGGGTGTACCGCCGTGGTGAGCAGGAGGACCACGCCTACCTGTCCCTGCTGGCCGACCCCGCCGCACCCGACGGCGCCGCCGTGCTCACGCTGGCCGGCGCCGTCGAGCGCCACCTCCGGGCCCGCCCGACGGGGCGGGTCCTGCTGGAGGTCACCGAACCCAACCGCGGGCCGCTGGCCCGGCTGCTCGACGCCGTCTTCGAGGAGACCGCCCGACTGCGGCGCTCGGCGTGGATGGACGGCGGCTGGCACGACGTGTCGGTCTGGAGCTGCGACGCGGCGCGCTGGCGGGCCCTGGTGGGACCCGAGGACGACCTGGCCGACCTGGACACGCTGCTCGACCGGCTCTGCCCCCGGGCCACCGGGCCCACCGCCCTCCACGGGAGCGGCCATGACGGCGACCTCGCCCGAGCGGTCCTGGCGGGCATGGTCGAACGGGATCCCGGCTGCGTCCGTTGGACCCTCGACCACCCCACGCCCCCGCCGATGGCGCCGCTGTCGGACCACCTCGACCTCGACAGCCTGGGGGCGCTGGTGCTGGCCGCCACGGTGGCCGACGTCACCGGCGCCGACCTCGAGGACGTGCTGGAGCACGCCGCCGCCCTGTCCACCTTCGGCGACCTCGCCGAGCTCCTCGGGAGGTACCGCCGTGTCCCCGTCTGATCGCCCTGCCGACCCCGCCCCGCCCGCCCGGGACGTGGCCCGGGCCGCACCGGTCGTGCGGGCTCGTCGACGGCTGGGTCGGCTGGCCGGCGCCGCGGTCGTCGTCGCGGTCACCACCACCGCGTGGGCGACGGTGGCCTGGGACGCCGATCCCACGGTTCGCCTCGCCCGCACGGTGGCCCCGCCCAGGTCCACCATCACCGCCGCGGTGACCTCCGAGCAGCTGGCGGCGACCCTCGTGGTCCGGGCCACCTTCGGCTACGACGGTGCCGAGGACGTGTCGGTCGCCGCGTCGCCCCAGACCCCCGAGCTGGTCGCCACGGCGCTCCCCCGCCGGGGCGCCGCACTCGCCGAGGGCGACGTGGCGATGACGGTCAACGGCACACCCGTGCTCGCGCTCGAGGGGGCGCTCCCCATGTACCGCGACCTCGCACTCGGCGACGCCGGGCCCGACGTCGACCAGGTGCGGGCCGCGTTCGGCCGACTCGGTGCGCTCGGCGCCGTCGCACCAGCGGGCTCGCCGCTCGGCGCGACCGACCTGGCCGCGTACCGGGCCGTGCTCGCCCGGGCCGGCTACACCGTTCCCGAGCTCCGCCCCGACCGGGCGGTGTCGCTCCTGTCGGCCCGCCACGCCGTGCTCGAGGCCGACGACGCGGTGGCCCGCGCTCGCGCCGAGCTGGACCGCGCCACCCGGGCCGCGGGCCTCGATGGCGACGCGGCGCGCCAGTTCACGACGGCGGCCGCCGAGCTGGCGACCCGCGAGCGCGACGTGCGGGCCGGGACCGACCGCGACGACCAGCGGGGTCGGCTGGCCCTGGCCGACCTGGACCAGCGCGCCCGCCGCCTCCGCGAGCGCCTCCACGCCGCCGAGGTGGGGAGCGACGAGCACCGGGACCTCACCGACGAGGTGGCCGCCCTGGAACGGCAACGGCTGGCTGCCGGGCTCGACGCCACCGAGCGCACCGAGGCCCTGCGCAGCGATCTCGAGTCCATCGAACGCGAACGGCTCGCCGCCCTGCAGCTCCTGTCGACCTCGCGACGCGACGCCGCCGACGACCTCACCGACCGGGCCCGCCACCTCCTCGCCGCCACCCGCGCCGTCGAGGCCGCCCGCGCCGCCGAGGAGCTGGCCGTGCGGGAGGCCACCAGCCCGATCCCCGCCTTCGGCGTCCTGGTGGTCTCCGGCCTGCCCCGCACGGTGGTGGCCACCCGACTCCGCCTGGGTCGGCCCATCGAGGGACCCGTGGCCACGCTGGCCGGGGCACGCCCCGTCGTGACCGCCGAGCTGGACGACCGCCAGCGCGAGCCGATCCGCCCCGGCCTCGCCGCGGTGTTCACCGCGGACCTCGACGGCCGTGAGGTGACCACCGTCGTCGAGGAGGTGCGCGCCGTCGGCCCGACGGCCGCCACATCGGCCGCGGCGGGCGGCGATGCCGCCGAGGACGCCGGCGGCGGGGGCGACGAGGGAAGCGCGGTGCCGGTCCGCCAGGGGTCCGGCGGGACGGGGGCCGGCGGTGCGGACGGGGCACGGGCGACGAACCAGCTGGTCGCCGTCCCCGCCGACGGCTCGCTCACCCCGCCGCCCGGGGGCTCCGTGGCCGGGGTGGCGAGGGTCCGAACACCGGTCACCCCGTCCGCCGAGCTGGTCGTCCCCGCCGCCGCCCTCCACCTCGGCCCGGACGGCCGCGACCTCCTGCGGGTCCGATCGGCGGGACGGCGCGAACGCCAGGTCGTCGTGAGCGTGCTCGCCGAGGTCGACGGGCGCGTCGCCGTCCGGGCCACCTCCGGTGCCCTGGCGGTGGGCGACGAGGTGGTGCTCGATGCCCGCTGATCCGGTCATCCGGGTGCGCTGCCTCCAGCGGTCCTTCGAGGTCGGACCCACCGTGGTCCACGCGCTCCGTGGGGTCGACCTGGTGGTCGACGCCGGCGAGTTCGTGGCGGTCATGGGCCCGTCGGGGGCGGGCAAGTCGACCCTGCTGAACCAGCTGGGCGCGCTCGACCGCCCCACGTCGGGCAGCTACGAGCTGTGCGGACTCGACCTGGCCGCCGCCGACTCGACGGAGCGGGCGCGACTGCGGGGCGCGCACATCGGGTTCGTCTTCCAGCACTTCCACCTCCTGGCCCACCAGACCGTCGCCGAGAACGTGGCGCTGGCCCGCCGGACGGTGGATCCCACCGACGAACGCGACCTGGGGCGACGGGTCCACGACGCGCTCGATCGCGTCGGGGTCGGCCACCTGGTCGGGGCGACGCCCGACCAGCTCTCCGGCGGCGAGCGCCAACGGGTGGCCATCGCCCGGGCGCTGGTGAACGGACCGGCCCTCCTCCTGTGCGACGAGCCGACCGGCAACCTCGACCGCGCCAGCTCCCGCCACGTGCTCGACCTCCTCCGCCGCCTGGCCGACGAGGGCGACACCGTCGTGGTGGTGACCCACGACCCCGAGGTGGGCGCCACCGCCGACCGCGTCGTCGAGATCGTCGACGGCCGCGTGACCAGCGACCGGCGACGTGCCGCGGCGAGGCCGCCGACCGTCCGCGCCCCCCGCCCGGGCTCCGGTGCCCAGCTCCCCCCCGTGCCCCGGTCCCGGCGGGTGCGTCGCTGCCTGGCCGACGCCACGTCCTCGTTGGCCTCACGTCCGGGCCGCTTCACCTCGCTCGCCCTCGGCGTGGCGATCGGGTGCGCGTCGCTGGTGGCCTCCGGGGGGATCGCGGCCGGCTCCTCCCTGAAGGTGTACGGCCAGTTCGACCGCCTGGCCGGCACCCGGGCCGAGGCGACCACCGCGCTGGGTGCCGACCCGGTCGGCCCCGCCGAGGTCGACGCCCGCACCGCGGCGGTGCGACGCCTCAACGGGGTGACCGCGGCGGCCGCCCTCGTCCGCGGGAGCGGGACCGAGGCGGTGGTGACCACCCGGGTCGGCGCCCTCAGCGCCCCCACGGCACCGGTCGTCGGCGGCTCGGCCCGGCTGGCCGAGCTGACCGGGGGTCGCCTCCTCGGCGACCCGGACGCGGTCGCTGCCGCCCTCGCCCGACCCGGCGACTCGGTCGTGCTGGGCTCGTTCCTCGCCGAGCGGCTCGACCCCGACCCCGCGTCGCTGATCGGACGTCGTGTCCTGGTCGACGGACACCCGCTCCGGGTGCTCGGCATCCTCGACGAGCCCGAGGTCCACCCCGAGCTGGAGAGCGCGGCGATCGTGCCCATCGCCCGCCTCGCCGCCCACGTGCGACCGGACCGGCTCACCGTGCTGACCCGGACGCAGCTGGGGGCGGTCCGCTCGGTGGGCGAGGAGCTCCCGTGGGCCCTCGACCCGGCCCGGCCCGACGCCGTCGAGGTGGCCCGTGCCTCCGACCCCCAGCAGCTCCGGGCCGACGTCGGCTCGAGCCTGCGGGTCCTGATGGTCTCGATCGGCGGGCTGTCGATGCTGTTGGGCGCGTTCGGCATCACCAACGCCCTGGCCGCGGCGGTCGCCCAGCGGTCCGGTGAGATCGGGCTGCGCCGAGCGCTGGGAGCCACCGCCCGGTCGGTGTCGACGCTCTTCCTGGTCGAGGCCGCGCTCCTGGGCGCCTTCGGCGGACTGGTCGGCGCCGCCGCCGGCGCCGTCGTGACCTGGGTCGTGTCGCGGGTCGGGCAGTTCCCGACGGCGGTCGACCCCGCCACCATGCTCGCCGCTCCCCTCGCCGGCATCGCCATCGGCGCGCTGGCCGGGATCGTCCCGGCCCGTCGGGCCGCCGCGGTGGCCCCCGCCGACGCGCTGCGCTCCGGGGTCTGAAGCCGAACCGACCCGCGACGCCCGACGCCGCCCACCCATCCCATCCCGTCCGTCCCGTCCGTCCCACTCACCCACCCCGAGGAGCCACCGTGCCGGCCACCACCCACCCCGACGCCCCCGACCTCGTGGAGCTGCTCGACCGGGCCGCGTCCGGTCGCGGCACCGTGCGCTTCGCCGACGACCGCAGCACGCCCGTCGGCGTCGCCCGCCTGTGGGCCCAGGCCGCCCGCGTCCAGCACCGGCTGCGCCCGACGGGGCCGAGCGACCCGCCCCGGGTGGCCGTGCTCCTCCGGGCCAGCGGACCGTCGGTCGCCACGCTGTTGGGCATCTGGCGCGCCGGCGGCACGGCGGCCTCCCTGCCGTTGCCGGTCCGGACGGCCGCACCCGACGCCTACGGCGCCCTGCTGGATCGGCTCTGCCGCGCCGCCGAGGTGGACCTGGTGGCGGTGGACCCGGACGTGGCCGCGCTGCTCCCCCCACTGGCCACACCCGTCGCCCTCACCACCGAGCTGGGACGCGGTCCCGCCGCCTCCGAGCCGGTGGGCGGGGGCCACCTGGTCCAGTGCTCGTCGGGCACGACGTCGGACCCCAAGGGCATCGACGTGGCGCTCACCGCCGTCGCCCACAACGTGGAGGCGATCCTCGAGCGGCTGGAGCTCGGACCGCGTTGCCGCACCGTCTCCTGGCTCCCGCTCTCCCACGACATGGGCCTCGTCGGGATGCTGCTGGCCACCCTCGTGAACCTGGCGCCGGATCGCTGCGACGGCGGCGAGCTCACCCTGCTCCACCCCGAGGAGTTCCTGGCCGATCCCCGGGTGTGGTTCCGCACCCTGGCCGACGCCCGCGCCACGGTCACCGCCGGGCCCGCCTTCGCCCTGGCCCGGGTCCTCCGCCTCCCCCACCTCGGCGGCGCCGACCTGTCGAGCCTCGAGGCCCTGATCTGCGGCGGTGAGCGGATCGATCCGGACCTGCTCGGGCGCTTCGAGGCGGCCGCCACCGACGCGGGGGGTCGCCCCGGTGCGATCCGTCCCGCCTACGGCATGGCCGAGGCCACGTTGGCCGTCTCGATCACCGGCCGGGAGGGGTGGCGGGCGGTGTCGACACCCGACGCCGCCGGCGGGCTGGTCACCTGCGGGCCACCCCTGTCGGGCACCGAGGTCCGGATCGACCACGACGGCCGCATCGCGGTGCGGTCCCCCTCGTTGTTCGGTGGCTACGTCGGCGGCGACCACCGCCCCGCCCGCGACGCCGACGGGTGGTTCCGGACCAGCGACACCGGCCGGCTCGACGGCCGCGACCTCGTGGTCGCCGGCCGCTGCGACGACGTGCTGGTGATCCGGGGACGCAACGTCTCGGCGCTCGACCTGGAAGCCACCGTGGCGCGCACCATCACCACCGGGGCGTGCTCGTCGGTGCGCCCCGGAGCGGTGGGCATGGTCACGGGCGAGGACGGCGCGCTGGTGCTGGCCCTCGAGGCGGTCGTCGGTGCGGACCGTCAGGACCTGGACCGGCACCTTCGGGGCATCGAGTCCGCCCTCCGCGCCGACCACGGCGTCCGCCCGGACCGGGTGTGCCTCCTCGAGCCCGGAGCGCTGCCCCGCACCACCAGCGGCAAGCTGCGGCGCCACCGGTTGCGCGCCGTCGTCGATGCCGCGCCGACCCCGACGAGCGCACCGTGAGCGGGGAGCGCTCCCCGGCAACGACCGGGGACCGCCCGGCGTTTGTCCTGCACACTCGGCGCGGGAAGGGAGCGTTGCATGGCGGTCATCACCACCACCTGGGCGGGCGAGGTCGGCCCGAGGATCGGGGTCGCGGCCGCTCCGACCACGTCGCGACGTCGACCGGCCGAGCCGTTCGACGAGTTCTACCGTCGCAACTTCCGCCCCCTGGCCGGCCTGGCCGGCTCGTTGTGCGGCAACCCCTCCGTCGGCGAGGACCTGGCCCAGGAGGCCTTGTGGCGGGCCTCGGAGCGATGGGGCGAGCTGGGGCCGATGGAGCACCGCGACCACTGGGTGCGTCGGGTGACCATCAACCTCGCGTTGAGCGAGGGGCGCCGGGCGGGACGGGCGGCCAAGGCCATCTCCCGGCTGCGGCCCGAGGCGGTGCCCGCGGCCGAACCAGCCGGCGACGATCTGCGGGCCGTGCGCGATGCGATCCTCTCGCTGTCGCCCTCCCAGCGGTCCGCCGTGATGCTGGCCGCGCTCGACGGCGCGTCCAGCGCCACGATCGCCCGCTCTCTCGGCTGCTCGGAGGTCATGGCGCGGGTCCACCTGCACCGGGGTCGCCGCGCCATCCGCGAGCAGCTCGACCGGCGAGCGGCTCGTGATGTGCCGCCGTCGGTGCGGCGCATCGCGTCACGATGACGACGAGCTCGACGCGTTGGTCCTCCGCTACCTGCGCTGGGCCGGCGGCGCGGACGCTCCGCCGGGGGACGGGACCCCCGGGGGTCCCGGAGCGGTGGTCCCGGGCGGGTCCCCCGAAGCGGACGATCCCCCCTAGGGCTGGAGGTCGAGGCCCAGCATGTCGATGGCGTTGCCCCGCACCAGCTTGCGGATCACGTCCTCCGGCAGGTGCCCCATGAGCTTCTTCGCCGTCTGGACCGAGTGCGGCCAGGTGCTGTCGGAGTGGGGATAGTCCACCTCGAAGCAGATGTTGCCGACGCCGACCTTCTCGAGGTTGTCGAGGCCGTACTCGTCGTCGAAGAAGCAGCCGTAGATCTGGCGGTAGTAGTAGGTGGAGGGCGGCTCGGTGACCTTGTCGGCCACGCCACCCCACGCCCGGTTCTCCTCCCAGACCTTGTCGGCCCGCTCGAGGATGTAGGGGATCCAGCCGATCTGGCCCTCGCTGTAGCTGAGCTTGATGTCCGGGTACTTGGCCAACCAGCCCGAGAACATCCAGTCGGTCATCGACATCATGGCGTTGGTGAACGTCATGGTCGACCCGATGGCCGCCGGCGCGTCCGCGGAGGTGGACGGCATCTTCGACGACGATCCGATGTGCATCTGGATCGACGTCTTCGTCTCGTTGCAGGCCCGGAAGAACGGCTCCCAGTAGTCGGTGTGGATCGACGGGAGCCCGAGGAACGCCGGGATCTCCGAGAAGCACGCGGCGCGCACGCCGCGCTCGGCGTTGCGGTACACCTCCGCCGCGGCCAGCTCCGGGTCCCACAGGTGCACGATGATCAGCGGGAGCAGGCGCCCGCCCGAGGGGGCGCACCAGTCCTCGACCATCCAGTCGTTGTAGGCCTTGACGCAGAGGTCGGCGAGCTCCTTGTCCTGTGCCTCCATGAACCGCTGGCCGCAGAAGCGGGGGAACGACGAGGGGAAGCAGAGCGAGGCCTCGACGCCGTTGGCGTCCATGTCCTCGAGGCGGGCCGCACGGTCCCAGCAGCCCTTGCGCATCTCGTCGTAGGTGGTGCCGGTGACGGTCACGTCGTCACGGTCGCGGCCCGCCGCGGCCTCGAGCTTGGTGAGCGGGATCTGCAGGTCCTCGAAGAACCACCAGTCGGCCTCGTTGCCCGACTCGTCGGCCTCGAACGAGAAGACGCCGCCGACGAAGTTCATGTTGCCCTTCTGGCGGACCACCCGCGGCCCCCGCTCGAGGTGCTTGGCGGGGAGCCGGTCGGACCACAACGTGGGCGGCTCGATGATGTGGTCGTCGACGGAGATGAGCTTCGGGAAGTCCTCCATGGCAGGACTGTACCCCGAAATCTGACGAGGCGTCAGAAAACGGGGATCAGGCCGCCCCGGGACCCACCGAGGCCAGCAGCACGCCGATGTTCCAGCCCATCACCACCACGTAGGCCACGATCACCAGACCCACCCCCCGGACGAACGACTTGGAGGCGGTGGGGACGGCCAGCAGCACGATGCACACGGTCAGCGCCACCAGCGTCTTGACGACCAGCTGGAGCGCCGGATCGCCCACCAGGGGCTCCATGATCGGGTTCACCTGGGCCCCACCGGCCCGACGGATGGCCTGGGTCAGGTAGACGTCGGCGAGGTTGAAGCCCATCAGGGTGAGCGCCATCAGCCACCGGTGCAGCGGGATGAGACGGGGCACGCCCTCGGCCCGCGCCTCGTGCACCTCAGACATCGATCCCTCCCTGGACGGCTGCACCCACGTCCCGCACGGTACGGACCACCCGCTTCGCGGCAATCCGGAGAACTACCCAGCCACTCGCGTTCGCGGCCTACACCGGGCCGCGACCGGGCCCACGCGAGCTCCACGCGAGGCCGTCCCGACCGTCCCGGGCCCGGAGGCTTCAAGTTTCGGCCGGATCGGCCGACCCTTTCGGGGAAGGACCGAACGCCCCCACCGACGGCACCGAGGAGCTGCGTCGCTGTGAACGAGACGACGACCATGTGCGACGAGGAGGCGGTGCTCTGCGCCGCCATCGCGTCGGCCGCCGAGCCGACCGCCATCGTCATGAACGACGACGAGGACGTCCTCGTGCTCGCCTGGGCGAACCGGACGTTCTCCGAATCGGTGCGGGTCGCCCGACACGAGCTCGCGGGCGAGCCGTTGGGCGACTTCGTGTGGGGCGCCGACCAGCTCCCGCTCAACGAGCTCCGCTCGACCGAGTTCCCCCTCACCGTGCAGGGGCGCGACGGCAGCACCTCGGCCTGGGACGCCGCGGCCATCCCCACCAACGAGGGGGGCCGGGTGGCCTGGGTGCTCACCCTGCGCCCGCCCGCCGGCCGTGACCTCGACGAGCTGCTCCGGGCCAGCGAGGAGCGCTTCCGGGCGCTGGCCGAGCGGGCCCCCGTGGGCATCTTCTCCTCCGAGGTGGGCCTGCGGATCAACTACGTGAACGACTGGCTCTCGGAGCTCCTGGGCACCCCCGCCGAGCAGCTGCTGGGCACCTCGTGGATGGACCGGGTCCGCGCCGAGGACCTCGACGCCGTCACCATGGGACTCCAGGAGACGCTGGCCGGCACCCCCCTCGACCTCCCGTGCCGATTCGAGACGGCCTCGGGCGAGGTCCGGTGGGTGAACATGCGCGCCATCGGGGTGCACCAGCCCGGCAAGCCCGCCACGTTCCTCGGCACGATCGAGGACGTCACCGAGCGCCGGCAGTTCGAGGAGCTGCTGGCCTGGCAGGCCACCCACGACCCGCTCACCGGCCTCCCCAACCGGGCCGAGCTGACCGCCGAGATCTCCGCCGCGATCGCGACCGAGGCCGAGACCACCGCGGTGCTCTTCTTCGACCTCGACGGGTTCAAGGAGGTCAACGACACGATGGGCCACGCCGCGGGCGACGCGCTGCTCATCGCCGTGGCCGACCGGCTCCGTGACGCGGTGCGCGGCACCGACATCGTGTTCCGCCTCGCCGGCGACGAGTTCGTCATCCTCGCCCACAACGTGCGCGACGACGCCGAGGCCATGGCCGTGGCCGAGCGACTCCGCAAGGCCGTGGCCCGGCCCGTCACCATCGGCGACGCGCCGGTGCGGATCGGGTGCTCCGTCGGCGTGGTGCGGGCCGACACCACCACCTCGGCCGACGAGATGCTCCGCGACGCAGATGTGGCCATGTACGAGGCCAAGCGGACCGGCAAGGGCCGCACCGCCGTCCTCGACAACTCCGCCAAGCGGGAGCGGGACGACCGCATCCGATTCGTGGAGGAGCTGCGCGACGCCGTGGCCGAGGGCGCGATCCTGGTCGACTTCCTGCCCATCGTCGACACGGTCTCCCGGCTCCCGGTGGGGGTCGAGGCGCTGGCCCGCTGGAACCACCCGGAGCGGGGCACGATCGAGGCCGAGGAGTTCGTGCCGATCGCCTGCCAGGCCGGCATCGTGACCGAGCTGGGCAACCGGGTGCTGGCCCAGGCGTGCGCCTCCTTCTCGACGTGGAAGGCCAACGGCCTCGCCCCCGACTACCTGGCCGTGAACGTCTCGGGCGTCGAGCTGATGACGCCCGGCTTCGTCGACTCGATGGCCCGCACGGTCCTGGCCGGCGGGATGACCTCCCGCGACGTCTGCTTCGAGATCAGCGACTCGGACCTGGTGGCCGAACCCGACGCCGTGATCCCGGTGCTCCACGAGATCGCCCGCCTCGGCTTCCGGATCGCCCTCGACGACTTCGGCAGCTCGTTCGCCTCGCTCGTGCACCTGCCGCACCTGCCGCTCGACATGCTCAAGATCGACCACGCGCTGCTCGAGCAGGCGATCACCACACCCGCCACCGCCGCGCTCCTGCGGGCCACCGTCCGGGTCTGCGACGAGCTCTCGCTGCCCACCGTGGCCGAGGGGGTCCGGGACGAGGACATCCTGGCGCTCGCCGCCGAGGCCGGCGTCACCTTCGTCCAGGGCCACGCGATCAGTCCGGCCATGGGGCTCCACGACGCCACCCGCTGGCTCGGAGAGGGGGCGCGATGAGCGACGCGCCCGCCGAGCCCCACGCCCGTCTCGACGACCTCCTGGCGACCCTCGACGAGATCAAGATCGCCCGACCCGCCGCGGTCCAGGTCATCGCCTGCGTCGACGACCCCAACGCCAACGCCCAGAAGGTGGCCCACACCATCGAGGTCGACCCGGCCATGACGGCGCAGATCATGAAGCTGGCCAACTCGGCCTTCTACGGCGTGTCCGGCCGGGTGGGCAACACCGCCTTCGCCGTGACGGTCATCGGCTTCAGCGCCGTCCGCTCGCTGGCCGCCGTCAACGCCACGGGGCTGGACCGCCCCGGCGTCCCCGTGCCGGAGGGCTTCTGGCGCCACGCCGCGTCCGCCGCGGCCGGCAGCTCGGCGGTGGCCGGCATCGTCGGCATCCCGGTGGGCGACGCCTTCGCCGCCGGCCTGCTGCACGACCTGGGGCTGGCGCTCCTGCACGGCTTCGACCAGGCCACCCACCGCGAGCTCATCGCCCAGTACGGCGGGGACGGCTTCGCGCTCCGCTGCGCCGAGGAGGTCACCTTCGGCATGGGCCACGACGCGGTGGCGGCGCGGGTGCTCGAGGCCTGGCGGTTCCCGGAGGCGTTCGTCACCGGCGTGGCCTGCCACCACGTGCTGCCGGCCGAGCCCAGCGACTTCGTGCGGGTCGTGGCGGCGGGCGACGCCATCGCCGCGCTGATCGAGGAGACCCACGTGGAGGGCGAGGACCCCGTGTTCGTGCTCGAGCGCATGGGCATCCCGGCCGGGGTCGTCCCCGACCTCGTCGAGACCGCGGCGGCCCGGGCCACCGAGATCATGGCCAGCCTCCCCGGCGGCAGCTGAGCGGGGCGCCGGCGACGCCGGCTCAGCCGACGGCCAGGAGCAGCGCGCTCAGCGCGACCGAGGCGGCCGTGGCCAGCGACAGGAACTGCACGACGCGAGCGCTGCGGATCGGCCCGACCGGCAGCTGGACCACGACGGCCCAGACCACGACCACGACGACGACCCGACCGGCCAGCGGCTGCCACCACGCCCCCGGGTCGATGCCGGCTCCCGCCAGGACCTCCGACGCGCGGTCGCGCACGGCCAGGAAGGCCCCGGCGACGAGGTCGAGCACGGTCAGGACCAGGAGGACGGCATGGCGGGCCAGCCGTTCGCGCAGCGACCAGGGGGACCGGAGCGGTGCGACGGGCACCGGCAGCAACTCCTCGACGGACGCGGGGCGGGGCGGCATGCCGCCGAACGTACGGACCCGCGGCCGCTCCGCCAATGGGTGATCCCCCGGGTCGTCAGGCCCTCCGACCCATGAGCCGGGCGAGCACCTCGCCCACCTGGGCCGACGGCAGGAGCGATCCGCCGTCGACCACGAGGTCGTGGCCGGTGACGTAGGAGGCGTCGTCGGAGAGCAGGAAGGCCACGGCCGCCGCGACCTCCTCCGGACGCCCGACCCGCCCCAAGGGCGTACCGGCCTCGATGGCGGACCGCAGGTCGTCGTCGTCGACGACCATCTGGTTGAGCGGCGTCGCCACGAAGCCCGGCGACACGCTGTTGACCCGGATGGCCGGCGCCCACTCCTGCGCGGCGGCGCGGGCCAGCGCCGTGGCCGCCGCCTTGGCCGCGCTGTAGGGACCCTCGCCGAGGGTCGGGCGGATGCCCGACACCGAGGAGACCACCACGGCCGAACCGCCTCCGGCCGCCCGCAGGTGGGCGACGGCGGCGCGCAGCGTGGCCCAGGTGCCCCCCAGGTTCACGTCCACCAGGAGCGCCACCTCACGCTCGGTGTAGTCCTCGAGGGCCTTGAGGTTCCCCACCCCGGCGTTGGCGACGACCCCGTCGAGGCCGCCCAACGCCGCGGCCGCCTCGTCGACCGCCGCGGCCACGCCGTCGACGTCGGCGACGTCGGCCACCACCGCCACCGCGTCCAGGGCGTCGGCCACGGCGGCCGCGGCGGCCGCCCGACGGTCGAGCACCGCCACCGCGGCGCCCTCCTGCACGGCCCGGGCCGCCACCGCCGCACCGATGCCCGAGCCGCCACCCGTCACCAGGATCCGTCGACCCGCCAACCGGCCGGTCGGACCGCCTGACCCAGCGGTCACGCGTCGTCGCCGATCTGGACGACCGGCTCGTCACAGATCACGAAGCGCACCCGGTCCATGTCGAGGAACCGGCGCTCGTCGGGTGCGATGAGCTCGGCGTAGGCCGGCTCGGCGAGGAAGGCGGCGAAGTCGTCGAGCGAGTCGAACCACTGCTCGGCCACGCCGTCGCAATCCACCGACCCGCTGAGCGGGCCGTCGGAGGCACGCGGGTGCTGCACGTAGCGGCGCAGGTGGCGCGCCAGCTCGGGCGTGTCGGCGATGAGCGGACCGTGGTGGTGGTGCCAGTGCTCGAGGAACTCCGCACGACCCATCCCCTCGCGCCGGCTCAGGACGGCGAACAGCTTGACCACGGCATCCCCTCCACTCCCCCGCCGCGACGGCGGGCCGGCCGATAGTGTGCCCCGCTGTGAGCCGTCGACCCGACCTGCTGGCCACCTTCCGGGCCCTGCCGCTCTTCGCCCGCTGCACCGACGCCGAGCTGGCCGAGATCGACTCGTTGGCCGACGAGGTGCGGGTGGAGGCGGGACGAGACCTGGTCCGCCAGGGTCAGCTGGGGCGCGAGTTCATGGTCATCGTCGAGGGGACGGCCACCGTGCGTCGCGACGGCGCCGCGGTGGCCGAGCTGGGTCCCGGCGACCACGTGGGCGAGCTGGCGCTCCTCGACGACCGGCCCCGCAACGCGACGGTCACCGCCACGACCGACGTCGTGGTCCAGGTCCTGGACCGCCGGGCGTTCCAGACGCTGCTCGAGGACTCGCCCCACCTCACCCTGAACCTGCTCCACGCGCTGGCCGTCCGCCTGGGCGACCTCGACGAGGAGCGCGCCGGGCGCCACGGCGACTGAGCCGGTCGGGCGCCGGGACCCGCCGGTGGACGACGACCGCCTCGCCCGACGGTTCCGGCGCTTCGCCGACCTCGACGCCGCCCGGCTGCCGCTCTACCGCCGGCTGGCCCGCGGGGTCGCCGACGACGCGGACCTGCGGTCCGTCCTCGACGTCGCACCCGAGCACCAGGCGCGGCCGGTGCTGTTGCTGGCCGCCGTGCACGACCTCGTGCTGGCCCGGCCCGAGCTGGCGTTGGGCCGATGGTTCCCCACCGTGGGCGGCGACCCGGGCCGCGACGGCGATCCGGTGGCCGCCCTCCGCGAGCTGATCGGCGACCTCGGCGACGAGCTCCGCAGCACCGTCGCCACCCGGGCGGTGCAGACCAACGAGGTCAACCGGTCGTGCCTGTGGCACGCCGCGGTGCGCGCCGCCATCGACCCGGGGGACCAGGACCGACCGCTCGCCGTCGTCGAGGTGGGGGCGTCGGCCGGGCTCAACCTGTGGTTCGACCGCTACGGCGCCACCCTCGGGGGCCACCGGCTGGGTCCGCCCGGGGCACCGGTCGAGCTGGACTGCCCGGTCGTGATCGGCGAGCCGCCGCTCGGTCGCCTCCTCTCCCCGGTGGTCTGGCGCCGCGGCGTCGACGTGGCCCCGGTCGATCTCGGCGACGTGGGGGAACGACGCTGGCTCAAGGCCTGCATCTGGGCCGAGGAGGCCGACCGGCACCGACGCTTCGACGCGGCGGCCGACTTCTGCGGGCGGCACCCGCCGACCGTGGTGGCCGACGACGCCGTCGACGGTGCCGCCGACCTGATCGAGGCGGCACCGGCCGGGGCGCAGGTGGTCGTGCTGGGATCGTGGGTGCTCACCTACCTGTCGCCCGAGCGGCGGGCGGCGTTCGCCTCGGTGCTCGACCTGCTGGGACGCGGCCGCGACCTCACCTGGGTCGCCGCCGAGCCGGCCGGCGCGTCGCCGGGCCCGGCCGTCGCCGAGCGATCGGACGCCACGCCCACCGACGCCACCCCCACCGCGGTCACGCTCCACCGCTGGCGCGGCGGTCGGGTCACCGCCGTGGCCCTGGCCCGCTGCCACCCCCAGCTCCGGTGGCTGGAGTGGCTGGCCTGAGGGCGGTCGGCGAGGGTCGCCACCGACCGTAGGCTCGCTCCATGCGCCTGGGAGAGATCGCCAACGCGGACGCCGTCCCCAACGGGAAGCCGCTCGACGGCGTGCGGGTGCTCGCCGCCGAGCAGATGCAGGCCCTGCCCTACGCCACCCAGCTGCTGGCCCGCCTCGGTGCCGAGGTGGTCAAGGTCGAGCACCCCGTCGACGGCGAGTCCGGCCGCGGCGCCCTGCCGGCCATGGCCGACCCCCAGGGCCGACGGGTGGGCGCCACCTTCCTCCGCAACAACCTCGACAAGCGGTCGGTGGGCATCGACCTCAAGCACCCCCGCGGCCGCGAGCTGTTCCTCGAGCTGGCCGGCGGCTTCGACGTGGTGGGCGAGAACTTCAAGGCCGGCACCATGGACCGCCTGGGCCTGGGCTGGGACGTGCTGTCCGAGCGGCACCCCCGCCTCATCCTCGTGTCGGTGTCGGGCTTCGGGAACCTCGGCGACTCGCCCTACGCCTCCTGGCCCGCCTACGCCATGGTCCCCGAGGCCATGTCGGGCATCTACGACTGGGCCCGCCGGGGCGACGAGCCGCCCCGGGTCACGCCGGTGGGCGCGCTGGGCGACATCAGCTCGGCGCTGTTCGCCACCATCGGCGTGCTCGCCGCGCTGCGCCACCGCGAAGCGACCGGCCGGGGCCAGCGGGTCGACATCGCCATGCTGGACGCCATGTTGGCCATGACCGACGTGGTCACGAACTTCTGGTCGCTCGGCCAACGCGACTCGACGCCCGAGGTGATCATGTCGGGGTTCCGGGCCGCCGACGGTTGGTTCGCCATGCAGGTGGCGCGCGAGCACCAGTTCGAGCGGTTGGCCGACCTCGTCGGCCGCCCGGAGTGGCGGACCGACGACCGCCTGGCCACCCGGGCGGGGTGGGCCACCCACACCGAGGACGTCATCCGCCCCGCCGTGGAGGCGTGGGCGGCGGGTCGCACCCGGCTGGAGGTGTGCGACGAGCTGGGGCGGGCCGGCATCCCGTCGGGACCGTGCTTCACCGCGCCCGAGGTCATCGCGGACGAGCACGTGGCCCGGCGCCACATGCTGGTCGAGATGGAGCGCCCCGACGGCGTCGAGGAGCCCGTGCTCGTCCCCGGCAACCCGGTGAAGCTCTCGGCGGTGGCCGAGGGGCCCGAGACCCGGGTGCCCTGGGTGGGCGAGCACACCGAGGTCGTGCTGCGCGACGAGCTGGGCCTCGGCGACGACGAGCTGGCCGAGCTGCGCCGCGACGGCGTCATCGGCTGAGGGCCAGCTCCCGCACCTCGAGCACCCGCCGCCGGAAGGCGGCCACGTCCCACCGCTCCTCGCACCGCTGCGCCGCCGCGGCGCCCAGGTCGTGGGCCCGGGCCGGGTCCGCCAGCAGGGCCGCCACCCCCTCGGCGAGTCCGCCCGGGTCGCCCGGCTCGGCCCACACCGCCCCGTCCTCGCCGAGCTGCTCGATCGGACCGGCCAGGCGCGTCGCCACCACCGGACGCCCGAGGGCCATGGCCTCGAGCACGACCAGTGGGAACGAGTCGGCCCGGCTGGGCAGGACCACCACCGACGCCGCGGCGATCTCCCGGGCGGCGTCGGGCACCGACCCGGGGGTCTCCACTGGTCCGGCGTCGAGCTCGGGCGCGACCTCGCCGACCCACCGCCACCGGGCGTCGGACCCTGCGGCCAGCGCGGCCCGAGCGGCGTCGACGAACACGTCGAAGCCCTTGCCCGCGTTGGCCAACCCCACCGCCAGCACCACCGGCGGGCCGTCCCCCGACGCCGTGCCACCACGCCCTGCCCGGGCGCGCAACCCGGCCACGTCGGTGGCCGAGTGGACGACCGCCGGCGGACCGGCCGCCGGGACCAGCGCGGCCAGTCGCTCGGCCACGTCGGTGGCACACCCGACCAGGGTCACGCCGGACGCCGCCGGGCCGAGACGATCGGCCAGTCGGGCCCGCTCGAGCGTCCGCCGCATCAGCCGCTCGGGTTCGTGGGCGTGGAGCACCACCGGCACGCCACGCTCGGCCGCGGCCAGGACGTAGGGCACCGAGACGACCGTGTTCGCCCAGACCAGGTCGGGTCGGACCCGGTCGAGGACGCGACCGGCGCCCCGCTCCCCGACCCCCGCCGACCACGATGCCGGCGCCCCGGCCCGGGTCAGCACCGCCCGGAGGCGGCGGCCCGGTTCGTCCAGCACGCCGCTGACCGCCGACGGGGCCTCCCGGCGCAGCGGACCGCCGGCCCGGAACACCAGGTCCACGACGTCACCGGCGTCGCCGAGCACCGACGCGACCTGGAGGGCGACGCGCGGGGCACCGGTCCGGGTCGCCTCGTGGGAGGCCACCAGGACGCGGACCCCGCTCACGCTCCGACGGGATCGAGCACCGCGGCGGCCACCAGCTCCTCGCAGCGACGGGTGTCGTTCCAGCTGATCTGGAGCTGCTTGGCCCGGCGGAAGTACAGCTGGATCTCGTACTCGAGGGTGAAGCCCACACCACCGAAGATCTGCTGGGCCATGGCCGTGGTGTCCCGGTAGGAGTTGCAGGCGAAGAGCTTCGCCATGGCCGCCAGCTTGGGCGTCTCGGGCTTGCCGTTGGCGTGCGCCCAGGCCGCCTCGTAGGACAGCACCTTGGAGCCGTCGAGGGCGGTCTTGGCGTCGGCCATGTAGTGCGACAGCGCCTGGAACGAGGCCAGCGGCTTGTCGAACTGCTCGCGGTCCTTCGAGTACTGGACGGTGATGTCGAGGGCGTGCTCGCAGCCGCCGTTGGCCGCCGCGGCCAGCAGGATCATGGCCTCGACCATGACCGACTCCCACGTGGCCCAGCCCGTTCCGGCGGCGCCGATGCGGTCGGCCTCGGTGACCCGCACGCCGTCGAGGTCCACCCGGTACTGGGTGTCGGAGCTGATCGACATCTTCTGGGTGAGCGTCACGCCGGCGGCCCGGGGGTCGACCAGGAACAGGTCGACGTCGGTCTCGCCGTCGCCGGTGCGGGCCAGCACCACCAGGCGCTGGGCCGCGGCGGCGAACGCCACGTGCTGCTTGGTGCCCGAGATGGTGAAGCCGTCGCCGTCGGGGGTGGCGCGCACCTGCACGCCGCGGGGTCCGAAGCTGTTGTCGGGCTCGAGCCACGCCGGGCTGAGGATGGCCTGGCCCGAGGCGATGGCCCGCAGCCACTCGCCCTGCTGGGCCGCGCTGCCGGCCCGGACGATGGCGCCGGCCGAGAGCACGCAGCTCACCAGGTGGGGGGTGGGGGCCAGGGCCCGGCCCAGCTCCTCGTAGACCACCACGCCCTCGAGGAGCGACATGCCCGAACCACCGTGCTCCTCGGGCAGCACCAGTCCCAGCAGGTCCAGCTCGGCGAGCTGCTGCCACAGCTCGGCGGAGTAGCCGATCGGGTCGTCCTCCAGCTCACGCACCTTCTCCAGGGGCGAGTGCTGGGCGAGGAGGCCGCGCACCATCTCGCGCAGCATGTCCTGCTCGGCGTTGAAGTCCAGGTCCAGCATCGTCAGCTCTCCTTCAGGGGGCCCACGCCGCGCCGCGGCGGGCCCAGGGGTTGTCGTCGTTCGAGGTGGGGACGGCCACGGTGAGGGCGCAGGTGGTGGCGGTGCGCTCGCCGCGCTCGGCGTGCGTCGCGGTGAGCGTGACGTCGAGGGCCACCCACCCGCAGCCGGCTTCGTCGGTGCGCACGTCGGTGACCGTGGCCGTGAAGGTCATGGTGTCGCCGGGGAACACCGAATCGCGCATGCGGAACGTCATGCGGCCCAGGCGACCGTGGGGGCCGGTCCAGTCGGTGACGTAGCGCTCGAACCAGGCGGCCTGGTTCGGGGTGTTGAGGAAGATGTCGGCCACGCCGTTGCGCTCGGTGGCGAACTTGTAGTCGTGGTGCATGGGCCGCCAGTCGCGGCTGGCGATGGCGCCGAGCACGACGGTGGTGGGGGTGACCTCGACGGCCAGGGCCGGGAGGGCGTCGCCCGCCGCCACCTGGTCGAGCAGCAGCTTGGGAGCGGTCACGACGCGCTCCCCTCGGCCGCGGCCCGGCGGTAGCCGAAGCCGGTGTAGCGCTCGACGCCCACCAGCACGTCGTCCTGGTTGTGGTACTCGACGTCGATCACCCAGAAGCGGCCCGAGCCCAGCTTGGTGGTCTTGGGGCCGCTGACCGACCGGAGCACCTGGCGGTGGCTGATGCGGTCGCCGGGACGGACCGGCTCGTGGAGGATGAGCGTGTTGTCCGTCATGACGGCCTCGGGCAGGTCGAAGCGGGCCTTGAGGTCGAAGTGGACCTGGAGGGCCACCTGCTCGCCCGCCGCGCCGGGCTGCCAGTAGTGGGGGCGCATCCACAGCGAGAGGGTGGTGGGCGCGGCGATGGGCCCGCCCGCCAGCTCGGTGGCCACGGCGTCGTCCCACAGCAGCGGGTTGCCGTTCTGGGTGGCCGCGCACGTGTCGTAGGTGTACGAGCGCTCGACGTCGAAGTCGGCGGTGCGCGGGTACTGGGGCACGCCGATGAGCGCGGCCACGTCGTCGGGCAGCTCGTCGGTCGTGTCGTCGGCGTCGGCCATCGGTGCTCCGGGAATCTGATGGGTCGTCAGATTCTAGGGACCAGGGGCCGGCCGTGCCGATTCCGGGATCAGTCGGGCCAGCTCCTCGTCGCCGAAGCCGACGGCCCGCCGGGCCTCGACGTCGATCGGCGGGGCCAGGCGGAGGCGGCGCTCGTCGAGCAGTCGCACGAAGGTGTCGGCGGGGTCGAGGCCGCGGCGGGCGCACGCCCATCGGAACCACCGGTCGCCGACGGCCACGTGGGGGTGCTCCTCGACGGTGATGCGACGCACGATCGCTGCGCTCTCGGTGTCGCCGGCCGTCTCCAGGGCGGCGGCCATGGGCGGGCCCACGTCGAGGCCACGGGCCTCGAGGAACCGCGGCACCAGCGCCATGCGCTCCACCAGGTCGTCGGCCGTGGAGCGCGCCATGGACCACAGCCCCTCGTGCGCCGGCAGATCGCCGTAGTTGGCACCGAGCTCGTCCAGCCGGGCGGCGATCCACCCGAAGTGGCGGACCTCGTCGACGGCCACGCCCACCCAGTCGTCGATGTACGCGTCGGGCAGGCCGTCGAGATCGGGGGCCCCGAAGCGGTGCACGGCGTCGAGGGCCAGGTCGACCGCGTTGGCCTCGATGTGGGCGACGGAGTGCAGGATCGCCACGCGACCCTCGACGGTGCCGTAGCGACGGGGCGGCAGCAGGCGCTGGCCGACCAGCACGGGGCGGTCGCGGCGGCCCACCTCGTCGGGGTGCCGGATCCGTTCGGGCGGCGCCGTGGTCAGCTCGCCGGCTCGCCACCGGGCAGCCAGGTCGGCCACCAGCACGAACTTCTCGTCGAGGTCCGCCGCGGCCAGCGCGTCGCCGGCCAGCTCCCGGACCGAAGCTGTCACGCCGTCCCCCACCGCCGCCGAAGCCGACGGTGGCGGTGAGCGAAGACCGCGCCGACCACCAGCCGCACGATCGGCGCCGCGGGAGCGAACCGGGGCCGGCAGGTCACCCGGTCGGAGATCTCGGTCCCGCCGGCGACGGTGCGCACTGTCCGCTCGTGACGCCACCGGGCCTGCATCCACGAGGTCGACTCCTCGACGAAGCCCGACCCGTCGTCGATCGACTCGAAGCCGAGCCGGTGCCGGTCGAAGGGCACGATGCCGAACGCCATCATCCAGCAGCCGATCGGCTGGCGGACCTCACCCAGCATCGAGGCCGACAGCGTCCGGCGGCGGAGCCGGCGGGGGAACCGCATGGCGATCCACGGTCCGAGCTCGGCGTTCACCCCGGCCGGCGTGGCCACCACCGCCCAGAGCGTGTCGGGATCGGTGGCCAGCACCGAGGTCCGCTCGACGATGAAGGCCATGGCACGCAACCGTCGGGCTCGGCTCAGGCGATGACGCCGTCGGCCAGCCAGGCGTCGACGTCGGCCTCGGCGCACCCGGCGGCGCGGAGGAGGTCGGCCGTCTGGGTGGCCGCACCGTCGGGCACGTCGTAGGGCCCTGCGGGCGGAACCGTGCCGGCCCAGATGGGGGCCGACTGGCGGAACGGCCCGTCGGTGGCACTGACGGCGTCGGTCACCAGGCCCCGGGCGACCACCTGTTCATCGAGGCACGCCTCGGCGACGGTGTTCACCGGAGCGACGCAGGTGTCGGCGGGGCCGAGCAGCTCGGTCCAGTGGTCACGGGGCTGGGTGGCGAACCGCTCGGCCAGGGCGGCGCGGATCTCGTCCTGGAGCGCGTCGTCGGTCTGGGCGCCGGCGTACTGCTCGAGGTCCAGCAGCCGGCACAGGTTGCGCCAGAAGGCCGGCTCGATGGCGCCGACCGAGACGTGCTTCCCGTCGGCGCACGTGTAGATCTCGTAGCAGGCGTAGCGGCCGGTGAGGATGTAGTGGCCGGGCCCGGGCTCGGTGCCGGTGGCCAGGTACTCGTCGACGTAGAGCGACATCATGGCGAAGGCGCCATCGGCGATCGACACGTCCAGGTGCTCGCCCACCCCGGTGCGCTCCCGTCGCAGCAACGCGGCCATCACGGCCATGGCCGCCTGCATGCCGCCTGCCGCGATGTCGGCGACCGTCGCGCCGGGCAGCGCGGGGCGGCCGTCGGCCCGGCGGCCCGAGCAGTCGAGGAACCCGGCGGTGGCCAGGTAGTTCACGTCGTGGCCGGCCCACTGGCTTCGGGGACCGGTCTGGCCGAACCCCGAGGTGGAGCAGTAGACGAGGCGGGGGTTCCGCTCGGCCACCGCCGCAGGGCCGATGCCCAGGCGGTCCACCACGCCGGGGCGGAACGACTCGATGATCACGTCGGCCGTGTCGGCCAGCTTCAGGAACGCCTCGCGCCCGGCGTCGGCCTTCAGGTCGAACAGGGCCCGGGTCATGCCGCGGTTGCCCGAGTACGCGTAGTACGGCGGGATGATCTGCACGCCACCGGCCCGGGGCACGGCACCCACCTTGGTGACCGTCGCTCCGTAGTCGGCGAGGATGCGGGAGGCCCGGGCGCCCGGGCCCACCGAGGCCAGGTCGAGCACGCGGACGCCGTCGAGCGCAGGGGTCGGTGCTGTCGTCATGGCGCCCACGCTCGCGTACCCGACCCCGTCCGGGCCAACGAACCACCCTCCCCCCCCTCGTTCCGCGCGCGTGGAACGGTCGCTGATCCCGTTCCACGCGCGCGGAACGGCGGGGAGGGCAGCTCGTGGCCCGACTCGCCGATCCAGCCCTACGATCGGGCCGGCTTCCCCTCCGCCAGGTCGACTGCGCCGAGGGGAAAAATGCTCGACTCGACCACCGCCGACGCGGCGATCGCCGCCTTGGCCATGCACCAGCACGGAGCGTTCACGTGGCGTCAAGCACGCCGCTCCGGCGTGTCATCTGACGCCGCACGGACCCGCATCGAGCAGGGCCGGTGGCTCTGCCTCACCCGCGAGGTGTTTGCCATCGCCGGGAGCCCCGCCACCGAGGCGCGGGAGCTGATGGCCCTCGTCCTCGCAACGGGAGGAGTCGCCTCGCACCTCTCCGCCGGTCACCGCCACCGACTCCACCACCTCCCTGACGTGCGGCGGCCCGAGGTGACCGTCGGAATGGGACGATCACCACGGAGCCCGCTCGGGCACGTGCACCGCAGCCGAGACCTGCACCTGTGCACCCTCGTCGCCATCGACTCGATCCCCACCACCGATGTCGCACGCACGCTCCTGGACATCGCCGGCATGACCGGGCCCGTCCGATTCCCGCGGATCCTCGACGACGCACTCGATCGTCGGCTCGTCACGATCGCGATGCTCGACGCCTGCCTGACGCGTCACCGTCGCCGCGGACGGCCAGGGGTCAGTCGCCTCTCGGACGCATTGCACGCCCGTGGCGACGGGGCGTTCGCCACGGAATCGGTCCTCGAACGGCGCTTCCTGGCACTGTGCGACCGGTTCGGGATCCCGCTCCCTCGGACCCAGGTCCGGCTCGAGGCGCGCGGCCGCGTGTTCGCCCGGTGCGACTGCGTCTGGGAGGACGCGAAGCTGATCGTCGAGCTCGACGGCCGGCGTGGTCACACCCAGCTCGTGAACCGCGAGCTGGACGCGGCCCGCGATCAGGAAGCCATCGCGCTCGGCTGGCGAGTGATGCGGGTCACCTGGCAGCAGGTGACCGGCGAACCCCGCTCGACGGCCGACCGGATCCAGCGAGCACTACGAACCGCGCGCGTGGAACGGCCGTGACCCCCGTTCCACGCGCGCGGAAGGGAGGTGGGACCGCGAGCCCGTCAGAAGTTCTTGGGGAGCCCCAGGCCGCGGCGGGCGATGATGTTCTTCTGGATCTCCGACGCACCGCCGCCGATGGTGTCGATGACGGTGTAGCGGTAGGTCGACTCGGACCGGCCCTTCATGGGGGCGTCCTCGGTCTTGACCCGGAGCTGGCTGCCCGGGCCGCCGATGTCCATGGACGACGACGCCAGCCGCTTCGACAGCTCGGTGGCGAACAGCTTGTACTCCGACGCCACGACGGTCGGCGGCTGGAACGGCTTGCCCTCACGCGCCGCGTGCTCCACCTTCACGGCCTCGGCCACGAACTTCAGGCCCATGACCCGGGCCACCTCGGCCTCGGTGTGCAGGTTGGCCATCTTCGACCGCACCATCGGGTCGTCCCGCAGCGGCTCGCCGTCGCGCACCGTCTCGGTCACGTACTCGGTGAGCAGGTCGAGGCGCTGGCGGATGGGCGAGTACGTGAACATCGTGAAGCGCTCGAGGTCGAGCGCCTGGCTGATGTAGCGGAAGCCGTGGTTGACCTCGCCCACCACGTACTCGTCGGGCACGAACACGTTGTCGAGCCACACCTCGTTGGTGCGCTCGTCGCCCATGGTCCAGATCCCGTTGATGGTGATGCCCGGGTCGTCCATGGGGATGAGCATCAGCGTGATGCCCAGGTGCTTGTTGTCGGGATCGGTGCGGACGCCGCACCAGTACCACTCGGCGAAGTGGGCCGAGGTGGTCCAGGTCTTCTGGCCGTTGACCAGCCAGCCGGTGCGCCCGTCCTCGGTGGTGTGGCGCACGCCCTTGGTGCGCATCGACGCCGCGTCGGAGCCGGCGTTGGGCTCGGAGTAGCCCACGGCGAACTCGACGTCGTTCTCGAGGATCATCGGGAGGAACTTCGCCTTGAGGAAGTCCGACCCGTGGGCGATGAGCGTCTTGCCGATGATGCCGACGCCCTTGCCGATCTGGGGGCCGCCCCGCCCGGCCAGCTCCTCGTTGAGGATGTACTCGTAGACGCCCTCGCCCTCGTCGCCGCCGTGCTCCTTCGGCCAGGTGATGCCCAACCACCCCTGGTGGCCGACCTCCTTCATGAAGGCCCGGCGCTTGGGGGTGTCGACGATCTGGGCCATGTTCTCGCGGGTGACGTCGAAGATGTCGATGTCGTCGTGCGCGTCGCAGAACTCGACGACCTGCTTCTTGAAGGCCTGCTGCTCGGGGGAGAACTCGAAGTCCATGCGGGTGATGCCTCTCGGATCTGACGGGCCGTCAGATTCTACGACAGCCCGAGGCCCTCGACCCAAGCGATCAGCCGGCCAGCTGACGACCGGGATCGCCGAGGAGGCCGAGGTCCTCCGCCGTCACCAGCTGCTGCACCAGCACGTGGTCGACGAGCGCCCGCCGCCGGTCCTGGGCCAGCTCGCCGCGGTCGCCCCGGAGGCCGTGCACACCGGCCCGGGCGAACTTGGCGCACACGTAGTCGAGCTTGCGGTTGAACTTCGTGATGCTCCACCCCAGCCGGGCCGCGGTGTCGAGGTTCGACGGCAGGCCGGCGCCGCCCCCGAGCCGCTCGACGCAGAGCGCGACGCACAGGAGGTGCTGCTCGGCCGTGAGGGGCACACGACCGAACTCCAGCGTGCCCTCGCCGTCAGCGGCGTCACCGGTCCACGCCGCCCCGGGCCCCTCCCCGGCCTCCGACCAGCACTCCAGCTCGTAGTTGGCCTTGCCGGCCGAGAACGCCACGACGAAGGAGCCGCCCGGCACCGGGAACTGCCCACCCGGGCCGATCTCGAGCCGCGAGGCCGCACCCATGGTCTCGACCACGAGGACCCCACGACGACCGTGGTGCTGGAGCCACCACAGGTCGTCGCGGGCCACGAAGCGCCCGACGACGCGGTGCAGGAAGCGGTTCGCCTCGTCGACGACCAGGTCGGCTTGGCGCCCGAAGGTCAGCGATCCGCCCACCGGCGTCACGACCTGCTCGCTCAGCATCACCCGCAGCGCCGCCGGGGCGCCCACCGTCGGTTCGTCTCGCACGTCGCGTCCCCTCGCCGTCCCGCCTCGCCGCCACGATGGCACAGCCCCGCACGCGCCACCACCCCACACTTGGGGACCGCTCCCCACGACCCGGACCTCTACGCTGCCGACCGATGGGGGTCCTGGGAGCGGAGCCGTCGGCGGAGGCGGACACGCCGGGGGTGTGGCGCCGCACCGGCGAGCTGGCCCGGCTGCAGGTCCTGCTGATCCGTCGCGAGTGGGCCCTCCCGCTCCTCTACGTCGCCATCCCGCTCGTGGTGTGCACCTTCGTGCGCGAGACCTACGGGACGGTCCTCCGCCTGGGGTGGCCCGGCGCGAACGGCGCCGAGGTGGCGGTGCCCGGCCAGGCGGTGGTGGCCGGGTTCCTGGTGCTGGCCCTCCTCGGGTGGTCGATGTTCCTCGACCACCGCTGGGGGACCTGGACGCGGCTGCGGGCCGCCGCGCTCCGACCGGGCGAGGTGGTGGCGGCCCGGCTGGGGGTCGGCACCGTCCACCTCCTCGTGCAGTTCGCCCTCGTCCTCGGTCTCGGGGCCGCGCTCTTCGACCTCCGACCGGTGCGCAGCTGGGCGGCGGTCGCCCTGGTGACCGGCGCCACGGTCGCCATGATCGTGGGCTACGGCGCCATGGCCATGGCGTTCTCGCGGTCGAACCCCACCTTCGACGCGTTCGCCACGATCGGTTCGCTGGTCCTGTGCGGGCTCGGGGGCGCCATCACCCCCGAGGAGCTCATGCCCGACTGGGCCCGGACCGTCGCGCCCTACACCCCGGTGACCTGGGCCATGCGCGGGTTCCGGGCCTGCTTCCTGGGCGGCGTGGACAGCTCGATCGACCGGGCGGTGCTCACGCTCCTCGGCTTCGCCGGGTGCTTCTTCGCCGTCGCGGTGCTCCGCTTCCGCTCCGACGAGCCCCGCCAGGCGTCCACCCGCGGCTGAACCACGCCCCGGTCACCCGTCGCTCGGCGTGCCCCCGGCCAGCGCGGCGTCGAGGCGCTCGGTCAACACCCCGTCGTCGAGGGCACGCCGGAGGTCGGAGACCCAGCTCCCCGAGGCCGGCGTCCACCCGGACGAGACCGCGGCCTCCACCACCCGGACGGCGAACTCGGGATGGCGGTCGATGACCATGGCGGCGATCTCGGGACGATCGAGCAGGGCGAGCACGAACCGGGGCCAGGCCGTGACGATGCGGTCCATGAACACCGGCGCCATGACGGGCACGAGCTCCGCCGTGTCGAGCGGGATGGCCGCGGCGTTGGCGGGCTCCGCGAAGAACCGCTCGCCGTCGGTCAGGAACACCTCGGCGATCCGGTCGACCAGGCGCTGCTTGACCCCGGGGAAGCCCGAGTCGACCAGTCCACAGGTCTCGGTGGCCAGCTCGTCGACCGCCACGTACGCGCTGGCCGCGCCGCGCAGGTCTTCCGGCAGTCGGTCGAGGCGGGCCCGCCGCTTCTCGTCGTAGACGAAGGACCCGTCGAGGCGGGCCAGGTAGTCGGCCATCTCCAGCTTGGCCACCACCGGCGCCGCCAGCTCGATGTCGTCGCGGATGGCCTCGGGGAAGTCGGCGCGTCGCCGCTCGAAGCGGCGGTACGAGGCAGCGAACTGCCGGGGCAGGTCGTTCATCATCGTCTCGAGCGCGGTGGCGAACGAGGGCGAGGTCTCGAAGCGCTCCTGGGCCGAGGCGAGGAGCTCGGAGGACGCGTTGCCCAGCTCGCCGTAGGCCCGGCAGAACGCCAGCGCCTGTCGATCCACGCTGGAACGAGCGATGGAGTAGCCGAACACGCCGGCCGCGACGGCCACCAGCACCGTCGCCACCAGCCACCGGAGGCGCCAACCCGTGGACCCTCCGGGGCGGTCGGTCACCGGCGTCGACACCGGGCCGGTGCCCACCGACCGGGCCGTGACGTCGACCCCGCAGGCTGCGGCCAGCCGATCCCGGGCGGTGGCGGCGTCGGGACGAGCGGCGGGATCGGTCGAGCACATCGACGTGAGCACGGTCGTCGCCGGGCCGGTCAGGTCGAGCCCGTCGAAGCGGGGCGGCTCGCCCGACGCCAGCCGTTCGAGGAAGGCCATCGGCGGCTCGCCCGGCACGACCTGGGGCGAGTGCCCCAGACGGAGCGCACCGAGGGTGAGCGCGGCCGCGTAGACGTCGCCGGCCGGCGTGGCCTCGTCGCCGGCCAGCCGTTCGGGCGGGGCGAACGCCAGGGTGGTGAGCACCGTGGACGAGTCCGACAGCGTCGAGTCGGCCTCGAAGCGCTCGGCGCACCCGAAGTCGGTGAGGAGCGTCCCACCGTCCTCGCCCACCAGCACGTTGGCCGGCTTCAGGTCACCGTGGACCACCCCGCGGCGGTGCACCCGGGCCAACGTGTCCAGCACCTCGACGGCCACCCGGGCCCAGCGGTCCCCCTCCAACGGGGACCGCGCCACCTCGTCGGCCAGCGACCCCGCGGCGACGTAGGGCGTGACCAGATAGCCCCAGCCCCGGGCCGTGACGCCGGCGTCGAGCAGCTCGAGCACGCCCGACAGATCGGCCACCGTGGCGTGCAGGCGGGCCTCGGCCACGGCATCGTCGTCGCGGCCGTCGTCGCGCTCGACCAGCTTCACCACCACCTCCCGCCCGGTGACCACGTGCCGCGCCCGGAGGAGCAGCCCGCGGGCACCGCGGCGATGGAGCCGGGCGTCCGAGTAGCGGTCGCGCAGCTCGGCCGGGAGGACGGCGTCGATCTCGCTGCGCATCCGGGCGATGGTAGAGGCGCATCCCCCGGCGCCGACGGGGAGCGCTCCCCGTCGGGGCCGACCGCCCCGTGTGTACGATCCGCGAGTGCGGATCATCTCCCGGGCGACGCCGTCCGCGGCACCCTGGTACGAGCTGGACCACGTCCGCCCCGCCGACCTGGACCTGGCCGCCCGCGACGCGCTGCACGTCGAGCTGGCTGATGTCTACGCCGCCGCCCATCGTCACCCCGAGGCGCGCCACCACTTCCTCGAGCACCGCAAGCTCGACGAGTTCAGCGAGGTGCAGCTGGCCCGAGCCGGCGGCCGCCTGGTCGCCTGGTTCGGGGTGAACGGCTTCGAGCTCGACGGACACCGCATCGAGACCTTCGACGACGCCGTCGTCGACCCCGGCTTCCAGCACCGCGGCATCACCCGAGCCCTCACGCTCCGCCTCTACCGGCGCATCGCGGTGCGCTGCTGGAGGACGCCCTCGGTGGTCGCGATCCTGGTGACGAACCCCCTCGTGGCCCACGCGGTGGAGTCGCACCTGCGGTCCGGGTCGGCCCGCTACCCCGCCATGACCCGGAGCGGGCAGCGCCCCGTCTGGCTGGACGGCCTCGCCGAGGGCGTGGCGCGACGACTCCACCCCGCCGCCCCCTTCGACGCGCGCACCGGGGTGCTCCACGGGTTCCTCCCGGCCTGGCACCTGGCGCCGGCGGCCTGCCCCGACCCCGACGTCGAGCGGTACTTCGCCGAGCACCTCACGCCGGGGTCCGCGGTGCTGATGCTGGTCCCGGTCGACCGACGGATGGTCCTGGCCCACGTGGGGGTCTGGGCGGCGAAGGCGGCCCAGACCGCCCGGGAGCGGGTCCGGTCGGCCGGACGCGATCGACGGTGAGCCCACTCGTCGAGGTCGAGCGGGTCGCCGTGACCTACGGGCGCGGTCCCGCGGCACGCGACGCGCTCCGCGGGGTCGACCTCGGGATCGACGCCGGCGAGGTCGTGGGCCTCGTGGGCCGCAACGGCGCCGGGAAGTCGACCCTGATGTCGGTCGTGGCCGGCCTGGTGGCGCCGGTGGACGGTCGGGTCCGCATCGGCGGTCGGGGCCAGGACGGCTCGCTCGCCACGAAGCGACGCGTCGGGCTGGCGCCGCAGGACGAGGGGATCTACCCGACCCTCACGGTCCGCGAGAACCTCGACCTGTTCGTCCGACTGGCCGGCAGGCGGGGCGCGGCGCGTCGGCGACGCGTCGAGGAGCTCGCCGAGGAGCTCGTGCTGAGCGAACTCCTCGACCGGCGGGCCGGCCAGCTCTCGGGCGGCCAACGACGCCGCGTCCACACCGCGCTGGCCTTCGCCCATTCGCCGGAGGTGCTCCTCCTCGACGAGCCGACCGCCGGCGTGGACGTCGAGACCCGCACCGCCCTCCTCGACGCCGTCCGACGCGCCTCGGCGGCGGGGGCCGCCGTCGTCTACTCCACCCACCACCTCCACGAGCTGGACCAGCTGGGGTGTCGGGTGGCGGTGCTCGACGCGGGCCGCCTGGTGGCCGACGACCCGATCCCCGCCCTGCTCGCTCGCTACGCCGCCTCGGCCATCGAGGTCGACTTCGACGGCCCCGCACCCGGCGACGGCTTCCCCGGCGCCGAGCGCGTGGAGCGCGTCGAGCACGAGGCGGGCCGGCTGCGCATCGTGATCGACGATCCCGCCGCCCACCTGGGCGAGGTGGCGACCTGGGCCGCGGGATCGGATCGCCGGGTGCTGGGCATCCGGGTGGTCGAGGCCGACCTGGAGGCCGTCTACCTCCGCCTCGCCGGCGGTCCGGCGCCCGACGCGGACGGGACCCCCCTCCTCCGATGAGCGTTCGGCTCGTCGCGCTGGTCGGCCGCGAGGTGCGGATGCTCGCCCGCTCGTGGCAGGTCGTCGCGGTGTACCTGGTGCTGCCGGTGGTGATCGCCGGCTTCACCCGGGAGGCGTTCGCCACCGTCGCCCTGGTGAGCGGGAGCGAGGCGAGCGGGATCGAGCAGGCCGTCGCCGGACAGGCCATCCTGTTCGCCACGATGCTGCTGTCGCAGCTGGGCTACGCGTTCTACGAGGAGCAGGCCTGGGGCACCTGGGACCGCCTGCGCGCCGCACCGGTGCCCCTCGCCGAGGTGGTGGGGGCCAAGCTGGCCGTGCACTGGTCGCACCAGACGCTCCAGAGCCTCGCCCTGGTGCTCGTGGGCGGCGCGGTGATGGGGCTGTCCGTCGAGGGATCGGTCCTCGCCGTGGTGGCCGTGGCCGCGGCCTTCGCCCTGGCGGTGGCGGGCGCCGGCTTCCTGGCGTTCGTGGTCTCCGCCTCCAACGCCCAGTTCAACATCGCCTGCTACCTCGGCGCGCTCGTCGTCGCCGGCTGCGGCGGCGCGCTCGTGCCCTTCGACCTGCTGCCGTCGTGGGCCCGGGCCGTCGGGCCGCTGATGCCCAGCTACTGGGCCATGCGCGGGTTCGAGGCGGCCGTCGCCCCGGGCGGCTCGCTGGCGGAGGTGGCGCGGCACTGCGGCGTGCTGACGGCCACGGGCCTGGCGCTGGGGACCGCGGGGGCGGTCGCCTTCCGCCCCGAACGACGCCGGCGCTCCTACGCCTGAGCGCGGTCGCTCGCGCCGCCGTCGAGCTCGGGGCCTCGGCGGTGCCACTAGGTTCGCCCGGCGATGACCGCCGTCAACCGGGTCCGCATCGCGCTGGCGGCGCTCACCGGAGTGCTGGTGGCGGGCACGCTCGGCTACGTGGCGCTGGGGTTCGGCGTGCTCGACGCCACGTACCAGACGGTGACGACGGTGACCACGGTCGGGTTCCGGGAGGTCCAGCCACTCGGGGCCGGCGGCAAGGTGTTCACGATGGCACTGATCATCGTGGGCGTCGGCACGACGCTCTACACGCTGGGTGCCCTGCTCGAGCTGCTCATCGAGGGCCAGCTCCGCGAGATCCTCGGGAGGAAGCGCATGGAGCGCGACATCGGTCGGCTGTCGAACCACACCGTCGTGTGCGGCTGGGGTCGGGTCGGGCGGACCATCGCCCAGTACGCGGCCGGGACCGGCGAGGCCGTGGTGGTCGTCGACGAGGATGCCGGGCGTCTCGCCGACTGCCCGTACCCGTCGGTGCTCGGCGACGCCACCTCCGACGAGGTGCTCGAGGCGGCCGGCGTCGCCCGAGCGCGGGCACTGGTGGCGGCGGTGGCCGAGGACGCCGCGAACCTCTTCGTGGTCGTGAGCGCCCGGGCACTCCGCCCCGACCTGTTCATCGTCGCCCGGGTGCGGATCGAGGCCAACGAGTCCAAGCTGCTCCGGGCCGGCGCGGACCGCGTGGTCAACCCCCAACAGATCGGCGGGGCCCGCATGGCTGCGTTCGTGGTCCAGCCCCACGTCGCGGAGTTCCTCGACGTCGTCATGCACGACGGCAGCCTCGAGTTCCGCCTCGCCGAGCTCACCGTCACCGATGCCAGCTCGGTGGCGGGACGGACGCTCCGAGAGGCCCACCTCCGCGACCGCACCGGGGCGCTGGTCCTGGCCATCCGGACCCCGGCCGGCGAGTTCCTGACCAACCCCCCCGCCGACACCTCCTTGCAGCCCGGCCACGTGCTGATCGCGGTCGGCACCGAGACGCAGTTGGAGGGCCTCCGGAAGGCCGCCGGGGGTTGAGCGGGCGCCGTGCCCGGGACCTTCGTCCCTGTGGCGCCCGCCACGACGCGCCGATGGTGAGGAGGTCCCCCCCGTCGAGAGGCGCGCCCATGGACCCCACCCTTCCCCCCGACCGTCCGGTCACCCGAGTGCTCCTCGAGTGCGCCGAGCACGACGATCCTGCGGTCATCGCCGGGGTTCTGCGTCGGGCCGGCTACGAGGTGACGGTCTGCACCGGACCCGAGCACCACCGCTGCGACCTCCTGGCCCGGGGCTCGTGCGACCGCGTCGACGACGCCGAGGTGGTGGTGAACCTGCTCAGCACCCGCGCCGGCGACGAGATCGCCGCGACGGTGGCCACCGCCCGCGCCGGACGCGGCGTGGTCGTCGAGGTCGGTGTGCCGTCATCGGGTCGACCCGAGGTGCCGAGCTGGCCGAGCGACGTCGAGCTGGTCCGGACCCCGATCACCGCCGAGGCGCTGCTGGCCGCGGTCGAGCGGGCCGCCCGACCCCGCCAGCCGGCCTGAGCGCCGGCGCGGGCGGGCTCAGCCGAGCTGGTTGCCCCAGATCCCCACGAAGCTGACCATCTCGCCCGGGTAGCCACCCAGGTTGTGGGTGAGGGCCAGGCCACGGTCGGCGGTCTGGATGCGCCGCTCCTCGGGGGCCTCGCCCCGCAGCTGGAGCCACGCCTCGAAGATCATGCGCAGGCCCGACGCGCCCACCGGGTGCCCGAAGCTCTTGAGCCCACCGTCGGGGTTGATCGGCAGCTCGCCGCCGAGGTCGAACACCCCGGCGTTGACGTCCTGCCAGCCCTCGCCCCGCTTCGAGAACCCGAGGTCCTCCATGAGCACCAGCTCGGTGGGGGTGAAGCAGTCGTGGACCTCGGCCATGGCCAGCTGCGACCGGGGGTCGGTGATGCCGGCCTGGGCGTAGGCGTCGTCGGCCGCCGCCTGGCACTCGCGGAACGTGGTGTAGTCGTAGGCCGGGTCGAGCAGGCCCGACCCGTTGCCGGCCACGAACGACAGGGCCTTCACGTAGAGCGGCTGGTCGGTGTAGCGGTGGGCGTCCTCGGCCCGACAGACGATGGCCGCGGCGGAGCCGTCGGCCACCCCCGCGCAGTCCATGACCGAGAGCTTCCCGGCCACAGCCGCCATCTTGCAGATGGCGTCCACGTCCATCTCGCGGCGGAACTGGGCCCGGGGGTTGCGGGCGCCGTTGTAGTGGTTCTTCGAGGCGATGCGGGCCACGGTGCGCCGCAGCTCGTCGGGGTCGACGCCGTACTTCTCGGCGTAGGCCGGCAGCACCAGGCTGAACATGGCGGCCGCGGTGAGCGTGCGGTTCGTGCCGTCGTTGGGGATGGGGAAGGCGTTGAGGCCCTGGTAGCCCGAGTCCTTGACCTTCTCGACGCCGATGGCCATGGCCGTGTCGTAGGCGCCGGAGGCCACGGCGTAGCAGGCCTGGCGGAGCGCCTCGGAGCCGGTGGCGCAGAAGTTCTCGACCCGGGTGACGGGCTTGTTCTCGAGCTTCAGCGCCGCGGCCAGGGGCACGCCCGACATGGCCGACTGGGCGGTGCCGAACCAGTAGGCGTCGATGTCGGACGGGCCGATGCCGGCCGAGGCGTAGGTGTCCTGGGCCGCCTCGATGAGCAGGTCGTCCGCGCCCTTGTCCCAGTGCTCACGGAAGTTGGTGCAGCCCATCCCGATGATGGCCACGCGGTCCTTGATGCCGTGCGATGCCATGTCAGCGGCTCCCTTCCTGGGCGGCGGTGGACGTGGCGGCGCCCCGGACGGGGCGGGCCTTCCAGAAGTAGTTGGCGATGCCGTCGGAGCTGTTGAGCCGGCGGAAGGTCATCTCGACACGGTCGCCCATGGCGATCTGGTCGGGGGTCGTGTCGCACACCTCGAGCGGGACCCGCCCGCCACCGTCGAAGTCGACCACGGCGAAGATCACCGGCGGGCTGGGCGAGTAGGCCAGGCGGTCGATGGTGAAGGTCACCACGGTGCCGATGGCGTCGGACATGGGCAGCGGCTCCATGTCGTCGACGGCACCGCCCACGAAGCTGACCCGGGCCGGGGGCAGGTGCACGGCGCCCGAGCTGCGGTCCTTCGAGCCCACGAAGCCGAACTTCCAGTCCGCGTTGCGCCCCGCGGCCGAGGCCGACGCCCGGGCCGGCTCGGGCCGGTTCGGTGGGTTGAGGGGCAGGATGCCCCGCCACGACAGGTACTTGGCGTAGGGCAGCGAGCCGTTGCCGGCCTGGATCTGGTCGTTGACCGGGCGGAGCGGCCGGTGGTCGACGATGGCATCGGTGGTGCGGAAGATCAGCACGTCCGCGCCGTCGGACAGCCCGACGAGGGCGACGGTCTCGCCCGGCTCGGCCAGCTCGAGGAACGTGGCCAGCTGGAGCGCCGCCTCGGCGGCTCCGGTGTTGCCCACGGCATCGGCGATGGCCACGCCGGGCGTGCGGCCCAGCTTCTTGGCGAACGCGCCGTTGGCCCGGATGTGGGGCCCGGCCACCAGCACGGCGTGGACCTGGTCGGCCTCGAGGCCGGCGTCGGCCACCGCGGCGGCGAAGGCCTGGAGGCCGAGCTCGACGTAGTGGTTCTCGCCGAACCGCTCCTCCCACTGCTTGGTGCGGGCGTCGCCCGGGGTGCGCCAGCGGTCGAGGAACTCGCGGGTGGCCGAGGCCGAGCCGATGAGCTCGGCGATGAGCGGGCCGGACGAGTCGTCGCCCACCAGGACGGCCGCGCCGGCGTCGCCGCCGGCCGACTCGTCGGGGGAGTTGGCCAGGCCGATGCGGAGATCGGCCGAGGCGACCAACGTGGCGGCCTCACCCGAGCGCAGCGCCGCTCGCAGCGCGCCGACGCCCGATCGGACGGCGCCCCCGGCGTCGAAGGCGGCGGTCGAGGTGGGCAGCCGCAGCGCGGCGTGCACGACCGCGGCGTTCGTCTTCTCGAGGTAGGTGGGCGACGACGTGGCGAACCACAGCGTCTCGGGCGTCACCCCCGGCGCGGCGTGCAGCGCCAGACGGGCCGCCTCGACGGCGAGGGTGGTGGAGTCCTCGTCGTAGGAGGCGACGGCCCGGTGCCCGCGGCCGCGGCCGCCGTGGAAGGCCGCGATCTCGGCCCGGTCGAGCCGCCAGTAGGGCACGTAGCCGGCGGCGCTGATGATCCCTCGCATGGCGGGCGAGTGTAGGGGCGGATCTGACGACCCGTCAGATGCGGACCCCCGCGACCGCGGATCGGCGTCAGTCGGTGCGCAGGAGCGGCAGGTCGAGGTCGGGGCGCTTCGAGCGCTTGAGCTCGGAGAAGGACGTGAACCGGGCCAGCGTCTGCACCGCCTCGAACAGGTCGAGGGCCTCGTCGTCGCGAGGCAGCGTCGAGATGACCGGGCCGAAGAACGAGTTGCCGTCGGGCGGGTCGAAGGTGAGGATCGGCGTGCCGACGTCGGGGCCGGTGCGCGAGAGCGCCTCCTCGCCTTCCGCCCGGAGCACCTGGTCCCACTCCGCGTTGTCGACCTCGCCGGCCAGCGCGGTGGGGAGGTTCAGGGAGGCGAGGATCCCCGCCACGTCGACGGACTCGGCCAGGCTGCGCATCGTGGCGTCGAAGCTGGGGTCGCCCGCCGGACGCGGCCGCATCCACAGCGCGTCGCCGAAGGCCTCGTAGAGGCGTCCGATGGGCTCGTCGCCGTAGACGTCGCGGACCGCCGCGCACACCCGCAGCAGGGCTCGACCGTTCTCGTGGGCGGCCTGGTAGTGCGGCGGGAAGCCCTCGTCGTAGCGCCCGTCGTTGATGATGCGCAGGCAGATGAACCGCCAGCGCACGTCGAGGTGGCGCAGGCCCTGGACCTGGCGGACCCAGCGGGAGGTCTGCCAGGCGAAGGGGCAGACGGGGTCGAAGAAGAACTCGAGGTGGTGGTCGACGTCGCTCACCCGTCCGAGGCTAGGGCGACGTCGGACGAGTGGCGCGTCTCACCCGGGGACCGACGAGTCACGCGGCCCTGCTCGGGGCGAGTCAGCCCGACAGCACCTCGGTGAAGGCCCGGGCCCACTCGCGGTAGCCGCGGTCGTTGGGGTGGAAGGCGTCCGACGCCGTCCGCCGCGAGTACGGGAAGCGGTAGTGCCGGTTGATGTCGGCGACGACGACGTCCCGCTCGCGGGCCAGCCCGTGCAGCGCCGCGTTGGCCGAACGGGCCAGCAGCCCCCACGGGGTCTGCGGCACCGCCGCCACCACCGACCCGGCGGGCAGCAACCCCACCAGCTGCTCCAGGTCCGCCCGCACTCCGCGGGTGTCGACGGCCCGCACCAGGTCGTTGCCGCCGGCCGCCACCAGCACCCGCTCGGGAGCACCCAGCCGCTCGACCAGCCAGGCCAACCGCGGGACCTGCACGGCAGCCACGTCGGCCAGCTTCGCTCCGCTCACGCTGAGGTTGAACCACGCGTCGAGCCCGAGCTCCGCCGCCACCACGCCGGCCCAGCCCCGGTCGGGACCCGACGCACCCACGCCCTGGGCGGCCGAGTCACCGAGCACGGCCCACCACCGGCCGGCGGGCGGCGCGGCGTCCAACATCGAGGCGAGGACGGCGTCGTTGTGGGCGTCCCAGTGCTCGCCGAACTCGACGACCTGGCGGAGCGACCGGGCCACACCGGGGATCCGCCCGACGAGTCCGCCCACCAGCCCGGGCGTGCGCTCGGGGCGCGGCACGGGCAGCGGGAGCGCGTCGAGGGTGGCGTCGGCAGCGATCGTCACCGATCCAGCCTGCCGCGGTCGGCGGCGTTTCCGGCAGGGCCCGGCCTCGCCGACGACCTTCAGCCGGCGGTGGGCACCTTCTGGCCGGTCACCGTCGTGTAGACGATCCGGGCCATCGACGTCCGGATGTCGTCGGTGCGGATGCCCCAGAACTCGAAGCCGTAGCGGTGCGCCGAGACGTGGGCCAGCATCGACACCAGCACGCCGGCCGTGGCCATGGGGTCGACATCCGCGGGGATCCGGCCGGCCTGCCGCTCCCCCACGATCACCTCGCTGAGCGCCACGGTGAACGAGTTGAGGAGCCGCGTCCGGATGGCCCGGAAGCGCTGGTCGCCCTCCTCCGACGTGAGGTCGATCACCCGCATGAGCCCGAAGTTGTCGTCCCAGAACGAGATGTAGGCATCGGCGATGGCCAGCGCCGTCTCGTAGCCGGCCTTCCCCCGCCACGACCGGTTCCGCACCATGCCGGTGAGGCGCTCGTCGCCCTCGATCGCCATCTCCTCGGCCAGGGCCAGGATCGCCGCCTCGACGTCGGGGAAGTACTGGTAGAAGGTCGCCGGCGAGGTGCCCGCCTCGCGGGCGATGTCCACCACCTTCAGCTCGCGGAAGCTGGTGTGCTCGAGCATGGCCAGCGTCTGGTCCAACAGCTTCTGCCGCGTGGCCCGACCTCGCCGTCCCGGCACCCGCCCGTCGACGGCGCGCAGCTCCTCGGGGTCGTCCGCCACGTCGGTCCCGTCCGCGCCGCTCACGACCCTCGCCCCCCCAGCGGGGCGATCCAGCGCTCGGCGTAACGCCCGATGCAGTCGATGGCGTGCTCGCGGCTCTCGGGCTCCTTGGCGCCCACCGCCATCCACGCCGAGGTCAGCAAGGTGGTGACCCCCAGCTGCTCCAGCCGCTCGACCGTCTCGGCATCGGGCACGGCCCACGGCGACGCCACGATCTGGAACGGCGAGTCGGCGGTGCCGGCCTCCTCCCGGTAGCCGTCGAGCTGCTCGCAGTAGGCCGCCAGCTGGTCCATCGAGTAGTTCACCCCGATCCACCCGTCGAGGCGGGCAGCTCGGCGGAGGGCCACCTCGCTGTGGCCGCCCACGAGGATCGGCACCTGGTGCGGCGGCGCCGGGCGCATCTCGAAGGCCGGGAAGTCGTAGTGCTCGCCGTGCCACTCGACCTCGCCGCCGGCCCAGGTGGCGCGCAGCACCTCGATCATCTCGTCCATGCGCTTGCCCCGCCCGGCGAAGCGCTGGCCGACCATCTCCATCTCCTCGCGCATCCACCCGGCGCCGATGCCGAGCGACACCCGCCCGCCCGACAGCACCGCGGCGGAGCCCACCGACTTGGCCACCATGAGCGGCTCGCGGGCGGGCAGCACGAACACGTTGGTGACGAACTCGAGCGACGTCGTGGCCGACGCCATGGCCCCGACCGCCACCCAGGGGTCGGGCCAGTCCCAGTGGTGCTCGAACTGCGGCGCGCCGTCCGGCGTGTACGGATAGCGGGACTCGAGCTTCGACGGGTAGACGATGTGGTCGCTGAGGGCTACGCCGGAGAACCCGGCCGCCTCGGCCGCGGCAGCCACCGCCACGTAGTCGGTGGCGGGCAACCCGATCAGGGCCTGGGTGAACTTCACGACGCACTCCCGACGATCTCGATGGCGCGGTCGCGCAGCTCGAAGCGCAGCACCTTGCCCGAGGCGTTGAGGGGCAGGGCGTCCACCACCTCGATGCGCCGGGGCGCCTTGAAGTTGGCCATGGACTCCCGGGCCCACGCCGCGATGGCGGCGGGGTCGGGCGTGGTGCCGTTCGTGGGCACGACGAAGGCGAAGCACACCTCGCCCATGCGCTCGTCGGGCACGCCCACCACCCCCGCCTGGGCCACGTCGGGGTGGTTGCAGAGCAGCGCCTCGATCTCGGCCGGATACGCGTTGAAGCCGCCGACGATGAACATGTCCTTCAGGCGGTCGGTGATGCGCACGTAGCCGCGGGGGTCCATCACGCCCACGTCGCCGGTGTGCAGCCAGCCGTCGCCGTCGATGGTCTCGGCCGTCTGCTCGGGCGCCTCGAAGTAGCCCTTCATCACGTTGTAGCCCCGCACGCACACCTCGCCGCTCTCCCCGCGGGGCACCTCGGCGCCGTCGGGGTCGAGCACGGCCACCTCGACGCCGGGGATGGCCCGGCCCGAGTAGGTGGCGATGGTCTCGGCGTCGTCGTCGGCGCGGGAGATGCTGACCACACCACAGCACTCGGTCAGCCCGTAGGCGGTGAGCACCGTCTCGAAGCCGAGGACCTCGCGCATCTGGCGGATGAGCTCGACGGGCACCACCGCGGCGCCGGTGACCGCCAGCCGCAGGCTGGCCAGGCGGCCGGCGTCGAAGTCCGAGTGGTTGAGGATGGTCTGGTACAGCGTGGGCGGCCCCGGGATCATCGAGATGCGCTCGGCCTCGATGGTCGCCATCGCGGTGGGCACGTCGAAGACGGCCTGCAGCACCATGGTCGAGCCCTTGGCCAGCGCGGCCACGATGCCGGCCTTGTAGCCGAAGGCGTGGAAGAAGGGGTTGATGACCAGGTAGCGGTCGTCGCTGCGCAGCCCCACGATCGACGCCCAGTCCGAGAAGGCCCGCAGCGTCTGGCCGTGGGTGCACATGACGCCCTTGGGGGCGCCGGTGGTGCCCGACGTGAACAGCAGGTCGGACAGGTCGTCGGGGCCGAGCGCGGTGAGGCGCGCCTCGAGGTCGGCGCCGAGCTCGTCACGACGGGCCGGGTCGTCCTCGGCCAGGAGCGACGCGCACGGCTCGGCCAGCGAGCCGGCCGGTGGCGCACCCCGGAGCAGGAACGTGCGCTCCAGGTGGGGCAGGTCGATGCCCTCGAGCATCGACACGTAGTCGTTGCCCAGGAAGCCCTCGACGGTGAAGAGGTACTTGGCCCGGCTGCGGTTCAGGATCTGCGCCGCCTCGAGCCCCTTGTAGCGGGTGTTCAGCGGCACCAGCACGCCGCCGGCCATCTGGAGGCCCAGCAGGGTGACCGGCCACTCCCAGATGTTCGGCGCCCAGATGGCGACGCGGTCGCCCATCTGGAGCCCGGCGGCCAGGAGCGCCCGGGCCGTCGATTCGGCCTCGGCCACCAGCTCGTTCCAGCTCATGCGGCGGGACCCGTCGGCCGTCGCCCCCTCGCTGGGGTCGACGATCGCCTCGCGGTCCCCGTGGGTGGCCGCCGCGGCCCGGGCCAGCCCGGGGATGGTCCCCCACTCCAGATCGCCCCGGATCAGGTCCTCGTCACCCACGCGCGCCTCCGGCTTCCCCGAACCCGACCTGACGGGTCGTCAGGTGCCGGAGTGTAGGGCGCGCTCAGCGGGGCCGGTCGAGGCGGTCCACCACGGCCGCCACCAGCACGCGCACCCCCAGGCCGATCACCGACTCGTGCACGTCGAAGGCCCCGGAGTGCAGGTCGAGGGGCGGGCCGACGTCGTCGGGTCCCCGCACCCCGATGCGCACGTAGGCGCCCGGCACGTGCTCCTGGTACCAGGCGAAGGTGTCGCCCCCGTAGCTCTGGGGCGCCTCGGTGACCGCTTCGTCGCCCGCCACCGAGCGCACCGCCCGCTCCATGACGGCCAGCTCGGCCGCGTCGTTGTGCACCGGCGGGATGCCCCGCACGTAGTCCAGCTCGACCTCGACGCCGGTGTCGCCCACCAGCCGGTCGATCGCCGAGCTGATGATGGTCTCGGCCTCGTCCCACAGCGTGCGGTCCGGGATGCGCACGCTGCCCGACAGGTGGGCGACGGTGGGGATGACGTTGGGGGCGTCGCCGGCGTGGATGGCGCCGAACACCACCAGCACGTCGCCCCGATCGCCCACCACCTCACGCACCACCCCGGGCAGCTCGGCGGCCAGGCGACCGGCGACGGCCACCAGGTCGACGGTCAGGTGCGGACGGGCGGTGTGGCCGCCCGGGCCCCGCAACGTCAGGTGCACCGCGTCGGTGGCCGCGGTGAGCGGACCGACCCGCAGGCCGAATCGGCCGACGGTGAGCTTGGGGTCGCAGTGGAACCCGTAGATGGCGTCCACGCCGTCGAGGCCGCCGGCCTCGATCACCTCCAGCGAACCGCCGGGCACGGTCTCCTCCGACGGCTCGAAGATCAGCCGTACGCACGGGGCGAACGGGGTGGCGGCCAGCGCGAGGCCGGCGCCCAGCACCATCGTGGTGTGCACGTCGTGGCCGCACCCGTGCGCCCGCCCGGGGACGCGCGAGCGGTACGACACCGCCTTGGTGTCCTCCATGGCCAGGGCGTCGATGTCGGCTCGCAGCGCCACCCGGGCTGCTCCCACGTCGGGGGTCCCGAGGTCGCAGACCAGCCCCGTCCCACCGGGGAGCAGCTGCGGCGCGAGGCCGGCGGCCCGCAGTCGTTCGGCGATCAGCTCGGTGGTCTCCACCTCATGGCCGCTGAGCTCGGGGTGCGCGTGGAGGTGACGCCGGAAGGCCACCAGCTCGTCGTGGTGCGCGGCCAGGAAGCCCTCGAGGTCGACCTCACCCACGGTCGGCCTCGGTCGTGTCGGGCGCCGACCCGGCGCCTCGGTCGAGCGATGCGTCCAGCTCGGCCACCATGCGGTCCACCACGTCGGCCAGCTCGGCCCCCTCGGCCACCCACCGGCGCTGTCGGTCGGCGCTGGAGCCGTGCGCCACGATCTCGCGCACCGCCGCCAGCTCGGTGGCGCAGCCCAGGCGCTGGGCCGTCGGCCCCAGCCGATCGACCAGCCGGTCGACCAGGTCGCGCACCGAGGCCCGGGTTCCCGCCTCGTCGACCAGCAGCTCGGCGTCGAGCCCGTGGCGGGCGGCCAGCCACTTGTTCTCCCGCAGCACCCAGTCGCGGGCGCCGGGCAGCGCCTCGCCCGCCTCGAACCGCTCGACCAGGTCGGCCACCAGCGCCTGGGCCAACGCGGCGACCGCGGCGATCTCGTCGAGGTTGGTCATGCCGTCGCACATGCGCAGCTCGACGGTGCCGAAGTCGGGGTGGGGACGCACGTCCCACCACACCTCGCGGATCGACTCGATGGCGCCCGCCCGCACCAGGGCCGCCATGTAGTGCTCGAAGTCGTCCCAGCCACCCAGCCGCGGGGGCAGCCCGGCGGTGGGCAGCCCTTCGAAGATCTTCGTGCGGGCCGACGCCAGCCCGGTGTCGTCGCCGTGCCAGTAGGGACTCGACGCCGACAGGGCCAGGAAGATCGGCAGGTGGTAGGCGAGACTGCCGACCACCGCCACCGCGGCGGCGCCGCTGGGCACGCCCACGTGGTAGTGGATCCCGTAGATCGACAGGCGCCGGGCCGGCCATCCCAGCGAGTCGACGAGCTGCGCGTAGCGCTCCTTGGGACTGACGTGCAGCCGGCGCCAGTCCGCCGCGGGGTGGGTGCCGGCGCACATGACGGCCGAGCCCCGGCGCGTGGCCGCGGCCCGCACCTCGACGAGCGTGGCGGCCAGGTCGGCGCGGGCCTCGGCCACGGTGTCGCACACCCCGGTGATCACCTCGACCGTGCAGTCGAACAGCTCGTGCTTGGCCCGGGGGTGCTCGCCGTCGGGGTGACCGGCACCCAGCTCGGCGAGCACGTCGGTGGCGTGGCTCGCGAGGGCCCGCGTGGAGCGGTCGACGAGCACCGTCTCGACCTCGATGCCGAGGGTCCGGCCGGGCGATCCCCGGAACTCGATCTCCACCCGGCCGAGGCTACCCAGGGACGCCGCGGGCGGCCCCGGTCCGGCTCAGCCGAGCGCGCCGGCCTCGCGGAGCGCGACGACCTTCGCGTCGTCGTAGCCCAGCACGCCACGGAGGATCTCGTCGCTGTGCTGGCCGGCGGTCGGCGCCATGGTCGGCCGGGGCAGCGGCGTCTCGTCGACCATCTTCAGCGGCGTCGGGAGCTGCTCGGCGCCGACCTCGTCGCGGGGCAGCCACTCGAAGCGGGCCTGGAACTGGGGGTCCTCGGCGATCGTCTTCGGCGTGTTCACCGCGGCGATGGTCGTGTTGTGCTCGTCGCCGAAGCGGATCCACTCGGCCGCGGTGCGGGTCAGGAAGATCTCGCGCAGGTGGCCCTGCAGCTCGCGGTTGCCCTTGGCGTGGTCGCCGTACTTGTTGCCCGGCCACTTCTCGAAGAGGTCCATGCGCCCCACCCCCTCGCAGAAGTTCCTCCAGAACTCCTGCTCGGAGGCCATGAACAGCACGTGGCGGTCGTCGGAGGTGGCGTAGAACTGGTAGCGCACGCCGTCGCGCATGCCGGCGGTGCCCGGGGCGCGGCGCTCGTAGTTGTCCGACGGGTTGCCGGTGACCTCGTCCTCGGGCCGCTCGTAGGCCTTCCAGGTCTCCGAGCGCAGCCAGTCCATGGCGGCGGAGGCGTCGGACTGGGCGATCTCCATCATGCAGCCCTCGCCCGAGGCCCGGGCCCCGATGATGCCCGCGCAGACGCCGAGCGCCCCGAAGAGCGGCCCGGCGTGGATGCCGGTGGAGGGGTGCTCGGGGATGTAGCAGAAGCCGTCGTCGTCGACCCCCGCCTGCACCAGGCCGGCCCAGGTGTCGTAGGCCACGCCGTGGCTCGGCATGTTCTTGTAGGGGCCGGTCATGCCGTAGCCCGAGATCGTGCACCACACGAGGCGGGGGTTGATGGCCCGAAGGTCCTCGAAGCCGAGGCCGCGCTTGGCCAGGGCGCCGGGGCGCATGCCCTCGATGACGGCATCGGCGTCGCGCACCAGGTCGCGGAAGATCTCGGCGCCCTCGGGGGTGCGGAGGTCGAGGGTGATCGACTTCTTGCCCCGGTTGATGTGGAGGTGCATCAGCGAGACGCCCTCGACGATCGGCCAGGTCATCTGACGGATGTAGTCGCCGGCCGGCGACTCGACCTTGATGACCTCGGCGCCCAGGTCGGCCAGGTGCGTGGTCAGGGCACCGGGGCCCAGGATGGCGCACTCGATGATGCGGACGCCTGCGAGCGGTGCCTGTGCGGCCATGTTGGAGCTCCCCCTACGGATCTGACGAGTCGTCAGAAGCTACTGCCCGACCCGACACGGCCCCCAACGCGTCGGGCACACTGTCGGCCATGCAGATCGTCCAGCACCACACCTTCGACGCCCCCATCGAGCAGTGCTGGGCCATGTTCAGCGACCCGAAGAGCCACGTGGCCAAGTTCGAGGGCATGGGTCACCACGGGGTGACCGTGGTCGAGAAGAAGAAGACCAAGAAGCACCTCCACATCGTCATCACCCGCGAGGTGGACGTGGACGGCATCCCCGGCTTCGCCAAGAAGTTCATCAAGCCCCGCAACACCGTGGTGTCGGTGGACGACTGGAACGACTTCGGCGACGGCACCTACGGCGGCACCTTCACCCTCGACACCCAGGGGGTACCGCTCGAGATCCAGGGCCGGACGCTGCTCGAGGCCGACGGCGACCGCACGGACTACACGATCACCATCGACCTCAAGGTCAACGTGCCGCTCGTCGGCGGCAAGCTGGCCGACTTCGGCAAGACGATCGTGCTCAAGCAGCTGGCCGAGGAGTTCGCCCTGGGCGACGCCTGGCTGGCGTCGCACTGAGCCCTCCGGCGGCGTCTCAGGCCGCCGGCGGGCAGCTGAGCGTGGGCTGCGCCGTGTCGGGCAGCGGCGACGCCAGGCCCGAGAAGTAGGACCCGGCCCACAGGACCAGCGCGGCGGTGGACCGCAGCCCGGCCCGTCCTCGGGCGAGGTCGTCGCCGTGCGCAGCCGCGGCGGTGGCCAACAACGCGGCCTGGGTGACCTCGAGGAAGCCGCCCGACAGCTCGACGATGGCCCGATAGGCGTCGGGGGCGAAGTCCGCCGTGGACAGGAGGCCCTCCCACACGGCCCGGCCGCCGCCCACCGATCCCGACGCCACCGACCGCAGCAGCCCGCCGCCGAGCGTCCAGCGCAGGTCGGGCGGCGACTCGACGGCCGCCACCACGTCGCCCAGACCGTCGAGGGCGGCCAACGGCAGCGCGGGGGTGCGGCAGTCGAACGTCGAGCCGCAGACGAGGGCGTCGGTCGGCACCGTCACCCCCGGCGGCGGTCGTTCGAGGGTCACCTCGAGGTAGCCGCGGTTGTAGCCGTGGATCGCGGCGAGCAGCGTCGACCACGTGGCGGACGCCGAGCGGACCTCGTCGTCGCTGCCCACCTCGGCCACCCGCACCAGCTCGGCGGCCACGCCGTCGAAGCCCTGGGCCGAGAGCCGACCCACGGCGTCGAGCAGACCGGCGACCGGCGACTCGGCCGCGGCCGGATCGGCGCCGATGGAGGCCAGGTTGGCCCGCAGGTAGATGCCACCGAAGTAGCCGGACACGACGAGGTTGCCCAGCGCGGCCCGGAGGTCGACGGGGGTGCCGTCGGCCCAGGCGCCGTCGGCGAGCGCGTCGACGGTGCCGAGCGGGAGGCGCCCGTAGAAGAAGCGCGCCGTGTCGGGGTCGGGGCGTTCGCACTCGACGCAGGCGACCGCGTCGAGCGCGTCGGGGGACACGGTCCACGACGTCGCCGCCGGCAGGGGCAGGGCCGGGACCTCGACCTTCGCGGTGCGCACCTCGGGCACCGAGCCCGAGGGCACGGTGCACCCGGCGGCCAGGACCAGGCCGGCCACCAGCACGGCGACGACGGAGCTCCGAGCCCTCACGTCAGCAGTCGCAGTCGCTCGTCGGGCAGCACCTCGGCCGGCACGACCTCGCCCCGCTCGTGGCGGCGGACGAGGCGCAGGATGTGGGGGCCCAGGAGGTCGATGGGCGTGTTCACGAACCGTTCGCCCCCGAAGCGTTCGACCGTCTCCTGCTGCAGGCCCAGGATGCGGTTGTCCTGGCCGAGGATCACCTTGGCCAGCGGCAGGATCGCCCGGCGGGCCACCGCCTCGGGCACGGGCAGGCGGTAGGCGGCGACGGCCACCAGCCGGCACGACCGGTCGTCGACGGGGGTGTAGCAGGCGTTGAGCGCCACGTGGCGAGCGCCGAGGCGGTACTCGACCTGGGCCAGCGACGGCACCACGAAGCGGTCGACGTGGGTGACCACACCGCCGTCGGGGGCGAGCAGCCGGCCCACCACGCCCGGCGGCACCGGCTCGCCGTCGAAGTGGGCCTCGACGAAGTCGGCGCCGTGACGCACGGTCACGCCCACCGGCACCCGCTCGGAGCGACCCCGGAACAGGCCCCGATGGAGGAACGACGTGTGGGGCACGTCGAGGGCGTTCTCCACCGCGGCCAGCATCGGGCCGGGCACCTCCAGGGTCAGCCCGACGGTCCGGTAGCCCGGCTCGCCCACCCCCACCAGGCGGGGCGGGGCGGCCACGGCCGGCTCGCCGTCGCCGACGACCACCCAGACCATGCCGTCCTGTTCGACGACGGGGAACGTGGGCACCCGCCGCACGGCCCGGTCCGGGTCGGAGGTGTCATCGAGGCCGGGAACCGCTCGGCACCGGCCCTCCCCGTCGAAGCGCCAGCCGTGGTAGCCGCACTCCACCTGGCCGTCGCTGCAGCGACCCACCGACAGCGGCACGTTGCGGTGCGGGCAACGGTCGGCCAGGGCGACGGCGCGCCCGCCGGCGTCACGGAAGAGCACCAGCGGCCGCTCCAGCACCACCCGCCCCAACGGCTTCGGGCCCAGCTCCACCGAGCGGGCCGCCGCGTGCCAGTGGTGCTCCAGGCGGGCCACCGTGAACCGGCCGGTGGGCGCCAGCGCGGCGCGGCCGTCGACCACCTCCGGACGTCGCTCGTCGGGTCCTCCCACCGCGTGCGAGGGTAGCGCTGTGCCCCTCCTGCCCGCCCCGCTGAACGTCCCGCCCGACGCCACGGCCGACCCCCTCTGCTGGGCGCGGGCGGTCGGGACCTCGGTCGACGCGGTCGAGCTCTACCGCTCGAGCGAGGTGTTCGACCTCCACCTCGACTCGTTCATCTGGACCCGGATCTTCGGCACGCGCCTCGCCGAGCGCCACGGGCGGAGCTGGACGGGCCGCCGGTACCGCGGCCAGGTGGACCTGCCCCGGGCCCTCGACGGTGGGCTGACCGGGGGCATCTGGTCGGTCACCACCAACCCGTTCCGACCGGCGGCGAAGCGGGCCGCCACGTTCGCCGCCAACCTGCCCCGGCTGCGGACCGAGCTGGAGGCCCATCCGGCCGTCGAGATCGTCACGACGGTGGCCGGGTACCGGGACGCCCGGGCCCGGGGCCGCCACGGCGCGTTCCTGGGCATCCAGGGCGCCAACGCCGTCGACGCCTCGCCGACCGACGTGCAGCGGGCCATCGACGGCGGCGTCGTCCGCATGACGCTCGTGCACCTCACGTCGTCGGACCTCGGCACCACCAGCTCGCCGCTGTCGAAGCTGGGCCGCCGTGCGCCGTTCGGCGCGGCCGGGCGAGCGCTGGTGGAGCAGCTCGACGCCGGCCGGGTCCTGGTCGACCTGGCCCACATCTCCGAGGCCGGCTTCTGGGGCGCGGTCGACGCCCACGACCGCGCGCTGCCGCTGATCGTCACCCACACCGGGGTGGATGGGGTGTGGCCACACTGGCGCAACCTCTCCGACGACCAGATCCGGGCCGTCGCCGACTCCGGCGGCTGCGTCGGTGTGATGCTGCAGGAGTCGTTCCTCGGGAAGCGCCCGACCAGCGCGGCGACCGTGGTCGACCACCTGGCCCACCTCGTCGCCGTCGGCGGCGAGGGCTGCCCGGCCATCGGCACCGACTTCGACGGGATGGTCACCCCGCCCCGCGACCTGGCCCGCCACGCCCACTTCCCCCGGCTGGTCGAGGAGATGCGGCGGCGGCGCTGGACCGACGAGCGCATCCGCGCCGTGCTCGGCGGCAACGCCCTGCGCACCATCGAGGCCCTCCGCGGCTGACCCCCTCTCGGTGCTTTCTGGGCGGTGCCTTTCGGTTGTCGACAGGAACGGCCCGCGAAGTCAACAGGGGGCAGGCGGACCAGGCGAATGTCAGAGGCGCCAGGTGGTGGCGCCGTCGCTGTCGGTCCCGCGACGCCAGCCCGAGGCGGCGAAGGTGCCGCCGCCCACGTGGATGGTCGAACCGGTGATGAAGCGCGCCGCGTCGCCGGCGAGGAACACGATGGCCGCCGCGCAGTCCTCGGGCCTGCCGTCGTCGGGCCAGGGCTGGCTGAGCCCGTCGCCCTCGGCCATCGCCGCGGAGGCGGCCACCAGCCCGGCGTCGCCGGGCGTGGGGATCATGTCGGGCGCCACGCAGTTCACCCGGATGCGCCGGTCGGCCAGCTCGAGCGCCAGCGACTTCGACAGGTTCTCCACCGCCGCCTTCATCGACGAGTACACGGCGAAGCCCGGCCCGGCCCGGTGCGCCTCGATGGAGGTGACGTTCACGATCGACCCACCGCCGTCCATGTGGGGCACCGCGGCCCGGATGCAGCTGGCGACCTGGCCGTAGTTCTCGGCCACCAACGCGGCCTGGCCCTTGGCGTTCACGTCCAGGAACGGTGCCCAGAACCCGCCACCGGCGTTGTTGACCAGCACGTCGACGCGCCCGAACCGCTCGACGGTGGCCGCCACCCAGGCCTCCACCACCGCGTCGTCGCGCACGTCGCCCACCGTCGAGGTCACCTCGGCGCCCAGCGCCTCGAGCTCGGCCACCGTCGACGCCAGCTCGTCGGCCAGCTTGTCGACCACCGACACCCGCGCCCCGAAGCGCGCCGCGGTCAGCGCGGTGGCCCGGCCGATGCCCCGGGCACCGCCGGTGATCGCCACCACCCGACCGTCGAGCCGCACCACCGACGGGTCGAGCCCGCTCCCCCGCTCGCGCACGTGCTCCGCCCCCTGCTCCGACCCCGGGTCCACCACTTCCGGATTCTGCCCCACCGCCGTAGCCTTCGGCCCGTGACCCCGCACCATCGTGCCCTGGAGTCCGCGCTGGTCGATCCCGAGCTGTCCGACCAGGTGGACATGGTCCTGCGCCCGGAGGCGCCCGACACCTACCGGGCCACCACCAGCGACGGCTCGGTCACCTTCCAGCGCCGGGCCGACGACGGGCGCTGGCGCTACGAGATCGTCGACGTCGAGGGCACCGACCCGCTGGCCGATCAGCGCACCGACCACCTGGTGGGCCTCGAGGCCGAGCTGGCCGACCCCCACCCCGAGCGTGACGCCAACGCGTTCCCCCACGCGTTCGACCACATCGCCCAGTTCTTCGACGGCGACCACGCGCCGGACCTGCTGGTGCAGCACACCGCCCACCACCACTTCGACGCGCACGTGGGCCAGCACGGGTCGCTCGGCATCACCCAGGCCCGGGCCCCGTTCATCGCGGCCGGCCCGCGCATCGCCCACCGCGGGCTCGTCGACCTCAGCGCCCGCATGGTCGACGTGGCCCCCACCATCGCCGCGGTGCTCGGGCTGTCCCCCCATCCCGAGGGCATCGGCCCCACCGGCGAACGACGGCCCGACGCGCTGCTGCGCCGCCAGGACGGCGACGTGATGGACCTGGTGGACACCGACACACCCCCCGCCGACCACGTGGTGGTCTTCCTGCTCGACGGCACCAACGCCAACGTCCTCTACGACGCCATCGAGCGGGGCGAGGCACCCCGCCTGGCCTCGCTGCTGGCCCGGGGCACGGGCCTGCGCCACGGCGTGCTGGCCTCGCTGCCCACCGCCACCCTGGCCAACCACACCACGGCCAACACCGGGGCCCACCCCGGTCACAGCGGCGTGCTCCACAACACCTGGTACGACCGCCACCGCGACCACGCTCCCGACCTGTTGGCCATGGACCAGATGTTCACGGCGATGATCCACCTGGACCCGGGCGTCGAGACGCTGCACCAGGCCGTGCACCGCTGCCGGCCCGGCGCCTTCACCACCGCGGCGTTCGAGTTCTGCGACACCGGCGCCGATGCCAGCTCGTTCGACCCGATCCGTCGGGGGGTGGCACCGAGGCTGCCGTCGATGGAGCAGATGGCCCACGCCAACCAGCGCTTCGGCCACGCCTCGGGCTCCTACGCCTTCATGTCCGGCGTCGACGAGGCTGCCACCCTCGACACCCTCCGCTGGTGGTCGCGCGCCGAGGGCAACCCGCTGCCCACCTTCAGCTGGCTGTCGCTCAGCCTCACCGACGAGGCCGGCCACGAGGGCGGACCCCACTCCGAGATGGCGCGAGCCGCCATCGCCGAGTCCGACCACCGGGTCGGGCGGGTCATCGACGCGGTCGAGGCGGTCGGCGTGACCGAGCGCACCACCTTCGTGGTGCTGGCCGACCACGGGATGCAGCTCAACGACGTGACGAACACGGCGTCGTGGACCCCCGCCCTCGAGGCCACGGGCGTCGACCACCACCAGGTGGCCGACAACCTCCTCTACCTCCGCTGACCGGCGGGCTGCGGGCCCGCGCATCCGGGGCGGTCCGTGGGTACGAACCACCGGCGTGGGATCGGTGCTGTTCGTGGTGGTCGCGATGGTCGCCGGTTTCGTCGCGTTCGGGAACCTGCGCCGCGTCCGCCCCGTCGGCGAACCCACCCCCTCCACGACCGCTCCCGGTGCGGCCGACGACGTCCCCGTCACGATCGTGATCCCCGCCCGCAACGAAGCGGCCAGCCTGCCGAACCTGCTCGGCGACCTGGCCCACCGCCGTCCCGCCGGGGCTCGGGTCGTGGTGGTCGACGACCACTCCACCGACGGCACCGCCGAGCTGGCCGCGCGCCACGACTTCGTCATGGTCCTCCGCGCCCCCGACCTGCCGCGCAGCTGGACCGGCAAGACCTGGGCCTGCCACACCGGCGCGGCCGCTGCGCCGAACGGGACGCTCCTGTTCCTCGATGCCGACGTGCGGGTCGGGCCCGGCGCGCTCGACGCCGTGGTCGCCGAACAGCGGCGCCGCGGCGGCGTGGTGTCGGTGCAGCCGTTCCACGACGTGCCGACCGCCGTCGAGCAGCTCAGCGGCCTGTGCAACGTGGTCACCGTGATGGGCGCGGCCGCCGGCTCCCGACGGCCCAACGCCGTGTTCGGCCCGGTCATCTGCTGCGACGTGGCCGACTACCGGCGGGTGGGCGGCCATGCCGCGGTGCGCACCGAGGTGGTCGAGGACGTCGCCCTCGGGCGCCGGTTCCGCGACGCCGGGCTCGGCGTCGCCGTGCTGGGCGGCGGCGAGGCCCTGCGCTTCCGCATGTACCCCGACGGCTGGCGCCAGCTGGTGGAGGGCTGGTCGAAGAACCTGGCCACGGGCGCGGCCGGGACGCCCCTCGCACGGGCGCTGGCCAGCGGCCTGTTCGTGTGCGGCCTGGTCCATGCCTCATTGGTCGCGCTGCAGACGGCGCTGGCGCTCGCCACGGGCGCGCCGGCCCCGGACGGGATGGCGGCGGCGACGACCGTCGCGATCGCCGCGGCGGCCACCGCCGTCCTCCTGCGCCGCGTCGGGTCGTTCCGGTGGTGGGCAGCGGCGGGCTTCCCCGTGCTCACCGCCTTCTTCGTGGCCGTGGTCGTGCGCTCGGCGTGGCTCACCGCCGTTCGCCGTCAGGTCACGTGGCGCGGGCGCGGCATCCCGGTGCACGGCGATCTCGCCGTGGTCGGGGCCGAGGCCGGCGCTCCCGGGACGGATCGGTCATGAGCGCCGTGGCCCGCGTCCTGCAGTTCTCGGCGGCCTGGATGCTCATCGGGCTGGTCACCGGCTGGGTGGCGGTACGGGTCCCCCGGCGCTGGCTGGCCACCGACACGCCGCTCACCCGGATCCGGCGCTTCGAGGCGCGTGGCCGCTGCTACGAACGTCGGCTGCGGATCGAGCGCTGGAAGCACCGACTGCCCGAGGCCGGCGCGCTCTTCGCCGGTGGCAGGTCCAAGCGCAGCACCGGCGGGCGGCGTTCCGAGGCGCTGCAGACCTTCGCCGAGGAGACCCGCCGGGCCGAGTGGGTCCACTGGGCCCAGATCGCGGCGGCGCCCACCTTCGGCCTCTGGAACGAGTGGGTGGTCACCGTCGTCATGGTCGCCTTCGCCACCGTGGTGCACCTGCCCTTCATCGTGGTGCAGCGCTACAACCGGGCACGAGTGCTCCCCATCCTCGTCCGCCGCGGGGCCGCCCCGGCTCCGGGCGAGGACGCGCCGATCCCCGCCACCGAGCTGGCCACCACCTCCTGAACGCGCCGGTCGGTACGCTCCCTGCGTGCTGGACCGGACGGTGCGGGGAGCGGCGCGGCGCTACCGCGACCGCGTGGCACTGGCCATGGTCGGCGGCCCGAGCCTGACCTTCGCCCAGCTCGACCGCCGCAGCGACGCGTGGGCGACACGGCTGGTCCGCCGCCATCACGTGAGGGTGGGCGACGTGGTCGCCCTGCGCCTGGCCTCCGACCTCGACTACGTGGTGGCGGACGCGGCGCTGGCCAAGGCCGGGGCTGCTGCCGCCGGCATCAACCCCAAGCTGGCCGCTCCCGAGCAGGACGCCCTGGTGGATCGCCTCGCCCCGTCGCTGGTGCTCACTCCCGACGTCGTCGCCGACCTCGCGGCGGGCGACGAGGACCGCGATGCCGCCGACGCGCCGCACCTCCCACCGGACCCCGAACGACTCGCCGCAGTGGTGCTGACGTCGGGCACCACCGGCCGGCCGAAGGCCGCGGCATTCCGGAACCGCCACCTCGAGGCGATCGTCGACCTCGACGTCGGCCCGAGCGCCCGGGGCGACTGGGCCGACCGCCCGCCCGGCGCACCGATCGCCCAGCTGGCCTCCACGCAGTTCGCCCACATCGGGTTCATGACCAAGCTCCCCTGGTACCTCCGGCTGGGGATGACCACCCACGTGCTCCCGCGCTGGCGGGCCGACGACGTGCTCGAGGTGGTGGCACGCGAGCGCATCGCCACGATCGGCGCCGTCGCCCCCCAGGTGGCGCTGCTCGTCCGCTCCCCGCTCCTCGGCTCGCTCGATCTGAGCTGCGTGCGCACGCTCATCGTCGGGGGCGCGGCCTCGCCCCCGGCGCTGGTGCGCGACGCCCTCGACTGCTTCGACGCCACGTACTCGGTCCGCTACTCCTCGACCGAGTCGGGCGGGGTCGGCCTGGTGGCCGACCTCCGTCGCGACGACCTCGCCGCCCAGGGCACCATCGGCCACCCCCGCCCGGGGGTCGAGGTGCGCCTGGTCGAGGGCGAGCTGTGCCTCCGCTCCCCCGCCGTCTTCGACGGCTACCTCGGCGACCCCGAGGCCACGGCCGCCGCGCTCGACCCCGACGGCTGGCTGCACACCGGTGACCTGGCCGAGCTCGACGAGGCCGGACGGGTGCGGCTGGCCGGCCGCCGCAGCGACATGTACATCCGTGGTGGCTACAACGTGCACCCGGCCGAGGTGGAGGCGGTGCTGGGCACCCACCCGGCCGTGGCCGACGTGGCGGTGGCACCCCGCGCCGACGACGTGATGGGCGAGATCGGCGTGGCCGTCGTCGTGCCACGGGCCGGAGCGACGCCGCCGTCGCTGGCCGACCTGCGCGACTTCGCGGCCGACCGGCTGGCCCGTTGGAAGCTCCCCGAGGCGATCCGGGTGGTCGACGCCCTCCCGCTCACCCCGATGACCAAACTGGACCGCGCCGCCCTGGTCCGCCTGGCGGCGGTTGACCATCCGTGCGACCCCGAGGAGGCCCCACATGGCCGATGACGTGTTCCCCGACCGCGACATGGACCACGCCGACAAGATCGCCTGGGTGGTCGAGACCAACGGGTGGTGCGCCGAGCCGGTGGCCCAGGTCGAGGACCCGCCCACCCCGGGCTACACCTACTCGATCGGCTTCGAGGACACCTACGACCACCCCGACGTGGTCATCTTCGGGCTCCAACCGGTGGCCGCCCGCGGCCTCATCGAGATGCTGGCCACCCACCTCGCGGCCGGGGGGACGCTGCCCGAGGGGATGTTCGTGGGGTTGTTGGACAACGACCTCCCGAGCGCGCTGCTCCCCCTCGACATGAGCCTCTACGCCGAGATGTTCCCGGGCGCCACCCGCTACTACGGCGACGAGGGCTGCTACCGGATGAGCCAGTTCGTGTGGCCCGACCGGGCCGGGCGGATGCCGTGGGACGCCGACTACGACGAGCGCCTGCGGCTGGCCCAACCGGTCGTGGGGACCTGAACCAGCGCACCCCCGCCGCGGGAGCCACGGACGCCTGGACCTGGATTCCGGGCCGCTCCCGCCGATGGGAGGACATGGATCCGATGCATCCGACGGTCGCCGCCGCGCTCGCCGCGCTCTGGGGCGTGGGCGCCGGCTGGGTGTCCACCTGGATCGCCCACCGGTACCAGGAGGGCACCGACGCCGACGGCTACGAGGTGGCCGTGCTCGGCGACGCCACCTGCCCCACGTGCGACCACGTGGTGACCCTGGCCGAGGCGGCCCCGCTCCGCTCCATCAGCTGCTCGTCCTGCGGTTCGCGCCTGCCGGTGTCGTGGAACCTGGTCCCCCTCGCCGTGCTGGGCGCCAGCCTGGGCATGTGGGCGACGTTCCGGGGCGGCGCCGTCCTCTGGCCGTTCCTGTGGCTCGTCCCGGTGCTGGTCGTCGCCGCCACCATCGACATCCGCACCTTCCTCATCCCCAAGCGCGTGGTGTGGGTCGGCTTCGCGGTGGGCGCGGCGCTCATGGCGGCGGTGGCGGTCGGGATGGGCCATCCCGAGACCCTGCGCAGCGCGGCCATCGGCGCGGTCGGCTACTTCGCCGTCCTGTTCGTGGCCAACCTGGTGAACCCGGCCGGCATGGGCTTCGGCGACGTGCGCCTGTCGGTCGTCCTCGGCCTGTACCTCGGCTGGATCGACCTGCGCCTGCCGCTGTACGGGCTGCTGCTGGCCTGCGTCCTCGGCATCGGGTTCGGGGTGGCCAAGCGGCTCCGGGCCACCACGCCCGAGGAACGGGCCTTCCCGTTCGGGCCCGGGCTGGCCGGCGGCACCCTCGTGGCCGTCTGGGCCTACACGGTGCTGGTCCCGCCGCTCTGACCGCCGCGGCGTGGCCCTCTCGCCGGAGAACGTCCGACGCCCCGCCGGAGCGGGGCGTCGTGGTCGACCCTCGTGGGGTCCCTGGTGGAGGTGATGGGAGTCGAACCCACGACCTCCTCGATGCGACCGAGGCGCTCTAGCCAGCTGAGCTACACCCCCAGGGGAGGACGATCGTAGCCGGGCGCCGGCGACGATCGGGAAATCGACGCGAGGTCAGCGAGCGATGCGCTGACGATCGCGGGCGACCGGCGCCAGCGGGGCGAGCGGGCGGCCGGGCAGGTAGCTCACCTGGGCCCGCATCCGCTCACGCTTCGTCACGTTGAGCCACAGCCCGAGGTACGCCACCAGCAGCACGTCGATCACGACGTGGAGGACGAGCAGGACGCCCCCGAAGGTCACGAACCCCAGGAACGACAGCAGCGCGGCGGCCACCAGCGAGGTGAGGATGTCCTGACGGCGCTGCTGGGCCCGGGTGCGGACCACCGGGGCGGCGGGGCGCACCGCACGGGTGGCTTCCTGGTGCACCACCGGGCGGGGTCCCCGCAGGTCGACCACGGTCTGCGGGCCCGACGCGAACGGCGGGTTCTGCCGGCGACCGACGGCGGGGTACGAGTTGCGCAGGACCGAGCGGTTCCGGGCGAACTGGCCGATGCTGTCGGCGCGGCGGGCCGCCGCGGTGCGCCGGACGAGGTCGGGGACCAGCACGATGGCCCACAGGACGGCGAGAGCGAGGAGTGCGATCGTCGACACGCTCAGCTGGTCCTTTCGTCGGGGATCGTCATCGTCGCCCACCGGGTGACCCGATGACGAGATGATGACGAGGCGGTTGCTGAAGGGGCTCGCTGCGGGCGCAACCTACTGGCTCCCAGCGGCTGCTGTCCACGATGGGAAACTATCGCGAACGCCCGAACATGACAAAACGGTTACGACCGTTCGTCATGGAGGCCGTCTGGAGGTCGGGTCGGGTCAGGACCCGAACGACAGGGCGTCCTCGAAGGGATCGCCGTCACGCCGGTAGGCGCCGGATCGCCCGCCCGTCTTCTCCCACAACGTGATCTCGCCGATCACCATCGAGCGATCGACGGCCTTGCACATGTCGTAGATGGTGAGGCAGGCCACCGAGCAGGCGGTGAGCGCCTCCATCTCGACCCCGGTGCGGTCCACGGTCTCCACCGAGACCTCCACCTCGATGAAGGTGTCCTCGATCCGGAAGTTGACGAGCACCGCCCCCACCAGGAGCGGGTGGCACAGCGGGATGAGGTCGGCGGCGCGCTTGGCGGCCTGGATGCCAGCGACGCGGGCGACGGCCAGCACGTCGCCCTTGTTGATCGCGCCGCGGGCCACCAGCGAGGTGGTCTCCGTGGTCATGTGGACGCGGCCCCGGGCGATCGCACGACGGTGCGTGGGCTCCTTGGGCGTCACGTCGACCATGCGGGCCCGACCCAGCGGGTCGAGGTGGGTCAGGGACCGTTCGGACATGGCGCGGAACTGTAGTGGCGGGCGGGACTCAGCCGCCGATCTGGCTCATCGACTTCCGGGGCCGGATGAACTCGACGCGCCCGATCTGGTGGCCCGCCCACTTGTCGGCCACGCAGCCCCGCACGAGCGCCTCGAGCGCGTCGTCGTCGGCACCCTCGCGGATCGGGCCACGCAGGTCGACCTCGTCGAGGGCGAACAGGCAGTTCCGCAGGCCCCCCTCGGCGGAGAGTCGGATGCGGTCGCACCCCTCGCAGAACGGCGCGGTCACGCTGGGGATGATCCCGAAGGTGCCGCCGCCGTCGAGGTAGCGGTAGCGCTCGGCCGGCTCGTGGTCCCGCCCCACGGGCTCGCAGGGCAGGGCCGCGTGCACCCGGGCGACGATCTCGTCGCGCCCCACCACCTGCTCGGGGAGCCACCGCCCCTCGGCGTCGAGCGGCATGAACTCGATGAAGCGCACCTCGACGCCGCGTGCACGCCCGAAGCGGGCCAGGTCGACCAACTCGTCGTCGTTCACGCCGGCCATGACGACGGCATTGAGCTTCACGGAGGCGAACCCGACGTCCACCGCGGCCTCGATGCCCTCCACGACGCGGTCCAGCTCGTCACGCCGGGTCAGCTCCACGAAGCGGTCGGGCCGCAGGGTGTCGAGCGAGACGTTGATGCGTCCCAGCCCGGCGTCGCGGAGTGCGCCGGCCTGGTGGGCCAGCGACGCGCCGTTGGTGGTGAGGGCCAGGTCGATCGGGTCACCCGCCGGCGTGCGGAGCGCGGCGAGCTTGGCCACCAGCACCGGGAGGTGGGCCCGCACGGTCGGCTCGCCCCCGGTGAGGCGGATCGATCCCACGCCCAGCCGTGCCACCAACAGCCGGGCCACCCGCTCGATCTCCTCGAAGCTCAGCAGCTCGGACCGGGGCAGCCAGTCCATGCCCTCCTCCGGCATGCAGTAGCTGCACCGGAAGTTGCAGCGGTCGGTCACCGAGATCCGCAGGTCGGTGTGGACGCGACCGAAGCCGTCGACCAGCGGTCCGCCCACCCGCCCGCTCACAGGGGCAGCACCTCGACCGAGCCGCCGGGCGCGACGCCGTCGCCGTCGGGCAGGACGGCCAGCGCGTCGGCCAGGGCCATCGAGGCCGTGTGGTGCGAACCCTGGCCCGCCACCGGGTGGACCGCCAGCCGACCGTCGACGACCTCGGTCCGCACCCGGACCAGGTGGACCTTCCCGTCGGGCCGGCGCGACAGACCGTCGGGTGCGGCGGCACGTCGTCGGCGGTCCAGGGCCGGACGACCGGCGAGACGGTCGATCAGCGGGCGGGCGAACAGCTCGAAGCCCACCATCGACGACACGGGGTTGCCGGCCAGGCCCACGACGGGGACGGACCGGCCGTCGACGGCCCGCAGCGTGCCGGCGGCGAGTGGCTTGGCGGGACGGATGGCCACCTGCATCCACCGCACGTCACCGATGCGACCCAGCACCGCCTTCACGTGGTCGAAGTCGCCCATGCTCACGCCGCCCGAGGACAGGACCAGGTCGCACTCCTCGACCGCCCGGCGGAACGTGGCCTCGATCGCTCCGGGCTCGTCGGGGCTGCGGCCCAGATCGACCGCCTCGGCGCCGGCCTCGGCGACCAGCGCCAGGAGCGTCCGCCGGTTCGAGTCGCGGATCTGTCCGGGCCCGAGCGGCTCGCCGGGCTCGACCAGCTCGTCGCCGGTGGAGCACACGCCCACCCGGGGCCGGGGCACGGCGGCCACCGTCGTCACCCCGAGCGTGCACAGCACGCCCAGCACCGCCGGCGTCACGACGGTGCCGGTGGCCAGCACCTCGTCGCCCACCTCGATGTCGTCGCCCGCCGGCCGGACGTTGGTGCCCGGGCCCACCGGACGCCCCACCCGGACACGGTCGCCGTCGGTCTCACACCACTCGACCATGACCACCGCGTCGGCGCCCGGGGGCACCGGCGCCCCGGTCATGATCCGGTAGGCCTGCCCGGCGCCGAGCGGGGTGGTGGCCACCGACCCGGCGGCCACCGTGCCGACCACCTCCAGGAGCACCGGGGCGGCCGCCACGTCCGCCGCCCGCACCGCGAAGCCGTCCATGGCCGAGTTGGCGAACGGCGGAACCCGCTCGGCGGACACCACCGACTCGGCCAGCACCGTCCCGACCACCTGGTCGAGGGCGGTGGGGCGGGCCGGGAGCGGCTCGGCCAATCCGGCCACGAACACCTGGGCCTCGGCGAGGGGGATCATCGACGGGACGGTACCGCCCCGCTCCCGCGCTGCACACCGCCCCCGGGCGGTGGAGCGCTACAGCCCGTGCCGGCGCACGATCTCGGCGAGCACCTCGCGGAACTCCGGGCCGAGGTCGGGTCGGCCGAGCGCCAGCTCGACGGTGGCCCGGAGGTAGTCGACCTTCTTGCCGATGTCGTAGCGACCCTCTTCGAAGATCAGGCCCATCACCGGCTCCTCCTTCAGCAGGAGGCCGATCGCGTCGGTCAGCTGGATCTCGCCGCCCACGCCGGGCTCGACGTGGGTGAGCATCTCGAAGATGGTGGGCGTGAACAAGTAGCGCCCGACGATGGCCAGGTTGGAGGGTGCGTCCTCGGCCTTGGGCTTCTCGACCACGTCGACGATGTGGCAGCGATCGCCGTCGCGGCGCTCGGGCGCCGCGCACCCGTAGGCCGAGATCTCCTCGGGGCGGACCTCCATGAGGGCCACGGTGGAGGCACCGGTCTGCTCGTAGTTGGTGATCATGTCGGCGAGCAGGTGCGACTCGTGGTGCATGATGTCGTCGCCGAGCAGCACCACGAAGGGGTTCTCGCCCACGTGCTTGCGGGCCACCGAGACGGCATGGCCCAGACCCAGGGGCTCGCCCTGGCGGACGTAGTGGATGTCGGCCATGTCGGCCAGCTCGACCACCTCGGCGAGGTCGTCGGTCTTGTTCTTCTCGCGCAGGTGGTGCTCGAGCTCGAAGTTCCGGTCGAAGTGGTCCTCGAGGCTGCGCTTGTTGCGGCCGGTGATGATGAGGATGTCGTCGATCCCCGCCGCGACGGCCTCCTCGACCACGTACTGGATCGAGGGTCGATCGACGACGGGCAGCATCTCCTTCGGCTGGGCCTTCGTCGCGGGCAGGAACCGCGTGCCGAGCCCGGCGGCGGGGATGACCGCCTTGCGCACCTTCGGATGACTCACCTGCACTCCCTCCATCGGTCGCCCCGCCGGCTCCCGGCTCCACAGTACGAACCGGGCGACAGCAGTCAATCGGCCCGGAGTCGTCGGGGGTTGAGCAATGCTGCCCGAACGCGGGCACGCCGCGACAGCTCCGTCCCTACCCCGAGCGGGTTCGGGGCCTGCGGCACGTCGCTGGTAGCATTAGCACTCGACCGTATCGAGTGCTAACGGGGGTCCCCTGATGCCCACCTACGACTACCGCTGCCGCGACTGCGACCACGAGATGGAGGTCCAGCAGTCCTTCTCCGACGAGCCCCTCACCGTGTGTCCGCAGTGCGGGGGGAACCTGCGCAAGGTCTTCAGCGCCGTGGGGATCACGTTCAAGGGCTCCGGCTTCTACAAGACCGACAGCCGGGGGTCGGGCACTTCGTCGTCGTCGTCCTCGTCCTCGTCGTCGTCGTCCTCGGCCTCGTCCGCGGGCTCCGGCTCCTCGGGCGGCTCGAGCTCGTCGTCGGACTCGTCGTCGAGCAGCGCCGGCTCCACGTCGACGACCAGCACCGGGTCCTGACCGGGCCCGGCGCCCCGACGGCGTCGTAGGCTGGAGGCACCATGGCCAAGCGCAAGCGGCGCACCGCGCTCCTCGACCCCCCTCCCTCACCGCCGGTCCGACCCGGCATGCTCAGCCCGCGCCGCACCGTGCCCGCGGGGATCGCCCGGCCCGAGTACGCGGTCACGGGTCAGCCCTCCGAGCGTGACGGCCGGGCCGAGCGCACGCCCGACGAGATCGAGGCCATGCGCGTCGCCGGGCGGATCGCCGCCGAGGTGCTCGTCGAGGTCGGTGCCGCGGTGGCCCCGGGGGTCACCACCGACGAGCTCGACCGCATCGGCCACGAGGCGTGCGTCGCCCGCGGCGCCTACCCCAGCCCCCTCAACTACCGGGGCTTCCCGAAGTCGCTGTGCACCTCGGTGAACGAGATCATCTGCCACGGCATCCCCGACAGCCGGAAGCTGGTCGAGGGCGACATCGTCAACGTCGACGTGACCGCGTTCATCGGCGGGGTGCACGGGGACACCAACGCCACCTTCTACGTGGGTGAGGTCGACGACGCCTCGGTGGCGCTGGTGCGGGCCACCCGCGCCGCGATGCACGCCGGCATCGACGCGGTGCGCCCCGGCGCCCGGGTCAACGACATCGGGCGGGCGATCGAGGCGAGCGTCAAGGGCACCGAGTACGGGATCGTGCGCGAGTTCATCGGGCACGGCATCGGCGACCAGTTCCACACCAGCCTCCAGATCCCCCACTACTACGAGCCGCGTCACCGCACGGTGCTCACCGAGTCCATGACCTTCACGGTCGAGCCGATGATCACCATCGGCGACCCGTCGCTCTACGTCTGGGACGACGACTGGACGGCGGCCACCCTCTCGGGCCAGCGCTGCGCCCAGTTCGAGCACACGCTGCTGGTCACCCCCGACGGGGTGGAGATCCTCACGATCCCCGCCGACGGCCTGCCGGCCGAAGCGCGCTTCGCCCGCTGAGGTCGCGGCGAGCCTTGTCCGCCGCCGCCCGCCGGTCTACGGTGCCGCACACTTCCCCCTGAGCCGATCAGTCACGAGGAGGCGCCGTGCGCCGTCCCGCTGTCCTCAGGGTCGACCCGTGGTGGGCCCTCCGTCGCCGACTCCGCACGCCGGTCGTGCACTGGGCGTTGGCCGCCGCGCTCGGCATCGTCACGGTCGCCGTCGTCGACGACCAGTACCAACGGGCCCGTGCCGAGGCCGAACGCTACGGGCGCGCCACCACCGTGGCCGTCGCCGCCGCCGACCTGCCCGCGGGCCGGGTGGTCTCGGCCGACGACGTACGGCTCGAACGGCTCCCCGCCGCGATGGTCCCGGCCGACGCCCTCCGGGAGCCACCCGTCGGGCGCCGGTTGACCACGCCGGTGCGGGCCCGGGAGGTCCTGGTGGGCCTCCGTCTGCGGGGTGGGTCCTCGGCGCTGGCGGCCCGGGTCCCCGACGGGTTCCGGGCCGTGGCCGTCCCGGTGGCCGAGCCCGGACTCGAGCTCCGCGCCGGCGACCTGGTCGACCTGGTCGCCCCCGACGTCGAGGTGGGCGCACACGACGTGGTCGTGGCCGACGCCGAGGTGCTGTCCCGGACCGAGGGGGTCGTCACCGTGGTGGTCCCCGGCGACGATCTCGGACCCGTGGCCGACGCGCTGGCCGCCGGAACGGTGCAGCTGGCGCTCAGCGGCCGCTGAGGGCCACGTCGCCGACGACGATCGTCGGCGCCGCGTCACCCGACGGCAGCCACTCGACCTCGGCCCCGACCGCCACCACGTCGAGGAGCATGCGCTGCAAGGTCGACGCCAGGGTCAGCTCGCGGACGGGTTCGGCCAGCTCGCCCCCGCGGATCATCAGGCCGTCGGCCCCCACCGAGAAGTCGCCCGAGACGGGGTTCACCCCCGAGTGGAGGCCGGCCAGGCTGTTCACGAACAGTCCGTCGCCGACCGAGGCGAGGAGCCGGTCCTCGGCCACGGTGCCCGGCTCGACCACCAGCACCTGGGCACCCACGCCGGGCAGCGATCGCGACCCCCGCAGGGCCGAGGCGGTGGAGCGGGCCCCCGCCCGTCGCGCCGTGGTGGCGTTGTGCAGGAACGACCCCAGCACCCCGCCCTCCACCAACGCGGTCCGCCGACAGGCCAGGCCCTCGCCGTCGAACGCCGAGGCGGCGATCGAACGGACGTCGGTGGGATCGTCGACGACGGTCAACATCGGCGAGGCCACCACCTCGCCCAGGCGATCGGCGAAGGGCGTCCGGCCCTTCGTCACCGACTCGCCGTCCAACATGTCGGCCACGATGCCCACCAGGGTGATGGCCAGGCGCGGCTCCAACACGATCGGCAGCCGGGCGCTGGTCGGCTGGGTGGCCCCCAACAGGCGCGTGGAGCGGGCCACCGCGTCGGCCACCACCCGGTCGAGATCGAGGTCCTCGAGGCGGCGGGCCGCGTCGCCGGCCGCGCCCACCTGGGTCTCCCCGCCGTCGCGGGCCAGGGCCTGTACGCCCACCGAGCACGAGGTGCCCCGATCGGTGACCAGCACGCCGGTGCTGGCCGCATAGGCCACCTCTCCGGCCGAGTCGCCCCACGTGGCCGTGCGCACGCCGTCGATGCGGGGGTCACCGCCACGGACCCGCCGTTCCAGGTCGAGGGCGACGGCGATCTTGGTCGTCGCGTCGAGCTCGAGCAGCGACGGCTCCCAGTGGTCGTGGTGCACGGGCTCCACGCCGTCCGGCTCGGCCAGCCCCACGTGGGGATCGACCTCACCGAAGGCGACGTTGTCACGAGCCTCGGCGAGGGTCTCGGCCACCACCTCGGCATCGAGCGAGCCCGCCGAGGCGAAGCCCACCCGACCACCCCGGATGACCCGGATGCCGACGCCGAAGGACTGGGCCGAGGTGAACGACTCGACCGCCCCGTCGTAGACGCGCACGGTGGTCGACCGGCTGCGACCCACCATCACGTCGACCTGCTCGCCCGACGCGGCCTGCTCGACCACCCGGCGGGCGATCTCGGCCAGCTCCGGAGCGGCGTCGGGGTGGACGGCGGGCCGGTGCCCCGGACCGCTCACGATCCCGACACCGACACGTCGTCGATGGCCAGGGTGACCCCGGCCGCGTCGAGGGGCAGCGGGGTCAGGTCGTCGCCCACGGCCCGGATCCCGCTGAGCATCCGGGGCAGGGTCGAGGCGATCGTGATCTCGCGGACGGGCTCGGCCAGCGCGCCGTCGCGGATGACCATGCCCTCGACACCGGTGCTGAAGTCGCCCGAGACCGGGTTCACCCCCGAGTGCATCCCCTGCACCTCCGAGACGTAGAGCCCCTCGCCCACCTCGGCCAGGATCCGGGCCGGCGCAGCGGCCCCCGGATCGAGGACCACGGCCCGGACGCCGGCCGAGGGCGTCGAGCGGTGCCCGGCCCGCACGGCCGAGCCGGTCGAGGTCGTGCCGGTCGCCCTCGCCGAGTAGCTGTCGTGCACGAAGCCCTGCACCCGTCCGGCCTCGATGAGCGGCACGGTCCGGGTGGCCAGGCCCTCGTCGTCGACGGAGGCCGCTCCGATCCAGCGGGGGTCGGTGGGCCGATCGGCGAGGGTGACCCACTCCGGTGCCACCTTTTCACCCACCCGGTCGGCCAGCCACGACCGGCCCCGCAGCACCTCGGTGCCCGAGAAGGCCTCGGCCACCACCGAGAGGAGCTGCGCGGTGACCCAGGGGTCGAGCACGACGGTGAGCCGCCCGGTGGGCATGCGGCCTGCACCGAGCAGCCGTACGGCGCGGTCGACCGCGTCGGCGGCACAGGCCTCGAGGTCGAGGTCCTCGGGGCTGCGAGCGACCGAGAACCCGAAGCCGGTGGTGGTCTCGTCGCCGTCGCCGGCCAGGCTGTAGGCGCTGAGCGAGCAGACGCTGTCGCGCTCGAGGGCGCGGATGCCGGTGCTCGACACCACCGCCGCGACGGAGACGGCGTCGGAGTAGTCGGCGGACTCCACGCCGGCCATGCGGGGATCGCCGGCCAGGATGCACCGTTCCAGCTCGAGGGCCAGCTGGAGCTTCCGCTCGGTCGGCACCGAGTCGAGCCGGCCGTCGTGGAGCTCCAGCGCGACCGGGGCGACGCCGTCCGGTTCGGCCAGCCCGACATGGGGGTCCTCGGTGGCGAAGCGGGCGTTGTCCTGCGCCTCGGCCAGCGTCTCGCGGAGCACGTCGAGGTCGTGGGACCCGGCCCAGGCGAAGCCCTGCCGCGACCCCTGGACGACGCGGATGCCGACGCCACGCGACTCCGACGCCACGAAGGACTCGATCTCGCCGTCGTAGGCCCGGACCTCGGTCTCGCGCGAGTGGCCGACCACGACCTCCACGCCCTCGTCGTCGCGAGCCCAGCCCGCCACCTGCTCGGCCAGCGCCAGGAGCGCGCCGGGATCGTCGTCGTGGTTCGCCATGTCAGGCGGCCGTGCCGCCGATGGTCAGGCCGTGCACCCGCAGGGTGGGCACCCCGTCGCCCACCGGCACGCCCTGGCCGTCCTTGCCGCACGTGCCCGGCGGGCCCATGGCGAAGTCGGCGGCCACGGCGTCGATGTTGCGCAGCACCTCGGGCCCGTTCCCGATGAGGTTGCCTTCACGCAGCGGCTCGGTGATGCGCCCGTCCTCGATGAGGTAGGCCTCGGTCATCCCGAACACGAAGTCGCCGGTGGCGGTGTTCACCTGACCACCACCGAGGTGGGCGATGTAGACACCGGAGGGGGTGTCGGCCACGATCGAGTCGGCATCGCCCCGGCCGCCCAGCAGGTAGGTGTTGGTCATCCGCACCATGGGCAGGTGCTGGTAGCTCTGGCGGCGGCCGTTGCCCGAGCTGGGGCGGCCGGCCCGGCGGGCCCGGAGGCCGTCCCACATGTAATCGACGAGCACGCCGTCCTGGATCAGCACGTTCCGCTGCGCCGGGCGCCCCTCGTCGTCGATGGCGAAGCAACCCCACTCGCCACCCATGGTCCCGTCGTCGACGAGCGTCACCAGCGGCGAGGCCACCTGCTCGCCCACGCGGTCCCGGAACACCGAGGCGCCCTTGGCCACCAGGTCGGCCTCGAGGCCGTGGCCGCACGCCTCGTGGAACATGACCCCGCCCCCACCGGCGCCGATGACCACCGGCATCTGGCCGCTGGGCGCGGGTCGGGCGGCCAGCTTGGTGACGGCCCGCTGGGCGGCGCGGGCCGCCAGCTCCTCCACGTCGTGGTCGTCGAAGAGCTCGAAGCCCACGGTGTGGCCGAGCGTCTCGCGCCCGGTCTGCATGCCGGTGTCACCGGTGGCCACGCACGAGATCGAGAAGACGGTGCGGACCTGGTCGTCGGAGGCCAGGGTTCCGTCGGTGTTGGCCACCAGGATGCGCCGGCGCGAATCGGAGTAGCGCGCCATCACCTGGGTGACGGCGGCCCCCTGGGCCCGGGCGGCGTGGTCGGCCCGGGTGAGCAGCTCGACCTTGCGGGCCTTGGGCACGTCACCGGGCAGGATCCGCACCACGTTGGGGCGCGGGGCGGTGTCGGCGTCGAGCGCCACCTCACGGGTGCCGGAGCCCTGGGCCCGGGCGGCCTCGGAGGCGATGGCCGCGGCGGCGACGAGCCCCGCCTCGGACAGGTCGGCGGTGTGGGCGAAGCCGGTGGACTCGCCGGCGACGACGCGGATGCCGGCGCCACGGTCCCGTCCGGAGGTCAGCTCCTCGACGCGACCGTCGTCGAGGACGGCGGAGGAGGACCGCTTGTCCTCCACGAACACCTCGGCGAAGTCGGCGCCGCCGCGGGCGGCGACGCCGAGGACCCGCTCGAGCACGTCCTGGTCGATCACGTCGGAGCCTTCCTGGAAGGAGCGCGGCCGTCTGGCCGAGCCGTCGGGGGAGTCCTTATCGTATCGACGTGCCATTGGAGACCGGGCTCGAGGCCACCGCAGCGCTCATCGTCGGCGACGCCGACACCGCCGACGAGATCGGCTCGGGGGAGGTCCACGTCCTCGGGACACCGCGCCTCGTCGCCCTCTGCGAGCAGGCCACGCTGGCCGCCGTCTCGGGCCACGTGGCCAGCGGTCACACCACGGTCGGACTGTCGGTGCAGCTCGACCACCTCCGACCCACACCGGTCGGCGAGACGGTGACCGCCGAGGCGCACCTCGACCGCATCGAGGGCCGACGCCTCATCTTCTCCGTGTCCGCCAAGGACGAGCGTGGCCTCGTCGCGGCGGGCAAGGTCACCCGAGTGGTGATCGAGGTGGAGCGGTTCCTGGAGAAGACCCGCTGATCCCCTCGCAGCGTCGCGTCGACGGGTCGCCGACCACCGTGCCGTCGGGCGCCAGCTGCACCGAGAAGCACCGACCCGAGCCGGACACCGCCACCAGCGCGGTGCCCTCGCCGACGGGCAGCACGGCCACCTGAGCCGGACCGGGCAGGCCGCGTACCACCTCGATCGCCGGCTCCGCTGCGGCCACCGCCGCCGCGTCGAGCGGTCCCCGGGCACCGGGCTCGGCCGCCACCGCGACCGCGGCGGCCAGCACCGTGCGCAGGTCGAGCTGCGCCGCCCGGTCGGCGGCCCGGTCGCGGACGACCTGCTGCCACCCGATGGCCGCTACCGGCAGCCCCCCGACCACGGCCGCCACCAGGACGACCTCGATCAGCCCGCTCCCCCGCTCGCCGCGCCGGCGACGCGCACGACCCTCGGTCCTCGCTCCCATGGGTGCACCGGTACCGGTCGCCGGGACCGGGGGCAAGGGGGTCGATCCACCCGGGTCCGGACGCGGCCGGGGGTCCGCAGCCTCGGCTGCGGACCCCCGGTCGAACGATGGTCGGCACCACGCAGGCGCCGGATGCTCACCAGCCGGTGTAGGTGGCGATGGCGGCGGCCGCCTGACCCGAGCAGGAGCCCGAGGTCGTCTTGTGGTACTGCACCGAGCCCGAGCCCTGGGCCCAGATCATGAAGCAGGTGCCGGACTGCGACAGCGCCGCGCCGTACCAGCTCGAGGCGCTCGCCGGGTTCACCGAGATGGCGTTGGGACCGGTCGACGCGGTCGCAGCGGTGGAGAACAGCAGGCTGCCCTCGGCCGCGGCCAGGTTGGTGTGGGTCGCCGTGGCGTAGGTGGTGGCGTCGGTGTAGATCACGTTCGCCGCCGTCAGGGCGTTGCGGAGGCTGGACTTCGCCGCACCGTCCTGGGCCCGGGAACGAGCGCCCAGGAAGGTCGGGATGGCGATGGCCAACAGGATGCCGATGATCAGCACGGCGGCCATCAGCTCGATGAGCGTGAAGCCGGCCTGGCCTCGGCGCTCCTCCAGTCGTCGGTACATGTCGTGTCCTCCTGCCTTGCGGCGTCTGCGTGGTTCGACCCGAAACCCGTCGGCGTCCGGGGACGGTTCCTGAGGAATTCGCGACCACGGCGCCACCGGAAAGGGCCGTTCGACCCATGTCGGGTCCGGCGTCGCCCTCACTTGACCAGCGACACGGCCTTGAACATCGGGAGGTAGACGGCCAGGAGGATGCCCCCGACGGTCACCGCCATCACCGCGATGAGCAGCGGTTCGAGCAGCGAGGTCAGGCCGTCGACGGTGGTCTCGACCTCCAGCTCGTACATGTCGGCGATCTTCACCAACATGATGTCGACGGCACCCGACTCCTCGCCGGCCGCCACCATCTGGACGACGACGTCGGTGAAGATCGGCTCCTCCTCCATGCCCGCCGAGATGCTGCCGCCGTTGCGGACGCCCGCCGCGATCCGCCCCGCCGCCAGCTCCAGCACGCGGTTGCCGGCGGTGGAGGACGCGATGGGCAGGGCCTCGACGAAGGGCACCCCGGCATCGACGAGCACGGCCAGGTTCCGCGAGAAGCGGGCCAACGCGCCGAGCTGGGCCAGGCGGCCGAACACCGGGAACCGCAGGCGGGTCCGGTCCCACCGGAGCCGGCCCTCGGGTGTGCGCTTCCACCGCTTGAAGCCCCAGATCGCTCCTGCCACGGCGAGGACGACCAGCGGGAACCAGTTCACGAGCGCGTCCGACGCCGCCACGACGACCTTGGTGGGCAGGGGGAGGTCGCCCTTGAGGCCGGCGAAGATGTCGGAGAAGGCGGGGATGAGGAACGTGAGGATGCCCACGACGGCGAGGGCGATGATCACCGCCACGACCACCGGGTAGGAGAGGGCGCTGCGGATCTTCCGACGGAGCCGGGACGCCCCCTCGGCGGCGGCGGCCAGCCGCTCGAGGACGTCGGCCAGCCCGCCCGAGGACTCCCCGGCCCGCAGCATCGCCACGTAGAACTCGTCGAACCACGCCGACTGGCGGCCCACGGCCACCGAGAGCGGATCGCCGTTGCCGACGTCGATCCGGATCTGGTCGATGGCGGTGGCCAGCGAGGGGTCCTCGGCCTGCTTGGCCAGCGTGTTGAGGCACCGGATCATCGGGACGCCGGCGCCGATCATCGTGGAGAACTGACGGCTGAACACCGCCACGGCGTCGCCCCGCTTGGTCCGGCTCCGCCCACCGATGCGGATCTCGCGGCGCATCCACTGGTGGCGTTGGACCTCGATCGTCACCGGTCGCAGGCCCATGCGACGCACCCGCTCGGCGACGACGTCGGGCGAGTCGCCCGTGAGCACGCCCTCCTGCAGCTCGCCGCGTGCGTTGGTGGCCTTGAAGGCATAGGTGGTGGCCATGCCCTTCCCGTCGGTCCCGGTCCGGCGGAACTGAGGAAGCCGTCCCGTCGGGCTCACGACGAGCCCGGACGCGCCGATGGGAACCGGTGAGCTCGAGCCCGATCGCCGATCCCCACGCGCCCCCGACCCCGGCGCGCCCGGCCCGACGACGGCTGGGCGAGGTCCTCATGGAGCTGGGCTTCCTGACCGCCGAGCAGCTCGACGAGGCGCTGGCCGCCCAGTCCGCCGGCCGCGGGCGGCTGGGCGAGGTGCTCCTGGACCTCGACTACATCCGGCCCGAGCAGCTGCTGCGCGGCGTGGCCGCCCAGTACGGGCTGCCGTTCCTCGACCTCGACACCGTCGCGGTCGACCGCAGCCTGGCCCAGTCGGTCCCCGAGCCCCTGGCCCGCCGGCACCGCGCCATCCCGGTGCTGCGCGACGGCGACACGGTCGTCGTCGCCATGGCCAATCCCTCCGACGTCATCGCGCTGGACGACATCCGCAGCATCCTGCGGGTCCCCGTGCGTGCCGCGCTGGTCGACCCCGACCAGCTGCTGGACCTGATCTCACGGACCTCCCAGGGCGACGAGAAGGTGCAGGCGGCGATCCGCCTCGCCGTCGCCGACGCCACCGACTCCCCGGTGGAGTCCGAGCAGCGGATCGTCACCGCGGGCGACGACGACGCACCGATCGTTCGCTTCGTCGACCTGATGATCGCCCGGGCGATCCAGGACCGGGCCAGCGACATCCACGTCGACCCGACCGCCACCTCGCTCCGCGTGCGCTACCGCATCGACGGCGTCCTCCACGAGGTGATGAGCCCGCCGATGTCGTTGCACAACGCCATCCTCAGCCGGATCAAGGTGATGGCCAGCGTCGACATCGCCGAGAAGCGGATCCCGCAGGACGGTCGCGTGTCGATGGTCATCGCCGGGCAGTCGATCGACCTCCGCGTCGCCACCGTCCCCACCGTCTACGGCGAGGCGGCGGTCATGCGCATCCTGCGCCGCGAGGACGGCGTGGGCACCCTCGAGGACCTCGGCATGGAGGACGGCCAGTTCCAGCGGCTCCAGCGGGTGCTGGGTCGCACCTGGGGCATCGTCCTGGTCACGGGCCCGACCGGCTCGGGCAAGACCACCACGCTCTACAGCGCGCTCCGCCGCCTGAACGACCCGTCCCGCAACATCATGACGATCGAGGACCCCGTCGAGTACCGGCTCGAGGGCATCAAGCAGGTGCAGGTCAACAACCGCGCCGGGCTGACCTTCGCCAACGCCCTCCGGGCCATGCTGCGCGCCGATCCCGACATCGTCCTGGTCGGCGAGATCCGGGACCGCGAGACCGCCACGATCGCGGTCGAGGCGTCCCTGACCGGTCACCTGGTGCTGGCCTCGGTCCACACCAACGACTCCTCGTCCACCCCCATCCGCCTCATCGAGATGGGCGTCGAGCCCTACCTGGTCACCGCGGGCCTGCGCGGCGTCCTGGCCCAACGGCTGGCCCGCAAGCTCTGCGCCGAGTGCAAGCAGCCGGCCTCCATCGGGGCCGCCGAGGCCGACGCCAGCGGGATCCCCGACGAGCTGCGCCGGCCCGACGGCTCGTTCGACCTCCACGAGGCGGTCGGGTGCGAGCGCTGCGGTGGCACCGGCTACCGCGGCCGGTTCGCGGTGAACGAGTTCCTCGACGTCGACGAGCGGATCGGTCAGCTGATCCTCGGGCGCAGTGCCAGCTCGATCATCGAGGCCGCCGCGGTGGAGGACGGCATGCTGACGCTGCGCTCCGCCGGCCTCCGGCGCGTCGCCGCCGGCGACACCACCCTCGCCGAGCTGCTGCGCTGCATCGGCTGACGGGACGGCCGAGGTACCGCCGGCCGCCGGTGGCCCCGTCGCGAACGGTGGCGGTCAGCCGCCGGGGGCAGGCGCGGGCGCCGGCGCAGGCGCCCCGAGGGGGAACCCCTCGCCGGCGCTGAAGATGCGCGCCCGCATCGAGATGCTCCAGCGGCCCGGATCGTCCTGGCTCAGCTGGACGTCGTCCACGACGATGGCCCGCGGCGCCTCGACCAGCTTCCGGAGGAACGCGTCGATCGCGTCGGCGGTGCCGACGGCCGCCATCGAGACCGAGGTGGAGCGGGTCCCGGCGGGCCCGGCGTCCTCGGCCCCCGGCTCGAGGCTGCGGAGCAGCGCCCCGCTCTCGCGCGCCGCCTGGTCGACCAGCAGCACGAAGGCCGGGATCGACTCGTCGTCGGGCAGCTCGCTGCGGAGCCGCTCGAGCTGCACGCCGGCCGCCTCGCCCTCGTCGAGGTACCGCTCCACCATGGCCACTCGGGTGCGCAGCAGGGCAGCCCGGTCGACCGCCGCGCCGGTCCGTTCCTCGGCGCGCGCCATCGCATCGGCGTGGGGCGAGACCACGAGGAACCACACGGCGAGCAGCGGAACGAGGACCGCGGCGCCGTAGACGGCGAGGCGGACGGAACGGGTCACGAGCCACCCTCCGGCGCCAGGGCCGCCCGCACGGCCTCGAGGTCGTCCTCGACCGTCGCGCTGAGCGCGAACGTCGACTCGCCCTCGGCACCGTCGAGGTCCGCGGTGCCGACGCTGCGCAGCCACGGATCGACCAGGCCCGGGATCTCGCCGAGCTCCAGGAGCCAGACCGACGCCAGCGCCCGGCTGGGCGCCGTGACGGTCAGCTCGATCTTGCCCGGGAGGGGACCGGTGGGGGTCTCCTGGGGCGGGGTGGCCATGATCGACTTGATGGTCGTCCCCGGCGGGGCTGCGGCCCGGATGCGCTCCACCAGGCCCTCCCACGGCACCCGCTGCGCCTCGATGGCCGCGACCCGGTCCGATCGCTGACGCGCCTCGCTGGCGCGGGCGTTGGCGTCACCCAGCTCGCGGAGCCGTTGGTCGAAGCGGGCGGCCTCGTCCTCGGCCGCGACGGCCTCGGCCTCGACGTCGACGCCGCTCTGGCTCCCCAGGGCGAGGCCGGCCACCACCGCGGCGGTGCCCACCGCGACCAGCGTGGCGCGGAGGAGCACGGTCCGCACCGACGGATCCGGCTTGGGGGGCAGGAGCTGGAGTGGCGCCGGTCCGGGCCGCTCGGGGGTCGGGTCGATCACGAGGCCGGCGGTCGTGGCGAAGGGTCCGGCCAGCACCTCGAGGAAGCGGTCGGAGCCGTCGAGGACCGGGTCCGCCACCGCCACTCGGGGTGCGGGCGAGAGCGACCCCTCCAGCTGGCGGGCGATGATCCCGATGCGCTCCGGGTCGCCGATCAGATCGATCGCCTCCAGGCGGGGGGCGCCCGGTTGGATGCTGTAGTACTCGATGGTGCCGGTCAGCGCCGACGCCACGGGATCGATCCGGTCGAGCACCGCGGCACCACCGGCGGGGCCACCGCCCCGCTGACGGGCCTGCTCCACGAAGGCCAGCTCGGCCTGGAGGGCCAGGGCCTCGTCGTCGGCGGCCGCGCCCACGTCGACCTGGCGGGCGAAGCGGACGCTGCCCCGATCGTGGACGACCACCACCATCGTCGTGGGCCCCACGTGCACCAGGGCTCGGGGGCCCTCGGGCGGGTCGAGCTGTGCGGCGGCGCGGATCAGCGCGAAGAAGGACAGGTCCACCCGCGCCACCGAGAGCCCACCGTGGCGGACGGCGGCGACGACGTCGTCGATGACGAGGCGGTGGGCGGCGACGGCCAGGACGCGGTCGACCGCTCCGCCCTGGTCGTCCTCGACCGTCTCGATCCGCACGAAGTCGAGCATCGACTCCGACGACGGGAACGGGATCATGTCGGCCAGCTCGTAGCGGAGGGCCGAGCGCAGGTCGGCGTCGGTCAGGGGCGTGACGTCGAGCTGGCGGGCGACCACGTCGCGGCCCGCCACACCGAGCGCCACGCGCTTGGAGGCGAACTTGCCCACACGCCAGAGCTCACGGACCGCCGCGCTGACGGCGGCCGGGTCGACCACCTCGCCCTGGACCACGGCGCCCGCCGGCAGCTCCACCTCGGCCGTGCGAGGGCGCCCCCGCTGCACCGACGCGGCCCGCACCGCGACATCGGTCACCTCCAACCCGACGAGGCGGGCGGAGCTGAGATCGGCGCGGGCGAACTTCACGCCTCCCACGTCGGCCGGCGACCCGCGGACTTGAGCGGCACCGCCGGCATGGGCCGCCCGACCCAGGTCGCAGCGCCGAAGGGCTCACACGGGCGCGGGGACGGCCGATGGGAGATCGTGTGGAGAATCCGGCGCGCCCGCACCGAACGGGGCACCACCCTCGTCGAGGTCGTCGTCACCGCCGCGCTCCTGAGCGGCGGGATCCTGGCGACGATCAGCGTCTCCGACGGCGTCCGCAACGCCACCGCCGCCGTCGACCGACGCGAACGGGCGCTCGGCCTCGCCCGTGAGGCACTCGAGCAGCTCCGCTCCACCCCCTACGAGCAGGTCGGCATCTCCTCCGCCTCGGTGGGCTACGTACCGACCTTCGAGGGTCGCCCGACGGTCGTGGTGGACGCCACGACCTTCCCGGGGCGCAGCGACATCGCCGAGGCCGGTACCACCTTCACGCTCCGTCGCTACGTGACCTGGGACGACGCCACCCTCACCAGCGGTACCGCCGTGGCCGGCGCCTGGAAGCGGTTGACGGTGGAGGTCACCTTCGACGGCAGCCGGACCGTGCGCCTCGACAGCGGGACCTCGCCGGTCACCAACGGACCCGAGTGCGAGACGCGATCGGTGGACGGGTCGCCGCCCAGCCTGACCGGTGTGGTGAACACCTACCACGCCGGCCTCGTCGACGCCGCCGCGGGTGCGACCACCCTGGTGGTGGCCCCGGCCCGGGCCGGCGGGGGCGCCCCCGTGGCACCGGGCGACCTCCTGGTGGTGCTCCAGACGCTCGGTGACCAGGCCGGCGCGTTCGAGTACGTGCTGGCCACCACGTCGGTGGCCAACGGTCGGCTGGGCGTGACCGGCATGGGCGTGGGCGGCGGGCTGGTCAACGGCTACGCGGGCGGCGGCGCCTTCCAGGTCGTGCGCGTGCCCACCTACGCCGATGCCACCGTGGGGGCCGGGCTGACCGGGCTGTCGTGGGACGGCACGACCGGCGGGGTGATCGCCCTCGACGCCACGGCCAGCTTCGATGCGCGCGTGCCGCTCTCGGCCGACGGCTTGGGCCTCGACGACGAACGGCCGGCCGACTACGCAGCGGGCCCCGCACGCCTGCTCCCGGGCGGGGGCACCACCGGGCAGGGCGGTGGGCTCGTGCTGGTGCGAGCGCGCTCGGTCGTGGCGGGCAGCCGCATCACCGCGACCGCCACGGGTGGCGACGGCGGCGCCGTCCTCCTCCTGGCCGAGACCGGCGCGCTGAGCGGGGTGACCGTGGGAGCGGACGGCGTCGGCGGCGCCGGCGGCTCGGTGCTGGCCAACCGGACGTTGGGCACCTCGACGGTCGACGGCTCACCCACCGGCACGATCGACACCGGCACCGACCCGGCCGCCGTCCCCGGCGTGGGCCTCGGCGTGGGGTGCCTCCCGGCCGTCACGACCCTCGTCGACACCTCGACCCCGCTCGTCACCCAGACCCCCGGCGCCACCGTCGGCTACCGCGTCACCGTCGTCAACGGCACCGGCCGGGGCACCGCCCAGGGTCTCTCGATCGCCGACTTCCTGCCCGCCGACTTCGGCCTGACGGGCACGCCCACGATCACCCTCGGCGGCGGTGCCACCCGAACCTCGACCTCGAACCCGGCGGCGGGCACCTCGACGCCCACCTGGGGCACCTTCGACGTTCCGGGCGGCGGATCGGTGCAGATCCAGTTCTCCGCCACGGTGCCGGCCACCAACACGCTCCGCCTCATCAACAACGAGGCGATCGCCTCGTACACCGCGGCCGGCGAGCAGTGGGCCGCGGCGTTCGCCGGACCCTCCACCGGCGTCGACAACGTCGGCCTCGTGGCCGAGGACACCGGCACCTGGACCATCGCGGCGGGCCAGGACCACGCCTGCGCCATCGTCGAGGGCGGGCGGGTGAAGTGCTGGGGCCGCAACAACACCGGCCAGCTGGGTGACGGGTCCACCCTCCAGGCCACGACCCCCGTCTACGCCGTCGGGATCACCACCGCCACCACCATCTCGGCCGGCCGCAACCACACCTGCGTCGTCACCACCGCCCAGGAGGTGTGGTGCTGGGGACAGAACAACGCGGGTCAGCTCGGCAACGGCTCGACCACCAACTCGTGGATCCCCGTCCAGGTCACCGGGGGCGGCGCCTACCGGCTCGTGGCCGCCGGCCTCCAGCACACCTGCGGCGTCCTGGTCGACCGGACCGTCCGGTGCTGGGGGCTCAACAGCAGCGGCCAGCTCGGTGACGGCTCCCTCGTCAACTCGTCGGTCCCCCGGCCGGTCACCGGTCTGACCGGGGCCGCCACGGTGGGGGCGGGCGACGCCCACAGCTGCGTCACCGACACCGACGGCGCCACGCGGTGCTGGGGGCTCGGCACCTCCGGCCAGCTCGGCGACGGGACCGCGCAGAGCTCGACCACCCCGGTCACCGTGGCCGAGTCGGGGATCGCCATCAACGTCAACGGAGGCACCGCGTTCAGCTGCGCGACCCTGGCGAGGGGCACCGAGCGCTGCTGGGGGCGCAACACCTCCGGCCAGCTCGGCGACGGCACCGCGATCGACACCACCTCGCCCGTCGACGTGTCGGGCATCTCGACCGCGTCGTCGGGGTCGGCCGGCACCCTGCACGGCTGCGTCGTGCTCGACGACGCGACGATCGGGTGCTGGGGCGACAACGCCAACGGCCAGCTGGGCAACGGCACCAACACCTCGTCGTCGGTCCCGGTGGCCGTCAGCGGCATCGACGACGGCGAGTCGGTGGCCGCCGGCAACGGCTTCACCTGCGCCCGCTCCCTCGATGACGGGGTGCGCTGCTGGGGCCGCAACGCCTACGGCCAGCTCGGCAACGGCTCGACCACCAGCTCGAACGTGCCCGTCGACGTGGCCAGCATCGCCGCCAACAACGCGCTCCCCCTCGTCGCCGTGGGCACCGGGCAGTACCACAGCTGCGGGGCGCTGCCGGACGGGACCGTCCGCTGCTGGGGCCTCAACAACTACGGCCAGCTCGGCAACGGGACGACCACCAACTCCTCGCTCGCCGTGACCGTCAGCGGCCTGACCGGCGTCACCCAGGTCGGTGCCGGTGTGGCCCACAGCTGCGCGCTGCGCACCGACGGCACGGTGCGGTGCTGGGGGCGGAACAACTACGGCCAGCTCGGGAACAACTCCACCACCACCGCCACCACCCCGGTGACGGTGAGCGGGCTGAGCAACGTGACGCAGCTCCGGGTGGGGCTCTACAACAACTGCGCGCTGCTGGCCGACGGCACGGTGCGGTGCTGGGGCTACAACAACTACGGCCAGCTCGGGGACAACTCCACCAGCTCGCGCCGTACCCCGGTGGCGGTCAGCGGGCTGTCGGGCGTCGTGGCCCTCGACACCGGCTTCTACCACTCCTGCGCCGTGCTGAGCAGCGGCGCGGCCCGGTGCTGGGGTCGGAACAACTACTCCCAGCTGGGCGACGGCACCACGTCCACCCGGCGGACACCGGTGGCGGTGGCCGCCATCAGCGGGGCCACCGCCGTGACCACGGGGATCTACCACACGTGCGTCGTGCTCGCCGATGGCACGGCCCGGTGCTGGGGCTACAACAACTACGGCCAGCTGGGCAACGGCACCGTGACCAACTCCGCGTCGCCCGTGACGGTCAGCGGCCTGAGCGGTGCCGCATCGATCGCGGCGCGCTACCTCCACACGTGCGCCCGCCGGACCGACGGCACCGTGGCCTGCTGGGGCTACAACGGCTACGGCGGGCTGGGTGACGGCTCCACCACGGCCCGTCGGACCCCGGTCCCGGTGTTCGGCCTCGCCGACGCCACCTCGGTCGCGACCGGCTACTTCCACTCGTGCTCGCCTCGCACCGACGGCACCGGGGCCTGCTGGGGACGGAACAACTACGGCCAGCTGGGCAACAAGACGCTCGCCAACTCGACCGTCCCGACGGCGGTGAAGGCGTCATGAGCACGCGATCCCACCCCGGCGAACGGGGCACGAGCCTGCTCGAGGCCACCTTCACCATCACCCTGCTGCTCATGCTGATGGCCTCGGTCATGCAGTCCTACACGTCCTTCGCGGCGGCGACGCGCCGCCAGGAGGACGCCGTGGCGATCCGCACGACGGGCCGCCAGGCGGTGGTCGAGGTCGAGGCGCTCCTCCGATCGGTCGAGGTCACCCACGCCGCGACGTCCTCGGCCGAGGCCCGCCAGCAGCTCGTGGTGACGCGCCGGCGCTTCGGCGGGACGGGTACCGAGGTCGTCCGCCTCCGCTTCGACACCGGCACCGGACGGCTCCTCCGCGAGACCCTCACCGGCCCCACCGGCAGCGTGACGGCCACCCGCACGCTGGTCACCGGGGTCGTCGCCGGCACCGCGTCGTTCGTGCGGTACTTCGACGTCGAGGGCGGCGAGCTGGTCCCGGGGGTGACCGATCTCAGCCAGATCGCGTCGTGCACGGCGACCTGGCGGATCACCATCCCGATCTCGCCGGGCGCCGGGCGCACCGCACGCGAGCTGACCACCACCGTCACCACCCGCAACCAGCGAGCCGAGGAGCGGTCGTGCTGAGCGCCCGTCGCGGCGAACGGGGCAACGTCGCCCTCGCGGTGGTGGTCATGGTGCTGATGGCCACGCTCGGCGCCACGCTGGTCTCGCGGGTCCAGGTCGACGCCCGCGCCCAACGCGGGTTGCAGTCCCGGGACCAGGCGCTGGCCCTGGCCGAGGTGGGCGCCGCCGCAGCGCAGGGCCGCATCGGCGTGGGCGAGTCGGCGTCGTCGTTCACCCTGGCCGGCACCACGACGACCGGCCAGTGGACCGCCAGCGCCACCCGCGCCGCCACGGCGCGCTGGGAGGTGACGGCCACCGGGTCGTCCGAGGGCGCCGGGCGAGCCGTGGAGTTCGCCGTGGTCCGTGACTCCACCCAGCGATGGGTCGTGCGGGAGTGGCGGGAGTCGGCTGCGCCGGTGCGCGTCGTGAGCGGCTGGGTCGACGAGTGGGGCTCGCTCACCCTGACGGCACCGGCCGGGGCCACCTTCACCGCCGTCGTCTTCGCCAGCTACGGCACGCCGTCGACGGCCGAGCCCTACACCCAGAGCTCCTGCCACGCCGCCACCAGCTCGGCCGTCGTGGCCGCCGCCTTCGTGGGACGGTCGTCGGCCACCGTCGCCGCCACCAACGGGGTCTTCGGCGACCCCTGCTACGGCACGTTCAAGCGCCTGGCCGTCACGCTCGCCTACTGAGCCGACCCGCCATCGGCTCGCGCCGCGGCGCGGTTCCTCAAGGTCGGCCGGGATCGGTCCGATCCGATGACATGGCCGACCCCCGCTCCCCCCGGCTGGACGCCGCGCTCGCCCTGACCGCCACCGGCTCCGCCCTGGTCGTGGCCGGGACGGTGGGGGTCCTCGGTCGCCTGGCGTTCCACCGTCTGGTGGCCCACAGCGCGCTGGCGGTGTGCCTCGGGATCGGCGCGATCGCCGGGGGCTTCCTGCTCCAGGGCCGTCGCCGTCGCGAGCAGGTCCGCCCCACCCATCGCACCCGGCCCGTCGCGTCCACACCGTTCGTGCCCCCCGTCCCCGTGCCCGTCCGCGTGCCGCTCGCCCCGGCGCGGGTCCGGGTCGAGGCGTGGATCGGTCCGCCCCGCGCACTGCCCCGGGCCTGAGCTCCTCGGTTCGCCTCGGGGCACCCGCCCCGCGAGACTGCGGCGGTGCCCGACATCCCGCCGCTCCTGCAGGCCCGAGGCGTCCGGAAGACCTATCGGACCGGCGCCGTCGAGGTCACGGCGCTGCGGGGCGTCGACCTCGACGTGGATGCGGGCGAGCTGGTCACCGTGATGGGCCCGTCGGGCAACGGGAAGACCACGCTGCTCAACTGCCTCTCGGGGCTCGACGACATCGACGAGGGGACGATCCTCGTCGACGGCGAGGACATCGTCACCATGACCGACGCCCGGCGCACCGAGCACCGGGCCCGTCGGATGGGCTTCGTCTTCCAGAGCTTCAACCTGATCGGCGTGCTGAGCGCGCTGGAGAACGTCGAGCTGCCGCTCCTGCTGGCCGGCGAGCGGCCCCACGACGCCCGCGACCGCGCCGCCGCCATGCTGGAGCGCGTGGGGCTGGGCGGCCGGGGCGCCCACCGCCCCATGGAGCTGTCGGGTGGCGAGCAGCAGCGAGTGGCGATCGCCCGGGCCCTCGTCGCCGAGCCGGCCATCGTGTGGGCCGACGAGCCGACCGGCAACCTCGACAGCCACACGGCGGCCGAGGTGCTGGAGCTCCTGGGGGAGGTCCACGCCAACGGCCAGGCCCTCGTGATCGTGACCCACGACGCCGGCATCGGCGCCCGCGGCGAGCGCCTCGTGCTCGTGCGCGACGGCCGGATCGTCCACGACGGCTCCCCCGCGATCCTCGCCGAGCACTGAGGTGGTCGTCGGCCTCGTCCTCGCTGCGATCGTGGCGCTCGGCCTCGGCGTCTCGGTGGTGGACCTGGCCACCCGCCCGCTCTTCCGCCACGTCGCGGTGCGGAGCCTCCGACGGCGACGGGGCGAGGCGCTGCTCGTGGTGGTCGGCGCCGCCCTCGGCACCGCGGTCATCGGGGCCGCGTTCGTGGTCGGCGACAGCTTCGACGGCTCGATCCGCGACATCGCCCGGACCGAGCTGGGACCCATCGACGTCTCGGTGACGATCACCGCGCCCGACGAGCTGTCCCGCCGGGTGCTGCAGGTCGAGGACCGGTTGAGCCACAGCTCGCTCCCCGCCACCGACGGGCTGTTGACCGCTGCCTCCGCACCGGCGGTCCTCGACAACGCCCGCGCAGGGACACGACAGGCCGTCGACCCGACGGCCTGCCTGCTCGAGGTCGACCTCGCCGGCGGTCGGCGCTTCGGCCACGATCCCGCGATCACCGGCCTGGCCGACGCGGGGAGCACGCCGTCGGGCGACGAGGCGCTGATCACCGAGCTGACGGCGCGGGTGCTCGACCTCGGCGCCGGCGACCGCTTCGTGGCCCACCTCTACGGCGAGTCCGTGCCCCTCCGGGTCCGGGCGGTGCTCCCGGCGGTGGGGATCGCCGGGTTCTGCGACGTGATCGTGGCCCAGGGCACCATCGCCCGGGCCGCCGCGGGATCCGGCACGGCCGCCGCGCAGCCACCACGAGGGATGCTCTGGATCTCGGCGCGCGGCGGGGTCTTCACCGATGCCGCCGACAGCGACCGGATCGTGGCGGCCACCGAAGCGGCCCTCGTCCGGGGCGACGTGACCGACGCCGAGGTGCAGCCCACCAAGCAGGACCTGCTCGACCGGGCCGAGCGCAACGGCGAGAACCTCCGGACCATCTTCTCGGGCATCGGCGGCTTCTCGGTGATCGCCGGAGTGCTGCTGCTGGTGAACCTGGTCGTGATGCTCGCCGAGGAGCGCAAGGCCGAGCTGGGGATCCTCCGTGCCGTCGGCCTCAAGCGCAACCACCTGCTGCGGGCGTTCAGCCTCGAGGGTGCCCTCTACGCCACGGCGGCCGCGGTGCTCGGGGCGCTGTTGGCCGTGGGCGTGGCGGCGGGGATCGTCTGGGGCACCCAGGAGCTGTTCGCGGAGCCCGACTCGGACTTCCGCATCCGGCTCTTCGCCCACCCGACCACCCTCGCCACCGCCGCGGCCATCGGCCTCGGCATCTCGATGGTGACCATCTGGGCGGCCAGCGGGCGGATCGCCCGCCTCAACATCATCGCCGCCATCCGCGACCTGCCCGACCCACGCCGGCACGAGCGGCGGCTCGCCTCGCTGATCGCGCTCGTCCTCGTGGCGCTCGGCGGCGTCGCGACCACGGTGGCCGGCGTCCGCTCCGACAGCCCGGTGGCGCTGCTCGCGGGTGTGCCGGTGGCCTGCTTCGCGCTGATCGGCGTGGCGGGCCGCCGCCTGCACCGCGATGCCACCCAGGTGCTGCTCAGCGTGGCCGCCATGGCGTGGGCCCTCGGCGTCTTCGGAGTGTTCCCCGACCAGATGGGCGACGTCGGGATCGCCGTCTTCGTGGTCATGGGCGTGCTGCTCGTCGCCGCCGCGGTGTCGGTGGCGGTGGTCCTGCTCCCGGTGTGGCACCACCTGCTCGCCCGAGGCCGCCACCAGGGAGCCCTCGCGGCGCGGCTGGGCCTGGCCTACCCACTGGCGCACCGGTTCCGCACCGGGCTGCTCCTGGCGATGTTCTCGCTCGTCATCTTCACCATGGCGTTCCTGTCGTCGTTCTCGTCCACCATCGGCACGGCCGCCGAGACCGCTCCCGGCCAGATGGCGGCCGGCACCGACCTGCTCCTCGACACGAACCGGGCCAACCCCGCCGGGCCCGACGCCGTGCGCGCCGTGGCGGGCGTGGCCGACGTCGCCCCGCTGGTCCGGGGCGGCGCGACCTTCTCGATCCGCTACGTGGACGAACCGGTCGGGTGGGCGGTGACCGGCTTCGACGAGGCGCTCCTCCGCCACGGCACCCCCGAGCTCATCTCGCGGGACGACGTCTTCGCCGACGACCGGGCCGCCTTCGAGGCCGTCCTCGACGACCCGTCGCTCATCATCGTGAACGACCGCTTCCTCCTCCGGGGCGACGGCCCCGCCACCGAGACGCCGCGTCCGGGCGATCGCGTCTCGATCCTCGACGAGCGGTCGGGCCGGTCGGCGGAGCTGCGGATCGCCGGCGTGCTCCGCACCGACTACATCGGGCACGGGGCGCTGTGGTCCCGGACCGCCACCGAGGAGCTCCTCGCTCCCTTCGCCGTGGCCAACCGGTTGTTCGTGACCCTGCGGGCCGGGACCGACCCCGAACGCGCGGCCGCCGAGCTCACCCGTGCCCTGGTGGCCAACGGCGGGGAGGCCCGTCCGTTCCGGGCGATCGTCGAGGACGAGCTGTCCCGCACCCGCGGGTTCATGTCGCTCCTGCAGGGCTACCTCGGCTTCGGGCTCCTCATCGGCGTCGCCGGTCTGGGGGTCGTGTTGGTGCGGGCGGTGCGCGAGCGCCGACGCGAGATCGGCATGCTCCGCGCCATGGGCTTCCCCGCGGCCGTCGTGGCCGGCGCGTTCCGCCTCGAGGCCGCCTTCGTCGCCCTCCAGGGCGTGCTGATCGGCTCGCTCCTCGCCGTGGCCACGGCCCAGCAGGTGGTCGTGAGCTCCTCGGCCTTCGGCAACGACAGCGTGCGCTTCGTGGTCCCGTGGGCCGCACTGGCCGTCATCGTCGTCGTCCCGGTGCTCGCCGCGCTCGGGGCCGCCTGGTGGCCGGCACGGGCCGCCGGGCGCATCCGGCCGGCGGTGGCGCTCCGGATCAGCGACTGACCGGCGCGACCCCGGTCGACGTCAGCGCCGGACGGCGGCCGGGGCGAGGAACCCGTCGACGGCGGCCCGCCAGGCGTCGGTGGCCTCGAACTGCGGGCAGTGGCCCCCGTCGGGCAGCACCGCCAGACGGGCACCGGGGATCGTGGCGGCCAGGCGCTCGGAGCCCGCCACGAACGAGCGGTCCAGCTCGCCCACGACGACCAGCGTGGGACACGACAGCTCGGCCAACCGCTCCAACCGGTCGTCGGCCGCCTCCATGGCGGCCAGCATGGCGGCGTACATGGCGGGCGAGCAGGCCAGCATCTTGGCCTCGGCCCACTCCCGGTAGCCGGGCCGCTCGGCGCAGACCCGCTCGTAGGCCGGGCTGTCGGTGGGGTCCTGGACCTCGCGGAGGAGCTGCTGGATGACCTCGAGGCCCTGCGTGCGCGCCACCTCGACGCCCATGGCCACCAGCTCGGCGTCGAGGTCCTCGATCCGCCCGTGGTGGGTGTCCATCAGGACCAGGCGATCGACGCGCTCGCGGTGATCGAGCACGAGCACCTGGGCCACCATCCCACCCATCGAGTGCCCCACCAGGTCGAAGCGGCCCCACCCGAGGTGGTCGGCGAGCGCCAGCAGGTCGGCCGCGAACCCGGCGAAGGAGTAGGCGGACTCGTCGTCGTGGTGCGTGCTCGACCCGTGCCCCACCAGGTCGGGCGCCACCACGTGGAAGCCGAGCTCGGCCAGCCGCGGCACCTCGTCGGCGAAGTCCTCCTTGCACCCGGTGAAGCCGTGGACCAACAGCAGTGGCCGCCCACCCCGTCCGGCCTCGAGGACCGCCATGCGGACGCCCCCCACCTCGACCGCCATCTCGACGTCCCCCACCTCCGTCACGGCACCAGGGTACCGTCGCTCGGTGCCAGACTCGGCCGATCGCCGTCCTGCCCACCCGTACCGTCGTCGACGACGACGCCGACCGCCCACCCCGCTGGCACCTGCCGGCGCGCATCGGCGCGTCGATCCTGCTGCTGGTCGTGCTCGTCTGGCAGCTGCCCGACGTCTCGTGGCGTGACCTCGGCCCCCGGTGGTCCGCCGACTCGCCCTGGTGGCTGGCCGGAGCCGCGCTCACCACGGCTGCGGCGCTCACCCTCGCCGCGGCCCGCTGGCACCGCGTGGCGAGCGCCATGGCCGATCCCCCCGCGTTCCCCCGGATGCTCTCCCACTTCCTGGCCGGCCAGTTCGTCTCCAACGTCCTGCCCTCGGCCTTCGGGGGCGACGTGGTCCGGGTGGCCCGACTGGGCAACGACCTCGGGAGCTCCTCGGTGGCCTTCGCCACCGTGACCATCGACCGCATGACCGGCTGGCTGGTGCTGCCCCTCATCACGCTCGCCGCGCTGGCCGCCCAACCCGACCTCCTCGACCACGGCAGCGCCTCGGCCACTGCCCTGGCCGTCAGCCTGGCCACGCTGGCGCTGCTCGTCACGGTCCTGGCCACCGCGGCCAACCGGCGGCTGGGCGCCGGCGCCCACACCGCCACCGGGTGGCGGCAGTTCCTCGGGGCGGTCCACCTCGGCGTCGACGCGCTGCGCCGCCGCCCCACCGCGGCGGCCGGCCTGATCGGGACCGGCCTGGCGTTCCAGTCACTGCAGTGCGTGAGCGTCTGGATGGCCGCCCGGGCCATCGGCCTCGACGAGGTCGACCTCGGTGCGGCGTTGGCCTTCTTCCCCGTCGCGGCCATCATCCAGAACGCGCCGATCGGCCTCGGCGGCCTGGGGGTCCGGGAGGGGGCCTTCGTGCTGCTGTTCGGAGCCGTCGGCGCCCCTCGGGGCCTGTCGATCACGTTGGGGCTGGTCGTGTACGGGTTGACCGTGGCCACCAGCGCCTTCGGCGCCCCCGCGTTCGCCTTCGGGGGACGACGCCGCCGGAGCCCGGCCACCACCGCCCCGATCGGGGTGGATGGCCCCGAGGGTGGTCCCTCGTCGTAGATTGGGCGCGAACCTGGAGGTACCGGCACCCATGCTGCTCGACACCATCGAGTCCCCCGCCGATCTCCGCCGGCTGGACCACGACGAGCTCACCCAGCTGGCCGAGGAGATCCGCACCACCATCGTCGAGACGGTGCAGGCCAACGGCGGCCACCTCGGCTCCAACCTGGGTGCGGTGGAGCTCACCCTCGCGCTCCACCGCGTCTTCGACTCCCCCCACGACGTCCTCCTCTTCGACACCGGCCACCAGGCGTACGTCCACAAGCTGGTCACCGGCCGACGCGAGGACTTCGCCTCGATCCGGCGTCCCGGCGGCATCTCGGGGTACCCCAGCCGGGCCGAGTCGGCGCACGACTGGATCGAGAACTCCCATGCGTCCACCGTGCTGGGCTACGCGCACGGCCTCGCCACCGCGCAGGCGTTCCACGGCGACCCCAAGCGCCGCATCGTCGCCGTCATCGGCGACGGGGCGCTCACCGGGGGCATGGCGTACGAGGGCCTGAACAACCTGGGTCACTCGGGTCGACCGGTCATCATCGTGCTGAACGACAACGGTCGCAGCTACGCCCCCACCGTCTCACGCCTCGGCGAGAGCCTCTCCCGGCTCCGGTCCAACCCCACGTACCGCCGTCAGCAGGCCCGCCTCGAGCGCCTGCTGGCCGAGGTCCCCATGGTGGGCACCTATCTCGAGCGCGGGGTCGACGGCGCCAAGGCCGCCGTGCGCGAGATCCTCGAGCCCCCGGCCTTCTTCGAGGACCTCGGGGTGGGCTACCTCGGCCCCTACGACGGCCACGACGTCGCGTCGCTCGAGAAGGCCTTCGCCAACGCGGCGGCCATGGGCAAGCCCGTGGTGGTCCACGTGCTCACCCAGAAGGGCCGTGGCTACGCCCCCGCCGAGAACGACCCCGTCAAGGCCATGCACGACACGTCCGAGCTGAAGTCGGGCTCGTACACCGCGGCGTTCAGCGAGGCCATGCTCAAGGAGGGCGAGGCCCGGCCCGAGCTGGTGGCCATCACCGCGGCGATGCCGGACTCGACGGGCCTGCTGCCCTTCGGCGAGCGCTTCGGGAACCGCCTCATCGACGTGGGCATCGCCGAGCAGCACGCCGTGACCGCGGCGGCCGGCATGGCCATGGGAGGCCTCCGACCGGTCGTCGCGGTCTACTCCACGTTCCTGACCCGAGCCTTCGACCAGGTGAACCTCGACGTCGGGCTCCACCACCAGCCGGTCGTCTTCGCCCTCGACCGTGCCGGCATCACCGGCGACGACGGCGCCTCCCACCACGGCGTCCTCGACATGGTGCTGCTCACCAAGGTGCCGGGCATGACCGTCTTCGCACCCTCGTCCTACGACGAGGTGGGCCAGATGCTCCACGACGCGCTCGAGCTCTGCGACGGACCGGCGGCCATCCGGTTCCCCAAGACCATGCCCCCGCCGGCGGAGGCGGGCGACACCGGGTCGGGCCTGAGCGCCCGGCGCGTCCGCGAGGGCGACGAGGTCTGCCTGATCGGCGTCGGCAAGATGCTGACCGTCGCCCGCGACGCCGCCGAGCGGCTCGCCGACCAGGGCGTCTCGGCGTCCGTCTGGGACCCGCGGGTGGTCAAGCCGCTCGATGCCGAGATGCTGGCCGACGCGGCCCGCTTCCCGCTCGTGGTGACCATCGAGGACGGGCTCCGCGACGGCGGCGTCGGCTCCGCCGTGGCCGACGCCCTCCGTGACCTTGCCCCGGTGGGCGGTCCCTCGGTCCGGGTGCTCGGCGTGCCCTCCGCGTTCCTCCCCCACGACAAGCCCGACGACCTCCTGTGCCACCTCGGGCTCGACGCCGAGGGCGTGGTCAGCGAGGTCGCCACCTGGTTGCGGGCCAACGCCTGAGCCCGTCGGCGTTCGGGCGGCCGCCGGCCGTCGCGCATCCGTGAGCACCCTCCGGTCCGAAGACCGGCCATGATCCGCACGCGCCGTCTCCTCGTCCCCCTCGTCGCCCTGGCCGCCGTCGTGGTGGCCGCCTGTTCGCCGATGCCGCCCGCCACGTCCACGGTGCCCTCGGTCGACCTCGCCCGCTACTCCGGCACCTGGTTCGAGCTGGCCAGCGTGAAGCAGTTCTTCTCGCTCGGCCTGGTCAACACCTCGGCCACCTACACCCCCCTGCCCGACGGTTCGGTGCGGGTCGACAACCGGGGCAACTTCCTCGTCGACGGTGGTCCCGTCTCCGAGATCGTCGGTGCCGCCCGCCCGGTCGACGCCTCGGGCGCCCGACTGAACGTCGCCTTCTTCGGTCTGGCGCCGAGCGCGGAGGGTCCGGGCAACTACTGGATCGTCGACCTCGACCCCGACTACCAGTGGGCGTCGGTGAGCGACCCGACCGGGTCGTCGTACTTCCTGCTGTCGCGGACCAAGACCATGGACCCGGCGCTGAAGGCCGAGATCATCGCTCGGGCCGGGGCCCGCGGCGTGAACACGGCCAACGTGACCGACACGCCCCAGTTCTGACCCCCCGGATCTGACCCCAGGGGTCAGTGGTAGAAGGGGTTCTCGCCCGCCGCGTGGTCGGTGGCGTCGATGACCTCGACCACCTCGGGGATGGCCTCCCTGATCGAGCGTCGGATGCCCTCGCTGAGCGTCATGGCGCTGGCCGAGCAGCCCTGGCAACCGCCGCCCATGGTGACGTAGACGTTGCCCTCGTCGTCGACGCCCACCAGGCGGGCGAAGCCACCGTGGGCGGCGAGGGACGGGTTGATCGACTGCTCGAGCAGCTGCTCCACCCGCTCGGCCACGGTGCCCTCGAGGTGGAGCTCCACCCCGGCGAGCGGGTCGGGGCGGTTGGGGTTGCGGATGACGAGGCCGCCCTGACCGTCCACCCGCGGCAGGTCGAGCACCGAACCCCGCAGCCGATCCACGGTGGCCGCCGGCACGATCACCTTGATGGGATCGACATCGACGATGAGATCGTCGTCCTCGGCCCGGTCCAGCTCGTCGAAGCTCAGGTCGTAGACGAACTCGGGGCCACGGGCCCCGGTGATCTCGATGCGCAGCCCCAGCGAATCGGGATCGTCCTCCTGGGCCCGGATGCCCAGGACCGTCTCGAGGGCGGCCGGGCTGATGTCGATGACCGCCAGCTCGGCGGCGAAGGGGCTCGTGACGGTCTCACGGTCGACGGACATGGGGTGCTCCTCGGTGACGAGTGGCCGCTGGGACGGGCCGCCGGCAGGGTAACAACGCCCCGCCGGAGAGCCCAACGGAGCGGAGGGACGTCGTGTTCCCGACGGGCCCACCGTCAACGACGGGGGGCCACCTGCTGGTCCATCCAGGCGTCGTAGGCCGCCCAGGCGTCCGGATGGGCGAACGCCAGGTGGGCGAAGAAGTCCGCCCCCAGCGCCCCGGTCGACGCCTCGGTGGGCACCTGTTGGACCGCCCGCCCATCCGAGGGCAGGGTGGCCAGCGTCGACCGCTGCGCATCACGGTACCGAGGCCCCACCGAGGGGAGGTCCAACAGCTCCACGAGGCGGTCGGTGGTCTCGTTGATCACGACGCCGTCGCCCACGCCGTAGACCACGAAGAAGGGCGTGCCACGGCGGCGGATCCGGTCGAGGTAGTGCGTGGGGTCGGAACGGTCGAGCAGCGCCTGGGCGCCGGCGATGAGCGCCATGCCGTCGCCCGGGCCGGCCCCGGCCGGCAGGAGGTCGTCGAAGATGCCCCACAAGAGGGAGTGGTAGATCGTGTCGAGGATCCCCGCTCCGGGCACCTGGACGAACGCCCCGTCGATCTCGGGGGCCAGCCCCACGAAGGTCGTCCCCAGGAACCCGCCCATCGAGGTGCCCTGGTAGAAGACCCGGCTGACGTCGAGGTCGGCCACGCCGTCGCCGTGGTCGGTCGAGGACCGGAACGGCACGGCGTCGAGGTCGCGCAGGCTCGACTGCACCGCCATCAGCAACGACAGGTGGTCGAGCTCGCCCTGCATGGTCATGGTGGTGACCTGGCCGAGGTGCGTCGGGTAGATGATCTCGAAGAGCGGACCGTCCTCGTAGGCCCGACTGCCGTGGTTGGGCACGTCGATGCCGATGGTCGCCACCCCGCGCTCCGCGTTGCGGGCCGCCACGATGAGCGCGGACTCCTTGGTCGTGGAGATGCCGTGCCCGTAGATCACCACGGGCGCCCCGGCCGGGCCCGCCGGTCGATCCGGGAGGGTGACGAGGAAGTCCAGCCAACGCCGTCGGCCCTGCGCCGAGCCGTCGTTGGGGACCACCCCGCGGTCGTCGCGGAAGTCGGTGGACGCCACCTGGCCGGTCACGATGGCCGCCCCGCCCATCACCGGCGGGCTGACCAGGAGGTTGCGCACCGGGTGCTCGTCGGCGCGCACCGCGGCCGCCATGCGATCGACGTCATCGGTGATCGAGGCGAGGCTCCGGACCGTGAAGCTGGTCTCGGCCACCCACGGCATCGCCGCCGCGCCCTCGGCCGAGCGGAGGCCGGGCCCGACCGCGGCTCGCACCTCGGCGCCGTAGGGCCAGGTCGTTCGCGGCCACAGCACGAGCACGCCCCGACGGCCGCGCTCGTCGGTGGTGGGGGCGACCTCGGCCCGCAGGGGCACCCGGGCCCCGGTGTCGAGGTCGGTGACCGTGATGACGTCGCCTCCGTCGGACGGCACCGACGTGGGGTCCACGCCGTCGGGGAACTGGAAGACGACGGGTCCGAGCGGCGAGAAGCCGTCGGCACCGCGCTCGGCGTCGGCGAGCGTGCCGCCGGGCCCGAGCTGCCCGATGACGGCGGCCGGAAAGGTCGCCTCGGGTACCTGCACCCGGACGCCGGTGGCCGTGGTGGGGTCCGACACCTGGTACCGCTGGGCCGGGTAGGGCAGGGCGCACGAGTACGACGGCGTGCCGCACGCGGTGGCCACCGGTCCCGGCAACTTCCAGGTGGGCGCGCACCCGACGACGGCCAGCACGGCCGCCGCGACGACCAGGCCCCGGCGGACCGCCGAGGACCGCACCTCAGGCGCCCGCGGCGGGTGGAGGCGGTGGAGGCGGCGGGGGCACCTCGCCACCCGCGGGCGGGGGCGGCGGCGGTGGTGGAGCGACGGGCGCTGCCGGCGCGGGCGGCGGAGGCGGTGCCACGGCAGGGGCAGGCGGCGGCGCGGCGGGGGCGGGGGGCGGCGGCGCGGCGGCGCCCGGCGGGGGCGGCGGCGCGCCCTGGGCGGCGGCACCCGGCGGCGGCGGCACCGCGCCGGTGGCGGCAGGGAGTCGACCTCCCGCCTGGGCCTCGACGCCGCGCAGGGCGTCGACGATCCGGCGGTAGTCGGCCTCGAACTGCTCGGTGGCCCGCCCCTGCTCGCGGTCGAACACGAGCGTGCCCAGCTCGCGTAGCAGGCCGTCGGCCTGCTTGGCGGCGTTGGGCGTGTCGAGCGACCCCACCGCGGCCTCGGCCTTGGCGGCCAACTCCTTCGCCTTGTCCAGGAACCCCACAGGAACCTCCCCCGGTCGTGGTGCGCGGATCGTACCCACCTCGACCATCCGCCGCACCTCCGGACCCGCGTCCACCGGTAGCCTCGCGGCCCATGGGAGACCCCGCAGCCGTCACCAGCCGCCTCGAGGGCGACGTCGCCGTCATCACCCTCGACGACGGGAAGGCCAACGCCCTCAGCATGGACGTCATCGAGGCGGTCAGCGCGGCGCTCGACGACGCCGCCCGCACGGCGAAGGCCGCCGCGCTGATCGGCCGCGAGGGCCGCTTCTCGGCCGGCTTCGACCTCAAGGTGATGACCGGCGACCTCGCCGGTGCCCGGAACCTGCTGGGACGTGGCGCCGAGCTCGGCCTCGAGATCTTCACCGCCCCGATCCCCGTGGTCCTGGGCGTGACCGGTCACGCACTGGCCATGGGCGGCATCCTCACCACGTGTGCCGACCTCCGCATCGGCGCCCAGGGCCCCTACAAGCTGGGCCTCAACGAGGTGGCGATCGGCATGCCGGTGCCCGTCTTCGGTGTCGAGCTCTGCCGTGACCGCCTGGCCAAGCGCTGGTTCACGCGCTGTGTGCAGCACGCCCACCTCTGCACGCCCGACGAGGCGCTCGACGCCGGGTTCCTCGACGAGGTCGTCGAGCTCGACGCCGTGGCCGACCGGGCCGTCGAGGCCGCGGCAGCCCTCGCCGCGACGGTGCACCCCGGCCCGTTCCGCCTCACGCGGAAGAACTGTCGGGCCGGCCTGGCCGAGCAGCTCCGGGCGTCGCTGGCCGAGGACCTGGCGCTCTTCGACGTGGCCGGAGCGGGCTGACCCCGATGGCCGACGCCACCTTCTACTGGCGACCCGGCTGCCCGTTCTGCTGGCGGCTGGAGCGGGCGTTGACGCGGGCCGGGGTGACGTTGCCCAAGCGGAACATCTGGGAGGACCCCGAGGCGGCCGCCGTGGTGCGGGGATGGGCCTCGGGCAACGAGACCGTGCCGACCGTGGTCGTCGGCCCGGTCGGGATGGTCAACCCGCGCCCCGAAGAGGTCGTCGTGGCACTGCGCGAGCACGCGCCCGAGCTGCTCCCCGACCTGCTGCGCTGAGCCCGGAGCGGCGCTCAGCCGCGGAGGTGGCGGCCGCACACCGGCCAGGCCCGGGCGCCACGGCGGGCGTACAGCAGCTTGGCCCGGACGTCCTGCTCGGCGGGACTGGCCATGGCGGGGTCGCCGGCTCCACCCACGGACTGCCAGGTGCGCACGTCGAACTGGTAGGCGCCCCGGTAGCGACCCGATGCGCTCACGATCCGGTAGTTGCCGCCCGACTCGCAGTCCCGCAGGGCGGCCCATGCCGACTCGGGTGGGCTCACCGGCGGCGGGTCGGGCAGGGGGGCGCCGGGCGCCTCCGCCCCGCCCTGCACCTCGGCGGGTCCGGCGGTGCGCGCGGCCGCAACGACGGGCGGAGCGGCCGCCGGCGGCGCGGTGGTCGTGGTGCTGGCCGCCCGCCGAGCGGCAGCCAGCTCGGCGGCCGCGGCCTCGGCGCGCCGCTGTGCGTCCTTGCGTTCGGCGTCGGCCTCCACCGCCCGGGCCTGGAGCGCGGCGTCGTCGGCGTCCGCCAACTGCTGCTCGACCTGTCCGAGCTCGGCGGCCAGGCGGACCAGTGCCGGGTCGTGGTCGTCCTTCAGCCGGCGGTAGCGGGCCAGGTCGGCTGCGGCGTCGAGGGCGCCGACGCCGGCCATCGATCGCCGGTCCACCGCGTCGGTGAGCTCCTGGGCATCGAGGACGGCGAGCACGGTGACATCGACGTCACCGGCGACGAAGAGCTGCACGGCCCGGTCCCGGAGGCGGGCTCGGGCTGCCACCAGCTCCTCGGCGATGGCGCGAGACTCGGCGGAGGCCGCGTCGAGGCGGGCCGCGACCTCCGCACGGCGTCGCTCGAGGTCGGCGAGACGGGCCTCGGCCCGCTCCCGGATGGCCGTGGCCGCCGCCAGCTCGGCCGAACCCGATGCGCCGGGGGCCGCGGCACCCGGCACGGCACCCACCAGGACCGCACCGATCGCCAGGAGGGCGATGGTGCCGGAGCGGGCGGCGGATCGGTGCGGCGTCATGGGTCTGTCATCGGACCGACACCCGTCGGTCATGAGGCCGCGATCATTGTCACCGGAACGTCATCGTGGCAACCGGTCCCCGCTCGCGGTCGCGGATCACCCCTCGAGGCGGGCGAGGATCTCCTCGAGCACGACCTCGTCGGTGTCGGGATGGAGGACCGCCAGCCGCAGCACCGGCTCACCGTTCCACCGCGACGGCACCACGAAGCCCACGCCGTCGGCCAGGAGCCGCTCCGACCAGGCCTGGTACTCCTCGAGGTCCCAGCCCCGTCGGCGGAAGACCACGATCGAGAGGTCGGGCGGACGCACCAGCTCGAGCACCGGGGAGGCGTCGATCCTCGCCGCCGCCCAGCGTGCGTGGGACAGCGCCGCCTCGATGGCCTCGGTGTACGCGTCGAGCCCGTGCACGGCCATCGAGAACCACAGCGCCAGCCCGCGGGCCCGTCGCGAGAGGTGGTAGGCGTAGTCGGTCGGGTTCCACTCGTCGGGGGCGTCGTGGATCGACTCCAGGTAGGCCGCGTCCTGCGTGTGGACCGCCTTCGCCAGGTGGGGGCGACGGTAGAGCAGTGCGCAGCAGTCCAGGGGGGCGAAGAGCCACTTGTGGGGATCGACGATGAACGAGTCGGCGGCCTCGATGCCGCGCAGGCGCTCCCGGGCACTGGGAGCGAACAGCGCTGCGCCGCCGTAGGCACCGTCGACGTGGAACCACCACCCCATCCGAGCGGCCACCTCCGCCACTCCGGCCAGGTCGTCGACGATCCCGGCGTTGGTCGTCCCGGCGGTGGCCACCACGGCGCACACCGTGGACGGATCGTCGATGCGAGCGGCGACGCCCGTCAGCTCGGCCCCCTCGAGGCGGCCCGTCGGGCTGGGCACGTCGACCAGGTCGCAGTCCAAGATGTTGGCGGTGCTGACCACCGACGAATGCGCCTGCTCCCCCACCAGGATCCGCATCCGGGCCCGGTCACCCCGGCGGTGCCGCGCCACGTCACGGGCGACGGTCAGCGCCGAGAGGTTCCCGGCCGAGCCACCACTCACGAAGCAGCCACCGGCGCCTTCCGGCAGGCCGGCTGCGTCGGCCAGCACGCGCAGAACCTGGTTCTCGGCGTGGATCGCACCCGCCGCCTCCATCCAGGAGGTGCCGTTGAGCGACGACGCCGACACCACCATGTCGAACAGGCAGGCCGCCTTGGTGGGCGCGGACGGGATGAACGAGAGGAACCGCGGGCTGTCGGCGGAGAGGACCGAACGGGCCAGCACCTCGCTGTACTGCGCCAGGACGACGTCGGGGTCCCGTGGCGCCGCGCCGATCAACGACGGCGCGGCAGCGGCCAGCTCGGCCGCCGTGGCCCGGTGGTCGAGAGGAACGGGGTCGAGCGAGAGTCGCTCGCGGACCAGCTCCAGCGTCTGCTCCAACAGGTGCTCGGCGAGCGGGTCGAAGCGGTGCACGTCAGGCGGAGCGGCGGCGGAGCCAGCTCACCACCCCGGCGACGACCGCGGCGGCCACCACCACGCCGATCGCGATCGCGGCCCGGCGGTCGGGCGGACCGGCCGGCTCGAAGGGGGACGGGCTGACCGCCACCCGGACCGGCTCGGCGGGCGGCTCGGTCGGCGTCTCGGCGACCGCCGTGGGCTCCTCGACCTCGGCCTCGACGACCTCGACCTCGACGACCTCGACCCCGGGCGGTGGGTCGACGATGGGCGGCTCGGCCGGCAGCAGCGCCTCGACCGGGGCCGGGTCGTCGTCACCGACGTGCACCGTCGGCCGCGTGCGCTTCGGGTCATAGGTGGCCATGTACGTCTCCCACGTCGGGTCCGGTGCCGGGGGTGGTCGTCGCCGCCCGGAGGTGATCGGCGCCCACGGCCGCCACCAGCGCGTCGAGCACCGCGTCCAGCTCGGCGACGGCCTCGGCGACCCCTGATCGGCTGAGGGCGTGCACGGGCAACGACTGGGCGGCGGCCTCGGCCACCGCAGCCCGGTGGGCCACCGGGGGCCGGACCACCAGCTCGGGATGCTCCTCGACGAGCTGCGCGTCCCAGTAGCGGCCGTCACGGGTACGGGGGACCCGGTTGACCACGATGCCCGCGACCCGCGGCAGCCCGCCCCGACGGTCGGCGATCCTCGCCACGTTGTGGAGGATCTGCGCCACGCCGTCGGTGGCCCACGCGGCCGGCTCGGTCACCACGACCACACCGTCGGCGGCGAAGAGCCCGTTGACGGTCAGCAGCCCCAGCGAGGGCGGGCAGTCGACGAGGACGAGCTCGGCCTCGAGGCCGCGCAGCGCCAGCCGGAGCCGATCCTGGGCACCCAGCGGGTCGGTCGCCAGCAGCGGTTCGCGGCGGGCCAGCGCCGGCGAGCTGGGCACGAGTCGAGGGGCGCGGCCCAGGACCTCCGGGTCCCAGCCGCTCTCGACGGCGAGCTCGGCGGCGAGGCCGGGGCGGTCCTCGGCCAGGGCCTCGTCGACGGTCCGCGTCGGGTTCCCGACGCCGAGGCCGGAGGTGGCGTTGGCCTGCGGGTCGAGGTCGACCACGACCACGTCGATGCCGCGCCGGGCCGCGGCCGCCGCCAGCCCGAGGACCGTGGTCGTCTTGCCCACGCCGCCCTTCTGGTTCACCACCGTGAGCACCGTCATCGACACGACGCTACCGACGTGTCGGACGGTTCGGCGTCATCTCGGGCGAGATGCCCTGGCAGCCACGACGCCCGAGGGTGCAGGCTCCGCCGGTGCCCGAGCTTCCCGAGGTCGAGACCATCCGCCGCCAGCTCGGACCACGGCTGGCCGGCCGTCGGATCGTGGGCGCCACCGCCCACCCGTCCGCCAAGTTCGCGCCCGCCACCCGGGCCGTCGGGGCCACCGTCGGCGACCTCCGTCGGCGCGGCAAGTACCTGCTCGCCGACCTCGACGACGACCGGGAGCTGATCGTGCACCTGGGGATGACCGGGTCGTTGCGTTGCCTGCCGGCCGGGCCCCGCGACGATCCCTACGAGCGTGCCGTGTGGGCGCTCGACGACGGGACCGAGCTGGTGTTCCGCGACGTTCGCCGCTTCGGTCGCCTGGCCGTCGTGTCGGCCGGCGACCACCGGGAGCTGCCGACCTTGGCGTCGCTCGGTCCCGAACCCTTCGACCCCGCGCTGGACGACGCCGCGTTCGCGTCGGCACTGCGTGCGTCCAGCCGAGCGGTCAAGACCCAGCTGCTCTCGCAGCGGCCGGTCGCCGGCGTCGGCAACATCTACGCGGACGAGGCCCTCTGGCGTGCCGGCGTGCACCCCGGCGATCGCCGGCTGACGAGACCGGCCTCGGCCGGGCTGCTGGCGGCCGTCCGATCGGTGCTGGCCGCGGGCATCGAGCACGGTGGGACCACATTGCGTGACTACGTCGACGCGGAGGGTCGCCGCGGCACCAACCAGCTCCACCTGGACTGCTACGGCCGTGCCGGCGAGCCCTGTACCCGTTGCGGGGAACGCCTGAGGTCGGGCACGCTGGACGCGCGCACCACCACGTGGTGCCCGCGGTGCCAGCCGCCCCGGGCACCTCGAACCCTGCGTGTTACGATTTGGTGACGGCTTCTCGCCGACATCCCGTCTCCGGATCCCGATGACGCCCCGCTCCCCCGTGCACGACACCCGTCCCCGCCCTCGCCACCGAGCCGTGACCGCCGTCGTCCTGGCGGCGTCGACGCTCCTGGCGACGACGCCTGCCGGAGCGGTACCCACCAAGAACCCGCCCAAGTCCTCCACGTCGGGCGCCATCCGCGAGCTGCAGTCCAAGCGGGACCAGGTCCGGACCAAGAAGGCCAGGACGGCCCAGCAGGTGGACGCGCTCCAGGCCACCGACGCCGAGGTCACCAAGGCGCTGGCCGACCTGAGCGCGAACATCGACGGCCAGAGCTCGCTGCTCGAGGACGCCAAGCGCGGGGTGAGCGAGGCGGAGGCCGAGGAGGCGCAGGCCAAGCAGGCCGAGGCGACCGCGCAGGCCGAGCTCGACCAGATCAAGGTCAACATCAAGGCGCACGCCGTCGAGGCCTACGTCAGCTCGCCGCCCGACGACGAGTTCTCGGTGCTGTCGGCGGCGTCGCTCACCGATGCCGTGAACCGCCGCACCATGCTGCGGATCCAGACCAACAAGAACCTGGACTCCGTCGAGCGCTACCGCGCCGTGCAGGAGGACCTGGCCCTCGCTCGTTCGGCGTCGGAGGCGGCCAACCGTCGGGCCCAGGAGCACCGCGCCGAGGTCGAGCGCCGACTGGTGAAGCTGGAGGAGGCGCACGCGGCCCAGGAGTCCTTCGCCGAGCAGCTCGACGAGCGCATGGATCGGGCGCTGTCGGAGGCCGCCGCCCTCGCCGAGCTCGACGGCGCCCTGTCGGCCGACATCTCCAACAAGCAGGCGCAGCTGGCCCGACAGCTCGAGGCCGAGCGGGCCGCGGCGGCGCGGCGTTCGGCGGCGGTGGGCCGGAGCCGATCCTCCAACCCCGGCAGCTCCCGGGCCGTGCCCACCCTCACCACCTCCGGTGGCAACGGCATCGTCTCCGTGCGCGGCATCCGCGTCGACGCCTCGATCGCCGGGAACCTGGAACGGATGCTCGCCGCGGCCGAGGCGGCGGGCATCAGCTTCGGCGGTGGCGGGTTCCGTGACCCCGCCGGGCAGATCGCGGTGCGCCGCAGCAACTGCGGGTCGAGCGACTACGCCATCTACCAGGCACCCGCCTCGTCGTGTCGCCCGCCCACGGCCCGACCCGGCCAGTCCATGCACGAGCGCGGCCTGGCCATCGACTTCACCCAGGGCGGGCGCACGCTCAACCGCAGCAGCTCGGGCTACGCCTGGCTGAAGGCCAACGCCGCGGCCTACGGCTTCTTCAACCTGCCGTCGGAGCCCTGGCACTGGTCGACCAACGGCAACTGAGCCCCGCCGACGGGCCGCTCACCCCGCGGCGAGCTGGCGTTCGATGTCGGCGACGATCGACGGGCGGAAGCGACGGTCGAGCACGCTCGCCACGATCTGCAGGATCTTGCCGAACACCAGGCGGGCATATCCCCGCCAGGCGCTGGCCCGGACCTCCACGCCGTCGGCCGCCGCGTCGCGGGGAGCGCCCCGGCCCGCCGCCTCGAGCAGGGCGTCGGCGCGCAGGTGCATGAACAGCCGCCCCGGGTCGGAGCGTCGGGCCCACCGCACGAACTGCGGGTTGGCGGTGCGCTCCGCCACCCGCTCGTTCAGCCGCAGCCGTGAGACCGCCTGGTTGGTGGCCCGGGAGCTCTCCCCCTCCCGGTAGTAGTACATCGGCCGCGGCAGGCGGACCGGCGCCGCCCCACCCGGGTGGAAGACCAGCTCCAGCTGGAACGCCAGGTCCTCACCGGCCGACATGTCCTCGGGGAACGTGGCGCCGGTCTCGGCCAGCAGGTCGGCGCGGATGAGCGGGCGCATGGGGCACTCGAGGTCGAGGTACCACTCCCGGACCCGGATGCGATGGGGCTCGCCCACCCACCAGGTGCTGCGCGTCGGGAACCGGTGACCCAGACGGACCCGGCCCCCGTCGCCCACCCAGAACTGGATCTGGTCGTCGGTGACCAGCCGGGTGTCGGCGAAGCGCGCCGCCGCGCCGAGCAGCTGCTCGAGTCGGTCGGGGGCCCACAGATCGTCGGCGTCGCAGAACGCCACCCACCGGCCGCGAGCCGCCGCCATGCCCGCGTTGCGCGCCGCGGACCTCCCGCGGTTCTCCTCCTGGACCTGGAGGCGCAGGCGGGCGTCGGCCGCGGCGGCCGCCCCGACCACGGCCGGGGTGTCGTCGGTGGAGCCGTCGTCGACCACGATGACCTCGATGTCGGTGACGGTCTGGCCGAGCAGCGATCGCAGCGTCGGGCCGATCACCGCGGCGCCGTTGTAGACGGGGACCACCACGCTGACCGTCGGAGCGTCGTCCCGCGACGCCGGTTCGGGGCCGGGCTCCGGCCCGGGTTCCGGATCGGTCACGGGAAGAGCTCCCGCAGGCGCTCCTTCTGCACCTTGTCGGTCCCGGTGCGGGGCAGCTCGTCGACCACCACCACCCGCCGGGGCGCCTTGTAGTGGGCCAGCCGCTCGTCGGCCCACGCCACGAGGTCCTCCGGCGTGGCCGTCGCCCGGCGACGGAGCCGCACCGCAGCGGCCGGCACCTCGCCCAGACGCCCGTCGTCGAGGCCCACGACCGCCGCCTCGACCACGTCGGGGTGCTCCTCGAGCACCGCCTCCACCTCGACGGGGTACACCGAGTAGCCGCCGGACTTGATGACGTGCTTGCGGCGGCCGCAGAACACGACGGTGCCCAGCGGCCCCACCCGGACCAGGTCGCCCGTGCGCAGCCACCCGTCGGGGGTCACCGTGGCGGCCGTGGCCTCGGGCGCGTTCCAGTAGCCGCGCAGGACGCCGGGGCCCTTGACCCACAGCTCGCCCATCCCGCCCATGCCGACCTCACGGTCGTCGTCGTCGACGACGCGGAAGCGGTAGCCCGGCAACCGGAACCCCACGGTGTCGCCCACGCCGATGGGCAGGTACGGCGGCGAGAACTTCGCCGCCACCCCACCGCCCACCTCGACCATGCCGTAGCCCTCGACGAAGGCGGCCTCGCCCACCGGACCGACGAGGGGCAGCGTGGCGCTGGCACCGAACGACTTGAAGCGACGCGCCAGCTCGGCCGGCATGACATCGGCGCCGGAGCCCCACACCCGGATCGAGCTGAGGTCGCGGTCGGCCGCGCCGGACTCGAGCAGCATCCGGTACATGGCGGGCACACCGATGAATCCGGTGGCCCGCCGACGTTCGATGGCCTCGAGGACGGGGACGGGACGGAAGCGGTCGAGGAAGGCCACCGGGAGCCCGGCGGTGGCCAGGCCCACCAGCGTGACGAAGCCCATGATGTGAGCCACCGGGAGGGCGACGACCACCTCGTCGCGGCGGAGCTGGGCGGGCCAGAGCGCCGCGGTGGCCGTCTGGCCCACCAGGGCTCGATGGGTGAGCGCGGCGCCCTTGGGGGCGCCGGTGGTGCCCGACGTGTAGAAGAGCGCGCCCACGTCGTCGGGCGACGGGCATGCCGCCTCGATGGCGGGATGGGTGCCGGTCAGCTCGGCGACGTCGCGGACGACCAGCTCGGCCCCGGAGTCGGCGATGACGTGGTCCACCTCGGCGTCGCGCATCTGCGGATTCACCGGAGCGGGGAGGCACCCGGCCCGGGCCGCCGCGAAGCACAGGAGCAGCTGGTCGTAGCAGTTGGGCGTGGCGATCACGACCGGGCGGCCAGGGTGCGATCTCGCCGCGATGGCCTCGGACCAGCGGACCACCGACTCGGCGGCCTGGCGGTAGGTGCGCTGGTGCCCGTCGCCCAGCTCGGTGACCAGGCGTCGGTCGCCCCACGTCTCGGCGAGCCGTTCGGCGAGGTCGGCGAGGGTGGCCGATCGGCCCACCGCGTGGCGGACCCGACGGAGCTGGTTGAGCGTCATGATCCGTCGATCCTCGTGAGCGGCGCCCAGGCGAGCAACAGGATCTTCTCCCCGATGCCCGGGAAGCGCACGGTGGCCTCGGTCTTGTCGCCCTCGCCCCGGACGTCGAGGATGACGCCGTCGCCCCACTTGGCGTGGCGGACGCCGTCGCCCACCCGCAGGCCCAGCCGGTCGGCCCCGTGCTGCTGGGGTCGGCGCGGCTGGGCGGTGCGCGGCTCGGCCGAGGACCGCCCACCTCCCCCGATCGGTGGGCTGAACACGTCGTCGGAGCGACCCGACCCCCACCCGCCGCCCCAGTCGTCGCGGCGCCACGAGTCGCCCGAGCGTGTGGACGACCGCCGCCGGCGACCGCTGCCGACCTCCTTGACCAGCTCGGCCGGCAGCTCGTCGAGGAAGCGCGACGGCGGGTTGTACTGGGTGGTGCCGTGCATCATGCGGCTCCAGGCCGACGACAGGTACAGCCGCTCGCGGGCCCGGGTGATGCCCACGTAGGCCAGGCGCCGCTCCTCCTCCAGCTCGGCCGGCTCGGTGAGCGTGCGCTGGTGGGGGAACACGCCCTCCTCCATGCCGATCAGGAAGACCACGGGGTACTCGAGCCCCTTGGCCGAGTGGAGCGTCATCAGCACGACGCTGCTCTCGTCGTCGTCGAGCTGGTCGGTGTCGGCCACCAGGCTGACCTGCTCGAGGAACTCGTCGACCGACTCGAACCGCGACGCCATGCCGACCAGCTCCTCGAGGTTCTCGAGACGACCCTCGGTCTCGATGCTGCGAGCAGTGCTGAGCTCGGCCTCGAGCTCGGCCACGTAGCCGCTGTCGCGCAGGGCCGCTTCGAGCAGCGGACCGGGTCCCTCACCCACCCGGGGGGCCAGTCCGTCGAGCAGTTCGCAGAACGACTCGATGCCCCGGATGGCGGGCCCCTTCACCCCGGCCTCGGGGGCGTGGCGGAGCGCCTCGACGAAGGGGAGGCCGTGGGTGCGGGCGTAGGCGTCGATGCGCTCCACGCTGGAGTCCCCGACGCCGCGCTTGGGCACGTTGAGGACGCGCTTCACGCTGACCTCGTCGGTCGGGTTCACCACGGCGCGGAGGTACGCGATGGCGTCCTTGACCTCGCGACGGTCGTAGAAGCGGGTGCCACCGATGACCTTGTAGGGCACCCCGGAGCGCATGAGCTGCTCCTCGATGACCCGCGACTGGGCGTTGGTCCGGTAGAAGACCGCCACGTCGCCCCAGCGGATGTCACCGCCCGAGTGGAGGCGCTGGATCTCGGAGGTGACCCACTGGGCCTCCTCGCCCTCGTCCTCGGCGCTGTAGCGGACGATCAGCTCGCCGCGGGCGCCCTCGCTGAACAGCTCCTTCGGCTTGCGGGAGGTGTTGTTGGCGATGACCGCGTTGGCCGCGTCGAGGATGGTCTGGGTGGAGCGGTAGTTCTGGGCCAGCACCACGACCGAGGCGTCGGGGAACGCCCGCTCGAACTCCAGGATGTTCGACATGTCCGCCCCACGGAAGGCATAGATCGAGTTGTGCACGAGCACCCCGTCGGCGACGTAGGTGTGGGTCCCCTCCACCTCGAGGTCGAAGACCGGCCCGTCGTGGTCGACCCGGCGACCCTCGTCGACGGCCACGGCTCGGAGGCCACCCTCCCCGTCGTCGACCAGCACCTCCATGCCCGGGTGCAGGTGCGACAGCGGCATGAGGTCGTAGACCTGCCGCTCCACCTGCATCCGTCGGCGGATGTCGAGCCCGCCGGCATCGGCCACCCGGTGCGCCATCGACACCGCGTCGATGTACCGGGCGAAGGCGGCGCCCTCACCACGCCGTTCCACCACATGGCGATCCGTGGGGGAACCACCATCGACTCCGAACATCAGCAGATCGACGGGAGCGTCGAGCTCTCGGGCCGTGGCCCGGACGTGGGGGAACTCCGGATGCAGCCACCGATCCGCCATCAGCTCCTTGGCGGCGATCTCGTCGTCGACGTCACCGCCCGTGGCATCGGAGCCCACCGCCAGCCCGAAGCGCTGGCCGACCGACGACGCTGCTGCGGTCGCCTCGTGCGCCGATCCGCAGCTGAGCAGCACCCACGCGGTGTCGGACGAGGTCGGGGCGGTGCCGATGCGGTAGCCGCGGTCGGCTCGCCACATCAGGTAGACCGCGTGCTCGCCGGGTCGGAGCGCCATGCGGGCGGGCACCACGTGGTGGGGCGTGCCCCGGAGCACGTGGCCACCGGCCCGCACCTCGACCAGCGGTCCCGACCACTCCCCCGGCATCACGGCGGTCACGCGCCCGGCCTGCTGGCGGGCGTGGCCCCCCGTGCCGAGCACGACGTCGCCCACCCGGATGTCCTCGATGGGCACCGGCCCATCCGGCGTGGCCACCAAGGTGCCGGCGGGCAGGCACTGGTCGCCGTCCCCCACCACGGTCACGTTCCGGTGCTCCTCGCCGAGCATGACGACGAGCTCGTTCTGCACCGGGTTGGTGTCCTGGTACTCGTCGACCAGCACGCGGGTGAAGCGCTGCTGGTACGCCTCCAACACGTCGGGGCGACGTCGGAACAGCTCGACGGTGAGGCCGAGCAGGTCGTCGAAGTCCATGGCCCCCGCCTTGTGGAGGCGGGCCTGGTACTCGCGGTACACATCGGCGATGCGGCGCTCGATGATCACCGACGCGGCCTCGGCGTAGTCCTCCACGTTCTGACCGCGGTTCTTGGCGGCCGAGATGGCGGCGTGCACCGAGCGGGGCGGCAGCTTCTTCGGGTCGACCTGCTGCTCGCGGAGGATGTAGGTGACGAGGCGGACCGCGTCGGCCTGGTCGTAGATCGTGAACTGCGCGGGGTAGTTCAGGTAGCCGGCCTCACGCCGCAGGATGCGCACGCAGGCCGAGTGGAACGTCGACACCCACATCCGCTGGGCCACCGGACCGACCAGCGCGGCCACCCGCTGCTTCATCTCGTCGGCGGCCTTGTTGGTGAACGTGATGGCCAGGATCTCGAAGGGCGAGACGCCGTGGTGGTCGACGAAGTGGGCGATGCGGTGCGTGAGCACGCGCGTCTTGCCCGAGCCGGCGCCCGCCACCACCAGCAACGGCCCGCCGGTGTGGGTCACCGCCTCGTACTGCGCGGGGTTCAACCCCTCGAGCAGGTCCTCACGTGCCACGGGGCCAACCTAGTGGCCGCCCCCGACACGCCCTTCCGGGCGCCCGGCGGTCAGCCAGCCTGCTCGACGTCGCAGTCCGACTCCTGGAACGACTGTGGTCCGCCAGCGGGCTGCTGCTCGATGGAACGGGCGGCCGTCGCTGGCCCCGCCGCATCGAGCATCTGCGACATGACCACTTCGACTTCGGCGCGGGTTGCACCTCGGTCCATCCAGGCGCGGACGCCTGCCTCCAGGCTCGTCCAGGATCGGACCCCACCCTCGCCCGAGGCACCGGCGTCGGCCAGGTGGCGCTCGATCGCAGCGACGACGCGGCCACCCACCGCTCGATCGGCCCGACTGAGGCAGAGCGTCAACACGTACTCGTCCCCCCTCGGCGCGACTCCCTCCGTTCCGCAGGCTGCCAGGCAGCCGATGCCCACGACGGCGGCGGTGACGAGTCGCACCCGCATGCGGCTCCGCGCGACCTCAGCCGGCCAGCAGGCGGGTGCGGAACAGGTCGAGCACCTGGTTCAGCGCGTCGTGGGTGGGGTGGCCCGGCTCGTCGACCAGGTGCTCGGTGACCACCGAGTGGGCGATGGCCGGGATGCCGTGGGGGTTGCCCCGGGACGAGTCGATCTCGACGGCCACGAAGGCGTCGCCGAGCTCGGCCCGGAGCCGCTCGAAGCGCTCGGCCGGCACCAGTCGGTCGCCCGTGAAGCGCATCCCGAGCACGCAGAGCCCGTCGTCGGCCCGGGCCTTCACCGTGGCCAGGTCCTCGGGCGACAGGTGGAGGTCGGCCCGGTGCGCGCCGCTCGCGTTGAGCGGCAGCGAGGGCTGGCTGAGCACCGGCGCGAGCATCACGTCGTCGACGGCCATGGCCAGCGCGAACCCGCCGGTGAAGCACATGCCGATGGCGCCGATGCCAGGGCCACCGGCCCGCTCGTGCACCGCCGAGGCCAGGGCCCGCAGCCACACCGTCACGGGTGCGGTGGAGCCGCGCACGAAGGCGCCGAACTCCCGAGAGACGCAGGCCGGCACCAGCGACCGGGCCAACGTGGTGACGCCGGGACCCTTGCCCGGCTCCCCGAAGAGCTGGGGCACCCAGACGCTGCAGCCGATGTCGGTCACCCGCCGGGCGAACTCGACGACCCGAGGTGTGATGCCGGGCATCTCGGCCATGACGATCACCCCGGGCCCCTCGCCCAGGTGGTGGACCTCACGGGTCGTCCCGTCGTGGGTGAACCGTTCGGTGACGAAGCCCTCCAGCCCCGGAGTGGACGCGCCCAGCGGACCGGGCGCCCAGGACGAGGCCGTGGGGGTCACAACCGCCCGAAGCTGACCGGCTTGGAGGTCCGGTAGATGCCCGAGATCTTCACGACGTCGCCGGTCTGGGGGGCGTGCACCATCTCACCGTTGCCGATGTAGATGCCCACGTGGTGGACCGGGCTGCCGCCGAAGACGAGGTCGCCGGGCTGGAGCTGGTCCTCGGTGACGCGCTGGGTCATCGCCCGCAGCGCCCGCGACGAATGCGGGAGCGAGACCCCCGCCGCCTGGTAGGCGAACTGGACGAGGCCCGAGCAGTCGAAGGCGTTGGGACCCGAGGCGGCCCACCGGTAGGGGTCGCCGAGCTGCTCGAGCGCCACGCGCACGGCGATCGGCGCATCGGAGGGCGGCGGCGCCGGCGCGGCGACCACGGCGGGGACCGGCTGCGCCGCCGGCGCGGCGGCCGAGCGTGACCGACCACCGGCGGTGGGCGCAACCAGCGCGATGGCCCGGCTCCGCTGCTCGGCGGCCTGACGGGCGGCCGCCTCACGGGCGGCCTTGGCGGCGGCCTCCGCCGCCTCCGCCTCCCGGCGTCGCCGCTCGGCCTCGACCGCGGCGGCCAGCTCGCCGCTCACCTGCTGCTGGAGCTCCTGGCGCTGCGCGATCGTGGCCTCGACCCGCCGGCGGGCGGTCTCGAGCGCCGCCGCCTCGGCGTCGGCCTTGGCGGTCGCCTGCTGCAGCGAACGGACCTGGTCGGCCAGGTCCTTCTGCGCGGCACCGAGCTCGTCGGACACCTGCTCACGGTTCCCGTACACCGAGGTGAGGTAGGTCCGACGGCGGCTCTCGGTGGCGATGTCGTCGGCCACCGGGACCACCTCGTCGTCACGGCCGGTCCCGACGTAGGCCGACACGGCGATGCGTCGGGCCGAGTCACGGTTGGCGTCGAGCGCCAGGCGCGACGCCTCGACCTGGCGCTCCTGGTCGGCGACCGCGGCCCGGAGGCGGGCCAGCTCGAGGGTCGCGTCGTTGAAGTCCTCGTTGAGCTCGTTGGTCCGCCGGTCCAGCTCGTCGAGCTCGGCGGCGATGCGGTTGGCCTTCGCCCGGAGCTCGGCGACGCCGTCGGCTCGGCTCGACGGCTCGGCCGCCACCGTCGTCGGCAGGAGCGTGGCGGCCAGACAGGCCACCCCCGCGCGGAGGATCCATGTGGTCGGTCTCCCGCCCGCCCGGGTGGAAGCTGCACCGTTCATAGGGCGCCATCCTGCCAGGATGCGCCGAATATGACAACTTGATGACAAAGATGTCATTCCGGCAACGAAAGCGACGCTCGCGTTGCTGAATCGTCACCTACCCCAGCCGGGCTGTCACAGAACCCCCGGACGGCCCACAGTCCAGCCGACGGCGAGCGCCCGCGCAAGGGGCTCCACCCGTGACGGTTCCCGGCTCCGCCGGGGCTACTCCCACCCCACCCACACCACCCGTGACGGTCCCGGCTCCGCCGGGGCTACTCCCACCCCACCCACACCACCCGTGACGGTCCCGGCTCCGCCGGGGCTACTCCCATTCGATGGTGCCGGGAGGCTTCGAGGTGATGTCGTAGGCCACCCGGTTGATCCCGGGCACCTCGTTGATGATCCGCGAGGCCATCGTCTCCAGCACCTCGTAGGGCAGGCGGGCCCAGTCGGCCGTCATGGCGTCCTCGCTGGTGACGGCCCGGATGATGGCCGGGTAGCCGTAGGTGCGCTCGTCGCCCATGACCCCCACCGCCCGGATGTCGGGCAGCACGGCGAAGGCCTGCCAGATCGCCCGCTCGAGGCCGGCGGCGCGGATCTCCTCGCGCACGATGGCGTCGGCCTCCTGGAGGATCGCCACCCGCTCGGGGGTCACCTCGCCGATGATGCGCACGCCGAGCCCCGGCCCGGGGAACGGCTGACGCCACACGATCTCGTCGGGGAGGCCCAGCTGGGTACCCACCTGGCGGACCTCGTCCTTGAAGAGGGCCCGGAGCGGCTCGACCAGCTCGAAGTCCATGTCCTCGGGCAGGCCGCCCACGTTGTGGTGCGACTTGATCTTGGCGGCGTGGGTGGTGCCCGACTCGATGACGTCGGGGTAGAGCGTGCCCTGCACCAGGAACCGGGCGTCCTCGATGCCGCCCGACGCGTCCTCGAACACCCGGATGAACAGCTCGCCGATGGCCTTGCGCTTGTCCTCGGGCTCGGTCACGCCGGCCAGCCGCTCGAAGAAGCGATCGGCGGCCCGCACGTGGATCAGCTCGATGCCCTGGTGACGATGGAACGTGTCGACCACCTGGTCGCCCTCGCCCTTGCGCATGAGGCCGGTGTCGACGAACACGCAGGTGAGCTGGGGCCCGATGGCGCGGTGCACCAGTGCCGCGGCGACCGCCGAGTCGACGCCGCCCGAGAGCCCGCAGATGGCCCGACCGGTGCCCACCTGGGCCCGGATGGCCTCGACCGTGGTGTCGATGAAGCTCTCCATCGTCCAGGTGCCCCGCAACCCCGCCGCCTCGTAGAGGAACCGCTCCATCAGCTCGTGGCCGCGGGGGGTGTGGATGACCTCGGGGTGGTACTGCACGCCATAGAGGCCCCGCTCGGGGTGCTCGTACGCGGCGGCCGGCGTCTCGGCCGAACGGGCCAGCACCCGCGCGCCCGCCGGCGGCTCGGTGATGGTGTCGAAGTGGCTCATCCAGACCTGCTGGTGGTCGGTGTCGGCCAGCAGGGTCCCGGAGGCGTCGACGTCGAGGTCGGTGCGCCCGTACTCGCCCCGACCGGTCTTGGCCACCGTGCCGCCCTGGTCGCGGGCGATGAGCTGGGCGCCATAGCAGATGCCGAGGATCGGGATGCCCAGCTCGTAGACCTCGGGGTCGATGCTCGGCGCGCCCTCCTGGTGGACCGACTTGGGTCCGCCCGAGAAGATCAGCGCCGAGGCGCCCCGGTTCCGAAGCTCGGCCGCGGTGACGGTGTGGGGCACGATCTCGGAGTAGACGTGGCACTCGCGGACCCGCCGGGCGATGAGCTGGGCGTACTGGGCGCCGAAGTCGATGACGAGGACCTTCTCCTCGGGCTGCTCGTTCATGGGTGCACCACCAGATCCGCGTTCTGGAACTCCTTGAGCGTGCCGTAGCCGCAGGTGGCCATCGACCGCCGCAGGTCGGACACGACGGCGGCCGCGTCGACCGACTCGTCGACGAGGACGGCATCGGCGCCGCACACCACGGCCTTGGCGACCTCGCCCCCCGACGCCGCACCGCCCGCCGCGATCAGGTGCACGTAGACACCGGTCTCGTCGAGGTGACGCATCCGGGCGCCGCGGGCATCGGCGATGGCGGTGGCCAGCGGCACGCCGACCCCGCGGCTGGCCGGATCGACCCCCACGATCACCCCCGCCGCGCCCGTGCGCATGAGGTGCAGGGCGGCGCGGTAGCTGGCACAGCCGCCCACCAGCACCGGCACCTCGAGGTGGCGGACGAAGGACTTCAGGTTGAGCGGGTCCCGCTGGGCCGAGACGTGCTCGGCGCTGACCACCCGGCCCAGGATCACCAGCAGGTCCAGCTCGGCCTTGGCCAGCACGCCGAGCATGGCCTCGGCCCGTGCCGGGCGGACGGCCACCGCGCACGTGCCACCGGCGTCGCGCACCTCGGCCAGTCGGTCCTTGATGGCGCCGGCGTCGATGGGCACCCCGGCCGCCTCGAGGTCCAGGACGGCCAGCCCGCCGGTGGGGGCCAGCTTCGTGCCGACGGTCACGAGCGGCTGGGCGAAGCCGAAGGCGTCCACCTGCCAGCTCGCGTCGACGTCGTCGGCGTCGCGGGTGCGACGGCTGGGCACGATCGAGATGTCGGACAGCTCGTAGGCCCGCCGCGCCGACTTCCCCTGGCCGATCTCGATCTGGTTCACCCTGCCACCTCAGCCATCGCGGCCACCTCGGACATCTCGGCCACCTCCATCGGCCGCGCCGGCCGGACGATCCCGACCGCCGTCGGGGAAGCGGAGGAGTCTAGAGCGTGGCCGGAGGGGGCTCAGCCGCCCCGGAGCGACTTGAGCACCTGACGGGCGATCGTGGCGTTCATCTCGTAGGCGGCCCGCCGTCCGGCCTTCTGCACCTGACGGACGACGCTGCCGCCCGTCGCCTCCTCCAGCGAGTCGAGGCCCGACACCAGGGCGTCCTTGGTGGTCTCGGTGGCCTTGTAGCCCATGGAGGTGAGGCCCTTCATGAGGTCGCTCTGGGCGATGGGACCGGGCGCCGCCGCGGCGATGATGCGCAACGCGTCCTTGGTCAGCTCGGCGCCCTGCTCGATGGCCTCCACCGCGCTGAGGGCGCTGTCGCCCTCACCCTCCAGCGACGCCAGCCAGCGGCGCACCTTCACCACGATCTCACCGTGGGTCTCACCTTCGAACGACAGCGTCGGCATGGAGAGAGGGTACGCCCGCGTGCCGCCGCCATCACGTGTTCTGGAGAGCTCCAGCCACTTCCGGTGTGCTGGGACGCTCCAGAAACAGCCGGTCAGACCACGTCGTCGGCGATTCCGGGCGGGATCCCTTCCCACGGACCGAGACCCCGGGCCGCGTCGTACTCGTGGGGCTCGCCCGGGTGGAGGCCCAACAGCATCACCAGGAGGAGGCGGAGCATCGAGGCGGTGGCGCCCCAGATCGTGTCGCCCACCAGGTCGAAGAAGTAGAGCGGGCGCGAGGTCGGGCCCATCCCCCACTGCTCCTCGTGGAAGACCTCGGGGAGACACAGCTCGTCGAGGGGCACGTGGAGCACCGCGTCGACCTCTCCGGGATGCGGGGTGACCGCCGGAAGGCCGTCGAGCAGGGCCACGACCGGGACGATGTAGGCGCGGCGAGTGACCGTGGTCAGGTGGTCCATCTCCCCCACCACGTCCACGACGGACGGGTCGAGGGCGATCTCCTCGTTGGCCTCCCGGGTGGCGGTCTGCGCGTAGGTCTCGCCCGGATCGGCCCGACCACCGGGGAAGCTGACCTCCCCCTTGTGCGTGCGCAGGTCCCAGGCCCGACGGGTCAGCACCACCCACAGCCGGCCGTCGGACTCGTAGAGCGGGATGAGCACGGCGCTGGGGCTGGCGCCGTGCACCGCCACGGGCGACGGGTCGCCCCGCCGCCCGCCGAAGACCTCGCGGACCCGGGCAGCCGTCAACAGCTCCGTCGATGCGGCGTCGCCCCACGCCGGCGGCCGCCCCGGCGTCCACGCCGGCGGCCGCGGGATCTGCTGCGGTCCCCCTCGAGCGTTCACGTCCCCCATTCTGCGCCGCTCCCCGCCCGTCCCACCCGTTCTGGGCGCGATCGCTCCGGTCAGACCGGTGTGATCGCGCCCAGTTCGGGGGGGGGAGAGTGCGGGGCGGCGCGACGGGGAGCCCGGGACGCGACGGGGCCGGCCCCGGAGGGCCGGCCCCTGTCGAAGGAACGTGACGCCGCAGCGTCAGATCACATCATGCCGCCCATGCCGCCCATGCCGCTCATGTCGGGCATGCCGGCACCGGCCTCCTCGGGCTTGTCGGCCACGAGGCACTCGGTGGTGAGGAGCAGACCGGCGATGGACGCCGCGTTCTGCAGCGCGGCGCGGGTCACCTTGGCGGGGTCGATGACGCCGGCCTTCACCAGGTCCTCGAACACGCCGGTGGCGGCGTTGAGGCCGACGTTGCCGGACTCGCTCTCCACCCGCTGCACGGTCACGGCACCCTCGAGGCCGGCGTTGTCGGCGATGAGCCGGGCCGGAGCCTCGAGCGCCTTCCACACCGAGCGGGCACCGGTGGCCTCGTCGCCCGAGAGCGAGTCGGCCGCGGCCGCCACGGCGGCACGGGCCCGGAGCAGGGCGGTGCCGCCACCGGCGACGATGCCCTCCTCGATGGCGGCCCGGGTGGCCGACAGCGCGTCCTCGATGCGGTGCTTCTTCTCCTTGAGCTCCACCTCGGTGGCCGCGCCGACCTTCACCACGGCGACGCCGCCGGAGAGCTTGGCCAGCCGCTCCTGCAGCTTCTCGCGGTCCCAGTCCGAGTCGGTGTCGTCGATCTCACGCTTGATCTGCGCGATGCGACCCTTGACGTCGTCCTCGGAGCCGGCGCCCTCGACGATGGTGGTCTCGTCCTTGGTGATGACCACCTTGCGGGCACGGCCCAGCAGGTCGATCGTGGTGTTCTCGAGCTTCAAGCCCACCTCTTCGGCGATGACCTGACCGCCGGTGAGGATGGCCATGTCGGCCAGCATCGCCTTGCGACGTTCACCGAAGCCCGGGGCCTTGACGGCCACCGAGGAGAACGTGCCGCGGATCTTGTTGACCACGAGGGTGGCGAGGGCCTCGCCCTCGACGTCCTCGGCCACGATCAGGAGCGGCTTGCCACCCTGCATGACCTTCTCGAGCACCGGGACGAGGTCCTGGACCGAGCCGATCTTGCCGTTGACGAACAGGATGTACGGGTCGTTGAGGACCGCTTCCTGGCGCTCCGCGTCGGTCACGAAGTACGGCGACAGGTAGCCCTTGTCGAACTGCATGCCCTCGACGAAGTCGAGCTCCATGCCGAAGGTGTTCGACTCCTCGACGGTGACCACGCCGTCCTTGCCGACCTTGTCGATGGCATCGGCGATGACGTCACCGATCTTGGGGTCGGCGGCCGAGATGGACGCCACCTGGGCGATCTCGGACTTGTCGTCGACGTCCTTGGCCTGGCTGCCGATGGACTCGACCGCCGCGGCGACCGCGGCCTCGATGCCCTTCTTCAGCCCGAGGGGGCTGGCGCCGGCGGCCACGTTGCGGAGGCCCTCGCGGACCAGCGCCTGGGCCAGCACCGTGGCGGTGGTGGTGCCGTCACCCGCGATGTCGTTGGTCTTGGTGGCCACCTCCTTCACGAGCTGGGCGCCCATGTTCTCGAAGGGGTCCTCGAGCTCGATCTCGCGAGCGATGGACACGCCGTCGTTGGTGATGGTCGGGGCGCCGAACTTCTTGTCGAGCACCACGTTGCGGCCCTTGGGGCCGATGGTCACCTTCACGGCGTCGGCCAGCTTGTTGACGCCGGCCTCGAGGGCGCGCCGGGCGTCCTCGTCGAACTTCAGGATCTTGGTCATGCGGTCCCTCAGCTCTTCACGATGGCGAGCACGTCACGCGCCGCCAGGATGAGGAGGTCCTCACCGTCGATGGTGATCTCGGTGCCGCCGTACTTCGAGTACACGACCCGGTCGCCGACCTTGACGTCCATGGGGATCCGCTCGTTGTCGTCGCCGAAGCGACCCTCACCCACGGCGAGCACCTCGCCCTGCTGCGGCTTCTCCTTGGCGGTGTCGGGGATGACCAGGCCGCTGGCGGTCTTCTCCTCGGCCTCCGCCGGGCGGACGACGATCCGGTCTTCCAGTGGCTGCAGGTTCATGCAGGTGCCTCCGTTGTGATGGCAGGTAGTGGGAACGAGTGCGGCGTGCCGCAGGCCGGTGCCGCCCGGTGGGCTGGCACTCGACCACTTCGAGTGCCAGGTTAGCAGTCCCGGGTGGCGAGTGCTAACACCCGGCCCGGGTTCGCCCACCGGGGCCCCGGACCGACCAGGATGGGTCGATGCGTCCGCCCCGATCCGTCCGCGCCGTGCTCGCCACGGCGCTCGCCGTGCTGGTGGGGGCGAGCGCCTGCGGCGAGGACCCGACCGAACGATCGGCCACCTCCACGACCACGAGCGAAACGTCCGCCGCGACCGACACCACGGCGGCCGACACCACCGACACCACGCGCGTGACCGGGCCCGACACCACCACCGACGTGACCGGCGCCTCCACGGTCCCGGTGCGGACCGGTGGGCCCACCGTGCGTCGCGACGGACGTCCCGACGAGTCGGGGCTCGCCACCGTCGAGCCCGACGGGACGGCACCGCCCCGTGACCCGATGAGCTCCGACTGGAGCACCTGGCCCGAGTACCGCCTCGCCACCCGCGCCGTGGAGGTGGGCTCCGGGACCCGTGCCCTGGGGTCGGGCTGCGCACCCACCGACCCCGACCGCCTCGACGACGGCCTCTGGTACGGCTTCGTGAACGGACTCCGGGACGGGGTCGTCAGCGTCGACGTCGCCTGCTGGTGGGTCGGCGACCTCGCCACGGTCCCCGGGTGCGAGGACGAGGTCGGACTCGATTCCTGCGTGCTGAACGTCGCCGATCGGGAGCGCACGGCTCCCCTCGCCCGGGACGCCACCTTCCACCTCCCGCGCCGCTTCACCGAGCCCGAGTTCATCGTCAACGTCGACGCCACCTTCGACGAGTTCGCCGACTGGCTGGCCCTCCCGGGGAACGACCTCGGGGTCTGGGTCGCGGTCGATCGCGGCGCGGTCACCGAGCTGGAGGTCGTCCAGCTGCTGGCCGGCTGAGCCGCCGGCCCGCCGGTCGCCTCAGCGGGTGACGAGGGCGAGGTTCGGGAACGCGCCGACGTCGAGCCCGGAGGGGCCGTCGAGGCGGAGTCGGTGCCAGGCCGCGGCGGCCACCATGGCCGCGTTGTCGGTGCACATCGCCCGCGACGGCAGGAACGCCCGGAGTCCGTCGGCGGTGCAGACGTCCAGGATCGACTCACGCAGCTGGGAGTTGGCCGCCACGCCCCCACCGATGGCGATGCCCTTCGCACCGCACTGGCGAGCCGCCCGGCGGGCCTTGGCCACCAGGACGTCCACCACCGCCTGCTGGAACGCGGCGGCCACGTCCGCCGTCTCGACCTCGGGGTGCTTGCGGACCCAGTTGACCACCGCCGTCTTGAGCCCCGAGAAGCTGAAGTCCAGCCCCTCGTCGAGCATCGCGCGGGGGAACGGGATGGAGCCGGGATCGCCGGAGCCGGCCAGCTGGTCGATGACCGGACCCCCCGGGTAGCCGAGGCCCAGGTAGCGGGCCACCTTGTCGAAGGCCTCGCCCGCGGCGTCGTCGAGCGTCTGGCCCAGCACCTCGTAGCGCCCGGGACCGTCCATCCGCACCAGCATCGTGTGACCACCCGAGACGAGCAGGACCACGATGGGCAGGTCGAGCGCGGGGTCCTCGAGCAGGGACGACACGAGGTGGGCCTCGAGGTGGTTCACCGCCACGAACGGCACGCCCCACACCATGGCCAGCGCCTTGGCCGCGCTCACACCGATGAGCAGCGACCCGATCAGGCCCGGACCGTGCGTGGCCCCCACCGCCGCGATCTGCCGCTCCTCGATGCCGGCGGAGACCACCGCCTCGGCGACCACGGGCACCAGCAGCTCGAGGTGGGCCCGACTGGCGATCTCGGGGACCACACCACCGAAGCGGGCGTGCAGGTCGATCTGGCTGGAGACCACCGAGCTGAGCACCTGCTCGGAGCCGGCGACCACCGCGGCTGCCGTCTCGTCGCAGGAGGTCTCGATGCCCAGCACGAGGGCGTCGCGCCCGAGGTCCAGTCCCGCCACGGCCGCCATCCTACGACCGCGCCGCCTCCAGCTCGGCCAGGCGGGCCAGCCCCTCGGGCGCACCGATCCCGTGCGCCCACATGATCAGCGCGTCCTCGCCGTCGTCGGCGTAGTAGCGGGGTCGGAGGCCGCCGGGGGCGAAGCCGAAGCGGCGGTACAGCTCCTGCGCGGCGACGTTCGACGCACGAACCTCGAGGGTGACGTCGTCGAGGCCGAGGGCCAGCGTCTCGCGGAACAGCGCCGCGACCAGCCGGCGGCCGATGCCGCCCCGTCGCCGGTCCGGCGCCACGGCCAGGCTCGTGATGTGGGTCTCGAACCCGGTCGACATCAGACAGCCGAACCCCACCACCACCGACCCCTCCGCCAGCGCCACCACCGAGCGCGACCCCGGCTGGCGCAGCTCGGTCTCGAAGAGCTCGAGCGACCAGGGGTGGGGGTTCGACACGACCTCCACCGCGACCACGCCCCGGAGGTGACGCCGTCGCATCGGGCCGATCAGCACCCCCGACCCGGCCGGGGCCGGCTCAGGCACGGTCGCGGGTGGTCCAGTTGATCTCGGCGTCCGGCTTGCGGAGGTAGATCGGCTCGAGCGACGTCGGCTGCTCGAACTGCTCCCGCAACGCCCGGGCGTGGGCCAACTGGACGAGCGAGGCGGCCGAGGGGTGGGCCAGGCCCCGGTCGGCGAGCTCGACCTCGGGGATCGCGTCGAAGTGCTCCGCGTAGCGGAGGGCGCCGTCGCCGACGAGCAGGATCTCCTCGCCGGTGGCCACCAGCTCCGAGGCGACGTCATCGGGCGTCCCCACCCGGTGCTCGCCGATCCGCTGCACGCCACCCGGTACCTGGCGGTAGCAGGCCCAGTAGAGCTCGCCCCGGCGGGCGTCCACCGCGGCCACGATGAGCCGACTGCTGTAGCGCACGGGGAACGCCAGCAGGTCCAGGCTGGGCACGCCGATCATGGGCACCTTCAGCGCGTGGGCCAGGGACTTGGCGGTGGCGATGCCGACGCGGAGCCCGGTGAACAGCCCGGGCCCGAGGTCGACGGCCACCACGCTGATCTCGGCCAGCTCGATGCCCGCCAGCTCGCAGGCGAAGCGGATCGAGGGGGCCAGGTGCTCGGCGTGGCGCCGCCCCTTGGCCGACTGGACGGCGGCCAGCACGCCCTCGTGACCACCGACGGCGCAGCTGGCCTGGACGGTCGCGGTGTCGATCCCCAGGATCAGCACGACGGCTCCTCCTCCCGCCACGGCGCCCAGACCTCGGCCAGCACCCGCTGGCGGGCCGACCACCGGGCCCCCACCGCCACCACGTCGATCAGCCGCTCGTCGTCGGCCTCGCCGAGGTGCAGGTGCAGCTCGAGGTAGTCCTGGGGCAGTGCGGGCGAGATCACGTCCCCCCATTCGATGAGCGTCACGCTCCCGTCGTCGAGCAGCTCGGAGAGGCCGAGCTCCGCCGCCTCCTCGAGGTGCTCGAGCCGGTACACGTCGAGGTGGTACAGGCGCAGACGGCCCTCGTACTCGCGCACCAGCGTGAACGTCGGCGAGGTGATCGGCTCGGCGACGCCCAGCCCGGCGCCGAGGCCCTTGGCGAAGACCGTCTTGCCGGCGCCCAGGTCGCCGCAGAGCAGCACCAGGTCACCGCCCACCACCAGCTCGGCCAGGGCCCGACCGAGCGCCGCGGTGTCCTCCGGGGTCGCGCTCCGCAGCCTCACGTCGGCGACCCTTCCACCTCGAGCTTGGCCCGCACCAGGTCGGCCCGCATCTGGGCCAGCTTCTCGCCGCCGCCCCGCAGCACCGCGGCCGGGTGCAGCGTCGGGACCAGCTTGGCGTTCCCGTACCCGTAGGTCCGCCCCCGCAGGCGGGTGATGCCCTCGGTGGTGTCGAGCAGCAGCTTGGTCGAGAAGTTGCCGAGCGTGACGATGACCTTGGGGGCGATCAGGCGGATCTGCTCCTCCAGGTACGGGCGGCAGGCGGCGATCTCGTTCGCCTCGGGATCCCGGTTCCCGGGCGGCCGGCACTTCACCACGTTGGCGATGTAGCACCGGTCCCGGGTCCAGCCCATCTCCTCGAGCATCAGGCGGTCGAGGAGCTGACCCGATCGCCCCACGAAGGGCAGCCCCTGGCGGTCCTCCTCGGCCCCGGGGCCCTCCCCCACGAACATCAGGTCCGCGCCGGGGTCCCCCGACCCGAACACCACCTGGGTCCGCCCGGCGGCGAGGGGGCAGCGGGTGCAACCCAGCGCGACGGTCCGGAGCTCGTCGAGGGTCGTGGCCATCGGCGGCACCCTATCGGCCGACCTTCCGACGCGGGGAGGACGTGCGGCGGGAGGACGCCGGACGCTGCCACACTGGGGGCGCGCCGCGCCGGCGCTGATCCCGCCATGTCCTCCCGCCGTGCACCCGCCGCCGTCACCACCCGCCGCCGCGGCGGCGTCGGCCGGGTCGTGGTGGCGTCCTTGGCGGCCCTGTCCCTCGTCCCGACCACCCCGCCGGCGGGCGCCCAGGCCCGGCCGGTCCTGGTCGAGGTCCGCACCGAGCCGAAGCTGCCCGAGCCCGGGGACGACGTCACCGTCCGGGTGCGGCTCCAGGGCTGCGCTCCGGGCGCGGCCGTCGTCGAGGCCTACCTCGAGACCGACGACGGCGAGGCACGACGTGCCACCCTCATGACCCGCCAGCCCGCCCGTGTCTCGATGCTGTGGTCCCTGAGCGCCACGCTGACGCTGACCGACGCGATCGAGGGGTGGTACGGCATCCGCGTGCTCTGCGGCACGTTCCGTCCGCCCCGGGAGCCGATGGCCAACACCCGCTTCGCCGTGGGAGCCCGACCGTCCGCGTCGTTCGAGCTGGGCGCCGCCGAGGTCCGGGCCGGGACCACGCTGGGGGTGGCGGGCGACCGCTGCCCCGGCCGGGAGGTGGAGCTCGACCTGGTCGAGTCGGCCGACGTCGTGGCCGCCTTCGAGGCGGACGCCACGGTGCCCGTGGACGCCGGCGGGACGTGGGCGACCCAGCTCGCCGTCCCCGAGGACCAGAAGGCCCAGCGGGCGCGGGTCCGGGCCCGCTGCCTGGTGGCGAACGCCGACGGCAGGACGGTGACGGTGGAGTACCGCCAGTGGCGGACCGTCGTCGTCACGGACGGCTGAACGTCACCGCCAGCCGCCCTCGACCTCAGTGGTGGCGCGGCACCCGTGCTCCCACCGCGCACACGACCTCGTAGGGGATCGTGTCGAGGTGGTCGGCCCACTCGGCCGCCGTGACCACCTCGTCGCCCTGCCGACCGATGAGCACGACCTCGTCGCCGACGTGCACCTCGTCGTCACCGACGGCGATCAGCAGCTGGTCCATCGTCACGTTCCCGACGATCCGACGACGCCGACCGCCCACCAGCACCTCGACGCCGCAGACGCCGGCGTCGCGTCGCACCCCGTCCGCATAGCCGACGGGGACGGTGGCGATCGTCGTGTCGGTCCCAGCCGTCCAACGGTGGCCGTAGCTGACCCCGTCGCCCGCCGGCACTCGACGCGTGGCCGACACCGCCGAGCGCCACGAGAGCGCCGGACGCAGCGCTGCGGTCCCGACCAGGCCCTCGGCCGGGGCGATGCCGTAGGCGGCGATCCCGCACCGGACCATGTCGTAGCGGGCACGGGGATGGGCGAGCGCGCCGGCCGAGTTCGCGGCGTGGACCCGTCCGGGGTCGATGCCCGCGGCGCGGAGCTCGGCGAGCACCGCGTCGAAGCGGTCGAGCTGCAGGTCCGTGGTCGGGACCTCCGGCTCGTCGGCCCGGGCCAGGTGCGTCCAGGTTCCCGCCAGAGCGAGCCCGTCGGACGCGACGATCCGCCGGGCCAGCGTCGTCGCCGTCTCGGGCGACGCCCCCACCCGGTGCATCCCGGTGTCGACCTTGAGGTGCACCCCGACCGGCCGCCCGGACGGGTCGGCGGCGACCACCGCGGCCAGCTCGTCCAGGGCGCCCTCGCCGTCGACGGTGAGCGACACCTCCGCCGCCACGGCCGGGGCCAGCGCCTCGGCGGGGGCACGGGAGAGGACCAGCACCGGCGCCGTCATCCCGGCCTCGCGCAGCTCGAGCGCCTCCTCGACCAGCGCCACCGCCAGGGAGGTGGCGCCGGCCGCCAGCGCGGCACGCGCCACCGGCACGGCGCCGTGGCCGTAGCCGTCGGCCTTGACCACCACGCACAGCTCGGCGGGCGACGAGACGGCGACGAGGTGCTCGACGTTGGCGGCCGCGGCGGCCAGGTCGACCTCGACGCGGGTGGGCCGGAAGCGCCCGACCGTCATCGCGCCACCGTGGGCGCCAGCTCGGCCAGGACGGCACCGACCGCGCGGGGCAGGTCGGAGGCCACCAGCCCGGCCGCCGGCGCGGCGGCGGCCGCCCACCCGTGCACCGCCGCGGCCGCGGCCGCGGCGTCGAAGGCGTCGACGCCGCGGGCCAGGAGCGCACCCAGGACCCCGCTGAGCACGTCGCCCGTGCCGGCCGAGGCCAGGCCGGCGTCGCCCGACGTGACCAGGCGGCACCGTCCGTCGGGCGCGGCGACCACGGTGGTCGGCCCCTTCAGCAGCACGATCGACGAGCGGAGGGCGGCCAGGCGCCGCGCTGCGTCGAGACGGTCCGCGCCCGGAGGGTGCCCGCACAGCTGGGCGTACTCGCCGTCGTGGGGGGTGAGGACCCGGGGCGCATCGGCCATCCGACCGGCCAGCGCGGCCACCGCCCAGAGCGCGTCGCCGTCGAGGACCATCGGCACCGTCGCGGCGGTGGCCAATCGGCGGACGGCGTCGCCCACCGCCTCCGAACGGCCGAGGCCCGGGCCCACCACCAGCGAGCGGACACGGTCCGATCCGGCCAGCACGTCACGGTCCCAGCCCACCAGCGGGAGCGGCAGCCCGACCGCCTCGACCGGTGCGGCACCGGCCGCGGGAGCACCACCGGGCGTGCTGAGGCGCACGTAGCCGGCACCGGCCCGGAACGCGGCGGCCGCAGCCAGCGCCGCGGCGCCGCCCATGCCGGCCGAGCCGCCGACCACCCAGGTGGCGCTCGTCCACTTGTGGTCGGATGCGGCCCGGGGCGGGACCCAACGACCGACGTCGGCCCGCTGCACGAGCCCGGCGCGGGCCGATGACACGTCGAGGCCGATGTCGACCACCTCCACCTCGCCGGCCAGGCGACGGCCCTCGCCGAAGCAGAGCCCGGGCTTGAGCGCGGCGAAGGTGACGGTGACCTCGGCCGCCATCGCCCGGCCGTGGACCTCACCGGTCGTGCCGTCGACCCCCGACGGCACGTCGACCGCCAGCACCGGTGCGTCGGGCAGCTCCGGCGGTTCGAAGGTGCCGCGAAAACCCGTCCCGTAGGCGGCGTCGATCACCAGGTCGGCCGTGGCCGGGATGCCGGTGGGCGATGCCACGTCGACGACGTGGGCGGCGACGCCGCAGGCCCGCAGCCGCCGCGCCGCGGCCAGACCGTCCCGCCCGTTGTTGCCCTTGCCCACCAGCACCACCACCCGCCGGCCGTAGGCGCCACCCAGCATCCGCAGGGCCGTGCGGGCCACCGCGGCGCCGGCCCGCTCGATCAGCTCGGTGACCGGCTCAGGGGCCGCCGCGTCGATCGCGGCCATCTCGGTCGGCGTCACCACGGGGAGCACGGGAGGAGTCTCGCAGCTCCGGGTCGAGTTCACATTCCGGAAACATCAGCCAAACGGTCACGAAACACGCCCGCCGTACGGTCGCTCGGCGTCGGCCGACGACGCCCGGCACGAACGATCCCCGGTCACCCACAAGGAGACACCCATGACCGCGACCTCCGTCCGTCGAACCAAGCGAGCCTCGGGCCCGCCCCGGAGCCGTTGGGCGCCACGGCGGCTGCTCCCGAGAATGGTGCTCGGCATGGCGGCGTCCACGTTGCTGATGTCGGTCCTCGCCCCCGCCGCCAGCGCACAGGACGCCGAGCCCAGCGAAGCGGCGGTGCTCGGCACCCAGGTGAACCTGCTCTGGGTGGTGATCGGCGCAGCCCTGGTGATCTTCATGCAGGCCGGCTTCGCCCTGGTCGAGACCGGCTTCTGCCGTCGCAAGCACGCCGCCCACGTGGTGGCCACCAACTTCGCCATCTTCGGCCTGGGCTTCGTCGGCTTCTTCTTCGTCGGCTTCCCGCTGGCGTTCGGTGGCTTCTCCTACGCCGCCTTCGGGCTCGACGCGCCGGTCGGCGGGGCACTCCTCGGTTCCGGGAGCTGGACGTTCCTGTGGCAGGGCGGGTGGGCGCTGGACACCGGCAGCCTCGAGGGTCCGCAGATCGCTGCGCTCGTGGGCTTCTTCCTCTACATGGTCGCCTTCATGGACACCACGGCCACGATCCCCACCGGCTCCATGGCCGAGCGGTGGAAGTGGGGCAGCTTCACCATCTGGGGCCTGTTCTGCGGCGCCATCTACTACCCGCTGTTCGCGGCGTGGACCTGGGGCGGTGGCTGGCTGTCGCAGACCTGGGAGTCGATGGGCCTGGGCGCCGGCTACGTGGACTTCGCCGGTTCCGGCGTCGTGCACGCCGCCGGCGGGGTCGCCGCCATCGCCGGGGCGATGGTGCTCGGTCCCCGCATCGGGAAGTTCGCCGCCGACGGCACCCCCAAGGCCATGCCCGGCCACCACATCCCGATGGCCTTCCTGGGCACCTTCATCCTGCTGTTCGGCTGGTTCGGCTTCAACGCTGCGTCGACCTTCGCGGCGACCGACGTCCAGTTCGCCATGGTCGCGACCAACACGGCGATCGCCGGTGCCTTCGGTGCGGTGACGGCGATCTTCTGGATCACCAAGCGGACCGGCAAGCCCGACCCCGGCATGATGGCCAACGGCATGCTGGCCGGGCTGGTGGCGATCACCGCCCCCTGCGCCTTCGTGGCCCCCTGGGCCGCCGCGGTCATCGGCGTCATCGCCGGCCTCCTGGTCATCGAGTCGGTGTTCTTCGTCGAGCGCAAGCTCAAGCTCGACGACCCGGTGGGTGCCATCTCGGTGCACGGCGTGTGCGGCATCTTCGGCGTGCTCTCGGTCGGCATCTTCGCCAACGGCACCTACGGCGCCGGCTGGAACCTGTCGGACTCCGAGGGCGTCAAGGGCATCCTCTACGGCGACGCCGGCCAGCTCGGCGCCCAGGCACTCGGAGCCGTCGTCCTCTGCACCGTGATCTTCGGGGTCGCCTACGGCTTCTTCAAGATCCAGGACACCCTGTCCAAGTCCATGGGCAAGGGCGGCATCCGCTCCGCCGAGCAGGACGAGCTCGAGGGCCTGGACCTGCCCGAGATGGGGGTCCTCGCCTACCCCGAGTTCAACTGAGCCGACCCCGACAGGGTGGGCCCGGCACCGGCCGGGCCCACCCGCCCCACCCTTCGAAAGGACCCACCGTGCAGCTCATCACCGCCATCATCAAGCCCTACAAGATCGACGACACCAAAGCGGCCCTCAAAGCCGCCGGCGTCGCCGGCATCACCGCCACCGAGGTCAAGGGATTCGGCCGCCAAGGCGGCCACACCGAGACCTACCGAGGCGCCGAGTACCAGGTCGAGTTCATCCCCAAGATCCAACTCGACATGGTCGTCGACGACGCCATGGTCGACTCCGTCATCCAGGCCATCACCGGCGCCGCGGCCACCGGCAAGATCGGCGACGGCAAGGTCTGGGTCACCCCCGTCAGCCGCCTCGTCCGCATCCGCACCGGAGAGGAGGGCACCGACGCCATCTGAGCGTCCGGGGATCCGGGGGCGGGCGCCCGGGCCGGACGGCCCGGGCGGAGCGGTCCGAGCGACCCGTCCCCGCGCGCGGCCTCAAGTCGTCACACACAGGAAACGAGCCCGAAACACGTGCTCCCTACGTTCGCCGCCGTCATCGAGTCCCGGCCAGCGCTGCCCGGGTGGTTCGAGGGCACGAGGCAGTCGCAGTGGGTCTGCCCCCGACGAAAAGGAGAAGTCCGTGTCACGTTCCCTGTTCACCAAGCGCCGGTTGGCGGTGGCGACCGGCTTCAGCGCAGCAGCGCTGTTGCTGACGTCCACGCCGGCCCTCGCCCAGGACACCGAGATCACCGCGGAGGCGGTCCAGGGCACCCTGGACAACGTCTTCGTGCTGATCGCGGCGGTCCTGGTCATCTTCATGCAGGCCGGCTTCGCCCTGGTGGAGGCGGGCCTCACCCGAGCCAAGAACGTCGCCAACATCATGATGAAGAACCTCATGGACTTCTGCGTGGGGGCCCTGGCCTTCTTCGCCGTGGGCTACGCCATCGCCTTCGGTGGCGCCTTCGACGGCGTGGGCAAGTTCATCGGCGGCGGCGGGTGGTTCCTCGGCGAGGAGGCCTTCACCTACGGCACGCTCGACAAGACGGTGTTCTTCACCTTCCAGGTGGCCTTCGCCGCCACCGCGGCGACCATCGTGTCGGGGGCGATGGCCGAGCGGACGAAGTTCAAGTCCTACATCGTCTACTCGTTCTTCATCAGCGCCATCATCTACCCGATCGTGGTCCGCTGGCAGTGGGGCGGCGGCTGGCTCTTCCAGCTCGACACCCCCTTCCACGACTTCGCCGGCTCGACGATCGTGCACTCGGTGGGCGGCTGGGCCGCCCTGGTGGGTGCCTTCGTCCTCGGCCCACGCATCGGCAAGTACGGCCCCGACGGCAAGCCCCGGGCCATCCTCGGGCACTCGATCCCCTTCGCCATCCTGGGCGCGCTGATCCTGCTCATCGGCTGGTACGGCTTCAACCCCGGCTCGTGGCTGGCCGCCGACGGCCCGGTCATCGGTGAGGTGGCCCTCAACACCACGCTCGGCGCGGTGGCCGGTGCGGTGGTCTCGATGATCACGATCTGGCTGAAGACCGGCAAGCCCGACGTGGCCATGACGGCCAACGGCCTCCTCGGCGGCCTCGTCGCGGTGACCGCCGGCTGCTACGCCATCAGCCCCATCGGTGCGGTGATCATCGGCGCCATCGCCGGCGTGCTGGTCGTCTTCTCGGTCTTCTTCTTCGACCGCATCAAGATCGACGACCCGGTCGGCGCCGTCTCGGTGCACGGCGTGTGCGGTTCGTTCGGCACGATCGCCGTAGGCCTGTTCTCGGCCAAGGAGGTCGACGGGGTCGTGCAGAAGGGCCTCTTCTGGGGCGGCGGCGCCGACCAGCTGATCAGCCAGATCATCGGCGTGGTGGCCGTGGCCGCCTTCGTCATGGTCGCCGCCTTCGTCCTCTTCTCGGTCATCAAGGCCACCATCGGCCTGCGGGTGACCGAGGAGGAGGAGATCGCCGGCCTCGACGTCGAGGAGCACGGCGCTCCCGGCTACGGCATCGAGCAGACCGTCTGAACGGCGATCGGGACATCGAAAGGACACCCATGCAGCTCATCACCGCCATCATCAAGCCCTACAAGATCGACGACACCAAAGCGGCCCTCAAAGCCGCCGGCGTCGCCGGCATCACCGCCACCGAGGTCAAGGGATTCGGCCGCCAAGGCGGCCACACCGAGACCTACCGAGGCGCCGAGTACCAGGTCGAGTTCATCCCCAAGATCCAACTCGACATGGTCGTCGACGACGCCATGGTCGACTCCGTCATCCAGGCCATCACCGGCGCCGCGGCCACCGGCAAGATCGGCGACGGCAAGGTCTGGGTCACCCCCGTCAGCCGCCTCGTCCGCATCCGCACCGGAGAGGAGGGCACCGACGCCATCTGACGGTTCCCGGGGCGGGCGGGGGACCCCTCCCCCGCCCGCCCCTGCGGTCCACCGGCGTCGACGACGACCGTGAACGACAGCACCCGCGTGCTCCGCCTCCACCGACGCTCACGTCGCGTCGAGCTGGACGGCAAGGTCCTCGAGCTCCCCCCCAAGCTGTGGGCGGTGCTCGAGGCCCTGGCGCGTGGACGGGTCGTCAGCCGCGCCGAGCTTGCTCGGGCCGCCGGGTTGGAGGGGTTGTCCGAGCGCCGCTGCGACGGGCTCCTCGTGGAGCTCCGTCGCGACCTCGGTCCCGACATCGTGCGCAACCTGCGACGGCGGGGTTGGATCCTCACCGTCCCCGCCCAGATCTCCGAGGACTGATCCATGGCCGCTCCCCCCGCCACCGCCGCGTCCGCGGCGACGCACACGTTCGACACACGGCGTTCACCGGGCGGCGACGACGGCGCAACACGGCACCCGTACCGTGCCCGACGGGCGCGTCGGACCCTCCAGACCGCCCACCGGGGCATCGCCACCGGGAAGGGGGCGGCACGACCCACTGCCGTCCCTCGTCACCCCGAGCCCGGGGCTCCGCTCACCGGCGGGGCCCCGGGTCTCCGGCGCTCCGGCGCGGCCGGGGGGCGCTGAGGTGGCCGCCGAGCTGCTGCTCGACCTCGTCGTCATCCTCGTCGCCGCCAAGGTGGCGGCCGAGGTGGCCGAACGGATCGGCATCCCCGCCGTGTTGGGCGAGATCGCGGCGGGCATCGCGCTCGGCCCCTCCGCCCTCGGCCTGATCGAGGCCAACGAGGTGCTCCGGGTGGTCGGCGAGATCGGCGTGATCCTGCTCCTGCTCGAGGTGGGCATGGAGATGGACCTGCGCGAGCTGGCGCGGGTGGGCAAGGCCTCGATGATCGTGGCCGTCGGGGGGATGGTGCTGCCCTTCGTCACGGGCTGGGCGGCGCTCTCGGCACTCGGCCACGGCGGCAGCACCGCCATCTTCCTGGGCGCGGCGCTCACCGCCACGAGCGTCGGGATCACCGCCCGGGCGTTCGGCGACCTCCGGGCGCTGGCCAGCACCGAGGCCCGCGTCGTGATCGGCGCGGCCGTGGCCGACGACGTCCTGGGACTCATCGTGCTCACCGTCGTGGCCCGTCTCGTGGGGGGCGACGGGATCGAGGGCATCGAGGTCCTCAGCGTGATCGGGGTCGCCTTCGGCTTCCTGATCGTGGCCACCGCCGTCGGGGTCAACCTGGTCCCCCGGGCCGTGGCCCTCGTCCACCGGGTGTCGAGCTCCAGCGGCACGCTGGTGGCCGTGGCCTTCGCCTTCACCCTGGCGCTGGCCGAGCTGGCCCACGCCGCGGAGCTGGCGCCCATCGTCGGCGCCTTCGTGGCCGGGCTCTCGCTGGGCCGGTCCCGCCAGCACGAGCGGATCGCCCGGGAGCTCGCCCCGCTCGGTCACGTGTTCGTCCCGGTCTTCTTCCTGCTCATCGGGACCGAGGCCGAGCTCTCGGCACTGACCGACCCGACCGTGCTGGGCCTCGCCGCCGCCATGAGCCTGGTGGGCGTGCTCGGCAAGGTGGCGGCCGGGTGGGGTGCGGTCGGCACGCCGGCGGACCGGCTCCTCATCGGGCTCGGCATGGTGCCCCGAGGTGAGGTGGGCCTGATCTTCGCCACCATCGGCAAGGAGGCCGGCGTCCTCGACGACCAGCTCTACGCCGCGCTGCTCGTGGTGGTGCTCGTCACCACGGTCATCACCCCGCCACTGTTGCGCTGGCGCCACGGCCAGCTGGCCCGGCGGGCTGCGGGCGAGCGGTCTGCCCTCACCATCCGACCCGACGACGGCTGGCTGGACGCCGGGGCGGGCAGCGTGGAGCTCCGCGGCGAGCCCGAGCCGGCGGCCGCCGTCGAGATCGCCCTCGAGGCCGCCGGCCTCGCCGAGGGCCACGACCCCGGCCCCCGCCTCCTGGCCTGGTTCGACCGCCTCGACCACGGCGAGGTCGGCCGGTGGAGCGCGGACGACACCGCCAGGCTGAGCGACCTGCTGGCCACGGCGTCCGGCCGCTCCTGGCGGCTCCTCGAGGCCAGCGGGGTGCTTGCCACCGCGCTCCCCGAGGTGGCGGCCACCATGGAGCGACGCCGCAGCGACGTCGGGATCCTCGACCTCGACGGCATCCACCGCTGGCCGATCCTCGACGCCGTCCGCCAGGAGCTGGAGCGCCGGGCGGGATCGAGCCGGGGAGGCGGCGATGGGCGGCCGACGGTCCGTGACCCCGGCCTCCTGCTCCTGGCCGCGCTGGTGGCCGACGTGGCCGAGTCGGTCGGCGACGAGGCGGCCACCGAGCTGGTCGAGCGGTTCGCGCTGGTGCCCGACGACGCCCGGACCGTGCTCGACGCCACCCGCGACGCCCACACCATGCGGGCCGCCGCGCTCCACGTCGACGGCCTGGACCCCGACAGCGTCCTGGTGCTGGCGGACCACCTCGGCTCGGTGGAGCAGGCACGCCGTGTCCACGTCCTGGCCACGGCCACCGCGGAGCTCGACGACTGGCAACAGGAGCGGCTCGACGCGCTCCTCGACCTCCTCGTCGACGCTCTCGACACGGGCGACGGCGAGGCATCGGCCGCTTCGATGGTCGAACGCCGGCGGTTCCAGGCGCTCGAGCTGGCCCGTTCGCCGCTCCAGTCGTACCGGGTTCGCAAGGCGCCGGCCTCGCTGCTGCTCGCCGCCCCCGCCGAGGAGGTGGCCCGTCGGGTCGCGCTGCTCGATGCCGGTGTTCCGCCCCCCGGATCGGCGCGGGTCGAGGTGGCCGAGGGCCCCGACGCGGACGGAGGCTGGGAGGTCGTGGTCATCGGGAGCGACGCCGCGGGCTTCCTCGCCCGGGTGGCCGCGGCGTTCACCGGGCTGGGGCTCGAGATCGTGGCTGCCACCGCCGCGTCGTGGCCCGACGGCGCGGTCCTGGACGTCTTCACCCTGAGCTCACCCGGCGAACGGCCCGATCCGCTCCGCCTCGCCCAGGCCATCCAACGGACCATGCGGGGTCCGATCGAGGCGGAGCCGATGCGCGACCTCGAGCTCCGCTTCGACGACGCGTCCCCTCGCCACACCTGGTGCACGGTGACCGGTCCCGACCGGACCGGGGTCCTCCACGCGGTGGCGGCCGTGCTGGCCCAACTGGACATCTCGATCCACAGCGCCCGCATCGAGACGACCGCCGAGGGCGTCCACGACCGCCTGGCGCTCACCGACCGGCGGGGCGACCACCTCGATGCCGCCACCCGGGCCGCCATCGGGGAGCTCCTGGCCAGCGGGGTGACCCCTCGGAGCCGCCGCCGGCGACGGTCCCCCGTCGCCCCCTGATCCGGGCGGGGACCGGACCGACGGCTCAGCCGACCGGCGGACCGAGCGCGATGACCACCGCCTCGGCCATCGACGCCGTGTGGGTCATCGACACGAGCCACGAGTCGATGCCGCGTTCGGTGGCACGGCGAGCCGCCTCGCCGCGCACGGCCACCGACGGCGCACCGTCGGCGCACCGGACCACCTCGACCTCACGGAGGTCGACGCCGGGAACGCCACCGCCCAGGCACTTCACCACCGCCTCCTTGGCCGCCCACCGGGCCGCGAAGCGCTCCCAGGGTTGGCGGGCCGACCGGCTGTAGGCGATCTCGTCGGCGGTGAACACCTTCGCCTCGAGGCCGGGCGTCCGCTCGATCGCCGTGCGGATGCGGTCGACCTCGACCAGATCGACGCCGACCGCGATCGGGGTCACGCCCGCCAGCGGTCGGCCAGGTCGAGGACCGGCGCGCACAGCAGATCGACGACGTCCTGCTCGGCCAGCAGGTCGTCGCGGAAGACCTCCTCGGTCTCGGTCACGGCGTCCCGGAGGGCCTGGTAGCGACGGCGGTAGCCCGACATGACGGTGCGGGCGGTGGCCGCGGGGAGGCGCTCGTGGAGACGGACGTGCACGAGCGTCAGCCCGGTGGTCTCGCCGTCCTTGGTCTCGGGGACGATGACCACGGTGCGGCCGTCGCTGCGCCCCTTGGCCACCATCAGCTCCTGCTCGCGGGCCACCAGGTGCTTGGTGCCCCGCAACCTCGGGTCGCGGTCGGTGCGGGACGGGAGGCCCAGCGCGATGCCGCCGCGGTCGATGACCACCGCCGTCCCCTCGTCGCCCGCGGCCTGCTCCACCCGGTAGCGCGTGTAGCCGATGGCCTCCTCGACCGCCGCGTCGAGGTCGGCCAGCGAACGCAACGTGGCGTAGGACAGCCGATCGCGGGCGGCGCCGGCGCCCAGCACCTCGGCCACCAACGGGACCTGCAGGAGCGATTCGTCGCTGCGGCTGATGCCGACCGTGACGGTCTTGGCCTGGTGCTTGATGGCGTCGACCGGGCGGGTCAGCTCCTCGATGGCGGAGGTCAGCCCGGCCGTGAGGTCCTCGAGCACGACGCCCGGCGTGCCGACCTTGCCGAACTCGGTCTGGTAGCTGTCGAGGGGGCTGATGCCGAGGGCGTAGCGGAACTGGGCGGCCACGCGCACCGCGGTGCCGGCCTCGAGGTGGCCGTTGTAGGAGCCGTTGCGCAGGCCGTCGGAGAAGGCGGCGGCCAACGGTGCGAGCTCGCCCCGCAGCGACGCCACCAGCCGGTCGGTGTCGCGACCCGAGCGCAGCTCGACGGCGTGCTCGGTGGCCAGGCGCTCGATGGCGGCGCGGGCCTCGCGGAGCGGTCGGGCCTGGGCGTCGATGGCGAGGGCGGCCTCGTAGCCGAAGAGGTGCCCGGCCATGGCCGAGAGCACGAAGGCCAGCCGATGGTGGGTCCGGGGCACCGACATCACGGCGAGGGCGGAGCTGAACGCCGTGTCACCGTCGGACGCGATGACCAGTGGGGCCGCCTTGTGGGCCCGATAGATGGCCACCTCCTTGCCCACGTCCGACGCGGTGGAGCCCACCAGGCCCGCCGCGCACACGATGATCATCGGCTCGGCCGACAGATCGATGTGCTTCTTGTCCTCGGTGGCGTCGCAGGCGATGGACTTGTAGCAGAGCTCGCTGAGCTTGATCCGCAGCTCACGCGCCGCGATCTGGTTGGCCCCGTTGCCCACGAGCGCCCAGTACCGGCGGGACGGGGCGAAGCGACGGGCGGCCTCGGCGATCTCGCCGCGCCGTCCGAGCGTCTCGGCCATGCGGTCCGGCAGGTCGCGCAGGGCGGCGAGCAGCTCCTGCTGGCCGGGGTCCGACACCGGCGTGGCCCCGGGCACCAGCTCGGCGATCGCCGCGGCCAACACCAACCCGGCCGCGATCTGGGCGTAGAACGCCTTGGTGGAGGCCACGCTCATCTCCACGTCGCGCCCGTCGGAGGTGTAGAGGACACCGTCGGACTTGTCGCAGAGGTCGCTGTTGCGGCGGTTGACGATGGCCACCACCCGGGCCCCGCGACCGCGGACCAGGTCGACGGTGCGGTTGGTGTCGGTGGTGGTCCCCGACTGGCTGATGGCGACGATGAGCGTGTCGCTCATGTCGGCCCGGAGCCGGAAGCCCGAGAGCTCGGTGGCCGGCAGCGCCTCGACCCGCAACCCGGTGTCGGCGACCAGGTCGGTGAGGGCGAGCGCCAGGCTCTGTCCGGCCACCGCGGCGGTGCCCTGGCCGATGACCAGGACGCGCTGGAGCGTGCCGTCGGCCAACGCGGCCCGGATGTCGGCGGGCAGCGTCTCGTCGCCCAGCACCACGTGGAGGTCCCCGTCGCGCTCGACCAGCTTGCCCCGGAGGGTCTTGCGGAACGAGCCCGGCGCGTCGGAGATCTCCTTCAGCAGGTAGTGCGGGTAGTCGCCCCGGTCGATGTCGCGGGTGGTGATCTGGGCGGTCGCCAGGTCGGCGTCGCCGACGGGCAGCTCGGTGCCGTCGTAGGACCACCGGCGGATCCCCTCGATCGAGCCAGCCGTCGCCGCGTCCAGCTCGATGACCTGACCCCGGCTGGCCGTGGGATTGGCCGGGTTCGACGGCGTCTCGCCGTCCATGCGGAGGTACGAGGCGGTCTCCTCCACCACGCCGTAGGGCTCGGACGCGACGATGAAGGCGTCGTCGGCCAGACCGACGTAGAGCGCCTGACCGCTCCCCCGCAGCGCCAGGTGGAGCCGCCCCGGCTGGGCCGCCACGTTGGCCGCGATGGCCACCGAGCCCTCCATCACCGCCACGGACTCCCGGAACGCCTCGGCCGCGGTCCGCCCCTCGGCCAGCCGACGCGACACCAGGGCCGGGATCACCTTGGCATCGGTGGTGATCGCCGGGTTGATGCTCAGGTCGTCGGCGGCCACCAGGTCGGTGTGGTTGTCGACGTCGCCGTTGAGCACGGCCGTGACCAGCGGGCCCTCGGCCCGGTCGAGCTCGTCGGAGCACTGCGGGTGGGCGTTCGGCTCGCTGATGATGCCCACCGACGCCCAACGCGTGTGACCGAGCACCAGCACCGTGGCACCCGGCGCGGCCAGGGCCTCGGCCAGGAGGTCGTCGGCACGAACCGCCGCCCGCAGCGCCGCGGTGTTGTCACCGAGCTCGCCGATCTCGAAGGCCGCCTTGTAGACGAAGGCCAAGTTGCCGTCGTGGGTGCGCACCGAGCCCGAGGAGAACGTCGGGTCGCCGCGCTCCTCGATGCGCGCCCGGACCTCGGGGGCGTCGAGGTCGAGCTCGTGGCCGGTCACCAGGAGCTGGATGCCGGCCGAGTCGCGACCACGGACCTCGAGGCGATCGAGCGCCGACAGCGCCTGATGGAGCGAGAAGAGGGCCACCAGCGCCGAGGGCGGGGCATCGGGACGGGCCAGCGCGGCCACCTCGCGGGCGGCCCGGAGGCGGTCGCGCTCGACGGCCCAGGTGGCGTCCTTGAGGCGGATCAGGGCGGCGTTGACGCGCTCCAGCTCGCCCGGGTCCCCGATCTCACCGGCGTCGAGACGGGCCTCGATGGCGGCCACGGCGTCGCTGAGGGCACGCACCCGTTCGCCGACCGCGGCGGCAGCCGACGGATCGGCGATCAGCGCCAGCACCCCGGGGGCACCGCGGAGCACCGCATCGACCTGGCCCACCGAACGGGCGGCCTCGTCGAGGGCCCCCTCGTCGAGCCGATCGGCGACGGCGGCCAGCGCCGTGTCCAGCGGCGTGGTCAGCGAGGCGGGGTCCGGCGACGGACCCGAGCTCGGTCGTCGGACGACTGCGATGATCCCGCACATGCTTCGGCTCCCCGAGGACTCGACGGCGGCGCGTCGAGACCACGCCGGACTCCGGACCACTCTACGGGAGGGACCCCCACATCGGTACCGCCGATCGGGCCGGGTACGGGGGCCGGACGACCCGGGCCGGACGGATCAGCCCAGGGCCGTGACGGCATCGACCAGTCGTCCCGCCACCGCGGCGGCGCGGTCCTCGTCGTCGGCCTCCACCATGACCCGGACGAGGGGCTCGGTGCCGCTCGGTCGGATGAGCACCCGACCCCGCTCACCGAGCTGGGCCCGGGCCTCGGCGATGGGCTCGGCCAGGCGGTCGGCCACGTCGGGCATCGGCGCGTCGATGCGCACGTTGCGCAGCACCTGCGGCAGGCGCACCATGGCGGCGTCGGCCAGCTCGGCCAGGCCCCGGCCGCTCCGGCAGAGCAGGTCGGCGGTGCGAACCGCCGACAGGACGCCGTCGCCGGTGGTGGCGGCATCGCGATGGATCACGTGACCCGACTGCTCGCCGCCCAGCACGAACCCGCCGGCCTCCATGGCCTCCAGCACGTAGCGGTCGCCCACCTGGGTCTCGACGACCCGCACCCCGGCGGCCTCCATCCCCAACCGGAAGCCGAGGTTGGTCATGACGGTCACCACGACGGTGTCGTGGGCCAGCCGGCCGCGCTCGCGCAGGTCGAGGGCGGCGATGGCCATGAGCTGGTCGCCGTCGACCAGGCGGCCCCCGGCATCGACCGCCAGCATGCGGTCGGCGTCGCCGTCGAAGGCGAAGCCGACGTCCGCACCCTGCTCGACCACGACGCGCTGGAGGTGCTCGGGGTGGGTGGAGCCGCAGCCCTCGTTGATGTTCACCCCGTCGGGGTCGTCGAAGCGCGCGATGACCGTGGCGCCCAATCGCTCGAACACCGTGGGTCCCACCCGGCTGGCAGCGCCGTTGGCGCAGTCGAGCACGACGCGCAGCCCCGACAGCGACCGCCCCTCGGTGGTGGCCAGCAGGTGCTCGACGTAGGCCGAGGTGGCGTCGCCGGATCGCACGGTGCCGATCTGCGCCCCGGTGGGCACCGCGTCGCCCACGTCACGACGGACGTCGTCGATGGCCGCCTCGAGCTCGGCCTGGACCGCGTCGCTGAGCTTCAGGCCGCCAGGGGCGAAGAGCTTCAGCCCGTTGTCGGCGAAAGGGTTGTGCGACGCCGACACCATCACCGCGGGGCAGTCCGTGGTCTGGGACCAGAACGCCGTCCCCGGGGTGGGGAGCACGCCGAAGTCCTCGACCTCGGCGCCCTCGGCCGCCAGGCCCGCCGCGACGGCGGCCGCGAGCAGCGGGCCGGAACGACGGGTGTCGGCACCGATCCCCCATCGCCCCGCTCCCAGCACCCGCGCCGAGGCGCGGCCGAGGGCGAGGGCGAACTCGGGGGTGAGCTGGGCGTTGGCGACGCCGCGGACGCCGTCGGTGCCGAAGCGCAAGGGTGGGCCTAGCGCTTGGAGTACTGCGGCGCCTTGCGGGCCTTCTTCAGGCCGTACTTCTTGGATTCCTTCTCGCGTGCGTCGCGGGTGAGGAAGCCGGCCTTCTTCAGGGTGGGCCGCAGCTCCTCGTCGAGGGCGATGAGGGCCCGGGCGATGCCGAGGCGCATGGCGCCGGCCTGGCCGGTGATGCCGCCGCCGTGGATGGTGGCGTCGATGTCGTAGCCCTCGGCGGCCGCGACCTTCAGCGGCTCGGTGAGGATCATCCGGTGCGTGTCGTTCGGGAAGTAGTCCTCGAGGGCGCGCTTGTTGATGGTGATGGTGCCGTCACCCGGACGGACCCGGACCCGGGCGATGGCGCGCTTGCGGCGACCGGTGGCTTGCACGAGGGGCTTCGACATGAGTGTGGTTCCTCGGGTCAGGAGCGGGCGCGGGCGCCGTCGATGGTCAGGGGCTGGGGCTGCTGGCCCTGATGCGGATGGGTCGGCCCGGCGTACACCTTCAGCTTCTTGAGCTGGGCACGGCCGAGGCGGGTCTTCGGGAGCATGCCCCGCACGGTGCGACGGATCGTGTCCTCGGGCTTGCGGGCCAGTGCCTCGGCATAGGTCTCGCTGCGGAGCCCACCGGGGTAGCCCGTGTGGCGGTGCACCATCTTCGACGAGGCCTTGTCGTTGGTGAGCACGACCTTGTCGGCGTTGACGATGATCACGTGGTCGCCGGTGTCGAGGTGCGGCGTGAAGATGGCCTTGTGCTTGCCGCGCAGGAGGCGGGCCACCTCGGTGGCGAGGCGACCGAGGACCATGCCCTCGGCGTCGACCACGTGCCAGGCACGCGTGATCTCGGAGGCTTTGGGGGAGTACGTGGGCACGGGGCCACCTTCTCGTGTGAACGCTCGTGTGAACGGAAGTGAGGGTCCGGGCACGGCACGGCTCCAGACGCGACGGAAGACCCTACCGAACGCCCACGGCGCCAGGCAAACGGCGCCGCCGGCCCGCCGTGGCGCTCAGTAGCCCACCTCGACCAGGCACAGGCCGTGCGGTGGCGCCACGTTGGCGGACCGGCCGCGGTCGCGGGCCGCCAGCACGGCCCGCACCTCCGCGGCCCGTCGACGCCCGCGACCGACGTCGACGAGCAACCCGGTCACCGAGCGGACCATCTGGTGGCAGAACGCCGTGGCCCGGATCTCGAAGACCAGGCGACCGTCACCCAGGTCGGCCCAGTCGGCATCGAGGACGCGGCGCACGGTGGACGACGGCGTGCCGTCGCGCCGATCCGGTGGGCGACGGCAGAACGACGCGAAGTCGTGCTCCCCCACCAGCGGCACCGCTGCCTGGCCCATCGCCGCGAGGTCGAGCGGCGCCTCGACGTGCCAGGCGTGGCGGTCCCACAGCGGGTGGCGGGCCGGTCGGTTCCAGACGGTGTAGCGGTACCGACGCCAGCGGGCCGAGAACCGTGCGTCGAAGTCGGGGGCCGCCGCGGCGGCCTCCAGGACGGCCAGGTCACGGGCGCACAGCGAGTTCACCGCCCGGACCAGGCGGGTGAGGTCGCCCCGCTCCCGTGCGATGTGGGTCGGCAGGTCGAAGCTGCAGACCTGGCCCGAGGCGTGCACGCCCTTGTCGGTCCGCCCGGCTACCGACAACGTCACGGGGGCGCCCAGGTAGCGTTCGAGCGCGGCGCCGAGCTCCCCCGCGACGGTCCGCACTCCCTCGTTGGCGGCGAAGCCGGCGAAGTCGGTGCCGTCGTACGCGACGAGGAGCCGGACCCGCTGGGGGTCCGGCTCCTCGTCCACGACGATCGCAGGGATCGCGCTCAGACCAGCTCGATGCGCGCCATCGGCGCGTTGTCACCCTGGCGGGGGCCCAGCTTCAGGATGCGGGTGTAGCCACCCGGGCGGTCCGCGTAGCGCGGCCCGATGTCGTCCATCAGCTTGGCAGCGATCTCCTGATCGCCCAGGTAGGCGAGGATCTGGCGGTGGTTGTGGAGGCCGCCCTTCCGCGCCTTGGTGATGATCTTCTCGGCCACCGGTCGCAGGGCCTTGGCCTTGGCCTCGGTGGTCACGATGCCCTCGGCCGCCACCAGCGACGACACGAGGTTGGCCATCAGCAGGCGCTGGTGGCCGGCGCTGCCACCGAAGCGGGCGCCCTTCTTGGGAGTTGCAGGCATGACGTGTCCTTGGGTTCCGGTGAGGTGCTCAGCGCAGCGACAGGCCGCGCTCGTCCAGCTTCTGGATGACCTCGTCGAGCGACTTCTGCCCGAAGTTGGTGATGGCGAGCAGGTCGTCCTGGCTCTTCTGGAGCAGCTCGCCCACGGTGTTGACCTGGGCGCGCTTGAGGCAGTTGCGCGGGCGCTCCGAGAGGTCGAGGTCCTCGATGAGGAGGTCCAGGTCGGGCGACGTGGCGGCCGCGATGCCGACCTCGCCGAGCTCGAGGCCCTGGGGCTCGTCGCTCATCTCGGCGACCAGCTGCACGAGCTTCATGAGCGTGTCGCCGGCGGACGCCAGCGCCTCGCGGGGAGTGATGGATCCGTCGGTGCTGATGTCGAGCACCAGGCGGTCGAAGTTGGTGGACTGCTCGACGCGGGTGGGCTCGACGTTGAAGGCCACCCGCCGGACCGGCGAGAAGATGGCGTCGACGGGGATGACCCCGATGGTCCCCGAGCCGCGGGTGGCGTCCGCGGCCAGGTAGCCACGGCCCCGCTCGACGGTGAGGTCGGCGGCCAGGCGGCCCTTGTCGTTGAGGGTGGCGATGTGGAGGTCGGGGTTGAGGATCTCCACGTCGGAGGTGGTGGTGATGTCGCCGGCCGTCACCTCGCCCGGGCCGCGCTTGTCGAGGCGCAGCGTCACCGGCTCGTCGCTGTGGCTGACGAGGACCACGTCCTTCAGGTTGAGGATGACGTCGGTGACGTCCTCGGTGACGCCCACGATCGTTCCGAACTCGTGCAGCGCGTCGTCGAAGCGGACCTGGGTGATGGCCGCGCCGGGGATGGAGGACAGGAGGGTCCGGCGCAGCGAGTTGCCGATGGTGTGGCCGAAGCCCGGCTCGAGCGGGCTGATGGCGAAGCGCTGCCGGTTGCCGTCCTCGTCGTCGATCGCTTCGACGGTCGGGCGCTGCATCACGAGCATGTTGGTGTTCCTTGTGTGCGGGTGCGTGTGGGGCGTGTGTCGTGTAGGTGGTGGGGTCGGCGACGGGACGGGCCCGCGGCCGGGGGCTACTTCGAGTAGAGCTCGACGATCAGCTGCTCACGGACCGGGGTGTCGATCTGCTCGCGGAGCGGCAGCTCGCGGATCGCGACCTCCTGGCGCCCGTCGGTGGACTCCAGCCAGGCCGGGACCGAGCGGTCCAGCACGTCGAGGTTCCACTGGATGACGACCATGCCCCGGGCCTTGTCGCGGAGCCGGACGACGTCGCCCTTGCGGACCCGGAAGCTGGGCACGTTGACCCGGCGGCCGTTGACGTCGACGTGGCCGTGGCTGACCAGCTGGCGAGCCTGGGGACGGGTGGCGCCCCAGCCGGCTCGGTAGACGATGTTGTCGAGCCGGAGCTCGCAGTAGCGGAGGAGGTTCTCGCCGGTCACGCCCGGTCGGCGCGACGCCTCGGCGTAGAGGGTGCGGAACTGCTTCTCGCCGATGCCGTAGGTGAAGCGGGCCTTCTGCTTCTCCTGCAGCTGGAGCAGGTACTCGCTGACGTTGCCCCGGCGGCGGGTGCGTCCGTGCTCGCCGGGCGGGTACGGACGCTTCTCCATGGCGATGTTCTCGCCCTTGGTGCCCCAGATGTTCGTGCCCAGGCGGCGGGAGACGCGCGCCTTGGGACCGGTGTAGCGAGCCATGGCTAGTTCCTCCGACGCTTCGGCGGGCGGCAGCCGTTGTGCGGCACCGGCGTCACGTCCTTGATGCCGGTGACCTCGATGCCGACGTTCTGGATCGACCGGATGGCCGTCTCACGACCCGATCCCGGACCCTTGACCACCACGTCGGCCTTGCGGAGGCCGTGCTCCATGGCGCGTCGGGCGGCCTGCTCGGCCGCCAGCTGGGCGGCGAAGGGGGTGGACTTGCGGGAGCCCTTGAACCCGACGTTGCCCGCCGAGGCCCACGAGATCACGTTGCCGTCCTGGTCGGTGATCGAGACGATGGTGTTGTTGAAGGAGCTCTTGATGTGCACGACGCCGTGGGTGACGTTCTTGCGTTCCTTCTTGCGGGGACGACGGCCCCCGGCGCTGGGCTTGGCCATTACTTCCGGACCTTCTTCTTTCCTGCGACGGTCTTCTTCGGGCCCTTGCGGGTGCGGGCGTTGGTGTGGGTGCGCTGGCCGCGGACGGGCAGACCCCGGCGATGACGGAGGCCCTGGTAGCAGCCGATCTCCATCTTGCGCTTGATGTTCTGGGAGACGTCCCGGCGCAGGTCGCCCTCGACCCGGTAGCCGCCCTCGATGCAGGCCCGGATGCGGTTGACCTCGTCGTCGGTGAGGTCGCGGACCCGGGTGGACTCGTCGATGCCGGTCTCCTCGCAGATGCGGGAGGCGATCGAGGGGCCGATGCCGTAGATGTAGGTGAGCGAGATCACCAACCGCTTCTCGCGGGGGATGTCGACGCCGGAGATACGTGCCATGGAGTGGGAGCCTTTCTCAGCCCTGGCGCTGCTTGTGGCGCGGGTTGTCGCAGATGACCTGGACGCGCCCGTGGCGCCGGATCACCTTGCACTTCTCACAGATCTTCTTGACGCTGGGTCGGACCTTCATGATCTTCCTGGGGTCGGCGGCGCAGCGGGCGCCGCGGCGGTTCACTTGTAGCGGTAGGTGATGCGACCCCGGGAGAGGTCGTAGGGGGTCAGCTCCACCTGCACCTTGTCGCCGGGCAGGATGCGGATGTAGTGCATCCGCATCTTCCCGGAGATGTGGGCCAGCACCTTGTGGCCGTTCTCGAGCTCGACCTTGAACATGGCGTTCGGCAGGGGCTCGATGACCGTCCCTTCCAGGACGATCGCGTCTTCTTTTGGCTTAGCCAGGGCAGCACACTCCTCGGGACACCCGGGGTTCTCGTCGTCGTGGCCGGTCGCCAGGGGGCGTGGGGCGACACAGGCCAGCGGGAAAGCATAACGAACGCGCGTGGGCTGGGCCAAACGGACCGGGCATGGTACCCGATCGGCCCGCCGGAGCGAGGATGCCGGCGCTCACGATCGGCCGTCGATGGCGGCCACGAGGGCGGCGGCGATGTCGTCGGGCGCGCCGACGCCGTCGACGGTGACCAGCTTGCCCCGCTCCTCGAACCACGCCAGCAACGGTTCGGTCTGGGTGGCGTAGAGGGCCAGGCGCTTGCGCACGGCGTCCTCGGTGTCGTCGTCGCGCTGGACCACGGTGCCACCACAGGCGGCACAGGTGCCCGAGTCGGCCGAGGGGTCGCCCACCGCGTAGGTCGTCCCGCACGCGGTGCACACCCGGCGGCGGGTGATGCGATCCACCACGACGTCCTCGGCGACCTCGAGGTTGATGGCCACGTCGACACCGCCGGGGCCGAGGATCCCGTTGAGGAACTCGGCCTGGCCCGGGGTGCGGGGGTAGCCGTCGAGGAGGAAGCCGGCCGCCGCGTCGGGCTGGGCCAGACGCTCGCGCACCACGCCCTCCATCACCTCGTCGCTGACCAGCGAGCCGCTGTCCATGATCGCCTTCACCTGGAGACCGAACTCGGAGCCCGAGGCGGCCGCGGCCCGCAGCATGTCGCCGGTGGAGATGTGGGGGATCCCGTAGTGGCGCGCCAGCCGCACCGCCTGCGTGCCCTTGCCCGCGCCCTGGCGACCGAAGATGAGGAGGCGGCGTGCAGTCATGTGGTCACCGGTCCCGGTCTCGGGCGGCTCACTTGGAGCCGAGGAAGCCCTCGTAGTTGCGCATCATCAGCTGGCCGTCGATCTGCTTCATCGTCTCGAGGGCGACACCGACCGCGATGAGCAACGAGGTGCCGCCGAGGTTGTAGCCGATGTTGCCGTCGGCGTCGTCGACGATGAGGCCGATGATGATCGCCGGGACGATCGCCAGGATGGCGATGAAGATGGCGCCGGGGAGGGTGATGCGGTTGAGCGTCCGGGCCAGGTAGCGCTCGGTCTGGGGTCCGGGCCGGATGCCGGGGATGAACCCGCCCTGCTTGCGCAGGTTGTCCGCCTGCTGGACCGGGTCGAAGGCGATGGCCGTGTAGAAGTACGCGAACCCGATGATGAGCAGCCCGTAGAAGATCAGGTACAGGGGGTGGGTGGAGCGGGCGAAGACGTCGTCGATGAAGTCCGTCACCGACTTGCCCCAACCGCTGGAGGGCAGCACCTGGCTGAGCAGCACCGGGAGGTTGAGCACGGCGCTCGAGAAGATGATCGGGATGACGCCCGCCTGGTTCACCTTCAGCGGGATGTACGTGGACTGACCGCCGTACTGGCGCCGTCCCACCACCCGCTTGGCGAACTGCACCGGGATCCGCCGTTGCCCCTGTTCGATGAACACCACGAACACCAGCATCAGCGCCGCCATCAGCAGCACCAGCACCAACGCTCCCCAGCCGCCCGCGGCCTTGACCTGGGTGCCGGTGCCGGGCAGCGAGGACACCACCGAGCTGAAGATGATCAACGACATGCCGTTGCCGATCCCCCGCTGGGTGATGGTCTCGCCCATCCACATGAGCAGCGCGGTGCCGGCGGTGAGGGTGGAGACGATGAGGAGCACCCGGAACACCCCGAAGTTGGGCACCAGGTCGATGCGCGAGCCCTCACCGACCAGACCGCCGCCGCCGTTGTGGAACAGGAAGACCAGGCCGGTGGACTGCAGCAGCGCGATCACGATCGTGATGTAGCGGGTCCACTGGGTGATCTTGCGCTGACCCACCGCACCCTGTTGCTGCCACTGCTGCAGCTTGGGGATCACCACCGTCAGGATCTGCATGATGATCGAGCTGGTGATGTACGGCATGATGCCGAGGGCGAAGATGGCGAACTGCGTCAGCGCGGTGCCGCTGAAGAGCGACAGGAACGACAGGACGCCGCCTTCGCGGGCCTGGTTCTTGATCTCGTTGACCGCGTTCTGGTCGATGCCGGGCGCGGGGATGTAGGAGCCCAGCCGGTAGATGGCCAGCATGGCGATGGTGAACAGGATCTTGTTGCGGAGGTCCGTGACCTTGAGGACGTTCCGGATGGATGCCATGCGGCGGGCTCCTGGGATCGGACTGCGGCGACGAACCTAACGGTTGGTGTGGGCGCTGCCGTGGAAGGCCGGGCGCACGCCGAAGGGCTTGTCGAGCACCTCGGTGGTGCCGCCGGCGCCGGTGATGGCGGCCTCGGCCGACTTCGAGAAGGCGTGGGCACGGACGGTCACCTTGCGGGTGAGCTCGCCACGACCGAGGACCTTGACCAACGCGCCCTTCGAGACGAGGCCCTTGGCCAGGAGGGACTCGGGGGTCACCTCGTCGAGCCCCGACTCCTCGATGGTGTCGAGGTTCACGGCCTGGTACTCGACCCGGAACGGGTTGTTGAAGCCCCGGAGCTTCGGGACCCGCATGCTCATGGGCAGCTGGCCACCCTCGAAGCTGACCGGGATGGTGTCACGGGCCTTCTGGCCCTTCGTGCCGCGGCCGGCGGTCTTGCCGCCCTTGCCGCCGATGCCTCGGGCGAGGCGCTTGCGCCGCTTGACCGAGCCCGGCGCCGGCTTCAGATCGTGGACCTTCATTCGTTCACTTCCTCGACCGTGATGAGGTGGGGGACCTTGGCGATCTGCCCGCGGGCGTCGCGGGTGTCGGCCAGGGTGTTGGTCTTGCCGATGCGACCGAGCCCGAGCGCCCGCAGCGTGCCACGCTGCTTCGGCTTGGACCCGATGGCCGACCGGACCTGGGTGACCTTGAGCTTCGCCATCACTTCACCTCGAAGGGCTCGGGCGCCGGGCCGCGCTCGGACTGGCGGTACGCCTCGAGCAGCCCCTTGGGCACGAAGTCCTCGGGGTCGAGGCCGCGGAGCCGGGCGATCTCGTCGGGACGGCGCAGCCGCTGGAGGCCGTCGATGGTGGCTCGGGCCACGTTGATGTAGTTGGAGGACCCCAGCGACTTGCAGAGCACGTCGTGGATGCCGGCCTCCTCCAGGATCTGGCGGGCGGCGCCACCGGCGATCACACCGGTACCGGGGGCGGCGGGCTGGAGGAGCACCCGGCCCGCACCGACCACACCGATGACCGGATGGACGATGGTGGAGCCGGCCAGGGGGACGGTGAAGAGGTTCTTGCGGGCCTCCTCGGTGCCCTTCTGGATGGCGAGGGGCACCTCCTTCGCCTTGCCGTAGCCCAGGCCCACGCGGCCCGCACCGTCGCCGATGACGACGAGTGCGGTGAACGAGAACCGCCGACCGCCCTTCACCACCTTGGCCACGCGGTTGATGTTGATGACCCGCGAGTCGCGGAGCTGCAGGTCGGACACGTTGTTGGACATCAGAACTCCAGTCCTGCTTCTCGGGCGGCATCGGCCACGGCGGCGATGCGCCCGTGGTAGCGGAAGCCGCCTCGATCGAACACCACGGCGGAGACGCCGGCGGCCTTGGCCCGCTCGGCGACCCGGGCGCCGACCTTGGCCGCACCCTCCTTGTTCCCCCCGACGCTGCGCAGGTCCGCTTCGTGCGTGGAGGCGGCGGCCAGCGTGCGACCGGAGAGGTCGTCGATCACCTGGACGACGATGTGACGGTTGGAGCGGAACACCGCCAGGCGCGGACGCTGCGGCGTGCCCTCCACCTGCTTGCGGACCCGCGCGTGGCGCCGGATGCGCGCGTCGCGGGTGTACTTCGCCATGTCGCTCATGTCACTTGCCAGCCTTTCCGGCCTTGCGGCGGACGTGCTCGCCCACGTAACGCACGCCCTTGCCCTTGTAGGGCTCGGGCTTGCGGATCGAGCGGATGTTGGCGGCCACCTGGCCGACCGTCGCCTTGTCGATGCCGTGGATCTCGATGCGGGTGGGCTGGGGCACCACGAAGGTGATCCCCTCGGGCGCCTTCACCTCGACGGGGTGGGAGAACCCGAGCGACAGGTCGAGCGTGTCGCTCCCCTTCAGGGCGGCGCGGTAGCCGACGCCCACGATGTCGAGCTCCTTGCGGAACCCCTCGGTGACGCCGATGACCATGTTGTTCACCAACGAGCGGAACATCCCGTGCAGCGCACGGTTCTGCCGCTCGTCGTCGGGGCGCTCCACGAGGAGCTCCTCGCCCTCCTGGCGAACGGTGATCGCACCGGGGATGTCCCGGCTCAGCTCGCCCTTCGGTCCCTTCACGGCGACGCGACCGTCGCCGATGGTGACCGTCACTCCCCCGGGCACGGGGATCGGTGCCTTGCCGACGCGTGACATGTGCGGCTCCTACCAGACCTGGCAGAGGATCTCACCGCCGACCCGGCGCTTGCGCGCCTCGCGGTCGGTCAGGAGTCCCTGCGACGTGGACAGCACGGAGATGCCGAGGCCACCCAGGACCCGGGGCGCCTCCGTGGCGCTCGTGTACACCCGGAGGCCGGGCTTGGAGACCCGCTTCAGCCCCGAGATGACCCGCTCGCGCTCGGGCGAGTACTTGAGGTTGATGCAGAGGGTCTTCCCGGGCAGACCCGGGCGGTCCTCCAGGGAGAAGCCCCCGATGTAGCCCTCGCGCTGGAGGAGCTCGGCGAGCGCCTCCTTCTGCTTGGAGGAGGGCATGCGGACGTCGTCGTGCATCGCCTGGTTGGCGTTGCGGATGCGGGTCAGCATGTCGGCGATGGGATCGGTCATCGTCATCTCAGCACCCCCCGCTCACCAGCTCGCCTTGGTCACGCCCGGCAGCTCGCCGGCGTGCGCCAGCTCGCGGAGGCAGACCCGGCACAGGCCGAACTTCCGGAACACGGCGCGGGGACGGCCGCACCGCTGGCAGCGGGTGTAGCCGCGGACCTTGTACTTGGGCTTCTTCTGCTGCTTGTTGATCAGCGCCTTGGTGGCCATGGCTACTGCCCCTCACGTCGGAACGGGAACTTGAATGCGTCGAGGAGGGCCTTGCCCTCGGCGTTGGTGCGGGCGGTGGTCACGATCGTGATGTCCATGCCGCGGGAGGCGTCGACCTTGTCGTAGTCGATCTCGGGGAAGATCAGCTGCTCGGTGACGCCGAAGGTGTAGTTGCCGCGACCGTCGAAGGCGCGGGGGTTGAGGCCACGGAAGTCGCGGATGCGAGGGATGGCCAGCGTCATCAGCCGGTCGAAGAACTCCCACATCTGGTTGCCCCGCAGCGTGACCTTCACGCCGATGGCGTTGCCCTCACGCAGCTTGAACCCGGCGATGGACTTCTTGGCCCGGGTGACCACCGGCTTCTGGCCGGCGATGATGGAGAGGTCCTCGACCACCTTGTCGATGAGCTGACGGTGATCGAGCGCCGCGCCGCAGCCGACGTTGATCACGATCTTCTCGAGCCGGGGGACCTCCATGATGTTGCCCAGCCCGAGGTCGTCCTTGAGCTGGGTGCGGATGGTCTCGTTGTACAGCGCCTTGAGGCGCGGCACGTCGGTGCTCACTGCGGCCATCAGATCTCCACCCCCGTGCGGCGGCAGACGCGCACCTTGGTGCCGTCCGCGCTGACCTTGTAGCCGACCCGGGTGGCCTTGCCGTCCGACGGGCTCACGATGGCCACGTTGGACACGTCGATGGGCGCCTCGCGCTCGAGGATGCCGCCCTGCTGCATGGCCCGGGTGGGCTTGGTGTGACGCTTGATCACGTTGACGCGCTCGACCACGACCTTGCGCTGGGCCGGGAGCGCCTGGATGACCACACCCTCCTTGCCCTTGTCCTTGCCGGTCAGCACGACCACGCGGTCGCCCTTGCGGATCTTCATGTTCACAGCACCTCCGGTGCGAGCGACACGATCCGCATGAACTTCTTGTCACGGAGCTCACGGCCCACCGGGCCGAAGATGCGGGTGCCGCGTGGCTGCCGGGCGTCGTTGATGAGCACCGCGGCGTTCTCGTCGAAGCGGATGTAGGAGCCGTCCGGCCGCCGCTTCTCCTTCTTCACCCGGACGACGACGCACTTCACGACGTCGCCCTTCTTGACCGACGCCCCCGGGAGTGCGTCCTTGACGGTGGCGACGAACACGTCGCCGATGGAGGCGTAGCGGCGGCGGGAGCCGCCGAGCACCTTGATGCAGAGCACCTCACGGGCGCCGGAGTTGTCGGCGACGCGGAGTCGCGATTCCTGCTGGATCATCGGGCACGCTCCAGGACCTCGACCACACGCCAGCGCTTCAGCTTCGACAGCGGGCGGGTCTCGGCGACCCGGACCCGGTCGCCCACGTTGAGGTCGTTGGCCTCGTCGTGGACGTAGAGCTTGGTGTTGCGCAGCAGGGTCTTCGAGTACTTCTTGTGGCGAACCCGCTCGGTCACCAGCACGACGGCGGTCTTGTCCATGCCGTTGGAGGTGACGGTCCCCTCGCGGACCTTGCGGGCGTTGCGCTCGGTGGTCTCCGCCATCACTTGCTCGCTTCCTGTCGCGCCGCGGCCTCGGCCGCGGCGATCTCGCGCTCCCGGAGCTCGGTGTGGATCCGGGCGATCTGGCGCTTGTGGGTGGCCAGCTTCGAGGTGTTCTCGAGCGAGCCGGTGGCCAGCTTGAAGCGGAGGTCGAACAGCTCCTGCTTCTGGCGGGCCAGCTCCTCGAGCAGCTCGGCATCGCCCATGTCGCGAACGGACGTCTTCGCCATCAGAAGGCCTCCTCACGCTTGATGATGCGGGCCTTGACCGGGAGCTTCTGGATGGCCCGGTTGAGGGCGCCGCGGGCGATCTCCTCGTCGGGGTAGCTGAGCTCGAACATGACCCGGCCCGGACGCACCACGGCGACCCAGCGCTCGGGGTTGCCCTTGCCCGAGCCCATGCGGGTCTCGGCCGGCTTCTGGGTGATGGGCTTGTCGGGGAACACGTTGATCCAGACCTTGCCGCCACGCTTGATGTGGCGGGTCATGGCGATACGGGCCGCCTCGATCTGGCGGGCGGTGATCCAACCCGGCTCGAGGGCCTGGATGCCGTACTGGCCGTAGGAGACGGACGAGCCGCCCTTGGTGGCGCCGGTGAGGCGGCCGCGGTGCTGCTTGCGGTGCTTGACCTTGCGGGGCATGAGCATGATCAGTCGTCTCCCGGACGGAAGTGGGGCGTCTCGTGGTGCTGGCGCGTCGCCCGCTCGATCTGCTCCTCCTCCTCGAGGAGGCGCTCGAGGTCGGGATCGGCCTCCTTGACCAGCGGCGTGGCCTCGACGACCTCGTCGGCCGGGGCAGCGGCGGCCTCGGCGCGGCGCTTGGCCGAGGAGGACACGACACGGCGGGGAGCAGCGGGCGCACCGGCCGTGTCGCCGACGGCCATGGCCGCCTCGCGGATGGCCTTGTCGTCGGTCTGCGGCTTGTACGGGAGGATGTTGCCCTTGTAGAGCCACACCTTCACGCCGATGCGGCCGTAGGTGGTGTGGGCCTCGCGCAGCCCGTAGTCGATGTCGGCCCGGAGGGTGTGCAGCGGGACGCGGCCCTCGCGGTACCACTCGGTCCGGCTCATCTCGGCGCCGCCGAGGCGGCCCGAGCACTGCACCCGGATGCCCTGGGCGCCGGCCTTCTGGGCGTTCTGGACGGCCCGCTTCATGGCTCGGCGGAAGGCGACGCGGCCGACGAGCTGGTCGGCCACGCCCTGGGCGATCAGGGCAGCGTCGAGCTCGGGCTGCTTGATCTCCTGGATGTTGAGCTGGACCTTCGGGTTGCCGGTGATCTTGGTGAGCCCGGCACGGAGGCGGTCGGCCTCGGCACCACGGCGACCGATGACGATGCCGGGGCGGGCGGTGTGCACGTCGACGCGGAGGCGGTCGCGGGTGCGCTCGACCTCGACCCGGCTGATCGCGGCGTGGGGCAGCTGCGTCATCAGGTAGTCGCGGATCTTCCAGTCCTCGATGACGAAGTCCACGTACTCCTGGCGGCTGGCGAACCAGCGGGACTTCCACTCGGTGGTGACCCCGAGGCGGAACCCGTACGGGTTGACCTTCTGACCCATCAGCTCTCTCCCTCGGCCTCGTCGGCGGACCGGTCGCTCTCGGTGGTGGACTCGCCGGCCTCGCTCGCCTCGGCCTCGGGCGCCTCGGCGGCCGCCTCGACGGTCTCGGTGGCCTCGACGTCGGTCTCGGTGGCCTCGGACGCCTCACCCTCGGCCGACACGGTCTCGTCGGTGGGGAGCTCGTCGTCCTCGGCGACCTCGGACGTCGCCGCCGCAGCCGCGGTGTCCTCGCCCGAGCGCTGGCGGCTCTTGGCGACCCGGCGGGCGCGGGACTGCGCTGCGGTGGCCGGGGCCCCGGCGGCTCCCTTGCGAGCGAGCCGCTCCCGGATGGCGTCGAGCTCGGTGGCCGAGTACCGGCTCACGATGATCGTCACGTGGCAGGTCCGCTTGCGGATCCGGCTGGCCCGCCCACGGGCACGAGGGCGGAACCGCTTGAGGGTGGGGCCCTCGTCCGCGAAGCACGCCGACACGTACAGCTCCTCGGCCGCGATGCCGTCGTTGTTGGCGGCGTTGGCCACGGCGGAGTCGAGGAGCTTCATGATCGGCTCGGCCGCTCCCCGCTCGGTGAACTGCAGGATGTCGCGGGCCTCGCCCACCGGCTTGTTGCGGATGAGGTCGAGCACCTCACGCGCCTTGAACGCCGAGAAGCGGGCGTAGCGGAGCTGGGCGCGGGTGCCCGGCCGCTCGTTGGTCTTGGTCCCGAACGCCATCAGCGCCGCCCCGACTTCTCTTGGCCGGCGTGGAACTTGAAGGTCCGGGTGGGGGCGAACTCACCCAGCTTGTGCCCGACCATCGACTCCGTGATGTACACCGGCACGTGCTTGCGCCCGTCGTGCACCGCGATGGTGTGGCCGACCATGTCGGGGATGATCGTGGACCGGCGGGACCACGTCTTGATGACGGTCTTGTTGCCCGCTTCGTTGAGGTCGTCCACCTTCTTGAGCAGGTGGTCGTCCACGAAGGGACCCTTCTTGAGACTGCGGGGCATGAGGCTCCTCCTCGACCCTTATCGCCGCGAGCCGCGGGTACGGCGGCGACGCACGATGAGCTGCTGGGACGGCTTGTTGGTGTCGCGGGTACGGCCTTCGGGCTTGCCCCAGGGCGACACGGGGTGGCGGCCACCCGACGTCTTGCCCTCGCCACCGCCGTGGGGGTGGTCGACGGGGTTCATCGCCACGCCGCGGGTCTGGGGGCGGACGCCCTTCCAGCGGTTGCGGCCGGCCTTGCCGATCTTGATCAGCTCGTGCTCCGCGTTGCCGACCTCGCCGACGGTGGCCCGGCAGTCGATGGGCACTCGGCGCATCTCGGTGGAGGGCAGGCGCAAGGTGGCGAAGTCGCCCTCCTTGGCCACCAGCTGCACCGAGGCGCCGGCCGAGCGGGCCATCTTGCCGCCGGCGCCGGCCTTGAACTCGACGTTGTGCACCACGGTGCCGACGGGGATGTAGCGCAACGGCAGGGCGTTGCCCGTGCGGATCTCGGCGCCCTGGCCGGACTGCACGGTGTCACCCACCGAGAGGCCCTTGGGGGCGAGGATGTAGCGCTTCTCGCCGTCCACGTAGTGGAGGAGGGCGATGCGACAGGTGCGGTTCGGGTCGTACTCGACCGCCGCGACCTTCGCCGGCACGCCGTCCTTGTTCCGCTTGAAGTCGATCACGCGGTATTGCTGCTTGTGGCCGCCGCCGCGGTGGCGAGCGGTCTTGCGACCGTGGTTGTTCCGACCACCCGTGGAGCTCTTCGGGGCGAGGAGCGACTTCTCGGGCCGGTCGCGGGTGATGTCGGAGAAGTCCGAGACGGTCTGGAACCGCCGCCCCGGGCTGGTGGGCTTGCGCTTGCGGAGTGCCATGTCAGCTTCCCTGGAAGATCTCGATCTCGCCGGAGGCGAGGGTGACGATGGCCCGCTTGGTGTCGGGCAGCTTGGTGACGCGGGGGCTGCGGCGCGTACGGCGCGACTTGCCCTTGCGGTTGAGGGTGTTCACGGACGCCACCTTGACGCCGGGCCAGATGGCCTCGACCGCGTCCCGGATCTCCGGCTTGGAGGCCGAGGGGTGCACCACGAACGTGTAGACGCCGGTGTCGAGGAGCCCGTAGGACTTCTCGCTCACCACCGGGCGCAGGATGACGTCACGGGGATCCTTCACTTCGACTCCTCCGCGGTGGCCGCCGAGGTGGGCAGCGTGTCGGTGGTGAACACGACGTAGTCCGAGACGAGCACGTCGTAGGTGTTGAGCTCACCCGGGGTGATCACGTGCACCTGGGGCAGGTTCCGGAAGCTCTTCCAGGCGACGGTGTCGGTGGGCTGGACGACGACCAGCGCCCGACCGTCGATGCCGAGGCCCGCCAACGCGGCGGCCGCGTCCTTGGTGCGGGGCGACTCGAAGTCCCAGCCCGAGACCACGACCACCTTGCCCTCGGCGGCCCGGTCGCTGAGCGCCGAACGCAGGGCGAGCTTCTTCATCTTCTTGGGCGTGCGCTGCTCGTAGGAGCGGGGCTTGGGGCCGAGGGCGACACCGCCACCACGCCATTGCGGGGCACGGGTGGTGCCCTGGCGGGCCCGTCCGGTGCCCTTCTGCTTCCAGGGCTTGGCGCCGCCACCGCTGACCTCGGAGCGCGTCTTGGTGGACTGCGTGCCGGCCCGACGGGCGGCGAGCTGGGCCACGACGACCTGGTGCATCACGGCGACGTTGGGCTCGATGCCGAAGGTGGCGTCGTCGAGCTCGATGGTTCCGGCGTCGCCGCCGGCACGGTTCTTGATGGTGACGACCGACATCACTTCCCCTTCACCGCGTCGCGGACGAGGACCATCCCGCCGTTGGGCCCGGGGACGGCGCCCTTGACGAGGAGCAGGCCGCGCTCGGCGTCGGCCTGCACGACCTTGAGGTTGAGCACGGTGACCTTCTCGTTGCCGAGCTGGCCCGCCATGCGGGTGCCCTTGAACACGCGGGACGGCGTGGCGCACTGGCCGATGGCACCCGGGGCCCGGTGCTTCTTGTGGTTGCCGTGCGAGGCGCCCTGGCCCTTGAAGTTGTGGCGCTTCATGGCACCGGCCCAGCCCTTGCCCTTGCTGACCGCGGTCACGTCGACGCGCTCGCCGGCCTCGAGGAGGTCGACGCTCAGCTCCTGGCCCACCTCGTAGGACGAGACGTCCTCGAGGCGCAGCTCGACCAGCCGCACGCCGGGCTCGACCCCGGCCTTCTCGTAGTGGCCGGCCAACGGCTTGGTGAGCTTGCGGGCGTCACGGGTGCCGTAGGTGACCTGCAACGCGCTGTACCCGTCGGTGCTGGGGGTCTTCACCTGCACCACCCGGACGGGGGTCACGCGGAGCACGGTCACGGGGATGACGTTGTTCTGGTCGTCCCAGACCTGGGTCATCCCGACCTTTTCTCCAACGATGGTCTTCGTCGCCATGGCGATCTCTCTGCTCCCGGCTCGTACGCTCGATGCGCAGCGGAGCCCTTCACGCGAGCGCTCCGCACCGGCACGAGCCAGGCGGAGCGTTCTTCGGATGTGCCGGCCGGTTCCCCGAAGGGCCTGTCCGGACGTCGGTTCACCGTCGATCAGCCGACTCGGAGGTCTGCCCGATCGAAGGGCCGGAGCGAGGCTAGTCGCTCCGGCCGGCCCGACACCAACTCGGTCCCGAGGGCCCGTTTGGCGGCGGGTGGTTGCCGGGATGGCTCCCGGCAACGGGTCACGCGTTCTGGATCTTGATCTCGATGTCGACGCCTGCCGGCAGATCCAGCCGCTGGAGGGAGTCGATGGTCTTGGGGGTCGGCTCGAGGATGTCGATGAGCCGCTTGTGGATGCGCATCTCGAAGTGCTCCCGCGAGTCCTTGTACTTGTGCGGGGACCGGATGACGGTGAAGCGGTGCTTCTCGGTGGGGAGCGGGATCGGGCCCTTGATGCGGGCCTGGGTGCGCACCACCGTCTCGACGATCTTCTTCGTCGACTGGTCGATGACCTCGTGGTCGTAGGCCTTCAGGCGGATGCGGATCTTCTGCTCAGCTGCCATGTCTGGTCACACTCGTCTTTCGGGCCGCAGCCCGTGATCGGGGAACACGTTCGATTGCCAAGGAGCGGGGGCCGCTCGGGCCGGACGACGACGATAGTCGGGCGCACCGGGGGCGCACCAATCGACGGTGCCCGGACGCGCCACGACCGGACCCGAGGGCCCGGTCGTGGTCGCAGCGTCGAGGACTACTTGATGATCTTGGTCACCCGGCCGGCGCCGACGGTGCGGCCACCCTCACGGATGGCGAAGCGCAGGCCCTCGTCCATGGCGATGGGGGCGTGCAGCTGCACCGTCATCTCGGTGTTGTCGCCGGGCATGCACATCTCGGTGCCCGCGGGCAGCGTGATGGAGCCGGTGACGTCGGTGGTCCGGAAGTAGAACTGCGGCCGGTAGTTCGAGAAGAACGGCTTGTGACGGCCACCCTCCTCCTTGGACAGCACGTAGACGTTCGCCTCGAAGTCGGTGTGGGGGGTGATGGAGCCCGGCTTGGCGAGGACCTGGCCGCGCTGCACCTCCTCCTTCTTCGTGCCCCGGAGCAGCGCCCCGATGTTGTCGCCCGCCTGGCCCTCGTCGAGGAGCTTGCGGAACATCTCGACGCCGGTGCAGGTGGTCTTCTGCGTGTCCTTCAGACCGACGATCTCGATCTCGTCGTTGGTCCGGATGATGCCCTGCTCCACCTTGCCGGTCACCACGGTGCCGCGGCCGGTGATCGAGAACACGTCCTCGATGGGCATCAGGAAGGGCTTGTCGAGGTCGCGCACGGGCTCGGGGACGTAGGCGTCGACCTGAGCCATGAGCTCCATGACCGCGTCCTGCGCCGCGCTGTCGCCCTCGAGCGCCTTGAGGGCCGACACCTTGCAGACGGGGACGTCGTCACCGGGGAACTCGTACTCGTTGAGCAGCTCGCGGACCTCGAGCTCGACGAGCTCGAGCAGCTCCTCGTCGTCGACCATGTCGACCTTGTTGAGGGCCACCACGATGGCGGGCACGCCGACCTGGCGGGCGAGCAGCACGTGCTCACGGGTCTGGGGCATGGGGCCGTCGGCGGCGGAGACGACGAGGATGGCGCCGTCGACCTGGGCCGCACCGGTGATCATGTTCTTGATGTAGTCGGCGTGGCCGGGCATGTCGACGTGGGCGTAGTGCCGGTTGTCGGTCTCGTACTCGACGTGCGAGACGTTGATGGTGATGCCGCGCTCACGCTCCTCGGGCGCCTTGTCGATGTTCTCGAAGGCGGTGAAGGAGTTGCCGGCCACGCGGTCCGACAGCGTCTTGGTGATGGCCGCGGTCAGCGTGGTCTTGCCGTGGTCGATGTGGCCCATCGTGCCCACGTTCACGTGCGGCTTGGTCCGCTCGAACTTCTCCTTCGCCATCGTGGCGCTCCTTCTGTGTGTTGCTTGCGATCCCGCCCGAGCGGGGGTTGGTTGGGAACTTCAGGGGGCCGTCCCCGGGCAGTACCGGGGACGACGTTAGTGGTCGCTGCGCTACTGGCCGGTCACCCGGGCGACGATCTCTTCCTGGACGTTGCGCGGGGTCTGCTGGTAGCTGGCGAACTGCATGGTGTAGGTGGCCCGGCCCTGCGTCTTGGAGCGCAGGTCGGTGGCGTAGCCGAACATCTCCGACAGCGGCACCTCGGCGGAGACCACCTGGTTGTTGCCACGCTGCTCCATCTTGCCGACCTTGCCGCGGCGGGAGTTCAGGTCGCCGATGACGTCGCCCATGTAGTCCTCGGGGGTCACCACCTCGACGCCCATGATGGGCTCGAGCAGCACGGGGCTGGCCTTGCGGGCGGCCTCCTTGAACACCTGGATGCCGGCGATCTTGAACGCCATCTCGGACGAGTCCACGTCGTGGTACTTGCCGTCGAGGAGCTCGACCTTGATGTCGACCGTCGGGTAGCCGGCGAGCACGCCCGTGGACATGGCCTCGCGGATCCCGGCGTCGACGGAGGGGATGTACTCCTTGGGGATGCGACCGCCGGAGATCTTGTCCTCGAAGACGTAGCCGCCACCGGGGCCGGTGGTCTCCATGCTGATGGTGACCTCGGCGTACTGGCCCGAGCCGCCCGTCTGCTTCTTGTGCGTGTAGGTGACCTTGTCGACCTTGGAGGTGATGGTCTCGCGGTAGGCGACCTGCGGCTTGCCGACGGTGGCGTCCACCTTGAACTCGCGCATCATGCGGTCGACGAGCACCTCGAGGTGCAGCTCGCCCATGCCCGAGATGACGGTCTGCGCCGTCTCCTCGTCGGTGCGGACCTGGAAGGTCGGGTCCTCCTCGCTCAGCGCGTAGAGGGCCTTCGACATCTTGTCCTGGTCGGCCTTGGTCTTCGGCTCGACCGCGACGTGGATCACCGGATCCGGGAACTCGAGGGACTCGAGCACGATCGGGTTGGACGGATCGGCGAGCGTGTCGCCGGTGCGCGTGTTCTTCATGCCGACGACGCCGACGATGTCGCCCGCGTAGATGGCGTCCTTGTCGTTCATCTCGATGGCGTGCATCTCGAGCAGACGACCGCAGCGCTCCTTGTCGGTGGTGCGCATGTTCATCACCTGGTCGCCCTTGTTGAGCGTGCCCGAGTACACCCGCATGTAGGTGAGCTTGCCGATGTGGGGCATGGTGGCGATCTTGAAGGCCAGTGCCGAGAACGGCTCCTTGGCCGACGGCGCCCGCTGGGCCTCCTCGCCCTTCGGCGTGGTGCCGTCGACGGGCGGGATGTCCACCGGCGAGGGCATGTACCAGCAGACGGCGTCGAGCAGCGGCTGGACGCCCTTGTTCTTGAAGGCGGTGCCGTTCAGGACCGGGACCACGCCGTGGTGGATGCACGCGTTGCGGATCGCGGCGCGGATCTCCTCGGGGGTCAGCTCCTCCTCCATGAGGAACTTCTCCATGATCCCCTCGTCGGACTCGGAGATCACGTCGATGAGCGCCTGGCGGTACTCGTCGGCCTGCTCCTGGTACTCGGCGGGGATGTCGACGACGTCCCAGCTGGCACCCAGGTCCTCGCCCTTCCAGATCCAGGCCTTCATGGTGACCAGGTCGATGATGCCCTGGTACGCCGACTCGGCGCCGATGGGCAGGTTGACCACGGCGACCTTGGCGTCGAGGCGGTCCTTGATGGAGTCCAGCGCCGCGAAGAAGTCGGCGCCCATGCGGTCCATCTTGTTGACGAAGCACATGCGGGGGACGTTGTACTTGTTGGCCTGCCGCCACACCGTCTCGGTCTGCGGCTCCACGCCGGCCACGCCGTCGAAGACCGCCACGGCACCGTCGAGCACGCGCAGCGAGCGCTCCACCTCGACGGTGAAGTCGACGTGGCCCGGGGTGTCGATGATCTGGATGCGGTGCTCGGTGCCGTTGACCGTGTCGGTCCAGAAGCACGTGGTGGCCGCGGAGGTGATGGTGATGCCCCGCTCCTGCTCCTGGACCATCCAGTCCATGGTGGCGGCACCCTCGTGGACCTCACCGATCTTGTACGACTTGCCGGTGTAGTAGAGGATGCGCTCGGTCGTCGTGGTCTTGCCCGCGTCGATGTGGGCCATGATGCCGATGTTGCGGGTGCGATCGAGGGGGTACTGGGCCATGTCGTCTCTCTGGCTCGGTGGTGTCGGGGGTCGGACGGTCGGAACGGGGGGCCGTCCGGCTCGGACGGCGGTGGGCACTACCAGCGGTAGTGGGCGAAGGCCTTGTTGGACTCGGCCATCTTCTGCAGGTCGTCCTTGCGCTTGACCGACGCACCGATGCCGTTGGAGGCGTCGAGCAGCTCGTTGGCCAGGCGCTCCGACATGGTGCGCTCACGGCGCTGGCGGGAGTAGCCCACGAGCCAGCGGATGGCCAGCGTGTTCGCCCGGCGGGGTCGGACCTCGACGGGGACCTGGTAGGTGGCGCCACCGACACGACGGCTGCGGACCTCGAGCTGGGGACGGACGTTGTCGACCGCCCGCTTGAGGGTGGCGACGGGGTCGGAGCCCGTCTTGGCCTCGATGACCGACAGCGCGTCGTAGACGATCTTCTCGGCGAGCGATCGCTTGCCCCGCTGCAGGACCTTGTTCACCACCTGGGTGACCAGCACGGAGCGGTAGACGGGATCCGGGTTGAGCTCCCGGCGCTGGGCGGGACCCTTGCGCGGCATGGCTTACTTCTCCCTCTTGGCGCCGTAGCGGCTACGGGCCTGCTTGCGGTCGCGGACGCCCGAGGTGTCGAGCGTGCCGCGGATGATCTTGTACCGGACGCCGGGGAGGTCCTTCACACGACCGCCTCGGACCAGCACGATGCTGTGCTCCTGGAGGTTGTGCCCCTCGCCGGGGATGTAGGCCGTGACCTCGATGCCGGAGGTGAGCCGGACGCGGGCCACCTTGCGGAGCGCCGAGTTCGGCTTCTTCGGGGTGTTCGTGTACACGCGGGTGCAGACGCCCCGGCGCTGGGGAGCGCCCTTCAGCGCCGGGGTCGACTCCTTGCGGCGCTTGGACTGGCGGCCCTTGCGGACCAACTGCTCGATGGTGGGCACGACGAACCTCTGGGCTTTCGGTGAAACGTGACGACGTTGCCTGCGCTGCGGATGCCGGGTGCGCGAGGGGACCCGGATGGCGCAGAAACGAGGGCCAACGCTAGTGGTGCCCCCCGACGGGGGACAAGTTGGATCCGGGGCGGCGGCACGGTGCGGACACCGGGCCGCCGCCCCGGACGGGATCAGACGGCCGACTCGCCGCCGGTCATGAGGTCGATGATCTCGCTCTCACGGGCCGACGGGTCGTCGATGTTGGCGAGCCACTCCGCCGCGGACTGTCCGGAGTCCGACGACCAGTACTCGAGGGGCTGGTAGTCGGGTGCGGTCACCGCGACGTCGCGGTACTCCATCTTGCCCGTGCCGGCGGGGATGAGCTTGCCGATGATGATGTTCTCCTTGAGGCCGAGCAGCGAGTCGCTGCGCGACCCGATGGCGGCCTCGGTGAGCACCCGGGTGGTCTCCTGGAAGGAGGCGGCCGAGAGCCACGAATCGGTGGCCAGCGAGGCCTTGGTGATGCCCATCAGCTCGGGGCGACCGTCGGCGGGCTTGCGGCCCTCGGTCACCATCTGGCGGTTCACCTCGGCGAAGACCCGCGAATCGACCCGCTCCCCGGGGAGGAAGTCGGTGTCGCCGGGCTCCTGGATGGCGACCCGGCGGGTCATCTGTCGGACGATCAGCTCGATGTGCTTGTCGTGGATGGACACGCCCTGGTCGCGGTACACCTTCTGCACCTGGTCCACCAGGTACTGCTGGGTGGCCCGCACGCCCTTGATCTCCATGAGCTCCTTGGGATCGCGGGGGCCCTCGACCAGCGCGTCGCCGGCCGTGACCTCGTTGCCGTCGGCCACGATGGCCTCGAGCCGCGACTCACGGGGGATGGAGTAGACGTCCTCGGTGCCGTCGTCGGCCACGATGACGATGACGCGGCCCTTGGCGTCGTCCTCGCCGATCCGGATCACGCCGGAGGTGCGGGCCAGGATGGCCCGGTTCCGCGGCGTGCGAGCCTCGAAGAGCTCGACGACCCGGGGCAGACCGCCGGTGATGTCACCGGAGGCACCGGCGATGCCGCCGGTGTGGAAGGTCCGCATGGTGAGCTGCGTGCCGGGCTCGCCGATGGACTGGGCGGCGATGACGCCGACCGCCTCGCCCACCTCGATGGCCTTGCCGGTGGCCAGCGACATGCCGTAGCTGGCCGCCGAGATGCCGAGCTCGCTCTCGTCGGTGAGCGGCGAGAGGACGCGGACGCGGTTGACCGTGGGGTCGTCCCGCAACGCCACCATGGTCTCGAGGTCGACGATGGTCCCGGCCGGGTAGGTGGTCCCGTCGGCCAGGGTGATGTCGTCGGCGAGGGTCCGACTGAAGAGCTTGGTCTCCAGGTAGCTGCGCTTGGCCGCGGTGTCGGGCTGGACGTCCTCGATCCAGATGCCACGCACCGACGCGCCCGAGGCGAAGGGATCCTCGTTGTTGATGATGAGCTCCTGGGCCACGTCGACGAGACGACGGGTCAGGTAGCCGGAGTCAGCGGTCCGCAGCGCCGTGTCGACGAGGCCCTTGCGGGCACCCGGCGTGGCGATGAAGTACTCGAGGACGTCGAGGCCCTCGCGGAAGTTCCGCTTGATGGGCCGCGGGATCATGTCGCCTCGGGGGTTGGCCACCAGGCCTCGCATGCCGGCGATCTGGCGGACCTGCATCATGTTCCCTCGGGCACCCGAGCCCACCATCATCTCGATGGGGTTGAACTGCTGCCGCTCGAGCACCTCCTGCATGGCCTTGGTGACCTCGGTGGTGGCCTCCGACCAGATCTCCACCTCCTTCTGGATGCGCTCCCCGTCGGTGATGATGCCGCGTCGGAACTGCTTCTCGACCTTCTCCGCCTCGGCCTCGTGGCGCTCGAGGATGGCGCCCTTCGACTCGGGGGTCTTCACGTCGTTGATCGAGATCGTGATGCCCGAGCGCATGGCGAAGTTGAAGCAGAGGTTCTTGATGGCGTCGAGGGAGCGCGAGACGACGGCCTTCGGGTAGTCGGATGCCAACCGGTCGACGATGCGCGACATGCCGGCCTTCTTGATGACCTCGTTCTGGTAGCCGAAGCCCTCGGGCAGCGTGGCGTTGAAGAACAGCCGCCCGGCGGTGGTGGTCACGTAGGTGACCGTGCCGTCCTCGCCCTCCTGCCGCAGGTCGGGGAACTCGTCGCCGCGGTAGGTGATGCGGGCGTGCAGGTCGAGGTCGCCGGCCTCGTAGGCCCGCTCGACCTGGTCCATCCGGCGGAACACGCGGCCCTCGCCGACGCCGCCCTCGACCAGCTCGGTGAGGTAGAAGGCACCGATGATCATGTCCTGGGTGGGCGTGACCAGCGGACGGCCGTGGGCCGGCGAGAGCACGTTGTTGGAGGACAGCATCAGGACCCGGGCCTCGGCCTGCGCCTCGGCCGAGAGGGGCAGGTGCACGGCCATCTGGTCGCCGTCGAAGTCGGCGTTGAAGGCGGTGCACACCAGCGGGTGGAGCTGGATGGCCTTGCCCTCGACCAGCACCGGCTCGAAGGCCTGGATGCCGAGGCGGTGCAGCGTGGGCGCACGGTTGAGCAGGACGGGATGCTCGCGGATGACGTCGTCGAGCACGTCCCACACCTGGGGCCGGCGCCGCTCGACCATCCGCTTGGCCGACTTGATGTTCTGCGCGAGCTCACGGTCGACCAGCGTCTTCATGACGAACGGCTTGAACAGCTCGAGGGCCATGAGCTTGGGCAGGCCGCACTGGTGCAGGCGCAGCGTGGGGCCGACCACGATGACCGAGCGGCCGGAGTAGTCGACGCGCTTGCCCAGCAGGTTCTGGCGGAAGCGGCCCTGCTTGCCCTTGAGCATGTCGGAGAGCGACTTCAGCGGGCGGTTGCCCGGGCCGGTGACGGGGCGGCCGCGACGGCCGTTGTCGAACAGCGCGTCGACGGCCTCCTGGAGCATGCGCTTCTCGTTGTTGACGATGATCTCGGGAGCGCCGAGGTCGAGCAGTCGCTTGAGGCGGTTGTTCCGGTTGATGACCCGGCGGTACAGGTCGTTGAGGTCGGACGTGGCGAAGCGGCCACCGTCGAGCTGGACCATGGGGCGCAGCTCCGGCGGGATGACCGGCACGACGTCGAGGATCATGGCCCGGGGGTCGTTGATCCGGTTGCCGGCGTCGTCGCGGCGGTTGAAGTCGGAGACGATCTTCAGCCGCTTGATGGCCTTCTGCTTGCGCTGGGCCGACAGGGGCTTGCCGCCGTCGGGCGGGTCGATGAGGTCGCGGAGCTTGATCTCCTCCTCGTCGAAGTCCAGCTCGTCGATCAGCTTCTTGATGGCATCGGCGCCCATGCCGCCGTCGAAGTACTCGCCGAAGCGGTCCTTCAGCTCGCGCCAGAGCATCTCGTCCTCGATGATCTGGCGGGCGAAGAGGTCGCGGAACTCGTCCCACACCCGGGTGAGCAGGTCCAGCTCGGACTCGTAGCGCTCACGGATGGCGGCCAGGTCCTTCTCGGCGGCCTTGCGGCGCGCCGTGATGTCGCTGTCCTTGGCGCCCTCGGCCTCGAGCGCCTCGATCTCGCGCTCGAGCTCCTCGTGACGTCGGGCCAGCTCGACCTCGCGCTCCTGGGCGATCTCGTCGCGCTCGGCCAGCAGCTCGGCCTCGAGGCTCGGCAGGTCCTGCTGGCGACGGTCCTCGTCGACGCGGGTGACGAGGTTGGCGGCGAAGTAGATGACCTTCTCGAGCTGCTTGGCCTTCAGCTCCTCACGGGGCGTGGTGCCCATGAGGAGGTAGGCGAGCCACGAGCGGGTGCCGCGCAGGTACCAGATGTGCACGGCGGGCGCCGCCAGCTCGATGTGGCCCATGCGCTCGCGGCGCACCTTCGACCGCGTCACCTCGACGCCGCAGCGCTCGCAGATGATGCCCCGGAAGCGCACCCGCTTGTACTTGCCGCAGTAGCACTCCCAGTCCTTGGTCGGACCGAAGATCTTCTCGCAGAAGAGCCCGTCCTTCTCCGGCTTGAGCGTGCGGTAGTTGATGGTCTCCGGCTTCTTGACCTCGCCGTTCGACCACATGCGGATGGAATCCGCGGTGGCCAGCCCGATCTTGAGCTGGCCGAACTGGTTCACGTCCAACATCGCGTGCGTCCTCTTCTCTCTCAGCCTCGGGCGGCGCGCTCGGCCTGGCGGCGAGCGTCCTCTTCGTCGGAACCGCGCTCGGGGCGGGACAGGTCGATGCCCAGCTCCTCGGCCGCACGGAAGTAGTCCTCGTCGAGCTCGCGCATCTGGATCTCCTCGCCCGTCTTGGAGAGGACCTCGACGTTGAGGCAGAGCGCCTGCATCTCCTTGATGAGCACCTTGAAGCTCTCGGGGATGCCCGGCTCGGGGATGTTCTCGCCCTTGACGATCGCCTCGTACACCTTGACGCGGCCGAGCGTGTCGTCGGACTTGATGGTGAGCAGCTCCTGGAGGCAGTAGGCGGCGCCGTACGCCTCGAGGGCCCAGACCTCCATCTCACCGAAGCGCTGGCCGCCGAACTGGGCCTTACCGCCGAGCGGCTGCTGGGTGATCATCGAGTAGGGGCCGGTGGAGCGGGCGTGGATCTTGTCGTCCACCAGGTGGGCCAGCTTCAGGATGTAGGCGTAGCCGACCGTGACGGGGTTGTCGTAGGGCTCCCCGGTGCGGCCGTTGTAGAGCTGCACCTTGCCGTCGTCGCCGATCATCCGGCCGCCGTCGCCGTACTCGGGGAACGGCGACTCGGGACGGAGCTGCTTGAAGATGGTCTGGATGGTCGGGTGCTTGCCCGCCAGCTCGGTCTCGTCCCACTTGGCGCCGTCGAAGACCGGCGTGGCGATCAGCGTGGACGGCCGCGTGCGGGGACGCGTCTTGCGCTCGATGCCGCGCTCGGGCTCCTCGCCGATGAAGTCGTCGTCGTGCTCCCAGCCCCAGCGGGCCGCGTAGCCCAGGTGGGTCTCGAGCACCTGGCCCACGTTCATGCGGCTCGGCACGCCCAGGGGGTTGAGGATGACGTCGACCGCGGTGCCGTCGGCCAGGTACGGCATGTCCTCGATCGGGAGGATCTTGGAGATGACGCCCTTGTTGCCGTGGCGGCCGGCGAGCTTGTCGCCCACGGAGATCTTGCGCTTCTGGGCGACGTAGACCCGGACCAGCTGGTTGACGCCCGGGGCCAGCTCGTGGCTCTCGTCACGGCTGAAGACCTTCACGTCGATGACCTTGCCGACCTCGCCGTGGGGCACCTTCATGGAGGTGTCGCGCACCTCGCGGGCCTTCTCGCCGAAGATGGCCCGCAGCAGGCGCTCTTCGGGCGTGAGCTCGGTCTCGCCCTTGGGCGTGACCTTGCCGACCAGCACGTCGCCGGGGCCGACCTCGGCGCCGACCCGGATGATGCCCCGCTCGTCGAGGTCGGCGAGGATCTCGTCGCTGAGGTTCGGGATGTCCCGGGTGATCTCCTCGGGGCCCAGCTTGGTGTCGCGGGCGTCGACCTCGTGCTCCTTGATGTGGATCGACGTCAGCACGTCGTCCTTCACCAGGCGCTCCGAGAGGATGATGGCGTCCTCGAAGTTGTAGCCCTCCCACGGCATGAAGGCCACGAGCAGGTTCTTGCCCAGGGCCAGCTCACCGTTGTGGGTGGAGGGCCCTTCGGCCAGGACGTCGCCCTTGGCCACCTTCTGGCCCTCGGAGACGATGGCCTGCTGGTTGATGCAGGTGTCCTGGTTGGAGCGCTCGAACTTGTGGAGCCGGTAGGTGACCTTGCCGGCCTTGCGGTACTCCACCGTGATGGCCCGGCCGTCGACCTCGGTCACCACGCCGTCGTCGACGGCGAGGATCATGTCGGCGGCGTCGCGGGCGGCGCGGCCCTCGATGCCCGTGCCGATGAAGGGCGCCTCGGCCTTGACCAGGGGCACGGCCTGCCGCTGCATGTTGGCGCCCATGAGCGCCCGGTTGGCGTCGTCGTGCTCGAGGAAGGGGATGAGGGCGGTGGCCACCGAGACGATCTGCTGGGGCGACACGTCCATGAGCTGGACCTCGTCGGGGCTCACCGAGGAGATCTCGGTGGTGGCGCCGAGGAAGACGTCGCGCTCGAGCTGGAGCTTGAGGTCCGACAGCGAGGCGGCCTGGGGCGAGCGGCGCACCAGGACGCGGTCCGCCTTGAACGTCCCGTCGGGGTTCAGGGGCGCGTTGGCCTGGGCGACGACGTACTCCTCCTCCTCGTCCGCGGGGAGGTAGACGATGTCGTCGGTGACGCGGCCGTCGATGACCTTGCGGTACGGCGACTCGATGAAGCCGAACTCGTTGACCCGGGCGTAGGTGGCCAGGCCGCCGATGAGGCCGATGTTCGGGCCTTCCGGCGTCTCGATGGGGCACATGCGGCCGTAGTGGCTGAAGTGCACGTCGCGGACCTCGAAGCCGGCACGCTCACGGCTGAGGCCGCCGGGGCCCAGGGCGTTGAGGCGTCGACGGTGGGTCAGCCCCGAGAGCGGGTTGACCTGGTCCATGAACTGGGAGAGCTGGGAGGTCCCGAAGAACTCCTTGATGGCTGCCACCACGGGGCGGATGTTGATGAGCGTCTGGGGCGTGATGGCCTCGACGTCCTGGGTGGTCATGCGCTCACGGACCACCCGCTCCATGCGGGACAGGCCGATGCGGACCTGGTTCTGGATGAGCTCGCCCACCGAGCGGATGCGCCGGTTGGCGAAGTGGTCCTGGTCGTCGAGGCGGTAGCCGGGCTCGCCCGCCGCCAGGTTGAGCAGGTAGGTGCAGGAGGCCAGCACCTCGCAGCGGCTGAGCACCGACTGGTCGGCGGCGGGGCGGTCGAGCAGCGGCTCGCCGTCGATGTTGGCGCCGGTGAGCATGGGGAACAGCTCGGCGAGGCGCTCGATCTCGGGGCCGAGCTTGCGGTTCAGCTTGTAGCGGCCCACCCGGCTGAGGTCGTAGCGGCGGCTCTCGAAGAAGGCGTTGCGGAAGTAGGCGCGGGCCGAGTCGATGGTCGGCGGCTCGCCGGGCCGGGCCTTCTTGTAGATCTCGATGAGCGCGTCCTCACGGGTGGGGAACAGCTCGCGGTCCTTCTCCCACTGCCCCTCGAGGAAGTGGAAGTGCCGGACGAACGCCTCGAGGAAGCCGGGCGCGTTCTCCTCGTCGTAGCCCAGCGCCCGGAGGAGCACGAAGATGCTGAGGCGACGCTTGCGGGCCACCCGGGTGCCGGCCGTGACGTCCTTGCCGGGCTTCTGCTCGACGTCGAACTCGATCCACTCGCCGCGGTAGGGGTGGATGGTGCCGGTGACCAGCTGGTGCTTGGAGAGGTTCCGCAGCCGGAACCGCTCACCGGGCTGGAAGATGACGCCGGGGGAGCGAACGAGCTGGGAGACCACCACGCGCTCGGTGCCGTTGACGATGAAGGTGCCCTTCTCGGTCATCATCGGGAAGTCCCCCATGAAGACCGTCTGCTCCTTGATCTCACCCGTGTTCTGGTTGACGAAGCGGGCCCGAACGAACACCGGGGCGGAGAAGGTCATGTCCTTCTCCTTGCACTCCTCGACCGTGAACTTGGGCGGTGGCCGCAGGTCCTCGTCGTCGGGGTCGAACTCCAGCTCCAGCGACAGCGTCTCGGTGAAGTCCTTGATCGGGCTGATGTCGCGGAAGGCCTCGGCGAGGCCCTGGTAGAGGAACCAGTCGAAGGACTTGCGCTGGATGTCGATCAGGTCGGGCAGGTCGAGGACCTGGTCCAGGTTCCCGAACGAATAGCGATCCCGGATGGCATTGCGGGCAGAGGACAAGGACCTACTCCTCGAGGGCGTGGTGGTCGAGCTGGGAAAGGAGCTCAGGTGCCCGGGCGCGCGTCACCAGCACTCAGGGTGCGACGACGGTCGGGGGCAGCACGGCAACCGGACAGCTTAGGGACGCGCGCACGGCGCGATCAACCCAGCCCCCGGGCCGCGCGCCCGGATCGCCGCAAGATAAGCCCCACGCCCCCTTCGGTCAAGCGTTCCGTGCCCGGACGCGCCACGAGCGGAGGGTCGCCCCTCCGCTCGTGGTCCGTGCGCTCGGGCGCGGTCGGGACTACTTGACCTCGACCTTGCCGCCGGCGGCCTCGATGGCCTCCTTGGCCTTGTCGGCCTCGTCCTTCGAGACGCCCTCGAGGACCGGCTTCGGGGCGCCCTCGACGAGGTCCTTGGCCTCCTTGAGGCCCAGGTTCGTGAGGCCGCGGACCTCCTTGATGACCTGGATCTTCTTGTCGCCGGCGTCGGTGAGGATGACGTCGAACGACGTCTTCTCCTCGGCCTCCTCGCCACCACCGCCACCGGCGGCGGGGCCGGCCACGGCCACGGCGGCCACGGGGGCCGCGGCGGAGACCTCGAACTTCTCCTCGATGGCCTTCACCAGCTCGTAGGCCTCGACGAGGCTCAGGTTGGAGATGGACTCCAGCAGATCGTCAACCTTGGACATGTCAGTTCTCGCTTTCGGTGTCGGCCGCATCCTCGGCCGCGTCGGTGGTGGTCTGGTCGTCCGCGGGCTGTTCGGCAGCCTCGGGAGCGGTCGCCTCGTCGGCGGCGTCGGCGGGTGCCTCGGCCTCCTCGGCGGCGGGAGCCTCTGTGCTTTCGCCTGAGTGGCTACCGTCGCCACTCAGGACCGAAGAGGCGTCGTCGACGACGGGGGCATCCCCCGCGAAGACGTTGGCGTCGATGCAGGCCTGGAGCGCGTAGGCGAGGCTGCGCCCGACGCCGCTGATCACGCTGGCGAGGCCACGGGCATTGCCGTTGACCGCGCCGGCCAGGCGGGCGTAGATCTCGCTCGCCGTGGGCAGCGAGGCCAGGGCCTTGGCGCCCTCGGCGTCGAGGACCTTGTCGCCGAGCACGCCGCCCTTGAGCACCAGCAACGGCTGGCCCTTGGCGAACTCGGTCACGGCCTTGGCCACCGTGGCGATGTCGCCGGGCGTGCCGTCGGCCTTCGTCGAGATGAACGCCAGCGCGGTCGGACCGGTCAGGGCGTCGTCGAGCTCGATGCCGAGCTCGCGGGCCGCGATCCGGACCAGGGTGTTCTTGTACACCTTGTACTCGCCGCCACCCGGCCGCATCGCGGCGCGGAGCTGGGCCAGCTCGCCGACGGTCAGGCCGCGGTACTCGGTGAGCAGGACCGCGTCGGCTGCCTCCAGCTTGCCGCGGACCTCCTCGACGACCGCCACCTTCTCGGGTCGTGGGTTCTCCATGTGCTGCACCTCCCTTCTGTGTCGTCGCCGCACCTGACGGTGCGGACCGGGTGAGCGGTTCCCCACCCGGGTTTGTCGTTGCGCCGCACCGTCACATCGCTGCTCCGGTGCGGACCGGGCGGAGGCTTCCGCTCGGGTTTCGGTGAGCACACCGGTCCGTGAACGGACCGAGGCGCTCGCACGACCGCGCGAGCGCCTCTGGGAGCCAGGGGTACTCACCTCGTCTGGCGGGCCGGAGCCCTTTCAGCACCTCGGGCCGGGGCCCGGGGCGCACCGGATGTCTGCGGTGCGTGAGATCTTCGGTTGTGGGTCGAGGCTAGCCCTCGGTGCGGGCCGGGTCGACCTTGATGCCCGGGCCCATGGTGGTGGCGAGGGTGACCTTGCGGAAGTACTTGCCCTTGGCGGCGGCCGGCTTGGCCCGCTGCAGCTCGTCGAGCACGGCGGTGACGTTGGCCACGAGGGCCTCGGCGTCGAAGCTCACCTTCCCGACGGGCACGTGGACGTTGCCGTGCCGGTCGGTGCGGTACTCGACCTTGCCGCCCTTGAACTCACCGACGGCCTTGCCGACGTCGACGGTGACCGTGCCGGTCTTGGGGTTGGGCATGAGGCCACGGGGTCCGAGCACGCGGCCCAGCCGCCCGACGAGCGGCATGAGGTCGGGGGTGGCGATGGTGACGTCGAAGTCCAACATGCCGCCCTCGATCTGCGCGGCGAGGTCGTCGGCGCCGACGAACTCGGCCCCGGCCGCCTCGGCCTCGCGAGCGGCGTCGCCGACCGCGAAGACGGCGACCCGGACGTCGGTGCCGGTGCCGGACGGCAACGCCACGGTGCCACGCACCATCTGGTCGGCCTTGCGGGGGTCCACCCCGAGGCGCACGGCCAGCTCCACCGTCTCGTCGAAGTTGCGGTTCGACAGGCTCTTGGCCAGGTCGATCGCCTCGGCGGCGCTGTGGAGGTGCTCTCGGTCGAAGCGCTTCAGCGCGTCGCGGTACTTCTTGCCTGTCGCCATGGTGGCTCCCTCGTGGTTCGGGCCCGGGGGCGAGGTCCTCCCCCGGTGCCGGTGTGCGGAACGGCCGTCAGCTGACGACGCGGATGCCCATGGAGCGGGCGGTGCCGGCGATCTGCGCCTTGGCGGCGTCGAGGTCGTCGGTGTTGAGGTCGGGCAGCTTCGTGCTGGCGATCTCGGTGAGCTGCTGGTCGGTGATCTGGCCGACCACCCCGCGACCCGGAGCGGTGGAGCCCTTCTCGAGGCCGGCGGCCTGGCGGATGAGGACCGGGGCGGGCGGCGTCTTGGTGACGAAGGAGAAGGTGCGGTCCTCGTAGATGCTGATCTCGACGGGGATGATCGTGCCGCGCTGCGCCTCGGTGCGAGCGTTGTACTCCTTGCAGAAGTCCATGATCGCCACGCCGTGGGGGCCGAGCGCGGTGCCCACCGGCGGCGCGGGCGTGGCACCGCCCGCGGGGATCTGGATCTTGACGATGGCGGCGACCTTCTTCTTGGCCATGGGGGTCTCTCTTCTCGACGAACTGGCGCGTCCGGCCAACGGGGCGAACGGCGACGGACAAGTCTGGCCGAGCGCCCTCGCGGGCGGCAAGGCCGGCGGGGCTAGAGCTTCGCCACCTGGGCGAAGTCGAGCTCGACGGGCGTCTCGCGACCGAAGATGTTGACGAGCACCTTCACCTTGAGCTGGTCCGCGTTGATCTCGATGATCTCGCCGCTGAAGTCGGCGAAGGGGCCTTCCTTGACGCGCACGGTCTCGTGGATCTCGTACTCGAGCCGCGGGCGCGTGGAGCGCTTCGGCGCCTCCTCGGACTCGTCCTTGGCCGACAGGAAGTTCTCGACGTCGCGGCGCGGCAGCGGCGACGGCTTGTTGCCCGCCCCGACGAAGCCCGTCACGCCCGGCGTGTTGCGGATGACGTACCACGAGTCGTCGTCGAGCTCGCAGCGCACCAGCAGGTAGCCGGGGAACATCTTCTTCTGGACGACGACCTTCTTGCCGTTGCGGATCTCGTGCACGTCCTCCATGGGGATGACGATCTCGTGGATCCGCTCCTCCATGTTCATGGAGTGCGTGCGCGCCTCGAGGTTCTGACGGACCTTGTTCTCGTAGCCCGACTGCGTGTGCAGCACGTACCAGCGCCCCGGACGGTCGTAGGGGCTCTCGGGCTTCGGCCGGGCCACCTCCTCGAGGAGGTCCTCGGCGTCGACGACCTCGCCGGCCGCGGCCGCGTCGGCGACCTCGGCGTCGTCGGCCGCCGGCTCGGGGGAGGTCGCGACCTCGTCGGCCGGGGCCTCCGGCTCGTCGTTCGGTTCGGTGTGGTCGTCGGTGAGGCTCATCGCTCGCTCAGAGGAACGGGGCCGCCGCCGCGGCGGCCGAGTTGGTGGAAGACGTGCTCGGGAACAGGAAGTCGGTCAGCTGGGCGAACCCGAGGTCGATGACGAAGATGAAGGCCCCCAGGACGACGATCGCCACGAGCACGATCAACGAGAAGCGCAGGGTCTCGGCCCGGGTGGGCCAGGCCACCTTCTTCATCTCCGAGCGCACCTCGCGGGCGAACTGCGCCGGGGAGGTCTTCTCCTCGGTGGCACGCGGCTGGGGCGGGCGCCGATCCCGCGTGGCGACGGGGGACCCGTCCGCGCCGAGCTGACCCGCCCGCTGCATGGCGCGCTTCTGTTCTCGGTTCATGGCCATGTCGACACCAGGATGGGATCAGGGGGTGGTCGGACCCCGTGGAGCAGGGCAGGAGGGACTCGAACCCCCAACCCCCGGTTTTGGAGACCGGTGCTCTGCCAGTTGAGCTACTGCCCTTCGACCGGAAGGCCGCTCCAGCGTAGCAGGGGCGGTTTCCCAGAAGGCCCGCGCACGCTAGCCGGTCCCCGCGGCCCGGCACGAACCCGCGCCGGTACCCGGCGGCCGAGGGCGTCCGAGCGCGAGGCGCGCCCGGGCGAGCGGATGGGTACGTTCCGACCGGTGCGACGACCCCTGCTCCACGCCACTCGGCCGCTGCGCACCACGGCGCGGCGCCGCCGACTCTCCCACGAGCTCTGCCCGGACCGGGTCGCGGTCCGTCGGGGACTCGTCCGCCGCCGGGTCGGTCGCGTCCCCGAGCCGGGCGCCGGGCGCGCCGAGGGCTGGCCCGGGCGGCTCCTCGACGGCGACTGGGACGTCGACGCCGTCGGGATCCCCGCGGCCGGCGAGGTCGCGGCGGGCCCCGGTTCGCCCACCGTCGCGTTCGACCGGCACGGGCGGCCCCTCCTGGTCTCCGGTCGGCTGCCCGCCGACCCCGACGCCGAGGTGTGCGCCGAGGTGGCAGCCCGCCACGAGACGTGGGGAACGTTCTGCCGGGCGGTCCGGGACCACCTGGCGTCCAGCACGCGGGATGGGCGCTCGTACCAGCCGCTCCGCCATCCCGACCTGGCCGGCGCGGCGCACGCCCACGACGAGGGTCCGGTGGCGATGATCCGACCGGTCCTGCCCGATCCGCCGGCACGCGTCCTCGACGTGGGGTGCAACTGGGGCCACTTCGTGGCCGAGCTCGCCGCCGACGGTCATCGGTGCACCGGGATCGACCGGTCCCCGGCGGCCTGTCGCTTCGCCCGCGGCCTGACCCGGGCCGAGGAGCTCGACGTCGAGATCGTCGAGGGCTCCGTCTTCGACCACGACGTCTCGGGCTACGACGTGGTCCTGGCCCTCAACGTGTTCCACCACTTCCTGAAGCGGCCAACGACCCTCCGCGGGCTCGAGGTCCTCCTCGGGCGGATCACCGCCGACACGATCGTGTTCCAGCCCCACTGGCCCGACTACTTCGACGGCGTGCCGGCGGCGTGGGACCCCACCCCCGAGGAGTTCGCCGAGTGGGTCGCCGACCGTTCGGGGACGGCGGTCGACGCACGTCTGGGCGTCGACGACGATCGCCGCCCGCTGTACCTGCTGCGCCGCTGAGCACGTGCCCGGACGCGACGACGGCCGGGGCGGAGCCCGGCCGTCGGGGAGGTTCGTGGTCGGACCGCGGCGACGGCGGCCCGGCGTGGATCAGCGGGTCTCCTTGTGCACCGTGTGGGTGCGGTCCCACTTGCAGTACTTCTTCAGCTCGATGCGCTCACGATCGTTGTTCTTGTTCTTGTTCGTGATGTAGTTGCGGCGCTTGCAGACGGTGCACTCGAGCGTGACGTGGATGCGCTTGTCAGAAGCCATGGGGATCCTCGCGACGAAGGGGACCGGGAGCGGTCCGGAGCCCGATCAGCATAGGGGTCCGGTCGCGACGACCGCCACCCGAGCCCGACGCGGCACGGGACGTCACTGCTCCCAGGGCCGCCAACGGTCGGTGCGCCCCGCCGCCCGACGGTACCGGGGGTCGAGGGCCAGGAGCCCCTGCACCCGTCGGTTCCACCACCGCGGCAGCGCGGGGAGCGGGCGCAGGACCTCCACGAAGAGCGTCACCCGCTCGACGCTCGACCGGTTCCACGCCGCGTGCGGTCGGGTGTCGTCGAAGAGGATGCCGACGCCGTCCTGGTAGGGGACCTCGCGTCCGCCCACCTCGAGCGCCGCACCGAGCGGGCAACGGACCCCGAGGTGGTAGCGGAGCACCCCCGCGTTGGGCCCGCGGTGCTCGGGCAGCTCGGTGCCCGGCTCCATCACCGACCACAGTGCCGACCAGAGCCCCGGCACCCGTCCCAGCGCCGCGAGGGTGAGCGGGAACGAGCGGACCAGCTCGGTGACCGGACGACCGCGAGCCACCAGCAGCCCGGCCCGCCACGGACCCACGTTGCCCTGGTGCTCGTCGATGACCTCCTCGATGCGTGGGAGCTGACCACCCCCCTCGACGAACGCGTCCCACTCGGCCCGGACGTCGGGCCAGGCGCGCTCGAGCTCGCGGTTCCAGACGAGGTCGTCGGTCGGCCGCGGGTTGGGGGCGTCGCGATCGGGCGCGATGCGCCCGATCCACGCGTTGTTCCCGGCGACCACCCGGCCCAGCACGGCCTCGGCGATCGGCGCCGGGCTCACCCGAGTGCGATGCCGTAGAGCCGCGCCGCGTTCCCGCCGGCGATGGCCTGCTGGTCCGCCGAGGGCAGGCCCCGCACCGATTCGGCCAGCATCGCCGTCGTGCCCGGGTACTTGGCGTCGGGATGCGGGAAGTCGGACGCCCAGATGATCCGGTCGGCCCCGACCAGCGGGGACCGGGCCGTGAACTCGATCGTGGACTCGTCGGCGTCGAAGCTGATGTAGCACTGGCGGCGGAAGTACTCCGACGGCTTCAGCTCCAGCCACGGCACGTCCCAGCCGTACATCTCGACGTGGTGGTCCAGCCGCTCGAGCCACGGCACGATCCACCCGCCGTTCGACTCCAGGAACGCCACCTGCAGGCCCGGGTGCCGCTGCAGCACCCCGCCCGCGGTCATGAAGGTGACCGCCGTCATCATGTCGACGGGGTTCCCGATCATCTGGGTGAAGAAGATGTTGTCCGAGCCGAAGTCCTCCTGGTCCTGGACGGGGAGGTCCGAGGAACCCAGCTGGTGCAGTCGGAGGCCACGGATGGCGCCGGGGAGGTCGGCCGAGCACAGGGGGTGCATGCCCACCGGCAGGCCCACCTCCTCGGCCGCGGTCCAGATGGGCTCGTACACCTCGTGGTTCAGGTGCTTGAAGTCCATGGCCGGGTTGGGTCGGACCTGGACGCCGACGATGTGGGGCAGGTCGGCCACCCGACGGATCTCCGCGGCGGCCCGGACCGGGTCGAGGTGCGGGAGGATCGCCACGCCGTGCAGTCGACCCTGGCCGTCGGCGCACAGGTCCGAGAGCCAGTCGTTGTAGGCCCGGCACTGCATCTCGGCGAACTCGATCGAGCGCAGGGACTGGAAGGTCAGCAGCATCGTGGGGTACAGGACCGAGTGGGCGATCCCGTCGCGCTCGATGGCTCGCACCCGGGCCGGCCCCTCCCAGCAGTGGGCGGGCAGGTCGATGTAGCTCAGCTCGCCGCTGTGGGAGGCGATCCGCTCCTCGTCGCTCTGCCCGCCGGCACCGGCCAGCGCCATGACCGCGGCCTCCATGCGCATGTCCTCGAGGGTCAGCCACTCGACGCCCTGGTCGTCGCGGCGGACCTGCCACACGGTGTCCTTGAACGCGGCAGGGGCGTAGTCGACCAGCGCGGTGGGCGGCTCGAGCAGGTGGCCGTCGGCGTCGACGAAGGTGAGGTCGGTGGTGGTCACGAGGCCTCCTCGGCCAGGTCGACGCCCTCGGCCCGAGCCTGGTCGTCGAGGAGCGGGTGCTCGGCCCGCGACAGCATGTCGAGCAGGCTCAGCGGCCGGTCCGGCGGGGTGAAGGGCTTGCGCAACGGGGCGGGGCCGACGTCGACGTGGGTGGCCCGGGCCCGCAGCGCGCCCACCGTGGCGGCGGCGGGGTCGATGTGGGCGAACGGGTCGAAGCCGAAGTGGCGCATGGCGTTGCGGTGGGTGATGTTCGCCACGGACTCCGCCGAGAGGCCGCCCAGGTGCCGGGACAGCCGCTCGGGGCTGTGGGGCCAGGTGGAGTCGGAGTGCGGGTAGTCGACCTCGAGGCAGACGATGTCGTCGCCGATGAGGTCGAGAAGCCGCAGGCCGGCCGAGTCCTCGATGAAGCAGGCCAGGAAGTGGTCGCGGAACACCTCGGAGGGCAGCCGGCCGCCGAAGTCGGAGCCCGTCCAGACGCTGTGGTGCTCGTAGACGTAGTCGGCGCGCTCGAGCAGGTAGGGGATCCAACCGATCGAGCCCTCGGAGAGGGCGAAGCGGATGTTCGGGAACGACCGGACGACCCGCGACCACAACAGGTCGGCCGCGGTGTCCATGACCGCGGTGGGCTGGAGGTTCATCATCGTGGTGAAGGGCGCCTCGATGGAGGGCAGCTTCACGGCCGAGGACGAACCGATGTGGAGGCAGACGACCATGGCGTGCTCGTCGCAGGCCCGCCAGAACGGGTCCCAGTGCTCGTTGTGGAAGCTGGGCACGCCGAGCTTCTCGGGGTTCTCCGACCAGGTGACGGCGCGGACGCCGCGGGCCGCCACCCGCCGCACCTCCGACGCCATCAGCTCCGGATCCCAGTACGGGAGCAGCGCCAGGGGGATGAACCGGCCGGGGTGGGCGCCGGCCCACTCCTCGATGTGCCAGTCGTTGTAGGCCTGCAGCACGGCGAGGGCCAGCTCCTTGTCCTCGGTGTTGGCGAAGATCTGACCGCAGAACTGGGGGAAGGAGGGGAAGCAGAGCGAGGCGAGGACACCACCGGCGTCCATGTCCTCGACCCGGGCGTCGACGTCCCAGCAGCCCTTGCGGATCTCGTCGAAGCGGGTGGGTTCGATGCCGTACTCCTCCTGCGGACGTCCGGAGACGGCGTTGAGCCCGAAGTTGGGGATCTCGACGCCCTCGAACAGCCACATCTCCCGGCCGTCGGCCCGCTCGATCACCCGGGGTGCCCGGTCGGCGAACTGCGCCGGGATTCGGCCCTCGAACATGTCGGGCGGCTCCACCAGGTGGTCGTCCACGCTGATGATGACGAGGTCGTCCGCGCGCATCGCGTCGGTCATCGGGTGCCCTCCTGGGTCACGCGGCCCCGCCCCCCACCGGGACGACCGTCCGCAGCCCCTACTTCTACCGCCTCGGGGCCCCTCGCTCCCGATCGCGTCCGGGGCGGCCCGGTCGGGTCGGACGACCCGGCGGGGCCGGAGCGGTGGTGGCGGTCAGACTCGAACTGACGACCCCTCGATTATGAGCCGAGTGCTCTCACCAACTGAGCTACGCCACCGTGACCACCGTGTCGGGGTCGACGACCTCGACCGCACGTGGTGGAGCCCCCTGTCAGAATCGAACTGACGACCTTTTCCTTACCATGGAAACGCTCTGCCGACTGAGCTAAGGGGGCGGGCGCGCCGTCTCGGGCGACCGGGCGGTCACTGTAGCAGCCGACCCGCGGGCGTCCAGCGTCCGGGCCGGTGTCCGACGGGCGTCGGGCGGGCCCTCAAGTCCGCGGTCCCCCGGTGCCGATGGATGCGCGGTGAAGTACGAGCGGCTGGTCATCGAAGCGGGTGAGCACACCTTCGCGCTCGACCTCCATCCCCGGCTCACCGTGGTCGGCGGGGTGGGCCAGCTCGAGCGCGACGGGCTGGTGACCGAGCTCATCGGCTCCCTCGGCAGCGGGCGATCGGGCGTCCACCTCGAGCTGGTGTCCGACGGCGGCGGACGCTTCGCCGTCTTCCGCCCCCACGGTGCGCCGCACCGCGTCGTCGACGTCGACGGGGCCGTGGACGTGACCGCGCAGTTCACCGACCCGAGCGGCCGCGTCGATCTGCTGGGTCGGGTGGGGTTGGACGTGCGGACGGCGCGGGCGACGATGCGCTGCACGGCGTCGGACCTCATGACGCCGACCGAGCGCGACCACCTCATCGGGCGCCTCGCGCAGATCAACCAGAACGAGCTGTGGCTGGCCGCCGACGCGCTGCGCCACGCCCGGGCCGCACTCGACGAGGAGGCGACCTCGGTCGGCTCCAGCGCCGAGGACGCCGAGGTGATCGAGCGGATCGAGCGGCGTCACGCCGACTTCGAACGGCACCAGGCCCATGCCGAGCGCATCCGCCGCGCCACCTACCTGCTGGCCGGCTTCGCCGCCCTCGGCGTGGTGCCCGTGACCATCCGCTTCGGCCGGGTGGCCGCGCTCCCCCTGGTGGCCCTGGCCGCGCTGTCGGTCGTCGTGTCGCTGGTGTCGTGGCGCCGGGCCCTGGCCGCCCAGCGGGCGGAGGAGTCCGCGCTGGCCGAGGCCGGCGCGCAGTCCTACCTGGGGTTCCACCTCCAGCGGGTCAACGGCCTCCTCTCCTCGGACCAGGCCCGCAAGCGGCTCATGCAGGCGGCCGACGAGCACCGGGCCGCCCTCCGGCGCTGGTCGGTCATCGCCGGCGACGTCGACGTCGACTGGGCGCTGCGGCACCGCAGCCAGATCGACGACGCCGTCCGGATCCGCCAGGAGATCACCAGCTCCGGCCGGGTGCCCACCGGCACCGGCAACGGCGAGCAGGCGGCCGAGCTGGCCCACGCCGTGGGGAGCCGTCTGGCCGAGCTCCGACGCCTGGCCGACGGCACCGAGACCTTCCCCGCCATCTTCGACGAGCCCTTCGGCGACATCGACCCCGAGCTCCGACCGGCGCTGCTCGAGCTGTTGGTCCGCTCGGCCGAGCACCAGCAGATCATCCTGCTCACGGCGGACGAGCTCATCTGCTCGTGGGCCCGGCTGGAGGCGATGACCGGCGAGCTCTCGCTGGTCGAACCGGCGCGGGCGATCGTGGACCTCGACGCCCCGACCCCGGTGGTGCAGCGGAGCTGATCGGGCCCGCAGCGCCGCCGTAGTGTCGGCGCCGTGCTCCTCCGACCCGCCGCGCTCGCCGACGCCGAGGCGATCCGCGCGATCTACAACGTCGAGGTCGAGACCTCGACGGTGACCTTCGACCTCGTCGCCCGCACGCCCGAGGCCCAACGACGCTGGCTGGCCGAGCGCTCGGGCGCCCACGCCGTGGTGGTGGCAGAGGTGGACGGCACGGTGGTCGGCTACGGATCGCTCTCGCCGTGGCGGGACCGCCCGGCGTACTCCACCAGCGTCGAGGACTCGGTGTACGTGCACCGCGACCACCACGGCCAGGGCATCGGACGGGCGATCCTCGACGAGCTGGTGGAGCGGGCCCAGGCCCACGGCTTCCACGCCGTGTTCGCCCGCATCGTCGGGGGCCACGAGGCGTCCATCGGGCTCCACGCCGCCGCCGGCTTCGAGGTCGTCGGCCACGAACGCGAGGTGGGCCGGAAGTTCGGCCGCTGGCTCGACGTCATCGTGATGGAACGCCTCCTCGGCTGAACACCAGGTTTCCCGACCCGAAACAAGAGGCATCGCTAGTGTGACGCCCGTCGTCCCGTGTTGGACGGCGGCACTGACCATCGACGAAAGGGCGACGAATGCGGAGTAGACGACTGGCGACCCGGGGCGTAGCGCTGACGCTCGCTCTGGCGCTGACCGCGGCGGGCTGCGGTGACAGCAACGACGACACGGCCTCCGACGAGACCACCACCACCGCGGCGACCGACGAGGGCGGCGGCGAGGGCGGTGCGCTCACGGGCATGCGGGGCACCACGCCGCTGGTCGACCTCGGCGACGACTTCAAGAACAAGATGCTCGAGATCGATCCCGAGCTGACCGACTTCAACTACGGCGCCGAGTCCTACGACGCCGTGATGGTGATCGCGCTGGCCGCCACCGAGGCCGAGACCGACGGCATCGGCTACGCCGAGAAGATCAACGGCATCACCCGTGGCGGCGAGAAGTGCACCACCTTCGCCGACTGCAAGGCGCTGCTCGACGAGGGCAAGGACATCGACTTCGACGGCGCCTCGGGCCCCATGGAGTTCTCCGGCAACGGCGAGCCCACCGAGGCCTCGTACGGCATCTTGGAGTTCGGCACCAACGGTTGCGACAAGACCAAGGAGTGCATCGACAACGACAAGACCGAGTTCGTCAAGGCCACGGCGCCCGAGAGCGCGGACGTCGCCCAGGTGCCCGTCGAGGGCGACCGGGCCGGTGACGGCCAGCTCAAGATCGGCACGCTGCTCCCCAAGACCGGCTCGCTGGCCTTCCTCGGCCCGCCCGAGTTCGCCGGCGTGAAGCTGGCGATCCAGGAGATCAACGAGGCCGGCGGCGTGCTGGGCAAGGACGTCCTCTTCGAGGAGGGCGACTCCGGTGACACCGAGAACAAGGTGGCGCCCAACACGGTGGCCACCCTCCTGGCCGCCGACGTCGACGCCATCATCGGCGCCGCCTCGTCGTCGGTGACCCTGTCGGTCATCGACACCGTGGTGACCGCCGGTGTCGTCATGTTCTCGCCGGCCAACACGTCGAAGAAGCTCTCGAGCTACGCCGACAAGGGCCTGTACTTCCGCAACGCCCCCTCCGACATCCTCCAGGGGCAGGTCCTGGCGGACACCATCATCGGTGACGGCGGCACCAGCGTGTACATCCTGGCGCTCAACGACGACTACGGCACCGGCCTGGCCGAGGACCTCAAGGCAGGCCTCGAGTCCGGTGGCGCCACCGTCGTGGACACCAAGATCTACGACCCGAAGGCGGCCGACTACAGCGCCGAGGTCCAGGCCGTGAAGGACGCCGGCGCCGATGCCGTCGCCCTCATCGGCTTCGACGAGTCGTCGAAGATCCTGGCCAAGATGGTGGAGCAGGGCATCGCGCTCGACACCGTCTACGGCGTGGACGGCAACATGGGCAACGCGCTGGCCGAGAACTTCGAGGCCGGCAAGTGACCTGACCGACTCCGGTCGACCGCAGCGCCCCGGGCCCCGGCCCGGGGCGCTGTCGCGTCCGGGGCGCTTCCGAACGGCGCCGAGCCGGGTGCGCAACCGTCGCCGTCGACGCCGCCGGGGTGCTCAGCCGGCGTTGCGGCTCTTGGCCAGCGTGCCGAGGTAGAGCTCGATGACCTTGGGGTCGTTGAGGAGCTCCTGGCCCGTGCCCGAGTAGGCGTTCGTGCCGTGGTCGAGCACGAAGGCCCGGTCGCAGACCTGGAGGCAGCGTGCCGCGTTCTGCTCGACGATGACGATCGACACGCCCACCTGGTTGATGCGCCGGCAGTTGATGAAGACCTCGTCCTGGAACGCCGGCGACAACCCGGCCGACGGCTCGTCGAGGAGGAGCACCGACGGGCTCATCATCAGGGCCCGACCCATGGCGACCATCTGCCGCTCGCCGCCGGAGAGCGATCCGGCCGCCTGCCCGGCCCGCTCCCCCAACCGCGGGAACAGGTCGCAGACCTCGGCGAAGCGCTGCTCGACCGCCGAGGGCTTGAGGAACGCGCCCATCTCCATGTTCTCCCGCACGGTCAGCGAGGGGAACACGTTCTCGGTCTGGGGGACGAACCCCACGCCCTTGGTGACGAGTGCGTGGGCCGGCAACGACGTGATCGGCTCGCCGTGGAGGGTGACCTCGCCCGAGCGGATCGGGATGAGGCCGAACAGCGCCTTGAGGAAGGTGGACTTCCCCGCTCCGTTGGGGCCGATGATCCCCACCATCTCGCGCTCGTAGAGCTCGAGCGAGCATCCGTTGAGGATGTTGACCTCGGGCACGTAGCCCGCCACGAGGTCGTGGGCGACGAGCAGCGGAGCGCCCGTCGAGCTCGGCACGGATCCGATGCCGGGTTCGCTCACGAGGTTCCTCCCCCACCGAGGTCGGGTGCCAGGTCGCGGTCGTGGTGGGTACCGAGGTAGGCGTCGATCACCGCGGGGTTGGCGCCCACGTCCGCCGGCGGGCCCTCGGCGATGATCCGCCCCTCGGCCATCACGACGACCCAGTCGCTGATGTCGAAGACCATGTCCATGTCGTGCTCGACGAAGATGACGCTGCGTCCCTCGTCGCGCAGCGCCTTCACATGACCCAGCAGCGACTGCTTGAGCGCCGGGTTCACGCCGGCCATCGGCTCGTCCAACATGATCAGCTCGGGGTCGGTCATGAGCGCTCGGGCCATCTCCAGCAGCTTGCGCTGACCGCCCGAGAGGGAGGCCGCGAACTCCTCGCGCATGTGGTCGAGCTTGAAGCGGACCAGCAGCTCGTCGGCCCGTGCGGTGACCTCGGCCTCCTGGGCGGCCCACAGCGGCTTGAGGAGCGAGCTCAGGAAGCGCTCACCCCGCTGGGCGGTGGCGCCGAGCCGCATGTTCTCGATCACCGTGAGCTTGCTGAGCACCTTGGTGAGCTGGAAGGTGCGGACCATCCCTCGGCGGGCCACCTGGTGGGGCACCACTCCCCGCAGGGGCTCCCCGTTGAACGACCACGTGCCCTCCTGCGGCTGGTCGAAGCAGCTCAGCAGGTTGAAGAAGGTGGTCTTGCCGGCGCCGTTGGGACCGATCAGCGCCGTGATGGCCCCGCGCTGGAACTCCACGTGCCCGACGTCGACGGCGGTGACGCCACCGAAGCGACGCACGACGCCGTCGGCGACGACCACCGGGTCGGGCTTCGCCACGCCCACCTCCCGCGGCACGCCCGCCAAGGCGGTGGGGCCGGCGGCGGTCGCGTTCGCGGGCTCAGCGGGCATCGAGCTCGACCTCCCGTCGGTCGCCGAAGATGCCCTGGGGGCGGAACACCACCAACAGCATCAGCGCGATGCCCAGGAACACGAAGGGCAGCACCGCGGCGTTGTCCTCCACCCCGGAGGGGAAGTAGCCGGCCCGCTTGGCCTCGGTCACGACGTTGGTCAGGAAGGCGAAGGCGCCGTACCAGATGATCCCCCCCACCACCGGACCCAGCACCCGGGCCGCGCCGCCCAGGATGAGCGCGGCGTAGGCGATGAAGGTGGTCCGGGTGACGAAGTCGTCGGGCAGCGCCAGGTTCTGGAACAGCGCCAGCACCACCCCACCCATCGCCCCCATGACGCCGCCCAGCACGAGCGCCTGCATCTTGTAGCCCTGGACGTTCTTGCCCAGCGAGCGCACCGCGTCCTCGTTCTCGCGGATCGAGCGCACGACGCGGCCCCAGGGGCTCCGCATCAGGAGGAACGTGAGCAGGGCGAAGGCGCCCACCACGGTCCAGCCGAGCACCATGATCCACAGGTCCTTGCCCAGGTAGCTGAACGGGCCCCACTCGTAGCGGCCGTTGTTCTTGAAGGGGTTGGCCTCGTAGAAGGAGGCGGCGAACCCGTTGATGCCGGAGTTCCCGCCGGCGAAGGCGTCGGTGGCCTCGGAGCGGACGACCAGCCGGATGATCTCGGAGACGGCGATCGTGACGATGGCCAGGTAGTCGCCCCGCAGGCGGAGGGTGGGCAGCCCCATGAGCAGGGCCAGCAGCACCGCCGCGGCCACGCCCACCAGCACACCGAGCCAGAGCGGCCCGCCGTAGCCACCGAGCTGCGAGGGCTGGGCCACGATGGCGGTGCCGTAGGCGCCCACCGCCATGAAGCCGGCCTGACCGAAGTTGAACAGGCCGGTGTAGCCGTAGTGGATGTTGAGCCCCTGGGCGGCCAGCACGTACTGGACCGCCAGCGGTCCGATGCAGCCCGAGATGGTGAGCGTGACGATGTTGCCCCAGTCCATCAGCCGACCCGCTCCCTCCGGCCGAACACGCCCTGGGGGCGGAACATGAGCACCACGATGAGGGCCACCAGGGCACCCACGTTCTTGAGCGACGTGGGGATCCACAGGGTCGAGAGCTGGATGGCGATGCCCAGCACGAAGCAGCCGGCGGCGGCGCCGAAGCTGGTGCCCAACCCACCGAGGGTGATCCCGGCGAACATCAACAGCAGGATGCTCTGGCCCTGCTGGAAGTTGACGGCCTGGTCGAGGGAGTAGAGGACCCCACCCAGCCCGGCCAGGGCGCTGCCCATCACCCACACCCAGCGCACCACCCTCGCGGTGTCGATGCCCGAGGCGGAGGCCAACGGTGCGTTGTCGGCCACGGCGCGCATGGCCTTGCCGAACCGGGCCCGCTGGAGGAAGAGCCCCACGCCGCCCAGCACGATCACCGACAGGACGGTGATCCACACCGCCCGCGGCGGAACGTTCTGGTTGCCGATCGTGAACAGCGGCTCCTGGATGACGTACTGCGAGTACGGCTGGGTCCGGGTGCCGTAGAAGAACTGGAAGATCGCGATCAGCATGATCGACAGGCCGAACGAGACGACCATCAGCGAGAACGGACCGGTGCGGCGTCGCCGCAGGGGTGCCCACAGCCCGGCGTCGACGAGCCCGCCGGCCAGGCCGCAGAGGACCACGGCCGCCAACGCCGCCCAGAGCACCGGCCACCCCGCCTCACGGTTCAGGTACCAGGTGGCAAGGGCCCCGAAGGTGACCATCTCGCCATGGGCGAAGTTGGTGAACTGGGTGGTGCCGTAGATCAACGACAGCCCGATGGCCGTCATGGCGATGATCAGACCCAGACGGATCCCGTCGATCAAGGTGCCCGGGATCTTGTCGATCGTGGTCACCGAGGTGGTGCGGTCCTCGCCGAAGGGGAACAGCAGGGGCTTGCGCTGCCCGGGGTTGACCGTGAAGGACAGTTCGGTCTTGTCGGGAACGGTCAGGCGGACGCCGTCGGGGAGGCTGTCGGTCTGGAGCTCGGCGGTGTAGGCGCCCGGGGCCGGGAGCTCGAGGACGTAGGTGCCGTCGTCGTCGGAGGTGGCCCGACCCACCTCGCGGCCGGACTCGTCCCGGACGACCACCTCGACCCCGGCCACCGGCTCGTTCGCCGCCTCGGGGTTGCGGAACGTGCCCCGAACCGCCTCGCCGTCCTGTGCGGAGGCCGGCGCCGCTGCGACGAGCAGCACCCCGGCGAGCACCGCGAAGCCGGCGATCAGACGAGACAGGACCCGGAGGATCCCGCTCCCTGCTCGGGTCGGTGTGACCGCTGGCATCAGGTCCGGCAGCATAGCCCTGCCCCCCACCCCGACCAGCGCCTCGCACTCGCATTCGCGTCGACAGGTCCGATCGATCCCGCGGCCCGCTCCTCCGCCCGATCAGTCGGCGGAGGTGTCCACCGCCACCGTGCCGTGCCAGGTGGCCAGCGCCTCGGGCGACAGGGGGAACACGGCATGGGGATGCCCGGCCGCGGCCCACACCCGCTCGAAGCGGCTCAGCGACCGGTCGACGAGGACCACCGTCGGGCCGTCGTGGGCCACCGGCGGCACGCCCCCGATGACGTAGCCGGTCGTCGAACGGACGAAGTCCGCGTCGGCGCGCCCGACCGCGCCCACCAGCTCGCCGACCTTGTGGGGATCGACCCGCCGGTCACCCGACGTCACGACCACGACCGAGGCGTCGTCGTCGAGTCGGCGGAACACGACGGACTTGGCGATCTCGGCCACCTGGCAGCCGAGCGCGGCGGCCGCCTCGGCCGCGGTCCGGGCGCTGTCGTCCAACACGACGACCGCCTCGTCGTGGCCGAGCCCCTCGAGGGCGGCGGCGAAGCGTCGAGCCGACGCGGGGAGCTCGTTCACGTGACCTCCGTGATCACCGGGCGGAACCGGAGCGCCCCGCACCGATGGTGCGGGGCGCTCGTCGATGGTGGGCCGGGAAGGATTCGAACCTCCGAAGCCGAAGCGACTGGTTTACAGCCAGTTCCCTTTGTCCACTCGGGCACCGACCCAGGAATCGACGACGATAGCGCCCGCCGGGGTGGGGCGAGAACTCGATAGCCTCGGTCCGCCCCGTCCGCACACACACCCAGGAGCGCCCTCCATGCCCAGCTTCGACATCTCCTCCGAGGTCGACGCCCAGGAGATCCGCAACGCCGTCGACCAGGCCAGCCGCGAGATCGCCAACCGGTTCGACTTCAAGGACACGGGCAGCTCGGTCGAGCTGGGGACCAACGAGATCACGCTCCGCTCGGTGTCCGAGGACCGGCTCAACGCCGTGCGCCAGGTCCTCGAGGAGAAGCTGGTCAAGCGGAAGATCTCGATGAAGGCGCTGTCCTACGGCAACGTCGAGGACGCCGCCGGCGGCACGGTGCGGCAGGTGGCCGCACTGGTCGCGGGCATCTCCAGCGAGAAGGCCAAGGACCTCAACAAGTTCATCAAGGGGCTGGGCCTGAAGGGCATCCAGAGCCAGACCCAGGGCGAGGAGGTCCGGGTCATCGGGAAGAAGCGCGACGACCTCCAGGCCGTCATCACCGCGTGCAAGGAGCACGACTTCGGCATCCCGCTCCAGTTCGGGAACTTCCGGGACTGACTCGGCGGGGCTCAGCGCCACTCGCCGCCGCGGAGCCGGGCGATCCGGTCGGCCGTGGCGGGGTGCGTCGAGAACATCTGCGCCATGCCACCGCCCGATCGACCGCGGAGCGGGTTGACGATGTAGGCGGGCGCCTGGGCGGGGTTGACCGCGGCCGGGATGCGCTGGGCCCCCAGCTCGAGCCGCTCGAGGGCCTGGGCCAACGGCTCGCCCGTGCCCAACAGCCGGGCCGCGAAGGCGTCGGCCTCGTACTCGCGGCTGCGGGAGATGGCCATCTGGATGACGCCGGCCGCCATGGGACCGAGCACCATCAGCAGGAGCGCGGCGAGGGGGTTTCCCCCCTCGCGGTCTCGGTCGCCCCCGCCGAAGAGGGCACCCCACATGGCCATGTTGGCGGCGAACGAGATGCTCTGCGCGATGGCTGCCGCCACCGAGCTGGTGAGGATGTCGCGGTTGCGGACGTGGGCGATCTCGTGCGCCAGCACGCCCCGGACCTGATCGGGCGAGAGCACGTCGAGCAGCCCGGTGTTGATGCAGACCGCCGCGTGCTGGGGGTTGCGGCCGGTGGCGAAGGCGTTGGGCTGGGGGTTCTGGGCGATGTAGAGGCGCGGCATCGGGATCTCGGCCCGCTGGGCCAGGTCGGCGACCATGGCGTGGTACTCCGGCGCCTCGGCCGGACCGACCTCACGGGCCCGGGCTGCCGCGATGGCGAGGCGGTCGCTGAACCAGTAGGCGCCGGCCGTCATGCCCAATCCGAGGACCAGGCCGATGAACAGTCCGCCCCGACCGCCGAGCGCCGAGCCCATGAGCATCATGAGCCCACCGAGGCCGGCGAGCAGGGCGGCGGTCTTGACGTTGTTCTTCATGGCTCCAGTCTCTCCTGCGGGGGGTGCCGTTCCGACGTCGCCAACCGCCGAGCGGGGCGGGGCGTTCCGCCGGGGCTGAGAGCTGCCTCAGCCCGCCGGGCTACTCGTAGTAGCCGGAGTGGATGTACACGCAGGGCACGCCCTGGGTGTGGAACATGTGGACGTTGCGGGGATCGTCCTCGAAGGCCAGCCGGAGGTCGAACCCGAAGTTCCGGAGCTCGCCCACGGTGCGCTGCTTGAAGATCCGGCTGGCCATGTAGTCGCCGAACTCGCGCATGATGAGCAGGTCCCAGCGCAGCCCGTAGCGGTCGAGCCACGCCAGGGTCTGCGGCTGCACCCGGATCGGGCGGGCGGTCAGCAGCACCACCCGGTGCCCCGCGTCGATCACCTCGAGGAGCCGGGCCACCTCGGCGATGAGGTCGTCCTCGCCGCAGGCCCGGAAGAACGCCTCCCAGTCGGGGAACGGGTACTCGATGTAGTGCTGGCGGCCGGCCGCGTCGGACAGCACACCGTCCATGTCGAAGACCACCGCGGGGCCCGCCTCGACCGGTCCCGCCCGCCAGTGCCAGTTGTCGGGAACCTCCGCCATCGGGCCGGAGGCTACCGGTCGGGGCCGGGCCCTCAGTCCTCCTGGGGCGACTCGGCGGCGCGGTGGCGGATCTCCTCGACCACCGACGGATCGGCGAGCGTGGTGGTGTCGCCCAGCGAGCGACCCTCGGCCACGTCGCGAAGCAGCCGACGCATGATCTTGCCCGACCGGGTCTTGGGCAGGTCGGGGACCATCACGACCGTGCGGGGGCGAGCGATGGCCCCCAGCTTGTGGGCGACGTGCTGGCGCACCTCCTCCCCCAGCTCGGGCGTGGCCTCGTTGCCACCCCGGAGGATGACGTAGCCGACGATCGACTGGCCCGTGGTGGCGTCGGTGGCACCGACCACGGCCGCCTCGGCGACGGCCGGGTGGTCGACCAGCGCGGACTCCACCTCGGTGGTCGAGATGCGGTGACCCGACACGTTCATCACGTCATCGACGCGGCCGAGCAGCCAGAAGTAGCCGTCCTCGTCGATCTTGGCCCCGTCACCGGCGAAGTACCGACCCTCGTAGGTCGACCAGTAGGTCTCGCGATAGCGCTCGGGGTCGCCCCAGATGCCGCGAAGCATCGACGGCCACGGCCGGGTCAACGTGAGGTAGCCGCCGCCCTGGCTGATGGGAGTGCCGTGGTCGTCGACCACCTCGGCGCCGATGCCCGGGAGGGGGAACGTGGCCGAACCGGGCTTGGTGGGCACCAGGCCCGGCAGCGGCGTGATCATGTGGCCACCGGTCTCGGTCTGCCACCAGGTGTCGACGATCGGACAGCGCTCGCCCCCGACGTGGGTGTGGTACCACATCCACGCCTCGGGGTTGATGGGCTCGCCCACCGTGCCCAGCAGGCGCAGCGACGACAGGTCGTGGCGCTCGAGCTCCTGGGTGCCCCACTTCATGAAGGTCCGGATGGCGGTCGGGGCCGTGTAGAGCTGGGTGACCCCGTAGCGCTCGACGATGTCCCAGAACCGGTCCTTGGTCCACGAGGCGTGGTCGGGGCCCCGCAGCTCGTCGCGTGGGGTGTCGGGCGTGCCCTCGTACATCACCTGCGACGCACCGTTGCAGAGGGGTCCGTAGACGATGTAGCTGTGCCCGGTCACCCAACCGCAGTCGGCCGCGCACCAGTAGACGTCGGTCTCGGGCTTCAGGTCGAACACGTAGTGGTGCGTGAAGGCGACCTGGGTGAGGTAGCCGCCGGTCGTGTGCATGATGCCCTTCGGCTTGGCCGTGGTGCCCGAGGTGTAGAGGAGGTAGAGCAGGTCCTCGGAGGCCATGCGCTCGGGCGGGCAGTCGGCCGAGGCGGTGGCCATGGCCTCGTGGTACCAGTGGTCGCGGCCCTCGACCATGGGCGGGTCGGTGTGGCAGCGGTCGACGACCACCACGCTCCGCACCGACGGGCAGTGCGCGAGGGCCTCGTCGACGTTGCCCTTCAGCCCGAAGGCGGCGCCACGCCGGTAGCCGGCGTCGGCCGTGACCACGCACACCGCCTCGGCGTCGTTGACCCGGTCGGTGATGGAGTCGGGGCTGAAGCCGCCGAAGATCACCGAGTGCGCCGCCCCGATGCGGGTGCAGGCCAGCATGGCCACCGGCAGCTCGGGGATCATCGGCATGTAGATGGCCACCCGGTCCCCCCGGCGGACGCCGAGCGACTTCAGGACGTTGGCGAAGCGGGCCACCTCGTCGAGCAGGTCGGCGTAGGTCAGGGTGCGGCGGTCGCCCGGCTCTCCCTCCCACCAGATGGCGACCTTGTCGCCGCGGCCCGCCTCCACGTGGCGGTCGAGGCAGTTGTAGGAGACGTTGAGCGTGCCCTCGACGAACCACTTGGCGTCGGGCAGCTGCCAGTCGAGGACGGTCTCGAAGTCGTCGAACCAGGTGACGAAGCGACGAGCCTGCGCGGCCCAGAACGCCTCGAGGTCGGCCTCGGCCGCGTCGTGCAGCGACCGGTCGGCGAGGTTCGCCCCGGCCACGAACTCGGGCGAGGGCGGGAAGGTCCGGTGCTCCCGGTAGTAGTCCTCGATCGTCGGCTCGGACATCGCCGCCCCCTCTGCTCGGGTCGCGCAGTTCTGCGCACGTCTGCTCACGGCCCCGCACCCCCCGGCGCCGGGCCCGCGGGAAGGGTAGCGTCCGGCGCCATGGGTCATTCCGAGCACTACGCACGGGTCCGGGACCGCCTGGTGGCGGAGGCCGCCGACCTGAGCGACGAGGAGGCCGCGGCGACGGTCCCCGCCACTCCCGCGTGGAGCGTGCGCGACGTCTACGCCCACCTCGCCGGCGCGTGCGCCGACGTCCTCGAGGGTCGGCTCGAGGGCGTCACCACCGACCCCTGGACCGAGGCCCAGGTCGCGGCCCGGCGGGGCCGCACGCTCGCCGAGATCACCGAGGAGTGGCAGTCGCTGGCGCCGCGCATCGACGAGCTGGTGGACGCACTGGGCGAGCACATGGATCCCCGGTTCTTCATCGACGCGTGGACCCACGAGCAGGATCTGCGGAGCCTGTGGGGGCGACCGGGTGGGATCGACGATCCGCTGGTGGAGGAGTTCGCCCCGGCGATCGTCAAGGGCATCTGCGTGCGCACCCGTCGCGCCGGGCTCGCTCCGGTCGAGGTCCGCGCCGGCGACGCGGTGAACCGCTCCGCCGACGACCCCGAGGTGCTCCTCGAGGTGGAGCCCTACGAGCTCCTGCGGGGCGTCCTGGGCCGGCGGTCCCGCCGCCAGCTGCGCTCGTGGACCTGGACGGCACCGCCGGGCACCGATCTCGACGCCCACGTCGACGCCCTCCTGGTGTTCGGCATCGCCGACGCCGACCTCGACGACGCTCGCTGAACCCAGCGCGCTCAGGCCGGCGCGTCGAGCGCGGCCGTGGCGGTCGCCACGTGGAGCCGGATCCCGTCCGCGATGGCCGACTCGTCGATGCGCATCAGGTTCGAGTGGCACGAGGGCGCGCTGAGCGAGTCGGCGATGTCGGCCGGGCAGGCACCCAGGAAGTGCATGGCGCCCGGCACCTGCTGGAGGACGTAGCTGAAGTCCTCGGCGCCCATGATCGGGGTGGGCAGCTCGATGTAGCGACCCGGCCCGAGCACCTCGCGGACGACGTCGCGGACGAGTGACACCGGCTCGGCGTGGTTCCGGGTGACCGGGTACCCGGCGCGCAGCTCGATCTCGGCGACGCAGCCGTGCGCCGAGGCGATCTCGCGCACGAGGTGCTCGACGCCCGCCCGCACCTTCGAGCGCGTGGTCTCGCTGACCGTCCGGATCGTCCCGGCCAGCTCGGTCCGCTCGGCGATCACGTTGGTCGTCGTCCCACCCGAGATCCGCCCGACGGTGATGACCGCCGGGTCGAAGGCGTCGACCCGCCGGGTGACGAAGGTCTGCAGTGCCCCGACGATCTCGCAGGCCACCGGGAGGGGGTCGTTGCCGAAGTGCGGCGTCGACGCGTGGGCGCCGCTGCCCCGGACGACGATCTCGAAGTCGTCGGTCGACGCCATGATCGGACCGGCCCGACCCGCCACGAAGCCGGTGGGCACGTTCGGCGAGACGTGGAGGGCATAGGCCGCCGACACGCCGTCGAGCACGCCCTCCTCGATCATCACCGCGGCGCCGCCGAAGCCCTCCTCACCGGGCTGGAACATGAAGCGAACGGTGCCGGCCAGCTCGTCGCGCCGCTCGGCCAACACGTGGGCCGCACCGACGAGCATGGCGACGTGCGCGTCGTGGCCACAGGCGTGGGCCCGGCCCGGCGTGGCACTGGCGAACGGCTCGCCCGACTCCTCGGTCATGGGCAGCGCATCGGTGTCGGCCCGGAGCAGGACGGTCGGCCCGGGCCGGCCCCCCACGAGGTCGGCCACGACCGAGGTGACGGCGCGACCGGTCCGCACCTCGAGCCCCAACGGCGCCAGCGCGTCGAGCACCCGGGTCTGGGTCCGAGGGTTGTCCGTCCCCAGCTCCGGATCCCGGTGGATGGCGCGTCGCAGCTCCACGGCCTCGGCCACCACGTCGTCGAAGCTCGTCGTCACCGTCACCGCGTCACCCCCGTGTCCGGACTCCGCCCCACGCTAGGTGCCCCGCCGGCTGGCGGTCGCCCGCTCCGGGCGACGACGATGGCAGTCGTGGGCCAGGTCGTCGCGGTGGTGAACCAGAAGGGTGGGGTGGGCAAGTCCACGGTGACGCTCGGGCTGGCGTCCGCGGCCGCCCACGCCGGCCACAAGGTCCTGGTCGTCGACGCCGACCCCCAGGGGGCGGCCACCCACGTCCTGGGCCTCGACGTCGGACGGCTGAAGGCCACGCTGCCCGACGCACTCGGTTCGTCGCGGAGCGGGTCGGCCGCCTCGGTGGTCCAGTCCTCGCCGTGGGGGCACCTGGTCGACGTGGTCCCGGCCGGACCGCGGCTGCAGCAGCTCGAGGCCCACCGCAGCGGCCTGGACGGACTCCTGTTCGGTGACGGCGCCGACCGCCTGCGTCGTTCGCTGTCGGGGGTGACGCGTGGCTACGGGGTCGTCCTGGTGGACTGCCCTCCGTCGCTGGGCGCCCTGACCACCAACGCCCTGGTGGCCGCCGACCAGGCCCTCGTGGTGGTCGAGCCGGCCGCGCTGAGCCTCCGTGGTGTCGAACCGGTGGCCGACCTGATCGACGAGGTCTGGGAGCGCCACGGCCGTCGGCTGGACCTCGCCGGGGTCGTGGTCAACCGCGTCCCGGCCCGCGGCCACGACGCCGCGGAGCGCTACGAGGAGCTGGCCCGCTCGGTGGGGCGCAAGAGCGTCTGGGAGCCCACGATCCCCCAGCGCGTCGTGCTGGCCGAGGCCGCCTCGGCCCGTCGTCCCATCCACGAGCTCGGTGCCCGGGCTCGCGACGTCGCCGACGTCTTCGACCAGCTCTACGCCCAGCTCTGGCGCCGGATCCGACCACGTCGTCGTTGACGCCACGACACGCGCCGCCCGGCGCCGGCGGCCGTCCTCCGGCTCAGGACACCCAGCGGACGGCCAGGAACCCGCCGAGGCCTCCGGGATCGCAGAGCGCCTCGGCCTCGTGGACGCGGCTGCGCGCCTCGATCACCTCCAGGTCCATCGTCGTGCCCCGCTCGGCCCAGCGACGCCGACCCTCGGCGACCACCTCGTCGATGCCCCACGACGCCAGCAGCTCGGCCTGGGTGCACACCGAGGTCGGCGGAGGCAGCTGGTCCAGCGGCACGTCCGCGGTGATGTCCACCGCTGGCGCGCCCTCGCCCGCCGCCACGAAGGGATCGTCGCCCACCCGGTGGTCGCGGTAGGTGCGCAACCACGGCCGCCCCACCAGTTCGGCGGTGGCACCGACGGCGTAGTCGACGCAGAGCACCTCGCCGCGTTCGAGCAGGCGCCGGGCCGACCCGACCCACGCCGCGGCGGCCTCCGCCCACGGCAGCCGGGTTCCCGCCGCGACCTCGGCGGGCAACCAGCCCGGCAGCGCCCCGTCGAGGGGGCGCAGCACCGGGCCCGTCGCGCCGACCCACACCTCGGCCCAGCCGACCGCCGTCCGCTCCAGCATCCGGAACGGCAGGTTGTCCAACAGCTCGTTGGCGAACACCACTCCGTCGCCGACCGGTCCGGGGAGCTCGGCCGCCACCTCCACTCGGTCACCGAGGAGCTCGCGCTGGCGCTCGCGCAGCCGGGCGGACCGTTCGACGCACACGTAGCGCAGTGCGCCGCGACAGGCGGGCTGCGCCCGGAGCACGGCGGCCGCCAGCGTCCCGCGGCCGGCACCCGCCTCGACCATCGTGAACGGCGCCGGCCGGCCGAGTCGCTCCCAGCAGGCGTCCAACCAGCCGGCGACGAGCCGCCCGAACAGCGGGCCGACCTCGGGGCTGGTGAGGAAGTCGCCGCGGCGGCCGGCCTCGCCCGATGCCGCGTAGAAGCCGGTCGGACCGTAGAGCCGGTCCTCCATCCAACGGTCGAATCGGACGGGCCCCGCGGCCCCCTCGGAACGTCCCTCAGCCACCGAGGGCGACGACCGGCCCGACCGAGGCGGCGTCGGCGAGGATGCCCGGCAGGACGCCGAAGACGATCGTGGCCACCACGGTGATGGCCAGGGCGGTGCGCAGCGACGGCGGGACCGGCACCGGGCTGGTGTCGCCGTCGGGGACCTCGTCGAACCACATGGCCTTGGCGACGTTGAGGTAGTAGTAGGCGGCGATCGCGGTGTTGACCGCCAACACGATCGACAGGGCGATCGACCAGCCGGTCTGGGCCTCGATGAGCACGCGCATGATCCCGAACTTGGCGTACCAGCCGCCGAGCGGGGGGATGCCGACGAGCGACGCCAGGAAGATCGACATGGCCACGGTCAGGCCCGGGGCGTAGGTGAAGAGCCCGCCGAAGCTCGTGATCTCGGCCGACCGGGTCTTGCGGGCCACCGCCATGACCACCGCGAAGGCACCCAGGTTCATGGCGGCGTAGATGACCAGGTACACGACCACCGACGGCACGAGCTGGTCGGCGACCTGCTCGACCCGGAGGGTGACGAAGGGCGACAGCATGAACCCGGCCTGGGCGATGCCGGAGTAGGCCAGCATGCGGACCACGTTGGTCTGTCGCAGCGCGATGACGTTGCCGACGGTCATGGAGAGCGCGGCCAGCACGAAGAAGACCGGGCGGGTCACCTGCCACACGTCGGCCGAGGGCTCGGCGAGGACGGTGGCGGCCACCTGGATGAGGGCCACGAACCCGGCGGCCTTCGAGGCGACCGCGAGGAAGGCGGTGACCGGCGTGGGCGCGCCCTCGTAGGTGTCGGGCGCCCAGGTGTGGAAGGGAACCGCCGAGACCTTGAAGGCGAACCCGACGAGCACGAAGACGACGCCCAGGGTGAGCGCCGGCGTGTTGCCGGTCTCGGCGACCCCCGCCGCGATCTCCGAGAGCAAGGTGTGGCCCGTCACCCCGAAGACCAGCGACATGCCGTAGAGCAGCACGGCCGAGGCGAAGACGCCCATCAGGTAGTACTTCAGCCCGGCCTCGTTCGAGCGGGGGTCCCGCTTGCGCCACCCGGCCAGCATGTAGGCCGGGATCGACAGGAGCTCCAGGGCGACGAAGATCGAGATCAGGTCACGGGCCGAGGCCATGACGCTCATGCCCAGGATCGAGCTGACCATCAGCGTGTAGTACTCCGACTCCCAGTAGTCGCCCTCGCCCACGTAGTTGGTGGAGAGCAGCACCACGACGTAGCCGGCGACCACGAACAGGGCCTTCAGCAGGAGCGACGTGCGGTCCACCACGTAGGCCCCGCCGAACATCTCACGGACCTCGTCGTCGGCGGTCGCCAGGGTCAGGATGGGCACGAGGGACGCCAGCAGGCCGATGCCGGCGAGCGAGCCGATGACGGCCTTGGCCCGCTCGAGCAGGGTGACGTCGACCGCCAGCAGCACGCAGATCGTGCCGACGAGCACGATCTCGGGTGCGAGCGCGTGCCAGTCGATGACCGGCTTGACCCAGGCGAGCATCGGTCAGGCTCCCAGTCCGAGGGCGACCAGGGCCTTGTCGGTCACGTCGAACATCAGGCCGGGGGCCACACCGAAGAGCACGATGGCGATGAGGAACGGGGTCCAGGCGATCCACTCGGCGGGGGTCACGTCGTGGATGTGGGGATCGTCCGCGAACTCCTCCGACGGCGTGCCGAAGGCCGTGCGCTGGTACAGCCACAGCAGGTAGCCGGCGGCCAGCACGGTGCCGAGCGAGGCGATGACCATCAGCGTGCGGAACAGCGGGACCGAGAGGCCCTCGGCCGGCTGGTAGGCGGCGAGGATGGCCGGGAACTCACCCCAGAAGCCGGCCAGGCCGGGCAGGCCGAGGGAGGCCATCGACGCGAAGCCGAGGATCCATCCCATCTTCGGCGCCTGCACCAGCAGGCCGCCCAGGCGCTTGATCTCGAGGGTGTGGTACCGCTCCTTCACCGAGCCGGCCACGAAGAAGAGCATGCCGGTGATGAGGCCGTGGGCGACCATGCCGAACATGGCGGCGTTGATGCCGTGCTTGGTGAGCGTGGAGATGCCGAGCATCACGAAGCCCATGTGGGCCACCGACGAGAAGGCGATCAGGCGCTTCATGTCGGTCTGGGCCAGACATCCGAGGGCGCCGTAGATGATGCCGACGACGGCGAGGATGGCGATCACCGGGGCCCAGGTCTTGGCTGCCTCGGGGAGGATGTTGATGGCGATCCGGACGAAGCCGTAGGTGCCCAGCTTCAGCAGCACGGCGGCCAGGATCACCGAGCCCTGGGTGGGGGCCTGGGTGTGGGCGTCGGGGAGCCAGGTGTGGAACGGGAACATCGGCACCTTGATGCCGAAGCCGATGAACATGCCGCCGAAGATCCAGGTGGCGTGGGGGATGCCCTGGGCCAGCTCGGGCAGCTTCCGCATGTCGAAGGTGCCGGCGTACTGGTAGAGCGCCAGGAACGACAGGATCATGAGCGCCGAGCCGAACAGCGTGTAGAGGAAGAACTTGATCGAGGCGTACTTCCGCTCGGGGCCGCCCCAGACGCCGATCATGAAGTACATCGGCAGGAGGACGACCTCGAAGAAGACGAAGAACAGGATGAGGTCCTCGGCCAGGAAGGAGCCGATCATGCCGGTCTCGAGGATCAGCATCAGCGACAGGAACGCCTTGGGGTTGCCCGGCTCGGGGATGTGGTTCCACGAGTAGATGAACACCAGCGGCACGACGACCACGGTGAGGGCGAACAGCGGCAGCGAGAGCCCGTCGAGGCCCATGATGAAGCGGCTGTTGATGACGTCGATCCAGCTCCGGTCGATGAGGTACTGGAACTCACCGCCCCGGTCGTAGTCGAAGTTCGCCACGATCCAGATGCCGACCACCAGGGTGGCCAGCGAGGCGAGGAGTCCGACCAGCTTGTGGGTCGACTCCTGCTCCTTGGGGATGGCCAGCATGACCAACGCGCCCGCCAGCGGCAGGAACGTGACCAGGGCGAGGCTCCAGTTGTCCATCCAGTCCATGGGGTGTCCTTGTCTCCCTCTTCCCTCAGCCGCCGATGACCACGACGATCACCCCGGCCAGGAGGGCCGCGGCGGCGAAGAACAACGCTGCGTACTGCTGCACCCGACCGGTCTGGAGGCGCCGCAGCACCCCACCGGTCCCGCTCGAGGCGGCGGCGACCCCGTCGACGGCACCGTCGACGACCGCCTGGTCGATCTTCGAGTAGACCCACCGGCCCGCCGCGACGGCGGTGCGGCCGGCCCCGTCCACGACGCCGTCGAGCACCTTCTGGTTGAACCAGTAGGAGGCCCGGGCCAGCGGGCCCTTGGTGCCGCCGGCCACCACGTCGGTGTAGAGGTGGTCGAGGTAGTACTTGTTCTCGAGGAGGGTCTTGCCGGCGCGGGCGATCCGCAGGCGCGAGGCCAGCCCCTCGAGCGCCGAGAGCTTGCCGGTGTAGAAGAACCAGGTCAGCACGATGCCGAGCGCGCCCGCCGCCGACGCGATCCAGGCCAGCCAGCCGTTGAACTTGGCGTGGGTGAAGCCCTGCGCCTCACCCGGGAAGTAGATGCCGACGGGTTCCACCAGGTGCTCGAACTGGTGGGCCACCGAGTGCAGGTCCAGGCCGCCCATCTGGCTGGGGAGGTTGGCGAAGCCGGCCACCGCGCCCAGGAACGCCAGGATCATCAGCGGGATGGTGATCCTCGGCCCGGACTCGTGGGGGTGGTGGTGCCCGCGGTACTCGCCGAAGAAGGCGTACCAGACGGTGCGGGTCATGTAGGCCGCCGTGCAGAAGGCGGCCAGGAGGAGCATGACCAGGACGAAGTAGTAGGTGCCGTTGGCCTTGTTCATGCCGCCGGTGCCGGCCAGGATCTCGTCCTTCGACCAGAAGCCGGCCAGGGGGAACACGCCGGCCAGGGACAGGAACCCGATCATGTAGGTGGCGAAGGTCTTCGGCATGATCTTCCGCAGACCACCCATGTCGTCGACCATGTTGAAGCTGTGGTGGCAGGCGTGGCTGAGCGAGCCGGCGCCGAGGAAGAGGCAGGCCTTGAAGAAGGCGTGGGTGAAGAGGTGGAAGAGCGCCGCGGTCCAGGCGCCGACGCCCAGCGAGGCCACCATGAAGCCCAGCTGGCTGACCGTCGAGTAGGCCAGCACCTTCTTGATGTCCTTCTGGACGAAGCCCAGCAGGGCACCGAACAGCGCGGTGACCGACCCGACGACGGCCAGCAGGTTGATGCTCGAGCCCGAGATCGACAGGCCGTGGAAGAAGACCGGGTACAGGCGGGCCACCATGTAGATGCCGGCCACGACCATGGTGGCGGCGTGGATGAGGGCCGACACCGGCGTGGGACCGGCCATGGCGTCGGGCAGCCACGTGTGGAGGATGAACTGGCCCGACTTGGACATGACCGCGGCGATGAGGCAGCAGGCCGAGATCAGCAGCAGGGTGTGGCTGATCTCGCCGTTGTTCGCCTGCGTGTTGATGTCGAGGATGTTGAAGGTCTGCCCGGCCCCGAAGTACAGGGTGATGACGCCGACCAGCAGGCCCATGTCGCCGACGCGGTTGGTGAGGAAGGCCTTGAGGGCGGCGTCGGAGTTGGGCTTCTCCTCCCACCAGTGCCCGATCAGGGCGAACGAGCAGACGCCGACCAGCTCCCAGCCCACGATCATCTGCAGCGTGTTCTCGGCCAGGACGAAGAACAGCATCGAGGCCGTGAACAGCGACAGGAAGGCGAAGTAGTGCGTGTAGCGCCGGTCGCCGTTCACGTAGTCGGTGGAGTACACGTGCACCAGCAGGGAGATGAGGGTGACGACCACCAGCATCAGCACCGACTGGCCGTCGGTCTGGGTACCGACGGTCATCTGGACGGTCCGCACCGCGGCGTCGGTGACCCCGTGCTCGCCCCCGTCGGTGGTGGAGGACTGGTACCACCCGAGGCAGCGCACGACGGGCCGGGTGTACTCCGGCTCCTCCTCCTCGGCGGCGGCCGCGGCCGGTGCCGCCACCACGCCACCGCCGGCGGGAGCGGCCAGCTCGACCTCACCCGCCGCGTGCTCGTCCTCGCCACCGTGGTCGCCCGACGCCTCCTTGCCCTCACCGCCGTGGCCCTCGGCCTCGACGGGGTAGGCGCCGTCGCGGGCCAGCTGCGGCGTGCGCGAGCACTCGTCGGACACGTCGGCCAGCGCGCTGACGGGGTCCTTCGCCGGCTCCCGGGCGATCCACTCGCCCGCGGTCACCAGCGCCAGCACGAAGGCGACCGCCACCGCGGCGATGCCGATGAAGTGTCCCTTGCCCGGCGTGCGCTTGCCGATCGCGAGGATCAGGACGAAGGACAGCGCGGGGATCGCGGGGATGATCCAGACGTTTTCCAGCACGACGTCAGCCCTTCAACTCGTCGAGCTCGTCGATGTCGATCGAGTGGCGGTTGCGGTAGATGAGCAGCACGATCGCCAGGCCCACGCCGACCTCGGCGGCGGCCACGGCGATCACGAACAGCGAGAAGACCTGCCCCATCGGCGTGCCGGTGTTGGCGCCGAAGGCGACGAGGTTGATGTTCACGGCGTTGAGGATGAGCTCGATGGACATGAGCACCATCACGCCGTTGCGCCGGACGACCACGCCGTAGATGCCGATGCAGAACAGCACGGCCGACAGGAGGAGGAACTGGTTGAGCAGCATCTCAGTCCTTCCGGGCCAGGACGATGGCGCCGATGAGCGCGGCCAGCAGGAGCACCGAGAGCACCTCGAAGGGGATGAGGTACGGACCGAAGATGGAGTCGGACACCGCCTCGACCGAGTTGGGGCCGTCCAGCGCGACCTCGGTGTCGGAGAACGTGGCGATGACCGAGCCGGCGAGGACCACCAGCGAGATCAACGCCGCGGCGATGCCGGCCGGACGGTTCCTGGGGTTGTCCAGGTCGTCGGAGCGACCGAGGGGCGCCCGGGTCAGCATGATGCCGAACAGGAACAGCACGATGATGGCGCCGACGTAGACGAGGATCTGGGTGACGGCCACGAACTCGGCCTGGAGCAGCAGGAAGTTCACGCCGACCCCGCTGAGCACCAGCACCAGGAAGAGCGCGGCGTGCACGATGTTCTTGGTGGTGACCACGCGGAACGCGGCGTAGATCATGATGGCCGCGGTGATGCCGAAGGCGATGTTGGCGGGCACCGACGGGCAGTCGGACGCCGAGCACGCGGCCTCGGCGGCCCGGGTCCCGAACGACGCGATCACTTCGCACCCTTTCGCGACACCGGCTTCTTCTTGACCTCGGCACCCGGCTCGTACGGCTCGTTGTCGGGCACGGTCTCGAACCACTGTCCCAGGCGGGACTTGTCGTGGAGGAGATCCGCGATCCGCACCTCGGAGTACTCGTACTCGGGCGACCAGTACAACGCCTCGAACGGGCAGACCTCGACGCAGATGCCGCAGTACATGCAGAGCGAGAAGTCGATGTCGAAGCGGTCGAGCGCGTTGACCGAACGGGGCTTGCCGCCGGCACGACGGGGCGGGGCCAGGGTCTTGTGGGCCTCGATGTAGATGCACCAGTCGGGGCACTCACGGGCGCACAACATGCAGGCCGTGCAGTTGTCCTCGTTGAGGGAGATGACGCCACGGGCCCGAGGGGCCGGCGCCTCCTTCACGTGGGGGTACTGCACCGTGGCCGCGCCCTTGGACGGGGCGGGGACGGGATTGCGCAGCATCCCGTCGGGGAACATCGTCTCCTTGGCGGTCCGGGCGGTGACGCCCAGGCCCTTGAGGAACCCCGGGACCTTGGGAGTGGGAGCCGGCACCTACATCACCACCTTGAGGATCGCGGTGGCCGCGATGTTGAGCAGCGAGATCGGGATGAGGAACTTCCAGGCCATGCGCTGGAGCTGGTCCTCCCGGAACCGGGGCATCGAGAAGCGGACCCAGAAGATGACGCCGGTGAGCACCATCGTCTTGGTCAACAGGATGATCGGACCACCGAAGTGCATGAGGAACCGGCCCGTGCCCGACATGGGGTCGAACCAGGTGGCCGGCACCGACCAGCCGCCGAGGAAGAGCGTGGAGGCGATGGCGCTGAAGCCCACCGCGGCGGCGAACTCGGACAGGAAGAAGACGAGGAACCGGATGCCGGTGTACTCGACCATCCAGCCGCCGACCACCTCGGACTCGGCCACGGGCATGTCGAAGGGGGTCTGCCCCAGCTCGGCCTGCACGGCGATCATGAAGACCACGAAGCCCACGAGCTGGGTGAGGACGTAGGGGTTGCCGATGCCGCCGAACCCGAAGATGGCGCCGTGGGACTGCTGGACCACGATCTCCTGCATGTTCAGCGTGCCGGCCTGGATGACGACGCCGACCACGGCGAGCACCATGGGCAGCTCGTAGGCGATGAGCTGTCCGGCGGCCCGCAGACCACCCATGAGGGCGTACTTGTTGGCCGAGGCCCACCCGGCCACGAGCACGCCGATGACCGAGACCGACGAGACCGCCAGCACGTAGAAGATGCCGGTGGGCAGGCTGGACACCACCGCGGTGGGCCCGGCCGGGATGACCACGAACATCAGGAACGTGGAGCCCAGGATGATGAACGGCGGGATCTTGAAGAGGCGCTGGTCGGCCCGCTCGGGGACGATGTCCTCCTTCTGCAGCCACTTCCCCACCTCGGCCAGCAGCTGCATGGTGCCGTGCGGGCCGGCCTCCATGGGACCGAGGCGGCTCTGCATGAAGGAGATCAGCTTGAAGAGGAACAGGTAGACGGCGATGGCCGCCCCGGTGGGGACCACGATCGCGGCCACGCCCACCTTGATGAGGGTCTGGGCCCAGTACGGGAGGTCGAGCGCCGCGATCATCGGTCGATGTCCCCGAGGATGAAGTAGAGCGAGGCCAGGATCGTGATGATGTCGGGCACGTAGACGCCGCGGAGGAGCCACGGCGTGATCGACACGTTGTTGAAGCTGGCGGTGCGGATCTTGACCCGGAACGGGGTGAGGTCGCCCTGGGAGACCACGTAGAAGCCCATCTCGCCGAGCGGGTTCTCGGTGGCGACGTAGGCCTCGCCCGCCGGCACCTTGATGATGCGGGGGACCTTGGCCATGATCGGCCCCGACGGCAGACCGTCGCAGAGCTGGTCCACCATGCGGGTGGCCTCGCGGGTCTCCTGCATGCGGACCCAGAACCGGGCGAAGCTGTCGCCGTCGGTGTGGGTCCAGACCTTCCAGTCCAGCTGGTCGTAGACCATGCCGGTGCGCCCGTCGCGACGGAGGTCCCAGTCGACGCCGGAGGCCCGGATGTTGGCGCCCGACAACCCGTACTGCAGCCCGATGTCGGGCGGGATCACGCCGATGCCCCGGGTGCGGGCCTCGAAGATCTCCGACCCCATGACGAGGTCCTCGATCTCGTCGCAGAAGGTGCGGATCTTCTCCATGGCCGCCTTGGTCTCGGCGATCCAGCCCTTGGGGAGGTCGTCCTTGAGGCCGCCGATGCGGTCGAAGTTCGGATGGAAGCGGCCGCCGGTGACCGACTCGATCTGGTTGAGCACGTGCTCGCGGTCGCGGAAGGCGAAGAACACCGGCGTCAACGCGCCGAGCTGCACGGCCATGTCGCCCAGGAACAGCACGATGTTGGCGATCCGGCTGAGCTCGAAGAGCAGCGTCCGGATCCACTGGGCCCGAGGCGGGGCCTCGATGTCCATCAGCTGCTCGGCGGCGAGGATGAACGGCACCTCGTTGGCGAAGCTGCCCAGCCAGTCGATGCGGTTCACCAGGGTGGTGACCTGGGGGTAGGTCCGGACCTCGGTGAGCTTCTCGTAGCCCCGGTGCATGTAGCCCATGACCGGATCGGCCGAGACCACCTGCTCGCCGTCGAGCTTGGCCACGATGCGCAGCGTGCCGTGGGTGGCCGGGTGCTGGGGCCCCATGTTGAGGGTCATGCCCTCGGTCTCGAGCTCGACGTTGACCCGGGCGTCGGCCGCCTGGGCGGCGATGTAGGCGAGCTTCTGGCGATCGGTGATGGCGGTCACTCCGCACCTCCGGCGTCGTCCCCGGACTCGTCGTCGCCGCCGGGCATGGGCTCGACGTCGACGATGCCCGGCCACGGCTTCACCATCCGGGCCAGGAGCGGGAAGTCCTTGCGCAGCGGGTTCCCCTCGAAGTCGCCGGGGAGGTAGAGGTGGCGCAGCGCGGGATGGCCGACGAAGTCGATGCCGAACATCTCGTGGGCCTCGCGCTCGTGCCAGTCGGCGCCGGCGTACACGCGGGTGAGGGTGGAGATCGACGGCGACTCGTCGCCCACGTCGGCCTTGAGCGTGATGCCCCAGTGCTCGCGCACGTTGGCCAGCCGGGCGAAGACCTGGAACCGGGTCTCGCCCCCGGCGACGCCGGTGGCCATGGCCGGCGTCTCCTTGGGCTCGATGCCGTGCACGATCTTGTCGACCTCGGCGTCCATGGATCGACCGAAGGGCGAGGGCATCCAGTCGATGGCCGAGAGGAAGCCGAAGTAGCGGGCGCCCATGGTGAGCCGCACGGAGCGGGCGACGTCCTCCCAGGCCTCCTTGTCGACCCGGACCCACAGGTCCTTGCCCGGGAGCACGTGGTGCTCGAGGACCGCGTCGGGGTGCAGCTCGCGGAGCTGGGCGACCAGCCCGTCGCGCAGGTCGTCGCGGGGGGCTTCCTCGGTCACGGCCTCGGCCTCGGGCGCGTCACTGGACGACAATGGGATCACCCTTCCAGCGCGTGGCCATGTCCTCGTTGCCGATGCGCTCCTGGAGCAGGACGACGCCCTCGAGCAGCGCCTCGGGACGGGGCGGGCACCCGGGGACGTACACGTCGACGGGGATGATCTGGTCGACGCCCTTGGTGACCGAGTACGAGTCCCAGTACGGGCCGCCGCAGTTCGCGCAGGAGCCCATGGAGATGACGTACTTCGGGTCGGGCATCTGCTCGTAGAGGCGCTTGATGGCCGGCGCCATCTTGTCGGTCACCGTGCCCGAGATGACCACGAGGTCGGCCTGGCGGGGGCTGGCCGGGAGCGGGATGACGCCGAGGCGCATCACGTCGTAGCGGGGCGAACCGAACGCCGCGCCCATCTCGATGGCGCAGCACGCCAGACCCCACTGGTACACCCAGAGGGAGTACTTGCGGCCCTGGTTCAGCAGCTTGGAGAGCGGCTTCGGCAGCTTGCCGCTCTCGACCAGTCCTAGACCCACCGCAGCACCCCCTTGCGCCAGGCGTAGACGAGGCCGAGCAGCAGGATGAACACGAAGATGCCCATCTCGATGAGGCCGAACGTTCCGTAGGTCTCCAGGCGGGTGGCCCACGGGAAGATGAAGACCGCCTCGACGTCGAACATGACGAAGAGCAGGGCGAACACGTAGTACCGGACCTGGCTCTGGGTCCACCCCAGGCCGACCGGGTCGACGCCGCTCTCGTAGGTGACGTACTTCTGCGGCTGGCGGCGCGCCGGTCGCAGCAGCGAGCTGGCCCCGAGCAGCAGCCCGACGAGCCCGGCTCCGACGACACCGAGGATCAGGACCGTGAGGTAGTCCCGCAGGAAGAGACTGGGGCTCGGCACGGGATGAGAACTTACTCAGGCGCGCGCAAGCGGGCCAAAGTGGCCGACCGCTCCCCCCGCGGCCCGGCGGGACGGGCCCCGCGAGGCCCGTCCGCGAGGATCGTCACCGGACGGGGGCAACCGGTACATTGGTCCGATGGCGGGTGCCCGAACGGGAGCAGACGTCCGCTCCGAGCGGCGGCACGAGACCGTCAGCGTCGTGCTCGCCACCTACAACGGCGCCCGGTTCCTGGGCGAGCAGCTGGAGTCGCTCCGGGTGCAGACCCGCCTTCCCGACGAGCTGGTGGTCGCCGACGACGCGTCGAGCGACGACACCGTGCAGATGGTGCGCGACTTCGCGCGGCGGGCGCCGTTCCCCGTGCGGGTGATCGAGCAGGAGTCGCACCAGGGGACCGGCGCCAACTTCGAGACGGCCATGCGGGCCTCCAGCGGTGCGATCATCGCCATCTGCGACCAGGACGACCGCTGGCTCCCGGACAAGGTCGCGGTGATGGCCGAGCACATGGCCGAGCACCCCCGTGCGCTGCTGGCCTTCTCCGACGCGGTGCTCATCGACGCCACCGGCCGCTGGATCAGCCGCAGCCGCTGGCGGATCGCCGGGTTCGGCCCGGCGCAGTGGACCGCCATGGAGCGCGACCCGCTCGGCGAGATGCTCAAGCGACAGGTGGTCTCCGGGTGCACGGCCGCGGTCCGCCGGGAGCTGGTCGACGCCCTCCTCCCCTTCCCCACCGGGCTGCACCCGGCGCTGCCGGCGATGATGTACGACCGGTGGATCTCCCTCGTCGCCGCCGCGGCGGGGCGGGTGGCCATCGTCCCGGAGCGGCTGGTCGAGTACCGGATCCATCCCGCCCAGCAGGTCGGCATCCCCGCCCTGCGGCTCCGACGGGTGCTGCCCCAGACCGCGCTCCGGGTCGGCCAGTTCGTCGCCCCGGCCTGCGAGAAGGAGGGCCGGTTCGCGTACAACGCCGAGCACCTCACCGAGATCCTCAAGCGCTTCGCCCGAACCGACTTCGACAGCGCGGGCTCGGCCCGGGTGCTCGGCCTGGCCGAGGACCACCTCCGACTGCGCGAGGGCCTGAACCGGGCCGGGACGCCGCGGCGCCGCATCCTCCGATCGGTGGCCGACGCGTACACCGATCCCGACGGCTACCGCCGATTCTCGCTGGGCCTCGCCGCCGCCCTCTCCGACGTCGCCCGCTGAGCGGGACCCGGACGACGGCGCCCGGGCGCCCGTTCAGCCGGCGCCGTGGGACGCCGGCTCGGCCGCCTCGGCGTCGTGCGACGCGTCGTCGGCCGCCTCGGCGGCCGCCTTGGCGTCGGCCCGCTTCTGCTGGTCGGCCTTGGCCGCCCGGTCGTAGTACGAGTTGTAGTAGGCGTACATCTCGCGGGTGGCCAGCGTGCCGATCAGGATCACGCCGAGCACCGGCGCGTGGTGCACCGCCAGGAGCTCCAGCGTGTCCTCGATGGACCGGGTGGTGGTGTTGCCCGCCCGGACCACGAGGATGACCTCGTCCGCGCTGCTCAGCATGTCGATGGGGTCGTTCGAGACCCGCAGCGGACTGTTGTCGATGAGCACGGTGGCGCCGCGGGCGGCGGCCTCGGCAGCCACCTCCTTGGCCGCCAGGATGCGGGGACCGACCTCGGTGGTGGCGGCTCCGGAGGCCGCCAGGTAGAGCGAGGGGTAGTCGGTGGGCACGACCACCTCGTCGATCGACGGACGATCGAGGCTGAGCTCGGCGAACTCGGCCAGCGTGACCTCCGGGCTGGTGCCGACCAGCTTCTCGAGGGTGGGACGGCGGAAGTCGGCGTTGATCACGACCGTCTCGTGGCCGGTCTCGGCCAGGGCCATGCCGGTGAGCGTGACCGAGGTCGACTTGCCCTCGCCGGGCTGGGCCGAGACGAACAGGAAGACCCGCGGGATGCGGCCCCGGGCCGCCGCGTGGCCCGAGATCACCGCCACGTCGGGCACCGTCACCCCGTTGAGCGCGGCGCCCTCCCCGGCCCGCTCGACACGGGTGGCGGCGTCGGCCTGCACGAACTCGATGGCCGAGCGCACCCGCCGGTAGTGCTCGGACCAGACGCCCTCGAGGGAGATCCGCCCGCCCTCGCCCTCGCCCCGGGCGCGTTCGCGTCGGGGGATCTTGCCGATCTCGGCGATGATCGGCACCGAGATCAGCGCCGCCAGCTCGTCGCGGGAGTCGATGCGGGGGTTCACCCGTTCGACCACCAGCGACAGCGCGAGCCCCAGCAGCATGCCGATGGTGCCGAGCAGACCGATCCGGAAGACGGGCGAGTCGGGGACCTCGATGAACTGCGACTCCGCGATCGTCGGTGGCTCGGGTCCCAACGTGCCGTAGGGCACCCGCCCCGGCGCCTTGAGGATGAAGTCGTCGAGGTTGCGTTGGGCCTCCGCCGACGCGTTGAAGAGCCGGTTGCGCTCGGCCACCAGCGCGTCGATGGCCACGTCCTGGGGCAGGTTGCCCCCGGACCCCTGGATGAACCCGTTGGCGTCGTCGAACGCCTTCAGCGCGGCCGCCGTCTCGGCGGCGCGGGTCTCGAGCAGCGTCCGCTGGTTCTCGAGGTCCTGCCGGAGCTCGGCGTTGACGACCTCGAGGAACGTCAGGGTGAAGACCTGGACGACGCGGCTGGCGTACTCGGGGTCGGTGTCCATGACCTCGAACTGGATCGAGCTGGACTCGTTGTCGGGCCGCACGGTCACCAGCGCGGCCAGTCGGCGCTCGGGTTCCCGCAGCTCACGGGCCGCCCGCTCGAGGACCTCGCCCCGATCGCCCTTCAGCGCGTCCTGCACCACGTCGGCGGGGTTGCCGGGGATGCGGTTCTTCACGACCACCTGCTGGACCGTGTAGGTCGTGATGTCCCGGCTGGCACCCACCGGCGCCGAGAGCGCGCCCGCGACCGCACCGATCAGCGTCGTCAGCACGACGAGCTTCCAACGGCGGAGCAGGATCGCTCGGAACTTGGCCATCACTCCCCTTCTCGTGGCCGACCGACACCGACGGTGACCGGCTCCAGCGTATCGGGGGATCCGTCATCGACGACCTCCCGCTCCAGCACTCCGCCGATCTGCTTCTGCGTCCGCCGGACCTTGACGCGCTTGGCGGGGGGCATGAGGGCGACCATGACGAGCACGGCGGGGACCATCTGGGCGCGCTGGCGCGAGAGGATCCCGAAGTTGCCCACGTAGGAGAAGCCCACCGAGAACGCCAGCACGAAGATGAGGCTGAACACGAGGTAGGGCCGCTTCGGGAGCAACCGGAAGAACGTGCGGATCCGGGGGAACGAGGTGGCGAAGATCGCCAGCATCACCACCCCTTCGATGGCCCCGATGAGCGCGTTGCTGCTCGTGGCCTCCCACGGCAGCGGACGGAAGATCACCGAGAGCACCCCGAGCGGGAGCTTCACCGGGTGGTCGATCACGACCGGCGCGAAGCTGGAGGACCCCTGCGACGTGGCGGCCAGCGTGCCCTCGAGGGCGCTCGAGGTGGCGTCGGTGCCCGAGCCCTCCTCGCCGCCGAAGCGCTCGTTGAAGCGACTGAGGGAGAACACCGCGACCAGGATGACGACCACCAGCGTCATCGAGCGCACCGCCACGACCCGGAACGACGAGCCCGAGGTGGCCCGCGATCGGCTCAGGAGGGCCACGACGCTCCCGATGAGCAGCGCCCCCACCGACATCAGGGCGACGTGGGGACGGATCATCGACAGACCACCCAACCCGGCGGCGAAGAAGGGGATGCCCCGGGCCTTCGGCGTCGGGCCGAGCATCAGGCCACCGCCGTAGGCCACGAAGCCGAACAGGAAGAGCATGAGCGCTTCCTTGCCCAACGACGACGGCCAGAACAGCAACGTGGGGACGAAGAGCACGAGCAGGGCGTAGCGACGGAAGTCGGCTTCGGGCACACCCGCCCGCAGCCCTCGGACGGCGAGGATCTGACCCCAGAAGCAGAGGTAGCTGAAGACCAGGAACCCGGCGTAGGAGCTCGAGCCCGTGAAGACGTAGATGATCCCGGTGATGTCGCCGACCCAGTGGGTCTCCACCGGGAAGGCCGAGATGCGGGGGAGCGGGTGGATCGGCAGACCGTCGCGGAAGCGCCGCATGAACACGGTGCCCACGTCGTGGTACAGCCCCGCATCGCCGTTGCCGCTGTAGATGTTGAAGAAGACGAAGAAGCGGATCATCGAGAAGACGAACTTGGCGATGAGCGCGGCGTAGAGCACCCGGAACAGCCACGGCTCCCGCTCGAGGCGGGCCACCCAGTTGAACAAGGGGTACGACAGGATCATCAGCAGCAGCGCGACGATGATCCCCGACCACACGTCGACCGCGGCGAGGCCCAGGAGGACCGAGAACAGGAAGAGCAGTCCGCCGATGCCGAGCACCCCGCCGATGACCAGCGGGGCCTCCTGCGGGTTGGGCGCGTGGCGCCGCCACCACTCGCTGGCACGTCGGGGAATCCCCCGGCGTCGCGGGGGCCGGATGACCATGGTCACACGGGTATCCTAGGGATCGACGGCCCGATGTGGTGTAGGCAAGTCTGCTGGGAGGTGCGGTGGAGGTCACGCTCCGAGCTGCGGGCGACGAGGACCGGGCCGAGATCGTCGATCTGTGCCGGCGCTCCCTCGGCTGGGAGCCCGGCGATCCCAACGAGGGCTTCTTCGCCTGGAAGCACGACCACAACGCCGCCGGCCCGTCGCCGATGTGGGTCGCCGAAGGCGACGACGGTCGCATCGTCGGCGTCCGCTGCTTCATGCGGTGGCGGTTCCGCGATCCCGCCACGGCGGCCCCCCTCCACGCCGTGCGGGCCGTCGACACGGCCACCCACCCCGATGCCCGGGGCCTCGGGATCTTCCGCCGGCTGACGCTCGGCGCGCTGGGTCCGCTCACCGAGGCCGGCACCTCCTTCGTCTTCAACACCCCCAACGAGCAGAGCCGGCCGGGCTACCTGAAGATGGGCTGGGAGGTGGTGGGCACCGTCCCCCTCGCCGTCCGCCCGACGCGCCTGCCGCCCCTGCGTTCGCGGACCCAGGCGTGGAGCGGGTCCCAGAAGTGGGGCGTCCCGACGACGGCCGGCTGGTCGCCCGAGGAGGCGTTCGCCGATGCCGGCGCCGTGACCCGCCTCCTGGCCGCTCTGCCGCGGCCGGGGGGGATCGCCACCGACCGCGACGTGGACTTCCTCCGGTGGCGCTACGGGTTCGCCCCCCTCGGCTACCGCGTCTTCCCCGCCGGCGACTCGATCGAGGACGGCGCGCTGGTGTTCCGCCTCCGTCGCCGGGGCAGCCGCCTCGACGCCACGATCTGCGACGACCTCCTCCCGCCGGGAGCGCGGCGCGGGCGGGTGCACCGACGGCTGGCGGCGGCCACCGGGGCACACCTGCTGATCCGGTCCCAGTCGCGGCCGGTGGCTGTCGACGGCTTCGTCCGCGTGCAGCGCCTCGGACCCCTGCTCACCTGGCGGCCCCTGGCTCGGCCGGGCGTCCCCGCCCTGGCCGACCTCGACCTCACCTACGGCGATCTCGAGCTGTTCTGAGTCAACCAGCGCGCTGCGTCCGGTACAGCGCGGCCATGCCCTCGGCCGAGCGTGCCAGCGTGAAGCGGTCCTCGTAGGTGCGCCGTCCGGCTCGGGCGAGCCGCTCGTCCTCGCCGTCCCCGGCCAGCACCGAGGTCAGCGCCGCGCCGAACGCCTCGGCGTCGCCGACCGGGACCACCCGGGCGTTGGCGCCGTCGACGAGGATCCCGCGCTGGCCCTCCACGTCGGTCGAGACCACGGGCACGCCCATCATCAGCGCCTCGATGAGCGCTCCGGCCGCTCCCTCCGACCGCGACGACATGGCGAAGACGTCGGCGGCGGCCAGCAGCGTGGGCACGTCGTCGCGCTGGCCGAGGAGTTGGACGGCCGCCGCGGCGCCGCTGTCGCGGATCGCCGTCTCGAGGTCCGCCGTGGCCGATCCGGTCCGACCGGCGACGAGGAGTCGGACCGGCCGGTCGGGCCCGACCGCCGCTCGGGCGATGGCGACGGCACGGACGAGCGTGACGTGGTCCTTCACGGGCTCGTGGCGTCCGACCGCCAGGACGATCCGCTCCTCCGGCGCGATCCCGAGCTCGGCGCGCACCCGGGCGGCAGCTGCGTCGTCGACGGTCCCGGCCAGGTCGGGACGGCCGCGCTCGACGACCGACACCTTCGAGGCCGGGACACCCAGCGCCCGACGGTTCGCCTCCCCCACCCCCGCCGTGACGGCGTGGAAGTGCACCCGCGGGTTGCGGGCCAGCGCGGCCTCGAGGGTGCGGACCGCCCGCACCTTCGCTCCGACCGGGCCCGTGTGCTGCGCGGCGTTGCCGACCGAGGCCCAGGTGACCACCAGCGGCAGCCGCGTGCGCAAGGACGCCAGGTGGGACGGCACGGCCGCGTCCCACAACGTGGCGTGCACCACGTCGGGACCCACGTTCCGGACGACCTCGACGACGGCCCGCGCCGCGCCGAGGGTCCCCCGCGCCGCCGAACGGTCGTGGACCACCACCCCGTCACGCTCGACGGCACCGAGCAGGGCCTGGCGTTCGGTGAGCACGACCAGGTGCATCTCCACCCCGAGGTCGGCCCAGCAGGGGGCGAGCGCGGCGAAGGACTGCTCGGCCCCGGCCGAGGCGTTCATGCCGGGGATCACGAACAGCACGCGCACGCGGCGCCGGTCGGGAGCCGCGGGCGTCGCGTCGGGGGTGACCGTCATCGGCGGAGGAGGTGGAAGAGGCCGGAGTGCGTCCCGCCGAGGATGGCGCGGGCCCGCGACAGGGGTGCGTCGGCGTCGATGCGCAGCCGTGAGATCCGGAGGGGATCGGGTCGTCGCGAGGTGACGCGGTGGTCGAAGAGCAGGGCGAGCGCGTAGCCGAGGTCGCGGAGCACCGCCTCGGCCGCCGCGGTCCAGTCGCCGTTCGGGTAGGCGAACAGGGTGGGCGGCGACCCAAGCAGCTCCGTCAGGGCCGCGTGGCCCCGTCGGATCTGGTCGGCCTGGGCCTCGGCGTCGCACCGGTCGAGGCAGGGGTGGTCCCAGGTGTGGTTCCCGACCTCCATGCCGGCGTCGAGCCAACGACGCAGCGACCCGGCGGAGACCATCGGTGCCACCACGATGCCCCGACGCTCGAGCTCCTCGGCCATCCGGTCGACCATCGACCGCCGCAGCGGGTCCGGCGCGGTCTTCATGGCCGTGACCAGGCGGCGGTCGGGGGCATCGCCCGGCGCCGTGTCGGCCCGGAGCGCGGCCTCGACCACGTCGGGCCACATCGGCCGGTCCTCCGCCATCAGTCCGGGGCAGACGAAGAGCGTCGCGGGGACGTCGTGACGGCGCAGCACCGCCAGTCCGGTGTCCACCACGTCGGGGCGGCCGTCGTCGAAGGTCACCCAGACGGCCCGATCGGGCAGCGGCGCCCCACCGTGCAGCGCGGCCGCCACCTGGGTGCCGCTCACCGGCCGATAGCGCCGCACCAGGTGGGCCACCTGGGCGTCGAAGCGGTCGGCATCGGGCACGCCGTGGTAGGCGAGCACGCGCAGGCGGCCCCTCGTGGCCGAGGCGGCCAGGGACTCGACGAGCGGCGACCCGAGCAGGGACGGGGTCATGGGGTCGCAGGGGTGGCCACGACGGACGCCACGCTCGAACGCATCCGTCCACGATGCCAGCCCGACCCCCCGGCGACAACCACCGCCGCCGGACGGACTGGCGCCCGCCGGTACCGATCCGGTTTGCTGGAGCCGATGAGCCCGTCGCGTCGGTTCCGGATCCGACCGGCCGCGATCCGCCAGACGTTGCACCGGGTCCGCCGGCACCCCGCCAACGCGGCCGCGCCGAACCGGGCCGTGCTGCGGGTCGTGCTGGCCGAGCTGCGGGCCCGGGCCACCGGGCGGCCGGTCGAGGTCCCGGTGGGCCGATCGCAGCGGATCCTGGCGCACCTGCACCGCGGCGGCTCCTGGCGGGCGGTGCTGGCCAACCCCCCCGACCACGCCGAGATGGTGCTCTGGCGCGAGCTGCTGGGTCCCGGTGACCTGTTCGTCGACGTGGGCGCCAACGCCGGCGTGTACACGTTGTGGGCGCTCGACTGCGGCGCCCGGGTGGTGGCGGTCGAGCCCGATCCCGAGATGGCCCGCCAGCTGCGCGCCAACCTGGCGGTGAACGGCGCGACCGCCGAGGTGCACGAAGCCGCCCTCGCCGCCTCGGCCGGGACGGCCCGCCTCGGCGGCCCCGACCTGCTCACCCGCCGGCTCCTCCCCGACGCCGCCACCGACGGCGACACCGTGAGCGTCACCACGCTGGACGACGTGCTGGGCGACCGCCACGCCCACGGCGTCAAGATCGACGTGGAGGGCCACGAGCGGCGAGTGCTCGAAGGAGCGACCCGGGCCCTCGACGAACGCCGCATCGACGTCCTGCAGCTCGAATGGAACGACACCTGCCACGACGCCCTCGGCGAGGGTCGCGGGCCGGTCGCCGCGCTGCTGCGGGCAGCCGGCTACGTGCTCGTCCGACCCGGTCCCGGCGGGGAGCTGGGGGTCGAACCCGACGACGTCGCGTTGGGCAGCGACGTGTTCGCGGTCCGCCCGGAGCTGCTGGAGGCCCGCGGACGCGGCCCGACCCCGGGCCCGACGTCGTGAACCGCCAGGCGCTGCGGCGGCAGGTCCGACGCCGGCTGAACCGGCTCCGCTCGGCGCTGGCCGCCCCGCTGGCCCCCCTGGTGGAGGACCTGGTCACCCACCGCCACGTGGTCAGCGGGAGCCGGGACCGCCTGCACCTCGGGGCGCACGTGTCGCCCATGGACACGCTGTTCAACACGGCGTCGGGGGAGATCCACGTCGGCGACCGCACGATCTTCGGGCATCGCTGCATGGTCCTCACCGGCCGGCACGAGATGGAGGGGGGCCGGTTGCGACCCGGCGCGGACGTGCCGCCCAGCGGCTGGGACGTCCGGATCGGGAGCGACTGCTGGATCGCCTCGGGCGCGATCGTCCTGGGCGGGGTCACCATCGGCGACGGGTCCATCGTGGCGGCCGGGGCGGTGGTCACCTCCGACGTGCCGCCCGGCTCGGTGGCGATGGGCGTCCCCGCCCGGGTGGTCCGCCGGGTCGAGGACGATCAGCGGGCCGACCGCCGCCGCGACGACGCCTCGTAGACCGCCCGGATCCGGGGCGCCAGGCGGTCGGGCGCCAGGTCGTCGACCGCGGCCACCGTCCGCTCGACGCACCGCCGCCAGGCCTCCGGATCGCGCTCGGCCGTGTCCAGGGCGCCGGACAGCGCAGCGACGTCGGCCGGGGGCACCACCCAGCCGGTGCCGTCCCGACGGACGGTCTCGCCCAGCGCACCCACGTCGGTGACGACCACGGGCACCCCGTGGGCGTAGGCGTCGCGGAGCACGGCGCTCTGGGAGTGGAAGGTGCGATAGGGCATCACGACCACGTCGGCGGCAGCGAACAGCTCGGCCTTCCGCTCCTCCGAGCAGAGCCCGACCTCGGCCGTCACGTCGTCACGACGGCGGGCCAGGCCCGCCACCAGCTGCTCGACGTCGCGGACCCCGGTGCCGGCGATGACGTAGCGCCGATCGGCCCGCGGTGCGGCACGGTCCACGGCGGCCACCAGGTCCTCGATGCCCTTGTTCCGACGGAAGGTTCCGAAGAGCAGCACCGTGAAGGGCGCGCCGGGGCGTCGCGGGGCCGGGCCCGGGGGCTCGGCGATCGGCATGGGCACCACGTGCACCCGGTCCGGGGCCACGCCGAAGTCGGCGACCAGCTCGTCGGCCAGCGCCTGGCCGTACACGAGGAGGTCGTCGAGCACGGCCGGCGAGTAGAGGCGGCGGAGGAGCCGCTCCTCGACCGGACGCGGGAGGCGGGACACGTGGGGGCGCACGTCGTGGACGACGCCCACCAACGCGGCACCGGACGCCCGACGCAGGCGCGGCAGCGACCACCAGTCCAGCTCGGCGTCGAGCAGCTGGAGGTGCACGACGTCGGGACGCACCGTGCGGGCCAGCCGGTGCCGACGCACCTGCCAGCGCACCCGGGTGGCGAACGAGGCCAGCACCCGACGGGGGGCGGGCCGGAGGTCGGTCCGGATCTCCGGCAGGTCCCGCACCAGGCGGTACGGGGCGGCGTCGACCGGGAGGACCCGACCGGCCTTGGTCCGCAACGCCTCCACCACGACCGTGTCACCGTGACCCACCAGCCACGCGGCCACCGGGTCGGGCCGCTCGTGGGCGTGCGGCCAGTACCACTGGAGCTCCACCGCCCCTCCACTCCCTCGTCGACCGAGCGGCGCGAACGCTACCCGTCGGGGGGCTCCCGGCTTCGAGTCGGCGGGACCGACGCACATCCCGACGTCGCCTGCCCGCGGCGTGGGACCATGTCGCCATGGAGCCACACCCGTGCCTGAGCGTCGTGGTGCCCGCCTTCGACGAGGAGGCCACGCTGGCCGCCTGCGTCGAGCGCGTGCTGGCCTCGCCCTGGACCGACGAGGTGGTCATCGTCGACGACGGCTCCCGCGACGCGACCCTGGCGGTGGCACGCGACCTCGCCGAGCACGACCCCCGCGTCGTGCTGATCGCGCACGAGGCGAACCAGGGCAAGGGCGCGGCCCTGCGCACCGGCTTCGCGGCGTGCCGCTCCGAGTTCGTGGTGGTCCAGGACGCCGACCTCGAGTACGACCCTCGCGACTACGACCAGCTGCTCCAACCCATGTTCGACCACGGCGCCGACGTCGTCTACGGCTCCCGGTTCGTGGCGGGCCAGGCCCACCGCGTCCTCTACTTCTGGCACATGGTGGGCAACCGGGCGCTCACGCTCCTGTCCAACATGTTCACCGACCTGAACCTCACCGACATGGAGACCGGCTACAAGGTGTTCCGCCGGGCCGTCATCCAGTCGATCGAGATCGAGGAAGCGCGGTTCGGATTCGAGCCCGAGATCACGGCCAAGGTGGCCGGTCGTGGACTGGTGATCTACGAGGTGGGCATCAGCTACTCCGGCCGCACCTACGCCGAGGGCAAGAAGATCGGCTGGCGCGACGGCGTGCAGGCCGTCTGGTGCATCCTCAGGTACTCGAAGCCGGGTCGCCGGGTGCACCGCTCGCTGCGCGGGGCGCGCCCGCGCCGCTGAGGTCCTCGACGGCCGGCGGCACCCCACCCACCCGGCGGCCGAGCGCGGCCGCGATCAGCAGGGCGAGCAGCGGGACCAGCGGCGTGCGGAACCGGGCGTAGGCCTCCGGTCCGCCACTGACGACCACCACGTAGGCCAGCGTCACCAGCACCACCGACCACGACCACCGGTCCGGCGATCGGAGGACGAGCACCGTGCCGAGGGCGGCCAGGCCGAGCGTCCCGATCGCCCACCCGGCCAACCCGAGCGTCGCCCACCGGGGCAGGGCGTCGAGGGCCAGGAACCGGGCGAGCGTGCTCTCACCCGGACCGAGCAGGAGGCGACCCATCCCGGCCGCCCAGTCCGCCAACGCCGGGACCGGGTGCTCGAGGATGAGCTGGGTGCCCGTCTCGGCCATCCGGTCGAAGCGCGGGCCCAGCGTCCGGGGACGGGTCGGATCGCAGTCGGCCGGGGTGGGGCACCAGCTCTCGAGCGGGCGGTCGTGCGGGCACCCGTAGCCCTCCCGGAGCTCGCCGAGGTCCTCCCCGGTCCCGCGGGCCTCGGCCGAGGCGCCCCGATAGCAGAGCAGGTTCACCGCCTCGATGGCGGAGTACCGCGACGAGCCGACGACCTGGGTGTTGCGGAGCTGCCAGCCACCGATGGCCACGAGCAGGGGGAGGACGAAGGCCCCGACCTGGAGCGCCGTTCGCCGCCACCCCGTCCGGCGCACGCGGAGCACCAGGAGCAGGACGAACGCCACCGGCAGGTAGTAGGTGGTGGGACGGACCAGCGTCGCCACGGCGACCGTCGCCCCCCATCCCGCCGTGTGCCACCACCGCAGCGAGTCCACCGGCGTCCGCACCACCGCCACGCCGCCCGCCACCACCGCGACGAGGGTCGCCGACGCGACGGACTCGGTGAGCAGCGTGCCCGCCGCGACGTTCTGGAGCGGGTCGACGGCGACGACCGCGCCCGCCACCCACCCCGCCCGCGACGATCGGAGCAGACGCGCCGCCAACAGGCCGGTGGCCGCGACGAGGGCGACGCTGGCGCCCACCTGGACCAGCAGCGCCCCGCGCCACCCCCCCGTGGTGGCCTCGGCGACCGCCAGGAACGTGGGGTAGCCCGGGGTCCGGAGGAACATCGGCAGGTCCGGGTCGCGATCCTCGAGGAAGCGGCCCTCCTGGCGGAGCGACTCGGCCGCCACCTCGTAGCTGGCCGTGTCCGCCGAACGGACCGCGTCGGGGTCGTGCCCGGTGACCCACCACGTCCAGCCTCCCCGGACGAGCGCCAGCAGGAGGAGCAGACCGCCGATCACCAGCGCCCGGCGGGACGGTCGACCGCCGGGGCTCACGCGGGACGGTAGGCGTAGTACCACAGCTGCTCCGCCACCGGCAGGGCCCGGCGCGGGTGCTCCCCGCCCAGCACGGCGAGTCGCTCGAAGCCCGCTTCGTGCAGCTCGCGGTCGATGGCCCGCCTCGAGGCGCCGTACATCGGGACCCGGTGCACGATGTCGAGCTCGTAGCCGGCGCCCCGCCAGAACGCCCCCTGGCGCACGCGGTGGGCGGCGAAGCGGAGGCTGGTGTAGCCCCAGACCGCCAGCGCCCGGAGCGGTCCGGCGGCCAGCCGCTCCCGACCCAGCGGCTTGACGAACGCCCGGACGTGGTGGCACGAGAAGAGGAACACGCCGCCGGGGCGGAGGATCCGGCGCACCTCGGCCAGGCACTTCGCGCGCATCTCGACCGGGCGGAGGGTGTCGAGCCCGTTGAACGAGAAGAGCACCACGTCGAAGGAACCGTCGGCGAGGTCGGCGAGGTCGGTGGCGTCGCCCACCCGGAACTCCTCCCCCGGGTGCCGCGACCGGGCCTCGGCCACCATCCCGGGGGAGAGGTCGATGCCGAGGTACCGGCCCGGGCGTGGCGTCAGCGCCGGCGTGGTGCGCCCGGACCCGACCCCGAGGTCCACGACGTCGTGCTCGGGTCGCACGAAGCGCTCGACGAGGGCCGTCTCGGCCCCCATCACCCCGCCGACCATGCGGTCGTAGCCGGGGGCGACCCGGTCGTAGAACTCGATCGTGTCGGCCCGGACGGCCGCGGCGTCCACGGGCCGCCCCCACCGGCCGGGGACGCGCCGCTGGGCGACCGAACGGGTGAGCTCCACCAGCCGGGGGCCGTTGACCTCCAGGCGGAACTGCTCCTCGAAGCAACGTCGCCCCTGCGCCGCCAACGCCGTGGCGAGCTCGGGGTCGTCGAGCACCCGGGCCACCGCGGCGGCGAGGGCCTCGACATCGTGGTTGGGGACCTCCAGCAGGTCCCGGCCGTCCTCGACCAGGCCCTGCAGACCCCCCTCGGCGCGGGTGCACACCACCGGGACCCCGATGCCGAGGGCCTCGACCACCGCCCCCGCCGCGCCCTCGTTGGAGGACGAGCACACGAACACGTCGGCCGCGGCGATCAGGTCGTAGACGTCGGTGCGATGCCCCAGCACGAGCACGTCGTCGGGTCGCGGGAGCGTGGCCCGGTGCCGCTCGATCTCGGCCGTCTCCGGACCCACCCGCCCGGCGAGGGCGAGCACGAGGTCGGGCCGCTCGCGCTGGAGCCGTCCGACCGCGTCGAGCAGCAGGCCGTGGTTCTTGGCCGGGTAGTGACGACCTGCGGCGACGACCAGCGGGACCTCGTCGCCGACCCCGAGACGGGCCCGGGCCTCGCGCCGCCGCTCGGGTTCGGCCCGGCCCAGGCGCTCGTCCTCCCGACCACGCTCCACGACGGTGACCCGCTCCGGCTTCACGCCGAGACGGCGGATGGCCGTCTCGCGGACCGCCGGGGTGACGGCGTGCACGTGGTCGCAGGCCCACCGGGCGGTCGCCGCGTCGAGCGCCCGCACCACCAGGCGACGCCACCCGTCGCGGGGGCCGACGGCGAGTGGGACGATGGCGGTGGTGGTCATCACCGGGATGCCGGTGCCGAGCGCGGCCAGGCGGCCCATGATGTCGGCCTCGGTGTGGAGCGTGTGGAGCACGTCGGGGCGCCGCTCTCGGATCACCCGTCGGATGGAGCGGACGAGCTCGGCGCGGCTCCCCCAGCCGGCGAGGTCCACCACCTCGGCGCCCGCCGCCTCCAGCACCTCGACGTCGGTGCGGAAGGTGTCGTAGACGACCACGGTGAGGTGGAGGCCCGCCTCCCGGTAGTACGGCGCCGTGGCGAGCATGGACCGCTCGGCGCCACCGGTCCCCTCGACGCTGGGCGTCAGCAGCAGCACCTCGATCACGGGTGACGGAACGGTGTCATCGGGATCCACCATTCAGTCATCCCACCACGCGAACTCCTGTCCGAGGACGGACTCCAGCTCCTCGACCGACGCCCGGAGCCGCTCGCGGAGCACGCGGCGGGTCTCGTCGGAGAGCCCGGCGCTGGGTGCTGCGTTGAGCGACGCCGCGTCCAGCGAGACGACGCGGATGCCGAGGTGCACCGCGACGTCGGCCAACACCGAGCTCGGGTCGGTGAAGAAGTCCTCGGCTCGCCGCACCAGCAGTTGCTCCCGGTCGTAGTGCTCCAGCCACCGCTTGACACCGACCACGTACTCGCTGGAACCCAGATAGGAGTACTTCTCGACGGCCTTGGACCGGTAGGTCGGATCCGCGGCGAGGCGTGCCTCCTCCCCGTCGAGCCGCTCCGGTTCCGCCTCGACGGCCTCCTCGAACGAGAGCGTCTCCATGCCGTCGCGCACCATCGACCGGTAGTGGCTGAAGGCTCGCTCGACCGGGTCGCGCACCAGGAGGACGAGCCGGGCGTCCGGCACCATGGCCGCCGCCCGAGCGGGAGCGTGCGGATGGGTCAGATAGCGCGGCGTGGCCTCTCCGCTGACCACGGGCCCGCCGACGGCGCGCTCACGACGGCGGCGCGCCCGTTCGGAGGGGAAGTGCGAGCGGTACCACGCCTCGCCGTTGGCGTAGCGGTTGTCGAAGAACCGCATGCCCTTGCGGTGCTCGAACACACCGAAGCGCTCCGACGACGGGTGCATCGGGAGCACCTGGGGGTGCGTGAGGAGCGTGTGGTACAGCGAGGTCGAGGCGGACCGCTTGCCCCCGATCACCAGGAAGTCGGGCAGCGGACGGCTCGATGCCGTCGCGATCGCGTGCCGTCGGATGAGGTCCCGGCCGAACCCCTTCGCCTGCTCAACGACCTGCACCGACCACCTCCCCGCCCGCGGGCGCCCGGCACATGGTACCGGCGGGGCCCGCGATCCCACCCTGGTGCCGACCACGGCGCTCCGCCGCGCTCCGCACGGACCGGGCCCTCAGCGCGGCGCGCCGGCCACCTCGTCGAGCACCCCGGCGATCGCCCGCCACATCGCCGCGGCTCCCCCCGCCGCCGCCTCGGCCCGACCGGCTGCGTCGCCCACCGATGACCGCAGCGCCGCATCCGCCATCAGGCGATCGACGGCCGTCCGCAGGGCGGCGGCGTCGTGGGGCGGGACGGTGAGGGCCGTGACCCCGTCGACGACGTACTCCGACATGGCCGGGGTGGTGGTCACCACGCAGGCCTTGGCGAGGGCCATGGCCTCGAGCAGGACCGTCTGGCCGGTGGGGTACTCCCGGACCTCGGTGGGCACCACCACCACCGACGCGCCACCCAGGAGGGCGAGGTAGCGGTCGAAGGGCAGCTTGGGGTGGACCGTGACGTTGTCGGGGACCGCGAGACCCTCCAGCTGCGCCGGTCGGGTGACGAGGTCGAGCTCCCACGTGGCGCCCTCGGCGGCCGCCAGCAACGTCGCCCAGTCGCGCCCGAGGTCACGCCCCACGGCCACGACCCGACCGCCGTCGCTGCGTTCGACCCCGGCGAGGGCGTCGAGGTCGACCCCGAAGCGGACCACGTGGACCCGCTCGGGCGGGATCCCGAGGCGGCGTTCCAGCACGTCGCGCTGGTTGCCCGAGAAGACGACGACCGCGTCGACGGCGCGGTACAGCTGCCGGTACAGCGCCACCCGGCGGCCACCCCCGTCCTGGACCAGGTCGGCCAACCAGCACGCGACGATCACCAGGGGTGGTCGACCCCGACCCAGCATCCGTCGGGCCAGCGCCAGGCCGTGGCCCTCGCTCTCGAAGATGGCGAGCACCGCGTCGGCGCGCCGACGCCGACGGGCGGTCTGCAGCGCCTGCGCGAAGGGCGCCGTCCGGGCCTCCACGACGCGGAGCAGGCCTCGGGCACGGGACCGGAAGACCCGGTCGTCCCACTCCGGCTCCCAGCCTCCGCCGGCCAGCTCGTCGATCCGGTACGGGAGCTCGCCGCCGGGACCCCGGCGATCGTCGTAGGGGCCCGAGCGGAGCACCACGACCCGGCGACGGCCGCCGGCGGACGGTTCCGAGGTCATCGGCCGCCCCGTCGCGGGCCGGTCGCCGCGAGCCGGAGGTAGAGCCGGGCGAACTCCGCCGCGAAGCCGGCCACCGAGAACCGCTCCTCGACCCGGCGCCGACCGGCATCGCCGAGCTCGCGGCGGCGGGCAGGGTCGGCGACCAGTCCGGCCACCGCCTCGGTGAAGCCGTCGGCGTCGTCGAGGGCCACCAGGTGGCCGGTCTCGCCGTCGGCCACCAGGTCGGTGACCCCGCCGACCGCGGTCGCCACGACCGGGAGCCCGCAGGCCATCGCCTCGATGACGGTGAGGCCGAAGCCCTCGTACTCGCTGGTGGAGCAGAGGACGTCGGCGGCGCCGAGGGCCGCCACGAGCTCCTCGTCGACCCGCGGCCCCACGAAGCGGACCGCGTCGGTGACCCCGAGCGTCCGGGCGAGGTCGCGGAGCCGCTCCTCCTCCTTGCCCCCGCCCACGATCACCAGCACCACGTCCAGGTCCCGCTCCCGCAGTCGGGCCAGCACCCGGATGGCCTCGTCGAAGCGCTTGGACGGCGCCAGGCGCCCCACCACGACCAGCACCACGGTGTCGGACCCCAGCTCGTGCTCCTCCCGCCAGGCCCGCCGTGCCGCCGCCTCGGCGGCGACGAACCGATCGGTGTCGACGGCCAGGGGGATCACGGTCACGTCGTCGGCCCCACGACGCCACCGCGATCGCACCTCGGCGGCCACCGACGAGGAGTGGCAGACCACGTGGGCACCCAGGCGCCGCGTCCACACGCCCTCGAACCAGTCGGTGGCCCGGCCGTGGCGACCCGAGCCGGGGGCGTCGTGGACCTCGAGCAGGAACCGGGCCCGCGGGTTGCGCAGCCGGGCACCGAGGCCCAACCACGCCGTGCCGCTGTGGAGCTGGACGACCTCGGGGCGCAGCCGGGTCACGGTCGCCGTGACGTCGCGGAGGACACGCAGCCGCTTGCGCAGCGTGTAGTCGAGGCCCAGGTGACCGAGCGGGTGGACCGCCACCGGCAACAGCTCCAGCTGGTCGCGTTCGAGCCGGGGACGGACCGTCACCACGTGCATCTCGATCGCGGCGGGGTCGAGGTGGTGGGCCAGGCGCCGCACCACGATCTGGATGCCGGCACTGCGGCTGAGCCGGGTGAGCACGTGGACCACGCGCACCGGGGCGCCGGGTGGCCGAGGGTCGGTGCGTTCCACCGGCGCCAGGGTACCGGGCACCGCCCGACGTCGACCTGCTCGGGCGGCCCCGATTGACCGTCGGGGAGCGGCGACGGGACACTGGGCCGGTGGAGCCGACGTCGCGGGACCCGGGGGACCCGGGCGATCCGGTGCGCCTCGACGAGCTGGAGGCCTCGCTGGCGCCCACCCACCACCTGGCCTGGGAGCGGGGGCGCCGCAACGGCACCGTCCGCCGCTTCGACCCCGTCGGCGACGATGCCGTCCCGGTGCTGGTGAAGCAGCTGGCGGGCGACCTCTACGGCCCCGCCACGATGGCCCGCCTGCTGGCCGAGCTGGGAGCGGTGGCGGGGTCCCCCCTGGCCCCGCGCCTGTTGGCGTGGGGCGAGGAACCGCCCTACCTGGCCTACGAGTTCGTTCCCGGTCCGCTCGTGAGCGAGGAGCTCGACCGGCTGGCCGCCGCGACGGTCGACCTCGAGGTGGTGTGCGACCTGGCCCGCTCCGCCGGATCGCTGCTCGCCCGCTTCCACCGGCTCGCCCCGAGGCCACCCGAGGCGGCGGCCCACGACCCCGCGGCGTCACGTCTCCTGGCTCGCTCGCTCCGCTGGGCGGGCGCCAACTGGGACGCGCCGTCGGACCACGTGCGCTCCGTGCTCGACCCGGGGGGCAACAACCTGGTCGTCACGGCGACGGGCGAGCTCCGGATGATCGACCTGCCGGGCCGGGCCGAGCTGCGCCCCCGGGTCCTCGACGCCGCGATGGCGGCGCAGCGCATCGGACGCGAGGCCCGGCGGGCCCGACGACGCGCCGGTGGCCGGACGGCCGGGGTGGCCGAACGGGTCGCCGCGGCCGTCCGGGCCGGCTACGAGACCGAGCAGGGTCACCCGCTCGACGACGCGGCCTTCGACGCGGTGCTGGCCGCCTCCGCCGCACAGCTGGCGACGAAGTACCTGCGCCGGCCGACACCGGGCTGGAGCCGGCGCGAGGCACTCGCCGACGCGCGCTGGGCGCTGGCTTCGGCCGCCCGCGGCCGCCTCAGGCGATCCCGGCGCCGCCGTTGAGCAGGGGGCGCAGCGCCTCCCAGCGCCCCGACATCGACCGCAGCACGGCCTTCGACGACGCGGTGCCGCGCCGGTCCGTCCACGTGCCCACCATGGCGGCAGCCAACAGCAGCTCGGGCCCGTCGCCCACGGGATCGACCCCGGCCCGCTCCAGGCACCGGCGCACCGCCGCCGAGCGCGACGGGTCGAGCACGATCCGGGCCAGGTCCGCACGACCGGACCGCAGCTCGGTCAGCACGAGGCAGGCCGGGTCGTGGAAGAACGGTCGCCGACCCATGGTGCGGGCCTCCAGGTCGATCACCACCGGTCCGTCGACGCCGACGATCAGGTTGTGGGCGCCGAGGTCCCCGTGGGAGATCACCGTGGGCCACGAGCCGAGCTCCTCGACGAGGCGCGGGCGGCATCGCCGCAGCCAGTCCCGGAGCCCCGGCGGCAGCTCCGTCGCCTCGATCGCCTCGTCCAACCGGTCCGTCCACCCGGTGGCGGGCGGGCCGCTCGACGCGGCCACGAGCGCGGCGTAGCCGTCGAGCAGGCGCTCGAGCACCTCGACCCGGGCGGCTCCGTCGAGCACCGCGATCGACCCGCCGGCCACCGCCGTCTCGCGGATCCCCCGGCCCCCGTCGATCACCTCGAAGTCCGGGCACGGCACGTGCGCGGCGAACTCCCGACGGTCGGCGACGTAGGTCTCCGGGACCGGCTCGGCCAACAGGCGGAGCACGGTCCCGTCCGCGTCGTCGAGGAGGAGGCAGCCACCGTCCGCGGTCAGCAGCAGCCGTCGATGGTCCCTCGACGTCCCCCGGCCGGTGCCCGCCAGCGGCCAGCCCACGATCCGCGCCCGGGCGACGGCCCGTCGGAGCGCGCCGAGGGCCCGCGGACCCGACGGTCGCGTGTCGGCCAGGTGGCCGGCCGCGCCCGGCGCCCGCCAGTGCCGCACCATGCGTCGCTGCCCGGTGAAGACCCACGGGCCGGGGGCGAGCCGACCGGCGTGGGTGGCCACCGCCCGGCGCAACGCGACGCGCCCAGCGTCGCCGCCCGGCCGGTCGGTCACCGGTGCAGCGCCCAGGCCCAGCGGTACGGCTCGGGCTCGTGGTTGGCGGTCTTGCCCATCGGCTCGATGCGGCTCACGAGGTCGCCGACGCTGTCCTGGAGGTAGCGCTCGTAGAAGCCGGTGACCGAGGCCTCGTCGTTGTCCACGAAGTCGGGCGGGTTGGCCCCGTAGCGCTCGCGGCGGGCGGCCCCCTCGAAGACGAAGACCTGGTTGGTCCGCTCCACCAGCTCGCGCAGCATGGCCACGCCCGCATCGACGCCGTAGTGGTTCACCCAGTTGTGGTGGACGCTGAGGCAGAGCATGGCGTCGAAGGTCGGGATCGAGCCGACGGTGTCGGGATCGATGGGCATGGTGAGGAACCCGCAGCGGGCGAGCTCACCGTGGCGCTCGCGGGCACCGACCGTCCACCGGTGGTCCACGTCGACGCCGATCGAGAACATGCCGCGTCGGGCCGCCAACGCGGTGATGTCACCGAGGTTGCAGCCGATGTCGAGGACCGACCGGCAGGTGTCGGGGAGCACGCCGTCGATCCGGGCCCAGCGCTCGTCGAGGCTGGCCTCGCGCTTGAGCTGGAACGGGTTGCCCCCGTAGCTGCCGCCACCGCGACCCCGGAGCCGACGCAACAGGCCGGCCGGGCCCTCGTCGCGGGTCACCTCGATCGCTCGCTTCCACGTCGGGGTCGCCATCATCTGCTCCTTGTCGTCAGGTCCTGGGGGCTCGTCAGGTCGTCGGGGGTGTGCCGGCTCGGGCGCAGGGCGGGGGATCCGGCCGCCGCGGCGGTACCATCCGCTCGCCGCACGCCCTCGCCACCCGGTCCCTGGGGGCGTGCCCCTCGCCCGGGAGCGACGTCGTGCCCAGCATCTCGTTGATCGTGAACACCTACGAGGGCGCCGAGGTGCTGCCCCGCGCCCTGCGCTCGGTGCTGGCCCAGGACCTCACCGACGTCGAGGTGGTGGTGGCCGACGACGGGTCGAGCCGCTCGCCCGAGGCGCTCGTGCGCGCCGAGTTCCCCGATGCCCCCCTCACCGTGGTCACCCACCCCAACGGGGGCCTGTCCGCAGCCCGCAACCTCGGCCTGCGCGCCGCGGGCGGCGACTTCGTCTGGTTCCTCGACGACGACGACGAACTGCTCCCCGGTGCCGTCGAGACGCTGCGCTCGCTGGTCGTCGACGGGGTCGGCGTCGTCTCCGGGGCGGCCGAGGTGGTCCACGACGGGACCGACCTGGCGCCCGAGCTGGCCCTCCCCCGCGACCAGGGTCCCGAGACCGAGCACCAGGTGGTCTGCAACCTCGCCGGGTCGTGGATGGTGGCCCGCGACGTCCTCGATGCCGTCGGTGGCTTCGACGAGGACCTGCGCTGCAACCACCAGCGCGAGATGTTCCTCCGCGTCCTGCCCTGGTGCGTCGAGCGGGGCCGCCCGGTGGTGTCCACCACCGACGCCGTGGTCCGCATCCACCGACAGCCGCCGTCGGCCCGGCCGCGCAACGACCCGGCACGACTGCAGGGATGCCTGGAGCACCTGCTCGACAAGCACGGCGATCGCATCGCCCGCAATCCGCGGGCGCTGGCCTCGCTCCACGCGTCGGCCGGCGTGGCCGCCGCCCGCAACGGGCGACCGGCCGATGCGCGCGCCCACTTCGTGGCGTCGCTGCGCGCCGAACCGCGCCAGCCGCGCACCCTCGGGCGCCTGGCGCTGACGGCGATCCCGCCGCTCGCCCGCCGCGTGTGGGGAGCAGCGCCGAGCCGTCCGGCTCACGCTCCCTCGGCCACGCGCTCGAGCTCGTAGATCAGCGTGTCGCAGCCCAGCTCGGCGGCGAAGCCGGCTCGGGCGAGCGCGGCGCGGGCGAAGGTGACGACGCGGTTGCGCCATCCGGGGAGGTCCTTGAGGAGCACGCCCCGCCACGCCACGACCTCGAGCCCGGCTCGTCCGGCCAGCTCGGCGATGTTGGACGGGCCCAGCAGCAGCGCGTGATCCGCGCTGTCGGGGAACCGACCCCGGAGCGCGTGCCAGGCCCGGTTCAGCATGTAGGGGTTCGGCGTGGTGAGCACGAGCCGTCCCCCGGGCGCCAGCGTGGCGGCCAGGTTGGCCAGGAACGGCTCGGGCGCCCCGAGGTGCTCGATCACCTCGCCCAGGACGACGAGCTCGAACTGCTCGTCGAGCGGACCGGCGGTGAAGTCGTGCACCCGGACGTCGTAGCCGAGGCCCTGCAGCTCCTCCACCGCGTCGGCGAGGATGTCGACGCCGACGCACCGGTCGGCGACCTCGACGAGGTTGCGGTGGAGCCACTTGCGCGACCGCTCGTTCTGGACGAAGTGCTCCACCACACCGACGTCGAGCACGGCCTTGCCGGCGGCGAGCGACCGCAGGTGCTCGAGCCGCGACCGGATCGGCGGGCGCCGCGACGCATGGAGGCTGCGCTCGCGGGCCTGCACCACCTCGGGATGGTTCGGGTCGAGAGAGATGGTGGTCCAGCGGTCGGACGTGGTCATTCGCGGCCTCGGATCTCGGCGGACGCTGCGCGACGCAGCCCGCTAGACGGTATCGAGCCGACCGGATCATCGCTACCGTGGTCGAGGATCGGCCCACGACCACTCCGGACACCCCACCCATCGAGGAAGGCACGACCGCCATGCCCCCCAGCCGACCCGAGGTGCGGATCGAGTTCGTCGGGATGCCGGGGGCCGGGAAGTCGACGATCTTCGCCGCCGCCCTCGAGGGCCTGGGCGAACGGGTCGTGGACCGCCGGGACCTCCTCCTCGACCTCATGCGCCACGAGTCCTCCGACCGCCTGGTGCGCGCGGCGATGCGTGCCCTCCCCCGCCGCGTCGGGTTGCAGCACGCGTACGAGGCCTTCTACCGGGCCCGGGACTTCGAGCAGTGCTACTTCCGGTTCGCGGCCCGCCATCCCGAGCTCTACGCACTCGTCGTCGACCTGAACCTGGTTGCGGCCGCCGACGGCGCCCGGGCCTGGCGCATCTACCAGAAGCACGCCTCGGTCCAGGCCAGCCACCAGTTCCTGGCCCGGGCGCGTCGTCGACCGGACCGTCCGGTGCTGCTCGACGAGGAGTTCGTCCAGATGCTGCTGATCGGCCTGGCCTCGACCGCCCACCCGGACGCGTCGGGCCTCCTGGACCGCTACCTCGCGCTGGCGCCGCTGCCCGACACCGTGGTGGCCGTCCGCGCCGCGCCGGATCGCTGCCGACGCCGGGTCGACGAGCGATCGGCCGGCCGGGGGTGGCCCACGATCATCGCGGCGGGCGACGAGCTGGGGTTCCTGCAGCGGATGGACGCCGCCACCGACCGGGTGCTCGCCGCCCTGGGGGAACGGGGCGTGGCCGTGGTGGAGGTCGACAACGACGCCCGCCCCCCCACCTCGGCCGAGATGGCTCGACGCCTCGGCGCCGCGCTGGTCCCGACGCCGGGCTGAGCCCGTCGCCTCAGGCCGACTGGGCCGAGGACTCGGCGACCATGGCCGCCACGAACGGCTGACGGGACACCACCTCGTCGAGGGTCCCGTCGTCGAGGATGACGCCGTCCTCCATGAACACCACGCGCTTGCACTGGTGCAGCAGTTCGGGCCGGTGGGTCACCACCACCACCAGGTGGTCGGCCATCGCCTCGCCGAGCAGGCGGAGGACCCGCTCGCTGTTCTCGCGGTCGAGCGCGCTCGTCGGCTCGTCCACCAGCCACACGCTGGGCTGGTTCACCAGGAGTCGGGCCAGGCCGAGGCGCTGCATCTCGCCGCCCGAGAAGCCCTCCGCGGCGCGCCCCACCGGCGAGTCGAGCTTGCCCGAGAACCCGGCGACGGTGTCCTGGAGCCCGACGGCCTCGATGGCGGTCCAGAGCTCCTCGTCGGTGCGCTCGAGCTCGGGACGCACGAGGTTCGCCCGCAACGACCCGCGGAGCACCTTGGGGTCCTGGGGCAGCAGGCCCACCGTGGCGCCCAACGCCGCGCCGCTCAGGACCTCGAGCGGGACCCCGTCCACCGAGACCGTCCCGGCCACCGGGCGCGACAGCCCCGAGAGCGCGAGGAGCGTCGTGCTCTTCCCGCTGCCCGACGGTCCCACCAGCGCGATGCCGCCCGGCCCCTCGAGGCGCAGGTCGAGGTCGGCCACGACCACGTTGCCGCCGTAGCTCAGCGACGCGCCCGCCACCTCGACCACGGTGCCCGGAGCCGGATCGTCGATCGACGCGGTGCGCTCGGCCCGACGGAGCGACGCGATCAGGGCACGGACGCGCTCGACGTAGGGCCGGGCGTCGTTGAACGACTGGTACATCATCTGGGCGCCCTGGGAGGCCGACATCGCCCGGATGAGGAGCAGCCCCGACGCGGCCACCCCGGTCGTGCTGCCCCCGGTGCTGGCACCCGCCGCCACGGCCACCCCCACCAGCAGGGTGCCCATCCAGTAGATCGGGGCGACCATCCCGGCCATGCTGGCGGAGACGTAGCGCAGGCGGCGGATCGACGACACCTCCGAGCGCAGGAAGTCCTCGCTCTCCTGCCACCGGTTGAGGAGGTGCAGCTCGCGGGCGGAGCCGGCCATGTCGCCGATCTCCTCGCCCACGAAGATGAAGCGGCCCGCCATCTCACGGTGCATCTTGCGGGTACGGCGCGTGATCTGGCGCAGGCCCACCATCAGGGTGCCGCCGGCCAGCAGCACGATCACCGAGACCCGCCACGACACCACGACCGCGGCGCCCATGTAGATGACGGCCCGCACGGTCGTGTTGATGAGCCCGACCGTGGCCCCGACGAGCGAGTTGGCCTTGCCGATCTGCTCGATGGCCGCGCTGAGCCCGGCACCCGAGTACGACTGCTGGACGGGGAAGTCGGCGGCCCGGAACGCCCGGATGAGGTCGACCCGGCGTGCGGCGTCCCAGGACGCGATGGCGTGCTCCCGGACCATGGTGTTGGCCAGGTTGATGAAGAAGGTCAGCACGATCAGCCCGATGATGACCGGGAACGAGGCGATCAGGTCCTTGCCCAGGAACTCCGTCTCGCCGGTCTCGATCCCGCTCGTCAGCCGGATCGCCAGCCCGCCGAGCGACAGGGAGTCGGTGAAGGCCACCACCAGCGACAGCGCGCTGGACACCGCGATCGGCACCCAGATGCGACGCAGGCTGGCGTCCTCGGTGAGGGCCAGGTCCTCCGGCGTGGCGACCGCGCCGGCATGCTTCGACTTGCTCGACGTCGTCGTCACAGTTCCCTCTATCGCCCGACGGAGCCATCAGCTTAGGAGGAGGAAGCCGCCCGACCACCCGTGACGCCCGCAGGGCGCCCCCGGAGAGCGGTCGGTACACTCGCCCCGTGGACGCGGCGTCGAGAGGGCGGCTGGTCCGGGCGATGGGTCCGGTGGGGATCGCCGTGTCGCTCGCGCTCGGCGGGTGCGGGCTCGAGCGTGACCCGGCCGCCAACGGCGAGTTCATCGACTTCGCCACCACCACGCCCCGGGCGACCAGCCCGCTCTACGAGCGCTACGTCGAGCTGGCCGCCGACGCCGGCTACGACCCGATCCCGATCTTCGACTTCGAGCTCCAGGCGGCCGCACTCTGCGCCGAGCTGGTCGACCCGTCGCCCCGGCCCACCGACCCGGGCGAGGACCCCGACGGCACCTTCGACATCGAGGTGCCCTTCGAGCTCCGTCCCGACGAGGTCCCCGTGGTGCGGGCGGCGTGCCCGGAGGCCGCGCCCGAGGAGTGAGCGCGGGAGACCGTCGGCGCGATCAGGATCCGTGGCGCTCGGCGTGCCACTGGGCGAACATCAGCACGTCCCACAGCTCGTAGGAGCGGTCGGCCCGACCCGACAGGTGCTCCGACCAGGTGCGCTCGACCAGGGCGGGGTCGAGGTGCTCGCGAACGGCGGGCCCCGAGAGCAGGTCCTGCGCCCAGCCCCGCAACGGACCGCGGAGCCAGGTCTCGATGGGGATCCCGAAGCCCGACTTCGGTCGATCCCACAGCGTGGCGGGCACCGAGCGCTCGAGCACCTGGCGCAACGGCCACTTGGTCACCCCGTCACGGAGGCGCAGCTCGGCGGGCAGCGAGGTCGCGAACTCGACGATCGACCGGTCGAGCAGCGGCACCCGACCCTCGAGGCTGACCGCCATGGTCGCCCGATCGAGCTTCACGAGCACGTCGTCGGGCAGGTAGGTGATGGCGTCCACCGCCGCCATGTGCTCCACGATCGACGTCGTCGGGGGCCACCGCGACGGATCGGTGTGCACCGTCGGGACCTCCCGACCGCCGCGGACCAGGTCGGCGGGGGCCTGCCAGTGGCTGGTCAGCCGGTGGAACATCTCCTCGGGCGACGGCGCGTCGGCCACCAGGAGGACCTTGGCCACCTTCAGGCCCAGCTGCCGCGGACGCCGGGAGCGGGGCAGGACCCCCGCGGCGCGGTCCCACCACCCGGGCCGCACCCGGCGGGCGGCCGCGGCACCGCCGCGACGGGCGCCCACCGGCAGACGTCCGACACGACCCCAGATGGCGGGCACCCAGACGTAGCGGTTGTAGCCGAGGAACAGCTCGTCGCCGCCGTCGCCGCTCAGCGCGACCGTCACGCTGCGCCGCGCCAGCTCGGAGACCAGCAGGGTCGGCAGCTGCGAGGAGTCGGCGAACGGCTCGTCGTAGACGCCGCCCAGGCGGGGCACCGCGGCGCGGGCCTCGGCGTCGGTGACCATGAGCTCGGTGTGGTCGGTGCCCAGGTGGTCGGCGACCCGCCGGGCATCGGAGGACTCGTCGTAGTCCGCCGACGGCGAGCCGATGGTGAAGGTCTGCACGGGACGGCTCGAGGTGCGCTGGGCGGCGGCCACCACCGCGGAGCTGTCGATGCCGCCCGACAGGAAGGCTCCCACCGCCACGTCGGCCACCATGCGTCGGCGCACCGAGCGGTCGAGGAGGCGCTCCAGCTCGTCGACCGCCTCGGCCGCGCCGCCGGCGAAGCGCTCCCCGCCCACCCCGTCGTAGAGCGACCAGTAGGGCCTCGGCTCGCCGATGGTGCCGTCGGCCGCGATCTCGACGAGGTGGCCCGGCGCGAGCTTGCGGATCCCTTCGTAGATCGACAGCGGGGCCGGGACGTACTTGTGCCGGAAGAAGAGGGTGAGGGCGGCCCGGTCGATGTCGCGGTCGAAGCGGGGATGGGCACGGACGGCGTCCAGCGAGGAGCCGACGACGACCTCACCGGCACCCAGTCGCCCGTAGTAGAGCGGCTTCTCGCCCATCCGGTCACGAGCCAGGGTGAGCCGCCGCTCGAGTCGGTCCCACAGGGCGAAGGCGAACATGCCGTCGACCCGGTCGAGGGTCGCCGCCACCCCCCACCGGGCGATGGCCTCGACCAGCACCTCGGTGTCGGAGTGCCCCCGTCGGACCACGCCCGCCGCGTCGAGGTCAGCCGCCAGCTCGTCGTGGTCGTAGATCTCGCCGTTGTAGGTGAGGACCCAACGGCCGTCGGCGGAGGCCATCGGCTGCGCCCCCGCCTCGGAGAGGTCGAGGATCGACAGCCGACGGTGGCCCAGCGCCACGCCCACCGACGCGTCGACCCACCGGCCCGACGCGTCGGGGCCCCGGGGGACCATGCGGTCGGCCATCGCCACGACGACCGCCTCGAGCGCCTCGGTGGTCCGCGACCGCGCCGGATCGAGCACGGCGGCGATCCCGCACATCAGCGCACCGCCCCGAGGTAGCAGGCCTCCTGGTGGGCCACGGCGCGGCGGGCGTCGAAGCGGTCGGCGCCGGCCGCCGCGCCCGCAGCCAGCTCGGCCAGGAGCGTCGGGTCGTCGGCCAGGCGGAGGACGGCGTCGGCCAGCGCCGCCGGGTCCTCGGGCGGCACCACGATCCCGCAGTCCGCTCCGACCACGTCGGGGAGCCCGCCGACGGCGGTCACCACCGCCGGCACCCCGAGCGCCGCCGACTCCATGTAGCTGAGGGGGAGCCCCTCCTGGCGGGAGGACAGCAGGAACACGTCGGCGGCGGCGAGGACGTCGGCCACGTCGTCGCGGAACCCCAGGAACCGGAACCGGTCGCCCAACCCCAACTCGCGGTGGCGGGCGGTGAGCTCGTCCTGGAGCGGGCCCTGCCCGACGCTCAGGAATCGGACGCGCGGCGAGCGGGCCACCACCCGGGCCGCCGCGTCCAGCATCACGTCGTAGGCCTTCTCGACCCGGAGGTTGGCCACGGCCACCACGGCCAGGTCCTCGGCGCCGAGGCCCAGCTCGGCCCGGGCCCGCGACCTCGACGCCGCGTGGGCCCGCACGGCCTCGAGGTCGATCCCGTGGACGAGGACCTCGACGCGGCGGGCCAGCCGCGCCGGCGGCGACGCGGCCGCCGCGGCGGACACGGCGAGCTGGCAGTCATCGAGCGGGTACGTGAGGAGGTTGAGCGTCCGGGTGGCGGTGCCGTAGCAGTCCCAGCTGTTGTGCTCGGTGTAGACGAGGGCGGGCCGTGGTCGCATCGTGCGGAGCACCGGGCGGGCCATCGCCATCGGGAGCGGGCTGTGGCCGTGGACGACGCGCACGCCCGCGGTGGCCACCCACCGCCGGAGCTCGGCGAGCCAGCTCACGTCGCGCCCGCTGCCGCTGCCGAGTCGACGGCACTCCACCCCGGCCGCCTCCAGCTCGCCCACCAGCGAGTGCGGACGTTCGACCAGGTGGGCGGCCAGGTACCGGAACCGGTCGTGGTCGCCGAATCGGGCGTGGTTGACCAGGAGTCGCTCCATCCCACCCGGGCCGAGGCCCTTGGCCAACCACAGCACGGGGATGCGACCGTCGCCGGAACGGGCGCCCCGAGTCGTCGTCGCACCCCCCGAGGCCACGGGGCGAACGTACAGGCTGCTCCCCCGCCCGCCAACCTCCCGCGGCGCCTGTGCCACAATCCGCAGCTTGGCCCGGATCCTCCATCTGATCGCCGCCAACCACCGCCGCGGGGCGGAGACGTTCGCGGTCGAGCTCGCCGAACACCTCCGCGGGCGGGGTCACGAGGTCCGGGTGATGGCCGTCGTCCCCGGCCGCGACGACGAACCGTTCCCCGTCGAGGTGGCCGGGAGTCGACGCTTCGAGGTGGCCGGCATGCGACGCGTCGTCCAGGCGGCCCGTTGGTCCGAGGTGGTCGTCAGCTTCGGGTCGATCTCGCTCCTCACGGGGGCCTTCGCCGCCCGGGTGGCCCGCCGGCCCTTCGTGTACCGCAACATCGGCGATCCCTCGGTGTGGGGCGCGGCCAAGCTCAGCAACCTGCGGATCGGCGCGCCGCTACGGACCGCGGCCCGGCTGGTCGCGCTCTATCCGGACGCCGCCGAGACGCTGGTGACGCGGTACCGACTCGACCCGGCCCGGGTCGAGGTGATCCCCCGCGGCGTGCCCGAGGAGCGGTTCCGCGTGGCCGCCGACGACGACCGGGACCGCGCCTGCGCGACGTTGGGGCTCGATCCCCACCTCCGCTGGGTGGCCTACGTGGGCGCCCTCAGCCCCGAGAAGGATCCGCTCCTGGCCGTCGACGCCCTGCGCCACCTCGACTCGGGGGTGGGCCTGGTGGTCGCCGGCGGTGGCCCGCTCGAGGCCGAGGTCCGCGCCGCGGCCGCCGACCTGGGCGATCGGGTCCGGCTGCTCGGCGTCGTCGACGACGTGGGCGTGGTCTACGACGCCGCCGACGCCCTGGTGCTGCCCAGCCGCACCGAGGGGATCCCCGGCGCCGCGGTGGAGGCGTCGATGTGCGCGCTCCCGGTGGCCACCTTCGCAGTGGGCGGCACCTCCACGGTGGTGCTCGACGGAGTGGGAGGCCGGCTCAGCCCGGGACGTCAGCCCGACGTGTTCGCCGCGGCGGTGGCCGAGGTGCTCGAGCACCGCGCCACCTGGGGACCACGAGCCCGCGACCACGTGCTCGCCAACTTCTCCATGCGCTCCGTGGGTGCCCGCTGGGAAGCCCTGCTGGCCGAGGTGGTGGCCCGCCCGGCGCGGCCCCGAGGTCGGGTGCTGCAGGTCACCGCCTCGAACGAACGGCGCGGCGCCGAGCTCTTCGCCCACCAGTTGGGTACCCACCTCGGGCGGACGGGGTGGAGCGTGCGCACGGTCAGCCTGGCCTCGCACCGCACCCCGGGCGGCCTGCCCATCCACGCGCTCGGTCGCGGGCGGTTCCGGCCGGTGACCCTGGCCCGCCTGGTGCGGGCCGCCGCGGCCGCCGACCTGATGGTGGTGCACGGCGGCTTCGGGCTCTGGCCCACCGCGTTCGCCGCGGCGGTCACCCGCCGGCCCTTCGTGTACCGGGGCATCGGCGAGCCCACGTACTGGGGGGCCGTGCCCTTCGGCAAGGTCCGGGTGGGGGTGCCGCTGCGACGGGCCGACCGGGTCGTCGCGCTGTACCCGGAGGCGGCCGAGCAGTTCCGGAGCCTCTACGGCCTCCGGCCCGAGCGCCTCTCGGTCATCCCGAACGGCACCGATGCCGAGGCCTACCCCGCCGTCACCCCGTCACGTCGCGCCGCGGCCCGCGAGCACCTCGGCCTCGACGGTGACGCCCGCCTGGTCGGCTACCTCGGGGCGCTGTCGCCCGAGAAGCGCCCGGCGTGGGCGGTGCGGGCCATGGCCGACCTGCCCGACGCCACGCTGGTCCTCGTCGGTCGCGGGCCGCTCGAGGCCGAGCTCCGGGCGCTGGCCGAGCAGGTGGCGCCGGGCCGGGTCCGCTTCCTGGGCTCGCTGGAGGAGCCGGCCGACGTGCTGGCCGGGCTCGACCTGCTGGTGCTGCCCAGCGAGACCGAGGGGATGCCGGCCACCCTCATCGAAGCGGCCCTGATGGGGATCCCGACGGTGGCGACCGACGTCGGCGCGGTCGCCCGCCTCGACGCCGAGCTGCGCTGCGGCACGGTGGTGCCGGCCGACGACGAGGCGGCGTTCCGGGCCGCGGTCGGCGGCGCCCTGTCCGCCCCGTGCCCCCCGGGGCCGGACCGCGAGGCGGCCATGGCCTACGACATCGCCGCGGTGGCCGACCGCTGGGCGGCCGAGCTCGACGGGCTCCTGCCGGCGCGGTCGCGACGCTGAGCGGCTCCGCTCAGCGCCCCACCAGCAGCCGGCGCCCCTCGCGGACCGCCGTGAGGTAGGTGGCACGGAACGCCGTCCAGGCCAACGCCTGGTGGACGGCCACGCCGACGCCGACCAGGGCGACCAGGCGGGCCGCGGCGTGGAGGTCGGCGGGCAGCGTCGGCAGGAGTGTGCCGACCGCCGCCACCATGGCGATCGTCGGGACGAGCGCCGGCCAGACCACCCGGACGAGGTCGGGCGGGCGGAGCTCGAGCAGCGGGACGCTCAGCAGGATCGACGCCACCAGGGCCAGCGCCGCGGCCACGAGCACCGCCGCGGCGATCGCGCTCAGGTCACCACCGACGCCCCACACCACCAGGAGGCCGATGACGAGGGCCCCGACTCGCAGGAGCTGGATCCGCAGCACGACCCCGGTGCGCGACCGCGACATGAGCAGCGGCATGGCCAGCGCCGAGAGGGCGTCGACCGCCGCGGCCAGGGCGAGCAGCCGCAGCGGCGCCACCGCGGCGTCCCACTGGTCGCCGAAGAAGACCTCGACGACCGGTTCGGCGACCAACGCCAGCCCCGTCAGCGCGGGGAGGAGGGGCAGCGTGACCATCGTGGCCAGCTCGAGGAACGACGACCGGAGCTGGGCGGTGTCGGTGATCCGGGCCAGGACGGGGAACCCCACCTGGTTCAGGACGAAGGTGAAGCGCTGGCGCACCACCGTCGGCAGCACGAAGGCGATGTAGTACGCGCCGAGGGCGGGTGCGCCCAGGAGTCGGCCGGCCGCCCAGATGTCGACGCTGCGCGACGCGTAGCCCGCCAGGGTGGTGGCCAGGTAGCGGACGCCGAAGCGCAGGTGCGGGGCCACGGCCTCCCGGTCGAAGGCCACCACGGGCCGCCAGGCGGCCGCCGCGAGCGTCCACACCAGCTTGGTCAGGTCCATGGCGGCCAGACCGAGGATCACCACCCAGGCACCGAGGTCGGTGGCCAGCACCAGCACGGTCTGCACCACGAAGTAGACGCCGGCGCCGGCCAGGTCGGCGCCGTACATCGCCTCGAAGCGCAGGTCCCGCGAGAGCAGCGCCCGGGGCACCACCTGGGCCATCGTCGAGACCAACGTGGCGGCGGAGGCCACCAGGTAGGGCGCCGCCGCCGTCACCCCGAGCGCGGCGGCGATGGGCTGGGACGCGCCCGCCACGATGGCGAAGCCGGCGACGCCCGCGCCGACCGACACCCACCACAGGGAGGCCAACGTCCGCTCGTCCCGCTCCCCCGCCGCCACGATCGACGCGCCGAGCCCGGCGTCGGTGATCAACATGGTGAGGCCGATGACGGCCTGGGCGGCGGCGACGATGCCGAACTCGGCGGGCGTGAGCCGCCGGGCGAGCAGCAGCGTCGTCGCCATGCTGCCGAGCTGTTGGAGCAACGAGCTGGCCAACCCCCAGCGTCCACCGCGGTAGGCGGCCCGACGCAGGTCCCCGCTCACCGGGCGTCCCGGCGCCGCAGCAGACCGGCCCGGAGCCGGAGCAGCTCGGCCGCCGGCGACCTCCCGACGACGTAGGTGACGTCCTCGCTCGGCCGCCCGCCCAGGCGCCGCTTGTGCTCCTCGACGCCGCGCAGGAACTCGTAGCGGGTGGCGCCCGCCTCGAGGGCCCAGCGGATGGCCGCCTCGTGCAGGCCCGGACCGATGCTGCGGTCACCGGCCGCGGGATCGCGCCCGGTCGAGTAGGTGCAGACCGTGCTCCCGTAGCGCAGCACGATCCCGGACCCGATGGCCGAGCCCTCCCGTTCGACCAGCACCTGCCACACCCCGTCGGGCGCCCGGAGCCTCCCGGCGAGCTCGGCCAGGAAGCGCTGGCGGCGCTCGTCGAAGAGTCCCGGGCGACCCACCGCGCTCCAGCGCAGTGCGTGGAGGCGGCCGTGCTCGGCCAGGCGGCCGTGGTCGTCGCGTCCCAGGCGGTACCAGGTGGTGCCGTAGCCGTCCTCGGCCAGGAGCCGACGGGCCCGACGGAGGTTGCCCGCGAGCTTCTTGGACCACAGGGCCTCGGCCCGCTCGACGCCCTCGAGGGACATCCCGCTGACGGTGGTGGTGGCCACGGGGGTGGAGCGGGCCAGACGCGCCGCCGCGGCCTGGGCGGCGGGCGCCACGTTGGCCAGCACGAGCGCCGCGCCCCGGCCCGCCACCCGAGGACTCGCGTCCACCAGCCGGTCGAGCGCCGCCGGGTCGACGGCCACCGGACCGAGGTGGTCGGCTGCACCGAGCCCGGAGCCGGCGATGCCCCAGTACGGCACCGTCACCGCCAGCCGTGGGTGGAGCCGCTGGCGCAGTCGGGCCAGCGGGAGGAGGCCGCTCGGGTCGTCGACGGGGCCGTCCACCAACAGCACGACGCGCGCCTCGGGCTCCATCACGGCCCGCCACGCACCGACCCAGGCCGGGGAGGAGAACACCAGGGCACCGCTCCGATGGGCGAGCGCGTCCCACGGCTGCGTCCAGGCGTCGAGCGCCTCGTCGTCGGCGAGTGGGAAGGGGTGGACCATGTCGCTCCGGTCGGCCGCCCGGCCGCCACCGGCACGCTACCGGCCGATCGCCGAGTCGGGACCGGTCCCGGCCCGTTGCCGCTGAGCGGGGCCCCTCCCGTATCATCGAAGGACGGCATCGTGTTCGGGAGGCGGAGATGCGGGACTACCCCATGCCCATGCCGTTCGGCTGGTTCCAGGTCGCGTGGAGCGACGAGGTCCCCGCCGGCGGCGCGAAGCCCATGTTCTTCTTCGACCGCCACCTCGTGGCGTGGCGCGACGAACGCGGCGAGGCCCACGTGTGGGACGCCTTCTGCCCCCACCTCGGGGCCCACCTCGGGGTCCGGGCCAAGATCGACGGCGACGAGATCGTGTGCCCGCTGCACGGGTGGCGCTACGACGCCGAGGGCCGTTGCGTCGAGATCCCGTACTCGGACCGCGTCAACAAGCAGGCCACCGTCCGGACCTACCCCGTCTGCGAGCGCAACGGGCTGCTCATGGTCTGGTACCACCCCACCGACGCGCCCCCGTCGTGGGAGGTGCCCGAGCTGGAGGAGTTCGGCGCGACCTCCGGCTACTCCGAGGTCTTCCGTCGGGAGTACGCGTTGGGCTGCCACTGGCAGGAGATCGCCGAGACCCAGGCCGATGCCGCCCACATCCAGGCCCACCTGGTCGAGTACCAGGTGATGATGAACGGCGGCCGCCGCCCCGACGTCGTCCCCATGCCCCGGGTCGACAGCTACGAGACCGACGGAGCGGTCGCCCGCATCCGGATCTCCCAGGACTTCCCCACCCCCCGGGGGCCGGCGGAGGGCCGCATCGACACCGACGTGGTGGGACCCGGCTTCGCCGCCACCTGGTTCACCGGGCTGGTGGACACGCTGCTGCTCGGGTGCGCCACGCCCACCTCACCGGGCAGCTGCGAGCTGCGCTACAGCTTCGTCGTGCGCCAGACCGGCGACGCCGAGGCGACCACCAGCCTGGGCGAGGCCTTCATCCGCGAGATCCACGAGCGCACGGTGGAGGACGTCGAGGTGTGGGAGGCCAAGGCCTACCTGACCAAGCCGGCGCTGGCCCACGGCGACGGTCCCATCATGCAGTTCCGGCGCTGGTGCGAGCAGTTCTACGCGGAAGGGGTCGACCGCTCCCGCGCCCAGTGGGTCCCGGCCCACGCCCCGTGACGCCGCGCCGGGCCGGACCCGTCGCCCGGGCCGTCCTCGGGCTCCTCGTGACGTTCGGGCCGACCGCGGTGGGGTGCTCGCTGGTGGGCGACCAGCAGGCCCGCCCGGCGCTGGTCACGACGACGACCGAACGGCCGCGGTCCACGACGACGGCCCCGCGTCCCAGCCTCATCCCCACGGTCACCCGACCCTCGGCGAACGGCACGTCGCCGGGTCCCACCGTCCCCGGCGAGACGGCCTCGACGCTCCCCGGGACGCCGTCGACGCTGCTGCCGTCGCCCTTCGTCACCACCCCGCTGGTCACCGCCCCGACGGTCCCCCGCACGCCCGCCTGGCCGCAGACCCCCGAGTTCTGCAGCGCGGGCGAGGCCGTCGAGCAGACCGGTCGCACCCTCGTCGGCGACGCGGCCGACCCGGGAACCGAACGGCCGCTGTCGACCTACTTCGCCCTGTTCACCACGTTGCGCGACAAGGTCCAGGCCGCCGCGCTCACCGCACCTCCCGAGCTGCGGCCGGCGGTGATGGAGACCGTCGCCCTCCTGGACGCCATGTTGGAGCCCCTCACCGGGACGCGTTCGGGCGAGGAGTTCCGGAACAAGTTCATCGCCGAGGTCTCGCAGCGCCCGAACGTGCGCGACCTGGTCACGACCATGTACGCCTGGTGCGGGAGTCGGCTCCCACCGGACTTCGGACGCTGATGGGATCGGCGCTCACCGCCGCCCTGCCGGTGGCGGGCCGACCGGCGTGGCGGTCGGTGGCGGCCACCACCGGGTTCGGCCTGCCCGTGCTGGTCGCCGCCGTGGCGACCGGCACCGAGGGCACGGCCGGCGTGGTCACCGCCGCGGCGTGGGCGGGCCTGCTGGCGGCGTGGACGGTCGTGGGATCGGGGCCGTGGACCGGGGTCCGGGTCGGCGCGGCCCGGGTGGCGCTGGCCCTGGCCGCCGTCGCGGTCGTCGGACCGGCGGTCGGGCGGGCGGCGGTGCTCCTGTCGATCGCGGTGGTGTGGGTGGCCGAGCGCGTGGGCGCCCCGCGCAGTTGGCCCACGACGGTGGCGTTGATCGGCGTCCAGATCGTGTGGTGGTCGGGCGCCGAGGTCGCGGCGTCGGTCCTGGCCGCCGGACTCGTGGCCGTCGTGCTCGAGCGCCCGCGCCTGCTGGTCGAACGCCCGACGGTCCTCGCGCTGGCCGGGCCACCCGTCCGGCGCTGGCTCTCCGGGATCGCCCGGGCGGCCCACTCGCTGCAGCGGCTGCTCACGACGCGGCCGGCGGCGGCCGCCGTCGTGGCCGGCGCCGCGAGCCTTCCGCTCTTCGCCGCCCTGACCGGGGACCCCTCCACCCGCCTGCCTCGCATCGCCGGCTTCTACAACGACTTCCCCAGCCATCTGGAGGTGGCCGCCCGGCTGGGGTTCGACCCGTTCTTCGTCTCCCCCCACCCGCTGTTCCACGTGGCGGCTCGGCTCGGGGGCGCGGTGGCCCCGGTCATCGGACCGGCGACGTTCCTGGCCGCGTGCGTCGCCGCCGCCTACGTGGGTCTCGTCCGACTCGGTCGCTCCCCGCACCTGGGACGGCTGGACGCGACCGGTGCCGCCGCCTTCGCCGCGTTCGTCCTGGTCGCCGAGTCGCCCACCGCCCTGCTGGCCGCGCTCGGCCTCGTCGACGCCGACACGTCGTTCGCACCGGTCCACGTCTGGAACAGCCCGACCGAGACGGTCGGGCTGGCAGCGACCCTGCTGCTGCTGCCGATCCTCCTCGACGTCCTGGCGCGAGTCAGCCACGACGCCGACGCCGACGCCGGAGCCGAGCACCGACGGCTGGCGATCGTCGTCGCGCTGGCCACCGCAGCGAAGCCGTCGTTCACCCCGGTGCTGGCCGCGGCGCTCCCACTCCACCTCGCGCCCCACCGCCGGCTGCGACACCGCTCGTCGTGGCGGCTGCTGATGGCGGTGTGGCTCCCGGTCGGCCTCGTCGCCGCGGTGCAGGCCGGCGTCATCGCGATGGCACCGCCCGAGTACCGGGTGGGCGTGGTGTTCGATCCGCTGGCCGGCGTCGAGCATTTCGGGGTCGGCAGGAGCGGACCGCTCTACTTCCTGGCGCCGGTCATCGTGCTGCTCGCCCTGGCCGTCGATGCCCGGAGCTACCTCCGCCAGCCGGCGGTCCGCCTGGCATGGACGGCGCTCGGCCTGTCCCTGGTCCCGATGTTCCTCCTGAGCGAGACCGGGCCCTTCGCCGCCCACGGGAACGTGGGCAAGCCGGCGATCATCTGCTGGTTGGTGGTGTTCACGGTCAGCGCCAAGTTCGTGGTGGTCCGCCTGGTCGATCGGACCTCCAGCGGGACCGCCCGTCGGACCGGTTGGCGCATCGCGTCCTGGGGCTACCTCGCCGCCTCGGCCGGCGCCGGCGTGGCCGTGTGGCTCGCCGTGGTCGCCGACGTCGGCCACGCCGTCTGAGCCGCGGCCCGGGCCGGCGCCTCACAGGCCGCGGATGCCGCAGGCGCTCTGTTGGAAGGCAGCCAGCCGGAGCAGATCCTCCGAGCTCGGCCGCCCCGCCGTCGCCGGCCGGAACAGCTGGAGGGGATCGGCTCGCGCCGCGAGGCGGTCCGCGACGACGGTGAGCACGGCGTCGAGCTCGGGGCGCACGACCGCCGGGGTGAGGGCCAGGAGCTCGTCGCGTCGACGGACCATCTCCGCCGCCACGGCACCGACGTCGGCCGGGTCGACCTGCTCGCCCGGCACGAAGGTCCGGTCGATCATGGTCCCGTTGCGGGTGTGCAGGTCGATCAGGGCGGCGCACCAGGCCGCGGGATCGACCGTGGTCGAGGGTGCCGCCACGGGCCCCGCATCGGAGCGCGACTCCCGGCAGGCGGTCGCCACCAGCGGGACCGACACGGCCACCAACGCCACGACGAGTCGACGGACGGTCACGACCCCTCCGACCACGATCGCACCGCGCCCACCACCCGGTCGACGTCGTCGTCGGTGAGCCCCACGAAGAACGGCAGGGTCAGGAGCTCGGCCGCGACCCGCTCGGTCGCCGGGAGCTCCACCGCTTCGCCCCCCCAGGGCTGGCGGTGGCCGGGCTCGTAGTGCACGGCGGTGTCGATCCCCTGCTCGTGGAGCGCCCGGCGGAGCCCGTCCCGCCGATCGGCCGCCACCCGCACCGCGAAGAGGAACGGCACCATGCGGTCCGGGTCGTGGGCGAGCACCCCGACGCCGTCGACCTCGACGAGTCCGGCCGCGTAGCGCCGCCACAGCTCCCGGCGTCGCGCGGCCCGCCGAGCGAAGTCCTCCGCCTGGGCGAGCCCGATGGCCGCGTTGAGGTCGCCCATCTGGTAGCGCCAGCCCGGACCGGCGACCCGGTGCCGCACCCCCGCCTCGAAGCCCAGGTTGGCGAGCGCCCGCAGTCGGGCCGCCAGGTCGGGGTCACCGACGGCCACCGCCCCGCCCTGGCCGCAGGTGAGGGACTTGACCGGATCGAAGCTGAAGCACACCGGGTTGCCGGTGGCGCCGACCGGCCGGCCGTCGGGCCCCACCGAGCCGACCGCGTGCGCGGCGTCCTCGACCAGCACCAGCCCGTGCTCGTCCGCCAGCTCGGCGATCGCGCCGCGGGCACCGGCCCAGCCGCCGTAGTGCACGGTCAGGACCGCTCGAGTCCGACCGCTCAGCCGGGCCCGCACGTCCTCGGGGTCCAAACAGCAGTGCGCCGGGTCCACCTCGGCGAAGCGCGGCGTGGCGCCGACGGCCCGAACCGCCTGGTACGTGGCGGCGAAGGTGAGCGAGGGCAGCACGACCTCGTCGCCCGGCCCCACGCCCACCGCCTCCAGTGCCAGCTGGACCGCCGCCGTCCCGGTGACCACGGCGACCAGGTGCGCGGCGCCGACCAGCTCGGCCACCACCGCCTCGAACTCCTCGGTCACCGGTCCGCGCCCGAACCATCCGTGCTCGAGGACCTCGCTCACCCGGGCCGACTCGGCCGTCCCGACCTCCGGGCGGTGGACCGGCAGCCGCCGGATCGACGGCCCGGTCACGACCCGCGCCGCGTGATCGTCACCACACCCGGCCCCACGTCACGGACCTCCTGGGCCGCCGCCGCGCCGGGCCAACGGACCCGGACCTCCCGGACCCGTGCCGAACCCAGCCCGACGTGGACCTCCGCCGGCCGCTGCGACTCGTAGGAGCCGTCGGTCGAGATCCACGCCACCACCGTCCGAGCATCGTCGAGCTCCACCTCCACCCGGGCGCCGACGCCGGCACGGTTGCCGGGCGAGGCAGGGTCGTCGAGGCGGACGCGCAACCAGTCGCCGGCCCGGGACTCGTTCCGGTACAGCCGCGGACCCGCCACCGGGTCGCAGAGCAGCAGGTCGAGCCGGCCGTCGACGTCGACGTCGACGGGCACCAGGCACCGGCCCAGCCCGGTGTGGTCGAGCCCGACCGCCGCGGCGCCGTCCTCGTAGCGGCCCTCGTGGCGGACCCAGAACCGGAGCGGGTCGGCGGCGAAGCGACGGTGGACCTCGGCCGCCAGGGTGCGGTCCTGCGCCGAGGGGTCCGGCCCGTTGCGGAAGCCGTTCGCCTGCACGACCTCGGGCGTGCCGTCGTTGTCGAAGTCGGCCACCACGACCCCCCATCCCCACCACCCGGCACGGAGCCCCAGCCGGTCGGTGGCGTCGCGGAACGTGCCGTCGCCCCGCCCGAGGAACGCCCGGTTGCCCGAGCAGCCGGCCCGGGCCACCAGCGGCAGCGGGCAGATGCCGTCGGGCGCGGGGTGGCTGACCGAGGTGATCACCCAGTCGGCGTTGCCGTCGGCGTCGAGGTCGGCCACCGCCGAGCCCATCCCGTTCTCGGGGATCAGCTCGGCGATCCCGGCACGGACCGTGTCGTCGACGAAGCGGCGCCCACCGTCGTTGCGGAGCACGCGGCTCCCGCAGAAGTCGGCCGCCACCAGCAGGTCCAGCCAGCCGTCGTCGTCGAGGTCGACGAGCTGGCCGGTGAAGGCCGCCACGTCCTCGAGGTCGAGGCCCCAGGCCTGCGTCCCGTCGGTGAACCGACCGGTGCCGTCGTTGATCCAGAGCCGGCTGCGGGAGGCGGCCGACGGGTCGGGCAGGGTGTCGAGGCCCTCGCAGCCCGGTCGGTCCGGGTCGACGCGGTAGGTCTGGTCCCACTGGAGGACCACGAGGTCAAGATCGCCGTCGTTGTCGAGGTCGCCGAAGGTGACCCCGTGGACCTGGTTCCCGAACGGCGCGGTGCCGACGGGCGCCGTGAGGCCCCGTTCCCGGGTCTCGTCGACGAAGGTGCCGTCGCACCGGTTCACGTAGAGGGCGTCCGGGGCGCTGCCCAGGCCGGCGACGTAGAGGTCCGGACAGCCGTCGGCGTCGACGTCCGCGAACGCCGCCGGACCCGCTCCCTGCGACGGGTCGGTGCCGACCACCCCGGCCGAGGGGGCCACGTCGGTGAAGGTGCCGTCGCCGTCGTTGCGGTAGAGCGAGCTGGCCCGGCCCTGCCGCGTCACGAACAGGTCGGGCCGCCCCGTGCCGAACACGTCGGCCACCGCCGCGCCGCCGCTGAAGTCGGTGTACTCCTGAGGTGCCGCACCCGCGGGACCGACCAGCCCGGACCGTTCGGTGACGTCCACGAACGAGAAGTCCGCGGCCCGCCCCGCAGGCAGCCGTGAGGGTGGGTCGTCGGCCGCGACGCCGGCGGGGACCGTCGACGACCCGTCGGACCGGCTCGGAGCGTCGTCGTCGACGCGCACCACGACGAGCAGGCCGACCGCGAGCGCCATGCCCGCGGCGGCCGCCAGCGGGACCCGCGAGCGCCGGGAGGCGGCGGGCGCCTCCGAGCTGGGTCGCCCCGCCTCGTCCACCTCGCCAGTGTGGCACGCCTCCAGCGAAGCCCGACCGTGGGTGCCACATCGCCTCGCCCCGGGGGCTCGGGTACCGTCCTGGCGGTGGGGAACCGAGCGCCTCGACCGACCGGCGGGCCCGCCACCATCAGCATCGTGATCCCCGCCCGCGACGAGCGCGGGCGCCTCCCCGACACCCTGGACCGCCTCCTGGACGGATCGCTCCGACTGGGAGCCGAGCTGTGCGAGGTGATCGTGGCCGACGACGGCTCCACCGACGGGACCGACGCCCTGGTGGCGGACCGCCGCCGCAGCGACCCCCGCGTGCGACTGGTCCGGGCCGGCGGGGGCAAGGGCCACGCCCTCCGCACCGGCTTCGGCGCCGCAGTGGGCGACCGCGTGGTCTTCCTCGACGCGGACCTGCCGGTGCACCCCGACGACGTGGTGCGGCTGGCCGACGGGCTCGACGGGGCCGACGTGGTCGCCGCCAGCCGGTGCCGGGACCGGGGCGGCTCGGCCGACCTGCCGACGGTCCGGCGACTGGGGAGCTCCGCGTTCCGCACGGCCCTGGCCGCGATGGGCCTCCGCCCGACCAGCGACCCCCAGTGCGGGGCCAAGGCGCTGGACCGGGCGCGGATGGGTGCCGTGGTCGACCGGTGCCGCGAGGACGGCTTCGCCTTCGACGTCGAGCTGCTGTGCCTGGCCCGCCGGTCCGAGCGGAACATCGCCGAGGTGGGCGTCCGCTGGCACCACCAGGAGGGCTCCCGGGTCCGACCGCTGCGCGACGCCACGCGCACCCTCGGCCGACTCCTGCGGCGACGCGAGGAGCTGCGATGACGGCCACGATCGCCCCGTCGTCACAGCGGCCCCCCACCGAAGCGGTGCCCTGGATCAGCGGGCGCCGCGCCGCGGTCGCCCTGGCCACGGTGCCGCCCGCCTTCTCGTGGTGGCTCCATCCGTACCCGCCCGCCAGCCTCCTGCCGCTGGTGGTGACCGGCGTGGTCGTGGTGGCCGGGCGGACGCCGCGGGCGACGCCGTGGGCCGCGATGGTCGGGACCGGGCTGCTGGCCTGGGGCGGCGGGGCGGCGGTGGGGCTGCGCTACGCGGGCTGCCTCGCGGTGATCGGGCTGGTCACGGGTGTGGCCGTCGGCCTGGACCGCGGTCGCTTCGCCCGCCAGCGTGCCGTCAGCGCCCCCGCGGTGGTGCTGACCCTCGTCGGCTCGGCCAGCTTCCTGATCCCCAGCAAGCGACTGATCGTGCCCGAGCTGCTCCTGGCGGCCGCCGCGGGAGCGTTCGTCGTCGCCCCCTGGCTGCCGGGACCGCTGCGGCGGGTGACGGCCGCGGTGACGGCGCGGGTTCGCGTGGCGGCGCAACCGACGTGGGGCTGGTTCCGTCGGGCGGCCCGATTGCCGGTGCGATGGACGGGGCGGTGGTGGCGGGCCGAGCTCCCGCCCACCATCCCACCGGGCGCGGGTCGGCTCGGCCGGGCACCCGCCGACGGAGGCGCATCGTCGCGGGCGAGCGGCGACGGCGGGCTCCGATGGCCGGTCCTGGCGTGGGGCGCCACCATGGTGGGGGTCACGGCGTTCCGCCTGCTCACCCCGGCCGGGGACCGCCCCGACGGCACCTGGGGCGCGTGGTCCACGGTCCGGGACAACCTCCGCCACGACGTGCTGGTGACGCAGTGGATGAAGTGGGACGCCGGGCAGTACCTGCGGATCGCCGAGCGGGGCTACGACTATACGCCGGGCGAGTACTTCCTCCCCTCGGGCGACCAGGCACCCGTCGCGTGGTTCCCCGGCTTCTCGCTGGTGATCCGGGCGCTCCGACCGCTGTTCGGTTCGGCCATGCTCACCTCGTTCTGGATCACGGTGGCCAGCGGACTGGCCGCCACCGTCCTGCTGTGGACGTGGACGGGACGGCGCGGCTTCGATCTCGGGGCCCGGCGGATCACGACGCTGCTGTTCCTCTGGTACCCCTGGTCGTTCATGCTCTACGGCGCCGGGTGGAGCGACGCCCTCTTCGTCTGCCTGGTCCTCGGCGCCTTCGTGGCCTTCGACGCCGAGCGGGCCGTGCTGGCGGGCGTGCTCGGCGGCGCCGCGGTCCTGGTCCGACCCAACGCCATCGCCGTCACGGTGGCGTTCGCCCTGGCCGCCGTCGTGGCCGCCGCCCGGGCCGGCGACGACGGGCCCGATCGCGGGCCCGTTCAGGCGGCACGGCGGGTTCGTGCTGCGGGAGGACCGCTCGTCGCCACGACCCTCTCGCTCGTCCCGGTCACCGCGTTCGTGGTGTGGTGCGGTGTCCGCTACGGCGAGCCGCTCCTCTACTGGAACGCCCGCGAACAGGTCTTCCCCTCGATCGACGTGACCAGCCTGCGCGAGTGGGACAAGTCGAGCCTGCTGCGCCGGCTGCTCGAGCGGTGGCAGCACGACCGGCCGGGCGCCGCCAACCGGGCCCTGAGCACCGCGGCGGTGGGGCTGGTGATCTTCTCCCTCCCGGTGATCCGGCGCCGACTCGGCGGCGTCGCGGCCGCCTTCCTGGGGGCCACGCTGCTCGTGCTGTGGGTGGGCTCGCACGACTTCGTCGGCGCGGGGCGCTACCTGATGGTGGCGTTCCCCGCCTTCGCGGCCTGGGGCGCGCACCTGGCCCGTCGACCGAGGCTCGGCGTCGCGGTGGCCGCGGCCGGGCTCCCCGTCCTCCTGGTGTTCACCGACGCCTACACCCGGACCCTGGACTGGGGATGGTGAACGCCGCGCCCTGCTGGCATCGCGCCCCCCGCATGGCGGCGGGCGGTGGCGCCCCGACGGTCGTGACGTGGGCCGCGGCCTCCCTGACCCTCGCCGTGCAGCTCGACCGGCTCGGCCACGCGCCCGGCCCGATCGCCGGCGCTGCGCTCGCTTCGGCCCTCGGCACGGTCGCCGCCCTCTCGTCCCGCACGTGGCCCGTCGCCCTGCTCCGCGGCGCGGCCGTCCTGGTGGCCACCCACCTCCTGCTCCCGCAGCTCCCCCGCATGGCGCTGGTGGTGTGGGCGGTGGCCGTCGCAGCCTGGACGCTGGCCGGCGCGGAGCCCGTGCTGGCCCGTCGTCCGCTCGGGCTGCGGTGGCGCCTCGCCGCGCTGGCCCCGATCCTGGTCGGCTCCGCCGCGCTGGTGCTGCGGACCGGGTTGCGCGTGCCGGCGGCGGCGTTGGGCATCGGGCTCGCCGTCGCGGTCGGGGGACGGGGGTGGGCGCCGACGCCGGTGGCAGCCGGCTCCGGTCCGGTGCGTCCGGGCCTCCACCAGCGGGCGCTCGACGCCGTCGGGCGCCCGCTCGGCACCGGGCTGCGGGCGGTCGCCATGGTGCCGGCCGCGGTCCTGGTGGTCGTGGTGTGGACCGTCCAGCGGGCCTGCGGCGTCCGCCCCGCCCGCTTCGGTGACGGCACCCGCCTGGGCGCCCGCCCGGAGTCGGCACCGACCCCCGGTCGCCCCTTCGTGGTGGACGACCCGGGGGCGTCGCCGCTGACCGTCCGGCGCCTGGCCGCCAACCTGGTGCTGCTCCTGCTGGCCGTTGCCGGCGGGTCGCTGGCGGTGGCGGCGGGACGCTCGGAGCCCGAAGCCGCCGCGCCCCCACCGGCGGCCGAGTGCGAGGCCCCGGCGACCCACCCCATCATCGGCGACCAGCCGGCATGGCAGACGACGTTCTGCGAGAGCCGCGCCTTCGTGCGACGCGAGGTCTTCGACGCCACCACGAACTACGTCTTCCCCGATGCCGAGGGCCGCTCGGTCAACGTGGTCGACGGCGTGCGACGGACGTGGCGACCGCCGGCCTGCGACTGCCGACGGGTCCGCGTCTGGTGGTTCGGCGGGTCCGCGGCATGGGGGTGGTTCCAGCGGGACGACCACACCATCCCGAGCCGCCTGGCCCGCCTGGCGCACGAGGACGGACTCGTCCTCGACATCGAGAACCGGGCGATGCCGGCCTGGGTCCTGGCGCAGTCGGTCCGCCGCGTCGAGGACCTGGCGACCACCGGCGCCGAGCTGCCCGACCTGGTCGTCTTCTACGACGGCGGCAACGAGCTGAACCGCCAGAAGGAGCGCAACGGTCGGGGTCGGGGCAGCGACGAGTCCGACACCTCGTGGAAGGAGGCGGAGGTCGAGGCGTTCCTGTGGAGCGGCGGCTCGACGCTCGACGGACCGGGACCCCACCCCGCCGGCCCCCAGCTCTCGCCCGAGGAGGTCGCCACCCACGCCCTCAACCGGTACCGCCGGTGGGTGGGCATCGGCCGACGGGTCACCGAACCGCTCGGGGTCGAGCCGGTGTTCGTCTGGCAGCCCCTGATGCACTCCGCGCCACGCGAGCTCGGACGCCGCGACGGCATCCCCGAGGTCGACGACCCGATCTGGACGCGGATGGTCCCCGCCGCGGTGGACCAGCTCCCGCCGGAGGTGCTCGACCTCTCCGACTCCCTCGACGACGCGCCCCGCCCGGTCTTCGACGACTTCTACCACACCAACGAACTGGGAGCCGACCTGGTCGCCCGGGCCCTCTACGAGCGCCTGGAGCCGCGGCTGCGGGACGTCGCCGAGCGGGCCGAGGAGGGCTCGTGACCGGCGCGGAGGACGAGCTCGACGCGGTCATCGACACGTCCCGGTGGGTCGACGCGCTGGCGGACTGGCGGGCGCGGTTCGCGGCCGCCGAGCCCTTCCCCCACCTCGTGGTCGACGACGCGCTGCGACCGGAGAGCTTCCGTCGGGCGGTGGAGGGGTTCCCCGACCCGGCGGGGGCGGACTGGATCAGCTACCACCACGTCAACGAGCGCAAGCTGGGCAACGTCGACCCGACGTCGTGGGGCCCGGAGCTGGGCCGCGTCGCCCGGGCCCTCACCGGCGAGCCGTTCACCGAGCTCCTGCGCACGGTGACCGGCCTCGACGACCTGGTGGCCGACGAGACCTTCGACGGGGCCGGCCTGCACGTGACCCGGAGCGGCGGCCATCTGGGCATCCATCGTGACTTCGACGTGCACCACCGCCGGCCCGATTGGCGCCGACGCTGCAACCTGCTCCTGTACCTCAACGAGAGCTGGCCTCCCGATGCCGGGGGCGACCTCGAGCTGTGGGACGCGGAGCTGACGCGCTGCGTGCGCCGCATCGCCCCGCTGGGGAACCGGATGGTCCTCTTCCTGACGTCGGACCGGTCGTTCCACGGGCACCCGACGCCGCTGCGCACCCCGCCCGGCACCGACCGCCGCTCGCTCGCCGTCTACTACTACACCCCGGGCCACGTCGGCGCCCCCCACCCCACCCGCTACCGCTCGGTGCCCGGCGCCGGGCCGGGGCCCGTCGCGGTGGCGGTCGACAACGCGCTGCTCGGGCTCTACGACCGGCTCAAGCGACGGCTCGGCACCGGCGACCGGGTGGTGAGCCGGCTGCTCGGCGCGGCCGACCGGCTGCGACGGGGGTCGCGGTGAGCGCACCGTGCGTGGTCATCCTCGCCTTCCAGGCCGCCACCACGGTCGAGGGGGTCCTCGACCGCGTCCCCGCCGAGGTGTGCGGTCGGACACCGGTGCTGCTGGTCGCCGACGACGCCAGCACCGACGACACCGTGTCGCGCGCCCGGAGCTGGTCAGAGCGGACCGGGCGACCGCTCGAGGTGCTGGTCCAGACGACCAACCGCGGCTACGGCGGCAACCAGAAGGCCGCCTACCGGTGGGCCCGAGAGCACGGCCACGACATCGTCGTGCTGGTGCACGCCGACGCCCAGTACCCGCCCGAGCACGTCGAACGTCTGGTGGCCCCGCTCCTCGACGGCCGGGCCGACGCGGCGTTCGGATCCCGGCTGATGCAGCCCGGCGGGGCGCGGGCCGGCGGGATGCCGTGGATCCGCCTGCTGGCCAACCGCGGGCTCACCACCTACCTCAACGCCGCCTCGGGCGGGCACCTCACGGAGTGGTTCAGCGGCTACCGCGCCTATCGGATGGCCACACTCGAGGCGGCCCGCTTCGAGACGCTCCCGGACGGCTTCGACTTCGACTCCGAGATCATCCTGCGGATCCTCGACGACGGCGGCCGCATCGTCGAGGCGGCCATGCCCACGCACTACGGCGACGAGATCTCGCGGGTCCCCCTCGTCCGCACCGGGCTCATGGCCCTGGTCCACGGCGCCCGCCACCTGCGGACGCGTCGGGGTCGGGCTCAGAGGAACGGGTAGACGGCCAGGGCGGAGGCGGCCCCGACCACCGAGGCGACCAGCGCGACGACCGCCGCCACCGCCACCAGCACCACCAACCCCGGCTGGCGTCGGCGCCAGGCCATCTGGAGCACGTCGCGCACGATGCGCCACCGCATCCCGTTCACCGGCACGCCCCGGCGCCTTCGAGCGCCAACCGGTCGCGCACCGCCGGCCACAGCGCCGCCGCCACCGCCCGAGCGCCGGCTTCGTTGTGGTGCACCGGATCGAAGTAGACCGGCTCCTCCACGCCGTCGAAGACCCCGGACAGGTCGACCACCTCGGGGCCCACGGCGTCGCGGAACGCCCTCCACCGTCCCGCCTCGGGCCCGGCCGGGTCGTGCGCCGGCTCGCCGTCGACCGCCTCGGGCCGACCGGCCAGCACCGGCTGGAGCGCCCAGATCCCCGCCACGCCCTGCTCCTCGAGGAGCCGCGCCGCCGCCACCCGACCGAGTCGGTACTGCTCGACGGCCGAACGGACCACCTCGGCGTCGTCGGGGGCGGGCCCCGACGACCCGGTGCGGACCGGCACCGGATCGGACAGCTCGGTCAACGAGGCCAGCAGGCCGCGGGCCCACTCCACCCCCGGGAGCACCCCCGTGTCGAGGTAGTTGGCCAGCACCGGCCACCGGCCGTCGGCGCGGGCCGCCAGGTCGACCCGGGTGATGAGGTCGTTGGCTCCGTCGTAGAAGACGACGAGGTCCGGCGGCGGGGACGACCCGGCCGACGCCACCTCCAGACGACGGGCCTCCATCCACGCGGTGTCGCCGGGGACGCCCAGGTTGGCGACGTCGAGTCGCACCCCGTCGGCCCAGGCCAGTCGGGCCAGCCACGACCCGATCGTCCACTCGTCGCGCTGGCCGATCCCGAAGGCGGCCGACCCGCCGTAGAGCCAGACCTCCGTCGTGGGACAGCCCGGACGTTCCGGCGGCGTCCACCCGCCCCGGCGCCCGGCCCGCACCGACAGACCGTCCACGTCCACGTCGGGGAGCTCCAGGCCGAGGTAGCTCGACAGCCGCGCCCGGAGGTAGGTCACCTGCATCGCCGAGTCCACGCGGGGCCACCACTCGGCACCGCCGAGCGCGGGCGAGTCGGCCACCGCTCGGCGGGCGGCCACGTCGGCCCGGCGGGCGATCTGGCCGCCCACCAGGACCACGGTCGCGAGCACCGCCACCACCCCGACCAACCGGGCCAGGCGCTGGCGCGGCGGGCGGGTCGACGTGGTGCCCCGCCGCCACATCCGATCGTCCACCGGGTCGGGCGACGCGGCGACCCATCGGGAACCCGCCCGGCGGGGCTGCCAGGTCGGGTCGACCCGCACCACGCGGTGCAGCAGCCACGGCAGCCCGACCAGCGGCAACCAGACGAGCGCCAGCGCGACCGCGCTCACCGCGTCGGCCACCCGTCGCGCCCACCGGTCGGTCCAGTCGGCCACCCGAGTCGCCGCGGCCGGCCGCCGATCCGACCACCACAGGGCGGCATGGCCGACCACCACGAGGCCCACCGGCACCGGCCAGGGACCACCCACGAGCTCCACGACGACCGCTCCGAGCGAACAGCCCAGCAGGGGTCGGCGGCCCGCCTCGAGCCCGCTGCTCCCGTCCGCCGCGGCTCGGCGACCCACCACGACCGACGCCGCGGCGACGACCAGCGCCAGCACGGCGGCGGGCGTCGGCGCACGTCCGCCCACCAGGGGAGCGGCGCCGCCGGCCGCCACGGCGAGCTCGCCCACCCACCATCGGGCCCGTCCGTCGGCGGGCGACGGCGGCTCCGGCACCTCGGCCCAGCTCACGACCCTCCCGTCGGTTCGATGAGCCAGTCCTCCACGACGAGGAGGTCGAGGCCGGCGGCCCGAGCCGTGGCCCAGGCGTCGTCGGGGGTGGCCACGATCGGTTCGCCCGCCCGGTTGAACGACGTGTTCACCAGGAGGGGACAGCCGGTGCGACGCTCGAAGGCCTCGAGCAGCCGACGGAGGCCCGCCGGCCCGTCGGGGCCCACCGTCTGGACCCGGGCCGTGCCGTCGACGTGGGTGCAGGCCGGCACCACCGAGCGGGGCACCTCGGCGCGCTCGGCCAGGCCGGCGGGCTCGACATCGACCTGACGGAGGTGCTCCGCCCGCAGCGGCGCCACCACGAGCATGTAGGGCGACGGCCCGTCGAGCTCGAACCACGCCGTGGCGCGCTCCTCGAGGACGGCGGGGGCGAGCGGCCGGAAGTCCTCGCGACCCTTGACCAGCCGGTTGATCCGCTGGCGGGACGCCATCCGCCGGGGATCGGCCAGGATCGAGCGATGGCCCAGGGCACGCGGCCCGAACTCCATCCGCCCCTGGAACCACCCCACCACGGCACCCTCGTCGAGGCGCTCCGCCACCTCGTCCCCGAGTCGGTCGCGGTCGGTCACGCGCCGCACCGGCACGCCGAGCGTCGCCACCCACGACGCCAGCTCGTCGGCGCCGAAGCGCGGTCCGAGCGCGGCGTCGGCCATGCGGTCACGCCCGTCGAGCACGCGGGGGCCCCCGAGCTCGCGGTGCCACACCTCGAGCGCGGCGCCCAGCGCGCTCCCCGCGTCGCCCGCCGCCGGCTGGACCCAGATCTGCGCGAACGGCCCCTCGCGAGCCACCCGGCCGTTGGCCACGCCGTTGAGGGCCACCCCGCCGGCCAGGCACAGGTGCCGTTCGCCCGTCAGGGCGGCGGCCCGCTCCGCCAGACCCAGCACCGCCGATTCGGTGTAGCGCTGGATGGACGCGGCAAGGTCGGCTTCACGCCCCGTGATCGGCTCGTCCGGTCGACGGGGCGGACCGCCCCACCGCCGGGACAGGTGCCGCGGGGCCCGGCCCGTGAACCAGCCGATCGCCGGACCGTCCACCCGCACCGACCCGTCCTCGAGCAGCCGGGCCATCTCCTCGATCGACGCCAGGTAGCGGGGCTCCCCGTACGGCGCCAGCCCCATCACCTTCGACTCGTCGTGGAGCGGCTCGAACCCGCACCACCTGGTCACGAGCGAGTACAGGAGCCCGACCGAGTCCGGGTAGCGCAGCTCCTCGATCACCTCGAGGCGCGGGCCGGACCCCGACGCGATCGACGTGGTGGCCCACTCGCCGATGCCGTCGACGGTGATCACCGCGGCGTGCTCGAAGGGCGACGCGAAGAACGCCGCGGCCGCGTGGCTGCGGTGGTGGTCGAGGTAGCGGAGCTCCAGCGCACGCGTCCGCCCCACGCCGCGCAGGGCCGCCTCGATCCGCAGCGGGGCCCGGAGGTTCGTGCCGACCAGCCGGGGGACGTCGCGCACGAACGACGGCAGGCCCCGGGGCCCCATGCGGCGTCGGCTGGCGAGGTAGCGCTCCAGCACCTCGAGGGGGCGCTCGTGGCAGGCCACGACATCGACGTCGTCGGCCTCCAACCCGGCGATCCGCAGGCAGCAGGCGATCGCACGACGTGGGAGGTCGGCGTCGTGCTTGCGGCGGGAGAGCCGCTCCTCCTCGACCGCGGCCACCACGTCGCCGTCGACCAGGAGCGCCGCCGCGGCATCGTGGTAGTCGAAGCTGAGGCCCAGGACCACCCGTGGGCGGGCCGGCACCGAGCTCGCACGCCGCACCACTCGGGCCAGTGTAGGGGCCCCTCCCCGCCGGCGGACCGGGGTCGGGTCGCAGCCGGTCGGCCGCTACCGTGGGACGGCGGGACCACGCGGGGGACGGCTTGGACGGATCGGCGACCACCGACGGAGCGCACGGCTCCGGGCGGAGCGGGGGGGCGAGGTGCGCCGCGCCGGGCCTGCAGCTCTACCTGTTCGCCAACGGCGATGTCGGGCCCTGCTGTCGCAACTCACGGCGCTACGGCAACGTGGCGGAGGCCTCGCTCCTGGACCTCTGGCGGGGCGGCGTGCGCGCCGAGCTCCTCGCCCGCTTCGCCGAGGGGTCCTTCGGCGAGGGCTGCGAGGTGTGCGAGGTGGAGGATCGGATCGAGGGCCGCGCCGGTTCGCTGGCCGCCACCTTCGACCACTGGTCGTCGGTGCTCGAGGCCCCGGCGGCGACACCCTGGCCCGTCCGCATGGAGTTCGAGCTGTCCAACCGCTGCAACCTGGCCTGCGTCCAGTGCAACGGCGACCTGTCCTCCACCGTACGGGCGCGACGCGAGCACCGCCCACCGATGCCCGCGGCGTACGGCGACGCGTTCTTCGAGGAGCTCCGCAGCTTCCTGCCGCACCTGCGCCACGCCAGCTTCGTGGGCGGGGAGCCGTTCCTGTCACCCGCCCACCACCGGGTGTGGGACCTGATGGCCGAGCTGGCCCCCGGTGTCGACTGCACGATCACCACCAACGCCACGGTGTGGAACGACCGGGTCGAACGAGTGCTCGACACGCTGCAGGTGCACCCGGTGGTGTCGATCGACGGCATCACCGCCGCGACCTACGAGCAGGTCCGCGTCGGCGGCGACTTCGAGCAGGTCATGGACCACGTCGAGCGCTTCCGGCGCTACGCCGAGGCCCACGATCGCATCCTCAACCTCAACTTCTGCCTCATGCCCGCCAACGTGGCGGAGTTCCCCGACCTGCTCCGCTTCGCCGAGGCTCGTGGCATCTACGTCAACGCCCAGGTGGTCCGCTCCCCGACCGACCACAGCCTCGCCCACCTCCCGCTCCCCGCCCTGGAGGAGGTCGCCGCCGGGCTGCGGGACCACGACGCGGCGCTCCGCGACGAGCTCCGGATGAACCGACGGACCTGGATCGAGGAGCTCGAGCGCATCGAGGCGTGGTGCGCCGACCACGACGGCACCGCCACCGCCTGGACGATCCACAGCCCGCGGTTGCTGATGTTCCCCCGCCGCGGACGCGGTCCCGTCGACCCCGCACCCGAGGTCTCGACGTGGTCGGCGACCCCCTCCACCGAGGTGCACACGCTGCGGGTCGGTCCCGACGAGCGGACGCGGGGTGCCACCGTCGAGCTGGCCGACGCGCTGGGCATCGAGCTCGGCGAGCTGGAGGGGCGTTCGCTGGCCGTGCTGCAGCGCCGGGTCGTGCACTTCGACGTTGTCGAGTCCTCCGAGGACCGCTACGAGGCCACCCTCGAGCTGCCCGATCGGCGGGGGCGGCTCGTCATCGTCCCCCGTCGCGACGAACACGGCCACGCGGACGAGGCCGTGGCGATCTTCGCCCTCGAACGGCCCGTCTGAGGGAGGAGCCGCCCGAGCGGGGCTACCGGTCGCCGCGGAGCAGTCGGTCCAGCTCGATCGCCACCAGCTCGGCGCCCCGCTCGTTGGTGTGCACCACGCCGGCGAAGATCGGCTCGCCCACGTCGTCGAGCGATCGACGCAGGTTGACCACCTCGGGCGACAGCTCGCGGGAGGTGGCGTCGAGGACCCGGGGGAGGTCGGCGCGGTCCACCCACCGCAACCCCGCCTCGAGCTCCTCGTCCCGGTAGCCGAGCGCCTCGAGGAACGACCGCATGTGGGTGCGCGAGCCGAACGCGTCGGGCTGGAACACGAAGTGGGCCGCCACGCCGTGGCGGGCGGCCAGCTCGAGGGCCTTGGTCCGCTGGGCGCGGTAGCGGGCCACCACGGTGCGGGCCACCACCTCGGGGCCGCCGACGTCGGTGACCGGGGGGTAGCCGTCGACGTAGCGCAGGACGTCCTCGCCGAGCAGCGCGACCGGGCGGTCGGGGTCGACCTCGTCGTGGAGGGCCGCCCACACGACCCCCGCCAGGCTGTCGTTGAACCCGTCGTAGAAGACCACCGCGTCGGGCGGGGGCTCGGCCGCGAGGCGCCGCTCGAACGCCGCCACCTCGCCCGCGATCGTCTCGCCCGGCCGACCGAAGTTGCGGACCTCGACCGACCGACCGTCGGCCTCGGCGAGGCGGACCAGGTGGCTCGGGATGGTGCCGTCGTCGCGCTGGCCGATCCCGAAGGCGGCCGATCCGCCGAAGAACCAGACCGTCGTCGTCGGGCACGAGCACGGGGCCGGGCGTCGGGTGGCGCGCTCGCCGTCACGCACGTTGGTGAAGCGGCCCTCGAGCAGCGGGGCACCCGCCGCCAGCTGCTCGGCCTGCAGCGCGTCGGCCTCGGGATCGTCACGGAAGGCCGGGAGCTGGCCGTAGGTGGGGTTGATCGTGCGCTCGAAGCCGGCCGGGGGCGGCAGCGGGACGAGGTTGGCCTGCTCCGGCGCCGCGGTGGGGGTCCGCTCCCCGCAACCGGCGGCCACCAGCACCCCGGCGCACACCAGGGCGGCCACGGCCCGAGCCAAGGACCGGCTCACGAGGCGGCGTCGAGGACCAACGGCTCGGGCTCGGCGGGGACGACGGCATCCGCGACCGTCTCGGCCGCGTGCCCGTTGGGGCGGATCCGCGTGCGACGCGTCCGCAGCATCTGGTCCAGGTAGGTGCGCTCGCCCCCGCCGAAGAGCGCCCCCACCGCCTGCAGCGCCCGCGACGGCCGCCGGACCATGGCCGTCACGTAGAACGCGCCGATCATCGTCAGCTGCGCGATGCGCAACGACCACGACGGCATCCGCGGGTTCCAGCTCTGGTGCGAGCGCGAGGACCGCGACAGCCCGACGTAGAGCGCGGCCTCGTCCATCACGTGGCGACCGGTGGCCACCAGGTGCTCGAAGTCGACGCTGCCCGGATAGGGGCAGAACATGATCACCGCGGTGTCGCTGGCGCCGGTCCACGCGGCGCGGACCAGGAACCCCAGGGACCGGAGGAGGTCGGACCACCGCTCCTCGGGGTGGCCCACGATGATGTTGACGGTGGCCAGCAGCCCCACGGCGCGGGCATCGGCGAGCGACTCCAGGACGTGGTCCAGCGATGCCCGCTTGTTCATGATCCGCAGCATGCGCGGCGACCCGCTCTCGGGCGCGAACGTGAGGTTGCGACACCCGGCCGCGTGCATGTGCTCGAGCACCTCGCGGTCGATCCCCTCGATGCGGGTGCCCACCGGGAGCTGCCAGGTGATCCCCAGCGCCCGACGCTCCAGCTCACGGCACAGCTCCAACGTCCAGCGCCGGTTGGTGGCCGCGGTGAGGTCGACGAAGTTCACGGTCTCCACGCCGTAGCGCTCGACGTAGTCGGCGATCTCGTCGACCACGTCGCGGGGTTCGCGGACCACGAAGCTGGTGGTCCACATCTGGGGCGAGGAGCAGAAGGTGCAGCGGTACGGGCAGCCGCGCGTGCCGAGGACCTGCATCGGTCGACCGCGGTGCACCCCGAAGAAGGGCTCGTGGGACCAGTAGCGCTCGAGGGGGATGAGGTCCCACGCCGGACGCGCCAGCCCGTCGACCTCGCGACGGCGGATGCGGGTGGGCAGTCGGGCCACCTCGGGGCGGGGCTCGCGGGTGGCCACGCCCGGGAGGTCGTCGACGGGGTGCCCGTCGAGGACCCGGTCGACCAGCGCCACCACCGTGCGCTCGCCCTCGCCCAGCACGCAGGCGTCGATCTCGGCGCACTCGGCCAGGATCCACGGGGCGAAGGCCGTGGCGTTCTCGCCGCCCACCACGATGACGGCCCGGGGCAGCCGGCGGCGGACCTCGCGGGCCAGCTCGCGGACCTGGGGCCACTCGTGGAGGAACATGTGGGTGATCCCCACCACACGGATGCCGGGCGGCAGGCGGTCGGCGATCTCGATGGGCGACAGGCCGATCCGGTGCAGGGGGCCCACCGGCGAGTCCAGCTCGGCACAGCGGTCGATGCCCTCGCCGGCGCCGTCGACCACCATGACCTCGTGCCCCGCCTGGCGGAGCGCGGCGGCCACGTAGGCCAGCCCGATGGGCGGTGTGGGGCCGTGGGTGGCCAACCCGTCGGGCTTGACCACCACCGGCGGCCGGAGCAGCGCGACCGCCGGACGATCACCGGGGCGATCACTCCGCTCCCCTCCCACTCGCTCCATGGCTGGTCTTTCCGTCCGCTCCTCCGACTCCGCCGAGCCGGATCCCCAGGGTAGACCCCGTTCCCCGGGGCCGGCCGGGCGGACGAGGACCCGCCGACCCCCGGTACGCTCGGGGCATGGGAGCGTTGCGGGGGCGGCTCCTCGCCCGGTGGAGCGCCGCGCCCCGCGGCCTCGTGGTGGCCCTCGCCGTCGGCGCGCTCGTCCGGATCGCCTGGGTGGTGTGGGCGGCCCGGCCGCCCGCCGACGCCCTCACCGATCCCGGCCAGTACCTCACGATGGCCGACGGGTTCGCGATGGGACGGTGGCCGACGATCGGTGCGTACCAGACCGCCTTCTACCCGCCGGGGTGGTCGATGCTGCTCGCCCCGGCGGCCTGGTTGGCGATGCGGACCGGGTGGTTCGAGCTGATGGACGCGGCGGTGGCCCTCAACGTCGTCCTGGGCACCGCGTCGATCTGGCTGACGGCCCGCCTGGCGACGCGCTGGATGGGCGCACGGGCCGCGGTCCCCGCAGCCTGGATCATGGCCGTCTCGCCACCGACGATCTTCTACACCTCGACGGCGTTGGCCGAGACGGCCGCGACGGCGCTCGTCCTGTGGTCCCTCGACCGTGCCGGCGGTCCCGACGAGGACCGGGCGGCGGGCTCCGCCGGCCGGACCGACGCGCTCCTCGCCGCCGGCGCCCTGGCCGGTGCTGCGGTGTTGGTGCGGACGTCGGGACTGGCCCTGGTGGCGCTCCCCTGGCTGTTGCACCGGGCCCGGGGCGGCCGGTGGCGGGGCGCCGGGGCGACGGCCCGCCCGTTCCTGGCCGGGCTGGCACTGGTGCTGCTCCCGTGGGGGCTGGTGAGCGGGCTCGTCGTGGGGCACTGGTCGCCGCTGCCGAGCGGCGGCGCCTCGGCGCTCTGCACGGGACACCGTGACGGCGCCACCGGGCGGGGGGACAACATCGCCGAGTGCTACGTCGGGTCGGTCTTCGACCAGCCCTCGCTCTACCCCAGCGACCACCCCGGTGCGCGCACGGCACGCGGGGTCGTGGACGAGCAGGAGTGGTACCGGCGCACGTCCGCCGAGGCGCTCCGTTGGGCGCTCACCCATCCCGGCGAGGAGCTCCGGCTGGTGGCCGCCAAGACCTGGGCGTTGCTGAGCAACCAGCGCGACGCGCTCATCGCCGCCGAGGACTGGAACCGCAACCCGCTCGTCGGGCCCCGACTCGAGGCGGCGCTCCAAGCGCTAGGCGACCTCTGGTTGTGGAGCCTCTACGCCCTCGTGGCCGTGGCGCTGCGCACCCGGCCGAGAGCCCGCCGTGCCGTGCCCGTCTGGGGCCTGCCGCTGGTGTTCCTCCTGATCGCCTTCGCGGGGGTGGCCTTCAACCGCTACGCCCACCCGATCTGGCCGCTGCTCGCCGTGCTGGCCGCGGCGTCGTGGGTGCCCGGCCCAGCCGGGCGACCCCTCGCCGCCGACGACCCCCCTCGCTACGCTCCTGAGCATGTCAACGCCTGTTGAGCACGGTCCCCTCGACTTCCCGGAGTCGGCCCTCGAGGGCTCGATCACGGATCGGCTCCGGGCGGTGACGGCCGAGGTGGGGCACCTCCCGGCGCTCTCCGACGCCTCCGGCACCGTCCTCACCTTCGACGAGCTGCTCGCCCTGGTGGACCGCGGCGCCGCCTGGATCCTCGGCCAGGGCCTCGACCCGACCGACCCGGTCGTGACCTTCCTGCCCTACGACCGCACCGCCGTGGTGGCACAGCTGGCGGTGGTCGCCGCGGGGCACCTGCTCTCGCCCGCCGACCACCTGAGCGGACCGTCGGTGCTCAAGGAGACCCTGGTGGCCGCGCAGCCCGCGGCCGTGATCACCGATCGGGGCCTCGAGGAGCAGGTGCGGGGCGCCGGCTTCAGCGGTCCCGTGCTGATCTGGGACGACCTGCCCGACGATCCCGGCGACGCGGGGGCGCCCCCGGTGCGGGGCGGCAGCGACCCGGCGGTCCTGTCGTTCACCTCCGGCACCACCGGCGCCTCGAAGGGGGTGCTCAACTTCCATCGCGCCTTCCTGGCGCCGTGCCGGGCGGTCTGCCTCGAGGGCATCTACGGACCCGGCGACCGGGTGGCGATCTCGGCGCCCCTGTCGTTCATGGCGGCCACCATCTCGTCGCTCATGGCGCTCCTGTCGGGGGCCGAGCTGTGCCTGTTCTCCATCCGGGAGGAGGGCCCTCCGGCCTTCGCCCGGTTCATGGCCGAGCGCCGCATCACCGGATGGGGCTCGGCCACCTTCGCGGTCAAGAACATGGCCGCCGCGCTCGCCGGACGACCCCTGCCGGCGCTGCGCATCGCGATGTTCGGCGGCGAGGTCCTCCGCACCGACGACCTCCCGCTCATCCGGGCCATGTCGGCCGTGCCGCTCGAGCTGGTGCCGGTGTACGCCTCCACCGAGATCCCCTCGAAGTCGTGGCTGCACCTGCCGGCCGACGAGGAGCGGGAGCCGGGCGAGGTCATCACCATCGGCGACCCGGTCCCCGGCACCACCATCGAGCTGGACCCGCTGCCCGACGCTGCGGGCGTCGGCGAGATCGTGGTCGTCTCGCGGATCAACTCCGCCGGGTACTGGCGGGACCCCGAGCTGACCGCCGAGCGCTACAGCTTCGACCCGGCCGCCGACGTCATGCGGTACCGGACCGGTGACCTCGGCGTCGCCACGCGGGCGGGCATCGAGATCGTGGGGCGCTCCGACTCGATGGTGAAGATCCGCGGCGTCCAGGTCCACCTCAGCTCGGTGGAGGCCGCGGTGCGCTCCTTCCCGGGCGTGGCCGACGTGGCGGTGCTGGCCGTCGACAACGGACGCGGCGACCGCATGCTCGTCGCCCACGTGGCCGGGGCCGCCGAGGACGAGCCGCTCGACGTGGGCGAGCTCCGGGCCCAGCTGCGCCGCAACCTCCCGCCCCACATGGCCCCGGCCCGGGTGCTCCTCCACGAACGCCTGCCGATGAGCGCGCGGGGCAAGCTCGATCGCCAGGCGCTCGAGCAGGCCAGCCGCGACGCCGGGCCCGAGCCCGCCCGGGAGCCCTCCACCGCCACCGAGCGGCTCATCCACGCCGAGTGGGTCCACCTCCTGGGCCGCACCGACTTCGGGGTGGACGACGACTTCTTCGAGCTGGGCGGCGACTCGCTCCTGGCCACGCAGCTGCTGGTGTACCTCGACCGCCAGTTCGGGGTCTGGCAGCCCCTCTCGACCTGGATGGAGGCCACGACGGTGGCCGCCATCGCCGCGACGGTCGACGAGGGCCTCGGCGACGCCGACGAGCGCGGCTGGCTGACCCGCATCAACCGCGGCGACCCGGCCCGGGACCCGCTGCTGGTCATGTACGACCTCCACGGCGGCGCGTTCCGGTTCCGCACCTTCGGTGACGCGCTCGACGACCAGCCGCTGTGGGGTACCGACAACCCGATGCTCGACGGGCGCTCCGCCGGCCGCACCACCCTGGCCGAGCTGGCGGACCAGCACCTCGACCCGATCGTCGCGCTGTTCAAGGACCGTCCCGTCCACATGGTCGGCTACTCGGCGTCCGGCGCGTTCCTGGCCTTCGAGATCGCCCGTCAGCTGCTCGAGCGCGGCCACGAGGTCGGCTACCTCTGCTTCATCGACTGGGGTCCGGTCCACGTCCGCCACGGTGGACGTCCCTCGGCCTACCGCCCGCCGGGGAGCTGGCCGAACCGGCCCGACTCCTCGCTGCCCGCCGCCCGGCGGGCCCAGGAGGCGGCGGCCCAGATCCGGGGCGCCGCCCCCGGCGAGCGGCTCCGGACCGCGGCGCGGCTGGCCGACCTGGCCCGACCCTTCGACCTCCTCCGGGCCGAGCGCGACGTCCGTGCCACGGGCCGGGTCCGCCCCGAGCTGCGGACCACCGCCATGTGGTACCGGATGCTCGATGCGCTCGCCGCGTACGAGTTCCGGCCCATCGACGCCGCCGCCACCCTGGTCGTCTGCGACCAGACGGCCAAGGGCAACATCGCGGTGCACCGGCGGGTCGACTACGCATCGCTGGTGGAGCCCAGCCTCGGTTGGTCGCCCTTCCTCCGCGAGGGCGTCGACATCCGTCGGGTCGACGGCTACCACAACGACCTGATGGAGGAGCCCTACGTGGGCGGCGTGGCGCGAGCGGTGCGCGAGGGGTTCGACGACTGGCAGCGTCGTCGCCGGTCCAACGGGTGAGCCCGCGACGGGACCGCACGGTCACCGTCTTCGTCCCGGTCTTCGACAACGAGACCACCCTCGACGAGCTGGTCCGGCGCGTGCTGGCCACCTTCGAGCCCACGGGTCGGCTGGTCGAGGTGCTGCTGGTCGACGACGCCAGTCGGGACGCGTCGTGGGAGCGCATCCGGGCGCTGCACGACCTCGACCCCCGGGTCCGGGGGCTGCGCCTCGGACGGAACGTCGGGACCGGCACGGTCCGTGCCGTCGCCTGCACCCACGCCCGGGGCGAGCTGATGTGCGCCATCGACGGCGACCTCGACTACGACCCCGACGAGCTGCTGCTGGTGCTCGCGGCGCTGGACGTGGGCAACGACTTCGTGAGCGGCGTCCGTCCGCGGCAACGTGACCGTCGGGCCACCCGTCGAGCCGGCAGCACCCTGCTCCGCCTCCTGATGGGCCGAGCCCTCCTCTGTCGCCCCCGTGACCTGGCCTGCGGGCTGCAGGGCTGGGACGCGCGGCTGCACGAGCGGATCCTCCCGTCCCTGCAGACCCACCGCGACGTGGCGTGGGCCATCACCTTCCTCCAGCAGGTCGAGCGCTACGCCGAGGTCGACATCTCGGGCTACCGGGAACAGGCCAGCGCCTCGTCGTTCTCCACGATGCGCCAGGCGGCGCGCCTCGCCGAGGTGGCCGCCGCCATCTGGCCGCGCTCGGGCCGGGCCGCCGTCGCCGGCGGCGCCGCGCTCACCGCCGCCGCGGTCGTGCCGTGGCGTCGACACCCGCTCCGAGCGGTGGGCGGCGCGGCCGCCGGGCTGTCGCTCGTGGGCGCGGGCGCGCTGCTGGCCCGGTTCGACCCCCGCCGCACCGACCGCGGTGCGGCCTACGAGGTGGTCGACCGCGTCGGCTGAGCGGCGTCGAGCTCAGCCCGCGTAGGAGTCGGACCGGCCGTCGTGGCCACGGACCTCCGAGACGCCCACCCAGCGGCCTTCGCGGCGCTGCGCGATCCGGAGGTCCTCCACGATCCACGGGTCGTCGGGGCCGTCGGTGCTCCCGGTCACCCCGTCGAGGAACAGGCCGATGGACTCGGCGTCCAGCGAGAGCAGCGCGTTCATGACCCCGGCCCGATCGACCTGCTCGGCCCGCTCGACCCCTCGCTTGAAGATCTCACCGAACTGCCAGCCGGCCGCGGCCAGGCCACCGTCGATCAGCGGCTCCGGGAGGCCCGCCGCCGCGGCATCGGTCCGGAAGGCCGCCACCGTGGGCTCGTCACGGTCGGCGACCGGGTCGTAGAGGGCCTGCGAGGTGTAGATGCCCTCGTCGCGCCCCTGGGCCAGGCCGAGCGTCATGTTCTGCGAGCAGTTGATCGACACGTAGGTGAGCGGCTGCCAGCCACCCGGCACCGACCGGAGTGCGGCCGGGCAGGGCGACCCGCTCATGGCCACCACGAACGCGTCGGCGCCGGACGCGGCCAGATCGACCACCTTGGACTCGGGCGAGGCGTCGAGGAGCGGGTTGTAGGGCGCGGACGCCGCCACGCTGAGCCCCAGGTCGGGGGCGTGGCGCTCCAGCGCCTCCAGGTAGCCCTTGCCGAAGTCGTCGTCCTGGTAGAGCACGGCGATCGAGGCGCCGGGCTGCTCCTCGGCCAGCCACTCGAGGAAGCCGACCGACTCGGTGGCGTAGGAGGCCAACGCCGCCACGAACCACGGGTACTCGTCGACGCGACCCCACTCCGAGGACCCGGTGGCGGCCACCGAGGGCACGCACCGGGCGTTGAGGTAGTCGCGCACGGCCAGGGTGTTGGCCGTGCCGATCTGGCCCACCATGGCGAACACGCCGTCCTGCTCGACCAGCTTCTCCACCCGACCGGGGGTGCGGGCGGGGTCGTAGCCGTCGTCCTCCTTGACCAGCTCGAGCCGGTAGACCTTCCCGTCGCCCGCGGTCACGCCGCCGGCCGCGTTGGTGGCGTTGACGAAGGCCTCGAGCCCCGACGCCACCGAGTCGAGGATGGCGTAGGGCCCGCTGGCGGGACGCACCGTCCCGATGCGGATGACGTCGCCCTCGATCTCGCCGCCGGGGGTCTCGATGCAGTCCGAGGTGTCCACGAAGGACGTCTCGGCCGCCACCGTGGTGCTGGTGGCCTCGTCGGCCACGTCGTCGTCGCGCCCGCAGGCGGCGGTCATCACCACGATCGCGCCCAGGACCGCCAACCATCGCTTCGTCATCGTCCCGCCTCCCGCCCGTCGGATCACCGGAGGGTAGCGGACGGGCGGCCGACTACGACGGACGGATCGTGAACGGGCGTTCGCAGATCGCGCGGCCCGATCGCGATCCGTCCAGTTGTGACCCGACGCGAGCCCTCAGCGTGGGGCGAGCTCGCCCAGCCGCTGCTCCAGCCCCGGGTTGAGCCGGCGGTGCAGGGCCCGGCCCCGGGCCGGGGCACCCCGGAAGCGGGGGATCAGCGCGTGGTGGGCCCGCTGGACCACGACGTTGGCCCAGCGCGCCGGTCGGGGCAGGGGCCGGATCACGTCGCAGAGCACGAGGGTCCGAGGGGCGGTGGCCGGGTTGTCCGAGCTGTGGACGGCCGTGTCGTCGAAGAGCACGACGTCGCCGTCGCCGAGCACCACCGGGGTGCCGGCGATGTCGAGGTGCGCGCCACCGGGGCAGTCGACGGCCACCAGCAGGCGCAGTCCCCCGGCGTTGGGGCCGGTGTGCGGAGCCAGACGACCGCCGGGCCCCAGGACCGACCAGGTGGCGCTGTCGATGCCCGGCACCGAGGCCAGGACCCGCGCCGTGGCGGGGAAGATGTCGCCGAGCGGGTCGACGGGGCGGCCGTGCAGCAGGAGGAGCCCCATCCGCCACCAGGACGACTCCTGGCCCGCATCGCCGTCGAAGAGCTCCTCGGCACGGGGCAGGACGCCGCCGGCGGCGACGAAGCGGTCCCACTCGGCGCGGATGGTGGGCCCCGCCGCCACCAGGGCGTCGGCCCAACCGACGCCCTCGAGCGGCCGCGGGTTCGGTGCCCCGCCGTCGACCCGGGCGATGCGCTCGTTGTTGGCGGCCACCATCCGGGCCAGGAGCGGGGTCAGCACCCGCCGGCCGCGCGCGCCCTCGAGGCGGAACGCGTAGTGCTCGCGCAGCTCGGCCGACATCGCCACGACGCTACGACCGAGCCGGGTCGCCCGCCACTGCCGGTTCGAGCCCGGGACACGTATCCTCCGAGCGGTGAGGTCCGACGCGCGCCAGCGGTGGGAGGCGTCCCGCCCGAAGCAGCCACCGTTCGAGACCCCGTGCATCGCGCCCTGGGTGGCGCTGGAGTTCGAGCCCTCCGGCTGGGTGTCGGCCTGCTGCTCGAGCCTGCTCTACCCGCTCGGGCGGATCGGGCGGCAGCGCATCGGAGAGCTGTGGGACGGCCCTCGGGCCCGGGTCCTCAAGGACGCGCTCCGCCGGGGCGACCTGACCGTGGCCTGCCAGCCGTGCCGCTTCCACCTCGAGAGCGGCCGCATGGACCCGGTGGCGTCGGCCTACGACCACTACCCGCTGGCCGACGACGCGCCGGCCTGGCCCCACATGATGCTGTTCGCCCTCTCGAACCGCTGCAACCTCGGCTGCGTCATGTGCACCCCGGAGCTGTCGTCGACCCTGCGCCACCAGGCCGGGATGGACCCGCTCCCCTCGCCCTACGACGACCGCTTCTTCGAGGACCTCGAGCCGTTCCTCCCGCACCTCGGGGTGGCCAAGTTCCTCGGCGGCGAACCCTTCCTCGCTCCCGAGCACCACCGGGTGTGGGCGCTGCTCGACCGCCTGGCGACGCCGCCGCTGGTCAGCGTGACGACCAACGGCACCGTGTGGACCGACACCGTGGAGTGGGTGCTCGACCGCTTCGAGACCGACATCAGCGTCTCGGTCGACGCCGCCACCCCCGAGACCTACGCCGCGGTGCGACGGGGCGGCGACCTGCGCGACGTCTGGCGCAACCTGGATCGCTTCGCGGAGGTCTGCCGCACGAAGGGCCGCAACCTGCACGTGTCGTACTGCCTCATGCAGTCCAACTGGCACGAGCTGGCGCCCTTCCTGGTGTGGGCCGAGGCCTACACGTTCGGGGCCCCGGTCTTCGTCAACCTGGTCACCGACGCCGGCCACGCCCTCCACGACCTGCCGACGCCGCGCCTCGAGGAGGTCCGCGCCGCCTGGGCCGACGACGACCGGCGCCTCGGGGACCGCATGGAGCGCAACGCACCGATCTGGCGGACCCAGCTCGAACAGCTGGACGCCGTGCTGGCCGAGCGCCGTCGCGGCGGAGGACCCCGTCCCACCCGGGCCCACGAGGCGGACCCCTCGGTGCTCGCGGTCGGCCCCGTACCGGCGGCGTCCGAGCCGGCGCCGGGGCCGCCGACGAGCCGGGCCGCCGTCGACGAGCAGCACGCCCGATTGGTCGCGTGGTCCGGCGGCGGCGAGGTGGCCGAGCTGGAGCTCGACCGCGGCGGCATCGTCACCGCGGTGCGCCGGCCCCACGGCCGGCTCGGCCTCGACTCGTCGCTGGTGGGCCACCCCGACACCGCGCTGCTCGAGCGCATGTGCGCGGCGACGGGACGCCGGGCCTGGGCCATCGACCGGGCCGAGCTCGACGACCACGAGGTCCGCTCGGTGATCCTGGCCACCGAGGCCCCGGTGCGGGGCGTGCCGGGGACCATCGTGCGCAGCGTGCACCTGCCGGCCGCGGACGGCGGCCGGACCGTGCTGGTGGCCGAGGACCGGATCTGGGACCTCGACGGGTCCATCGGCCCCGTCGGAGCGACCGGGCCGGCCCGGCCCGACGACGCCACGCCGATCAGCGTGGCGACGCCCACCCGGCGAGCAGCACCACCAGCGGACCCGGCCCGTCGTTCCACAGCGTGAGGTCGCCCTCGACCACCGGTGCCCGACCCAGGTCCAGCTGGGCGACCCCGGCGGGGCTCCGGACCCCCGCCGCGACCGCCGGGCCCTCGAGGGTCACCAGGACCGACGGCCGCGACGCCCGCACGCCGGCCCGGTCGCCGGCGCCCACCGTGACCACCTGAACACCGGCGGCCTCCGCCCCCGGTGGGAGCCACCGCTCCACGGCCCCCCACGGCTCGACCGCCACGCACGACCCGTCCGGGCCCGCCACGGTCACCACGGCGTCGGCCGCGACGTCGGCGCCCCGATCGGCCGAGGGGGTGTCGACGACCTCGAGCTCGGGACCGACCCCGACGTCGGGCGGCACCACGGTCCGGGGATCGGGCTCGAGGCCGACCAGGGCCCGCAGCAGGCCCCGGTCCAACGCAGGCGGGTCGTCCAGCTCCGCCCACGCCTCGCGTTCGACGGCCCACGCCGCGACCTCGGCCGGGTGGACCTCGCGGTAGAAGGACGGGTCGACCTCGAGCAACCGGCGCCGTCGGCGCCCGGTGGCCACCACGTGGATCGAGGGGTCATCGGCCCGCACCCAGGTGGAGACGATCGCCGGTCGGGGCTGCGTGCCGACGTTGGGCTCCGAGGCGTGCAGCAGGCGGCTGTCGTAGAGCACGACCGTGCCCGCCGGGGTGTCGAGCGGTTCGAGGGCGGCCAGCACCTGCGCCTCGTAGGGGCGGATCACGTCGGGGGTGGCGGTCCCCGACAGGTTGGACGTGAGGCGGTGGCTGCCGGACAGGACCCGGAGGCGACCACCGGTGCGGGCGTCGACGTCGACGAGGGGGATCCAGGCCGTGATCGAGGGCGGGTGGCCCGGCGGCACGTAGGTGCGGTCGTCGTGGACGAACATCGTCGACGCGGGCCCCGGGTGCTTGGTCACCACGGTGGCCATGACCGGTCGACGCCCGGGCAGGCGGTCGGCCAGGGCCGGCTCCAGGAGCGGCACGGCGACCTCCCACAGCCGGTGCATCGCCCGCCGGTCGACCCGCGTGTAGTCGATGGCGAGCCCGTCGTCGTCCGCTCCGGCGGTCGACGCCACCACCGCTCGCAGCGCCTCGACCCGGTCGCGGGCGAGCCGTCCGGCGATCACGAGGCCCGGGCCGGCGAGCTCCCGGGCGATCCGGGCGGCCGAGGGGGGACCGGCGCGCCACCTCATGGGGTCACGTCCCGCCCGCCGGACGCGGTGCGCTCCTCGTCGAGGAGGAGGCCGCGTCGGTCCAACGCCGCCTCGAGGTCCGCCTCGGTCACCGCCGGCGCCCACGCCTCGAGGGGCGGACACCCCTCGGGGGGCTCGCCGAAGGGGTGGGAGGTGAAGTAGTCGTCGGGGACGAGGAAGCCGCGCAGCGTCCCGTCGGTCTCCTCGTGGAGGGTCGCGGCCGGCGCGGACCGGGGGATCAGCGCGATCGTCACCGCCGGGCGCCCGGTCGGCGGGCCGGTGGGCGGTGACCCGTGGAGCACGCCCCCGTCGAAGGCCAGGGCGTCGCCGGCCCACAGCGGCACCTCCTGCGCCGCAGCGGCCAACGACCGCTGGAACCGCTCGGTGACGACCGGTCGCCCGCGACGGCGCGTCGGTCGCGCTCGCCGGTGCCAGCGGTGGCTCCCGGGCACGACCCACAGGCTCCCCTCGCCCGGACCCACGTCGACCAACGGACACCACAGGAACAGCGGGCGGCCGAGCCGTTCGTCGTTGTAGGTCACGTCGTGGTGGAAGTGGACCCCGCCCGGTGACGTGCCCTTGGAGGTGACGGCCACCATGAGCGGACGGTGGTCGGGGAACCGCCGGGCCAACGCCGGGCCCAGGGCCTCCTTGACCCTCCGGTCGACCGTCGCCGCCACCGGACCGCAGTCGTCGCGCACCGACACGTAGAACCCGTGGTCCTCGGGCAGGTCGAGCGACGCGACGATGCGACGCAGGACCGCCAGCTCGTCGTCCGCCCACAGGCGGATCGGGGCGGAGCCGTCCTCGTCGAAGGACCTCGACCCGTCGGTCGCGGGCGGCGACGGGTCGCCGGCGAGGACGGCGGCCACGGCGTCGAGCCCCGGGGCCAGCAGCCCCGGCCACGCCGGTGCGGCGGCGGCGACGGCGGGCGCGACCGGCGACGGCGGGCCCACCAGCCGGACCGAGAGGCTGCGGACGGGCGCGTCGCCGTGGTTCGGGAACCACGTCCGGGCCAGACCGTCGACCAGCAGCACGCCGTGGCCGGCGGGACAGGGGCAGTGGACCAGCCGCTCCTCGACGAAGGCCCGCGCGCCCCACCACGCCGGCGGGTCGGACCCGACGGCCAGCAGGTGGCTGCGGGGCAGGACGCGGAGCTGGCCGGCGTGGCCGACGACGTCGTCGAGCGCCACCCACAGCTCGGCCCCCGAGCCCGGGCCGGTCCCACCGGTGGGCCCGCCCCCCGGTCGACCGCCTCCCGATCCGGGCCGGGTGGTGCGCAGCTCCAGCGCCGTCACCGTCCACCCGGCCAATCGAGCTTCGATGGCGGCCACCACCTCGGCGACCTCGGACACGCCGAGGGGGCCGTCGGCGCGACGACGGAGCCCGGCGACCTCGGCCGGCCCGAGCACGGAGGACACCACCAGGTAGCCCCGGCCCGTCAGGTCGTCGACGGCGGCGGGCGGCGACGGCTGGGCGTGGCGTCGCCGCCGGAACGGCGGCCTCACCGGCGTGTCCCCGGGTTCCGCTCGACCGACCAGTCGAACTCGAGGAACGGACCCGGGAACCCCTCCGGGCGGTCCCGGCCGATCACCAACGGCGCCCAGGCCTCGCTGACCACGGCGTCGTCGCGACCGTCGACCGCGGCGACGACCACCTCGACGGTGCCCTCCAGCAGGTTCCGGTCGACCACCGCCCGGAAGCGGTGCCGTCCGGGTCGCGCGAGCAGGCCCCCGGGCGACTCCACCACTTCGACCAACGAGCTCGCGGCCAGCCGGTCGTAGGGGGCGAGGGGCACCCGCTCGCCGTCGGGCAATGCCCGGTACCACAGCTCGAGCCGCGCCGAGGGCGACGGGGACTCCACCACGAGGGTCCCCGTGACCTCCACCCGACCGCCCACCCCGATGCGGCGCTGGGCCAACCGGACCGACTCGATCCGCAGACCCGTGCCCAGGTGGTGTTGCGAGCCCGCCGCCCCCGCCGCGGTGTAGCGCTCCACCACCGCGGCCGACGGTCCACCGTCGACCAGACGACCGCCGTCGAGGCGCACGGCACGGGGACACGTCCGTTCGACCAGCTCGAGGTCGTGGGAGACGAAGACCAGCGCGGCGCCCTCGGCGAGGCGTGCCGCGATGCGCGTCGCCGCCCGCTCCCGGAAGTCCTCGTCCCCGACGCTCAGCACCTCGTCGACCAGCACCACGTCGCCGGGTGCGTGCAGCGCGGTGGCCAGCGCCAGCCGACCACGCATCCCCGTCGAGTAGTGGCGGACGGGCTCGTCGGCCGCCTCGGCGAGGTCGGCCAGCGCGAGGATCGGTCCTTCGGCGCGCCGCCGGTCGGCCCGGGACATCCCCCACAGCGTGGCCAGGAGGTGGAGGTTCTCGCGGCCGGTCAGGTCGCCGTGCAGCCCACCGTCGACGTCGAGGACCGGGACCACCCGACCCGCCCGCCGGACCGCGCCCTGCTCGGGGCCCGTGAGTCCGGCCAGGACCCGCAGGAGCGTCGACTTGCCGGCCCCGTTGGGTCCGATCACGCCCAGGGCGTCGCCCGGACGGACGCCGAGCGACACCTGGTCCAACGCGGTCACCCGCTCGACCGGCCCCCCGGCGCCGAGCTCGCCGATCCCGCCCCGCCGCCGGTAGCGCTTGGTGACCGCGTCGGCCGAGACCACGTCGCCGTCACGGGGCGCGAACGACGCGAGGTCACGCCGCGAGACCTCGCCCGGCGGGGCCGGACCGGTCTCCCAGGAGACCTCCGCCAGCAGCCGCGCTCCGGCCGGCCAGGGCAGGCCCCCCGCCGGGGGCCGGACCGCCACCATCGAGGACCGCTCGTCGTGGACCTCCCGTGCCGCTCCGCCGACCAGGCTCACCGTCAGGCGGAAGTCGCTGTGGTCGAAGGGGATCTCGCAGCTGGTGCCCCGGAGCAGGTACTCGCCCGCCTCGGCGAGGTCCGGCACCGACCCGAGGCACGAGGCGACCACCAGGTCGCCGGCCCGTACCGGCAGCCGGAGATCGACGCCGAGGCGGGGTTGGGCGACCGGCCCGTCGACCCGCACCCGGGCGGTCACCTCGAAGCGGCCCCAGGTGGGGATCTCGGGCGCGACCACGGCATCGGTGAAGGCCATCGACGGCCGGGCCACACGGCGCAGCCGACTCGCCGATCGGGTGAGGTAGCGACCCACCACCTCGGCGGGCGGGCCGGACTCGACCGCCTCCCCCGAGCGCAACAGCACCACCCGGTCGCAGACGTGGCTGACCAGGGGCATCTCGTGGCTGACGAGGAGGACCGCGGTGCCGCCCGCGGCGGCGTCGGCGATGCGACGGAGGCACCGCTCCTGGAACTCCCGGTCCCCGACCGCCAGCACCTCGTCGACGACCAGGAGCTCGGCGGGCCACGCCGTGGCGACCGCGAAGGCGAGGCGCGCCTGCATCCCCACCGAGAGGCGCTTCAGGGGCGCGTGGACCGCGTCACCGATGCCGGAGAACGCCACCGCCTCCTCCAGCAGGTCCGGGACCCGACGGCGAGGAACGCCTCGCAGGGCGCAGCTGACCACGGCGTTCTCCCAGCCGCTCAACTCGGGGTGGAAGGCCAGGCCCAGCTCGATGAGCGACCCGACCGATCCGCGCCGGTGCACCTCCCCCGTGGTGGGATCGGTGATCCCCGCCACCAGCCGGAGCAGGGTGGACTTCCCGGCGCCGTTCGGGCCGATCACCCCGACGACCTCGCCGGGCGACACCACCAGGTCGACCGAACGCAGCGCCTCGAGGGGGTGGCGCGGGTGCACCGGGCGACCGACCACCAGGTCGCGCCACCGCCACCGCGGCGGTGAGCGGTCGTAGACCTTGGTGGCCGCCGACGCGGTCAGGACGGCCGGCGGGCGGCTCACAGCGCGTCCACGATCCGGGTCTGCAGGGCCCGCGCCCCCGCCAGCGCGGCGACGAGCACCACGGCGCCCACCCCCAGCAGGAGCAACGACCGCCCGGGTGCCGGCCAGGCACCGCAGAGCACCGCGTCCCGCACGTCGGTGATCGCCACGCCCACCGGGTTCCACGTCACCGACCAGGCGAAGGCCGGCGGGAGGAGCTGGGCCTCGTAGACCACCGGGGTGGCGAAGAACCCCACCCGGAGGGCCAGCTGCGTGGCGTGGGCCAGATCACGGAGGAAGACCGACAGCACGCCCACCGCCACGCTCAGCGCCGACACCCACACCACGAGCATGGCGATCGGCAGCAGCGCGCCCAGCCACGTGAGGCCGAGGCCGATCCCCGCCACGAGGACGACCGCGACCACCGTCACCAGCCCCACGCCGAGGTCGGCCAACGCGGCCGCGGCCGACGACAGCGGCACCGCCTCGAGCGGGAAGCGCACCTTCTTGGCCAGGTCGCCCGCCGAGACCAGGCTGGTGGTGGCGGCGCCCACCGCCGTGGCCACGAACGTCCAGAGCACCATGCCGGTCCACGCGCTCGCCGCATAGGGGCCGCAGCTGGCCCGCACGTCGAAGCCCACGCTGAGCACGTAGCCGTAGACGGCCAGGGTCACCACCGGCGCGATGACCGCCCACGCCATGTCGAGCACCGACTGGCGGTAGCGGAGCCGGAGCTCCCGACGGGCCAGCACGACGACCAGCTCGCCGACGCGGACCGAGCGACGCAGGGACCTCCGCAGGAGGTGCTCCCGGGTGCTCACCCGCCACCGCGCGGCGTCGCCGGGAGGCCCAGGACCACCGCCCGACTCGTCGCCGCCACGCCATCGGACTGTACACGTCGCCTCGCGAACCCCTCCCGGTGGCGCCGGCGCGGGCCCACCTGACGCGGCGACCGCGACGTGGGACCATGGTCAGGTCCGGAACGCAGGCGCGGCGGGGAGGTGGACGACCATGGGCCACCACGGAGACAGCTTCGTGGTGCGGGAGCGAGCCACCTGGTGGCTCACCGGGATCGACGACGGCGCACCGCGCCCGATCGACCTGGCAGCCCTGCGAGACCACCTCGGAGCGCCACGTCGCACCCCCGAGGGCGGGGCCGCGGTCTCGGCCCACGCCCACCTCCGCCCCACGTGGGCCTGGGTCGGCCAGCTCACCCCCGCCGGCGTGCACGTCCAGGGCCACGGCGCCCACGACCTCCACCTCGACGCCACCGACCTGGCGATCCTCGACGGCCTCGGGGCGACGGGCGGGTCGCTCGAGGAGGTCGCCGACCGTGCCGGTCTGGCGCTGCGCGAGGTCGTGTCCCGCGCCCCGGGGCTCGTCGACGCGGGCTGCGCCGAGATCGACCCGGGCGCTCCGGCCCCGGCCGCGTCCGAGGGCGAACCGGCTTCCGAGGCCGAACCAGCGTCCGCGGGCGACCGAGCGGCCGACGTCGCCACCCCTCGCCGCCGGCCGCTGTCGTCCCTCCGCCGGCTCGACCTCCGCCGGCACCGGGCGCCGCGACCTCGGACCGTCCTCGACGGGCCGACCGGGCCGGCGACGCCCGCCCCCGACCCCGGCCCGGCCGGGCCCGATGCCGACGCTCCCGACCCACGCATCCCGCTCCTCGCGGTCTGGCACCGCGAGACCGGTCCCATGCTGGCCCTCGGGCTCCTCACCGCCGCCGCCCGCCACCACGACCACGGCGCGCTGGAGCAGCGCTACCGGATCCACCGTCCCCTGGAGGCGGACGCCGTCCTGGCCGAGCTGGCCGACGGGCAGGGCCCCGCGGTGCTCCTCTGCTCCGACTACGTGTGGACGCTCGAGGCCAACCTCGCCCTCGCCCGGCGGGCCCGCGAGCTGCGACCGGAGATCGTCATCGTGCACGGCGGACCGAGCTGCCCGACCTACGAGGGCGACGCCGTCGAGTTCCTCCGCCGCCACGGCGACGCCGCCGACGTCCTGGTGCGCGGCGAGGGCGAGGCGACCCTGGTCGAGCTGCTCGGCGCGCTGGCCGCCGCGCCGGGGACCCTCGACCGGACGACCCTGGGTCCGATCGCCGGGATCACCTTCGTCGACCCGGCCTCGGGCGAGGTGGTCCGCACCGCCGACCGGGAGCGGATCGCCGACCTCACCACGCTGCCGTCGCCGTACCTCACCGGCGAGTTCGACGACATCGACATCGCCGAGTTCGGCCTCCGGATCCTCGTCGTCGAGACCAACCGCGGCTGCCCCTACGGCTGCACCTTCTGCGACTGGGGCTCCAACACCATGTCCCGCATCCGCAAGTTCGACGACGGACGGGTGCGCGCCGAGATCGACTGGGCGACCGAGCGGGGGGTCGAGACGCTGATCCTCTCGGACGCCAACTTCGGGATCATGTCCCGGGACGTCGAGACGGCCCGCCACATCGCCGCCGCCAAGCGGCGCACCGGCCACCCCAACCTCTGCGTCTTCTACCCGGCGAAGAACACGACACGACACCTCATCCGGATCATGGACGTGCTGGCCGACGCCGACCTGCCGACCGGCACGTCGATCTCGCTGCAGACGACCGATGAGGACACGCTGAGCGCCATCCGTCGCTCCAACATCGCCACCGAGCACTTCGTCGGGCTGGCCGCCGCCCTCCGCCGGCGGGGCCGACCGGTGGCCGGCGACCTGATGGTGGGCCTGCCCGGCCAGACCGTCGAGTCGTTCCGACGCGACCTGCAGTTCATGTTCGACCACGAGATCCAGGCCCGCACCTGGCCGACGAGCCTGCTGCCCAACGCGCCGATGAACGACCCCGACTACCGCCGGGAGTGGGCCATCGAGGTCGACGAGGACGGCTACGTGGTGGCGACCTCCACCCACGACCGCCGTGACGGGCATCGCCTGCGCATGCTCCGGCGGGCGTGGGTGATCACCGAGCACATGGGGCTGCTGCGCCACCTCCTCCGCTTCCTGCAGTGGGACCACGGCCGGGAGGCGACGGCGGTGATGCTGCGGCTCGCCGACGTGGCCACCGATCGGCCCGCCGACTACCCGCTCCTGGGCTGGCTGTTCCGCCACTTCCACCTGTTCGCCACCGCCCCGGTGGGCTGGACGGCGCTCTACGACGAGGTGGCCCGGTTCGTGCGCGACGAGCTGGCGGTCGACGACCCGACCACCGCCACGGTCCTCCGCCTCCAGCACGCGCTCATGCCCGAACCCGGACGGCGGTTCCCCGACACGATCCGCCTCGACCACGACTACGTGAGCTACTACCGCGGGGCGACGGGCTCGCTGTTCGTCTCGGGCCACCCGGGTCGTCCCGACCGCCCGCTCCACGACCACCCGCCGGCCGACTTCACCGTGGCCGGCGACCCGCTCGGGCTCTGCGACGGCGTCTGGCTGGACAGCGCGTCCGAGCAGCGGTCCCTGATGGAGGACTTCTTCTACCGGGCCGAGTGGATGAACGAGCTGGCCTCGCCGCTGACCCGGGTGCTCACGCAGGTGGCGGCCAGCGGCATGTGGGCCCCCTACCTGGGGCCGCCGGAGGCCCGGGCCCTGCTGGAGGCGGAGCGCGCCGAGCGGTCGGGGACCGAGGCGCCGTCGGGATCGGTCACCGCCGAGCGGGTGGAGCTGCGGGCCCGACGGAGGCCGACGGAACGGTCCGGTACCATCGACGGCGCCGACCGGGAGGTGCGTGGTGCGATCGACGTTCCGTGATCCCTCGCTGCAGGCCGACCTCGAGCGGGACGGCTTCGCCGTCCTCCCCTTCCTCGACGCCGACGAGGTGGCCCACCTGCGACGGACCTTCGAGGAGCTGGGTCGGGCACCCGGCGACCCCGAGATGGCCTGCCACTCGTCGTTCCACTCCTACGACCGTGACTACAAGGTGGCGGTCGACCGAGCCGTGCGCGAGGTCTTCGACCCCCACCTCGAGGAGCACTTCGACCGCCAGCGGGCCCTGCCCTGCAACTTCATCGCCAAGTGGCCCGGCGGCATGGGCGGATTCGGGCTCCACCAGGACCTGTCGCTGGTCGACGAGCGCCGCCACCGCAGCGTGGAGGTCTGGGTGGCCCTCGACGACGTCGGCGGCGACAACGGCGTGCTCTGGATGGTGCCGGGCAGCCACCAGTGGCTCCCGGCCAACGTCCGGGGCATCCACGCCTTCGGCTTCCCCTACGTGGAGGTCGCCCGCCGCATCATCGATCGCCACGCGGTCCCCGTCCCGGTCCCGGCCGGCCACGCCGTGGTGTTCGCCCACGCCACCCTCCACTTCTCGCCGCCGAACCGCTCGGACCGACCCCGCCTCGTGGCCATCACCGACCTCATCCCCCAGGAGGCCGAGCACCTGCACTACTTCGGCGACGGCCACGGCGGCGTCGAGGCCTACGTGATCGGCGACCACTTCTGGACCGACAACAGCCCCTTCACCCTGGTCCGGCCCCCCGCCGAGACCGGCGGCGTCCACCCCGTCGACCACGGGTCCTACCCCCCGGTCACCGACGAGGACCTCGACCGTTGGGTGGCCGAGGGTCGGGCGATCGAGTCGGGTGCGGGTCCGAAGGGCGCGCTCAACCCGGGCCGCGCCTGGTGCCACCGCTGCGGGCGGACCGACCTCGACGTGCCCGCCCCGAACCGGTGGATCGGCAACGTCACCCTGCTCTGCCCCGACTGCCGGATCGCCGAGGCGGGGCGCGCCGGCTCCGCCGCCCGCGTGGGGCTCGAGGGCGGCCTGGCGGCCACCGCCGAGCTCACCGAGCGCGGGTGGGTCACGGTCCCGTTGCTCGGCGCCGACCAGCTCCGCGCCCTCGAGGCGGTCTTCGCCGAGGCGGGCGTCGACGAGTCCCTGGACTTCACCGCCACCTGCAACGACCCGCCCCGGCCGGTGGCCCGCCACGTCGACCTGGCGCTCAAGGAGTTGGTCGCCCCGATGGTGGCCGACCTCCTGGCGGACCACGAGCCGTTCCTCGCCGCGTTCGTGACCAAGGGCGGTGCGACCTCGGCCGCCATGGCGCTCCACCAGGACCTCACCTACGTCGACGAGCGGGAGCACCGCAGCGTGATGGTGTGGATCCCGCTGGTCGACGTCGACGAGCGCTCCGGTGCGCTCACCGTGGTGGACGGCAGCCACCGCTGGTCGGACCACCTGCGGGCCGGCGGCCACGGACCGCTGGCCACCGTCCCCCTCCAGGAGGCGCTGGCCCCGCTGGCCCACGCCGTGCCGATGCGGGCGGGCGAGGCCATCGTCTTCGACCACGCGCTCATCCACGGGTCCGCCCCCAACGACGCACCCCGCACGCGGGCCGCCGTGGCGGTGGCCTTCGCCCCGACCGCCGCCCGGCTGGTCCACTTCCACCGCGACGACGAGGGCCCGGTGGCGGGCTTCGAGATCGACGAGTCGTTCTTCTGCACCAACGAGTTCCGGGCCCGGCCCGCCGGTCCGCCCACCGTGGAGCCGTGGGCCCCCGTCCTCGAGGCGGCCGACCTCCAGGCCGCCCTGGTCGGACGCGGCATCGCCCCGGTGCCCGTCCGTCCCGCCGCCACGCCGGTGGCCGGACCCCGCGACCTCCTCCCCGCACCGCCCGGTGGCGTCCTGCGCGACCCCGAGCTCGACGACGCCCTGGCCCGTGACGGCTTCACCACCTTCCCGCTCCTCGACCCCGCCACCACCGCGGCGTTGCGCGACCGCTACCGCGAGCTGCACCCCGCCACCGGGTCGACCTTCGAGCCGGACCTCGAGAACCCCGACGTCGAGTACCGCCGGCAGGTGTCCCTGCTGCTGGGCGAGGCGCTCGACGACCGGGTGCGCGAGCGCTTCGTCGACCACGTCCCGTTCCTGCGGAACTACCTGTGCAAGTGGCCCGGGCCCGACAGCGGCCTGTACCTCCACCGCGACTGGACCTACGTCGACGAGCGCGAGGGCCACCGCACCTTCGTGGTGTGGATCGCCCTCACCGACGTCCTGGGCCACAACGGCCAGCTCCGGGTGCTGCCCCGCAGCCACCGCCTCGACGCCATGGTGCGCGGCACCGACCTCGGCCCGGCCTGGCTCGCCCACCAGGAGCTGATCGACGAGCACCTCGTCTCGGTGCCGGTGCCCGAGGGCCACGCCGTGGTCATGGACAACGGCGTGCTGCACTCCAGCTACCCCAACCACACCGACGAGCCGCGCCTGGTGGCCGCCGTGGGCATGCGCCCCCGGTCGGCCGGGCTCGTCTACTGGCGTCGCCTCGACGCCACCACCGCCCTCCGCTACGACGTCGACGACGAGTTCTTCCTCACCGAGACGCCCTCCGGGTTGGCCGCCCGCCCGCCCGCCCGGCCGGTCCGCGAGGCCGTCACGGTCGGCGACGCGGCGCTGGACGCCGCCACGCTGCGGGCGCTGGTCGACCGCAGCGTGCGGGCCGAGCTGTCGCGACGGCTGCGCCGCTGGCGGGCCACCGCCTCGGCCTGACCGGGACGGTCAGCCGCCCGCCGGCAACGCCGCGCAGATGATGCGGACCTGCTGCGCCCACCCGTCGGGGCCCCGCTCGGCCACCGTCATGCACCGGACCTCCACCTCGGCGAAGCGACCCACCGAGTAGGCCTCGTCGTCGTCCTGCTCGAGGATCTCCCAGCTGCGCATCCGACCGAACCGGTCGACCATGGCGGCCTGGATGTCGATGGCGGGACGGCCCACCAGCGCACCGGGGGCGAGCCCCACCAGCTCGTCGAAGCCGGCCGAGGTGCCGATCACCCGGTCGCCGTCGCCGATGACCACCTCGGCGAAGGCGGCACCGGGGGCCCGCTCGGCCAGGCGGGCCCGGGCCCCGGCGTCGTCGTGGGGACCCGTGCCGGCCCGGCGGAACATCACGAGGCGGTGGGGCGAGGTGCCGGCGACCTGACCGATGTCGGCCGGGTCGCAGGTGGCCCAGGTCCCGATGCGGGCCAGCTCGGTCTCCCAGGTGCGACGGTTCCGGACCAGCCGGTGGGCCACCCGGTCCTCGTCGGCCAGGAGCCGACGGTGCAGCTCGGCGATCCGGGGCTGGGGCAGGCGGGCGATGCTGTGCTCGGCCGGGTCCCGCACCACGCACACGCGCACGTCGAGGTCGCGCTGGTCGCCCAGGAGCAGCAGGTCGGCGAACTCGTGCGCGTTGTCGGGCATGAGGCAGTGGTTGATGCTGAGCGACGTGCCCACCCGCCGGGTGTAGCGGGCGAAGTGGTCCAGGTTCGCCATGACCACGTCGAAGTCGGCGCCCACCCGGATGCGCTCGAAGGTCTCCCGGGAGGCGCCGTCGAGCGAGACGGTGATCGAGCACGGCACCTGCTCGAGCGCCGCCTCGACCCGCTCGTTCCACTGGGTGCCGTTGGTGACCACCGAGCACTCGGGGCGCACCCCCACCTCGGCCATCAGCTCCCACACCCGGAACAGCTCGGGGCTCAGGAAGGGTTCGCCCCCGACGAAGAAGGCGGCGCGCAGGTGGCGCAGGAACGGCGGGAGCTGCTCGAAGAACGCCTCGTCGTAGGACCGGGCCAGCGGCGGTCGCCGCTCGCGGTGCTTGCGGATGGCCGACGAGTTCTCGCCGTTGCACTGGACGCACTGCAGGTTGCAGGTGTTCGAGAGGTAGAAGCCGATGGCCGTGGGCCAACCGTCGTCGTCGGCCATCGGCGCCGGGCCGTCGGCGTCGGCCGGCTCGGCGGCGCCCAGCCAGTCGAACTGGGCGGGGTAGGACCCGGCCCGCCCCTCGATGGCCACCTCGTTCCCGCAGCTCTCGCACCCCAGCGAGAAGTCGTCGCGGTCGAGGTGGTCGACCAGGCGACGGTGGCGGTCGCCGTGCCAGATCTCCTCGAGGGTGGAGCGGCGCACGTTGCCCAACGAGTAGGTGCTGACGCAGCAGGAGCGGACCTCACCGTCGGGGAAGAGGTACATGACCCGACGGGGCGCCCAACAGGCGGGCGCGAGCTCGGCCGGACGGTCCGAGGGCCGTCCGTGGGTCGCAGCGCCGGGGGATCGCCGCCGGGGTGCCGACACCCGCGTACGCACGTTGCGAGGGTACCAGCGCGGCGCCCGGGCGCCCGGGGCGCCGGATCGGGCCGGTGGTATCGTGGATGCGAGCGGGGGCAAGGCGGTCGCTCGCCGTGGAGGGTGCCATGACCACGATCCCCATCGAGCTGCGCCCGGCTCCCGCCGGGGACCACGACGGCCCGACCGCGGTGGTCACGCTCCTGCGCCCCCCGATCGTGGTCCTCCTCAAGAGCCTGTCCTACGTGGGGCCCATGCCCTCCATCGGGCTCGCGTACGTGGCCGCCGCGCTCCGCAGCGCCGGCCACGACGTCCGGGTCGTCGACGGGCTGGGCGAGGCCATCGACGACACCGTCGACTTCGACACCGAGGTCGGCACCATGCGCCGGATCGGCATGGACCCGGCCGAGATGGTCGAGCGGATCGACCCGGCCAGCACGGTGATCGGCATCACCCACATGTTCCTCCACGAGTGGCCCCAGGTCCGCGAGCTGGCCGAGCTGGTGCGCGAGCGGTTCCCCGACGCCACCATCGTGCTGGGCGGCGAGAACGCCACGTCGTTCTGGCCGTGGATCTTCGAGGACACCGACGCGGTCGACTGCTGCGTGTTGGGTGAGGGCGAGACCACCGTGGTGGAGCTGGTGGGTCGGCTGGCCGCCGGCGTCGCGGTGGACGACCTCGACGGGCTCGCCATCCACCCGGGCTCGCGCCTGGGGCGGCCCGCGGACGAGCCCCGCCTCCCCCGTCGCATCCGCCGGCTGACCGAGATCCCCCGACCGGCGTGGGACCTGTTCCCGGTCGAGACCTACCTGTCGATCCCCGACACCCTCGGCGTCGACCGGGGGCGGACGCTGCCGATGGTGGCCACCCGCGGCTGTCCCTACAAGTGCTCGTTCTGCTCGGCCCCGGCCATGTGGACCACCCGCTACACCGTCCGCGAGCCCGTCGACCTGGTCGACGAGATCGAGGAGCACGTCCGCACCTACGGCGTCCAGAACATCGACTTCGTCGACCTGACCGCCATGACGAAGCGGAAGTGGATGCTCGAGTTCTGCGACGAGCTGGAGCGGCGGGACCTGGGCATCTCCTGGCAGCTGCCGGTGGGCACCCGCTCGGAGGGCATCGACGAGCACGTGCTCGAGCGCCTGCACGCCTCGGGGTGCCGGAACATGACCTTCGCCCCCGAGCACGGCTCGCCCCGCATGCTCGAGGTCTTCGACAAGCGACTGGACCTCGACCACATCCTCGACTCGATCCGGGCCTGCCGGCGCATCGGGATCGTCACCCACGTCAACACGATCATCGGCCACCCGGCCGAGACCTGGAACGACCGGTGGAAGAACCTGGTCTTCCTGATGCGGGCCGCCTGGGCCGGGTGCGACACCGGCTCGGCCATCATGTTCCACCCCTATCCGGGGAGCCGCGACTTCCGCGAGCTGCTGGAGCAGGGCCGCCTCACCCCCGACGAGACGTTCCTCTACGACGGCATCACCCGCGGGGCGCCGGCGCACCACAGCTGGAACGACAGCATCGGCAACCGCATCCTGTACCTGTGCCAGCTGGCCATGGTCGGCGCCTTCGTCCTCACCGGCGTGGTCCGCCACCCCAGCCGGGTGGTCCACTTCGTGCGGGCCCTGCGCGGCGGCGAGGAGCGCACCCACTACGAGCAGGGCGTACGGATCAAGCGCGACGCCCGGCTCTCGCCCCGGCGACGACCCGCCGCACCCTCAGCCGTCGCCCGCTGAGCGGGCGCCTTCGGGGTGGGTCAGGACCTCGGTCCGGCCACCGTCGGGGTGGGCGACGGTCGTCCGCACCTCCCAACCGGCCCGCCCCGCCCGGGCTCGGAACGAGCGGGTCTCCGCCGCGCCCCACAGCGTGGAGCGCGCCGGCAGCACGACGACCACGACGTTGGTCCGTCCACCGATCCGGGGTCGGAGACGAGCCTCGAGCACGTCGACGGGCTCGTCGCCCACGACCCCGCCCACGGGGGGCGGCGGTCGGCCCTGCTCCAGCGCGACCAGCTCGACGGCCAAGGTCACCGTGGCGGCGTTGGTGCGGGGCGAGGCGTTGCCCACCACGGTGAGCTCGACAAGCCGGTCCGGACGCTCGAGCTCCCCGACCGCTCGGGCCGTCCGGCGCGACACGTCCCACCACGCCCCGCCGGCGCCGTCGTCGACCAGCACCTCGCTGCGGATGGAGTAGAGGTCGACGCTCTGCCAGAGCCCCACCGCCGCACCCGCGCTCGGCGGCGGACCGAGGAACGAGAGCGTGCCGCCGGCCAGCGCGGCCACCGACGCCGCCACGCCCACCGCACCGCGGAGGCGGCCGGGCAGCTCGCCGCCCAGGATCACCCCGATCGCCACCAGCGGGAACAGCAGGGCCAGGCTGAAGAACTGGCCGTCGTTGTAGGTGCTGAACAGCGCCAAGTACCCGACCGTCGCGGTCACGGCCAGCGCCGCCACCAGCCGGGTGCGCTCCGACCAGGGACGCCGGGCGGGTCGCCACCCCCGGCGCCGCAGGCACCAGGTGCCGCCCACCACCGCCACCAGGGCGGCCACGGCCACCAGCCCGCCGACGTGGGACACCGCGTCGGCGACGCGGTACGGCACGCGGGACCACAAGGGGCGTTCGAGGTCGCCGCGACGGCGTTCGTCGTAGCCGAAGCCCACCAGGTACTCCCACGTGCGCGCGCCGTGGGGGACCCACCACCACAGCGCCGTGGCCGCGGCCGCCGCGACGGCGGCCGACGCACCGCGCCGGTCCAGGCGGGTGGGCCGCAGGACGACGGCGGCGGCCGCCAGCACCGCCGGGAGGTAGGCGAGGGCCATGGAGCGGGAGATCGCCAGCAGGCCCACCGCGGCACCGAAGCCCGCCATGGGCGCGACCCGCCGTCCTCCCTCCGATGCGGCCAGGCAGGCCAACGCCACCATCAGCGTGGCGGCGACCGCCACCCCGAAGTGCAGCGCCCGGGTGGCGGTGAGCAGGCCGGACGACGCCAGCGCCACGATCCCCGCCACCACCGCGGCGCGATCCCCGCGCACGCGGCGCACCACGGACGCCGTGGCCAGCACCGCGACCAGGTGGAAGCCGCTCTGCACCACCAGGAGGCCGTTGGTGGAGCGCACCCCGACGGCGAGCGGGGCGAGCGTGGAGAGCGGGACCAGCGGAGCGGTCTCGCCCAGCTGGGTCAGGAACGATGTGCCGGCGCCGTCACGGGCATGGCGGAACAGCCGGAGGGACTGGGTGGTGAAGGTCGCCTCGTCGAGGTTCAACGAACCGAGGGACCGGTGCGCGTGCAGCCACCACTGGGTCAGGATCCCCACGACCACCCCGGCCAGCGTCAGCACCGGGAACGGCCCCCGCCACCACACCGACCGTCGGTCCCGCCCGACGTCCTCGCCGACCCCGGGCTCCGGCGCGGCGCTCACCAGTAGGGGTACCCCGTCGAGCGGAGATAGGAGCCGTAGGCCAGCGCCATCAGCGCGGTCGACGCCCCCAGCAGCACCCGACGCCGGACGGACGTGCCCGCACCGAGCCACTCGGCCACGGGGAGCACCGCCGGAACCGCCACCACCAGGCCCCGACCGAAGCCGGCCGGGTCGGCCACGCTCTGGAGGGTGAGCACCACGGTGGCCAGGACCACCAGGGCCTCGCGAGGGCGCCCACGACGCCAGAGGACCACACCCAGCCCGGCCGTCAGGTAGGTCGCCGCCACCTGGAGCGTGCGGTTGAGCGTCCACGTCCACGGGGCCTCGGCCCAGACGACACCGATGCGGACCCAGGTGGACGGGGCGAGGGGCCCGTTGCCGGTGCCGGCGAAGGCCACCCGCCAGATGGCCCACGGATCGCCGTGGGCCACCTCGCCGACCACCGCGACGACCGCGACCACCGCGGCGGGAAGACCGATGCCGACCGCCCCGACCCGGACGATGGCCCGTCGACGGTCGGGGGCCTCGCTCCACGCGGCCCAGACCAGCCCGGCCAGCACGCACCACGCGGTGGCGTGGGTGGCCATGGCCACCCCGCCGAGCACCGCGGCGACGGGCAGGTTCCCGCGGGCGAGGGCCACCAGGACGGCGGCCACCAGGGCCACCGCGACCGCCTCGGGACCGACCACCCCGTAGAGCACCCAGGAGGTGGGTGCCATCAGGACGAGCGAGACGGCGCTGCGCCGGACGCCCTCGCTCACGCCCAGCTCGCCCAGCCAGGTCCAGCCGGCCAGGGCGGCGGCCGCGCCGGCGACGTAGGAGAGCAGGACCGCCGTGGTGAGCACGTCGCCGGTGACCCACCGCAGGGCGCTCACCAGCAGGGGGACCACCGGCAGCTGGGGGGCCGCGGCGCCGAGCCCGTCGTTCGCACCGACGAGGACCTCGCCCGAGCCCCACTGCGCCAGGGTTCCCCAGGCCTCCAACCGGATGCCGTCGCGATCCAGCAGCACCCGCACCAGCACCGACGCGGCGGCCAGGGCCATCCAGGTGCGTCGCAACGCCACCAGCCCGGGGTCGAGCGCGCCACCGGTACCACGGGGTGCGTGCGTCGCATCGGATCGGGTGGGCGCGGCCATCACAGGAAGGGGTACACCACGAGCGGGCCGGCCAGGTTCACGAACGCCACCACCGCGGCCACCAGGCCACCGAGCACGACCACCAGGCCGACCGACGCCCGCCGGGTGTGCACGGCCTGGGCCACCAGGTCGGCCGCCAGCCGGGCCAGGTGACGGACGAGCGGCGTCATCGACCCGCCTCCTCCGTCGCCGCCAGCACCTCGTCCAGCATGGCCTCGGCCACCAGCTGGGCACCAGCCTCGTTGGTGTGCCCACCGTCCCAGTAGATGGGGATGCGGTGGTCGTCGAAGACGGCGGTGAGGTCGACCACGCCGGCGGGGGCGCCCGCGTTGAACGTCGCCACCTGCCGGCGCCACTCGGGGCTGTCGACGCCCTCGCCCGCTACCGCCCGGTCGCGGGTGGCCCGGGTGGGCTGGAGGAAGAAGCGCCCGACGATGCCGGCGGCCTCCAGCTCGCGGCGGGTCTCGGCCACCGAGGCCCGGTACTGGCGCAGGGCGTGGTCGACCAGCGCAGCCGGGGGCAGGACGGTGGTGGCGGGTCCGGGCGCGCCGACGCCGGTGCCGTTCAGGAAGCGCGTGAAACGGCGGAGGCGGTCCCAGTCCGGCAGCACCACCGTGTCGGCCATGCCCCGGTAGGGGTACTGGGCTGCACGGCCCTGCGCGTTGAAGTCCTCCATGGCGTAGAGGTCGTTCCACCCGTCGTAGAACACGGCCACGTCGGGCGGTGCCGCCCCGCCGGTCAGGGCCGAGCGCAGCCGCCGCTGCTCCATCCAGTGCACGTCGCCGTGCACGCCGAAGTTGACCACCTCGAGGGCGACGCCGCGCTCCCAGGCGGCCCGGGCCAGGGCCGAGGCGACGGTGTGGTCGTCGCGCTGGCCGAGCCCGAACATCGTCGACCCGCCGAACAGCCAGACGGTGGCCTCCGGTGGCGCCGGCGGCCGCCAGGTGACCCGCCGCCCGTCGACCACGTTGGTGTGGGGGGTCCGGAGCTCGGGCAACGTGGGTCCCAGGTAGGCCGACCAGTCGGCGTCGGAGAACACCTCGTGTTGCGCGCGACGAGCATCGGACCACCAGGTGGAGCCGGCCAGCGCCACCGGCACCTCATCGAGCCGGGTCCCCAGAGCGCTCACCGTCCGGGGGACGACGACCGCCAGGGCGACCACCACCGCGACCCGTACGACATTGGCCCCCGCCGCCCGCCACCCGCCGCCGAGCAGCGACGTGGGCGGGATCCAGGTCCGCGTGGTGTCGGTGAGCTGGACGTGACGGGGCACGAACCGGGTCCCCCGGGGCCGGACGGCCCGCAGCGGGTCCACGCGCAGGAGGCGGCTCACCAGCCACGGCACCCCCACCACGGGCACCCACACGGCCAGGCCGAGCACCAGGGCCACCAGCCGGCCCGCGGCCTCGACCCCCCGGCCGACCCACCGGCCCAGCACGGCGGTGGCCCGTTCGACCGGTCCCGGCGCCGCGATCAGCACGGCGAGGACCAGGCCCTGGACCACCAGCCCCCCCGACGGACGGTGCGGCGTGGTCGACCACCACGCTGCCAGCGCCGTGGGCAGGAGGAAGGGCCCCAGTCGCTCCACCGACCACGACGACGAGGGGCCGACGAGGCGCCGGAGCACCAGCACGCCGAGCACGAGGGACAGGGCGGCCGACCGCGACCCGACGCCGGCCACCACCAGCGTGGCGGCCACCCACCACCGGTCGTCGTGGCCCCCGCGTCGCGTCCCGACCGCGACCGCCGCGGCGAGGAGCACCGCGGCGGCGCCCCAGCGCGGGTGCGGGCCGGTGGTGAGCACGCGGACCAGCGCGGGGGCGCCCACCAGGGCCGTCGCCACCACCACGCCGACGGCGGCCGGCTCCGTGTGGGCGGCCGGCGCCGGAGTCGGGAACTGCGCCCACCCGCTCGACGGCGCCGTGGTGGTCGGCGCGCTCACGGTGCGGGCACCGGGCGCCCGTCGTCGAGGTGGACCAGGCAGTCCTCCACCACGAGCAGGTCCAGGCGGGCCCGCCGGGCGGTGTCGAGGGCGTGATCGGGCGTGGCGACGATGGGCTCGCCGGCCACGTTGAACGACGTGTTCAGCAGCACCGGACAGCCCGTCAGCCCGTGGAAGGCGGCCAGCACGCCGTGCATCGCGGGGTTCGAGGCGGCCTCGACGGTCTGGACCCGGGCCGACCCGTCGACGTGGGTGCACGCCGGGATGGTGGAGCGCGGGAGCGCCGCCCGCTCGGCCAGCGCGGTGGGCTCGTGCTCGGGGGTGCGCCGGTGCTCGGCACGGACCGGGGCGACGAGCAGCATGTAGGGCGAGGTGTGGTCCAGGTCGAACCAGTCGGCCGCGTGCTCGGCCAGCACGGCCGGCGCGAACGGCCGGAACCCCTCGCGCCCCTTCACCCGGGCGTTGAGGTGCTCACGGGCCACCGGCGAGCGCGGGTCGGCCAGGATCGAGCGGTGCCCCAGGGCGCGTGGGCCGAACTCCATGCGACCCCGGTACCAGCCCACCACGGCGCCGTCGGCCAGCCGCTCGGCGACGTGGCGACACCGCCGGTCCTCCTCGGGGATCCGTCGGTGGGGGACCCCCGAACGCTCCAGCCAGGCGTGGACCTCCTCGGGCGTGGCGGCTGGCCCCAGGAACCCGCCCGACATCGGGTCGGGCCGAACGACGCGCTCGTGTCCCAGCACCTCGTGCCAGAGGTGGAGCGCGGCGCCCACGGAGCTGCCGGCGTCGCCCGCCGCCGGCTGGATCCACAGCTCCCGGAACGGCCCCTCGCGCAGCACCCGGCCGTTGGCCACGCAGTTCAGCGCCACCCCGCCGGCCAGGCACAGGCGCTCCTCCCCCGTGCGGTCGGCCGCGTGGCGGGCCAACCGCAGCACCGCGTCCTCGGTCAGCGCCTGCACCGAGGCGGCCAGGTCGGCGTCACGTTGGGTCAGCGGCTCGTCGGGCCGCCGGGGCGGTCCCTCGAAGGCGCGGCGGAGTCGCCGACGCCCGCCGGTGCTCCAGCGGTACCAACCGAGGCGCTCGGCCCGCACCCGCACTGACCCGTCGTCGGCCAGCTCCGCCAGCTCGGCCAGGGCGGGGGCGAAGCGAGGCACCCCGTAGGGCGCCAGGCCCATCAGCTTGTACTCGCCGTCGTTGGGCTCGAACCCGCACCAGGCGGTCACGAACGAGTACAGCAGCCCCAGCGAGTCCGGGTAGCGGAGCTCCTCGAAGACCTCCAGCCGGTGCCCCACCCCGCGTCCGACCGAGGTGGTGACCCACTCGCCCAACCCGTCGACGGTCAGCACGGCCGCCCGCTCGAAGGGCGACGCCAGGAAGGCGGCCGCGGCGTGGCTCCGGTGGTGCTCGACGTAGTGGAAGGCGGGCCGGCGGGTGGCGCCCAGGCGGCGGAGCTCCCGCTCGATCCGGTAGGCCACCAGCAGGTTCTGCGAGACCAGTCGGGGCAGGTCGCGGGCGAAGCTGGCCGCGCCCGACGGCCCCTGGCGTCGCCGGGCCGCCACGTAGCGCTCGACCAGCGTGGCCGGTCGCTCGTAGAAGGCCACCGCATCGACGTCGTCGGGACCCAGCCCGGCCACCCGGAGGCAGGCGTCGATGGCGTGCACCGGCACCGACGCGTCGTGCTTGCGCCGCGTGAACCGCTCCTCCTCGGCCGCCGCGACGATCTCGCCCTCGACCACCAGGGCGGCGGCCGCGTCGTGGTAGTCGCAGCTGATGCCGAGCACCGTTCGGACCCCATCGGGCCTGGTCACCGCCACCGACGCATGGTAAACGCTGGGTCGGTGACCTCCACTGCCGAGCATCGCCCTCCCGGCGACCTGCCCCGGGGCTGGGAGGAGGCGCCCGATCTGCCGGCGACGGCCGGCCGGGCGGATCGGCTGGCGGCGCTGCCGTGGGACCGGCTCCGGCCCCTCGGAGCGGTGGTCGTGGCGGTGACGGGGCCGACGCTGCGCACGCTGGCCATCAGCCCGGCGCCGGGCCCGGTGGTGGTGGGAGCGGTGGGGATCGCCGGCACCATCTGGGGTGGCCGATCGACGGTGCCGTGGCAGCGCGCCGCGTCGGCCGTGGCGTGCGGAGCCATCGCGACGCCCTTCGGTGGGGTGTGGGTCGGGATCTGGCTGGCCCTGGCCATGGTGCTGGCCTGGTGGTCGGTGCTCGGGCGCTCACCGTGGGGGCACCACGAGGTGCCGGTGGTGGCGCTCGGACCGGTCGTCGCCCTGAGCGCCGTCGCCGCCGTCATCGGCCGCGACCTGTTCGACCGTCACCGTCCGGTGGCGCTCACCGCGGTGGCCCTGGCCGTCACCGCGCTGGCCGGGCGCTTCCCCGAGGCGGCCCGGGCCGCACCGGCGACGATCGGGCGGGCCGCCGGGCGGGTGGTCGCCCGCGTGAGCTTCCTGCTGCTGGGCCTCGGGGTGGTCCTGGTGCCGTGGGCCGTGGGACGGCTGGTGGTGGCCGACCCGCTCGACCCACCCCGACGCGGCCCCTCGATGTGGATCCCACGCCAGCGGATGCGGGCCCGGGCCACCCATCCCTGGGCCACGCCCGACCACGCCCGCGGTCGCCCCCGGCTCCGCACCGCCCGCCGCCTCGTCGGGTCGTTGGCCCTCAGCACGCTGCTGGTGTTCCTGGCGGTCGACCGTGCCCGACCCGCTCGTCCGGATCCGCTCCGACTGGGGCCGTCGACGCCCGCCGCGTTCGCCGACGCCCCCTGGTGGCCCCGCTACGAGGAGCTGGCCAACTGGGTGTTCTTCGACCCGGGTCGGGTCTACGACCCCCTCCGCTACCCGCCCATGCGCGACGTGCGCTCGCCCTACATCAACATCGACGACGGCGAGCGACGCACGTGGCGGGCCCCCGAGTGCGACTGCCGCCGGATCACGCTGTGGATGTACGGCGGGTCGACCACCCTGGGGCTCGGCCAGCGCGACGACCACACGATCGCCTCCGCGCTGGCCCGACGTGCGGCCGAGGACGGCATCGCCCTCGACGTGCGGAACCGCGGCGTGCTCGGCGACCTCCACTGGGAGGAGGCGCAGCGCTTCGAGTGGGACGTGGCCGTCGAGCCGGCACCGGACCTGGTCGCCTTCTACAGCGGGGTGAACGACCTGACCGGCGCGCAGTACCGGGCCACCGAGGGCCCGGGGCTCGACCGCTGGCCGGTCGACATGACCGCCGAGGTGGCGATGGACTACTTCCGCACCGCGCCCGATCCGTTCGGGATCTTCGAGCGGTGGTTCCCGCCCGCCGTGCCCGACGAGATCGACCTGCCGCCGCGCACCCGCCCGGCGCGCCCGGGGGCCGATGCGCTCGGCACCCACGTGGGCGAGCAGTACCGCACGGCACGCGACATCGCGGCCCGGGCCGCGGCGTCGGCGGAGGTGGACGCCGTCTGGTTCTGGCAGCCGGCCCGCTTCAGCCGCCCCCCGGTGGCCGGCGAACCGCAACGTGAGCCCGACGACGAGCGCTACCAGCGCACGGCCTACGGGTCGGCCACCGCGGCGGCCACGGCCGGCGGCGGGGTCGAGGACCTCTCCGACGTCTTCGACGACGTGGCCGGGCCGGTCTTCTACGACGACGTGCACACCAACGAGGCGGGCGCCGCCCTGGTGGCCGAGGCGATCTACCGACGGCTCGCTCCCCGGCTCCGCGAGCTCGACGGCGGGCCCTGAGGCGCGGCCTCGGCCCGACGGGGCCGGAACCGTATCCTCTGGGGCCATGGAGACTCCTGCGCCCGCCCCCGGCCTCGGACCCTGGCGACGCGGCGAGGTCGACGACTTCACGCCCTTCCCCGACGAGGCGGTGGGCGGCTCCATCGCCGGGTGCTTCGGGCGCACGGCCGAGCGCTCACCGGAGGCGCCCGCGCTGAGCTCGCCGGCCGGGGCGTGGACCTACGCCGAGCTGGCCCGCGACGTGGAGCGTCGGGCCCGCGCCCTGGCCGCCCGGGTCGACCGGACCGAGCCCACCCCGGTCGCCGTCCTGGTCACCCACGACGGACCGCTCGTCGTGACCATCCTGGCCGTGCTGGCCGCGGGCCACGTCGTGGTGGTGCTGGACCCCATGGCCCCGGCGGACGCCGTCGGCGACGTGTTGGACGAGAGCCGTCCCCCGCTCCTGGTCCACGACGACGCCCTCGCCGCGCTGGCCGCCGACCTGGTGGCGGACCGCCCGGTGGAGGCCGTCGACCTGGGCTCCCTCGACGAGGGGCCGGCCGGCGAGCAGCTCCCCACCCGCACGGCCGCCGACCCGGCCATGTTGGCGTTCACCTCGGGCACCAGCGGCCGCCCCAAGGGCGCGGTGATCACCCACGGGGTGATCCTCAACCTCGTCCGGGGCGCCACCAACGCGCTGGGCATCGGGCCGACGGACCGCATGCCCATGCTCTTCCCCACGTCGCTGGCGGTGGCCGCCTACCCCATGTTCCTGCCCCTGCTCAACGGCGGGACGCTCGCCACCCTCGACGTCCGCTCGGTCGGGCTCGAGCCGGTGGCCGACTTCCTGGTCCGCGAGCGCATCACCCTCGCCTACATGTCGCCGACCGTCATCCGGTTCCTGGCCGAGCCGCTGGCCGGCCGCGACTTCCCCGACCTGCGGATGCTGGCCCTCGGTGGCGAGCCCGTCGACGCCGAGGTGGTGGAGCTCACCCGATCCGTGCTGGCCCCCGATCGACTGGCCAACGGCTACGGCACCACCGAGACCGGCGTCATCGCCCTCCACGTCATCGAGCCCGGCGACGACGTGGGTGCGGGGCTGGTGCCCACCGGCCACCCGGTGCCCGACGTCGAGGTGCTGGTGCTCGACGAGCACGGGGAACCGCTCCCCACCGGGCACAGCGGTGAGATCACGGTGCTCAGCCCCCACCTCTTCGGCGGCTACTGGGGCCATCCCGAGCTGGGCGCGCAGGTGCTGGGTGCCGATCCCCGCGGTCGCCCCGGCTGGAGCTCGTACCGGACGGGCGACGTGGGGCACCTCGACGAGCACGGCGAGCTGGTGGTGTCGGGCCGGCTCGACACGAAGGTCAAGATCCGGGGCCGCTTCGTGGTGCTGGCCGACGTCGAGGCCGACCTCCACCAGCTCGAGGAGGTGGCCGACGCCGCGGTCGCCTGTCGCAGCGTGGAGGGGGTCAACGAGCTGGTGGCCTACGTGGTGCCCCACGACGACGGACTCCGACCGGCCGAGCTGCGGGCCCGCCTGCTCCAGGCGCACGAGGCCTACCGGGTGCCGTCGCGCTGGGTGCTCCTCGACGAGCTCCCCCGACTGCCCAACGGCAAGCTGGATCGGCGGGCCCTCCCGGCGCCCGACGACACCGGGCCCGACGACACCGGCTCCGACGAGGCCCCTGGCGCCGGCCCGGTGCCCGGACCCGCTCCGTCACCCGCCGCGCTGCGAACCGTCGTCGACGTGTGGACCCGGATGCTGCCGATGGGCCCCGTCGAGGCCGACAGCGACTTCTTCCACCTCGGCGGCGACTCGCTCCTGGCCGCCCAGATGCTCATCGAGCTCGAGCGCGCCACCGGCACCATCGTCCCGATGGGCGAGCTGGTCCACGCCCGGACCCCCGAACGGCTGGCCGAGGTGCTGGTCCGGCGGACCGGCGCCGGCGGTTCCGGGGCCACGGCGTGCGTCCAGGCCGGCGAGGCGGGCCGTCCCCGGCTCTGGTTCGTGCCCGACCTCCAGGGGTCCGCCTACCGCGTCCGCCACCTGGCCGCCGCGCTGGGCCCGGACCAGCCGGTGTGGAGCTTCGAGTCGCCGCTCCTGGCCGGCGAGCCCAACCCCCATGCCGACCTGCGCTCGTTCGCCACCTTCCTGACCGAGGAGCTGCTCGCCGCCCAGCCCGAGGGCCCCTACTGGCTGGCCGGCTACTCGTTCGGCGGGATCTGCGCCTACGAGATGGCCCGCCAGCTGGTCGACGCCGGCCACCAGGTCGCCTTCGTCGGCGTCGTCGACGTCGGCCCCGGGTACCGGGGTCCGGGCTGGCACGCCGACCGCTCGCCCGGACGCCCGTGGTTCGGGGTGGCCAAGCCGCCGCCCGAGGGGGCCGACCTCGGCGAACGCCTCCGCCACTACCGCGACATGGCCACCCGCAGCCCGAAGGGCGCGGCCCGCCACCTCATGGTGCGCACCGGCCTGGCCCGCCGGGTCGACCCGTGGCGGTTCCGGCGCGACCTGCGCATCCACGGCCGGGTCCGACCGGCGTGGCGGCTCTGGTACGCGTGGGAGGAGCACTGGAAGCTGGCCGCCACCGCCTGGGACCGCGCCAGCCGCTATCCCGGCCGCATGGACCTCTTCTGGGAGCGCACCACGGCCACCACCGACGACGCGATGGGCTGGGGCGGCCTGGTCGACCGGCTGGAGATCCACCGGTTCGCGGTCGCCGCCGGCGACCACGACGCCATCCTGGAGCCCAGCGGGGCACCGGCGCTCGGCGCGGCGCTGCGCGACGTCATCGACGAGCTGCTCGACACCGGGACCGGGTAGCGGGGTGCGGCTGCTGGGGGTGAGCTGCGACTACCACGACGCCGCCGCGGCGCTGGTGGTCGACGGTCGGATCGTCGCCGCCGTCGAGGAGGAGCGCCTCAGCCGCCGCAAGCACGACGACCGGCTCCCCGAGCGGGCGATCGCGTCGTGCCTCGCCATCGGCGAGCTGCACCCCGACGACCTCGACGCCGTGGTCTTCCACGAGAAGCCGCTGGTGGTGGCCGGCCGGGTGCTCTCGGCCGCCCAGCACCGCGGCCCGGGTGGACTGGCCCGCTTCAGCGCCGAGATGCCGGTGCTGCTGCAGCGGAACCTCCTCGTCGCCTACCGCCTCGAGCGGGCCCTCCGCCGCCTGGGCGCGACCCGTCCGCCGGTGGTCCGCTACGGCGTGCACCACCTCAGCCACGCCGCGGCCGCGTTCCTGCCGTCGCCCTTCGAGACCGCCGCGGTCCTCACCGTCGACGGGATCGGCGAGTGGGCGACCGCCTCGGTCGGCCACGGCCTCCACCACCGCGTCGACCTCCTCGAGGAGCAGCGCTACCCGCACTCGCTCGGACTCCTGTACTCGCTGGTCACGCGGTGGTGCGGGTTCCGGCCCAACGACGGCGAGTACAAGCTCATGGGCCTCGCCCCCTTCGGTCGGCCGCGCTACGCGGCGGCGCTCGCCGAGCTCGTCGAGGTCGACGAGCAGGGCGCCCTGCGTCTGGCCCCGGGCGCGACGCGGTGGTGGGGGTCCCGGCCCGAGCGCGTCCGACGGCTCCGCCAGGCCTTCGACGGACCGCCGCGCCGCCCCGAGGACCCCGTCGGCGAACGCGAGGCCGACCTGGCCCGGTCGGTGCAGGAGCTCACCGAGACCGCCGTGCTGGCCATGGCCGCCCACGCCCACCGGCTGACCGGCGAGCGCCGCCTCTGCCTGGGCGGCGGCGTGGCGCTGAACTGCGTGGCCAACGGGCGGATCCTCCGCGAGGGGCCGTTCGAGGAGCTGTGGGTCCAACCGGCACCGGGGGACGCCGGCAGCGCCGTCGGAGCGGCGCTGTGGTACTGGCACCAGGAGCTGGGCAACCCCCGGCCCCGCGACCCCGAGGCCGCACCGACGGCGGACGCCATGGCGGGCGGCGCCCTCGGCCCCGCCGTCCGACCCCACGAGCTCGACCGGTGGCTGGCGGGGATCGACGAGGCGCACCGGCGGTTCCCCGACCCGGCCGAACGCTGCGAGGCGGTGGCCGAGCGCATCGCCGAGGGGGCGGTCGTCGGCTGGTTCGAGGGCCGCATGGAGTTCGGCCCGCGAGCGCTCGGCCACCGCTCGATCGTGGCCGATCCCCGCTCGACCACCGTGCGCGACGACCTGAATCGCCGCGTCAAGGGGCGGGAGTCCTTCCGGCCCTTCGCCCCCTCGGTGCTGTGGGAGCACGCCGGCGAATGGTTCGACCTCGACGCCCCCTCCCCCTACATGTTGACCACCACCACGGTGGCCGAGGCGCACCGGGTCGACGTCGACGAGGAGCCGACCACGATCGCCGAGCGCCTCGCCGTGGTGCGCTCCGAGCTGCCCGCCTGCACCCACGTCGACGGGACCGCCCGGGTCCAGACCGTCCACCGCGAGCTCCATCCCCGGTTCCACCAGCTGATCGACGCCTTCCACCGTCGTACCGGCTGCCCCGTCCTGGTGAACACCTCGTTCAACCGGGCGGGCGAACCCATCGTGGCCACCCCCGACCAGGCCCTCGCCACGGCCCGGGCGGCGGGACTCGACCTGCTCGTCGTCGAGGACGCCTGCATCGAGCTCCGGAGCGACCGCCGGTGAGGCTCGCCGCGCACCTGGCGCGCCTCGTCGTCGAGACCGTGCGCTTCGGGGTGGCCACCCGCCGCCCCACGCTGGTGGTGGTGGTCGTGGTGGGCCTCCTCCTGGTGGCGCTGGCGTTCGTCACCCAGGTGGCGGCGCCCCTGGCCGTCTACCCGTTCGCCTGATCACCGCCCCCGGGCAGCAGGATGGCCACCCGGCCCCCGGTGGGCATCCGCCGCGACCAGACCTCCCGCCACCCCCGGTCCCGCGCCTCGTCGACGAAGCGGTCGACCTCCATGTCGGGCGGGAAGAGGATGAGGTCGTGCTCGGCCACCACGAGGACGCGGTCGACGCGGCGGCCCCGCCGTCCGATCGCGGTGGGCGTCAGCTCGGCGAGGCGGTCCGCCCGTGGTCGCACCGTGTCGGGGATCCGGATGAGGGGGCTCCACCCCTCCAGCTGGGCGGCCAGCGCGACCGTGTTCGTGTTGAACATCTCCATGTTGCCGGTGAGGGTGATCACGGCGTCGTCCTCGTCGGCCACCAGCTCCCGCAGCCGCCGCTCCACCGCGGTGGTGAGCCGCCACCAGTCGGCGGAGGCCTCGGCGTGCAGCTCACGGGTGGTGGGCTCGAAGCGGCGGTCGTACTCCCGGTAGGCCAGCTCGTAGTGCGCGGTGAGCCCGCCGTCGTAGGGCAGGAGCCACCACGTCCGGGCCAGCATCGGGCCCCCCTGGACCGCCACGACCACCGCCACGACCGCCCCGACCACCCGGACGTCGGCCAGCACCGCGGCCGCCACCGGGACCGCGATCGCGAACAGCGGGAGCTCGAACCACACGCCGGCGTTCGAGGTGGAGACCAGGGCGGCCAGGCCGGCGGCCACCGCCACCCCCGACGCCAGGAGGCCTCGTCCGGTGTCGCCCACCGTCCACGGCGGCCGCCGACCCCCCAGCGCGCGCACCCCGGCGATCACCAGCGCCGCCACCAGCGCCCACCCCACGGCGCTGGTCAGCATCGGTCCCACCCCTTCCTGGACCCGCTTGAATCGGAAGGCGAGGCGGTCCCACACGTCGCCGCTGCCGAAGAGCCCGGCCCGGTCCCCGTACCCGTAGCCCAGCAGGTAGTCGAAGATCGTGTCGGCGCCCACCACCCACCACGGCCCGGCCACCAGGACCGTGACCGCCAGCGCCTCGCCGAGGCGACGCAGCCGGCGACGATCCCGCCCGGCCACCACCACGCCGGCCAGCACCATGGCCGGGAGGAAGCCGATGGCCATGGTGCGTGACAGCAGCATGACCGCCAGCGCCACCCCGAAGGCCAGCATCCGGCGGCGGTCCTCGCACCGGTCCGAGCTCAACAGCAGCCACATGGCCGTGACCATCGAGGCGGCCACGGCCGAACCCAGCCAGTAGGACTGGGCGGCCAACGCCACGGTGGGGAACGCCAGGTACCCGATGCCGGCCGCCACCGCGGCCACCGGCCCGGCCAGACGTTCGGTGATGGCGGCGATGCCCACCGCGGCCACGACCATCAGCAGCGGGGCGGCCAGCATCGCGGTGCGCGGGTCGTCGGGGCCGAGGAGGAGGAAGGGCTGGGAGACCAGCGGGGCGATGGGCCCCGCGGCGGTCCCACCCACCGACCGGACGAAGGCGACCGGGTCCAGCGCGGCGATCGCCCGGTGGATCCGCATGGCCGTCGCCAGGTAGCCCGCCTCGTCGGGGTCGATCCCGCCGAGGTGGCGCTCCTGCCAGATCCAGATGCCGTGCCCGACGCCCACCAGGGTGGCGACGACCCCCACCACGGCGGGAGGTCGGGCCAGGGCGCGCCAGGTGCGCCGGGGTTCCCCCTCCGTCACTCCCGGCCCCGGATGTGGGCGACCAGCTGCGTCGTGGACCACCCGTCGAGCAGCGGCACCAGCTCCACCCGTCCGCCCCGGGCCTCGACCACGTCGCGACCCACCACCTCGGCCCCCTCGTAGTCGCCGCCCTTCACCAGCACGTCGGGGCCGATCGTGGCCACCAGCTCGGCCAGCTCGCCGTTGCCGAACACGACGACGGCGTCGACGCAGTCGAGCCCGGCGATCATCGCCGACCGCTCGTGCTGGCGGACCAGGGGGCGGTCGGCACCCTTCAGGCGACGGACCGACGCGTCGTCGTCCACCCCGACGACCAGGACGTCGCCCAGCTCGGCCGCCGATCGCAGCAGGTGGAGGTGGCCGGCGTGGAACAGGTCGAAGCAGCCGTTGGTGAACACGACCCGACGACCCGCGGCCCGCCAGGCGTCCACCCACTCCGCCAGCCGCCCGCGGCCGACCACCTTGGCGGCGCCCCCGCGCCGGGCGCGGTCGGCCAGCTCCTCGGCCTCGACGACCGCCACCCGGGAGCGGGCCACCACCAGCCCCGCGGCCAGGTTGGCCAGGGGGGCGACCTCGGCGGCCGACCGTCCGGCGGCCAACCCCGAGGCCAGCACCGCGATCACCGTGTCGCCCGCCCCGCTCACGTCGAAGACGTCACCCGGGCCCTCCACCGGGATCCACCGCTCGCCGATCGCGTCGGCGACGACCAGGCCCTGGTCGCCCAGGGTGACCACCACCGCGTCCACGTCCAACGACGCACGCAACGCCCGGGCGGCGGAGCCCGCCTCGTCGGGGACGGACCCGCCGACGGGGCGACCCGACGCCGCCTCGGCCTCGGCGCGGTTCAGCTTGACCACCGTCGCGCCCCGGAACCGGTCCAGGTCCGGCGCCTTCGAGTCGACGAGGACCGGGACGCCCCAGGCCGCGGCCCGATCCAGCACCGCGGCGGCCACGTCGGGGCGGAGGACGCCCTTGGCGTAGTCGCTCACCACCACGGCCTCGGGTGCCGGACCGGCCACCAGCGCGGCCACCAGCGCCTCGGCTGCCGCGGCACCGACCTCGTGGCGGTCCTCCCAGTCCATGCGCAGGACCTGCTGCGCGTCGGCCAGCACCCGGATCTTGCGGGTGGTCGGGCGCGTGCGGTCGACCACGATCCCCGAGTGGTCGATGCCGGCCGCGGCGCAGCGCTCGCGCACCCGGCCACCGGCGGCGTCGTCGCCCACCAGCCCGACGAGGCGCACCGAACCGCCCAGGGCGGCCAACTGGTGCGCCACGTTGGCCGCCCCGCCCAGCCCGTCGGAGCGGTCGCCCACCAGCACCACCGGCACCGGCGCCTCCGGGGAGACGCGCTCGACGCGGCCGGTGACGTACTCGTCGAGCATCACGTCGCCCACCACCAGGACCCGCCGGCCGACGAGCTCGGCCACCTCCGGGACGTCACCGGACTCCCGGCTCACGCCTCCGCCTCCCGCCCGGCTCCGTCCACCCCGAGCACCGCCTCGACCCGGGCCACGATGGCGTGGACGAGCACCAGATGCAGCTCCTGCACCCGGGCCACGCGGGCGCCGGGCGCCCGCACGACGACGTCGGCGCCGCCGAGGTCGCGGGGGTCGGCGCCGGTGAGGGCGACGACCGCGACGCCACGACGCTGCGCCGCGCCCACCGCGGCGACCACGTTGGGCGACGTGCCCGAGGTGCTGAGGGCCACCACCACGTCGTCGGGGCCGGCCAGCGCCTCGATCTGGCGCTCGAAGACGGCAGCGAACCCGAAGTCGTTGCCCAACGCCGTGAGGGTGGCACCGTCGCCCACCAGCGCCACGGCCGGCAGCGCCCGCCGATGGTCCTCGAAGTCGCCGACCAGCTCGCTGGCGAGGTGCGAGGCCGCCGCCGCGCTGCCGCCGTTGCCCACCACCAGCACCTTCCCCCCGCGGCCGAGGCGGTCGGCCACCAGATGGGCGGCCGCCGCCACGTCGGCCCCACACCCCCGCGCCGCGTCGAGCAGCGACGTCAGCTCGTCGAGGATGTCGTCCAGCATGGTGCAGCCCTCCCGGCCACTCGGGGTGAAGGTTGGCGAACGGGCCGCGCCCCGTCAATCGAGGGGCGGGCCGCGCCGATCAGCCCTCCCCCGACGCTCGCCGCCAGGCCACGTACTCGGCCACGCCCACCTCCAGCTCCCGGAACGTGTGGTCGCACCCCGCGGCCCGCAGGCGGGTCAGATCGGCCTCGGTGCGCTCCTGGTAGCGCCCCCGCAACGTCGGCGGGAACGGGACGTGGACCACCTCGCCCCCACCCCGGGCCGCCACCACCGCGGCGGCCAGGTCGTTGGCGGTGCGGGCCCGGCCCGTGCCGCAGTTGAAGATGCCGCTGCGGTCCGGATGGTCGAGGAACCACAGCACCACCTCGACCACGTCCTCGACATGGACGTAGTCACGCTGCTGCTCGCCCGCCGCGCAGGTCTCGGTGGCCCCGAAGATGCGTGCCGGTCCGCCGGCCGCCAGCTGGTCGTCGAGCTGGAGGACCAGGCTGGCCATGGCCCCCTTGTGCGCCTCCCGGGGTCCGTAGACGTTGAAGTAGCGGAGGCCGACCACCTGGCTGGACGCCCGTGACAGCTCCCGCCGGACCCGGTTGTCGACCAGCAGCTTGGAGAAGGCGTAGACGTTGACCGGCGCTTCGTCGGCGGGCAGCTCCCGACACGTCGGGGATCGCCCGTAGACCGCGGCCGAGGACGCGTAGATGAACGGGACCCGCCGGACGAGGCAGGCCTCGAGCAGCCGGGTCGAGTAGGTGGTGTTGCAGGCGATCATCCGCCGACCGTCGTCGTCGGTGGTGTCGGTGATGGCCCCCTGGTGGAGCACCGCCGTCACCGCGCCCAGTTCGGGGGCGCCCCGCTCGAATCGCTCCAGGAAGTCGTCGCGGTCGAGGTAGCCGTGGATCTCGACGCCGGCCAGGTTCGCCACCTTGCCGCCGACGGTCAGGTCGTCGACCACTAGGGGGGCCGAAGCGCCCCGTCGGGCCAGCCCGTGGACCAGGTTGCTCCCCACGAAGCCGGCGCCACCGGTCACCACGATCACGCACGCCTCCCACCGCCGGACGGCCACGACGGGACCGCCCCGCCCCGGTCGACGGTAACATTCGGCATGGTCGAACCCCGCCCCGGATCGACCCCGCCCACGCCCGTCACGATCGCCGCCCCTCGCCGGGCCGTGGCGGCACCGGCCGGCCCACCGGCCCGGCTGGGGCCGGTGGCCGCCGCCGCACAGACGGCACGCACCCTCGCCGGCGAGGTCGGCCTGGCCGTCAACCTCCAGGTCACCCGCCGCCTCCCGGTGAGCCTGGTGCACTTCGTGACCCGACGGTGCAACGCCCGGTGCTCGTTCTGCTTCATCGACTTCGACCACCCGGCGCAGCGGCACACCGAGCTGACGGTGGAGGAGATCGACCGGCTGACCCGCACCGTCGGGCCGCACCTGCGCAACGTCAACCTCACCGGCGGCGAGCCGTTCCTCCGGCGCGACCTCGACCGGATCGTCGACAGCTGGTACCGCAACACGGCCATCGAGTCCGTCTACATCACCTCCAACGGCGCCTTCCCCGACCAGGTCGAGGACCTGGCCCGGCGCGTCGCCGCCGATCACCCGGACCGCCGTCTCATCGTCTCGTTCTCGATCGACGGACTGCCGGCCGACCACGACCGGATCCGGCGGGTGAGCGGGCTCTTCGACAAGACGATGGACAGCTACCACCGGGCGCGGGCCGCGGGGGCCAACGTCACGGCCAACATCGGGATCACCGTCTCCCACGAGAACCACTCGGCGGTCCCCGAGCTGTACCGCCACCTCGTGGAGGAGCGGGGGATCCGGGCGGTGACCGCCATCGTCGTCCGCGACGAGGGCGTGTACGCGATCCCCGAGGACCACCGACGCGAGATCCTCGCGGCCTACCGGTGGCTCACCGAGCGCATCGGCGTCGACCTCCGCTCGGGCGTCCTGGAGGGCTACGACCCGGCGACGCTGCAGGGTCGCCTCATGAACCGGAAGAACGAGATGCTGTGGCGCATCGTCGCCGACACCTACCTCGAACCCCGCTACGTCAGCCCCTGCCACGCAGCGCGACTCTTCGGCGTCATCGACGTCGACGGGACGGTCCACCCCTGCGAGGTGCTCGACCGCCCGCTGGGCAACCTGCGCGACCACGACATGGACCTGGGGCGGGTGTGGGCATCGGCGGCGGCCGACGAGACGGCCCACTGGATCCGCGACACGCGCTGCCACTGCTCCTACGAGTGCGCGTGGGGCTTCAACATCCTGGGCAACGCCCGCTACCAGCCGGAGCTGCTCCGGGCCGCCATCGGTCGATGAACGTCGCGGTGGTGATCCCCTGCATCGGGGTCGACCCCCTCCTGGTCCGCTGCGTCGAGCGCTGCGCCGAGGGCTGGCCCGAGGCGGAGATCGTCGTGCTGCTCGACGACGCCGACGGCGCCGAGGCGATCGCGCACCGTGCCCGGGTGATCGAGACGGGACCGGTGACGATCGCCGAGAAGCGCAACCGGGGCGTCGCGGCGACCGACGCCCGCCACGTCGCGTTCATCGACAGCGACGCCTACCCCGCCCCCGGCTGGCTCGACCGGGCCGTCGAGCTGCTCGAGGCCGACCCCGGGCTGGGTGCGGTGGGCGGGCCCGACGTCTCCCCGCCCGACCAGCCGCGCACCCAACGAGCGGTCGGTGCGGCGCAGCGCAGCTTCCTGGTCAAGGGATGGTGGCGCTACCGCAAGGTCCCCGGCGCGGCGGCCCGTGACGTGCGGGCCCTCCCGTCGTGCAACCTCGTGGTCCGCCGCGCCGACTACGACGCCCTCGGCGGGATGCGGGCCGACCTCTTCACGGCCGAGGACACCGACTTCTGCGCGCGGCTCGACCGGGCCGGGCGGCGGCTGCGCTTCGACCCCGGCGTGCAGGTCTTCCACAAGGACCGGGGCCTGCGGGCCTTCGTCATCCAGCGCTACACCTTCGGCGTGGCCATGGTGCCGCTGCTGCGGCTGGGCACCTCCCCCGAAGCGGCCTACACCGCGGTGTCGGCGGTACCGGCGGGGGCCGTGCTCTTCCTGGCCTCGGGGGCGCTCATCCCCGCCGTCCCCGCCTGGCGCCGGCCCTGGCGGGCGGGCGCGGGGCTGCTGGCAGCCGCCGTGGCGGTCGAGGCGGTCCGGCTCGGTCGCCGCCGCCCCACCGAGATCCCCCTCGTGGCGGTGGCCCTCCTCATCGGCCACCTCGGCCCGGGGGTGGGCATCCTGGCCCGGGCCGCGGGGTTCGGCCGGGACCTCCGCGGCGTGTACCGCAACGACCGCTGAGCACCGGCGGGCCCGGACCGGCCCGGCCCCGCCCTCAGCGGGGCGAGGTCACGTCCGCCACCGGGTTCCCGACGCCGTCGCGGTGGCAGGCGCCGCCCTCGACCGGGGTCTGCGGACCCTGGACGTAGAGGTCCAGGAAGTCGTCGAAGCGCGGATCCGTGGTGGCGTCGAGCTCGAGCTGACGGCCCCAGGCGCTCATGACCACGGGCGAGCGGAGGTCCGGGACCGGGCTGGCCAGGACGTGGCTGGCCGTGGTGGCCGCCCGCCGGATGCGGGCCAGCTCCGGCGCTCCGACGTCGGGCCGGTAGGTGATCCAGACCGCTCCGTGCTCCATCGAGCGCAGCGCGTGGACCGAGGGCACCACCTCGTCGTGGAAGCCGCAGTTGGCGAAGCGGTCGGAGCGGTCGCCGAGGACCGGCGGGGACCACCGGAAGGTGACGCACCCGGACCGCACCGAACCGGCGGGACCCTCGAGGGCCCGGACGCCCGCCAGGCCCTCCGGCGCCGGGACCCAGCGGGCCTCGCCCTCCACCCGGTCGGGCCCGCAGCGAGCCGCCTCCTCCCACCCTGCCGCCACCGTGGGCGGCTCTTCGCCGCATCCCGTGGCCAGCACCGGCACCGCCGCCAGCGCCGCGACCACGGCCCGCACCCGCCCGGCCGCCTCCGGGCGGCCCCTGGGCCGGCGCTCAGAGCGGGACACGGCCCCCCACCTGCAGGAGGGGGTAGAGGGCCACCGGGCCCACGACGGTCACGGTCGTGGACAGGGCGACGGCGACGCCGACGCCCACCACCACGAGCAGCACCACGAAGCGTCGAGTGGCGAACGCGAACGCCACCAGGTTGGCCACGACGCGCCACAGCTCGCGCACCATCAGCACGTCGCACCTCCGGCCGGCGGCAGGGCTCGCACCAGGGGGGCGAGCCGCTCCCACATGGCGCCGGCGATGATCGGGTTGGCCGCCTCGACGGTGTGCACGTCGTTCACGAACATCGGCTCGTCCACGCCGTCGAGCACGTCGCCCAGGTCGACGACGTCCTCCGGGAGCCGCTCCCGGAAGGCGGCCAGGCGCGCCCGGGCCACGTCGGAGGGCGGGATCTCCTGGGGCAGCACGGGTTCACGCGTGGCCATCATGGGCTGGAAGAAGCGGAGCATCGGGATGCCGCGTTCGGCGGCGGTCGACACCGACCACCGGTGGGCCGTCGTGTACTGGAAGGTGGCGGCGTCGAGGAGCGCCGCCTCGTCGGCCGGACGGGCGTTGATGTCGATCGGCCGGGCCGTGTAGACGTCCTCGCCCCCGCGACGCTCGACGTCGAGGTCCTCGAGCAGGGGCATCAGGTCGCGGTCGTTGAGGCTGAGGAACCGCCGGTCGACGTCCTGGCCCGCCATGTAGGCCCATTCGGGGGCGCGGATGTCGTTGAACCCGTCGTAGAAGACCACCAACGCCGGCGGCGCCGGCGACAGGGCGAGCGCCCGCTGGAACCGGAGGTACTCCGCCCAGGCCACGTCCCCCGGGATGCCGAAGTTGCGAACCCGCACCGGCGCCCCCTCCGCCGCGGCACGCCGGGCGAACTCCGAGGGCAGGGTGTGCTCGTCCCGCTGGATGACCCCGAAGGTGGTGGACCCTCCGAAGAACCAGACCTCCGGCACGGGGCAGGCGTCGGGCTGCCAGCTCCGCCGGACGCCGTCCTCGACGTTCAGGTGGGGCGAGCTGATGTCCAGGTAGTCGATCCCCACGAAGTCGGTGTAGCGGAACCGCTCGGTGGTGAGCTCGCCGTAGGCGGACTCCCAGGCCGCGAACCACGGCTGGGCGTGCACCAGCTGGTCGGCGCTGACCACCGAGGGTTCGGGAGCGTCACCCGCGCCGTCGGACCTGCCGGCGTTGGCCAGGGGCGTGAGCTGCGGCGGTGGCTGGAGCCGGCGGTACACGCGGTGGGCCGCGACGAAGGACCCGGCGAAGAGGGCCACCACCAGCACCGCGGTCGACATGGCCCGCAGGCGCCCCGGGCCGGGCCCGGCCAGGTCGGGGGACCACAGGTCCCGGCTCCGGAGGTCCGCCGACCGCCCGCGCCGGATCCACCGGCCGTCGGCCCCCGTGGGTTGCACGAGCGGGTTCCACCTGACGACCCGACCGGCTCCCCACGGGACCAGCACGACGACGAGCCAGACGCCGCTGAGCACCACGACCGCCAGCGCGTGGCCCAACCACCGGGCAGCCGACGCCACCCGCCGCTGGAGGTGCCGCCAGCCCGCATCGAGGAGGTCCTCGCGACCGCCGGCGGCCGCGGCACGGGCCACCCGGGTCGACGGGAGCACCAGGGCGACCAGCGCCAGCGCCGCCGCCGTGCCGATCAGCACGAAGGAGGCGATCCTGGCCAGGCCGGCGGCCTGGAGCAGGCCGCCGACCAGCAACGGGACGACCACCGGCTCGCGCCAGGTCGGTGGGTGCTCCGATCCGGCCCGGGCGATCGTCCCCGACCCGACCCCTGCCGCGAGGATGGCGCCGGCGCCGAGCAGGGCGTGGCGAGGGACGAACAGGCCCGAACCCCAGCCCATGAAGGCGAGGAAGGCGGCCCCACCGACCAGGGCGGCGATCGGGTACCGGCGACCGGCCACGAGCACCAGCGCGGCGGCCAGGCCCAGGACCATGACCAGCAGCGGCGGGTCGCCCTGGCGGAGGAAGGCCACGCCGAGCGGCACGACCGCCAGCAGCCACGCGGCCGCCGAACGCACCGCGGGCGGCGACGTCATGCCGGGGCTCCGGTGGGCTGGTCCGCCGGGTTCGCCGCCCCCGCCAAGAGGTCGGCGCCCTCGACGAGCCGGTCGCCCAGGACCAGCAGGTCCACACCGCCCGCCGCGGCGCTGGCCAGCGCCTGCGCGGGCGACTCCACGATCGGCTCGCCGGCCCGGTTGAACGAGGTGTTCACCAGGATCGGACAGCCGGTGAGCTCGTGGAAGGCCTCGAGCAGCCGTCGCAGTGCCGGGCTCGACGCCTGGGTGACGGTCTGGACGCGGGCCGAGCCGTCGACGTGGGTGCAGGCCGGGATCTCGCTGCGCGGCACCGCGGCGCGGGCCTCGAAGCCCTCCGGCTCGGTCTCGACGGACCGCAGGCGGTCCGATCGAACGGGCGCCACCACCAGCATGTACGGCGACGGGTGGTCCAGCTCGAACCACTCGGCGGCGTGCTCGGCCAGCACCGCGGGAGCGAAGGGCCGGAACTCCTCGCGGCCCTTCACCATGGCGTTGAGCCGTGCCCGGACGTCGGGCCGCCGCGGATCGGCGAGGATCGAGCGGCTGCCGAGCGCGCGGGGCCCGTACTCCATGCGACCCCGACACCAGGCCACGACCTCGCCGTCGGCCAGCCGCCGCGCCACCTCGGCCACCAGCGCACCCTCGTCCAGGCGCCGGTGGGGCACCTCCGCGCCGTCGAGGGCTGCGGCGATCCGGTCCTCCCCCGGCTCGGGCCCCAGCAGGGCACCCGACATGGCGTCGGGCGTCGCGACGTCGCGTCGGTGACCCAGCTCGAGGTGCCAGTAGGCCAACGCGGCACCCAGGGCGCCCCCGGCGTCGCCCGCCGCCGGCTGCACCCAGAGCTCCTCGAAGGGCCCCTCCCGCAGGAGCCGGCCGTTGGCCACGCAGTTCAACGCCACCCCACCCGCCAGGCACACGGCCGTCTCGCCGGTGAGGTCGTGGGCCCGGGCCGCGATCCGCAGGACGGCCTGCTCGATCAGTTGCTGCACCGAGGCGGCGAGGTCCGCGTCACGCTCGGTGAGCGGCTCGTCGCGCCGCCGGGGCGGACCGCCGAGGAGCCCGTGGAGCGCCCGGCGCTCCAGCGCGGACGAGGCGTACCAGCGCAGGTCCCGGGCCCGCACCGTCGGGGCGCCGTCGGGACCGATGCCGGCCAGCTGCGACAGCTCGTCGACGAACCGGGGGTGCCCGTAGGGGGCCAGGCCCATCAGCTGGTACTCGTCGCGGTTCGGACGGAAGCCGCAGTAGGCGGTGACGAAGGAGTAGAGGAGCCCGAGCGAGTCGGGGAACCGGAGCTCCTCGAGGAGCTCGAGGCGGTGGTGGCTGCCCACCCCGATCGTGGCCGTCGCCCACTCCCCGATCCCGTCGATCGTCACGACGCAGGCGCGTTCGAACGGCGAGGGCAGGTAGGCGGATGCGGCGTGGCTCAGGTGGTGCTCGAGGAACCGGACCGTCGGCGGCGACGGGGCGCCGAGGCGACGCAGCATGGCCGCGACGCGGTAGCCGACCATGAGGCTCCGCCCGAAGACCTGCGGTGCGTCCCGGACGAACGAGCGGTAGCCCCACGGGCCCTGGGCCTGCTTGGTGGCCAGGAACCGCGACGCCACCAGGAGGGGCTTCTCGTAGAACACGACGTGGTCGATCTCGTCGGCCCCCAGCCCTGCCACCTCCAGACAGGCCCGGGTGGCCGCCTCGGGCAGGCCGGCGTCGTGCTTGACCCGGCTGAATCGCTCCTCCTCGGCCGCCGCGACGACTCGCCCGTCGACGAGGAGGGCCGCCGCGGCGTCGTGGAAGTCGCAGCTGACCCCCAGGACGACCCCGCTCCCGCGGCTCACCCCGACTCCGCCCGGACGATGCGCACCGCCGGCCGGTCCCGCCGGGCCCGATAGGCGCGGAGGACGTGGGCGAGCACCTCGTCGACACCGATCTCCTGCATGCAGCGGTTGTCGCGGCACCGCGTCAGACGGTCGTTGTAGGCGTTGACGCAGGGGCTGCACGGCAGTGCCGCCCACACGGCGACGTTGCGCGGCGACAGCGACCCGAACACCGTCGGCGACTCCGGCCCGAAGAGGGTGACGATGTCGACCTCGCTCAGGGCGGCGTAGTGCGCGGGACCGCTGTCGTTGGTCACCAGGACCTCGGCACGGTCGTAGAGGGCGACGAGCTCACCGAGGGTGGTCCGGCCCGCCAACGACACGCACCGCTCCGAGCCCACCGCCGCGGCCAGACGGCGACCTTCGGCCGCCTCCGACGGTGCCCCGGTGAAGGCCACCACGGCGTCGGGCAGCTCGTCCAGCAGCCGCTCGGCCAGCGACACGTACCGATCGGCGGGCCACCGACGCAGCGGCAGCAGGTCGCCGGCGTTGGCGTTGAGGAGCACGAGGCCACGACCGTCGGGACCGACCCCCAGCGGATCGAGGAGCGCCTCGACGGTCCGGGCCTCCTCGGGGGGCGTGCGACGACGGGGAGGCGCCACCGGAGCGCCGCCGATCGAGCCCAGCGCCGGGAGCCGCTCGGGATCGGCGTCGAGGGCGGCCACCAGCGCCAGGTAGGCCTCGCCGACGTGGAGGCGCTGGTTGTAGACGAGGCGGTGGGTCAGGAGGTCGCCCCGGTAGGACGCTTCGCGCCCGTTGCGGTGGAAGCCCACCCGCCGGCGGGCACCGCTGAGGTAGCAGAGCAGCGCCGAGGACCGGGCGAAGAACTCGAGGTCGACCGCGGTCCCGACCCGGGCCCGACGCAGCGTCCGGAGCGCGGCCAACAGGTCCGCGACGGCGACCCGCCACGAGTCGGTCCGGACGCACAGCACACGGTCACTCGGCACCAGATCGAGCAGGGCCACGATCTCCCGGCTCTCGGCGAAGGTCAGGAGGTAGACCCGGTCGCGCCCCACCGACTCGGTGAGGCGACGGATGGCCGAGTCGGCCACCACCCAGGCGCCCTGCTCGGCCAGCTTGACCACCACGACCGGGGCCGCGGCGTCCGCGCCCCGTCGGGGCAGGCGCCGACGGGCCCGCTCGATCCCGCTCGCCAGCGCGCAGAGCGGCGCGCCGACGAAGCGGTCGACCCGGCGCAGCGTCACCGTGTCCATCGTCGGCCCCCGACCCCCTCCGGCATCCCCCTAGCGTGACATCTCGACGCAGCGGGTGCAGGTCCGCGGCCGGACGGGCGCCTCCCGGCGGGGATGGACTCGCGAGGGCGGTCCCGTATCATCGTCCGGTCGAGGCCGGGTCCGACCGACCGTGCGGTCGACTCGCTGCGACGGAGGGGCCGATCCGTGAAACTCCTGGGGATCTCGAGCGGCTTCCACGACGCCGCGGCCGCGCTCGTGGTCGACGGCCGGGTCGTGGCGGCCGTCGAGGAGGAGCGCCTCAGCCGGGTCAAGCACGACCCGGCGTTCCCGGAACGGGCCATCGACACCTGCCTGGCCATCGCCGAGCTGTCCCCCGGCGACCTCGACGTGGTGACCTTCCACGAGAAGCCCCTGGGCGTCGTGCAGCGGATCGTCGCCACGCGGCTCCGCTCGGGCCCACGTGGGGTCCCGGCCCTGCTCACGACCACCCCCACCGCCATCGCCGATCAGCTCTCGGTGGGCCACCGGATCCACCGGTACTTCCGCCGCCGCGGCGTCCGCACGCCCGCCGTCCACTACGCCGAGCACCACTCGAGCCACGCGGCCGCCGCCTTCTACCCCTCTCCGTTCACGTCGGCCGCCGTGCTCACCGTCGACGGCGTCGGCGAGTGGGCCACGGCGTCCATGGGCGACGGGCACGGCCACAAGCTCCGACTGGACCGCGAGCTGCGCTTCCCCGACTCGGTCGGCCTGCTGTACTCGGCGTTCACCGCCTACTGCGGGTTCCGGGTCAACTCCGGCGAGGGCGAGCTCATGGGGCTCGCGCCGTACGGTGAACCCCGCTTCCGCGACCTGATCCTCGAGGAGCTGGTGGACGTCGCCCCCGACGGGAGCCCGTCGCTCGACCAGCGGTACTTCGCCTACCTCCACGGTCGACGCACGATCAACCGACGCTTCGAGCAGCTGCTCGGGGCCCCGACGCGCCGACCGGAGGAGCCGCTGACCCGCCGGCACGCGGACGTCGCCGCCTCGATCCAGGCCGTGACCGAGGAGGTGGTGCTGGCCATGGCCCGCACCGCGCAGCGCGAGTCGGGGTCCACCAACCTGTGCCTGGCCGGGGGCGTGGCGCTCAACTGCGTGGCCAACGGACGACTCCTGCGCGAGGGTCCCTTCGAACAGCTGTGGATCCAGCCGGCCGCCGGCGACGCCGGCAACGCCATCGGGGCCGCGCTGCACACCTGGCACCACACGCTGGGCAACCGTCGGGAGCCCGACGGGACCGACGGGATGGCGGGCGGCTTCCTGGGACCGTGGTTCGACCGCGACGAGATCGAAGCGTGGCTCGCCGCCGAGGGGATCGGCCACCTGGCCGTGGCCGACGACGAGGAGCGGTGCGCCCGGGTGGCCGAGCGGATCCGCGACGGCGCGGTGGTGGGCTGGTGCTGCGGCCGCATGGAGTTCGGCCCTCGCGCCCTCGGGCACCGCTCCATCCTGGCCGACCCCCGCTCTCCCGACGTGCAGGGCCGGGTGAACCGCCTGGTCAAGGAGCGGGCCACGTTCCGTCCCTTCGCCCCGGCGGTGCTGGCGGATCGGGCCGGCGAGTGGTTCGACCTGGCCGGCCCCTCGCCGTACATGCTGTTGACCGCCCAGGTGCGGGCCGAACGGCGACGGGAGGTCGGGCCGGCCGACGACCCCGACGACCTCGAGGCCATCGTGGCGCAGTGCCGCAGCGAGATCCCCGCCGTCACCCACGTCGACGGCTCGGCCCGGGTCCAGACGGTCGACGTTGCCACCAACCCCGAGTTCTCGCGCCTGCTCGGTGCGTTCGACCGGTTGACCGGGTGTCCCGTGCTGCTGAACACCTCGTTCAACGCCCGCGACGAACCCATCGTCTGCACCCCCGACGACGCGTACCGGACCTTCCGACGCATCGGCCTCGACCTCCTGGTCCTCGAGCACTGCCTGGTGGAGCGTTCATGAGCAACCACTCCCGCACCGAACCGAACCCGACCGAGCCGTCGGAGGCCCGGCCGCACCCGAGCTTGCAGCGCCGACGGGGTGGGCCCACCCTGCACCTCGTGGTCGACCTCGTCCAGCACGCGCTGTGGTCGCGCAGCTGGGCCGTGCTGATCCTGGTGATCCTGGCCGGCATCGCCACCGCGATCGGCTTCGTCGGCCAGACCGTCCTCCCCTGGGCCATCTACCCCGCGCTGTGAGCGGACCGGAGCGGCGGGCCGCGGTGTCCGGTCCCGGTGGGAACCCGTCGTGGTCCCGGGCCCGCCGGGACCCCGTCGCTGCCCGTTGGCGCCGGCGGGCACGGTCCGCCGCGGCGTGGGTCGCCGGCCGAGTCCGCGGCGCCGGCCCCCGATCGGTCGCGGCGCTGGTCGGCTGGCTGGCCGCCGTGGTGCCCTTCGCCCGCCAGCTCGACCTCCAGGGCTACGACGGCTCCACCATCGTGCCGGTGCTCGCCGGCGGGGGCGCGGCGCTGGCGCTGGCGGTGCTCGTCGGGGGGTCGGTCCCGAGCGCGCTCGCCGTGGCAGGCGGTACCGCCGTCACGGTCCTGTCGCGCACCGAGGTCCCGCTGGCGGCGCGGGCGCTGTTCGTCGGCCTCTCGACCGCCTGGGCCGTCGCCACCGGGCTGGTGGCCCTCCCGTCCTCGATCCGACACCGCGCCCGTCCGGGGCTCGTCCCGCTCGTCGCGGCCACCGTCGTCCTGGCCCTCCGCCCGGGCATCGTGTGGCCGACGGCGTTGGTGGCCGCGGCGGCCGCCGTCGCGGCCCCGGGCGTGGTCGTGGCCCGCCGGGCGGTCCCGATCGCCGAACCAGCGGTCGACGGTCCGCCGGAGGGCGACGTGGTGCCCGCAACCGCGGCGCGAGTCCGCGGCGGGCGCCGGCGCGCCCTCACCGAGCGCCTCGCACGGTCGCCGCTGGGCGCCCTCCACCGTGGCGCCCGCCGGGTCGGGCGTGCGCTGGGTGCCGTGGCGATGGTCCCGGGCTCGGTCATCGTCACCCTGCTGTGGGCGGGGCGACGGCTGGTGCGCTACGACCCCGAGCCCCGGTCCGATCCCACCACCACCTGGCGGGCGCGCACCGACCTCGACACCACCCCCGCCCACCTCTTCACCAAGGTCCGCCTGCCCCAGGGCCGACCGCTCGCCCGCCGCGTGCACCACGGCGTCGCCCTCCTCGTCAGCGCGCTCCTCGCCGTCACGCCCGGCATCGTCGACACCTTCCGCGGCCGGATCGAGCCGCCGTCCACCGGAGGGGGTGGCGACTTCTGCAACCCCGAGCGGCTGCCTCCCGACCCCGCCATGGACGGCCAGGCGGGGTGGCCGGAGCTCGGTTGCGAGATCGGCGAGTACTCGCTGGCCGGCCGCTTCGACGCCATCGCGTCGTACCGCTTCGAGGACTACGACGGGGAGCACCTCGACGTCCGCGACGGGGTGCGGGACACCTGGCGGCCACCGGACTGCGACTGCCCACGGCTGCGGGTCTGGTGGTTCGGCGGCTCCTTCGCCTGGGGCTGGAACCAGCGCGACGACTTCACCCCGGCCTCCCAGCTGGCCAAGGCCGCCTGGGCCGACGGCATCGCCCTCGACATCGAGAACCGGGCGGTGCCCGGCTGGACGCTCGGCCAGGAGGCCCGCACCTTCGCCCACCTCACCACCACCGAAGCGCTCCCCGACCTGGTCGTCTTCGTCGACGGCGGCAACGACGTCAACCTCCAGCGCGAGCGGAACCGCCAGGGTCGCGGGGCCGACGAGTCCGAGACGTCCTTCGCCGAGGTGGAGATGGACGACCTGCTGGCCAACGGACCGCGCCGCGACGGGCCCGATGCCGCCGCGGCACGCCCCCCGACCCGCTGGCCCCGGCCCGGCTCCGTCGACGACGGGGCGGTCGGCCGTCACGCCGCGGCCCGCTACCGCCGGAACGTCGCGATGGCCCGCCGCCTCGCCGACCACCTCGGCGTCCCCGCCCTCTTCGCGTGGCAGCCCGTGCTCCCGGCCGCCCCCCGCTCGGTGGGCAACCCCGACGCGCTCGGCGACGACGCCTGGCCCGGGTGGGTGGCCGCGCTCGACGCGGCGCGGTCGCAGCTCCCGGCCGAGGTGATCGACCTCTCGGACAGCCTCGACCGACCCGGACGCATCGTCTACCGCGACCCGTTCCACGTGAACGAGCACGGGGCCGACCTCGTGGCACGGGAGCTCTACCGCCGGGTGGCGCCGACGCTGGCCCGCGTGGCCCGCGACGTCGGCGGCGAGGAGGCGGAGCGGTGAACAGGCCGGTCCCCGCGGCCGGGTGGGCCCGGATCGGGCTCGGTTCCGCCGCGGTCGTCGGTCGGGCCGCCCGGCTCGGCCGGGCCCGGAGGTGGGCCGTCGCGCTGGCCTCGGCACTGGGTTGCTGGATCGTGGCCGTGCTGCCCTTCGCCCGCCAGCTCCAGCTCCAGGGCTACGACCGCTCCACCACCCTGGTCCCGCTCCTCGGGTGGTGCGGCCTCGGGCTCCTCGGGGCTGCGACGACGCCTCGGCTGCGGCCCGTCGTCCTGGCGGCGGGCGCGAGCTGGTTCGCGTGGCGCCATCCCGAGGTCCCGTCCGGCGCACGAGCGGTGCTCCTGGTGCAGCTGGGCGGGTGGGCGCTGTGGTGGGGGCTGCTCCCGCTTCCCCGCTCGCTCCGACCCCTTCGCGACGGTCTGGTCCTGGCCTCACCGCTGCTGCTGGCCGCCGCCGGCGTGCTGGCCACCCGGCCCGGGATCGCCACCCCGGCCGCGCTGACGGCCGCGGCCGCGATCGTCGGCCTCGGATCGCTCGCGGCGCCCGGCCCGGTCGCCGCGGTCCGGGACCGGCTCGGTGACGTCGGCGGAGCGGCCACGGAACCGCTCCGACGGCTGGGCCGGTCGTCGGTCCCCCTCGCCGCCCGCGCCGCACGTCGCGTCCACGGCACGCTCGAGCCGGTCCTCGGCCCGGTGCTCCGGCCGGTGCACCGCGTCCTGCGGCGCGTCGGCCGTGGGCTGGGCACCGTGATCATGGTCCCCGCGGCAGCGCTCACCAGCGTGCTGTGGGTCGGCGAGCGACTGGTCCGCTACGACCCCGAACCGCGGATCGACCCCACCACCACCTGGCGGGAGCGCGCCGACCTCGACCCCTCGCCCACCCACCTCTTCACCCAGGTCCGCCTCCCCCAGGTCCGACCGCTGACACACCGGCTCCACCGCGGGGCGGCGCTGCTGGTCAGTGCCGTGCTGGCGTTCGGGCCCGGCACCTACGACACGCTCCGCGGACGAGCGGAGCACCTCGAGCGGAGCGCACCCAAGGAGCTCCCCGATCCCTGCAAGAGCAACCCGGACCCCGCCATGGACGGCCAGCCGGGGTGGCCGGAACTGGGCTGCGAGCTCACCGAGATCGTCCGCGTCGGCCGATTCGACGGCGCCGCGGTCTATCGCTGGCCGGACTACTCGGGCCGCTACCACCGGATCCGCGACGGCGTGCGCGGCACCTGGCGGCCACCGGACTGCGACTGCCCACGGCTGCGGGTCTGGTGGTTCGGCGGCTCCTTCGCCTGGGGCTGGAACCAGCGCGACGACTTCACCCCGGCCTCCCAGCTGGCCAAGGCCGCCTGGGCCGACGGCATCGCCCTCGACATCGAGAACCGGGCCATGCCCGGCTGGACGCTCGGCCAGGAGGCCCGCACCTTCGCCCACCTCACCACCACCCAGGCACCGCCCGACCTGGTCGTCTTCGTCGACGGCGGGAACGACCTGTTCCACCAGCTCCGCCGCAACGAGCGCGGCCGCGGTGCGGACGAGTCGCAGGCGTCCTACGCCGAGGCCGAGCTGGACCAGCTCCTGGCCAACGGGCCGTTCTCGTGGGGGCTCGTCCGCGACGACGCCGAGGTGACCCTCGGCGGCGGTCAGCTGCCCGAGGCCGAGGTGGCCCGGCACACCCTCAACCGCTACCGCCGCGACGTGGAGCTGGCCCGCCGGATCGGCGACGCCAACGGGATCGCCACGGCCTTCGCCTGGCAGCCGTCGCTCCCCTCGGGGCCGCGGGAGATCGGCAACCCGAACGCGGTCGACGACGCCGAGCTGGCCCGCTGGCAGGCAGCGCTCCCGGTGATCCGGGCCGATCTGCCGGCCGCGGTCCACGACCTGTCCGACAGCCTCGACGACGTCGGTCGGGTGGTCTACAAGGACGTCTTCCACGTCAACGAGATCGGCGCGGACGTCGTCGCCCGCGACCTCTACGCCCGCCTCCGACCCCAGCTGGTCCAGCTCCGCGACGGGGGCCCCCGGTGAGCGGCGAAGCGCCACCCCGACGGCGCCTCGCCGAGCGGCCGGTGCTGGTCGTGGCCCTGGCCGGGCTGGCCTTCGTGGTCCTGCAGATCTGGTGGATCTCCCGCGCCCGCTCGGTGGGGGCGTTCGACGTCGACGAGGAGGGCGGCCTGGCCGCCGGGCTCCGCTTCCACCGCACCTTCCTCGACGGGCCGACGGCGTTCCTGGCCGAGGTGTTCGGCACCCGCAACGGCCCGATGGTCCCCATCCTCGCCGTCCCGTTCCTGCTCGTCGGCCCGCGCAGCACCACGACCGTCATGGCCGTCCAGCCCGTCCTGGTGGCGCTCGGCGCGATCGGCACCGCCGGCATCGTGGCCCGGCTGGCCGGGGCCCGCGCCGCGTTGGTGGCGGGCCTCCTGGCGCTGACGCTGCCGATCTCGATCGTGTCGTCGCGGTCGTTCCAGTACTCCACCGGCGTCGGCGCGTTCCTGGCGCTCGGCACCTGGGCGCTGGTGGCCTCCGAGCGGGGACAGCGCCGGGGACCGATGTTGGCCTTCGGGATCTGCACCGGCGCCATGCTGCTGTCGCGCACGATGTCGGCCGGCTTCCTCCCGGCCATCGGGCTGGCCGCCCTGGTGGTGGTGCGTCGCGACCGGCGGGGCCTGCTCCACCTCGCCGGGGCCGCCGCCGCCTGCCTGGTGGTGGCCGGGCCGTGGTGGGTGGCCCAGTGGGACGCCATCCGCGAGTACCTCGTCACGAACGCGTACGGCGACCGGGCCCACTACTGGGGCGCCACCTCGATGCGGGGCCGACTGGTCGAGCACATGAACTTCCTCTACGCGGACTTCCGCATGGTCACCACCAACCTGGGCGCGGCCTCGCTGGGGGTCGCCACCGCGTCGCTGGTGGCCTGGCGGGCGTCGGGGCGCTCCTGGCGCAGCTTCCCCGCCGGCGGACGCACCACCGCCGCGGTGTGGATCGTGACGCTGCTGGGCTTCGCGGTCCTCAACTCCACCTCCAACGTCGGCTTCTGGTTCGCCTACCCGCTCGACCTGGTGCTGGTGGCCGGCTCGGTGGCGGTGGTGGCCCGCACCCCGGTGCCGTCGCGGTGGTGGCAGCCGGTGGCGGGCGCGCTGGTGGGCATCGCCGTGACCCCCAAGGGCACCCACGGCGTCATCGGCGTCGCCGCGTTCGGACTGGTGCTCGCCCTGGGCGTGGCGACCCTGGCCTGGTGGCGCCCGCGCTCGTGGGCCCCGGGGCTGGGGCGGGTGGTCGTGGCGGTGTGCGCAGCCACCACCCTGCTGGCCCTCGACCCGGTGGGGGCCGGCGGCCTGGTGAGCGGCATCCGACCCGACCGTTCGATGCTGGTCGGCGACCTCGACGAGGTTCAGGCGGGGAACCTGTGGTCCGACGCCCGCCTGGCCTCGTCCGACCTCGGCGTCCGCCACCGGGCCGCGGCCGAGTGGTTCGACGCGACCCGCCGGCTCGCCGCGGCCGTCGAACGGGAGGGGCGTCGCCACGGCACCCTGGTGCAGACCATCACGGGGTCGGGCCACCTGCTCAACACCAACACGATCCTGCTGGCCGAGGAGCTGACCCGCCAGGGGATCCACGGGGCCGAGGTGGTCAACACGCTCGAGCCCCCCGACGAGGAGATCGCGCCCTACGTGCGACCCCGGCGGGGCGACCTGGTGCGGGTGCTGGTGGTCATCGAGCTGCGATCGCTGGTCTTCCCCGACGACCGCGGCCAGCACCGGCTGCTGCGCCTGGCCCGGCGGGCCGGGTGGCGACCGGTCGAGGAGATCCCGCTGCCCGACGGCGGGCGGCTCGGCCTCTGGACCCACCCGGACAACGACCGGTGAACGCCGCCGACGGCCAGGATGCCCACCGCCGGGTGCGCCACCTCCTCCTCGACCGCGACGGCGTGCTCAACCGGGAGCACGGCGCGGGCTGGCTGGCCGACCCGGCGGACTGGCGCTGGGAGGTCGGGGCCCGAACGGGGCTCCGGCGCCTGGCCCGGGCCGGCATCGGGATCAGCGTCGTGACGAACCAGTCGGGCATCGGGCGTGGGGTCGTGACGGCCGAGCAGGTGGCCGCCGTGCACCGCCACCTCCGCGCCGAGCTGGCCGACCTGGGCTTCGGGGAGGTGGACGTGCTGGTCTGCCCCCACCACCCCGACGACGGCTGTCCCTGCCGCAAGCCCCGCCCGGCCCTGGTGCTCGAGGCGCTGGGGCGGGCCGGCGTGTCGGCCGCCGAGGCGCTCCTGGTGGGCGACGCGGCACGCGACCTGGCCGCCGGCCGGGCCGCCGGGGTGGCGGTCGTGCTCGTCCGCACCGGCAAGGGGGCGACCACCCTGGCCGAGCTGGACCCCACCGCGCCCGCCCCGCCGACGGTGGCCGACCTCGACGAGCTGGCCGACCTGGTCCTGGGTCCGGCGGGCTGAGCCGGTCACCCGCCGGCGCGCTCGACCAGCTCGCTCAGGTCCCGGAACAGCGCCGGCGCGGCGACCGACACGTCGTGGTGGCCCAGCACCCGCTCGCGCAGCTGCGAGCCCGCGGCGCGGCGGGCCAGGTCGTCGTCGAGGAACCGCACCACCTGGTCGGCCAGCCCGACGACGTCGAGGTGGTCCACCAGCCCGGCCGCCGCGTCGGGGCCCGCCGGGCCCAGCAGCTCGGCGATCCCCCCGCTGCGGTAGGCCACGATCGGGTGTCCCATCGCGGCGTGCTCGAGCGCGACGAGCGGGTAGGGGTCCTCGCGGGACGTCAACGCGAACAGGTCGGCCGCCGCGAACCACGGGAACGGATCCCAGCTGGTGCCCACGAAGTAGACGTGGTCGGCCCCGGCCCGCTCCACGTCCGAGCGGAGCCGCTCCCAGTCGGGCCCCTCCAGGGTCCCGCCCACCCACACGAAGGCCACCGGCTCACGGGTGCGTCGGCGCACCTCCGCCGCCAGCTGCACGAACAGGTCGGGCCCCTTCCGCCAGTCGATCGTGCCCGAGCCCATCACGATGGGCGCGTCGAAGGGGATGCGGTGACGGCGTCGGAGCGCCTCGATCCGCCGCAGCCCGACGCGGCGGTCGGCCACCGCCCGGGCGTCGATGAACTCGTGGTGCAGGAGCACCCGATCGGCGTCGAGCCCGAGCTCGTCGACCAGCAGCTCCCGCACCGCGCCCGAGGCGGCCACCCAGGCCGCCGGAAGCTGGAGGAACAGGTCGCGCTCGTGCGCCGGCTGCCAGTTGCGCAACGCCACCTGCAGCTCGTGGACGTGGCTGACCAGCAGTCGTGAGGGCGGCAGGTAGGGCGCCACCCGCACGCTGGTGGCGCTGTTGAGGTACACGACGTCGAAGTCGCGGAGGTGGCGGAGCTGGGGGCGGAGGCGGGCCTCGGCCACCGGTCGCCAGAGGCGACGGCTGCCCAGGCGGGCCAGGCCCTCGTGCGCCACCGACAGCGCGCTGGTCACCGGCGAGCGGTCCAGCACGGTGACCTCCCCCACCTCCTCGAAGCGGCCGGCCAGGGGTCCGCCGTGGAGCAGGAGCGTGTGGACCTCGACCGACGCGTGGGTGCGCATCCACCGGAGGAAGTGGAGGAGGTTCATGGGCGCGCCGGTGAGCGTCGCCTCGTGGGAGACCGCCAGGAACCGCCGGATCACGACGACCCCCCGGCGCGGGGCACGGCGTCGCCCGCCAGCTCGCGCAGCGATGCGACCACCCGGTCGCCCACCACCGCCAGGTCGTGGCGGGTGGCAGCGCGTCGACGGGCCGCCGCCACCAGCGCCTCGCCCGTGCCGGGCTCGCGCAGCAAGCGCTCGACCGCGACCGCCAGCGCGGCGGTGTCGGGGTAGGGCACCGCCAGCGCCGCACCCTCGGTGGCCAGCTCCACCACGCCGCCCACGGCGAAGGCGACCGTGGGCGTGCCCACCAGCGCCGCCTCAAGCGGCACGAGCGGCTGGGGGTCCTCGCGGGACGGCAGGACCAGCACCGACGCGGCGGCCAGCAACGGGAGGGGGTCGGCCAGCTCACCGGTCCACCGGAGCCGCCCCGCCAGGCCGAGGACCGCGGTGTCGTGGTCGAGCACCCGCCCGAAGGCGCGGGGGCGACGGCCCACCCAGGCGAACTGCAGGTCCTCGCGGCCGGCGCACCGTCGACACACGTCGAGGAACAGGTCCGCGCCCTTGCGCCAGCCCGCCTCGCCGCACGCCACCACCAAGGGTCGACCGGGGTCGAGGTCGAGCCGGCTCACCAGCGCGGCACCGGCTCCGGGGTCGACCACGTCCGGGACCACCACCACCGGGGGGACGACCTCGAGGCGGACCGGGTCGACCCCGAGCCGCACCAGGTCGGCGCCGGCCGCGTCGTTCACGCACCAGACGCGGTCGGCCCGTTCGGCCAACGCCGAGCGGGCCCGGTCGTCGAGACGGTCGAGCGCCTCGCCCTGCTCGTGCACGTAGACCACCACCGGGACGCCCGCGGGATGCTCCCACGCCGCGGCCGCGGCCAGCGCGCTGTTCACCCAGACGACCGCCGGCGGCAGGGAGCCCGGCGGTCCGTCGCCCAGGGCACGGAGCGGCGCGGCCAGGGGGCCCTCGGCCCGGACGTCGACCGCCACCGGGACCGACCAGCGGCGACGGAGGTGGCGGAGCAGGTGGAGCAGCACGGTCGGGCTGCCGGTCCGGGTGCCCTCGTGCGCCACCACCAGCAGGCCGCTCACCGCCCCGTCCCTCCCGAGGCGGCGCCGACCCCGGCCACCTCGTCGAGGTGGCGAGCCACCGCCGGTGCGGCGCGCTCGACCGAGAAGGGCAACGTGGCCGCCGCCTGCGCGGCGGCCACCGCCTGACGGTGGGCCGGCTCGGCCAGGTCGACGACGTCCGTGGCGAGGCCGGCGACGTCGGGATACGGACGGCCCACGAACGACCGCCCGAACATCTCCTCCAGCCCGCCGGCTCCGGCGAAGGCCACCACGGGGGTGCCGAGGCGGGCGGCATGGAGGCAGACCAGCGGGAAGGCGTCGAGGCGGGCGGGGTGCACCACCACGTCGGCCGCCGCCAGCCACGGATCGACGTCGGGCACGTCGCCCAGGAACCGGACCGTGTCCGGACCGAGCCGCTCGGCCTCCCGTCGCACCGTCCAGAAGAACTCGTCCTGCTCGCCGCCGATCCACACGAAGCGCGTGGGCACCCGCCCGAGGCGGCGCGCCGCCAGGGCCACCTCCACGAACAGGTCGGGGGCCTTGCGCGGTGTGGCGATGCCCGCGCCCACGACGAGGAGCTCGTCGCGACCCACCCCGAGGCTCCGACGGCACCGTCGACGCAGGCCCGGGTCGACCGTGCCGACCTCGACGAACTCGGGGACGAGGTGCACCTCGGTGTCGGGCCCCAGCCGTTCGGCCAGCTCGACCCCGGTGCCCCGGGCGCCCACCAGCCAGCGGGCCGTCCGCTCGGTCAGCCCGAGCGGTCCCTCCAGCCAGTGGAGGTCCTCGCCCCGCTCGACCACCCAGGTCACCACCGGACCGCCGTGGTCGAGGAACGGGAGCAGCTGCGCGGCCGCCACGCTGACCAGCAGGGTGGCGTCCGCCGGCGCCACCCCGGCCAGGCGCTGCCGCAGCACGTCGAGCCGGGCCGGCTCGGGGTGCCCGTGGTCCCACGGCTCGTGCGGATCGAGGACCACGTGGGTGGGGACCAGCCGGACCAGGTCGTCGAGCATGGCGCCGCCCCGGAACGCCACCACCTCGACCTGGTCGTCGGGACGCTGGGCACCCAGCCAGCGCACCAGCGACCGGGCCAGCATGGGCGGGCCGGTGCGGTCGAGCGCGTGCACCAGCACCCGCCACCGACTCACCGCCGCCTCCGCCGTCCCCGAGCCACCAGCTCGTCGAGCAGGGACTGGAGGTCGTGGCGCCGACGGACCCCCGCGACGCGCTCGTCGCGGTCCTCCGCCAGGGCCTCGGCCAACGCGGCGGCGGCCCCGTCGACGTCGAGGTGGTCGACCACGCGGACCGCCGGGTCGCGCAGCGAGGTGACCGGGAAGGTCACCACGGCCGCGCCGGAGCAGATGGCGGCCAGCACCTGCTCGTCGTCGAGCTGGTCACGGGAGGGCAGGAGGACGGCGTCGCCGCAGACCCGGTCCTCCAGGGTGCCGTAGGGGTGCTGGTCGAAGCGGTCGCCGAGGCCGCAGCGGATCGCCTCGGCCCGGAGGCGCTCCACCTCGTGGGCGTCCGCATCCGACCCGAACCACCGACCCCAGGCCGCGACGCCGTGCCGGTCCTCGAGCGCCCACAGCGCACGCACGAAGACGTCGGGCCCGTCCACCCAGCCGGCGTCACCCCACCCGGTCACCAGGAGGACGTCGTCGGGCACACCGAGGCGGCGACGGACGCGACGCCGCGACGCGTCCGAGCCGGCGCGACGGGCCTCGGCCCAGTCGTCGCGGGTCTCGTACTCGACGAGTCGCTCCGCACCGTCCGCCACGGGCGGGAGCGGCGGCCCCGCCGCGGGCGGGACGACCACGACGTCGGGGAGACGGGTGGGGAGCGCCTCGAGGTGGGCGTCGGGGGCCGGTTCGGTGCCGTAGCGGTGGGCCAGCACCACCCCCGACGGCAGGCCGCCGAGGACCCGCTCGCCGAGACCGTCGTCGAGCAGGACGAGGTCGGGCGCGGCCCGCCGCAGCCAGGACCGGAGCCGCTGCCCGCGCAGCGCGGCCCCGAACCGGGTCAGCCCGATGCCGTCGAGGACCGCGGCAGGGGGCCAGGTGCGGAGCTCGTCGACCAGGCGACTGCCGGGCCAGCGCCGCTCGTTCCAGGCGCAGCGCAGGAACCACACCTCGACGGTCGCGTCCGGTCGGGCGGCCAGCGCGTCGACCAGGTCACCCAACCGCTCGGTGCCGGCCCGGGCGTCGGGCGAGGCCACGACCACCAGGATCCGCACCGGCTCCACGGCGGGGCCGGGCGGCCGGCTCACCGCCCGCTGCCGAGCGCCGCCCGGACGGCGTCGACCACCCGCTCCACGTCCGCGTCGGACATGGAGGAGCCGCTCGGGAGGCACACGCCCCGCTCGAAGAGCTCGGCCGCGACCGATCCGCCGATGGTGGGCGCCTCGGCGAAGACCGGCTGGAGGTGCATGGGCTTCCACGCCGGCCGGGCCTCGATGTCGTGGGCCTCGAGCGCCGCGCACAGCTCGTGGGGCGAGACGCCGAGCCCCGGGTCGAGCGTGATCAGCGTCAACCAGCCGTTGGGTCGGCCGCGCTCGTCCCACGGCATGAGCTCGACGCCGTCGAGCTCGCCCAGGCCCTCGCGATAGCCCGCGTTGATCTGGTGGCGACGGGCGATCTTGGCGTCGAGGTCGGCGAGCTGGCCCCGACCGACCGCGGCCGACAGGTTCGACATCCGGTAGTTGAAGCCCACCTCGGTGTGCTCGTAGTGCAGCGCCGGCTGGCGGGCCTGCTGGGAGAGGTAGCGGGCCCGGTCCACCAGCTCGCGCGGCCCCACCAGCATGCCGCCGCCGCCGGTCGTGATGATCTTGTTGCCGTTGAACGAGTACACCCCCAGCCGGCCCCACGTGCCGGCGTGACGCCCTCGCCAGGTGGCCCCGAGCGCCTCGGCCGCGTCCTCGACGACGGGCACGCCGAAGCGGTCGGCGGCGGCCACGATCCGGTCGAGCTGGGCCGCCTGGCCGTAGAGGTCCACCGCCACCACCGCCGCGGGCAGCCGACCCTCGTGCGCCGCCGCCACGAGCGCCGCCTCCAGCAGGTCGGGGTCGAGGTTCCAGGTCTCCCGTTCGGAGTCCACGAAGCGGACGGCGGCGCCGCAGTAGCGGGCCGCGCTGGCCGGGGCGATGAACGTGAGGGTGGACACCCACACCTCGTCGCCGGGACGGACGCCCACCAGCAGGAGGGCCAGGTGCAACGCGGCGGTCCCGCTGCTCAGGGCCACGGCCGCCTCGGCCCCCGTGAAGACGGCGGCGTCGGCCTCGAAGCCGTCCACCGCGGCCCCCATGGTCGTGATCCAGTTGGAGTCGAACGCCTCGAGCAGCCGTTGGCGTTCGGTGCCGGACATGTCCGGGGGCGACAGGTAGATCCGGCTCACCCCGTCGAGGGTACCGGAGGCGATGGGGCGCCCGGCGGGGCACGAACGGTGTCGCGATCACCCGTCCCGAGCGCCGGACCCCCCGGTACGATGCTTCCCGTGCGTGATCGGCCCTACCCCGCCAAGCGCGCCTTCGACCTGGCCGTGCTGGCCGTCGTGGCGCTGCCCGCCGCTGCGATCGGGGTCGTCTGCGCCGTGGCGGTCCGCCTCACCTCACCCGGACCGATCTTCTTCCTCCAGGAACGGATCGGGCGCGACGGCCGGCCGTTCCGGGTGTGGAAGTTCCGCACGATGGTGGCGGGCGACAACCCGATCTTCCCCGATGCCTCGCGCATCACCAGCGCCGGGAAGGTCCTGCGCCGCTTCTCCCTCGACGAGCTCCCGCAGCTGATCAACGTGGCTCGGGGCGAGATGAGCATCGTCGGCCCCCGCCCCACCCTCGGCTACCAGGTCGAGCGCTACGACACCCACCAGCGCCGGCGCCTGGCCGTGCGACCGGGCCTCACCGGGTGGGCGCAGGTGAACGGCCGCAACGCGCTCAGCTGGGCCGAGCGCATCGAGCTCGACATCGAGTACGTCGACATCCAGTCGGTGCGCACCGACGTGCGCATCCTGGCCCGCACGGCCACCGCGATCCTCTCCGGCGAGGGCGTCGAGGGCCACCCCACCGACGACCCCCTGGCCGCCACCGAGTGAGCCCGCCGAGCCGCACCGCAGCGGGCCCGGTGGTCGTGGTCGGCGGCGGCGGTCACGGCCGCGAGGTGATCGACACGCTGGCCGCGATGCGGCGTGCCGGCGCCGACGTCGAGGTGGCCGGCGTGGTCGACGACGCACTGGCCCACCCGGAACGGCTCGAGCGCCTCGGGGTGCGGTGGCTGGGGCCGCTCGAGTGGCTGGCCGACCATCCCGCCCCCTATGTCGTGGGCATCGGCACCTCCGCCGTGCGATCGGCGCTCGTCGAGCGGTTCGACGGCCTCGGCCTGGTGGCCTCCAACGTGGTCCACCCGTCCGCCCACGTCGGCCTCGACACCGAGCTCGGCGACGGCGTGGTCGTCTTCGACCGCACCACGATCACCACCGACGTGCGCATCGGCCGCCACACCCACCTCAACGTCGGGTGCGCAGTGCAGCACGACACCGTGGTCGGCGACTTCGTGCAGTTCAGCCCGGGGGTGCTCGTCAACGGTGACTGCACGATCGGCGACCACGTGTTCCTGGGGACCGGCGCCGTGGTGACTCGGGGCTGCACCGTCGGCGCGGGCGCGCGGGTGGGGGCGGGAGCGGTCGTCCTCGACGACGTGGCACCGGGCACCACCGTCGTGGGCATCCCGGCCCGATCCCCCTGACCCGGGTGGGCCGGCCGCTCAGAACAGCTCGAGGTCGCCCAGCGCGAGGGCGAGGTCGCCCAGCCGCGGCACCCCGGGCCGACCCACGGGCCGCCAGGTGAGCACCGGACCCAGTGCCGGCGCGGGCAGGAACCCCTCGCGGAGGGGCGCGGCGCCGGCCCGCAGCAGGTAGTCGGCGTCGCTCTCGCGGGCGACCCGGGCCATGGTCGGCCCGACGGACCTCCCCGGCGGGACCAGCACCTCGGTCACCGCGCACTCCCGGGCCGCCCCCCGACGACGGACCCGGAAGAGCACCAGCCCGTCCTCGATGTCGCGGCCGACCAGCACGGCCCGGTAGCGGAGCGGCTCGAAGGAGTACCGCCACCGCAGGTAGTCCGCCGAACGGTCGGTTCGGATGCCCGCTGGAGCCGCCAACGCGGCCAGCAGCCGGTCGACCGCGGCCGTCTCGGCCAGCACGTCGGCCGCGTCCAGGCCGGCCGAGGAGGGCTCGGACCACAGCTCGGCCGCGGTGCGGGCGCCGGCCATCGCCGGCAGGCGCCGCAGCCCGCCCAGCCGGACACCCACGGCCACGCGACCCACCTCCGACCAACCCATCTTGAGGTAGCCGGGTCGGCTCTTGTCGTTCGGGGTGTTGAACACCAGGTCCACCCCGTCGCCGCGCAGGTCGGGGAGGGCGCCCAGGGTGAGCCGTCGGAACAGCCCGCGGCCCTGGTGGTCGGGGTGGGTGGCGGTGTCGACCGCACGGACGGCCGCCAGCCGCGACCCGTCGGGAGCCACGAAGCCCCACCGCATGAAGACCCGCAGCCCGACCACGTCACCGTCGCCGGTGACCGCCACCCAGCGGGGCGAGGTCCCGAAGGGGTTCCGATCGTGCTTCCAGGCGAACAGCTCGTCGAACGGCTCGCCCTCCACCCACCCGAGCGTGGCCCGGCAGAGCTCGGCGATGGCCGGGCCGTCCGCTTCGGTGGCCCGGCGGACCTCCAGCTCCGGCGCGGGGGACCCAGGGGACATCGGCGCAGGGTACCCGGCGACGTGGACGGCTCGGCTCCCGCGGTGCGCTGGGCGGATCAGGCCTGGGTGGAGCGGAACCAGTCGATGGTGGCGGCGAGGCCCTCGCGGAGGTCCGTGGGGACCACGTCGGGGAACAGGGCCTGCAACCGGTCGTTGGCGGCCTGCGAGTGCGGGACGTCACCCACCCGGGGGGTGGTGTGCTCGACCTCGAGGGGATGCCCGAGGAGCTCCTCGAGCAGGGTGATGACCTCGAGCAGGCTGACCCGGCTCCCGAAGGCCAGGTTCACCGGCTCGGGGCTGGAGACCTTCCGCAGGACGGCGTCGGTGATCACCGCGCACACGGTCGCCACGAAGGTGAAGTCGCGGGACTGGGTGCCGTCGCCGTGGACCGGCAGCGGCCGACCTTCCAGCGCGGCCGAGACGAAGGCCGGCACCACCGCGGCGTAGGCGTGACCGGCGGCCTGCAACGGTCCGAACACGTTGAAGAAGCGGAAGGCCAGGGTGGGGAGGCCGTAGCTGTGCTGCCAGGCCAGGGTGTAGGACTCGGTGGCGAGCTTGGACGCGGCGTAGGGGCTGAGCGGCCGGGGCGCCAGGTCCTCGTGCTTGGGGAGCGTCGGGTTGGCGCCGTAGACCGACGACGAGGAGGCCACGATCACGTGCGCCCCGTCGGCCCGACGGGCCGCCTCCAACACGTTGAGGGTCCCCGTGGCGTTGGCGTCGTGGGACGCCACCGGGTCGGCCACCGAGCGCGGCACCGAGGGTCGGGCGCCGAGGTGCACCACGGCCGCGGCACCCTCGAGCACGGCGTCGAGAGCAGCCGGGTCGAGGATGGTCCCCTCGACCAGTCGGGCGTCCACACCATCGAGGTTGGACCGGAAGCCGGTCGAGAGGTCGTCGAAGGCGACGACCTCGCTCACCTCGTCCTTCGACGAGAGCATCCGGCACAGGTTCGCCCCGATGAAGCCGGCGCCGCCGGTGACCACGACCTTCATGCATCCTCCTGGGTGGTGCTGGACGACCCGATGGCCGGGACGGACCAGCGCACCACGCTACCGGCCACCTTCCCGTTCTCCGCCCGAGGGGGCGCGACCACGCCGCGGATCAGGCGGGCTCGGCCAGCTTCAGCGGGAGCTGCGGCTGGCTCTGCGCGGTGCGCAGGTCGATCGAGGTGAGCTCGCCGTCCTCGGAGACGAACAGCTCGGCCGGATCGATGGCCGGCACCTCCACCCGCGAGATGAGCGGGTGCTCGGAGACCGTGGCCTCCTCGTCGGGGCCGAAGAGGACCTCGTGGAGCTTCTCGCCGGGTCGGAGGCCCGTGAACTCGAGCTGGATCGGACGGCTGGCCTCGGCGATGAGGCGGCGGGCCAGGTCCGCGATCTTCACCGGCTCACCCATGTCGAGCACCATGACCTCGCCGTCGTGGCCGATGGCTCCGGCCTGGATGACCAGCTGGCAGGCCTCTTCGATGGTCATGAAGTAGCGGGTGACCTCGGGGTGGGTGACCGTGACGGGCCCGCCCCGCTCGATCTGCGAACGGAACAACGGGAGGACCGAGCCCCGGCTGCCCAGCACGTTGCCGAACCGGACGCTGATGTAGGTGCCGGAGTGGTGCAGCCCCGCCCACGAGGTCAGGCGCTCGGCCATCCGCTTGGTGCGCCCCAGCGTGGAGGAGGCGTCGGCGGCCTTGTCGGTCGAGATGTTGACGAAGGTCGAGACACCGAACTCCTCGGAGACCTCGAGGAGGTTCTGCGTGCCGATCACGTTGGTCTTGAAGCCCTCTTCGGGGTGCATCTCGAGCAGGGGCAGGTGCTTGAGGGCGGCGGCGTGGAAGACGACGTCGGGGCGGTGCTGCTCGAAGACCTCCCGCATCCGCTGCTTGTCGCGGATGCAGGCGACCACCAGCGCGTCGTCGTCGAGCAGCCCACGTCCCTCGATCGAGAGCTGCACGCCCTGCAGGCCCGACTCGTCGCGGTCCAGCATGATCAGGCGCTCCGGGGCGAAGCGGTGGATCTGCCGGCAGAGCTCGGAGCCGATCGAACCGCCGGCACCGGTGACCAGCACCCGCTTGCCGGCCAGGTAGCCGGCCACCGACGCGATGTCGGTGTTCAGCTCGCGGCGCCCCAGCAGGTCGGCCTCGGTGAGGGGGCGGATGTCGCCCACCTCGATGCCCGCCCCGAAGAGCTGGGAGACCGGTGGGAGCACCAGCGTGTGCAGCCCGGCGGCATCGGCGATGGCGACCAGGTCCCGCATGAGCTCGCCCGATGCGCTCGGGATGGCGATGACCACCGTGGTGGCACCCAGCCGCTCGGCCACCGCCGCCATGGCGTGGCGGTCGCCCAGCACCGGGACGTGCTTGATGCGGAGGTTGCGCACGTCGGGGTTGTCGTCGAGCAGCGCGACCGGGAGGTAGGGCGACTCGGGGTGCGACAGCATGGAGCGGACCACCTGGACGCCGCCGTCGCCCGCCCCGAAGACGAGGACCCGCTCGGCGGTCTCGTGGGAGGGGAGCTGGCTGCGCTCGAGGAGCACCCGCCACACGAAGCGGCCGGCCACCATGAACAGCAGCGCGGCGCCGCCGCCCATGAGGGTGGCGCCCACCGGGAGCTGGTGGCCCAGCACGTACACGTTGGCGAGGGCCATGATCGGGGTGGCGACGGCCACGGCCCGGGTGAGGGCCACGACCTCCTCGAGGGTGCCGTAGCGCCAGCGGTGGATGTAGAGGCCGGCGAGGCGGCCCATGACCACCTGGAGGACGCCGGCCACGGCCCACACGATGAGCACCTCGTCGAGGTGCACCTTGCCGAACTCGAAGTCCTGCCGGAGCAGCGTGCCCAGCGTCAGTCCGATGCCCCACATGGCGGCGTCGAAGAGTGACTGCAGGAAGAACCGGCGTGTGACCAGGATGTCGCGTTGCACGAGAGAGAGCGCCTCCGCTTTCGTCCGGCCCGCCCCCGAATTCGTTGCATCGGACCGGAAAGTTGCATCCAGTGTCACCTGTCGTTCATCGCTGCGCAAGGGGTCGGTCAGACTCATCCGGCAACGGCAACCCACCCGCTCGCACCCGGGTCGTCCGGCCCACGCGGGAATGGGTCGAACACCACGGTTGACCGACCCGGGACGGCTGGTGAGACTTGGCCATCGTCCAACGGAGGGAACAGATGACTGAGCGCGCCGTGATCATCGGCCAGGGATACGTGGGGCTCCCGGTGGCCATCCGCGCCGTCGAGGCCGGGTTCGACGTGGTCGGATTCGAGCTGGACGCGGCCAAGGTGGCCGGACTGGCCAGCGGCGTGTCCCACGTCGAGGACATCACCGCCGAGCGGCTGCGGGCCGCGCTCGACACCGGGCGCTACCGGCCCTCGGACGACGAGGCCGACCTCGCCGGCTTCGACTTCGCGGTCGTCTCGGTGCCGACACCCATGGCCGACGGGCTCCCGGACCTCAGCTACATCGAGTCCGCCAGCCGCACGCTCGCCCCCCACATCCGCAAGGGCGCCACGGTCATCCTCGAGTCGACCACCTACCCGGGCACCACCGAGGAGCTCTCGGCCCCCATCCTGGAAGCGGGCTCGGGCCTGCGGGCGGGACCGGACTTCCACCTCGGCTACAGCCCCGAGCGGATCGACCCGGGCAACCAGAAGTACCGGCTGGAGAACACCCCGAAGGTCGTCTCCGGCGTCGACCACGCCTCGCTCGAGCGGGTGAAGTACTTCTTCGACCAGCTCGTCGAGCGGACCGTCCCCGTGTCGGGCACCCGCGAGGCCGAGCTCACCAAGCTGCTCGAGAACACGTTCCGCCACGTGAACATCGCGCTGGTGAACGAGCTGGCCATGTTCGCCCGCGACCTCGGGATCGACGTCTGGGAGGCCATCGACGCGGCCTCGACCAAGCCGTTCGGCTACATGCGCTTCACGCCCGGACCGGGCGTGGGTGGCCACTGCCTCCCGATCGACCCCTCCTACCTCTCGTGGCAGATCGAACGGCGGCTGGGCCAGACCTTCCGCTTCGTCGAGCTCGCCAACGACGTGAACTCGCACATGCCCGACTACGTCGTGCGCCGGGTGCAGGACCTCCTCAACGACCTCGAGCGATCGGTACGGGGCTCGAGCGTCCTCGTGTACGGCCTGGCCTACAAGGCCAACACCGGCGACGCCCGTGAGACGCCCTCGGTGCCGGTGTGCGAGCAGCTCCTCGAGCTGGGGGCGAAGGTGTCGGTGGCCGACCCCCACGTGGCGGACCGCCAGTTCCCGGCCGGTGTCGTGCGGGTCGACGGCGGCGCCGCCGACCTGGCCGCCGCCGACCTCGTGGTCTTCCTGGTCGACCACGCCGAGTTCGACCTCGACGCCATCGCCGGCGCCGGCCGTCCGGTGCTCGACTGCCGCCACGCCCTGAAGGGCGACAACGTCCAGCACCTCTGAGATGGACCCCCGTCTGGCCGGGGCGGCCCGTGCCGCGGTGAAGGCCGGCTCCGCCGTCGCCGACCTCGCCCTCCGGCCACCCACGGGCATCGTGATCCTCATCTACCACCGCGTCGGCTCCGGTACGGGCGGACAGATGGACGTGTCGACCGCCCGCTTCGACGACCAGCTGGCGTGGTTGTCGGCCACCCAGCGGGTCCTGCGCCTCGACGAGGCGCTCACCGAGCTGGCGGGTCCCGGCCCGGTCGAGCCCGGCGTGGTCCTGACCTTCGACGACGGCACCGACGACTGGGCTCCCACCGTGGCGCCGCTGCTGGCCCGCCACCGCGTGCCCGCCACCTTCTACGTGGCGACCTCCTTCGTCGAGGACGGGATCGAGCTGCCCGGCGCCGGGCGCCCCGCCACCTGGAGCCAGCTGGCCGAGCTGCGGGACTGCGGCTGGGCCACCATCGGGGCCCACACCCACCGCCACCTCTTGCTGGACCGACTGGCCCCCGACGAGATCGAGGCCGAGCTGGCCCGGGCCGACGACCTGCTGGGCGACCGGCTCGGCATCGCGGCCGAGCACTTCTGCTACCCCAAGGCCGTCCCGCCCTCGGCCGCCGCCGACGCCGCGGTGCGCCGCCGGTACCGCAGCGCCGTGCTGGCCGGCACGCGGGCCAACCGGGCCGGGGCCGACGCGTGGACGCTCGCCCGCTCCCCCGTGCAGGCCTCGGACGGCACCCGCTGGTTCCGGGCCAAGGTCCGCGGCGGGCTCGGGGCGGAGGACCGGCTGCGGGAACGCCTGAACCGCCGGCGCTACCGGTCGGCGACGTCGTGACCCGCCTGGTCCACCTCACCACGACCGACATCAGCCTCGAGCTCCTGCTGGGGCCGCAGCTGAGCGCGTTCCGCGAGGCCGGCTACGAGGTGATCGGGGTGAGCGCGCCCGGGCCCCACGTCGCCGCCATCGAGGCCCGCGGCGTCCGCCACGTGCCGCTCGACAACGCCACGCGGTCGATGGCACCCCACCGCGACCTCCTGGCGCTGGTCGAGCTGGTCCGACTGTTCCGCTCGTTGCGGCCCGACATCGTCCACACCCACAACCCCAAGCCCGGGGTCTACGGCCGCATCGCCGCCCGGCTGGCCGGGGTGCCGGTGGTCGTGAACACCGTGCACGGCCTCTACGCCCTCCCGGAGGACCGGGCCGCCAAGCGGGCGGCGGTCTACGGGCTGGAGCGGATCGCCGCCACCTGCTCGGGGGCCGAGCTGGTGCAGAACCCCGAGGACGTCGAGGTCCTCCGCCGCCTGCGCGTCCCCGAGGGGAAGCTGCGCCTCCTGGGCAACGGGGTGGACCTGGGCCGCTTCTCGACCGCCGACCACGAGCGGCGGCGGGCGGCCGCGCGGACCGAGCTGGGCGTCCGCGACGACGAGGTCGTGGTGGGTGCGGTGGGTCGGCTGGTGGCCGAGAAGGGCTACCCGGAGCTGTTCGCGGCCTGGCACGAGGTCCGGGGCCGCCACCCCGAGGCCGTGCTGGTGGTGATCGGGCCCGACCAGCCCGACAAGGCGGACGCACTCCCCCGCTCGGTGGTCGAGGCGGCCGAGGCCGACGGCGTGCGCTTCCTCGGCATGCGCGACGACGTCGAGGACCTCTACCACGGCCTCGACCTCTACGTCCTGGCGTCCCACCGGGAGGGCTACCCCCGTTCGGCCATGGAGGCCGCGGCGTGCGGGCTGCCCGTGCTGGCCACCGACATCCGCGGCTGTCGTCAGGTGGTCGACGACGGCGTCACCGGTCGCCTCGTCCCGGTCCGCGACCCGCGGGCGCTGGCGGCCGCGCTCGACGACCTGCTCGGCGATCGGGCGGGGCGGACCGCCATGGGCGAGGCAGCCGCCCAGCGGGCCCGCACCACCTTCGACGACCGTCAGGTGATCGAGCGGACCCTCCGCACCTACGACGAGCTGAGGGGACGACGACGATGACCGCCGCCGTCGCCGTCCTGGTGGTCTGCACCGCCAACCAGTGCCGGTCCGTGCTGGGCGCGGCCATCGTCCGTCGCGCGCTGGCCGACGCCGGCATCCGGGCCCAGGTGCGCTCCGCGGGGACCCACGCCCTCGACGGCATCGAGGCCACCCCCGAGACCGTGCAGGCCGCACGACGGCTCGGCCTCGACGTCACGAACCACCGGAGCCGCCGGATCGACGACGCGCTGGTGGCCCGCGCCGACCTCATCTGCTGCATGGAGCGCTTCCACGTGGTCGAGATCGGGTCCGTCTGGCCCGAGGCCATGGACCGGACCTTCACCCTCAAGGACCTGGCCCGGCGGGCCGGCGAGAGCCACCGCCACCCGGCCGAGCCGGTGGAGCACTGGCTCGCCCGGATCGGCAGCGACCGACGGCCGGCCGACCTGCTGGGGAGCGCGGAGGACGACGACGTCGCCGACCCCACCGGCCGGGCCGTCCGTCACCACCGCCGGACCGCGCAGGAGATCGCCGCGGCCGTCGACCTCGTCGTGGCCGGCCTCAACGGCCCGCTCCACCACGAGGCGCGCTTGGCCTAGCCTCCGCCCGTGCTCGCCGTCACGCCTGCTTCCGTCCGGGCCGACGTGGGCGTGTTCGGCGGGTCGGGCTTCTACTCGCTGCTCGACCACCTCGAGGCCGTCCCACTCGACACGCCCTACGGGCCGCCGTCGGACCCACCCATGGTGGGCGACGTCGGCGGCCGACGCGTCGCCTTCATCGCCCGCCACGGCGAGGACCATCGCCACCCCGCCCACGTCGTGAACTACCGGGCGAACGCCTGGGCCATGGCTGCGCTCGGCGTACGGGCCGTGGTCGCCCCCTTCGCCTGCGGGTCCCTGCGCCGCGAGCTCGCGCCCGGCGATGTCGTGGTCGTCGACCAGCAGGTGGACCGCACCCACTCGCGGGCCGGCACCTTCTTCGACGGCCCCGAGACCGTCCACCTCCCCTTCGCCGACCCCTACGACGCCGAGCTGGGCGCGGTGCTGGCCGAGGTGGCCACCGAGCAGGGCCGCACGGTGCACGTGGGCGGCACCGTCGTGGTGATCCCCGGGCCGCGCTTCTCCACCCGCGCCGAGTCCCGCGACTTCGTGCGGTGCGGATGGGACCTGGTCAACATGACCCAGGCCCCCGAGGCGGCGCTGTGCGTGGAGGCCGGGCTGCGCTACGTCGGGCTCGGCCTGGTGACCGACTACGACGCCGGGCTGGAGGACGACCCCGACCACCCGCCGGTGACCATGGAGCAGGTCTTCGCCGTGCTCCGGGCCAACGCGGCCGCCGTGCGCGACCTCGTGGTGGCCGCCGTCGACCGCTTCGACCTCGACGGCTGAGCGGGCCGACGCGATCCCAGGTCGGCGAGGCGCCCATCGCGATCGGGCGGGACCGGCCCTACACTCGCCACCGCGTGGACGACGAGCAGCACGACGCCGCGGGGGACGTCACCGCTCGACCGGTGGCGATCACGACGCGACCGGCGCCGCTGGTCGACGTCGCGCTCATCCGTCCGCCGGTGGTGGTGCTGCCCGAGAGCCTCGCCACCCACGGCCCGACGCCACCGATCGGGCTGGCCTACCTGGCCGCCGCACTGCGCTCGGTGGGCCACCGGGTGCAGCTCGTCGACGCACCGGGCGAGGGGATCGACCGCTACACCGAGATCGACTCGCCGATCGGCACGCTGCACCGGCTGGGCATCTCCGTCGACGAGATCGTCGACCGGATCCGGCCCGAGCCGGCCGTCATCGGGATCTCGGTCATGTTCATGCACGAGTGGCCCACCGCCCGCGAGCTGGCGGAGCGCTGCCGCGAGCGGTTCCCCGACGCCTGCATCGTCCTGGGCGGCGAGACGCCGACGGCCTTCTGGCGCACCATCCTCGACACCTGCCCGGCCGTCGACGCCATCGTCCGCGGCGAGGGCGAACGCACCCTGGTGGAGCTGGTAGAGCGGGTGGCCCAGGGGGCCGACCTGGGCGGGATCGAGGGCGTGGTCCGAGCGGGGCCCGAGCGGGACGACGCGCCGTCGCTCCCGGTACGGGTCCGGCGCCTCGGCGACCTCCCTCGCCCGGCCTGGGACCTCGTCCCGATCGACCGCTACTGGGAGCACCCCTACTTCGGCATCCACCGGGGCCGGTCGATGCCCGTGCTCGGGACCCGAGGGTGCCCCTACCGGTGCAGCTTCTGCTCGTCGCCCCAGATGTGGACGACGCGCTACGTCGTCCGCGAGCCCGCCGACCTGGCCGACGAGATGGCCGAGCTGGTGGAGCGCTTCGGGGTCGCCAACATCAACTTCTGCGACCTGACGGCGGTCACGAAGCGGAAGTGGACCCTGCAGCTCTGCGACGAGATGGACCGACGGGGGCTCGACGTCACCTGGCAGCTCCCCGTGGGGACCCGGGCCGAGGCGCTCGACGAGGAGGTGCTGCGGCGCCTGCGCGACACCGGCTGCCACAACATCGTCTACGCCCCCGAGAGCGGCTCCGAGCGCATGCTCGCGGTCTACGACAAGCGGGCCGACCTCGACCACATCCTGCGCTCGTTGGCCACGGCGCACCGGCTCGGCCTCCGCACCCACGTCAACATCATCCTGGGGCACCCCGAGGAGCGGTGGCCGGACGTGCGCGCCAGCCTCCGCTTCCTGCTCCGGGCCGCCCTCCGGGGTTGCGACGATGCCGCGGTCATCGCCTTCTGCCCCTACCCGGGCAGCACGGACTTCGACCGACTGGTGGAGGCGGGCCGGCTCACCGTCGACGAATCCACCTGCTACATCGGGCTGGCCCGGTCGTCCGCCGCGGCCCGGAGCTTCAACCCGGTCATGAGCGGCACGGTCATCCGGCGGCTCCAGCTGGCCATGCTGGCCGCCTTCTACGCCACGACGATCCTCCGGCGACCCACTCGGCTGATCGAGCTGGTCCGCTCGGCGCTCACCGGTCGCGAGTCCACCTACCTGGACCAGATGCTGGCCAGCCGCCGACGCGCCGCCCGACGTCAGCCGGCCGCCCCGCGGTCGGACCGCGAGGATCAGGTGCCGGGCTCGGCCACCGCCACCGGCTCGGGCACGGCGTCCGACGCCGGCCCGCTGACCAGCCCGGGGGCGACGCCCAGCCCCAACGTGGCCACCACGGCCAGCCCGATGGCCACCCGGGCCCCCCAGGGGACCGACACCACCGGCACCTCACCCTCCACCGGAGCGCCGTGGTCGTCGGCGCCGTCGAAGTACATCGCCACGATGATGCGCAGGTAGAGGAACGCCGAGACGACGGCCGAGAGCATGGCCACGGCGGCGATCCACCAGTCGCCCCGCTCGGCCACCGCGGTGATCACGCCGAGCTTGGCGATGAAGCCGACGGTGAAGGGCGTGCCGGCCTGGGCCAGCAGGAACACGGCGAAGGCCAGCGCCAGGCCCGGGTGGGCGCGGGCCAGGCCGCGGTAGTCGTCGAGCCCGTGGCGCCCGTCGCCGGTGCGGCCGACCAGCGTCACCACGCCGAAGCTGCCCGCCACCATCACCGTGTAGGCGGCCAGGTAGACGAGGACCGAGCTGGTCCCCCGCTCGGAGGCCGCCTCGATGCCGAGGAGCAGGAAGCCGGCGTGGGAGATCGAGCTGTAGGCCAGCATCCGCTTGACGTTGGTCTGCACCACCGCCGCCACCGACCCGACCACCAGCGAGAGCACGCAGAGCGTGAGCACCACCGGCCGCCACTGCTCGCTCTGGCTGGCGAAGCCCACCACGAAGACCCGGAGCATCGCCGCGAAGGCGGCCGTCTTCACCGCCGAGGCCATGAAGGCGGTGACCGGCGTGGGCGCCCCCTGGTACACGTCGGGGGTCCACATGTGGAGCGGCGCCGCGGCGACCTTGAAGCCGAAGCCCACCAGGAGCATGGCCAGCCCGGCCAACAGCAGGTAGTCGTCGTCGAGCAGGTTCTCCGAGAGGAAGGTCTGGACGTGCAGGAGGTTGGTGCCGCCGGTGGCGCCGTAGACCAGGGCGATGCCGTAGAGGAGGAAGGCCGACGAGAAGGCGCCCAGCACGAAGTACTTCAGGCCCGCCTCCTGCGACGACACCCGTCGGCGGTGCATCGCGGTGAGCACGTAGGTGGAGATCGACAGCACCTCGAGGCCGATGAAGGTGACGATGAGGTCGTTGGCCGACACCATCACCGCGCCACCGACCGCGGCGAGCAGGAGCAGCGCGTAGAGCTCCGGGCCCTCGAGGTCCTCCCGACGGAGGTACCCGTCCGCGAGGAGCGCGGCGAACACCACCGCCACGCACAGCAGCGCGGTGGCGAACAGCGAGAACCGGTCGAAGGCCAGGGCGCCGGAGACGAGCGAGGCCGGGCCCTCGGCCGGGTTGCCGACCCGTCCCCACAGCGGGAACACCGAGACCAGGGCGGCCACCGCGACGCCGACCGTCCACAGCGCGGCCACCGAGCGGGGCAGCGCCCGACGCAGCAGCGAGGCGATCACGAGGCCGACCACGGCGCCACCGAAGAGGATCAGCACCGGCGTCAGCGACGACCACGCCACCTCGGGCACGATCGAGGCGGGTTCGGGCTCGGGTGCGGTGGGCGCCACCGACGGGGGCAGCGCCTGGAGGACCCGGGTCACGTCGGCCAGCATCAGTGCCCACCCTCCTCGGCACCGGCGAGCGGTCCGGGCGCCGGAACGTCCTCGATGTCCACGGTCGGGTCGTGCTGGCCGATGTGTCGCACGAGCTCCTGCACCGAGGGCTCGATGCGGTCGATCATCGGCTTCGGGTAGAGCCCGAGGAACACGATCAGCACGCACAGCGGCGCCAGCACGAGCGCCTCGCCCAACCGCAGCTCGCGGAACGACCGGTTGGCCTCGTCGGGCGTCCCGTGGAAGCTCCGCTGGTAGGCCCACAGGAGGTAGAGCGCCGCGAAGATCACGCCGCTGGCGGCCACCACCGCCCACCACCGGGCCCCCTTGAAGGCCCCGATCAGCGCCAGGAACTCACCCGGGAACCCGTTCAGGCCGGGCAGCCCGATCGAGCTGAGCATCACCAGCGTGAACACGCCGGCGAAGATCGGCGCCACCTTCTGGATCCCGACGAGCTCGTCGATCTGACGGGTGTGGCGCCGCTCGTAGATCATGCCGACCAGCAGGAAGAGGGCCGGCGTGGTGATCCCGTGGTTCACCATCTGGAGCACGCCACCGGTGATGCCCTGGTTGGTCAGCGAGAAGGTGCCCAGCACGATGAAGCCGAGGTGCGCCACCGAGGAGTAGGCGACCAGCCGCTTCAGGTCCTTCTGCACCGTGGCGCAGAAGGCGCCGTAGAGGATGCCGACCACGCCGAGGGTCAGCAGGACCGGGGCGAAGAAGTGGGCCGCCTCGGGGAACAGGTAGAGGCCGAAGCGCACGAACCCGTACGTGCCGAGCTTGAGCATGACGCCGGCCAGGATCACCGAACCAGCGGTGGGCGCCTCGGTGTGGGCGTCGGGCAGCCAGGTGTGCAGCGGGAACAGCGGCACCTTGACCGCGAAGGCCAGGGCGAAGGAGGCGAAGATCCATCGGGCGGCACCGGTGCCGATCTCCTGGCCGGTGGCGATCTCGACGAGGTCGAAGGTGAGCGGGCCGCCCGTCGCCCGCTGATGGAGGACGGCGGTGGCCACGATGCCCACCAGCATGAGGGCCGAGCCGAACATCGTGTACAGGAAGAACTTGGTGGCCGCGTACACGCGGTCGCCGTGGCCCCAGAGCCCGATGAGGAAGTACATCGGGACGAGCACGATCTCGAAGAAGAAGAAGAACATGACGAGGTCGAGCGCCACGAAGACGCCCATGGACCCGGCCATGAGGACGAGCATCCAGGCGTAGTACGGCTTGGGGTCGTGCTCGGGACGGACGCCCAGGATGGCCAGCGGGAAGAGGATGCCCGTGAGCACGATGAGGAACAGGGAGATGCCGTCGACCCCGACGTGCCAGCCGATCCCGAGGTCCTCGGCCCACGCCGCGCGCTGCACGAACTGGAACCCGGCCTCGCCCCGGTGGAACTCGGTGAGGAGGTAGATGCTCAGCCCACCGCTGAGCGCGGCGGCGATGGTCGCCACCTGGCGGGCCGCCTCGGCCCGAACCCGGGGCACCAGCGCCACCACCGCGGCGCCGACGAGGGGGACCACGATCATGGCGAGGATCGGGTTGAAGGCGGTGCCGGCCTCGGCACCGGCGCGGACGACGGCGATCATGGCGTTCCCATCCGGGTGACGACGAACACGAGCAGGACCACCGCCGTGACGGCCACCCCGGTCGCGTAGTTCCGGACCCGACCGGTCTGGACCTGCCGCAGCGCGGTGCCGCCGAGGCCCACCAGGCGGGCGACGCCGTTGACGGCACCGTCGATCACGTTGCGGTCGAACCAGGCCGCGGCGTCCAACAGCTTGCGGCCCGGACCGCCCATGATGGCGGCGTAGGTGCGGTCGATGTACCAGCCCTGGGCCAGCACCTCGAGCTCGATGGCCTCGGGGCGGGCCATCCGGCGGAGGTAGACCGCCACGGCGCCGGCGATGCCGACGAGCGCCGTCACCACGGCGATCGCCGCGAGCACGACCAGCTCGGGTCCCTCGACACCCAGCTCGTGGACGCCGATGACGGGCTCGAGCCAGTGCTCGAGGAACTTGGTGCCGTGGGTGAAGGGCAGGTTGAGCACGCCGCCGACCAACGCGAGGCCGGCCAGGACCACCAGCGGGAGCGTCATCACCCAGGGCGACTCCTGCGGCTCGTGGTCGGGGGTCAGGTGATGGTGGCCGTGCGCGTCGTCGTGGTGGGCGTCGACGGCATGGGCGTCGTCGGCGTCGGCATCGCCGTGGCCGCCGATCTCGGCGACGGCACGCCACTTCTCGTCACCGAAGAAGGTCAGGAAGACCTGGCGGCTCATGTAGAACGCGGTGAGCAGTGCCGTGACGAGGCCGATGGCCCACAGGGCGTAGCCCGAGGCGGTGCCCTTGCCGAAGGCGCCGGCCAGGATCTCGTCCTTCGACCAGAAGCCCGAGAACGGCGGGACGCCGGCGATGGCCAGCCAGCCGACGATGAACGTGCCCGCGGTGATCGGCATGTACTTCCGCAGGTTGCCGTAGCGGCGCATGTCCTGCTCGTGGGCCATGCCCAGGATGACCGAGCCCGAGCCCAGGAACATGAGGGCCTTGAAGAAGGCGTGGGTGACCATGTGGAAGATGGCGGCCACGTAGTTCCCGGTGCCGACGGCCAGGAACAGGAACCCGAGCTGGCTGACCGTCGAGTAGGCCAGCACCTTCTTGATGTCGTTCTGGCTGACGGCGATGGTGGCCGCCACGAAGGCCGTGATCACCCCCACCCACGCCACGACGTCGTTGGCCCACGCGGCCTCGTGGAGCACGGGGTTGAGGCGGACGAGGAGGTACACGCCCGAGGTGACCATGGTGGCGGCGTGGATGAGGGCCGAGACCGGCGTCGGGCCGGCCATGGCGTCGGGCAGCCAGACGAACAGCGGCAGCTGGGCCGACTTGCCGGTGGCGGCCACGAAGAACAGCAGCGCGATGGCGGTGGCGGTCACCCCGGTGACCGCGCCGCCGTGGGCGGCGGCGGAGATGTCGAGGTAGTTGATCGAGCCCACGACCGTCCACGTGAGGAAGGTGGCCAGCATGAAGCCGAAGTCGCCCACCCGGTTGGTGACGAAGGCCTTCTTGCCGGCCGAGGCATTGGCCGGGTCGGTGTGCCAGAAGGAGATGAGGAAGTACGAGCAGGCCCCCACACCCTCCCAACCCAGGAAGGTGACCAGCAGGTTGTCGCCCAGCACGAGCATGAGCATCGAGAAGACGAAGAGGTTCAGGTAGAGGAAGAACTTCGGGAACTTCTCGTCGCCGCGCATGTAGCCGATGGCGTAGAGGTGGATGAGCGTGCCGACGCCGGTGACGAAGAGGCACATGGTGATGCTGAGCGGGTCGGCCAGGAAGCCCATGGCGACGCGCAGGTTGCCCACCGGCAGCCAGGTGAACAGCTCCTGGTGCAGCGTGCGGGCCTCGGCGTCGCGGCCCGCCAGGTCGACGAACACCGCCACGACCGCGGCGAAGGAGGCGCCCGCGGCCGCGGTGGCCACCCACCCGGCGCCGGGGTCGCCGAGGCGACGGCCCGCCACCAGGACCACGAGGAAGCCGGCCAGGGGGAAGGCCGGGATCAGCCAGAGCAGATCGCCCACGTCAGCCCCTCATCAGCGACACGTCGTCGGCATCGGCGCTCGGTCGCCGGCGCAGCACGGCCACGATCAGGCCCAGGCCGACCACCACCTCGGCGGCGGCGACCACGAGCACGAAGAACACGATCGACTGACCCGCCACGTCACCCAGCTGGCGGCTGAAGGCCACGAAGGTCAGGTTGACGGCGTTGAGCATCAGCTCGACGCACATGAACATCACCAGCGGGTTGCGGCGGACGAGGAGCCCCGCCGTGCCGATGCCGAAGAGCAGGGCCGCCAGCACCAGGTACGAGGTCGGCTGGACCATCAGCGCTCGACCTCCGCGTCGACGGGCTCGGCGTCCGCCGGCCCACCCTCGGGGAAGCCCAGGTCCAGCTCGGGCTCGGGCTCGGGCTCGGGCGGGGCGGGGAACTCGTCGAGGTCGATCGGCTCCTCCCGGGTGCGACGGGACAGCACCACGGCCCCGACCACCGCGATCACCAGCAGGGCCGACGTGAGCTCGAAGGCGAAGACGTAGTCGGTGAAGATCGACCGGCCCAGGCGGGCCAGCTCGTCGCCGGTGAGGGCCCCGGTGACGGCGGGTTCCCCGGTGATCCGGCTGCCCTCGCCCACCAGCAGCGGCAGCGCGGCCAGGGCCGAGACGGCGATCCCCGCCCCGACGCCGACGGCCAGGCCGATCGGCTGGCGCTCCCGGGCGAAGGACTCCACCCGGTCGACGCCCAGCAGCATGATCACGAACAGGAAGAGCACCACGATGGCGCCGGCGTAGACGATGACCTGGATGGCGGCCAGGAAGTACGCCTCCTGGGCGATGAAGAGGACCGCCACCCCGAAGAGCGTGGCCACGAGCGAGAGCGCGCTGTGGACCGGGTTGCGGGACATGACCACGCCGAGGGCGCCCCCCACGCAGATGAAGGCGGCGAGGAAGAACGTGACGGTCTCGACGCCGAAGTCGAACGTGAAGGCACCGGTCATCAGTGGTGCCCCCCGTGGTCGTCGTGATCGCCGGCCGCGTGTCGGGCGGCGGCCTCGGCCGCCTGGGCTGCCTCGAGCGGCTGGCCGCCCTCGGGCGCCCGGACGCCGTAGCCCAGCTCGGCGGACCAGGCCACGATGCCCTCGAAGCGGGCGTCGCCGCCGGGGGCGGTGGCCCGCATCCAGGCCGAGGTCATCTCGTCGTCACCCTCGCGCCAGTCCTCCCACGGGAGCCGCTGGGGGCGGCCGTCGTCGTCGACGACCAGCTCGGCCTTGGTGTAGATGGCATCGGCGCGGTTGGTGAAGCTGAACTCGAACAGCTTCGACTCGGTGATGGCCTCGGTGGGGCACGCCTCCACGCACATGTCGCAGTGGATGCACCGCAGGTAGTTGATCTCGTAGACGAAGCCGTACCGCTCGCCCGGCGAGGTGGGCTCGTCGGGGTCGTTGTCGGCACCGCGCACGTAGATGCAGCGAGCCGGGCAGACGCCGGCGCACAGCTCGCACCCGATGCACTTCTCCATGCCGTCCTCGTAGCGGTTGAGGACGTGGCGGCCGTGGCTGCGGGGCGGCTTGGGCCGCTTCTGGTCCTCGTCGCCGCCCTGGCCGCCCAGGTACTCGCGGGTGACCACGCGGCCCGAGTCGGTGCCGTGCAGGTACTTCTTGAGGGTGACGGCGAACCCGCCGAGGTAGCCCATCAGTGCATCGCCTCCCCGGCCGCGGCACGGGCCCGGGCCGTTCGCAGTGCGCCCCGCAGGCCCAGCGCCGCCAGTGCCATCAGGACCACGACGACCGCACCCGCCACCGCCGGGTTCCATCCGGCGTCGCCGGCCACCTTGATGGTGGCCAGCAGGAGGAACCACCCGAGGCCCAGCGGGATGAGCAGCTTCCAGCCCAGGTCCATCAGCTGGTCGTAGCGGAGGCGGGGCAGCGTGGAGCGGAACCAGACGAAGGTGAAGAGGAAGGCCAGGAGCTTCAGGAGGAACCAGGCCGTCGGGAGCAGGGCCTGCAGCCACCCGGGACCGAAGCTGGGCCCGTTGGGGCCGCCCAGGAACAGCGTCACGATGACGGCCGACATCGTGATCGTGTTCATGAACTCGGCCAGGAAGAACAGCGCGAAGCGCAGGGACGAGTACTCGGTGTGGAAGCCGCCGACCAGCTCCTGCTCGGCCTCGACGAGGTCGAAGGGCGGCCGGTTGAGCTCGGCGGTGGCGGCGATGAGGAAGATCACGAAGGGCACGACGCCGGTGGCCCACAGGTTCCACTGCCACACGGACTGGCCCGCCACGATCTCGTTGGTGGACAGGCTGCCCGAGTTCAGCAGCACGGCCAGCAGCGACAGGCCCAGCGCCGCCTCGTAGGACACCATCTGCGCCGAGGCCCGCACCGAGCCGAGGAGCGGGTACTTCGAGCCGGACGACCAGCCGGCCAGCATGACGCCGTAGACGGCGATCGAGCTCATGGCCAGCACGAAGAGGATGCCGACGTGGGGGTCGGCCACCTGCGCCAGGGTGTCGCGGCCGAACCAGTGGACCACGCCGCCCCGGTCGCCGCGGAAGTCGCCGCCGACGGGGATCACCACGAAGACGAGGAACGCCGGGATGAGCGAGAGGTACGGCGCCAGCCGGAAGGTGAGCGGGTCGGCCTTGCGCGGGAGCAGGTCCTCCTTGAAGAACAGCTTGATGCCGTCGGCGAGGGTCTGGAGGATGCCGAAGGGCCCGGCGATGTTCGGGCCGATGCGGTTCTGCATGTCGGCCACGACCTTGCGCTCGAACCACACCATGGCCATGACCGAGACCATCAGCAGCGCGAACGCCACGACCACCTTCAGCAGGACGATCAGGATCGCCGCGCCGTCGACGTTCTCGAGGAGCGGGTCGAGGGCGGCCAGCACGGGGCTCATCGGACGGCCTCCACCCGGACCTCGGTGACCGCTTCGCCGGCGGTGATGAGGCGCCCGGCGTCGACGTCGGGATCACCCCAGCCCAGCACCACCGTGCCCGCGGCCAGCTCCGCGCCCGGCGCCACCTCGGCGCTGATCGACCCCGCACCCGAGCTGACCTTCACCCGCTCGCCGGGACGGAAGCCACCGCGGTCGAGATCCGCGGGGCTCATCCGGAGCACCGCCGGAGCGGCCAGGCCCGCCGAGGACGGCATGTGGGCCAGGGTCGTCCCGCCGTCGTAGAGCCGACGGTCGGCCACCAGGCGCAGCGAGTACGCGTCGCGGGGCGGCACCGGCGTGGGGGCCGGCGGCTCGAAGCGCAGCGTGGCGCCGTCCGACGGCGCCGGGACCACCCCGTCGAGGTGCTCGGCGTGGTCCAGCACCTCGGCGGTGACGCCGGCGTGCGCAGGGGAGACCTCGACGATCTCGGCCCAGAGGGCGTCGGCACCGCTGTCGCCGAAGGGGGCGCCCAGGCGGCGGGCCAGCTCGGCGGCCAGCTGGGCGTCGGGACGGGCCGTGCCGGGCGGCGTGACCACCTGCTGGACCCGGGTGACCCGACCCTCGAGGTTCGTCGTGGTGCCGGTGACCTCACCGGCGGCGGCCGCGGCGAGCACCAGGTCGGCCCGCTGGGCCGACGGGTTGAGGAAGGTGTCGACCGCGATCACCGTGCGGGCCCCCGCCAGGCCTCGCTCGGCCAGCGACCGATCGGGCAGGTCGGAGAGGGGATCGGCGCCCAGGAGCACCAGCGTGTCGATGCGCCCCTCCGCGGCGGCCGCCAGGATGGCGGCGGTGTCGAGGCCGTCCGCGGCCGGCACCGTCGGCCAACGGGCCGCCAGCGCCGCGCCGGCGTCGGATCGGCGCACCCGGCCCGGCAGCAGGCCGGGCGTGAGGCCCATCTCGAGGGCGCCCCGGACGTTGCCCCGTCGGAGGGCGGGCAGGACCGAGAGGCCCTCCAGGCCTTCGAGCAGCACGCCGAGCGCGTCGACCACCGAGGTCGCCGATTCGGCCACCGACGGGCGGCCGACCACGACGGTCACGTGACCCGACGCCGAGCGGACCAGCTCGGCCGCGGCGGCCAGGTCGGCGGCCGCCACGCCGGCGGCGTCGGAGGTGCCGCCCGAGAGCAGCGCCTCGGCCACCGGCAGGGCCTCGCCCGGACGGTGGTGGAGCGTCACCGCGGCCAAGGACGACAGCCCGGTGGGCGTCGGTGCGATCTCCACCAGACGCACGCCGTCCTGCACGACCGCGTGACGCAGTCGCAGGAACAGCACCGGCAGCTCGTCCTTGGCGTCGACGCCCAGGAGGATGACCGTGCCACCCGGCCGGCAGACGTCGTCGATGGTGGCGGGGGGCGCACCCAGCACCAGGTCGGCCGGGAGGCCGTCGTCGAGCTGGGCGTCGACGTGGTCGGTGCCGATGACGCCCTTGGCCAGCTTGGCCCAGGCGTAGGCCGCCTCGTTGGTGAGCCGGGCGCCACCGATGACGGCGACGCCACCGGGACCGCTGCGGTCGAGCCCGTCCCGGATGGCGGCGGCCGCGGCGTCGAGGGCGTCGGCCCACCGCGTCGCCACCAGGCGATCGCCCTCACGACGGAGCGGCTCGCGCAGCCGGGCCTCGTGCTCGACCGCCTCGAACGCGAAGCGACCCTTGTCGCAGAGCCAGCCCCAGTTCACCGGGTCGCTGTCGACGCCGTTGTAGCGGAGCACCTGGTTGCGCGACGTGTGCACGGTGACGCGGCACCCGACCGCGCAGGTGGTGCAGGTGGACTCGGCCACCTCGAGGTCCCAGGGTCGGGCCTTGAAGCGGTAGGGCGTGGCGGTCAGGGCGCCCACCGGGCAGATCTGCACGGTGTTGCCCGAGAAGTACGACGAGAACGGCTCACCCGGGAAGGTGTTGACCTGGGTGTTCGAGCCCCGGTCCATGAAGTGGATGAGGGCGTCGCCCGCCACCTCGTCGGCGAAGCGGGTGCAGCGGTCGCACAGGATGCACCGCTCGCGGTCGAGGGCGACGGTCTGGGAGATCGGGATGGGCTTGGCGTAGTGGCGCTTCTCCTCGACCCACCGGGACTCGCCGGGGCCGTAGGCGACGGTGGTGTCCTGCAGCGGGCACTCCCCGCCCTTGTCGCAGACCGGGCAGTCGAGCGGGTGGTTGATCAGCAGGAACTCGAGGACGCCGTCCTGCGCCTTGCGGACCTTGTCGGAGGTGGTGTCGACCACCATGCCGTCACCGCACTCGAGCATGCAGCTGGGCTGCAGCGCCGGACCACGACCGGTGTCCACCTCGACCAGGCACATGCGGCACATGCCCACCGGGTTCATGCGCGGGTGGTAGCAGAACCGCGGGATGTAGGTGCCGGCCCGTTCGCACGCGTCGATGAGCAGCTCGCCCTTCTGGGCGGTGACCGGGCGTCCGTCGACGGTGAGGGTGACCGGGTCGGTCACGGTGATCGGCTTGGGTCGCTCCCCCGCGGTCACTGCCCCACCCCCACGTTGAGCGGGATCGGGTCCCGACGGGTGATCTTGGCCTCGAACTCGTGGCGGAAGCGGCGGATGGCCGAGGTGATCGGCGCCACCGACGACGGGCCGAGCGGGCAGATGGTGGTCTGGCGGGGCGGGAACGGCACGGCGTCGAGCCCGGCCTCGGGGTGGGCCGCCACCGGGTAGGGCCCGGGGGAGATGTTGTCGGCCACGTCGAGCAGGAGGTCGATGTCGGAGGGACGGCCGGCGCCGTCGAGGATGCGCTGGAGGATCTTCTCCTCCCAGCTGGTCCCCTCACGGCACGGCGAGCACTTCCCGCACGACTCACGGGCGAAGAAGCGCACGACCCGCAGGCAGGCCTTCACCGCGTCGGTGGTGTGGTCCATCACCACGATGGCACCCGACCCCAGCATCGAGCCCGCCGCCCCGACCGTGCGGCCCTCGAGCGGCAGGTCGACCTGCTCGGGGAAGAACCAGGGAGCGGACGCGCCACCCGGGATGAACATCTTCAGCTCGTTCCCGTGGCGGATCCCCGCGCCGTAGCGGTCGTCGTAGAAGAGCTCGCGGTAGGTGGTGGTGCCCTGGGGGACCTCGAAGACCCCGGGCCGGTTCACGTGGCCCGACACCGCCACCAGGCGGGTGCCGGGCGAGGCCTCCGAGCCGATCTCCTTGTAGGCCTCGGCGCCGTGGACCATCAGCCACGGGAGGTTCGACAACGTCTCGACGTTGTTGACCACCGTCGGCTTCATGTAGAGGCCCTTGGCCGCCGGGAAGTACGGCGGCTTGAGGCGGGGCATGCCCCGGTTGCCCTCGAGCGACTCGATGAGCGCCGTCTCCTCGCCCACGATGTACGCGCCGGCGCCCCAGTGCAGCACGATGTCGACCGAGAAGTCGGTGCCCGCGATGTTCCTCCCGCACAGCCCCGCCGCGTAGGCTTCGTTGAGGGCGGCGGCGATGCGCTCCTGGGCGTGGGCCATCTCGCCCCGCACGTAGAGGAACACCTGCGCGGCGCCGATGGCGTAGGCCGCGATCAGGCAGCCCTCGATGAGCTGGTGGGGGTCGCGCTCCATGAGCACGCGGTCCTTGTAGGTACCGGGCTCGGACTCGTCGCCGTTGACCACGATGTAGCGCGGCCACACCCCGGGCGGGCAGAAGCCCCACTTCATGCCGGCCGGGAAGCCGGCGCCACCGCGTCCGAGCAGCACGGCGTCGCGCACCTCGGTGAGCACCTCGGAGGGAGGCTTGGCCAGGGCGGCCTCGAGCCCGGCGTAGCCGGTGTAGCTGCCCGAGCGGCGGTAGCCCTCGAGGGTGTGGGCGTCGGCGACGTCCCACCGGGAGCTGACGATGCGGGGAGTGTCGCTCACGACGCACCCCCCGCCGCGGCCTCGGCGTTGCGACGGGCGAACCACGCCGGCTCGACCTGCGTCTCGGGCGGGCCGATGTTGGCCACCTGGTCCGCCGCGATGTGCTGGCGGACGGCGCCGAGCGTGCCGTGAGCGGGGATCTCGGGGCGACCGCCGGCGCGGAGATCGGCGATCAGCCGGTCGAAGTCCTCGGTGGTGACCTGGTGCTGGTAGCGGTAGTTCACCTGGCAGGCCGGCGCCTCGGTGCAGGCTGCGATGCACTCGACGTCCTCGAGGGTGAACAGGCCATCGGCGGTCGTCGACCCGGAGGTGATGCCCAGCGTCTCCTCCGCGTGCGCGAGCAGCTCCTCGCCGCCCAGCAGCTGGCAGCTGATGTTCGTGCAGACGTTGATGACGTAGCGCCCGACCGGCTGCCGCTTGAACATCTCGTAGAAGGACGCGGTGCCGAGCACCTCGGCCGACGTGACGCCGACCAGCTCGGCGATGTGGGCCATCGCCTCGTCGGTCAGGTGGCCGTCCTGCTCCTGGGCCAGGTGGCAGAGCGGGATCGTGGCCGACTTCGGTCGCGGGTAGCGGCCGATGATCTCGCGGGCCAGCGCCTCGTTCTCGGGGGTGAACCGCGCCATCAGCGATCGACCTCCCCCATGATGGGGTCGACCGAGGACACGATCGCCACGGTGTCGGCGATGAGGCTGTCCTTCATCAGGTGCGGGAGCGTCTGGAGGTTCACGAAGCTGGGGCCACGGATGTGCATGCGGTACGGCTTGGCGGTGCCGTCCGAGACCAAGTAGCAGCCCAGCTCGCCCCGCGGGGACTCCACCGCCACGTAGACCTCGCCCTCGGGGACGCGGAACCCCTCGGTGAAGATCTTGAAGTGGTGGATGAGGGCTTCCATCGACTCGTCGATGCGGGCCCGCGGCGGGGGCGTGACCTTCTTGTCCTGGATCCGGTAGTCGCCGGCCGGCATCTTGTCGAGCACCTGGCGGATGATGCGAATCGACTCGCCGATCTCGGCCAGACGGATGGCGTAGCGGTCGAAGCAGTCGCCGTAGGAGCCGACGCAGACGTCGAAGTCCACCTCGTCGTAGCGGAGGTAGGGCAGGTCGCGCCGGAGGTCCCAGGCGTAGCCGGTGGAGCGCAGGATGGGCCCGGTGGCCCCTAGGGCGAGTGCCTCCTCGGCGGTGATGACGCCCACGCCCTGGAGCCGGTCACGCCAGATGGGCTGGCCGGTCATGAGCACGTCGAACTCGGCGAGGCGGGCCGGGAGGGCGTCGATGATGCGCAGGACGTCGTCGCGCCAGCCGTCGGGCAGGTCGGCGGCCACGCCACCGGGACGGATGTAGTTGTGGTTCATGCGCAGGCCGGTGACGGCCTCGAAGAACCGCAGCACCTCCTCGCGCTCACGCCACCCGTAGAGCATCATCGACACCGCGCCGAGGTCCATGCCGTTGGTGGCCATGAACAGCAGGTGCGAGCTGAGGCGGTTCATCTCGCACATCAGCATCCGGATCCACTGCGCCCGCTCGGGGACCTCGATGCCCAGCAGCTCCTCGGTGGCCATCGAGAAGACCAGCTCGTTGAAGAGCGGCGCCGCGTAGTCCATGCGGGTGACGTTGGTGGCGCCCTGCACGTAGGTGAGGTCCTCGCCCGTCTTCTCCATGCCCGTGTGCAGGTAGCCGATGACCGGCTTGGAGCGGGTGATCGTCTCGCCCTCGAGCTCGAGCACCAGGCGCAGCACCCCGTGGGTGGAGGGGTGCTGGGGCCCCATGTTCATGATCATGCGCTCGGAGTCGGCCTGGTAGCCCGAGCGCTCCTCCGCCTCGGTCTCGGACAGGCGGAGCACCGCGTCGTCGGTGGTCAGCCGACGGACGGCGTCGTCGAGGGCGTCGCGGGCCGGGCCCGGGGCGGTCGTGGTGTCGGTCATGGCCGCCTCACCGAGCCGCCGGAGCGGCCTTGAACTGGACGGGGATCCGTCCGACCGGGTGGTCCTTGCGGAGCGGATGTCCGACCCACTCGTCGGGCAGCAGGATCCGCGTGAGATCGGGGTGGCCGTCGAAGGTGATCCCGAAGAGGTCGAACGCCTCCCGTTCGGGGGCCTCGGTGCCCGGGTGGATCGCGAACAGCGACGGCACGCGTGGATCGGCCTCGGGCACCTGGACCCGGAGCCGGATCCGCTGCCGGTCCCGGTGGTTCACGAGGTTGACCACCACCTCGAACCGCTCGCCGGCGACGGCGTCGGGGAGGTTCCGGTCGCCACCGTGGGCCGAGTAGTCGACCGCGCAGAGGTCGGTGCAGAACCAGAAGCCGTCGTCACGGAGGCTGCCCACCACCGTCAGCAGCTGGTCACGGGTGGGGTGGAGGACCTCCTGGCCACGGGACCACGTCACGGGCACGCCGCAACGCAGCTCGGGCTCCGGCTCGGCGACCGGCTCGGGGGCGTCGTCCGCGACGACGTCGTCGCTCACGTCACGACCTCCCGAGGAGCACGGGTTGGGCGCCGCCGACGGTCTGGCCGTCGAGCTGGTCCACCACGATCCCCGCCCCGCCCCCCGACGCGTCGCGGCGCTTCAGGATCTCGCCGGTCTCGATGCCGTGGTGGAGCGTGAGGATGGCGTGCATGAGGGTCTCCGGCCCCGGCGGGCAGCCGGGGGCGTAGACGTCGACGGGGACGACCTGGTCGACGCCCTGCACCAGCGCGTAGTTGTTGAACATGCCACCCGAGCTGGCGCAGACCCCCATGGAGATCACCCACTTGGGCTCCATCATCTGGTCGTAGATCTGCCGCAGCACGGGGGCCATCTTCTGGCTGAGCCGGCCGGCCACGATCATGAGGTCGGCCTGGCGCGGCGAGGCGCGGAACACTTCCATGCCGTAGCGGGCGAGGTCGTAGTGGGCGCCGCCGGTGGCCATCATCTCGATGGCGCAGCAGGCCAGACCGAAGGTGGCGGGCCAGCAGCTGCGGGCCCGCGACCAGCGGACCAGGTCCTCGAGCTTGCCGGTGAGGAAGTTGTGCTGGATCCCGGCGAAGCCCTCGTCACCGATGTCGGCGAGCAGGCCCATCAGGCGGCCGCCCCCTGGTCGGCCACGCCCCGCCCCTCGGTGCCCACGCGACGGATCGTGGTGTGGGCGGTCCGGGAGGGGTCGACCCCGATGCGGCTGCGGCGGAGCTGCTTGGCCGGACCCCAGTCGAGGCCGCCGTTGGCGATCAGGTACACGAACGAGACGAACACGGCGATGGAGAACTCGGCCACCGCGATCACCCCGAACCCGCCCAGCTCACGGAAGACCGCGGTGTAGGGGTAGAGGAAGATGATCTCGATGTCGAACACGATGAAGATCATCGCGATCAGGAAGAACCGCACCGGGAAGCGTTCGGGCGGCGGGGTCTGGTCGACGATGCCGCACTCGTAGGGGTCGGTCTTCGCCGGCGTGGGCCGGGGCGGGTTCAGCAGCCGCGACGCCACGATGCTGACGAACCCGAACAGGAACGCCAGCACCACCATGGCCAGGATGGGGAGGTACTGGCCCACGGTCAGCGGCCCTTGGCGCCGGTGAAGGCGGCTCGCAGCTCCATGGCGCGCTTGTCCCGGTAGTGCAGCATCGTGGTGAACACGACGAAGCCGAGCAGGCTGAAGACCGTGAACAGGAACGGGATGAAGCGACGGTTGCCCAGGTTCCGGAGCATGGCCACGGTGACCGTGGAGGCACCCTCCTCCTTGGCCGCGGGCGGCGGCGCCTGACCGGGCTCGACGGTGACCTCCTGCGCCTTCACCAGGGTGACGGCCGCCAGCAGCTTGGGGTTCTTCACCTGGAGCGTGGTGTAGATGCGGTGCCACGTGCGCCATGCCATCGACTGCTCCTCGATGGGCTCGCAGGGCTCCTTGCCGCCGTAGAGGAAGACGTCCTCGACGATGTAGTCGCTGGTCTCGGTGGGATCACCGAACGCCTTGTCGGCGATGAGGGCGGCGTCGGAGCTGGCGACGGCCTCGCCCCGGCGGGGATCGGACTCGGTGAGGAGGCACCAGTCGCCGATCGGCTCCTCGATCTCGGCCCGCAGGTCACGGGCCTCCTCGCGGACGCGGTCGCGGAGCGCCACGCCCCGCTGCTCGAGCACGGGGACCAGCTCGGGGTGCTCGTCGAGCACCTCCTTGCCCTCGGTGAGGGCCGACTCGGCGATGGGGCGCAGGTCCTTCTGGGACACGATGATCCACGGCTGGGTCACCGTCTTGAGCTTCGTCAGCGTGGCCGGCTCGTAGTCGGCCCCCTCGGCGCCGAGCGCCAGCGCGTGGAGCAGCGGGTACCGGTCGAGGATGTCCTCGGCGACGGGGAGCGCCTCCTCGGCCGGCAGCTCGGCCAGCTCGGGCACGCCGGGCACGGGCGCCTCACGGGTGTAGTTGATGTCGGTGGGCATCCAGGCGGGCACGCGGCCGATGAAGCCGATGCCGTAGATCACCCAGATGGCGCCCATCAGGAACATCCAGCCGAACAGGCCGGACATCAGGATGAGGAAGCCGGCCCGCACCCCCGTGTTGGTCACGAGGATGAGGTAGATCGAGCCCATCAGCACGACCACGCCGACCAGCACCACGAAGATGCCGCGGATCTCCGGATCGAAGTTGATGGCCCCCAACAGGCCGCTGAGCTGTGCGATCACTTCGACGCCCCTTCCTCGACCCCGGCACCGGCGGCAGCGGCGGCGTCCTTGACGGCCCGCTCGCTCGAGAGGTTGCGCTCGTAGGTCACGATGGCCCAGACCTGCTCCGGGCTGAGCATGCCGGCGGGCCCGAACTGGCGCCGGTCCGAGGGCAAGCCGTTGGAGGCGTTCAGCCCGAAGCCGGGCATGCGGCCCGACCCGAGCGTGCTCGTCCCGTAGGACTTGCCGAACTCGCTCCCGGCGTTGATCAAGTTGAAGTGCTGCTTGGGCGTCAGCCGGTTCTCGACCCCGACCAGGTCGAAGCCGAACGCACCGCGGGCCGTCTCGGCCACCGGGGACCACGGCTTGCCGAAGGAGGCACCCGGCACGTGGCAGCGGGCACACGAGTAGGCGCCACCGGCCACGTCGCCCAGGTTGAAGAGGATCTCGCCCAGGAACAGCTCGTCCTCGGTGCTCAGGCGCTCGAACTCCTCGCTGGTCGGGTCGACCACCTCGGCGTTCGCCGCCCGGACCGCCTGCATGCGGCTGTGGAGGCCCTCGTCACGGGCCGCGACGGCGTCGTCCACCTCGGCCCGCATCTCCTCGGGGGTCAGCTGCACGGTCCACAGGTAGTCGACGATGTTGTCGAGCTGCTGCTCGTTGAAGGGGCCGCCGCCCTGGGTGCCCCACGCGGCCATCGGCGAGCCGGGCCGGCCGTAGTAGAGGACGTCCTTCACCTCGGCCTTGGTGAAGCGGTACATGATGTTGTTCAGCGCCGGTGCGGTCCACGTGACCTGGTCGACGAACTGCCCGTTCTCGTCGGTGATGATGTAGTTGGCCGAGCCACCGACGCCCTCGGGGCCGTGGCAGTTCACGCACTGGGCGCCCTCGGTGTAGAGCTTCTCGCCGCGCCGCTCGAAGGTGTGGAGGTAGTCGGCCCGGGCTCCCTCCTGGCGACCGGGCTCGGCCAGCCAGTAGATGGGCAGCGAGAGCGCCACCACGATGAGGAGGCCGAAGGCCACCCACAGGGCGAGGTTGAGCTTCGAGGTCTCGAGCTCCTCGTCGTCGAGGTAGGGCTTGCGGTTCGCGGCCAGCTCGATCTCGGAGCCGACCTCGGCGCGCCCCTTGCGCACCTGCGCGGCGATGACCGCCACGGCTCCCGCGAACACGAGGAAGCCGATGACGTAGGCCACCGACCGCTGCGTCGTCATCACGGCGATCATCAGTTGCTGCTCACAGTCGTCTCGGTCCTCATCTGTCGATCCCGGCCCATCACACGCAGTGCGGGCCCTGGGCCTCCTGGCCCGTGGTGTTGGTGCCGATCGGGGCGCCCTGGATGATGTCGCCGGTGTTCACCGTGACCGTGCCGTCCGGGCCCACCTCGACACCGAAGAGGTCCATGCCACGAGGCGCCGGGCCACCCTTCTTCTCGCCCACCTGGTTGTACTGCGAGCCGTGGCAGGGGCACTCGAACCACTGCGAGGTCTTGCACTCGGGGACGCGGCAGCCCAGGTGCGGGCACTTCTGCCAGAGGGCGACGACGCCCGCCTCCATGCCGGGCAGGCAGGAGAGCCCGTCGTAGGCGATGCGAGCCTTGGGCAGCGCGGTGGCCGGGTAGGCGGTCATCCACATGCGGCCCTCGGGCTTGTAGAGGAAGCCCTGGTTCTTCTTGATCTCGTCGAGGATGTCGCTGATCTTGCCGACGCGGATCTTGCCGCCGAACCCGCCCGTGCCGCTCGGCCACAGGAAGGCCGGGAAGGCCGCGGCCGCGAAGCTGGCGATGCTGAGCCCCATGAGGCCGACCATCGAGCGGTTGATGAACTGACGTCGGGTCACGCCGACCTGCTCGGGGTCGGGCGGGACCCACAGGGTGGGGGCCGTCTCGGTGGCGGTCGTCAGGGCGCCGCCGGTGCCCACGGTGGCGGCCCGCTCCAGCTCACGGCCGCTCAGCCCGGGCGCCGCGTCGCCGGCGGCGTCGGCCTTGCGCCGGGACGCGTCGCGCTTGAGCGTCTCGCGCGACAGCTGGCCGGTAGCCGCACCGAGGTCGCGACGACGGGTGGCGCTCAGCACGAGCGCGGCAGCCGCCAGCACGATCAGGACGACGGCGATCACGATCAGTCCGCCCATGGGGCACCTCGCAGAGAACGGGGGATCGACACGATGGACCTCACAGGTCGAAGAACACGCCTTCCCGCCACGGGAAGGTGAAGAGGAAGCCACGGCCCCGGAAGAAGGAGCCGATGATGACGAGCACCGCCCAGAACATCATGTGGACGGTCATGAGCGAGATGGCGAACTTGCGGTCCTCGGGACGGTTCGACGGGTTGCGGTCGACGTAGGGCGCCAGGATCAGCAGGAACAGCCCCATGCCCGGGATGGTCACGCCGGCGACCATGGGGTGGAACATGGTGAGCAGCTCCTGGAGGCCCAGGAAGTACCACGGCGCCTTCGACGGGTTGGTGGTCTCGTTCGGGTTGGCCAGCTCGAGGAGCGGGGCGTTCACGAAGACCGAGAACACCGTGGTGAACGCCAGGCAGGCCAGCGCGGCACCGAACTCGACGATGAGCAGGTGGGGCCAGGTGTGGACCTTGTCCTGCGGCTTGGCCTTCACGTCCTGGATGGACCCGGACTTGACGACGGTCAGGAGCCGCTGGGTGTGCCCACCGGGACCGGTGGCCAACGGCGGCGGGGCCGCGGTGGCCACGGCGCCACCACCGGCGGCGGCGACGGGCTCGACGGCACCGGCGGCGCCGCCACCGGCCGCCTTGGCCTTCGCCGCCTTGGACCGCTCGAGCAGGTGCGCGGGGATGCGGCTGTCGCCCGCGTCGGCCGCGGGGGCGGCCTCGGCGGCGGGCTCGGGCGCGGCCGCCTTGGCGGCCGCCTTCGCCTTGGCCTCCTGGGCCCGCTTGAGCAGGTGTTCGGGGATCTCGGTCATGTCGTCACGCCTCCCCGGGCCTCAGAGCGGTCCCGAGATGCCGCCATCCTTGCGCACCCTCCAGAAGTGGATGGCCATGAAGATGACGATGATGAACGGGAAGAACAGGACGTGGAGCACGTACCAACGCAGGAGCGTGTCGGTGCCGATCTCGGAGCCGCCCAGCAGCACGAAGCGCACCTGGCCGCCGAACACCGGCGTGTAGCCCATCATGTTCGTGCCCACGGTCACGGCCCACAGGGCCAGCTGGTCCCACGGCAGCAGGTAGCCCGTGAAGGACAGCAGCAGGGTGAGCGTCAGCAGGATCACGCCGATGACCCAGTTGAACTCGCGAGGCGCCTTGTAGGCGCCGTGGTAGAAGACCCGCGCCATGTGCAGGAAGACCGACAGCACCATGAGGTGGGCACCCCACCGGTGCATGTTCCGCACCAGCAGGCCGAAGGTGACCGAGGTGCGGAGGGCGTAGATGTCGTCCCAGGCCTGCGCCGCGGTGGGCCGGTAGAAGAACATCAGGAAGATGCCCGTCACCGTGAGCAGGATGAAGAGGAAGAAGCTCAGGCCGCCGAGGCAGAGCGTGTAGCTCACCTTCACGGCGTGGCGCTTCACCTTGACCGGGTGCAGGTGGTACAGCACCGAGTTCATGATCACGTAGGACCGGTTCCGGGGGCTGTCGGTGTAGCCCTTCCGGAAGATGGATCCCGGTCGGAAGATCGAGCTCCAGGCCTGCGAGCCCTGGACCGTCTCCCACACGTTGTTGAGCGCCGCCTGCGCCTTCTGCGCTGGGCTTCCCTGCATGGTCTTTGCCACGGGTTACTCCCTACTCCGGTTGCCCGTCGTGCGTCGAATCGAAGGTGGTCATCAGCCCAGCCGCATCCCGTAGCCGTAGCCGTGGGTGGAGGTGCGCTGGTGCGGGTCGCCGGCGGCCGGCGCGTCCCCCACCTTGCCGAGGATGATCACCCCGGTCGGGCAGCGGTCCACGCAGAGCGCGCAGCGGGTGCACACGTCGTCGTCGATGAGGAACACGACGTTGTCGTTCGGGTCGAGGCCGGGCTGCTCGACGCCGATGGCCTCGTCGATGCTCGTGGGCGACACCATGTGGATGCACTTCCACGGGCAGATGTCCACGCAGCCCTCGCACATGATGCACTCGGACTGGTCGATGTGGATGAACTGCTTCGGCTTGACCGCCTTGGCGAGGTAGTCGGCGTCGACCTCCTGCAGGACGTAGTCCGTGCGGAACTCGGGCATCGGCGGGTTGGCATCGGTGGCGCCCACGGCAGCTCCTCTCGTCCTCGTCCTCGACTCAGCCCTTGGCCTTGGCCACCAGCGGGCGGCCGTAGGCGGAGACCGGCTCGACCGCGGCGGCCTCGGCCGCCTTCTTGGCCCGGTCGTTCCAGTAGGCGCAGGCCCAGATGAAGCCGCCGAGGCCGACCACGTAGAGGTTCACCGCGATGAGGTCGCGGAGGATCTGCTTGTGGATGGTGAGGGGGATGGACTCCCAGCCGCTCCACCACTCGGCCCACGCGCCGCCGGGCCCGATGAGCTTCTTGTCGGGGCGCCACGCCAGCTCGGAGTCGGCCCAGTTCAGGTACTCGTGGGGGACGACGCCGTAGAGCCAGAAGAGGAGGAAGAAGACGTAGGTGGCAGCCACCATGGCCTCGCCCCAGGTGAGCGACGCCCCCGGCTTGCGGCGGTCGGCGTAGAGGAAGAACGGCACGAGGGCCACCATGAACACCACCACCGAGGCGATGTAGCGGGCGCTGAAGACCTTGGCGTCGTAGAAGGAGCCCCGGAGCTCGTCGCCGTCGGCCACCCACACGAGGAAGGCCGCGCCGATGGGCATGACCAGCATGGTGCCGACGATGAACCCCATGACCTTGCCGGCCAGGCTCGCGGTCTTCACTGGCGGACCTCCTCGTGACCCTGCGGCACCGCGGTCACCCGCGGCGCTCGTGAACGCGCTCACAATCCAGGGGCGCAAGCGTGCCCGAGGACACCGCGAGGTTTATCACGCCCGGCCCGGCCGGAGCACATTCGTCGACCGCGGGGCGGCGCCGTCCCGAGCTTGGTGGCCGACGCGGGCCCGTGCCTAGAGTGTCCGGGTGGATCGGGCCGCCCGGTCCCGTCTTCGAGGCACCCGCCCCCTCGGGTCGGGCTGCACCACTCACCTCCCGCGGAGGCCGCGTTGACCGAGATCCCCGAGCACCTCCTGGCCCGCAGCCGGGCCGCCAAGGCGAAGGCCACGGGCGCGCCCGTCGAGGCCGCGTCCACCGAGGCCGCCCCGGCCGCCTCGGCCTCGGCCACGCCCGCCCCGGCCGCCTCGGCCGCGCCCGCCGCTGCGGCGGCGCCCGCGCCGGCCAAGGTCGAGCCCAAGCTCCCCATGGTCGAGGCCGCCGAGTCCCGCACCAAGATCCCGGTCTGGGTCATGCCGGTGCTGGCCTTCCTGCCCATCTGGGCGATCATGTACATGACCACCAACGACATGCCCACGGCCAAGAAGGCCGGGCCGCTCACCGAGGGTGCCACCGTGTACTCCAACTGCGCCGGGTGCCACGGCGCTGCCGGTGCCGGCGCCGGGGCGTTCCCCGCCCTCAACGAGGGGGCCGTGCTGGCCACCTTCCCCGAGCCGGGCGAACAGGTGCGCTGGGTCCTGTTGGGCAGCAGCGGCTACCAGGCCGAGGGCAAGGCCGCCTACGGCGCCACCGACAAGCCCATCAAGGGCGGCATGCCCGGGTGGGAGTCCCTCACCGCGGGCGAGCTGCTCGCCGTCATCCGCCACGAGCGCGAGACGCTCTCGGGCGAGGAGTTCGACGCTGCGGCCTGGGAGGAGGCGGTCACGACGCTCGAGGCCGACGCCAACCCGGTCGTCGCCGAGAAGGCCGCCGAGTTCGCCGCCGTGCTCGAGGAGTGGAAGACCGCCGCTCCCGGCACCTGAGAGCGTGCGCCGACGCCCCGGACGGGGTGTGACCGACGTCGCCCGGACGGGCGCCTCCACCCGCCCCTCCCCACCCGAAGAGCTCCCATGGCCCCCACCCACCGCTACGACGTCCTGATCGTCGGCGGCGGCCCGGCCGGTTCGGCCGCCGCCTACTGGCTGGCCCGTGCGGGTCACGACGTCCTGGTCGTCGAGAAGAAGCACTTCCCCCGCGAGAAGACCTGCGGTGACGGCCTCACCCCCCGGGCCGTGCACCAGCTCAACGAGATGGGCCTCGCCGACGTCCTGGAGCGCTACCACCGCTTCGACGGACTGCGCGCCGTCGCCCACGGGCGCTCGCTCGAGCTGCGTTGGCCCGAGCATCCCGTCTACCCCTCGCACGGCTACGTCGTGCGCCGCTGCGACCTCGACACGTTCGTGGCGGAGCACGCCGTCGGCGCCGGCGCGACCCTGTGGCAGGGCTGCGAGGCGGTCGCCCCGCTCACCCGCGACGGCGTCGCCGTCGGGGCGATCGTCAGACACAAGGCCACCGACGGCGGACTCGACCGCACCGAGGAGGTCGAGGCCCGCTACGTCGTCGTCGCCGACGGCGCCAACTCCCGGTTCGGGCGGGCGCTGGGCACCGCCCGCAACCGCGCCTACCCCCAGGGCATGGCCATCCGCGCCTACTTCGAGAGCCCCCTCCACGACGAGCCGTGGATCGAGTCGGCCCTCGACGTCCGGGACCGTGCCGGCAACTCCATGCCCGGCTACGGGTGGATCTTCCCGGTCGGCAACGGCACGATCAACGTCGGGATCGGCCTGCTCTCCACCTTCCGCGAGTTCAAGGCGGTCAACACCAGCCACCTGATGTCGGAGTGGGCCGCCACGCTCCCGTCGTACTGGGGCATCGACCCGACGTCGCCGATCGCCCCGCCCACCGGCGGCCGTCTGCCCATGGGCGGTTCCATCCACCCGAAGGTCGGACCCACCTGGGTGGCGATCGGCGACGCCGCCGGGTCGATCAACCCCTTCAACGGCGAGGGCATCGACTACGCCTACGAGACCGGCCGACTGGCCGCCACGCTGCTCTCCGAGTGCCTGGTGAGCGGCAGCGGCCTCCCGCTCCAGCGTTACCCCGTGCTGCTCGACGAGGAGTACGGCCGGTACTTCAAGGTGGCCCGGCTCTTCGCCAAGGTCATCGGCAACCCAACCCTCATGCGGGAGCTGACCCGGGTCGGGATGCGCAGCCACACCCTCATGGACTGGGTGCTGCGGATCATGGCGAACCTCCTGCGACCCGACGAGGTGGGCGCCGCGGAGGCCGTGTACAAGATGGCGGCCGGGATCGCCCGGGTGGTGCCCGAACGGAGCGCGGCGTAGGTGTCGCCGAGGTCACGCCGCCTCGCCGGGGCGCTGGCCCCCGCACTGTTCCTGGCCGTCGTTCCCGCCGGGTGCGGTGACGAGGCGGGCACCACGGCGTTGACCCGTGACGAGATCGAGGAGCGCTCCGGCGTGACGCTGCCGGCCTCGGTGGAGGGGTTCCGGGCCACCCGGACCGCCACGGACCAGCTCCAGGTCACGGCGACCGTCACCGACGGGGACGGGGCCCGGCTGGCCGACGACCTCGGACTCGAGGCGGACCGGCGGGTGGTGACCCACTCGTCGCCCCTGTGGGAGCTCAACCCCGGCGGGACCATCCGGGGCGGTACCTCCCGACACGAGGAGGTCGAACGGGCGGTCGAGGTGATCGACGACGACGGGTCCCGGTCGACGGTGCGGATGATCCTCGACGGCATCTGAGCGAGGTCGGCCCCCGACTCAGGCCTCCCCGAGCGCCAGCAGGTCGTCGAGGCGGACCCGCACCGCCCGCTGCCCGGCGGCGGCCAACGCGGCGAGGTCACCGGCGGCCTGCGCCGCGATGAGCTCCCCGAAGGTGAACGACTCGCCCGGCACCGCGGCGTCCGCCGTCGGGGGTTCGACCACCTGCAACACGACCTGGTTCGCCGGTCCGCCCTTGTGGAGCTGGCCGGTGGAGTGCAGGAACCGCGGCCCCACGCCGAAGGTGGTGGCCACCCCGGCACGCCGACCCAGCTCGAGGCGGGCGGCCGCGAGGGCACCGGCCGACGGGCCGCCCGGGTCGACGAAGGCGCACACGGCCACGTGGTCGCCCGGGCGGATCAGCTCGAGGGCCGCATCGAGGTCGACCTCGGCGACCGGGCCGCCCACGCCCGCACCGCCGGCCAGCACGGCTCGGGCCGCGACCTTGGCCGACTCGACGTCGGGCTGGTCGAAGGGGTTGATGGCGAGCGGGACCGCGGCCAGCGCCACGGCCACCTCCCACAGCACGACCTGGGCACCCAGGTCGGCCGGCTCCTCGAGGGACAGCTCGGCCATCGGGATGCCCGAGGCGCGCAGGCGCTCGACGCCGTCGACCGACCCCACGGTGACGACCGCCCGCCGCTCGGGGGTGGCCAGGACGTGGTCGACCGACTCGCCCACCACGGGGACCGAACCCACCCCGGCCTTGCCCAGGGACTCGGCAACCAGCTGCTCCAGCCACAGCCCGAAGGCGGCCACGCGCGGATCGAGGAGCAGGGTCAGCTGCTCACGGCCACCCGCCGCGGCGGCAGCGACGATGGCGGCCAGCCACACCGCCTCGCCGTCCTCACCGAGGGCCGCCGGGTCGAGCGCGTCGAGCTGGTCGAGCCCGGCCTCGACGAGGGCCGCCCCGTCCAGGCCCGCCAACGCGGCCGGCACCGTGCCGAACGACGACAGCGCGGAGAACCGGCCACCGATGTCGGGGTCGTTCTCGACCACGAGGGCGAAGCCTCGCTCCCGGGCCAGATCGCCCAGCGCCGAGCCGGGGTCGGTGACCACGCCGAACCGCCGGGGGTCGCCGCTGCGGTCCCAGCAGGCGGCGAGGTGGCAGCGCGTCTCGACGGTCGAGCCCGACTTCGACGAGGTGAGGTGGAACGTCGCCTCGGGCGCGGTGGCGCCGAGGGCGCGGCGCACCGCGTCGGGATGGGTCGAGTCGAGCACGGCCAGCTGCGGTCGGCCGGCCGGCCGCTCCAGCGTCGAGGCCAGGACCTCGGGGAACAGCGAGGAGCCGCCCATGCCCAGCACGAGCACGCGGTCGAGGCCCGCGGTCAGCTCGGTGGCCCGTTCGACCAGCTCGCCCCAGGCCGCCTCGGATGCCGCCGGAGCGTCGAGCCAGCCCATCCGGTTGGCGCACTCCTCGGGATCGGGCCCGAACACCGTGTGGTCCCGCGCCCACAGGCGGGCGGCGGCCCGCCGCTCGACCAGCAGCTCGACCGCCCGGTCGACCTCGGCCTCGAGCGGTCCGGGCGTCCAGCGCAACGAGATCACGACGAGCTCCCCGGTGAGGTCGCCATCTCGGCGGCCACCTCGGCCGCGGCGGCGAGGGTCCGTTCGATGTCGTCGGCGCTGTGGGCCAGCGAGGGGAACATCACCTCGTAGGGCCCGGGGGCCAGCGCGACGCCCCGGTCGAGCATCCCCCGGAAGAACGCCGGGTAGCGCCCGAGCCCGACCGAGGTCCGCGCCTCGTCGTAGTCGGTCGGCTGGTGGTCCCCGAAGAACAGGCCCACCAGCGGTCCCACCCGGGGGACCACGGCGGCCACGCCCGCCTCGGCGAAGACGGCGGCCAGTCCGTCGGCCAGCCGGGCAGCGGTGGCCTCCAACCGCTCGTAGGCCGCGGCGTCGAGCTCGGCCAGCACCGCCCTGCCCGCTGCGGTGGCGAGCGGGTTCCCCGACAGGGTGCCCGCCTGGTACACCTCGCCGAGCGGGGCGAGGTGGCCCATGATCTCGGCCGAGGCGCCGAACGCCCCGACCGGCAGCCCTCCGCCGATCACCTTGCCGAAGCACCACACGTCGGGCCGCACGCCCGACCACTCGGTGGCGCCGCCCACCCGCAGGCGGAAGCCGGTGATGACCTCGTCGAAGAGCAGCAGCGCGCCCACCCGGTCGCAGGCGGCGCGCAGCTCGGCCAGGAACCCGTCACGGGGCGGGACCAGGCCCATGTTGGCGGCCACCGCCTCGACGCAGACCACCGCCACCGACTCGTCCAGCTCGGGCACCACGTTCCACGGCACCACCACGGTGTCGGCCACCGCGCCGGCCGTCACGCCCGCCGATCCGGACAGCCCCTGGTCGGCCACCCCCGACCCCCCGGCGGCCAGCAGCGCGTCGGAGTGCCCGTGGTAGTGCCCGGCGAACTTCACGACCGTCGAGCGGCCCGTCGCCCCCCGGGCCAGTCGCACCGCGGACATGGCGGCCTCGGTGCCCGACGAGACGAGGCGCACCTGCTCGATCCCCGGGACCCGGGCGCAGATCTCCTCGGCCAGCTCGACCTCGCCGAGGGTGGGGGCACCGAAGGTGGTGCCGTCGCCGGCCGCCCGACGGACCGCCTCGACGACCTTCGGGTGGGCATGGCCCAGGATCGAGGCGCCGTAGCTCTGGACGTAGTCGACGAACCGGTTGCCCTCCACGTCGACGACGTGCGCTCCCTCGCCGCGTGCCACGAAGTACGGCGTGCCGCCCACCGACCGGAAGGCCCGGACCGGCGAGTTCACGCCGCCCGGGATCACCCGGAGCCCACGCCGGTAGAGCGCTTCGTTGGTGAGCTCGTCGGGGGTCATGCCAGCCATGTCGCCGCCTGCTTCGCGAAGTACGTGAGGATCATGTCGGCCCCGGCCCGCTTCACCGAGAGCAGCTGCTCGAGCGCAACCGCCCGGGGGTCGATCCACCCCCGCTCCCCCGCCGCCACGATCATCGAGTACTCGCCCGAGACGTGGTAGGCGGCCAGGGGCAGGTCGGTGAGCTGGCGGGCCCGGGCCACCACGTCGAGGTAGGTGACGGCGGGCTTCACCATGACGATGTCGGCGCCCTCGGCGACGTCGGCACGGATCTCCTCCATCGACTCGCGGACGTTGGCCGGGTCCTGCTGGTAGGCACGTCGGTCGCCGCCGTCGGCGATCTGCACGTCGACCGCCTCCCGGAACGGGCCGTAGAGCGCCGACGCGTACTTGGCCGCGTAGGCCATGATCGCCACGTCGGTGTACCCGGCGCCCTCCAGCCCGGCGCGGATGGCCGCCACCTGGCCGTCCATCATCCCCGACGGGGCCACCACGTCGACGCCCGCGGCGGCCTGGGCCAGCGCCGCCTCGACGTAGCGCGCCACGGTGGCGTCGTTGTCGACCGTGCCGTCGGGGCGCACCAGGCCGCAGTGCCCGTGGTCGGTGTACTCGTCGAGGCAGAGGTCCGCCATGAGCACGATGCGGTCCCCCACCCGCTCCCGGAGCCGACGGAGCGCCACCTGGACCACGCCGTCGGGGTCCGAGGCGCCCGAGCCGATCCCGTCCTTCCGCTGCGGCACGCCGAAGAGGATGAGCGCCGGGACGCCCAGGGCGACGAGCTGGTCCACCTCGGCGTCGAGGGAATCGAGCGAGTGCTGGACCACCCCCGGCAGCGACCCGATGGGCCGGGGGGCGTCGGCACCTTCGCGGACGAAGAGCGGGGCGATCAGATCGGCCGGGGTCAGCGTCGTCTCGGCCACCAGCCGACGCAGCGCGGGGGTCCGGCGGAGGCGACGGAGGCGACGGTCGGGGAACACGGCCGGGAGTCTACGGGGAGCCCCGGCCCCCTCCCGGGCCGACGCTCAAGGCGGTCGCCGCATCGGCCGATGACCGGGTGTCCACCTGGGGAGGCACTCACCATGCAACGCGCACTCCGACCCGCCGCCGCCGCCGTCGTGGCCGCCGCTGCGGCCGCCTGCGTCCCACCGCCGGCGGCCCCCGCCGCCCCGACGACCACCACACCCGCACCCGCGGTCACCGCCCCCGCCCCGACCACCACGTCCTCGACGACCACCACCACCACGGTGTCGGGCAGCGACCCGTTCACCATCACGGTGCGGGTGAACGGCACCATGACCACCAACCAGCAACAGGCGTTCGCCACGGCGTCGTCCCGCTGGGCCCAGATGATCCGCGGCGACCTGCCCGACACCTCGCTCTCGATCCCCGCCGACGACTGCACCGACGGCATGGCGGCCTTCAACGGGTCGATCGACGACCTGCTCATCGACGCCCGCATCGCCACCATCGACGGTCCCGGCGGGATCCTGGGCCAGGCCGGCCCGTGCTACATCCGCATCTCGGGTGGGCTGCCCCTGTACGGGATCATGGAGTTCGACGCCGCCGACGTCGCGTCCCTCGAGGCGGGCGGGCGACTCGGCGACACGATCCTCCACGAGATGGGCCACGTCCTCGGGCTGGGCACCCTGTGGAGCTCGAAGGCCACCGGGTTGGGCACCTCCGATCCACGCTTCGTGGGCACGGCGGCGGTGGGCGTGTGGAACGGTTGGGGCGGCGCCGGCACGGTCCCCATCGAGAACACCGGGGGCGCGGGGACCCGTGACGGCCACTGGCGGGAGTCGACCTTCGACAACGAGCTCATGACCGGCTGGCTGGACTCGGGTTCGAACCCGCTCAGCGCGCTCACCGTCGCCGCCCTCGGCGACCTGGGCTACACCGTCGACCTGGCCCCGGCCGACACCTACGGCCTGCCCGGCCTGCTGGCGTCGATGCGGAGCTTCTCGGTGGCCGAGCACGACCACGACCCGGACCTCGACCTCGCAGCCGCCGAGGTGCTGGTCAGCCCCCGCGGCGCTCGCTGACCCGAGCCGGGCCCGGGCGGTCGGGCTCCGGTCGCACGGCGTAGACGACCTGCTGCGAGCGGTGGTCGCTGCCCGGGACCTCGCCGTCGTCGACCCGGACCGCCGCCAGCTCCGGCGAGGCCAGCGCGTGGTCGATCCGCAGGAGCGGGACCACCCGGTCCTGGCCGACCATCGGTCCCCAGGACCGGGACAGCCCCTGGCCCCGGTCGCCGTGGGCGTCACGCAGCCCCGTGTCGAGCAGCGCCCGGAACGGCTGGTGCCAGGCGGCGGCGTTGAAGTCCCCGACCAGGAGGAGGGCGCCGGTGCGCTCGGCCGACCGCCGCCGGAGGGCCTCGAACTGGCGGTACCAGCGGGCTCGGGCCCAGGCGCTGGCCGGGGCCTGGGGGTGCAGCGCCAGGACGCGCACCGATCGGCCACCGACGTGCACCGTCAGCGCCGGGGCGTTGAGCGGCCCGAGCGCCTCCACGCCGACCTCGGCGCCGCGACGCGCCATCACCATCTCCCCGAAGCCCCCGTCCATGGAGGTGAGCGAGCGGACCGGGTAGCGCCGCAGGACGCCGGAGCGACGGAGCTCGGCCAGGAGGGCCGGGGTCACCTCGTTGAGCACGACCACATCGGCATCGGTGGCCGCCACCCGAGCCACCACGCGCTCGGGCCACGGGTTGTCGTAGCGCACGTTGGCGGCGAACACGACCAGGCGGGGTGCCCCCTCCGCCCACGTGGGGGGACCGTCGGCCGACGCGGGACCCATGGCGGCGGCGAGGAGCGCGAGGGTGACGACCCCGGAGGCCACCGCCAGCGGCGGCCGACGCAGGAGTCCGGCCACGACGCCCAGGCCGGGCACCGCCAGGAGCAGGAGCGGGACCATGCCCTGCAACGCGATGAGCGTGGACGGTCCCCCCACCCCCGCGCCGATCGTCAGGAGCACCACGGCCACCACGCCCAGCGCCCCCCACGAGGCCAGCGCCACGACGGCGGTGACGAGCCGCCGGACCCGGTGGCGACCCGGGCTCAGGTCGTGCGGGCCCACGCCACGAACGCGTCGACGAGGCCGTCGAGCGAGTGGACCTCGGCCTCGACCACGGTCGGGAACCCGCCCTCGCGAGCCGTGGCCGCGGTCAGCGGACCGATCGTCACGGCGACCGCCGGACGGTCCCCGGGCGGGACGGCGTCGAGGAAGGCGCGCACGGCCGAGGAGGACGCGAACGCGACGGCGTCCAGGTCCGCCACCTCGGCCCGACGGTGCTCGGGCACGGGCACCGGCACGGTCCGGTGCGTGGCCACCTCGTCCACCCGCCATCCGCGGGCGGCCAACTCGTCGACCAGGACCTCCCGCGCCACCTCGGCCCGGGCCACGACCACCCGCCCGCCGCCGGCGGGTGGGTCGGGGAACACCTCGAGCAGGCCCTCGGCCACGTAGCGCCCCGGCACCAGGTCGGGCACCAACCCTCGGCTGCCGAGCTCGGCCGCGGTCCCCGGACCGATCGCCGCCAGCCCGATCCCCGCCAGCCGACGGACGTCGCCGACGGCGTCGAGCACACGGGCCGCGGCGGTGGGCGACGTCACGACCACCCAGTCGGGCCGCGCCGTCGCCCAGCCGGCCACCGCGGCGGCCAGCGCGACCCCGCCGTCGGAGGGCGGGGCCTCGGCGATGGTGGGCAGCTCCACCACCCGGGCGCCCCGGTCGCCGAGGCGGCGTGCCAGTCCCGAGGACCGCCCCGCCGGCCGGGTCACCAGGACCGATCGCCCGAAGAGCGGCCGCCGCTCGAACCAGGCCAGATCCGTGCCGGCGACCTCGCCCACCACGATGACCGAGGGCGCCCGCAGCTCCTGGTCCGCCAGCGTGGCCAACGTCGCCCGCACCGTGTCCTGGTCGGGCCGCGTCCCCCACCGCACCGCGGCGGCCGGTGTCCGGGGATCCAGCCCGCCCGCCACCAGGCGGGCGCAGATCTCGGCCACGTGGGCCACGCCCATCAGCACCACGACCGTCCCACCCACCCGGGCGATGGCCTCCCAGTCGACGCCCTCGTCACCCTTGGTGGGGTCCTCGTGGCCGGTCACCACGGTGAACGAGGTCGAGGCGTAGCGAAGGGTCACCGGGATCCCGGCGTAGGCGGGGACGGCGACGGCGGAGGTGACCCCGGGGACCACCTCGACGTCGACACCGGCATCGAGGAGCACCGCCAGCTCCTCACCACCCCGGGCGAACACGAAGGGGTCGCCGCCCTTCAGCCGCACGACGGTCGCCCCGCTGCGACCCCGCTCCACGAGGACGCGGTTGATCTCGTCCTGGGGGGTGGAGGGGCCCTGCGGGCCCTTGCCCACCGAGATGCGCTCGGCACCGGCGGGTGCCAGGTCGAGCAGGCCCGGGGCCGAGAGCCGGTCGTAGACCACGACGTCGGCCCGGCCCAGCACCTCGGCCCCCCGTACGGTGAGGAGGCCGGGATCACCCGGGCCGGCCCCGACGAGGAAGACGGTCACCCGCCCGACCCCAGCAGCACGTCGGCCACCTGGCGGCCCAGGGCCCGGGCGTCGCTGCCGGTCCGCACCTCGCGACGCAACCCGCCCGACGGAGGAGCCAGGACCCCGTGCAGGGTGAGCGAGCGGTCCGGCGACAGGCGGGCGTGGGCGCCGGCGGGCAGGTCGCAGTCGCCACCGAGTCGCTCGAGGAAGGCCCGCTCGGCCGTGAGCACGACCCGGGTGGGAGCGTGGTCGACCCGGTCGAGCAGGGCCGCCACCACCGCGTCGTCGGCCCGACACTCGACCGCGATGACGCCCTGGCCCACCTGGGGGACCATGCGGTCCGGATCGAGGGGATCGACCACCTCGGGGGACAGGCCCAGGCGGTCGAGGGCGGCCATGGCCACGACCACCGCGTCGAGGTCGGCCAGGCGCCCCAGGCGGGTGGCGACGTTGCCCCGGATCTCGGCGAAGTGCAGGTCCGGACGGAGGTCGGCCAACTGGGCCCGCCGTCGCGGCGCGCCGGTGCCCACCACCGCGCCGGCCGGGAGGTCGTCGAGGCGGGCGCCGACCAGCGCGTCGCGCACGTCGGCCCGCTCCAGCGCGGCGGCCAACCGGAGCCCGTCGGGGGTCTGGGCCGGCAGGTCCTTGGCCGAGTGCACCGCGACGTCGGCTCGCCCGTCGAGCACGGCGGCCTGCACCTCCTTCACGAAGACGCCCTTGCCACCGATGGCCTGGAGGGGGACGTCGAGTCGGCGGTCCCCCTCGGTCGACACCACCACCAACTCGCTCTCGACCTCGACCGACGCCAGGTGGTCGGCCACCTGCCGGGCCTGCCACCGGGCGAGCTCGGAGCCGCGGGTGGCGATGCGGACGCGCACCGTCAGAGGTCGAAGAGCTCGCGGAGCGACCCGGCCAGGCGCTCCCCCCGCAACGTGCCCGAGGCGCCCTTCAGCTGGACCGTCGGCTCGTGCAGCAGCTTGGCCACGACCCCCCGCACGAGTGCCTCGGCCGCGGCGCGGGCGTCGGGATCGAGCTGGTCGAGACGCGACGCCCAGCGACCCAGCTCGGCCTCGACCAGCTGGTCGGCACGACGCCGGAGCTCCACGACCAACGGCGCCACCTCGCGGGCGGAGCTGGCCTCGCGGTAGCGCTCGACCTCCTCGTCGACGATCGCCTCGGCCGCGGGCACCTCGCGTCGGCGCTCCAGGAGTCCCTGCTCGGCGAAGCGCCGCAGGTCGTCCATGTCGAGCAGCGTGACGCCCCCGACGGCGGCCACCGACGGGGCGACGTTGCGCGGGACGGAGATGTCGACGATCAGGAGCGGGCGACCGCCCCGGCGCTCCATGGCCTCGACCACCACCTCGTGCTCCACCAACGGGAGCGGCGACGCCGTCGCGCAGAACACGACGTCGGCTCGGCGCAGCTCGTCGCCCAGGGCACCGAGGGCCCGGACCCGACCACCGTGGAGGCCGACGAGGTCCTCGGCACGCTCGGGCGTGCGGTTCACCACGGTGATGCCCGACGGAGCGGCGTCGGCGACGAAGCCCACCACACCACGGGCCATCGATCCGGCGCCGAGGACGGTGACCTGCGTCCCGGCCAGGTCGTCGAGCTCGGCCGCGGCCATGATCACCGCGGCGTGCGACACGGAGGTGACGTGGCGGGAGATGGCGGTCTCGGTGCGGGCCCGCTTGCCCACCTCGAGCGCGTGGCGGAACAGCAGGTTCAGCACCGGGCCCGCCGCCCCCTGCTCTCGGGCGACGTCCCAGGCCGAGCGCACCTGCCCGAGGATCTCGTGCTCGCCCACCACCACCGAATCGAGGCCGGCGGCGACCGAGAAGAGGTGGCGCACCGCGTCGGCGTCGTAGGTGACGCTCAGGTGGTCGGTGAACTCGTCGGGCGGGAGGTACGTGAGGTCCGAGAGGAAGTCGCGCACGTCGCGGTAGGCCCCGTGGAACTTCTCGGCCGCCACGAAGATCTCGGTCCGGTTGCAGGTGGAGAGCACCACCGCCTCGGACACGTGCTCGCGCGCCACCAGGTCGGCCAGGTGCTTCGTGAGCCGCTCGGGGTCGAGCGACATGCGCTCCAGCAGCGCCAACGGGGCGCTGTGGTGGCTCGCTCCGATGGCTACGACCGACGACACCGACGCACCTGCGATCTCCGGGGGCCGGGGGCCCGACGACGGGCTCCAGCTTTACGGATGGGCCCGGTGGGCGCCAACCCGCGGACGTCGGGCACGATTCCCCGCTCAGCGCGCCGCGGCGTCGACCACGCCACGGCGCTCCTGGTAGAAGCTGAGGATCTGCAGCTCCACGGCCAGATCGACCTTGCGCACCGAGATCTGCTCCGGAACGGTGATCACGGTCGGAGCGAAGTTGAGGATCGACTCGATCCCCGCGGCCACCATCCGGTCGGCCACCTCCTGGGCGGCGCCCGCCGGGGTGGCGATCACCCCGATCGAGATGCGTCGACGCCGGACCAGTGTGGGCAGGTCGTCGAGCGCGCTCACCTCGACGCCCGCGACGGTGGTGCCGATCTTGGCCGGGTCCGTGTCCACCAGCGCGGCGACCTTGAAGCCACGCTCCGAGAACCCGCCGTAGTTGGCGAGCGCCTGACCCAGGTTGCCCAGCCCGGCGATGACGCAGGGCCAGTCGTGGGTGAGGCCCAGCTCACGGCGGATGTGGAACAGGAGGTACTCGACGTCGTAGCCGACCCCTCGCGTCCCGTAGCTGCCGAAGTGCGACAGGTCCTTGCGGACCTTGGCCGCGTTCACCCCGGCCAGCTCGGCCAGGCGCTCGGAGGAGACCGTGGCGACCCCGTGGTCGTCCATCTCCTGGAGCGAGCGCAGGTAGATGGGCAGGCGCGCCACGGTGGCCTCCGGGATCGGCCGCCGCCGTGACACCTCCGCCATGTCGGCGAGGGTACCCAGCTCGTTCACTCGTTCACAAAGTCCGCCCGCACGAAGCGGAGCGGCGTCACCGCAGGGCGCGGCGCAGCACCTTGCCCCCCATGCCCCGGGGCACCTCGTCCACGAACCAGATCTTCTCGGGGCACTTGTAGCGGGCCAGGCGAGAGGCGCAGAAGGCGATGATGTCGTCCTCCTCCACCGACATCCCGCGCTCGGTGACGACGTAGGCCTTGACCGCCTCGCCCGAGTACGGGTGGGGCACGCCGACCACCGCGCACGCCTCGACCGCCGGGTGCTGCATGAGCACCTCCTCGACCTCGGCCGGGTACACGTTGAAGCCCGAGACGATGATGAGGTCCTTGACGCGGTCGACCAGGTAGAGGTGCCCGTCGTCGTCGACGGTGCCCACGTCGCCGGTGACCAGCCAGCCGTCCTCGTTGACCGTACGGCCCGACGCCTCCTCGTCGCCCCAGTAGCCGACGAAGACGTTGGGGCCGCGCACCCACAGTTCACCGGAGTCGCCGATGAGCACGTCGTCGCCGTCCTCGTCGACGAGGCGGACCTCGAGGCCCGGCACCGGGACGCCCACCGAGCCGAGCGGGGCGTCGGTGCCCACCGACGAGGTGACCACCGGCGCCGCCTCGGTGAGTCCGTAGCCCTCGTGGATGCGCACCCCGTAGCGGCGCTCGAAGGTACGGGCCGTCTCCTCGGGCAGCCGGGCCGCGCCCGAGACGGCCAGGCGGACCGTCGAGAAGGCGTCGGAGGGCGCCTCGGGCAACCCGGCCCAGGCCGCCCACATGGTGGGGGGCCCGGAGACGACCGTGACCCCGTGCTTCTGGATGGCCTCGATCGCCGAGATGGGATCGAAGCGCTCGACCAGCACGATCTGGCTGCCCACCGCGAGGGCGACCCCGAGCACGACGTTGAGCCCGAAGATGTGGAACATCGGGAGCACGCCGAAGGCGACGTCGTCGACGTGCTGGGCGTTGCCCGGGGCGCTGAGCACCTGGGCGATGTTGGAGCGGAGGTTGCCGTGGGTGAGCTTCGCCGCCTTGGGGGACCCCGCGGTGCCACTGGTGAAGATGAGCACCGCCACGTCGTCGTCGTCGCGCTCGACGATGTCGATGGGCTCGCCCATGATGAGATCGTCCTGGTCCAGGCCGCCCTCGGGGCGGAAGCCGCACCCGACCCAGACCGCGACCCCCGGTAGATCGTCGCGCCCGATGTCCTCGAAGGTCCCGCGGGCGGTCGGACCCACCACCACGGCTCGGGCGTCGACGGTGGTCAGCTCGGAGACCAGCTCGAGGGCCGGGCTGGTCGGGTTGAGGGGGACCGCCACCAACCCGGCGCCCAGCGCGGCCAGGTAGCTGACGACGAAGTACCAGTTGTTCCCGCAGACGATGCCGACCCGGTCGCCCGGCTCGAGGCCCGCCTCGACGAGCCCCCGGCGGAACCCCGCGACCTGTCGGCCCAGCTCCCCGTAGGTCGTGCTCTTGCCCCGGCTGATCAGCGCCACCGCGTCCGCCGGGTGCCGGTCGAAGATCGAGGCCAGGTTCACCGAAGAGCTCCTCCGTCGTGCGCCGGGGAAGCGTAGCCCCGCCGTCACCGGCCCCGACATGGGTCGCTCGACCCAACGTGGGAGGGGCGCTCAAGCCGCGAGCCCGCCGAGGTCGATGGTTGGGCATCGCACGGAGGCGAGAGGTGGCGGCGGAGCCACCGGACGGGACGGATCGGATGAGACGGCGGGTTCGCGCGCTGATCGTGGGGGTGCTGGCCACCCTGCTGACCTGGGGAGCGGTGGTGCCCACCGCCGCCCCGGTGGGCGCCCAGGCCGGCGCCTGGGGCGAAGCGGAGGAGCAGGAGTTCGTCCGGCTCGTCAACGAGCTCCGGAGCTCGCAGGGCCTGCCCACCCTGGCCGTGGACCTCGAGCTCACGCTCCAGGCCCGGATCTGGTCCACGACCATGCGGGACCGGGGCGACATCTTCCACAGCAGCGACCTGGGCGCCGGGATCTCCTCGAACTGGCGCAAGCTCGGCGAGAACGTCGGGGTGGGCGGCACGGTCCGTGCGCTCTTCGACGCCTTCGTGGCCAGCCCGACCCACTACGCCAACCTGGTGGACCCCGACTACCGCAGCGTCGGGATCGGGGTCGTGTGGGACGGCTCGCGGATGTTCACGGCCCACCGGTTCATGGCGGTCTTCCCCCCAAAAGCGCCGACGCCGGAGCCACCCGCTCCGGCGTCCGAGCCCGCTCCACCGCAGCCCGCCCCGCCCGCCCCGTCGTCCGCAGCCGCCGGCCCCAGCGCAGCACCCGCCGACCCGCCGCCCGCAGCAGCCGTGGCAACCGGGCCCGACGCTGACGGCCCCGACCGTCCCGACCCCGTCCGGCTGGCCGTGGTGATGCACGCCCTCAGCTCGCTGGGTCGCTGACCGACGGGAGAGCGTGCCCTCGCCGCCCAGCCACGTCGCTCCGCACCCGGCCCCGCGCCCCACGCCGCACCCGGCGCCGACCGGGCCCGCGGCCGGCGAGCCGGCCATCTCGTGCCGGGGCCTGACCCGGCACTTCCCGGGCGGGACCGCGGTCGACCACGTCGACCTCGACGTGGCGGCCGGTTCGGTGCTGGCGCTGCTCGGACACAACGGTGCCGGCAAGACCACGACGATCCGGCTGCTCGACGGCGTGCTCGCCCCCCACGACGGGTCGGCCACCGTGCTGGGGCTGGACCCGGTGCGCGACGGCACCGCGCTGCGTCGGCGGACCGGGGTCCTGACGGAGAACGCCGGCCTCGACGACCGCCTGACCGCACGCGAGAACCTCCTGGCCACCGCGGCGATCCGCGGCCTGCGCGGCCCGTCGGTGCAGCGACGCGCCACCGACCTGCTCGACCGCTTCGGGATGGGCGCCCATGCCGATCAGCTGTGCCGGGGGTTCTCGACCGGCCAACGTCGACGGGTGGCGATCGCCCGGTCGCTGCTGCACGATCCCGAGCTGCTGTTCCTGGACGAGCCCACCTCGGGCCTCGATCCGGCCGCCACCCTCGACGTCCTGGCCCTCATCGCCGAGCTGGCCCGGGAGCGGGGCCGCACGGTCGTGCTCTGCACCCACCACCTGGAGGAGGCGGGCGAGCTGGCCGACACCATGGTGGTGCTCGAGCAGGGACGCGTGCTGGTCGCCGGTCGGCCCGCCGAGCTGGCCGCGGCGCGCTGGCCCGGTGTCGGGGTCACCGTGGACCTCGGACGGCCGGCGACGGCCACCGAGTTGGAGCTGGTCGCCCACCTCCCCCGGGTGACCTGGGCGACCGCCACGCCCGAGGGCCTCGAGGCGAGCGTCGCCGGTCGCGACGACGTCCCCGCCCTCGTCGCCGCGCTGGCCGCCGGTGACCGTTCGGTCTTCGGCGTGGCCACGCGGACCCGTGGGTTGGTCGACGTGTACTTCGACGTCCACGAGGGGCGCTCGTGACGGCCGTGGCGGCCCCGCCGACCCGGCCGTTCCGGTGGTCGGTCGTGGCCGCCGTCTTGGCCAAGGACCTCCGGGCCACGCGTCGTTCCAAGGCCGTGGTGGTCCCGATGCTGGTCGTGCCCGCCGTGCTCCTGGTGGGGCTCCCGGCCGGACTGGGCCGCTTCGCCCGAGCGTCGACGCCGCCGGACCTGAGCGGGATCGCCGCGCACCTGCCGGCGGGGATCGCGGACCGCCTCGCCGGGCTCGACGCCCGCCAGCAGCTGCTCGTCCTCGTCCTGGGGTACCTGGTGGCGCCCCTCTTCCTGATCGTGCCCATGATGGTGAGTGCCGCCCTCGCCGCCGACACCTTCGCCGGGGAGAAGGAACGGCGGACCCTCGAGTCCCTCCTCCACCTCCCGGTGGAGGAGCGCGAGCTCTACGTGGCCAAGGTGCTCTTCGCCTTCCTGCCCGCGGTGGGGCTCTCGTGGACGGGCTTCGCCCTCTTCGTGGTGGCGGCCGACTGGGTGGCATGGCCCGTGATGGGGCGGCTCCTCCTGCCGACCGCCGAGTGGACGGCGCTGATCGTCGTCGTGGCGCCGGCAGTCGCCGCGTTGGGGCTCGGCATCATGGTCCGCGTCTCGGCCCGGGCGGCCACCACCCAGGAGGCGAACCAGCTGGGGGGCGCCGTCATCATGCCGATCATCCTCGCCACCGTCGGCCAGGCCAGCGGCGTGCTCGTGCTCGGCGTCGGCTGGGTGCTCGGCGTCGGGGCCGTCGTGTGGCTCCTGGCGCTGTGGCTCGTCCGGGGCGGCATGCGTCGCTTCACCCGCGACGCCGTGGCCGCCCGCCTCTGAGCCACGGCCGGCCCACCTCGGCGAGTCCGGCGGTCCGGAGGGAGGGCTACCGGGTGGCCAGGCCGAGCTGCAGCGCCGCCGCACCCACCAGCACCACCAACAGCACCACGATCGCGATGGTCGTCCCGCGCCTCATCCTTCGCCTCCTGTCCGCCCGGCGGCGCTGCGTCCACCCGGACCCGTACCCAGCTGCACCTCGGTCACCACCGGCGGGCGTGCCTCGTCGTCGGCCGCCGCCAGCACGACGGCGTCGCCCGGGCCGACGTCGAGCACCTCGGCGGCCGAGGCGCGGTCGCACACCAACGCCAGCAACCCGTCGCTGTCGACCAGCACGCCCAGCGCTCCCGGGCCCACCTCGGCGAACGAGCGCACGCGTCGCGCCGTCCGCGTCCGGTCGTCGACCCGGACCGACACCACCTCGCCCAGGACCTCGGACTCGTCGGGATCGACGTTGAGCTGCACGTTGCCGAAGCGGTCCACCGCGAGCACCTCGGCGTGGACCTCGCCGTCGGTGTGACGGGTCAGCGGGACCAGGCCCGGCACGAGTCCCGCCGGATCGATCGGCGTGCCCACCTCCTCGAGGGGCACGCCCCGGCACAGGTGCGCGGCGACCGGAGCGAACACGTCACGGCCGTCGAAGGTGGTCGAGGCGGTCGGCAGGTGGAACTCGGTGCGGTCCAGCACGACGGCCCGATCGGCGCCGCCCACCATGGCCACCGCCGCGGCGAGCAGTCCGTTGTCGGGACCCACCAGCACCGCGGCGCCCCCGCCCACCTCGACCGCCACGCCTCGGCGCTCGCCACCCACGCCCGGATCGACGACGGCCACCACGACCCCGGGGCAGAGGTACTGCACGGCGCGGGCGAGGACGAGCGAGCCGCCTCGGACGTCGAAGGGGGCGACGTCGTGGGTGAGGTCGACGATCCCGACGCCCGGCGCCAGCTGACGGAGCACCGAGTGCACGATCCCGACGAAGCCGTCCGCGGTCCCGTAGTCGGTGAGCAGCGTGACGGTGTCGTAGCGGAGCGGAGCCGCCTCGTCGCTCACGACGGGCCGGCCAGCTCGCGGGCCCGGGTGGCCGAGGCGACCACGGCGTCGAGGAAGGCGGCCCGGACCCCGTGCTGCTCGAGCGCCCGCAGGCCTGCGGCGGTGGTGCCACCGGGCGACGTCACCGCGGCCCGCAACGCCTCGGCCCCCTCCCCGGTCTCGTCGAGCATGCGGGCCGATCCCAGCAGGGTCTGCACCGCGAGGTCGCGGGAGACGTCACGAGGGAGGCCGCAGAGCACGCCCGCCTCGACGAGCGCCTCGGCCACCAGGAACACGTACGCCGGACCCGAGCCCGACAGGCCGGTGACCGCCTCGAGCTGCGCTTCGCCGACCCGGACGACGAGGCCCACCGCCGCGAGGAGCGACTCGGCCCACGCCAGGTCGGCCTCACCGGCGGCCGAGCCACCGGCGATGGCCGCCGCGCCGGCACCGACCAGGGCCGGCGTGTTCGGCATGGCCCGCACCACGGCGACGCCCGGACCGGCGGCGGCCTCGAGCTGGGCCAGCGTGACGCCGGCGGCGATGGAGAGGATGCGACCCCCGCCGGCCGCGGAGGTGGCGGCCACGACCTCGGCGACCTGGGCCGGCTTGACCGCCACCACCGTGCCGGCGGCCACGCCGATCGTCTCGCCGATCTCGACCCCGGCGAACCGCTCACCCAGCTCGGCGCGACGAGCGGGGTGTGCCTCGACCACCCGCAGCGCAGCCGGCTCGGCCCATCCGGCGGCCAACACGCCCCCCAGCAGGGCTTCGCCCATCCGGCCGCCACCCACGATCTGGAGCTCGGTCATGCCGGCAGACTACCGGCCGCCCGCTCGAGCCCGACGAAGCAGCGAGCCGGAGGGTGGATGCGTCGGACCGCTTCCCCGACGTCCCGCCGCCCACCCTCCGGCCGTGCAACAGGTAACAACAGAATCGATTGAGATGCAACCAAAGGATGTGGGACGCCCCGGAGGGTGCTCAGCCGGTGAAGCGACTGCCGAACGCGAGCCGCATCGCCGGACGGAAGACCGCCTCGGTGTACTCGTAGGCCGAGCCCAGCAGCCGGTCGAGCTCGGCGGGGCAGACCGCCTCGTTGGGGAGCTGACCCACCAGGTACACCGCGTCCTCGTCGCCGATGGCGAAGGCCAGCCCGCAGAGCCGGGTGTTGCGCCGGAGGAGCATCTCGTAGAGCTCGCCCGCCCGCTCCAGCGGCGCCGGCATGACGTAGGTCTCGACGTGGAGGGTGCGCTGGCGGAGCCAGAACCACACGGAGAACACCGACTTCTCCTCGCCGTGGAGCCGGACGAACCAGCGGTGCTCGTCGCCGTCGCCCTGCTCGACGTGGGCCACCGCCGGGTTGTCGCGGGCCTGCTCCTGCATCCAGGCCCAGATGCGCTCGGCCAGGGCGGCCAGCTCGTCGTCGCTCCAGGGTCGCAGCCCGTCCTCGCTCATCCCGGCCCCCTCTCGTCCCGGCCCGCCCGCGCTCAGGCGGCGCCGCACTCCACCAGCGCGGCCTGGGCCGCCAGGTCGCCGTACAGGCGACGGAGGCGACCTGCTGCCACCGACCAGGTGTAGCGCCGGGCCGTCGCCGCCGCCGCGACCGACATCGACCGGGCCGTCCCGGCGTCGGCGACCACCGCGTCGACGGCGCGGGCCCACCGGCCGGGATCACGCGACTCGACCAGGGTGCCGGTCACGCCGTCCTCCACGATCGTGGTGAGCCCGCCCACCGCTGCCGCGACCACCGGCGTGCCGCAGGCGGCGGCCTCGAGCGCCACCAACCCGAACGACTCCGAGCGGGACGGGACCACGCACACGTCGGCGGCGCGGTAGTAGGTGGAGAGCAGGTGGTGGGGCTGGGGGGCCACGAAGCGCACGCGACCGCGGAGCCCGAGCTCGTCGACCAGCCCGCGGATCCGTCCCACCTCGGCGGCGCCCTCCGTGCCGCTGGCGCCCCCGACCACCACCAGCGTCGCGTCTCGGCGAGCGCTGCGGGCCAGCGCCCGCACGGCGACCTCGAGTCCCTTGAGGGGCTGGATGCGACCGACGAAGAGCCACACCGGCTCCTCGCCGAGCCCCAGCGCCCGTCGGGCGCCCCGGCGGTCGCCCGGGGCGAAGAAGGCGTGGTCGACCCCCGGCGGGACGACCTCGATGCGTCCCCCCGGCGATCCGTAGAGCTCCAGCAGCTGGGTCGCCTCCACCCGATTCGACACGCAGATCACGTCGGAGCAGCCGATCACGGCGGCCTCGGCCTCGGCCCGGCCGGCCGGCTCGTGGTCACCGCTGATGGCCTTCACGCGAGCGAGCGTGTGGAAGGTCGACACGAGCGGGATCCCCAGCTCGTGCTTGAGGCGGTGACCGGCCACGGCCGAGAGCCAGTAGTTGGCGTGCAGCGCCGTGGGGCGATCGCCGCGGGCCACGTCGCGGGCCACGCCGTCGGCGAAGGCGTCGATCACCGACGGCAGCTCCTCCTTGGCCAGCCCGACGGGGCCGGCGTCGACGTGGACCACCTCGAGCAGCGGCTCGACCGCCACCCGCTCGGGGAGGTGCTCGGCCCAACGGCGCACGTAGACCGACGTGGCCACCCCGGCCTGGGCCAGCGACGTGGCCAGCTCGCGCACGTAGACGTTCATCCCGCCGCTGTCGCCCTCACCGGCCTGGGCCAGCGGGGACGTGTGCATCGAGAGCATCGCCACCCGGGTCATCGGGCGTTCCAACCGGGGTCGGTCCGAGGCTCTTCCCGCACCCGCAGGACGGTAACGGCGGCCCGGCCCGGCCGCGAAACCGGCGTGGCTCAGGCGGTGGCGCTGTCGTTCTCGCGACGGAACGACTCGTAGATGCGCACGAGCGTCTTCTTCTGCTCCTCGCTGAGGTGCTGGTCGCGCCGGATCTCCGCCACCAGGTCCACCTCGGCGCCGGGCTCGTCGAGGATCCCGGCCCGGACGTAGAGGGTCTCGGCGGAGATCTCGAGGGCACGAGCGATCTGCTGGAGGATCTCGGCCGACGGCTTGCGGAGGCCCCGCTCGATCTGGCTGAGGTAGGGGTTGGAGACCCCGGCCGCCTCGGAGAGCTTGCGGAGCGACATCTGACCGACGTTGCGCTGTTCGCGGATGAACTCACCCAGCTCGTGCCAGCGCTTGTCGATCTCGTCCTTCATGTCGTCCAAGGCTACCGCCCCACCGCGGAGCCGACGGGAGCGTCGGCTCGCATCACTGGAGGAGGTCGTCGACCGACGCCGCGCCCGACCGGTACCGCCCGATGATCTCCTCCTGGACCTCGTCGACGAGGCGGTGGACCTCGTGGCGACGCGTGGAGATGGCGCGCTCGTAGGCGGCGAGCTGCTCGGCCACGTCGGTCAACCGGAGCACGTCGACGGTGCCCAGCGAGCCGAGCTCGCCGACGCCCACGATCCGGTCGAGCCCGCCGACGATCTGGTCGGCGAAGTCGGGGATGTCCACGTCTCGGACGGGACGGGGCGTGCCCCGACCCCGGGTCTGGCGGGCCAGCACCTCGGGCAGGCGGCCCAGGAGGGCGGCGGCGTCGGCCGACGACGTACCGGCGCCACGGGCCTCCAGCTCGGCGACGATGATGTCGAGGCGGCCCTGGGCCATCCGCCGACCGAACGACAGGCCGGTCTCGATCTCGGCCAGGCGATCGCGCAGCTCCCGCAGCTCGGCGATGGACCGCTGCGAGACCGAGGCGAGCGCGTCGCTCTCGAGGAGGGCTTCGAGTTCGGCGATCACGATCTGGGGCTCCTGTGGGGGGGTCACGTTCCACCTCTCCGTCGGCAGTTGCGTCGCCGAGCTGAGCCGGACGGCCACCGCCCGAGCGTCGCCCACCCTCGCGCCGGCGTGACGCTCAGGTCAGGATCCACAGCACCACCAGGAACAGCGGCGCGGCCAGGAGCCACGAGTCCAGGCGCCGCAGCGCGGGCGCCGAGGCCCGCGCCGTCGGCAGCGTCCAGGTGCCCACGAAGGGCCCGAGCACGGCGAGCAGCGACACCACCAGGCCCACCACCCAGACCTCGGCGCCCTCGAGGGGCGGCGGGTCGATGACCGACATCGCCGCGGTGAGCGCCGTCCCAGCCGCCACCCCGGCGAGGGGGCCGGCCAGGCGCTGGTCGTAGCCGGCGCCGATGAGGTAGTCGCCGGCGTCGTAGACCGAGACCACCGCGGCGAGGAACAGGAACGCCATCGAGTCGATCCGGTGGACCTCCACGACCGACACCGCGACCAGGGCGGGCCCGAGCGAGGCCCGCAACGTCGCCCCCGCCATCGGGAGCCGTTCGCGCAGCTCGTCGGGGCCCGCCGGCAGGGCCCGCGGGCGGCCGTTGCGGTCCAACAGCAGCGCCGCCGCCGCGCCGAGGATCAGCACGAGACCTGCCACGCGGGTGCCGATCAGGGCACCGAGGCCCGACATGCCGGCGACGGCGCCGGCGACGACCGGACTGATCGGGACCCGCCGCACCGCCCACCGGGTGGCCACCTGCATGGCCGCGAGGGCGGCGGTGACGGAGAACAGCGCGGCGACGGCGACCACCCCGCCCAGCATCGAGGCCATGATGCCGGCGAACCAGAGCACGCCCAGCCGGATGCGCGGTCCCCGGTAGTCGTGGACGACGCCATAGCGCGCGATGAGGTCGGGCAAGGTGGCGACCATCTCAGGCGCAGCCCCCCGAGACCGGCGGCAGGACGGCCACCTCGTCGTCCTCGGACACCGGATCGGCGTGGGTGGCGGGCTCCCCGTTGCACCACACCCGGCACGTGGCCAGCACCGCGTCGAAGCCCGGGCCATAGCGCTCACGGGCCGCGTCGAGCACCTCACCCACGGTGCGGCCGGCCACCACGTCGGTGCCCGTGCCCGCGGCCTCGCGGGCCTGGGCGAAGAGACGGACCGTCGGCACGGCCCGAGCGTAGCCCTGCGCCGGGCGCGTACCGTGAGGGCCGTGACCCGGCTGCTGCTCGTCCGCCACGGACAGTCCACCTGGAACGCGGCGGGGCGCTGGCAGGGCCAGGCCGACCCGCCCCTCACCGAGACCGGCGAGCGCCAGGCGTGGGAGGCGTGCGCGGCCATCGGGGCGGTGGACGCCATCTGCAGCTCCACCCTGGAGCGGGCCCGCCGCACGGCCGAGATCGTGTCCGAGACGTTGGGGATCGGGCCGGTCGTCTCCTACCCCGGACTGGTCGAACGTCACGCCGGGGAGTGGCAGGGCCTGACGCGACCCGAGATCGAGGCGGCCTGGCCCGGGTACCTGGAGGCGGGCGGGCGCCCGCCGGGGTGGGAGGCCGACGAGGCCCTCTGCGCCCGTGCACTCGACGCGCTGGGCGCGATCGCGACGGCCATCCGCGACGGCGACGTGGTGGTCGTGACCCACGGCGGGGTCATCTACGCGCTCGAGGCGATGCTGGGATCAGCCTTCGAGCGGCTGGCCAACCTCGGGGCCCGCTGGATCGAGCACCGCGCCGACGGTTGGGTCCTCGGCGACCGCGTCGACCTGCTGGGCGGCGTCGACGTCACCATCCCCGACCAGATCTGACTCGACCGGATCCGACCCGACCAGCCCTGGAGGGTCGGCCACCGCGAAGCGCCCGTCGGCCACGAGCGAGCGGATCGCCTCGGCGCGCTCGGCCGGCCCACCCGGCTCACGCTGGATCCGCTCCACGGCCTCGAGGGTGCGGGCGGCGTCGGCCAGGTCGGCCTCCAACCGCTCCAGCCGGGCCTCGTCCACGACGAGGGGAGGCGCCGCTGTGCCGGGGTCGGCGCGGTCGTCGGTCGCTTCCACGGTCCGGTCGTCGGTCCCCTGCACGGGCCGGAGTGTAGGACCTGCCAGGCTGCAACCGTGTCCTCGCTGCTCGCCGCCGAGTCCGCCCGCCTGGAGACGATGGTCCGGCTGTTCCTCGTGGCCGTCGTGCTGGTGGCCCCGGCCGCGTTCGTCGTGGCCCGTCGGCTCCTGCGGGGCGGGGGACGGGTCGAGCGCGGTGACGGTGGCTCGGCCGACGACACCTCGGCGGCCGACGGTTCCGGTTCCGGTCCCGGTCCGGGCTCGGGGTCCGCGGCCGCTCCGGGCCGTGGGGTCGACCCGCTGGCCCGACTGATCGCGGACATCGACGACGCGGCACGCCGGGTCGCGGACGGCGAGGTGTGCCTCGACGTGGCGGCCGAGCTGGCGGACCGGCTGGGCGCCGGCGGCGCTGCGCCCTCGGTGGAGCGCTTGGTGGTCGACGACGCGGTTCGGCGCAACGGCCTGTCCGCCACCTGGGACCGCGACGACGGCGGCACCCGGCTGCATCTCCGGTCGCCCCGCCGCTGAGGACCGCCGACGGTCCGCCGCGGGTAGGGGCAGCGACATGACCGCCGCCCACCACCTCCGCACCGACCGCTTCGGACCCGAACCGTCGCTCGGCGGCATCGAGGGCGCCCGCCGACTCGGCGACCAGTCGGCCGGCGAGCGCCGCGCCCAGCAGCACCGACTCCGCGACACCGAGCCCGGCGAGGCTCCCGAGCTGCGCGACGCCGCCGATGGCGAGGGGCAACGCCACCCCCAGCAGCAGCCAGGCCGTTCGCCGGGTGCGAGAGGAGAAGGGCCGATCGATCCGCGGGCCGGCACCCATGAGGGCCACGACGACGGCGCACTCGGTCACCCGTTCGGTGAGCTGGAGCGACCCTCCCGGATCCGGACGGGGGATCCCGATGGGCAGGAGGGCCACGAGGGCGCCCGCCCCCCAGGAGCACGCTGGGCACGGACAGCGGCCGCCGGCCGATGTGGGACGGCAGCCACGCCGCCAACAGGGCCACCGCCCGGCCCGTGGCCCCGAGCAGCTAGAGCACGGCCCCGATCGCCCGCCGTACGCTCAGCGGCGCACCTCCTGTGGAGCAGCCCCGCCGCGGCGGCGGACCACCTCGATCTGGCGGCTGGTCTGGGGCGCCGCCATGCGCCGCTTCCGGGTGGCCGAGCGCAGTTCGTCGAGGTGCGCCAACGCGAGGTCGGGGTGCCGTCCCTCGTCGACGAGCAGGCAGCCGACGACGGTGCCGGTGCGGCCGATGCCGCCCCAGCAGTGGACGTACACCCCGCCCGACCGGGTCGCGGCGTGGATGGTGGCCAAGATCGCGTCGTAGCCGCCCGGATCGACGATCCCCATGTCGGGGATCGGGTGGTGGACCCGCCGCAGCTCCAGGCCACGGCGCCGGGCGGCTTCGGCCACGTGGTGCTCGTAGGGGTCCAACCGGTCCTCGGGTGTCGTGAGGTCCACGAAGGTCCGGATGCCGTGGTCCACCAGCAGGTTCACCTTGGAGCGGGTGACCGTGGGGTCGCCGGGGTGCCCGGGGTACTCGCCGGCGAGGATCGAGCCGGGTTCCACCCAGTATCCGTGGAGGAGGTCGTCATGCGGCCAGGCCGGGGCGGGCGTCCGCCCGGCGCCCGCGTCGAAGAGCCGCCCGGCGATGGCGACGATCCGCTCGACCTCGGTGGTGCGACGTCGCCAGACCTCGGGAACGCCGGCCAGCCCCCAGCGAGCCCCGGCCAGCTGGCCGGCGATCGCCGCAGTGGTGTCGGCGTCGTCGCCCAGGTTGGCCGCCCGGAGCACGGCGTCGCGGAAGTCGGCGGCGCCGCCGACCGCCCACAGCGCTGCCTCGAGCGCGTCGACCACGTAGCCGGTGCCGCGGATCTCGGGCGGTTCCTTGGTGCGCCAGGACCCGCGGGCGACCGCCTCGACGGTCGGATCGAGCGGGCCGTGGGACCAGAACGGCGGTGCGAGCACCTCGTCGACGGGGCGTCCCTGGATGAGCGCGGCGGTCATGGCGGCGAACAGGCGGCATGCGTCGACCGGTCGGGGGGCCGGGTGGGTGGTGCGGCTCGACTCGCCCGCCCGTTCGACCGCCACCTCCACGTCGGCATGCCAGCGGATGGGCACCGCCGCCAGCCGCATCAACGAGCCGTTGGCCGCCCGGTCCGGGTCGATCACGGGGTCGGTGACCGCGCCGGTGCGCTCGAAGCGGCTCAGGGCACCGATGGTGGTCCCCCCGATGTCGAAGCAGGTGCCGGTGGACGACCAGTAGCCGTCACGCCACCACGCCAGGTAGCGCCGCAGCTGGTCGGCCGCGTCCTGATCACCGGTGTCGAGGATGGACTCGGCCAGGCACATGGCCAGCGAGGTGTCGTCGGTCCACTGGCCGGGAGCGAGGTCGAAGGGGCCGCCCCCCACCAGGTCGTCGATCGGATCGAACGATCCGGGACGGCGGAACTCGAGCGTCGTGCCCACCGCGTCGCCGACCGCCAGTCCGACGAGCGCGCCGACCGCCCGGTCCCGCGCCGCGTCCCACGGCACCACGTCGTCGGTGCCTCCGCTCCCTGCTGCGTGCTGGTCGCTCATGGCGCCATCGTCCCACCGCCCCACCGACAACCGATCCGGCCAGGTTCCGGTACGACCTCGGGCGGCCCGCCGAGCTCGGCAGACCGCACTCAACGAACGCGGCTCAGATCCCACCAGGGATTCGTGGCCAGTTCGACGGTCTCGTGCTGGACCCACACCCGATCGGGCGCACCGGACGTGAAGGCGGTCCACGGCCCACCGCCCGTCGTCGTGACCGCGACGTCCGAGACCTCGGTCCTCGCGTCGAACACCGCGAAGGAGTAGTAGGCACGGTCCGCCGCGCCGTTCCGCCAGTAGCGCCGGTCGGCCGACCCGATCCAGTCCCGTGACGGTTCGACGACGCCGGTCGGGGCCGACAGGTCGATCGTCGAGCTGAAGGACGAGGGACCGCTCCCGAACGTCGTGGCGATCGTCGAGGCCGTCTCGACCTGGGAGATGGCCACCGCCGGGGTCCGCGGCGCGCTGACGCTCGGGAGGTTCGCGGGGTCGAGCCAGGCGTGGTCCGCCCGTCCCTCGATCACGAAGCTGCGGGTGCGGGTCCCGTCGTCGACGTAGGTGATCCAATCCGCCCGGAGGCCGCTGAACGGCCCACCTTCGCGGCGGACGTGCAGCGTGAGCCACCGGCTCGGCGACGCCTCGTCGTCGGAGAGGCGGAGCTCGGCCAGGTCGAGGCCGGAGGGGATGCCGGCTGCCGTCGCGAACGCCGCGGCTTGCGCCGCCGGGATCCGCCAGTGCCAGTGCACCGACGGTGACGTCCCTTCGGTGCGGGATCGGACGACCGGCTCGGCGGCGCCGAGGTTCACCCCGGCGGCCAGGGTCTGCGTGAGTCCGCTGTAGAGGCCGCGCTTGACGTCGGCCAGTCGGGCGACCGTCGCGGGATCGACGCGTCCGTCGGGCTCGGTCACGTTCCACCAGGGCCCGATCATGAACTCGATCGGGTCGAGGTACACGAGGACGTGGGCCGGGGTCGTCTCGATGAACGGGGCCCACTCGCTGTCGTCGACGAGGGCGACGTCGGCGAGGTCGACCGAGACCAGCCGCGGGTCGTGCGAGCTCGAGTTGTGGAAGATCCGGTCGTTCACGCCGTTCAGCCAGTAGATGAAGTCGTTGGCCCGGACCCACTCCAGCGCCGGTGTGACGAAGTGGCGGTCCTCCGGTGCGGGCAGCGTGATGGTGGACTCGTAGAGCGGGTCGGCGGTGACCTGGGGCGTTCCACCGACGACCACCGTCTTGTTCATCTGCGTGGTGATCACGTCAGCGCTGAGCGCGTGCACGAACGGTTCGGGCGGTGCCAGGGGGCCCAACGGGTCGATCGATCCCTCCGAGGCGCGGGCCCGCACGATCATGAACCGCGGGATGCCCGACCCGTCGTCGACGTAGGTCGACCACTCGGCGCGAACACCGTTGGTCAGCCCGCTGACCCGGTAGACGTTCAGGCTCAGCCAGTACCGCGGGGCGGGGTCCTCGGTGAGGATGGCGACCTTGGCCAGGCGGAACCCCGGCGGGAGCCCGACGAAGGAGGCGAACGCCGCGGCCCGGCTGTCGGGGATGGGGGAGTTCACGAAGATCGACGGCGGCGTGCCCTCGACGGTGAACTCGAGCACGGGCTGGACGGTCCCGGCGGCGACGCCGGCGGCGTCGTTCGTCGCGATCTGGCCGAACTCGGCTCGCTTTACGGCGCGGAGGGTGTCGAGGCCGGGCGCCGGCGCACAGGCCGCGACGACGGCGACGCAGATCGCGACGGCGACCGTCGCCGACGCCCTTCGTCGCGTGGACGGCTGGCTCATGTCGTTCCCCCGGTCACGTCGCGGGCGCGACGTGGCGAAACCGTACTGAGGGCGGTTCACTCCGGCAACGGGTACGGCCGACGGGCCACGGCGCGTTCCGAGGCCATCACCCGGTTTCGCGCCACGTAGTAGACCGGCCCCGCCCTCGTAGCCAAGTGGTCAAGGCAGCGGACTTTTAATCCGAAGACCGTGGGTTCGAATCCCACCGGGGGCACCCTCCGTGAGAAGGGTTCCAACCCCGGCCCCCGAAGAAGGGCCGGTCTTCGTGTGCGGACAAGGTTCCAACCCGTGGGTCGATCTGGGACGTCGCCGTCGTCCTCGAGCCCTTCGCGCAGCGGGTGCTACGGATCGCGCGGAACGGCTCAGCCAGTTGCCCCTCCGTCTCGTCGACCGTGACGTTGAAGCGCTCGAAGAAGGCTTGGTTGAGCTTCCGCCGAGCGAACGGCGCGCCTCCGCGATAGACCTGCGCTCCATCGCGGATGACTGCCAGCGCCAGGTCGAGGGTGCTCGCGATGTCGTCGAGTTCGACTAGTTGTTGTGCCCTGGGACGTTGTTGACATCCGCTGACGAGTGAGTCCCCTGGGCGAGTGTGGAGCTGTCGAAGGCAACACACGAACCCAGGAGGCTGCGTTACACGCTAACTCTCCCCTCACGCCCGAGGGCCGGCTCCGGCTCTGTCACCGCATCGAGAACGGCTGGACCGTGGCGGGACTGCCGCGTGATCCGGTGACATCTGATCTGTGGTGCCGGAAGGTGCCGCTGGAAGGATGCTCACCATGCCCAGGCCCTATCCCCGTGAGTTCCGTGAGGACGTGATCTGGGTGGCCCGCAAACGCGGGCCCGATGTCCACCTCAAGACGATCGCCGCCGATTTCGGGATTTCCGAGTCGTGTCTGAACAACTGGTTGCGCGCCGCCGATGTCGAGGACGGCATCAAGGCGGGCGCACGACCGCCGCGGACAACGCCGAGTTGAAGGCGGCGAAGCGTCGGATCCGGCTCCTCGAGCAGGAGAACGAGGTGCTGCGCCGAGCTGCGGCGTATCTGTCCCAGGCGAACCTGCCGGGAAAATGATGGCCATCACGCCGCCGACGAGGAGATCGGTGCTGGCATGCCCGAGACGCAGATGGTCGGGCCGGGTCGGCAGGAGTCGACGTGTAGCCTCGGCCAGTCTGCACACGCGAACGCGCTGTGCCCGAGCGTCGAACGGATTGACACCATGCGCCGAGAGTTCGTTACCCGCGTCGACAACGAGTCCGTTCGAGGCGTAGAGACGCTTCCCGACATCGGAGATCCCAAGACGGTGTTGCTCTGCCTCCACGGAGGGCCCGGCGGGGACCTGCACGGTAACACCGGCGGTTTCGATGAACTCGCAGAGGGAGCGGCGAACGAGGGCCACGCCGTCGTTCAGTTCTCCTTCAGGGGCTCGGAGCCGAGTGACGGAGCTCCCGAGACAATCACACTTGCTCGCCAGACCGCTGACTACCGGGCGATGGTCGACCGGTGTCGGTCGATGTTCACCGCGGACCTAGTCGTCGTGGGTGAGAGCGCAGGCGCGACGGTCGCTGCCTTGTCGTGGGATGTCCTTGCGGATGCGTATGTGCTCCTTTGGCCCGCATTCGACCTCCTCAACACTGATCTGCGGCCGTTCTTGACCGAAGAGCGGCTCGCGGAGGCCGCCCACGCCGGACTGATCGATATAGAAGGCGTTCGCTTGGGATATGAGTTCATGCGGGAAGTGACTCAGACAGATTTCAACTTGTCTTTCAGAATTCCGAACGTCCCGGTGTTCATGGCGCACGGTCGAGCGGATGCCGAAGTTCCGTTCGAGCAATCGCTGCGGGCCGTGGCCGAGTCGGAGGGGGATGTAGTCTTCCTTGCTGATTCCGATGCGGATCATGGATTCAAGGATCCCGTCGCTCGGTCTCGTATGCTTCGCCATCTGCTGCAATGGCTCGAGACCAAATAGTCCGCGCGCCCTTCGTCATCGAGCTCTCAGGACTGGAGACGCTCAGCGAAAAGGCTGCTAGTGGTCGAATTCTTGGACGCGCCCTTCAGTCTGCTCAAATTCGGACCAACGGCTGGAACCGCAGCAACTTCCTCAACGCCCTCAAGGGTGGCCGCTCACGATTCGGTGTGTGCTGCGTAGCGGAGCGTGGAAGCACGGTCGCTGTCGCCGGCGGCGATCTAACGGTGGGCCAAATCGCCGATGTGCTGGCCGAGGCACGGACTTTGAGTGCCCTCGTCACAATCGGAGAGTCCGAACTCGTTCTCGCGCCTTCGGGTCCAGGGCTTGTCCTGCACATCGCGGCATCGCCCGAGCTTGGCCACCTCGCGCTGGGGCTAGCGGCAGAGATCTCCAACTGGCGTTCGCTTCGTCCGATCGGCTCGGCCACCATGTCTCTCGGCATCCTTGCCGGTGCGATCCGATCCATGGTCTTGGAATGTGCTGAATCGGTTGCCAATAACGGAATGAGTGGCAACATCAGTGTCACGGTTTACGGTGAATCGAGCGACGCTGAGATGTGGTCGGATGCCCGGTCGTATCCTTCGACGGCCGATATCGACAAGTTCGTTTCGGACGCGCGCCCAGAACAGAAGGCCGACACCGTTAAGCGGCTTCTAGACGAGGCGGCAGTGCCTGTGCAGCAACACGCGAGTACCAGCGAGCGAATGACAACGTTCCAGGCTCTATTCTGGCTGTGCTTAGTCGAGCCGCACGACGATGTTGGCCAGTGGATTGAGCTCACCTCCTTCTGGAAGGCACTCGTGCCGAGTCGGTCACGATCCGTCGTTCCTTCGGCGGGACGGGACTTGCCCAAGGAAGCTTGTGACAGAATTGCGACTGCTGTTGCTACGGGCGTTGTTCAGTTGCCCGGCGGAGAGTTCACCGTAGGGTCGGACCGGGATGACATACCGAGTGAGCCGCCAGCCCCTCGGTCAACATTCGTTGTTGAGGGTGTCGCAATCTCCCGAGGACTTGTGTCGCGGGGTCTATACGACCTGTTGACCGGGGCCGCTGGCGACCTCGAACGGATTGACGAGCCAGTCGCGAATGTGTCGTACATCGATGCGGTCGAGTTCTGTCTCACACTTGAACGAGCTCTCGGCCGTTCGGAGCTATGGCGCGGCAGCCCAGTGGTTCGACTGCCAACCGAGGTTGAGTGGGAGGCGGCGTACCGTGGTCCGGAGTGCCTCGAGTATCCTTGGGGAGACGACTTCCAAGCTGACCTCTGCAATGCCGAGATGCGGATCGGCCATCCCACTGAGATTGGCGCATTCAGTCCTGCTGGCGATAGCTGGATTCGATGCAGCGACATGGCCGGCAATCTCCGAGAGTGGACGTCAAGCTATGCCGGAACTCGGGGTATCGATTGGGCACCCACGTCCAACGACTCTCTCCCCGTCTTCTCTATCGATGTGGACACTCGAGTCGTGATTCGCGGGGGCAGCTACTCCTACGATCGAGAGTGTGTTCGAGGCTGGGTGCGCAATACTCAGCTAGTGACCCGCCGCGACCCGCAGACCGGATTCAGATTCGTGTTGTGCTGATCTCAGGCTAATAGAGGCAGAGACGTTGGATCAATCCGAGGCAATCAAGTCCGAGTCGGCCAGCTCTATTGGGTTCGTCATCGGCGCGATATATACGTTCACGTTCGTGAACGCCGTCTACAATGCGGTTCGGCTAGATCCGGACGCGGGTTTCGCCCTCAGTAACGTTACGTTCGACTGGGTCCGATTAGCACTCGGAGCGATGTGCCTCGTCACGACGCTGCGGTTCTTCTTTGGGAACAACATCTGGGTGGCGCAGGTGCTGCACTCAGAGAGATCGCCCTGGGTGAAGTTGTACCAGCTCGCCTTCATTGGTCTTGAAAGCAGCCTGATCGCAATGGCTTCATTCGAGGTCTCGCGTCCGCGCAGCTTTCTCGCCGTATTCGGCCTTGTCTTTCTCGTTGAGTCAATCTGGTTCGCGTTGACACACCTTGTTGATCGTCCGTCCGTGGCCTGGGGTGAGTTTCGCGACCGGCGGTCGTTCTACATCGCCCAAGCACTTAATCTGGCCATGTGGATAGCTGTCGCATTAGGCCTGTTGGTCTTCCAACGCAATCAGTGGCTTGTTGCATTCGTGGGAATGCCGTTCGCAGTGAACACTGCGTACGACTTGCGAGTGAATCTCGCGCAATATCTCGGTGACGTCGACGAGTCAAGTATCGGAGGATCGACAGCATCTCACCCAGGACCATGACGATTGCGGTGGCACCGCGTCGATGCCCCGCTTCGCGCGTTGGCTGCATCGGAGCGCTTCTAACAGTCGTCTATTCTGTTGCCTGGTGCGGCGTCAGCGTGCGGCTGCGATCCCTCATCACTGAGACTATGTAGCCCCAACGGCTGCCATCGAGGAGCCTTACGTCACCGTCTCTTGATGCGGGGAGCCTCATACAGGCTACCGTCGCCGTCGCGGCCGAAGGACGACACCGGACTCGATGAGCCGTCGTCGCACCGTGGTACGGGTCCTTCCAGTTCGTTCGGAGATCGCAGCGTCGCCCCTTCCGCCAAGGAATTCCTCGCGGCAGCCACCTCCTCCGCTCTCCATTGGAACGTCGAGGACACCTGGCGATCCCGAAGGCGCTTCCAAATCGTTGACGGTCCAGCTCGAACCGATGGGCGAGATCGACGTTGCGTTCGCCCGCCGCGCACCTCGCCACCATCTCATCGATCTGGGCCTCACTCGGTCGACGCCGCGACCCAGCGAACTCCCGGGGTGCCGACGCCGCGATCAGATCGACGTCAGTCGAGCACGCGACGACGCTGGGGGCCGAAAGCCCGCGACAGCCCACGGAGTTGTCTCGACCACGTCCGGGTTAGAGCATCGTCCCACCGAGGGCACCCTCCGCCGACGAGTCGCCATCCGGGACCTCCGGCCCTGCCGCCTCGCGGCGTTCGGGACGACGCTCGACCCGAGCTACCGAGCGGGAGGTGCGCCGTGCCCAGCATCAGCGTCATCGAGGACTTCCTGGCCCAACGGCGGATCGCCTTCGTCGGTGCGTCGCACGACCCGAAGGAGTTCTCGGCCACCGTCTACCGCGAGCTCAAGGCTCGCGGCTACGAGCTGCACCCCGTGAACCCCCACGCCACCGAGATCGACGGCGACCCCTGCGTGGCCGCGGTGACCGACCTGCCCGAGGGGATCGACGGCGCCATCGTCATGGTCCCCGCGTCGGCCAGCGCCTCGGTGGTGCAGGGATGCATCGATGCCGGCATCCCCCGGGTGTGGCTGCACCAGGGCGGCGGGCCCAGCTCGGTCAGCGAGGAGGCGGTCGCCCTGTGCCGTGAGCACGGCATCGAGGTCGTCGACGGCGCCTGCCCGATGATGTTCGCCGAGCCCGTCGGCTGGTTCCACCGGGTGCACCGGGCCGGCCGCAAGCTGGCGGGCCACCTCGACCCCTGACGCTTCCTGCGTCGCTCGGCCCGGCATCCCGGCCGGAGTTGCGCATGTTCGGCGCGGTTGGGACAGGCTGGCGCCCGTGGCCCGCACCCCCCTCATCCTGCTGCCGCCGTCGGAGGGCAAGGCCCCCGGCGGCACCGGGGCACCCTGGTCCCCCGGTCGTGGACCCGACGACGAGCTGGACGGCCCCCGCACCCAGGTCCTCGACGCGCTCGTCGCCGCCATGGCGGCACCCGAGTCGGCCCGGGCGAAGCTCCTCGGCGTGAAGGGGGACGCCCTCGCGGCCGCGACGGCCGCCAACCAGGCGGTGCGATCCGCCCCCACCCGGCCGGCCATCGAGCGCTACACCGGCGTGCTCTACGACGCCCTCGACTGGGCGAGCCTCGACGCCACCGCCCGCCGACGGGGCACCGCCCAGATCCGGATCGTGTCGGGCCTGTGGGGCCTCGTCGCCCCCCGCACCCCGATCCCCGACTACAAGCTGAAGATGGGTGCGAGCCTCGCCGGCGTCGGCCGACTCGCCTCGTTCTGGAAGCCCCACCTCACATCGGTGCTGGCCGGCGGGGCCCGGGGCCGCACCGTGTGGGACCTGCTCCCCAACGAGCACGCGGCGGCGTGGGACCCCGCCGCCGCGCTCCCCCGCCGCCGCATCACGGTCCGATTCGTCGACGACGTGGGCACCGGCCGGGCCCGCAAGCAGGTCACGGTCGCGCACTGGAACAAGCTCCTGAAGGGGGCGCTGGTCCGCCACGTGCTGGCCACCCAGCTCGACGAGCCCGACGGCCTGGCCGACTTCACCCACCCCGAGGGCTACGTCTACCGACCCGAGCTCACCGAGGAGCGGGACGGCCTGACCCGGGTCACGATGGTCGCTCGCCGATGACACGATGGGGGTTCGTGCATCCGAACCCCGCTTCCCCCACGAAGTCCCCTCCATGTCGCTGATCGGCGCCGAGCTGCGCCGCGCCAAGTTGCGCTTCTCGCTGTTGGCGGGCGCCGTCGGGCTCCTGGTGTTCCTGATCCTGTTCCAGCAGGCGCTGCTCGGCGGGTTGATCACCCAGTTCATCGGTGCCGTCCGGAACCAGAGCGCCCCGGTGCTGGTGTACGCCGAGGAGGCCCGGGGCAACCTCGAGTCCAGTCGCGTCCCCCCGCCGCTGGTCGAGCGGGTCGCCGCGGTGGACGGCGTGGCCCGGGCCGAGCCCCTCGGCGAGGGCACCTTCACCGTCCGGGTCGACGGCGAGCTGGCCGACGCCTCGCTGTGGGGCTACCCGCTCGACGGTCCCGGCGCTCCGACTGCCCTGGCCGAGGGCCGGCTGCCGACGGCCGACGACGAGGCCGTCGTGAGCACCGGCGACGAGGAGGAGGGCTTCGACCTGGGCGCCACGATCGTGGTCGAACCGGGCGGGTCGCCCATCGAGGTGGTGGGCACCGCGGACGAGTCCAAGTTCTCCGGCAACCCGGTGCTCTACGTGTCCTCGGCCACCTACGAGGCGGCCCGCCGCACGGCCAACCCCGACGCCACGGTCGTGCTGCCCAGCGCTGTGGCAGTGGAGGTGTCCGACGGTGCCTCCCCCACCGCGGTGGCCGAGCGGATCAGCGCCGAGGTCGACGGCGTCACCGCGTACACCCGTGACGCGGCCGCCGACGCCAGCCCCGGCGTGTCGGCCGTGCAGCAGAGCTTCTTCGTGATCCTCGGGCTCTTCTACATCGTGGTCCCGCTGGTCGTCGGCCTGTTCTTCCTCATCATCACGCTGCAGAAGGCCAACGCCCTCACGCTGCTCCGGGCCCTCGGGGCGAAGCCCGCCCAGCTGGTGCGCAACCTGTTGGTGCAGGTGGTGCTGGTGGTCGTCGGCGGGGTGGCCATCGCCACGCTCCTGCTCTGGGGCGCCTCGCAGGGAACCCGGTCGATCGGCGTGAGCGTCGAGGCCGGTCCGGTCCTCCTCACCGGTGCCGTCGTGCTGGGGCTGGCCCTGCTGGCGTCGGTCGCGGCGGCCCGACGGGTGCTGGCCATCGACCCCATCCGGGCCACCACCGGAACGGACGTGACGTCGTGAGGCTGGCGCTGCGCGAGCTCCGTCGCCGCCCCTCCCGCTTCGGCGTCGCCACGGGGGTGCTCACGTTGATCGTGGTGCTGCTGCTGTTCCTCGGCGGCCTGCTCGACGGGCTCTTCCTGGGCTCCACGGGCGCCATCAGCGCGCAACGGGCCGACGCCTTCGTCTACTCGTCCTCGGCGCGGGACAGCTTCCTGCGCTCGCGCATCGAACCCGAGCTGCGCCGCCAGGTGGAGGACGTCGACGGCGTCGAGCGGGTGGGCGGCCTGGGCATCGGCCTCCTGTCGGCCCGCGTGCCCGGCGAGGACGAGTCCACCGACGTGGCCCTCATCGGCTACGAGCTCGCCGCCGACGGCATCCCCGCGCCACCCGAACCCGGAACGGCGTGGGCCGACCGGCGCCTCGAGGCGGCGGGCGTGGCCGTGGGGGACACGCTCGAGGTGGGCCCGGCCCGCTCGCCGATCGAGGTGGTGGGGTGGGTGGAGAACGCCAGCTACCTGCTCCAGGGAGGCCTGTGGATGCCGGCCGAGACCTGGCGGGCGACCCTGGCCGCCAACCGTCCCGACCTCCAGGTGGGCGACGACGTGTTCCAGGTGCTGGTGGTCGAGGGGTCGGGGACCCCTGCCGAGCTGGTCGACCGCATCGACGGCGCCACGGCCGGCGCGACCTCCAGCCTCACGCCCCCCGATGCCGAGCTCTCGATCCCCGGCACGAGGGAGCAGCGGTCCACCTTCCTCCAGATCATCTACACCACCCTGGCCATCGCCGCGGTGGTCATCGGGCTGTTCTTCTCCCTCCTCACGCTGGAGCGCACGGGCCTCTACGGCGTCCTCAAGGCGCTCGGGTCCTCCAGCTCCCAGCTCTTCGCCGGGGTGGTGACCCAGGCCGTCGTCACGACCGGCATCGCGGTGGTCCTCGGCGGCCTGCTCACCCTCGGCCTCGCCGCCGTCAGCCCGCCCGGCATCCCCCTCCAGCTGACGGTGGCCCGGGCGGCGTTCGTGGCCGTCGGCATGCTGGTGGCCAGCATCGCCGGGTCCGTCGTGTCCCTCCGTCGGGTCGTCCGCATCGACCCGGCTTCCGCCATCGGAACCGCATCGTGATCGGAGCCGCCCCATGACCGCGCTCGTCCTCGAGTCCGTCCGCAAGGTGTACGGCACGGCCGACACCCAGGTGGTCGCGCTCGACCACGCCAGCCTGACCGTCGGCGACGACGAGCTGGTGGCGCTCCTCGGCCCGTCCGGGTCGGGCAAGACCACGCTGCTGTCGATCGCCGGGGGCCTGCTGTCGCCCACCGAGGGTCGCGTCGAGGTCGGTGGGCGCGACATCACCACCTTCACCGACCGCCAGCGCAACGACTTCCGACGGACCTCGGTCGGGTTCGTGTTCCAGCAGGTGAACCTGGTGCCGTTCCTGACGGCGCGGGAGAACCTCATGGTGGTGGACGAGATCGGCGGCGGACGGAACCGCAAGGACAGCCGCAAGCGCGCCGACGAGCTCCTGGAGGAGCTGGGCCTCGGCCATCGCGCCGCGAACCTGCCGGCCCAGCTGAGTGGCGGCGAGCGGCAGCGCGTGGCCGTCGGTCGGGCCCTGATGAACGAGCCCAGCCTCGTGCTCATCGACGAGCCCACCAGCGCACTCGACACCGAGCTGGGCAACCAGGTGATGGAGCTGATCCGCTCCGAGATCAAGGGCCGCGGCACCGCGGCGGTGCTGGTCACCCACGACACGCGGATGACCCACTACTGCGACCGCACCGTCCACATCACCGACGGCCGCCTCGACGACGGGGACCCCCACTCGGTCGCTGCCGCCAACACCGGCGGCCTGGCCTGATCGGGCGTCCACCGGCGGGCCCACCGGGCGGGCCTACGCTCGACGGCCCATGAGCACGACGCCACGCCGACCCACCGGAGGCATCCTCTCCGGGATCGACGACATCGCGGAGGGACCCAAGCGACGCGAGCTGCCGAAGGTGCCCGCCGACCTGGGCACCGAGGTCCTGCACCGGGCCAGCGGCCTGGTGGCCGCCGTGGTGGGCTGGACCGAGCAGGTGGTGACCGTCCGTGACGACAGCGGACGCGACCACGCCATCCGCAACACGCCCGGCGCGTTCTGGGTCGACGGTCGGCCGGTCGCGCTCGTACGCCCCCGTCCCACCTCCGCTGCAGCGCCCCGCATCACCGCGTCGGGATCGGTCTCGGCCGCCGCCGCCCCGGCCCGCATGGCCCGGGCCAGCCGCATCCTCGTCGAGGGCCTCCACGACGCCGAGCTGGTCGAGAAGGTGTGGGGCGACGACCTCCGCGAGGAGGGGATCGTGGTGCAGCCCATCGACGGCGCCGACGACCTCGTCGAGATCGTCCGCGGCTTCGCTCCCCGCCCGGGTCGTCGGCTGGGCGTCCTGTTGGACCACCTCGTCGACGGCACCAAGGAGTCGCGCCTGGCCGCCGCGGTGGATCACCCCGAGGTGCTGGTCCGGGGCCATCGCTTCGTCGACGTGTGGGCGGCGGTCAACCCGAAGCTGGCGAGCCTCGACGCCTGGCCCGACATCCCCCGCGGCACGCCCTGGAAGGACGGGATCTGCCGCGCCGTCGGATTCGAGGAGCCCCGCGCCTTCTGGCGGACGCTGCTGGGCCGAGTGGAGTCCTACAAGGACCTCGACCCATCGCTGGTGGGCGCCGTCGAGGAGCTGATCGACTTCGTGACCGTGCCCGGCTGAGTCGAGGCCTCGACGCCGACCAGGGCGGCCAGCCGGTCGCGACGCTCGCGTTCAGCCTCCTCGAAGCGGCCCTCCCAGTCGGGGTCCACGATCGGCGCGGCTCGACGGACGGCGAGGAACCACGCCACGAGCGCGACGGCCAGGTGGACGGCCACCGGGGCCACCACCTGCGGGTCGAAGGGGCTGCGGACCCACCGGCCCAGGGCCACGCCCACCGCCGGGGCGGCGATGGCGGTGACGAACACCAGTCGTCGCGCCGATGCGGCGCGACGACCCAGGTGCTCGAGCACCCAGTCGAGGGTCGCCGGCACCGGCAGCAGCCACATCGCCGGGACCGCGACGCTCCCCGGCACGAGCCCGGGTGCCACGGCGACCGCGAGCGCAACGGCGGTCGCCACCGGGTGGAGCACCAGGCAGCGCCGGCAGACGTGCCAACGACCCACACGGACGCAGCGGTCCCACGACCCGGGCGGGTGGTGGGAGATCCACAGCGGCGTGGTGGCGGGCGGACGGTCCGACATCACCGTTCCCATCGGCCGGTCGACCCGCCGCGGGAGTCGCCCGGCTCGGATCAGACGCCCAGGACCTCCCGGTACAGCGCCTCGTAGGCCGCCACGTAGGCGGCGGCGGTGAACCGTTCGGCGGCCACGGCACGACCGGCGGCAGCGAGCTCGGCCCGGCGGTCCGGGTCGTCGAGCAGGTCGCGCACGGCGGCGGCCAGCGCGCCGGGGTCCTCGGGGCGCACCACGAGCCCGCTCACCCCGTGCTCGACCACCTCGCGCACGCTCCCCACGTCGGTGGCCACCACCGCGACGCCGGCCAACATCGCCTCGATCACCGCGACCGGCATGCCCTCCAACCGCGACGGCAGCACCGCGACGTCGAAGGTGGGGAGCAGATGGCGGGGCTCGTCCACCCAACCGACGAAGCGCACCCGGTCGGCCACCCCGATCGCCCGGGCCCGCTCCTCGAGATCGCCGCGGAGCGGCCCGTCGCCCACCACCACCAACGTCACCCCGTCGAGGTGGGCCAGCGCATCGATGGCGACGTCGACGCCCTTGACCGGATCGAAGCGGGCGACGACCCCGATGGTCGGTCCCTCGGCGAAGCGCTCCGGCGGCACGAGCTCGAGTGGGGCCACCCCGTTGGGGACCACCCGGAGCGAGTCGGCGGCCAACCCCAGGTCCGCCGCGATCGTCGCCGCCGCGGCGCGTCCGACCGCGACGTGGGCGGCCAGGCGCGGGGCGAGCCGCCGCTTCACCTGCCGCGCCACCTCGCTCCACACGCCCATGGGCGAGTGCTCGGTGGCGACGACCGGGATCCCCGCCGTGCGGGCCACGACCATGGCGAACAGGCACGCCGACCCGTAGCCGAGCTGGGCGTGGACCAGGTCGGGGGCGAGCGCCACGAAGGCGCGGCGATGGGCCCACATCGCACGCACGTCGCCCTTGTGGCGGATCGCCGGCAGCACCATCCGGGCCGCCCCCGGCCGTGCCGCACCCAGCTCGTCGACGACCTGGCGGTCGGTCCCCACCACGGTGACGCCCAGCTCGGGGTCGAGCCCGGCGAGGAGCTGGCCGACCTGACGCTCGGCGCCGCCGATCTGATCGGCGTCGGTGTAGATCACCACCCGTCGACCGGCCAGGCCGGTCCCCCCGTCGACCGGCGCCGAGGGAGCCGCGTCGCTCGCCGGCCGCCGGTCCCGCACCCACTGGTTCACCTGCATCGCCGCCACCACCGCCCGACCCCGGGGCCCCACCCCGCGTCGCACCCGGTGGAGCCGCCGGCTGCCGTCGGCCCACTCCGTCTTGTAGGGCTCGCCACCACGCAACAGGTCGAAGGTCTGGGCGCCCTCGGCGATCGCGTCCTCGATGATCCGGGCCCGCAGCACCGACCCGGCGCCCCGCCACTCGTGCTCGGTGCGGCGACCGGCCTGGTAGAAGCTGACGCGACCCGCCACCACGAAGTCCACCTCGATGGCCACGACGCCCTCGTCGGGGGCGACCAGCTCGGTGAAGCGCACCTCGCCGCGTTCGGCCCCCGCCCGGGCGGCGGCCGCGAACGCGTCCCACTGCGAGAGGAAGCCCGACGCCTCGCCCCAGCGGCCGTCGTGGAGCCGCCGGAGGTCGTCGAGGGCCCGACCGACGTCGGAGGCCGGCACCACCCGGTGCTCCACGCCCTGGCGGTGCAGGCGCTTGGCGGTGCGGGTGATGGTGCTGCGCATCCGCCCGCCCCGCGATGCCAGGTAGGTCTCGATCCGATCCGGGAGCTCGACGTAGGGGGCCACCTCCCCCGCCGTGACCGTGCCCAGCCCGGGGACGGCATCGAGGAGCCAGGCGTCACCGTCGAGGCCGTCGAGGTCGATCACGCGATCGCCACGCCGGCCCAGCCACCCGGCCACCGCCGCCACCACCTCGTGCACGTGGTCGGGGAGGGCGACGAGGTCGAGGTGGTCGGGCTCGAGCGGGCCGCCGCCCCGGAAGCGCAGCCGCTCCACACCGGCCACCCGGTCGGCCTGGAGCGCCAGTCCGCCGACCAGGGTCCCGTCGCGACGGACCAGCACCGTCACCGGGCGACCCGTGCCGGTGGCCTCGAGCCACCACGACCGCAGGAAGGGGGACGGACGCGGCATCCGCCCCACCAGGTCGTCCCACTGACCCGCCAGCTCACCGAGCGGGCCGATCACCTCGACGCCGAGGCCTCGCCCGCTCCCGCTCCGCACCGCCGCAGTGTGGCACAGCCGCCGACGGGCCACGGCGGCCGGGTTCAGCCCGAGCGGAGGTCCAGCGCGGTCACCATCCGCTCCAGGACCTCGCTGAGCACCCCCGCGCCCGTTGCCCAGTTCAGGCGGACGTGGCCCCGGCCGGCGGGGCCGAAGTCGGGGCCGTGGCCGAGCGCCACGCGAGCCCGCTCCTCGAAGAAGGCAGCCGGGTCGTCGCCGAGGCCGAGCTCACGGAGATCGAGCCACGACAGGAAGGTGGCCTCCGGGACCCGGTGTCCGGCCTGGGGGAGGTGCTCGTCGAGGAAGGCCGCGACCTGGGCCCGGCGGGCGAGGAGCTCGTCGGCCAGCGCCGCCTCCCAGGTCCCGTCGGACTCCCATGCCGCCAGGGTGGCGACCACCCCCGTCACGGCCGGGCCGCCGGCCAGCACGGCCGGGCGGGGACCGACCCGCCCCCGCAGCTCCTCCCCGACGTGGGCGACCGCGCAGCGCAACCCGGCCAGTGCGTGCGACTTGGCCGCCGAGGTCAGCGTGACGGTCCGGGCCGCCGCAGCCGCCGACACCGACGCGAACGGCACGTGGCCGGCGGTCCAGGTGAGGTCCTGGTGGATCTCGTCGCTGAGGACGACCAGCCCGCGATCGACCGCCAGCGCGGCGAGGGACTCCAGCTCCTCGACGGTGAAGGACCGACCCGTGGGGTTGTGGGGGTGCACCAGCACCACCGCCCGGACCCCCTCGTCGCAATCGGCGAGGAGTCGCTCCGAATCGAGCGCCCAGCCCTCGGCACGCTCGAGCTGGTGCGGAACGAGGCGGCGGTCCAGCTGCTCGACGAGGCTCAGGATGGGCGGGTAGCTCGGGAGCAGCACCAGCACGCCGTCGCCGGGGTCGGTGGTGGCGACCAGCGTCGTGGCGAGGCCCTGCACCACGTCGCAGGTCAGCTGGACACCGGCCGCGTCCGCTGCCCACCCCCAGCGGTCGGCCATGCGCGCCGCGAAGGTGGCGGCGAGGCGATCGGGCAGGTCGTCGGCGGGATAGCCCAGGTCGCCCCGCTCGAGGAGCCCGAGGAGGGCGGCGGCGACGCCGGGGTGCGGCTCGACGTCGGCCTCGGCCACCCAGGCCGGGAGGACGTCGGAGGCGTGGCGCGTCCACTTCGTGGCCGTGCGACGCCGCAGCCGGTCGAGGTCGTCGACGAGCACCGTCGAGGTGGGCGCTTCGCTGGTCATGGTCCGATGATCCCACGGCACCTGCCAAGCTGAGCCCATGACCGTCCGGTCCCGTCACCGAGCCCGACGGCTGGTCACGGCCGCGGCCACGTGGGCCGAGTCGATGGACCCACCCCCGGAGCGCGCCCGGGCGGACCGGGTCGGGCCGCTGGCCGCCGGGTGGGCCGCGCTGAAGCTGGCCGTCACCGGGCTGCTGTCGCCGCTGTGGATCCCCGTGCTGCTGCTCCGAGCCGCCAGCAACCACCGGCGCGCCCGGGACCTCATCGAGCTGTTCCCGCTCCAGCTGCAGGCCATCGCCCACCGGCGACGGCCCACCGCGCCCGCCAACCGGGTGGGCGAGATGGCGGCCGAGACCCGGATGCTCATCGTCTCGGACCTCCACCGCTCGGTGGCGGGTCGGCTGGACTGGCCGCACCGGCAGGGCACCAAGGCGCTCTACGAGCACGTCCTCGACCACTACGCGGCCGACGGGTGGGAGCTGTGCGAGAACGGCGACATCGAGGACCTGTGGATGGTCGGGGGGTCGAGCTACGGCGCCATGTACGACCTCCTCCGCGTGGGCGGCGCAGCGCTCGCCTTCTTCGGCCGCGACGGCGTCCTGGTCGAGACCTACCGGACCCACCTCGACCGGATCGTCGCCAACAACGCCGCCACCTACCGGCGGCTGCGCACCGACTTCGTGCGCACGGGTCGCTACCACCGGACGATCGGCAACCACGACGACGCGTTGGCCCGCCCGGCGGTGGCCCAGCGACTGCGCGACCACCTCGGCGACGTCCGACCGGTCGACTACCTGGTGCTGCGCGACGCGGAGGGAGAGGTCGTGGCGATCGTCTGCCACGGCCACCACACCGACGGCTGGTGCGCCCCGCGGCGCGACTACCTCGGCAAGCTCTCCAGCTGGTTCGCCAACACCCTCGTCGACGTCCCGGGCATCGACTCGCCCGAGGGCCTGCCGCCGGCCGCGGCCACCGAGCTGTTCCTGCGCGGCGAGGCGCCGAACCGGCTGATCACCGTGCACCCCACCTTCGGGGTCACGTCCTCCTACGACTCCCTCGACGAGGAGCTGCTCTTCTCGGCGCTCGACCCACGGCCCGACGGACCCTGGCTGCTGATGGGCCACACCCACTCACCGGTCAGCTCACCCCGGTCGCGGTCGGGTCGCCGATGGTCGCGGTACCTCAACTCGGGCTGCGGGGTGACCCGCGAGCTGCTGACCGCCATCGAGTGGGACGGCACGGGCCCCGAGCCGACGGCTCGGCTGGTGGCCTGGACCTACCGGACCGACGCGGCGCGGCGACGGGTGCCCGTCCGCGTCGAGCTGGCGGCGGGCGACGACGACCGGCTCCACGTGGCCCCGGCCGACGCCGAGGTCGTCAGCGCCTGAGCCGCACCGTCAGGCGCGACCGGTGTGGCCGAAGCCGCCCTCGCCCCGCTCGGAGTCGTCGAGGCGGTCGACCTCGACGAAGCGGGCGTGTTCGACTGCCTGGATCACCAGCTGCGCGATCCGCTCGCCCCGGGTGACGTGGAAGGCCTCGGTCCGGTCCGTGTTGATCAGCAGCACCTTCAGCTCGCCCCGGTACCCCGAGTCGATCAGGCCGGGGGTGTTGAGGCAGGTCACCCCGTGCTTGAGGGCCAGGCCGCTGCGGGGCTGGACGAAGCCGGCGAAGCCGGCGGGGATGGCCACGGCGATGCCGGTGGGGACCAGCTCCCGGCACCCGGGCCCGATGACCACGTCGACGCTCGAGCGGAGGTCGACGCCGGCGTCGCCGGGCTTGGCGTAGTCGGGCACCTCGAGCCCGTCGGTCAGTCGGACGAGGGGGATCTCCAGCACGGACCCGGACCCTACCGTGCCCATCGGACCGACCGGCTCGCCGGCCCGACCGCGACGGCGGTCGACCGGTAGCCTGCACGGGTGCTCGCCTGGATGGATCTCGAGATGACCGGCCTCGACCCGGGGCGGCACGTCATCGTCGAGATCGCCACGATCATCACCGACGACGAGCTGAACATCGTGGCCGAGGGCCCCGACCTGGTCGTCCACCAGCCCGCCGAGGCGCTCGCCGCCATGGACGACGTCGTCGTCCAGATGCACACGGCGTCCGGGCTCCTCGACGCCATCCGAGCCTCGACGGTCGATCTGGCCGATGCCGGGCGCCAGACGCTCGAGTTCCTCCGCACCCACATCGCGGGGCCCCGCACGGTGCCCCTGTGCGGCAACTCGATCGGCATGGACCGCCGCTTCCTGGCCGCCTACCTGCCCGAGATCGAGGAGTTCCTCCACTACCGGTCGGTCGACGTCTCGACCATCAAGGAGCTGGCCCGCCGCTGGTACCCCACCGAGTTCTCGGCGGCGCCGAAGAAGGCGACCGCGCATCGGGCCCTCGACGACATCCGCGAGAGCATCGCCGAGCTGACCCACTGGCGCTCCACGGTGTTCCGGTCGCCGGTGGGCTGAGCCCCCGGTCGCACCATCCGCGCGTCGCGTCCACCGACCTTGTGAACTTGTGCCGACGGCGCGACGAGGAGGTCACGATGGGACGGAACCTGAGGCTGGCGACCGCCGAGGCGCTGGGCACGGCGGTGCTCGTCGTCGGCGGGTGCGGGACGGCCATCTTCGCCACCGGCATCCTCGGTGGCCCCTCGGTCGGCGTGCTGGGCGTGGCCACCGCGTTCGGCCTGTCGTTGATGGTGATGGCGTACACCATCGGCCCGATCTCGGGGTGCCACATCAACCCCGCCGTCACCGTCGGCATGTGGGTGGCGGGCAAGACGCCCAGCCGCGAGGTGCCGTGGTACGTCGCCGGCCAGCTCGTCGGCGGACTGGCCGGCGGCCTGACGCTGCGGGCGATCTGGCGACTCTCCTCGTCGGGGATCGGCGAGGGGTTCGCGTCGAACGGGTACGGGGAGCACTCGCCCCTGGGCCTGGACCTGGCCTCGGTGGCCCTCGCCGAGGTGGTGTTCACCGCGCTGCTCGTGCTCGTGGTGCTGGGCTCCACCCACGTCCGCTACCCCGTCGGGTTCGGCGGCCTGGCGGCGGGGGCGGCGCTGTGGCTCATCCACCTCGTGAGCATCCCGATCGACAACACCTCGGTGAACCCGGCCCGCAGCCTCGGCGTGGCGCCGTGGGCGGCCGAGACCTGGCCGATGGAGCAGGTCTGGGTGTTCCTGGTGTTCCCGCTCGTCGGGGGCGCGCTGGGCGCCCTGGTCTGGCGCTTCATCTCGGCGGAGCCGCCCGCTGCGGCCGAGTCGGCCGCCCCTGACGGCGGCGACGAGCCCGACGTGACCGACGACGCGGCGGTCGGGGTCGCGTAATTCGGTTGACCTCCGCCGATCCAGGTGGTTGGGTGGAACGAACCGGCCGCCGACCGACGGCGACCTGAAACCCTCATGCGGGGGAGCACCAGTCCGATGAACGCCTCGATGATCACCAGCGCCACGCCCGTGGCCGCCGTGTGCGTCGCCGCGTCGCGGGCCGCCGAGTACGCCTCGGCCGGCACCTGGTTCTCGGTGGACATCCGCACCACCCGCCTGGACCACCTCAAGGTCCGGGGCCCCGGAGGGACTTCGTAACGAGCACCCGCTCCCACCACGAAGCAGAACTCCGAGAGGCCGCCGGGCGAGACCGGCGGCCTCGCTGCATCTGGGGGCACTTCCCGACCCGACGCCGGTACCACGCACCCACTCCACCCACCCACACCACCCACCACCCACGAAGGAAGTGATCCCCATGGTCGCCACGACCGTCCTCCCCGAGCCCACCACCCGAACGTGGGAGCGCCTCGCCGCCTGCGCGGAGGTCGACGACGCCACCCGGATCTTCTTCTCGGACGACCTCGGCGACATCGCCACGGCCAAGCGGGTCTGCGAGGGCTGCCCGGTCATGGTCGAGTGCCTCGAGACGGCGATCGACCGCGGCGAGCAGTGGGGCGTCTGGGGCGGCCAGCTCCTGATCGCCGGCAAGATCGTCATGACGAAGCGCCGGCGGGGCCGGCCACCGAAGCACCCGCGTCCCGAGGACCAGCTCCCGCAGATCCCGCTGCCCGAGCACCTGCGCCACCTGCAGCCGGCCTGACGCCGGTCGCGAGCTCCGATCCGGGAACGGCGGCGACGCCGTCCGGCGACGACCACGAGCCGGTCGACGTGCCGTTCCCGGAGGGGCAGGTGGCGGGGGGCCGACGCTACGGTGAGGGCATGGCCGACGGTCCCCCCTCGTCGCGCCGGGGCACTTCTCCCCTCCGGTTCGTCCAGGCCACGCTGGTGGCCCTGTGCGTGGTCATGGCGCTCGTGTGGTTCCTCCTCTCCCGCGCGCCTCGCGCCACCGAGGACCCCGGGACCACCGGTGCCACCGGCGTCGACACCACCGAGGCCGTCGAGGGCCGTCCGGTCCCCGACGTCGTCATCGAGGGCCTCGACGGCCCCGACGTCCGGCTGCGCGACCTGGCCGGCCGGCCGGTCGTCCTCAACTTCTGGGCCTCCAGCTGCGCCCCGTGCATCAAGGAGATGCCCCTCCTCCAGGACGCGGCCACCGACCTCGAGGGCGAGGTGAGCTTCGTCGGCGTCGACGTCCAGGAGGCGGTCGAACCGGGACGTGAGATGGTCGAGCGGACCGGCGTGACCTTCCCGCAGGGCCGTGACCCCCGGGGCACCCTGATCCGTCAGTTCGGCGGCATCCAGCTCCCCCACACCGTGGTCATCGGGGCCGACGGGCGCGTCGTGTCCCTCAACAACCGCGTGCTGCGCTCCCGCGAGGACCTCGACGAGCTGCTGGCGGACGCCCGGTGAGCCAGCAGCTGAGCCTCGCCTTCGGTGCCGGCATGGTGGCGGCGATCAACCCGTGCGGCTTCGCGCTGCTCCCCGCCTACCTCAGCTACTTCCTCGGGCTGGAGTCCAAGGAGGGCGCCCAGCTCGAGCGCCAGGGCAACCCGTTCCTGCGGGCCCTGGGCGTGAGCGCGGCCATGACGGCCGGCTTCGTCGTGGTCTTCGCCCCGATGGGCGCGCTCTGGAGCAGCGTGTCGGGCGTGCTCGGCGACCGGCTGCCCTGGGTCACCGCCGCGCTCGGCGTCGGCCTGGTGGTGCTCGGCATCGCCATGTTCCGGGGCTTCCAACCGGTCGTCCGGCTCCCCAAGCTGCAGATGGGCACCACCAGCGAGCAGCTGGGATCGGTGTTCCTCTTCGGCGTCTCCTACGCCGTGGCCTCGCTCAGCTGCACCATCGGCGTCTTCGGCGCGCTGGTCACCTCCAGCTTCGAACGGGACTCGTTCCTGGTCGGCGTCCTGTCCTTCGTGGTCTACGCCCTGGGCATGGGGCTCGTGATCGCCATCCTGACCATGGCCGTCAGCTTCGCCCAGCAGGGGATCGTCACCGCCATGCGACGCCTGCTCCCCCACATGGGACGCATCAGCGGGACGCTCGTGATCATCGCCGGCCTCTACGTCGCCTACTACGGCTGGTGGGAGGCGCAGGTCCTCGCCGGCAACGACGTCTCCGACGGCGTGGCCGGCCGGGTCAACGGCTGGCGCGACGCGGTGGCGAACTGGATCAGCGAGGTCGGCGAGGTCCGCCTGGGCGTGCTGATCGCGCTCCTGCTCGCGGCCGGCGTGGGGATCGGCGCCCTCCGGCGACGGCGGAGCCACACCTGAGATGCCGTCCTTCCGCGAGAGCCTCGACGCGCACTTCCCGGGCTCGCTCCCCAGCGAGGAGTACCTCGACCGGGTGGCCCGGACCATCGAACCCCTGGGGTTCGACACCCACCGGACCCTCACCCTGGTGAGCATCTGCCGCGACGAGCTGACCACCACGTTCTTCGACCAGATCGAGGACCGGTGGGGCCTGGCCTTCACCCTGGCCGGGCTCGGCGGCATCCCGGCGTTGGGGCGAACCGGCTGGGGAGCCGCGCTCAGCCACATCCCCGACGCGTCGGGCCGGGGCTGCGTGTTGGTCTTCGGCTTCCCCCACATCGGCATCGAGCGCGACGGCGAGATCGGGGTCACCCACCGACGCGGCCAGACCCGACCCACCGCCACCTGCGGGGCGTTGTCCTCGATCCACCGCAAGGCGTTGGCCGGCGAGCTGCCCACCACGATCGACACCGACGACTACGAGGCCACCAAGCTGGCCCTGCGCCTGGTCGACCCCCGCGTCCCGCCCGCCTCGCTGGTCGAGCTGACGGTGGGCGCGCTCGACGCCCTCGAGGTCGACCTGTGGAAGGCGCTCGACGAGGCCGAGGTGTGGCGCCACCACGACGTGGCGGTCTGGTGCGGCGTCCAGATCCACGGCCACGACGACGACTGGATCTGGCCGCGGGACGCTTGGTACACGGGCGCCGACGGCCACCGCCGCCGGGTGCCGCCGGCCGGCGCCTGAGGACGCGGCGCCCCTCCCGACGGTCCCGCTCGCTCAGGGGGCCAGGCGTTCGGCGATCCAGCCCGCGCCGTGGCGGCGGTAGCGGAACCGGTCGTGGAGCCGGCTGGGTCGGCCCTGCCAGAACTCCACCTCGTCGGGCCGCAGGACGTACCCGCCCCACGACGCCGGACGCGGGACCTCGCCGGCGGAACCGAAGCGCTCCTCGACCTCGGCCACCCGCCGCTCGAGCTCGGCCCGGTCCGCGATGACCTGACTCTGCGGCGACGCCCAGGCCCCGAGCTGGCTGCCCCGGGGCCGAGCCGCGAAGTAGGCGTCGGAGCGCTCGTCGCTCAGGCGCTCCACCCGACCGGCGACCCGCACCTGCCGCTGGAGGTCCAGCCAGCTGAACAGCACGGCCGCAGCCGGGTTCACGTCGAGGTCGCCCGCCTTGTGGCTGGTGTAGTTGGTGAAGAACTCGAGCCCGTCGGGCCCCATGCCTCGCAGCAGGACGTTGCGCGAGGACGGCCGGCCGTCGGCACCCACCGTGCTGAGGCCCATGGCGGTCGGTTCGACGACGCCGGCCGCGGTGGCGTCGTCGATCCAGCCGGCGAGCTGGTCGAGCGGGTCGTCGGCCAGATCCGTCCGCCGGAGCTCGGCGTGGGAGTAGTCGGAGCGGGCTCCCGTGAAGGCGGCGTCGACGCCGGACACCGTCAGCCGATCCGCTCGGCGCCCCGCAGGTACGGGCGCAGCAGCTCGGGGACGCGCACGGTGCCGTCGGGCTGGCGGTGGGTCTCGACCAGCGCCGCCCACACCCGGGGCACCGCCAACGCGGAGCCGTTGAGCGTGTGGCACACCTCGGTGCCCTTGCCGCCCGCGGCCCGGTAGCGGACGTTGGCCCGACGGGCCTGGTAGTCGCCGAACCACGAGACGGAGGAGACCTCGAGCCAGCGGTCCACACCGGGTGCGTAGACCTCGATGTCGAAGGTGCGCCGCGACGAGTTGCCGATGTCGCCGGCGCACAGGTCGAGCACCCGGTAGGCCAGCCCCAGGTCCGCGATCAGCCGCTCGGCCCGCTCGAGGATCTCGGCGTGCATCGCCGGGGCCTGCTCCTCGGTGGCGTAGGCCAGGATCTCGACCTTGTCGAACTCGTGGACCCGGAGCAGACCGCGGGTGTCCTTGCCCGCCGAGCCGGCCTCCCGCCGGAAGCACGAGGTGTGGGCCATCAGGCGCATCGGCAGCGTGGCGCCGTCGAGGATCTCGTCACGAGCCAGCGACGTGAGCGGCACCTCGGCGGTGGGGATCGCCCACAGGTCGTCGCGCTCGAGGTGGTAGGCGTCGTCGACGAACTTCGGCAGGTGTCCGGTGGAGACCATCGTGGCGGTGCGCACCAGGGTGGGCGGGCGGATCTCCTCGTAGAGATCGGCGTTGCGGTCGAGCGCCAGCTGGCACAGGGCCCGCACCAGGGCGGCGCCCGCCTTGCGGTAGGTCACGAACATGGCACCGGAGAGCTTCACGCCGCGCTCCACGTCGAGGATGCCCAGCTCCTCACCGATGTCCCAGTGGGCCACCCGCTGGTGGGGTCCGTAGGCGTCGGCGTCGAAGCCCTCGACGCGGACCACCACGTTGTCCGCCTCGCCGGCGCCGTCGGGGCAGTCGTCGGCGGGCAGGTTGGGGATCCGCAGGAGCAGCTCACGCAGCTCCTCGGCCACCGCCTCGGAGCGGGCGTCGAGGCCCTTCTCCTGTTCGCCCAGCATCCGGCTCTCGGCCTGGAGCTCGGTGGCCTCCTCCTGGCGGCCGTCCCGGAACAGCTGACCGACCTCGGTGGAGAGCGCCCGGACGCGGGAGCGCAGCTCGTCGCGCTCGGCGTTGAGACGCCGGACGTCGGCGTCCAGCTCGACCACCCGGTCCACCACGGCGCCGTCCTCGCCCCGACGGACCAGGCCGGCGCGAACGGTCTCGGGGTCGGTGCGGAAGCGGCGGACGTCCAGCATGCCCAGCACGGTAGCGGCGCGTCGTCACGGCCTCCGACGTTTCGCCGTACCCTCGGGCCCGATGCCGACCGCCCCCACCCCCACCGTCCTGTTCGACCTCGACGGGACGGTGTGGCACTCCGAGCCCGGCATCGTCGACGCCCTCCGGCACACCCTGGCCACCATGGGACTCGACGTCCCCGACGACGCCACGCTCGCCGCCAACCTCGGACCGCCGCTGCAGACGATGCTGGCCCAACTCGGCGTCCCGCTCGACCGGGTCGACGAGGGCCGCCACGTCTACCGGGCCCGCTACCGCACCCACGGGGAGCACATGTTCCGCGTCTACGACGGCATCGTCGAGCTCCTCGACGACCTCCGGGCCGCGGGACGGCGGCTGGCCACCGCCACCTCGAAGGGCATCGAGCCCACCCGACGGATGTTGGACCACGCCGGGCTGACCGAACGCTTCGACGTCGTGGCCGCCGCCTCGATGGACGCCTCGGCCGCCACCAAGGAGGCGGTCATCGCCAGCGCGCTGGACCAGCTCGGCGGCCCCGACCCGGCCGCCACGACCATGGTGGGCGACCGACACTACGACGTGGTCGGCGGCCGTAGCTTCGGCCTCCGCACCGTGGCCGTGCGCTGGGGTTACGCCCCGGTCGGCGAGCTGGACGACGTGGGCGCCGACCGGGTGGTCGACGACCTGGCGGAGCTCCGTGCCGCGCTGCTGGCCGAGCCGACGTCCCTGGACGACCGGGGCCCCACCCGCCGGTAGCGTTCCCCGCCGTGGCCGTCGTCGAGGTCTCCGAGCTGGTCGTGCGCTACGGCGACGTGGTGGCCGTCGACGGCCTCTCGATGTCGGCGGAGGCGGGGGCGGTGACCGTCCTGCTCGGACCCAACGGCGCGGGCAAGACGTCCACCATGGACTGCATCGAGGGGTTCCGCCGCCCCGACGCCGGCACGGTCCGCGTGGCGGGCCTCGATCCGGTGGCCGACCACGACGAGCTCTACCGCCGCGTCGGGGTCATGCTCCAACAGGGCGGGGTGCACACCGGCATCCGGGTCCGTGAAGCCGTCGAGCTCTACGCGGCGTTCCATCGCCACCCTCGGGACACCGACGAGCTGTTGGGCTTCGTCGGCCTCGAGCACCGCCAGCGCTCCACCTGGAGGTCGCTGTCGGGAGGCGAGCAGCAGCGGCTGTCGCTGGCTCTGGCCCTGGTCGGGCGACCCGAGGTGGCCGTGCTCGACGAGCCCACGGCAGGGGTCGACGTGGCCGGACGACGGCTCATCCGCGACCTCGTCCGCGCCCAGCGCGACGAGGGCGTCACCGTGCTCGTCACCACCCACGATCTCGCCGAGGTCGAAGAGTTGGCCGACCGGATCGTGATCATCGACCGTGGCCGGGTGGTGGCCGACGGGACACCTGCCGAGCTCCTGGCCGGCGGCGACCGCGATCGCTTCTCCTTCCGCGCCGCTCCGGGCCTCGACCGGACGTCGTTGGCCGCCGTGCTGGGCGCGGCGGTGGCCGAGGACGAACCGGGTCGCTACGTGGTGAGCGCCGCTCCCACGCCGGCCGCCGTCGCCGCGCTCACCGGCTGGTTGGCCGACCGCGACGAGCTCGTGGGCGACCTCTCCGCCGGGCGCGAGGGACTGGAGGAGCTCTTCCTTCGGCTCACCGCCGAGTCGGCCACCACCCCCGACGGACCGGCCGTCGGGGCTCGCCGCGACCGGGGGCGCCGACGTCAGCGCGCACGGGGCACGTCATGACGGGCACGATCGCCCTCTACCGGGCCGAGCTCCGGATCGCCCTGCGCAACGGCGAGCAGCTGCTGGTGGCGCTGTTCATCCCCCTCGGCGTCCTGCTGTTCTTCTCGAACGTCAGCCTCTTCGAGCGCGACCTGGCCGACCCCGTGCAGGTGGTGGCGCCCGCATGCCTGGCCCTCGCGGTGATGTCGGGCTCCATGGTGAGCCTGGGGATCGCCACCGGCTTCGAGCGCTACTACGGGGTGCTCAAGCGCCTCGGCGCCACGCCGCTGAGCCGCCGAGGGTGGCTGGTGGCGAAGGTGGGGGTGGTGGCGACGATCGGGGCCGTCCAGTGGGCGGTCCTGGTGCCGGTGGCACTCGCCCTCGGCTGGTCACCCGGCAGCGGTTGGCCGGCCGGGCTCGTCGCGGCCGCCTTCGGCACCTTCGCCTTCGCCGGGCTGGGGTTGCTCCTGGCCGGCACCCTGCCGGGCCTGGCCAACCTGGCGGTCTGCAACGGCCTCTACCTGGTGCTGGTGATGACCGGGAACATGGTGGTGGGCGTCGACCGCCTCCCCGGTCCGGTGGAGGCCGTGTCCCGGGCGCTGCCCGCGGCACCGCTGAGCGACCTGCTCATCGCGTCGCTGCACCCCGACCGAGTGGCCCACGCGAGCTCGTGGCCGGTGCTGGCCGCCTGGGCCGTCGCCCTCCCGCTGGCCGCCGCACGCTGGTTCCGCTGGAGCTGAGACCCCGCGGAAAACGACCGAGGGCGGCGCCGCAGCGCCGCCCTCGCATCTCCGTCTCGGTTGGTGGCCCTCGGTCGGGCGCCGACTCAGTGGCTCGGTCCGCTCTCCCGGATGATCGCCGGCGGGTCGGTCGGTGCCGGGGGCAGGGGCTGATCACGAGGGGCGTCGTTGATCAGCTGGTTGCCGCCCTGGTCCCAGAAGTTCAGCGCGCCGCCCATGGCCGCGTAGCAGGCGATGGCCATGATGATCCCGACCAGCAGCAGGTTCTGGAGGATCTTCGAGTCGAAGCGGAGGTGCATGAAGAACGCCGCGACCGTCGCGAACTTGATGATCATCATCACGATGAGCGTGATCGAGGTGAGCACGTTCTCGGGCCACCAGATGGTGGAGACCTCGAGGGCGGTCAGCACCGCCAGGAACGCTCCGACCTTCCAGTACGTCGCGTCGGAGGGGTGAGCATGGCCCTCGTCGTGGCCGTGCTCGTCGGCGTGGGCTGCGGTCTCGGCGACTGCGGTCATGAGTCCCTCGCTCCTACTTGATCAGGTAGACGACGGTGAAGATCAGGATCCACACCACGTCGACGAAGTGCCAGTACAACCCGACGATCTCCACGGCCTCGGCCTTGGAATCGGGGAGCCGACCCCGCAGGGACAACCCCGCGGTGAACAGCAGCATCAGGATGCCCAGCGTCACGTGGACGCCGTGGAAGCCGGTCAGCGTGAAGAACGCGGAGGCGGCGACGTTGGACGTGAAGCCCAGACCTTCCTTCACGAAGGCCGTGAACTCGTAGATCTGGCCACCGACGAACACGCCGCCGAGCACCGCGGTGGTCACCAGCCACAGGCGCATGCGGGCCTGGTCCTTGCGCATCGCCGAGGACACGGCGAAGACCATGGTCAACGAGCTGGCGAGCAGCACGAACGAGCTGGCCGAGGTGAACGGGATGTCGAACAGCTCCGACACGCGGGTGGGGCTGCCGGCCAGGCCCTCGACGCCGGCCACGCCCTCACCCGAACCGACGGGGCGGTTCTTGTAGAGCATGTAGGTGGAGATGAGGCCACCGAAGAGCATGCACTCGGTGCCGAGGAAGAGCCACATGGCGAGCTTCTCGTTCGAGATGCCCGTCACCGTGGGATGCGCGTGGTCGTCCGCCTCGTGGTGGACGGCGGCCGACGCCGTCAAGGTCTCACTCACCGGTCGTCTCCTCGTTGCTGGTGGCCGACGCCTGGGCTCCGGAGCCCGCGAGCGCCGCCACCGGCTCGCCCTCGGCGAGCTCGGCGGTCCCGGACTCCTCGGCCTCGGCCGGGGCCTCGAGCGCCGCGGCGCTCGGATCGGCGGGGTCGTGGTCGTGGTCGTGGTGGCCACCGTCGGCCTCGGGGTCGGTGGAGGGCTCCATCACCCAGCCGAAGATCGCGGCGACGATGACGATGACGCCGAGCAGACCGACGCCGATGGCCCACGCCGTGTACTCGCCCGAGTAGCGCTCCTTGTGGAACATCACGCCGTAGGCGAGCAGCGGCAGCCCCGCCGCCAGCACGATCGGCCAGTACGAGGGCGACGGCAGGTGGATGCCCGTGGCGCCCGGCTTCTGGGCGACGTCCTCGGTGGCGGCGATGCGCACGGCGCGGTGATCCTCGTCGTGGCCGTACTTGCGGTGCCAGAACTCGTCGAGCTCGGCGATCTCGGGGATCTCGGAGAAGTTGTACTCCGGGGTCGGGCTCGGGACCATCCACTCGAGGCTGCGGGCGTCCCAGGGATCGGGGCCGAGCTCGACCGGGTTCGCCTTGTGCTTGCGGTAGCTGAGCCACACGTTGGCCGCGAAGAGCAGCGCACCGAAGCCCATGGCGAAGGCGCCGATGGAGGCGATGAGGTTCCAGAAGCCGAAGCCCTGGTAGTCGGAGTAGGTGAAGTAGCGGCGGGCCATGCCCTGGAGGCCCAGGATGTGCATGGCACCGAAGGTCATGTTGAGTCCGATGAGGGTGAAGGCGAAGTGGACCTTGCCCATGCGGTCGCCCAGCATCCAGCCGAACACCTTCGGCCACCAGAAGTACGCACCGGCGAACAAACCCAGCACGCCACCACCGAAGATCACGTAGTGGAAGTGACCGACGATGTGGTACGTGTCGGTGTGCTGGTAGTCCACCGGGGCGATCGAGTGCGTGATGCCCGACAGGCCGCCGATCGTGAACATGGCCACCGTCCCGACGGCCCAGACCATGGGTGCCTTGAAGCTGAGCTTCCCGCCGTAGAGGGTGGCGACCCAGTTCAGGACCTTCACGCCGGTGGGCACGGCGATGAACATGGTGGCCAGCGAGAAGGCCATCACGGACATGGGACCCATGCCCGAGGCGAACATGTGGTGCGCCCACACGCCGAAGCCCATGAAGGCGATGGCGATGCCCGAGAACACCATGAACGGGTAGCCGAAGATCGGCTTGCGGGAGAACACCGGGATGATCTCGGAGATGATCCCGAAGCTCGGCAGGATGATGATGTACACCTCGGGGTGACCGAAGATCCAGAACAGGTGCTGCCACAGCAGCGGGTCACCGCCGTGGGCGGCATCGAAGAACTGCGATCCGAAGTTCCGGTCGAAGCCCAGCAGGAACAGGGCCACGGTGATCACCGGGAGCGAGAAGGCCAGCAGGAACTGCGTGACCAGCGCCATCCACGTGAAGACCGGCACCTTGAACCAGGTCATGCCCGGCGCCCGCAGGTTGATGACGGTGACGATCAGGTTGATCGACGACACCAGCGAGGAGATGCCGGCGATGGCCAGGCCGAAGACGTAGAAGTCCATGCCGTGGCCGGGCGAGTAGGTGACGCTCGTGTTCGGCGGGTAGGCGAACCACCCGCCGTCGGCGCCGCCGCCCAGGAACCACGACGAGTTGAAGAAGATCGCCGCGCCCAGCCAGCACCAGAAGCTGAAGGCGTTCAGGCGGGGGAACGCCACGTCGCGGGCGCCGATCTGCAGGGGCAGCAGGTAGTTGATGAACGCCGCCGCCATCGGCATCACGAAGAAGAAGACCATCGTGACGCCGTGCATCGTGTACACCTGGTTGTACACGTCGGCCGAGAGCAGGCGGGATCCGGGTTGGGCCAGCTGCGCCCGGATCAGCAGCGCCTCGAACCCTCCCACGAAGAAGAAGAAGAGGGCGCCGATCCCGTACATGATGCCGACCTTCTTGTGGTCGACGGAGGTGAGCCAGCTCTTCCAGCCGGTCTGCGCGGTGGTGGGGCGGGCGAACACCCCGGACGGGTTGCTCCGGGCGGGCTCACCCGTGCCGATGGCCAGCGGGGTGCGGGCTTCGATGAGGGCCATGAGGACTCCTACTGGAGGGTGACGAGGTAGGCGACGAGGGCGTCGATCTGCTCTTGCGTGAGGTTGAGGTTCGGCATGCCGCGACGCTGGTCCGGCGCCATGGGCTTCTTCTGGACCGGGTTGCGCAGCCAGTCGCCGAGATCGCTCTCGTTGGGCACCAGCTCACCCTCGCCGTTCTCGGCGTAGAGCGGGAAGAGGTTGCCGGCGAAGCGGTTGCGGCTCATCAGGTGCGTGAGGTTGGGGGCGTTGCCCGCCGCCAGCGGCACGTTCCCGGCCCGGTAGTCGGGGCTGGGGACGCCGTCGGTCTCCTGGGGATCGGCGTCGGGGTCGAAGCCGTTCACCTGGTGGCAGGAGGCGCAGAGGGTCTGGAACTCCGCGTAGCCCTCGGCGGCGAGGGTGCCGGCGGCGGGGACCTCGGCCGGCTCCTGCTGGTCCTCCAGCCACTGCTCCCAGTCGGCCGGGCTGAGCGCCTTCACCTCGGCTCGCATGTACGCGTGGCTGAGGCCGCAGAACTCGGTGCAGGTGCCCTGGTAGAGCCCGGGCTCGTCGGCCTCGAGCCGCCAGTTGTTGGTCCGGCCCGGGACGGCGTCCTTCTTGCCGTTCAGCTCGGGGATCCAGAACGAGTGGATCACGTCGTTGGACTTGAGGTCGAGGTCGATCATCCGGCCGGCGGGCACGACCATCTGGTTGGCGGTGATGATGTCGGGCGTGCCGTCCTCGTCGAGGTCGTATCGGAACTCCCACCACCACTGCTGGCCGATGACCTCGACGGTGAGCGCGTCCGCGTCGCGTTCCTCGAGGTCCCAGATGGTGCGGACCGACCCGACGGCGAGGACCGCCAGGATGACGGCGGGGGCGATCGTCCAGCCGATCTCGAGACCGAAGTTGCCGTGCGTCTGCACCGGCATGGTGCCGTCGTCGTCCTTGCGGTGGCGGAAGCGCCACGCCATGAAGAGGATGCCGCCCTCGACGAGGACGAAGATGATCCCCGCCACGCCGAAGACCTGGACGATGTAGTCGTCGATCTCCTGGGCGCTGGGGCCCTTCGGCGACAGCGAGTTGAGGGGCCGACCCTCGTCGTCGCGGATGGCGGCGCACCCGGCTCCGGCGGCCAGGAGGGCCGCCAGCATCAGCCCGGCGATGATCCGGGTGACGGCCGGTCGGGTTCGGGAACGGGGGGTCACGCTCATGAAGTCTCTCCCAGGGGCACGAACCGTGCCGAATCCACCACACCGGCGGAGTGCTCGCCGCCGCTCTCGTGCTTCTCGAACTCGCGAGCGCCTCGCACCGCGCCGAAGATGCCGAGGCCGATGACCAGCACCGAGACGGCCACGGCGACGCCGACGAGGATGGATCGCTTCATCTCGGGCATCAGGCTCAACATGACCGCGCCCACCAGGATCGTGGCGGCGAGGATCGAAGCGACGACCCAGGCCGCGGTCTTCGAGGAGGTGAGGAAGACCTGTGAGATCGAGACGGCGGCGACCAGGGCGATGAGGAGCCCGCCGACGGGCAGCTCGACCGGGTGCATCAGGCGCTTGCGGATGAGGCGGTTGACCTCGGGATCGCCGGTGGCCTGCTCGGACCACGCCTTGACCGTCCACTCGATCATCGCGATGCCGACGATGGCCAGGCCCGCGATGAAGACGGCCGGCTCGGTGGCCAGGCCGAGGGTGACCACGCCGGCACCGAGGGCGCCGACGATGGGCCAGGGGCTGAGGTCGGCGGGCGCCGCCACCGGCGGGACCGCGTCGGCGTTGGCCAGCTCGGCGACGGCCTCGGGATCGCCGTCGCGGAAGGCGACGGTGACCGCTCCGGCGAAGAGCGACGCCAGCGCGAAGCCCATGAGCAGCGAGTACCCGACGTGGTCGCCGACGCCGCCCTTGTAGCCGAAGCTGATCGGGCCAAGCACCGCGTCGACCGCGCCGTCGCCGGTGATGGCGGCCACGACGCCGCCGGTGGCCAGGCCGTTGGTGATGACGCCGTAGACCACGGCCAGCCCGTAGGCGGCGAGGGCCAGGCTGAAGAAGACTCGCGAACCGCGTGTGATCATTCCGTCGCTCCGATCACTTCATCACGTACACGGCGAGCCAGATCACCGAGTAGAGGGCCGTGGTCACGTGCCAGAACATGGCGGCCGCAGCGGGGCCGTCGGGCAGCGTGGCCGAGTACTGACCGCCGAGGCACCGGAAGGCCACCAGCAGGACGAAGAGGATCGCGCCGATGACCAGGGCGAAGTGACCACCGGTCACGGCGTAGAAGTAGGGCCCCTCGGGCTGTGCCATCTCGAGGGCGACCCGGCTCCACAGGAACGTGGTCTGGTTGAGGAAGGCGGCACCGAGCACGGCGGTGATGCCGAAGCCGAGGTAGGCCTGGCCGCGGGCATTGCGGGCGATGGCCCAGGCGGCCCACTGCACCGTGACCGCACCCATGATGAGGGTGAACAGCTGCATGACCGGCTGGGTCAGCGGGATGGTGTTCTCGACCAGCCAGGTGTCGGATCCGGCACGGGCCTCGAGGTAGCGGCCCAGGAGGGCGAAGAGGAAGACCGACACGGCCACCGACGCGAAGGCGGTGCCGAACAGCAGCTGGCGCCGCCGCGGCAGGATCGGCGGTGCGAGGTCGGCGGGGATGATGCTCACGTCAGGCTCCCGTCTCGTTCCGGTCGAACAGCGGCCAGCCGCTCTCGACGGTGGGGATCGGCTCGGTGAAGTTGCCGGCCGGCGGGGGCGACGCAACGGCCCACTCGAGGGTGCCGCCGGTGCCGCGCTCGTCGGGGTAGGCCGCCTGGCGGCGCACCTTACCGAGCACCGCGGCGAAGGTGCCGAGGGCGGCCAGGGCCAGGAGCAGGGCTCCGGCGCCAGCAGCCCCGAGCAGGAACTCGGCGGCGCTCTCGTCGGGGCGGGCGATGCCGATGATCGCCTGGGCGAGCCCGAAGAGGGCCCCGCCGAGCAGGGCGAGGGGCGCCAGGGCCTTGCCCATCGCCTCGGGCAGGCCGCCGCCCCAGATGCGGGTGCCCCAGGCGAAGCAGGCGCCGATGCCGGCGGTGGCCACGGCGCCGATGACGAGGTAGGTCTGGCCGAGCGCCAGGCCCGGGCCTGCCACCACCTCGAGGCCCGTGGCGTCGGTGAGGGCCACGAAGCCGCCACCGGTGATCTCGAAGAGCTGGTCCTTGCCGATGGTGGAGATGCCCTGCACCAACGCCGTGATGGCGGCGAGGAGCAGCATCGACAGGGCCGCCAGCGAGCTGATGAGCCCGGCGGTCGGGCGGCCCGACCCCCGCCGCACCGTGTCGGCGACGGCGGCGGCCACCACCAGGACGGGCAGGCCCACCAGGACGCAGCCGACGATCCACACGAAGGTCTCCCGGGCGGAGGGGAGCTGCGCCCAGCTGCCGAGCGACAGGGCGCCGAGGGCCACGATCGTGGACTGCACGCCCCGCTCGAAGCGCACCCGGGCACCGGCGGTGGCGGAGGCGACGTCGAGCACGATGCCCAGCACCGGGATGGCGGCCACGAACACGGCGGGCTGACGGAAGAGCCAGTCGATCTCGGCCAGCCCGGTGGCGAGCTCGGCCGCGGACAGCTGCTGGATGTGCAACAGGACGACGCCGGCGATCACGACGGGCAGCGTGGCCAACCAGAGGGCGCCGGTGACCAGCATGGAGAAGCTGAAGAAGGGCGTGCGCCCGACCGTCATGCCCGGTGCCCGGAGGCTGAGCACGGTGGCCATGACGCAGACGATGCCGACGAGCAGCGACGCCGCCACGAGGCCGATGCTCACGTTGCCGAGACGGGCCATCTGCGAGTTGCCGCCGCCGTAGGAGCCGTTCGCGGCGATCGCCACGCCCAGGAGGACGGATCCGGCCAACCAGCCCCACACCGACGCCGCGGCGGCCCGGGGGAACGAGATGGTGGGGGCACCCACCTGCAGCGGCACCAGGTACACGGCGAGACCGAGCACCAGCGGCATCACGCCGCACAGGAGCAGCCCGACGGGGTGGTTCATGAACAGCGCCGAGGCGACATCGGCCTCGAGGATGGAGCCGCCCGACGCAGCGTCGAAGTGGACCAGCGCGCCGACCACGAGATCGACCGCGAGGAACAGGAGCGACGCCCCGATGAACAGACGTCCCACCGTCTTGTGGTCGCCGGTGCCCAGCACCTGCTCCACGGCGGTCGGCTGCGGCCTCGGCGACGCCACCTCGGCGGTGCGCTCTGGTCTGGTCTCGGTCAGTGCCATGTGGATGCCTCGAGGCTCGCGAACGATGCGGTCGGGGCGGCGCGACGGCGTCGAGCGCCGACGGACCACCCGCTGGGTGCTTCCGGGGCGGACCTTACTTCGACCGCCTCCGGGGGTCGAAAATGGTGGAACCGACCCCTCACGGTCAGATCCCGTGCTCGATGAGCACGTCCGCGGCCATGGCCCCGAACAAGAGGGTGAGGTAGGTGATCGAGTACGTGAAGAGCCGCATCGCCACCTTCGCCGACTCGGTCCGCAGCACCTGCACCGCCAGGGCGAGGAAGGCACCGCCGAGCACGGTGGCGGCCGCCAGGTAGACGACGCCGAGGTCGGCCACCGGCGCCACGGCCAGCGTGGAGGCCACGACCACGACGGTGTAGGCCACGATCTGCACGCCCACGGCCCGGGGCGCCGCCACCGAGGGCAGCATCGGCACCTCGGCCCGGGCGTAGTCGTCCTTGTACTTGATGGCCAGCGCCCAGAAGTGCGGCGGCGTCCAGAAGAAGATGACGCCGAAGAGCAGGACCGGCGCCCATCCCAGCGAGTCGGTCACCGCCGACCAGCCGATGAGCACCGGCGCCGCGCCGGCCGCGCCGCCGATCACGATGTTGGAGCTGGAGCTGCGCTTCAGCCACAACGTGTAGACGAAGACGTAGAAGAGGCAGGCGGCCAGGGCCAGCACCGCCGAGAGCAGGTTGACGAACGCCCACAGGAACGCGAAGGCCACCGCCTCGATGGTCACCGCGAACGTCAGCGCGGCCCGGGGGGTGACGGCTCCGGTGACCAGCGGCCGACCCTTCGTGCGGTCCATCACCGCGTCGATGTCGCGGTCCACGTACATGTTGATGGCGTTGGCGCCACCCGCCGAGAGGGTGCCACCGAGCACCGTCGCCACCACCAACCAGAGGTCCGGCAGGCCGCGTTCGGCGACCACCATGGTGGGGACCGTGGTCACCAGCAGGAGCTCGATGATCCGCGGCTTGGTGAGCGCGACGTAGGCACCGACGCGGGCGGCGATCGGTCGTGCGGGGACCGGAGGCGCGACGGGGGGCGTGGCCGTGGACGTCACCGGCGCGAGGGTACGTCGGCACCGTCGCGGATGGCTAATGCGGGGAGCGCCGATCTACGTTGGCGGCCATGGCGGCGACCTCCCTCCCCGTCGAGCACGAGTCCGGCCGAGGCCGCGGCATCGACCCCCGCCGCTACCGCCAGATCACCGTGGTGGCCGTGGTGGCCCTGGCCGCCATCATCGTCACCGGGGCATCGGTGCGGCTGACCGGCTCCGGTCTCGGGTGCTCGACGTGGCCCACCTGCGAGGAGGGCCAGTTCCACCCACCCCTCGAGTTCCACGCGCTCGTCGAGTTCATCAACCGGCTCATCACCGGGCTGGTCTCGGCCGCGGTGGCGGCGGCGGTGCTCGGCTCGCGCCGGCGCCGCCCGGTGCGCGCCGATCTGACCCGCTGGAGCTGGGCGCTGGTGGCCGGCGTGGTGGCCCAGATCATCATCGGGGCCTTCGTGACCCTCAGCGAGCTCACGTACTCCGTGGTCGCCCTCCACTTCCTCGTCTCGATGGTCCTGGTGTGGGCGGCCATGGTCCTCTGGGAGCTGGCCGGGCGCGCCGACGACGACCGCCGGCCCCGCCGCTGGCCCACCGCCACCCGGGTGCTGGTCGGCTTGGCCACCGCCGTGCTCGTCACGGGCAGCATCGTGACCTCCACCGGACCGCACGCGGGGGCCCGCACCCTCGACGGCGAGGACTTCGCCGCCGAGCGCCTGCCCTTCGACCTCGGCCAGACCGTCCGGGTCCACAGCGTCACGGTCTGGCTGCTCGTGGCCACCACCGTGCTGGTGGCGGTGCGGCTGCGCCGGTCGCCCGACGCCGAGGCCCGGCGCCGTTCGGTGCACCTCCTGGTCGGCCTCGTGGGCCAGGGGGCGATCGGCTACGCGCAGTGGTTCAGCGGCGTGCCCGCCCTGCTGGTGGGCTTCCACGTGGCCGGCGCCACCCTGGTGTGGGTCCTCGCCCTCCGCCTGGCCTTCGCCACCGCGGTGGTCGGTGACGAGGCGGCCGCCGCCGAGCCGGCCCCGGTGGCCGTCCGGGGCGCATGAGCACCGTCGAGCCCGACGCGCCGGTCGGGGTCCTCGACCCCGACAGCGTCACCGACATCGACCGCCCGTGGGTCGTGCTCGTCTGGAACGACCCCATCAACCTGATGGAGTACGTCACCTACGTGTTCCAGAAGCTCTTCGGCTACTCCAAGGAGCAGGCCACCGCGCTCATGCTCGACGTCCACCACAAGGGCCGGGCCACCGTGTCGAGCGGCGACCGGGCGAGCGCCGAGCGCGACGTCTTCCGCCTCCACGAGCACGGGCTGTGGGCCACGATGCAGCAGGACGACTGAGCGGGTGGACCTGCCCGCCTGGGATCCCGACCGACCCTGGTGCTGGGCCACCGACGACGGCTGGTGGATCGAGGTCCCCGAGGGGGCCACGGCCACCCTCCGGGAGGTGCTGGGGACGGCGCCCGACGTCATCGGCGCCCTGCGCGTCGACGTGGCCGGTGAGGACGGCGACGTGGCGGTCTGCACCGGCGACGAGCTCGTGGCCCTGCACCGGGACGCGACCGGCCGCCTGGGCCGGCTCCTGCGTCCGGTCGAGGTCGACGAGGCGGCGTTGGGCGAGCTGGCCGCGGCGGCGGAGGTGGTCGCCGTGCTGTGCCACGTCCGACTCGGCCACGTCCGACTCGACGAGCACGGCGGCGTTGACCCGGGGACGGCCGACCTGCTGAGGTGGACGGCCGCCGCGGAGGCGCTGCACCGGGAGCTGGCGGAGGCGGAGATGCGACGGATCCGAGCACGACGTGACGGCAGCTTCCGGGTGGTGCTCGCCGAGGTGGAGCGGCGGGTCATCGACGACGGGCTCCGTGAGCTCGAGGAGCACCTGGGGGCCGACGACCCGGCGCTGCGGCGTCTGCTGCCGACCGCGTACCCCGACGACCCCGAGCGGGAGGCCGGCTGGGCGGCGCTGGTCCACGGCGAGCTGATCGAGGCCCGCCGGGCCAACATCGCCCGGGTCCGCTCGATGCTCGAACGCCGGCGCCTCGACGGCGACGAGCTGGCCGGCCTCATGCGGGCGTGCAACGACCTGCGCCTGGTGCTGGGCACCCGCCTGGACGTCTCCGAGGAGGGCCGGCCGGCGCGACCCCTCGAGCGGTCCGACCGGATGTCGTTCGCCCTCTACGAGCACCTGGGTGGCCTCGTGGCCGAGATGGTCCGGGCCCTGCGCACCGCCCTCTGAGGCCCGCCGAGACGAACTGAGGCCCGCTGAGGCCCGCTGCGGCCTGGTGACCCGACCCGACCCGGGACGCGAGCGGGGCGGGGCCCGCAGGCCCCGCCCCGCTCGGGAGCTCCCGTGGGAGGACGGACTACTCGGTGACGACCACCGCACCGGCCATGCCGAACAGGCGGTCCTTCTGCTCGACGTGGTTGAGGATGTGGCAGTGCCAGACCCAGGCACCGGGCTCGGTGGCGTGGACGAGCAGCGTGTAGCGCTCACCGGGACCCACCAGGATGGTGTCGGCCCAGTAGGGCTGGTCGAGGGGGATGCCGTCCTTCGCGTAGACGAGCTGGGGGAACCCGTGCATGTGCATCGGGTGGTTCTGGAGGCCCTCGTTGAAGTAGTGGACGATGAACCAGTCGTCCTTCTTCACCACGATGGCGGCGGACTGGGCCGTGGCCGGGAACGACTTGCCGTTCAGCGACATCCCGATGTTGCCGGCGTCGTTCATGACGAGCGGGAACTCGAACACCGGGCGCACGTTCGCGGGGATGGCCTTGCCGCTGATGGTGCGGCCGGCCGGGAGCGGCATGTCGCCCACCTGGAAGGCCCCGAACATGCCGTTGGGGACGGCCACCTCGCCGTGGGCGTGGGCGTGGTACATGCCCACGTGGGCCTCACGGGTGGTGAACTCGTAGGTGAAGGACTCGCCGGTCCCGACCTTCGGCTGGGTGTAGGGCGTGACACCGTCCATCGCGTTCGGCACGAGGATGCCGTGGAAGTGGATGTCGGACATGCCGGGCGTCTCGTTCTTGAAGTTCACCCGGACCTTGTCGCCGACGTTGACCTTGATCCACGGACCGGGGACCTGGTCGTTGTACATCCACGCCTCGACGACCTTGCCGGGCTCGATCTCCCACTGGCCCACCCGGGCGGTGATGTCGAACTCCTTGGCGCCGTCGGGGCCGATGCGGGACGGATCCATCGGACGGTTGCCGCTGTTGCCGATGCGGGGGCCGCCCTCGACGTTGGGATCGCCCACCGTGCCCGGATCCTTCACCTCGCCGAGGCCGGCGATGTTGAGGAACTGGGTCATGTTCTCGATCATCTTCTTGTCGTACTCGACGCCCTCGGCCGGGGTCATCGAGTGGCTGCCGCCGCCCGAACCGGAATCGGCCGGTGCGGCCACCTCGGTGCCCGCGGCGGTCACGGTGAGCGTGGCCTCCATGCCCGACTCGCGGTGTCCGGAGATGGCGCAGTAGACGACGTAGGAGCCCTCGGACAGCTCACCGAGCGCCAGCTTGTCGGACTCGCCGTTGTTGAGGTCCTTGGTCTTGCCGTCGCCCTCGAGCTGGAGGTTGTGCACGAGCGTGCCCTCGTTCTTGACGTCGAGGGTGATGTCGCCGGCGGGGACCGACAGCTGGCCGTCGATGGCGAACTCCGACAGCGTGATCGACGCCGTCGTGGCCTCCCCACCACCACCGCCGCTCCCGCCGTCACCGCCGAAGGCGGCGGCGGCGATCACGATGATGCCGGCGCCGACCAGGTACACCAGCGCCAACGCGCCGATGGTCATGGCCCAGAACTGGCGGTCTTTGGGGTCTCGCGACGACATGGGTCACTCTCCTCGAGTGGGGGTGTCCGCGGGAAGGACGGACGGAAGGAAGGGAATTCGGGAAGGGTGGCCCCACAACGCGGAGCCGTGGCCAGTCTGGCCCAGCGCTGAGGGCGATCTCAGGGACCTTGGTCCCGGATCGACACCATCTCAGGGAGCGATGGGCACGCGCCAGACGAGGAGCGATCCGGCCTCGGGTCCCGACCCGATCTCGAAGGAGCCGCCGAGCTCCTCGGCCCGCTGGCGGAGGTTGGCCAGGCCGCTGGCCCGCTCCAGGCGCTGCGGCAGCCCGACGCCGTCGTCGCGCACCCGGAGCTCGAGGTGGTCGTCGTCGATGGCGACCTCGACATCGACGTCGACCGCCTCGGCGTGGCGTGCGACGTTGGCCAGGGCCTCGCGCAGGGTCGGCAGCATGTGGTCGACCACGACGGGCGGCACGACCGCGTCGACGCGGGGATCGACGCTGACCCGAGGGGCGAATCCCAGCGCCGGCGTCAGGTCCGCCACCACGGCGACGATCCGGGCCGACAGCGTGTCGATCCGGTGGTCGGCCCGAGGGCCCAGCACGGCGTCACGGATCTCCCGGATGGTGGCGTCGAGCTTGTCGACCGCGCCCGCGATGCGCTCGCTGACCAGGCCCTCGGGAGCGACCGGCAGGACGGCCTGCAGGGACATCCCCAGCGCGAACAGCTCCTGGATGACGGTGTCGTGGAGGTCGCGACCGAGCCGGTCCCGGAACTCCATCATCATCCGCCGACGCGTCGCCTCGGCGAGGCGCTGCTCGACCATGACCGACTCGCTCACGTCGCGGACCGCGGCGATGACCATCGGGATCCCGTCCAGCACGATCGGCGCCAGGCTGATCATGACGTTCAGCTCGCTGCCGTCGGCCCGCAGCGCCGCCAGCCGGCCGCCCGCCGCCATGGTGCGCGGCGCCGGCTCCTCGAGGTAGCCGTCGACGAGGTCGCCGTGGTGCGCCCGGACCTCGGGCGGGACGAGCACCGCCAGCGACTCGCCCACCAGGGCATCGGGCGGATAGCCCAGCATGTCGGTGAGCCGGCGGTTGGCCCCCAGGATCGTGCCCCGGCCGTCGACGAGCACCAACCCGTCGGGGACCGCCTGCCAGAGCGGGTTGTCGAACAGGTCCGGCCCCGAGAGCTCGGGGCTCATGCGGACCGCCGCCGAGCCCGCTCGTCGAGCCGGGCCGCCAGTGCCGCCACCTCCGTCCGGCGCTCCATGTTCAGCTTGAGCAGCAGGCTGGTCATGTAGTTCTTGACGGTCTTCTCGGCCAGGCCGAGCCGCTCGGCGATGTCGCGGTTCGAGCAGCCCTCGCCGATGAGATCGAAGACCCGTCGCTCCTGGGGGGTGAGGTCGTCGACGAGGCGGCGCCCCTCGACCCGGAGCCGCTCGCGGGCGGCGCCCACGGCCACGGGGTCGATCAGGGTGACCCCGCTGGCCACGGTGCGCACCGCACGGATGAGGTCGGTGCCGCGCACCTGCTTGAGCAGGTAGCCGTGGGCACCTGCGGCGTGGGCGTCGAGGAGCGCGTCGTCGTCCTCGTAGGCGGTGAGGACCAGCACCTGGGTGGTCGGGCGCTGCTGGCGGACTTCGCGGCAGAGGTCGATGCCGTCACCGTCGGGGAGGCGGACGTCGACCACGGCGACGTCGATCTCGACGTCGGTGGCCAGCGCGGCGCGCGTCTCGGCGACCGACCCGGCCTGGGCCACCACCTCGATGTCGCTCTCGGCACCGAGCAGGTCGCCCACGCCACGGCGGACGACCTCATGGTCGTCGACGAGGAGCACCCGGATGAACACGGCGCACATTCTGGCCGACGCGGCCGCGCGATGCAGGGTCGAACGCGAGCGGATCGCGCCGAACGGGCCGCGGCCGCCTCGGCCACTGCGGCGGCGAGGTATCGTCGCCCCGCTCCTCACGGGGAGCGGGCCCCCATCGTCCAGTGGCCCAGGACGCCTCCCTTTCAAGGAGGTAACACGGGTTCGAATCCCGTTGGGGGTGCCGACGAGGAGGTGAGGGTGAGGACCGAGTACCGGGTCGAGGCCGTGCCCTGGGACGGCCACGAGCTGGGGGCACGTCACCTCGAGGAGCAGTTGAACGCCTTCGCGGCCGACGGTTGGGACGTGGTGGCCATCCTGCCCACCACCGCGGGCACGTCGATCCGGAGCCTGGTCGCCGCCAGCGCCTCGGCCGACACCACCGAGTTCGCGGTGGTGTTGCGGCGGGAGCGGACGCGGTGACGGCGCGGCTCGACGCCCTGCTGCTGCGGTGGGCGTCGGTGCCGCGGTCCTGGTGGCTCCTGGCCGGCGCGGTCGTGGCCGGGACCCTCTTCGTGGCATCGAGCGGGCTCGTGATCGCGAAGCTGGTCGACGACGTCCTGGGCGCGGACGGCGTCACCCGCCTCGACCCCCACGTGACCGAGTGGGTGGTCGACCGACGGCGGCCGGCGCTGACCTCGGCGGCCACGGCGATCACCCGCCTGGGCGATCCCGTCCCGGTGGTGGCGGTCGTGACGGCCACGACGATCGCCCTGCTGGCGACACGTCGGTGGCGGCTGGCCCTCCTGGTGGTCGCCTCGTCCGGAGGGGCCGCCGCGGTGACCGCGCTCGGGAAGCTGGTCGTGTCCCGTCCTCGTCCCGCCGCCGAGCTCCAGCTGGTCGACACGGTCGGTGCCGCCTTCCCCTCGGGGCACGCCACGCAGTCGGTGGCGTGCTGGGCCGCGCTGGGCGTCGTGGCGGTCGTGCTCACGGGACGGCGCTGGGTCCGCGCCGCGGTGGTGGCCGTCGCCGGTGCGCTCGCCGTGGGCATCGGCACCTCCCGCGTCTACCTCGGCGTCCACTGGCTCTCCGACGTCGTCTGCGGCTGGGCGGTGGCGGCGCTGTGGCTGTGGCTGCTGGTCGGCATCGGTTGGCTGGGCGCTCGGGTCGGACCACCGCTGCGGCGTGGACTGGGGATGCGACACCGGGGGGATGAACCGATTCGGTACTCCGCCGAGCGGGCGGCTATCGTCACCGCCGGTTCTGGTCCCGTGGTGCAGTTTGGAGTGCACGCCGGCCTGTCAAGCCGGAGGTCGCGGGTTCAAATCCCGTCGGGACCGCCACACCCTCCGCCCTCGGCGGAGGGTGTCTGCGTCCACCCCCGGGTGGCCACGGTCGGGTAGCTCAGTAGGCAGAGCGACCGCCTGAAAAGCGGTAGGTCACCGGATCGACGCCGGTCCCGACCACACGACGAAACCCCCGCCCCGGCGGGGGTTTCTCGCGTTCCGGGGTTTCGAGAAGACCGGACCTGGCACGCGCTGGGGACGATCTGGAGTCACTCGGGCGGGGATCGAGCCAGACGACGGCGGAACCCATCGGTCGTTGCGGAAGCCGCTCCCGCCTGGGATTCTGCGAGCCGAATGCTGACTCAGAAGCGGACGTCAGGGATCGGGCGGGTCGTCGCCGTGCTCGCGGCTGCCGCCATCGCGTCGATGTGTCTGACGATCTGGTGGAGTGCGTCGGGCCCAGCGGATGAGCAAGCGATCGGCGCCGGGAGCTGGCCTTGTACCCCGGAGTCATGCGAGGAAGTCCACGCCAGCTCGGTCGTCGACGGCGACACGATCAGCGTCGGGAGCGAGCGGGTCCGCTTCATCGGGATGGACACGCCCGAGGTCGGCCGATGCGGCGCGGACCGCGCGACGGCGCGCGTGAGGGAGCTGGTCGAGGGTCAGCCGATCGTCCTGGTCGCCGCACCCGGTCGCGAGGACCGGGACCACTACGGGCGGCTGTTGCGCTACGTCGTCGTCGACGGCCGCGACGTCGGCCTGTTGCTGATCTCCGAAGGACTCGCCCGCGCCCGCTACGACGGGTTGGACGGATTCGAATCCCACCCGTTCCGGGACGAGTACCGGCGTGTCAGTGCGGCCACCAGCCACATCTGTGATGACGCCGGCTCCTCCAACGCAGCCGGGTCGGGCCCACCACCCGAGCCAGATCCCTCCCGGGCTCGTCTGGGCGACCTCCGGTGGCCGGCGGTCGCCCTGGTACTCGTTGTCATCTCCGTTGCCGTCGCAGGGGCGGTCGCCAGGGCGCGGAGGCGGCGGCAGAACGGCCAAGGCCTGGGTTCGAGTGGTGAGAGGACACCCGTGCCCCCAGCGCTGGGAGTCGGCGCACACCTCGTGGGAGCCGCCTTCGACGGCCAGTGCCTGTCCGGGGCGGACTTCTCCGGAGCGGACCTCTCGGACGCGTCCTTCGTCGGCGCCGATCTTCGAGGCGCAAGGTTCGTCGCCGCGCGCCTCGTCGGCGCTGATCTGTCGTTGGCCGACCTCAGCAACGCCGACCTCGATGTGGCCGACCTGAGCGGAGCAAACCTGAGCGGAGCCGACCTGCGTGGTGCGAGCCTGCGCGGCACTGAACTGAGCGGGGCCGATCTCACCGACGCCATCCTGCCCACCGACGAGCGGGCGTAGCCCGGAGCCACCGGCCCGAGCCGACAACTCGGTCGGCTCACGTAGCGCCCGGTACCGTTCTCACCCGGATGTCCTCCGCCATCGCCACCGCCGAGCCCGTCGAGGACGCTCCCCGCTACCGACGGCTGTCGTCGACGATCCACCACTGGGTGGAGCCGAACGAGCGGCGCCTCGAGCTCGCCCTCTACGCGGTGGTGGCCGTCGCCGGCTGGTGGGTCCGCATGGTGCAGGACGACGCCTTCATCTCGTTCCGCTACGCCCGCAACCTGGCCGAGGGCCACGGGCTGGTGTTCAACCCCGGCGAGCGCGTCGAGGGCTACACGAACTTCCTGTGGACCCTGCTCATGTGGGTGCCCGAGGAGCTCGGGTGGAACACGGCGTCGGTCAGCCAGTTCGTGACGCTGCCCCTCATGGTGGGCACGGTCGCCGTCGCGTTGCGACTCGCCCGGCGGGTCCTCGGCGATCCCACGCTGGCGCTCATGGCCGCCGCGGCCCTCGGCGCCAACATGACCTTCCTGGCCTACGGGACCAGCGGCCTCGAGACGATGCTGCAGACCTTCCTGCTCACGTCGTTCGCGCTGCTCCTCCTCCCCCTCCCCGACCGGGTACCCATGGTCGGGCGCCGCGTCGCCGCCGGCGTGGTGGGCGCGCTCGCGGTGCTCACCCGCATCGACTCGGTGGTGCTCGTGGCGACGTGGGTGGCCATCCACCTGTGGGCGATGCGACCCGCCGGTGATCGGGCCGATGCCGGTTGGCGCCCGGCCCTGACCGCGGCAGCCACCATCGCGGCCCCGGCCGTCGTGCTGATCGCTCCCTGGTTGATCTGGAAGTCGGGCTACTACGGCGAGCTGCTGCCCAACACGCTGGCCGCCAAGTCGGCCGGCAACCCGCTGGTCGCCCTCGCCTACGGGCTCTTCGTGGTCGTCGGCTTCTTCGCCTCGTACTTCGCCTTCCTCCTCATCGGACGCTGGCGACGCACCCGCCACGACTACCTGGCCCTGCCCGCAACCCGGACGGCGCTGGTGGCGGTGGCGCCGTGGCTCGCCTACATCTGCATCGTCGGCGGCGACTTCATGGAGTACCGCTTCATGGTCCCGGTGCTGCCGCTCCTGGCCATGCCCGCGGCGTTCCTCCTGGACCACGTGCGCACACCCCGTCGCCACGTGGCCCTCGTGGGCCTGCTCCTCTTGGTCTCGGTGGGCCACCGCCTGGCCCCCGCCGAGAGCCCCATCTGGCCCGTCATGAGCTTCGAGAACCTCAAGCGCTGGCCCGACGACTCGCCCAACAGCTTCGTGGCGATGGGCGAGACCCTCCGCGAGGCGTTCCCCGGCGGCGTCGCCGCCCCCGACCAGGTGACGATCGGCGTCTCGCCGGCGGGGGTGATCCCGTACGTGGCCGAGCTGCCCACCATCGACATGTTGGGCCTCAACGACCGCGAGACCGCCCGCGACGGCTGGCTGATCCCGCTGTACTACCCGGGCCACGTCCGCACGTCGAAGGTCGACTACCTCGTGCGCCGCGACGTCAACCTGCTCATCGGCGCCCCCCAGCTGGTCAAGCCCGACCCCGACCGCAGCTCGTACCGTCTGTCGCAGCTGACCGTGCTGGCACCCGGGGCCGACCTCGACGCCCTGCCGGTCACCGCCAAGGTCCTCGAGATCCCCCTCGTCGAAGGCGTCCACCACTGGCAGGTGCTCTACGTCGTGCCCCACCCCGCCGTCGACGCGGCGATCGAGCGCTACGGCTGGAAGGTCCTCGAGATCGACCGCCGCTGCGACCCCGACGACGTCATCCCCCTGATGCGGACCTTCGCCCGACGCACCTGCCCCGAGCTCTAGCGCACCTCACTCGCCCGTGGGCGCGGCCTTCGGCGTCGCCACGCCCACCTGATCGGTCAGCGCCGGGCGGCTGCGGCGCAGCCGCATCGCCGGCTTCTCGACGTAGCGGTGCAGCAGCTCGGTGATGCCGATGAGCAGGGGGAAGTAGGACAGCGCGGCGGCGAGCTGGCGGTTCGGTCCGGCGTCCTCGCCGACCGCCTGGATCAGGATGAGCCCCAGCGGGAAGTGGACCAGGTAGATCGTGTAGCTGCGGCGTCCGACGTTGCGCCAGAACTTCACCGACAGCGGACGCACCAGCCAGAAGCTGGGGCAGCGGGCCAGCGCCAGGGTCACGATGCCGGCGGAGACCGCACCGACGCTGTGGGCGAACTCGCCCCAGAACACGCCGTCGTGGAGCGAGCCGCCCACCTCGGGCCAGATCGGGAAGTAGAGGCCGAGCGGTCGGGCGAGCGTGGTGCCCACGAAGATCATCGACCCGTAGGCCAACGCGGCGACGGTGCCCAACCGACGGAGCAGCCGGTCGGTGGCGGCCGGCAGCTCCTCGGGGAGCAGCGCGTTGACGAAGGCCACCATCACGCCCACCGCGATGGCGTCGGGCCGCTGGTACCACATGATCCGCCAGCCCACGTGGCCGGTGGCCCGGGCGACGGCCACGAACACGACGAACGCGCCGAAGGCAACGAGCAGCTCACGGTGACGGCGGAACTTCACCACCAGCGCGGTCAGCACCGCGCCGAACAGGTAGAAGTGCTCCTCCACCGACAGCGACCAGGCCTGGATCAGCGGGCGCGGCTCGGGGATGCCACCGCCCACCACCGTGTAGTTCACGGGGAAGACCACGTGGTAGGCGTAGAGCCCGGCGGCCGCGACGTCCTCGATGACCTTGCGGCGGAACTCGGCGTCGCCCACCAACAACCCGAACACCAGCGTGAGCGCCAGCACCGAGAACAGCACCGGGAAGAGTCGCAGCGCCCGCCGCAGGTAGAACTCGCGGAAGTCGATGCGGCCGCGCTCGCGGTGCTCGTCGAGCAGCAGGGTGGTGATCAGGAACCCGCTGATCACGAAGAACAGGTCGACGAGCACGCCGAAGCCCTGGAGCTGCTCCTCCGCCGCGTGGGCCAGCACCACCATGCACACGGCCATGCCCCGGAAGCCGTCGAAGGGACCCACGTAGCGCAGGCGGGGCGCCCGCGTGACGAACGGCGTCACCCCCTCACCCCCGGAAGCATCGGCGCAGTGTGGTGGTCGACGGCGCGGGCCGCAAGCGCACCCTCAGACATCGGGACAGGTGCGCTGGGCCGACTGGCGGTAGACCCAGCGGGCCAGGCCCGACAGCTCGAGGTCGCGCAGCTCGCAGGTCCGCTCGATCTCGAGGGTGCGCCAGCCGAACCGCTCGACGGCCGCTGTCACCTGGGGGTGGGGGCGGAGCGAGATGAGGTACCAGGCACGGTCGGGGGTGAGCGTGATCTCGATGACCTCTGCGCCGTCGGGCAGACGGCGGAGGTCGGTGGCGGGGTAGAGCCCGACGAGCTGGGCGAGGGTCACCGAGTCGGTCTCCAGCGGCTCGATGGGCGTCGGCTGGCCGATCACCAGGTCGACGCCCTTCGCCACGAGCTGGTCGACGGTGGCCATGCGGACGTGGCCGGGGTAGTAGAGCGGGATCACCTCGCCCTCCCGGGCGATCTCCGGATCGGCCAACCCCAGCATGTCCACCGTGCGGAGGTCGGTGACGTAGGGGATGACCCCGAGCGGCGTGAGCGCGATGGTGGGCCGGGCCGGGTCGTCGAGGGAACCGGGGAACGCCTCGGCCAGCACCTCGCCCATGCCGGCCCACGAGGTCGGGCTGTCGGTGGGCCAGTGGCGCAGGTCCTTGAAGGTCAGCACCGGGTACTGCATCCCGGGCAGCACCGCGTGGAGTCCCGACACCACCAGCAGCACGCCGACGAGCACCACCTGGCGGGCGGTCGAGCGGTAGCGGTCGATCAGGAACGACGCCCCGATGGCCAGGAGCGGCAGGATCGGCACCACGAAGCGGAACTCCATGAAGTCGGCGCCGACGTAGCAGATGTAGGCGGCCCACAGCCCGCAGATGGCAGCCAGGGCCCGGCGACGCGGATCGCCGAGGAGCTCGCGGCGGTGCCGGCGCCACCGTCCGATCAGCAGGAACGCCGCGTAGCTGGCCAGGAAGGCCAGGACGTACACCACGCCGTAGAGGACCGGGACCAGCGGGTTGCCGGTGGACTTGGCGTAGAAGGTGTTGGGCAGCAGGTTGCCGTAGTAGTCGAGCTTCCAGACCAGCCACGGCACCACCAGGGCGAGCACCGGCAACCCCATCTGCACGGCGGGTGCCACCAACGCTCGGAGGTCGTCCCGGGTGGCACCCCGGCGGAGACCCGCCCGCCACAGCGAGGCCACGAACAGCGCGCCGACCAGCACGGTGGAGTCGAGGCGGGTGAGCACCGCCAGTCCGCCCGCCACGCCCGCGGCGACTCGCCGTCGCGGCGTCACCTCGGCCGGCGCCACCACCAGCAACGCGACGGTGGCGACCAGCAACGTCTGGAGCATCGTCTCGAGGCCCCCGGTGCCGTAGCCGAGGAAGCTGACGTTGGCGACCAGCACCACCACGGCCAGGAGCGCGGCCCGTTCGCCGTCGAGGAGGTGGAGGGCCAGGCGCCAGGCCACGAGGATCGTCGCCACCATCAGCACGATCCCCGAGATCACGCTGAAGGTCGGCGTGTCCCACCCGAGCCACTCGGGGAGGGCGAGGTAGAGCGTCCACAGGAAGTTCGTGTAGCCCTCCACCCGCTCGCCGGGGTTGAACACCAGCCCGCGCCCCTCGGCGAGGTTCCGCGAGAACCGGTAGGTGATGAACGCGTCGTCCTGGGCGAAGCGGAGGATCCAGGCGCCGACCACGGCCGCCAGGCACACCAGGCCGAGGACCCAGCGTTCACGTCCGGCCGTCAGCGGCGCGAGGCGCTCGCTCAGGCGCTGCGGCGGCTCGGCCGACAACTCGGGCTCGGGCTCGGGTGGCACCGGTCGATCGTAACGGAGCCCTGCGGGGATCCCTCGGCCGTCGGCCGCGGCCGGACTACCGCCCGAGGGCGGCGAGGAGGTCACGATGGTGATCGATCACGACGTCCGCGTCCGGCAGCTCCGCCGGGTCGTCGAAGAGGCCCCGGTAGCGGACCGAGCGCCAGCCGGCACCGCGGGCACCGGCCACGTCGGTGCGGCGGAGATCCCCGACGTGCGCCGTGCGGGCCGGAGCGGGCCCGCCCAGGACCTCGGCGGCGTGCCCGAAGATGCGGATGTCGGGCTTGTAGCAGCCCACCTCGTCGGAGAACGACCAGCCGTCGAAGTGACCGAGCAGGTCGTGGTGCTCGAGGTAGCGGCGCAGGGTGGTCGAGGGCGAGAGGCCGACGTCGCAGATGATCCCGACGCGGACGCCGGCCGACCGCAGCGCCTCGAGGGTGTCGCCGATCCCGTCCGCGATGCGCATCTGGGTGGGATCGGTGCCCTCCTCGAGCGCGTCGACCATCTCGTCGACGAGGACCGTGGCCGGGGGCACCTCCATGAGCTCGAGCGCCCGGAGCACCGCCTCGCGGGGCCCCACCACGCGGTTCCCCTCCCACTGGCCCACGAACCACGACCACAGGTCGGTCATGGCCCGCTCGAGCACCTCCTGGGTGACGTCGTGGCCGGCGTCTCCCAACGACGCGAGCCACCGGCGGGTGCGATGCGGGCCCGCCGCGCCCTCGGCCACCAGCGTGTTCCAGAAGTCGAAGGTCACCGCCTCGACGGGCGGGCCGTCCGGGGTGCCCACGGCTCCGCTCGACCGCGTCCGCTCAGCGGGCCCGGCACACGCCGTCGGCGACGGCCGCGGCGCGGGACGCCTCGGCCACGGCCTCGACCACCCGGGTGTCGAACACCGACGGGATGATGAAGTCGGGTCGCAGGTCGTCGCCCACCACCGAGGCGATGGCGTGGGCGGCGGCCAGCTTCATGTTCTCGGTGATCTTGCGGGCCCCGGCGTCGAAGGCGCCCCGGAAGATGCCCGGGAAGGCCAGCACGTTGTTGATCTGGTTCGGGAAGTCGCTGCGCCCGGTGGCGATGACCGCGGCGATGTCGGTGATCAGCTCGGGGCGGATCTCGGGGTCGGGGTTGGCCATGGCGAACACGATGGGACCGCTCGCCATGGACCGGACGTCGTCGACGGTGAGCAGGTCGGGAGCCGAGAGGCCGATGAACACGTCGGCGCCGCTGATGACCTCGGAGATGGTGCCGCGCAGCCCCTGGGGGTTGGTGTGCTCGGCGAACCACTGCTTCGAGCTGTTGAGGCCCTCGCGGCCGTCGTAGACGGCGCCCTGGCGGTCGACGCCGATGATGTTCACCACGCCCGCGCCCATGAGGATCTTCGACACGGCCACGCCGGCTGCGCCCACGCCAGCCACCACGACCTTGATGTCGGCGTGGCGCTTGTCGACCACCCGCAGGGCGTTGTCGAGGGCGGCCAGCGTCACGATGGCCGTGCCGTGCTGGTCGTCGTGGAAGACCGGGATGTCGAGGGCCTCATCGAGGGCCTCCTCCACCTCGAAGGCGCCAGGGGCCGCGATGTCCTCGAGGTTGATGCCGCCGAACGTGGGGGCGATCTTCATGACCAGGTCGATGAGCTCTTCCGGCGACTTCGTGTCGACGCAGATGGGGAAGGCGTCGACGCCGGCGAAGTGCTTGAAGAGGAGCGCCTTGCCCTCCATGACGGGCATGGCGGCGTAGGGCCCGATGTCGCCCAGGCCCAGCACGGCGGTGCCGTCGGAGACGATGGCCACGGTGTTGCGGCGGATCGTGTAGCGGTGGCTGAGCTCGGGGTCCTTGGCGATGTCACGGCACACCCGGGCAACGCCGGGCGTGTAGGCCATGGACAGGTCGTCGACGTCGGCCACGGGGGCCAGGGGCAGCACCTCGATCTTGCCGCCCTCGTGCATGTGGAAGGTGCGGTCCTCCCACTCGAGGATCTCGATGCCGTCCACCGCCGAGATGGCGTTGCGGACCTGCTCCTGGTGGGCCTCGCTGGTGCAGTTGACGACGACGTCCTCGTCGAGGTGGGCCGTCTTGACCTCGAACCCCTCGAGCCCGCTGATGTTGCCCCCCACCTCGCCGATGGCGATGGCCAGGCGCCCGAGCATGCCGGGCTGGTTGACCATGCGGACGCGGACCCGGATCGAGAACGCCGGAGTGGGGGTGTCGGCCATGGCGGGCGAGCCTACTGCGGACCGTCGTGACGGCCCTTTTCCGGGCCTTCCGACACCGCCCTCTCCGTTCTGTTCAGGTATCCGGCATGCACACACGCGCCCGCATGAACGCAACGGCGAGGCCGGTGGGCGCCGGGAGCTGCTAGCAACGTCCCGTGACCACCCACATCCTGCGCGTCGTGGTCCGCGGGTTCTTCGACGGGCTGACCGACGCACAGCGAGCCGAGCTGGCGGAGCAGGCCCCGGCACACGACATCTTCCGCTCTGCCTACACCGCGGCCGGCACCCTCACCTACGACGAACGACTGGTGGCGTTCTCGTACCGCTTCGAGGTCCGGGTCCGCTCCGGCGACGGCGGCGAGGTCGAGGGCGCCGCCGAGGCACGAGCGGTGGCCGAGGCGCGGGGCCTCGAGTTGGCGGCTGCCGACCTGGTCGGCCGGGGCCTGGGCTGGAAGCGCCTCCGAGCCACGGTCACCGACATGGCGAACACCTGGACGTGATCGCCGGAGCGGAGCGGCGCGACCACCGCCCACCGAGACGGCGTCGACGCGGTCGGCCGGGTCAGGCGCCGAGGTCGAAGTCGAAGCCCAGCTCGGGCGCCGTGACCAGCGCCACGAAGGGAACGCCGGCGGCCTCGGCGTATCCCGCCGCGGTGCCGCCCCGGTCCACCAGCGCCAGCACCAGGACCGGCTCCGCCCCGAACGCCCGCACCACGTCGATGGCGTCGGCCAAGGTCACGCCCCGTGACGTGGTGTCCTCGGTGACGACCACCTTGTCGCCCGCCCGCAGCGCTCCGGCCACCCGGCCGGTCACGCCGTGGTCCTTGGCCTCCTTGCGGATGGTGAAGGATCGGAGCCGACGGCCCCGGGTGGCGGCCACGGCGGCCACCCCGTAGGCCACGGGATCGGCACCCACCGTGATGCCGCCGATGGCCGTGGCCTCCGCTGGGATGAGCTCGAGCGCGGCGTCGGCCATGAGCACGACGCCGTCGGGGTCGCACGCGGTCTGCTTCGAGTCGAGGAACCAGCTCGACTTCCGGCCCGACTTCAGCGTGAACTCGCCCCGCTTGACCGAGTGGTCGAGCAGGTGTCGGGCCAGCTCGGGGTAGCGGGGCTCGCTCACGCCCACCGGACCTGGCCCGACCCGGCCACGATCTCGCCCACCGGCCGGGCGTCGTGCCCGACGGACCGCAGCACCTCGACGGCGCGGGCCGCGGCGTCGGCCGGCACGGTGACGATCATGCCGATGCCCAGGTTGAACACCTTGGCCATCTCGGCGTCGCTGATGCCGCCCAGTCGCTGGATCTCGTCGAAGATCCGCGGCGCCTCCCAGGCGGAGCGGTCCACCACCGCGTCGGTGGCGGACGAGATCACCCGGTTGAGGTTGCCGCCCACGCCGCCGCCGGTGATGTGGGCCACCGAGTGGACCTCGACCGCGTCGAGGAGCGTGCGGACGGCAGGGGCGTAGATGACCGAGGGAACGAGGAGCTCGTCGCCCACCGTCGGCGCACCGAGCTCGTCCCACGCCAGGTCGTCCACGGAGCGGCCGGCCAGCTCGAAGTACACGTGCCGCGCCAGCGAGTAGCCGTTGGAGCGCAGGCCCGGCGACGGCAGCCCGATGAGCACGTCGCCCGGCGTCACCTTCGTCCCGTCGATGATCCGGTCCCGCTCCACGACGCCCACCGCGAAGCCGACCAGGTCGAACTCGCCCGGTTCCATGGCGCCGGGGTGCTCGGCCATCTCGCCGCCGACGAGGGCGCAGCCGGCCTGGCGGCAGCCCTCGGCCACGCCGTCGACGAGGCGGCTGACGTGGTCGGGGTCGAGCTTGCCGATGGAGATGTAGTCCAGGAAGAACAGCGGCTCCGCACCCTGGCACACCAGGTCGTCGACGCACATCGCCACGAGGTCGATGCCGATGGTGTCGAAGCGGCCGGCCATCGTGGCGACCATGGCCTTCGTGCCGACGCCGTCGGTGGTCGACACCAGCACCGGGTCGCGGTAGCGGTCGCCCAACGCGAACAGGCCGCCGAAGCCACCGATCTCGCTGAGCACCTCGGGCCGGAACGTCGATCGGACCGACGCCTTGATGCGCTCGACCGCGGCCTCGCCCGCGTCGATCGAGACGCCGGCGGCCTCGTAGGTGGCACCGCCGGCCGGAGCCGCGGTCTCCTCGTCGCTCACCGGGAGACCGTCAGCCCTTTTGGGCGGGCGCCCTCTCGGAGGTCGACCGTCTGCTCACGGCCTTCCTCGAGCACCGACTTGTTGCCCTCCTCGGGCACCGCCACCGGGTAGGTGCCGGTGAGGCACGAGGTGCAGAACCCGGCCTCGGCGGCTCCGGTGGCCTCGACCAACCGATCCAGCTCGAGGTAGGCGAGCGTGTCGACGCCGAGGTACTCCCGGATCTCGTCGACGTCCATGTTGGCGGCCAGCAGCTCGGCGCGAGTGCCGGTGTCCATGCCGTAGAAGCAGGGCCAGCGGTACGGCGGCGAGCTGACCCGGAGGTGGACCTCGGCGGCGCCGGCGTCGCGGAGCATGGCCACCATGGCCCGGGTGGTGGTGCCGCGCACGATCGAGTCGTCGACGACGATGAGGCGGCGGCCCTCGATGTTCTCGCGCAGCGGGTTCAGCTTCATGCGGACCCCGAGGGCCCGCATCTCCTGGCTGGGGGCGATGAAGGTGCGCCCGATGTAGCGGTTCTTCACCAGGCCGTGGCCGAAGGGGATGCCGCTGCGACGGCTGAAGCCCTCGGCCGCAGGGATGCCCGACTCGGGAACGCCCATCACCATGTCGGCGTCGACCGGCGACTGGTCGGCGAGCTGCTCGCCCATCCGCACCCGAGCGGCGTGCACGTTGTTGCCGTACAGCGACGAGTCGGGCCGGGCGAAGTAGACGAACTCGAAGAGGCAGAGGCGGGGGTCGAGCCGCTCGGCAGGGAAGGGGTGCGACGAGCGCACGCCCGCTTCGTCGATGACGACCATCTCGCCCGGCTCGATCTCACGCACGAAGCGGGCGCCGACGATGTCGAGCGCCGGCGTCTCCGAGGCCAGCACCCAGCCGCCGTCCAGCTCGCCCAGGCACAGGGGCCGGAAGCCGTTGGGGTCGCGCACGCCCACGATGCGGTGGCCGTCGGTGACCGTCAGCGAGAAGGCGCCCCGCAGCCGGGGCAGCACCGCGGTGAGCGCGCCCTCGAGCTCGTGGTCCTCGCAGCGTGGGTGCTCCAGGAGGTGGGCCGAGATCAGCTCGGCCATCAGGTCGGTGTCGGAGGTGACGAAGCCCGGCAGCATCCCCGCCTCCTCCGCCAGCTCGGCGGTGTTGGTGAGGTTGCCGTTGTGGGCCAGGGCGAACTCGGTGTGCGACACCGAGCGGAACACCGGCTGGGAGTTCTTCCAGTGCGACGAGCCGGTGGTCGAGTACCGCGTGTGGCCGATGCCCACCGAGCCCTCGAGCGCAGCCAGGGTGCGGTCGTCGAAGACCCGCGACACCAGGCCCATGTCCTTCACCACCGTGAGGTCCTCGCCGTTGCCCACCGCGATGCCCGCCGACTCCTGGCCGCGGTGCTGGAGAGCGAAGATGCCGAGGTAGCAGAGGTGGGCGGCCGGCTTGCCGGGAGCCCAGACGCCGAAGACGCCGCAGGCCTCACGGGGCTTGCCACCGTCCGCGAGGTCGGCCTCGCTCAGCTCCATGGGGTCCTCGGAGGGGGGCCGGCCGGGCACGTCGCCATCGTGACACAGGTGGCCGGGCCGGATCGAACGGAGTGGTGCGTCGATGCGTCAGCCCTGGGTGGTGCCGGCGCCGAGGGCGGTCGGCAGCCGATCGCGCCAGGCCGTCGTCGCGTCAGCCAGCGACAGGTCGAGGAGATCCTTCACCACGATGCGGTCACCCATGGCGGCACCCAGCTGGGTGGTGGGGACGCCCGCGGCGGCGCAGGCGTCGAGCACCTCGCGGGAGCGGTCCGGTGTGACGCAGACGAGCACGCGCCCGACCGACTCGGCGAACAGGTCGACGTGGTCGGCGATGCGGGCGCAGTGGACGCCGACCCCGGAGCGGACCGCCATCTCGGCCAGGGCCAGACCCAACCCGCCGGTGGCCACGTCGTGGGCGCCGGCGAGGACCCCGCCGGCCACCAGCTCGCGGACCACGCCGGCCACGGTGGCCGCGGCCGCCACGTCGAGGTGCGGCAACGAGCCGGCGCCGTGGCCCCGTCCCCGCGCCCACAGCGACCCCGAGAGCTCGCGCACCGTCTCGCCGAGGAGGAGGAGCCGGCCACCCTCGACGAGCCCGACGCCGGGGGGTCGGCGCCGCAGGTCGTCGACCAGGCCGAGCACGGCGATGATCGGGGTGGGGTCGATGTCTCGGCCGCGGCTCTCGTTGTAGAGGCTGACGTTGCCGCCGATGACGGGGATGTCGAGGGCACGAGCGGTGTCGCCCATGCCGTCGACCGCCTCGGACAGCTGCCACATCACCTCGGGGTGCTCGGGGTTGCCGAAGTTGAGGCAGTTGACCAGCGCGATGGGCCGGGCGCCGACGGTGGCCAGGTTCATGACGGACTCGACGACGGTGGCCGCCGCGCCCACCCGGGGGTCGACGGCACACCACCGGTGGTTGCCGTCCGCGGTGAGGGCGAGGCCGCGGCCGGTGTCGGCCCCGGTGCTGGGGTGCTTCAGGCGCAGCACGGTGGCGTCGCCGCCCGGGCCCTCGACGGTGTTGAGGAAGAGCTGGTGGTCGTACTGCGACCACACCCACGAGGTGTCGCAGAGCATGTCCAGCAGGTCGGCGCCGGGATCGGCGGGCGCCTCGAGGGCGTTGGCCGAGTCGGCCCGCCGCTCGGCCAGGTCGGCCGGCTCGGCCCGGGGCCGGTCGTAGAGGGGGGCGTCCTCCTCCAGCGACTTGGCCGGCATGTCGGCCAGCACCTCGCCGTCGGGTCGGTCGAGCACGCGCAGCCGACCCGTGCCGGTGACGTGGCCGATCACCGAGGCCCGCACCTCCCATCGGCGGGCGATCTCGAGCACGGCGTCGAGGTTGGCGGGCTCGACGATGGCCAGCATGCGCTCCTGGGACTCCGAGATCATCAGCTCGAAGGGCTCCATGCCCGGCTCTCGGGCCGGGATGGCCGACACGTAGACGTCCATGCCGGCACCGCCCTTGGCCGCCGTCTCCGAGGTGGCACAGGTGATCCCGGCGCCGCCGAGGTCCTGGACGCCCACCGCCAGGTTGCGGTCCAACAGCTCGAGGCATGCCTCGATGAGGCGCTTCTCCTCGAACGGGTCGCCCACCTGGACGCTCGGCCGCTTGGCCGACTCCTCCTCGTCGTCGCCGAAGCCGGCCGAGGCCAGGACCGACACGCCGCCGATCCCGTCACGGCCGGTGGTGGAGCCCAGCAGCACCGCCAGGTTGCCGGTGCCGGTGGCCCGGCCGAGGACGAGGCGTTCGGTGGGCAGGACGCCCAGCGCGAACACGTTCACCAGCGGGTTGTCGGCGTAGGTCTCGTCGAAGACGGTCTCGCCGCCCACGGTGGGCACCCCCACCGAGTTGCCGTAGCCGCTGATGCCCGACACGACGCCCTCGGCGATCCACCGCGATCGGGCGTCGTCGAGCGGCCCGAACCGCAACGGGTCCATGGTGGCGATCGGCCGGGCGCCCATGGAGAAGATGTCACGGAGGATGCCCCCGACGCCGGTGGCCGCGCCCTGGTACGGCTCGATGGCCGACGGGTGGTTGTGGCTCTCGATGCGGATGGCCACCGCGATGCCGTCGCCGACGTCCACCACCCCGGCGCCCTCCCCGGGGCCGACGAGCACGTGGTCGCCCTCGGAGCTGAACCGCCGCAGGTGGATGCGCGACGACTTGTACGAGCAGTGCTCGGACCACATGACCGAGTACATCGCCAGCTCGAGGTGGTTGGGCCGGCGATCGAGGATGCGGACGATGTCCGCCAGCTCGTCGTCGGTGAGCCCGAGGGCGCGGTGGACGTCGTCGAGTGGGGCGTCGGCCATGGGTCCGACGCTAGTGGCCCACCGCTCCCGCCCCCGACGGTGCGCTCCCCATCATGGGAGCCGTCCGAATTCACCGTTATGCTGACGGGAGCATTTCCACACATGGAGGCCCCCCAGATGGCAGCGAAGACCGGAAAGCGGACCATGTCCGACGAGCACAAGGCGGCGCTCGCCGAAGGTCGCAATCTCAGCCGCGCCGTGAAGGCATATCTCGAAGCACTCGAGCAGAACCGCCCCAAGCGCGGCCGGAAGCGGACGCCGGATTCGGTCAAGAACCGGCTCGATCGGATCGAGACCGAGTTGGCGAGCGCCGACCCGTTGGCCCGCCTCAAGCTCATCCAGGAGCGGATGGACCTGCACGCCGAGCTCGAGCAGATGGCCCAGACCGTCGACCTCAGCGCGTTGGAGGACGGCTTCGTCGCGGCGGCGTCGTCCTACGGCGAGAAGCAGGGCATCAGCTATGCCGCGTGGCGCGAGCTGGGGGTGCCGGCCGACCTGCTGAAGCGGGCGGGGATCAGCCGCTGACCGAGGCGGCGGCACCGGCCGCCACCAGCATCGACCGGATCATCACGATCCCGTCGGTCGAGCCCAGGAGCTCGTGACAGGCCCGCTCGGGGTGGGGCATCAGCCCCACCACGTTGCGGGCCTCGTTGCAGATGCCCGCGATGTCGTCCACGGAACCGTTGGGGTTGTCCACATAGCGAACCACGATGCGATCCTGGTCACGCAATTGTGCCAATGTCTCGCTCGAACAGGTGTAGTTGCCCTCGAAGTGATTGATCGGGATGCGCAGCACATCACCCACCGTCGCTTCCGATGTGAGCACCGAGTCGGTGGTCTCCACCCGGAGCTCCACGGTGCCGCAGCGGAACTTGAGGCCGGCGTTCTTCTGGAGCGCACCCGGCAGCAGTCCGGCCTCGGTGAGCACCTGGAAGCCGTTGCAGATGCCGACGACCGGACCACCGTCGGCCGCGAAGGCGGCGACCGCGGCCATCACCGGGGAGAAGCGGGCGATGGCGCCCGGGCGCAGGTAGTCGCCGTGGGCGAACCCGCCGGGCACGACGACCCCGTCGACGCCACCCAGGTCGTGCCGCTCGTGCCACAGCAGTTCGGCGTCGCCGCCCAGCTGGCGGACGGCCTCGACGGCGTCGAGCTCGCAGTTGGTGCCGGGGAACTGGAGGACCCCGATGCGCGGTGCCACGTCAACCCGCCGTGGCCGCGGCATGCAGCACGATCGTGGAGTCCTCGATGACGGGGTTGGTCAGGAACCGGTGGCACACGTCCTCGACCAGCGCCCGGGCCGCCGCCTCGTCGGCCGCCTCGACCCGGAAGCGGATGGACTTGCCGACCCGCACCCCCTCGATCCCCTCGAAGCCCAGGGTGGGCAGAGCCCGCTCGATGGTGGCCCCCTGGGGGTCGGCCACACCGGCCCGGAGCTGCACGTCCACGACTGCGTCGAAGGTCATGCCCCAACTCTGGCACACGGCCCGGGGCGGGCCGGACGGGCTGCCGCTCAGGCGCCGGGCCAGTCGGCCAGCGAACGGCCGGTGATGCGCTCGTAGGCCTCGGCGTAGCGGTCCGACGACGCCTGCACCACCTCGGCGGGCAACGGCGGGGGCGGCGGCTGCTTGTCCCAGTCGAGCGTGTCGAGGTAGTCGCGCACGGGCTGCTTGTCGAAGCTGGGGGGCGTCGTACCCGGCACCCAGGCGTCGGCCGGCCAGAAGCGCGAGCTGTCGGGCGTGAGCACCTCGTCGGCCAGCACCAGCTCGCCGTCGACCAGGCCCAGCTCGAACTTCGTGTCCGCGATGATGATCCCCCGCTCGGCGGCCAGCTCGGCGCCGCGGCGGTACAGCTCGATCGACACGTCGCGGGCCCGGGCGGCCAGCTCGGCGCCGATCAGGGCCTCGGCCTCGGCGAAGGAGATGTTGACGTCGTGGCCCTCGTCGGCCTTGGTCGACGGGGTGAACACCGGCTCGGGCAAGCGGTCGGACTCCTGCAGGCCCTCGGGCAGCGTCGTGCCGTGCATGGTCCCCTCGCGCTGGTACTCCTTCCAGGCCGACCCGGTGATGTAGCCCCGCACGATGCACTCGATGGGGAGCATCTCGGCCCGGCGGCACAGCATGAAGCGCCCGGCCAGGTCGGGGTGCTGGGCCGAGGCCGGCAGGTCGGCCAGGTCGGTCGAGATCAGGTGCGAACCCACCGTGCCCGAGAACTGCTCGAACCAGAACGCCGACATGGCGGTGAGCACGCGCCCCTTGTTGGGCACCGGCTCGGCCATCACCACGTCGAAGGCGCTGATGCGGTCCGAGGTCACCATCAGCAGGCGGCCCTCGCCGGCGTCGTAGATGTCACGGACCTTGCCGGAGTAGATGTGGGGGATCCCGAGGTCGAGCACGAGGCCTCCTGGAGGTCGGATGGGAACGGGGTCGGTCAGAGGATGGCGCCGGGCTGGTACGTGGCGGCCTGTGGGTGGCGGGCGGCCAGCTGGGCGACGGTGGCGCAGAACGCCTGGGTCTGGGCCGCCGCGTTGCCGGTGTAGCTGAGCGGGTCGGCGAGCAGCGCGTCGAGCTCCTCGCGGGAGAGGCCCAGGCGGGCGTCGGCGGCCAGGCGGTCGAACAGGTCGTTGTCGGCGCGACCCTCCTCCCGCATGCCGAGCGCCACCGCCACGGCGTGCTCCTTGATGGCCTCGTGGGCCTGCTCGCGCCCGACACCGGAGCGCACCGCGGCCATGAGCACCTTGGTGGTCACGAGGAACGGCAGGTAGCGGTCGAGCTCGCGGTCGATGACCGCGGGGTAGGCGCCCAGCTCGTCGAGCACCGTGAGGAAGGTCTCGAAGAGGCCGTCGGCGGCGAAGAACGCGTCGGGCAACGCCACGCGGCGCACCACCGAGCAGCTGACGTCGCCCTCGTTCCACTGGTCGCCGGCCAGGCCGGCCACCATCGTCTGGTAGCCCGCCAGCACGGTCGAGAACCCGCAGATCCGCTCGCAGCTGCGGCTGTTCATCTTGTGGGGCATGGCCGAGCTGCCCACCTGCCCCGGCTTGAAGCCCTCGGTGACCAGCTCCTGGCCGGCCATGAGGCGCATGGTGGTGGCGAGCGACGTGGGGCCCGCGGCGGCCTGCACCAACGCCGAGACGACGTCGAGGTCGAGCGAGCGGGGGTACACCTGGCCGACGTTGGTCAGCACCGCCTCGAAGCCCAGGTGGCGCGCCACCGCCGCCTCGAGCGCCGCCATGCGCTCGGTGTCGCCGTCGAGCAGGTCGAGCTGGTCCTGCTGGGTGCCCACCGGGCCCTTCAGGCCGCGCAGCGGGTACCGGGCCAGCAGGTCCTCGATGCGCCGGGTGGCCACCAACAGCTCCTCGCCGGCGTTGGCGAAGCGCTTCCCGAGCGTGGTGGTCTGGGCCGCCACGTTGTGGCTGCGGCCGGTCAGCGGCTGGTTCGAGAACTCGGCGGCGCGGGCGGCCAGGCGGACCAGGGCGGCGACCATGCGGTCGCGGACCAGCTCGAGACCGAGGCGGAGCTGGAGCTGCTCGACGTTCTCGGTGAGGTCCCGCGAGGTCATCCCCTTGTGGATGTGCTCGTGGCCGGCCAGCGCGCAGAACTCGTCGATGCGGGCCTTCACGTCGTGGCGGGTGACGCGCTCGCGCTCGGCGATCGAGTCGAGGTCGACCTGCTCGACGACCGCTTCGTAGGCCTCGATGACGCCGTCGGGCACCTCGATGCCGAGGTCGCGCTGGGCCCGCAGCACGGCGATCCACAGCCGTCGCTCGAGGACCACCTTGGCCCGGGGCGACCACAGGTCGACCATGGCGGCCGACGCGTAGCGCGTGGCCAGGATGTTGGGGATGTCGGGGGGCTGCTGCATGGTGCGGGCTCGGCGGGACGGGCGCGGCGCTCAGGCGCCGGCCATCTCGGCGCGGTGCTCGGCCAGCTTCGCGGCGAGGTCGGCGTCGGTGATGGCCAGCATCTGCACGGCCAGCAGCGCGGCGTTCATCGACCCGTTGACGGCGACGGTGGCAACGGGGATGCCCTTGGGCATCTGGACGGTGGAGTAGAGCGCGTCGACGCCGTCGAGCGCACCCCCGCTGAGGGGCACCCCGATCACGGGCAGCGTGGTGTTGGCGGCGACGGCCCCGGCCAGGTGGGCCGCCATGCCGGCCCCGCAGATGATCGCCGCGTAGCCGTTCTCGCGCGCCGTCGAGACGAACTCGGCCACCTTGGCCGGCGTCCGGTGGGCCGACATCACGCGCACGTCGGCCTCGATCCCGAACCGGGCCAGCGTCTCGCCGGCCGGCGCCATCTTGTCGGCGTCCGACGCGGACCCCATCAACACCGCGACCTTCATCGTGCCTCCTGTTCCGCCGCCACCGCAGCGATGTCGGACCGGTGATGCATGCCCGGCCACGAGATGCGGGAGACCGCATCGTAGGCCCGCTCCCGGGCCTGGGAGATCGTGGACCCCGAGGCGGACACCGTCAGCACCCGTCCGCCGGCCGTGACCAGCCGCCCGGCGTCGTCGGCGCCGACGCCCGCGCAGAACACCGTGACGCCCGGGACCTCGGCGGCGGCCTCGAGGCCCTCGATGACGTCGCCGGTGCGCGGCGGGGCCGGGTAGTGCTCGGCCGCGCACACCACGGTGACCATGGGCTCGGGGGAGAACGTGGGCTGGTGGGCGATGTGCCCGTCGGCCGCCTCGGCCAGCAGCTGCGCCAGGTCGGAGCTGACGCGGGGCACGACCACCTGCGTCTCGGGGTCGCCGAAGCGCACGTTGTACTCGAGCATCTTCGGGCCGTCGGGCGTGAGCATGAGCCCGGCGTAGAGCACGCCGCGGTAGTCGATGCCCCGGCGCCGCAGCTCGGCGAGCGTCGGTTCGACGAAGCGGGCCATGACGTCGCCGAGCAGGCCCTCGCCGGCCACGGGCACCGGCGAGTACGCGCCCATCCCGCCGGTGTTCGGGCCCTCGTCGCCGTCGGCCGCGCGCTTGAAGTCCTGGGCCGGGGCCAGCGCCACGGCGCGGGTACCGTCGCACACGGCCAGCACCGACAGCTCGGGGCCCTCGAGCCCCTCCTCGATGACCAGCGTGCGGCCCGCCTCGCCGAACGCCGCACCCGACAGGTACTGACGCACGGCGTCCGCCGCCTCCCCGAAGCTGCGGGTGACCACCACGCCCTTCCCGGCCGCCAGGCCGTCGGTCTTCACCACGTACGGCGGCTGCATGGTCTCGAGGAACGCCAACGCCGGGCCTTCCTCGGTGAAGGTGCCGTGGCGGGCGGTCGGCACGCCGGCCGCCTCGAGCACCTCCTTCATGTAGGCCTTCGAGCCCTCGAGCCGCGCGCCGTCGGCACCGGGGCCGAAGACGCGCTTGCCGGCGGCCCGCAGTCGGTCGGCCAGGCCGTCGACGAGGGGCGCCTCGGGTCCGATCACGTAGAGGTCGGCCTCGATGTCCTCCGGCGGGGTCGCCACCGACCCGGGGATGCCCGGGTTGCCCGGCGTGACCACCACCTCGGCGGTCCGGCCCAGCACGTGCGCCAGGGCGTGCTCACGCCCACCCGACCCGACCACGCACACCTTCATGGCGACTCCTCCCCGGGCCGGCGCGTCAGGCGGCGAAGTGGACGAACTGGTCGCGGCCGGGCCCGGTGCCCACCAGGCTGATGGGCACGCCCACCTGCGCCTCGAGGAACGACAGGTACGACTCGGCGGCCGGCGGGAGCGCCGAGCGCTCGGTGACGTCGCTGATGTCGCAGCCCCAGCCCGGCAGCTCCTCGTAGATCGGCACCGCGGCGTGGAAGTCCGACTGGTGGTACGGCAGGTGGTCCACCCGCTGTCCGTCGACGTCGTAGGCCACGCAGACCTTCACCGTGTCGAAGGTGTCGAGGATGTCGAGCTTGGTGATGGCCAGCTCCGACAGCGAGTTGAGCCGCACGGCCTGGCGCATCATCGGCACGTCGAACCAGCCGCAGCGACGGCGCCGGCCGGTGTTGGTGCCGAACTCGTGGCCCAGCTCGCAGATCTTGTCGCCCACCTCGTCGAAGAGCTCGGTGGGGAACGGGCCGGCACCCACGCGGGTGACGTAGGCCTTGGCGATGCCGACCACCCGGTCGATGTGGCGGGGACCGACGCCCGCCCCCACGCAGGCACCGCCGGCCACCGGGTTCGAGGAGGTGACGTAGGGGTAGGTGCCGTGGTCGATGTCGAGGAAGGTGGCCTGGGCGCCCTCGAAGAGCACGTGCTCGCCCCGCTCCAGCGCCTCGTGCACCAGCGACACCGAGTCGGCGATGTGGGGTCGCAGCCGGGGCAGCACGTCGCTGAGGTAGCGGTCGGCCAGCTCGTCGGCGTCGAAGCCGAGCCGGTTGTACACCTTGGCCAGCACCAGGTTCTTCTCGGCCACCACGTTGCGGAGCTTCTCGCGGAAGATGTCGGCGTCGAGCAGGTCCTGGATGCGGATGCCCACGCGGGCCGCCTTGTCGGCGTAGGTGGGGCCGATGCCGCGCTTGGTGGTCCCGAGGCTGTTCTTGCCCAGGTGCCGCTCGATCAAGCGGTCCAGCTCCTGGTGGTACGGGAAGATCACGTGCGCGTTGCCCGAGACCCGCAGCCGCGAGCAGTCGACGCCCTTGGCCGTGAGCTTGTCCATCTCGGCCAGCAGCACGACGGGGTCGACCACGACGCCGTTGCCGATGACCGGGGTGATGTGGTCGTAGAGCACGCCCGAGGGGACGAGCTGGAGCGCGAAGGACTCGCCGTCGACCACCAGGGTGTGCCCGGCGTTGTGGCCGCCCTGGTAGCGCACCACCATCGTCATCTCCTTGGCGATGAGGTCGGTGAACTTGCCCTTCCCCTCATCGCCCCACTGGGTTCCCACCACGATGGTCGCTGGCACGGTGGACCTCCTCCGAAGCCGGACGAGCGTAGCGTCTGACCGATGACGCTCCCCAGCCCGGACCGCCGGACCTTCCTCGCCGCCCTCGTCGCCGCCGCCACCGGTGCCGCCTGCTCCTCCGACGACGGTGGCGACTCCGCCGTCGACGCCACGACCACCACCGGCCCGCGCCGGACCACCACCACCACCGAGGCGGGACCGCTCCCCGAGCTCTCCGCCGATCCCTTCCGCCTGGGCGTGGCCTCGGGCGATCCCCTCCCCACCTCGGTGATCCTCTGGACCCGCCTGGTGGCCGACCTCGACGACCCCCGCGGCGGTGTGGGCGACGGCGACCTCGAGGTGGCCTGGGAGGTGGCCACCGACGACACGTTCTCCACCCTGGTGGCATCGGGGCGGGCGCCGGCCCCGGCAGTGCTGGGTCACTCGGTCCACGTCGACGTGGACGGCCTCGAGCCCGACTCCTGGTACGCCTACCGGTTCCGGGTGGCGAACCACACCTCGCCGACCGGCCGCACCCGGACCCTGCCCGACGCCGCTGCCACCCCCGAGCGCCTCCGCCTCGCCTTCGCGTCGTGCCAGGACTACACGAACGGCTACTACTCGGCCCACCGCGCCATGGCCGCCGACGAGCTCGACCTCGTGCTGTTCCTCGGCGACTACATCTACGAGTACGGCGGAGCGGGCACCGGCGACCGGGCGGTCCGGCCCACCCGCGAGATCATCTCGCTCGACGACTACCGCCTCCGCTACGCCACCTACAAGAGCGACCCCGACCTCCAGGCCGCCCACGCACGCTGTCCGTGGATGGTCACCTGGGACGACCACGAGGTCGAGAACAACTACGCGGCCGGCACGAGCGAGGACGGGGCGCCCGCCGCCGAGTTCGACGCCCGGCGGGCGGCGGCGTACCAGGCGTACTACGAGCACCAGCCGCTGCGGCTCGAGCCGCCGACCGGCTCGGACTGGCGCATCTTCCGATCGGCCCGCTTCGGGACGCTGGCCGACCTGTTCCTGCTCGACGGCCGCCAGTACCGCACCGACCAGGCGTGCAACTCGGCCCAGGACGCCCTCGTCCAGGCGGCGTCCTGCCCGGAGCTGGGCGAGGAGGAGCGCACCATGCTCGGCCCCGAGCAGGAGTCGTGGCTCGCCGACGGCCTGGCCGAGTCACCGGCCACGTGGAAGGTCATCGCGCAGCAGACGGTGATGTCGTCGCTGGTCCTCGGCACCCTGATCCTCAACGTCGACCAGTGGGACGGCTACCCGGCCGCCCGGGATCGCCTGTTGGGCTTCGTCCGCGCCCAGGGGATCGACGGTGTGGTCGTGCTCACCGGCGACATCCACTCGGCCGGAGCCGGCGTGCTCTCGACGACCGGGCCCGACGGCGCCACCGTGCCGGTCGCGGTCGAGTTCGTGGGCACCTCGATCACGTCGTCCACCCTGGCCGGCATCGTGCCCGGCGGCGAACGGCTCCTGAACGACGACACCTTCCCCGGCATCGAGTACCTCAACGTCCGCGACCACGGCTACGCCCGCTGCACGGTCACGCCCGACGAGTGGCGGACCGAGTACGTGATGGTGGAGTCCATCGACCGTGCCGACGCCCCGACCCGCATCGACGCCACCCTGGTGGTCCCGCCCGGGGCCACCGAGCTCCGTCGAGTCTGAACGCTCATTCAGTCTTGAACGACCGGGACCACCGGCGCCCGGTACTGTCCGCCCATGGGCAGGAGCATCAAGGTCGTCATCGGGATCGTCGCCGCCGTCGCCGTGCTGGGCGTCGGCGGCAGCTGGATCTACATCAACCTCATCAAGGAGGACGCTCCCGAGGAGCTCAGCCTCGACGATGCGGACACGACCACGGACACGAGCGACGGCACCGACGCCACGACGAGCACCGCCGACGAGTCGGCCCCCGACGGGTCGACCGAGCGCGGCCTCGACGGGACCTGGGCCGTGACCTCCGACGGCACCGAGGTCGGCTACCGGGTCAAGGAGATCCTCTTCGGCCAGGACACCGAGGGCGTGGGTCGAACGTCCGAGGTGACCGGTTCGCTCACCCTGGCCGGCACGTCGGTCACCGAGGCCACCTTCACCGTCGACATGGCCTCGGTCACCAGCGACGAGTCACGGCGCGACAGCGCCTTCCGCGGGGACGTGATGAACACCGCCGAGTTCCCCGAGGCCACCTTCGAGCTGACCGCACCGATCGAGCTCGGTTCGCTCCCCGACCCCGACGTCGAGATCAGCGCCACCGCGACCGGGCGGCTGACCCTGCGGGGCGAGACCAAGGAGATCGAGCTGCCGCTGCAGGCCAAGCTCGACGGCGACCGGATCTCGGTGCTCGGCAACTACGAGGTGGTCTTCGAGGAGTGGGGCATCCCCAACCCCAGTCGGGGTCCGGTCACCACCGAGGACCGCGGCACCCTCGAGATCCTGCTGAGCTTCGAGCGCTCCTGATCACGCGGGCCGACGGCCCCCGGACGCGAGCGTGGCCGGCACCCGCCCCAGCGCAGGTGCCGGCCACGGCCGGACGTGTCGTCGGTGGGCTACAGGCCCAGGCTGCAGCCGACGCCGATGGTGCCGGGCACCACGTCGATGGCCAGGAGGCCCTGCGCCGGCTCCCCGATGTAGAGGGTGCAGTTGATGAACCCGCCGATGTTGCCCACGGGGATCTGGCACGCCGTCGAGGCGAGCATCACCAGGCCGGCCAGCGTGGACATGCGTGCGCGGGTGCGCGTCTTGCGTGACATGAGGTTCCCTCCTCCGCCCACTCCCCCATGAAGCGCGGCGTGACCGGACGGTACCAGGCTCACCAGGGCCGGGCGCGGTTCAGCGGCACGGGCTTGGTCCACCACCGACCCGACCAGCGCCAGCGCGGCGACTCCTCGGTCTCGGAGGCCACCCCGCCGCGCGGCGTCGCCACCTCGATGGCCGCGACGATGGCCGCGGCCTCCTCGTCGGTGGGCGTCGGTCGGACCGAGAACGGCGTGGCGTCCGGTGCCGTCACAGCGGCATGTTCCCGTGCTTGCGGGGCGGCAGCGACTCCTTCTTCGACCGGAGCATCTCGAGCCCGGCGATGAGCTTGATGCGCGTGTCGGCCGGATCGATGACGTCGTCGATGTAGCCGCGATCGGCCGCCTCCCACGGGTTGCAGAAGTTCTCGGTGTAGGCGTCGACCAGTTCGGCCCGCCGGGCGACGGGATCGTCGGCCTCGGCCAGCTCGCGGCGGTTGACGATCTCCACGGCGCCGGCGGCGCCCATGACGGCCAGCTCGGCCGAGGGCCAGGCGAACGCCAGGTCGGAGCCGATCGACTTCGAGTCCATCACGACGTAGGCGCCGCCGTAGGCCTTGCGCGTGATCACCGAGATGCGGGGGACCGTGGCCTCGCAGTAGGCGTAGAGGAGCTTGGCGCCGTGGCGGATGATGCCGTTGTGCTCCTGGTCGACGCCGGGGAGGAAGCCGGGCACGTCGACGAAGGTCACGAGGGGGATGTTGAAGGCGTCGCAGGTGCGGACGAACTTCGCCGCCTTCGACGACGACTCGATGTCGAGCACACCCGCCAGCGCCATCGGCTGGTTGCCCACGATGCCCACCGACTGGCCGCCGAGGCGGGCGAAGCCGCACACGATGGACGGCGCCCAGGCCTGGGCGTACTCGAAGAACTCGCCGTCGTCGACGACGGTGGTGATGACCTTCCGCATGTCGTAGGCCTGGTTCGACGAGGCCGGCAGGATCTGGGCCAGCTCGGGGCAGTGCCGGTCGACGGGATCGTCGCTCTCGACGCGGGGGGCTTCCTCGAGGTTGTTGGCCGGCAGGAAGCTGAGCAGGTAGCGGACGTCGTCGAGGGCGGCCTTGTCGTCGCCCGACACGAACTGGGCCACGCCCGACTTCGAGGTGTGCACGCGGGCACCGCCGAGGTCCTGCTGGCTGACCTCCTCGCCCGTCACCTGCTTCACCACGTCGGGACCGGTGATGAACATGTAGCTCGACTGATCGACCATGAAGATGAAGTCGGTCATGATCGGGCTGTAGACGGCACCGCCGGCACAGGGGCCCATGATCACCGAGATCTGCGGGGTGACGCCCGACGCCATGACGTTCCGGTAGAAGATCCCGCCGTAGCTGGCGAGGGAGACGACGCCTTCCTGGATGCGGGCGCCGGCACCGTCGTTGAGGCCGATCACGGGGGCACCCACCTTGAGCGCCATGTCCATGACCTTGTGGATCTTCTCGGCGAACACCTCGCCGAGCGCCCCACCGAACACCGTGAAGTCCTGGCTGAAGACGAACACCTTGCGGCCGTCGACGGTGCCCCAACCCGTGATGACGCCGTCGGTGTAGGGCCGCTCGTCGGCACCCGGCGTGCGGGAGCGGGCCAGCTGGTCGAGCTCGTGGAAGGAGCCCTCGTCGAGCAGGTACTCGATCCGCTCGCGGGCCAGCATCTTCCCGCGGGAGTGCTGACGTTCGACCGACCGCTCCGAGCCGGGCTGCAGCGCCGCCTGCTTGCGCCGGAGGAGATCGTCCACGCGTTCGGTCAGAGGGTGATCCATAGGGACGCGAGGTTACGAGGCCGCCGCGGCGCGGTCCCAAACGCCCACTCCCCACCGCTCTCCGGGCCGTCCCTAGCGGTTTTCGACAGGTAGGGCCCGCGAAGTGGGGAAGGCGGGGCGGCGGGAGGCTCTAGGTTCGCCCCGATGGCCACCGTCTGCGTCTACTGCGCCGCCCACCACGGCACGCGGCCCGCCTACGCGGTCGCGGCGAGGGCGCTGGGCGACGCCATCGTGGCCGGTGGCCACGACCTGGTCTACGGCGGCGGGCACGTGGGGCTCATGGGCGAGGTGGCCGACGCCGTGCTGGCCGGCGGACGGGCGGTCACCGGGGTGATCACCCGCCACCTCATGGACCTCGAGGTGGGCCACGACGCCGTCACCGAGATGATCGTGGTGGACGACATGGCGGCGCGGAAGGCCGAGATGTTCGCCCGGGCCGACGGCTTCGCCGTGCTGCCGGGCGGCGTGGGCACCCTCGAGGAGCTGTTCGAGGTGTGGTGCTGGGCGTCGCTCGGGCTGCACCCCAAGCGGCTGGGCCTGCTCGACGTCGAGGGCTACTACGACCACCTCCTCGCCTTCATGGACCGCGCCGTGTCCGACGGGCTGCTGCGGGCCGAGCACCGCGACCTCCCCGTCGTCACCGCGGACCCCGCCGCGTTGATCGAGCGCCTCGTCGCCGAGGAGGCCTGATCGTGGACCTGCCCGTCCTGCCGCCGTTCCGGCCCATGCTGGCCAAGGCGACCGACCACCTGCCCGACGGCGACGACCTGGTGTTCGAGCCGAAGTGGGACGGCTTCCGCTGCATCGTGTTCCGCGACGGCGACGAGATCGAGCTGGGCAGCCGCAACGACAAGCCCCTCACCCGCTACTTCCCGGAGCTGCTCGACCCGCTGCGCGAGGTGTTGCCGCCCCGCTGCGTGCTCGACGGCGAAGTGGTGGTGGCCGCCGGCGGCCGACTGGAGTTCGACCTCCTCGGCCAGCGCATCCATCCGGCCGCCTCCCGCATCGACCGCCTGGCCGCCGAGACCCCGGCGTCGTTCGTGGCCTTCGACCTGCTGGCCCTCGACGACCTCGACGCCCGCGACGTGCCCTTCGGCGAGCGTCGCCGCCTGCTCGAGCGGGTGCTGGCCGACGCCCGGCCACCGGTCCACCTCACCCCCGCGACCACGGACCGGTCCACCGCCGCCGACTGGTTCGTGCGCTTCGAAGGCGCCGGGTTCGACGGCGTGATGGCCAAGCCGGCCGGCGACCCCTACGTGTCGGACAAGCGGGTGGTGTGGAAGGTGAAGCACCAGCGCACCGCCGACGTGGTCGTCGCCGGGTACCGGGTGCACAAGGACGGCGCCGGGGTGGGGTCGCTGCTGCTGGGCCTCTTCGACGGCGACGGCACGCTGCACCACATCGGGGTGGCCACCAGCTTCACGGCCAAACGGCGGGCGGAGCTCGTCGACGAGCTGGCCCCGCTGCGGGACGGCGCTCTGGTGGGCCACCCGTGGCGCGAGTGGGCCGAGGCCGAGGCGCACGCGGCGGGCGACACGCGGATGCCGGGCGCGCCCAACCGGTGGAACGCCACGAAGGACATGAGCTGGGTACCGCTGCGGTGCGAGCTCGTGGCCGAGGTCGGCTACCAGGGACTGCAGGGCATGCGCCTCCGCCACCCGGCCAAGTTCCTGCGCTGGAGGCCGGACAAGGCACCCGCCGACTGCCGCTACGACCAGCTCGACGAGGTGCCCCCGGCCGAGCTGGCCGAGATGTTCGCCGCCGGAGGCTGAGCCGCTTCGGACCACCTCGTTCGCCGTTCGTCGTGCGCTGCGTCGCCGGTTCGACGACGGAACGCACAACGGTCGGGATCAGGCGCGGGCGGCGGCGATGCGGCGCAGCTTGGTGGCCACGTCGCGGGCGTCGAGGCGCTCAGACCACGCGTCGAGCGATTCGGTGGGCCCCGTCCAACGCCACTCGGCCGGCGTGCCGACGGCCACGTCGGTCTCGAGAGTGGCCAGCCGGCGGAACAGCAGGGCGTCCTCGAAGCGCTCGACCAGCGTGGCGCACAGGGCGGCCGAGCCACGCACGGTGATGTCCCACTGGCCGGCGTGGAGGGGGATGTCCTCGAGGTGGCCGTAGCGCTCCAGCACCTTGGCGGCCGACTTGGCGCCCCACCCGGGCAGGCCGGGGAAGCCGTCGGCGCTGTCGCCCACCAGCGCCAACCAGTCGGGGATGGACGCCGGCGCCACGCCGTACTTCTCCTTCACCGCCGCCTCGTCGCGGAACTGCCCCGCCCGCCGGTCGAACTGGATGACCTCGGGGTCCCGCACGCACTGGGCCAGGTCCTTGTCGGGCGTGCAGATGACGGCCCGATCGATGGTCGGGTCGGCGGCGGCGACCGCGGCCGCCGCGGCCAACGCGTCGTCGGCCTCGACCTCGACCATCGCCCACACGGCGAAGCCGGCGGCCGCCAGCGCCTCCTCGAGCCACGGGAACTGCGAGAAGAGGTCGGGGTCGATGCCCTCGCCGGTCTTGTAGCCGGCGTAGAGGTCGTTGCGGAACGACTCGATGACGTGGTCGGTGGCCACCCCGACGTGGGTGGCGCCGTCGTCGAGCATGGCGGTCAGTGACCGCAGCACCCCCCGGGTGGCACCCACCTCCTCGCCCGCCGTGTTCCGGTGCGAGCCGCCCGGTGAGTAGAAGTGGCGGAACAGCTCGTAGGTGCCGTCGATGAGGTGGACCTGCATGCGAGCACCCTGCCACAGGGCGGAGCCGGCGAGCACCGGCCTGTCATCATTGTGCAGGTGGGTTCCGAGACCGTGCGGAGCAGAGCGGTGCGGCGACGCTTGACACCCGAGGAGCGGCGGTCGGAACTGCTCGACGTTGCCGCCAGCCTGGTGGTGGAGGCGGACGATCTCGAGGCGGCGACGCTGGAGCGTGTGGCCGCTCGTGCGGGATGCAGTCGCAACCTCCCGTACACGTACTTCGGCAACCGGGACGGACTGCTGGACGCCCTCGCCGAACGGGAACGTGCGGCGCTGCTCGAGCGGCTGTCCACAACCGATCCTCCGCCCTCGGCACGAGCGTGGGTACGTCACGTCGTCGGTGCGCTCCTCGAGCGGGTGTCCGAGCGGGGGCCGCTGATCGTGATGCTCTTCGACCGGGGCCCGCGGGGCATCGACCGGGATGGCCGACAGGTCCTGGCCGCGGTGGTCGCCAGCAAGCTCAGCGAGGCCGGGCTCGAGGCGCGGCGAGCCGCGGTGGTCGCTCCGATTCTCGGCTCGGCGATGGCAGGAGCCGCGGGGGCGCTCCTGCTGACCGACGCGACCGTCGACGAGGTGCTCGAGGAGATCGACCGCGTCGTCGACGGCTTGCTCGGACCCTCGTGACAGGTCCGGATCCGAGGTGCTGCTGAGGCAACGTCCCTCGAGGGGTTGACGACGCCCCGTTGCTATTGGATCATCATCCAACAGTTATTGGATATCGATCTATTAGCCGGAGTTTCCGATGACCCGACGTGTCCCCTTCCGAACGCTCTGCACTTTCGGAGCTGCCGTGGTGCTGCTCGTCGCGACGGCATGCGCACCGCTCCCTCCGTCCGGGCCGCCCGTCCCACCACCGGCGCCGCCCGGGCCCGACGTCCCGGCCGACCGGCCGAACGTCGTGATGATCCTGGCCGACGACCTCGACGCGACCACAACGCCCTACTGGGACGCGATGCCGCGAACCAAGGAGCTGCTGGCCGACGAGGGGCTCGTCTTCGACAACGCCTTCTCGCCCACGCCGATCTGCTGCCCGGCCCGAGCCACGATCCTCACCGGTCAGTACGGGCACAACACCGACGTCCTCACCAACGGCGGTGAACACGGCGGGTGGGAGTCCTTCGTCGAGGGCGGCGGCGAGGAGAAGTCCTTCGCCGTGGCGCTCGAGGACAGCGGCTATCACACCATGCTCGTCGGCAAGTACCTCAACGGCATCGAAGCCGACCCGACCCACATCCCGCCGGGCTGGTCGGAGTGGTACGGCGGCATCGACAACATGCTGTACACCGGCTTCGGGTACCGGCTCAACGAGAACGGCACCCTGGTCCAGTACGGCACGGCGCCCACCGACTACGCCACCGACGTGATCGCCGCCAAGACGATGGACTTCATCCACCGCGCCGAGGCCGACGACGACCAGCCGTTCTTCGCCTACGTCGCCCCCACCGCGCCTCACCTCCCGCTGGCGGCACCACCCCGCTACGCCGACCATGCCTGGCAGGGCAGCACCGCGCCCCGCACGCCCAACTACTACGAGCCCGACCTGTCGGACAAGAGCGCCTGGCTCCGCCAGTCCGCCGGGAGCCGCGACGGCACCCAGGGCTGGAACGACCAGGACTGGCAGGACCGGATGGGCTCCCTCCTCGCCCTCGACGACCTGGTCGCCGGCACCGTCGAGACGCTCCGGACCCACGGCGAGCTCGAGAACACGGTGATCGTGTTCGTCTCCGACAACGGCTACAACCTGGGCTCCCACAAGCTCGTGAACAAGATGGCGCCCTACGAGGAGTCCGTCCGCGTCCCGATGCTCATGACCGGCCCGGGCATCCGCACCGGCCACGAGACCCGGATGGTGATTCAGCCCGACATCGCCCCGACGATCCTGGAGATCGCCGGCATCGAGGCACCCGAGTGGACCGACGGCCGTTCACTCGTCCCGCTGCTGGGCGACGGTCCGGGCCCCGACAGATGGCGCACCGACTTCGTCGCCCAATACCTCGGCGGCGCCACCGCCCAAGGCATCGGCGAGGAGCTCCCGCCCACGCTCAGCTTCAACCTGTTCGTCCTGCTCATCGGCGGGGAGATCCCCTCCTACACCGCGATCCGCACCGAGGAGCACCTCTACGTCGAGTGGGACCAGGCCGACATGGGCCAGGGCGTCGGCGCCGAGCTCTACGACCTCGCCGCCGACCCGTACCAACTCGACAACCTCCTCGCAACCGAATCAGGCCGATCAGCCAACGCAGCCCTGGTCACCCAACTCCGGAACCGGATGACCCACCTCGCCAGCTGCGTGGGCGCCGCCTGCCGCACGTGACCTCCCGAGGCCCTGCCCAAGCCATCACGCCGGTGCGGGGTGTTCCCCGCCCCTTCAACGGCCTGCAGGCGCACCTGGTGTGAGCGACCGTTGGCGGAGCATGGGACACCGGGGACTGATCCGTTCGTTGCCGTGACGCTCGCAGTGGGGACGGCCGCCAAGCGGCCCGAGCGCGCTCAGCCGTCGCGCAGGCTCCGCAGCCAGGCCACGGCGTTGGTGCCGAGCTCGTCGGTGGCGTAGCCGCCCTCCTGGAGCACGATGGTCGGCAGGCCCACCTCGCGCACCAGTGCACCGCAGCGCCCGAAGCCCTCGGTGGTGACGGCCAGGTCCGCGATGGGATCGCCCTCGAACATGTCGAGCCCGAGCGACACCACCAGCACCTCGGCGCCGAAGCGTCCGATCTTCTCCCGCGCGACGTCCAGCGCGGCCACCACGTCGTCGTCGCCGGCGCGCTCGGCCAGGGGCAGGTTCAGGGTCGCGCCCGACCCTCGGCCGGCGCCGGTCTCGTCGCCCCACCCCGTCACGTAGGGGTAGGCCCGGGCCGGATCGGCGTGCAGGGACACGAACAGCACGTCGTCGCGTTCGTAGAAGATCTGCTGGGTGCCGTTGCCGTGGTGGTAGTCGACGTCGAGGACCGCCACCTTCGCCCCGCCCGCCACCGCGTGCTGCGCCACCACCGCCGCGTTGTTGAAGAAGCAGTAGCCGCCGTACACCGACGTCGCGGCGTGGTGGCCGGGAGGACGGCAGAGCCCGTAGGCGGCGGGGTCGCCCTCGCCCAGCACCAGCTCGGCCGCGGTGAGCGCCACGTCCACCGACGACCGCGCCGCCCGGTACGTGCCGGCAGTGAGCGGCGTCGTCGTCTCGAAGCACCACCAGCCCAGCTGGGCCGACACGAGGGACGGCTCGGCTCCCGGGCCCATGCCCGCCCGCAGCCCGGGGTGGGCGAACACGTCGGGCACCACGTCGGTGGTGGGACCGCACTCGGCCTGGTAGCGCTCCCAGGCGTCGGCCAGGAACGCGACCAGTCCGGTGTCGTGCACCGCGACGATCGGGTCGGTTCCCCACTCCCGCTGCGGCACCCGCTCGAACGACCCGTCGGCCTCCAGCGCGTCGAGGACGACCCGGGCCCGCCCCGGATGCTCGAAGGGCGGTTGGAAGCGGGACAGCTCCAGCTCCCGGGTGGGGGCGTGGAGGGCGTGGTCCTCGGCGTACACGAACCGCACGGCCTCATGGTCCCACGTCCGTCGGGCCGAGCCTCGGTGATCGGGGGGATCAGCGGGGAGGCCGGGGACCGCCGCGGTCCCCGAGCGCGTCACGCGCCGCGTGCCATCCGCACATGCCGTGGACCCCGGCGCCCGGCGGTGTGGCGGCCGAGCACAGGTACACCCCGGGGACCCCGGTCCGGTACGGGTGGAGCGCCGGGCGCGGCCTGGCCACCACCTGACGAAACGAGCTCATCCCGGTGGCGATGTCGCCGTCCACGTAGTTCGGGTTGTAGCGCTCGAGCTCGGCCGGGCCCACCGATCCGACCCCCACGATGCGCTCACGGGCACCGGGGGCGAAGCGCTCGATCTGGGCGAGGACGGCGTCGGTGGCGTCGCCGTCGTGGCCGCTGGGTACGTGGGCGTAGGCCCAGACCGGGTTCACCCCGTCGCGGGATCGGCTCGGATCGGCGAGGTACTGCTGGCCCACCAGCACGAAGGGCCGCTCCGGCATGCAGCCGCGGTGGACGGCCAGCTCCGCCGCCGCGATCTCGTCGGCACCGCCCCCGAGGTGGAGCGTCCCGGCCACCCGGGCCGCGGGGTGCGTCCACGGGAGGTCCCCCTCGACGGCCAGGTCGACCTTGAAGGCGGCCGGACCATGGCGATATCGCCCCAACGCCGCCCGCACCCGGCTCGGCATGCGGTCCCCGCAGAGCCGGATCGCCGCGGCAGGCGCCACGTCGAGGAGGATCGGGCCACCGCGGGGCAGCTCGTCGATCGAGGTGACGTGCACACCCGTCTCGACGCGCCCGCCCAGCGAGCGGAGATGGCCCACCATCGCCGTGGCGATGGCCTGGGAACCACCGACCGCGACCGGCCAACCGACGGCGTGGGCGGCACCCACCAGCACCAGCCCGATGGCCGCGGAGCCCGCTCGGTCGAGCGGGTGGATGGCGTGGGCGGCGGCGCCCACGAACAGCGCCCGCGCCTCCTCGGTGGACCAGCCCGCGGCCACCCCGGTCGCCGAACGCAGGGCCCACCACCCGAACCGGGCCAGCGGAACGGGGTGACGTGGCACGTGGAGGAGCGGGCCGAGGACCTCGGCCGCCAGGTCGTCGACGTGGTCGCGCAGCGGAGCGAAGCGTCGGCCCCACGACGCGCCGTCGACCCCCAGTGTCTCGACGGTCCGCTCCAGCAACCGATGGAGCACACCGCACCGACCGCCGTCGAGGGGGTGGGCCAGGTCGACCTCGGGCCAGGCCCAGCGCAGCCCGTGGCGGTCGAGGGGCAGTCGGGTCAGGAACGGCGAGACGAGGGCGAAGGGGTGGACCGCCGAGCAGACGTCGTGCACGAGGCCGAGGCCCAGGACGTCGGCCGACCGCATGCCGCCACCGATCGTGTCGGCCGCCTCCAGGACGGTGACCTCGTGGCCCGCCTCGGCCAGGGCGATCGCCGCCGCGAGCCCGTTGGGCCCGGACCCGACCACCGTCGCGAGGCTCACCGCATCGCCGCGCCGGTCGTGGGCGGGTGCTCCAGCCGACCGTCGGGCCGGCGGGCGAAGCGCCCGGCGTCGGCCGGGTGCACGGGCTCGTCGCTCGGCCAGGGCCAGCCGCCGAAGCCGGTGCGCCGGTAGTCCTCGAACGCCCGTCGGATCCCGGCCTCGTCGTTCATGACGAAGGGCCCGTGCTGGGCCACCGGCTGGCCGATCGGACGACCCTGGAGCACGAGGCACTCGACGGGTCCGACCGCCGAGAGCTCCACCGGACCGGTCGCGTCGAGCACCGCCGCGGTCGATCCGTCGAGGTGCTCGTGGTCCACCGACATCCCGTCCCCCTCGAAGCAGTAGATCACGCGCACCGTGTCGTCGTGACGGGCCGCCGGGAGGGACCACGACGCACCGGCATCCAGCACGACGTGCCAGATCGCGACGTCGTGGTCGGGGTCGGCCGCCCACGAGGCGGGGGGTGCACCGGGCGGGCGGTGGCCCTCGAGCTCGCCGGCGATGACCGTCACGGTGGCGACCGGGCCGCCGGCGTCCCCGTGGCGGACCACCGGAAGATCCTCCCCCCAGAGGATCGAGAAGTGGGGGTCGGCCAACTTCCGCTCGGCCGGGAGGTTCAACCAGATCTGGAACAGCTCCACCGTGTTCGGCGCGGCAGGGTCGAGCAGGGGGAACATCTCGCAGTGGACGATGCCGCCGCCCGCGGTCAACCACTGCACGTCGCCCCGCCCGAACCGGGCCGTCGCGCCGAGCGAGTCCGAGTGGTCGACCACGCCACGACGCACGAAGGTGACCGTCTCGAAGCCGCGGTGGGGGTGCTGGGGGAAGCCGGGCACGACCTCGCCGTGGTACATCCGCCAGCCGTCGAGGCCTTCGAAGTCCTGGCCGATCCGCCGACCGGCAAGCGAGGCGGCGGGGCCCAGCACCTCGTTCCCGGCCGGGTAGCGGTCGAGGTGGTGCACGCAGAACAGGAAGGGGTCGACCGTCGGCCAGGGGAACCCGAGGGGGACGGTCTGCATGATGGGAGCCACGGCCCCACCCTACGGACCGTCGCCGACGAGGTCCCGGCCTGGGCGGGCGGAACGGCACCTCGGTAGCTTGCGGTTCGAGGGCGGCGGCCCTCGGAGAGACGGGAGCGGGACATGGGGAACCGACGGCACGTGGGGCGCGTGCGGGCGACGGCAGCGCTCGTCGGCGCGGCGTTGGTGGCGGCCTGCGCGCCTGCCTCGGAGGCGCCGGCCGGCAAGACGCCCTTCGACGCCCACCGCTGGGAGCGCGTCGCCGACGACGCCCCGTGGGGCGCGCGGGCCGGGGTGGAGGCCGTGGCGCTCGACGGCTCGTTCTTCCTCGTGGGCGGGCGCACCCCGAACCCCTTCACGCCGTTCCCGCAGGGTCCGATCCCGGGCGACTCGAGGATCTGGGGCGACGTCTGGCGCAGCGACGACCTCGGTCGGACCTGGACCGAAGTGCTCCCCGACGGCGACGCGCCGTGGCCGGCCCGCTCGTACCACGAAGTGGTGGTCCAGGGCGACCGGATGGTGCTGTTGGGCGGCCAGGACTTCGCGCTCGACCCCAACCCGGCCTGCGGGCAGGACGTCTTCTGCTTCCCTCGCTTCATCTCGCGGTCGCGGTTCTTCAACGACGTGTGGGCCAGTCGTGACGGCGCTCGCTGGGAGCAGCTCACCGCGGCAGCACCCTGGAGCGAGCGAGCCGGGCTCAGCGCGGCGGTGCTCGACGGCGTCATCTACGTGCTGGGCGGATCGCAGAACGACGACGTCAGCATCGTGGGCGGTCCGCCCCGGCGCACCCTGTTCAACGACGTCTGGCGCTCCGTCGACGGCGTCACCTGGGAGCGGGCCACGGCCGCCGCGCCGTGGGCACCGCGGGCCGGCGCCTCGGTGGTGGTGCGCGACGGGTGGCTCTACCTGTTCGGGGGCGAGTTCGCCTTCACCGGGTTCCCACCCCCCTACTTCAACGACGTGTGGCGCACCCGCGACGGTGCCGCCTGGGAGCTGGTCACCTCGGCCGCCGGGTGGTCGCCACGCCCCGGCCACACCTGCGACGACCTCGACGGCACGTTCCTGTGCTTCGGCGGCTACGGGCAGAGCCCCAACCCCCTCGACGTGTTCGGCCGCAACAGCCCCCGCGACATGTGGGCCAGCACCGACGGCGCGACCTGGACCCGCCTCGCCACCCGCCCGTGGGACGCGGTCACCGAGGCCGACGTGCGCTACGACTACGACACGGTGGTCGCCCCGGGCGGACCCGCCACGACGGGCGACGCGGTCTACACCTTCGGCGGCGACCGCGAGACGTTCAACTTCTTCGACGAGACCCAGTGGCGCAACGTCGACGACGACGTCTGGCGCTTCGCCCTCCCCGACTGAGGCGAGTCCGACGCGGGCGCCCCGCTGCTCAGAAGCTCTCGAAGATCCCGGGTCGCAACCCCGCGGTCATCCCGCCGTCGATCACCATGGTCGTGCCCGTGACGAACGAGGCGTCGTCGGAGGCCAGGAACGCCACGGCTGCCGCGATCTCGTCGGGCCGACCGAGGCGCCCGAGCATGTGCGCCTCGATCATGGCGTCGCGATAGGTCTCCATCCCGGGCGCGTCGATGATGTCGCGCAGCAGCGGCGTGTCGACGCCGCCGGGACAGACGGCGTTGGTCCGGATCCCGTGACGGCCGTAGTCGATGGCCATCGTCTTGGTCAGCAGGATCACCGCGGCCTTCGAGGCGTTGTAGGCGCTGCCGCCCTCGGTGCCCTCGATCCCCTCGATGCTGGCGATGTTCACGATGCTGCCCCGGCCGGACGCCAGCATCGCCGCCGACGCGTGCTTGCACACCAGGAACGTGCCGGTGAGGTTGACGCTCAGCACCCGTTCCCACTCCTCGAGCGGCACCAGGTGGACCGGGCCTCCACCGGCCACCCCCGCCGCGTTGACCGCGATGTCGAGACGACCGTGACGCTCCACCATCGACGCCACGACCGCCTCGATGGCCGGCTCGTCGCGCACGTCGACGCGGTGGTCCACCTCGCCCGCGATGTCGAGCGTCTCGACGACCGCGCCGTCAGCGACCATCCGCTCCGCGCACGCCCGACCGATGCCCGACGCACCGCCCGTGACCAGCGCCACCCGCCCCCGCAGATCTGCCACGTCGTCTCCCCTCCTGGTGCCCGGCGGTCCCCCCGCCCGGGTCGGCCGCACCCTACGGCGGCACGAGGCCGCGCGTCGGCGTCGCTCAGCGGGCGTGGAGGGCGGCCACCAGGTCCGCCAGCAGGCCCTCGGCCGCGCCATAGGGCAGGTAGGTGCACACCCGCGACACCCGGTCCCCGAAGCGACGGGCGATCCCGTCGGCCACCTCGTCGGGGGTGCCGCGCACGACCACCGACGCCAGCACCTCGTCGGAGACCAGGTGCGCCAGCTCGTCCCAGCGCCCGGCGCGGGTCATCGCCTGGGCTTCGGGCTGGAGGTGCCCGAAGCCCTCGAGCTCGAACACGGGCCGATAGGCCGGGGTCGACAGGTAGAAGCCGAGGAGGGCCCGACAGCCCGCGTCGGCCACGGCCTGCTCCGCGGCGTCGCGACCGCAGGCGACGATGACCTCGGGCACGATCTCCAGCTCACCCAGCGACGGATCGCGGCGAGCCAACCCCGCCTCGACCGCGGGCAGCGTCGAGGTGGCGAAGAACCGGTCGGAGCACACCGGCATGACGCCCAGGGCGTCGGCCACCCGGGCGGCCATGGCGCACATCTGCGGACCGAGGCCGCCCACCATGATCGGGGGCGGACCCCACGGGCTGGGACCGGGCGAGAACATGGGCGACATCGACGTGTGGGTCCGGAACTCGCCTCGGTAGTCGAGGCGCTCCCCCGTCTCCCACGTGGCGAGGATCGCCCGGACCGCCTCCACCGTCTCGCGCATGCGGGCCACGGGGCGCTCGAAGTCCACCCCGAAGCGGCGCTCGACGTGGGTGCGGACCTGCGAGCCCAGTCCGAGCGTGAAGTCGCCTCCCGAGAGCGCCTGGAGGTCGCGGGCCGCGTGGGCCAGGTGCACGGCGTTGCGGGGGAAGGCGATCGCCACGTTGGTCATGGTCCCCAACCCGGTCGCCGATGCGGCCAGGGCGAGGGGGAGGAACACGTCGTGGGGCCCCTCGAAGCTGAAGACGCCGTCGACGCCGACCTCGGCCAGCGCCCGGGCCTCGTCGCCCGCGCTGGGTGTGGCGTAGACGGGCGCCCAGACGTGCATCGCCACATCTTCGCCCACTGCCCCGGACCCGACACCGGACCCCGACACCGGACCGCTCGTAGTGTGCGGCCCGTGACCCGACCGCGACCCACCCTGACCATCGGGCTCAACCCCTTCGGCGCCCGACCCGGCGGCGGGTGGCGGGTGCTGTTGGACCAGGCCCGCGCCGTCGAGGAGGCGGGTGCCGACCGGGTGGTCGTCCCCGACCACGTGGTGCTCGGCCCGCGGGTCGGCGACTACCCGTGGGGCACCTTCCCCACCGGCCCCGAGGCCGACTGGCTGGAGCCCCTCACCGTGCTCACGGCCATGGCCGCGGTGACCGAGCGGGTCCGCCTGACCACCGGGGTCCTGGTGGCGCCGCTGCGTCCGGCGGCGGTGCTGGCCAAGACCGTGGCCACCCTCGACGTGCTCTCCGACGGTCGGGTCGACCTGGGCGTGGGCACGGGCTGGCAACCCGAGGAGCTGGCCGCGGCCGGCGTGCCCTTCGCCGAGCGCGGCGCCGCGCTCACCGAGACCGTGGCCGCGTGCCGGGCGCTGTGGTCGGGCGAGCCGACCACCTTCGACGGCGTCCACGTCCACCTCGACGGGGTGTGGTGTGCACCCCGGCCCGCCCAGGAGCGGCTGCCGGTGTGGTTCTCGGGCACGCTGCACGCCCGCAACCTGCGCCGCATCACCGAGCTCGGCGACGGATGGATCCCGATCATGGGGACCACGCCCGACGCGCTCCGCCCCGACGTCGACCGACTTCGTACAGCGGTCGCGGCGGCGGGCCGCGACCCCGACGGACTCACGATCCGGTTGCCGGCCGGCGTGGTCCGCCGAGCAGATGGGGCGATCGACGAGGACGCCACGACCGACCGCTTCGGTGACCTCCTCGCCGCGGGGGCGACCGACCTGAACGTCAACAGCCGCACCGCCGTGTCCGACCCCCGTGACCTCGCCACGCTGCGCCGTGAGGTGGCGGTGCTCCGACGATGCCTGTCCGACGCGGCGGCACGCCGCGACCGGACCGATCGGTAGCGTTCGGCCCGTGAAGCCGACCAACCCCATCGCCCGGGCCATCCAGAAGATGGCGGCGTCGCCGACCTTCGCGAAGGTCGGACCGAGGTTCGCGCCGAAGATGGACAAGGTCGTGCACCGCCTCACGGGCGGCCGGTTCACCCTCAGCGAGGGCGTCGTGCCGATCGTGATGCTCACCACGATCGGCGCGAAGACCGGCCAGCAGCGCACCACGCCCCTGGCCACCGTGCCCGACGGCGACGACTTCCTGATCGTCGGGTCCAACTTCGGGCGCGAGCACCATCCGGCCTGGTCCACCAACCTGATCGCCAACCCGTCGGCCTCGGTGGAGTTCCGCGGCGAGCTCATCGGCGTGCACGCCCATCTGCTCGACGAGGCGCAGAAGGCGGCCATCTGGCCGCACGTTACCGAGCTGTGGCCGCCCTTCGACCAGTACGAGGACCGGTCGGGCCGAGAGCTCCGCGTGTTCCGACTCGTGCGCGTCTGAGTCGGCGCCGCTCGACGCCGAGGGAACGGCTCAGGCGTCGGGGCGGGCGGCCGGGCCGGCCGTGACCGGTCCGCCGGCGTCGACGACCGCTCGGGCCAGCCGCCCCAGCTCGAGGAACTCGTCGCGGCTGAGGCGGTCGAGGAGCCGGCGTCGGGCGCTCTCGACGTGGTGGGGTGCCACCCGTTCGAGGAGGGCGAAGCCCTCGGGCGTGAGCACCGCGAAGGCGCCCCGCTTGTCGCTCTCGCACTTCTCGCGTCGGACGATGCCCTGTCGCTCGAGGCGGTCGATCCGATAGGTCAGCCGGCTCTTGGACACCCAGGCGCTGGCCGCCAGCTCCGACATCCGCAGCCGACGCTCGGGCTGCTCGGAGAGGCGGACGAGCACCTCGTAGTCGGCCCCGTCGAGGTCGTGGGCGCGGAGGTCGGCGTCGAGGCCCTCCATCAGGTCGACGCAGAACTGCAGCACGGCGCGCCACGCGTGCTGCTCGTCGGCGTCGAGCCACCGTGCGTCCCGGACCTCGTCCACGTCATCAGCGTAGTCCGGAATCTTTTTCGTTCAACTTGGAATCATCTCGGACCCGACGTAGTTTGTTCAGATCACGACAATCCAACCCTGAAGGAGTCCGGATCCCATGAGCACCGCCACCGCCACCCGCACCGTCGACGGCCGCACCGTCCCCACCGCGGGCAGCTACCAGATCGATCCCACCCACTCGAGCCTGGAGCTGATCGCCCGGCACCTGGTCGTCACCAAGGTGCGGTCGCGCTTCACCAGCTGGACGGCGGAGCTGACCATCGCCGAGGACCCCACGCAGTCGTCGCTGAACGTGACCATCGACGTGGCCAGCTTCCAGAGCGGCGACGACCACCGTGACGGTCACGTGAAGAGCGCCGACTTCTTCGACGTCGAGGCGTTCCCCACCGCCACCTTCCGCTCCACCTCCATCCGCCCCGCCGGCGGCGACGACTGGAACGTCGTGGGCGACCTCACCATCAAGGACGTCACCGCTCCCGTGACGCTGCAGGTGACCTTCGGCGGCGCCGTGACCGACCCCTTCGGCAACACCAAGGTCCTCTTCGCCGCCGAGGGCGAGCTCGACCGCGAGGCCTGGGGCATCACCTGGAACGCGCCGCTCGAGACCGGCGGCGTGCTGATCGGCAAGAAGATCGTGCTGGAGCTCGAGGTCCAGGCCGTCCCGGCCTGAACCCGCACCGGGGTCGACCCTGCCGCCGCGCCCCCGGGCGGCAGGGTCCCCCGGTCACTCCTGGACGAGCTCGATGAGCGTGCCGAAGCTGCCCTTGGGGTGCACGAACGCCACCGTCGTGCCCCGGCTGCCCGGCCGGGGCTCCTGGTCGATGGGGGTGGCGCCGGCGGCGACCATCGCGGCCAGCGCCGCGGCGCAGTCGTCCACCCGGTAGCCCACGTGGTGCAGGCCCTCGCCGCGCTTCTCGATGGACTTGGCGATCGGCGAGTCGGGACGAGTGGCGGCGGTGAGCTGGATGTAGCTGTCGGCCACCTTCACGAGCGCCTCCTCGACGCCGTCGGACTCGACGATCTCGCGGTGGTGCACCTCGGCGCCGAACGCCTCGCGGTAGTAGGCGATGGCGGCCTCGAGGTCCTTGACGGCGATGGCGATGTGGTCGATCTCGGTGAGCAGCATGGCCTGATTCTCGCGCGACGTCCCCACCGCGCTCCCAGCCGGCCGCCGGCTCAGTCGAGCCGCGGGGCGACGTCGAGCCCGAGCCCGTCGAGGAACCCGACCAGCTCGTCGAGACCCCGATAGTGGTGGCCCACCATCCCCACCGCCCGCGCCCCCTCCACGTTGGGCAGGTGGTCGTCGACGAAGACCGCCATCGGCGCGCCCACGCCGAGCACCTCGAGCACGTGCCGGTAGATCCGCGGCGAGGGCTTCGCCACCCCGAGCTCGGCCGCGTTGAACACGTGGTCGAAGACCCCGGCCAGGCCCTGCTCCTCCAGCTCGACGCGCGTGCGCCGCGACCCGTTCGTCAGGAGGGCGACGGGCAGCTGGGTCTGGAGGTGCTGGACCAGGCGCACGGCGTCCGGATCCACCTCCGCCCGCATGTCGGCCAGCTCCTGCGCGGCGTCGACCGAGCCGAGCACCGCGCCCAGCCGGACCACGAACTCGGCGTGGTCGATGCGGCCGCACATCAGGTCGTCGCCGATGTCGCCGCCGAACGCCTCCCGCAGCAGCGACCCCGGCTCGAGGCCGAAGCGGACCTCGATGTCGGCCTCGTGGTCGCGGTCGTAGTGGCGCACGACGCCGTCGAGGTCGAACACGACGGCCCGGATCTCGGTGTGCTCCACGACCCCATGGTGACCCACCGGCGACCGAACCCGTGTCGACGCCCTCCCGCCCCTGGCCGCCACTCAGCCCGATCGGGCGATCGCCGCCTCGTCGGTGCCCAGGTAGGCGGCCACCACGCGGGGGTCGTCCAGCACCTCGTCCGGGGGCCCCTCGGCGATCACCCGTCCCAGCTCGAGGGCCACCATGCGGTCGCAGATCGAGCTGAGCAGGGGCATGTCGTGCTCGATGACGACCAGCGCCGCGCCGGTGCGATCGCGGATGCGCACCAGCAGCGGCCCCAGCGCCTCGGTCTCTCGCTGGGCCACGCCCGCCGACGGCTCGTCGAGCAACAGCACCCGGGGTTCGGCCGCCAACAGGCAGGCCAGCTCGACGATGCGCCGCATGCCCGTCGAGAGCTCGGAGGTGAGCTTGTGGGCGTGAGCACGCAGCCCGAGCAGGTCCACCAGCTCGGACACTCGACGCGCCGTGTCGAGCTCGGCCTCGAAGGAGGCCGGCTGACGGAGGGCATCGGCCACCATCGTCGTCGCGCGGGCGTGGCGTTCGCAGGCCACGGCGATCGTCTCGGCCACGCTCAGCGACGGGAACAGCCGCGCCTCCTGGAACGAGCGCCCCAGCCCGGCGCGGGCACGCTCGTGGGGAGCGGCGTCGGTCAGCTCGACCCCTCCCAGTCGGACCACGCCGGCGTCGAGGGGCAGGAACCCGCTGATGCAGTCGAGCAGCGTGGTCTTCCCCGCGCCGTTCTGCCCGACCAGCCCGAGGATCTCCCCGGCCACGACGTCGAGGTCCACCCCGTCGACGGCCACCACCCCACCGAAGCGACGGGTGACGCCACGGCACTCGAGCAGGACCTCGGCCCGCCCGTCCCGCCGAGCGGCAGGGTGGCGAGCTCCCTCCAGCTCGGTGAGATCGATCGTGTCGAACGCGCCCGCCTCGGCCGCGGCCGCGCCGGGGCGGGCCGCATCGGCGCCGTCGTCGACGCCGGCGCCCTCCAGGAACACGGCCCGCAGCAGGTCGGGTCGTCCGGCCAGCTCGGCGGTCGGCCCGCTGAAGCGCACGGTGCCCTTCTCCATGAAGACCGCCCGCTCGGCCAGGGCCAGCGCCACGTTGACCGACTGCTCGACCACCAGCACCGTCACCCCGGAGCCGTTGATCCGCCGCACGACCTCCATCAGCTGCCCGACCACCGTCGGCGCCAGGCCGAGGGACAGCTCGTCGATCAGGAGCACCGACGGCTCGAGCATCATCGTCTGGGCCAACGCCAGCTGCTGCTGCTGGCCGCCGGAGAGGTCGCCGGCCAGGCGGTCGAGGTGGTCCCGCAGACCGGGGAACTGCTCCAGCGCGTCGGCAGTCGTCCGTCGGACGCGATCGCCGTCGCGGTGGAAGGACCAGGTGGCCAGCCGCAGGTTCTCGGCCACCGTCAGGGTCGGGAAGACGCTCCGCCCACCGGGCATGAGCCCGATCCCGGCGCGGGCGCGCTGCTCCGCCCGCAGCCGGCTCAGGTCCCGCCCGTGCACCACGAACGTGCCCGACGACGGCGCGAGGCCGCACAGCGCGCGCAGCAACGTCGACTTGCCCGCACCGTTGGTGCCCAACAGCGCCACCAGCTCCCCGGGTCGCAGGTCGAGCTCGACGTCGAAGAGGACCTGGAGCGATCCGTAGGACACGTCGACGCCACGGCAGCTGACCGCCGCCTCCGATGCGGCCGCAGGGGGTGCCACGTCCGTCGCCGCGACCGGCGCCGCGGCCCGGCGGGTCGCACCGTCGAGCTCGAGCCCGTGGCGGCGGGCCAGCGGCCGCACCAGTGCGTCGCGGACCGCGCCGAGCACCTGGCCCAACCCACCCGGCAGGAGCCAGAGGATGACCAGCAGGCCGGTTCCCCCGAGGACGAAGCGCAGCTCCTGGCCGACGGCGGACTCGAGCCCCCGCAGCCCCATCGCCCCGACCACCGCGCCGGCCACGGTGCCGAGCCCACCGATGACCGAGCGCGAGAAGACCTCCACGCTGAGCACCGGGCTGTAGGTCCCGAAGCGGGCGCCGTGCAGCGCGACCACGTGCACCGCCCCGGCCACCCCGGCGATGGCGCCCGAGAGCACGAACCCCGAGAGCACCTGGCGACGGGACCGCACGCCCGACGCCTCGGCGGCCCGGCGGTTGTCGCGCGCCGCCAGCAGCAGCCGTCCGCTGCGGGCCCGGCGGACGCCCCGGGCGACGGCGACCACGGCCGCCGACGTGCCCAGCGCGAACAGGTAGAGGACGCGCTCGGATTCGAGGTCCCACCGACCCAACAGCACGGGTCGCACGACGTCGGTCGGCACCAGCGACGGCCACACCTTGTCGTTGAGCACGATGCCGTCGACCACCTGGGCGAAGGCCAGGGTGACGACGGCCAGGAACGGGCCCCCGATCCGCAGCGCCGGGACCCCCTGCGCCAGCGCCACCAGGCCGGCCACCCCAGCGGCGGCCGCCATCGCCACGAACAGGTCGACGTTCCAGCGCGACAGGAGGTTGCCGCACACCATCGCACCCACGCCGACGAAGGCGAACTGCCCGAGCGACACCTGCCCGGACCAGCCGCTCAGGACGACGAGGCTCACCGCCACCATCCCCCACACCATCATCACCGTGGCCGTGGCCGTGTCCGACGGCGACAGCACGAAGGGCGCGCCCACCGCCCCCACCAGCAACGCGACCCCGCCCGTGACGGCGAGCATCCGGACCTCCCAGAGGCGGCGGACCGCGCCGGGCAGCGGCCGGAGCACCACCGGCCCGTCCCAGGAGGACTCGGCGGCCCGGGCCCTCGACGTGCCGGGTCGCTGGAGCAGGAGCGCCGCGAGGATCACGACGAGGAACACCAGGTCGGCCACCTGGGGCGTTCGCGACACGTTCCAGCGCACCACCTGGTCGACCGCGCCCAGACCGAGCGCGGCGGCGAACGCCACCGGCAGCGACTCCATCCGGGCCACCACCGCGGCGGCCAGCGCCGGCAGCAGCAACGTGGGTCCGGTGGCCGCACTGTTGATCGCTCCGGTGAACGGCGCCTGCAGCACGTAGGTGACCGCGGCCAGCGCTCCGGCCGCGGCCCAGACCAACGACTGCAGGGACCGCACCGGGATGCCCAGCAGCCGGGCCCGTTCCTCGTTCTCGGCCGCCCCGCGCACTGCGGTCCCGGCCAGGCTCGACCGGAGGAACGCGCCCAGGGCGGCCACCACGACCGGCACCACCGCAACGATCAGCAGGTGGTTGCCGTCGAAGAGGACCACGCCCACGTTGAACGAGGTCGACGACAGCGGGGTGGGGAACCCGCCCGAGATCACGCCGCCCTCACCGAAGATCGATCGCCCCGCGAACAGCTCGAGGCCCCCCAGCAGCTGGGTGAGCCCGATGGTGGCCACCCCCACCACCAGGCGTGACGACCGGGCGAAGCGCCGGATCACCAGGACCTCCACCAGCGCGCCGACCGCGGCGCCCAGCAGGGGGCCGGCGCCCACGGCCAGGGGATAGGGCCACTCCCACACCAGGAACGTCTTGACGGCGATGCCACCACCGAGCGCGCCGATGGCCATGGCGGCGAAGTTCACGACGCGATGCGACCGCCACACCAGGATCAGGCCCAGGGCGGTGAGCGCGGTGGGCGAGCCGACCACCAGGCCCTGGAGGACGATCTCGGCCGGAGCGCCCTGGGGGAGCATCACCGTGGCCAGCCACCAGGTCAGGACCGCGGCCGCTCCCACGACCGCGGCACGCGCCGGGGCGACCCCCTCGACCCACCGGCGACGCAGCTCGAGCGCCGTCATCGACGAGGTACCGCCGGATCGCCGGTCGGCCAGCTGCCGATCGTGAAGCGCTTCGCCGGCATGGTCTCGGCGTAGGCGCCCCGGAGCCCGTTCTGGGTCGACGCCGTCGACGGGTCCCAGTAGATCTCGCGGGCGTCCTCGGCGGTGGCGTAGTCGTTGGGGCCGAACGCCCAGGTGCCGGCCCGACCGGAGCTCGTCGGGTAGTCGAACATGCCCGCCTCGAAGGTCTCGGGCGTGAGGTTCGGGCCGGCCATCTGGATGCCGATCGCCAACATCTGGAGCTGGTAGTAGACGAGCTCGGCGGTCACCGACGGCTCGTCGGCGCGGATGGACTTGTAGGCGGCGTAGGCGATGCTGCCGCGCAGGGGCGCGACGGGGCCGGCGAAGCTGATCCCGAAGTTGCGGCTCCACGACGCCGGGTCCATCAGCTGGCCGACCAGGTCCTGGTCGCTGAAGGCCACCCCCGTGTTCACCCACTCCGGCTGCATGCCCTGCTCACGCACCTTCGACGTGAGGAAGACCAGCATCACCGGATCGCAGGCGCACACGATGGTGGTCGCCTTCGCCGCCTTGATCTTCGGGGTGAGCGCGGCGGCCTGGCTGGGCATGGCGTTGAGGTCGAGCACGTAGCGCTCGTCGAGGGCGATCTCCTGACCGAAGCCGGCCTTGCGGATCTGCTCGACGGCCGACTCCGCGCACTGGCGGTACGACTCGTTGTCGGGCGCGATCACGGCGATGCGTCGGGGCTGGCCCTGCAGGTCGCCACCGGCGAGGGTGGCCGGTCGACCGGCCAGTCGGGCCAGGTAGTAGCTGCTGACCGAGCTCGAGATGGTCGTGCAGTCGGCCAGGCTCGACCAGGCGTAGGGCCGACGGGCCGCCAGCCACTGTCGACTGGGGTACGGGACGCCGATGTTCACCACCCGACGGCGGCTCAGCGCGTCCGCGTACACCGGGCTGATGGCCGAGACGTCGGCGAAGGCCCCGATCTCCTCCGCCACCCGGATGGCGTCCTGCTCGGCGCCCTCCTGGCCGCCGCCGAGCGCCTCCTTGAGCAGGTCGCCCTTGCCCGAGTACTTGGCCAGGCGGATCTTCCGTCCGTAGAACTGGTAGTTGCGGTTGAAGAACTCGACCAGGGTGTCGAGCGTGCGCTCGACCACCTTGGGGTCCTCCTTCAGCTCCCGCGCCCCGGCGGCCTTGGCGAGGGCGTCGGTGAGTCCGCCGAGGAAGGCGTCGATGCGCACCGAGACGACGATGTCGGTGGCCGTCACCCCCTTGGCGGTGGCGCCCCCGTTGGCGGTGCCGCTCCACTGGAAGCACGGCGGCGAGTACGGGTCGTTGGGGACCTGACGGGTGGCGCCGGGGCACGGCGTCCGGCCCCGCGCCGCGTCACCGGTCGCTGCCGGAGCACCCGGGCGCGTGCCTCGGCCAGCGGCCGGTGCCGTGGCCGCCGGTGCGGCCGCTCCGGCCGCGGTCGGCGTCGTGGCCGCCTCGGCCGGCGCGTCGGTGGGGGCGAGCGTGGTCTCGGTCCCCTCCACCGAGGCACCGAGCACCTCCACGTCGGTGACGGCGTCGCCCGCCGCGGCCAGCTGCTCCACCCGGACCTCCTGGGCCCGGGTGGGGAAGAACGTCGCCACCAGCACGAGGACGAGCACCAGGCCCAGGAGCGGGCCGTAGCCCCGGAAGAGCCGGGACGGCACCCCCGGACCGGTCGGATCGAGGTTCACGTGGTCGACCTCCTGCTGGCACCGATGGTCCGCCGGTCGGCCACCGCCAGCGCGGCGATCAGCGCGGCGGCCACCAGGCCCGCCCACACCGCCGCGCCGCCGGTCCGGCCGGCCTCGCGGCGGCGACTCGTCACGGGCACCAGCGCCACCGACCGGCGCGGCGCCGCGACCTCGGGCGCCGAGGCGACGACCGCCCCGACCACCGGGGCCGTGGGCACGAGGGCCGGCACCGCCGCCGGCACCGGCGCCGAGGCGATCGGAGCGCTCGGACGGACCGTCAGGTCGGCCAGCACCGACGGGGCGGCAACCGGAGCGGCCGGCGGTGGCTCCGACAGCGGGACGACCGGATCGAACAGGACCGCCGGAGCCACCCACCGGTCGTTCGTCTCGACCTCGACCCCACCGAAGCTCACGCCGGCCTCGCCCGTCCCCGACACGAACCCACGGGCGACGTCGACGATGAGGCGCAGCGACTGGTTCGCGCAGGGATCGGCCAGATAGGCGTCGAGCGCCTCGTCGATGGTGGGGCCGAACGCCGCCAGGAGGGGACCGATCACGTCACGTCCGATCGGCAGGTTCGAGAGCCGGAGACGGAGCGGCGAGACCACCACCCGCTCGACCGAGGTGGCACCTCCCCCGGGTGCGTCGTCGCGCACGACGTCGACGGTCGGCCAGTCCACGTGGAGGCCGAGGAAGCCCAGGAACCCCTCCACGGCCCCGGTGACCGCGGCCAGGTCGGCTGCCGCGGCGTCCGGAGCCCGGTAGTTCCCGAGGATCGCCACCGAGTCGTAGCTGAACGACCCGCCCCCCGTGCTCCCCGTCGCCGAGCGGGCCGAGAATCGGGGACGCAGGAAGCTCACCAGGCCGCCGAACAGGTCGAGTCGGGCCGCGGTCACGGTGGCCACCGCCTCCCGGCGGCCGTCGGGTCCGACCGTGCCGCGAGCCTCGGTGACCACGTCGTAGGCCTGCAGGAACCCGCCGTCGACGTAGGGGGTGCGGGTGCTGCCGGTGCCCGTGGCCGAGGGCCCGGCGACGGCGTCCTGGATTCCGGCCTCCTCCCCCGCCGTGGGCCAGCCGGCGTAGCGGACCCGCGTCGGCCGGGGCGTGGCGCCGTCGGGCTGGTCGGAGTCGGCCCGGGTGATGGGCGGGAGGGTGGCGGGGTCGAAGAGCGGGACGACGTTCGGGCAGGCCGCGGTGGGGAGGCGGTTCAGGGCGTCCACGAGCCCGTAGTCGATGGCCCGCCCCTCGGCCGCGCCGACGGTGTCGTGGCTGTCGGCCGCCGCCACCCCCTGCACGATGCCCAGCGACACGCCGCCATCGGCGAAGGAACCGGCGACCTGGATCTTGACCGAGAAGCCCTCGGCGCGCGCCTTGGCCTGGCCCGGGACGACCGATGGTCGGTCCTCGGCACCCGCCCGAGCCGCCGGACCGAGCATCGTGGTCAGGACGACGAGCGCGACCGCCCCCGCAGCGGCGACGCGTCGCGCACGGAGCACGCCGGGACGGCGTCCGTTCACCTGCCCTCCCCCTGTCGCCCCCCGACGACGTGGTGGATGCCACTCGATTCCCCCCGCTCCGGACGGCCAGACCGACCGGAGCAGGACGTCATCGTGACACGCGCGCGCCGCTCGCGTACGGACCGTTCCGTCAGGCGCCGGAGCGCTCGCGTCGACCGCGGTAGAGCGACACCAGCCGAGCGACGGTCGTAGCGAGGAAGACCTGGCCCGCCATCGCCTCGACCAGGGTGATCCGCCGGGCCACGGCGCCGAGGGGCACGACGTCGCCGAAGCCGACCGTGGTGAGGGTCACGAAGCTGAAGTACGTGTAGTCGGGACGGGCGTCGCCGCTGAAGAGCGGACCTGCCGTCGCGGCGTCGAGCCCGCGGTAGGCCGCGGCGAAGCCCAGTCCGATGAGCAGGTAGGCGCAGAGGGCACCGAACAGGGTCTGCTCGGTCACCTCGTCGTAGGCCAGGACCCGTCGCAGGGTGGCCACGAGGAGCACGCCCAGCGCGACCGTTCCGACCGCGGCCGAGACCGCCTGCGCGGCGTCCCGCTCGACCGGCGCCAGGCTCAGCCCGATGGCACCGGCGACGAGGACCAGCGCCCACTTCCACACCGGCAGCGCCGCCCGGAGCCCCGTGACCGTGCCCGCCACCGTCACGGCACCCACCACCGACGCCGCGCCGACCAGCCGGCCGATCAGGCCCTCCCCGGTGCCGCTGACCACCAGCACGACGACCAGCAGCAGGAGGAGCCGTCCGAAGTGGTCCGGGACGGCCGGTCGATCGGCCCCGATCATCCGGCCGCCTCGACCGGTGCGGTCTGGACGGCGAGGGCCACCTCGGTCGGGGCGGTCCGCTCCCACACCACCGCGCTCACGCACGCCGTGACGACCCACGCCACCGCCTGCACCCCGCACCACGTCATGAGCGCCATCGCCACGCCGATCGGTCCGAAGTCGACCCATCCGGACAGCAGCGGCGGGAGGGCCACCACCGCCGCCACGCGCAGCACCACCCCTTCGATCACCAGCCCGGCCAGTCCGGACAGCAGGAGGGCCCGACGGCCGGCGCCGCCGTCGCGGACCAACAGCACGGGACTGAGCGCCCAGAAGGCGAAGATGGGCACGAGTCCGAGCACGAACCCCAGCACGGGGTGCTCGAGGCCGCCCCGGCTGGCCGCTCGCACGAGGGTGGACTCCGAGACGGCGAGGACCGCCAGGTACGACAGGAACCAGACGAGGCCGCGCCACAGCTCGGTCAGCATCGGGAACCGCTCGCGACGCCACGCCTTGGCATAGGCCCGGGCCATCACCGAGCTGGTTCCGAGCCCCCACAGCAGCCAACCGGCCAACCCGACCAGCGTCCAGCTGGACTGCAGGTTCGCGTTGTCCGAGAACGCCGATCGCACCAGGTCGCCGGTCTCGCCGTCGAGGCGGAGGCGCCGGATGAGCACGTCGCCGAAGCTCAGGTCCTCGCTGAAGTCGCTGGCGAATCCGAAGCCCAGCACCGTCAGCGGGATGACCACCGTGAACAGCTCGACGGCCACCAGCACGCCGAGGTCGAGGCCGTCGATCTCCTGGAAGCGCTTGACGACCGCCACCAACGGTGCCGTCCGGCGGCCGGCGGCCAGGCGCTCGGCCCGGGCCTCGAGGCCATGGGCCAACGACGCCACCCGCCCGCTGCGAGGCGCGGGCGCGGCGGCGTCGGGCTCAGGCGTCGGAGCCCCCGGCCAGCGCGGCCTGCACCGCTTCGACGGCGGCGGGGCTGAGGGTGCCCGAGATGAGCTCGGCGCCCTGGAAGCGGGCCAGCTCGCCCAGGACGGCGTCGCGGTCGATGTGGCTGACGAGCAGCGCCAGCGCCGTGCGGCCGGGCGCCACCAGTTCGCGGACCTCGCCGACGAAGTCGTCGGGGACGCCGGTGTCGGTCAGCTTCGCCATCAGCGCGCCCGAGGCCGCGCCGACCACCAGGCCGGCCACGGGGACGGCCAGCAGCGCGCCGAAGAGGAGCCCCCAGGTACCGGCGCCCAGGGCCGCGGACGCCGGGGTGGGGTCGGTGGTCTCCACCACACGGGCGTTGCCGGCCTCGTCCTTGCTCACGAAGACGGCGTCCTGCACCAGGATCTTCCCCTCCTGTTGGAGGCGGAGGACGGCGGTCATGAACTCCTGCGCCCGGAGGGCGCTGTCGAAGGCGAGGACGGCGAGCTGTTGGTCGGACACGATCGGCTCCTGAGGGTGGGAGGGACGCCGAACTCTACGTCGCGACCTTCAGCTGTCGCGGACCTCGATGTTGCCCTTGAAGCTGGGCAGCAGGCTGGTCGTGTACAGGTGGAAGCCCGCCTTGTCGAAGGTCACCGAGGTGGCCTCGCCAGCGTCCAGCTCGAGGTCGAAGACGGTGGCCCCCGAGCCGTCGGGACCCTCCTTGACGACGAAGCGCGCCGGCTTCGTCGCCTCGTTGCGCACCTCGATGGTGGTCCCCACCGGGATGGTCACGTAGCCCGGGCACACCCGGTCGACGGAGAACCGGATGGTGGCCTCGGCCGCCGACATGAGCTGCCCCGGCGGGATCATGGGACAGCCGCCCGACGGCGCGAAGGCCCCCGCGGCGGTCGTCGTCGTGGTGGAGGTGGCGGCCTCCTCCCCGCCGCACGCACTCAGCGCGGCCAGGACCGCCACCACCGCGACCGAACGGGTCCGGCGTCGTGGGCGGGAGTCCACCTCAGAGCTCGCCGCGGGCGTGGCGCTGGTAGAGGGTGATGCGGTCCTCGCCGATGCGCGCCCGCTTCTCGGGGTCGGTGATGCCGAGCCCGGCCTCCGGCGCCAGGCACAGCACGCCGAGCTTGCCCTCGCCCTGGTTCCGGTGGACCTTGAGCGCGGCCTCGCCGGTCTGGTCGAGCGTGAAGACCTCGCTCATCACCGGCTGGATGGCGCCCCGGTCGATGAGGCGGTTCATCTCCCACGCCTCCTGGTAGTTGGCGAAGTGGCTGGAGATGATGCTCTTGAGCTTCATCCAGAGGTGACGGTTGTCGTACTCGATCATGTAGCCCGACGTCGCCGCGCAGGTCACGATCTTGCCGCCCTTCTTGGCGATGAACACCGAGGCGCCCATGGTCTGGCGGCCCGGGTGCTCGAAGACGATGTCGGGGTCCTCACCCACCAGCGAGCGGACCTTCTTGCCCAGGCGGCGCCACTCGGACTCGTCCTGGGTGTGCTCGTCGGACCAGAACTGGTAGTTCTCGGCGCGACGGTCGATGACCGCCTCGCAGCCCATCGCGTTGAGCAGCTTGACCCGGCTCTCGCTCGAGACGACGCCGACCGGGATGCCACCACCGTTGAGCACCAGCTGGGTGGCGTACGCCCCGATGCCGCCGGTGGCCCCCCAGATGAACACGACGTCGCCCTGCTTCATGTTGGCCGAGTGGCCACCCACCAGCATCCGGTAGCTGGTGGAGGCGCACAGGCCGTTCACCGCCGCCTCCTCCCAGGTGAGGTGGGCCGGCTTGGGCATGAGCTGGTTGGCCTTGACCACCGACAGGTCGGCCAGGCCGCCGTAGTTCGTCTCGAAGCCCCAGATGCGCTGGTTGGCTGCGAGCATCGAGTCGTTGTGGGCCGACGGGTCCTGGTCGTCGACGTGGTTGCAGTGCGCCACGATCTTGTCGCCCGGCTTCCAGTTGCGCACGGCCGAGCCCACCTTGAGGACCACGCCCGAAGCGTCGGAGCCCACCACGTGGAAGTCCTGGGCGTGGCGCTTGGACCACTCGGACTCACGACCGAGGCGGTCGAGGAACCCGAACGTCGGGAGCGGCTCGAAGATCGAGGTCCACACCGTGTTGAAGTTGATCGAGCTGGCCATCACCGCGATGTAGACCTCGTCGGGCGCCAGCTCCGGCGTGGCGATCTCGCCGATGTGGAGGGACTTGCGGGGGTCCTTGTCCTCCGACGCCACCCCTTCCCACATGTCCTGCTCGCTGCGCAGCACGTGCGCCGCCCGGTAGGACTCGGGGATCGCCAGGTTGGCGATCTCGTCGCCCGAGGCATCGTTCTGGATCGCTTCGAGGATGTGCTGCATCGACATGGGCGACGACGTTACCGGAAGCACACTTCGCAGGTACAAGGGGACGGGAGTCCCTGACAACCCCGCCCGGCCGTGGGATCATGGACCTCGGCGCCGGGGGGTCGGCGCCCCATGTTCCGGGATCCGCTCGGGCGGCCCCGGAGGACGAAGGGGGATGCCATGCGGGTGAGCGATCTGCTCCGCACGAAGGGCACCGCGGTGGCCACCATCGCGCCCGACCACCAGGTCCGCGAGGCGGTGGACGACCTCCGCCAGCACGGGATCGGGGCGCTCGTCGTCTCGGCGGACGGCACCACCATCGACGGGATCGTCAGCGAACGCGACGTGGTGCGTCAGCTCGCGGCGCAGGGCCCCGGCGTGCTCGACCGTCGGGTCTCGGAGGTGATGACCACCGAGGTCGTCACCTGCGGACGTCACGACAGCCTGGGCCAGCTCATGGTCACGATGACCGAGCAGCGGATGCGCCACCTCCCGGTGGTCGAGGAGGACCGCCTCGTCGGGCTCATCAGCATCGGCGACGTGGTCAAGGCCCGCCTCGCCGAGCTCGAGGCCGAGGCGCGACACCTCAGCGACTACATCGCCAGCGGGCGCTGAACCCCGGGCCGGGCGCCCGGATCGCTGCTTGACTGACGCGATGGCCGACACCACCACGCTCGTCGACGGACTCCACTTCGGGGAGGGGCCCCGCTGGCACGACGGCCGGCTGTGGTTCAGCGACTTCTACGCCCACCGCGTCCGCTCGGTGGGCGTCGACGGCGACGTCCGCGACGAGCTCGAGGTGCCCGGTCAGCCCTCGGGACTCGGGTGGCTGCCCGACGGACGGCTCCTGGTCGTGTCGATGACCGACCGCCGTGTCCTCCGGCGCGAGGCGAACGGGTCGCTGGTGGAGCACGCCGACCTCTCGGGCATCGCCACCTTCCACTGCAACGACATGCTCGTCGACCCGGTGGGGCGGGCCTACGTGGGGAACTTCGGCTTCGATCTCCACACGTTCATCCGGGCCCACGGTGAGGCGGCGATCTTCGTGCACCCCGATGCCCACGGCGCGGTGGTCGCCCTGGTCCGTCCCGACGGCACCGTCGAGGTCGCCACCGAGGAGCTCCGCTTCCCCAACGGCACCGTCCTCGCCGACGGCGGCCGCACGCTGGTGGTGGCCGAGACGCTGGGACTGCGGTTGACCGCCTTCGACGTCGATGCCGACGGCCGGCTGTCCAACCGTCGCACCTGGGCCGACCTGTCCGATCACCTGATCGCCCCCGACGGCATCTGCATCGACGCCGAGGGCGCCATCTGGTGCGCCAACGCCGTGGCCACCCAGGCCGTGCGGGTGGCCGAGGGTGGCGAGGTGCTGGCCCGCGTCGAGACCGAGCGCCACTGCTACGCGGTCGCCCTCGGTGGGTCCGACGGCCGCCGCCTGTTCTGCTGCACCGCCGAGACCAGCGACGCGATCGACGCGGCGGCCCGGCGCACCGGGGCCATCGAGACCGTCGCGGTGGACGTCGCCGCGGCGTGAGCGGACCGACGCCCACGCTGCGCACCGAACGTCTGGTGCTGCGGGCCTGGCAGCCCGAGGACCGCCCACCGTTCGCCGAGCTCAACGCCGACCCCGCGGTGATGGAGCACTTCCCCGCGACCCTCGACCGGGCCGCGTCCGATGCGCTGGTCGACCGCTTCGACGCGCTGTGGGCCGAGGGGGGTCCCGCCCCCTGGGCGGTGGAGGCGGCAGCGACGGGGGACTTCGTCGGCTTCGTGGGCCTCCTGCGGGCGACGTTCCTGCCGGGCGAACCGATCGAGGTCGGGTGGCGGTTGGCCCGGGCGCACTGGGGCCGCGGCTTCGCCACGGAGGCGGCGACCTCGGCGCTGGCCCACGCCTTCGAGGTGCGCGGGGTCGACGAGGTGGTGTCCTTCACGGTCCCGGCCAACGTCCGCTCACGCCGGGTCATGGAGCGGGTTGGCCTCACCCACCGGCCCGACCGCGACTTCGACCACCCCCGGGTGGACACCACGCGCCACCCCCACCTCGTCCGTCACGTGCTCCACGCGCTCGACGCCGGGGCCTGGGGCCGGTGGAACGCCGGAACGGGGCGCCGGTAACCTCCGCGGACCACGCAAGGTCTGCTCGGAAGGGACGCAACATGGCCGGTTCGGTGATTCTCTCGGGGGCACGCACCCCCATCGGCAAGATGTCGGGCTCGCTGGCGGGCTTCGCCGGCACCGACCTCGGCGGCATCGCCATCAAGGCCGCCCTCGAGCGCGCCGGCATCTCCGGCGAGCAGGTCGACTACGTCTTCATGGGCCAGGTCCTCCTGGCCGGCGCCGGCCAGATGACCGCACGCCAGGCCGCCCTGCGCGGCGGCATCCCCATGACGGTGCCGTCGACGACCATCAACAAGGTCTGCCTCTCGGGCATCAACTCGATCATGATGGCCGACCTCCTCATCCAGTCCGGCCAGGCCGACATCGTCGTGGCCGGCGGCATGGAGTCGATGACCAACGCCCCCTACCTGCTGCCCGACGCCCGCTCCGGCATGCGCATGGGCGACAAGAAGGTCATCGACTCGATGATGTTCGACGGCCTGTTCTGTGCCATCGACAGCTGCGCCATGGGCCTCGGCACCGAGCGCTACGCCGGCAAGGCCGGGCTCACCCGTGAGGAGCAGGACGCCATCGCCGCGGCCTCGCACGAACGGGCGGCCCGGGCCCAGAAGGACGGCCTCTTCGACGACGAGATCGTCAACGTCGAGATCCCCCAGCGCAAGGGCGATCCGGTCGTGTTCTCGGTCGACGAGGGCGTCCGCGCCGAGACCACCCTCGACTCGCTCGCCGCGCTGCGCCCCGCCTTCGACAAGGAGGGCAACGTCACCGCCGGCAACGCGTCCCAGATCAGCGACGGCGGCGCCGCGGTGGTCGTGGCGTCGAAGGCGGCCGCCGAGAAGCTCGGCGTCACGCCGCTGGGCGAGATCGTGGGCAACGGCCAGGTGGCCGGCCCGGACGCCTCGCTCCTCACCCAGCCCTCGCGTGCCATCTTCCAGGCGCTCGAGCGCTCCGGGCTGGGCGTCGGCGACGTCGACCTCTTCGAGCTGAACGAGGCGTTCGCCGCGGTCGGCGTGGCGTCCATGAGGGACCTCGGCATCACCGACGCGATCACCAACGTGAACGGCGGCGCCATCGCCCTCGGTCACCCCATCGGCATGTCGGGCACCCGCATCGTGCTGACCCTGCTCCACGAGCTGGCCCGCCGGGGCGGCGGCACGGGCGCCGCGGCGCTCTGCGGCGGTGGCGGCCAGGGCGACGCCCTGCTCGTCAAGACCGTCTCCTGACCTCCTGACGTCGGGGGCGGCCACCCTCGGGTGGTCGCCCCCGACGCGCGTCCGGGCTCAGCTCCCGTGGCGGAGCACCGCGGCGACGCCGGCCCCCTCGAGGCCGTCCACCTCGACGAAGCACACCGCGCCGCCCCGACGGGCGACCTCCTCGATGAGGTCGTCCACCAGGTCGTCCACCACGCCGGGCGCCGCGGGGTCGTCGACGCGTCGCACCACGTCGCCCTCGACCCGGCCGGCGCACCGGAACCCCGGCTCCACCAGCAGGGTGTCCACCCGGCCCTCGGTGGCCGCCCGCCAGACCTCGTCGAGGCCCATCGCGCCGCGCCACGCCGAGCGGGCCGCCTCCATCCGCTCGAGCTGGGTCCGGCGCACTTCCTCGAGGTGCTGACCCCGCCACGGCTCGGTGAGTGCCCACAGGTCGGCGGGACGAGCCGTCAGGCGGTTGCCGTGGATGACGCCGAGCAACGGGTTGCGGGCCAGCGCCCGGAACCGCGAGGCCACCGGCTCGGCGGCGAACATCACGACGGGCCGTCCCCGCCGGATGAGCGCGAGCTCGTCGTCGACCAGGCGGAGGAACGCCTGGACCGCCGGCGTGGCGATCCGACCCCGCGGTCGGCCCGAGCCCGTGGCCGCGGCAGCGAGGCGGCCCCCGGCGGTGAGCGGGAACGCTCCCTCCTCGACCACGTGGACCTCCTCGCCCACCGCGGCGAAGAGCCGGGCCTGGTCCGAGGCGAGGACCAGCAGCAGGATCTGCGGCGAGGACCAGAGGGCCTCGGTCAGCTCCCGCGTGGCGAACGTCGGGTCGACCACCACCCGGTCCTCGGGCGGCCGGGGCAGGCGGACGACCTCCACGCCGTCGGGCGCCACGAAGGCGACGAGGCCCGTGGCCAGTCGCGCGGTCCGGAGCAGGCCACGCAGGTCGTCGAAGCTCGCCTCCCACCGATGGGCCGGGGCCACCCCCTCGTCGGGCTCGGTGGCCAGACGTCGGGCGGCATCCGCGATCAGCCGCTCGAGCCGGACCCATCCGGCCCGGTCGAGGCGTTGGCCCGCCTCGGTGGCCAGCGTCAGCGTCACGAGCGCCGGCTCACGGCGGCGCTGGAGCCGGGCGAGGTGGTCGGGGTCGGGCGCCGCCAGGTCGGTCGCGGCCCGGGCCCACACCGTGGCGCCCATCACGCCACCCCGACCAGACGATCGAGGGGAGCGGGTCCCGTCGCCGGTCGCGGCACCGCGGCCACGCCGTCGGGGCCGAGGCCGCCCGGCTCGGCGAAGAGCACACGGCCCCCCGTCAGGACGGTGAGCTCGACCAGCTCGTCCACCAGGTCGTCGGTGACGCCCGGCGGCGACGGATCCTCGACCAGTTCCACGATGCCACCGCCTCGGTCGATCCGGGCCGACGGGGCGTAGGCGGCGTCGACGACCACCAGGTCGAGGCCGCCGGAGCACGCCGCCGACCAGACCGCGTCCATCCCCCGCAGGACGGCGCCGGTGTTGGCCGCGTCCTCGACGCGGGCGAGCCCGGCCGCCAGCGCACGACGGTGGGCCGAGGCCAGAGCGGTGCGGACCATCGGCACCAGCTCGACCCGAGTCGGCGCGACCCGTGCCTCCAACGAGGCCACCGGCACCGTGTCGAGATGGCCCCCGATCAGCTCGCGCAACGAGCGGGGTCCGACGACCACGAGCGGGAGCCGGCGCTCGGCCAGCTCTCGCTCGACGGCGGCCGCCACCTCACGTGCCCACCGGTGTTGGGCCGCCGGATGGGCCGGGGGTGGGGTGGGCGGCCGGTCCGAGGTGGGGTGCACGCCCCGGTCGTCCACCACCGCCACCACGACGCCCACCCCGTCCACGACGGCGACCAGGGCAGGCGGCTGCTCCTGCACGGAGCGCTCGAGGTCCCGGGTGGCGAAGGTCGGGTCGATGACCACCCGTTCGATCGGGGCGACGGCGAGCCGATGGGCCTCGGCGACCCCTGCTCCCACGAGGACCATCAGGCCGTGCCCGGTCGGCTCCTCGATCACGTCGACGGCGAGGCGACGGCAGCGGTCGGCGAGCCGCACGGCCTCGTCCAACGGGAGCTCCAGTCGGAGCCGCCGTTCGACCTCGGCCAGCGCCGCGGCCAGGCGGAACGCCTCGGCCGTGTCCATCCCGAGCGGCGACGGCTCGGTGGCCACGGTGACCGTGACCAGGCAGGTGCCGACCACCGAGCGCAACCGCTCGACGTCGGCGGGGGTGGGCGTCCGCACCCCCACGGGTTCGGGCGACGGGACATCGGCGTCCACGAAGCGGTCCAACAGCATCGGGTCCTCCTCTCGCTCGACGCAGCGCGGGTCGGCTGCGCTCCGGCGAAGGTCTCTCCGCCCCGTTGGGGCTGGTCGCGCCGGGCGGTTGAGCCGTGGTGACGACGGACCTCGAGGGATACTCCCCTTCGTACGCCCACAGATTACCGAATCACAATTCGCATTCCAACGGTCGGTCCCGTCCGCCGCTGAGAGGCACCACAGGCCGATGCCTTGACGACCGCCGCAGTGGTTGTCGTGCGAAGCCGACTTCGGTAGTCTGACCCCTGCGAAGGGGAGTATCCCTCCAACGCCCGCATCGTCATCACGAGCTCCGGCTCCGGTTCGGGCACCCGGCTTCGGGTGGGAGAGACCTTCGGTGGACACCGAAGCAACCTCACCCCAGGAGCAGCCATGAACCCCCGGTTCACCCTCGCCCGCATCGCGGGCATCCCCATCCGCACCGGATGGGGGACCCTCGTCATCGCCGCCGTCATCAGCTGGTCGCTCGCCACGACGATCATCCCCTGGGCGGCACCCGACGCCTCGTCGGACGCAACGTGGATCGGCGCCCTGCTGGGTGCGGTCCTCTTCCTCGGCTCCCTCCTCGCCCACGAGCTCGGCCACGCCCTCGCCGCACGACGGCGGGGCATCGAGGTCGACGAGGTGGCCCTCTGGATCTTCGGTGGGGTCGCCCGCCTCCGCACCGAACCCCAGCGCCCCGCCGACGAGGCCATCGTCGCCGCAGCCGGTCCGGCCGTGTCGATGGGCCTCGCCGTCCTGGCGTCCGGCGCCGCGGTCGCCACCGGCGTCGCGGGCCTGCCCACCACCACCGCCGTGCTGGCCTGGCTGGGCGTGACCAACGGGCTGCTCGCCCTCTTCAACCTGCTGCCGGGCCTGCCCCTCGATGGCGGACGCCTCCTCCACGCCGCGCTCTGGGCCCGTTCGGGCCGACGGATCGAGTCCCGGGCCCAGGCCGCGACCGCCGGCCGGGTGGTCGGTGCCGGCATCGCCGGGCTCGGCCTCCTGCAGTTCGCCGCCGGCGGCGGTGGCGGGCTGTGGACCGCCCTGGTCGGATGGTTCGTGTTCACGTCCGCCACCCAGGTCCGACGGGGAGCTCAGCTGGCCGTGCGCCTCGACGGCATCCGGGTGCGCGACGCGCTGCGGACGGTCCCGCACACGGTCGCCTGGTACGAGCCCATCGGCTCGGTCCTGCGTCGCACCGCTGACGGCGGCGACCGATTCGTCCTCGTCACCGGGCCCGAGGGGTGGGTGGTCGGCCTGATCGACCTCCACCGTCTGGCCGGGGTGCCGCCCGCCGCACTCGAAGGCCTGCAGGCCGGCCAGGTCGCCGCCACCACCGCCGGCCAGGACGGTCCGGTGTTCGTGGGCGCGGACGAAGCGGTGCCCGACGCGCTCGAGCGTGCCACCGGCGCACCGTTCCTGGTGGTCGATGATGGTCGGGTGGTCGGCCTCGTGGCCGATGACGACCTCGCACGGGCCGCCGAGCGACGCCGTCGCGCCGAGCTCGCCGACGCCCTCCACCCCCTCCACCACGACTCCCCGATGGCAGGTGCCCGATGACCGCAGCGACCGACCTCCCGCCCGCCGACCTCACGAGCCCCTCCGGGGGTTCGGAGGACCGACCCGAGCACCGGCCGGCCGCCGACGTCCTCACCTCCCTGGGCGTGGACGCCAACCGGGGGCTGACCTCCGCCGAGGCCGCCTCCCGGCTCGAGCAGCACGGTCCGAACCGGCTGCCCGAGCCGGAACCCACACCGGCGTGGAAGCTCTTCATCGATCAGTTCCGCAGCCCCCTGGTGGTCATCCTCGCCTTCGGCGCGGTGCTGGCGGCCGTGGTCGGCGAGAGCAAGAAGGACCCCATCGTCATCGGGATCGTCCTCCTCCTCAACGCCATCCTCGGCTTCGTCCAGGAGTCGAAGGCCGCCAAGGGCCTCGCCGCACTCCGCCAGATGCTGGCCCCGGTGGCCCGGGTGCGGCGCGACGACCAGGAGGTGGCCATCGACGCCGCCGACCTCGTCGTCGGCGACATCGTGGTCCTCGAGTCCGGCGACCGCATCCCCGCCGACGGCCGGGTGCTCAGCGTGGCCGCGTTCGAGGTGGACGAGTCGGCGATGACCGGCGAGAGCGTGCCGGTCCCCAAGGTCACCGAGGCGCTCCCCACCTCGGTCACCACCCCCGGCGACCGCGTGAACTCGGTGTTCATGAACACCACCGTCACGCGCGGACGGGCCGAGATGGTGGTGACCAGCATCGGCCTCGAGACCGAGATCGGACGCCTGGCCGAGCTGATGAGCCAGAACGAGGCGGAGGACACGCCGCTGCAGAAGCAGCTGCACCAGCTCGCCAACCGGCTGGGCATGCTGGCCGGCGCGGCCATGGCGGTGTTCGTCATCGTCGAGCTCCTGCGGGGCACCCCCTTCAGCGAGACCCTGGTGCAGGGCGTCGCCCTGGCCGTGGCATCGGTCCCCGAGGGCCTCCCTGCCGTGGTGACCGTGACGCTGGCCCTCGGTGTCAGCCGCATGACCAAGCGGGGCGCGATCGTCAAGCGCCTCGCCTCGGTCGAGACGCTCGGCTCCACCTCGGTGATCTGCTCGGACAAGACCGGCACCCTCACCCTCAACGAGATGACGGTCCGCACCGTGGTCGTCGGCCGCCGGCGCTACTCGGTCACCGGCGAGGGCTACGGGCCGACCGGGACCGTCTCGCACCAGGGCGTCGACGTCGTCCAGCCCGAGGGCCAGCTGCTCCGGCTGCTCGAGGCGGCCGCCCTCTGCAACGACAGCCGGGTGGTCGACGGGCAGCTCCTCGGCGACCCGACCGAGGGCGCGCTCGTCGCCCTCGGCTCGAAGGTCGGCGTGCACCGCGACTCGCTCCACGAGGCGGTCCCCCGGATCGCCGAGATCCCCTTCGACGCCGCCGTCAAGTACATGGCCACGTTCCATCAGGACCCCGAGGACCTGGCCCGCACGGTGGTCTACGTCAAGGGCGCCACCGACGTGCTGCTGGCCCGGTGCACCATCGACGCCGAGGAGTCGCAGTTCATCCAGCACGCGATGGACGAGATCGCCGGCCAGGGCCAGCGCGTGCTCGCCGTCGCCTGCACCAGCTTCGAGGGGGCACCGCCGGCCGACGCCAGCAACGACCAGCTGACCGAGTACCTGCGGGACCTCGAGCTCCTCGGCATCGTCGGCATCCTCGACCCGCCACGACCCGAAGCGGCTGAGGCCATCCGCATCGCGGCGGGTGCCGGCATCGACGTGAAGATGATCACCGGCGACCACGTGGCCACCGCCAGCGCCATCGCCGGCGAGCTGGGCATCACCGGCGACGCCGTCTCGGGCCGCGACCTCGACACCATGGACGACGAGGAGCTCGTCGGCCGGGTCGAGTCGATCGGCGTGTTCGCCCGGGTCACCCCGGAGCACAAGCTGCGCATCGTCGAGGCGCTCCGCAAGCTCGGCCACGTCGTGGCCATGACCGGCGACGGCGTGAACGACGCGCCGGCGCTGCAGCGGGCCGACGTCGGCGTCGCCATGGGCATCACCGGCACCGAGGTGGCCAAGGAGGCCGCCGACATGGTGCTCACGGACGACAACTTCTCCACGATCGTCGGCGCGGTCGAACAGGGCCGGAGCATCTACGCCAACATCGTGACCTTCGTCCGCTTCCAGCTGTCGACGAACATCGGCGCCATCTCGCTGATCATCGGCTCGTCGGTCTTCGGGCTCCCGGCGCCGCTCACGGCGCTGCAGATCCTGTGGGTGAACCTGATCATGGACGGTCCGCCCGCCATGACGATGGGGATCGACCCGCCCGGATCGGGGACCATGGCCCAACGACCCCGGCCGCAGGGCGTCGGCATCCTCAGCCGCAACCGGTTCGCCTGGGTGGGGCTCATGGGCGTGACGATGGCCATCGGCACCGCCTCGGTCATCGCGTGGGCCAAGAACCACCCCGCCAAGGGCGAGGAGCTGGCGCTCACCATGGGCTTCACGACCTTCGTGCTCTTCCAGGTGTTCAACGCCTTCAACGCCCGGGCCGAAGGTCGCTCGGTGTTCCACCGCGACACGCTCGCCAACCGCTGGTTCTGGATCTCCATCGGCGCCGTCGCGGTCCTCCAGGTGGTGGTGGTCCAGTGGTCCGCGTTCCACGAGCTCTTCTCGACCACGACCATGACGCTGGGCCAGTGGGCGATCTGCGTGGGGGTGGCCTCGTCGGTGATGGTGGTCGACGAGCTGCGCAAGCTGGGACTGCGGCTCGCGGGCCGAGGTGTGGAGGCACCGGTCCCCACGGCAGCCCTCGACGCCGGCTGATCGCGGGACGTGGGCGGGCGGCCGCGGCGGCCGCCCGCCTACGCTCGCGACGTGACCCCCGTCCTCCAGCAGATCTGGCGGTATCCGGCCAAGTCGATGCTCGGCGAGCAGCTCGACCGGAGCGAGCTGGTCGCCACCGGGCTGGTCGGCGACCGCGGGTGGGCCCTGCGCGACGAGGTCCGCGGCGGCATCCGCGGCGCCAAGAAGCTGGGCGGACTCATGCGGCTGGGTGCCCGCTACCTCACCGAGCCCGAGGCCGGCGCCCCGCCACCCGCCGTCGAGCTCCACCTCCCCGACGGGACGGTGACGACCTCCGAGCGCGCCGACGTCGACGAGCAGCTCTCGCGAGCGCTCGGACACCCCGTCACGCTGTGGCCGGTGCAACCGGCCGACGCGCTCGACCACTACCGGCGCGGGGCACCCGACCACGAGGACCTCGACACCGAGCTGCGCGACCTCTTCGGTCGGCTGCCGGAGGAGCCGCTGCCCGATCTCTCGGTCTTCCCGCCCGAGATCATCGAGTTCGAGTCGCCCCCCGGCACCTACGTGGACGCCTTCCCGGTGCACCTGCTCACGACGGCGTCGATGCGCCGGCTGGCGACGCTGGTGGACGACGAGGCCACCGTCGACGTCCGGCGCTTCCGCCCCAACCTGGTGGTCGACGTCGACGTCGACGAGGACCACCCCTGGCCGGAGCAGGCGTGGGTCGGACGCCCGTTGCGGGTGGGGACCGTCGAGCTCGAGGTGGTCGCCCCCTGCCCGCGGTGCGTGATGGTGACGCGCCCGGTGGCCGCGCTGGACGGCGATCGGACCGTGCTGCGCGCCGTGGTCGCGGCGGCGGACCAGAATCTCGGCGTGTACGCGACGGTGACCACGCCCGGGACGGTGTCGGTCGGAGACCATGTGGTGATCGGATGAGCGGGACCGACGGCGGGGACGACGGCGGCGGCCACCACGCTGCGGGCAAGGGGGCCCTGGTCGTCGGCGCCCTGGGCATCGTCTACGGCGACATCGGGACGAGCCCGCTCTATGCCTTCCGCGAGGCGTTCGAACACCACCACCTGCCGGTGACCCGCGACAACGTGCTGGGAGCGTGCTCGCTGGTGTTCTGGGCACTCCTGATCATCATCTCGATCAAGTACCTCGCCTTCGTCATGCGGGCGCACAACCGCGGGGAGGGCGGCATCCTGGCCCTCACGAGCCTCGTCGCCCCGATCCACGCCCGGGTCACGGGCCGGGTGCTGACGATCCTGGTGGTGCTCGGCCTGTTCGGCACGGCGTTGCTCTACGGCGACGGCGTCATCACCCCCGCCATCTCGGTGCTCTCCGCGGTCGAAGGGGTGAAGGTCGCCACCACCGCGCTCGACGAGTGGGTGGTGCCCATCGCCATCGTCATCCTCGTCGGCCTCTTCGCCGTCCAGAAGCGGGGCACCGGTGCGGTCGGGGCCATCTTCGGGCCGATCATGGTCGTCTGGTTCACCGTCCTGGGGGTGCTCGGGATCACCCACATCGTCGACGAGCCGGGCGTGCTGGCCGCCGTGAACCCGGTGTACGGACTCCGCTACCTGACCGACAACTCCCTCGACGGGTTCCTCAGCCTGGGCTCGATCTTCCTGGTCGTGACCGGCGGCGAGGCGCTCTACGCCGACATGGGCCACTTCGGGCGCAAGCCCATCCAGACCGGGTGGTTCAGCCTCGTCCTGCCCGCCCTCCTGCTCTGCTACTTCGGGCAGGGAGCGCTCCTCATCGAGTCGCCCGACGCCATCGAGAACCCGTTCTTCCGGATGGGGCCCGACTGGACGACCATCCCGATGGTGCTGTTGGCCACCTGCGCCACCGTCATCGCCAGCCAGGCGCTCATCTCGGGCGCGTTCTCCATGACGGTGCAGGCGATGCAGCTCGACTACCTCCCCCGCATGTCGATCACCCACACCTCGGCGTCGCAGTCCGGACAGGTCTACGTGCCGGCGGTGAACTGGGCGCTCATGATCGGCTGCATCGGCCTGGTGGTGGGCTTCGGGTCGGCCTCGAACCTCGCCGCCGCCTACGGCATCGCGGTGACGGCGACCATGGCGATCACCACCGTGCTCTTCTTCGCCTTCGCCACGTCCAAGCTCGGCTGGTCGAAGGGCCTGGCCGCCGCCGTCTGCGCCCCGCTGCTGGTGATCGACCTGGGGTTCTTCGGGGCCAACGTGGCGAAGATCCCCGACGGCGGCTGGTTCGCCCTCGCCGTCGCCCTGGTGCTGATCGTGATGATGACCACCTGGAAGCGGGGTCGACAGTTGGTCGCCGATCGCATCAAGCGTGGCCAGGTGCCCATCGAGGACTTCCTGGCGAGCCTCGCCGACGAACCCATCGAGCGGGTGCCCGGCACCGCCGTGTTCATGTTCCGCGGCTCGGGCGCTGCGCCACCCGCCCTGCTGTCGAACGTCAAGCACAACCACGTGCTCCACGAGCGGGTGGTGCTGCTCTCGGTGCTCACCGACGAGACGCCCCGCGTGCCCGAGGCCGACCGAGCCGAGGTGGTCGAGATGGAGCAGGGCTTCTTCCGGGTGACGCTCCACTACGGGTTCATGGAGGAGCCCGACGTCGCCGAGTCGCTGTCGAAGCTCACCGACGCACCGGTGCGCGAGGTCCACCACCGCACGACCTTCTTCCTGGGACGCGAGACGGTCATCGCCTCGAAGCTGCCCGGCATGGCCCCCTGGCGGGAGCGCCTCTTCGCGTGGCAGCTGCGTTCGGCGGCCAGCGCCTCACGTTTCTTCAACCTGCCCTCGGACCGGATCTTCGAGGTCGGGTCCCACGTCGAGATCTGACAGGAGCACATGGCACCCGCGCACATCGGACGGACCATCGCGGACTCGACCCCCGAGTTCCAGACCGACCCCCGGGCGCCGCGGGGCGCCCCGAACGTGGTCGTGGTGGTCCTCGACGACCTCGGCTTCGGCCAGTTCGGCTGCTTCGGGTCGGACCTCACCACGCCCACCGTCGACGCGCTGGCGGCCGGCGGTCTGCGCTTCAACCGCTTCCACGTCACGGCCATGTGCTCCCCCACCCGGGCCGCGCTGCTCACCGGACGCAACCAGCACCGGGTGGGCATGGGCTTCGTGTCCGACGTGCCCATCGGCTTCCCCGGCTACAGCGGTCGGATCCCCCGCTCGGCCGCCGGCATGGCCCGCATCCTGCGTGACTCGGGCTACGCGACCTTCGCCGTGGGCAAGTGGCACCTGGCGCCCCGTTGGGTGCAGAGCGCGGCCGGCCCCTTCGACCTGTGGCCGCTGGGCCAGGGCTTCCAGCGCTACTACGGGTTCCTGGCCGGCGACGCCAACCAGTGGACGCCCGAGCTGGTGTCCGACAACGGGTTCGTCGAGCCGCCGGCGCGCCCCGAGGACGGCTACCACCTCACCGAGGACCTGGTGGACCGGGCCGAGCGACTGATCCTCGACCAGCGCCACGCCCGCCCCGACCAGCCGTTCTTCCTCTACTTCGCCACCGGAGCCATGCACGCGCCGCACCACGCGCCACGCGAGTGGATCGACCGCGAGGCCGGCCGCTTCGACCGGGGCTGGGACGCGTGGCGCGACGAGCTGTTCGCCCGACAGCTGGAGCTCGGCGTCGTGCCCGAGGGCACCGAGCTGCCGCCCCGCCCGAGCTGGGTCCCCGCCTGGGGCGACCTCGACGCCGACCAACGCCGGCTCTACGCCCGCCAGATGGAGTGCTTCGCCGGGTTCCTGGCCCACACCGACCACCAGCTCGGACGCCTGGTCGACGTGCTCCGTCGGATCGATGCGCTGGACGACACGATCCTGCTGGTCCTCTCCGACAACGGCACCTCGGCCGAGGGTGGGCCGATCGGCTCGCACAACGAGCACCGCTTCACCCACGACCAGCTCGACGACCCCGCCGACTCGTTGGCCCGCATCGACGAGCTGGGCGGCTTCCGGGCCTACAACCACTACGCCTGGGGCTGGGCCTGGGCCGGCAACACGCCCATGCGGCTGTGGAAGCGCTACGCCTGGTTGGGCGGGGTGCGCACGCCGTTGGTGGTCCACTGGCCGTCGCGCATCGGATCCGAGCGGGCGGGAGCCGTCCGCGACCAGTTCTGCCACGCCGTCGACGTCCTGCCCACCGTCCTCGAGGCGATCGGCATCGACGCGCCGGCCGTCGTCGACGGCGTCGAGCAGCTCTCGCTCGACGGCGCCAGCCTCCTCGGAGCCATCGACGACCCCGCGGCCGGCGACCCGCGGAGCGAGCAGTACTTCGAGATCATCGGGAGCCGGGCGATCTTCGCCGACGGGTGGAAGGCCACCACCGACCACATCGGCCAGCAGCTCAGCATCGAGCGGGAGCTGGTGCCCGGCAGCCACGACTTCGACGAGGACCACTGGGCGCTGTTCGACCTGCGGACCGACTTCGCCGAGGCTCGCGACGTCGCGGCGGACCATCCCGACGTGGTGGCCCGACTCGAAGCCCGGTGGTGGGAGCTGGCCGAGGCCAACGGCGTGCTCCCCCTCGACGACTCGCTGATCGGTCGCGCCGTGGCCATGGAGCCCAACCCCAACCCGCTCCGCCATCGCACCCGGTACCTCTCGGGCGGCGGGCCGATCGCCGAGGACTTCCTGCCCCCCATGGGCGGCGGCTTCCGCCTGGTGGCCGAGCTGGCACCGGCGCGTCCCGCCGCCTCGGGCATCGTCTGCGCGCTGGGCGACTGGAACAACGGCTGGGCGCTCTACCTGCTCGACGGCCGACCCACGGTCACGGTCAACCTGTTCGGCGACCCCACGACGGTGCGCGCCGAGGCCGCCCTCGATGCCTCGGCGACCGAGCTGGTGCTCGAGTTCCGCCGAGAGCACCCCGGGGGCGGACCGATCCGCCTGCTCGACCACGCCGGCGCCGTGCTGGCCGAAGGTCGGCTGCCCCGGGACCTGCCGTTCCGCTGGCAGATCGGCGGGGCCGGGCTGCGCATCGGCCACGACGCCGGCTTCCCGGTCTGCGACGACTACGCCACGCCCTTCCCCTTGGAGGGCCACGTCGAGGCGGTCACCATCGAGCTGCCGTCCCTCGCACCTCGCGATCCCGATGCCGAGGCGGCCGCCCGCACCGCCCAGGCGCTCCACCACGAGTGAGCCCGGTGGCGGACCACCACCGCCACGCGTGAGGATGGCCCCGGACCGTCCCCGACCCAAGGAGCCGAGCCGATGGGCCTGCGCGAGACCAACATCGACCGCCTGTCGGGCAGCACCTTCGACGTGCTCATCGTGGGCGCCGGCATCAACGGGGCGGTCTCGGCGGCGGCGCTGGCCAGCCGGGGGGCCAAGGTGGCCGTCGTGGACCGCGGCGACTTCGGGTGCTTCACCAGCCAGGAGAGCTCGAACCTGGTGTGGGGTGGCTTCAAGTACATGGAGAACTACGAGTTCCTCCTCGTGCGCCACCTCTGCATGTCGCGGAACCGCCTGATCCGCGCCTACCCGTCGAACATCCGCGAGATCCGCTTCCTGGCCGCGCTCGACGAGCACTCGCCCTACTCGCCCCAGTTCGCGGGCGCCGGGGCGGCGGCCTACTGGGCCATCGGCAACTGCTTCACCAAGGCACCCCGTGTCCTGTCGCCCGAGGCGGTCAAGCGGGAGGAGCCGGTGATCGAGACCTCCCGGCTGCGGGGCGGGCTGGAGTACAGCGACGCCTACCTCATCGACAACGACAGCCGCTTCGTGTTCGGCTTCGTGCGCTCGGCCCTCAACGTGGGCGCCACCGCGGTGAACTACATGGAGGTCACCGGCGCCGAGCACCACGCCGGGATGTGGGAGTGCCAGCTGCGCGACGTCGACACCGGCGATGAGCACCGGGTACGGGCCCGGGTGGTGATCAACGCCACCGGCCCCTACGTCGACCCCTTCAACCGCGACGCCAAGATCTCCACCAGCCACCGCATCGTCTACTCCAAGGGCATCCACCTGGTGGTCCCGCGCATCGGCCGCCAGGAGCGGGTGCTCGCGTTCTTCGACGACACCGGCCGGCTCTTCTACGTGATCCCCATGGGGTTCCGCTCCGTCATCGGCACCACCGACACCCGCGTGGGCGAGCCGGAGACCGAGGTGACCGTCGAGGACCGCGACTTCCTCCTGGACCAGATCAACAAGCGGCTGGCGTTGCCCGAGCCGCTCACGCCGGCCGACGTCATCTCCACCCGCTGCGGGGTGCGGCCGCTGGTCGTCGAGTCGAACGACCGCAGTGCGGGCGAGGCCGACTGGACCGCGCTCAGCCGCAAGCACGCGGTCGAGATCGACTGGAACCGACGGTTCATCACGATCTTCGGCGGCAAGCTCACCGACTGCCTCAACGTCGGCAAGGAGGTCTACGACCTCGTGGGGCAGTGCGGGGTGGCGCTCGACCAGTACCGCGACGACTGGTTCGGCGAGCCGCCGGCCGCCACCCACGCCGAGTTCCAGCGCCAGACGCGGCTGATGCGCCTGGACGCCCTGCGCGAGCACACCGGCTTCGAGCGCCTCACCACCCGCCTGTGGCGGCGGTACGGCCTGCGCGCGTTCACCATGCTGGAGGCCATCCGCGACGACCCCTCCATGGGCGAGGACATCATCGAGGGGGCGCAGTACCTGCGCTGCGAGCTGCACCTGGCGGCGGGCACCGAGATGGTCACCAAGCTGGAGGACTTCCTGCGCCGCCGGTCGAAGATCAGCCAGGTGATGCACCACGAGGAGATCCGCGCCGCGGCCGGACTCCGCGAGGCCGAGGAGATCCTGTTCGGGGCGGACGCCGACCGTCGCCACGACGAGTACTTCGCCACTCACACCGCACCCCTGGCCTGACCCTCCTCCCGACCCACCTCCCGAACATGCGTCGCTCAGGCCGACGTCCCGGCCTCAGCGACGCATGTTCGGATGGGTCCGATGCGGCGCTCCCGGGACGAGTCGGTCAGATCATGGGGGAGCGCTCGGGGTGGATGACCGCCTCGGCCTCGATCTCGACCTTCCAGCGGGGGTCCAACAGCGCGGCCACCACCACGGTGGTGTTGGCCGGGCGGATGTCGTGGAAGAAGTCGCCGTGCACCTTGGCCACGTCGTCGAAGTCGGACGCCGCGGTCAGGTAGATCCGGGTGCGGGTCACGTCGGCCAGCGAGGCACCGGCCGAGCCGAGCGCATCGGCGATGATCTCGAGGCAGCGACGGGCCTGGAGCCCGGGATCGGGCGGGCAGTCCTCGCCGGCGGGGAACTGCGGCGCCGTGCCGGCCACGAACACCCGGTCGCCCGTGCGCACCGCCCGGCTGTAGCCCACGGTCAGCTCCCACGGGGAGCCCGACGAGATCAGTTGGCGGTGCTGCTGCATGGGCCCAACGTACCGGGTGGCCCGTGCCGCTCCGGGGTTCGCGCCCTCAGCGGTCGATGACCCGCCGACCCTCGAGCGCCCGACCCAGGGTCAGCTCGTCGGCGTACTCCAGGTCGCCGCCCACCGGCAGGCCGCTGGCGATCCGCGACACCGTCAGGCCCGGCACGTCGAGGACCCGGGTGAGGTAGAGCGCGGTGGCCTCGCCCTCGATGTTCGGGTTGGTGCAGAGGATGACCTCGCCGATGCCCTCGGTCTGCACCCGTTCGAGCAGCTCGCGGATGTGGAGCCGGTCGGGGCCGACGCCCTGGAGGTGATCGATGGCACCGCCGAGCACGTGGTAGCGGCCCTTGAACTCCCGCGTCCGTTCGACCGCGACGACGTCGCGGGGCTCCTCGACCACGCAGAGCACGCCGTCGTCGCGCCGCGGGTCGGCGCAGATGGCGCACAGCTCCCCTTCGGCCAGGTTGAAGCACCGCGTGCAGAAGGTGACCCGCGCCGAGGCGTCGGTGATGGCCCGGGCCAGGCGCTCCGACTCGAGCTGGTCGGACTTCAGCAGGTGGAAGGCGATGCGCTGCGCCGACTTCGGCCCGATGCCCGGGAGCCGGCCGAAGGCGTCGATCAGCTCCTGGATGGCCTGGGAGTAGTCGGCCATCAGCCGCCGCCGAGGAACCCGCCGAGCGGCCCGAGGTCCATGCCGCCCAGCGGGATGGCCTGCTGGTTCAGCTCGACCACCTTGGCCGCGGCGTCGCGCAGAGCGGCCAGCACCAGGTCCTCGAGCATCGACACGTCGGTGGGATCCACGACGCCGGCGTCGAGGTGCACGCCGCGGAACTCCCAGGCGCCGTTCACCTCGACCCGCACCGCGCCTCCGCCGGCGCTGCCCTCGACGACGGTGGCGGCCAGCGTCGCGGCCGCCTCCTGCATCTTCTCCTGCATGCCCTGCGCCGCCTCCAACACGGAGTGGAGGTCGAAGCCCCCCAGGCCGGCGGCGATGCCGTGCTCTTCGCTCATGGTTCCTCCTGGTTCACGACCTCGGCGCCCGGGAACGCCTGGACCAACTTGTCGATGCCGCTGGTGGCGACGTCGGTGGCGTCCTCGAGCTCACGGACGTCGCCGATGTCCTCGTGCTCGTCGTGGTGGTCCTCGACGGCGGGGGTCTCGACGGCGGGCGCCGCCGCTGGCGCGGCCGTGCCCGCCTCCGGCGGCGACCCCGGCCCGCCACGAGTGGCGGCCTCGGACTCGTCCACCAGGCGGAGGGGCACCGGACGGCCGAAGTGGGTGGCGAGGGCCGCCTCGACCTCGGGTCGCACCTTCTCGGCTCGCTCACGGGTGGGCGCGTTGTTGAGGGCGAACACCGCGTGGTCGCCCTCCACCGTCACGAAGCGACCGCCGGAGTAGATCGCCTTCGCGATGCCCTTCAGGCTGCCCAGCACGGCATCGCCCATGGCCAGCGCCAGCTCGTCGCGTGTCGGCAGGCCACCCGTCGACGCGGTGGGCGACGGCGGCGCAGCAGGGGTGGGCGGCGACGTGGGCGCGGGACCCGATGGGCTCGCTGCGGGTCCCGGTGCGCTCGGCGCGGGTTCCGGTGCGCTCGGGGTGGGCGCTGCGGGCGGCGGGGCCGGCGCGGGCGGCGCGGGCGGTGTGGGCGGTGTGGGCGGTGTGGGCGGCGGACCGCCACGGGGCGGGGCCGGCGGTCGGGGCGGAGCCGCCGGCCGAGGCGGCGCAGGCGCCGCGGCGGCGGTCGTCGGCGGCGTCGGACCCCGACGACGGGCCAGCTGTGCCCGCACGCCGGCCGCGTCGCTGACGTCGGTGCCGTCGTGGTCGTGGTCGTCGTCGACGACGGGGTCCGACCCGGCCGGAGCGGCGGACGGCGACGCCGTCGCCGTGGGAGCCGCCGGTGCCCGGTCGGGCGCAGCGGGAACCTCGGTGGTGAGCGGTGCGGTCCCGCCCCGCGCCAGCTGGCGCTCCAACCGCTCGATGCGCTCGAGGAGCGCCGCCGGCGAGGCGTCGAGCTTCGGCTCGCACAACCGCACCAGCGCCACCTCGAGGGGGACCCGGGGATCGGAGGCCTGTCGCATGTCGACCAGCGCGCTGCCCACCAGCTCGATGCCGCGGGTGAGCGCGGCGGTGCCCGCCCGCTTCGCCAGCTCGGCCAGTCGTAGCCGGTCGACGTCGGCGAGGTGGCCCACCTCGCCGCCCACGGCGACGAGGAAGGCATCACGCAGCGTCGCCACCAGCGTCTCGGCGACCAGGCGCGGCTCGCGTCCCTGGGCGGTGGCCGCCGCCACCGCGGCCAGCGCGGCGCCGACTTCGTGGTCGGCGATGGCTCCGGCGAGCACCTCGACGGTCTCGCCATGGCTGCTCAGCCCTCCGGCCGCCACCGCCAGGTCGAGCGCCGAGAGCGTGTCGCGGGCAGATCCCCGACCCTGACGGACCACCGCGGCGATGGAGTCCTCGTCGACGTCGAGACCGGCGTCGCCGATGATCCAGCGCACGTAGTCCTCGAGCTCGGCCGCCGTGAGCAGCGAGAACTCGAAGTGCTGGGTGCGGCTGCGGATGGTGGGCAGCACCTTCTGGGGGTCGGTGGTGGCCAGCACGAACTTCACGTGCTCGGGGGGCTCCTCCAGCGTCTTCAGCAGCGCGTTGGACGCGGCCGCCGACAGCATGTGGACCTCGTCGAGGATGTACACCTTCGTGCGGCCGGGCGACCCCACCGCGGCGCGGGCGATGAGGTCCCGCATGGCGTCGACGCCGTTGTTGGACGCCGCGTCCAGCTCGAAGAGGTCGTAGGAACCGCCGGCCTCGATCGAGCGGCAGCTCTCGCACTCGCCGCACGGCTCGCCGTCGACGAGCGCCGTGCAGTTCAGCGCCCGGGCGAGGATGCGAGCCGTGGAGGTCTTGCCCGTGCCCCGCGGTCCGCTGAAGAGGTAGGCGTGGCCCTCGGTGCCCTGCGCCACCGCGTTGCGCAGGGCCCGCACCACGTGATCCTGGCCCCGAACCTCGGAGAAGCGCCGCGGCCGGTAGCGGCGGTAGAGGGACTGGTGGGCCACCCCGGCAGACTACCGATCACCCCCGACCGCCACGGCGGGGACGGACCCGGGGTGGGATCCGGCGTCGTCGCCCGTAGGCTTCCGGCCATGACCGGAGCTGCCGGCTGGTACCCCGACCCCACCGACCCCGCCCGCTGGGCCTGGTGGGACGGCGCCCACTGGTCGGCCACAGCCAGCCCGGGCGATCCCACCGACCCCGCCGAGGAGGCGCGGTGGTTCCCCCGGCTGCGGGCGCTCCGCTGGCCGGCGCTGGTGGTGGCCCTCACCTCCACGCTGCTGATCGTCGTCATGAACGTGTTCGGAGGCGGCAACGAGACCGACCCGTCGAAGGTCGACGCCTGGACCTTCGTCGTCGGGATCGGCTCGCTGGCCTTCCTCGGGGTGGGCGTCCCGCTGCTGGCCTGGGGCTCCTCCCACTGGTTCGGGTCGGGCCGCGTCACCCGTGACCTGGGGCTCCGGGTCCGCTGGATCGACCTCCCCCTCGGCGTGGCCGGGGCGGTCACGCTCTGGGGCGTCAGCCTCGGGCTGACGCTGCTGACCGAGGTCGTGGGCCTACCCCAGGGCTCGAACACCGACGCCATCGCCGACCAGATGCGCGACAACCCCGAGGCGGCGTTCGTGCTGTTCCTCCTGGTGCTGGCCACCGCGGCGATCCTGGCCCCGATCAGCGAGGAGATCCTCTTCCGGGGGATGCTCTACCGGGGCCTGGTCGACAAGGTGCCCGGCTGGGCCGCCGTGGTGATCCAGGGGGTCGTGTTCGGCTGCGCCCACGTGATCCCCAACCTGGGCTGGGCCAACGTGGCGCTGCTGACGGTCCTGTGCAGCCTCGGCGTCTGCCTCGGCTTCCTGGCCCGGCTCACCGGCCGACTCGGTGCCTGCGTGATCGCCCACGCCCTCTTCAACGCGTCGAGCGTGGTGCTGCTGTACCTCTCGGTGCGCTGAACCCGACGCCGGACGCGGCTCGTGCCCTCGTGAGGCGGTCAGGCGATCTGCGGCGCACCGGGGGGTCCGCTGAGAGCTGCTGCCTCCCGGCCCTGACTCGGTTCACGGCTCCCGATCGCACAGGACCCGACCGCCTCACGAGAGCACGATCAGCGCTCACTGTAGCGGCACCGCCACCCGCCTCGGCATGCGGCGGCGCGGGCGGGCGCTACGCTCGGCGACGGTCATGGGCCGGGAGACGTGCGAGAGCGGACGAATCGGCACGACTGGAAATCGTGTGTGGGGCAACTCACCGTGGGTTCGAATCCCACCGTCTCCGCCATCCCATCGACCGCCGCCGCACCAGGGGGACGCCATCCGGTGAGCATCGACGCCGCCGTGCTGGCCGACCCCGGGCGGTTCATGGCCGAGGCGCTCGACGCCGCCCGTGAGGCCGGCGACGCGGGCGACGTCCCGATCGGGGCCGTGGCCGTCGTCGACGGCGCCGTCGTGGCCACCGCCGCCAACCGCCGCGAGCGCGACCGCGACCCCACCGCCCATGCCGAGGTGCTCCTCGTTCGGGAGCTGGCCCGGGCCCGCGGGGACTGGCGTCTCGGCGACGTCACGGTGGTGGTGACCCTGGAGCCGTGCCCGATGTGCGCCGGCGCCCTGTGGGCGGCTCGGGTCGGGGGCCTGGTGTACGGCGCCGTCGACCCCAAGGCCGGCGCCATCGTCACGCTGCACGGGTTGGCGTCGGATCCCCGCCTCAACCACGAGTACCCGGTGCTGGGCGGGGTACTGGCCGAGGAGTGCGGCACGCTCCTCTCCGACTTCTTCCGCGCCGCCCGCTGAGCCGGGCCGGGCGCCGAGCACCGTGACCACCGCAGCGGCCCTCACAGCCGGGGCGGGCGGGCCGACGGGAACGGGATGACCACCTTCCGGCGAGTGGGCGTGCTCAACCGCGCCGACGCGGCGATGCGCTTCCTGCGCGCCGCTCGGGACCACCGGGCCGAGACCGGCGAGGCGCTGGAGACCGTGGCCTGCGTGACCACCCCCGACGAGGGCGCCGCCTTCGCCCAGCTGGCCGACGACGTCGTCCACCTCGGCGCTCCGCTCCGGCCCGGACCCCAGGGGCCTCGGTCGGCCTACGCCGATGCCGAGCACGTGGTCGAGCGGCTCCGGGCCGCACGCTGCGACGCGGTGTGGCTGGGCTGGGGGTTCGGCAGCGAGGACCCCGAGCTGCTCGCCGCGCTCGAGGACGCCGGGCTCGTGGTGATCGGGCCGCCCTCCGACGCCGTGCGCCGCCTGGGCGACAAGGCAGCGGCCAAGGCCCTCGCGGAGCGCTGCGACGTCCCCCTGGCGCCGTGGGCCGCGCTCGACCCCGACGCCGGACCCGCCGCCTGGCGCGACGCGGCCGAGCAGGTCGGGCTGCCCGCCATGGTGAAGGCGGCCAACGGGGGTGGCGGACGGGGCATCCGCCTGGTCCGCGACCTCGATGCGCTGGAGACGGCGGTCACCGCGGTGCGGGCCGAGGTGCAGGGCAGCTTCGGCGAGGGCGGGCTGCTCGTCGAGGCCTACCTGGAGGGCAGTCGCCACCTCGAGGTGCAGTTCGTGGTCGACCCCGACGGGCGCGCCACGACCTTCGGCGTCCGGGACTGCTCGGTGCAACGTCGCCACCAGAAGGTGCTGGAGGAGACCCCGTCGCCGGCCGTCGACGACGGCACCGTCGCCCGCCTCACCGCGGCCACCGCCCGACTGGCCGAGGCGGCCGGCTACCGGGGGGTGGGCACCGCCGAGTTCCTGGCCGACCCGGCGGGCCGGTTGGCCTTCCTCGAGGTCAACGCCCGGCTCCAGGTCGAGCACACCGTCACCGAGGCCGTCTGGGACGTCGACCTCGTGCGGGCCCAGATCGACGTGGCGCTCGGCCGGGCCCACCACCCCAGCCCCGGTCCGCGGGGATGGGCCGTCCAGGCCCGGCTCTGCGCCGAGGACCCCGAAGCCGGCTTCCAGCCCGCCGCCGGTCGCCTCGAGGTGTTCCGACCGCCGTCGGGGCCCGGGGTGCGGGTGGACACCGGGCTCTGGGAGGGCGGCGCGATCGGGGCGGAGTTCGACTCCATGGTGGCCAAGGTCATCGGCCGCGGCCCCGACCGCGACGCCGCGCTCGCCACGCTCCGGCGGGCGCTCGACGAGTTCGACGTGCTCGTCGAGGACGGCGCCACCAACCGCGGCCTGCTGCTCGAGCTGCTGGCCCGACCCGAGGTGCGGGAGGCGACGGCCACGACCGACTGGCTGGACCGTCCCGAGGTCCTCGAGGCCCTGATCGCCCCCCGCCACGAACGCGTCGCGTCGGTGGCGGCCGCCATCGTGCTGGCCCGTTCCACCCGTCGCCAGTGGCTGCACCGCTTCTACGCGGACGTCCGACTCGGGATCCCGCCGCTGGCCGACGAGCTGTCGAGCGGCGTGGAGACCGAGCTCGAGCTCCGGGGCCGCCACGCGCGGGCCCGGGCCCGGCATCTGGGCGGCATGCGCTGGGCGGTCACCCTCACCGACGGCTCGGCGGTCACCCACCACGACGCCCGCTTCCAGCTGCTCGACGACGCGACCGCCTCGATCCACCTCGACGGGGTGCTGCACCGTGCGCTGTTCTCGGTCGTACGAGCGGGGGTGAACGTCGACGTCGGGGGCTCCCTCCACCGGGTCGCCACCTCCAGCGCCGGCACCATCCGCTGCCCCGTCCCGGCGCTGGTGACCGACGTGGCCGTGGCCCCCGGCGACCGGGTCGAGGCGGGCCAGCGCGTCTGCACGCTCGAGGCCATGAAGACCGAGACCCCGGTGCTGGCGACGGCGGCCGGGGTGGTGGTCGCCGTGCGCTGTGCGCCGGGACAGCACGCCAGCACCGCCCAGGTGCTGGTGGAGATCCGGCCCGAGCACGAGGGCGGTGACGCGCCCGACCCGGGTGGGCCCGCCGCGCTCGCCGCGACCCCCGAACCGGTGCTGGACCTGCTGCGGCCCGAGCTGGAGGCGCTGCTGGGCGGCTACGACGTGGCCCCCGACCAGGTCCCCGCGCTGGTCGAGGCGATCGAGCGCTGCGACGAGGCCGACCCGACGGTGGTCGAGGACCTGCTCGCCCGCTTCGAGGAGGTCGAGCAGCTCTTCGACCGCAGCCTGCTGGTGGTGCCCGACCAGGCCGCCGCGGTCAGCGCGGAGGCCGCCTTCTTCGACTTCTGCCGAGCCCACCACCGTGGTGCCGAGGCCGCGCTGGTCGAGGTCCGACCACGCCTGCTGGCCGCCTTCGCCCGCTACGGGGTCGACGACCTCGAGCCCGACGACGAGCTGCGGGCCGCCATGTGGCACCTGGCGATCGCCCGGGCCCGCGCCGCCGACCGCCGACGGGTGACCGCCGCGCTGTGCCGCCTGGTCGGCCGACTGGTGGGCCAGGTGCGCCCGGCCGACGACGAGGCCCGCCGGGCCCTGGCCACCCGGTTGGACTCGGTCCGCTGGACCGCGGCCGGGGCGGCACCGGAGGTGGCCGACGCCGCCGCCCTGGCCGTGCTGGAGCTCCGCCCACCGCGGGCCGGGGCCGGGCCCCGGGGCGGCGTGGACGACGCCGTGCTGCGACTGCACCGGTGGTCGGCCTTCGAGCTCCGCCCCGAGCTGCGGGAGGACCACGTGGTGGTGCTGCGGGCCGTGGCCCGCGACGATGCCGAGGACGAACGGGTCCTGGCCTTCGTGGTCGTCCCCGAGGGTCCGCCGGACCTGGCCGAGGCCACCGCCGAGGACCTCGAGGCCTTCGAGGCGTCGTTCGGCGTGGCCGTGCGCCACCTCCGTCAGCTCCGAGCCGCCCAGCAGCGCTCCGGGCGGCGACCGTGGTGGCCGTCGGTCGAGATCGTCGTGACCGCCCCGACGCGGCTGGACGCGGCGGACGTGGCCCGGTGGGCCTCCCATTTCGAGGGCCTCACACGGGGGCTGGCGGTGCAGGACCTGGTGGTCCACGTCGCCGGCACCCCCGGCGTCGACCACGTCGTGCGTCGCCGGGGCCGGGCCCGACTCGACGTGGAGACCCGGGTCGCCGACGACGAACCGCTCCGGCCCCGCACCGAACGGGACCGCCGCCGGCTCCTGGCCGCCCGCCTGTCGGTCACCGACCCGTGGGACGTCGTCGAGCTGGTGACCGGGCGGTCCGGCACCACGTTCACCGAACACGACCTCGACCCCGACGGGGCGGGCCTCGTCGCCGTCGACCGGCCGGCGGCCCAGCACCGGTGCGGGGTGGTGGTCGGGGTCGTGGCGGGGCCGCTGCCCGGACGCCCCGACCCGCTGACCCGGGTGCTCGTCGCCAACGATCCGCTCCGCTCGCTGGCCTCGTTGGGCGAGGCCGAGTGCCGGCGCATCATCGGTGCCCTCGACCTCGCCGATCGCCTCGACGCGCCGGTCGAGTGGGTGTCGGTGTCATCGGGGGCCCGCATCGCCTTCGACTCCGGCACGGAGAACCTGGACTGGTGCGCCGCGGTGCTGCGCCGCATCGTGGAGGCCACCGAGGCGGGTCGGACCGTCCACGTCATCACCTCGGGCGTGAACGTGGGCGCCCAGTCGTACTGGGACGCCGAGGCCACGATGCTCATGCACACCCGCGGCATCCTGGTGATGGTCGACCGGTCCTCGATGGTGCTGACCGGGCGCACCGCGCTGGCCTACTCGGGTGGCGTGGTGGCCGAGGACGAGGTGGGCATCGGCGGCTTCGAGCGCATCATGGGCCCCAACGGCCAGGCCCAGTACCGCGCCGCCGACCTGGCCGAGGCCTATGCGCTCCTGGAGGCACACCAGGCCCTGTGCGCACCGGGCCCCGACGGGCGGGCCCCGGCCGTGACGACGTCGGACCCCGTCGAGCGCGACGTGACCACGAGCCCCTACCCCGAGGGCGAGGGCTTCGCCACGGTCGGCCAGATCTTCGACGACCGCACCAACCCCGGGCGCAAGCGTCCCTTCGCCATCCGTCCCGTCATGGCCGCGGTGGCCGACGCCGACACCACGCCGCTCGAGCGGTTCCGCACGATGGGCGACGCGTCGGGGGCGGTGGTGTGGGACACCCGCATCGGTGGCCACCCGGTCTGCATGATCGGCATCGAGTCGCGCCCGACCGCCCGGGGTGGATCGGTCCCCCTCGACGGACCGGGCCAGTGGGCCGGTGGCACCCTCTACCCCCACGGGAGCCGCAAGGTGGCCCGGGCGATCAACGCGGCCAGCGGCAACCGGGCGGTGGTCGTGCTGGCCAACCTCAGCGGGTTCGACGGCAGCCCCGAGTCCATGCGGCGCCGCCAGCTGGAGTACGGCGCCGAGATCGGGCGCGCCGTGGTCCACTTCGACGGCCCCTTCGTGTTCGTCGTGCTGAGCCGCTACCACGGCGGCGCCTACGTCGTGTTCTCGAAGGCGCTGAACCCCAACCTGCACGCCCTGGCCCTCGAGGGCAGCTATGCCTCGGTCATCGGCGGGGCCCCGGCCGCGGCGGTGGCGCTGGGCGGCGAGGTGCGGCGCCGGGTCGAGCGCGATCCCGAGGTGGTGGCGGCCCGCGCCGCGGTGGAGGCGGCCGCCACCGACCACGAGCGCCTGGTGGCCACCGCGGCCCGCGACGCGATCCTGGCCGAGGCCCGGGCCCGCCACCAGAGCGACGTGGCCACCGAGTTCGACGCCACCCACGACGTGCACCGCGCCGTGCGGGTGGGCTCCCTCGACGCGGTCATCGCGCCGGCTCGACTGCGCCCGGCCGTCGTCGAGGTGATCCGGGCGGCATCGGGGTCCCCGGGGCTCGGCTAGCCTCGTCCCCGGAGAGTTGCCAGAGCGGACGAATGGGACGGTCTCGAAAACCGTTGTGGGCGTTAGTCCACCGTGGGTTCGAATCCCACACTCTCCGCCATCCACACCCCGAGAGGTGAGCGCGTCGTGCAGGTGATGCACCGGATGATGTACGCCGACGACGCGGCGAAGCGGCAACGCCTCGAGCCGGGGCTCGTCCGTCGGGTGGGCGGCTACGCCCGGCCGTACCGACGCATGCTGGTGGGCTACGTCATCGCCATCGTGGCCGGGTCGCTGTTGGGCCTGGCCCCGCCGCTGCTGTTCCGCACGATCATCGACGACGCCATCCCGGGCGCCGACCGCAGCCGGGTGGCCTGGCTCGGGGTGCTGGTGATCGCCGCGGCCATCGGACAGGCCGGCATCGGGCTGGCCGAGCGGTGGTGGTCGGTGCGCATCGGCGAGGGCCTCATCTTCGACCTCCGCACCCAGCTCTACGACCACGTGCAGCGGCTCCCGGTCTCGTTCTTCACCCGCACCCAGACCGGGGCGTTGGTCAGCCGGCTGAACAACGACGTGATCGGTGCCCAACGGGCCTTCACCGGAACGCTCGGCACGGTCGTCTCCAACGTCATCACCGTGGTGGTGACGTTGGTCGCCATGACCAGCCTGGACTGGCGGCTCACCATCCTCGCCGTGGCGTTGCTCCCCCTCTTCGTGGTGCCGGCCCGTCGCGTCGGCCAGCGCCTGGCGGGCATCACACGCGAGGGCATGGAGCACAACGCCGCGATGAACGCCATGATGACCGAGCACTTCGGGGTCGGTGGGGCGCTGCTGGTCAAGACCTACGGCGACGAGACCCACGAGCTCGGCCGCTTCTCGACCCGGGCCGCCGCGGTGCGCGACATCGGCGTGCGCTCCGCCATGCTCACCCGGATCTTCATGGCCACCCTCGGCCTCGTCGGGGCGATCGGCACCGCGGCGGTGTACTGGTGGGGCGGCCTGCGGGTCATCGACGGCGCCATCACCGTGGGCACGCTCACGGCGCTGGCCGCCTACGTCGTGCGCATCTACGAGCCGCTCACGTCGCTGACCACGGCCCGGGTCGACGTCATGTCGGCCTTCGTGAGCTTCGAGCGGGTCTTCGAGGTCCTCGACACGCCCAACCCGATCACCGACAAGGCCGACGCCCACGAGCTGCGCGACGTGGCGGGCCGCATCGAGATCGACGGCGTGACCTTCCGCTACCCCGGCGCCAAGGACGTGTCGGTGGCGTCGCTGGAGGGGGCGTTCGGGCCCCAGACCGACGGCACCACCGACGTGCTCGCCGAACTGGAGGCCACCATCGAGCCCGGGACGATGGTGGCGCTCGTGGGCCCCTCGGGCGCCGGCAAGTCCACGCTGACCGCGTTGCTCAGCCGTCTCTACGACGTGACCGACGGGTCGATCCGCATCGACGGCCACGACGTGCGGGACGTGTCGGGCGACAGCCTGCGGGCGGCCATCGGCGTCGTGGCCCAGGACCCGCACATGTTCCACGCCACCGTCGGCGAGAACCTCCGCTACGCCCGTCCCGACGCGTCCGACGACGAGCTGCGCGCCGCCTGCCGGGCCGCCCAGGTGCTCGACGTCATCGAACGCCTCCCCGACGGGTTCGACACGGTCGTCGGCGAACGGGGCTACCGGTTGTCGGGTGGTGAGAAGCAGCGCCTGGCCATCGCCCGCATGCTGCTGAAGGACCCCGCCATCGTCGTCCTCGACGAGGCCACCAGCCACCTCGACAGCGAGAACGAGTCGCTGGTGCAACAGGCCCTGGCCACCGCCCTGGCGGGACGGACGTCGCTGGTGATCGCCCACCGCCTCTCGACGATCGTCGCCGCCGACCAGATCCTGGTGCTCGAACGGGGCCGCATCGTCGAGCGGGGCACCCACGACGAGCTCCTGGCGGCACGGGGCCTCTACGCCGAGCTGTACGACACGCTGGTGGGAGCCGAGAGCTGATGGGCGTGGGGGCCGCCCGCGGACCTCGGCGGCCCGGGCGCCTCGCTGTCGCCCTCGCGGCGACGGCCGCCGTGCTGGCGCTGGTGGCGTGTCAGCCTCCGGCGCCGCCGCCCGCCGGACCGGCGACCGGGGGTCCGTGCCGGCCCGATCCCTTCACCCCCGACGTCGTCCGCTTCTTCACCGCGTGGGGTGAGCGGCACCACCTGAGCGCCGCGGCCTACGACGACCGCACGGGCTGCTGGTACCACCTGGCCCGAGGTCGGCGGGTGACGACCGCGTCGGTGGTGAAGGTCGAGATCATGGCCGGGGTGCTGCTGCGGGCCCAGGACCAGCGACGGGGCCTCACCGCCGCCGAGCGGGCCCGGCTCTCGCCGATGATCCGGGCATCGGACAACGCCACCGCCTCGGCGCTGTGGGTCTCGCTGGGCGGACGACCGGGCATGGCGCGCGTGGGTGACCGCTTCGGGTTGACCGAGACCACCGAGGTGGCGCCCACCTGGGGACTGACGGTCACCACCGCCGAGGACCAGGCCCGCTTCGTGCACCGGCTCCTGCAGGGGCCCGGCCCGCTGGACGCGGCGGGTCGGGGCGAGGCGTGGGCGTACCTGCGCGACATCCGAGCCGACCAGCGGTGGGGCGTGCGGGCCGGGGTGCCCCCCGGGTGGGAGGTGGGACACAAGAACGGCTTCGCCGGATCGCGGTGCTGTGGGTGGCGGGTGAACTCGGTGGGCTACGTGTCCGACCCTGCCGGCGGGGGCTACGCCCTGGCCGTGCTGAGCGACGGTTGGCCGAACCAGGCGGCCGGCGTGCCGCTGGTGGAGGCCGTCGCCGCGACCGTGGCCCGATCGCTCACCGGGACGGTGCCGGCGGGCTGAACGGCAGCGCCCCGATCCGCCGACGCCGGGGGGCGGCCAGCGTGAACACGGGCGAGCGTTGCGCCCGCCCGCGCACCCGGACGCGCCCGGCCTCGGTCCACTCGTCGGGGTCGGGTCGCCCGGCACCGATGGTGGCCTCGGCGGCGAGGACCCCGGAGCGGTGGTCCTTGGCCAGATCGCAGAGTCGGGCCGCCAGGTTCACGCAGTCACCGATGACCGTGTACTCGAAGCGTTCGGCCGTCCCGATGAACCCCGCCACCGCCTCGCCGGTGGCCAGACCGATGCCCGCGGGCAGCAGGGCGGGAGTGGCCCGCAGCTCGCGCCGCAGCGCGGCGGCGGCCCGAAGCGCCCGCGCCGCGTGGTCGGGCTCGTCCTGAGGAGCTCCGAAGACGCAGAGCGCGGCGTCGCCCTCGAACTTGTTGACCCAGCCGCCTTCACGGTCCACCACCGCGACGACCACGCGGAAGAAGCGGTTGAGCATGGCCACCACCTCTTCGGGCGAGTGGCGCTCGCTGTAGCTGGTGTAGCCCTGGAGGTCCACGAACAGGACGGTGACCTCGCGCCGCTCGCCCCCGTCGTGGAAGCCCCCGGCGGCGGCCAGCTCGGCCAGCTGCGGCGCACCGACCTGGCGACCGAACAGGTCCCGCAGCTCCTCGCGCTCGCGCAGCCCGGCGACCAGGTCGTTCACGCCCTCGGCCAGCCGGCCGAGCTCGCCGAGGTCGTCGACGGGGACGAACACGTCGAGGTCGCCCTGCTCGACCTGGCGCAGGGCCAACCGCACGCGGTTCAGCGGCCGCGACACCGACACCGCGGCGGCGACCATGACGGCCCCGCCCCCGAGCAGGCCGAACGCGGCGATCCACGGCAGGCGGTCGGGGTCGAAGCGGCCGCTGCCCAGCACCGGCGCCAGCGACACGGCCACCAGCGGCACCCCGCTGCCCAGCAGCCAGGCCAGCAGGAGCCGGGGCAGCACGTCGCGACGCCCCTCGGGCAGGTCGTCGTGGGCCAGCGCCAGCGCGAGCACCGGGCGGAAGTGGCCGTCGAGCAACAGGTAGAGGAAGGTGCAGGTGACGGTGCCGGCCAGGACGATGCCGATGGCCGCTCGGCTGGCCCCGTCGTTGAGCAGGGCGAAGAGCGCGGCACCCCCCAGCCAGGCCACGAGGGCCGAGAGCGTCTCGAGCAGGGGCAGGCGGTAGAGGAGCCGGCGTTGGGACCGGGTGGGGTCGCTGCCGAGGCGCACCCAGCGCACCGCCCGCCGCAGGAGGAGGGCGTTCAGGGGCAACGCGACCACGACGTTCAGACCCAGGTAGCCGCCGAGGAGCAGCAGGTCGCCCTCGTCACCGGGCTCGACCGCGGCCGGGAACAGGAAGCGGATGTAGGCGACCACCACGAGCAGGCCCAGCCCGTTGGCCAGCCCCTGGAGGGCCAGCACCCCTCGGACGGTGGAGCGCGCCTGGACGCTGCCGGAGGGGAGGCGGCGCCGACGGCGCTCGGGGTCGGTGGTCGCCGGCGGCCCGTCGGCCCCGGCGTCCTCAGGCGAGGGTGCCGCCATCGACCGTGATCACCGAGCCCTGGAGGTAGCTGCCGGCATCGGAGGCCAACAGGAGCGCCGCGCCGACGATCTCATGGGGCTCGGCGATGCGCCCCGCGATGGTCGAGTCGACGATCTGGCGCCGGAACTCGGGGATGCCCAACGTCGGCGCCATCATGTCGGTGTCGAAGGGCCCGGGGGCGATGGCGTTGACGCGTACGCCCAGCGGACCCCACTCCTTGGCCATGACGCCCGTGAGGTTGACCAGCGCCGCCTTCGACGAGCAGTAGACGCCCAGGTAGGCGCCGCCCCGGAAGGCGCCGACGGTGACCATGTTCACGATGGCCGCGCACGGCGAGCGCCGCAGGTGGGGCAGGGCGGCGACGGCGAGGAGCGTCGGACCGGCCACGTTGGTGGCGTAGGCGCGCTCGAACGCCTCCGGCGTCATGTCGGCCAGCGCGCCGCCGAGGGGGTTGGCCGCGTTGTTGACCACGATGTCGAGGCGACCCCACTCGGCCACCGTGCGCTCCACGAGCGCCACCAGCTGGTCGTGACGGCCGACGTGGGTGGGGACCGCGAGGGCCTGGCCGCCCTCGGCGCGGATCTCGGCCGCAGCGGCCTCGCAGGCGTCGGCCTTGCGGGAGGCGATGACCACCCGGGCCCCCGCCGCCGCGTAGCCCACGGCGATGGCGCGGCCCAGGCCCCGGCTCCCGCCGGTCACGATGGCCACCCGGTCGGTCAGGTCGAAGCTCGGCGTCCCCACGCCCCGCACCGTACCGGAGGCCACCGACCGACCACGGGGTGACGCCGGTACCCTCCTGCCGTGGCCGAACCGGTGACCTGGACGATCGCCGCCCTCACCGAGTGGCTGGACGCGGTGATCGCCGGCTCGTTGGGCGGCGAGATCTGGGTGGAGGGCGAGATCAGCGGTCTCCAGCGCCATGCGGCCAGCGGGCACGTGTACTTCACGCTGGTCGGCGAGGACACCGGCGACGGGGCGCCGCCGAAGCTGGCCGTCACGCTGTTCCGCTGGAACAAGGACCTGGTGAACCTCCAGCTCCGGCGGGCCGGTGGGGCGGTGCGCATGGGCGACGGCGTCCGGGTGCGGATCAAGGGGTCGGTCCAGCTCTACCCCGCCCGCTCCCAGTACCAGCTGCGCATGACCGCCATCGACCCCGCGTTCACCCTGGGGAACCTGGCCGCGGCCCGGGCCGAGCTGCTGGCCCGACTCGGTGCCGAGGACCTGCTCGAGGCCAACCGCCGCCACGTCCTCGCCGAGGTGCCGCTGCGCGTGGCGCTGGTCACCAGCGTGGGCAGCGCCGCCTACCACGACGCGGTGGAGGAGCTGCGGGCGGCGGCGGTGGGCTTCGAGGTGCTGGTCGTCGATGCCCGGGTGCAGGGCCAGGACGCGCCCGAGTCGATCGTCGCCGCGTTGGCCCGGGCCGCCGCGCTGGGTCCCGACCTGGTGGCGCTGGTCCGGGGCGGGGGCGCCCGCACCGACCTGGTGGCCTTCGACGACGAGGCGGTGGCCCGAGCCGTCGCCACCCTGGCGGTGCCGGTGTGGTGCGGCCTCGGCCACGAGATCGACCGCTCGGTGGTCGACGAGGTGGCACACCGCTCGTTCAAGACGCCGACGGCGTGCGCGGCGGCGGTGGTCGAGCGCGTGCTGGAGGCGGGCGGACGTTCCGAGGCCGCCTTCGAGGAGATCCTCGCCCGGGCCGACCACCGGCTCCACACGGCCGGCCAACGGGTGGGTCGCCGGTCCTCCGCCGTGGCGCTGCGGGCCGGTGCCCGCCTCGAGCACGCCTCTCATGCCCTCGAGGCGGCGGCCCACCGGGCCCGGGGCCGCACCGAGCGTCGCATCGCCACCGTCGACGCCCACCTCGACGCCGCCGCCCGCACCGTGGTCGAGGCACCGTTCCGTCGCCTCGACCGCGCCGCGGTGGCCCTCGAACGGGCGGAGGCCCTGCGCCGGGCCTTCGACCCGGCCCGCACGTTGGCCCGGGGCTGGTCCATCACCCGCACGGCCGACGGCACCCTGGTGCGCGACGCGACCGTGGCGCCGGGCACCGAGCTGGTCACCGCGGTGGCCGACGGCTCGATCCGGTCCCGGGTCACCGGCGCGGATCCCTCGACCGGTACGGTGGCCGCCGATGGCTGAGCAGGAGGAGGCGTCGACGATCGGCTACGCCGCCGCGATGTCGGAGCTGGACGACATCCTGCGCACGCTCGACGACGACGACCTCGACATCGACCGCCTGGCCGACCTGGTGGCCCGGGCGGCCGAGCTGATCGCGGTGTGCCGCGACCGCCTCGACGCCGCCCGCTTCCGGGTCACCGAGATCGTCGCCGACCTCGAGACCGACTGATCCCGTCGTCGGGGCGGCCGGCCCCGTCAGCCGCCGACCAGGACGCCCACGGCCTCGGCCAGCGGCAGGGTGCGCACCGAGGGGTCGTCGGCCACCGCGGCCAGCCAGTCGGGCCGCAACGCCGCGGCCACCAGCACCGGCTCGGGGGCCGGGGAGCGCTCCTGGGCGAAGCGCAGGTAGGTGAGCGCGTAGTCGGGAGGCCGGACGTCGCGGGCCAGCTCCACCAGGGCCCACGGGTCGGGGGGAACGGGTCGGGTGGTGCCGGGCACCGCGACGGCGGGCGACGACGGCTGCACCCCACCGCCTCCGAGGCCGGGACCGTCGGCCAGCACCACCCCGTGGACCAGCGCGGCTCGCGCCCCCGCCGCGAGCAGGCCCACGTAGGCCCCCAACCCCCGGCCGACGATGCTCACCTCACCGACGGCGGCCAGCACCGCGTCGACGTCGCCCAGGAGGGCCTCGGCCGTGTACCCCCCGCCCCGGGGGACGGTGGAGCGGCCGTGGCCGGTGAAGTCGAGCCCCAGCACGGGGCCCGGCCAGCCCGCCACCGGCGCCGGCACCGACGAAGGGGTCCGCTCCCCCAGGCCGTGCAGCCACAGCAGCGGTCGGCCCGACCCACCACGCAGCTCGTGGAGGGCCAGCGTGCTGTGGCCGTGGTGCACCCAGCGCGGCTCGGGCGTCGCGGTCATCGCGCCGCTCCCACGTGCTCGAGCACCAGGTCGGCCATGCGCCTCGGCTGCTCGACGTGGCAGAAGTGGCCCATCCCGTCGGCCACCTCGACCCGGGCGCCCGGCGGCAGGATCGGGGCGATGTCCTCGGCCCGGGTGCCCCACCCCATGACCTCGGGCTCGGTGGCCAGCACCGCCAGCAGCGGCACGCCGACCGTCGCGAGGCGGTGCATCGACCACTCGGGCCGCCACGGACCGAACCCGCCCATGCGCAGCGTCGGGTCGATGCGCCAACGCCATCCGTCGGCGTCGAGGCGGCCGCCGACGCGAACCAGGTAGCGCAGCCACTCCGGGCTCAGCCGCGGGTTCATCCGGCCTCGACGCTGGGCGAGCTCGTCGAGGGTGCCGGCGCGGCGCACCTTGCCGGAGGTGCGACGCCGGTGCTCCAGCCACGCCTCCAGCTCGGCCGCCACCATCTTCCGGCGCTCGTGGTCGGCCACGTCGGGCATGTTCCGCCGCGACGGGATCCCGTCGATGTTGACGATGTGGCTCACCCGGTGGGGCAGCGCCTCGGCCAGGTGCAACAGGAGCGACCCGCCCTTGGAGTGGCCCACGACGGGCAGCGGCGAGTCGGTGACGGTGTCGAGCACGGCGACCGCGTCGCGGAGGTCGGCCTCCCAGTTGTAGAGGTGCGCCCAGGCCGAACGGCCGTGACCCCGCTGGTCCCAGCTGACCACCCGCCAGCCGGCCTCGACGAGCAGCGGCGCGAACCCGTTCATGGTCTCGGCGAAGTCGAACCCACCGTGGGCCAAGAACAAGGGCGGCGCCTCGGGGTCGCCCCACTCGGCGACCGCCAGCTCGACCCCCCACGAGTCGACCGCTCGCCGGCGGTCCGGGCGCCGGGCACCGGGGAACGCCGCGTCGGGGTCGTCGACGACGAGGAGGTCGGCTCGCGCCCCGGCGCGCCCGTCGACGGCCGCCGCCCGCTCGTCCCCCTCCACCGACAGCTCGCCCACGGCGGCATGGTACGGCGCAGCGGCCCGGGACCCGTCGCCCCGGTAGGCTCCGGCCGCTCCCTCCGCACGCCCCGCACCACCTCGGGGCGTTCAAGTTCGTGGACCATCGGCCGACGTTCACCCTGGGTGGCCGTCGGTCGACCCTTCCCCTGTCCGTCCCCGAGGAGCCGAGTGACCGAGCCCCGCGGCACCGCCGTCGACGTGGTCCCTCCTCCGGCGCGCCTCGGGGAGGCCCGGCGGTCGCGTCCGTCGCCGACCAACGGCCCCGGCGTCGAGGAGCTGGTGGCCGCACTGCGGACCCTCCCCTTCGGCGGCATCGACGACCACGCCCGCCACCTGGCCTTCACCCCCCAGGTCCGCGCCGCGGTCGCACCCGTGGTGATCGCGCTCCGCTGGAGCGCCGTCATGTACGGGATGATCTTCGGGGCCGGCAAGGTCTTCCGCGAGGGCAGCTACTCGGTCGTCCTGACCCTCACGGTCTGCCTGTTCCTGACCACCTGGCGGACGTCGATCCCGGTCCGCCTCGGCTCGACCGTCGTGCGCGACCGCGTCCTGGCCCTCACCGACACCGCGCTGCTGGCGCTCGCGGTCGGCTGGTCCGGCGCCACCGAGTCGCCGTACCGATTCACGGTGCACGCCGCGGTGGTCGTCGCCGCGTTCGGGTGGGGCTACGGCTGGATGGTGGCCGCGCTCGCCGTGGCGGCTGCGGGGCTGGCTCTCGGCGGGATCTTCTCGCCCGACCTCGCGGCGTGGAGCCCGGGCGCCTCCATCGGCGCGTTCGCGCTGCCGCTGGTGGCGGTCGGTTTGCTGGCGGCGTTCGCCCGGGCCCGGCTGCTCGAGTCGGAGCGCCGCCGCCTGGGGCTCACCGGACGCCTCGAGACGCTGGCGGAGGCCAACGACCTCCTCACCATGCTCAACTCGGTGGCGCGGACCCTGCCCACCAGCCTCAACCAGCGCGAGGCGCTCGACGCCGCCCGGAGCCAGCTGGTCACCACGTTCCGGGCGAACGTGATCTGCCTGCTCGAGCTGGACGAGGCCCACGACGAGTGGGTGCCCAAGCTGGCCGAGGGCTGCGTGCTGCGCCCCACCACCACCACGAGCGACCTCCCGCTGCACCTGCGTCGTGCCCTCGACCATCCCGGCCCGCTCCTGGTCGGCAACCTGGCCGAGTCCGGGTCGGCCGTCTCCGCCGGGTCGGGGTCGGGCATCTACGTGCGACTCGAGGCCCGGGGCCGGCTGGTGGGCGTGCTCGGCCTCGAGCACCCCGTGGTCGAGCACTTCCGCGACCGTGACCGCCGGCTGGTGGCGGGCGTCTCCGACGTCCTGGCCCTCACCCTCGACAACGCTCGCTGGTTCGGCCGGCTCCGCTCGCTCGGCGCCGAGGAGGAGCGGAGCCGCATCGCCCGCGACCTCCACGACCGACTGGGTCAGTGGCTCACCTACATCAGCTTCGAGCTCGAGAGCATCATCGCCGGCGACGCCGGCCGGCATCCCGAGCTGGGCCAGCTCTACACCGACGTGCAGCGGGCCCTCGAGGAGCTGCGGGACACGCTGCGCCAGCTCCGGTCCGGGGTCAGCGAGGACCAGCCGCTCGAGCAGGTCGCCCGCGAGGTCGTGGAACGATTCGCCGAGCGGACCGACCTCGACGTCCGCTTCGAGGTCGGCCGGCCCGGGGCGCGGCTCTCGCCGCCCATCGAGAACGAGGTGCTGCGCATCCTGCAGGAGGCGCTCACCAACATCGACCGCCACGCCAAGGCCGATCACGTCCGCATCCGCTGGGACGTCGCCGACGGCAGCGGAACCCTCACGGTCACCGACGACGGGCGGGGCTTCGACGCCGCCCAGGGCGTCCGTGACAACGCCTACGGCCTGGTCGGCATGCGCGAGCGTGCCGACGTTGCCGGGGGAAGATTGACGATCCACAGCACGCCGGGTGCGGGGACGACGATCACCGTCGTCGTCGGCGCGTCCGGCACCAAGGAGGAGTGAGCACATGAGAGTTCTGCTCGCCGACGACCACCAGATCCTTCGCGACGGCATCCGCCGCCGCCTCGAGGAGGCCGGGGAGGAGGTGGTGGGCGAGGCGTCGAACGGCGAGGAGGCCGTGACGCTCGCCCGGGAGCTGTCCCCCGACGTCGTGCTGATGGACCTGTCCATGCCGGTGCTCGACGGCGTCGAGGCCACCCGTCGGATCACCGCCGAGGTCCCCGACGCCAAGGTCGTCGTGCTCACCATGCACGACGACTCGTCCCGCACCCGGGCCGCCATCGGCGCCGGGGCCGTGGGCTACCTGACCAAGGGCACCTCGTTCAACGAGGTGCACGACACCCTCAAGGCCGCCGCCGCCGGCGAAACCGTGCTGAGCCCCCAGCTGGCCGTCTCGATGCTCCGAGCCGCCCAGGAGGCCCAGGCCGCCGAGGAGCTGCTCTCGGAGCGCCAGGTCGAGATCCTCCAGAAGATCGCCAACGGCCTGGGCACCAAGCAGGTGGCCCGTGAGCTCGGCATCACCCAGAAGACCGTGCACAACCACCTCAACGCCATCTACCGGCGCCTCGACACCCAGAGCCTCACCCAGGCGGTGCTGAGCGCGGTGCGCCTGGGCATCATCGACCTCGACCAGTCCTGACGGTGAGCGGTTCGCCACGCGCGCCCCGCGACGGGGGGCGGCGGCCCGGGTGGGCCGCCGGGCAGGTTTGCCCATGCGCGCCCGCGAACCGCCCCGCGATGCTGGACCGATGCCCGGAGGACGGCTGATGGACGAGCGCGGGTGGTGGGCCCGGATCGCCGCCCTCGTCGGCGCGGTCGTGTCCTTCCGCGTCGTCGTCGCCATGTCCACGTCGGTGACGGTGACGGTCGCGGTGGCCGGTCCGATGGCCCTCGAGGCCTACCGGGTGCGCCACCCCGAGGAGGTGCCGGTCGCCGCCGCCGAACGACCCGAGCCACCTGGGCGGCCCCGCCCGACCGAGCCGTCTCCGGAGACCACCACCACGACGACGACCACGACCACCACCGCTCCCGACGCCGTGCCGGTCACCGCGCCCGGCACGGTCGTCACCACCACCACGATCGCCGCAGCGACCACCACGGCCCCGGCCATCGGGCCCGACGGTCTGTCGGCCGGCGTGCGCCCCGACCGTGCCGACGCCGTCGTCCTCGAGGGCGCGGTCGTCACCGGCGAGGTGTACCTCTTCGCCGAGATCCCCGGGGCCACCGCCGTGCGGTTCTGGGTCGACGACGCGACGGGGTCGACGACGCCGGCCCGCTCCGACGCCACGGCCCCCTTCGACCTGGGTGACCCCCTGGTCGACACCACCACCCTCGGTGTCGGCGAGCACACCCTCCTGGTCGAGGCCGACACCCCCTCGGGTCCGGTCCGGCGTCGCGCCACCTTCACGGTTCGCTGAGGGCCGCCGACGGCGGCTGCCGTACGATGGCGGCCCGAGCGACCGGGGAGCGAGCGATGTCCGATGTCCGAGGTGAGGTGGCGGCCGGCTACGAGGGCGTGCGCGACGCGTTCGAGCGGAACTTCCATGCGTACGGCGACATCGGGGCGTCGTTCTGCCTGTACCGGGACGGCGCCAAGGTCGTCGACCTGCACGGTGGCGTGACCGAGGCCGACGGCACCGACCCCTACCACGACGACCACCTCCAGATGGTCTTCTCGACCACCAAGGGCGCCGCGGCCATCTGTGCCCACATGCTGGTGGAACGCGGCGACCTCGACCTCGATGCGCCGGTGGCCGAGTACTGGCCGGAGTTCGCGCAGCACGACAAGGGCGACATCCCGGTGGGCTGGCTGCTGTGCCACAAGTCGGGGCTGGTCGACGTGGACCGCGCCATGACCGTCGACGAGGCGCTCGACCACAAGGCGGTGGCCGACGCGCTGGCCGCCTCCGCGCCGCTGTGGACCCCCGGCACCCAGCACGGCTACCACGCCGTCACCTACGGGTGGCTGGTCGGCGAGGTCGTGCGACGGGTGTCGGGTCGCACCCTCGGCCAGTTCTTCGCCGAGGAGGTGGCCGGACCGCTCGGCCTCGAGTTCTGGATCGGCCTGCCGCCCGAGCAGATCGACCGGGTCGTGCACCTCATCCCGCCGGGGCTGCCGCCGGGCATCCACTTCGGCGACCCCGAGGCCCCCACCCCGAACATGATCCAGATGCTCCAGCTGCTCATGGGGGCCGACAGCCTCCTGGCCCGGGCGCTCGCCGCGCCCGGTGGGGCGTTCGGCGACGTGGACCGCTGGAACGACCCCGAGGTGTGGCAGGCCGAGATCCCCGCGGCCAACGGGATCACCAACGCCACCTCGCTGGCCCGCATGTACGCCGCCACCGTCGGCGAGGTCGACGGCGTCCGCCTGCTGTCCCACGACACGCTCATGCGGGCCATCGAGCCCCAGACCTCAGGGCCCGACGCCGTCCTGATCTTCGAGATCCCCTTCGGGTTCGGCTTCATGCGCGACGCGCCGTTCGCCAAGTTCGGGTCCCCCACCGCGTTCGGCCACTACGGGGCTGGCGGCTCGGTGGGCTTCGCCGACCACGAGGCGAACATCGGGTTCGCCTACGTGATGAACAAGATGGACCTGGGCATCGCCGGCGACCCGCGCACCGCCGACCTCATCGCCGCCGTCTACGCCGCGCTGTGAGCGCGGACCCCGTCGCGGAGGCGGCCCGGCGCCGCACCTTCGCCATCATCAGCCACCCCGACGCGGGCAAGACCACCCTCACCGAGAAGTTCCTGCTCTACGGCGGCGCCCTGAGCGGCGGCGAGGCGGGTGCGGTGAAGGCCCGCTCGGAGCGCCGGTCGGCCACCTCGGACTGGATGGCCCTCGAACAGCAGCGCGGCATCTCCATCACGTCGACCGTGCTGCAGTTCCCCTACCGCGACTGCGTCGTGAACCTGCTGGACACGCCCGGCCACCGGGACTTCTCGGAGGACACCTACCGCGTGCTCACCGCGGCCGACGGGGCGGTGATGGTGCTCGACGCGGCCAAGGGTATCGAGCCCCAGACCCTCAAGCTCTTCGAGGTGTGCCGCGACCGCGGCCTGCCGCTGCTGACGTTCATCAACAAGTGGGACCGCCCGGGTCGTGACGGGCTGGAGCTGTTGGACGAGATCGAGGCGCAGATCGGCCTCCACCCCACCCCGGTCACCTGGCCGGTGGGCTTCGCCGGCGACTTCCGCGGCGTGTTCGACCGTCGGAGCGGCACCTACACCCGCTACACCCGAGTGGCCCGCGGGGCCACGATGGCCCCCGAGGAGGAGGTCGAGGCCGAGCGGGCCGCGGCCGAGGAGGGCGACGCCTGGTCGGCCGCCATGGACGAGATCGACCTGTTCGAGGCGACCGGCCAGACCCTCGACGTCGAATCGTTCCTGGGCGGGCTCTCCACCCCGACCTTCGTGGGCTCGGCGATCACCAACTTCGGCGTGGGCAAGCTGCTGGACGCCGTGATCGACCTGGTGCCGCCACCCGGGCCGCGGCCCGTGGCCGCCGGCGACGGCGCCGTCCGTCCCCTCGATTCTCCGTTCTCGGGGTTCGTGTTCAAGGTCCAGGCGAACATGGACCCCTCCCACCGTGACCGCATCGCCTTCGTCCGGGTGTGCTCGGGTCGCTTCGAGCGCGGCATGGTCGTGACCCACGGGCGGACCGGCAAGCCCTTCGCCACCAAGTACGCCCACCAGGTGTTCGGCCAGGACCGCGAGACGGTCGACGAGGCGTTCCCGGGCGACGTGGTGGGCCTGGTCAACGCCACCGACGTCCGGGTGGGCGACGCCCTCTACGACCGCGAGCCGGTCGAGTTCCCGGCCATCCCCAGCTTCGCCCCGGAGCACTTCTCGGTGGCCCGCGTGAAGGACACCTCCAAGGCCAAGCAGTTCCGCAAGGGCGTGGCCCAGCTGGACGAGGAGGGCGTGGTGCAGGTGCTGCGCGACCCCGACGGCAGCGAGTCCGCCCCGGTGCTCGCCGCGGTGGGGCCCATGCAGTTCGAGGTGGTCGCCCACCGGCTCGAGTCCGAGTTCGGGGCGGCCATCGAGCTGTCCCCCACCGCCTACCGGGCCTGCCGTCGCACCGACGCCGAGTCCATGGCCCGACTCCGATCGATGCGCGGCGTCGACGTCCTGGAGCGCTCGGACGGCACGCTGTTGGCGCTGTTCGAGTCGACCTACTGGCTGGACCGGTTGGTGGCCGAGGAGCCCGACCTGTGCCTCGAGAAGCTGGTGGCCGAGGGCGACTTGCACCAGTCGGCGGGAGCCTGAGCGCTCCGGCGGCGCCCGCTAGGTTGGGCTGGGTCGGACCCGAGGGAGGACGTGGTGACCGAACCCGCCGCAGCGCCCAGCCGCGAGCAGTTCCGAGAGCGGCGTCGGCGCCGACGGCTGGAGCGGCGCCGCGCCTGGGTCGGGCTGCCGATGGTGGTGGCGGGCCTGGGGCTGATCGGCACCGGTGTGTACGTGTGGGTGGAGAACAACCGGGTCGACGACCCTGGGGTCCGGGTGGGCGGTGAGGTCGTGGAGCGCACCACCACGAGCACCTCCACCACCTCGAGCACCTCCACCACGCTCGTGCCGGTAGAGCTCGGCCCGGCGGTCAGCACGGTCGCTCCCGACGAGCCGGCGGCCATGACCGAGGAGCGGCCGGGCACCACCGCGCCCTGAGCGCGGGCGGCGAGCGAGCGGCCCGTGGCGGCGTTCAAGGACGAGATCGGACCCGCCTCGCTGGAGCGACTGGGGGCCGCGCTGGCCGACGCCGACGGCGGCTTCGACGGCTCGGCGTTCGTCGCCGACGCTCTCGACGGACTGGAGCCGCTGGAGTTGAAGGCCCGCGTGGCCCACGTCGCCCGGGCCCTCGGACGCCAGCTGCGAGGACCCTTCCCGGAGTCCGCCCGGGTCGTGGTCGAGGCCGTGGAGGCCGGCGGTCTCGACGGCTGGGCGGCGTGGCCCACGGTGACCTGGGTCGAGCTGCACGGACGCGACCATCCGGCCGAGGCGCTGGCGGCGCTGGCCCGGCTGACCTCCCATGCCTCGGCGGAGTTCGCGGTGCGACCCTTCGTCGACGACGACCCGGGCACCACCGGGGCCGTGCTGCGACGGTGGGCCGGCGACCCCGACGAGCACGTGCGGCGGCTGGTGTCGGAGGGCACCCGGCCGCGGCTCCCATGGGCGCCCCGGTTGCGCACGGTCGACGAGGACCCGACGTGGGCGGTGCCGCTGCTGGAGGCCCTCCGCGACGATCCGGCGCCCTACGTACGACGATCGGTGGGCAACCACCTCAACGACCTGTCGCGGGTGGACCGGGACCTGGCACTCGAGGTGGCGCGGCGTTGGTCGGACGGGCGCTCCGACGACGTGGTGCGGCGCGGGCTGCGCTCGCTGGTGAAGGCGGGCGACCCGGACGCCCTGCGGTTGATGGGCGTCGATCCCGACGTGGAGGTCGAGCTCGTCGAGCTGGCCGGGTCGCCGGCGGTCATCGAGCTGGGCGGGTCGCTGGCGCTGCGGGCGGTCCTGCGGCCGACGGTGCAGCGACCCACTGTGCTGGTGCTCGACTACGGCGTGCACCACCTGCGGGCCGACGGGCGCCACGGCCGCAAGGTGTTCAAGCTGCGGACCGTGACCGCCGAGCCCGACGCCGAGGTGATCGTGGAGTGGAAGCACGCGGTCGTGCCGGTCACCGTTCGGCGGTACCGGTCGGGGCCGCACCGGATCGACCTCCAGTGCAACGGCCAGGTGCTGGGCACCGTCGAGTTCGAGGTGGTGGTGCCGGAGCCCGATTCGCCGGGGCCCGCCACCTCGGGCCTACGCTGAGCGTCCCTTCGGGGGTGTAGCTCAGTTGGCTAGAGCACCTGCTTTGCAAGCAGGGGGCCGTGGGTTCGAGTCCCATCACCTCCACCCGATTCGACGCGAGTGGACGAACCGTCGGCTCAGCCGGCCCGGTAGCGAAGGATGACCGCGCCCGATCCGAGCTCCTGGCGGTCGACGAGTTGGAGCCGGATGCGCTCACGCAGCCCGGCGAGCAGCGTCGGCCCGTGTCCCGCGACAACGGGCTGCACCAGGAACTCGTACTCGTCGATCAGTCCCAGGTCGGCCAACGTCCGCGGCAGCGTGACGCCCCCCACGAACAGCCCCCGTCCTGGCTCCGCCTTGAGCTCCCGAACCGCTCGTTCCACGTCGCCCCGGATGAGCTGGGCGTTCCAGTCGACCCCGTCCAGGGAGCTCGACACCACGTGCTTCCGCATCGGGTCGATCGCCTCGGCGAAGGGGATCTCCCACGTCTCCATCCACCCCGGCCACCCGCCGCCCTCCGGCCGTCGCCACGCCGACTCCATCATCTCGTAGGTCACCCGGCCGAACAGCAGGGCGTCGGCGCGTTGCAGTTGATCGGTCCAGTAGCGCATCGACTCCGGGTCCGGCGGGATCCCGGCCTCGTGGTGGCAGCAGCCGTCAAGCGTCACGTTGATCGCGTATCGGAGTGGTCGCATCGGTTGCTCCTCACGAACGCCGGCGTCGCGAACGGTACCCAGCCGCCCCGACCCACCGCGCGGCCTCGGTTCAGACAGGGCGCCCGCGGTGCAGCAGACCCTGTGACTCGGTCACGTGGTAGCTGCTGAGCGTGCGGTCGCCGTGGCGCATCCGCCACTGCAGGAGCCGTCGCAGACCCTCGACCACCTGGCTCGCGAAGCTCGGATCGTCGGCCAGGTTCACCAGCTGCTGGGGGTCGGCCTCGAGGTCGAAGAGGAGCGGCGGCATCGTGTCGGTGGCGAACTGCACGTACTTCCAGCGCTCCGTGCGCACCACCGCCAGACTGCAGCGCTCGTCGGGTTCGCCCAACAGCGCCTGGGTGGTCCCGTGCTCGGGGTCGTGGAACCACCACTCCCAGAACACCGCGTCGCGCCAGCCGGTCGGCCCCTCGCCGCCGTCGAGGAAGGGCACGAGCGACCGCCCGTCGCACTGGTCGGGGATGGCCACGCCGATGCGGTCGAGGATCGTGGGCAGCACGTCCACCGACTCGGTGAGCGCCGCCACCCGGGCACCCCGGGTGGCGGCGGCCCGGGGATCCCGGATGATCAGGGGGACGTGGTAGGTCTCGTCCCAGTAGCCCAGCTTCTCGGTGAGCCAGTGGTCCCCGCCCATCTCGCCGTGGTCGCTGGTGAAGACGATGAGCGTGTCGTCGTACAGGCCCCGCCGACGCAGGTGGTCGACGAGCCGGCCGAGCTGGTCGTCGACCTCGGTCTGCATGGCGTGGTAGGTCGCCCGGAGCTGGCGGCGGTCGCGTTCGTCGGTCGGCGCAGCCACGCCGGGGAGCGACAGCGCGGCGGCGGCCAGCGGGTGCGCCGCGGCCTCGGCCTCGGGCGTCGGGTGGCCCACGAACGGCCCGACGTCGGCCTCGTCGTAGCGGTCGTGGTAGCCGACGGGATTGCGGAACGGCGGGTGGGGGCGGATGAGCGACAGGTGGACGAAGAACGGGTCGTCGCGCCACGCCTCGGTGGTCCGGCGGTCCAGCCAGTCCATGAGCTCGCCGACCATGAACGCCGTCTCGGTGTGGTGGGGGGCGAAGCGGGTCGGGTTCCACGACGGGCCGTGCTCGGCCGCGCCGGGGAAGTCGGGGTCGGGCGCGTAGAGGTCCCGGGGGTCGGACGGCACCTCGACGCCCTGGCGCGCCAGCCAGTCGCCCCACATCCGGGTGCGGTGGATGTCCGGGTCGTTGACCACCACGTCGAAGCCCGGCAGCACACCCTCCCAGTTGCGCAGGCGCGGATCGTCGGGGGCCACCGTGCGCGGATCGACCGCCGAGTCGGTGTAGCCGAACAGGGCCGGCGCATAGCCGGCGGCGCGGGCCAGCAACGCCACGTTGGTGAAGCGAGCATCGAGGGGCGTGCCGTTGAGCAGCACGCCGTGGTGGTGGGCGTAGGTACCGGTGTAGAGCGAGGCGCGGCTCGGTGCGCACGGCGCGGTGTTGGCCCAGTGGCGGACGAAGCAGACGCCTTCGGCGGCCAACGCGTCCAGGTGGGGCGTGCGGACGAGGGGGTGGCCGAGACCGGACAGCGAATCGCCCCGCCACTGGTCGGCGGTGATGAACAGGACGTGGGGGCGGCGCGTCACCGGCGTCCTCGCCGACGTGGCCGGACGGCGGCCAGCACGGCGCCGATGCCGAACTCGAACTCATCTGCGTACTCGTAGCCCGGTCGCGTCACGTGCTGGGCCGCCAGCTCGGCGAAGTGGGGGTACTGCTCGGCGAAGTCGGGCGGCATCATCTCGGCGATCGTGGCATCGAGGTCGTCGCCCTCGCTGAAGGGCAGGTGGATCTCCTGGAGCACGAACCCGTAGACGTAGCTGTCGATCAGCGAGAACGCGTGGGCCGTCATCTCGACCGACAGGCCGAACCGCCGGCAGCACCCGATGACCGCGTCGTGGTGCCGCAGCAGGTGGGGGCCGGGATGGCTGCGGGACTCCATGAGCGTGATCGCCCAGGGATGGGCGAGCAGCACCCGGCGGAGCGAGGCCGCCCGGTCGCGCATCGCGACGGTCCAGTCGGCCGCGTCGTGAGGCGGCAGCTCGATCTCGGCGAACACCGCGTCGACCATGGCGTCGAGCAGGTCGTCCTTGTTGCGCACGTGGTGGTAGAGCGACATCGCCTCGACGCCGAGCTCGGCGGCCAGACGGCGCATCGTCACCGACCGCAGCCCCTCGGCGTCGGCCAGCGCCACTGCCGCGGCGGTGCAGCGGTCCCGGGTGAGCGCGGGGCGCTCCGAGCTCGTCCTGGTGACCATGCCGTTGACGACCTTACAGCGTATGTCTACAGTCAGCAGTGTCCCTTACGTTGTAAGCCTTCGATCGAGGTCCCGATGCCGTCACCCACCCCCACCCACCCCGCCACCGGCTCGCCGGTTCCCGCCGTCCTCCAACGCGGCTACGGCGGCACCGAGGTCCTCGAGCTCGGCGAACGACCACTCCCGGTCGTCGGTGCCGGCGACGTGCTCGTCGAGGTCCACGCTGCGGCGATCGATCGCGGCACCTGGCACCTCATGACGGGCACCCCGACCATGGTGCGCCTGGCCCTGGGCCTGCGACGCCCCCGGACCCAGGTCCCCGGCCGTGACCTGGCCGGCGTCGTGGTGGCCGTCGGCCATGCGGTCGACGGGTTCGCCGTCGGCGATCGCGTGCACGGCACCGCGGACGGGTCGCTCACCACCCACGCCCTGACCACCCCCGACCGCCTGGCCCACGTCCCCGACGGGTGCGCCCTCGACGAGGCCGCGGCCGTCCCGGTCTCGGGGCTCACCGCGTACCAGGCCCTCGTCGAGGTCGCCGAGGTGATCGCCGGGCAGCGGGTGCTCGTGACCGGCGCGTCGGGCGGCGTGGGCACCTTCGCCGTCCAGCTCGCCGCGACGCTCGGCGCCGCGGTCACGGCGTCAGCCCGCCCCGACGCCCACGACCGGCTCCGGGCGCTCGGGGCGACCCACGTCCTCGACCGCACGACCGGGGATCCCTACCTCAGCGCCGACGCCGACTCGTTCGACGTGGTCGTCGACCTCGCCGGCCGTCCACCGCTGCGGCGGCTCCGCCGGGTGCTCCGCCGCGGCGGGACCGCGGTCATCGTGGGCGGTGAGGGCGGCACCACGACCGTCGGCGGCATGTCGCGCCAGCTCCGCGCCGTGGCCGTGTCGCCCCTGGTGCCCGAGCGGTTGGCGGTGCTCGTCTCGAAGGAGCGCGGGGACCACCTCGCCCGTCTCGACGAGTGGTGGGCGGCGGGCCGGATGCACCCGGTGATCGATTCGACCTTCGGCCTCGACGAGGTCCCTGCCGCGATGGACCGGCTCACCTCGGGCGACGTGTTCGGCAAGGTGGTCGTCCACCTGCGCTGAACGGGATCGGGCCTCAGGCGCCCGGTGCCTCCCGGGGCACGCCCGTGGGATGGTCCGGCTCCTCGCCCCGCAAGAGGGCGACCAGCTCGATCAGCTCGGCCATCACCCGGTCCGCCACCTCGCGGACCAGCTCCGGATCCGGCTCGGGGTGGCCGCCGGCCAGCTCCACCACGTCGATCGGCTCGCCGACGGCCACGCGCACGTGCGGTCGGCGCACCACGTTCCACAGCAGCCGCCACAGGATGCGCCGCCGACCGACGACGTCGTGGGCGCCCACCATCGCCACCGGAACGATCGGGGCGCCGCTCCGCAGGGCCAGGCGGACCGCACCGGTCTTGGACCGCTCGGGCCACATCGCCGGGTCCCGGGTGAGCCGCCCCTCCGGGTAGATGCCGATCGCCTCGCCGTGGGCGAGCGCCTCGGCCGCCGCGTCGAGCGAGCCGGCGGCGTCCGCGGTGCCGCGGGCCACGGGGATGAAGCCGAGGCGGCGGCCGAACCAACCCAGCACCGGCACGCGGAACACGCCGGCGGTGGCCAGCAGCCGCAGCTCGCGCCCGTGGCGACGACAGGCCAGCGCCAGGAGCAGCCCGTCGGCGTAGCTGGTGTGGTTGGAGATCACGATGATCCCCCCGTCGGGCAGGTCGCGGGCCAGCTCCCGCCGCGACCGGTGGCGCTCGATCTGCATGCGGCTGGTCAGGGCCACCGCCGTGCCGAACACCGTCGCCACGATCGCGTAGAGGACCGCGCCGCTCCTCCCCGGGTGCCGCCATCCGCCGCTCACGACGCCCTCACCGCTCCGGCGGGAGCTCGGAGGGGCCGACGTGGTGGTTCAGCCATGCGTGCAGCGGCGCCGCCTCCCGCCACGTGTCGACGATCCGACGACGGGCCCCGCGGGTGGCCAGCCACGCTGGGGTCCCGAAGCGTCGCCCGACGGTCAGGCCCTTGTGCTGGAGCAGCGCCACCCGGGGATGGTCCCGGGGATAGCCCCGCGGTGCGGTGCTCAGCTCCCGTCCACCCACCTCGTGGCGCCGGGCCAGGCCGGCGACGATCCCCGCCAGCTCCTCGCCGGCCCCCGCGTCGTCGACCGCGGCACGGAACCGCTGGAGCTGGTCGCGGGCCAGCTGGTGGTACCCGCTGGCCACGAACAGGCCGTCGCCCCCGATCTGCACGTAGTACAGCTCGCCGCCCTCCCCCTCGGTCACCGCGCCCTGATGGTCCTTGTAGGGGCGCTTGTCCTTGCTGAACCGGACGTCGCGGTGGGGTCGGAAGGCGTGGAAGGTCCCGAACTCGTCGGCCAGCTCGGCGCACAGCGCGTCGAGCGGTCCCCGCACGGCACGGTCGTACACCTCGCGGTTGGCCACCCAGAAGGCCTTGGTGTTGTCCGCCTCGAGGCGTCGGTAGAACTCCACGGCCTCGGGAGGGAACCCACCGAAGCCCGCCGTCGCCGCCATGGACCGCGACCGTACCCCCACCTCACCGCAGGGAGAGCGTGACCTCGACCAGGTCGCCGTCGGCGATGTCCAGCCGGCGACGGACGAGGGCCTTCACCGGGAGGAGGTAGGTCCGCCGGCCCCGATCCGGGAACACCGAGGTGGTCCACTCCACCTCACCGATCCCGACCCGCACGGGCACCGACCCGAAGCCGGGACCCTCCCGGGGGCGGAGCTCGGCGATCAGGTCGGCCAGGTCCTCGGGCATCGCCACGAAGTGCCACGCCGCGGGGCCCTCCCACTCGAAGAGCTCCGCCGTGAACTGGAACGGTCCGGCATCCATCAGGAGTGCCTAGCCTGGAGGACGTGTCGACGACGCCCTGCGGCTACCGGTGGTGCGGGCGACAGATCGACCCGGAGGACCGCACGACGGTGCTGGCCCGCCCTCCCGACGCCGACCCCGACGCGCTGTTGACCGCGTTCTGCTGCCCCCACCACGTCCCCGCCTCCTGGGTGATCGTGGAGCGGAACCGCCCCTGAGCGTCAGGCGGGGGACGCCTCGACGGTGAGGTGGTTCGCCCCGTCCGCGGTACGGAATCCGCCGAGCCAGTTCTCGGGCGCCAGCGTGGGGTTCTGCTGGAGGATGTCAGCGAAGCCGAAGAAGTCGGCCTGGAGCCCGCTCGGGGTGATGTCGAGCACCGTGTAGCCCCGGTTCCACGAGTCCAGGTAGCGCACGTGGCTCCCGACGTCGTCGTGGGTCTCGCCCGGCGAGCTGATCGAGCCACAGATGAACTCGACCGCGGCCGCACCGGCACCGGTGTTCGGGTCGTAGATCCCCGGCACGCGGGGCACGTCGAAGGCCTGGAACTCGTGGAGGTCACCGCCGACGCTCACCAGGTTGCCGCCGCTTCCGGCGTCGAACTGGGTGAACACCCGCTCGCGATCCCGGTTGCCGAAGCCCCCACCGGACTGCGACGAAGCGATGGTGCCGAACGAGGTCTGCGGCATCAGCACGACCCACTGCGCCGAGGCGCCGGCCAGCTTGGCGTCCAGCCACTCGAACTGCTTCTTGCCCAGGTAGAGGTCGCCGTCACCCGGTTCGGGGGTGAGGAACGGCCGCTGGCGGTCCAACATCACGAACGTGGCCAGCGAGCCGTAGTCGTGCTCGCGATAGATGTCGGTGCCGCTGACCCGTGTGGGCATCCACTCCTCGCGCGCCTGGCGGGCCACCGACTTGCGGACCTCCCAGTCGCCCTCTGATTCGGGCGAGTGGTTCTGGGCGCCGCCCACGAACGGGTCGTTGGTGAACTCGTGGTCGTCCCAGATGGAGACCACGGGGTGGATGGCATGGAGCGCCTGGAGGTCGGGGTCGCCCCGGTAGTGGGCGTAGCGGCGCCGGTAGTCGTCGAGGGAGACGATCTCGTGGGGCGGGTCGAGCGGTCGGGTCACGCCGTAGGGCGGGAACCCGTAGCCCAGCATCGGGTGCTCGTAGATGTAGTCGCCCAGGTGGAACACCGCGTCGAGGTCGGTGCGGTTGGCCAGGTGCCGGTAGGCGTGGAAGTAGCCGAAGCCGTAGTTCGAGCACGACGCCACACCCACCCGGATGCGGCTCGACGACCCCGATCGGGCGGTCTTGGTGCGCCCGATCGGCGAGGTCCCCTGGTCGCTCGAGAAGCGGTACCAGTAGTGGGTCCCGGCCGACAGGCCGCCCGGGACGACCTTGACGCACCAGTCGTGCGCCGCCTCGGCCACCACGGTGCCGGACGCGACGACGTTCGTCATGGCCGCGTCGCTGGCCAGCTCCCAGTTCACCGGCACCGACGAGCCACCCGGCTGGTGGCGGGCCCACAGGACCACCGACGAGGCGTCGGGGTCGCCCGATGCCACCCCCCACTGGAACGGGGCGGTGCCGGCGGGTGGCGTGGGCGGCGGCGCGCAGCCGATGAGCGTGCCGACCGCCATGCCACCGCCGAGGGCGGCGGACGCGCCCAGGAACGAACGTCGCGTGAGATCCATCTGGTGTTCCCCTCCTCTGGTGGCCCGGAGGTTACGGGAAGATGTCCAAAAGGTGAAGCGAGCGAGCGTCGGCGGACCGGGGCGGGAATGTCGACCAGATGGGTCGGGTTTCAGTACGCTGCCCGCACCACGCACCGGAAGGGGTCCGACATGGCCAAGATCGCGGACGACGTCACCCAGCTCATCGGCAACACGCCGCTGGTCCGGCTCAACCGCGTCACCGAGGGCGTCGGCGCCCAGGTGGTGGCGAAGCTCGAGTACTTCAACCCCGCCCACTCGGTGAAGGACCGCATCGGCGTGGCCATGATCGACGCGGCCGAGCAGGCGGGCCTGCTGGGCCCCGACTCGATCATCGTCGAGCCCACCAGCGGCAACACCGGCATCGCGCTGGCCATGGTGGCCGCGGCGCGGGGCTACCGGGCCGTGTTCACGATGCCCGAGACCATGAGCAAGGAGCGGCGGGCGCTGCTGCGGGCCTACGGAGCCGAGCTGGTGCTCACGCCCGGCCCCGACGGCATGGGCGGCGCCATCGCCAAGGCGAAGGAGCTGGCCGAGAGCGACCCCCGCTACTTCATGCCCCAGCAGTTCGACAACCCCGCCAACCCCGCCATCCACCGCGCCACCACCGCCGAGGAGATCTGGAACGACACCGACGGCGCGGTCGACGTGGTCGTCGGCGGCGTGGGCACCGGCGGCACCATCTCCGGCGTCGGCCAGGTGCTGAAGGAGCGCAAGCCCGACGTGCGCATCGTGGCCGTCGAGCCCGCCGCCTCGCCGGTGCTCTCCGGCGGCGAGAAGGGCCCCCACCCCATCCAGGGCATCGGGGCCGGCTTCGTGCCCGGCAACTACGACGGCGGGGTCGTCGACGAGGTCGTCCAGGTGGCCAACGAGGACGCCCTGGCCACCGCCCGGGCCACCGCCCAGCAGGAAGGCCTCCTGGTCGGCATCTCCTCGGGCGCCGCCATCTGGTCGGCCCTCCAGGTGGCCGCCCGACCCGAGATGGACGGCAAGCTCGTCGTCGTGATCATCCCCAGCTTCGGCGAGCGCTACCTGTCCACCGTGCTCTTCGCCGACCTGGTCGACTGAGCGGCCCGGCCGTGCTGGCCACCGTCCGCCAGGATCTTCGGGCCGCCCGCGAGCGCGATCCCGCGGCGCGCTCCAGTCTGGAGATCGCCCTGACCTACGCGGGCGTGCACGCGGTGTGGGCACACCGGCTGAACCACTGGATGTGGTGCCGGGGCTGGCGCCTGGCGGCCCGGTTCGGCTCGGCCGTCGCCCGCTGGGCCACCGGCGTCGAGATCCACCCCGGGGCGCGGATCGGATCGGGCCTGTTCATCGACCACGGCATGGGCGTGGTCATCGGTGAGACCGCCGAAGTGGGCCAGGACGTGACCCTCTACCACGGGTCCACGTTGGGCGGGACCAGCCTGTCGCACGGCAAGCGCCACCCGACGGTGGGCGACCGGGTCACCATCGGGGCGGGGGCCAAGGTGCTGGGGCCGGTGACCATCGGCGCCGGGAGCCGGATCGGCGCCAACGCCGTGGTGGTCAAGGATGTGCCGTCCGACTCGGTGGTGGTGGGCGTGCCCGGCCAGGTGATCGTGCGGAGCCGGCCCCGACGCGCCGACGGCCCGGTGGACCTCGACAGCATGCAGCCCGACGTCCTGGGTGCGTCCTTGCAGGGCCTGCTCCAGCGCGTCGAACAGCTCGAGGCGACCCTGGACGAACGCGGCGGTGAGCCCCCGGCCGTGCTGGTCCCCCAGCCCGTGCCGTCGGCCGCCGGCACCTGGGCCGGCGACGACTTCTCGATCTGATCCGTTCTCTGGGCCGTGCCGTTCGAGAACCGAGCGGCACCACCCAGAGAACGCGGGGTCAGGTGGGGGCGGGCCCCAGCTCGGTCTCGATGACGCGGGTGAGCACGCCGCCGAGCGTCGCCACCAGCTCGTCGCGGCCCACCCTCGGGTCGGCCTGCCACGACTCGACGGCGAAGAACAGGAACCCGAAGGCGCCATCGATCAGCACCCGGAGCCGGTCGCCGGCCACCTCGGGTCCCCCGGCGCCCAACGCGGCGAGCAGGTCCACGCCGCGCTCGCGCACCACCCGCACGAGCGCGCTGTCGAAGAACCCGTGGTCGCCGCCCCGGATGGTGGCGACGAGGAACCGGTAGAGCTCGTGCTCGGTCTCGAGCAGCCCGACCATCTCGTCGACCAGCGCGGCGACCGCCGACGCGACGGTGGCTCCGGGCTGGGCCAACGCGGCGCCCACCCGCTGGGTCACCCGACGGGCCAGCTCGGCGGCCACGGCATCGGCCAGGCCCACCTTGTCGCCGAAGAGGTCGTAGAGCACCGGCTTGCTCACGCCGCACGCGACGGCCAGCTCGTCGAGCGACACCCCCGCCCCCCGGGCCCGGATGGCGTCGCTGGCCCGCTCGACCATCTCGGCCCGCCGCGCCTCGCGCTGCTCGGAGGTCTGGGGCGGTCGGCCTCGACGAACGGTGCTCACGGACCCGACGGTACCCGGGGCTCGACGGCGGGGGCGCGTGGACACGGGCCCCCGGGTGCTTTATCCTACGGCTCGTAGCCTTATTCGCCGGACGAGGAGCCCCCCATGGCCGACCCCACCCCCCGAGCCGTGCCCACCCGACGCATCGACTTCGGGTTCCCCGGGGCCGACCTGCCCCGCCACTTCATGGACGACAACCTCCTGGCCTCGCACGTCGTCGTCGTGCTGTCGTGCATGTTCCCCGACGGCGAGGACTTCTTCGTCCGCTCCGTCCGCAACTACCGCGACCGCATCACCGACCCCGAGCTGCGTCGTCAGGTGGCGGGCTTCATCGGCCAGGAGGCGGTCCACGGGCGTGAGCACCGGGCCTTCAACGACCGCCTCGGCGAGCTCGGGTACCCCACCCGCTACCTCCAGGCCCGGGTGCGGATCCTGCTGGGCCTCGTCGACCGCGTGCTGCCCAAGGCACACCGGCTGGCGATCACCGCGGCGCTCGAGCACTACACCGCGGCGCTGGCCCAGCAGCTGATGGAGGAGCCCACCGAGACCATGCGGACCTCGGACCCCGAGATCCGCCAGCTGTTCCTGTGGCACGCGCTCGAGGAGTCCGAGCACAAGACCGTCGCCTTCGACGTGTTCCGGACGGTCTCGGGCAGCCACCGGATCCGCAGCGGGATGATGCACATCACCACCTTCGGCTTCCTGCTCGCCCTCGTCACCGGGCTCGTGGTGTCGGTGGCCACCGACCCCGAGGCCCGCCGACCTCGCCAGCTGCGGCGCGATCTGCGCGACCTGCGGACCACCCACCTGGCCTCGCCCGAGCTGCGTCGCCGCATCGCCGACTACCACCGCCGCGACTTCCACCCCGACGACCACGACACCGACGCCTTGCTCGAGCAGTGGCGCACCGAGCTCTTCGGCGACGGCGGAACGCTCGTCGACCGGCTCCGCGGGACCGCCGCCGCCTGAGGGCGGACGGCGTCGCCTCAGTCGACGACCAGGACCCCGTGGGTGTCGCCCATGCCGTTGTCCTCGATCTCGTCGGCGTCGGGATCGTCGAAGAACTCGCCACCGTCGGCGAGGTAGCGGAACGAGTGGCGTCCCGCCGGGAGCGGGATCGTCACCGACCACTTCCCGTTCGAGCGCTTCTTCAGCGGGTGGACCATGGGCGTCCAGTCGTTGAAGTCGCCGACGACCGAGACCGGTCGATCGGTCTCGAGGGAGAAGGTCACCTGGACCTGGCCGGCCTTGCGCTGCCGCTTGATCATCGGGGGAACACCTCGCGAGGGTCGTGGGGTCACCGGCGACGGTATCGCCGGCCGCACGACGATCGACAGGGTCTTAGGTCACGAGCGCGTGAAGCTCGCGTGAACGACCGGCGGGCGGGCCCCGGGAGCGTCAGGCCGAGGGCAGCCCCTGCTGCTCGTCCATCATCTGCGCCATGATCATCTTGATGAAGTCGTCGGCCTCGTCGGTGAGGCCGCCGGCCACCCCGCCGTAGATCGCCGCGCTGCCCGCCGGCTCGCCCGCGTGCTCGGTGGCGTAGACCACCGCCTCGGCCAGGTCCGACGCGAACCGCTCGACCACACCCGGCTGGGTCTGGGGCCCGGTGACCGCCATGTGGATGGCGTTGGGGTACTGCTGGCCGTTGAAGCGCCAGCCACGCAGCCGCATGAAGTCGTTCACGTGGTAGATGTCGAACGCGTCCGACGTGAAGCTGAAGCAGAACGTCGGTGCACCCATGATCCGCAGCTCGGGATGGGAGCGCACCGCGTCCTGCATGGCCGCGGCGGTCTCGAAGATCGCCTTGGCGTGCGAGCGGTACCCGTCCTTGCCGTAGGTCACCATCGCCGCCCACGTGGCGGCCAGCAGCCCGTTGGACCGCGACCCGTCGATGCCCGGCGAGCAGTACTTCCCGCCGGTCCAGCCGGTCACGTAGAAGTACTGGCTGTTGCGGTAGGCGGTGTCACGGAAGGCGCACACCGAGGAGCCCTTGAAGCCGTAGCCGTACTTGTGGGTGTCGGCCGAGATCGACGTGACGCCGGGGTTGCGGAAGTCGAAGGTGGGGATCGCGTAGCCCAGCTCCTGGCCCCACGGCAGGATGAACCCGCCCAGGCACCCGTCGACGTGCAGGCCGATGCCCCGCTCGATCGCCAGGTCCGACAGCTCCGGGATCGGGTCGACGGTGCCGTAGGGGTAGTTGCAGGCCGAGCCGACCATGGCGATCGTGTTCTCGTCGATGTGGCGCGCCATCTCCTCGGCGGTCACCGTCGTGGTCTCCGGGTCCACCGGCGCCACCCGCAGCTCGATGCCGAACAGGTGGCAGGCCTTGTCGAACGCGGGGTGCGCGGTCTCGGGCTTCACGAAGTTCGGCCGGGTGATCCCCCGGTGCTCCTTGGCGTGCTCGCGGTAGGCCAACAGCGCGTGCAGGATGCTGCCCGTCCCGCCGCTGGTCACGACGCCGCACGGCGTGGCGTCGGTGACCGCCTCGGCGTGCAACATGTCGAGGGTCATCGCGATGATCTCGCCCTCGAAGCGCGTGGCGCTGGGGCAGACGTCACGCTGCAGCGCGTTCACGTGCGCGTAGAGCCCGAACACATCGGTCAGGAAGTCGTAGTTCTCGTGGTCGCCGCAGTAGTAGGAGCCCGAGATCTGGCCCGACTCCCAGCTGGCGTCCTCCTCCTTGGCGATGCCACGGAGCTCCTCCAGCACCTCGTCGCGGGCCCGACCGTGGTCGGGCAACGTGCGGTTCACCGGGAAGCGTTCGGCGTAGGGGTAGGTCACGGGTGCTCCTCGGGGGCGGGGTCGTGGCGACGACCACGGGTCGGTTGCATGCTGGCAGACGGGGTCAGGTGGGATCCACGGCGGGTCCCAGCACCGACACCCAGGCCTCGGGGTCGCTCACGGCCCACACGCTGGCGTCGGGCGTGCCGGCCTCGTCCAGGTGGTCCACCCGGAGGAGGGGACGGCCGATGGACTGCTGGTCGAACTCCTCGCAGCGCTCGGCCCCGATGACCTGGGCGCGGTCGAGGCGCCAGGTGCGGTGCGGCGACGCCATCACCCACACCAGCGCGTCGTCGCTGAGCAGGAGCGTGCCGCCGCCCCGCGCCGATCGACCGGCGGAGCTGCGCCCGACGAAGTGGGCACGCTCGTCGAGCAGGCGGACGGTGGAACCGTCCGCCAACGCCCGGGCCTCGCGAGCGGTCGCGCCGGCCCGGTGCCGGACACCCAGCCACGCCAGGACGCCCCCGCCCACCACGACCACCGCCACCACGACGACGAAGATCATCGACCCCGATCCCACGCGCGGCAACCTACCGAGGACGACCCCGCACTGCCAGAGCGGGACGCGTCACCCCCCGACGGCGTCGAGCGCTTCGGCCATCTCGGGGGCGAGCCGGTCCGCACCCGTGCCGGTGAGCGACGCCGCCGCCCAGTACCACCATCGCCCGTCGGGACCGGCGCCCGGACACCGTCGGTCGTCGCAGAGCCCCCGGAGCGGGTCGACCACCGCCACGTGGTCGTCGGTCGCGAGGCGACGTGCCACCGCGCGGGCCGGGCCACCGGCACGCTCCACCTCCACCCGGTCGAGGACCGGCGGGTCGGGTCGGGGCACCCGTGGGGACTCGGCCACGAAGGCGGCCCCGGCCGCGGGGAGGGGGTCGACCAGGACCACGGCGCGCCCGGCACCGCGCAGTCGGGCCACGGTGGCCTCGACGGTGTCCGCCCAGGCGGCAGCGCGCCCGGCCTCGTCCTCGGGCACCGCACCGTCCTCGCCGACCACCGGCGCTCGGCCCCACGGCGGGTCCAGGTAGTCGGTGGCCTGGTTGGCGATCACCACGACGTCGGGGTCCAGGCGCTCCACGAGGTCCCACGCCCGGTCCTGCCAGTCGGCGCACCAGTCGGCGCGGGCCGGGGCCCGGGTCGCGAAGGGACACCCGGCGCGGCTCCAGCGTGCGGTGCGGTCACCGGCGGCCTCGGCGGTCGCCACCACCACGGGTGCCAACCCGTAGGCCGCGGAATCGCCCAACAGCAGCACGAGCCGACCTGCCGGGGCACCGGTCCGCGCGGTCACGCCCGATGCCGTCGGCCCACAGGCCACGGGGTCCCACCGGTCCACCGCGTCGCGGTTGACCAGGTGGCACTCGGTGCCGCCGCCGAAGGGGTAGTCGTCCCACGCCGCCGGCAGCGGGACCCCGAGGCGATCCCGCGCCGCCCAGCGCCCCAGCCCGACCGCGGTGGTCCCCACCACCAGGCAGGCCAGCCCCAACAGGACGGCGCGTCGACCCACGATCGTCGTGCTGGCCCGCAACGGCCGCTCCACCCACCGCGTCGAGGCCGCGGCCGGCACCAGCGCAGCCGCCGCGGCGAGCGGGCGGACCGCCGGGGAGGTGGGCCAGACCACCGCGGCCAGCACGATCGCCGGCCAGTGCCAGAGGTACCAGGCGTAGGAGCGGTCGCCGAGCAGCACGAACGGGCGCCACGCCAGGCGACCGGCCAGCGACGACGACCACGAGCCGGCCGCCAGGAGCGCCGCGGTGCCCAGCGCCGCGCCGGCCGCTCCCAGGCCCGGGTGGGCCATGTCGGGTCGCACCTCGAGGAAGGCGCCGACGACGAGGATGACGCCGAGCACCGCCACCGTGGGCGCCCAGCGGGCCCGCCGGGCCGCTCCCGCACCGGCGGGGCCGGCCGCCGCGCCGCGGTCGGCCACCAGCGCCGTGAGGAGCCCGAGCCCCAGCTCCCACGCCCGGGTGGGCAGGCCGTAGAAGGCGAGGCGCTGGGGCGCTTCCAGACCGAAGGTCCACCGGTCGGTGGCCAACCCCCAGCTGAGCGCGAACGAGGCGGCGCTCAGCGCGGCGATGCCGGCGACGCTGCGCCGCGCCGGAGCGCCGCGGCCGCGGCGCCACACCCAGGCCAACAGCACCGGGACCACGACGTAGAACTGCTCCTCGACCGCCAGCGACCACATGTGGAGGAACGGGTTGGCCTCGCTCTGGGGCAGCGACGCCTCGAGGTAGCCGACGTTGCGGTACAGCTGGACGTTGGCGCCGAACACCTGCGCCGCCAGCGCCGTGTCGAAGGCCTCCTGCTGGGGGCCGTAGGGGCTGAGGAGCCAGACGGTCGCCGCGACGGTGGCGACGGTGAGCAGCGTCGAGGCGGGCAGCAGCCGGCGCACCCGCCGGGCGTAGAAGGCGCCGAGGTCCACCCGGCCGGTGGCCGCGAGCTCGCCGTGGAGCAGCCGGCCGATGACGAAGCCCGAGACCACGAAGAAGACGTCCACCCCCAGGAACCCCCCCGGGAGCGGGAGGCGGGCGTGGTGGACCACCACGGCCAGCACGGCCAGCCCGCGGAGTGCCTGGACGTCGCCACGATGGCCGGGAGCGCCGTCGGCGGCCGCCGCGGCCGACGGGCCGACGCTCACCGCAGGAACTCCAGCACGTGGTCGGCCACCTCGTCGGGGCGCTCGGTCTCGATCGAGTGCCGGGCACCACGCAGGACCACGAGGCGGCAGTCGCCGAGCTCGCGGGCCAGGCGGGCGACGCCGCGTCCCATGCCCGCGCCGTGGTCGAGGTCGCCCCACAGCAGCAGGGTGGGCTGGGAGACGGCCGGCGCGAGCGCGAACAGGCTGGTGGCGACCTGGTCGGCGGCGATGCCCCAGTACATCCGGACGAAGCCGGGCCCGAGGACCTCGCGGTAGTACGCGAACGTCTCGGCCAGCGCGGCCTCGCGCCCGTCGAAGTCGGCGGCGTACCAGAAGCGCGACTGGCCCCACACGGTCGGCCAGAACAGCGCTCGACCGCCGACGGCGCGCATGGCGGCGGCCAGGCGTGGACGGGCCGGCCAGGCGCTCCCCGGCGCCCAGGCGACGAGGCGGGGGAACCGTCCCGGGGCGCGGTGCCCGAGGCGCAGGACGAGGTTGCCCCCGAGGCTGCCGCCCACCGGGATCGCCTCGTCGATGCCCAGCTCGTCGAGCAGGCCGAGGAGGACGTCCTCGTAGAAGCCGAGGTCGTAGCGACGGACGGGGTGGTCCGAGTAGCCGCTGCCGGGGAGGTCGGCGACGACCACCCGATGGTGCGCCGCCAGGCGACGCACGAGCGGTTCGAGCCCCTCGATGCGGGCGGTGTGGCCCGGGATCACCAGCAGCGGCGGCCGCCCGCCCCGGTCGTGGTGGTCGGCCGGGCCCGCCTCGGCCACCCGCAGTCGGAGCCCGTCGACGAGCACCTCACGGGTGGGGAGCCCGGTGGCCGGGACGGCTCGGGGCGCTCGCGGTGGGGCCACGACCGCCACGGTACCGGGCCCCTCGTCGGGGCCCGGGGCCCGGGGCCCGGGGTTCAGGGGCGGGGTTCGCGGAAGCGCACGACGACCTCGTCGTAGCCGAGGCCACCCAGCAGCCGTTCGAGGTACTCGGTGGCGTTCGCCTGGGCGACGCCCTGGAGGTCGCTCTGGCGGGCAGCCTCGGTGAGCGCCTCGACCGCGGCGCGATCGAGCTCCTCGCGACCCTCGAGCGGCCGGCTGCCGAACAGCTCCCCCAGCCGGGTGAGGAGGCCCCGGTCCTGCGCCACCACCTTCGAGCGCTCCTCGTCGACGTTGGGGTCCGACAGGGTGGCCGGCGGGAGCTCCACCACGACGCGCCGGCCGTCGCGGTCGACCTCGAGGTCGCCCTCGGTCAGCCCGCCGAGCTCCACGAACGCGTCGACCGACCCCTCGTAGATGGCGATCGCCGTGTTGGCGTCGAGCGCGTCGGGGAGGACCCGGCGCACGAGCCCGTCCTGCTCGGTGCCCACGTACACCGGCACGCTGAACCGACCGGTGGCGGCGCGCAGCTCGGTCGTCTCGGTGATCGCCATGAGGGTCACGCCGGCCGTGCTGGCCCGGTCACGGGTCCCGAAGAGCCGGTTGCGCAGCGACCCGACCGGGTCGAACCCGGCCAGGCCGGCCACCAGGAGCACCCCGAGGACGGCGCCGAGGACGAGCACGGCGGTGGCGGGGCGGGAGCGGCGACGCGGGGAGTCGGTCACCGGGCCGACCCTACCGGGCGACCTCCCCACCGGGCTGTCGGTGGCCTCCGCGAGACTGGGTCCCGTGACCGACCCCGCCCACCCGGGCCCCCTCCACACCGACGCCGACACCGCCCGACGGCTGGCCACCATCCGCGCCCTGCTCGCGCAGGCCGAGGCCACGCCGTACCCCGCCGAGGCCGAGGCGTTCACCGCCAAGGCCGCGCAGCTCATGGCCCGCCACGCGCTCGACGAGGCGTTGGTCTGGGCCGACGGCCACCACCACGACGCCCCCACCGAGGCCTCGCTGCACCTCCACCGACCCTTCGTGGCGCAGAAGGCCGTGCTCGTGGCGACGGTCGCCCGGGCGTTCCGATGCCGGGCCATCCGCCTCGGTCGCGCGCCCGGCGCGCCCAGCGAGGCCGTCGCCGTGGTGGGCTTCCGGGCCGACCTGGAGCTGGTCGAGCTGCTGGTCACCAGCCTGCTCGTCCAGCTCACCACGGCCATGACGACCACCCCCTCGGTCGGGCGCACGGCGGCGCAGGTCGCCTCGTGGCGACGCAGCTTCATCATGGGCTTCACCGCGGCGATCGGCACCCGACTCGAGGCCGAGGCCCGACGGGCCGCCACCGACCGGCCCGGCTCCGACCACGGTGCGGACGGTGCCGCGCCCGGGACCACCCCGTCGGCGACCTCCACCGCGCTGGTGCTGGCCGACCGGGAGGGCGCGGTGGGCGCCGAGTACCGCCGGCGCTACCCCCACGTGCGCTCCAGCTCGGTGAGCGCCGGGTCCTCGGCGCAGGGACACCGCGCCGGTGCGGCGGCGGGACGCTCCGCCGACCTGGGCCACCCCCGACTGGGCGGACGACGGGCCATCGGCTCGGGTGTCCGTCGCTGACGCCGCCCACCCGTGACCGCGCCGGCTCCCGACGACCCCCAGGCCGAGCGCCTGGCCGCGGCCGAGGACGAGGTGCTCCACGAGATCGGGCCCCGCCTGGCCAGCTGGGCCGCGGTCGAGGCGTTCGTCGACCGTGTCCTCGCCGGCCACCACTGGTCCGACCGCTTCCCCACCGCCCCGCTCGAGGTGCAGCTCGTACGGCGGTCGCGCTCGGCCCGGTCGTCCTACGCGGTCCCGGCCACCGCCACGGTCGCCATCCGCGACGGGCACTGGTACCCCCTCGTCGTGCTCCACGAGCTGGCGCACCTCGTCACCCCGACCGGTCCGCCGCACGGTCCGGCCTTCGCCCGCAACGAGCTCGAGCTCGTCCGTGCCACGCTCGGCGTCGTGGCCGCCGCCACGCTCGAGCGCGCCTTCGATCGGCACCACGTCACGTACCTGTCGCCCTGAGCCCGCCGGGCCGGCCGTGGTCCGGCCGTGCCCGCTCTGGCAGGATCGACACCATGGCCCCCCGTCCGCCGGTCCAGTCCTCCACCCAGCTGGGCGTCTCCAACGCGCAGCTGCTGTGGCGCGGGCTGATCGTGCGGTGCCCGGCCTGCGGTGCCCGCCATCCCCACGCCAGCTACACCAAGCTCCAGGAACGGTGCCCCAACTGCTCCCTGCGCTTCGAGCGGATCGAGGGTCACTCGCTGGGCTACATCGGCATCAACACCATCGTGACGTTCTCCACCACCTTCGTGGTGATGCTGGTCGGCGCCATCGTGACCCGTCCGACCATCCCGTTCTGGCCGATGGTCGGGGTCACCATGGTCCCGGCCCTGCTGCTGCCCATCGCCTTCCTGCCGTCGTCGCACACGCTGTGGACCGCGATCGACCTGATCCTGCGGCCGCTGCGACCCGGTGAGATCGATCCCCGCTTCGTGGTCGTCGACCCCGAGGCGGGCCGGTGGCGCGCGTGACCGACGGCCGCCCGGCCTGGGACGCACCCCCCACCGAGGTGCGCCTGGCCGACGGCTCGGTGGTCGTGATGCGACCCATCCGGGCCGAGGACCGCGAGCTGCTCCGGGAGGGCTTCGAACGGCTGTCGCCCCAGTCCCGGTACTTCCGGTTCTTCTCGCCGGTCGACCACCTGAGCGAATCGCTGCTCACCTACTTCTGCGACGTCGACCAGCACGACCACGTGGCCCTGGGTGCGGTGCGCCGCATCGACGGCCGCGAGGTCGGCGTGGGCATCGCCCGGTGCATCCGCCTGGCCGACGAGCCCCACGCCGCAGAGGCCGCCGTCGCGGTGGCCGACGACCATCACGGTCGCGGCATCGGGACGATGCTGCTCGAGGCGCTGGCCGCCGTGGCGCTCCAGGTCGGCGTCGACGAGTTCCGCCTGCTGGTCCGCCGGGACAACCACGCCATGCTGGACGTGCTGGAACGGCTCGGGGCGACCACCCGGCCCACCGACGAGGCCGCGGTGGCGTGCTGCGTGCTGGCGCTGCCGCGCCTGGCCGCCGAGCTCCGCGACTCGACGCTGTGGGCCGTCTTCGTCAGCTTCGCCCGCGGCGAGGCCGAGCTGGACCGGCCCGGCCCGCGCCCCGCCGGACCCGGCCCGGACCGGGAACCCTAGGGCTGGGACCCGGGGCCACCACCGTCGACGAGCACCGGGTCGCCCTCCTCGCCGGCGAGCTCGTCGAAGGTGGCCACCAGGCGGTCGAGCAGCTCCTGGAGCGTCTCCAACTCGGCGGGTTCGAAGCGACCGAACACCTCGCGGAGGAACCGCCGGCGGCTCTCGGCCATGGCGTCGTGGAGCTCCCGTCCCCGCGCCGTGGCCACCACTCGCACCACCCGACCGTCCTCGTGGCACCGGGTCCGCTCCACCAGCCCGTCGCGCTCGAGGCGCTGGACCGCACGCGTGGCGGTGGACGCGTCGACCCGCAGCGCCTCGGCCAGCTCGGCCATCCGGCAGCCCTCGTCGAGGACCACGAGGTCCAGCGTGTCCATCTGGCCCTGGTCCAGCGGCACGATCTCGTCACGGAAGATGACCTGGCGCATCCGCAGGTTGGCGGTCCCCCGACGGACGTCGCGGAGCAGGCTGGCGATGGCGATCTCGGCTTCGCTGAGCGTGATCCCCGGCATGGGTCGACACCCTAGGCGAGCCGTCCCCGACGTCGTCCCGGCACCGTCGCGATGGGGTCCGCGTGATCCGCGAGGGATCCGCCACCGCTGATGCGAGCAATCCTCCCCAGTGCCGATGGGTGATCCTGCTCAAGTCGCGACCTCGGTTTGGTCGATCCGGGGGCCGTGCGGGAACACCACGGGAACTACGGGGCCGGTCGCGGGCCGGCCCATCGGACCACCACGAGGATGCGAGCCCGACGGCGCCGAGCCGTCGCGCTCCTGGTGGGCTCCACCCTGGTGGTGGGCGCCTGCTCCACCACCCCCGAGACGGCCGACGCCCTGTGGTTCAAGCGGCGCACGAAGGCGACGACCACCACGACCACGGTGAAGCCGACCACCTCGACGACGACCACGACGGCCGTGTCGCGGGCCGTCGCCACGACGACCACCACGACCACCTCGGTGGCGCCCAGTACGACCACGACCACCGCCGTGCCGGCGACCACGTCGGGGGTCCGTCGCTTCTTCGGTCCGGGCGTTCCCTGGAACCGCCCGGTCGACGAGGTGGGCATCGACACGAGCCGCCAGGACGATGCCACCAAGCTCTTCCGCTACGCCGGCGCGCAGGGTTGGGACAGCCTGGCCACTCCGCTCGCCATCGGCTACGACCCCGCCACCCGGGGCCAGTGGAACGTCGCGCTGCGCGACTACTCGGTGCCGATCTGGGACGCCGCGGAGGCCACCACCACCATCCGCGTGTTCAAGTCGGTGGACGCCCAGAACCAGGGCCTGCCGTGGGCCGGCATCGAGGTCGGCGCCGAGATCCCCTGGAACCCGGCCTGGAAGGTGGCCACGGGCCTGGACGGCATCGCGGCGATCGTCGACCACCGGACGGGGCGGGCCTGGGAGCTGTACCGGCCGGCCGGGTCGCGAACCAACCTCAACTGCTTCGACTTCCTGGGTCCGAACTTCTGGGCCGGGTTCGACCTGATGAACCCGAACCACACCTGCTGGGGGTCCGTGAACGTCTACGACGACATCTACTCCACCGAGCGGACCATCGACGTCCGCGGCATGGGCATCAACAAGCTGGCCCTGGTGACCCGGGCCGACGAGGTGGCCTCGGGCGGCATCCACCACGCCCTGCAGCTCACCGTGTTCAACACGATGTTCGGCGAGGAGTGCCCCGAGAGCGACCCCGGAGCCGGGATCAGCTGCGCCTTCCGGCGGTCGCCGGCCACCAAGGTCGAGCACCGCACCCCCGGCGGCGGCGGGTGCGGCGCCAACCAGCTCCCGGCCACCGACCCGATCCGCGCCCGCACCATCGCCCAGGGCATGCGCTTCCGCCTGAACATCACCGACGCCGGGATCGAGGCGTGGCTGGACTCGCGGGGCTACCAGGGCGCGCTGCGGCGCACGGCACGCGTCTTCGCCGTGGCGCTGCGGGACTACGGCTTCTACCCGGGCGCCGAGACCGGTTGCGGCCAGCCCCACATCGAGACCGACGGGATGATGAACCCGGCCACGAAGGCCACGTGGGCGTCGCTCGGGATCACCGACCAGGGCTACGACCAGGACGCCGACGGCATGGTCGACTACCCCGGCAAGGACCTGCTCTACGGCCTGATCACCGAGGACCGCCTGCAGGTCGTCAAGGGCTGACGACCCGCAGGCGCTCGGCTCAGCGGTAGAGGGCCTCGATCTCCTCCTCGTAGCGGGCGTGGATGCCGCGCCGCTTCAGCTTCGAGGTGGGGGTGAGCACGTCGGAGTCGGGCAGCCACTCCTCGGTGAGGATGGTGACCTTCTTGACCCGCTCGGCGTTGTTGAACGACGCCATCGCCGCCTCGACCCCCGCGTCGATCTCGGCGACCACCTCGGGCAGTCGGGCGAACTCCTCGAGGTTCGTGAACTCGACGCCGTTGCGGGCGGCCCACGCCGGGGCGACCTCGGCGTCGATGACGACCAGGGCCGACACGAACGGGCGCTGGTCGCCGATGGCGGCGGCCTGGCCGATGAGGGGGTGGGTCTTGAGCGCCGCCTCCAGGTTGGCCGGCGAGATGTTCTTGCCGCCGGCGGTGATGATCAGCTCCTTCTTGCGATCGACGATGCGCAGGTAGCCGTCGTCGTCGATGACGCCGATGTCGCCCGTGTGCAGCCACCCGTCCTCGTCGACGGCCTCGGCCGTCTTCTCGGGGTCGTTCAGGTAGCCCACGAAGACGTGGCCGCCCCGGCAGCAGACCTCGCCGTCCTCGGCGATCTTGAGCTCGGTGCCGGGCAGGGCCTTGCCCACGAAGCCCGGCTTCACCCGGAAGCGCTCGAAGGTCATGGGGCCGGTGTTCTCGCTCATGCCGTACACCTCGGCGAGCGGCAGGCCGATGGCGCGGAACCAGTTGATGAGCGACGCCGGGATGGGTGCGGCGCCGGTCACGGCCATCTCGACCTCGTCGAGGCCGAGCAGGGCACGGACCAGGGCGAAGTTCTCGGCGTCGACGGCGTCGAGGCGCTCCTGCTCCTCGGCGGTGATCGTGCCCCACGTGGCCTTCTCCCGCAGCGGGATGGCCTCCTCGACCGCGGCGTGGAACTTCTCGGCGGCGTCGGGGTCGGCGGCGACCAGCGCGGTCAGCCCGCCGTAGAGCTTCTCCCACACGCGGGGCACGCCGAAGACGATGTTCGGCTTGGTGGGCCCGAGGTGCGCGGTGAGGAGCGACGGGTCGGGGCAGGTCGTGATCTCCATGCCCCCGCCCACCATGCCGTAGTGCGACACCATGCGCTCGGCGATGTGGGCCATGGGCAGGTAGGAGACCGCCCGCTTGCCGGCCATCTCCTCGCGGGTCCAGCCGTAGGTGGGCAGCGACGCCTCGAAGGTCCACAGCACGTTGCGGTTCGAGATCATCACGCCCTTGGGGTTCCCCGTGGTGCCCGAGGTGTAGATGATCGTGGCCAGGTCGTCGGGGCGGCCGGTCTCGACCTCGACCGACAGGTCGAGGGGCTCGGCCTCGGTGAGCACGTCGTGGCGCACGATGCCGGTGGCGTCGTCGCCGGCCACCAGCACCACGATCTGCTCGAGGGTGGTGAGGGCGTCGCGCACCGGCGTGAACTTGCCCAGGAACGCCTCGTTCTCGAGCACCGCGACCTTGGCCCCGCAGTGGTCGACCAGGTACTCGACCTGGTCCGAGGCGGAGGAGTTGTAGATGGAGACCGGCGTGGCCCCGAGGAACAGGACGGCCAGGTCGATCCAGTGGAACTCGGGGATGTTCCGCATCATGAGCACGACACGGTCGCCCGGGCCGACGCCCAGCGAGCGCAGGCCGGCCGCGGCACGGGCGACCTTGTCGGCCAGCTCGTCGTAGGTGAGCGTGGCCCACCCGCCGTCCGCCGCCATCCAACGCAGCGCGTTGCGGGACCCGTTCGCCTCGACGGTGCGGAGGAACTCGCGGGCGACGGTTCGCCCCTCCACCTTCTGGTCGATGTCGGCCTGGGTGAGCGCGGGCATGGGTGACCCCCCTGTGAGTGGTGCGGACGAACCCGGCGCTCCGTGAGCGCCGGTGCGGGCCGCAGCGTACCGCCGTCGACCACGCCGTCGAGGGCCGCCCGCGCCGCGCCGGCGTTGACTCGCTCCGAGCGGCCGACCAGAATCTTGACCGATCGGTCTAGTTCGGGCGGCCACGGGGGTCGACCCACGACCTCGACCGCAGGGAGCTCCCATGACCAACGCAGTGATCGTCGACGTCGTGCGCACCGCCGGCGGCAAGCGCAACGGCGCCCTCTCGGGCTGGCACCCCGCCGACCTGGCCGGCACGGTCCTCCGCGCCCTCGTGGAGCGCAACGACCTCGACCCCGCCCTCGTCGACGACGTCATCATGGGCTGCGTCAGCCAGGTGGGCGCCCAGGCCCTCAACGTGGGCCGCAACGCGGTGCTGGCCGCCGGGTTCCCCGAGTCCGTCCCCTCCACCACCATCGACCGCCAGTGCGGGTCCTCGCAGCAGGCCGCGCACTTCGCCGCCCAGGGCGTGATCGCGGGTGCCTACGACATCGCCATCGCCGCGGGTGTCGAGGTCATGAGCCTCGTGCCCATGGGCGCGTCCGTGGGCGACATCAAGCGCACCGGGTTCCCCTTCGGCGACCTGGTGGGGCTGCGCTACGCGGACGTCGGCGGCCTGGTGCCGCAGGGCATCTCGGCCGAGATGATCGCCGACCAGTGGGGCCTCAGCCGCGAGGACCTCGACGCCTTCGGCGCCGAGTCGCAGCGCCGGGCGGCCCAGGCCACCGCCGAGGGTCGCTTCGAGCGCGAGATCCTGCCGGTCGAGAAGCGGATCCGCGACAAGGAGACCGGCGAGGTGAAGGCCCTCGGCGAGATGCTCACCGCCGACGAGGGCATCCGTCCCGACACCACCACCGAGTCGCTGGGCCAGCTCAAGCCGGCCTTCAAGCCCGACGGCAAGGTGACCGCCGGCAACAGCAGCCAGATCACCGACGGCGCCTCCGCCGCGTTGATCATGAGCGAGGCGAAGGCGGCCGAGCTGGGGCTCACCCCCCGGGCCCGCTTCCACACCTTCGCCCTGGCCGGCGTCGACCCCGTGACCATGCTGACCGGTCCCATCCCCGCCACCCAGAAGGCGTTGGCGAAGTCCGGCCTGTCGGTCGACGACATCGACCTGTTCGAGATCAACGAGGCCTTCGCCTCGGTGGTCCTGGCCTGGGAGAAGGACACCGGCGGCGACCTCGCCAAGACCAACGTCAACGGCGGCGCCATCGCCCTCGGCCACCCGCTGGGCTGCTCGGGCACCAAGCTGCTGGCCACCCTCCTCAACGAGCTCGAGCGCACCGGTGGCCGCTACGGCCTCCAGAGCATGTGCGAGGGCGGCGGCATGGCCAACGCCACGATCATCGAGCGGCTCTAGAGCGCACCGACCCGACGGCGCCCGGCCGGCGCGGGGCGATCGCCCCGTGCCGGCCGCTGCGCCAGACTGAGCCGGTGCGCCCCACCGCCGCCCTCGTCGCCGTGGCCACCGTGGCCGTGGTCCTCGCCGTCGTCGTCTTCGACGCGGGGCTCGGTCAGGCGGCGGTCGCGGCGATCGCCGCTGCGCTCATCCTGCGCATCGGGTGGGCGATCATCGCCGGGCTGGCCCAGCCGGTGCCCGAGCCGCCCGACCCCGGCGAGCTCCGCAAGGTGAAGCTGAACTACCGCTGCAACATCTGCGGGGCCGAGGTCCGGATGACCGTCGCCGCGGCCGAGGACCCGGAGCCGCCGCGGCACTGCCTCGAGGACATGGACCTCGTCACGCCGATCGAGTGAGGCGCAGCGGTCAGCGGAGCTGGGTGGCGGTGATGATGCCGCCGAGGATGGCCAGCAGCCCGACGATGAGGTACCAGCCGGAGGGCGCGGCGGGCAGCCAGCCCAACCGGTCGGTCACGATGGTGGCGACACCCAGTCCGCCGCCGGCGGCCAGCAGCGGGAGCTGCTTCATCACGGCGCCGACCACGCCGCCGAGGACCAGCAGGATCCCGGCGACGAGGAAGCCGACCGACGGCGACTCGGGGAGGACCTCGGTGTAGTTGAGGAAGATCACCACGAGGCCGACCGCGAAGAACCCGAACATGAGGATCGCCACCCACGGCGGGCTGGGCAGCAGGGTCGGGTCGACGGTCGGAGGGGTGTAGCGGCCCGAGGTCGACCCCGCCCCGGCACCGGGACGGGTGCCCTTCGGGGTCGTGCGCCCGCTCGAGGTGCCCTCCGCATCGATCCGTCGCTTGGTCGGCTTGGCCATGGGCGAAGGATACGGCAACGGCCCCGTCCTCCCGACCCCCTACGCTGAGCGCCGGTGCGCCGCGTCCTCGTCATCGACAACTACGACTCGTTCGTCTACAACCTCGTCCAGTACTTGGGCGAGCTCGGTGCCGCGCCCGACGTCCGGCGCCACGACGCCCTCACCCTCGACGACATCGACCGCATCGATCCCGACGGCATCCTCATCAGCCCGGGGCCCGGGAGCCCCGACGACGCCGGGATCTCCAACGACGTGATCGCCACCTGGTCGTCGCGGGTGCCGGTGTTCGGTGTCTGCCTGGGGCTGCAGTGCATGGGCCAGGTCTTCGGTGGGCGGGTGGTCCGAGCACCCGAGATCGTGCACGGCAAGACGTCGCTCATCCGCCACCACGGCGTCGGCGTCTTCGAGGGGCTGCCCCAACCGCTCGAGGCGACGCGCTACCACTCGCTCGTCGTCGAGCGCTCGTCGCTGCCCGACTGCCTCGAGATCACCGCCGAGACCGACGACGGGCTCATCATGGGGCTGCGCCACCGCACCCTCGACGCCGAGGGCGTGCAGTTCCACCCCGAGTCGATCCTCACCGCGGCCGGCCACGACCTGGTCGCCAACTTCCTCCGGCGCTGCGACCGCTGACGGGCCGCGGCCGGTGCCATCGGGCCGCGCCCGGTGGCCGCCACCGGGCGCGGCTCAACCCCCCGGGGCGGTCGTGGTCGTCGGGTCCGGTACCGGATCGGCCACCGCGGCGACGGCCACGGTGATCTGGACCGAGGTCCCCTCGACCACCTCGGCCTGGGGCGGCACTCCCTGGGCCACCACGCGACCCGAGGTCGGGTCACCGGCCGGCACCGGCGTGGTGAGCACCGAGACCTTCAGTCCCGCGTCGCCCGCCACGGAGGTGGCCGTGGCCTGCAGCAGCCCGACGAGGTAGGGCGTGCGGACGAGCGCCTCGGCGGCGGCCACCTTGAACGAGACCGGCGACTCACGGGGCAGCTGGGTCCCCGGCGGCGGGTCCACCTCGAACACGGTGCCCGGCGCGAGGTCGGCGCGGAACACGCGCGAGATCGTCCCCGGCGCCAGGCCCGCCCGCCCGAGCTCGACCATCGCCGGCTCGAGCTGCAGGTCCAGCACCGGGGGCACCACCCGCGGCGCCGGTCCACTGCTGACCAGCACCCGGACCGTCGCCCCAGTCGGCACCCGACCGCCCGGCGCGGGCTCGGTGCCGACCACCTGGCCGGGCCGCACCGACTCGTCGGGCACGTCGACCAGCTCGGGGACGATGGCGTTTCGGACCAGGAACTCCGCGGCGTCAGCGGCCTGCTGGCCGGTCACGTCCGGCACCTGCTGGCCGAGCGGACCGTCGCTCACCAGGATCGTCACCACGTCGCCCTGGGGCACCTTGGCCCGTCCGGGCGGCCGCTGGGCGAACACCGTGCCCTTGGGGAAGGTCGGGCTCTCGTTCGGCTGGTAGAGCACCTCCACCACGAAGCCCAGCTCCTCGAGCCGCGCCTGCGCGGTGGCGGCGGGGACCGAGGTGACCGCCGGCAGCTCCAGGCGGGGCAGCTCGACGGCGGTGCCCGTGTCGAGCTCCCGGACCAACGTGACGACGGCCAACGCCAGCGCCAGGAGCACGGCCAGGGCCAGGGCCGCGAAGCGCAACCGGGTGGGCCGCGTGTCGACCACCTCGGCCGGCCCGGGCACCACCGAGCGACGACGGGCGGGGATGCCGGTGGCGGTCACGGTCCACCTGCCGCGGTGCTCGGCGGTGCCGGCGGCACCGTGGTGGGGGCGGTGGTGGGCGGGGGCTTCGCCGCCCGGCGGACGGTGAGGGTGACCACCGAGCCCGCCCGGAGCTGGGTGCCGGGCGCCGGCGTCTGGCCCAGCACGACGCCGTCCAGGGGATCGGCCACCTCGCCGATCTGGGTGATCTCACCGACCAGGAAGCCGGCGCGGCCCAGGGCCGCGGCCGCCGCGGTCTGCTGCTGACCGGTGACCTTGGGCACCGAGGCCGGCGGCGGGCCCGACGAGACCTCGAGGTCGACCCGGGTGTCCTTGGCCACCACCGAACCCGCGGGCGGGTCGCTGCGGATGACCCCGCCACGGGGGATCGCGGGGCTCTCCGTCTCGGTCACGTCGCCCAGCAGGAAGCCCGCCTGCCCCAGACGGAAGGCGGCCGCCTCACGGGCCAGGCCGGTCACCTCGGGCACGGCACGGGTGACGGGCCCGAGCGACACCACCAGCGCCACGGTGCTGCCGCCGAGGACCAGGGTGCCCGGAGCCGGCGACTGCGAGATGACCGATCCCTCGGGGACCGCCTCGTCGTTGCGGCGCTCGACCTTGCTCGCCACCTCGGCGTCACGCAGGACGCCCGACGCCCGCTCGGCGCTGGCCCCCACGAAGTCGGGGAGCAGCAGCCGGGCCGGCCCGAGCGACACCACCAGGCGGACCGAGCTGCCCCGACGGGCGGTCTCGGTGGCCGGCGGCGCCTGGGACACCACCTTGCCCCGCGGCGTGCGGGCCGACGTGGCGAAGCGGACCTCGCCCTCCAACTCGGCGGCCTGGAGCGTCACGAGCGCCCGGGTCTGGGTGAGCTCGGTCACCCTCGGGACCTCGACGTCGAAGAAGCGACCGGCCAACAGGTCCTGGGGGTTGAGCGTGGGCGAGTAGCCGAACACCAGGACCGCCAAGACCAACAGCCCGAGCGACGCGGCCGCGGGGACGGTGCCGGTCCGGCCCGGGAGGCGGGACCGGCGCCGCCCGGTCATGGGCTCGTGGTGGTGGTCGTGGAGCTCGTGGTCGACGTCGTCGCCGCCGCCACGCCCACCGTGAGGGTGATCGTGGTCTCGGGATCGACCAGGGTCCCCGCCGCAGGGTCGACCTGGACGACCCGGCCGATGTTCGGGTCGCCGGCGGGCAGTGCCTTGGGCTCCACCTCGATCTGGTCGAGGCCCTTGTCTCGCAGCGCCGCCTTGGCGTCCGCCTCGAGCTGTCCCTTGACCGTGGGCACCTTGATCTGGTCGGGACCGCTGGAGATGACGACGTAGACGGTGGACTCCTTCTCGGCGGAGCCCGTGGGATCGGTGCCGATCGCCGTGCCCTTCGGCACGGTGGAGGACGGCTGCTCCTTGCCCACGTCGCCGGGGATGAAGCCCGCCTTGAGCAACGCCACCTTGGCCTGGTCGAGGGTGAGGCCGGCGACGTTGGGGATGGGCGCGGTGCCCAGGCCCTTGGAGACCTTCAGGGTGACCGTGCCCTTCGCCGCGATCTTCTCGCCCTCGGCGGGATCGGTCGAGTCCACCAGCCCGGCATCGAGGTCGGACTCGACCTCCTCGACCGTGGCGCCCAGCCCCACCTGCTCGAGGAGGGCGCGGGCCTCCTCGACGGTGATGCCGGTGAGCCCGGTGGGTACCTCGGCCTCCGCGGCACCGGTGCTGACCTTGATCACGACGTCCTGACCCACGGCCAGCTCGGTCTGAGCGGCGGGCGTCTGGTCGAAGACGACGCCGACGACGGCCACGTCGCTGGGCTCCTGCTGGACGACGGGGTTGAAGCCGGCGGCCCGGAGCGTCTCGACGGCCTCCTGCTCGGTCATCTGGGTGACGGCGGGGACCGGCTTGGTCTCGGTGTCCGCCTCCTCGTCGCCCATGGTGGTGAACAGCCAGACGCCCAGCCCGACCAGGGCCGCCACCAGGAGGAGCGCGACCGCGGCGTAGGCACCCGTTCGCCGCGGCTCGGGCTCGGGTTCCGGCTCGAGCACCGGGGTGGACGCGGTGGCGGGGCCGTTGGCGGCGTAGGCGGCCGCGGCCACCGGGACGCCCACCCGCGTGGCCTCGGGGTCGGTGGCCACGGTCGGCACGGCGACGGTCGGCTGGTCCACCGGCGCGGCCCCGGCCTGCTCGGCCAGCGTGGGCTGGCCGTCGAGGAAGCGGCGCAGGTCGGCGCGGAGGTCGTCGGCCGACAGGTAGCGGTTGGCCGGGTCCTTCGAGAGGAGCTTCATGATGACGGCCTCGAGGCCCTCGGGCATGCCGCTCACGAACTCCGACGGCCGGGGAGCGCGCTCCTGCACGTGCTTGTAGGCGATGGCCACCGGGGAGTCGCCGTTGAACGGCGGCCGCCCGCAGAGCACCTCGAACATGACGACGCCGAGCGAGTACAGGTCGCTGCGGGCGTCCACGGCGAACCCCTGGGCCTGCTCGGGCGAGAAGTACGTGGCGGTGCCCATGACCGAGCCCGCCTGGGTCAGGTCGTCGGCCGGGGAGGACAGGGCGCGGGCGATGCCGAAGTCGGTGACCTTGGCCACGCCGCTCGACGCCACGAGCACGTTCCCCGGCTTCACGTCTCGGTGCACGACACCGCGCTGGTGGGCGTGGCCCAGCGCACCGGCCACCTCGAAGGCGACCTCGGCCACCCGACGGGGGTGCAGCGGGCCGGCCGATCGGATCACCTCGGCCAGCGACTGCCCGTCGACGTACTCCATGACGATGTAGTAGGTGCCGTCCTCGGCGCCCCAGTCGTAGACGCCGACGACGTTGGGGTGGGCGAGGTTGGCGGCGGCCTGGGCCTCACGGCGGAACCGCTCGACGAAGGCCGGATCGGTGGAGTACTCGGGGAAGAGCACCTTCACCGCGACCGGACGATCGAGCGCCGAGTCGCGGGCGAGGAACACCTCGGCCATGCCACCACGGGCCAACCGGCGGTGGATCTCGTACCGCCCGCCGAGGACGACGGGCGCAGGCGGCTCGGTGGACGTCATCGGCTGGCCACACTAGTGAGGGCACGGTGTCGGACCGGTGCACCGAGGCCGTTCATCCCGCTCGCCGCACGGCCTCGACGACGGCTCGGGCGATGGGGGCCGCCACCCGTCCGCCGGTCTGCTCGCTGGCGCCCTCCTGACCCTCGACCACGACGGCGACCGCCACCTCGGGCACGCCACCGGGCGGACCGGCGAACGCGATGATCCAGGCGTGCGAGCGGGGCGGCACGGTGCCCAGCTGCGCCGTGCCGGTCTTGGCCCCCACCTCCCACCCGTCGACCGCCATGGCCCGGGCCGTGCCGTCGGTGACCACACCGACCATCGCCCGGCGCAGCGTCGCCGCCGTCTCGGGCGAGGTGGCGGTGCGCCAGACCTCGTCCGCGTGGCCCCGGACCCGCTCGCCGCGGTGGTCCCGCACCTCGTCGAGCACGTGGGGCGCCATGATCGCCCCACCGTTGGCCACCGCGGCGGCGACGAGCGCCATCTGCAGCGGCGTGGCCGAGACGTCGCCCTGGCCGATCGCGGCCTGGGCCAGTCCCGGCGTGTTCTCGAAGACGCCGGCCGAGCCCTCGGGGCCGTCGGAGAGCCGGCGGCCGAAGTCGGCGGGGAACGACGAGCTCACGGCCTGGGGCAGGTCGATGGGCGGCGTCTCGCCGAAGCCGAAGTCCTCGGCCTCGGCGATCATGCCGTCGGGCCCGATGGTCTCGGCGCCCATCTGGGCGAAGGCGCTGTTGCAGGACACGGCGAGGATGGCGGCCAGGGTGCCCCCGCAGGTCGACCCCCCGAAGTTGGCGATCGCCTTGGTGGTGAGCGGCGGCGTGTAGCTGCGCGCCGACGGGTAGGCCGGGGCGGCCTCGTCGACGCGCCCGGCGTCGAGGCCGGCGGCCGCGGTGACCACCTTGAAGGTGGAGCCCGGGAAGAACCGCTCGCGGTAGGTCCGGGCCAGGCGGGGCTTGTCCGGGTTGGCGTCGAGTGCCTCCCGGAACGCGCCGGCCACGAGCGTGTCGTTGGCCGAGGTGGGGTTCGGGTCGTAGGAGGGGAACGACCACATGGCCAGGATCCCTCCGGTGCGGGGATCGAGCGCCACCACCGAACCCTCCCGGGCCCCGAGGGCGTCGCGGGCGACACGCTGGACGTCGGCCCGCAGCGTCAGCGCGACGGTGCCGACGTCGGCCTCCTCGCTGAAGGGGTCGGCGAAGCCGCGGAGCTGGAAGTCGGCCGAACGACCGGCGAGGTCGTCGCCGTAGGTGCGCTCGACCCCGTCGGCGCCGAAGGAGAATGCGTAGGAGCCCACCACGTGGGCGAAGAGGTCGCCGGTGGGGTAGGTGCGCTGGTACCGGAAGCGCCCCTCGACCTCCTCGGAGTGGGCGAGCAGCACGCCGTCCGCGCTCACGACGTCGCCGCGCGGACGATTGAAGTCGCGCTCGACGGCGCGGCGGTTGTCGGGACGCGCGTTCAGCTGGGCGGCGTCGAGCACCATCACCCGGTTGAGCCAGCCGAACAGCGCGAGGTAGCAGACCAGCAGGGCGGCCCCGAGGCGACGGATCCGGCCGTTCACCGGGGCCCTCCCGCCGTCGCCGGCACCTGCTGCGCCGATGCCTCGGCCACGGGTTCGGTGGCGCCCTGGTCGGAGACCCGCACGAGCAGGGCCACCAGCACCCAGTTCGAGACGAGCGACGATCCGCCGTAGGACACGAACGGGAGGGTCACGCCGGTCAGGGGGAGCAGCCGGGTCACCCCGCCCATGATCAGGAAGGCCTGGACGCCGAGGAGGGTGGTGAGCCCGCAGGCCAGGAGCTTGGCGAAGGGGTCCTCGATGCGAGACGCGGCGTGCAGCCCCCGGCCCACCAGCAGGACGAAGGCCGCCACCACCGCGGTCGCCCCCACCAGCCCCAGCTCCTCGCCCACGATGGCGAAGATGAAGTCGGTCTCCTGGTACGGGATCCGCCCGTCGATGCCCAGCCCCAGCCCCGTGCCGCCGACGCCGCCCCACGCCAGCGCGTAGGCCGACTGCACGATCTGGTACCCGCGGCCCGTGGGGTCCTGCCAGGGGTCCAACCACATGTCGACGCGGACCTGCACGTGGGAGAACAGCCGCCAGGCCAGGAGCGCCCCCGCCGCGAAGAGGCCCGTGCCCATGACGAGGTACGCCGCACGCCCGGTGGCCACCCACGTCACGGTGAGGAACAGCACGAAGAACAGCAGTGCCGAGCCGAGGTCGCGCTCGAACATCATGACCACCAGGGCGAAGAGCCAGGCCACCAGCAGGGGGGCCAGGTGCCGGGGCTCGGGGAGCCGGACCGGGCCGATGCGGCGCACCGCGGTGGCCAGCAGCTCACGGCGTTCCACCAGGTAGGCCGCGATGAAGACCGCCAGCGCCAGCTTGGCGAACTCGCCGGGCTGGAAGCCGACCGGGCCGATGCGCACCCAGATCTTCGAGCCGTTGATGGCCGGGCCCGCCCCCGGGGCGAGCGGCGCCAGCAGCAGCAGCACCCCGACCAGCCCGACCGTGTACCGGAGGCGTTCGAGCACGCGGACGCGGCGCACCACCGCCAGCGTGGCCACGAACGCCGCCACGCCCACCCCCGTCCACGCCGCCTGCTGGCCGGCCAGCTCCTCGTCGAGGCGGGCGATGAACACGTAGCCGAGGCCGTTGAGCAGCACGGCCAGGGGAACGAGGAGCGGGTCGGCCCGGGGGGCCAGTCGACGCACCGCCACGTGGGCGGCCACGAACAACCCCAGGACCACGCCGAGGAAGGGCACGACATCGGCGGGCAGCGACGCGCTCGACCCGAGGCTGGCGAGGGCGTAGGCGAAGCCGACCACCAGGCCCACCAGCACCAGCAACCCCGCTTCGGTGCGGCGGCGGAGGGCGGCCGGCAGGCTCACGGTGCGCCGGCCGGGGCCGGCTCCCCTCCCGGGGGCGAGGTCGGGGCGACCGGGGCCGGGGCGACCTCGGCGGGCGGCGCCGCGGTGGTCGTGGTCGTCGTCGAGGTGGTCGTGGACGTGGTGGTGGTCGACGTGGCCGCCGCGGCGTCGGCGACCAGGTCGTCGACGTAGGCCTGGGCCGCGGCCTGGTCGCGACCGAAGTCGATCCCGTCGCGGACGGCGACCACCTTGTCCTCCCCCACCACGTCCTCGAGCGCCAGCCCCTGCGGCGTGACCCGCGGATCGATGCCCAGGAGTCCGCCGGGCGGCCCCTGGAAGATGGCCACCTGACCGTCGGCGGCCTTCACCCACCAGGTGTTCCGGGCGAACCAGGCCACCGAGCCGACCGCGGCGGCGAGCGTGGCGACCACGGCCAGCGTCAGCACCCCCACCCGCCAGGTCACCCGACGCCGCCGAGGCGGGGCCGCGACGACCGTCTCGTCCGGGCCGACGGGACCGCGGTGGGCGAGGCCCGGCTCGCCGGTGGTGTCACCGGGCACCTCGGCCGGGGGCCGATCGGGGTCGGCCCCGGCCGTGCGGTGCACGGTCCGCTCCGGCAACGGGCCCTCCCGCCCGGACTCGACGACGTCGACCACCACGCAGCTCACGTTGTCGCGTGCGCCCGACGCCAGCGCCAGATCGACCAGCGCGGCGGCCGTCTCGCCCGCCGCGTCACCCCGGCCGAGCACCTCTGCGATGGTCGATTCGGCCACCTCGTTGAAGAGGCCGTCGCTGCAGAGGAGGAAGCGGTCGCCGTCGGCCACCTCGACCCGCCAGGCGTCGACGAGGAGGTCCGCCTCGATGCCCAGGGCCCGGGTGAGGACGTTGCGTTGCGGGTGCACCTCGGCCTGCTCGGGGGTGAGCCGACCCTCCCGCACCAGGGTCTCGACGAAGCTGTGGTCCTCGGAGATCTGCCGCAGCACCGCCCCGTCGAGGAGGTACACCCTCGAGTCCCCCACGTTGACCACGCCGACGGCCGAGCCGTCGTCGGCGAGCGCACCCACGGCGCACAGGGTGGTGCCCATGCCGGCCAGCGTCCGGTCCCCCAGCGCGCGCTCCAGCACCGCCGAGTTCGCCCGGCGCACGGCGTCGACCAGCGCGTCGACCGAGGTGGGGAGCTCCATCGCCTCGAAGGCGGCGACGGCGAGCTGGGAGGCCACCTCGCCGCCGCGATGGCCGCCCATGCCGTCGGCCACGACGGCGAGGCCGTCGGCCACGGCCACGGAGTCCTCGTTGACGCTGCGGACCCGCCCCACGTCGGTGCGGACGCCGGTGGCGAAGCGCATCACGCCACCTCCAGGACGATGCTGCCGACCTGGATCGTGTCACCGACGGCGATCGGATGGGCCGCGGCGATGCGCTCGCGGTTGAGGAAGGTGCCGTTGGTCGACCCGAGGTCCTCGAGGATCCACGCCCCGTCGCTGTGCCGGACGCGGGCGTGGTGCTGGGAGAGGAACGAGTCCTCGAGGCGGACGACCGCCGCCTCGGCCCGCCCGATGGTCGTGACCGGCGCCAGGGTCCAGCGCTGACCGGCCAACTGGGGCGGCTCGGCCACCACGAGCGCCGCCGGAGCGGGCCCGCGGGACGCGGGCGGCGTCCGAGCCGGACGGGTCGCCCGCCGCCCCGGGACGCGGCCACCGAGGTCGGCCCACACGGCCCGCAGCACGCGCAGGAAGAAGAGCCAGATGAGGACGAGCAGGCACACCTTGAGGATCGTGAGCAGCTGCTCGGGCACCGGCCTCGACCCTTCGCGTCAGGCCTGCTGGAAGCGCAGGACGGTGTTGCCGATCGTGATCAGGTCGCCGTCGACCAGCCGGTGCGCGCCGATCGCCCGGCCGTTGACGCGGGTGCCGTTGGTGGACCCCAGGTCGACCACCTCGAACCCCTCGGCCGTCGCGCGGATCTCGGCGTGGCGGCGACTGGCGTTGGGGTCGGCCAACACGACGTCGGCGTCGCCGCTCCGACCGATGGCGAGCGGTTCGTCGTCGAGGGGGACCATCTCGCCGCCGGGGAGTGCCAACGAGCCGCCCTGGCGGCCGGGGGAACGGAACCGGGCCTCGACCTGGAGCAGACCGGCCCGCTGGGCCGGCTCGACGACCAGCTCGATCTCGACGGGTCCGGGGAGCCGGTAGCCCTCGTCGGCGGCGTGGGTGCGGGCCAGCTCGACCAGCTCGACCCGCAGCGCCCCCTCCATGTCGACCAGCTCGGCGTGGTCCTCGGGGGCGAGCAGGAACGCGAAGACGTTCGGGGCGATGACGGCCCCCGAGACGTCGACGCTGCGGTGCACGTCCATCTCCCGGACGAGCTTGCGGCCCAGCTCGACCGGGCGGACCCCACTGCGGAAGACGCGCCCGAAGAACCCCTCGACCCCGCGCTCGAGGCGCCGCTCGAAGTCGGACAGGCCCATGGCGGTCACGCTACCGGCCGCCCCCGACGCGATCGTGCCCACCGCGACCGGCGCTGCCCGTTTGAGGCGGGCCGACCCGCTGGCTACGCTCAGCCGGCCCACTCGCGGGAGTGGCGGAATTGGCAGACGCGCAGGATTCAGGTTCCTGTGTCCGAAAGGACGTGGGGGTTCAAGTCCCCCCTCCCGCACCACCCTCGGTCCGGAGCCCACCGACACCGGTGCCGGCACCTCCGGCAACCATCGCGAGCGACTCGCGAACTTGCGGGGAAATGGTCACGCCGCAGGTGGTTGGCGCCGACAAGGAAGGGGATGTCCAGCCCTGCCGCGCCACCCGTGGATCCCGGTGATCCCTGGTTCGACGCGGTCGTGGCGCGTGCGCTGCCCGATCCGGCCATCGTGATCGACGCCGCCGTCGAGGTCGTCTGGTGCAATCCGGCGGCCGAACGGCTGTTCGGGCTGACCATCGAGGACGTCCGCGGTCGCAGCGGACTGGAGTTCATCCACCCCGACGACCTCGAGATGGCCGCGCTCTCGCTCACGAGCGTCGCCGGCAAGGAGGTCGGCTCGCTGGTGGAGCTGCGGGTGCGCAACACCTCCGGGTGGCGACTGGTCGAGGTCCGGGGCACGCCGCTGGGCGACACGACCCTCCTGTGCCTGCGCGACCTCACCGACCGTCGGCGCTGGGAGCTGGCCGGCGACGAGACCGCCAAGTTCCGCTCCCTGCTCCACAACGCCGCCGCCATCACGATGCTGCTCGACGAAGCGGGCACGATCGTCGCCACCTCGGCCGCGCTCACCCGACTGACCGGCATCGACCAGGAGAGCGCCGAGGGTCGCCTCCTGTCCCGACTGGTGGTCCACGAGGACCGCCAGCGGGTCCGGGAGGCGGTGGAGCGGGCGGTGGCCGCCGGGGGCGGGACCGCCTCGCGGCTCCAGGTGGAGGCCCGGATCCAGACCCGCGAGGACGGACCGGTGCCCTTCGCGCTGTCGATCGTGAACCTGCTCGACGACCCCACGGTGGAGGGGCTCGTGGTCTCCGCCCACGACATCTCGGACCGGGTCCAGGTGGAGGAGGCGCTGCACGAGGCGAACTCCGTGCTCGCCGCCACGCTCGAGGCCACCGCCGAGGGGATCCTGGTGGTCGACCGCAGCGGACGCATCGTCAGCCACAACGCACGCTTCGCCGAGATGTGGGACATCCCCGCCGAGCTGCTGGAGCGCCGCGACGACGACCTGCTCATCGCGCACGTGCTCGACCAGCTCGTCGACCCGGTCGCCTTCGAGGCGCGGGTGCGCGAGCTGTACGCCCGACCCGAGATGGCCGGCCACGACGTCCTGCACTTCGTGAACGGGCGGGTCTTCGAACGGGACTGCCGGCCCCAGCGGATCGACGGCCAGGTCGTGGGCCACGTGTGGAACTTCCGTGACGTCAGCCAGGAGTACCGCCTCCGGGAGGAGCTGACCCGACAGGCGTTCACCGACTCGCTGACCGGCCTGGCCAACCAGGCGTTGTTCCGGGACCGGGCCGAGCACGCGGTGGCCCGCATCCGCCGCCAGGGCGGCCGGCTGGCCGTGATGTTCATCGACCTCGACGACTTCAAGAACGTCAACGACTCCCTCGGCCACGGCTCGGGCGACGCGCTGCTGGCCACGATCGGGCCGCGACTGCGCGACGTGCTGCGCCCCTCCGACACCGTCGCCCGACTCGGCGGCGACGAGTTCGCCGTCCTGCTCGAGGACGTCTCCGACGACATCGAGGTCCGCGCCACCGCCGAGCGGCTGATCGGCGAGGTGACGCGTCCGGTGTCGGTGGCCGGCACCACCCTCAACTGCTCGGCCAGCGTCGGGGTGGCCTTCGGCGAGCCCGGCTGCGTCCTCGACGACCTCCTCCGCAACGCGGACCTGGCCATGTACCACGCCAAGTCGCGGGGCAAGGGCTGCCATCAGGTCTACGAGGAGGGCATGCACGCGGCCGCGGTCGCCCGCCTCGAGACCGAGGCCAACCTCCGCCGGGCGGTGCGGGACCACGAGCTGGTGGTCTGGTACCAGCCGGTCTGGGAGCTGGAGACCGGCGCGATCGAGGCCGTGGAGGCCCTCGTCCGCTGGCAGCACCCCGACAAGGGCCTGCTGGGCCCCGGCGAGTTCATCCCCTTCGCCGAGGAGCGCGGGCTCATCGACCTCATCGGCGAGTACGTCCTGGCCACCGCCTGTCGCCAGATGGCCGCCTGGGCCGACGAGCTGGGCATCGACCGGCTCCCCCGGGTGAGCGTGAACGTGTCGCCTCGCCAGCTGCTGGACCGTCACCTGCCCCGGCGGGTGCGGGCCGCCCTGGAGCGCAACGGACTGCCCCCCGACCGCCTCATCCTCGAGGTCACCGAGGGCGCGCTCATGCGGGACCCCGAGACCGCACAGGGATCGCTCCAGGCGCTCCGCGACATCGGCATCCACCTCGCGGTCGACGACTTCGGCACCGGCTACTCGTCGCTGGTGTACCTCCAGCGCTTCCCCATCGACTTCCTCAAGATCGACAAGGCCTTCGTCGACGACGTGGCCACCCGTCCCGACGAGACGCTGGTCGGGGCGATCCTGCAGCTGGCCACCACCCTCGGCCTCGTCCCCATCGCCGAGGGCATCGAGGAGCCCGAGCAGGTCGTCGCCCTGAGCGCGCTCGGCTGCGGGCTCGGCCAGGGGTTCCTGCTGGCCAGGCCGGCCGACGCCACCCGGACCCTCGAGCTGCTCCGCGAGCACCGCGTCAGCGGACCGACACCCGCAACGATCCCAGCCCGCGCAACGTGAAGCTCGGCCGGTAGCGGGGCGGGGCCCCGGCCGCTCGGAGCCCGGGGAACGATCGCACCAGCCGGTCGAACACGACCTCGGCCTCGGCCCGGGCGAGGTGAGCACCGAGGCAGTGGTGCGCCCCCCACCCGAAGCTCAGCGGTGTGGCCACCTCACCGGCCGCGAACCGGGCGACGTCGAAGCGCTCGGGTGACGCGTAGACGGTCGGGTCGTGGTTGGCCGCGCCCTGGAGCACCAGCACCTGGGTGCCCCGCGGCGCCGTCTCGCCCAGCAGCTCACCGTCGGCGAGCAACGTCCGGGCGTTGAGCTGGACCGGGCTGTCGTAGCGGAGCACCTCCCACACCGCCGACGGCACGAGCCCCGGCTCGGCCACCAGCCGCTCCAGCTGGTCGGGATGGCGGAGCAGCGCCCACACCCCGTTGCCGATGAGGTTCGAGGTGGTCTCGAAGCCCGCGGCGTAGAGCAGGATCGTGTTCGCCACCAGCTCCTCGAGGCTGAGCCGGTCCCCCTCGGCCTCCACCTCGATCAGCGCGGACAGGAGCCCGTCGTCGGGGTGGCGACGCTTCTCCTCGATCAGCCCGACGAAGTACAGCGCCATCTCGGTCACGGCCGCGATGCCACGTTCCTCGGCCACGTCGTCGGCGGCCGCGTCGATCAGCGAGGTGGCGTCGCGAGCCAGGGCGATGAACCGGTGCGTCTCGTCCTGGGGCACCCCGAGGAGCTCCGAGATCACGGCGACGGGGAACGGCACGGCCAGCTCGGCCAGCAGGTCGACCTCGTCCTCGGCGGCCAGCCGCTCCACCAGCGGATCGAGCAGGGCCTCGAGGCGGGGTCGCAGCTCCTCGACGCGGCGTGGGGTGAACGCCCGACTGACCAGCCCGCGGATCCGGGTGTGGTCCGGAGGGTTGAGCAGCAGCATGGCGTGGGTGTTGCCGCGTTCGCGTCGACGTCCCGTCCCGAACCCCGCCGGCACCTCCATGTCGGGTTCGGGGCGACCCCACCGGGGGTTCCGGAGGTGCTCGAGGCCGTCCTCGTAGCGGCACAGGACGGTGGTCCCCGTGCTGCTGTGCCACGTCGGCAGCTCGGCGTGGAACCGTCGGTAGGCGGCGACGGGGTCCTGGCGGGCCGTGTCGTCGAGGATCACGGCCCGGAGGAGCTCGTCGGCGGCCGCGGCGTCGAGGGGTGGCACCGGCCCATCCTGCCCCACAACAGGATCGGGCGCCCCGTGGGGCGCCCGATCTGGGGAGAGAGGAGGTCTGCTGGTCCGAAGAGCACAGCCCTTCGACCATGCGCCCTCGCACCTGTCGAATCGCCGCCAACTCCGTCAAGATTCGGTAAAGGCCTCCGGGCTCGAGTCCGGGGCCCCGCCGTGCGGGTCGGGGCCGACGCGGCCCGGGCCGGTACGCTGCCCAACCGGTGCCGCACATCGTCATGGTCGAGGACGACCCCGCCATCGCCCAGCCCCTGCAGCGGGCGCTGGTTCGCGAGGGCTTCGAGGTGACCCACGCCGATCGCGGGCACCTGGCACTCGAGCTGGTCGCGGCGGGACCGGTCGACCTGGTGCTGCTCGACCTGACGCTCCCCGACATCGACGGCCTCGACGTCTGCCGCCGGATCCGACTCAGCCAGCCGCACCTGCCGATCGTGATGCTGACCGCCCGCAGCGAGGAGGTCGACCTCGTGGTCGGCTTCGACGCCGGCGCCGACGACTACATCACCAAGCCGTTCTCCATGGCCGAGCTGGGCGCACGCGTCCGGGCCCGGCTGCGGGGGACCGCCACGGTGGGCTCGATCCAGGCCCGGGAGATCCGCCTCGACCTCGACGCGCACCGCGCCTGGAACGGCGACGACGAGCTGGCCCTCACCCCCAAGGAGTTCGAGCTGCTGGCCCTGCTGGTCGCCGAGGCGGGACGGGTCGTGTCCCGCCAGCGGATCATGCAGGACGTGTGGGGGGACGGCTGGTACGGCAACACCCGGGCCCTCGACGTCCACATCTCGGCGCTGCGCCGCAAGCTGGGCGACCCCGCCGGCGAGCACCACCACTACATCGCCACGGTCCGGGGCGTGGGCTTCCGCTTCGAGCTCGCCGACGGATGAAGCGTCGCCTCGTCGTCTCGTTCCTCGGCGTCACCACCGTCGTCCTCCTGCTGCTGGCGATCCCGACCGCCTACCTGCTCCAGTCGGTCGCCAACGACGAGACCAAGGCCCTGATGGAGCGCCAGGGCACGGCGCTGCTGACCCGCCTGGCCGACCGCCGCGACCCGCCCGAGCCCTCCGAGCTCGAGAGCCTCATCCCCGAGGACACCGCCGCGCAGATCTCGCTGGCCGACGGGACCCGGCTGACCATCCACGTGGTGCCCACCGCCAACGTCGTGACCACCACCGCGTTCGACCGTGAGGGCGGTCGGGCGGTGATGTCCACCAGCGACGCCCCCATCCGCGAGCGCATCCGCCGGGCGATGGTGGTGCTGTTGGGTCTCGGCGTGGCCGGCTTGTTGGCCACCTGGCTCCTGGCCCAGGCCGAGGCCCGCCGACTGGGGACGCCGCTCGAGCAGCTGGCCCAGGCGGCCGACCGGCTGGGCTCGGGTGACTTCTCGGTGGTGGCCCCCCGATCGGGCATCCCCGAGCTCGATGCGCTCGCCATCACCCTCGACGCCTCGGCCGCCCGCATCGGCGCGTTGGTGGCCGCCGAACGGCAGTTCAACACCGACGCCAGCCACCAGCTGCGCTCGGCGCTGACCGGACTGCGGCTGCGCCTCGAGTCCCTGACGCTCTCCGACGACCCCGAGGCCGCCGCCGACGCGCAGGCCGCGCTGGAGCAGGCCGACCGCCTCACCGCCACGGTCGACGACCTGCTCCGCCTCTCACGGACCGGGCGGGCGGGGATCTCCACCCGCTTCGACCTCCGCGCGCTGGTGGCGAGCCACGCCGCCGACGCCGCGGTGGTGCTCGGCCGCCACCGGCGCCGCCTCCTCGCACCCGGCGGCACGCCCGTCGAGGTCGTCGGCGCGCCGGGTGCGGTCGGCCAGGCCCTCGACGTGCTCCTCGCCAACGCCACCAAGCACGGGCGGGGCACCGTGACCGTGACCATCGTGCCCTCCGACGTCTGGGTCGAGCTGCGGGTGGCCGACGAGGGTTCGATCCGCCTCGACGCCGACGAGCTGTTCCTGGAACGGTCCCGCACCGACACCCACGGCATCGGGCTGCGCCTCGCCCGCCGCCTGATCGAGTCCGAGGGCGGCAGCCTGGACCTCGCCTCGACCGACCCCACCGTCTTCCGCATCCGGCTCCCGCTCGAGGACTCCGCCGACCCGGCCGAGGAGACCACGACGCCCCCCGCCCGCCGGGGCCCCGCCGGGTGAACGGGCGCTTCGCCCCGAGCCCCACCGGCGACCTCCACCTCGGGAACCTCCGCACGGCGCTGGTCGCCTGGCTCTGCGCCCGAGCGACCGGCGGACGCTTCGTCGTGCGCATGGAGGACCTCGACCGCGTCACCTCCTCGCCCCACCACGAGGCCCGCCAGCTCGCCGACCTCGACACGCTCGGGCTCGACTGGGACGGGCCCGTGGTGCGCCAGTCCGAGCGGTTCGACCGGTACGACGCGGCACTGGCCCGCCTGGAGGCCGACGACCGCACCTACCCCTGCTTCTGCACCCGGCGCGAGATCGCCGAGGCGACCGCCGCCCCCCACGGCGACGCGACCGGTCGGTACCCGGGGACGTGCCGCGACCTCGACCATCGGGGTCGATCGCAGCGCGCGGCCACCCGGCCCGCGGCGATCCGCCTGCGGGCCGACGACGTGGTCGAGGCCTTCGACGACGGGCTCCTGGGCCACGTCGAGGGCCGGCCCGACGACGTCGTGCTGCGCCGCAACGACGGCGTCCCCGCCTACCACCTGGCCGTGGTGGTCGACGACGAGGCGCAGGACGTCGAGGAGGTCGTCCGGGGCGACGACCTGGCCGCGGTGACCCCCAGCCAGGTCCACCTGGGGCGCCTGCTGGGGTTCCGTGCGCTGCGCTACCTCCACGTCCCCCTCGTGCTCGGCCCCGACGGGCAGCGCCTGGCCAAGCGGCACGGCTCGGTCACCCTGGCCGGACGGATCGCCACCGGCGACACCCCCGCGGCGGTGGTGTCGCTGTTGGCCCGGAGCCTGGGCATCGACGCCCCGCCCGAGGTCCGGCCCACCGAGCTGACCGCCCGATGGGACCCGACGTCAGTCCCCCGCGCCCCCTGGACACTCGACGAGTCCGTCGTCGGCCCGGGCGACGGCTGAGCGCACCGAGTCGAGCGCCTCGGCCAGCTCGGGCGCCTCGACGACCAGCGCCCGGGCGCCGTCGAAGGCCGACGCGTACACCAGGCCCACCAGCCGGCCCGAGGTGTCGAGCACGGGGCTGCCCGACTGGCCCGGCCGGGCCACCGACTCCAGCTCCACGGCCACCCTCGGGTCGCTCCACACCTGGCGATCACGGCGCCGCAGCACCCGGGAGCGGGCGACCACCAGCGGTCCGCCGCCGGGGTGGCCGGCCGTCCACACCTCGGTTCCCGGCCGGAGCGGACCCGGACGCAGCTCGAGCGGCCCGCCGGCCGGGTCCACGATCGGCGGGTCGCCGACCGCGAGGACGGCGATGTCGAGCCCGGGCGCGGTCCGGACCCCCGCGGCGTCCTGCCACGTCCCGTCCGCGAAGCGCAGCTCCACGCCCGCCGCGCCCGCCACCACGTGGGCGTTGGTGACCACCTCCCCGTCGAGGACCACCCCGGTCCCGGTGCGCTCGCCGTCGCAGGTCGTGGTGCGCACCAGCACCGTGCGGGCACGCAGGCGATCCGCCGGCGGAGCGTCGGCCTCCACCACGGCGGGATCGACCCGACCCGCGGGATCGGCCGGACCGGGCCCGGCGGGCACGACGGCCAGACCGGAGCCCAGGAGCACGACCGCGAGCGGGACCAGGCCCGTCAGCAACGCGCGATCGACCCCGGCTCCCCAGCCCACGGCTCCTTTGTGACCCCGTTCCGGCTCGATGGCAAGGGGGAGACCGACCCAGCCCGCCCGGGGAGAGGCCGCGGGAGTCAGCTGCGGGGCGCCTCCCAGGCGGCCAGCATCCGGTCGGCGGCGACGGTGGCGGGCAGGCGACCCTCACGCACCTCGCGCTCCACCTCGTCCAGCTCGGCCCGGACCCGTGGATGGGCCCGGAAGTCGTCGAGGAGTCGGTCGCCCAGCATCGCCCACATCCAGCGCACCTGCTGCTGGCGCCGCTTGGCCTCCAGCTCGCCGGTGGCCGACAGCTTGTCGTGGTGGGTGCGGATCTGCGACCAGATCTCGTCGAGGCCCTCGTCGGCCAGGCCGCTGCAGGTCAGCACCGGGGGCGTCCAGGTCGTCGTGACGGGGGCCATCAGGTGGAGGGCGTGGCGGTAGTCGGCGGCGGCCGACCGGGCCCGGGTGGCGTTGTCGCCGTCGGCCTTGTTGACGGCCACCGCGTCGGCCAGCTCCAGCACGCCCTTCTTGATGCCCTGCAGCTCGTCGCCGGCGCCCGACAGCATGAGCACGAGGAAGAAGTCGACCATCTCGGCCACGATCGTCTCGCTCTGGCCGACCCCGACGGTCTCGACGAGGACGACGTCGAAGCCGGCCGCCTCGCACAGCAGCATGACCTCGCGGGTGGTGCGGGTGACGCCGCCGAGGGTCTCGCCGGCCGGCGAGGGCCGCACGAAGGCGGCGGGGTCGACGGCCAGTCGCTCCATGCGGGTCTTGTCGCCCAGGATCGAGCCGCCGCTGCGTTGGCTGGTCGGGTCGACGGCCAGGACGGCGACGCGGTGGCCGTCGCGGGTGAGGTTGGTGCCGAACTGGTCGATGAAGGTCGACTTCCCGACGCCGGGCACGCCGGTGATCCCCACCCGGTGGGCCCCACCGGTGTGGGGCATCAGGTCGGCCAGCACCTCCGCCGCCAGCGTCCGGTGCTCGGCCTTGCGGCTCTCGATCAGCGTGATGGCCCGGGCCAGGACGGTCCGGTCGCCGCGCGTGACCCCCTCGACGTAGGCATCGCGGGCGAGGAGCGCCATCGGCGGGCCGTCAGCCGCCGTGACCGAGGCGCTCGGCCAGCTCGTCCAGCAGCCCCTCGGCCGCGTCGGCGATGACGGTGCCGGGCGGGAAGATGGCCGACGCGCCGGCGGCGCGGAGCTCGTCGAAGTCCTGGGGCGGGATCACGCCACCCACCACGATCATGATGTCGGGGCGACCCAGGTCGGCCAGGGCGGCGCGCAGCTCGGGCACGAGGGTCAGGTGGCCGGCGGCCAGCGACGAGGCGCCCACGATGTGGACGTCCGCGTCGACGGCCTGCTGCGCGGCCTCGGCGGGCGTGGTGAACAGCGGCCCGATGTCGACCACGAAGCCGAGGTCGGCGAAGGCCGAGGCCACCACCTTCTGGCCACGGTCGTGGCCGTCCTGGCCCATCTTCGCCAGCAGGATGCGGGGACGGCGGCCCTCGGCCTCCTCGAAGGCCTCCACCTTGGTGCGCACCCGCTCGACGGTCGCGTTGTCGTTGCCCATCTCGCCCCGGTACACCCCCGAGATCGACCGGATCTCCGCCCGGTGCCGTCCGTAGACCTTCTCCAACGCGTCGCTGATCTCGCCGACGGTGGCCTTGGCGCGGGCCGCGTCGACGGCCAGCTCCAACAGGTTGCCCTCGCCCGAGCCGGCGCAGCGGGTGAGCGCGTCGAGTGCCGAGGCCACCGCGTCGTCGCTGCGTTCGGCCCGGAGCCGCTCGAGCTTGGCCAGCTGACCGGCACGCACCGCGGCGTTGTCGACCTTGAGCACGTCGATCTGCTCGTCGCCGTCGGGGCGGAACTTGTTCACCCCGATGACCGACTGGCGGCCCGAGTCGATGCGGGCCTGGGTGCGGGCGGCCGCCTCCTCGATGCGGAGCTTGGGGATGCCGGCCTCGATGGCCTTGGCCATGCCGCCCAGCTCCTCGACCTCGGCGATGTGGTCCCAGGCGGTGCGAGCCAGCTCGGCGGTGAGGCGCTCGACGTAGTAGCTGCCGCCCCACGGGTCGATGACCCGGCACGTGTTCGACTCCTGCTGGAGGAACAGCTGGGTGTTGCGGGCGATGCGGGCCGAGAAGTCGGTGGGCAGCGCCAGCGCCTCGTCGAGGGCGTTGGTGTGCAGCGACTGGGTGTGGCCCTGGGTGGCGGCCATGGCCTCGACGCAGGTGCGGACGACGTTGTTGTAGACGTCCTGCGCGGTGAGCGACCAGCCCGAGGTCTGGGAGTGCGTGCGCAGCGACAGCGACTTGTCGTTGGTCGGGTCGAACTGGCGCATGAGCTTCGCCCACAGCAGGCGGGCGGCCCGGAGCTTGGCCACCTCCATGAAGAAGTCCATGCCGATGGCCCAGAAGAAGCTGAGCCGCGGCGCGAAGGCGTCGACGTCGAGCCCGGCGCCCATGCCGGCCCGCACGTACTCGACGCCGTCGGCCAACGTGTAGGCCAGCTCGAGGTCGGCCGTCGCGCCGGCCTCCTGCATGTGGTAGCCGGAGATGGAGATGGAGTTGAACTTCGGCATGCGGCGGCTGGTGAAGCCGAAGATGTCCGAGATGATCCGCATGGAGGGCGCGGGCGGATAGATGTAGGTGTTCCGCACCATGAACTCTTTGAGGATGTCGTTCTGGATGGTGCCGGCCAGCTGCTCGGGGGCGACGCCCTGCTCCTCGGCCGCCACGATGTAGAGGGCCAGGATCGGCAGCACGGCGCCGTTCATGGTCATCGACACCGACATCTGGTCGAGCGGGATGCCGTCGAAGAGGACCCGCATGTCGTAGATCGAGTCGATGGCCACGCCGGCCATGCCCACGTCGCCGGCCACGCGGGGATGGTCGGAGTCGTAGCCCCGGTGGGTGGCCAGGTCGAAGGCCACCGACAGGCCCTTCTGGCCGGCGGCCAGGTTGCGCCGGTAGAAGGCGTTGGAGTCCTCGGCCGTGCTGAACCCGGCGTACTGGCGGATGGTCCACGGCTGGTTCACGTACATGGTCGGGTACGGGCCGCGGAGGAACGGGGCGATGCCGGGGTAGGTGTCGAGGAAGTCGAGGCCGGCGACATCGGCGGGCGTGTAGAGCGGGGCGACGTCGATGCCCTCGGGGGTGGACCACACCGACTTGGCGGCGTCGAGGCCGGTGGCCGCTTCGAGGGCCGCCTCCCAGGCGGCGGGGTCGCCGGCGACCGGTGCCGGGGCGGGCACGGCGGCGAAGTCGGGGATCACGGTGAAGTCGGGGACGGCGCTCACTTCGCCACCTCCAGCAGGTCGTGGGCGGTTCGCAACGTGGCGAGCACGTCGACGCCGAGGTGGACGAACTCGTCGACGCCCGCCGCGGTGTCCGCCGCGCGACGGTCGCCGGGGTTGCCGGCCAGGTACACCCGCGCCGCGCCGGCCGCCTTCAGGGCGGCAGCGGCGGGGGCGGCCTCGGTCTCGTACTGGCCGTCGGAGCCGCAGATCACGGCGAGGCGGGCCCCCGAGGCGGCGAAGGCGGTGCCGAGGGCGTCGGCGTCGGCGAACCCGTCGTTGCCGAGCGCCTCGATGCCGCCCGCCTCGAAGAAGTTCTTGGCGAACGTGGCACGGGCGGTGTGGGCGGCGACGGGGCCGAGGTTGGCCAGGAACACCCGGGGTCGGGTGCCCATGGCCGCCAGGTGGGCGTCGCTCGCGTCGCGCAGCGCCTCGAACTCCTCGGCCAGGCGGTGGGCGCCGAGCGGGGTGACCTCGGTGGCGGGCCCGTGCGGCGCGACGGGGCCACGTCCGTTTGCGGCGGCCCGCAGGGCCGCCCGGTCGACGGTCGGTGGGACGGGCAGCTCCTCACCCAGGTTCGGGAACTCCGACACCCCGGTGAGGGGGTCCTTGCGCCGGGCGATGTTGGCCGCCCGGGCGTCGCGGACGTCGCCGACCGCCGCGGCCAGGCTGCCGTCGGCCAGCGCCGCGGCCAGGCCACCGGCGGCCTCGATCTGCTGGAACGCGGCCCAGGCCGCCTCGCACAGCTGGTCGGTGAGGGTCTCGACGTACCAGGAACCACCGGCCGGGTCCGTCACCCGACCGACGTGGGACTCCTCCTGGAGGAGCAGCTGGGTGTTGCGCGACAGGCGCCGCCCCAGCTCCGAGGGCAGGCCGAGCGCCTCGTCGAAGGGCAGCACGGTGACCGACGACGCCCCGGCCACCCCCGCCGCGAAGCAGGCGGCGGTGGTGCGCAGCAGGTTCACCCACGGGTCCCGGCGGCTCATCATCCGCCAGGACGTCCGCGCCGACACCGGGGCCGCGGCGGCATCGGCGCCACCGCCCGAGGTCGTGACGACGTGCGCCCAGAGCCGACGAGCGGCCCGGAGCTTGGCCACCGACGCGAAGACGTCGGCGTCGACGCTGAGGGTGAAGCCGATCTGGGCCGCGGCCTCGTCGACGGTGCAGTCGGCGGCGGTGAGCGCACGGAGGACGGCGACGCCATCGGCGAGCGCGAACGCCAGTTCCTGGGCCTCGGACGCCCCGGCGTCCGCCGCGGGTGACGTGTCGATCTCGACGGCCCGGACGTGGGGCAGGGCGACGGTCGATCGCGCCAGCTCGGCCACCCGGTCCAGCGCGGCGTCGAGGCCCTGGGGGAGCCGGCCGGTGCGGGCCAGGGTGCCCAGCGGGTCGGCGCCGAGGTTGGCCTGGCGCTGATCGGCGGCCGTGCCGCGCCGGTCCCAGAGGGCGACCAGCAGGTCGGCGGCCTCGGCGAACGCGGCGCCCGCCTCGAGCACGATCGTGACCATCTCGAGGTGCACGCCGGCGAGCGCCCGGTCCAGGTCGTCGACATCGGCGACCACGATCCCGTCGACCTCGCCGGCGCCGCCGACGTCGAGGCGGAGCGTCAGCGAGGTGGCGCCCCGCTCGAGGTCCTCGAGGATCTGGCGGTTGGCGGCGGCCGGGTCGGGGTGGGCGTGGACCTGGCGGATGCCCCAGGCGCCGTCGACGGCACCCTCGGCCCGGCGGCCCCGGGTGTAGAGCGGCTGGCCGGGCAGCTCGGCCACGGGGGCGGCGCCCCGGGTGTAGAGCGGCTGGATCTCGATGCCGTCGTAGGTGCGGCTCACCAGCCGCTTCTCGAAGGGGGCGCCCTTGAGCACCTTGTCGACCAGCGCCAGCCAGTCGTCGCGGGTGGGCGGGGCGAAGTCGGCGGCCAGGGTGAGCTCGGCGTCGGTGGTCACGGTCGTCTCCAGCACACGGTCGTCTCCAGCACGTTGCGCGCGGGCCGGCGCAGCGGTTCGGGGGTCCGGGCGAGGCTACCGGAGGGCCTGACGGATCGTCAGAAGCGCCCGCCCCCTAGGGTCGCCGGATGCGCCTGCTGCCGACCCGTCGTCGATCCCGGGACCGGACCCCCCGGACCCGCCGGACGGCGGCGATCGCGGCGGTGATCGGCGCGGTCGGCCTCGCGGCGGCCTGCGGCGGTGCCGACCCGGCCGGCTTCACCGCCCGGGGCGAGCCCGCTCCCCTGCCGGACGCCCAGCTGGTCGAGGTCGACGCCGAAGGGTTCGAGGCGATCCTGGTGGGGCTGCGGGGTCGACCCGTGCTGGTCAACGTGTGGGCCACCTGGTGCGTGCCGTGCCGGGCGGAGGCGCCACTCCTGCGTCGGGCCGCCGAGGCCGATCCCGACCTGGTGGTGCTGGGACTGCACGCCGACGACGACGTCGAGGGTGCCCGTGAGTTCCTGGCCGACTTCGACCTCACCCATCCCAACGTGTCCGACGACGACGGCGACGTGACCCGCCTGCTCGGCGTGACCAGCTTCCCCACGACCATCGTCTGGGACGCCGAGGGGCGCCAGCGGGCCCGCACCAACGGCGGGTTCACCGAGCAGCGGCTGGCGGCGATGCTGGCCGAGGTGCGCGGCCCGTGATCGACGTCGGGTTGGCCGTCAGCCTGGTCGTCGCCGGGGGCGCGGTCTGGGGGTGCGCACGTTGGTGGCGACGGAGCCACCTGCTCGACGCCCTGGTCTCCGCCGTGCTCGTCGGTGCGGTGGTGGCTCGGGTGGTCCACCTGGCGTTCGAGCACCCGGCCGGCCTGCTCAGCCCGCTGGAGCTGATCTCGTTGCGCTCCGGGGCCGCGTGGTGGCCGGGGGTGGTCGCCGGGGTCGGCTGGTGGTGGCTGCGATCGGGCTCGGCGCCCGCGCCGGCCCGGCTGGTCGCCCTGGCCGCCACGGTGCCGTTGGCCCTCGTCGCCCACGGCACGCTGGCCGCCACCTGCGTCGTCCGCGACGGATGCCCCGGGCCGTCCTCGGCCTTCGGGCTCGTACCGCCCGGGCTCAGCAGCCGGGTGTTCCCGCTGGGCCTGGCCGCCGGCATCGTGCTGGTGGTGCTCGCCGTGGTCCTCGCCCACTGGGCGGCCCCGCCCCTGGTGCCGCCCCTCACCGTGGTGGGGCTGGCCGTGGGCGCCGTCGCGGTCGTGCGCCTGGTCGCCACGCTGGTGACCCCGACGTTGGGCTCGCGAGGTCCCGCCGTCGGCGTCGAGCTGGTCGTGGTGGGCGTGTCGATCGGCGTCGCCGTGGTGGGTTCCCGACGGGGGGTAGCGTCGGCCGCATGAGCCCCGACGTCGATGCCTACAACTTCGCGCTGCTGCTGATCCGCGTGTGCCTCGGGCTGACGATGTTCGCCCACGGCTACAACAAGTTCTTCGGCGGTGGCCGGATCCCGGGCACCGCCGGGTGGTTCGACAGCATCGGCATGCGGCCGGGCAAGGTGCACGCGCTCATGGCGGCCTCGACCGAGGTCGGCGCCGGGCTGATGTTCGCGGCGGGCCTGCTCACCCCCCTCGCCGCCGCCGCCTTCGTCGGCCTCCACATCGTGGCGGCCTGGACCGTGCACCGGCACTCGGGCTTCTTCATCGTCAAGAGCGGCTGGGAGTACAACATGGTCCTCGCCGTGGCCGCGGTCGCCGTGGCCGGGGTGGGGCCGGGCCAGTGGTCGCTGGACGACGCGTTGGGCCTCGCCGACGACCTGTCGGGGTGGACCGGGCTGGCCATCGCGGCGGGGGTGGGGACGGTCAGCGGCGTCGGGCTCCTGGCCGCCTTCTTCCGACCGCCGGCGCCCGCCGACGCCTGATCGACGGCCGTCGCCCCGAGAGAAAGCGAGCGGCCACCAGCAATATCTCAGGCGGGCTCCGGGGCGGGCCGATCACCTCTCCAGCGGGGAACACCACCGACCAGAGGATCGCATGACGAACGCGGCGCGGATCGCAGTCACACCACTCCACGACGACCACACCGGCGACGAGCGCACGCAGCGCGTCGCCGAGCACCTGGCCCGGGTCGGCGTGCGCATCGGGGCGCAGCGCGTCGAGCTGCACCACCGTCGCGACGACCTGGTGGAGGTGGCGGCCTGGTGGGGGGCGCTGGGCCACGGACAGGACCTGACCGATCGGGTGGGTGCGGTGCCGGTGGCGTGGTTCCCCTGGAGCCTCGGCCACGTCCGGCCCCTCGAGTCGCTGTTCGTCCAGAACGCCGCCACGCTGGCCGTCACCCCGGGCGGCGTCCGCCTCGGTGAGCTCGGCTACGCCTCGGTGCTCCACCTCCCCGTCTACGACGACCAGCGGCTGACCGGCGCGGTCTGCGCCTACTGGGTCACCGAACGGCTCGACTGGGACCAGGGCGCCCGCCACCAGCTGGCCGAGTGGGCACGGGCCGCTCTCGCGCTGCTGCCGGTCGCGGCGGGCTGAGCCCCTCAGCCGGGGGGCGTCGAGGCCTGCTCGGCGTCGCCGACGTCGCCCTCGGGCGGCGGCGCCGCCTCGATGGGCTCGACCGCCTCGATCAGGAACGACTCCACCACCTCGTGGCGGTTGAGGTACGAGGAGATGAAGGCCTGGATGATGGCGGCGGCCGGTAGCGCCAGCAGCGCCCCGACGGGGCCCAGGATGTTGGCGCCGGCGATGGCCGCGCCGAACGCCACGGCGGGGTGGATGGCCATGGTCGCGGCGGTGACCCGCGGTGCCAGCACGTAGTTCTCGATCTGCTGGTACAGCACCAGGTAGCCCAGCACCCACAGCCCGTCGCCGGGCTGGTTGACCAGCGCGATCAACAGCGGCAGGGCCCCGCCGATGTAGGTGCCGATCACCGGGATGAACTGCGAGACGATGCCCAGCCACAGGGCGAGCGCCAGCGGCGAGGGGACCCCGATGATGGCGAAGGCGATCCAGCTGGCGACGCCCGACACGGTGGCCAGGAGCAGCCGGGAGTAGAGGTAGCCGCCGGTCTTGCGGATGGCGAGCTCCCACAGGCCGAGCACCATGCGCTGGCGCTCGGGGGGGAGCACCGAGCAGATGGTGCGCCGGAGCCGGGGTCCGTCGGCCACCAGGTAGAAGGTGAAGAGGGCCACGGTGAAGCCCTGGAAGATGACGCCGACCACCGAGTTGGTGACCGACAGGACCCGCCCGCCCAGGTCGCCGGCCGTGGTGGCCAGGTCGCCCTGGTACTCCTGGAGGCGATCGATGATCGAGTCGGTGGTGATCTGGGCGTCGAAGCGCCGGTTGAGCCAGCGGGTGGCGGTGCGGATGAGGTCGGGGGCCTCTTCGACGAGGGTCCGCACCTGCTGGACGACGAGGTCGACCATCACCCACACCAGCACGGTGCTGAGCGCGGTCAGCGCCACGAAGACCAGGCCGGTGGCGCGCCCCCGCCGCCAGCCCCGCTCCTCGAGCCAGTCCACGGCCGGCTCGACCGCGAACGAGACGAAGAGCGACACCAGGAGCATGACCAGCAGGTCGGAGAGCCGGCCGAAGAGGTACCGGAGCACCACGAAGAGCGCGATGCCGACGATGACGTCGAGCACACCGCGCTTGAACCAGCGCGGGGGACGTGACTCGTCCCAGCCGTAGGGGGCCGTGGCCGGCTCGCGGAGGCTCACCCGCACACGCTCGCACGCCGACCGGGGGGGTCGGTGGACCCCAGGGCGCCGCGGCGCCGGCGGGGTGCTCAGCCGCCGAACATGGCCATCCATTGCTCGGGGCTCTTGGGCCGGAACACGAAGTTGTGCCGGCGCGTCTCGCCCATCGGGGCCGACGGCGCGGGCGAGTACTGGTGGCCGGGGAACAGCACCGCGTCGTCGGGCACCTTGGCCAGGCGCTGGGTGAGGCTGAAGTAGAGCTGCTCGGCGTCGCCGCCGGGCAGGTCGGTGCGTCCGCACCCGTCGAGGAAGAGGGTGTCGCCGGCCACCAGGCAGTCGTGGACCAGGAAGCACTGGCTGCCCGGGGTGTGGCCGGGCGTGTGGATCAGCTCGACCTCGACCTCGCCGACGCGCACCACGTCGCCGGGCTGGTGGGCGACCAGGTCGGCGTCGGTGCAGTTCGTCACCCGGGTCACCCACGGCACCTCGGCCGACTGCACGTGGATGGGCACGCCGGTGCGCTCGAGGAGCGCCTCGACGCCCTCGATGTGCATGCCCATCATCTCCCCGCCGCAGTGGTCGGGGTGGTAGTGGGTGACGAGGGCGCCCTGGATCTCCATGCCGTCGGCGGCCGCCGCGGCCAGCAGCCCGTCGACGTCGTAGGCGGGATCCACCACCAGGCAACCCCCGGTGGTGCGGTCACCGATGAGGTAGCTGAAGTTCACCATCTGGCGGGCGACGGGATCGGTGGTGGCGAAGTCGCGGCCGGCGAGCAGCTGGCGGAAGTAGAAGCGGTCGTCCATCGCCGCAGTCTCGCGCCCCGCCCTCGCCCGTCACCCCCTCAGGTGCGCCACCAGTCGGCCAGCAGGGCGCGGTACGCGGCGTCGTAGCGGTCGTAGTCGCCGCGGAGGCGGGCGCCGGGCCAGCGGCGGTCGAGCAGCTCCCGGGGCAGGAGCGGGTCGGCCTGGAGGTGGCGGAGCACGGCGGCGGAGGTCACGAACCCGGGCGCCAGCGCGTCGATGTCGCCGTCGTCGAGACGCCCGAGCAGGCCCGCCATCTCACGACGCAGCCCCTCGGCCCGTGTGGCCCACCCGTCGAGGTCCCAGAGCCGGGCCACCAGCTCGGTCTCGTCGTCGTCGGGCGCGCCCACGAACCAGTTGCAGCGGCCGGCGATGCGTTCGCGCACCTCGGGGAGGCGGTCGTGGGGCAGGTTGTCGGGACGACCCCACACCCCGTCGCGGAGCGGCGCGAAGCGCAGCCGCTCGAGATCGGCCCGCAGCGCCCGTCGCTCGGGCTGGCTGCGAGCCCCGCCAGCCACCACGCCCAGGCGCCAGCGCCCGTCCCACTCGACGGTGGCCGCGGCGCGGCTCTGGCGCTGGCGTCGGTGGCGGACCAGCTGGCCGGCCCCCAGCTCGTAGGCGCCGTCGCCGACGGCCACCACCTCCCCTCGACCGACCATGCGGCTGAGCGCCGTGCGCACCGTGCCCTCGTTGCAGCCGAAGAGCCCGCCCACCTTGACGAGACGGCGGACCGGGAGCCGGGGCGGGTCGGTGCCCAACAAGGTCGAGAGGATGACCGAGCGCGCCGTGAGCGGTGGCTCACGGACCTCGGAGGTGGCGGCGGGCACGGCGTGAGCGTACCAAGCATCCATTACGCTCCTTGATCGAATGGGCCCCGTTCTGTAAGGTCAGACCATGACCAGCGTGACGACCGGCGTGCCCTCGCCCATGCACCCCGACCCCGCGGAGCTGCCCGACGTGCTCCCGGCGGGCCGGCTCGCCGCCAACGGTCGACCCCTCGGCGAGCTGCGCGACCAGCTCTACCGGCGCCACGACCTGCGCAACGCCGCGAACGTGGTGCTGCTGTGGGTGCAGTCCTTCGGCGTCATCGCCGCCGCGCTGTGGACCCACCACCCCCTCGCCTGGGTGGCGGCCTTCCTCCTCATGGGTCGGGCCTTCGCCCTCTTCGGGATCCTCGCCCACGAGGCGTCGCACCGGCTGCTGTTCACGAACCGCGCCGTCAACGACTGGGTCGGCCGCTGGCTGGTGGCCTACCCCGGCTTCGTGCCCCTCGACGTCTACCGCCGTGGCCACATGGCCCACCACAAGGAGGAGTTCGGGCCCACCGAGCCCGACATGAACCTCTACGCCGGCTACCCGCTCACCCGGGCGTCGTGGTGGCGCAAGCTGCGTCGGGACGCCGTCGGCATCTCGGGCTGGAAGAACCTGAAGGTCCTCCTCCTGGCGCTGCGCAGCGCCTCCAGCCGCGGGATCGCACTGCGGATCCTCGGCTGGCAGGCGGCGATCTTCGTGGCGTTCACCGTGGCCGGCTACCCCCTCGCCTGGCCGCTCCTGTGGCTGGCGCCGTGGATGACGGTGTGGCGGGTCCTCAACCGCCTGCGGGCCGTCGCCGAGCACGGTGGCGCCGTGCGATCGTCGGACCGGCGTCTCACCACCCACCACTGCCGACAGTCGTGGGCGGCCCGGTTCTGGATCGTGCCGTACAACACCGGCTGGCACCTGGCCCACCACGTCGACATCGGCGTGCCGTTCCAGAACCTCCCGAAGCTCCACGCCGAGCTCGAGCGCGTCGGCTGGGTCACCTCCGACATCGAGTACCCGAGCTACCGGGCGCTGTGGCAGAAGGCGTCGTCGCGGCCGGCGAGCACGGCGGACGTCGCGGCCTGAGGGCGGCCTGGGCGCGGTTCACCCCGTGGCGTCGAGCGCGGCGGCCACCGCGGCCAGCGCCTCGGCGATCTCGTCCGAGGTGATCACCAGGGGCGCCATGAAGCGGATGACGTTGCCGTAGGTCCCGGCGTTCATCAGCAGCACCCGGCCCTCGTCACGGCAGTGTGCGATGACCGCGGCCGTGCGCGCCGCGTCGGGCGCGCCCGTGGCGGGGTCACGGAACTCGGCCGCCACCATCAGCCCCGGGCCGCGGACGTCCGCGATCACCGGGTGCCGCCCGGCCAAGGACCGCAGGCCGGTCCGCAGCTCCTCCCCGCGAGCCTGCACCGCATCGAGGAAGCCCGGTTCGCACAGCACGTCGAGGGTGGCCAGGGCCGCCGCGCAGCCGATGGGGTTGCCGCCGTAGGTGCCGCCGTGGGAGCCGGTGGGCCACCGCGACATCAGCTCGGCCGAGGCGCCGATCGCCGAGATGGGGAAGCCCGAGGCGATGCCCTTCGCCATGACCAGGACGTCGGGGCGGATCCCGCTGGGCTCGACGGCGAACATCGTGCCCGTGCGCCCGAAGCCCGACTGGACCTCGTCCGCGATGAACAGGATCCCGTGCTCGCGGCAGATGTCGACCACCCCCTGCAGGAAGCGGGCCGGGGCCGGCTCGTAGCCACCCTCGCCCAGCACGGGCTCGAGGATCATCGCCGCGGTCTCGGCCGGCGCCGTCTGGGACAGGAGCAGGTGGTGGAGCTCGTCCAGGCAGGCGTCGATGCGCTCGTCGAGGGTGCCGGACCCGAGCGACCGGGGGAACGGCGCCACGAAGACGCCGGCGGGCAAGGGACCGTGGCCGGCGCGGTAGCCCGTCTTCGAGGTGGTCATGGCCATGGCCAGGTGGGTGCGGCCGTGGAACGAGCCGGAGAACACGATCACGTTCGAGCGCCCGGTGGCCTGCTTGGCCAGCTTCACCGCGCCCTCGGTGGCCTCGGCGCCGGAGTTGGCGAAGAAGAAGGTGTCGATGCCCTCGGGCGCGAGCGTGGCGAGGCGGGCGGCCAGCGGTTCGAGGAGCGTGTGGGTGTAGCAGTTGACCTGGGCGTGGATGAACTTCGACGCCTGCTCGGCGATGGCGGCCACCACGTGCGGATGGCAGTGGCCGGTGGAGGTGACGGCGATGCCGCTGGTGAGGTCGAGGTAGGTCGTGCCGTCGGTCGTGGTGACCCGCGAGCCCGACCCGGAGACGACCTCGAGGTCGGTGACCTTGAACCAGACGGGGGCGAGATGCGACATGGCTCCTCCAGGGGCGGCGACCGGCCCAGTCTGGCGCCTCGGGTCGCGCCGGGGCGCCGGTAGCGTGGCGGGATGGCCGCGCCGCTCCTCCCGCCCGACGCCCGCATCGGCTACCTGGGGCCGGCCGGCACCTTCACCGAGCAGGCGCTGCTCACCCAGCCCGACCTCGCGGCGGCCCGCCTCGAGCCGCGGGGCAGCTTCCCCGAGGTGCTCTTCGCGGTGGCCGACGGCGAGCTCGACGCCGGGTTCGTGGCCGTCGAGAACGCCATCGAGGGCACGGTCAACGTCACCATGGACACCCTGGCCTTCGACGTCGACCTGCTCATCCAGCGCGAGGTGGTGCTGGGCGTCGAGATGAACCTGATGGCCGCGCCGGGGGTGGACCTGGCGGCGGTGAAGCGGGTGGCGTCGTTCCCCCACGCCTACGCCCAGTGCCGGACGTGGCTGCGGGCCCACCTCCCGGGCGTCGAGCTGGTTCCCACCTCGTCCACCGCCGAGGCCGCGTCGCTCGTGGCCGCCGGCGCCGAGACCGACCTGGCCGCGGTGGCCAACCTGCGCGCCGCCGAGGTGTACGGGCTCGAGGTGCTGGCCCGCGACATCGAGGACCATCCCGAGAACGCCACGCGCTTCGCGCTGGTCACCCGTGACGGGGTGCCGGCACCCACCGGCCACGACAAGACGTCGATCGTGGTGTTCCAGCGGGCCGACGAGCCGGGGTCGCTGCTCGGGATCCTCCAGGAGTTCGCGGCGCGCTCGATCAACCTGTCGCTGCTGCTCAGCCGACCGACCCGCACGACGCTGGGCGACTACTGCTTCCTGTTGGACCTCGACGGCCACGTGGCCGACGAGGTGGTGGCCGACTGCCTGCGCTCGCTCAAGGCGAAGCAGGCCGACGTGAAGTTCCTCGGGAGCTACCCCGCCGCGGGCACCGGGGTGGCCGAACGGCGCGCCGAGGTCGAGTCGTCGATGCGGGCCGCGACCGAGTGGATCGACGCGATCCGGGGACGCATCGGCGGCTGAGCAGGCGCGCCGGTGCCCGGACCGGCATCGGTTCGGAGGACTCGGACGATCCGCCGCGGTTCGTGCGGTACTGGGAGCGTGCACCGCGGCTATCCGGCGCGTGGGGTCGGTCCGGCTCGTTGGAGGCCGTGGCGTTGCGACCAGAACGTGGTGCCATCAGGGGTCTGCCACCAGAACCAGCCGTCGTCGGTGGCGTGCATCGACCAGCCCGCCCGATGTGACAGGCCGTGGTGGAACCGACAGAGCGGCGCCAGGTTCGGCAGGATCGTGGGTCCACCGTCCTCCCAGAAGATGACGTGGTGGATGTCGCACCATGCGACCGGCACCCCACAGCCGGGGACGACACAGCACCCGTCACGCACCGCGATGGCGCGTCGTTGTTCGCGGTTGGCGAACCGCGGCCCGCGGTCGTCGTCGTGGTCGTGATCGATGCCCAACGCTCGGGCGATGACCTGGCCGACCGGCGAGTGCGGGTCGAGATCCGCGAGCGGTGACGCGGGCTGGGTGACGTTGCCGTCGGCGCCCAGGGTGACCTGGTAGAGCTCGGCGCGGCACGCCCACCGGCCCAGTGTCCGCCGCGACACCCGAGTGCCATCCAGGGTGTGGGCGTGGCCGTCGGGTTCGACGACCACGACCACCTCCGGCTTCGGTGGTGTCGTCGAGTGCAGATCGACACCGGCGCCCTGGAACAGCAGCTCGAGCACCGACTGGGCGAGCAGCTGAGGGCGTCCCGGCGCCACACTCTGCTGGCCGGCTGCCTCCGCGGCCTGGCGATACCGGTGGAACAACACATCGGCTCGCCCTTCGACCAGACCGCGCACCTCCGCCGCCCACTCGCCGACGAAGCGGCCCTCCAACCCCAGCTCACCACCGAAGCCCTTCGACAAGCGCACGATGTTGCGGTCCGGGTCAGCCTCCGGCCGGTAGCCGCCGTCCTCGTCGAAGGTCTCGGCGGTCGCCCGCACCTCGGCCGACCACATCGAGAACGGCAGCAGCTCGGCCAACTCCACCAGCTCCGGAACGACCGCCACGATCTGGTCGACGATCCGCGGGTTCGCGGCCCGATCGATCACCTGAACGTGGTCCCATCCGATCCGCCCCGCGGCCAACGCATCGGCCACCTCGGCGAGCTCGCCGGCCAACCGTGCCGAGACACGGACCCGATCCCGGGCCCGGCCCTCGTGCTGGGACACCTCCCGCGCCACCCACGACGCCGTCTTCAACCCCGACCGCTCGACCGTCACCCCACTGCGATCCAACGCCGCCAACACCGACGCCCGCCGCGCATCCAACGACCGCTGCTCGACCTCGATGGAACGCGCTGCGGCCATCAGCTCATCGGCCGAGCACCCCACCACCGCTTCAGTTCGATCGAGCACCCCGACTGGCGACATGCGAACAAGTGTACGACCGACCCCTGACAATCGGCCGGGGCCCGGCGGTCGGGCCGCCCGGGCGGCTGGCGTAGCCTCGTCGTCGGAGGGATGGCAGAGCGGACGATTGCAGCGGTCTTGAAAACCGCCGAGGTGCAAGCCTCCGGGGGTTCGAATCCCCCTCCCTCCGCTGCCGATAGAGTGACGGTTCCTCGGAGAGGTGCCGGAGTCCGGTCGATCGGGCCTCCCTGCTAAGGAGGTGACTGCGCAAGCGGTCCGTGGGTTCGAATCCCACCCTCTCCGCTCCGAAGGCCCGGCCCTCGCCGGGCCTTCGTCGCGTCGGGCGCCGGGTCCTCTTGTGCGAACGGCTCCGGCTCTGTGACGAACTTCACAGAACCGAAATGTTGCATTTCGGTGACGCTCTTCGTCACACTGTCGTCACCGAACACATACGTGGCGATCCCGCGTGCACGTCCTCCCCCGACAGGGGTCGACGGATTCCCCGTGCACGAGGGCAGATCACTTCCCCCCGACCCGCTCACCCCTCCGGGTGGCAACAGGAGGACCCGTCCCATGAACCCCAGATCCCGACGCACGCGCGCCCGCAACGCCCTCGCCGTGGTGGCGCTGCTGGTCGCCACCGGCTGCACCGCCGAGGAGCAGCTCTTCATGACGGCGTTGGTCCGCTACAACGAGTCGAAGCTCGAGGCCCGCCTGGCGTCGGTGCAGGGATCGCTCTCCGACGAGCAGCTCGCCCGCCTGGCCCGCTGCGAGTCCGGTGGCAACCCGCGCATCGTGTCGAAGTCGGGCAAGTACCACGGCCTGTACCAGTTCGATCAGCGCACCTGGAACGGCGTCGCTTCCCGCATCGCCCCCGAGTACGTGGGCATCCGGCCCAGCGCGGCGCCGCCCGAGGTGCAGCACGCCATGGCCCGTGGCCTGTACTCCCAGCGTGGCCGCAGCCCCTGGCCGGTGTGCGGTCGACGAATGTAGCGAACGAGGTTGGAGGCCCCCCGGGCCCGCCGCCTACACTGCTCCGTCCGAGCGCTCGTAGCTCAATTGGATAGAGCATCTGACTACGGATCAGAAGGTTGGGGGTTCGAGTCCCTCCGAGCGCGCTGAGCACAGCCCCTGCACGGCAGGGGCTGTGGTCGTTTTCGACAGCGGTCCACCACTCGAGCAGGACTTCCCCGGTCATCGCGAGACGGTCACGGCGTCCCACCTCGTGTTGGTGCAGTTCGCTCCACCGACGTCGTCGAACGGCCCGATCGTCGGCGTCCGACGAGCGGCGAGGTCGGCGAGGAACCCGTCGATCAGCTCGGTGTGGTCGAACGCCGCGAAGTGACCGCCGCTGAGCTCGACCGACACACGGGTGGCGCCGTCGGCGTTGCCGCTGATCGGGAGGTCCGCCACGGACGGGTCGAGCTCGCGAGCGCCCAACATGGTGTCGGGCGGTTGACGGTTCACGACGTCGAGGCCGATGCCGCCGGCGAAGTGGCGGGCGGTCTCGAAGGCCACGCAGGTGTCCGCGGCCCCAGCGACGTTCAGGTAGTGCATCGCGCTCGGGTAGTTGATGCCATCGCCGGCCTCGGTCAGCGTCTGGACCAACTGCACGACCGGACTCAACGCGTCGAGCGCGTCGATGTCGCCGGACAGCGTCGCGACCATTCGGCGCTGCTCGGCCAGGTGCGACACCGTGTGGAACTGGCCACCCGACCCGGCCGACGACACGACCCCGGCGAGCGCAGGGCGGGCGTAGGCGACGAGCGGGAGCGTCTGCGCGCCTTGGCTGTGGCCGGCGGCCACGAGGACGCGCCGGTCCACCCGGAGCTCACCTGCTCCCCCGAAGCGTTCGCGGTCGAGGCGGAGGTCGCCGAGCGCGTCGAGGAGACCCAGGTGGTCGGCGGCTTGTTGGATCGGGTTGGAGCGGGCCGCTGGAGGGTTGAGCAGGTTGTAGAAGAGCAGTCCTGCTTGCTGGTCGCGTGTCCGGATGCCGAGCCGTGTGGCCAGCCATCGCGGCAGGCCGTCGAGGCGGTCACGGCCTTGGCCGAAGCTGGGTGGGATCGATGCCACCACCCAGCCCGTGGCGTCGAAGGGCGGTCGGTCGCGGCCCCGGAGGCTGGCGCCCGCGCCGGTGCCGTTGACGAACGCGACGGCGGGCCATCCCGACTCTGGCGGGTCGCCGCAGGGCACCCGGACCGTCACGGGCACCTCGACCAACCCGGTCGACACCGCCGAGCCGGCCCGGTCGATGACGATCTCGCCGCCACTCCAGAGGTAGGGCGGCTCACCCTGTTGCCAGCGGGGGAGCTCGATCGTGCCCCGCAGCCACGCCACCGACGTCGGGTCGTCGCCACAGCGCTGCGTGACCTCGAGATCCAACGCAGGGGCTCCGGTGCCGGCAGTCGCTGCGACGATGGCGTCGAGGTCCCGGCGGAGGTCCTGGGTCCGGAACGCGGTGAACCCCACGAGCTCCGCATCTCGCCACGACGTCGACCGCTGCACGGCCCGACGCGCTGCCGCGCGTTGGCGGCGGAGCTCCCGCCAGGTCGGTGCGTCGGCGCCCCGAACCGGTGGTCCGTCGAGGAGGTCGATCATCTCGGCAGGGAGGAACGGCCGACCGTCGCTCGTTCGTAGGCGGCTGGACACGAGCGCGAGGTACTCGCTGTCGGGCGCCAATGGATGACCGGGATACGGCAAGAGCGTGAGGAGGTTGGCCGGTCGATGCCGATCGGGTCCGGCCACCGCCGCCACGACCGGTACGCGCCGCCCGGTGGCCACCTCCACCAACGCCACCGGCGCCGCCGGATCGAGCGACTCGACGGCGTCGGGCACGCTGGCCGGATCAACCGGCGCGCTCAGCTGGAAGTAGACCGCACTGTTCGTCCCGAACCCCTCCACCGATCGACCGAGCGCCCGCATCGCCCGTGGTCCCAACAGCGGTCCCATCGACGTGCCGTCGTCCCCGAGCCGATAGCCGATCCCCGGCAAGCGATCGAGATCCCGAAGCCCGTCCGGCCCGAGCCGGACCTCGTTCGGCCACGGCATCGAGAAGAAGCCACCCACCAGCGACGGTTCCATCACCACGGTCGGAACGTCGGGGACCGACCACTCGACCGGACCCGCGCCCGCCGTGCACACGGCGACGAGGAGCGCTGCCCCCAGCCGGCGGCGAAGCATCACGGCGTCCCTTCCATCGTTCGACGCACCGTAGGCCCGGCAGGTCAGCGCAACCCACGGGGATGCATCCCGGTTGCGAATCGATTGAGGGGCGAGTCGGGTCAGGACAGACTGCGCAGATGGCGACCTGGGCACTCGTCGGGCGGGAGCTGCGCCCGATCGCTGAGGCGAAACGTGGCGAGGGCTGGGACGGACGAGTGATCGTCGGGCTCCCCGAGGACGAGCGAGCGGCGAACGACGCGCTCAAGAAGGCCGACACGATCCTCACGAGATGGCTCGATCCCAGCCGTCCCACTCGTCGGGACGACCCGGTGGTGGCCATGGTCTCTGCCCTGAGTGACTTGTGGGACCCGGTCGACGTGCAGGCGCTCACCTCAGCACGCGAACTGGCGGAGCTCTGCTGCACCTACGCCCCGTACCGTCCGTCCGCCGCGCTCGTCCGCAACGTGGCCCGGGCGTTCGAGACTCCGCTGGGGGCGGCGCTCGGGCTCGAGATCCTCGCCTTCGCCGCAGCCGCAGCTCCCCTGGTCAACGTCGACCGGGTGGCAAGTCTCGTCCGGCACTGCACGACCGCCGAATGCGCGTTCGCCCCCGCCACATCGCCGCGCCTCGCGCAGTCGCTCCGGCGAGTCCTGACCCCGTTTCCCGAGGCGCGACGCGAGCGACTCCTCCGAGACCTCTGGGACCGAGCACATCCGACGGACCGACACCACCACGAGTCAGCGGGAGCTGACCCCACTCGTTGGCGTCGGCCGGAGACGCTGCTCGTGGCCGAGATGGCGACGATCGGCTGGATCCGCCTGCCTGATGGATTCGTCGAGCACTGGGTCGGGCTCGATGACAGGGAACGTGCGGAATGGCTCCGCTGCCTCTCCCCCGATGCTCGCCACCGACTGATCGATGCACTCCCCGACGACACCCGATTCGGGACCCACACGATCCTGCAGATGACCGACGCCGAGATCGGACGAGCCATCCGGCGCGGTCTCATGCCGGACTCGCTGGCCGCGGCCACCCGGGAGCGCGGCCCCGATGTCGACATCGCGCTGATGATGGGCTTCTGGATCGGGGAGTCGGCGCCGCCGGATCCTCCCGGCGCCTACCCCGACCCTGCCGCGGTTGGGCGAATGCTCGGGGCCCGCCACCGCGCCCGACGGCGAGCCCTCATCCACCGTCATCCGTCCACAGCGGTCGTGGCGCTCGCCGCCGCCGGAGAGGCCATCGACCCAGGGCTCCTCGCCCACCCGGGCATCTCCCTGCCCGCAGCAGTGATCGCTGCGTCCAGCCTCCCACGACCCGCAGTGCTCGCCATCGTCCGCAACCTCACCGACTTCAACCGGAAGGTGGCCTTGATCAGTGCCGCACCACGCGTCGACGCGGACGGCGGACCCTGGATACCGAGGGACCTCCTGGAGGAGACCTACGGGCAGCTGGCCCCCGACGACGTTCGCCATCCCTGGGTCACCGCCGCCTTGGCCACCCACCTCCTCCCGAGCGACGAGGCAGCCGTCCGCCGCCGGTGGGGCCAGCGCCTCCGCTCCGCATCACGAGCGATGTCGAAGCGAAACGGCCAGCCGTACTCCGCTGAGGAACGCGCGCTGATCACGACCTTCGAGCTGCCCACCCACTACACCGGCCACGGCATCGACGGCATCCTCGAGTCGGCGAACCGTGCCGTCCGCCTGGACTGGTGGCGAGACGGCGTCCTCCCCGAGGGCGACCTCGTCCATGACGACATTCTCGATGCACGCCTCCGACCCTATGAAGCCATCCGGCTCGGCTCCTTCGCCAGGGGGGACGTCACCCGGCAGGCAATCGCTGAGTTGATCGACCTCCCGGCATCCCTCCGTCCCGTGTCACCCATCGCCACCCTCGTCGGCGATGCCGTGAAGCATCTCGACCACCTCGGCGCGGTGCCCACTCGCCCGAAGACATGGCTCGACCTCACGGAACCGCCCCAGACGGACCCGTATGACTACCCGCCGGAGATCGCCGAGTTGGACGGTCTGGTCCTCGACGCAGCGTGGAGCTGGACGATCCGCCTCCCGGCCTCACCCGCGGACCTCGATCGGAACGGCCGTTGGATGGGGAACTGCACGTTCACCTACTACGAGGAGGACGTCGCCGCGGGGAAGATGGTCATCTTGGTGATCCACGGTCCAGACGACCAGCGATGGAACGCCGAGCTCGCTCTGCAGCGAGGACGTTGGATGCTCGGCGAGGTCAACTCCCGCTGGAACCGACGAGAGGTCCCTCCGGCGTTGCACCGCCTCTTGAGCGAACTGACCCGACAGCTGAACGACCCCGATGCCGCCGACTCGGAGCCGACCCACGCCGAGATCGGTCCCCCACCCCGGGTACGTCCACCGTTCCGCGTCCGAGCCCGCGCCCGACGAACACGCCACCGCCGACCGGCGTGACGGGAGCCGGGAATCACCACGGCGTGTTGCTGTAGATGAGCACCGTCGCCGTCAACGGCCCCGGGCTCCGAGGGTCGACGTTGTGGCACGACACATCTGCCAGCGGCTGCGGGTCGCTCGTCGCGCTCATCTTCGCGACGAAGGCGCCGCGTTCCCCATTCGGACAGGTTCGCGAGTTCGAGAACTGGACCGGCTGCTCCCCATCGGCGTAGTCACGCAGCGTGTGCGAGTCGCTGGTGTTGATGTACACCGAACCATTGCGATAGCGGCGGCTCCACGTGCAGGCCGTGGTGCTCCCCGGCTCGCATTGTCCGCGACGCGGCGCCGTATCGAGCGGGGAGCCGAGGTTGTAGGTGACGAGGTTCGGGAAGACGCCGAACCGGTTGAAGCCGTCGGCACACCCGCCGTCCGCCGGATCGAGCGAGACTCCGGTGTTGATGACCACCGGCTCGTCCCACAACTTCGCCCGCGCCCACGAGAAGAGCGCGTCTCCGGCCGACTCGGCACATTGGTAGCTGATGACCGTGCCCGAGGATTCGTTGTCGGCGCCCACAAGCTGCAGCAGAGATCCGGGCGCCACCGAGGCATCGCGCGGCTGAGCTGCGAGCTTCATCTCCTCGGTCAACAGGTAATCGGCGTTCTCGCTGGCACCGCGGGCCACGTCGCCGGCGATTGCCGGCGAGTCGACCAGCGCTGACCGCGTACAGCAGTTCATGATCGTGACGAACCCCAACGTGGTCCGTGCGTGTCGCATCACGGCCAGTTGGCTCTCGGAGAACGTCCTCGCAGGGTTGATCAGCGGCTGCGAACCCGAGCAGGAGTTCACCGTACTGGCGATCGGGCCCTGGTCGGAGGGTGCGCCGTCGCGATAGACGCGTCCGCCGATGTCGAAGAACAGACCTTGGTATCCAGCCGCCTTCAACTCCGCCAGCTCGTCGTTGACCGCCTGGCGCGCCGCAAGGATGTTCAGGTCGGGGTATGCCCTCGTCCCACCGCCCGTTGGAGAACCGCTCCCGGTGGCGCTGGTCGTGTAGCCAGGCGCGCAGAACTCCCACTCGGGATGATCCGCGAGGAACGAGTTCCCGGTCCGACTGAACCAGACCCACTGGACATAGCGAACTGGGACTGCGCCGAGGGCGGAGATGCGCCGAGCGGCTTGGCACTCGAGTTCCGCCGAACCCTGCCGACTCACGACCACCCATTTGGCGCTCTCGATCATCGATTGCAGCTCAGCGTCGCTCAGTTGGCCGATCTGCTCGTAGAGAAAAACGGCCTTGTCGATTGTGGTCGGAACAGTCAGCGGCGAACCAGCAACACACCCCACCGGAACAGTGGTCGTGGAGGTCGTGCTGGTCGATGAAGTGGTGCTGGACGATGTCGAGGTTGTCGTCGTCGTGGACACCTGCGTGATGGTTGTCGACGTACCGCCACCACCTGGATCGGGGACACATGCCGTCCCCACGGAAGCGACAATAGCCACGAGAGCTGCCTGTACCTTACGCAACACGACCACCTCCAGCGGTCTTGCCGATGAGTGCCGGCCCGGCAGACCAGCCAATCAGAGGGATCTTGGGGTGAGTTTCGGAGGAAGTTCGAACTGCGATCTCACCGCAAACACCGCAGAACATCAGCACCGCCGGGTTGTCATCGGTCGCCATACACCAAGCCATCCTCGATACCCGGCTCTCCCGGCGCAGACCAACTACTCAGCTCAGGAGACGACCAATTGGCTTTCGATCGCCACACACTTCGTCCTGAATTACCACTGATAGGTCACCGTAGAGCCGACCAGAAGTTGGGCGGAAGTCGAACCGGCTGCGGCCAACCTCCGTGTGGAGCGGGCCACCCTGCGGGAGGGTCGAGGTTGTTGATACCTGTGGGCCCGAAGGGATCGGTAGCGTTCTGCAGATTCCGGTTGTTCTGAGCATCTCGCCTTAGACGCTGGTAGAGCGAGTTGTTCTTCATCGAGCGCCGAACTTGTGATTGCCGCTTGGCTTCGACTTTTTCGTCAGGCGTGCACGTTGGATATAGCTCGGTATACCGCTTCGTAAGGAGATCACGAGCACGGTCCTCTGCCGTTCGTGCCTGGCTTCCTGCCGTCGCAGATACCGCAGGCGCAGCCGCGATGGCGACGACAACGACGACCACGACCACCGCCACGAAGATCTCGCCGGAAGGGTCGACGCGGTTGTTCGGCGCGCCGCTCGTGTAGAGAAATGGAGCGCGCGTTATGTCGACTAACGGATCAGCCGAGATGAACTGCGCCGTTCTCGGGTCGTAGTAGCGGGCTCGGAGGTACTGGAACCCAGTCTCCGAATCCGTGTACTCGCCGGCGTAGCCAAACGGGCTGGTGTTCGTCCCCTGTGTGGTGGTGGTGTTCCCGTAGGGGTCGAAGCTGTGAACGTGGGTGATCGTGCCAGCCTCACTCACCAGCTGTCGCACCGATCCCCGGATGTCGTGGATCAGGTAGCTGGCTGTGTTGTCAGCTATCGCCACCTGCTCAAGGGGGCTGCCCCAAGGTCCGTACACGTAGCGGTGGGTAGCGTCCATGACCAGCATCGGGAGCTCACCCGAGCGATCCCACGTGAACGGCGTGACGGTGGCGCCGTTGACCTTCGCCGAGCGGGTCCCGGTGGAGTCGTAGCGGTAGGTCCAACCTCCTGGTGCCGAGCGGAGTCGGCTGGCCTGGTCGTAGCCGTAGGTGTTCGCGCCGGCGACCGTCCGATTCCCGCGCTGGTCGAACGTGTACGGGGTGTTGCCGCCCGGGGTCGGCGTGCACGCACCCGTCGCACCACCGCTGTGGCAGAGCTGCCCCGCTGCGTCGTACGCGAGCGTCGGCGTGTCGGCGGTCTTGGTGATGTTCCCCTGGTTGTCGAACGCGTAGGTCCCGTTGTTCCACGAAACCAGACGCGACTGGCGGTCGTACCCGTAGGTGTCGGTGACGGGACCAGAGCCGAGCGTCGCGGTCTCGTTGGTGATGCGGTCGAGCGCGTCGTAGTCGTAGGTGAAGACGGCGGTGGTCTGCGCGCCACTCTTTGCGGTGATCTCAGACAACCGCCCGCCGTCGTCGTGAGTCCGGGTATCGGTCCAACCGTTCGGGTAGGTGATCCCGATGACCTGGGAGTCGGCGTTGTAGGAGAACCCGAACGACTTGTTACGCCAGTCCCGAACGCCGGTCAGGCGTCCAGCGTCGTCGTAGGTCCGGACCACACTCGCGGCCGGAGTGGTGGCATCGGTCGGGTAGCCAATCTGGGTGACGAGACCACGAGCGTCGCGCTGGTAACTCACCGTCCGGTTGTTCGGATCCTTGACCGAAGCCAGGCGTCCGAGCGCGTCGTACGTGTAGGTCAGCGTGCCGACCCCGGAAGCCGTCGACGTCAGCGGGCGGCCCACGACGTCGTATGCATTGGTTACGTCCGGCGTTGCGGGGTCCTGGTAGTTGACCGTGGCCAGCCGGCCCATCGAGTCGTAGGCGGTCGTGATGGTCTCGCCGGCCTGATCCGTAACAACAGTTGCCTCACCGAAGGCGTTGTAGCCGGAGGTCACCGTCCGGTTCAGCGGATCGCGCGTCTGGGTCACACGCCCCAGCCGGTCAGGGGTGAAGGTCGTGACCTGGCCAGCGGTGTCGCGCTCGCTCCGCAGCCGACCCAGTGAGTCGTAGGTGTACTCCCGGTAGAGCCCGTCCGGGAGTGTGGTCTTGATCAGGAGTCCGCGATCGTCGTAGTCATTGGTCGTCACGTTGCCCGTCGGGTTCTCTGGCGAGGGGGGCTGCTTCACCGACACCACGTTGCCGTCTTCGTCATAGCGGCTGGTGGTCACGTGACCCAGTGGATCGGTGACGGTTAGCGGGTTACCCGCTGCGTCGTGGGTGGTCGCTGTGGACTTACCGCCTGGTGATGTGACCCGCTCAACACGGCCGAGCGAATCGTAGGAGGTGATGGTTGCGTTGCCCAGCGGGTCCGTCACCTTCGTGGCAGTTCCGAGTGCTGGGTCGTACAGGAAGGTCGAGGTCTTCCCTGCGGGGTCGGTTGAGGCGGTCACGTCCTCGGGGTGCGACGGATCGCCGTAGGTCAGGGTGGTGGTTTGGCTGATCAGATCGCTCGAGTTCGCGCGGGACTGGTACTGAATCGCCCTGGGTTTGATGGAGGCTCGGGCTATTTGATTCCAACCCTGTCGGGGTCGGGCTGTTGGGCAGCGTAGAAGGCTGCTTCGAACTCGGTCGGGGGGACATCGGCAAGGGCGGTGTGGAGCCGGCTGGTGTTGTGCCAGTGGACCCAGCCGAGGGTGGCCAGCTCGACATCCTCGACGGTGCGCCAGGGGCTCTGGCCGGGCCCGCGGATCAGCTCGGTCTTGTAGAGCGCGTTGACCGACTCGGCGAGCGCGTTGTCGTAGCTGTCACCGACCGAACCGATCGAGGGAACGGCGCCGATCTCGGCGAGGCGTTCGCCGTAGCGCACCGACGTGAACTGGGACCCGGCGTCGCTGTGGCAGCGGAGCCCCTCGATGCGGGTGCCGCGGTTCCAGCGGGCCATCTCGATGGCGTCGAGGACCATGTCGGTGCGCATGTTCGACGCGACCCGCCACCCGACGATCATCCGCGAGTACACGTCGACGATGAAACACACATAGGCCATCCCGGCCCACGTCGGAACGTAGGTGAGGTCGGTCACCCACAACTCGTTCGGGCCCGCCGCGGTGAAGTCGCGGCCGACCAGATCAGGGTGCCGTGGCGCGGTCGGGTCGGCCCGGGTGGTGCGCACCCTCTTGCGGCGGTAGATGCCTTCGATGCCGGCCTGACGCATCAGCCGGGCCACCTGGTCCCGGCCGATGTCATGGCCGGCGCGGCGGGCGGCCTTCCAGAGCTTGTGCGCCCCGTAGACCCGATAGTTCGCCGTCCACAGCTCGACGAGGGCCGGGATGGTGGCCTCGTCGCGGACCTGGCGGGCCGACGGCGGCCGGGCCTTTGCCGCGTAGTAGGTGCTCGGAGCCACCTGCAGGACCTCGCAGATGGGCTCGACTCCGAACTCGTGGCGGTGCCGGTCGATGTAATCGACGATCACCGATGTGGGCGGTCGAGCTCCGCCGCGAAGAAAGCCGACGCCGACTTCAAGATCGCGTTCGCTCGCCGCAGCTCCTTCACTTCCTGCTCGAGCGCCTTCACGCGCTCCGCTTCTGCGGTAGTGGTCCCCGCGGTCAGGCCGGCGTCGATGTCGGCCTGACGCACCCAGGCGCGCACCGACTCGACGCCGTAGCCCAACTGGTTGGCGACGCGTTGCACCGTCCCGTGGTCGGTGCCGAGCTCCTTACGGAGCTGGCGCACCAGCCGCACCGCCTGGGCCTTCTCGGCATCGGTGTAGCGGCGCGTCGTCGGCCGCCCCGGGGTCTTGTCCTGTGGCATGGCTCCATCCTCGTTTCCAAGGTCAGGAGCCTCCAACGAACCCAGGGCGATTCAGTTCACCGGCGAGCAGGATGTTCGGGTTGGTGATCGTGCCCGCGTTGTATGCCTCGAACGGGTCGTAGGCGAACCCGCCGCCCCCGGTGAGGACGTTGGTGCCGAGGTACACACCGCGGGGACCGAGTCCGGCCTCGGCGAGGAACGGGTAGGCGGAGCACAGGTGGGCGGTGGTGGACCGGTGGCGGGGGAGCCGCAACCGCCTGATGGTCGAGGCGGCGGTCATGCGAACCGTCGGGGGGCGACGCCTCGGCCCATCGGGAGCGCGCACGCGAGTGCGAGGTCGTGGCGGGCGTCGAGACGACGGAGTTCCATGCCGGCCTGCGCGGCGACCTGCTCGTACTCGGCGCACGACCGGTCGAGCTCGTCGGGATCCCGTGCGGTGACGGCGACGAACCCGACGTACTCGAACTCGCCGTAGCCGGCCACGATCTCTGCTTCCCGCTCGAGCACATCGGATTGCGCCCGCCGGTGGCGGGCACCGATGCGGAACCCCGACCGCGACCGCTGCTCTTCATCGGAGGCGAGCTTCACCGTGTCGCGGTCGATCGCGCGTTGCGACCGGGACGGCGCCACCGGCTCGTAGTGCACCGCCACGGTGCGGATGCCGCCCGAGTGCAACAGCAGGGGCTCCATCCACCCCGGGGGCACGTCCAGCCGTGGCCACTCGCTCACCACGTAGACGGCGTGGACCGCGGCGTCGACCCGGACGTGGTCGCGGTCGTTCTCGACGTGGAGCGGGCCGGCGTTGGCGACCGACACCAGCCCGGCGTGCGCAGCGAGGCTTCGACGCGGCCCAACGGTGGCGACCCGCTGGAATGGGTCGAGCCGTGCTCGCCATGCGGATGCGATTTCGGCGGCGGTGAGCGTCGGGTCGACGACCAGGCCCGCCGAGTCGAGGCGTCCCGCCAGCAGCCGGACCTCTTCCATCAACACCTCCTCGGCGGTGGGCGTGCCTTCGGCGCCGCGGCGGTGCCGGCGGGCGCGCAGCCGTCGTTCCTCGACGGTGACCACGACCAGCACCTCGTGGCGGGTCGCCATCGGACCGGCTTGGTCGAGCAGCTCCCGGTAGGCGTCGACCGCAACGGTGCGGTCATCGACCGGTCGGTGCTCTGCCAGGTAGGCGTACTGGCCGTCGAGCCCGGCCGGCGCCGCCCACTCCATCCACCGGATGCGACCGACCGGCCCGCGCTCGGAACAGAACGAGGCGAGCGCGTCGCCCCACAGCTGGAGCAGCCGTTCCTGCTCAGGCCGCTCGCTCAGCGAGAACGAACGGCCCCGCACCCGCAACACCGCGGACAGCGTCCGTTCCCGTCGATCGACGATCACGCCGGCTCCGGCGTCCCGCCCCCGTCGAGTCCAGCTTGCCCCGGCGCACTCCCGGATCTCCTGGCCGGCCAGCGACGGCGGCAACTCCGGCTGGGGGGTCCCGCCGTGGTCGGGGTGGCGCCGCCACGGCAGGGGAGCGAACCAGCGATGGGCGCCCGTGGTGCGCTGAGCCGACCAGCTCGCGAGCACCGGCACCCGGTCGTGCATCGCTTCGCCGTCCCACCGCCCGAAGGCTCCGACCGCCGCCACGGCCATCGGGAGGAACACCGTCGGGGTCGCGGCACCGAGGTTCAGCAGCACTCCCGAGGTGAGCACTCCTGTCGCCAACAGGACGCACTGGATGCCCTGGAGCCCGAGCAGCCACCCGGTCCGGTCCCGCGGCGCGAACCGGTACGGGCGAGGGCGGTCCACCCCGTTCATTCGTGGGTGCCTTCCGGAGCGTCGGCGCCCTGTCTGCGTTCGACCGGAGTCGTGGTGGAGTCACGGGGTGTGGCCAGCGAGCCGGCCGTGTCGGCGCTCGATTCGGCGGTGCGCAGCGCCGTGTTCGCCGCGGTGGTGCCGACCGCGACTGTGCCCGCCGCGACCACACCCACCGGACCACCAGCCACCCCGACACCGGTCGTGCCGTTCGCGGTGGTGTCGGCGGCGATCGCCTGGGGACCCACGGTCCACCCTTCACCCGAGGTCGACGTAGCGGCTGGACTGCCACCCGCTCGGGAGCCATGACCGCCGGCGAGACGCATCAGCGACTGGGCGTAGTAGACGTTGCTCATCGTCGCTTGGGTCGCCCGGACCGGGCTTCGAGAGACGCCCTGCGCGATGAGCGCCGCCTCGGCCCATGGGATCAGCTTCAGCACCAGGAACGGGGCGAACGCTGCCATCGCCAGGATCGCGGCACCGACGAACAGCGCACCCAGGCTCGCACCTGCCGATTCCGGCGCTGAAGATCCCCTCGGAGCGGCGGTCCCGGCGCCTGCCAGGGCGGCCACCCCGACGGAGATGGCGATGCAGATCACCAGCTTCGAGAGGATCACGGCGAGGAGCAGCTCGATGGTGCGTCGCAACAGCCCTCGAGCTGACGGCCACACCATCGCCGCGAACGACAGCGGCGAGAGCGCTACGAGGATGTAGACGAGCACCGAGCGGACCATCAGTTCGATCCACACGAGCAGACCGGCGATCACGGCGACGAGGCCGAGCAGGACGGCGGCGAACCCGTTGGTTGCGGTGTTGGCCGCGGCGCCGAACCCTGACAGGAAGTGCAGGGCCTGCCCGCCCGAGTTGGCGAGCACCGCGGCCGACAGGGCATCGGTGAGCTCGAGCAGCTTGCCGACCACCACCGTGGTGGTCACCATCCCGAACACGGCAGCGGGGAGGTCGACGGTGACGCGGCGGACCATTGCTGCGGTGTCGCCGGCGATGAGTCCCTGGATGATCCCGAGGAACAGGAACGCCAGGAGCAGCATCACGGCGATGCCGCGCACCGTCGCATACGGGGAGCCCGACCCCGCGAACCACGCGGCGCCGACGTCGGGACTGACCGACGAGCCGAGGAAGTCGGTGATCCCTCCGACGAAGTACTCGACCGCCCCGAGCACCCAGCTGGCGATGCCGCTGGCGACCTTGTCCCACGCCCACCCGGCGGGCGCCGAGATCACGTCGGTGACGACGTCGATCGGGTTCGGGATGGCGATGTCGGCGAGCATCGGGGCCATCACTGTCCACCCGCCCACGGGTCGAACCCGGCGAGCTCCTCGTCGAGCTGCTCGGCCGTGGACGGCAACGCCGACTCGTTCAGGCCCGGCGCCGGCCCCACGGTGATCGTGGTGTCCCAGACCCGCCAGTCGTCGCCCTCCCACACCAGCTCGTAGGTCGACGTCGTCCATCCCGCCTGGGGTTGCGCAATGCCGACCCGCGACAGCACCCCAACGCTCCACACCGACACCCGGGCCCGGTCCGGCGTGAAGGCGTCCACCCGGCTGGCGAGCACCGCCTGGAGGTAGCGGATCGGACCGGTGCCCTCGTCGAGACGCTCCCGGAGCTTCCCGATCCGGTCCTGCGCGTCGGCGACCTGGGTGTCGGCCGACCCGCCGGCGGCCATGGCCCGGATCGCATCCGGAACCCGGGTTGGGGCGAGCTCGAGGAGTGTGCGGCCGGCGAAGGTGAAGTACACGGCCGCGGTCCGGGCGCCCTCGCCCGTGCGAGCGAAACCCGAAGGCACACCGTCGACGTATCGCCGAGGTCCAGACGCGGTAGCGGCGGGCGCCCTGCCGGACGCTCGGTCCACCGTTGGTCCATCGGGAGCGGCACTGATGAGGCCTCGGGTCGCCATGCCGACGACGAAGGCACCGAGAACCAGCACCGCGAGTCGCGTGGGGTGAGCGCCGGGGCGTTCGGTCCGGGTCATCCGCCGGCCGCCCGGAAGAACATGTTGATGGCCGTCGGCGCGACCCCGGCGAGGCAGGCACCGATCGCTCCGGCGAGGGCGAGCTGCTTGCCCCGATACCCGCCGGCATAGTTCCCGGACTGTTGCGAGAGCCCGTAGACCGCAGCGCCGGCGAGGATGCTGGCGAGCGAGCCCCAGAGGGCGACCTGGCTCAACCAGTCGATCAGCTTCTGGAGCAATGCTGCGCCGGGCATGCCAGCCGCCGTGGGGTTGGCATCGACATCGGCGATCACTGCAAGTGGGAACGAGCGCATGGGGGCCTCCTCCTGGCCGGGCGTCGCCGCCCGGCCGGGATGGTTGGGACGGGGGAGGTGAGGCCGTGGGGGAAGTGCCTCGGTCCCGATAAGCGCGTCGCGACGCCCGAACGCGACGCGCTTATCCGGAACGGCGCTCGGTGACCGAGCGCGGAGGAGGAATCGCCGTTGAAACTGCTCGTGGTCACCGTTGGGGCGACGCTGTCGGTCGTGGTGGGTGTCGCGGTCGTCGCCGCCGGTCCGAGCGAGGAGGCCATTCCGTCGGCGGTGCCCGGCATCCCTGCCGATCTGCTGCCGCGCTATGTCGGCGCGGCGTCGACATGTCCCGGGTTGCCGTGGCAGGTTCTCGCCGCGATCGGGTTCGTCGAGTCCCGCCACGCCCAAGGCCGCGCCGACCCGGCCACGGGAAACTTGTCACCACCGATCCTCGGCCCGCCGCTCGACGGCACGAACGGCACCGCCCGCCTCACCGACACCTCGTCACCCGACGGATGGATGCGCGCCCAGGGACCGATGCAGTTCCTGCCGACGACGTGGCGTCGCTGGGGTCGACTCGCCCCCGATCGGCCGCCCGGCGCGGTGGCGTCACCGCACAACGCCTGGGATGCGATCTACAGCGCCGCGGCCCACCTGTGCGCCGGTCGGTCGGAGCTCGCCGACCTTGACGCCGCGATCTTGTCGTACAACCGAAGTGAGCGGTACCTGCGCGACGTCCTCGCCAAGGCCGCCGAGTACGGCCTCGGATCGGGCGGGGCGGCCATCACCGTCGTCGGCGGGATGGCCTGCCCCGTCGCCGGTCGGGTGCGCTTCACCAACGACTGGGGCGCCCCTCGATCGGGAGGACGGTCGCACCAGGGCAACGACCTGTTCGCCCCGTACGGCACCCCGCTCGTGGCGATCGAGAGCGGCGTCATCGACCGAGTCAGCGACGTCGAGCAAGGGCTCGGCGGCATCACCCTGTCGCTACGCGGCGAGTCCGGAACCCGCTACTACTACGCCCACAACGCACGGAATGCGGTCCGAGTGGGGGACCGCGTCGCAGTCGGCCAGGTCATCGCCTACCTCGGCGACACCGGCAACGCTCGCGGAGGTACCCCTCATCTTCACTTCCAACTCCATCCAGGCGGTGGTTCACCGGCGAACCCGTACGGCACGCTGTTGAGGATCTGTGAGCGAGCGGGATCCTCACCGGGTCGGGGGTGACGCTTGGGGGCTTGCGTTCGCTCACGGCGAGGCGTTTGCTGGGACTCCCCGCGGTCAGTCCGAGCGATCACGATTGGCTGGCTCGCGTTGTCATGTATGGGTCGCTCGTCCGACTGTCGTGCACTGTCGCCAGTGCCGTGTCAGGGAGCGTTTGCCCCCTCACCTGCCAGCACTTCGGCCGCGCTCCGAACGACTCGGATGTCGGGGATTATGGGGCGGTCCGAAGGCTCGCTCGGGCGCCCGGGTTCGCATGATATGTGGGTGTCGTTGGGGCCCGTAGTTTGGGTGCGGGCGGGCTTGATGGTGAGGGGCTCGTGATGCGTTGGAAGCCGGTTGTGGTGCAGTCCGAGAGGTCGGCTGAGTTGCGCCAGCAGCGCCAGGTCATGGCGCCAAGCCCAGTTCTCGACGACCCGCCAGATGTGAACGCACCGACGTAGTTCACGTGTCACCTGGCGGCGAAGCACCGCCACCTGCTTGAGAATGCCACATGTTGGTTTGCTGGCTCGCGTGACCACTACCGATGCCCTTGGCCGGCTCGTTGGCGACGAGGTGCTCCACGTCGCCGGGTGGGAGCGGTAGCGGGAGTGGCCCGAGGCCATCTCAAGGGCATGTTGGCGCAGGGCGCTGGAAGGTTCAGTTGGGTGGGGACTCGGGAGAGTGGAACCGGAAGGTCGCGTAGCCGCGTTGGAGGAATCGGCTCAAGGGCCCGCCTACGGGAACGCGACCGCCGATCAGGAACGGGGTCGACTGCAGGAGTTCCGCGGTGGGGCTGTCGTTCTCGGGGTCCTCGATGACTCGTCGCATGAGCACGATGGTCACCGGTCGTGGGGTCTGGCTCAGGCTGTGGCCGAGCCGGTCGAGGACGACGGAGAGGATCGGCATGGCGAACGGATTGTTCAGGTAGATCGACAGGGGCCCGTCCGGGAAGTCGAAGTCGCGGGCGTCGAGGTTGTGGACGCTGGCGACGTCGCCGAGGCGCTTCACGCCGCGCAGGCGGGTGCACGCCAGGTTGTTCGTAGCGGCTGATGCGAGGCCCGAGTCGAGTTCGACTCCGACGCAGTTGCGATAGCCCGCCTCGGCCGCGAGTGCCAGCATTCGACCTTTGCCACATCCCAGGTCGATGAAGGTTCGCCCCCACGGGTGACCGAGCAGCTCCAGGCACGCTCGGCCGAGGTTGGCCGGAGTTCCGCAGTACGGGTAGACGTCCGGCTCTGTCAGTCCAGTCGTCGGGTCCACCGGTAGGACGAAGCCTCCACCGTCGAAGCCCCGGGTTCCGTCGAACCACTTGCTCGTGGCTCCGCCGACCTTGTCCACCGCTCGCGTCATCAGCCGATCGAGGCTGTCGTCCTTCACGCCGTTCTCCGTCCGATCGACCGAATGGGTACGACATAGTGTCGTAGGACAAAGGTCCCTTTCCAGTCGACAGTTCCTCCCACAGAGTGGGTGCTCGGCGGGCGTTTCAGACCGCGGACCGAAGGAGTTGCTGTGACCCACTGGAACGGCGGAGGCGGTTGGTCGTCCGCGTGGATGGTCATCGCCATGGCCGTCCCGCTCGTGTTGCTCGTGGCATCGGGCCTGGCAGTTGCTCTCTGGGCAGGCAAGCGCCCGCCACGGGACGACGGCGGGAGCGAAGCGCCCCAGATCCTCCGGGCGCGATTTGCTCGTGGTGAGGTCGACGAGGAGGAGTTCCGGTCCCGCTTGGCCGTGCTCACCGGGGTGGCCCAAACCAGCGATGTCGGGAGACCGTCGGGCGGGCGATGAAGTTCCAGGCCCGGTAGGGCCATTCGTGCGTTTGGAGGAACTCGTCGAGGTTGAGGGCGGGGCGTGCTCGGAGGTGGTCGACGACGGTGCGGATCTCGTAGTCGCGCCGGCTGAACAGGTCGTGGAGTTCGCCCATGTCTGAGCGCCAGTCGAGGTGCTCGGACATGCCGCACTCGAAGATGACGATCGGCCGTTGGTCGAGCAGGGTTTCGGCACCTCGGAGCGCTCCGAGCTCGCCGCCTTCGATGTCGAGCTTGACGAGCTCGATGCGACGATCGGCGGCCACCAGGTCGAGGGTGGTGACCGGCACGGCGATGATTCGCCGGTCGTGGTCGCCCGCTTCTTCGTTGGCTACGAGTCGGCTGTAGCCGCCCCGTTGGAGGTCGATCTCGAAACGACTGCGGCCGGCCCGTGGACCCACAGCCGCGGCGACGACCTCGACATCGGGGAACGAGCGGGCCAGCATCGCGGCTTTCGCCGGGTCGGCTTCGATGGCGACGTGGCGGCCGTTGGGCGCGGAGCGGCGGATGACGCGGAGCACCGAGCCGATGTGGGCGCCGACGTCGATCGTGTTCGAAGACACCGTCAATTCACGCACCAGACAGGCACGGAGGGCGGCGCGCTCGGCGAGGAGCTCGGCGAGCTCTGGCTGAGCCCGTCCCTTCCGGCGGTCGCGCCGGGCCAACAGGGAAGCGAACCACGGCTCGAACGGGCTCTTGATTGCACGATGCTTGGCTTTCAGTCGCCAGTCCACGTGGACGCTCGGCTCGTCGCTGTTGGTCGATGGTGCGCGCACGTCAAGCACCATCAACGCCTGTCCCGGTCGTTACGAACCGTTCGAGGCAGGAGGTGGAGCAGAAGTACGGAGGACCGCCGTCGACGCTCAACACCGTCGCACTTCCCGCCGCGACGCGCATGAGGCACACCGGGTCGAGATGCACCTCACCTCGACCGGTGTCGAGCAGCTGATAGACCTCGATCGGCGAGCCCATGTTCTTGAGCTGCCGCGGGCCGAGCGCGGTGCTGTGCCACCCGTGACATTCGGCGACGCGGGCCACCTCCGAGGTGACCAGCACAGTGTCGGGCCCGGCTTCGTCAGCCAGTCGCGCCGCGATGTTGACCGTCGAGCCATAGACGTCGCCGTCATAGGCGATCGCAGACCCGGCCGAGATCCCGGCGCGCAGCGACGGGAACGCCACCTCATCGTCGACCAACTCCCACAGGACGGCGAGCCATCGGATCGCGTCGTCGACGCGGCCCGCCTGCACCAGGACCGCGTCACCCAGAGCTTTGATCACGCGCACGTCACCATGAGCCGCGCAGTGCGCGAGCTCGACGAGTCGGATGGCCAGACGAGCGGCCGTCGGATCGCCGTGGGCGACGGTCGCGGCGCTGTAGCCGACCAGATCGACGAACGCCCACGCGGCCTCCACGGTCTGCGCGCCCTCCGGGAGCGTCGCCAGGTCGGGTCGAGCGTCGGCGGGCTGGCGCCCCCCTGCCGATCCCTCAGCGCTCATAGGAGACGCGGGCGGCCATGCCCATCTCGAGGTGGTAGGTGTTGTGGCAGTGGATCATCCACTGTCCCGGGTTGTCGGCGTCGACATCACACACCACCTCCTCGCCGGGCAGGACGTTCACGTTGTCCTTCCGGGCGCCGCCGGCCTCGCCCAGCGCGAACGTGTGTCCGTGGAGGTGGATCGGGTGCCACATGGACGAACGGTTCCGCAGCCGCAAGCGAACCCTTGCCCCGTTCGGGAACGTGATCGCTTCGTTGTCGGGGAATGGCCGATCACCGATGGTCCAGCGATACGGCATCATCGACCCGTTCAGGTCGACCCGGTGCTCGACATCGACACGGCGATCTGGCAGCCGCACGGATTCGGCCGGGCGGAGATCGGCGTAGGAGAGCACCTGCCCGTCCAGCTCGGACGGCCGATCGCTCGCCGCCGGCGCTTCGGTCCCGGCCGCGTCGCTTGTTCGCAGCACCGCTGCCGCGATCGCGTCCTTGCCCTCGGCCAGCGCCACGACCGGCCAGGCACCGCTGGCAACGGTGACCTCGACGTCATAGCGCTCACCCATCCCGATCACGAACGTGTCGACCTCGACCGGCTCGACCGGAAACCCGTCGCTTTGGGTGACCACGAGGCGATGACCGCCGACCGCCACTCGGTACGCCGTGTCCGAGGCAGCGTTGATCACCCGCAACCGCAACCGGGTTCCCGTGCGCGCCTCGATGGTCGGACGGTCGGCCGGGGGGCGCCCGTTCACGAGGTGCAGCGGATAGGAGACGTCGCCGGCGTCGCCGCCGAGGAGCTCGGAGCGGAACCGCCCCATACCCATGCCACCGTCGCCCATACCCATGCCGCCATCACCCATACCCATTCCGCTGTGGTCCATGGAGCGCAACGACTCGGCGATGTCGCTGGGGCTCCGGCCGACGCCGTCGGTCCAGTCGTCGAGCACGAGGATCTCGTCGACGTCGACATCGCGCTCGTCGGCCGGGTCGTCGATCACGAGCGGTGCGTAGAGGCCACGGTCGAGCTGCATGCCCACGTGGGGGTGGAACCAGTAGGTCCCGGGGTGCGGTGCCCGGAACCGGTAGGTGAACGAGTCTCCCGGGGCGATCGGGTGTTGGGTGAGTCCGTGCACGCCATCCATGTCGTTGCGCAGCGCCAGTCCGTGCCAGTGGATCGTGGTGTCCTCATCAAGGTCGTTGCGCAGCGCCAACTCGATCGTGTCGCCCACCATGGCTCGCAGGAGTGGGCCGGGGACCATGTCGTCGAACGCGACGGTGTCGACGGTCCGGCCCGCCAGATCGATCTTCGTCGGCGCGGCCGTCAGTCGCGTCCGAACTGTCTGCCCCGTCGAAGGACGCGCCTTCTCAGCCGCCCGCACCAACGGGTCGTCCGGACCGATCTCCGCACCTCTGAGCCGCTCGTCGGCTCCGCACCCGACCAGCGCCGACACCAGGACGCTCCCCGTCCCGATCAGGAACGGTCGTCTCCCGAGTTCCATCCGGCCACCTCCCTCTTGTTACGACACTCTGTCGTAATTGTAGAGGGCGGAGTTCGGACTCGCGATGTCAGGTCGGGCAGATGTGCATGACGAAGGCCGCGAGGTGGTGAACCTGCACCGAGGTGCCGGCGAACGCCACCAGCAACGCAGCCACGACGCTGACCGATTCGGCCGGCCAGTTCGCCGTTCGGCGGGGGTGCACGAGAGCATGAACCCGGGCGACGGTGTCGCCATGGGCCACCGCCAGCCCAAGGCGTGGTGTAGCGGCGCCCTCGCCGAGAAGCGCGGCGCGAGCGATCGCCCGCGCCACCAGCGAGCGTGAGCCCAGGTGCGCCGCGGCTGCTTCGTCCGCCCATCGCTCGGTGTTGAACCGCACCTGGCGAGCCAGCAACCCCAGGAACGGGAACGCCGCTGCCGCGAGCTCGGCCGCCAACACGTACCGGTGGTGACCCAGCTCGAGATGTGCTCGCTCATGGGCGAGCACGGCGGCCCGCTCGTCGGCACGCAGTTCGGCCAACAGGGCCCGCCCGAGCACGATCCCGCCCGGCCGCCCAGGGACGGCGAACGCAGTCGGGCCGGCCGCCTCCACCACGTGGACCCCACGGACTGCGGCGAAGTGCCGACGCTCGCGCGCCACCACCCGCCCCAGCGCCGCGGCGCGCCAGCAACCGAACCCGAGCGCCAGCCCAGCTGCCACCCCGGCCCACAGCGACACACCGTGGGGCCCGGGAACGAGGCCGTCGCACCAGTGCAAGAGATGCGACACCGAGTGGATCCGTGACGCCGCGGCCAGCATCACCAGCACGAGGGCGGCGAGGATCGACGCGGCCGAGAGGACCGCCGCTGCGGTGAGCGTCCGAACGCAGGTCGCCGGCGACGCCACCTTCGGCACCCACCACGCCAGGAGCACGCCGGCGCAACTCACCAGGAGCGGAGCGACGAGCAGCAGGCCGCTCACGTCTCGAGTTCCTCGAGTGCCGCTCGGAGCGCCTTGCGCTCACGTGCCGAGAGTCGATCGACGAAACGGCTCATGGTCAGTGCCCTGTCGGCGGTGCCCTCCAGGATCGAGCGCATGCGTTCTGCCCCCAGATCGGGCTCCGACACTGTCGGGCGGTAGGCGTACGCCCGACCGACCTTGGTTCGCTCGGCAAGCCCCTTCTTCCAGAGCCGCACGAGGATGGTCATGATCGTCGTGTAGGCGAGCTCGGTGCCCGACAACTCCTGCACCTCCGACGGGGTGAGGAGGCGGTCTTCCCGCCAGAGCACTTCCAGCACCTCGGCTTCCAGCGCGCCCATCGGACGCCGCGTCGACGATCCCACGGACGTCACGTTAGGCCCTCGCCGCCGATGTACACCCGGGCTGCTCATCGCGGGTCACCCGGAGGCCCCCGGGCGCTGGGGAGCAGGCGTGAAGCCCTTCTCCTCCTGAAGGCGACGCACGTAGCTGATGATGGCCTCCAGCTCGGTGTCGTCGAGCCCTCCGAGCGCCGGCATGTCGCCGAAGTTCCAGTGGTGTTGGGCAACGCCGTTGCGAGCCGCCGAGCGGAACGCCTCGTCGGGGTGGTGGCCGGGCTCGTAGACGATCGACAGCAGCGGTGGCCCGCTCAGAGTTCCGACCGCTTCGGCCCCGTGGCACGCCGCGCAGCTGCTCACGTAGGCCTGCTCACCGTCAACGCGCTCGACCTGCTCGTCGCTCGTGGCGCAACCCATCGCACCAACTCCCAACAACGCCGCCACGGCGACTCGCCTGCGGGCGCCGATCGCCATCGAGCGGCGAAAAGGAACCATGCCCCGACCGATCACGACCCCAGAGTGCCGAGGAGCGCGTTCATCTCCTCGATTTCGGCCTGTTGGCCCTCGATGACGGCCTCGGCCAGCTTCCTGGTGGGTCCGTACTTGCCGCCGTCCATCAGCTGCTCGGCCATCTCGATGGCACCCTCGTGATGGCGGACCATCATCTCCAACCACATTCGATCGAACGCCGCACCGTCGGCGGCGCCCAGGCGACCCATCTCAGCGGCGCTCATCATCCCCGACATCATCATCCCGCCGGAGTGATCCATGTCGTCCATCGGCATGTCCTGATCGGGCACGTCCTGGTCCCACGCAGTGAGCCAGGCCGACATCTGTTCGATCTCAGGACCCTGCGCCGCCTGGATCTGCTCGGCGATCGCGCGAACCTCAGGATTCGATGAGATCTCCAGCGCCATGTCCGCCATCCGCACGGCCTGGCCGTGGTGGGGGACCATCCCTTGGGAGAACGAAACGTCGGCGGCGTTGAACTCGGCGCCGGCCGGGACCTCGACCGAGCCCCGGTCGCGGGAGCTCATGTCACCCATTCCCTCCATGTCACCCATCCCGTCGTGGCCACCGGAATCAGAGCAACCGCTCACCACGAACCCCAGCACGACCAACAGCCCTGCAGTCCGACGACTCCACACGATCCGACCTCCATGAACTCCGACAGTGCGTAGTAGGATATCGCGACTGTCGCCGAGCGCTACGTCAGGGTCTGGTGCTGGTCACCGAATCGCTCCGCGAGTCGCCGGGTCGCGTGTGCCGGCGCCCGTCAGTCGGAGGCGCTTGAGGAGCATGGCGTTCACCGCGACGATGACGCTCGACCCAGACATGGTCAGCGCCGCGATCTCGGGACGAAGGCCCAGCCCGAACGCTGGGACGAACGCTCCGGCGGCGACCGGGAGCGCGACCGTGTTGTAGCCGATCGCCCAAGCGAGGTTCTGGCGCATCTTGCGTCGGGTGCCGCGGCCGATCTCGATGGCGGTCGCGACGTCGAGCGGATCGGACCGCATCAGAACCACGTCGGCGGTCTCGATCGCCACATCGGTCCCGGCCCCTATGGCGATCCCCAGGTCTGCCTGTGCGAGCGCAGGAGCATCGTTGACACCATCACCCACCATCGCCACGGTCGCTCCTGCGGCTTGAAGGGCGGCGACGCGGGCTGCCTTGTCGCCGGGACGAACCTCCGCGATCACCTCGTCGATGGAGAGCTGCGCAGCGATGCGCCGAGCGGTGATCTCGTTGTCCCCGGTCAACATGACCACCTTCACGCCCATCTCACGGAGCCGCCGAACGGCGAACGCAGCGGTAGCACGCGGCGCATCGGCCACACCGACGACCGCCTCGACGACGCCGTCGACGGCCACGCACATGACCGTGCGGCCCACCGTGGCGAGTTCGGCCCACCCCGCGTCGAGCGGGCCGAGGTCGAGGCCCTCCTGCTCCATGAGTGCCCGGCTGCCGACCGCGACGCGGTGGCCCTCGACCTCGGCCGTCGCGCCCAACCCCGGGACGTTCTCGAAACCCGTCGCCAGCCGGGCCGGCGCGCCCGGCGTCCGCCGATCGACATCGGCCACGAACGCCTGAGCGATCGGGTGCTCCGAGAGCCGCTCGACTGCAGCGGCCATCACGAGGACACGGTTCTCGATGTCCGGGTCACGGAGCAGCAGGTCGGTGACCTCCGGTCGGCCCGTGGTCAGCGTGCCGGTCTTGTCCATCACCACGACCTCGATCGCGGCGGCGCGTTCGATCGCCGCGGCGTTCTTGAACAGAACTCCTCGTTGGGCCCCCAGGCCCGAGCCCACCATGATCGCGGTCGGGGTCGCGAGCCCCAGGGCGTCGGGGCAGGTGATGACGACGACGGTGATGGCGTAGAGCAGGGCCCGGTCGGTCGTCACGTCGGTGAGGCTTCTCCACGCTGCGAAGGTGACGGTGCCCCCGACGAGGGCCACGAGCACCAGCCAGAAGGCGGCCCGATCGGCGAGTCGTTGACCGGGCGCCTTGGAGTTCTGGGCCTCCTGGACGAGCCGGACGATCTGGGCGAGGGCCGTATCGGACCCGACGCCGGTGGCACGAGCGCGGAGCACACCGTTGCGGTTGATCGTCGCGCCGATGAGTTCGGATCCGGGCCCCTTGTGCACCGGAAGGCTTTCGCCGGTCACGACGGATTCGTCCACCTCGCTCTCTCCGTCGACGACCACGGCGTCCACCGGGACCTTCGAGCCGGGCCGGATCAGGAGCACATCGCCGACCATCACCTCGCCGGTGGGGACCTCGGTCTGCTCGCCGGCCCGCTCGATCGTCGCGACCGGTGGAGCGAGGTCGAGCAGCGTGCGGATGGCGGCGTTGGCGCCGCCGCGCGCTCGCATCTCGAACCAGTGTCCGAGCAGCACGAACGCGGCCAGCATCGTCGCTGCCTCGTAGAAGACGTCGCCGCCGCCCGAGACGGTGACGCCCATCGAGTAGGCCCACCCCGTGCCGATGCCGACGGCGACGAGCACCATCATGTCGAGGGTGCGAGCCCGCACCGCCGCCAACGCACCGGCGAAGAAGATCTTCGAGGACCAGAAGACCACCGGGAGGCTCAGCAGGAGCTGCCACACGTCGTTGCGGATCCCGAAGGGCACGGGTGGGTGCAACCCCAGGATGTCCATCCCGATGTGTGAGTACGTCGTGATGACGAGGGCGAAGAACAGCGCCACCAGGAAGCGGTTGCGCATGTCCGCTGCCATGGACGTCATCGACGCGCCATCGACGCCATGGTGGTGGTGCGCCGCTCCGGCCAGGTGGTGGTCCGCGTGACGATGACCCGCATGGCCGGCGGCATGGTCGGCCGTGGCATGGGCCTCCGCCGTGGGCTCGCAGATGTGGGCGGGCACGGAGCGTCCGGCGCAGTGGTAGCCGCACTCCTGCACCCAGGACCGCAGGTGCTCCACCGTGGTGAGCGCCGGATCGAAGGTCACCGTCGCGGTCTGGGCGACGGCGTTCGCCTCGACGCCGAGGACACCTGGGCGTCGGCCGAGCGCGGCCTGCACCACGAGCTGCTCGGTGGCGAAGTGCAGCCCCCGGACGTCGAGCACCACCGAGTGGGCTGCACCCTCACTCATCGTGATGGCCGCCTGCGCGTCCGTGCGACCGGGCCATCACGACGACGCACACCACAGCGGCGACCGAGCCGAGCGTGATCGCGGCCGCGGGGCCGATCGCGAGCCCCACCACCGAGGTCAACACGAGCACGGCGAGCATCGGGACGGCGCAGCACACCGCGAGCGCCGCGAGCATCGAACGATGCGAGGGGCCCGTCGAGTTCCCGCCGGTCACCGCTGAGACGTGCGACGCGCCGCCCCCCGGCGGCCGTTCCTCACGCACCGGCATCCTCCTGGCGGGGTGTCCGAGGGTCGTCGGCTCGCTGATGGTCGTAGTGGGATTGCCGCGGTTCCAGCCACAGCAACCAGACCGACGGGGCGTTCGGTACGTCGACGACCCCGACTTGCGTGAACCCGGCGGCACCGTAGAACCGCAAGTTCGTCGGGTTGGTCGTCTCCAGGTAGACGCCGACGCCGTCGGCCGCCGCTCGGTCGATGCCGAAGCCGAGCAGCCGGCGACCGATTCCGGCACCTCGGCGGTCGGATGCCACCGCCAGATGGGAGAGGTACCAATGCGGATCGTCCGGCCGTCGAGCCAGCACCTCCCGCAGCACGCGCAGCGCTCGAACCGGGTGGTGCGCCGCCACGCTCGCGTAGCCGGGGGCGATCGCCATCGCCGAGCGGATGCCCATCGGCGCGTCGCCAGGCGGATGCCAGAAGCCCACGCCCACCTCCTCGACCACCACGGGCACCGCGTTGCCGTTCAGGCGGTGCCGGACATCCAAGTCGTAGACGCGGCGCAACCGCGCCCTCCGCCGTCGGCCATTCGGGAACAGCCACCGCTGCATCGGATCGTCGTAGAACGCCCCGGCCATGACGTCGGTCATCGCGTCCAGCACGTGTCCGTCGAGCACGGTCATCTCGTCGAGATCGCCGGACACTCGCTCCGACCCGAACCACGACATACTGTAGTACTATCAGGAGGCGCGGCATTCGACAAGCAACGTCGCGAGAACGTCGCGTGCGCAAGTCAGAGATCCGAAAGGGCGAATGTCTCGTGTCGTCAACGAACCACCGAGCGCGCGAACGGCAGTTCGTTCCCGCGTTGCGCCTCCACACGCTGACGCCGGCGTACGACACCGTCGTGCGCCTCACGACACGCGAGCGCGCCGTCAAGGAGGCACTCCTTCAGGCCGCCCACCTCGACAGCGCTTCGCGGTTGCTTGACATCGGGAGCGGCACCGGCACGTTCGCCGTACTCGCCAAACGTCACCACCCGCACCTCGAGGTCGTCGGCGTCGATCCCGATCCATCGGTGCTCCGCCGCGCCCGCGCCAAGGCTGAGCGTGCCCAAGCCGACGTCACATTCATCGAGGGCTCTGCCCTCGACCTGCCGCTCCCCGACGAGGCGTTCGACCGGGTGACCTCTTCGTTGATGTTCCACCACCTCACCGCAGCACAGAAGCGACGGGCGGTCGGCGAGGTGTCCCGGGTCCTCACCGTTGGCGGCGAGTTCCACCTCGCAGACTGGGTGCGGTCGCCGGGCGCGATCCGCCGGGCGCTCTTCTGGTCGGTGCGACTGCTCGACGGCCTCGAGACCACACGCGAGCACGCGAACGGCGGCCTGACCGATCTCCTCAGGCTCGGCGGCCTCAGTGACGTGGTCCAGCACCGCTCGATCGACGCACCGATCGGAACGGTTGGCCTGATCTCGGCGCACCCGTCGGCTGGCCTCTCCACAGGCGCCGGATCGCCTGCGGGCTGAGCTGCGGAACGCACGGAGGGATCACGCCCTCACGACCTCGTGCGAGGCCGAAGCGCGATCACCCGGCGTGGTCGTGGCGGTGGTGCAGGTCGGGGAAGTGCCGGTGCTCATGCGTCAGGACCGCGTGTGCGTGAGGGTGACGGTGTGTGCCGACGAAGCCGCCAGGGTGGTCGTGGTCGTGGTGTGCATCGGGGTGAGCGTGCTCGTGGTCATGCTCTATCGCCTCATGGGTGTGCGCGTGACGGTGCGCCGACCGGGTCGCCACAGCGACGCCTACGGCCGCCAGCGCGAACGCCACACCCTGCCCCCGGGTCACCGCTTCGCCCAACACCAGCCACGCCACCACGGCACCCAGGAACGGGGCGGCCGCGAACACGACCTGCGCTCGCGCCGCGCCGAGGTCATGCGCGGCTCGAACCCACAGCACAATCGACCACCCGTAGCCGAACGCGCCGACCGCCAACGCCGCGGCGGTCTTCCCAGCGATCAGCTCGGACGCACCGCCGAACGCCATGATCCCAATCCCCATGTTGACGAGTCCCGCCACCAGACCCTTGGCCAGCACCACCGCTTCGGGCGCGATGCCGTCGATCTCGGCCGTGACGCCGTTGTCGATCCCCCAGCACAGGCACGCGAGGACCACCAACACCGCACCGGTGCTCATGGAGCTCCCCGGTCGCCAAACGAGAACCGCTCCGCCCACGGCCACGAGCGCGGCACCCGCGACCACCCGGTCTCCGAGATGCTCCCGGAACACCCAACGGGCCAGGACCACCGTGAACACGAGTTCGAGGTTCAACAGGATGGACGCCGACGCGGCGTCGGTGCGTTGGAGCCCGAGCATCAGCAGTATCGGCCCCGCTGCACCGCCTGCCACCACCGCCACGGCGACCTTGCGCCACGACGCACGCACCGCTGAGCCCGTTGGTGGAGCTCGCAGGACCAACGGGGCGGCGAACAACCCTGCTCCCAGGTAGAGGAGACCCGCCAGGGTCATCGCCGGAAGGTCACCGGCGAGCACCGAGGCAGCCGGCGTCGACGCACCGAACAACACCGCCGCGCCCGCGGCCCGCCACCACGCTCCTCGCCTCACCCCGAGAGCCTGGCATGACTGGAGGGCGACGAGACTGCGCCGCACCGCCCGCACCACTTCGGCCCTTCCTTCGCGCGAGGGATCGCCGGCGGTGCGGCGCAGGTGGGAGTGTTTCGCGGCGGGATTATCGCTCGGGCTCTCGGCTCACCTCAAGGAGCGGGAAGTGCCGTATTGCTCGGTTCGGACGTGGGTCATCGACCGTCGATATGCGTGCCGCTCGCCGCTCGCCGGCGTGGACTGGGGAGCGGAGGTCGGTGATCATGGCTGGGTGCAGCGTGAGATTGACTTCAACCGGGATCGTCGATTCCGGTGCGGGCGATGCAACCATGTATGGACAGTTGATCTGGCGTGGCTTGAACGCTGGCGCGCCGCCAAGGAGGCGTGCCTGAGCTGCGGCATCACCTGTGAAGCCGAGAACTCTGGTGGGGTCACGACCTTCGATGACGATCCGGCATTGGACGACGACCAGGCCAAACATCTCGCCTGGTATCACACGACCGTCCGTCCCAACTGGCCGGCACCGATCGACTTCGCAGCAACACTTGAGGATCGGACGCGCGAGATGATGGGCGGTGATGATGTCGTTGTCAGATGGGCGGATCGTCAAAGCATGAAGGCGCTTCACCTCGGCACCTACGAAGCGGCGATCCACAACATGTTGCGACGCATCGTCGATCACCACGATCGCGACGAGCAGTTCTTCCTGTACCGCGTTTACCTGAGACCGGAGGTCGTACTCGCTCCCGGGTGGACTATCGATCCCAGCAACTTCGTCGGCGACGTCTACCTTGATGAGTCGTTTCCCCCCGGTGCCGAGGCCGGTCGCTACGTCAACTACCACGAGGACCCCGGAGGGCTATCCCTTGCAATCCAACCGTCAGCAGTCGCCACCACACAGCGAATCGCCATACCCCTCACTCAAAGTCCTGAGGAGCCGTGGATTGTCGATTCGGTATGCCGGTTGTCGCACTGCGCGCCGGATCGACTGCTGCCCAACACATACGAACACCTCGCCGGTGTGTTCGAACCCTCTGAGCGGCAGGCGACGGCCATGCGTGCACGGACGGCACTCGTCGAACGTCTCCCGATCAACCTGCAATACCAGTTCGAGGCGGCGACGAGTTGGGTGGCCGGAGGCGACCCCGCCGAATGGGCGGTGTACACGTTCGGGCTCGCGAGACTCGTCTGGGACCCGGCGGCCGTCCTCGCTGAACTCGACAGTCAGGTGCGGCATCAGCACTGAACGTCGGCCCGAGGGCCCCGCACCATCGACGGCGACCCCCAACCGGTCGCCAATTGTGACCTCGTCGCCGTGACCACCGTCTCACGCCGATTCGTCCGCGCCGGCGAGACGGGCTCGGTCCCGTCGCCATGTGCGGCTGACCGATATGGCGCGATTCGCTGAGAGCAAGCGTGCCGTACTGAGCGGGCCGGTTGACTTGATTGCGGAACGTTCTGGTCGGCCTGCCGCTCAGCGGCCCTGACGCCGGAAGTTCAGCTCGGCCGACGAATGGACGGTGCGGCGACCGTGACTTCGTGGTCGACTGGTGTCGAGCACTTCGGTGTGCGGCGGCGCTTTCGAATCACGGGTATGGCAAGCAACGCGATCGCCAGCCCGACGAGGCCGAATGTCAGGGTGCTCGCGATGGTGGCGATGCCGATCGCGCTGAGCAGGCCGAGGATCGGTCCGATGCAACAGGCGATGCAGGCGAGCGCGCCGACGCCGAGGATTCGGACCGTGCCGCTGCGCGTCGTGGACGGGTCGGTGGTCATGACGGGGCTCCGAACATTGCGGTGAGAGTGGCGTGCCCGTCGGGTGGTGCGGTGATGTCCAGGCCGACGCCGCGGTGGTCGATCGTGATGGCGAAGTTGAAGAATCGGCAGCAGTCCTGTTCGGCGGCCGCGAGGTGGGCGAGTTCGGCGATGTCGACGCCCGGCGCGAACTCGAGTCGAACGCCGTCGTCGATCGCGGAGCGTGCTGTCACCGCGCCGAGCAGGGCGGTCTTGTCGTGGAGGAGTTCGTTCCAGGTGTCGATCCGGTCGTGCATCCGGTCGGGGCTGAGCGTGCATGCGACCGTCGTGCCGGGCTCGTTCGCAGGCTTGTTGGTGAGCGCGATGGCGAACTCGTCTGTTGCTGCGTCTGAGGGTTCGGTGACGCAGCCGCACTGGTCGTCGCAGGCGCCGACCGGTCGGTGGCGTTCGAGGGCGGCGGCGGCGCGGCGGAGCTCGGCGGTGAGGGTGACGAGCTCGATGATCTCGGTCTGTGTGGTGGTGAGCTTGTCGGCGACCAGTGCGCGTAGCCGGTCCTGGATCGGTCCGCACTGCCCACCGTCCCAGGCGGTGGTCAGGTCGGCGATCTCGTCGAGGCTGCAGCCGAGCTGCTTGGCGCGGTTGATGAAGGCAAGTCGTTCGACGGTGTGTTCGTCGTAGCGGCGGTAGCCGTTGCCGGAGCGGGGTGCGGGTGGCAGGACGCCGATGCGTTCGTAGTAGCGGACGGTGGCGGTGGTGATGCCGGCGCGGTCGGCGACCTCGGCGATCCGCAACGTGGTGGACATGACCGCCACCGTAAACGTTGAAGTCAGGTGCAATGTCAAGAGGGAGTTCGGTCGGGCCGGTACGGTCGAGTTCGTCATGCCCGACACGTTCCGCTCGATCCTGTTCTTCGTCCTCGCCGCTGTGTTGGAGATCGGTGGCGCGTGGCTGGTCTGGCAGGGCGTGCGCGAGCACCGCGGGATCGCATGGGTCGGCGCTGGGATCGTCGCACTCGGCGCTTACGGGTTCGTGGCCACGTTCCAGTCCGATCCGAACTTCGGACGGATCCTCGCCGCCTACGGCGGGGTGTTCGTCGCCGGGTCACTGCTGTGGGGCGTGATCGCCGACGGGTTCCGCCCCGACCGCTACGACCTCATCGGCGCCGCGATCTGCCTGGTCGGTGTCGGCGTCATCATGTACGCACCGCGCCCGGGCTGACACTCGCCCGTGGTACTCGATCGGCGGACGTGGCGGCCGACGGCGCCGCAGGTGCTGGTCAGTACTCCCAGGCGGTGAGGGTGCCGTCGCTGCCGATCATCACGACGGGCTGGTCCGCCCAGCTCGTTTCGTCGCCGCCCATGCCCGGCGAGTCGGGCGGCATTCCTGGCAGCGCCAGCCCGACCGCATCGGGTCGCTCGTCGAGCAGCCGCTCGATCGCCGCGACAGGTACGTGCCCCTCGATGAGATAGCCATCGACCTGTGCGGTGTGGCAGGAAGCCATGTCGTCGCCGATCCCGTTCGCCTCACGGAACGAGGCGCGGTCGGCGTCGTCGGTCATCTCGACGGTGGCGCCATGCGTGCGCAGGTACACGACCCACGAGCTGCAGCAGCCTCAACCAGGGTCTCGACGGACGTCGAGCCGGACACCGTCGAGTGCCATCTCGTCGCTGGCAAGGGTTTGGCTGGTTTCGTTGCTCGCATCGGTGCCAGTGCCACTCTCACTGGCGCAGCCGATGCCGAGCAAAGCGGATGAGACGGCGAATGCGGCAGCGGGCAGAACGTGCAAGCGACGATGCGTCGTCATGGCTCATCACCGTACCGGCGACTCCCGGTTCAGATGCCCGCTCATCCGCTCCGAGGTGCGTCCGGACCGACCCTTGTGGCTGGGACTGCGAGAACGTTGACGTCATCCGAGGAGCGAGTCCTCGACATTCTCGATCCGAATCCAGCCTTGCCCTGTCATCAGGTCATCTGTACAGTCATGCAGATGAGTGTTCGTAGCGCCAGCCGGGTCGCAGACGTCACGCCGATCGAGGCGTGCGAGGTCCGTGTCGTGGATCCGGCCAAGGTGGCTGCGACGCGCGATCGGTTGCCGGCGACGGGGGAAACCGACGCGCTGGCGGACTGGTTCAAGGTGTTGGGCGACGCGACCCGGGCCCGGATCCTGTACGCGGTGCTCGAGGCGGGCGAGTTGTGCGTGTGCGACCTCGCCGCGACCGTGGACGTGCCGGAGTCGACGGTGTCGCACGCATTGCGCTGGCTGCGCGGCGCCGGGGTGGTGCGGGCTCGCCGGGCGGGGAAGATGATGTACTACCGCCTCGACGACGAGCACGTCCGGATGCTGCTCGACATCGGCCGTGAACATCTTCGGCATCGGGATCGGGTTCGCTGATGGGCCACGATCACGGTCACGTCGACCTGCGCGCCGGCGCTCGTCACGTTGGAAGGCTGTGGTGGTCGTTCGGCCTCGTCACCGGGTTCTTGGTGGTGCAGGTCGTGGTCGGGTTGGCGGCGAACTCGTTGGCGCTGCTGTCCGACGCCGGGCACATGGCCACCGATGCGCTCGGGTTGGGGATGGCGTTGGCGGCGATCACCGCCGCCAACCGCGCAACCCAGGCGCAGCACCGCACGTTCGGGCTGTACCGGTTGGAGATCCTCGCTGCTCTCGCCAACGCGGTGTTGTTGTTCGGTGTTGCCGGCTATGTGTTGTTCGAGGCGGCTCGTCGGCTGGATGACCCGCCCGAGGTGTCGTCGTTGCCGGTGTTCGTCGTCGGGGTGATCGGACTCGCGGTGAACGTGGTCGCGTTCGTGCTGCTTCGCCAAGGGGCGACCGAGAGCTTGAATGTCCGTGGCGCCTACTTCGAGGTGGTCGCCGACATGCTCGGCTCGATCGGGGTGATCGTCGCCGCCGGGTTGATGTGGGTGACGGGATGGGGCTGGGTCGACCCGGTGATCGGCGCCGGGATCGGTCTGTTCATCCTGCCGCGGGCATGGCGACTCGGTCGGGACGCAGTGCGGATCCTGGTCCAAGCCGCGCCGGAGGGCATCGATCTGCCGGCGGTCACCGTTGCACTCACCGGGATTGACGGCGTCGCCGACGTGCATGACCTGCATGTGTGGACATTGACCAGCGAGATGGAAGTACTCACCGCGCACATCGGCATCGCCGAGAGCGCCGATTCCCAGGCGGTGCTGCAACAGGCGAGAACGGTGCTCGCCCAACAGTTCCACCTGTCGCATGCCACGTTGCAGGTCGAGACCGCCGGGAACCACGACTGCCAGGAGATGACCTGGTGAACGGACGTGGTGTCCTCGCCCTCGTGTTGCAGCTCGGCTTCCTGAGCGTCGCGTTCGTTGGGCGCACGATCGTGCACCGGCGCCGGACAGGGGACTCGGGGTTCCGCTGGCAGCGCCACGATCGATCCGCCCGGCTCAGCGGCGCCCTGTTCGCCGCCGCGATCTTGGTCGGGACCGTCGGTGTCGCCTTGGCCGCATTGTCGATGAACCCGCTGTGGGGCGCGCTCGATGGCCCGGTCTCGCTTGCCGTCGGTGTGGCGGTGTTCTTCGCCGGGGCCGTGTTGACGTTGGTAGCGCAGTCGGCGATGGGGACGTCGTGGCGGATCGGCGTCGACCCGACCGAACGAACGGGACTGGTCACGACGGGTCCGTTCGGTTGGGCTCGCAATCCGATCTTCACCGCGATGGTGACCGCCGCAATCGGTTTGACGTTGATGGCACCGACGCTGCTGACCCTGGCCGCCGTGATCCTGCTGGTCCTCGCGGTCGAGGTGCAGGTCCGTTCCATCGAGGAGCCCTACCTGAGCACGGCGATGCCCGGCTGGGACACATACGCGCAGCGAGTCGGACGCTTCGTGCCGAGACTCGGAAGGATCGATTCCTGATGGGTGACGCCTGCTGCGGACCGGCCTCGGCTGCCGACGGTGAGACGTCGGAGGCCGAGGAGCACGGCGTTGAGTGGCGAACCATCGCCGCTGGCGTCGCTGCCGCATCCTGGTTGACCGGCGTCGTCGCCGAGCTCTCCGGCGGCGAGGCGGTCGCAACGGCAGCGTTCGTGATCGCGATCGTGGTCGGTGGCGCGACCTTCGCGCCGTCGGCACTGCTCGGGTTGCGCCGCGGCCGGCTCGGCGTCGGCCTGTTGATGACGATCGCCGCGATCGGCGCCGTGCTGCTCGGCCAGCTCGGCGAGGCCGCGGCGTTGTGCTTCTTGTTCTCGGTGTCCGAAGCCCTCGAGGACTGGGCCGTCACACACGCCCGACGCGGGTTGCGGGCATTGCTGTCACTGGTTCCCCCGACCACGCTCGTGCGCCGCGACGGCGAGCAGGTCGAGATCGAGACCGACGAACTCACCGCCGGTGACACGGTGGTGTTGCGCGCCGGAGCCCGGATGCCGACCGACGGGGTCGTGCGTTCCGGACGATCGGTACTCGACGTGTCGGCGGTGACCGGCGAATCCATCCCGATCGATGTCGCTCCGGGTGATCGGGTGATCGCCGGCAGCATCAACACCACCGGCACCCTCGACGTCGAAGCGACCGTCGCCACCAACGACAGCACCCTGGCGCGGATCGTGCACGCGGTCGAAGAAGCCAAGGACCGCAAAGGCCACGCCCAACGCCTCGCCGATCGCATCGCCCGCCCGCTGGTCCCGGCGATCCTGATCGTCGCCGCCGCAGTCGCCGTCGTCGGCTCCATCTTCGGGGATCCAAGCGTGTGGATCGAGCGGGCGCTCGTGGTGCTCGTCGCCGCGTCGCCGTGCGCGTTCGCGATCGCCGTGCCGGTGACCGTGTTCGCATCGGTCGGGGCCGCCACTCGTGCCGGATTCGTCATCAAGGGCGGCGCCGCGATCGAAGCGCTCGCCACCGTCCGAGCGATCGCGTTCGACAAGACCGGCACCCTGACCCGCAACCGCCCTGAGGTCGTCGACACCGTCGCCGCGACCGGTAGCAGCGTCGATGAGGTCCTCCGGGTGGCGGCATCCCTGGAGCGGTCCAGCGACCATCCGCTCGCCGCCGCTATCGTCGTCGCCGCACCCAACGCCACTGACGCCGACGATGTCACCGCCGACATCGGCGCTGGGCTCACCGGCCGGATCGGCGACACCAAGGTGCGTGTCGGCAAACCCGGCTACATCGACCTTGCCTCCCTCGCGGCGGACGTCGAACGGCTCCAGACCGCCGGCGCGACCGTCGTGCTGGTCGAACGCGACGGCGACACGATCGGCGCCATCGCCCTGCGCGACGAACTGCGCCCCGAAGCCGCCGACGTGGTCAACCGGCTCCGCCACCACCACCGGATGCACGTGGCCATGCTCACCGGCGACCAGCACCGCACCGCCACCGCGATCGGCTCTGCAGCCGGCATCGACGACCTCCGCAGCGAACTGCTGCCCGACGACAAACTCCTCGCCGTCGAACAGCTCCGCACCCACGGCCCCGTGGCGATGGTCGGCGACGGCATCAACGACGCACCCGCGCTCGCCGCCGCAGATGTCGGCATCGCCATGGGCGCCGCCGGCACCGACGTCGCCATCGAAGCCGCCGACATCGCCGTCATGGGCGACAGCCTCACCCACCTACCCGACCTGATCGACCACGCCCGGCGCACACGGCGAATCATGATCCAGAACCTGGTCCTGTCCGGGATGATCATCGCCACCTTGATACCCACTGCCGCTGCCGGACTACTGGGCCTAGGCGCAGTGGTCGCCATCCACGAAGTCGCCGAGATCGTCGTCATCGTCAACGGTCTCCGAGCCCGCACCACGACCGTATTCGCCTCGTCCGCGCCTCAGCCCACCTCAGCCCCTCAGGAGCACACTCATGCCTGACCAATCCCGCTGGCGGATCCCCGCCGAGATCGCCACACTCGTCGACAGCGAGCTGGCCTCCGCGCGCACCAGCGACGATCCGTGGCCACCGCTCGAACGAGCCCACCTGCTCTCCCAACCCTGGGCATGGACACACACCCGGGTCCACGTCGCCATGCTCCGACTCGCCGTCACACAACGCGACCGACGCGAGTTCATCGGGCAAGTCATCCGTCTCGCCGTTGCCGGCCCCGGGTCACTCGCCGGCAAGTACCCGGCCGGCAACACCGGACGCACCACCATGCGCCTCACCGAGACAGCGCCACTACCGGCCGACATCGCTGACGTTCTCCACCCCTACACGCCGCCGCGCTGACCCCGTCCGGCCGGGTCGTTGTGCCCTGTGCATCCGGCGCCGACCGTGTGCACGATGGCCCCATGATCGAGACGCAGGAGTCCCCGGTTGCGCCGGTGACACGTCGGCGCCGATGGATCACGCCGCTGGTGATCGGCGCCGTGGCAATCGCCGGCATCGGCGTCGGTGTCGCGCTCGCAAATCGCAACGACAGCTCAACGCCCACCGCATCGGCCAGCGGACAACTCGCCGACATCACCCAGGCCTGCGCAACATGGATGAACGGCGCCGGCTCGAGCCCGACCTCCGCCAACTGGTGCCAGGACATGACCGGCTGGATGAACCAGCAGATGACCAACGGCTCGATGATGGGGCCGATGATGTGGGGCGACCCCGAACAGATGCTGTCGACCTGTCGTGCGTGGATGAGCGCCAACCCGTCCAACGACCGCCCCGCCGACTGGTGCGAGAACATGATGCGCGGCACGCAGCCACACATGAACGGCGACTGGGACCACTGGGACGACCGGATGAACGGCCCGATGATGGGCGGTTGACGCCCTCACCGCTCCGCTGACAACATGCCGGTACCCGCACCCGACCAACTCTGTCGGAGACGGTTGAACCACGCGATGTCGTTGATGCTCACCGGACTGTTCGTCCTCACCGAATGTCCAGCACCGACTGAACCGCACAGAACGCTCATGGTCACCGCGGTTCGACACAGCGAAGTATCTAGCAATCCTTCGCGCCGTCGCCCGCACATATCGCGCGCTCGATAACCCGACCACGGGTTCGTCGTTGGCGTGCGACTTCGGCCCGTACCGGGTGCCTCATAATCCCCAGCCGTCGGTGGCCCCCGAGGCGTCACCTGCCGCCGGGTTCCGATCCAGTCCCGAACGAGGCGAACATGGCCTGACTGGGCCCCGGTCACGATCAGCACATACGCGGCATGTGCTGCTCTTCCTGGAGCGTGCCGTCGACGAGTCGCCGCCAATGGAGACCCGCCGAATCTGTGAAGGCCACCTCGGCGACGAGGCCGGGGAAGATGACGCGGTCGCGATCGATGCAATCCTGGTCTACGACTTCTGAGACGGTCTCGCCTGGAGGTACGGCACCGATGACAAGCTCGGAGGCAGCGAGGTGATCGGGGTGAGCAGGGTCATCAGCTGGGCCTGCGATCGGGTGGATCAAATAGGCGACGCAGTTGTGGACCGGCCAGCTGCTGGCGTTCTTGACATGCATCGTTGTCTCGTAGGTAGGCGCAACACCCTCGGCGATGAACGCCTCACGATCATCGACCCACACAGCGACTGTCCGGGCATGCTCTCTCCGGCGGAGCTCGCGTTCTTCGGACCTCGACTCGCGCTCCGCGTGGAGTGAGTCAAGCTCCTTCCGAAACACTGCGACCGCAGCGATGAACGCTCCGATCGTGCCTAGGGCTCCGACCCATTCGGCGACAGTTCCCCACTCGACGTCGGACCACTCCAAGACTCGCTCCCTTCCTGAACGACGCTACGTGACTGGTCCGAGAGCACCAGCGATAAGGCGCCAAGGGTTCCTTGCGCGAGCGGGCCTCCTCCGCCAGTCCGCGCCTTGGGAGCTAGCCGATCCCGCTCTCAGACCTCGTGAGGCCCCGGGGAATCGGCAACTCGCGGCACCGCGGACGCCAGGGCCGAGCCTGTGTCGCGCGCCTGGCAGCGCCGGCGGATGGGCGCCCGATCCATGCCCCTTCCGGTCAAGACCCTCATGGGCCAGGCGTCGAGCGACGCAAGGCAACCGTGGACTCCTGGAGGCAGTCGTAGGGCTCCAGGGCGTCGACGGCCTCACAGAGCTCCTGGAACGCGGCTTCGACGCCGGCCGGGTCGCCGGCGAGGTGGCGGGCTCGCATGAGTGCGCGGTAGAGGGCCTCGTCGGCGGGGCAGGCGCGTAGCCCTTGGCGGGCAGCCCAGGTAGCGCCTGGATGGTCGCCTTCGGCGAGGTAGAGGTCGGCGAGGCGATTGGCGGCGTCGGCGACGGCGGCCTCGGCGTGAGCGACCAACTGCTCGCTGTAGGCCCACTCGTAGTCACGGGTCCCCTCGAACGGCATGCCCCGAACCATCTCGAGTGCCGATCGAAGCGTTTCGATGGCCATGTCGGGGGGGCATCGGCGGGCGTGGGCGATGCGGGCCTCGAGGCGGGCAAGGTCGGTGGTGACGGTGGGGCCGAGGCGGTAGATCCGTTCGCTGGCCGAGTAGCGGGGGAAGTGGAACTCCCCGTCGCTGCTCTGGCCGAGGGCGGTTCGGGCGAACGAGACGGTGGTGTTGAACGTCGGGGTGGTGGGCGCCCGGTCGCGCCACAGCACGGTCTTGATGCGGTCATCGTTGGCGCCCTTCGGGTGCAACGCCAGGTACGCCACCAGCTCCTCCGCCCGACGTCGCTCGATCGGCTTGGCGATCCCCTTGATCTCGACGGGGCCGAGGACGCACACCTCGATCTCGAATGGAGGATCGGCGCATGACCCGATCGGCGCGCTATCGAGCTCGCCCTCCTCCTCGAACTGGATCGACTCGCCTTCGGCGTCGCTGACCGCAGCGTCGGTGAGGAGCTCGTCGACGCGTTCCGCCGCTTCGGGGTCGACTGTTGAGGGTTCGATGAGGATCCCGAGAGGTGCGAGGTGTGATCGGCCGTCGCCCACCTTCAGATGCCAAGGCGCCGGTGTCGATGAGCCGATCACGGCGGCCACACCCTGGAGGCCGCGGCCGACGATCGAGGCGATTTCTCGCTGCTGGTCGGCGGTCACCGGCTCGGTGGTCACCAATACGGTCGGGATCCAGCCGTCGTCGTGTCGGTCAGAGCACCGTGCCTGGATCGTCGTGTCGAACGCCGACGCTGTGAGAGCACCGGTCATCGAACGGGAGATGGCCCGCAGCTCGTCGACAGCGGTGTCGATATCGGCGACCCGGCGTACCTGGTCGGCGCCGGTGACATCGGAGGTTGACGCTTCGGTGACAAGGAGGACGTCGACGTGGTCGATCCAGGGGGCGGTCGCGAGCTGGGTGATGATCGAGCGGAGGACACCGTCGCCGCCGGCACCCTCGATGGTGAGCAGTCCGGCGGTCTCGATGTCGATGAGAAGGGCCTCCCCGTCGACCTCTCCGATGCAGACGAGCGACGGCAGCGGGGTCGGTTCTCCCGTGCCGAGGGCGCGGAGGTCGGCGAGGTCAAGGTCCGGGTCGGTCTGCCACGCCCGCTCGTGGTCGGTGGCGGTGAACCCCTTGGGGGGATGCGGAGGTTGCTCGTCGACGAGCAACTCGACGCGATCGGCCCCACTGCGAACCGCCAAGACCCGCGGCGTCGGGCTCGCCGACGCGAGCCCAGCCCCAAGGGCCCGCATGGCGACATCGAGCCGTTCGGCGGCGTCGAGGTCGGCGACGTGGCGGAGTCGCCGCTCGATCTCCTCGAGCTCCGCGGCCTGAGCAGTCGGGCGGGTTCCCGGTGCGCGCCTGCGTTGCTGGACTCGTCGGAGGCGGTTGAGCAGGAGGACGAGCCCAGCCGCAGCGAGACCACCGCCGACGGCGGGCCAGGGGATCGACGTCTCCGCTGTCTCGGGCGTCTCGCCGGGAGTGGGAGTCGGGCCTGACACGACGCTCGGACTCGGGCCAGGGGCTCGCGGTCGTGGTGTCGTGGTCGGGGCGGGCGCTGGCATGGAGGGAGAAGCCGGAATGGTGGTCGTGCCGATCGTGGTGGTTGCGGCTCCGGTGTCGAGGCTGGTCGCGGTGGGGTCAGCGACGTCGGAACCGGGGGCGGGAGCGATCGTCGGGATCGGCACCGGCGTGATCGCCGCGGGTGATGGCGGTGCCGCCTGGTTTCGAGGCAGGCCGACCGCGTCGGCCGGGAAGCGGAGAGTCCAGCCTGGGTGGATGAGGTCGGGATCGGAGAGCATGCGACCGTTCGGCTGCGGGCAGCCTTGGTTGAGTGCGTAGAGCTCGGGCCAGCGGAGCGGGTCGCCGAGGTGCTGCTCGGCCAGCGCCCAGAGCGTGTCGTAGCGGGCCACCATGTAGGCGGGCAGCTCGCTGCCGGGGCTCAGCGGCGCTTCCGCAGGTGTGGGGACCTTCGCCGTGATCGTCGCGACCGCGGTGACGGGTGTGGGTAGCGCGGTGACGGCGACCGAGGCGACGGTGGCGGTGGGAAGGGCACCGGCGGGACTGGGGCTCGAGAGCAGGAACGCCACGGCAGCAACGAGCTTGCGCACGGCGGGCTGGGCGGGCCCGGCGAGGCGCACCCGAGGAGCGGGTCGGCCCCGGCCCCAAGCGACGACCTCGATGAGGAACGACGCGGCGATCTGGAGCCAGGCGAGCCACCCAACGGCGGCGACGATGTCGACCAGCAGGGTGTCGCTGACGCCTCCGGAGCCCAGCGTGTCGCTGAGCTCGTTCCAGGTCGGAAGCGTGGTCGGGATCGGTGATCCAGCGAACGTGTAGAGCAGCACCGGTATGCCGCCGAGGAGGGCGGCGATGGCGAGGAGCGCTCCGACTCCGGAGGTAAGCCGGCGCAGCGGGGTTCGGGGGTGCATCAGTTGCCCTCCTGGGTGACACCGCGCACCCCGCGGGCCGAGCCGCTTCCGGTGACGGTCGAGTCGGCGAGCCCGGCGAGGCCGAGGATGTAGAGCGGCTGGGTGATCGTGACCTCGACGTTCACAGTGTCGCCGTCGACCGAGACGGTGCCGGTGTGGCCAGTGGCGGTGAGGAACGCCTCGGCACGCGCTCGGGCTGCTGCCGGGGCCAACCGGACTCCCGTTGCGTTGCGGATTGCGTCCTCGTCGACGCCCTGCGCGCCGGCACGGGCGGCGGACTCGGCGACGTTGATTGCCTCACGTCGGGCCGCCAAGGTGTTGCCGCCGTCGATGACCAGCCCGGCGACGACCATCAGGGCGACCATGAACACGGTCACGAACACGGTGACGGTGCCACGCTCGCCGCCGGTCACGACACGCCTCGGTACCGGTCGACGGGGGCGCTGAACGTTGAGGTGATGGTCCGGCTCGCCGGCACCGAAAGCGAGGTGAGATCGGCGAGGGAGACCGTGCAGTTGACGGTGGCCGTGACCGTCCCTCCGGCGTGGAACGAGCCGGTGTCGACGGCGACAGTGAGACTGGCGCAGGTGATCCCGAGCCCCGAGAGCGACGCTTCAGCAGCGGTGCGACCATCGGTGCGGGCGCCGACCGGAGAGCGCGCGTTGGCGGCGGCACGAGCTGCGTCGCGAGCTGCGGCGTCAACGTCTTGGCGGGCCGAGGCGATGCGGCCGAGCGCGACGACGAACAGCAGCATCACGATGAGCACCGGTGTGAGCAGCACCAGTTCGGTGGTGGCGGCCCCGTGTTCGTCTCGGCGGGTGCTCATGGCGCGGCTCGGAAGCGCTCGACGGGGCTTTCCGCCTCGGCTTGGACTGACAGGCGGACTCCGGGGACGATGGCGTGGACGACTCCGTGCACTTCAACCCGAGCGGTATCGGCGTTGCGGGTCGCTGTGACGGTGACGTCGCGCACGAGGGTCGGCGCGGCGGCGGCCATGAACGTCCGAGCCCGCGTCTTGCCGTCGACCGCTGATCCGCCGTCGACCCGTGCGGCGCGGGCGCCTTCCTGGGCGGCGGCTTCGGCCGTATGGGCGGCGTGGTAGTAGAGCCCGAACTGGATCACGAGCAGCACGAGGAGCAACAGCACCGGGACCGCAAGGACGGCCTCGACCGTGGCGTCGCCGCGCTCGCTGCGGAGCCGGCGCACCAGCTCACTCGGTAGGGATGGTGTTCGCCTTGGCGGTCACCTTGGCGACGATGATGGCGCCGGCCGCGATGGCGAGTGCCGCGAAGATCGCCACGATGATCACCTTCTCGGTGACCTCGCCGCGCTCGTCGTGCTTCGCCATTTCCCAGCGGGTCTGCAGGAGCTGCATGGCAGCGTGGATGAATGTCAGTTCGCTCATGGTGGTTTCCTTTCGGTGGTGGCCCTTTCAGAGCCCGGTGAGCACTTGCATCACTGCCGGGTAGCCCAGGAACACGACGAACCCGAGCATCAACAGGACGATGGGCAGCGACATCCGTTCGCTGGCCGACTGGGCGGCGCTCTCGGCGTCGGCGAGTCCGCGGGTGCGGATGGCGCGGGCCTTCGCCGCGATCGAACCTCGGACGCGGGCGCCTTCGTCGCCGGCGAGCGTGACCGATGCGGCGAGCTCGCCGAGCTCGCTGACGCCCAGCTCGGTGCCGAGCCGGGCGAGCCCGGTCCACGGGGGCTCGCCCATCAGGCGGGCCTCGGCCAGAGCCTGTCGGATCTCGGCGAACGCCCACCCGTGGCCGGCGTGCGCGCTGGTGGACAGGGCACTCTCGACTCCGGCACCCCCGGCGAGGCGCACCGCGACCAGGTCGAGGAAGCAGCTGAAGGCATGACGGAATCCCCGCCGCCGTTCGGCTGCCGCGACCTTCAGGCTCAACACCGGAACGAAGGTGCCCGCTGTTCCGAGCACGGCGGAGCACCACAGGGGCAGGATGAACGACGTCGACACACCGCCGAGAGCCATCAGAGCGACGGTCGCCGGTGCCCACAGCACGCCGACGAAGCCGCACGCGACCTGCTTGGCCAGCACCTGGTCGGCACGCTGCCCGGTCACCCGGAGATCCCTCCCGAGGCGCTGCGACAGGCGGGCGGCGAGGCCGGTGCGGGCCAGCGGTTGGCCGACCAGGCGGACGAGCACACCACCGTGGTCCGACACGTCGAGACGTGCCGCTCGGGGTTGGTGCAGCTGGGCGAGCGCTGTCGCGAGTGCGGGACGTTGTGGCAGCAGGCCGCTGAGCAGCACCATTGCGCCGAGACCGCCGACGGCGCCGAGCAGGATTGCCGCGGTCATGGCGTCGCTCCGGCGAGATCGGGGGCGGCGGTGAGGAAGCGCTCCGGTGTGCGGAACTCGCTCATCTTGGCGAGCCACCACAGCGCCATCCCCCAACAGATGGCGATCAGCGACAGCGTCACCTGTCCGAGGGCCGACGAGTACACGTCGACGTAGTCGGGGTTCAGAACCACGAGACCGGCGGCGGTGACGACGGTGCAGCCGGTGATCACCCGCACGGCGGTGCGCATCCGCGCTCGGGCTGCTTCGACCCGCAGCTGCATCGCCGCTTCGTCGCGGGCCGCAGCGGCCAGGGTGCCGAGCAGCTCGGCGAGCTCGCGCACCGACCCGCTGGCTGCGACGGTGAGGGCGGACACGACGAGGTCTGCGATCGGGTGGCGAAGGTCCTCGGCCAGTCGCTGAAGCGCTCGGGGAAGCGGTTCGCGTTCGATGGCGACCGCCAACGTCATGATCTCGATGCGGATCGGTTCGGGCGACACCGGGGCGGTGGCGGTGATGGCGGCTTCGAGGCCGTGCGACGCGGCGATCGTGTCGCGCAGCATCTCGGTCCACGACGCGATCGCTTCGGTGCGCGCCACCCCGGCCTCCCGGTTCGCTCGGCCACCGAGGAGGTCCTGCGCGAACCACCCCAGTAGCCCGCAGGCGACCGCAGCGACTGGCCAGCGGGTCAACGCCAGGATGACCAGGGCCGACCCTCCGGCGATGGTGGCCCGCTGCGGAAGCGCGGCGCCGAGATGGTGCACCCTCGCCGCGGCGGCCGGTGCGCCGGTGTCGCCCCGGGCGCCGGACAGAACGACGAGCACTCCGGCGCCGACGCCGAGGCCGAACAGAGCAACGAGCGCGGTCATGGCCACCACCCCGTGGGCTGGTCGTGCCAGCGAGGGTCGTACCCGTGGGCGACCAGGTCCTCAGCGAGATCGTGGGGGAGCGGGCTCGACGGCACCGCCCGACCGTCTAGGCCCGGCGCGTACAGCTCGTTCGTGATCACCTGTCGGCCGTCCGCGCCGACGACCTGTCGGACGGACGCCACGTGGCGAGCGGAGCGACCCTTGGCGATGAACACGACCAGGTCGATGGCCGAGCCGGCGAGCTGGTTGGTGGCCTCCAACGACAACCGCTCGGGGGCCTGCATCGCGTAGAGGCCGAGCTTGTTGAACACCGTGCCCGACGAGTCGGCGTGCAGGGTGCACATCGAGCCGTCGTTGCCCTGGCTCATGGCGTTCAACATCGGGATGACCTCGTCACCGCGCACCTCGCCGACGATCACCCGGTCCGGGTTCATCCGCAGGCTCATCCGAACGAGATCCGCAGCGGTCACCAACCCCACGCCCTCGACGTTGGCCTCGCGCGCCTCCAGGGCCACGACGTCGGGGTGCAGCTCGGGGAAGCGGTCCAGGCCCAGCTCGAGTTCGGTCTCGATCGTGACGATCCGTTCGTCCGGTGGGATCTCCGCCGCGAGCGCGCGGAGCATCGTCGTCTTCCCGGCGCCAGTGGCACCCGCGACGATGATCTGGCGTCGAGCCTTCACCGCGGCGGCGAGCAGCTCCCGCAGCCCTGCGTCGATTGCCCCCAGGCGGACCAGGTCGTCGAGCGTGACCTTCATGAACCGGTGGCGGCGGATCGCGACAGAGGGGCGGTCGCACACCCATGCCACTGCGAATAGGCGACTCCCGTCCGGAAGCTGGAGGTTGAGCGAGGGCCGGCCCGGGTTGAACTCGCGTTCGGAGAGGCCGTAGCGGCGACCGATCTCGCGCAACGTGTCGATCAGGTCGTCATCGCTCTCGGCGATCGGCGGGCCGGCGACCTTCGTGCCGTCGGCGAGCTCGATGAACACCCGATCGTGACCGTTGGCGATGATGTTGGAGATCCGCTCGTCCTCGAGCAACGGCTGGAGCCGACCGAGCTGGAAGATCCGGTCGAAGACGGAGCGGGAGATGTGCCGTTCGACCTCGTCGGCCAGCACCGGTGTCCCCGTGGCGATGGCGTCACGGGCGAGCTGCTCGAGCTCCGCGTTGACGAGGGCCTGGGCGAGCATGCGCTCATCGTCAGCCGACAGCCGGCGCCCGCCATCCAGCTCCGCGCTCCGCGACCGCCGGGTCAGCTCAGCGGCGACGGTCGTCCTGATCCGCTGCACCAACCGGTCGTCGTGTTCGACCATCGTCATGACGCCCGCTCCCGCATCGACGGGGCGCGGAGCGCGTCGAGGAGCGCCGCGACGCTCCGCACGTAGGCCGTCCGTCTGAGCCACCGGTCGAACGGAGCCCCGGTTCCGGCGAGCTCAGCCGCGCGACCGTCCTCGGGGATCACATGGACCGGCGCTCCGCCGAGCGTCGCGGACACCTCCGACGGGCCATACGGCTGCTCGCCGAGCGCGACGAGGACGGTGCGGGCACCGCCCAGGAGCTCGAGTCGGGTGCGGACGTGTTCGACGCCGCCCACCGTGGGCCGGAACAGCAGTACTACGACATCCGCGCCCAGAGCGCATTCCATGGCCCCCGAGCGTGGGTCCCACCTCCCGACATCGAGCACCGTGAACCCGTTGCGACGCCCCAGCAAGGAGGTCAGCGGTGCTCGCATCCCGGCGAGCGCCGCGTGCGCGTGGTTCGGCGACGACGGGGCGAGCAGCGCCGCCGCACCGTTGGCGAGGCGCTGCGTGTGGGCTTCCACTAGTTGGGGGGTCAGTCCACGGCGGGCAGCTGCAGCGAGAGACAACAGCCCGGGGTCGAGTGGCAGGCCGGCACGCGCCGCCACGTCGCCGCCCTGCGGGTCGGCCTCGACCAGCAGCGACCCATCACCGGCGAGGCCCGCCAGCGTGACCGCGAGAGTGGTCGCTCCGGGGCCGTGCTTCACCCCGCCGATCGCGATCGTCGTCATGATGCCGACACCACCACGACGCTGAGGCGCCCTGCGGCTCCGGCGGTCGAGACGGCCGACGCGGCGTCCTCCGGAACGAGCAGCGATACGGAGATCGACGACGCTGCGTCCTCCACGGCCTCGAGGTCGACGACGGTTGATCGGCCGTGCTCGATTGGCGACGCGGTGTCCGCGGTGGCGGTCGCAAGTGGAGATTCGACGATCACCACCGCGTCGCCTGGCTGAAGACCGGTGGGGAACTGGCCGGGCTTGAGGGTCGCTCCGACCAAGGCCATGTCGGCGGGGATGCGGGGGCCGTCGCTCAACTGCCCGCTCACCAGGAGCGAACCAGGGACGAGAGCGGTGGCGGCCGTCTGGCCGACGAGCGACTCGCGCCGCGTCGCCGGGATCGTCGCGAGCTTCGCGTCGGAGGAGATGGCGACGACGGTGAGGTCCTCAGCGGCGATCTGCTGGCCCGCCGCGACCGGCTGGCGGACAGCCACCACCTCGACACGGTCACTCGCGCTCCCGTAGAGCGCCACGACTCCGAGCACCGAGACGGCGATGATCGCCGCGCCGACTGCCATGCGGGTGTGGTTGCGCCGCGCCGACGGCGGGGGAGTTGACGGGGGTCGCTGGCCGTTGAGGGCCGGCGGTGCCGGCCGGGTGATCGTCGCGGTCATCAGGGGCCTTCCTGTGCGTGGCGGGTGTTCACGGCCTGCACCTCGCCGACGCGCACGGCGAAGGTGGAGGTCCGGTCGATCGTGCCGAGGTCGCCGCCGCCTGCTGCCCCGGCGGCGCTCCAACGGGCGCGCCACCGGACGGTGACGGTGACGGGGAAGGAGCTCGAACGCTCTCCGGCGGACGACCGCGTGTAGGTGTGGGAGCAGTTCGTGGACTGCTCGGCCGCAGGTCGGGTCGGGTCGAACGGGGTGCCCGGTTCGGTGCAGACAACGGTTGTCCCGTCGCCCATGCGCCAGGTGGCGGACAGCGGATCGGCGACGACGGTCACGGTGATGCCGGGGACCGACACACTCGATGTCTCTCGTGCCCACCCGCCGGCCAGCCACATCCACGTCGGGAGGTTGACGACTTGGCTCGTCGCCGGGTTCAGCCGTGGTTCCGGCAGCGGGAGGGCGAGGTAGCGGCGCGCCTCGGCGAGGAGCTGGGCCGGGTTCCGAGGCGTGATGTAGACGGCGCCGACGTAGGCGCCGTCGCACCACTTCTCGTACCAGTGGCCCGTGCCGTCCGTCTGGACGACTTCGCCGGTGTCTTCGTCGTACACGGGAACGCCGTCGAGCAGGTCATCGATCTGGGTGTAGGTGCACCTGGGCCGGCCTCCGCTTGCAGGCCGCGAGCCGCCGGTTCCGCCGGTGAACACGCCGGAGTGGACGCCGTCGCGGTCGGTGATCGCCCCGCCGCCGGTGTCGGCTGCGACAGGCACCGAGCACCCGATCGCGCCGGCTGCGATGAGGATGACCGCTATCCCGAGGCGGAGCATCCGTCCCCCTCGTCGCTGATTGCCGAGACCTTCCACACGCCGTTCTCCCGGACCAGGGTCATCAGCACCTGGTGGCGGAGCGGGTTGTCGGTGTCGACCCGCGAGCCGTCGACCGTCCGGTAGAGGCCGGTCGTGTCGTCGTAGCAGTCGCGTACCTGCGCGGTGTCGCCCTCTACCGCGACCACCGTCGGGGCGAGGTCCATCGCTCCGAGCACCACGTATCCCGACGCGGCGTTCGACGAAAAGTAGGAGAGCAGTCGATCGAGCGACGCCCCCGTGGATCGCTCGGCGAGCCTGGCGCGGGTCGCCTCCGCGCTGAACGGGTCGGCGCTCGCTCCAACCGCCAGGTACACGTCCCAGAAGGCTCGAACGGCAGCGGTGAGCTCGGCATCGGGCGAGCTCGGTGCGGTGGAGGACGTCGGAGCGGCGCTCGTTGAGGGGGCCGCCATGGCGGAGGTAGACGAGTCGATCCCGGCCAAAGACGGTGAGGCGGACCGCTGATTCGTCGTTGAGGTGGCCTTCTCAGTGTTGTCGCCGGCTGAGCACGCTGGGGCGAGCAGGGCCAGGCCGAGCAAGGCGGCAGTCAGGGGACGGGTGTGGGGGGAAGCGTGACGAAGTGCCATGCCGCAGATAAGCGCATGAGATCGTCGCCGCGCGACACGCGGGCGCGCGAACGGATGGGGACGGTCCGCCTCAACGAGTTGCTCGATCCGCCCGGGGTGCACGGGATGGACGGAACCAGCGGATGTCGGTGGACTTCAACGACTTGTTGAGGTCGCCGAGGTTCCAGGATGAACCTCGAGGTTCACTCACACGGCGTGCTGCTCGGGCTGCTCCTCGGCCTCGGCCTCGGCCGATCCGGGTAGTTCGAGGTGATCCCGGCCCCATCGAAAGATCGTCGCGATCGGGTCGATGAGGCTCTCGCCTTTCGGGGTGAGGGCCCAGCCAACGCCGGTGGCCGTCTCCTCCCGAAGGATGACCTGCTCGACCAGCCCCTCACTCTCGAGGGTCCTGAGCGTCTCCCGAAGCACCTTGAGCTGAAGGCCATCCAGCGCCATCCGAATCTGGTACTGCCGTCGGGGTCCGTGCTCGAGGGCCTGAACGATGCCGATCACCCACTTCCGGCTGAGGATGGTGATCACCCGGCCGTAGGTGACCCGCCAGAGCTTGGCATCGACCTCGCCCGGGTGCGCGCCGGGTCCAGCGATGGCCCCCTCCCTGACCTCGGGAGAGACGTGGCAGTTCCCGCCGCCTGTCGCTACCTGTCCCACCATCCCGCAACACCTCGGACGAACGAGTGTGACAGGCGACTCGTTCGCTCGTAAACGGTCAATTCCGCCCACTGGCCGCCCGGGCTCGGGTTGAGGTCCTCGGGGTTCGTGGAGGCCTCAACGGCGCCTCCGGGGCGACGGTTCTTGCAGCTGCGAGGTGCCCGTTGAGGCAGCGGAGGAGGATCTGGTTGAGGTTCTCGTTGAGGGCGGACCGCCACGTTCAGCGCTGTTTCCGATCGGAAGGAGCGCACCTCATGCGACAGACCCTGTTCGCCCACCTGGACGCCGAGTGGCCGGTGTTCGCCGCCAGCCGGCGTGCAAGCCGCCGCTTCGAGGCATGGAAGGAGCGCGACCCCGACCTGGCGGGATTCGATGACCTCGCCCAGCTCGTGCGGTTCGCCCAGACGCCCGGCCAACCTGCGGCGAGTGACGACGCTCTTCGCTGCCTCGCTTGTAGATCGCAGACCGACGAGGTCGCGGCGAGGGCGTTGCTCCAGTGCATGCTCTACTCGCTCCCGAGGCTGGCGACGAGGTTCCGGTCAGCCGTCGGAGGGGACTTCGACGAGGCCGCTGCGCTGGTCGTCGCCGCGGCCTACGAGCGGATCCGGACGTACCCGATCGAACGCCGGCCTCGACGCATCGCGGCGAACATCGCGCTCGACACCCAGCAGATGGTGAGCCGATCGTTGTGTCGCCCTCGGGTGGCGGAGGTACTCGCCGACGACCCGGCGGTGTTGGCGGCGCCATCCCCGCCGGCCCCGGCGAGCGCTCAGCTGGTCGAGCTGCTCGGTGAAGCGGTCGAGGCGGAGGTCCTGGCTCCTCGTGATGCCCGGATGATCGTCCTGACCCGGGTATTCGATGTGCCGGTCGAGGATCTGGCGGGGGAGTATGGGTGCAAGCCGCACAGCCTTCGTCGGCGACGTCTCCGGGTGGAGGCGGAGCTCGCTGAGGCGCTGGCCGAGGCGGTGGCGTGAACCTGCGGTCACTGTCGTCGGGGTGGCGTACGATCCGCGTGTGCGACCGATGCGTCGCCGTCGCCCTGCCGGCCGTCCGCAGGTGCCCAACCCTTCTCCCTCGGTTCTCGCCCGGCCTGCCGGACCGGCGGTCGTTCGCCTTGGAGTCGGCCGCACGCTGGTCGATCTGCCGTGGGGGCTTGGCGGGAGGGGGATCGCCAACGTGTGGCCTGACCCATCGGCCGAGGGTGGGTTGGCCCGAGCCTGGTGGCCCTGGTCGGCAGGAGGTCCCACCTTGGTCGCACCCCTGGATCTCCAGGTTGGCCACGTGCTCGAGGTCCACGTAGATGGCGGATGGTTCGCCTACGGGTGGGTCGCCGAGATCGATGAGCGTCGCTTCGTACTCGCCGGGGCACCCGACGCCTCGGTCGCGGTCGAGGCTGCAGGGCGAGCGCTCAGCGTGTGGCAGACGGCCGAACTCATGCGAGTGGAGAAGGAATGGCGGGACCGGATTCGGGGAGTGGTCCGGTGACCCGCCCGACGACCACTCTGAACGGCAACCACCCTGTGTCCACAGCGACTTGACAACTCCAGCACGTCGTCGTGCGTGTCCCGGTCAAGGCGTCGTACGCCGAATAGCATCGGACGACCCTTCGATTCGGGCGGTGAAACAGGTGACAGCGTCGTGGTCAGGCGATGAGTGGCAGGACTATTGCCGAGAGCTTCTCGCCGCGCGCCACGGTGCCCATTACCAGCCCGTACCGGACACCGTCGCGGGGGATTGGGGAATCGAGGGCTACACGTCCTCGGGAACCGTGTACCAGTGCTACGCGCCCGAGGAACCGCTGACGACCGATCAGCTCTATGAGAAGCACCGCGACAAGATGACGGCCGACCTCGGCAAGCTCCGGAAGAACGTGGCGGAGATCGCGTCCTTGGTAGCGCCCGCGGAGATCGAATGTTGGGTTCTTCTGGTGCCACGCGTCGAGGACAAGAAAATCCTTGAACACGCCGCCAAGAAGGCAGCGGAGATCCGCGCTATGCAGCTGCCGGGCATCTCGCACGCGTTCGTCGTCCGGGTACATACGTCGGCTGACTTCCCAACCGAGCGCCGGCAACTCGACGAAGCGCTGTGCATCGCGATTCCCGAGATCGATGTGGGGACTGAGGATGACATCGCCATGCTTGCAGCGGGCGATGAGCTTGATGTCCAGACTCTCGACGACAAGCTGACGCGCCTACTGGCCAACGGGCGCGAGGATGACCTCCCTGTGCTGCGTGCCGAGTTTCTTCGCTTCTACGTGGAGGGCCGCCAGCTGGAAGAGTGGGTGCGTCGCCATCACCCCGGGCTCTGGGAACGGTGGCAACACTCGCGCGAGGGTGTGAAGCGCACCCTCAAGACAACGCAGCTGACAGCGCAGGATCTCCCACGCGAGCGCTTGGGATCCGTGTTGAAGGTGCTCGACGAATCCGCAGCGTCGGCGTTGCCGAAACTGATGAGCACAGACGCGACCTCGCTGGCGTGGGGCACTATATCGAGTTGGCTGATCGAGTGTCCGCTGGACTTCTCGGAGGCCATCGATGTCTGAAGTGAGCGAACTGATGGCAGCGGCACTCGACGCAGAGACTTCGTTTACGGAACGTCCAGAAGTGGTGCCTGGAGATCTGCGATCGTCCTGGCGTGTCGCTCTCCTGCTGATGCTCCTCGATCACTGCCACGGGAAGTCGGCAACGATGGAACAGGTGCACGCCATGGGCTGGGCGATGCTGGACGAGTCCACGAGAGCGGCCATGCGAGCAGCGATCGCTGGTGACGTTGAGCCCGACGTGGTCCTTGTCCGTTATGACCCTGCATGGACTCGTGCGATGGACCTCGCAGTCGGATTCGGCTTCGCCGAGTGGGTACCAAGCTCTGGGCGAATCCGACTTCGCTCCACCGGAAGGGCCGCTGCTTCTGCGCTGGGCCGAGCGGATCGGGGCTTCACGGCGGAGCGCGAGTTCTTGAACGGCCTCACGATTACGCAGACCATGATCGATCGCCTGCTGGGGAGCGTCTCGTGAGCGGCCTACGGCTGCGAGCACTTCGGCTTCGCGTCTCAACAGACGATGGCGAGTTCGGTGCCGACCTGACGTTCGAGGACGGACTCAACGTTCTCGGGGCTCCGAACACGTCAGGGAAGTCGACCTGCGTGCAGGCGATCCTCTTCGCTCTCGGCCTTGAAGGCATGTTGGGGCCCGGCCGAGATGTCCCGCTTCCCCACGTGATGACCCATTCGCTGGATGACATCGATGGCAGCGAGCGGGCTGTCGTCCAGTCTGAGGTCTCCCTTGAGGTCCTGGATGGGGAAGGTGCGCCACTGACGATTCGGCGGTATCCCCACCATCCTTCGATAGACCGCAACCTGGTGTCCGTGTGGGATGCAGGTCACTCGTCGCTGGAGGCAGGCGATCGGCAGGACTTCTATGTCCGAAGATCAGGATCCGCGCAGCGAGAGGCTGGATTCCACCACTTCCTGGCCCAGAGGCTGGGGTGGGACCTCCCGGAGGTCCCCCGATTTTCCGGCGGAATGGGTCCCCTTTACCTGGAGACGCTCGCGCCGCTGTGGTTCGTCGAGCAAAAGCGCGGCTGGGCGGGAATCCAGGCCCAGACTCCGACGTACCTCCAGATCCGTGACGTCCGCAGACGAGCGCTCGAGTTCACACTGGACCTTGATGTGCAGGAGCGTGCACGACGAATCGAGGAGCTGCTGGTCGAACAGCGGGGGCTTGAGGCGGAGTGGGCAAGCACCACAGCGTCTGTTGGGCGCAGCGCGGAGGCCCTCGGGGTCGCCGTCGCTGGCCTGCCGGCTCGGCCGACTGCGGACTGGCCAGGTGGAGGCGCCCGCCTTCAGGTCGCCAATCCGGAGGGATGGAATTCTCTGGATGATGAACTCCGAGAAGCGCGTGAGGTGTTGGACCAACTTCGAACCGACGATGTGACGGAAGCCCTGCAAGCTGCCCCAGCTGAAGAGCGTCAACTGACGGAGATGCAGGACTACCTGGGTCGACTGAGTGCGATGGCCACCAACGTCGCGCGTCAGCTCGAGTTGGAGGAAGGAACGGCGGCTGATGCGCGAGCCCGGCTGGCGGCGGTCGAGGAGGACATTCGTCGTCACCAAGACCTGCTCATACTCCAAGGTATGGGCTCGGATGTGGCGGCTATCGCCGAGCGCGACGACTGCCCGACCTGTCACAAGCCCCTGGATGGCGTGCTGCTGAGCCCAGACGATGTGCCAGCGGTGCTTGCTGCAGACGCCAGTCTTGAAGTTCTCGGTCAGCGCCGAACCTTGCTTGTGGCGCTAGCCCGAGATGCGGATCGCGTCGTCGCGGCTCAACGTTCCCGGATGACGGCGCTGCGCTCGACTGCATCAGACCTCCGGTCCTCGATCAGGGCACTGAAGGAATCCCTGACGTCGCCGAGCCAGCATCCATCGGTCGCCGTCTTGGAGCGAAGGCTGGCCCTGGGGCGGAGAATTGAAGCTCTTGGGGCGCTGCGGGACGAGTGGGAGGTTGCACTCGACCGTCTGGGAGAACTTGCCGGCCGATGGTCCCGAGTGCTCGCAGAGCTGAACGATCTCCGCCAGAGCGATTTCTCGCCGACCGACCGAGCGAAGTTGACTGCGCTAGAGGATTCCTTTCGCGAGCAGCTAGCCGAGTACGCATTCAGCTCATGTCCCGTTGAACAGGTCATCCTCTCCCTGGATGACTACATGCCAACGCACGAGGGCTTCGAGCTGAGCCTGGACTTCTCCGCGAGCGACGGCATCCGCGTCATCTGGTCGTACTTGCTCGGCCTCCTCGGCGTCTCGCAGTCGTTCGCCACGAATCACCCGGGCATCGTGATGTTCGACGAGCCTCGCCAGCAAGCAGCGGCTGAGGTCTCGTTCTCCGCGCTGCTCCACCGTGCCTCAACCGAGACTGCCGGCGGTGGACAAGTGGTGTTCGCAACCAGTGAGGCGCCAGAGTCCCTTGACAGGATGCTCGCTGGGATTGATGCGCATCGCGTGCAGTTCGACGGGAAGATCATCCGGCGCCTCTAGTCGCGTGGAGCCTGTGTGCCTGAAACTCGATCGTTCAATGATTTCGGGCGTTTCGTGCGGCTGCTCGGAGCGGTCACGCTGCGAGCAGCCAGGCCGCCCAAGCGGGCGAGTCGCGTGTACTCAGGGTTAGGTACGCCCCTCCAACACCGAACACCAGTGCGATTAACGAGCGGTTCGGGTCTCACCGGGATCCTCATCGAGAACGCAGGTGAGGCGGGCGGCGTCCTCGGTTCATCGGTGTGGGTGGAGGTGTGCGTTCAGCCACTCTGGAGCACGCCTGTTCGCAGGACGCGGAACCACGCGTGATGGCCGGCTTGCCCGAGTCGGAACGGTCCACGCTCGATCGAGAGGCCCTGAGCGAGTGCGGTGGACAACAGCTGCGTCCAGGTCCGCCCGGAGTCGAACCAGCGTGCCTGAACAGCGCTCCAGTTCGCAGGCCCGGCCCGCGTCATGTCCAGCGCGAGATCCGCGTCGCCTTCGGCAACATCGGCAATTAGGCATGAACAAGGAATCCGCCCGTCTGTGACGCCGAAGCCCCATCCGCGCACTGCGCACCAGAGGCTCGCGGCGCTCCACTTGGCCAGGTTCTGTGGCTCCGCCCACAACAGGCGTGGCTTCGCCTCGATCACCGCGACACGCCGGTCGGCGAGCTGGACGGCGATGTCGGGCACGTAGGTGCGGGTCGCGCCTTGCCAGAGGTAGGGGATCCGCACCGGCTGCTCGCAGTACGACCGAACGTCAGTGGCCCTTTCGATCGTCGAGAGGATCAGAAGCTCGAGCCCGCTCTCGTACTGCACGTCTCGACCAAGGCGTGCTGAGGAGAAGCAGCCCCCGTCCTCGTTCACGCTGCGTTGCGGTCGGAGCGGGAAGTTCTCCATCCTGGCGACGGTGCCCGGCCAGAACACCGACCCAAGGATCACCCGGAAGCGATCGTCGTGCCGCTCCTGCACTCGTTGACGCTTCGCATCCGTCTCGTCGGCTCGTCGCTGCGCCTCAGCCTCGCGCCACGGCAGTCGGATCAGCTCGGCCAGTTGTTCGGTGGTGGCCGGAGCGAAGAGCGACAGGACGCGTGCAAGTGGCTCGGGGCGAGCATTGGGGAAGGTCGCGTTCAAGACCGTCGCTCGGGTGCGGCGCGGAGCCTCGCGGAACCGGTCGTCGAGCCAGTTGGCCAGTTCGCGTTCCGAAGAGCCCGGTACGGCGCCGAGCCGTCGTGCCCGAGCGGCCAGCCGGATCATCGCCTTGCTCTCGATCTGTCGAATCCGCTCCCGTGTGACACCGAACTCGGTGCCGATCCTCTGGAGCGTCGACGCTTCGTGGCCGGCGAGTCCGATCCGGCGCTGAAGTACCGCGAGGTGCCGCTCGGGTAGCTGGGCCAGGACTGCGGCGAGACGTTCGGCGAGCTCAAGGTCGGGCTGATCGGGTTCCGTCCAGACCGTGGTCGGGAACCATGGGGGGCCTTGGTGCCACGGGCTTTCCCACTCGTCGGCAACGAGCATCCCGCAAGTCTTGCAGGACCGAGTTTCGCACCGTGCCCATTGTGCGAACGGCCCTCAGGAGGAGGGGTGCCAGCTATCCTCGACCGGGGGCAGCGCACCCGGCGCGTGCCGTACGGAGGAGGCGCCCATGAACGAGGCGGAGTCGGAGCTTCGTCTCGCCGCCCTCCACGCGGCCTGGGTATCCGCGGACCGCCCAGCTCAGAGGGCCGTCGGATGGAGTCGGGCGGCATGGCGCCGGTCACTCCCGCAGTTCGCCGACTACTTCGAGGGGATCCCAGGACAGCTTGATCGGACCTTCGTTGCGGCGCGTTTCCATCCGCACCGTGCCACGGAGGCCATCATCGACGCCTTCCTGCTGGCGATGATCTGGGGGCATGGATCGACTGGCTACGGCGCTTGGCGGACCGGGCAGATCCTCTCGAACTCCCCTGAGGCGGGTACCCGACTTCTCGACGTCTACGAGATCGCCCGTGAGGCGCCACTCGAGGCATACCGATCGATGGGGTACCGCCACCGGAACCGGCTCATCGGATTGGGTCCAGCGTTCGGAACGAAGTTCATCTCTTACGCCGCAGGTTCCAACGGCGTCCATGCTCCGATCCTGGATGCACTGACCGCCGCATGGGTAGCAAGGTTCACCGGCGAGACCTATGCACCGGCCGTGTGGCGGCCTGTCGAGTACGCCCGGTACCTCTCGCTGCTCTCAGGGTGGTCGACGACAATTGGCGAGGATATAGGGGTCACGGAGTTCCTGATGTTCGCGGACGCCTCCAAGAACCTCTCGAAGAACCAGCGTCGCTCGAGCCAATGGGCCGAGCCGTGGGTCCCCGAGATGGAAGGTGCCTGAGAAAGCACTACTTGGTCAGCTCGGGAGCCCGTGGCCGACCGAGCTCGCTCGGGTCTGCTGTCGGTTCGATGGGCGGCGAGGGTGTCACCCCTACTTCGTAATCTCCCGCAATGGCCTCCGGACCCAGCTCAGACGACCCGCTCAAGCTCAACGAGAACGACTTACGCCCTCACGGTCATGTTGCCGTGCATCTCTACGGCGATGAGGCCGTCTGGATCGGGCACATCGCCAGACCGGCTGACACACCGGACCCGCTGGTCCAGTTGGGCATCAAGCATCTCGACCTGGTCGGCCATACCAGCGTGCTTCTCGACCGTCTCCGCGCCGCCGTGGACCTTCTCGAGCAAGTGACCTCCCGTCGAGAGGACTGGGACAAACTGCTGGCTCGCCAACCCCGGGGAACTCGGCGGACCTGGGCGCACCCGTTCGTCAACGACCCGGCGCCGGCGGCCGAGGCCGAGGATCAAGCGAGATGATCGGTTGCCGGCGACGCCGCAGCGACTCGGGCCCGCTTGGTGGCGTCGCCGGTCGAGCCTGCCTTCACCGCTGACCTTCCATCCAGACCACGATGTCCAGGGTGCGAAGGTCGGTGACCGTGAACCCATGGAGCATCCTCAGGGTGAACCGGAACTCGGCGAGCACGCGTTGGTTCTTCCGCAGGTCGTGAGCGAGCTCTTGGAACAGCGGTGCCCACGCCTGGTCGGGGCGACGTTCGCCGGTTAGGGGCCGATACCGATCGATGAGCTCCCGGTCGACGATCGGGATCAGCCAGGGGCGCTTCCGGTGCAGCACCTTCGTCACCAGGCTGAGCGGTGGTCCGGCAAAGCGCGAGGGGAGCTCAGAGAGCGCAGCGACGGTGGCGTCATCGGCGGTCCGGAGTGCCTGGTCGACGGGGATGCCAGACAGCCAGTTCTCGAGATCGCATCGGTGGTCCCAGAACCAGGTGAGGTCTTCGCGTGTGAGGCCGTGATGCAGCGCGCCGGCACAGAGGACGTCCTGAGGGATCACCACCGCTGGGTCCGTCTCGATCAGATCGAAGTAGCGGAACGCCCATGTCTCTGGCGGGTGATCGTCCCAGGGGAGCCCGCAGTAGCGAAGGACCCGGGTCCAGGCCTCACCGCGCCCGACAGGGCGGTTGGCCAGGATGAGGGCAGATTCGTCGGGTTCGCCGGTCATGTTGGTCTCCTGCTGCGGCCTCCCATCCGGGAGCACCCAGCGAGGGCGACCATACCTACCGGCGGTGACAGTGGGTCCGGCGACACGAACCCAGCAGCGTCCTGAAGTGCAGCCAGCGGGCTGCGCGATCAAGCAGCCAGCAGGTAGTCGCCAAGGTCGGCGGCGCGTGGGGTTATGGGTCGAGTCCCCCCTCCGACACCGAACGGCAGTTCGACACCTCGCGCCGTTGGCGTCTCAACGGGATCCTCACCGGTGAGAGGGTTGGGAGAGCTGACTCGGGCGACCTTGGGTTCCACCTCGCCCCACGCACAGGGTGGATGAGTTCCTGACACCCACGGGCCGCGGAGCGGGACGCCATCGTCGCTCGCGGGGTCTTCGACCTGACCTGTGGGCTCGCTGCGTGCCTCGAGGCGCGGATCGACTCCTGATGGACAGGCAACTCCACGTCGAGTAGATCGTCTCGCACCCGGCCAGATGATCGAGGTGCTCGTCTGGCGCTGCTGGACGCTGGCGCGCTCACGTGGCGATGATCGGCCGGTCGTCGGCTCGGATGGCCGCTCGGCGATCAGTTGCGCCGAACGCAGTGTTGGGGCCCATGTCTCCGAGGCCGTACGGAACGCTCAACGACTTCGAGGATCAGCTCTCGCCAACTCGGAGACCCCATGGATTCCACCACTCTTCCCTCGCGTAGCTGCATCCTGAATGCAGCCCGAGCGATTCGCGAAGCACCTCTGGAGACATCTCGACCACGGTCCAGCTGCTGACGGAATATATAGGACCGCTGTCGTGCCCCCAACTTGAGTATCTATTCGGCCGAAGCCAAGAACCGCCCTCAGTGAATGCCAGGTTCTCGCTGATCCCCCAGCCGCGCTGCTTCCGGCGTCCGACTTTCAGGTCGCCCGCTGGCCCGAGCTGCCGGAAGTGGTCAACAACTGCGGCCTCGAGCTGAGCCATACCCATGCGATTCAGACTCTCTTTCGCTTGTGCGATCGCACGTTCCACCGCCATGCCATTGGAAAGCCGTTGCAGGGCGGCCCGGTCCTCGACCATCAAACAACCATACGTCTTGAGCGAACGGCCGAGGTAGGCATCATCCGCCGGATGATATTCCGCGCTGAATCGGGTGTAGAAATGGTGGTCGGGGGCCCACTCTGCGAAACGGCCCAGCCGCTCCTCGTTCGTGCCTGACCGGTTGCTCAGGGCGAGTCGCACCTGCTCGCATGGTGCGACCGAGGCGACGTTGACCTCACTCTCAGGCAGCGGACTTATCGCTGCGCTGCCGGCGAGCACGACCGAGTTGCTTCGGTCGTCGACACACACGGCTAGAGGGTCAGCAAAGAACGCCATCATCGCTTCATCGAGCACGAGAACAACCCCGCTAGAAGGTGGCGGCAAACTGATGCCAAGAGCTTGGGCGAAGTGAAGCGCCTCCAAGTAGTCGCATGGCCGATTGTACGGAAACGCGAAAGAACGCCCAGCGGAAATGTGGCGATGGCAGAATGTCTGATGACATACCTGGCACTCGGCTACGGCCGAGAACCCGCATTTGGCGCAAAGCTGCAATTGGAGCACTGCCCTTCAAACCAACATCGCCCACGGCCACGCGTGGGGGCGCCTACGGAATCTTCGTGGGATACGTCGCTAACGGACAACATCGCAAAACAGCAGGCTAGGCGAGCCGATGCGCGCCCGCAACGGGACGGCAACTAGGAAGTGGTAGTCACCGAGGCGGTTCGAGTGTTCCTGGGATCACGCCGCACGTTCTTGCCAGCCCGACCAGATCCGTCCAGTTGATCCGTCGGAGTGGCGAGGCGCTCTGAACGCGGCGGTTCTTCAACTGGGCGCGGGCGACGTTGCCGTCCGACAACGCGAGGTCTTGGTACTCCCAACTGATGACCACGCGATATCCGCCGTCGTCGGCGGTGCCCGTTCCGACCAACCAGCCGGGCTCGGTCCGTCCCTTGACGAAACGAGGACGGCCGGTGATCCCGCGCTTGGTCGTGACGCGGCGGACCTGCGCCGACGGGGGCACTCGGCGGACCTCCGACACCCATCTCATGAGACCGATCGGGTCGAATCGCCACGCTCCGGGATGGCCATCCATGATGAGACCGCAGGGCCGTTCGCACGGCTGCATCGCGTTCCGCAGCCAGGTGACCACTTCCGGTCGCGTCTCGGGCAGCTCGCGTGTGTACCCGTTCAGCTGCCGGCCCCGGTCGATCCGGAGCTGAAAGGCGCCAGAGCACAGAGGAGACGCGAAGATCAGCAGGCGTTCGAAGGGGTCGTCGGCGGCCGAGAGCGCAGCAAGGACGGGCGCCAGTTGCGCCTCGGCCTCGGCGCGACCCTGTGCCTCGACCTCCGCCGCCCTTTGAGCCGCCGCCCGCTCATCGAACGCAGCGACATCACGCGCGCAGAGACGTCGATCCTCCCGTAGTTCGCTGTGGGCGCCGCACACCGGCACGCCGCAGTCCCGGCACAACGCGATCGAGAACGTGCCGCAGATCCCGCAGGGCGGCGTTGCGGCCGGGCCGCCGCTCATCTCCTGGTACTCGGTGTTGCACCGGACCGAGTTCTGGACCGGTTGCGGCGACATGATCCCGAGGTGCGGCGGGGTGCCCGGGGTGGGCAACATCACGAAGTCGGTCACCGTCACCCAGCTGGTGCAGCGCCAGAAGCCCGGGGCGATCGGTTCTCGCTCGAGTTGTCCGCACCGGGGGCAGGCCATAGCTGGAGAAGGATAACGACCGCCATAGCGTGTGGCTGGTGGACGGCATCGACGTCGGCGGCCGTTCGAGCGCCCTGGGCGGGTTGGCCCGTCTGGCCGACCACCTCGTCCGGGCGGACGTCACGTTCTGTGCGATCGGCGGTATGGCGGCAGCCCGTTGGCTTCCCGATCGCTTCCCGGCCGATCTCGACATCGTCGTCGCACCCACGAGGCGCGACAGCCGGAAGTTGGTGGCAGCGCTGATCTCACTGGTTCACGACCAAGGCGACGGCGGGATGCGTCTGCCCTTCCTCGACCGAGGAACCCCGAGGCGTATACGCCGCGGTCACGAGCTCACCATCTCTACACGCCTCGGCTCGATCGACGTCGTCGGTGCGAGCCTGCCGGAGGGCTGCGACCGCCGACAGATCGTCCGCCGACGGGAGTGGGTGGTGCTGGCCGATCGTCCGATCCCCCTCTGCTCCCTCCGAGACCTCATCGACATCAAGTCGGAGACTGGACGGCTGGGGGACGCCGCGGATGTGGCGCTGCTGCGGGCGACGCAGGACCGCCACGACGCATGACCGACGCGCCGTTGCCCCGGAGAGCCTGTCCCGGTCATGCAAGTGCCCAGGAACGCCCGCCGGACGCAGTTCTGCCAGCGTGGACCCCTTCAGGACCAGGCGTCACCCCTGCGGGAGAGCCGCTCGTCCTCGCACAGCCCAGGGCTCGAGAGCGGCGGGAAGAGCGGCTCCAAATCGATCCCCAGCCGCCACGCGGTTCGGATGAGCGACCCGGCCAACCTGGGCGCGTCGTTGACGATCGGCGGGGCACCCGGCGCGATCCCCAGCTTCCTGCCCCTCGTGGCCGGCTCCGCGCGGTGCAACGTGCCATCCTCCAGCAGGACCGGCATCCCGGGACCCGAACCCAGGATCCAGCCCCGCTGGTACGGAGGCTTGGTCTTCCACCGGCGTCGGCGGCGGACGAGGGAGCCGACCCGCACCGCTTCGGGGCTGCCGAGTCGAGTCGCCTCGGCCACGAACCGATCCGCCGCCATCAGGACCCGCCGGATCGACTCCTCACGCGCCGGATCGGCCCCAGAGCCGTCCCAGGCGTAGACCGTGTCGCACCGAACGGTGCGCCCGGACCGAGACACCATCGTGGTGCAGACGACCGCGTCGGGGGAGACCCGATCCCTCTGCCGGCCGCCGCACGAGGGACACGCCATTCACAGAGGATGCCACAGGCCTGCCACGGGCTGCTCTTCCCTCGTACTCGACACCGCAGGGCCCGTCGCACCGAGACGCGTCCAGAAGGGTCGTCGGTCAGGCGCTGCCCGCCAGTTGGCGGCCCCGGATTCCACGCCGATGGTACGTTCGGAGGCCCCGGCAGGTTTGGAGGGATATGGACTCCGCAGACGCGAGCCCAGGCGCTGGATGGTGGCAGGCCGCCGATTCGAAGTGGTACCCGCCAGACATCCGTCCCGTCGGCGAGGAGTCCCTTCCGACGCCGCTCGCCGGCTTCGTCCCGGGGAGCTCGACCGGCGGTGGAATCCCCCAGGCCGGCGCGGAGGGAGGGTCCAGACGGCTCTCGCGGTCCAGAGCGAAGTACCTCCTGGTCATCGGAGTGTGCGCCGCGTACGTCTTCTCTCCCGTTGACGTTGCGCCGGAGCTGGTGCTCGGCCCGCTCGGTCTTCCCGACGACATCGTTGCCGCGGTCGCCGCCATCGGCGTGTACGTGGCCCGGGTGCGGAAGCGTCGATGAACGAGCGTTCTCCTCGGAGGCGAGTAGCGGTCATCCTTTCCCTACGCCCGGGTAGCTCACCCGCTCACCGCATGAGGCTGAGATCCCACGAGGTTTGGTTGCTAGCGGTGGCGCCGAAGCCGTTGCGCTCCAGAGGTTGTCGAGTCGGGCGCACCGGTCTCCACGTCCGAAGGCCTCGTGGGTTGTGCTTCCATCCGTCTGGGTGAGGAAGGCAGCTGTCTGAGGAGCGTCCGGTTCCCGGCGACTGGCAGTGTCTGAATCGAGGTGTGAAGCCCCGCGTGAGCGGCGGCTCCATCTCCTCCCGCCCCCCCCTCACGCCGCCAGCAGGCACTCGCCGAGGCCGGCGGCGCGTGGGGTTATGGGTCGAGTCCCCCCTCCGACACCGAACTGAGCGACACCTTCCAGCGTCAGTAGGCGATGTCGAGGGCATAACGCAGCGCCGCATCCAGCCTGGCTCGGGCTGCGACCTCGAGCTCACCGACGGGCTCCGGGTCGAGCAGACCGATCGGGATCGTCAGCAGGTTGTCGCAGTTGATGACGCAGGATTCGGGGAGTCCCTCCTCGGGTCCGATGTCGACCTCGGAGCGGATCCCTCGCCGAGTCCGCGTGACCGGTGCACATGTCACGGAGGACAGGACGGCGATGGCGGCGTCTCGGGTGAGGACACAGACGGGGCGCCGTCCGGCCGGTGGTCCGAGGTCCGCCCAGTAGATCCCGTTGCGCCTCACCATTCCGGAGCGACCTGACCGGCCAGGCGCCGAGCGGACTCGATGAGGGCAGGATCGGCGGGCGCATGCCGGTAGGCGTCCTGGAGTTGCCGGTCGTCCGCGGCAGCCCGCTGTGCGGCGATCACTGCTCGAGCGCCGCGTCGGAGCAGCTCTGAACGGCTGCAAGCGAGCTCGGCAGCCAGCTGGTCGAGCTGCTCGACCAGGTCGTCGTCGAGCTGGACCAGGACCTGCCGGCGCGCCATGACCATATGGTAGATCGTATGGTCCTTGGTCACGATGGTGCGCCGAGGGTGACGCGCACCAGCCCGATGTCGCCGGCACACGTCAGGTCCAGGATCCAGTCGAGGTAGTCCACGCCGACCAGGTCGACGGCTTCCTCGACGGCTGCGTCGTCATGGCCAACCTGGACGTCGAAGATCACCCGGCCGTCTTCGCCGAGCACTCGCTCGATCCCGAGGATCCACCGACCGTCCTCGTCGAGGTCGCTCATCACCTCCAGGGAACTGGTGCCCGGAAGGAACATCAGGCACGAGCGACCTACAGCAACGCCGGCCACACGGTCAGCGCGGTCCTGGTGTTCGACGACGAGCACCGGCTGATCGACTTCGTCTCCGACGACCGACTCGCCGTCTCCGAGGACGGCCGCACCTTCACCGCGCAACGCTGGTCGACCCCCATCGGCGAGCACCGCGGCTTCGACGGGCGATGGGCCGGCGCCGCCGGCACGGGCCGCTGGCACCCCGGCGACGCCGCGAGCTTCGACTACCTCGAGATGCGGGTCGACGACATCACCTACCTGGAGGCTCCATGAGCGCCACGAACCCGAACGTCCCCGTTCCGGGCCGGGCCCGGTGACCTCAACGAGATCCTCGACCGCGCAGGCGCTGCGGGTCGGATCGATGCGGCTCGCCAGATGACCGCGGCGGGCTCGGGTTGTGTCGGGGCCCGGGCTGCTCCGCCAGGTGGGCGGCGCGGGCGTAGTGCGGTCTGCATTGCGGCAACGTATGCTCGGCGCATGGCACAGCTGGTGACGCGGGTGGACGACGATCTTGCGGCCGCGGTGGACCGACTCGTGGAAGCCGGCGTGGTGGCCAGTCGCTCCGAGGCGGTGCGATTCGGGCTCGAACAGCTGGTGGACCGGTTCCGTCGCGCCGAGATCGGGGAGCGCATCGCCCGGGGGTATCGAGAGCACCCGCAGAGCGACGCGGAGGTCGCCTGGGCTGACCAGTCGTCGGTGCGGATGATCGCTGAGGAGCCTTGGTGAACGTCCCGGCCCGTGGCGAGGTGTGGTGGGCTGAGGCCGAGGACAAGCGCAGGCCGGTGCTGATCGTGACGCGTAGCGATGCCGTGCCGGTGTTGACGTGGATCATCGTGGCGCCGGTGACCCGCACCATTCGACAGATCCCGACAGAGGTCAGGCTCGGAACGAGCCACGGGCTCCCCGACGAGTGCGTGGCATCGTTCGACAACTTGCAGCCCATCCGGCGCTCGTTCCTGACACAGCGGGCCGGTGAGCTGGAGATCGAGGAGCTCGACGAGATCTGCCGTGCGCTGCGCGCGCTCGCTGACTGCTGACACCCTCGAGCACCGAATCAGACCGCAGCCCCCCAGCGACGGCGGGAGCGCCGGGATGGCAGGGACCGGTCCTTCGGCCCTTCCCCAAGGGACCGACGGGTCTTCACGCTGCCAGCCTGAACCCACCGAGGCCCGCGGCGCGTGGGGTCATGGGTCGAGTCCCCCCTCCGACGCCACGAAACCCCTGCCATTGCAGGGGTGTCGCCGCGTCGGGGTGTCGTCTGCTCGCGGCTTGGTGACGAGCGGTCACGATCCGTCGCCGGCGATGACCCCGGGCACCCGATCGGCCGCCTCTCGGTGGTGGCCCGCGGCGACGTGCGAGTACGTCCCCAACGTGACCGCGATGGTCGAGTGACCGAGGCGCTCCTGCGCCACCCGCAGGGGCGTGGCCGACACCCCGGTCGGGGTGCGGGGCCCGGCCGTCGACCCGGCGCCGGACCAAGCGTCGCGCCGCCGACGGAGGACCGAGCGATGACCGCCACGAGCCGCACGACAGCGGACGGACCCGAATCCCCTAACGACGAGCGGGACGCCGACGGTACGCGTGCCACCAGCGGACGCGGCGGTACGCGTGACGCCGATCTCGGCGCCACTCCCGCCAACGCTGCACCGGACTTCGCATCGATCCCATGCCTACACCCGTGACCACCGCCTGTGAAGAGGTGCACACCATGAGCGCCAGGAGTCACACCCGCACCCGGCGCCGGGCGAAGCAGCGGGCCGCCGCCCGCCGCCCGCCGGCTCGCCGCGCCCAGGCCGCTACCCCGACCACCACGACGACCTCGCCGCCCAGCTCCGCGCCGTGGTGGCCCCCACCGGCCCGGCGCACCCGGTGGCGCCGATCCCGGCGACTCCCGAACCGGATCCGCCCCCCGGCGTGCCCGGCGTCCGTGGCCTCTGGTGGCCGACGCTCGGGGAGCGCGCCGCCGCGATCACTCGTCTGGCCGCCGTCCCCGCGACGGTCGGCCGGCAGCACGCGTGACGGGCTCAGGCCCGGTCGGCGGCATGCCCTTCGGCATCGGCGCTCTCGGCGGGCTGGACCCGACCGATCTTGGCATGGCCCTCGGTGTCGTCGGCCGTGTCGATGCCCCTGGGGCGCACAGCATGTCCCTCAGCATCGGTGTCGTCGGCGGGGGCGACCCATCGGGGCTTGGCCGCGTGGCCGCGTGGCCGTCGGTGTCGGCGCCGTCGGCAGGCTGGACGACCCGCACCCTGAGGCCGTGGGCCTCGGTGTCGTCGTCGCTGGTGGGGTCGGTGGGGAGGTGCTGGTCGTTCATGGCTGGCTCCTGGTGGTGGGTCGGTGTGTCGGTCGCACCGGGTGATGGGTCCAGTGTGCGGGCGACTGGTCCGCGGTTCTGTCGGCGGGCCGACACGTCGACCGTGTGGATCGTGACACGCCGCTCCGGCGATGGGAACCGCCGCGGCCCTCCCGCATCCGCGTCCGCCTCGACCGGCGCCGCCGCCCGCCTCGACCGGCGCCGCCGCCCACCTCGAGCTCCGTTGGCCGGCGACCATCGCCGCCGACATCCGCCGCTGCACCTCGCGGGCCCGGCGTCCGGCCTCGTCGTCGTGTCCGTCCGTGCCCTCGATCGTCGCACCGACCACCGACGGCCGGAGCTGCTCGAGGTGTCGCGTGGTCACGGAACGGCACGAACCGTCACGAACGAGCCCGGATGGGCCGTCCCGGCGTCGGAGCAGTCCGACGTCCGGTCGGCCAGTACCTTGCGTCCCCATGGATGGGAACCCCGATCCGAGAGCCGTCCCCCGGCGCTGCGGCCGCGGCCAGTCCCAACGGTCGCGGTGACCATGTTCCTGGCGGGTGCGCTCCCTGCGAGTGCGGACGAGGTCGACTTCGATGTCGTGCAGTGGGCACGTGAGCAACCTCTGTGGGGTGCCGTCGCTGCGCTCGTGACCCTGCTGCTCCTGGTGGGCACCGCCCGGTGGCTGATCTCGAACCGGAGGATCGCGCTCGTCCTGGGTGGCCTGCTGGTCGCACTCGTCCTCGCCGGACAGGCAGAACTCATCCCGACGGCGATCATGGTGTTCGTCGTCTTCGGCGTGCTGGGTTGGCCGATTCGGTGGTGGGAACGCCGGCGGGGCCCGAGAACTCGCGTGCTTCCGCCGGAACCGCCGCCGATGCCGCATCGATGCACGGCGCCGATGCACGGCTACTGCCCCATCCACGGCGAGCACTGACGGGCGGCGAGTGATCGCCGGCTGGGCTGCATCGGGAACCTGCTGGCATCGGCGTTGGGGAGGCTCATCATCCCGCTCCCCGTCCTCGCCGTTGGTCGGATGGTCTTCGTGATCATCCGTGGCGACCAGAACCCGGCGAGCTCGACCGGTCTCACCGCGGTCGATGCGCCCGTCATGAACTCGGGCGAGCTGGCCGTCGGTGATTGCGTCAACCAGGTCACTTCGGCGGAACGGGTCAGCGTTCCGTGCGAGCGGCTCCACCAAGCCAAGCCCTACATCAGGCCGTCTCGTCGAGCGAGCTCACCCGGCTCACCGTCGGGATCGGCGAGACGCTGGTGCTCATCGCTGGGAGAAGGCTCCGCGACCGCTCAGCGAGCGCGGTCGATCTGGTAGTCCGTGACCGACTCGCTGCCGACCGTCAGGTCGGCTGCCACCGCCGCGATGAGGGCGGGCACGACGTACCCAGGGCGCCCGCTGGTCTCGGCGACGAACATGACCGCGGCGAGCGGCACCTGATAGCCCGCGCCGAGGACCGCGGCGATCCCGAGCACGGGGAAGAGCGACCGGGTCGGGCCACCGACCAGGTCACCCAGCACTCGCCCCGTGAGGTCGCCGATCACCACCAGCGGGATGAAGAAGCCACCGACGCCCCCGCCGGCGGTCGCCGCCAGCACCGATACGAAGCGGATCACCAGCACGATGGCGATGGCGCCGGTGGCGATGCTCGGATCCGTGGCCCACTCCATCAGGCGATATCCCGGCCCGATCCCGATGGGTGCCCCGGTCACCTCGAGCGTGGCCCACGATGCGCCGGCCAGCACCACCATGGCGGCGACCGTCAGCCGAAGGTCGCGCCCACCCCACCGCTTCGCCCTCCGGATGCCGAGCGCGATGATCCGGGCCAGAGCGCCGGACACCGCCCCCAGGATCAGGGCGCCCAGGAGATCGCGGAGGTCGAACGGGGGGCTCCCGGCGACGGGGAAGAGCGGTCGCGTCCCGTCGCCCACCGCGAACGCGAGGTAGCCGGTGGCCGCGCCGGTCAGCGCCGGCATGAGCTGGTGGCGAGCGAGGTCGCGTCGGAACGGCACCTCCAGCGCGAAGACGGCTCCGGTGGCCGGTGCCTTGAAGATGGCCGCGACGGCTGCGGCCGCCCCGGCGACGAGGAGTGCCTCGGTGTCGATGCGCCGGTACCACGACGGTCGGAGCCAGCGCCGGGTGGCCCGGGCGACGCCCACGCCCAACAGCACCGACGGCCCTTCGAGACCCAGCGGTGCTCCGAGACCCAACGTGGCCACCGACGCCACGAGTCGCCGAGCCACCGACCGCAGCGACGGATCGCGCTCGCGATCGTGGAAGCAGCGCAGGTACTCGTCGGCGGTCGAACAGTCGTGCGGCGCGCCGCCGAATCGCACCACGATGCCCGCGACGCCGATGGCGAGCGACGGCGCGATGACCACCAGCCAGGTGGGACCATCTCGAACGGCGGACAGGATCGTGGTGACCAGGCGCTCGAAGCCGAGGACGGCTCCGCCCACCGCAAGGCCCAGCGCGACGGTCGCCGGGATCGTCGGATCGGCCAGTCGTCCCCAACGACCGGGGAGCTGCTGGTCGCGGACCGTCATGTCGCTCATCGGCCCCACCCGAGCTTCCACGCCTCGTCCGGTGCGTCGCCGTCGGCAGCGGTGGTGAAGCGTTCGAGCGCCCGGACGACGCCGCCCCGGGCGCGGGGCGGCAGCTCGGCGACGATGCGCAACAGGTCGGCGCGCCGCCGTCGGGCCACCGCATCGACCAGCTCGGCGCCCGCCGGAGTCAGCGACACCCGCACCTCCCGGCGGGAGTCCGGGGCCGGCGTCCGCCGGACCAGTCGCTTGGCCTCCACCCGGTCGCAGAGCCGGCTGATGGAGGAGGGGTTGAGGTCGAGCTCCCGGGCGAGGTCGGTGATCCGCTGCGGCCCTCGGTCCGAGATGCGTACGAGGATCCGGTACTGCTGGAGGCTGATCTCACCCTCGAGCGGGGCCATTGATCGGGCCGCCACGCCGACCAGCGCTCGGGAGGCGACCAGCAGCGCATCGGCGAGCGCTTCGTCCTCCGCCGGTTCCGTGGCCATCGCGCCACCGTAGCGAACGTGTGTCAACTGGCAACAGTTGCCGCACCGCGCCCTCGAGTGAGGAGCTGAGACTCGGCAGGCTCGTCGACCACCGCGTTACCCTGCGGCGACCTGCACCGTGTGCCGTTCGAGGGGGTTCGAGTGAGCAGCTGTCGTGACCTGTCCGGAGCGGGACGAGCCCGGTTCCGGGGCCGTCGCTCGGCCGTCCTGCTGGCGGTGGCGGCGATCGTCCTCGCCGCCTGTGCGCCGGCCGAGCCGCCGCTCAAGCCGCCGGCCAAGGACGGCGGCCTCGACCCCGACCTGGCCGCCCAGGCCGACGTCGCCGCCTACGCGGGCCTCGGCCCCTACGAGGTGGGCGTCACCACCGTCACCCTCGAGGCCGGCCGCCAGGCCGAGGTCTGGTACCCGGCGTCCGACGCCGGCGTCGTGGGCCTCACGCCCGAGACCTACTTCATCCGTGACTTCCTCTCGGTCAACCTCGACCGACTCCTCGCCCCCGGGGTCAACCCGCCGTTCGAGACGATCGCCTACCGCGGCGCCGCCCCCGAACCCGGCCCGGCCCGACCGCTGGTGCTGTTCAGCCATGGTTCGCAGGGCTACCGCCTCCAGTCCACGAAGCTCACCACGCACCTGGCGTCGTGGGGCTTCGTGGTGATCTCGCCCGACTACTTCGAGCGAGGGCTCCAGTACCTCCTCGGCGAGCCGCTGGCACCCACCCGCACCTCGGCCGAGGTGACCCAGCAGGCCGTCGACGCGGCGATCGCGCTCAACGCCTCTGGCCCGCTCGCCGGGCTGATCGACACCTCCCGGCTCTTCCCGATCGGCCACTCGGCCGGCGGGTCGCAGTCCACCCAGCTGGCCGGGAGCCGGACCGACGTGCAGTCGTGGATCGCCATGGCTGCCGGGATCAACCTCACCCCGACGGTCTTCAACCCGATGCCCACGGTGCCGCCGGCGCTGTCCGACACCGACAAGTCGGTGATGTGGATCACCGGCGCCGACGACGGCGTGGTCCAGCTTCCCGGTGTGGTCAACGCCTTCGAGTACACCGCCGGCGAGCGGAAGCTCGTGGTGCTGCCCGGTGTCGGGCACAACAACGCCGTCACCGACCTGTGCGAGCTGGGTCGTGACGAGGGCGGGCTGATCGGGCTGGCCGAGAGCGGCGGCCTGGTGCTGCCCGACAACCTCAAGGCGCTGGCCAACGACGGGTGCGCCTCGCCGCCCAACTTCCGGGGTGAGGACGTCTGGCCGGTGGCGCACCACTTCGTGACCGCCGAGCTGCGGTACCGCAGCGGGCTCGACGCCGAGCCGGTGGGCCTGGGGCTGGGCGTGATCGACCAGTTCGGCCCGGTCGTGCCGCAGTACCAGCACGACGAGTAGCCGTCAGCCCTCCGGTGCCACTCCGGCGCAGGAGGCGTGACCGCTGCCGCACGCCGGCGAACCGGCTCGGTCCGGACGTTGGTCCCTGGCAGCGACTGACCGCGTCTGGTCTCGTGGGAGGGGGTGAGCAACCCCTCTTCCCTCGACTGCACGGGAGGCAGCGATGACCAGGACACGAACCGATCGGACCTCGCGAGGTGTCGGGCGCTGGGGCGGCGTCGCGCTGGTGGTGGTGGCGGTGCTGGGCGTCGGCTGCGGTACGGACGACGAGGCCGCTGACTCCACCACGACCCAGCCGGCAGCCGCATCCACCACCTCCGCGACCTCCGACGTGACGACGACCACCGCCCCGACCCAGGACGACGCGTTGTGCATGGCCTACCTGGACTTCGAGAACGCCCAGGACGGGGCACAGCGGAACACCGCGATCGGGGCCCTCCGAGCCGAGATCACCGACGCGACAGCGACCGCTGCGCTCGACACCCTCGACGCGGGTGATCAGGACGCCGCGGCGGTCGCCGCAGCTGCCGAGGCGCTGCGCGCCCACGTCCGTTCGGAGTGTGCCGGTGCCGCAGTGTGCCAGGCGCACCAGCAGTTCGAGGAGGCCCAGGACGGCGCAGCGCGCAACACGGCGCTCGCCGAGCTCCGGACCCGCCTCGACGACCCGGCGGTGACCGACGACCTCGACACGCTCGACGCCGGCGATCAGGACCCGGCGGACGTGACCGCCGCGGCCGAGGCGCTGACCGCCTACCTCGACCCGCTCTGCGGCTCCTGAGCCGCTCGGCGGCTCAACCGAAGGGAGGGTTCGGCTCCGCTCGGGTCGAAGCCGCTGCCTCGCGGATCAGTGCAGCGAACTCGCCGCCCCAGATGTAGGTGGTGTGCTCCACGCGCTGTGCGATGCGCCAGCGACCGGCGTGGCGCCGGTAGACGTCGTCGTAGACCGCTCCGACGTCCACCAGCTCCGGTCGGCCGTTCCAACGCACCCCGTTGCGGTTGAACACGTGGGCTCGACCGACGGCGGCATCGGGGCCGGTGAAGCGGATCTCGTGGGTGGAGGTGGAGTGCAGGCAGAACTCGAAGGCGGCCATCGCCTGGGGCATCCACGCCGCCAGCTCGGCCGGTGTGCCGACGATGCCGCCCGCGGAGCGGTAGTCGATGGTGGCGTCGGGGAGGAACAGCTGCTCCCAGCGTTCCCAGTCGCGGTCATCGACGGCGTAGGCGTACGCGGTGACGAGGTCCTGGATCGCGGCGCGATCGGCGAGCCGATCGGGATCCAGGATCACGCCGTCGGCGTCTCGGCCCTGGCGGTCGTCGTCCATCATCCCCACTCCTCGATCGCTCGGATGGTCTCGTAGTCCTGCACCGCGGCGACGAGGCGAGCGATGTTGGCCTCGGTGATCGGCTGGCCGTAGTTCTCCGGCGGACAGATGAGCCAGCCGATCACCAGCCCCCACAGCGCAGCGGTCCGGCACTGGGCGAGGGCCGCGTCGAGGGCCGGGGGGTCGCCGCCCGCCGCACCGAGGCGATCGAGGTACTCGGCCACCAGGTCTCGCTCGGCGTTGCGGCGCGTCTCGGGGTCGAGCGCGGTGACCATCACGTAGACGACGTCGTGCGCCCAACACCCCCGCATCATCAGCTGCCAGTCGAGCAGGCCGCCGCGGTCGACCGGCAGCAGGTAGGTGTTGCCCACGTGCGGGTCACCGTGGAGCAGCGTGACCGGTCGCTCGCCGTGCCGGCGCTGGACCCTCCACAGGAGCTCCCACATGTCGGAGATCGACCGGCCAAGGGGGGCGATCAGCTCCTGCTTGAAGGGGTGGCGGGCGACCTGGTCCTCGATGAGCTCGAGGCCGATCAGGTCGAACACCTCGAACATCCCGCCGCGGGTGGGTGTGGCGACCCAGGCCAGGTCGTCGGCGAAGCGCGGGCTGTCCCAGAACGTCGCGTGCAGCGTTGCCAGGTTGGCGAGGATGGAACGCACCGCGTCGAGGCTCACGGGTTCGACGGCCGACGGGAAGCGGGCCTCACGGGCGCCGAGGTCCTCGAGCAGCAGGCCGAAGCGGCCGGTCGACGGGTCGTAGGAGCTGGCGAACGCTGTGGGCGCCTCGATCGGGAGCTCGTCGCGGAGCTCGCGGTAGAAGCGGACCTCGTTCTCGTACATGGTGGCGGGTGCGTGCGGCGTCGCCAGCATCGTCTTGAGGACCATCCGCTCCGGCAGCCCCTCGGTGGTCCCGGGCGAGTAGGTGAGATCGAGGACGACCCGGTCAGCGGTCGAGGCGACGCCGTCGCCGCAGCGCTTGACGTCGACGATCCGGAGGCCGTCGACACCGACGTCGGGCCAGCGTTCGCTCAGCGCCGCAGTGAGGATCTCGGCCGTGAGGTCACCGGGGTCGGCGGGGAAGACCGCGGCGGGGGAACGCGGGATCATCGCGAGGCACCTCGCGCGTGGGGGCGGGCGGCGGGTGTCGACCGCTCGGTGACGCCGAACTGCCGGCGGAACGTCTCGATGGTGAGGGCGAAGGTCGCGGGATCGGCCAACGCCCCGAGCTGTGCCAGTCCGAGCGCGAAGGTGACCCAGAACCAGGTGGCGTCGTCCGCTGCGTCTGCCGTGTCCGCAGTGTCCGCGGGTGCTGATGGGCCGGTTCGGGCGGCGAGCCTGCGCAGGGTCTCGACGATCGGGAACGGCTCGCCGCCCTGGAACACCTCACGGAGCTCCGGGTGTCGCCGCACCTCGACGTACATGGAGGCGAGGAACTCGACGTAGCTGGGGTCGGCGGCGCGCAGGCGCTCGATCGCGTCGAGCAGGGCCCCGGGGAACGCGGCCTCGTCGGGGAAGGCGGCGGCCGAGCGCTCGAGCTCGACGATGAGGCGGTCCTGGACGTCGACGAAGACCGCCGTGAACAGCTGCGCCTTCGACCCGAAGTGGTTGTAGATCGCCGTGTGGGCCAGACCGGCGCCGTCGGCGACCATCCGGTTGGAGGTGGACGCGTACCCGTGCGCCGCGAAGAGCCACCGGGCCGAGCGCACCACGTTCGCCATCGTCTCCTGCGTCGACGAATTGGCCGGCCGTCCCCGCCTGCGCCGCTCGTCGCTCGAGGCGGGCTCATCGATCGCTGCCATGCTCATCTCCTCCTCGTCCTGGTCACTGGTTCCGGAAGGCCGTCTCGAACTGACGGGCCAGATCGGCGGCGGGGGAGTCGCCCTCGGTGGGTCCACCTCCGCCGGCTGCCACGACGAGCCGGTCGAGGGTGCCGGTGAACGCGATCGTCGGGTCGTAGCCGTCGTGGACGGGGAGCGGGCGACCGACGCCGGCCAGCAGCGAGGCGGACGAGTTCGGGGTCCAGAGCCCGGGCCACTCGTGGGGGAGGCGGGCAGTGCCGACGAGCGCGCCATCGGCCGCCGCGGCCAGGACCATCCCACCGTCGTCAGGGCGACCCACCACCTGCAGCACCGTGGCGCCGACGGGTGGGGCCACGGCCATCTCGGTGAGGTGCTCGCTCACGAACGCGACGGCGAAGCGGAGCCGGCCGTCGCGCAGGTGCCAGACCCAGCCGCCGTTGTAGTCGCCCTGCTCGGCCAGCACACCCTGGTCGTCGGGCCGGAGCGGAGCGCCGAGATGGGCCGTGATGGTGAAGCCGTTGCACATCGAGGGGGTGTTGTCCTCGAAGACCCGCTCGCCGGGTCGGAGCTCGACGCGTGCCGCTCCGGTCGGCCACGGGAGGAAGAGGTGCGCCAGGCGGTCGACGACGCCGTCGCTGAGCGGGAGCACGCCGTTGCGTTCGGCCTCCGCGTGCCAGCGCGCGACGAGCTCGTCCCGGAGCTCCGGGTGCTGGTCGCCGACGTCGTGGTTCTCGGCGAGGTCGGCGCGGGTGTCGAAGAGGTGCCAGTGGTCGACGGCGAAGTCGTGGCTCCCTTCGATCAGGTCACGTTCGGCGTGGGTGAGCTGGTTCACGTGGTTCGTGACGACCTTCCAGCCGTCGACGTACATGGCCCGGCTGCCCCAGCACTCGTAGTACTGGGCGGTGCGGACGTCGGCTGCGTCGGGGGAGTCGAGCACGGAGCGGAACGAGGCGCCGTCGATGGACATCTGCTCGACGCCGCCGAGCCGAGCCGGCGCATCGATGCCGGCCAGGTCGAGCAGCGTCGGGAGCACGTCGATCGCGTGGCAGTACTGGTGACGGATCGCACCGTGCGGTTCCAGGCCGCCGGGCCAGGAGATGATGAACGGATCGCGCACGCCGCCCTCGAAGGTGTATCGCTTGAAGCGACGGACCGGGGTGTTGCCGGCCTCGGCCCAACCCCATGGGTAGTGGTTGTAGGTGCGGGGACCGCCCAGCTCGTCGATCATCGCCAGGTTGAGTGCCGGGTCCTCGTCCCGCCCCTGGGCGAAGCGGAACTCGCTGACCGACCCGTGGGGGCCGGCCTCGCCCGAGGCCCCGTTGTCCGAGACGATGACGACGACGGTGTGGTCCCGTTCGCCCATCTCGTCGAGCGCGGCCATGATCCGGCCGATCTGGACGTCGGTGTGGGTGAGGAAGCCGGCGAAGACCTCCATCATGCGGGCCGCGACCCGACGCTGGTCCGGATCCATGGTGTGCCACTCGGGAACGTGTGGCGACGGGGTCGGCAGCTCCGTGCCGGGAGGGACCAACCCGAGCTCCATCTGACGCTGCAGCGTCGCGGCGCGCCAGGCGTCCCAGCCGGCGTCGAAGCGCCCGGCATAGGCGTCGCTCCACTCGGGGGCGACGTGGTGCGGGGCGTGGCCGGCTCCCATCCCGAGCCAGGCGAGGAACGGCCGGTGCGGCTGGTTCCGGCGCAGTTCACGGAGCCGGGCGATGGTCTCGTCGGCCAGGTCCTCGCTCAGGTGGTAGCCCTCGTCGGGGGTGCGGGGTGGGTCGACGTAGGTGTTGTCGCGGACCAGTTCGGGCGCCCAGTGGTTGGCGTCGCCGCCGAGGAAGCCGTAGTAGTGCTCGAAGCCCTTGCCGAGGGGCCAGCGTTCGAACGGGCCCGAGGGGGATCGTTCGTCGCGGGGCGTGAGGTGCCACTTGCCGATGGCGAACGTCGCGTAGCCCTCCGCTCGGAGGATCTCGGCCAGGGTCCCGGCTTCGGGAGGGATGCGGGCCGTGTAGCCCGGGAAGCTCATCGGGAGGTCCGGCAGCATGCCCATGCCGACCCGATGGTGGTTGCGTCCGGTGAGCAGGCACGCCCGGGTGGGCGAGCAGACCGCGGTGGTGTGGAAGTTCGTGAGGCGGACACCGCGTCGGGCGATCCCGTCGATGGTGGGCGTCGCGATGTCGGACCCGTAGCAGCCGAGCTGGGCGAACCCGATGTCGTCGAGGACGACGACCACCACGTTCGGGGCGTCCCTTCGATAGGGAGCAGCGGCGGACGTCGACGACGAATCGGCTGCGGTCAGTCCGATGCGCCGCTCGTGGGCGGAGGGTGTGGCAGGACCGGACATGGCGGTCAGGATTCCACGATCCTCACGTTGTCGATGCCCCAGGACTCGTCCGCACCTCCACCACCGGTGCCGCCCGGGCCGAGCCGGGCACCGAAGCCGAGCTTCAGCTCGGTGCCGGTGGTGGGCACGGTGAGGGTGTAGCGGTAGGTCTGGTCCTCCCACGAGGTGAACCCCAGGTTGGTGTCGGCGTCGCCCAGCACCGGCTCGGCGAGCGAGGGGTCCTCGGTGACCCTGCGGTCGAACCAGTCCTGGAGCACCTGGAGGTCGTCGACGAACGCCACGAAGTACTCGTTGCCGCCCAGGCCATCCCAGGAGTCGATCTCGTAGAAGTCGAACTGCACCGTCACCGAGGTCTGCTCACCGGACAGCGGGAACACCTTGGAGACCGTCTGGGTGCCGCCGCTGCCACCGAAGCGGCCGAGGAACTGGGTGAAGCTCGGCCAGCTGCTGTCGACGGACGCTCCGGTCCAGCCGGTGGTGTCGCCGTCCTCGAAGTCCTGGAACTGGGCCGGAGGCCCGGGGGGAGCAGCGGTGACCTCGGAGCCGGCCAGCCGGATCCTGGTCTTCGAGTTCGCGGTGGTGTTCACCAGCGTCCAGTCCGAGGTGAAGCTCCGGGCGACGCCCTCCGGTGTGGCGGCGAAGCGGAAGTCGCCGAGGTCGACCGGACGGGTCTCGTCGTAGGGGCCGAGCGACTCGGCGGGCACCTGGCCGCAGCTGCCGGTGCAGCTCTGGGTGCCGAAGGATCGGAGCCCGGCGGTGGGGTTGGCCCAGCCCGCGGTCAGCGAAGTGACCGACCCCGTCGGGTTCGGCCCGCTGAACTGGTAGCGGCCGTCGTTGGTGACCGTTGCACCGATGACACCGATCGTGTTCACCGTGTGGGCCCGGAGGTCCATCGAGAGGATCTCGATCGCTCCGTCGGCGATCAGTCCCGACCCGGCGTCGATCGGGAGGCGGATCGTGATGGTGCCCGGGCCGATCGGCGCCGTGAAGTTGCCCGCACCGAAGGGCGTGTCGTAGGTCTCCAGCGTCGAGGCGGACAGGTCGAAGGTGACCTCGCGCTGCTCGGTCACGCCGCCACCGCGGGTCTCGCTGAGCACGAAGTTGTCGATCGCCCAGGCCTCGTCGTCGATGCCCGAGCCGAGGTCCGCGCCGAACTCCACGAGGACCGAGTCCGAGGTGGTGGGGACGCTGATCGTGTAGCGCACGATCTGATCGGACCACCGGCCGTACCCGAGGTTCTGTCGCCCACTGGGCCCCGCCACCGCGACCACACCGGAGGGAAGGTCGGCGCGGTCCTTCTCGTAGCGATCGGCGATCACGAGCTGTCCGTCGACCCACACCTTGAACGACTCGTCGTCCCACGAGTCGATCTCGGCGAAGTCGAAGCCGACGAGGACGTGGTCCTGGTTCGACGTCAGCGCGAAGCGCTGACCGACGACGGCCCCACCGCTCGGATGGCCCGGGAACGGCCCGAGCACGGTGGAGAAGTTCAGGTTCTCGCGGTCGGTGCGCGACCCGCCCACCCCGGTGAGGTACGGCAGCCAGCCGCTCTCCGACGCCTCGAAGTCGTGGTCGGCGACCACCGGGTTGATCGGTGGCAGGAGGGTGGTGGTCGTGGTCGACGTCCCTGGGTCCCCGGGTGTGGGTGTGCACGCGCCCAGCACGGCCGATGCGAGGAGGATCGCGCCGGCGACCCGTCGACGTGTGCTCATGGTCGATCCTTGGTGCATTCGAGCCCCCCGGGCCAGAAAAGTATCTGCTAATACTTTCGAGTATGGGTCGGTCGAGGGAACGTGTCAACCGATGCGGGCGGTGCGGGATCGCCGTGGCGCTCGTCGTGGTGTGGGGCGTCGGTTGCGCGGGCGATCCCCGTGAGCCGGCCACATCCGGCGCCACGGCGCCGACGTCCATCGCGTCGGGAGCGGCGCCGGAGCGCTGTGTCGAGGTCGCAGGGTGCTCGACGCGTCAGCTGGCCGATCGGGCGGGCGTGAGGTTCGGCGCCGCCGTGGCGGCTCCGTACCTCGACGAGTCGAGCTACCGCACGACCCTGATCGAGACGTTCAACAGCGTCACCCCGGAGAACGAGCTCAAGTGGGCGTCCCTGCAACCGCGTCCGGGCGAGTGGGACTTCGGGCCGGCGGACCGGATCGTCGACTTCGCCCGGGAGCACGGCCTCGAAGTGAAGGGACACACCTTGATCTGGGAGCAGGAGCTCATCGACTCGACCCCGGACTGGGTGCTCGAGATCGACGACCCCGAGCAGCTTCGAGGTGCGGTCGTCGAGCACGTCGCCACCGTCATGGAGCGCTATCGGGAAGCGGTCGATCGGTGGGACGTCGTCAACGAGCCGCTCCAGACCCTCGGAGCGGACCTCTACGACAACCACTTCCGCCGGGTGCTCGGCGAGGGCTACATCGCCGAGATGTTCCGGATCGCCGCCGACGCCGCACCCGGCGAGGAGCTGGGGCTCAACGAGGCGGCGGTGGAGTACCAGCCCGCCAAGGCGTCGGCACTGGTCGAGCTCGTGGCGGGGCTGGTGCAGCAGGGCGTTCCCATCGACGGGGTGGGCATCCAGGGCCACCTCGTCGGAGGAACGGTTGACGAGGCGGCGCTCCGGGAGCTCATCGCCCGGCTCGAGTCACTCGGCGTGGAGGTGGCGATCACCGAGCTCGATGTGCCGGCCCGCGATCCGGTCGACCCGCTGGCGACGCAGGCCGACACCTACGGTGCCGCCCTGGGGGCCTGCCTGGGCAACGGCTGCCGCGAGGTGACCTTGTGGGGGTTCACGGACCGCCACACCTGGATCGACCGGACCTTCGGTGCGGGACTCGCTCCGCTGCCCTTCGACGCCGACTACCGACCGAAGCCCGCGCTGGCTGCGATCCGGGAGCAGCTGGCCCTCGTGCCGCCGACCCGATGATCGGTGGATGCGGCGCAGGACGTGATCGAGCACGGTGGTCCTCCCGCCGCCGAGGAACCCGCCGATCAACCTGCCGATGGCCGTGACGGCCCGATCCGACGCGCTCGGCCGGCTGGTCGTGGAGGTCGTCGACGGCGCGGTTCTTCATCGGCGAGCGGACGCTGGAGGTGCGGGCGACGTCGAGGTGGCGTCTACCCCGGTTCGGTGGACAGCGACGGCGGCTCGAGGTCGGGGGCGGTGGCCCACACCCCGGGGGCGGTCGCCGTCTCGAAGTCGAGGTTTGCTCCGTCCAGCAGATCGGCGGCCCGAATCCAGGCCTGGGGGTGGTCGGCGCCGTCCACGCTGAGCCGCTCGGTGAACGGGCCGACGCCGTCGGTGGAGATCTGCACCGACGGCCGGCCCGGCACGGCCAAGCGGACGTCCGCGAACAGCGGCGTGTGGATGCCCAGCACGTCGGTGCCGGGAACCAGCGGGAACAGGCCGATCATGGTCCACACCAGCCACGACGAGGTGGCGCCGAGGTCGTCGTTGCCGGGGAGGCCGTCGGGTCCGTCGCCGAACGCCTCGGCGGCGATGCGGCGGACCACCGTCGCCGTGCGGTCCGGGGTGCCGGTCCACAGGTAGGCCCACGGGACGGTGAACTGCGGTTCGTTGCCGATGTAGAAGTAGGGCTGGTCGAGTCCGGCGTTGACCTCGGTGAAGAGCTCGTCGAGCCGCTCGCGGGCCGCCTCCCGTCCGCCCAGGGCGGCCACCAGCCCCGCCATGTCGTGGGGGACCATCCACGTGTACTGGGCGGCGTTGCCCTCCACGAAGCCCGACGGCGAGGCCGGGTCGAACGGCGAGGCGAACGACCCGTCGATCAGCCGGGGACGCACGAAGCCGACCGACGGGTCGAACAGGTTCCGCCAGAACCCGGCGCTGCGTCGTGTGGCGGCAGCCAGCGTGGGGTCCCCGTGGCGGGCGGCGTAGCGGGCGATGGCCGCATCGGCCGAGGCGAACTCGAGGGTGTCCGAGGCGGGCATCAGCTGGAGGGTCCGTTGGAGGATCCAGTCGATCACCGGGTCGGTGATCGACGGACCCGGGCTGGGCATGAACCCGCGGTCCAGGTAGGAGCGCAACCCCGGGCGGAGGGGCTGCCACCCGCAGTGGGTGTCGGGATCGAGCGCGGAGCGGCGCAGCACCTCCAGCACGGCATCGGTGTCGGCCGCACCCGAGCCGAACGCGTCGAGGGCGGTCACGATCGCCGCGCCCGGGTCGCCCACCATGACGCTGGTCTCGGTGTTCATCACCGTCCACTTGGGGAAGCCGCCCCCGCACTGGCGGGCATCGTCCAGCATCGACTCGGCCAGATCACGGGCCACCTCGGGCACCACCATGGCCAGGAGCTGGACCTGGGAGCGGTAGATGTCCCACCCGCTGATGTTGGCCAGGTGCACCCGGCCGGGCGCCACGCTGTGGACCCAGCCGTCGAAGCCGCGGTAGCGGCCGTCGACGTCGCTCGAGACGTTCGGGTGCAGGAGCGAGCGGTACAGCGCCGTGGTGAAGACCCGTCGATCGGTCTCGGTGCCACCCTCGACGCTCAGGCGGCCCAGCAGCGCGTTCCAGCGGGCGAGCGCGGCGTCCCGCTCGTCGGGGTACGACCATCCCGGCTGCTCGGCGGCCAGGTTCCGTCGGGCGCCGGCCACGTCCACCCACGACACGCCGACCCGGGCCACCACGGGGTCGGTCGAGGGCGCGAAGCGCACCGAGAGGCGGCCGAGCGGGTCCTGCGCCACCACCTCGAAGGGGCGGCTGAGCTCGATGCGGAACCACATGCGGTGCTGGGTGGGCGTGGAGCAGAACTGCCCGCCGACGGCCTCCCCCTCGATGGTGCGATCGTCGACGGCGCTGATCCGGCCCACCGCCAGGACCGGTAGGCCGCCGTAGACGCGCGGGGTGTTGTCGATGGTGATGACCGGCGACGCGTCGGTCGGCGCCGTGAAGCGGCCGATCCCGGTGCGGGTGTCGGCGGCCAGGGCGACCGAGACGCCCGAGTCCAGCTCCACCTCGTAGGAGCCGGGGCGAGCCCGCTCCCGGTCGTGGGAGAACGACCCGGCGGTGGGCGTCGGTACCTCCACCGACGGGATGAAGCGGACCAGGCCGCCGTTGCCGCACCCCGCGCCGCTGAAGTGCGTGAGCGAGAACCCGTCGATCGTGGTGTCGGCCCAGCCGTAGCCCGCCGGGTGCTCCGCGTTGGGGGTGTCCGGGCTCCACTGGAGGGCGCCGAAGGGCACGGTGGCCCCGGGGAAGGTGGCGCCCGTGCGCCCACCGGGCACCGGCGTGGCCACGTCCGCCGGCGCGGTGCCGATGAAGGGGTTCACCAGCGCGGCGGGCCCGCTCAGCGCGACCGGGCGGTCGGGTGGGACGACGGCCGGCCCAGCCGGGGACGGGGGGAGGGGTGCGCAGGCCGCCAGCACTCCGACCACGACGAGCACGACCACGGTCGTCGTTGCTGTGTCGCCACGACGACCGATCCGCCCCGAACGTCCCGCCGAACCGCGAGCCCGTCCCGCTCTCCGCACCACCGTCGTCTCCTCGCCTCGTCCCGCCCCGACGCCCATGGTGCCACTCCCGGCGTCACGGTCCGATCGGACGTGGACCGTGACCGGCGACGCCACCGTCGAGATGGCAGCCGTTCCCGGCAACCGCCACAATGTCGGCGTCTCGGGGGGAGCCGCAATGTCTGGACCAACACGTTCGAGCGGCCTGGCGCAGCGACGTCGTGGCCCCTGGTGGCGGCTTCACGGATCCGGCGCCCGCACTGCCGCCGTGATCCTGGTGACCGTGGTGGTCGCCGCCGGCTGCGTCCCGGCCGTCCCGAACCCGCCGCTGAGCACCGGACCGCTCGGTGGGACCGAGCCGGCCCAGCGGGTGCTGGTGTTCAGTCGCACCACGGGCTTCCGTCACGACTCCATCCCGACCGGCATCGACGTCCTGCGCCGTGAGCTGCCGGCGTGGGGGATCGGCGTGGACGCGACCGAGGACCCGTCGGTGTTCACCGACGCCGGCCTCGCCGGCTACGGGGCGGTCGTCTTCCTGAACACGACCGGCGACGTGCTCGACGACGCGCAGCAGGGCGCCTTCGAGCGGTACATCCGTGGCGGCGGCAGCTACGTCGGCGTGCACGCGGCCAGCGACACCGAGTACGAGTGGCCCTTCTACGGCGAGCTGGTGGGGGCCTGGTTCACGCGCCACCCGCTGCCGTTCGGGATGCGGATCCGCGTCGAAGATCGTGACGAGCTCGCCACGGCGCTGCTGCCGCGCACCTTCGGGCTCTTCGAGGAGATCTACGACTTCGACCGCAACCCTCGCGGGGATCCCGCCACCCAGGTGCTCATGACCGTCGCCGACAGCTACTCGCTGTGCGACGCCGTCGGGGGAGCGGTGGTCGGGCCGGGATGCGAGCTCACGCGTGTCCCGAGCGACTTCGCCATGGGCGCGGACCACCCGGTCGCGTGGCAGAAGGAGTTCCAGGGAGGCCGGAGCTTCTACACCAACCTCGGTCACATGATCTCGACCTGGGATCGCCCCGAGTTCCTCCACCACCTGATCGGCGGGATCCGCTGGGCGGTCGGCGAGGACCGGCGCGACCAGACGATCGTCGTCGACGACCAGCTCGACGCGCCCGTCCGGCTGACGGTCGCGCCCGATGGCGACGTCTGGGTGGTCCAGAAGGGCGGTGAGGTCGTCGTGATCGACCCCACGACCGGTCGCCGCCGGATCGCCGCTCGCATCCCCGTCAACACCTTCGGCGAGCAGGGGCTCCTCGGCATCGCGATCGATCCCGACACCGACACCGACACTCCCTCGACCGTCTACCTCTACGGCGTCGAGGGCGTCGAGGCACCCACCGGGATCCTGGCCCGCTACCCGGTCCGCGGCGACGGGACGCTGGACGTGGCCGCCCGCACCGAGCTGGTCCGCATCCCGGTGGACGGTGGAACGCACCACGGTGGCGCGGTCGAGATCGACGCGGCAGGCCACCTGTTGCTGTCGGTCGGGGACACGACCAACCCCTTCGAGTCCAGCGGCTACTCGCCGATCGACCGTCGGCCGGGGCGCGAGGGCTTCAATGCCCTGCGGTCGTCGGGCAACCCGGACGACCTGCGGGGCAAGGTCCTGCGGATCCGCCGTGACGGATCGGTCCCGCCCGGCAACCTCTTCCCCGACGGCGTCGGCGGCGACCCGCGGATCTTCGCCATGGGGCTCCGCAACCCGTTCTCGCTGGCGGTGGGCGCCGACGGTCGTGCCTTCGTCGGCGACGTGGGGCCCGATGCCTTCTTCGACGGGAACCCCGGACCTCGCGGCGAGGACGAGATCAACCAGCTGCAGGCTGGCGACTACGGGTGGCCGCGCTGCATCGGGGACCGTCGCGCCTACCGCGACCGGGACTTCGCCAGCGACACCGTCGGCCCGGCCTTCGACTGCTCCGCGACCGTGCGACCCGCCCTGTCCTACGACTACCTCACCGTGTCGCAGTGGGCGCTGGCCGACGGTGGGCGCACCGCGATCGCCGGCGATGTGATCGACCCGGCCGACACCACCGGCCCGTTCGCCCAGCCCGCCCACCTGGCCGGCACCCTCCTCATGTCGGAGTGGTCCCGCTCACGCGTGCTGGCGGTCCGCTTCGGCGCCGACGGGCGGGCGACGTCGGTCGAGCGGCTGTTCCCGCACCTGCGGCTGCGGGCCCTCGACCTCGACATCGCCCCCGACGGCGCCATCTACGCCATCGAGTACGGCGCGACCGGCCGGCTGGTGCGCGTCGAGCACGTGGACGACGCACGGCACCGGCCCCGGGTCACCGTCACCGCCGACCGGACCTCGGGACCGTCGCCGCTGCGGGTCCGCCTGACGGCAGACGCCACCACGATCGCCCCGGGCGACGCGGTGGAGCGGGTCGAGTGGGACCTCGACGACGACGGCGCCTTCGACGACGCTGTCGGCGACGCCGCCGAGGTGGTGCTCGAGGGCAGCGGCACGCGCACCGTGCGTGCCGTCGCCCGGTCACGCGATGGCCGCACCAGCCTCCCGGCCTCGGTGCAGGTGACCCTGGGCAACACCCCGCCGACCGTCCGGGTCACCCAGGACCCACCCGGGGCGGTCGCCACCGGACAGGTCGTCACCTACCGGGCCGAGGTCGTCGACGCCGAGGACGGCTCCTCGGCGACCGACCCGACGCTCTGCGATCGGGTCACCTGGCGGTCGTCGATCACCCACAACAACCACCAGCACCCCGACGAGCCCCAGGTCGGCGGGTGCACCTTCGTGTCGACCGTGACGCTCGACGATCAGCACGCACCCGGTGCATCGGTGGGCTGGGCGGTCGCCGCCACCTACGTCGATCGAGGCGCGAACGGCTCCGGAGGGGGAACCGATCTGCTGTCGGCCACCGGCGAGGTCCGGGCGCCCTACGCGTCGGGTCCGGGCGGCCCGCTGGCGGGGCTCCCGAGGGAGGTCCGCAGCTTCATCGAGCTCCTCGCCCAGCAGCCGCCGATCGACGACCTGATCCGAGGGCTCGACTGGCACCACCTGCTCGTGAACGGCTACGAGGGCTACCTCGGCTGACATGGGCTCCGGCGAGATGAGGTTCCTCCCATGACCACCCGCCCGATCGCTCGCAACCGCCGGGTTCGCTGCCTCGTGGGCGTGCTCGCCGTGGCGGCGACGGTGACGGCGGTGGCCTGCGTGCCGCGTCCGCCCGGCGAGCCGACCGACGCGCCGCCCGAGGTCCACATCACGTACTACCCGTGGTACGGCACGCCGGAGGTCGACGGGTCGTACTCCCACTGGAGCCACCCGGTCCTCGACGGCTTCAACGTCCCGACCGACGCCGCGGCCCTGGCCCCCGACGACATCGGCGCCAACTACTGGCCCGCGGCCGGGCTCTACAGCAGCAACGGTCCCGCGACCGTCGACCGGCAGATGGGCGAGATCGCGGGTGCGGGCATCGACGTCGTGGTGGTGTCGTGGTGGGGTCCGGGCTCGGGCGAGGACCGTGCCGTGCCGCTGATCCTCGACGCCGCCGCGGCGCACGACCTGTCGGTCACCTTCCTGATCGAGCCGTCGTTCGCAACGGTGTCGGAGGCCCGATCGTGGATCGTGTACCTGATCGACACCTACGGCGAGCACCCCGCGTTCCACCGGTCCGCCCACCACGGCGGTCGGCCGCTCTTCTACACGTTCGCACCGATGAAGTTCTCGGCCCCCACGCTGAGCTTCGGGATCCCGCCCGACGCGTGGGCCCGGGTCCTCACCCCCGGGGGGAGCCAGACGATCCGGGGCACCCGGTACGACGCGGCGATCGTCGCCCACGTCGAGCAGACGCTGTTCGTGCACCTCGCCGCGTGGGCCGGGTTCGACGCCGTGAACAACTACTTCGCCTCGGGATCGGTGACGCTGCCCGGCACCTCCATCGGGCTCCCCGTCACCGGTGACACCGAGACGTGGCCCGACCTGCTGGCTCGCGCCGATGCCCACGGCCTCGACTTCATCCCGTCGGTGGGCCCGGGCTACGTGGACCTGCGCATCCGTCCGGGGAACGTCGCGGCCACCCGTGACCGCCGAAACGGCGCCTACTACGCCGACATGGTGGCCGCGGCGTGCCGGACCCGTCCGGACATCATCAGCATCACGTCGTACAACGAGTGGCACGAGGGCACCCAGATCGAGCCGACGGCCGCCCACGTCACCCCCGTCACCAGCTATCCGGGCCTCGAGCGGGGTCCGAACCAGTACCTGGACCAGACCCGCGAGTGGGCTGCCGCGTTCACGGCCGGCACCCTGTGCGACACGGGATCCTGAGCGTCGAACCCCGGCGCGAGCACGCACGACGGCTGGGGATCCCCGACGCGGCCGAACGGGTGCTGGTGCTGGCCGAGTCCAGCCACTGGGACCCCAACTGGATGTTCACGTCGGAGCAGTACTTCCGCTTCGGCGTCCGGCGAACCCTGGACCGGGTGCTCGACGAGCTCGACCGTGACGAGCGTCGGGTGTGGAGCGCCGACTGCGTCTTCTTCCTGGCGATGTACTGGGACCGCTGTCCGCATCAGCGGGACCGGCTGGCGGCGGCGATCGAATCGGGCCGGATCCGGCTGACGACCAGTGGGGTGACCACCCAGGACACGCTCCTGCCGTCGACCGAGTCGATCCTGCGCGACTTCCTGATCGGCCAGGAGTGGTTGCGGGAGCGAGGGATGCACCAGGAGCCGACGCTGGCCTACTTCCCGGACAGCTTCGGTCACGCACCCACGCTGCCGTCGCTGCTGGTCGCCTCGGGGTTCGACCAGGCGATCGTGACCCGCATCGACGGCGCGGCGTTCGTGGGCTCGGACTGGGAGCGTTCCCGGAACTTCCCGCGTCCGGAGTCGAGCGCGGAGATGCTCACCGAGGCGGGCTCGGCCGACTTCGTCTGGCGCGACCACGCCGGCGCGGAGGTGCTGGCTCACTGGCACCCCTTCACCTACGGCCAGGGCGACATGATCGCCTCGGTCGGGGCGCTGCGGTACATGAGCCTGCCGACCTCGATCCGCGACCGGTCGCCGCGACGGGTCGCCGCCCGGCTGCAACGCCAGGCCGACCGCCTCGCGCCGCTCGCCCGGACCCCGTACCTGCTGTGCCCGATCGGCATGGACTTCGTGCACCCCATCCCCGACCTGTGGGACCTCATCGACGAGTTCAACGAGCACGTCTATCCGCGCACCGGGCTGTGGGTGACCAACGCCGGTGCCGACGACTACCTCGCGCTGGTCGGCACCCACCGCGCCGAGCTCCCGGTGCTCGAGCTGGACCCCAACCCGTACTGGACGGGCTTCTACGCCAGCCGTCCGGAGCTCAAGCGGTCGCACCGCTCGCTGGTGGACCGGCTGGTCGTGACCGAAGCGGAGACCGTGGCGGCCGGCGACCCGCGCCGCTCCGCCCGTCTGGCCGGCGAGCTGCGTGAGGCCTGGTGGACCGCGGCGGTGGGCAACCACCACGACTTCGTCACCGGCACCTCGCCCGATCGGGTGGTGCGGACCGAGCAGGAGCCGTGGCTGGCGAGCGCCCACCAGGTCCTCGACCGTGTGCATCCGCGGTCGGTGGAGCTCGACGACCACGATGCCGCGACGGCGGTGGCCGGGGTCCACGGGGTTCGCCACGAGTGGGTCGGTGGTGTCCTGCGGGTCGACACCGGGCCGCTGGTCGTCCTGATCGATCCCGCCAGAGGAGGGGCGCTCACCGAGGTCCACCTCGACGGCATCCCCGTGATGCGGGGGCTCACCGGCGACCTGGTGGCCCACGACGACAGCGGTGGGCTGTGGCGCATGGGCGGCGAGTACCGGGGTGGGCGGTTCCGCGTCGTCGACGCGCTGTCCCGGCGAGCGGCCGAGGTGGTGGTGGACGCGGACGGCGCCGAGCGGCTCGACGTGGTGGCAATGGGTCTGCTCGACGGCGTCCCGGTCCGTCGCTGCTTCCGGTTCACCGCGGGTGGCAGGTCGATCGGCGTGGAGGCGACCTGTACGCCCGGTGAGCGGCGCACGGTGACGCTTCGCCTGGCCACCCCGGGAACCGCCGCGATGCTCCGCATGGACCAGCCCGGCGGCGCGATCACCCGACCGGTCCACCGTCACTTCTCCCCGACGTTCTGGCCCACGTCGAGCTGGCTCAGCGCCGACCCGGGAGACGGCGGTCGCGGACTCGCCCTCGCCGTGGACATGCCCCGCGCGGTCGGCGTCTCCGGCGACGGCTCCGTCGATGTCGTCGTCGCTCGGAACACGACGAAGGAGGTGGCGTGGAACGTGCTGCCGCTCCCGGCCTGCCCGGCGCGCGGCTCCGAGCCCGGCGCCACGACCGCGACGCTCACCATGTGGTGGCCCACCGACCCCACGACCGCTGAGCTGGTGCGCGAGACCATCGCGGTGGGGCCCGACGTGGAGCGTCGCCGACGGCAAGCGACGGCGCGGCGTCTGGTGCACCTCAGCGCCATCGATGGGCCGGCCACCGACGCGTCGGACCCGGTCGGTGCGATCGAGGTGCTGGCGCTCAAGCCCGCCCAGCGGGGACCCGGGACCATCCTCCGCTTCATCGATTGGGACCACCGACCGGGCCGACGGATCCGGCTGCGCACCACCATGGCGCTGGGCAGCGCGTCGCTCTGCGACGTTCGTGAACGCGACCTCTCGGCCCTCCCTCCGATCGAGTGCGATGGCGGGACCGAGCTCCGCTTCGAACCGCGGACCGCCATCGTCTCGGTGCGGCTGGTGGTGTGACGGAACGCTCGGCGGCTCGGCGCCCCGGACGGTCGCGTCAGCCGGGTCAGGTCTCGGGTGCCGCCAGGCACGCCGCCGCTGCGGCCGGGGTCAGGAACCGCACGCCGCGGTCCTGGAGGGGCCGGAGCTGTTCGACGAGGCCGGTGGCGTCGTTGTTCCAGACGGCGGCGCTGAAGAACTGGACCGGTGGCCGGAGGAACGCAGGCAGGGCGAGCAGGAGCTCGATCTTGGCGGCGATGTCGGCGGGCCGGTCGGTGTAGATGCTGAGGTTGCTGGCCAGGATCGGCCGGCCTCCCGGGGTGGTGCCGACGCTGGGCAGCCCCAGCACGTCGTTGATGCCGTAGCCGTCGAGGACCGCCTTCGGTCGGTCCGCAGCGCCGGCGGCGTCGTCGATGAGGGCGGCGCGGCCGTCGCGGAGGTCGGTGGCGAAGGACCAGAAGCTCTCCATGCCGAGCTGGTCGGCGAGATCGAACGAGGTCCGGTAGAACACGGCCGGGTCGGGGAGCCGCTCTGCCGAGGCGTAGCCCCAGCCGATCATGGCGACGACCTCGTCGGAGGGGGCGACGGTGCGGGCGAAGTGGTCCCACACGGCCGGCGCGAGCACCGCGAGGGCGGGGGTGACGCTCCAACCCAGCGGGAGGCGTCCCCGCTCCGGGGAGTCCCACTGGCGTGGGTCGCGGTACACGTTGCTGGGGAGGGCCAGGTTGTCGCCGTCGGAGATGGCGACGACCACGTTGACCGTGTCCGGCGTGCAGCGGGCGACACCGGCGGTGGCGGGCGCAGGCAGCTGCACCCGGGGACGGTCGGCCGCCACGGCGATGTGGAACGAGAGGTTCGCGGTCGTGTCCGAGGGGATCAGGACGTGTCCCCAGTCCGACAGCTGGCGGATGGCCGAGGCCTCCTCGATGCCGTCGTCGGCGTGGTAGCCGTAGACGGCACGGCCTCCGGGGAACCGCCGGATCTGGGCCAAGGTGCGGTCCCAGCCGGGCTGGAAGGGGCGACCGAACACGATCGCCATGCCCTGCTGGTAGGCGAAGTCGTAGAGCAGGTCCGTCGGGCGCAGGATGGCGGCGCTGGGGAAGGCGAGCTCGTCGCCGACGCGGTCGATGACGGCCTCGGCCGCCGAGGCGTGGTCGGACCAGTCGCCCCGCACGTCCTCGACGAGGTCCAACCCGCGGTGCTCGAGCAACGGTCGGGTGCTCGGGGTGGCGACGAGGGCGCCCTCGTTGGCCGCCAGGGTGACGGCCGCGTTGACGGACCACGGCTCGTCGGTCGACGCCAGCACGAACCCGGTGGCCTCCTCGGCGAACCGTTCGAGCGCCCCCTCGAGGTCGGTGCGGCCGACCACGTCGACCAGGCCGCGCTGCTCGTACTCGCCGATCCACTTCCGATCGGCGTCGCGGTGGAGCACGAAGATCCGCGCCGAGGAGCGGTTCACGAGACCCTGGAGGCTGGCCAGGAGGTGCCGTTCGCCGAGGTCGAGGCCGGTGGGGTCCACCACCCAGGTGGGACCCACCTCGGGCCGGACCGACAGCAGCCGGGCTTCGACGGGGGAGATCTCGGGCGGTGGGGTCGGCGGGCGGGTCTGCGGGGGGACGCACGCGGCGAGGGCGAGGACGAGCGCTCCGGCGACGGTCAGGGCGAGACGCCCTCGCCGGCGGTGGTGGTCGGTATCCATCGGTGCTGACTCCTCGGTCGGCGTCGGGAACGGGTCGTGCGTCGCTCAGCGCAGGAGCGAGCGCACGTCGACGCGGGCGAAGCGGATCCCGTTGGGCAGGTCGGGGACCAGGAGCCCGCCCGAGAGGTCGGAGATGACCGCCTCGTAGAGGACGCCGACCTCCGAGCCGAGCGGCACCATGGAGCTGTAGGCGCTCGGGCCCCGGCGCAGCACCCGACCGAAGCGCCACGAGGCGGTCTCGTCGTCGGACACGTAGAGGGAGAGGTCCTTGCGGGCCAGGGCGACGATCCCGAAGGGGGAGTCCCACTCGGGCACGTTGGCGTACACGACGACGGGACGGCCGGTGTCGGGGTCGGTGACCCGGGTGAGGCTGCCGTTCACCCCGAAGGTCGGCTCGGGGAGCACGGAGCGCCGGAGGTCGGTCCACGTGGTGCCGCCGTCGGAGCTGTACGCCTCGGAGCGTCGACCGTCGAGGAGGTAGGTGCGAGAGGACATGTACAGGCGGCCGTCGTCGAGCTCGATCACCGATCCCTCGCCCACCCAGCCCTGCACCACCCCGCTCGTCTGCCAGGTGGCACCCCCGTCGTCGCTCGTGAGCACGCAGTTGGTGGCGTTGGTGCGGTCGGCGATGGTGAGCAGGCCGAACAGGCTCGGCGGCAGCGGACCGGTCTGGGCCCGGCACATCACGACGAGCCGCCCGGCGTGGGGACCACGGGCGAGCGCGATCCCCGCCCCCGGTCCGCCCGGCTCGCCCACGATGCCGGCAGGGTTCGCGGCGATCACCTTCGGGCGTGCCGTCCACGTCACGCCGCCGTCGTCGCTGGTGTACAGGTCGCGACCGAACACGAAGACACGGCCGGTTGCGGGGTCGACCACGACGGCGTGGTCGCCGTCGGCGGTGGTCGGGTTCTCGGCGATGTCGTGGTGGGTCCAGGTCCGCCCACCGTCACGGCTCACCGCGGCGCGCAGGCTCGAGGGGGCGTCGTCGGCGATCGAGCCGCGGCGGATCGAGGCGACCGCCACCAGCGTGCCGTCGTTCGCCTCGACGATGCCGGGGATGCGGGGGTACTCGCCGGCGGCCGGGTCGACGGGGAACACCAGCGAGTCGACGAGGAGATCGCTCGGAGCGAACTGTCGGTACCCGTTGAGCGCGAAGGAGACCTCGGCTGCGGCGGGGAAGAGGAACGCCAGGTCCTGCGGGCTCAAGCTGGGGGCGCACCCGGCGATGGCGAGCGCCGACGACGCCACGGCGACGACGCGCCGGATGCTCCGCCGTGCCCCGAAGCCCATCGCGTCCCCTCGCGTCCGTGGTCGGACACCCCGCCGGTCCGCCAGTCCGGTGCGACGGTACGCACCAGCGATGTCGCCGACAAGCGACGGGGACGCGGCTCCGGCGACGCTCAGACGCGGATCACCCGGAGCGGTTCGACATCGGGGAAGCCGCCGTCCTGGGTGAGGACCGGGACGTCGAGGGCGATCGCGGTGGCGGCGATCCACGAGTCGTTGAGCCCCATGCGAAGGCCTCGATCCCGCAACAGCACCCGCAACGTCGCCCACCGATCGGCCACGGCCTCGTCGATGGGCACCGGGTCCAGCGTGAGCGCCGCGGTGAGCGTGCGGAGGCGGCGGTCCCGCGTGACGACGTCGGTGGCCGCCAGGACGCCGGCCCGGAGCTCGCCGATGGTGATCACCGAGACGGCGACCTGATCGGGGAGGCGTGAGGCGTCGAGCGGCCGCTCGGCCTCGTCGGCGATGAAGATCGAGGTGTCGGCCAGCGCGCGTGCGGTCACAGCGGTTGGTCGTCGGTGGTGTCGGGCGCCAGCTCGGCCAGATCGCGACGCAGGGCGGCGTCGGCACGATGGTGGGTGAGCAGCGCCAGGAGCTGTGCCTGCGGCACCCATCGGGGTCGGCGGGGGACCGGCCCCAGCACCGCGACCGCGCGGCCGTCGACGGTGATGGTGATCAGCTCGCCGGCATCGACCCGGTCGAGCAGGGCACGGGTCTGGTTGCGGAGCTCTCGTGACGCCACCGAGGACATGCGACGAGTGTAGCGAGTGTGCGACGCGCAGGATCCGGCACCGCAGCGCATGAGCTGGGCTCCGACGTGGTGACCCGTCGCCCAGCACCCGAGCCGCGCGGGTCTGGTGATGCGCACCGCCTGGCGGGCCGGGCCCCCGAGCCGGTCCGCCGAACGCGAGTCGGGCGGGGCCCGGCGGCCCCGCCCGCTCCGCGCGTTCGCAGGGTCAGCCCTTGCGGATCGCCCAGGCGCTGTCGTTGGGCCCGGTGGAGTGCTGGATGTTCACGTACAGCGTGGACGGGTCGCCGGGGGCGAAGTAGATCCCGGTGCCCTCGGCCGCCGTGTCGGTGAGGCTGGCGAAGAGCGTCACCCCGTCCGAAGCGCCGTCGCCGTCGCCGTCCGGCTCGGCGAACCAGATGTCGGAGGGCACGTTGTCCTCGACGATGACGAGCCGGCCGTCGGGCGACTCGGCGAGGTTGTCGGCGTTGTCGAAGCCGGTCGTGGACGAGGCGTCCACCTCGATCGCCACGTTCACGCCGGGCTTCACGAAGTCGGTCACCTTGCCGGTGGTCGTGTCGAGGGCCAACACCCGACCGTCGTAGGCCTCGACGCCGCCCACGCGTGGCCCTTCGGTCACGGCGATGTAGACCACGTCACCGATGCGCTGGATGTCCTCGGGGCGCTGGTAGGTGGAGGCGCCGGCCGCGATGGCCGCGGCCCGCGCGTCGGCCTGGACGGCGGCTCGGGGAAGCGGGAGCCAGGTGGCGTTCCCGGTGCCGTCGGGGCCGTCGGTCTTCAGGGCGTAGAGGACGCCGGCGGCGAGGTTGTCGGGCACGTCGGGCACGAACTTGTAGATCGCCCCGCCCCGGAACTCGTCGATGACGTAGAGCTCGCCGTCGGGCCCCACCTCGATGCCCTCGTGGGCGATGGCCCCGAGCGCCGTGCGCTCGACGACGGCCGTGGCCGTCGTCGGGTCGGATGGGTCGAAGAACACCTCGAAGAGCTTGCCGCCGTCGGTCTCCTCGGCGAACAGGAGCGTGCCCCATGGGGTCCACAGGATCCCGTCCAGCGCGTCCCAGTCCGTGCGCTGGACCAGCACCTTCGCCACCCCGGTCTCGAGATCGAGCACGCTCACCGAACCGTTGCTCGCGTTGGTTGCGCCCCGGACCTCGTGGGTCGTGTAGAGGAAGCGGCCGGCCTGGGGGCCGGTCTCGTTGACGGTGTTCATGTCGTTCCAGTCCGCGGAGCCGGGGTAGATGTCGAGCCCGGTCTCGTCGCGCACCAGGGTCTGCGTGTAGCCGGCGGGCAGGATCCACGGGGCGGCGGGGTCGTAGGCCGACCCATACGCCGAGCCGGAGATCGGGGTGAAGTCCCAGGTGGTGTCGGCCGGTGGCGTGCACGCTGCGGTGAGCAGCGAGCCGGCGAGGGCAGCGGCGGTGAGAGCGCCGAACTTGTTCATGTGGGGGTTCTCCTCGGGGTCGTGACGGGTGTCGGCGCGGAACCTAGGAAGGCGAGGTGGCGCTCAGCTCTCGGTGACGTGAACGTCGGGAAGCACCGGCTGAACATCTCCCGGTGGGGGTGCCGACCGGCCGGCCGCGTACCCTGGATGCCCATGTCGACCACGGTTGTGCACCACGACGTCGTCATGGGCTTCCTGCCCCCGTCCTTCGCGGTGCCCGACGTCGACCACCCGGGCCTCATGCGGGCCGGCGAGCGCACCAGCGCGCCCTACGGGGGCGGGAGCGTCGAGCTGCAGCGGTGTTCGGCGGTCGACCTGGCCGCACCCGGGGCGCCGACGCCCGACCTGCTGGAGCTGGGCTTCGACGTGGTGGACCTGTCGGCCTTCGATGAGCTCCAGGCCGTGCTGGCGCGGGTGGAGGCAGCCGGCGAGGTCACCGAGGCCGACGCCGAGGCGATCCGTGCCGGCATCGACGGTGCCACGCTGCGCTGTGCCGGCGGCCGGACCCTGAAGGTCCTCCACCTGGCCGGCGAGGGGCTGTTCATGCGCACCGGCGGGCCGAACCGCCTGGCCGTGGTGCCACCCGAGTCGCGAGGCATGAACGACCACGGCGCCGCCACCTCGGTCCACATCGACCAGGACGTCTACGGCACCCCGCTCACCCAGGTGATGGCCGGGCGGGCCCCCGAGCTGTTCCGCCACGACTCGCCCGACGGCCACAACCACGACGCCTCGCTGATGCTCGTGAACCTGTGGATCCCGCTCCACCAGATCACCCAGCCGCTCGTCCTGGCCGACGGGCGCAGCCTCGACCGTCGCCGTCACCAGCTCCGTTACGGGCTCCCGACGGGGTCGTTCCTGGACCGCGAGGACGAGATGGCGGTCAACGACATCTGGACGATGCTCCACGACCCCGGCCAGGAGTGGTACTTCCGCTCCGAGATGGACCACCGCAGCGCCTACGTGTTCAACACGCTGAGCGCTCCGCACGGGGCCGGGTCGCTGACCGGTGAGGACGTCGCCGAGCGCGGCTACCGGGCCCTCGAGGCGGCCGAGGCTGCCGTGGCGGAGGGTGACGCCGCCGGCCTGGTCGCTGCGTTGGTCGGCGTCGACCTCGCCCGCCCCGATGCGCCCGACGTCACCGAAGCACTGGGCCGGGCCCTCGACGCGATGGGCGCGCTCGTCGACGAGGCCCGTTCGGACCCGTCGGCGGTGTGCGGGTCGGGCCGCGAGGGGTGGGTCGAGCGGTCCGCGACTGCTCGCCGGGCCGTGGTGCGCACCTCGATCGAGATGCGCATCGTGGTCTCGGTGGAGGCCTGAGCGACGATCCCGCCCCGGGGCGCCTCAGGGCGCGAGCACGACCTTCGCCACCTCGTCGCCGGCGCCGGCGAGCTCGAAGCCGGCAGCGGCGCGGTCGAGCGGGAGGCGGTGGCTGATCGCCACGTCGGCCAGCTCGGTGTCGGCCAGGAGGTCGATGGCCTGGTCGAACTCGAGCCGACCCCGGTGGTGGCCGTAGAGGTAGGCGGGCACGAGCGAGATCTCGCGGATCTGGAGGTCCATGCCCACCTCGACGGGCGTCCAGTGGGTGGCCACCAGCGCCACCGTGCCGCCCGGCGCGCACCGGCGGGTGGCCAGGCGCAACGCCCCGGCGCTGCCCGCGGCGTCGACGACCACGTCGTAGCCGTCGGCGAGGTCACGGCCGGCCCCGAGCGAGACGGCGCGGTCGCGGCGGTCGTCGCTGAGCTCGGCGACGTCGACGGTCGCACCCAGCGCCGACGCGGCCGCCACGGCGCACAGGCCGATCGGTCCGGCCCCCACCACCAGGACCCGCTGTCCCGCGTCGACACCGGATCGGTGCAGCCCGTGGAGGGCGACGGCCAGCGGTTCGGCCAGGCAGGCGTCGGCCGGTCGCAGCCGCGGGGGCAGGGGCCGCAGGCACGACGCCGGTGCCCGGACACGCTCCGCCATGCCCCCGTCGAGGGTGACCCCGATGACCCCCACCTGGTGCTGGCAGCGCTGGGGGTGGCCCGAGCGGCAGTGCTCGCAGGCCTCACAGCCGACCAGGGGGAGCACCGCGACCGGCGTGCCGTCGGGAGCCCAACCGGCGAACTCGTGGCCCAGGGTGATCGGGGACGGTCCCGCCGCGACGAGGTGGAGGTCCGACGCGCAGATGCCCGCGGCGGCCACCTCCACGACCGGCCACTCCTCGGGGCCGGTGAGCTCGACCTCGGCGGCGGTGACCGATCCGCCGAGGCTGCGGATCGCTCTCAGGACTCCCGCCGGCGGTCGGCGACGGCGTAGGTGTACGCGTCGGCGCCCGAGCACCGCGACGCCCAGCGGGCGAGGAACTCGTGCTCGAAGGGCTGGTCGCGGTGCCGGTCGAGGTGGTCCTGGCTCTCCCAGCACTCGAAGAACCGGAACCGCATCGGACGGCGGGCGTCCTCGGCCCACCAGTAGTCGATGCAGCCGTCGTCCTGGCGGCTCAGCACGGTGACCTCGTCGAGCGCGGCCCGCACCTCGGTGGGGTCGAGGTCGGGGAAGTCGAGGAACCCGGTGATGATGACCATGGCTGGAGATCCTCCCTCGTGGGCGGTGGTCGGCGCGTGCGACGCCCCTCAGCGAGGCGGTGTCACGGTCAGGCGGACCACCGACTGCGAGGGCAGCGTGAAGGTGGCACGGTCGCCGTCGCGGCGGACGTCGACCGGGTGCGGAGAGGGGTCGGTGGCGTCGATGGCCGCGGCGCTGGTCGCCCCGCCGGGGAGGCCCTCGACGGTGACCTCGCGGGCGACCGCCGCGAGCGGGTTGGCGGCGAAGGCCGACACGATGATCTCGGTGCGTCCGTCGGCGGTGCGGGTGGCCCGTGCCCACCACCCGGCGTCGCCGTCGGCGCCGGTGATGCGGAGGCGGCGGCCGGCGGTGTCGCGGAACATGGCGAAGACGTCCCAGCGCGGCGTACGGACCCCGGTGAGGTCGACCACCCCGAAGTCGCCGGCCCGGGGGTCGCCCACGCCCCGGTAGTGGATGGAGAAGTCGAGCCCCTGGTCCTCGAGCACCGTGAGCACGCCGGCCACGAACGCGGCGCCGACGTGGTTCGCGTGGCGGAGGTCCATGCCGCCCGCGGCCAGGTTCCACTCGCTGACGCCCAGCTGGATCCGGTCGGCGTCCGCGGGGAAGACCGCCTCGACCAGGGCCCGGGCGCGGGCGACCGGGCCGCCGTACGCCTCGGGGGTGGCGAAGGGGTTGGTGCCGCGCAGCAGCTGGTACAGGTCCTCGTTCACCAGGCCCTCGTTGCCGTCGGGGCCCATGAAGGGGCTGTTGGCGTACTGGTGCCACGAGACGAAGTCGGGGACGAGCCCGGCGTCACGCAGTCCCAGCAGGTAGGCGTTGAGCAGCGTCGAGTCCGGGAAGGCGTTGCCCGGGCCGCCGACGTGGAGGTCCACGCCGGTGCGGGCCTCGACCGCGGCCGCGGCGCGGTGGGTGACGACCGCCATCTGGACGAACTCCTCGGGGGTCCCGCCCCAGAACCCCGGGCTGTCGGGCTCGTTCCAGACCTCGAACCACGTGGCGGGCTGCGCCGCGGTGGCCAGGCGCTCCATGAGCTGCTCGACCAGCGACTGCCACACGACGAGGTCACGTGCCGGGCGCGGCCCGTTCACCCCCAGGAACGCCAGCGGACCGGTGCCGTCGCGCTGGAGCCAGTCGGGCATGCTCGTGAGCAGGACGAGCGGCTCGGCGCCGATGGCGCGCACCTCCGCCACCCGGGCGACCAGGGGGTCGAGGCGGGTCACGCCCGGCACGGGGAAGCGCTGCTCGAGGCTTCCGTCGATGCGGACCATCCCCGCTCGGAGCTCGCCGACCATGGCCGGCGTGCCGGCGTTGACGTTGAAGCCGACGAGGCTCGGGACCGTCGGACCGAGGTCGGCGGTCGGGTCGAGGCGCAGCGCCACCGGCGCCGGCCCGCTGGGTGCACAGCCGAGCGCCGCGGCGGCCAGCAGCAGCGCGTTGACGATCGCCGCGGCCCGGAAGCGGGAGGACGGGCGGGCGGCGTCACGGGCGGTGGAACGCATCCGCCAAGTGTGTGATACTCCGGGGGTCGGTGCAAGGTTCGGGCTCGGCTCGACTGCCGCCGGCGACGTCTGGCACTCGGGAGGGATCATGGTTCGCACGAAGTCGGAGCTGGTGGGGGTCCGCGCCCGGAGGAGCCTGGTGGGCGTCCTCGGCCTGGTGGCCGTGTTCGTGTCGAGCTGCACCCCGCCCCCGACCACGTACACCTTCGGCCCGGTGACGGTTCCGCTGCCGCCGATCGGCGCCGCGGCGGCGCCGGTCGACTACTCGATCGACATCCCCGGGATCCCGCCCATCCAGCTCACCCCCGAGATCCCCTCGGTCGAGCTCACGCCCTACATCCCGCCCCAGGAACTGACCCCGTACATCCCGCCCGTGTGCATCCCCTTCGTCGGGTGCACCCCCGAGGTCCCGGCCACCTACAGCCCGGCCGTGCCGGCCACCTACAGCCCCTACGTCCCGGCCACCTACAGCCCGGCCATCCCGGGCGGGACGTGCACGGCGAGCTTCACGCCGCCGTCGTTCTTCGTGGAGGGGGTCACCGCGACGCTCCCGCTCGTGACCGTCGACCTCGGTGCCACGACCGTCAACGTCCCCAACGTCGGCATCGACATCCCGGGCGCGACGTTGTCGCTCGGTGCGGGCAGCGTCGGCTGCTCGGTGCTGGGGCTCCCGCCCGCCAACCTGTCCACCGGTGACGTGCAGCTGATCCTCCCGGCGCAGTCCGCGGTGCAGAACGCCACCGTCAACCTGACGACCGGCGTGCTGACGCTGGCGAACCCGTCGATCACGCTCACCGGGGCCCGGCTCCGCTTCCTCGGCCTCGACGCGAACTTCGACCTGCCGGACATCACGGTGCCGCTCCCGACGATCACGATCCCGCTCTCCCAGCTCTCAGGCGCCAGCTCCGCCGCCTGACCGTGCACCAGACGTCGGCCCCCGAGCCGCCGGTGGTGGCTCCGACGCGGATCGACCGGGAGCTGACCCGGCGGATCCTCCGGGGCGAGCTGCAACCGGGTTCGCACCTCCCGCCGGTGCGGACCCTCGCGTCGGCGTTCGAGGTGAACCCGAACACCGTGCAGCGGGCCTTGGCGCGCCTGGAGGCGAAGGGCCTCGTGACCGCGCGCTGGGGCAGCGGGGTGGTGGTGAACGACCCCGCCGAGGCCGGTGACGTCTCGCTGCTCCCCGACTGGCTCGCCGCGCTGGACGACGACCCCGAGCGAGCGGCCGCGTTGCTGGCCGACCTCCTGGAGGTGCGCCGAGTGCTGGCCGCCCACCTCATCGCCCGACATCGCGACGCCGTCGTCGCCGTACTGGACGAGCTGCCGCCGTTCGCGATGGACGACGACCCCGAGTCGTTGTGGCGCGCCGACATGGCGCTGGCCCGCGCCGTGGTGCGGGCCACCGGGAACGCCGTGGCGGCGGCGCTGGTCACCTCGGTGGAGCGGGCGCTGGCCGAGCTGCCGATCCTGGTGCAGGCGATGTACGGCCGGCCCGCCCACAACGTGGCCTCGGCGATCGAGGTCTTCGAAGCGGTCCGTGACGGCGGCGACGACGTGGCGGCGCGCGTGGAGGCGGCCATGGGCGCCGTCGACGAGCGGACGGTGGAGACGTACCGCCGGCTGCTGGCCGGACCGAGCGGCCGGTGAGGCGAGGCTCGTCCCGGGACGCGTTGGTGCTGGCCATCATCGGGCGGCCCAGCGGCCTGCCGGGGCCCGAGCGCGTCGACCTCGCTGCGTTCTGGCGACGGTTCGACACCAGCGCGCCGTGGCACGTGCGCGTCGGGTTGGCGGCAGCCGACGTGGTGGTGGCGAGGATCGCGCCGCGGCTGGCCGGACACCGCGGCGGCCTGGCGACCCTCGATGCCGCCGCGGCCGACGACCTCGTGCGACGAACCGCCGCCAACCCCGTGCTCCGACCCCTGCTCGATGCGGCCACCGTCGTGGCCTGCTTCGCCTACTTCGACGACGACCGCGTGGAGGCGATCGTGCGGGGCCCGCTGCAGCTCGGCGCGGCGGATGCGGACGGAGGGGCGAGGTGAGCGCCGCAGGTCGCGTGGACGGCCGGGAGCTGGGCGTCGGCCTGCGCCTGGCCGCCGACGTGGTGGTGGTGGGCAGCGGTCCCGCCGGCGCCGCGGTGGCCGCCGAGCTGGCCGAGGCGGGGGTGTCGGTCGTCGTGATCGAGGCCGGCCGGTGGTGGGAGCCCGCCGAGTTCCGAGCCGGGACCTTCGGGGCCATGGCCGACACCTACCGCGACATGGGTGCCTCGATGGTGGTGGGCGGTGCGCCGATCCCCTACGTGCAGGGGCGCATGGTGGGCGGGAGCTCGCCGGTCAACGGCGCCATCTGCTGGCGGATGCCCCGCGACGTGCACCGGTCGTGGCTGGCCGACGACCGTGCCCTGGCCGACGCCCTGCCCTGGGACGTGCTGGAGGACGTCACCGACGCGATCGAGCATCGGCTGGGCGTGGCGCCCACCGACCCCGCCGTCGCGGGCGCGAAGAACCGCCTGATGGCCCGGGGTGCCGAGGCGGTGGGCCTCGAGCACCGTCCGATCCGGCGCAACGTGGCCGGCTGCCGGGGGCTGGGCCGCTGCCTCCAGGGGTGCCCCGAGGGGCGCAAGGCGTCGGTCGACCGGACGCTGCTGGCCGACGCCGAGGCCGCCGGGGCGACGGTGGTGTCCTCGGTGGAGGTCACGACGATCCTGACCTCGCGGGGTCGCGCCGTCGGCGTGCTGGGGACGGCCGACGGCGGGGGAGCGGTGCGGGCGATGGCGGCCCACGCCGTGGTGGTGGCCGCCAGCGCGGTGCAGACACCGTCCCTCCTCCTGGCCAGCGGCATCACCCAGGGCCCGGTCGGCGAGCACTTCCAGGCCCACCCCGGGGTGTCCATGACGGGTCGCTTCGCCGAGCCCGTCCGCATGTGGGAGGGCGCGTCGCAGGGCCACGAGGTCACCGGGCTCCGCCACGAAGGGCTCAAGTTCGAGGTCCTCGGGATGGGCGTCGACCTGCTGGCCGCGCGCGTCGGTGGGGTGGGCTCCGACCTCGCCCGCCACATCGAGGACCTGGCCCACCACGCCGACTGGGGGGCCGCGGTGCGGGCCGAGGCGCACGGGCGCGTGCGGCTCGTTGCCGGCCGGCCCGTGGTGACCTATCGGCCGACGGCCCACGACGTCGGGCGCTTTCGACGGGGCCTCCGCGTGATGGGCGAGATGATGCTGGCCGCGGGTGCCGAGTCGGTCGACCCGGGCGTGCGCGGGTTCGATCGCGACGTGCGCGATCCGCGCCGGCTGCGCGACCTCGAGGAACGCGGCCCCCGGCGCGCCGCGGCGTTCACCGCCGCGATCACCCACATGTTCGGCACGGCCCGGATGGGCGGCGACCCGGCTCGCAGCGTGGTCGGCCCCGACTTCGCCCACCACAACGTCGCCGGGCTCTACGTGGCCGACTCCAGCGTCTTCCCCACCAACCTCGGGGTGAACCCCCAGGTCCCGATCATGGCGATGGCCGTGCTCTGCGCCCGCAACGTCGCCGGACTCGACCTGGACCGGCCCGCCACCGCCGCCGCCACCGCCGCCGCCACCCACGAGCCGACCGACCGAACGGAGCACCCGACATGACCATCCCCGGACCCGCCGCCGCCCGTCTCGAGCTGGAGGACCTGATGTCGATGTCGGGCGCCCAGCTCTGGGGCCTGATGCAGACCGGGGGCCGCGTCGACCCCGAGGCGCTGGCCGGCCAGCAGTTCCTGGGGGCCGACCTCAGCATGGGCAAGATCGGCCACACCGTGCTGTGGGAGACCTTCCGCAAGGCCGTCGTCGCCGATGAGGACGGGCGGGGCCATCGCGGCTGGAACGTGAAGCTGGAGCAGCGGGGCACCCGGGGCGCCCAGGTGCCGAAGCGCAAGCGCGACGGCTCCGAAGCGGCGTTCGCCCACTACCGCGTGCGCACCGACGGCGACCGCTTCACCTGGCCCCGAGGCTTCGCCGCAGCCACCTACTTCGACTACGGCACGGCCGGCAACGTGTTCCCCGACGGCTTCGGGTTCACCCCGGTCGTCACGGTGAACGGCGACGACCACGACCTGGTGCTGGGCTGGGAGATCTTCCGGGTGGCGGGGCGGTTCGTGGCGCCCTCCATGTTCTGGGCCATCCGCCCCGACGGCCCCGTCGATCGGATCGTCACCCCGCCACGCACGCCTCGCCCCTGAGGCGGCTCAGGCGTCGGTGGTCGCCTCGACCGATCCCGCCTCGACGGCGGTCACCAGCGCGGCGTGGTCGCCGACGGTGAGCTCGCCGTAGGCGACGGCCCACTCGGCGACGGCGCGATCGAACCCGTCCTCGTCGGGGTCGTCGCCGACGTAGCCGCAGATGGCGGCGGCGTCGCCGGTGCGGGCGTGGGCCCGGGCGAGGATCGCCGCGCAGAGCTGGGCGTGGCGGGTGAAGCGGCCCGGGTCCATGGCGTCGATGTCCGCCGAGAGCTTCCCGTCCCACAGCTGGCGGAGGTAGAAGTCGCCCTCGGGGGCGTCGATCGGCTCGAGGCGGGCCCACCCGAGGAAGGGGTCGCTGGCGCTCTGGATCAGGCGTTGGCCCTCCACCACCCGCTGGCCGGCCTGGTCGTAGCGCGAGGCCTCCAGGTGGGCCTCGAGGACCGAGGAGGTGGCCTCCTTGATCTGGAGGAGGAGCGGCTCGCCGTCGCCCGACTCGAACAGGCCGAGGTAGCAGCGGGTCCCCACGCTGCCGACCCCGACCACCTTGCGGGCCACGTCGCGGAGGACGAAGCGCGCCAGGAGCGCCCGGCGGTCGTCGGCGAGCGTCGAGACGTAGTGGTCCAAGAAGGCCTCGACGCGATCGATCTCGGTGGCCAGGCGCTCGTCGTCGAGTCGCTCGAGCAGCGGCGGGTCGTGGCGGAAGCGCCGCCGGCCATCGACCTCCTCGGTGAGCTTCGCCAGGGCCCCGAAGCGGTCCTTGCGGGCGGCACGAGCACGTGCCTTGGCGGCGGCTCGCTCGGCCGCCTTGCGCTCCGACTTGGATCCGGCTGCCTCGGTGGCCCGGGCCGCCACCTCGTCGAGCTCGAGGCGGTGGTACCAGAGGGCCAGCGGATCGACCGCTGAGGCGCGGGCGATGGTGGAGCGATAGCTGGCCACCGCAGCGAGGGTGGCCCGGCGGGCGTCCTTGCGTGAGCCGCCGAGGCCACGCGTCGCCACCGCCACGCTGGCCGCCAGCCGCTTCACGTCCCACTCGAAGGGCCCCGGCAACGTCTCGTCGAAGTCGTTGAGGTCCAACACGATGCGGCGGTCGGGGGCGGCGAATCCCCCGAAGTTGCTGACGTGCGCGTCGCCGCACAGCTGCACCGACAGCGACGTCGGCGTGGCCGTGGCGAGGTCGGCGGCCATGACGGCCGCCGCGCCGCGGAGGTACGCGAACGGGCCGGCGGACATCCGGCCGAAGCGCAGCGGCACCAGCTCGGGGACCCGCCGCTCGTTCTGCGCCACGAGGATGCCGAGCGCGTCGCGCTCCGGTGCGGGGTCGAGCGCTGCCAGGGACGCCCAGGGGACCTCGTCCCGGACGGCGCGCCCGGTGGCGAGGCGCTCCTCGCGGCCGGGCGGTCGCCGTCCGGCCCACCGACGGTCGGCCGTCGCCGGTCGGACCTCGGCGTCGACCGTCTCCTCGTCGCCCGTCGGGATGGTCCCCATGGCCGCAAGCTACCGGGCCCTACCCTCGGGCGATGCCCTCGACGTCGCCGACGGACACGACCACGTCTGCTCCCGGTCGCTGGCGGGTGGTGGTGCTCCTGGCGCTGGGCCAGTTCGTGATGGTCCTCGACGGCAGCGTCATGAACGTCTCCATCTCACGGTTGGTGGCGGACCTCGACACGTCGGTCGTCGCCATCCAGGGAGCGATCACCGCGTACACGCTCGTGATGGCGGCGTTCATGCTCACCGGCGGCAAGGTGGGCGACCTGATCGGCCGACGACGGGCGTTCCAGGTCGGGCTGGGCATCTACGGCGTGGGCTCGCTGCTGACCGCGCTCGCCCCCAACCTGGGCGTGCTGCTCCTGGGGTGGTCGCTCATCGAGGGCGTCGGCGCGGTGCTGGTGGTCCCGGCCATCGCTGCGCTCATCGCCGGCAACTACCGCGGTGCCGAGCGTGGTGCCGCCTACGGCATCGTGGGCGGCGTGGCCGCCGCCGCCGTGGCGGTGGGCCCGATGATCGGCGGGTTCGTCACGACGCAGTGGAGCTGGCGGTGGGTGTTCGTGGCCGAGACGGTGATCTCGTTGGCGCTCGTGGTGGCGTCGTGGCAGATCGACGACGTCGCCCCGCCGCGCCGGGACGCCCTCGACCTGGGCGGCGCGGCGCTGTCGGCGATCGGGTTCGCCCTGGTGGTCACCGCCATCCTCCAGAGCCGCACGTGGGGGTGGGTCGAGCCGCGGCGCCCGCCGTCGGTCGGTGGGCGTGAGCTGACCGTGGTGGGGTTCGCTCCGACCCTGCCGCTGCTGCTGGCTGGCGTCGGCGTCCTGTGGGCGTTCGCGTGGTGGGAGCGACGGCGGGAGGCGGCGGGGCGCTCGGTGCTGGTGCACCTGGAGCTGCTCGCCGTCCCGCAGCTCCGAGCCGGTCTCGTGGCCCTGCTGTCCCAACAGGTCATCCTGGCCGGCACCTTCTTCGTGCTCCCGCTCTTCCTCCAGGTCGTGCTGGGCCTCGACGCGTTCCAGAGCGGCGCACGCCTGTTCCCCCTCTCGTTGGCCATGTTCGTCGCGGCCATGGGCGGGGCGCGCCTGGGGTCACGCCGGGCGCCCCGCCGCATCGTGCGGGCCGGGCTGGGGGTGCTGCTCGTGGCGCTCCTGGTGCTCATCGGGGTGGCGGACCCGGAGCTGGCCAGCCTGCCCTTCGCGCTGGCCATGGCCCTGGCCGGTGCCGGAGTCGGCCTGATGGCCAGCCAGCTGGGGAACGTGATCCAGTCGGCGGTCGACGATTCGCGCTCGGGCGAGGCCGGAGGACTCCAGGGGACCGCCCAGAACCTGGGGTCGTCGGTGGGCACGGCGCTGGTGGGCGCCGTGCTGCTCCTCGGTCTGAGCGGCGGCTTCGTGCAGGCCGTGAGCTCGGACCCCTCGCTGTCGCCGCCGCTGGTGGCCGCCGTGAGCGCCCGAGCGGAGGGCGGCCTCGACTTCGTCGCCACCGATGCGGTCGTCGAGGCGGCAACCGCCGCCGGCGTGGCCCCGGCCGCGGTCGAGACGCTGGGCGTCGCCTACTCCGAGGCGCAGATCGACGCGCTCCGGTCGGCATTCGGGCTGCTCGCGCTGCTGGTCGTCGTGGCGCTGCTGTTCACCCGACAGCTGCCCGACGCGCCGCTCCGTACCCAGCCGACCGACGCCGGTGCCGAGGCGGTGACCTGAGCGCGTCGGCGCCGGCTCAGCCGGCGATGCCCTCCATGGCGGCCGCGTAGCGCGCCGTGCCGATGACCGGGGCGATGGCGATGAGGACGCCGAGGATCTCAGCGTCGGTGGCGACCGGCGAGGTGATCGCCAGCTGGGCCTCCCAGCTGGAGGCGGGGGCGCCCATGGCGGCGAGGGCCGCGCACCGGACCAGCTGGAGGGTGCGGGCGTCGAGGCCGCTGGTCTCGTGGATGTCCTCGTTGAGCTTGGCGACGAGGGCCCAGCCGCTCTCGCTCGAGGCCAGCCGCTGCCGGAAGGTCTCCAGGTCGGTGGTGGCGTCGGTCTCGTCGTAGTCGCTCACGTGGTGCCGTCCTCTCGGGCTGTCGGGATCGCCGCAGCCTACGGCAGCGGTCCCGGCGATCGACGGGAGTCGCTCGCATCGGCCTGGTGCTCCAGCCAGGTGTCGATCAGCTCCCACTGCTCGTACAGCCAGGTCTCGCGCTCCTCGGGCGGGGGGATGTCCTCGGCCCGCACGTGCCAGCGGCGGAGCACGATCCGGCGGTCCATGGGCAGCTCGCGCCAGATGTCACGGACCGTGCTGAGCGCCTCGAGCCCGGCGTGGCCCACGAAGACGACGTCGGCGTCGGGCGAGGCCTCGATCGCCGCCAGCGCGCCGGCGGGCTTGGGGGGCAGCAGGTGGGTGAGCTCCCGGGCCCGTTCGGCCAGGTCGGGCCGGCCGATGTCGTCCAGCTGCTGGATGGCCCGGGCGCGGCGCTCGTGGGTGAAGTTCCCGCCCTCGGGGAAGAGCACCAGGGCGTCGGAGGCGGTGGCGCCCGCCGCCAGCTCGGCGATGGCATCGACGATGCCGTCGCGGGAGCGGCCCCCGGTGGGCACGAACCGGGTGGGGATGCGGTTGAGCAGCAGGTCCAACGCCGGGTCGAGCTGGAGCAGGTCCTTGAGCACGATGCGTGGCGCCCGTCCGGCGCTGTTGAGGACGCCGTCGACGAGGATGATCGAGTCGCCGGGACCGGCATGTCGGCTGAAGACGAGCACGGGCCGCCGGTCCGAGTGCGGGCGGCCGACGGCGTCGGGTCCGACGTCCTCGACGAGCTGGAGCCCGAAGGTGCGGCGGGCCGTGCCCATCACCCGGCGGAGGAACCAGCCCATCAGGGCGACGTGGCGGGCCTGCCAGGCGGGCCGGTCGAGCCGTGTCCCGAAGGCGGCGCCGAACCACAGGGCCGTGAGGGCGGCGATCGCCACGACCTCGAGCACGAGGTAGGTGAACAGGAACCACACCAGGCGCAGCACCCGCCAGCGGCCCGGGACGAAGCGGGACGCGAAGGCCGCCACGATCAGCCAGAGCGGCAGGAGACCGAGGAGCGTCACCACGCCGAGGACCAGGGCCGGGATGACGAGCAACCGTCGGGCCCAGCGGGGGAGCAGGAGCAGCCTCATCGGTCGATGGCCTCCAGGTACTCGGCGGTGGCGCGCCGGGCGCCGTCGATCAGGTCGGGGGCGTCGCCGGCGTCCCGCCAACGCAGCTGGCGCGGATCGTCGGGGGCGAGCGTGTGGCCGCTCGGCAGGACGTGCACCCGCACCGAATCGGGAGCCTGCGCCATCGTCTCCTGGAAGCGGTGTCGTCGAGCGATCTCGAAGGCGACGATCGCCGCGTCGTGCAGTCGCCGCGGTGGCCGCAGCGGTTGCTCGATGCGTCCGACCTGGAGCACGAAGACCTCGGGCGCTCCGGCGGCGATGGCCCGGCCGAGCGGGATCGAGTCGACCAGGCCGCCGTCCATGAAGTGCTCGCCGTCGATCTCGACCGGGGGGAGGAGACCCGGGATCGCCGAGGAGGCGAGCAGGGCGGGCACCAACGGGCCCCGATCGAACCAGCGGGCGTCCGCCCGCTCGATCGAGGCGGCGACGCAGGCGAACGGGCACGCCAGGTCCTCGATCGCCTCGGCCCGCAGGTGCTGCTCGAGGAGCCGACGGAGCCCGTCGTGGTGATGGATCGCCGGACCGAACCGGGCGACGTCGCGGAGCCACTGCGTGGCGGGTCGCTCGAGCGCGGCCTGGGCGTGGCCGCCGACCCACAGCTGCCGCAACGCGGCGACGCCGTCGGCCGTGGGCTCCTGTGCGAAGAGCGCACCGTTGATGGCGCCGATCGAGCAGCCCACCACCAGGTCGGGGACCCGCCCGGCATCCACCAGCGCGGCGAGCATGCCCACCTGCACGGCGCCCCACTTGCCGCCGCCGCCCAGCACGACGGCCCGCCGGAGGGGAGGCCCTGGTGGAAGGTGGTCAGGCACGTGTGCTCCCGTGGGTCCGGCGGACCGCCGAAGCTACCGACCGACGGGGTGAGTAGGCGATGAGTACCGCCTGAGTAGGTGCCCGTCCTCGACCTGGGGGTGGATACCACCGGAAAGGGGGATCGCGTACTCACGACAACGCGTCGTCGTGGGCCGACGATGGTCGTGCCAGCTCGGGAACGCCGAGCGGAGGACACAGGAGCCATCACGATGACCACCCGTACGCACTCCACCAGCGCCCGGCGATTCGCCGCCGCTGCGCTCGTCGCCGTTGCGTCGTTCGCCGGTGCCGGCTGCGCCCCGCCGGCCCCGCCCGAGGAGCCGAGCTACCCCGCCGGTGCGCCGTACAACAACTGCTCCTCGCAGTGCATCATCCTCGCCGAGGTCAACACGTCCGGTCGGACCGTGACGTTCCGTGGTGAGACGAAGAACGTCGGCCAGCCCAGCCAGTGGTTCCTCTGGGTGTACCGCGACGGGGTGGAGGTCGCGGCCCGCGAGAGCGGCGCCCTGTCGAGCAACCGCTACGACGCCGACCTGGGCGTGCTGCCCGCCGGTGGTGCGTACCAGCTGGCGATCCTCGCCGGGACGAACACCGGCGATCAGCTCCGCTACCTGAACTTCACCACGGGCCCCGAGGTGACGGCCACGCCCACCTCCACCAACGTCAGCCTGGCCTTCTCGATGGACCGGGCGGTGACGGCCAACGCCCAGATCCGCAGGACCGACGGCACCCTGGTGGCCAACGTCACGGGCGCGGGTCCCTCGGCGGTCCAGAACCTGGTCAGCACCGCCACCCTCGACCCGTCGACGGCCTACACCTACCGGGTGAACGCCACCGACGCCCAGGGCCGCCTGTACGTCGAGGACGGCTCGTTCGTGACCCGGGGCGTGCGCCTCGAGGTGCAGCTCACGAGCATCCAGGTCACCGACGACAGCGACTACTTCGGTGCCGGTGAGCTGAAGGCACAGCTGCACGTGGGTGGGGCCAAGGCCTGGATCTGGGAGAACGAGAAGAGCGTCGACTCGGGCCAGTACTTCACCATCTCGACCGCCGCCGCCCTGCCCACCGCGGTGCGTACGGTCCCGATCTCGGTGGTGGTGGCCGACGACGACTGCGAGGGCATCGGCTCGCTGTGCACCGGCGGCACCGGCAACCTGCCCATCGGTTCGGGTTCGAACGACGAGGCCCAGTGGGCCACGGCCACCCACACCGCCGACCTGCCGGCCACGACGGTGAGCACCCCCTGGACGACCTTCCTCTCGTCGACCACGGGCGGTCCGCTGTCGTTCGCGGTGACCGGTCAGTACCGGTGGGTCATGCTCTGATCCCTCGCCGACACGGCGAAGAACCCCGAGCGGGTCGGTCGGTGCGAACGCACCGGCCGGCCCGCTCGGTCGTCGTGTCAACCGACCCGACCCCGCAGGCGTCCGGTCCGCCCCACCAGGGACGGCAGGGCCCGGCGGAGTCGGCGACGCAGCTGCTCGACCGCAGCGTCGGTGTCGGGCCCGGCGAGCTTGCGGAGGGGTTCCGGCCAGGTGATGGCCGTGGGAAGCGGGAGGTCGAGGAACCCGGCGACTTCGCGGAGGGTGGCGAGTCGGTGCGAGGTGTAGTCCTCGTAGGTCAGGTCCAGCGCCTCGGTGCCCCAGTCGCGGAACTGGGTCCACCACCGGTGCTCCTCGGACGCCATCACCAGCAGGTCGGCCAGCAGGTCCTCCGGCCGGAGGTCACGGAGGTCGGCGGGCGCCAGGTCGTCGTCGCCCGGCACGTGCCACTGGCCGGTCGACCGGGCCCGCCACGCCGACACCGTCTGGGCGGCCTTGTCGAGGCGTCGCAGGTGGAGGAAGCGGGCTCCGGGGAACAGCGCCGGCAAGGAGACCGCCCACGGGTCGCCACCGGCGCCCGCCAGCCGGCTCCGGAGCTCCCAGGCCTGGCTCCAGGAGATCTTGAAGACGAAGACCTCGGCCGGATCGAGCGCCAGGGCGGCACCCACGTGCTCGGCGATGCCGCCCGGGTCGCTGGGGTAGCCGGGCTCCTGGAAGAGCTCACCGTGGACGGTGCCGCCCACCAGCTCGGCGAGGTCGTGGCACAGCAGCGTGCTGCCGGTCCGCATCCCGAAGGCCACGCACACGACCCGCTTCCCTGAAGCGGCGACGATGTCGGCGACGCGGTCGGAGGAGGGCGAGGTCAAGGTCGGCGGTACTCGGGAGGCGGAGCGCCGAGACGCTACCAGTCGACCTCGGGGGTGGGCGGGAACAGCGCGGGCCGCTCGGCCCGGAGGCGCTCGCAGTCCCAGCTCCGTTCGACGGGGATCAGGATGATCGGGCTCTTGGCCGGGTCGGGGTGCTGCACCCACTGGGCGTCGTTGAGGAAGACCGGGTCCGAGGCCCCGATGACGAGCTGTTCGGAGCGATCGCGAACCGTGCCCACCAGGGTGGCGTCGGCCTGCTCGGTGACCTCGTAGGCGAACCGCTCCCGGCGGGCCAGGTAGAGCTCGCCACGCACCTCGGGTGAGACCGTGATGCGCACGGTCACCCCGGGGTTGCCGTCGCCGTCGGCGTCGATGATGCGCGGGTCGTTCGGATCCTGGGGCAGCGTCTCGTTCGCCGGGTCGGCCAGCTCGATGCCCAGGGCGGTGGGCGTCTCGTCGCGCTGGATGCTGGCCCGCCCGTCGTCGTCGAGGGTGACCGTCGTGGCGATGGGGACCGGCTTGATCGCCTGGGTGAAGGCGTCGGAGACCTCGGTGGTGATCGGCTGGTCGCTGCGGTGCTCGGAGAAGCAGAACGACTCCTGGGCGACCAGCTCGCCGCCCTCGTCGTTCAGGTCGGTGAAGCCGTACGAGATGATGAGGGTCTTCATCCCGTCGCCCTCGTAGGCGACCACGTCGTAGTGGGCGTAGCGGCCGTCGAGGCGGGCGTGGGCCGCCACCAGCCGGTCCGCTTCGGTCGTCGTGGTCGTGGTCGCCGCCTGGTCCGCCCCCTCCGTGGCGGCTTCGTCGCCCCCGCAGCCGGCGAGGCCCACGAGCGAGGCCGCCGTGAGCGCCGCGATCGACGTGCGGGCGAACGGTCGGCGGGTGTGGGGACGAACGGCCATGGGCCCAGGCTGCCACGTGCCGCCGGATCGGCCCACCGGCCGACGTCGACCGGAAGGCCGGGCAACGGCGGATCCCTCCGGTAGGTTCGGCCGATGGCCGCCGGACGATCGCTGCCGCCCCCGCCGTTGCCCGACTTCGGCGAGCTGCTCGAGGCGTCACAGCTGCTCGCGGCCGACCCGGCTCTGCGTGATCCGGCGAGGATCTGGATCGCCGGCGGCCCGGCCGCCCGTGACCGGGTGGCCCGACGTACGGCGCGCCTCACCGAGCCGTCGTACGGGCCGGCCACCATCGCCGCGGTGGGCCAGACGGCGGCCGACCTGGCCCGCGGCGCGGCGGGCAGCCTCTCGACGCCACGTGGTCGCCGTGACCCACGGGCGCCGCTGCGCGAGCTGGTCGAAGCCGGCGGCCCCACGTACGTGAAGCTGGGCCAGTTCATCGCCACGGCCCACGGGTTGCTGCCGGATGCCTGGGTGTCGGCCTTCGGCTGGTGCCGAGACGCCGCCCGTCCGCTCCGGCCCGGCGTCGCCGAGGAGCGGATCGAACGCCGGATCGGGGCACCGCTCGGCTCGGCCTTCGCCGAGTTCGACCCCGAACCGCTCGGGGCCGCCTCGATCGGTCAGGTCCACGCGGCCCGCCTCCACGACGGCACCGAGGTGGTGGTGAAGGTCCGTCGCCCGGGCGTCGCCCGTCAGTTCGTGCGCGACCTGCGGGCGCTGGCGGCCGCGGCGGGCGCCGCCGAGCGGGCCTCGAAGGCGGCCCGCACCGCCAACCTCGGCGGGTTCGTGGAACTGTTCGGGCAGCTGGCGATGGAGGAGTGCCACTTCGGCTTCGAGGCGACCAACCAGATCGAGATCGCCCTGGCCAGCGAGGCGGCCGGCCACGATCAGGCCGTCCTGCCCCGGCCGATACCGCACCTGGCCTTCGAGGACGTGTTGGCCATGACCCGGGTGGCGGGCGTGCCCTACGACGTGGCCGCGCGGCGCTACCCGGAGGCCATCGACGGCGAGCGACTCCTGCGGTTGGCCATCACGATGGTGATCGAGCACCTCGTGGCCTTCGGCCGGTTCCACGGCGACCTGCACGCCGGGAACGTGCTCATCGGGCCGGACGGCACCCTCGGGCTCATCGACTTCGGCATCGTCGGCCGCATCGACGCGACGCGGCGGGTGGCGGTGGTGGAGCTGCTGTTCGGGTTCGGGCGCAACGACACCGCGATGCAGGTCCGGGCCCTCCAGCGGTTCGGTGCGCTGCCACGGAACCGCCATGCCGCCACCTTCGTCCGGATGCTGGAGGCGGAGCTGGACGCGGTGGCGCCGGACCTCCGCGATCGCAGCGCCGCGTTGACCGTCGACGCGTTGGGACCGGCGCTGGCGGCCGTCGTCCGGGTGCTCGTCAACAACGGCTTCCGGCTCCCCAAGGAGCTGGTGCTCATCTTCAAGAACCTGCTCTACCTGAACGGGTTCGCGTCGGCCCTGGCCCCCGGGACGAACCTCCTCGGGGAGATCGAACCCATCTTCGGGTACTTCCTGGAGCGCTACCCCGCCGAGCTCGCCCAGATCCTCACGATCGTGCAGGAGTGAGCCAGCGGCTCATCGGCCGAGGATCTGCACCATCCCCCGACCAGCGGTGTCGGGCGCCCATGACCAGGTCGCCGGGTCGGAATCCTCCACCGTGTACGTGCCGGCGGGGAGGTCCAGGTCGACCTTCGCCTCCCAGTAGGCGTTGGGCACGCCGCCCTGACCGGGCAGTCCGACGGTCTCGAACGGGCCGTACAGCGTCCCGTCGGCGGCCCGCAGGCTGATCGTGCCGGGTTCGACCCCCTGGGCGTCGTTCCAGTGGTAGTTGATGAGCGACGTGACGTTCGCGTCCGGGAGCTCGACCACCGACGGAGCGGTCGGACCGTTGCTGACCGCCTTGATGCTGGTGATCTCGGCGAGCGTTCGAGTGGCCGTGGGGTCGCTCGTGGTGGTGGAGGCGTCGAGGGCCGTCGTCGTCCCGCTCGACGAGCCGGAGGGGTCCTCCGAGCCGCAGCCGCCCAGCACGGCGATGGCGAGGAGCGCCGATGCAGCGGCGCGGCGGGAGGGGAGGTGGAGGTGGAGACGCACGGCGCGATCCTGGGCCCGCGGCCGGATCGCGACCAGGGACCAAGTGCCCAGCGTCGGGGTGCGCGTCAGCCGGGGGGTCGGTGGCGTGCGGCGAGACGTTCGGCCATGGCGGCCATCGGCTCGCGGAGCTCGGCCGGGAGCAGGATCTCGACGTCGGGTCCGAGGGCGAACAGCTCCCGGAGCGCGGTGTCATAGCCGTCGAAGCGGAACGACCCCTCCACCCAGTCGGGTCGGTCCGGAACCGGGGTGGCGGTCGGCCGGGGTCGCCATCCCTCGGGCCGCCCGTGCAGCAGGGCGAGCTGCAGGGCGGCGGGCGAGAGCCGGACCCGCACGCGACGCAGGGGCCCCCGGCCGGCGGTGAGGCCGGGCGGGACGCTCAGGTCGGGCGGGCGGAAGGTGTCGAGGAGCTGGAAGCCACCGCCGGGGCCGCGGGTGGCGTAGACGGGGACACCGGCCCCCGAGAGCGTCTCGAGGTCGCGCAGGACGGTCCGGGCCGACACCTGGAGGCGATCGGCCAGATCGGCGGCGGTGTGGCGGCGGCCGTCCTGGAGCAGCAGGACGAGCTGGAGGAGGCGACCGGCCCGCACGGGTCAGACATCCGGTCGTCGCGGCGCCGCAGAATTCATGACACATGGTGTCATGAAGGGTCGACGATCGTGCACGTCGACGCCGTCGGGCGCCGAGGACCGAGCGACGAGGAGACGCCATGGCCGATCACGTGGAGGGCGACGGGACCGCGGAGGACCCCTGGATCCTGGTGACGCCACCCGGGTCGTCGGAGTTCGACGCGTGGCGCGACGAGACCTCGGACCCGCCGGCCCTGCGCATCCGGGTGGGCTCGACCCAGCTGGCCTACCGGCTGCGCTGCATCGAGGACCTCCACGCCATGCTCCTCGAGCACGGTGACTGGATGCCGCTCGGCAACGCCGACGAGCAGAAGGAGGCCAAGCCGGGAACGGTGGAGGCGTGGGCCAGGTCGGTGGACAACCCCGTGGGGGGCTGGTACGGGCTGCGCAAGGGCTACCGGGGGCGGTTCGGCAACTACGTGCCACCCGTGCTCGAGCTGCTGGGGCTGGCCGAAGTGGAGCACCAGCCTCGGAACAACCGGATGCGCGCCCGCTGAGCGGTGCCCCGGATGGACGGCGCGCTCAGAGGACGAGCGCGGCGGTCCCGCCGTCGAGCACCCGGGCCAGCTCGGCCCGTGAACGCACGCCCAACTTGTCGTAGGCCTTGGCCAGGTGGTTCTCGGCGGTGCGGGACGAGATGAAGAGCTGCTCGGCGATGGCACGGCTGGTCATGCCCTGGGCGGCCAGCAGCGCCACCTCCCGCTCGCGCTTGCTGAGGGCCACGGCGCCGGTGTCGACGACGGGCACGGCGCTCACCGCGGTCTCGCACGCTGCCCGCAGCTCGGTGGCACGTCCGAGGAGGCGGTTCGCCCCGCGTTGGTCGCCGGCGCGGCGGAGCGCCTCGCTGGCCTGGACCGCCGCTTCGCTGGCGTAGAGCACGTAGCCCATCGCGGCCAGCCGCTCGCCCACCTCGGCCAGCGCCGGGCCGTCGTCGCGCCGCAGGGCGCCGGCATGGTCGGCGAAGGCTTCCACGAGCTGTCCCTCGCATCGTTCGGCCAGCTCGACCAAGCGGTCCTCGACAGCGTGATCGCCGAGGCGGACCAGCTCGTAGCGGCACATCGCCTCGGCGTAGCCGAGCTGGATGCCGGCGTACCGTTCGGCGGCGTCGCGGGCGAGGGTGGCGGCGTCGCCCGGGCGACCCTCGGCCACGGCCAGACGGATCGCCCCGAGGTCGGCGAAGACGTCGAGGGAGCGGAGACAACCCGAGTCGCGCTCCAGCTCGGCCAGCGCGGCTCGGGCCTGGACGACGTCGCCGGCCGTCGCCGCGCACAGCAGCCGCACCACCCAGCGGTAGCGGGGCGGCATGAACCCGCGGCACCGCTCCCAGCGATCGAGGTGCGCCTCCATCACCTGGAGGGCAGAGGCGGGCCGCCCGCTGAGCGCCCGGGGGAGGGCGAGGTAGAGCGATGCCAGCGAGAAGCCGCTGTCGTCGGCCGCTTCGGCCAGCGCGCCGGCCATGAGGGCCTCGGCGGCCACCAGGTCGCCACGGGTGACGTCCGCGAGCGCCTCGTAGATGCGGATGGCGATGGTCACGAGCACGTTGTCGGCGCCGAGGGAGGCGAGGGTGGCCAGCGACTCGTGGACCTCGCGGCGGGCCCGCTCGGCCCGGTGCCCCAGGGCGTGGACCAGGCTCGCCGCCACCAGGGCTCGTAGTCGCACCAACGGGCTCTCGGCGTCGAGGTGGGCCTCGAGCACCGCCTCGAGCTGGGCGTTGTCCCACGACCCGACCCGGAACACGCAGCGCTCGGCCTCCATGTCGCGCACGCTGACCGGCCAGGTGTCGTCGTCGGGCGTGTCGGGGTAGCGCTCGGCGGCCTCGTCGATCAGCCGATCGGCCAGCTCGGCGTCGTCGCCGATGATCCGCTCGGCGGTCGAGTGGAGCAGCGCCACCGACCGGTGCTCCCCCGGGGTGGTCGCCTGGCGGGACACGGTCGCCAGGTGCTCCCGCAGGCCGGGCAGGTCGCCCTGGAACTGCAGGACGCGGGCGAGCTCCATGCCGTCGGCGAAGGTGCCCGAGGCCTCGACGAGGCGGCGGGCGATGCGTTCGGCGAGGTCGAGCTGTCCGGCCTGCATGGTGGGGGCGATCGCCCGACGGAGCACGTGCTCCTCCACGGCGTACCCGCCGTCGACGGCGAGGCGGGCCAGCTTGATCACCTCGGCGGGCCGCGTGGCACCGCGTGCCGCCAGGTCGGCGGCGAGCGAGCCGAGGATCGCTCGTCGTTGGAGCAGCCCGGTGGAGGCGCGCAGGACCTCGCCGTAGATGGGGTGGGCCAGGCGGATGAGCAGCTGACCACGGTCCTCGGTGGTCACGATCGCTTCGGCGGCCTCGAGGCGCACGAGCACCTCGGCGTCGGCCACGCTGGCCAGCTCGGTGGGGTCGCAGGGCTCGGCGAAGGCGATGTGGCGCAACGCGCTGAGGTCGTCGGGCGCCAGGTGGGCCAGTCGGGCCCGGACCAGGTCGACCAGGCGCGGCGCGTCGGCGGGGAGCTCGCCGATCGAGGCCAGCTCGCCGTCCCGTTCCACGGCGTCCTGGTCGACGGCGGCCAGGACCAGCTCCTTGAGGAACAGGGGGTTCCCGCCCGCCGCGGCCAGGAGCCGCTGGGCGGTGGCGAGGTCGAGCGGTGACCCCACCAGCTCGGTGGCGAGCTCCTGGAGCTGGTCCACGTCGAGGGGGCCCACCTCGTGACGGTGCAGCAGTCCGGACTGGAGCAGGTCGAGGACGGCCGGCGGTGGCGCGCTGCCGCTGCGGGCGGTGCAGACGAGCTGCGCCTGACCCTCGGTGACGAACTGGTGGACCAGCGCCGTCGAGGCCTCGTCGAGCAGGGGGATGTCGTCGACCACCAGGACCAGGGTCCGGTCCCCGGCGTGGTCGGCCAGCGCCCGGCGGATCTCGAGGAAGAGCGAGGTGATCGGCCGGTCGGCCGAGTCGAGGAACCCGGCGAAGACGCCCAGGGGCAGCTCGGTCGAGCCGAAGGTCGCCCGCAGCGTGACCACCGCGTCGCCGGCGGCCTCGCGATGGGCGGCGAGGAGCTCGGCCAGGTGGCTCTTGCCGATGCCGGCGGGGCCCGACAGGAACACCCCACGCGTGCGTCCCATCGCGGCGATCAGCTCGCGTGGGATCCGCCCCCGCTCCGCCTCGTGCGCGTCCACCGACACGAACGGTAACGCACCGCCCACCGGGGACCGAGATGAGTAGGTGCCTACTCATGCGCGCTCGGCCGCGCCATGTTGGACTGGGACCATGGAGCACGAGGTCGCCGTCGCCGACACGCCGTTCGTCCGCCTGGGGGGCCGTGACGGCGTCCGGGCCGTGGTCGACGAGCTGTACCGACGTGCCGCTGCCGATGCCGAGCTGGCCCGCTACTTCCACACCACCGACATGGAGACGCAGCGGAGCCGGCTCACCGACATGATCTCCGCGGCCATCGGCGGCCCGGAGGCGCCGTGGTTGAAGGGGCTCGACGAGGCCCACCGAGGGCGGGGGATCACCCACCGCCACTTCAGCCTGATGGCCGCCCACCTGATCGACACCCTCGAGCACGCAGGGGTGGCGCCCGAGGAGGCGGACCTGCTCACGGCCTGGTTCGCCCTCGGGCGCGAGGCGGTCGTCGAGCGCTGATCGTCCGCGCGCGAGCGCGGCACCCCGAAGCGGTGCCGCGACCCCTGCCTGCGCGAGAGTTCCGGCCATGTCCGACGACCGCACCGCACCGATCCCGCCGATCGACATCGCCGAGCTCGCCGAGGGCTGGCACGACGAGGCCGACGTCGTGGTCGTGGGCCTCGGGGCCGCCGGGTTGGCCGCCTCCATCGCCACGGCCGAGTCCGGCCTCGACGTCGTGGCCCTGGACCGCAGCGGCGGCGGCGGGACGTCGGCCAGCGCGGGCGGAATCCTCTACCTCGGCGGCGGCACCGCCACCCAGGCGGCGGCCGGGCTGAGCGACTCGGTCGACGAGATGGCGGCCTTCCTGGCCGAGGCGCTCGGCCGTCCAGCCGACGACGTTCGCCTGGCGGCCTACTGCGCGGGCAGCGTCGAGCACCACGACTGGTTGGTGGACCACGGCGTGCCCTTCGAGCCGGCCTTCTGGGACGAGCCCGGCATGGAGCCGCCGGGCACCGAGGGGCTCATCTTCAGCGGTGGCGAGGACGCGGCTCCCTACCGGTTGCACCATCGGCCCGTGCCGCGTGGACACGTCCCGGCCACGCCCAACGCCGCGGGCTGGTTCCTGGTGGAGCGCCTGCGGGAGGCCCTCGGGCGGACCCCGGCCCGGGTGCGCACCGACCATCGGGCCGAGCGCCTGGTGGTCGACGCCGGACGGGTGGTGGGCGTGACCGTTCGGGTCGACGGCGGCGAGCTGGCCCTGGGGGCACGGCGCGGCGTGGTGCTGGCCGCCGGCGGGTGGGCCTACAACGACGACCTGTTGGCCGAGCACGCCCCGGCGCTGTTGCAGGTGGCCTGGCGGCTGGGTACCGACGCCGACGACGGGTGGGCGCTGCGGGTCACCCAGGGACTGGGGGCGGCCATCGAGGGCATGGACGCGATGGAGGTGGCCGTGCCCATCACGCCGCCCCGACCGGTGGTGCGCGGCGTGGTGGTGAACCGAGCGGGCGAGCGGTTCATCAACGAGGACACCTACTTCGGTCACCTGGGCCAGGCGATCCTGGCCGAGCAGGACGGCGTGGCCTGGCTGGTCGTCGACGAACCCCGCTACGTCGTGAACCGGGTGGGGATGCGCGCCGAGAACGTGTGCGAGACGTGGGAGGAGTTGGCCGCCGAGATCGGCCTGCCGCCCGATGGCCTCGCCGCCACCATGGCCGCGTACAACGAGGCGGCGGCACGGGGCGAGGATCCCGCCTTCGGCAAGGCGCCGGAGTGGGTGGTGCCCCTGGTGGAGCCACCCTTCGGCGCCATCGACCTGCGCGTCGAGAAGATCCTCTACGCCGGCTTCCCGCTGGGCGGCACGGTCACCGACGCCGACGGTCGGGTGGTGCGGGAGGGCGGCGATGTGGTGCCCGGGCTCTTCGCGGTCGGCCGCTCGGCGGCCAGCCTGGCGCTGCGCCGCTACTGCTCGGGCATCTCGTTGGGCGAGGGCACGTTCTTCGGCCGACGCGCCGCCGCCGCGCTGGCCGCCGAGGCGGCCAGCGCGGGCTGATCAGGCTCCGGGTGGGGTCGCGATGCCGTGCTCGTCGAGGGCGGCTCGGAGCCGTTCGACGAGCGCCGCGGGCGAGGCAGCGCACGCGTCGAGGTCCTCGGGCCCCACCAGCACGACCCACCCCGTCGTCGTCTCGGCCAGGACCGTGGGCGTCCGCCCGGCGGTGAGGCCGCGCACCTCGTCGGGTTGGTCGTCGAGGTGATAGGTGTCGAACGGCGCGGGGAGCTCGTCGCGACACGACCGCCAGTCGGCTCGCTCCCGGAAGGTGCCGTGGGTGATGTCGCAGAGGCCGCAGTGCGCGTTGCCCAGGCGCTTGCCGAACCAGTACGTGAGCTCGCCGCGGAGCGTGCCCTCGGCGTGGTAGACGCCGACGAAGCGCCGGAGGGTCGTCGGTGGGACGTCGGGGGTCATGCGGCCAGCTCCACCACCTCGGCCTCGGGCAGGTCGCCCAGCCAGCCGCCGAGCGAGCGGCCTTCGGCGTCGAGCAGCACGAAGGCCGGCTGCGCGCGGACCCCGAAGGGCGTCCAGCTGTCGAACCCCTGGTCACACAGCATGGTGAACGGGACCTGGTGGCGTTCGACGAACTCGCGGGCCATCTGGGGGTCGTCCTGGGTGCCGATGCCGACCACGTCGATCCGCCCTCGATGGGCGGCGGCGAAGTCGACCACGTCGGGAGCCTCGGCCGCGCACGCCGGGCAGTGGGGCGCCCAGAACCACAGGAGCAGCGGCGTCGTTCCGGGCCGGAGGTCGGCGAACTGCGTCCACTCGGCGTTCCCCACGTCCCACACGGTCACCTCGGGCAGCGGGGACGCGGCCGCGGCGGCAGCACGGGGGAGCTGCGGTCGCGGCCCGGGGTCGGCGCCGGCGGAGCCCTCGGCGCCGCCGTCGGTCGCGCCGCAGCCGGTGGCGATCGCCGCGACGGTCACGAGGGCCGCGGCGGTTCGAGCCAGGGCGCCGCGACGGTAGGATCGTACGGCGTGTCGACGCTTCACCGGCCGCCCGCAGCGGGGACGGACTCGACCCGGACCCCGCGCCAGAAGGCGACGCGCCCATCGACCTTGCGGGCGGCCCGCTTGGGTGACGGGTAGTACCAGGCCGCGTCGCGGTTGACGTTCCCGTCGACCACCACGTCGTAGTAGCTGGCCGTGCCCTTCCAGACGCACGTGGTGTGGGTCTCGCTGGGCTGGAGCACCGCCGGGTCGACGGCGGCCAGCGGGAAGTAGTGGTTGCCCTCGACCACCACCGTGTCGTCGCTCTCGGCGATGACGGCGCCGTTCCAGGTGGCTCGGATCATGGGGACCTCCCGACGTGGGCCGGAGCGGGTCCCCGGCGTGGAGAAGGGAACCCGCCGTGGGTGCCGGGCCTTCCCGGCGATCAGTGGGGCTCGTCGTCGAGGCGCTCGGGGCCGTGCCCGGCCAGGTCGGCGGCGAAGCGCCGGAGCCGGTCGAGGGAGACGTCGTCGATCTCGGCCCGGGCAAGCGCGGCCTTGATGCGCCGGTACTCGTCGGCCTGCATCCCACATCGCCGGCACGCCTCGAGGTGCAGGGCCACCAGCTCGGCGGTCCGAGCGTCGAGCTCGCCGTCGAGGTGGCGCTGGAGGCGCCGGCCCACCTGGAAGCAGTTCAGGGCCCCGGAGGTGCCCCGGGGGACGCCGAGGATCATCGGACACCTCCGCTGGACGGCCCACCGAGCCGGGAGCGGAGCTTGCGGCGGGCCCGGTGGGCTCGGCTCATGAGCGTGCCCTCGGGGACTCCGGCGATCGTGGCGGCCTCGGCGTAGCTGAGTCCGGCCAGGTCGATCAGCTCGACCGCTTCGCGGAACGGGCCGGGGAGGGACGCCAGGGCGGCGAGGACGTCGTGGTCCGGTGATGCGGCGATGACCACGTCCTCGGCGCTGCGCCCGTCGTCGGCCGAGGGCTCGGGGCGGTCGTGGTGATCGGCCCCCAACAGGCTGGGGCGACGGCGCCGGTGGCGGTTGACCTCGGCGTTGCGCAGGATGGTGAGCAGCCAGGCCCGTGGGTGGCGCCCGTCGAAGCGGGAGATCGACCGGTACGCCCGCAGCAGCGTCTCCTGCACCAGGTCCTCGGCGTCGCGGCGATCACGTGTCATCGACGTGGCCACTCGGAGCAACACGTCGATCTCGGGCACGACGATCGCCTCGAACCGCTCCGCGTCGGAGGTGGCGGCAGGTGGGACCTCAGACATCGGCCGTCCGGGCGCTGGTCGAGGTTCCGCCCACGGCGCCGATTGTGGCCGACGGAGCACCACGAGCCCGGTCACGCCGCGCTCCGGAGGTCGACGGCGAGCCCGACCACCGCCACGGCGATCAGCAGGAGGCCCGACGCGACGGCGACCGGACGGTGGTGCGCGGTGAGCCAGCCGGTGATCCGGCGCTGGGCAGGTGCCGCGAGGAGGGGCAGCGCCACCAGCGGCCACCCGAAGCCCAGCCCGAAGAACAGGAAGTAGGCGATGGCGTCGCCGAACGCCCCGGCGCCACGCACACCCCCCAGCACGAACGCCGAGATGACCAGCGGCCCCGTGCAGGGCAGGGTCATGGGGCCGAGCGCCACGCCGTACAGGTACGCGGTGGCGGCCGGGTTCCGCAGGATCGGGCTGGACGCGCCGGACAGTCGGACGAAGGGGTTGCGGCCGGCGAGCATGGCCACCCCCATGACCAGCACGAAGCCGTAGGCGACGGGCAGCACGAAGGGGAGCACGTCGGAGAAGGTCGTGCTGAGGAGGTGGAGGATCCCGCCCAGGGCGACCATCACGCTCAGCACGCCGGCCAGCACCAGCACCCCGAGCCAACGCAGCGAGCGGGGCGACGCGCCACGCTCCGCCCGGTCGGCCAGCAGCACGAAGAGGCTCGGGTACAGCGGCAGCATGCAGACGTTGCCGACGATGGCCGCGTTGCCGAGCCCGAAGGCCTGGAGGTACTCGCTCACGGCGACGCCGGGGTCACCCCGACCCCGTCAGCTTCGCGGCGATCTCCTCGGGCGATTCGAAGCCGGTGCTCAGCTCGCCGACCGTGCCGTCCTCGGCGACCACGACCTTCGGGGTGCTCGGTGGGTTCAGGGCCGTGGTGCCGAACGCGTCCTGCATGGCGGCCAACATCTCCGGGGTCATCACGGCGAAGCGGATGTCGTCGAAGCCGTGCTCCGCCGCGTAGGCCCGCACCTCGGCGGGGTCGAGGTCGGTCTCGACGCTGAGCGCCACGAAGGTGGCTGCCTCGCCCGCCTCGGCCGCGGCCCGCTGGGTGTCGCCCAGCTGCCGCAGGCAGTTGGAGCACCATGTGGCGAAGTTCTCGACCAACACCGGGCCGCCGGCCAGCTCGGCGATCGTGAAGCTCTCACCCTCGACGTCGGTGAGCTCGATGTCGCGCCACGAGGTGGGGTCCTCGGACGGTGCGTCGGCGGAGGGTGCGTCGGCGGACGGTGCCGGGTCCGTGTCGCCGCACGCGCTGGCGATCGCCAGCACGAGGGCGAGGACGGCGGCGAGCAGCACGAGAGGGCGGGGGCGTCGGGGGGTCACGGGTTCCTCCGGGGGGCGATCGGACGACGAACGACGGGGTGGGAACCCGCTGTGCGGTCACGGGCTTCCCACGATGCGGACCTCCGCTGTTGGCGGGAGTCGGAGGGGCCGGTACCGACCGCCGGACGGTTTACGCTCTGGTCGATGAGCGAACCCGCCGACCTCCTCCCGACGGTGCACGCCTACGACGACGGGGCGGCCCGCCTCGACGCCGTGGCCACCATCGATGCCCTCGACCGCGGGGAGGTGTCGCCGAGCGAGCTGATCGAGGCGACCATCGCCCGGGCCGAACGCCTCGATCCCCAGCTCGGTGCGGTCGCCTTCGAGCGCTACGACGCCGTCCGCGCCGCAGCGCCGTCGCGGCGTCGACGGCGCGGCAGCTTCGAGGGCGTGCCCACCTTCATCAAGGACATGGTCCCCGTCGCCGGTCTCCCGCTCACCTGGGGATCGGTCGCGCTCTCCGGCGGCCCCCCGCTGAAGCGCTCGGGCGGGATCGCCGTCGACATCGAGGCGATGGGCATGCCCATCGTCGGGTCGTCGACGATGCCCGAGTGGGGCTTCACGTCCTCCACCGAGTTCCCCCACACCGACCCCACCCGAAACCCCTGGAACCCCGGGCGGACCGTCGGCGGATCCTCGGGCGGGGCCGCCGCGCTGGTCGCGTCGGGCGTCGTGCCGATCGCCCACGCCGCCGACGGCGGCGGGTCGATCCGCATCCCCGCCGCCTGCGCCGGACTGGTGGGCCTCAAGCCCACCCAGGGGCGGCTCCGGCGGCACCCCGACGAAGCGCGACTGCCCGTGGCGGTCACCGTCGACGGCGTGGTGACGCGCACCGTGCGCGACACGGCGCGCTGGTACGCCGAGATGGAGCGGGTCCGCCCGAGCCGGGCCGTGCCGCCGCTGGGCGAGGTCACCGGACCGCCCAGCCGACGCCTGCGGATCGGCGTGCTGAGCGAGGCGCCGGGGATCGCCGTGCCCGACGACCCGACCCTGGCCACGCTCGACGTCACCGCGGCGCTGCTCGAGGAGCTCGGCCACCACGTCGAGGCGGCACCCCTGCCGATCGATGCCGGGCAGTTCCGCGACGACTTCATCGCCTACTTCCAGTTCCTCGTCTTCGCCGCCACCCGCACGGCGCGGCTGACCCACGGGCCGCACGTCAAGATCTCCGAGATCACCCACTTCACCGATGGGATGGCCGGCAGCTTCCGCACCGCACCGCACCGCGTCGTGAGCGCCGCTCGTCGCCTGCGCCAGGTGCGCCGGCAGCTGGCCGACACGTTCCGCCGCTACGACCTGCTCCTCAGCCCGACCGTCTCGACCCTGCCGCCCGAGCTGGGTCACCTCTCGCCCACCCACGAGTACGAGACCCTGCTGGGTCGGATGATCCCCTGGGTGGCGTTCACCCCCATGGCCAACGCGGCGGGCACGCCGGCGATCAGCCTGCCCATGGGCTTCGATGCCGAGACCCACCTGCCGGTCGGGGCGATGCTGTCGGCCGACTTCGGCGAGGACGCGCTGCTGCTCCAGGTGGGCCTCGAGCTGGAGGCGGCTCGGCCCTGGGCGCTGTCCCGGCTGGCGTGAGCGCGGCGCGCCGGCCCCGGAGGCCCGCGCCACGGCGGCGGGGTTCAGTGCACGGCCCGCTCGGACGCGGTGGCGAACGCGGCTCGCACGGCGTCGCCGTCGACGGCAGGGTCGGGTTCGACCACCCGGCCGCCGCCCAGACCCCAGTCGGCGGACACCTGGTCCGTGGTCCGGCCGCTGAGCACGGCGGCGGCCTGGACGGCGGCGCCGGTGGCGACGGCCTCGGCCTCGTCGGCGACGGTGACCGGCCGGCCCAGGAGGTCGGCCGCCACCCGCTGATAGGCGCGGCTGCGGGCGCCGCCGCCCACCAACAGCACCCGGCCTCGGTCCAGGTCGGGAGTGACCGAGCGCAGGGCATCGGCGCCGGCCACCAGGTTGGCCACCACGCCCTCGACGGCGGCCCGGGCCACCAGGTCGGGGGTCACGTCGCTGCGCAGCCCGCTGAGCGTGCCGGTGGCGTGGGGGCGGTCGGGCGTGCGTTCGCCGTCGAGGTGAGGCACCAGCACCACGCCGTCGGCGCCGGCCGGCGCGGCGAGGGCCAGCTCGTCGAACCGCTCGTGGTCGACGCCCAGCAGTCGAGCCACGGCGTCGGTGGCCTTGGTGGCGTTGAGCGTGCACACCAGCGGGAGGAAGCCACCGGTGGCATCGGCGAAGCCGGCCACCGTGCCCGTGGCATCCGCGCTGGGCGTCGAGCTGCGGGCGAAGGCCGTGCCGCTGGTGCCCAGGCTGAGCACCAGGTCGCCGGGGCGGAGGCCGAGGCCGAGTGCGGCGGCCATGTTGTCGCCGGTGCCGGGAGCGACGAGCGCGTCGTGGACCGCCCACGGGCCGGCGACGTCGGTGGGTCCGAGCACCTCGGGCAGCAACGGTGACCAGTCCCGGTCGGGGTCGACCAGGGCCAGCAGGTCGGTGCGGTAGCGGCCCTCGGCCGGCGACCAGTAGCCGGTGCCCGAGGCGTCGCCGCGGTCGGTGGTGCGCCGCCCGGTGAGGGTCGAGGTGAGCCAGTCGTGGGGGAGCAGCACGGCGCCGATGCGGGCGAAGGTGTCGGGCTCGTGGCGGCGCAACCACCGCAGCTTGGTGATGGTGAAGCTGGCCACCGGCACGCTGCCGCAGGCGGTGGCCCACGCCGCGGCACCGCCGTCGAGCTCGGCCACCAGCGCGGCGGCGTCGTCGGCCGACTCCGTGTCGTTCCACAGCTTCGCCGGACGGAGGATCCGGCCGCCCCGGTCCAGTACGACCATTCCGTGCTGCTGGCCGCCGACGGCGACCGCCGCCGGCGTGCGGCCCCGCTCGCCCAGCCCGGCCGAGGCGCACGCCTGGGCGAAGGCCATCGACCACGCCAGGGGGTCCTGCTCGCTGCGGGGCGGGGTGGTCGGCGGATGGGGCGCCCGGCCGGCCGCCACCAGCTCGCCGCTGTCGGCGTCGCGGAGCTGGACCTTGCAGGCCGACGTCGACGAGTCGACGCCCAGCACGAGCGGCATCCGCGGCCGCCGGTCAGCGCACACCGAGCAGCAGCTCGGTGACCAGCTGGTCGAGGCGCTCGTGGCCGTAGCCCTGGGCGGCCAGCGCGGCCTCGTCCTCGGCGCCGTCGCGGATGGCGGCCAGCCCGCCGGCGGGTCGGGTGGCCTCGGCCAGGCGGTCGGCCTGGGCGGCGGCGAGGGCCTCGGCGATCTCGGGGTCGTCGTGGAAGCGGCGGGCCTTGTCGGCCAGGATCAGGTACGTCCGCATGCAGCCCCGGGCGAACTCCCACACGCCGTCGGTGTCCTCGGTGCGGTAGGCGTGGGCGTCGAAGTGGCGCATCCCGTCCCAGCCGCTGTCCTCGAGCAGCCGCACCAGGTGGAAGGCGTCGCGGATGCCCTCGGAGCCGAAGCGGAAGTCCTGGTCGAACTTGCCGATCCGCTGGGCGTTCAGGTCGATGTGGAAGAGCTTCCCGTGCCACAGCGCCTGGGCCACGGCGTGGTGGAACGACAGCCCGCTCATGGTCTCGTGGGCGAACTCCGGGTTGAGGCCCACCATGTCGGGTCGCTCCAGCTCACCGATGAAGGCCAGGACGTGTCCGACCGTCGGGAGGAAGATGTCGCCCCGGGGCTCGTTGGGCTTGGGCTCGAGCGCGATCCGCATCTCGTAGCCCTGCTCGACGATGTGCTCGCAGCACAGGTCGACCGCCTCCTGGTAGCGATCGAGGGCCAGGCGCACGTCCTTGGCGGCGTCGGCCTCGACGCCTTCGCGTCCGCCCCACATGACGTAGGTGGTGGCGCCCAGCTCGGCGCCCAGATCGATCGCCCGGCAGGTCTTCTGCACGGCGAAGCGGCGGACCCGGGGGTCGTTGGCGGTGAAGGCGCCCTCGCGGAAGACGGGGCGGGAGAAGAGGTTGGTGGTGGCCATCGGCACCCGCATCCCGGTGCGGTCGAGGGCGTCGCGGAAACGGGCCACGATCGCGTCGCGCTCGGTGGGCGACGCGTCGTGGGGGACCAGGTCCTCGTCGTGGAGGTTCACGCCGTAGGCACCCAGCTCGGCGAGCCGCTCCACGATCTCGACCGGGTCGAGGGCGGGTCGCACCTCGTGGCCGAAGGGGTCGCGGCCACGGTTGCCCACGGTCCACAGCCCGAAGGTGAAGCGGTGCTCCGGGCGGGGCGTGAAGGGATCGGTCACGGTGTCCTCCTGGCGGGGCCGAGGGGCGTCGAACCGTCGGCCGGGTCGAAGTTAGCGTTGCGGGCCATGGCGGCACGGGGGTGTGGAAGTGCGGAGTTCGCCGCGAGGATCCGTGCCGCCCACGCGTGACATCGCCTCGGTGCGCTGGGGCGACGCCCCGGGACGGCTCGACCTGCTGGGCGGCGTGGCCGACTACGGCGGTGCCCTGGTGCTCGAGACGCCGACCCGGGCCCGCACCGTGGTCGAGGTGACGCCCGCCGCCACGCTCGGGGTCGGCGACGCTCGGTACCGGCCGGCAGAGCTGGCGGTGCTGGCCACCCGGCCCTATCCCGAGATCCGCGCCGAGCTGGCCGCCCACGCTCGCTGGACGCACTACTCGCTCGGAGTCGTCCTCGTCCTCGTGCGCCACGGAGTCATCGACCCGCCGACCGGCCACGTCGCCGTGCGGTCCGAGGTGCCCATCGCGGTGGGCGTGTCGTCGAGCGCGGCGATCGAGGTGGCCACGGCCCGTGCGTTCGGGGTGTCGATGCCGCCGCTGGATGTGGCCCGGTGGTGCCAGGAGGCCGAGAACGAGGTGGTCGGCGCGCCGTGCGGGATCATGGACCAGGTGGTGGTCAGCCTCGGCCGAGTGGGCGAGGTGCTGCCCATCCGGTGCCGGAACGTCAGCGTCGACCCGGGCATCGTCGTACCACCCACCCACGAGGTGGTCGGGGTGCCCACCGGCGAGACCCACGACGTCTCCGGCCAGCCGTACCGGGTGGCCCGCACCGCCGCCCACATGGGGAAGGTGCTGGTGGAGGCCGCCGCCGGCCGTGCCTTCGACTGGCTGGTCGACCTGCCCGAGGTGCTGGTCGCCCAGCTGCCCGAGTGGCTCGACGGCGCGGACTTCCTCGACCGGTGGGGCGGGACCGCCGACCCGCTGACCGCGGTGGACCCGCACCTCACCTATCCGGTGCGGGCCGCAGCCGGGTTCGCGGCGGCCGAGCACCGGCGCGCCGAGAGGGCGGTGGAGCACCTCGGCCGGGCCGAGATGGGCGAGATGGGCCCACTGATGGCGGCCAGCCATGCGGGCTACGACGCGATGGGCCTGGGCCACGCCGCCACCGACGTGGCGGTCGAGTGGTGCCTCGAGCAGGAGGGCGTGCTGGGAGCCCGCTCGAGCGGTGGCGGCAGCGGCGGGACCGTGGTGGCGTTGTGTCGCCGCGGCGCGCTGGATCACGTGACCGGGCTCGTCCGGTGACCGGAGGAAGGACCACGACCATGACCCGAACCGGCCCCCTGGCCCCCACGACGGTGCGGCTCGACGCAGCCGACCGCGTGGCCGAGGTCGACCCGCGGATCTTCGGCGGCTTCATCGAGCACATGGGCCGCTGCGTCTACGAGGGCATCTACGACCCCACCAGTCGCCACGCCGACGAGCACGGGTTCCGGACCGACGTGCTCGCGGCACTGGCCGAGCTGCGCTTCACCGCCATGCGCTACCCGGGCGGGAACTTCGTGTCGGGCTACGACTGGCGCGACGGCATCGGACCGCGGGACCGGCGGCCGGTGCGGGTCGAGCGGGCGTGGAAGAACCTCGAGTCGAACCAGGTGGGCACCGACGAGTTCCTCCAGCTCGCCGAACGGATGGGCTGGACCCCGATGATGGCGGTGAACCTGGGCACCGGACGGGCCGAGGGGGCGCGGGACCTGATCTCGTACTGCAACGACCCGGCCGGCACGGGACGGGGTTCCGAGCGGGCGGAGAACGGACGGACCGAGCCCTACGGCGTCGACCTGTGGTGCCTGGGCAACGAGATGGACGGCCCCTGGCAGATCGGGCACACCACCGTCGACGAGTACTGCCGGCGTGCCGCGGAGGCCAACGTGGCCATGCGCGAGGTGTCGCCGGGCATCGAGACCGTCGCCTGCGGGTCGAGCGATCCGAACCTGCCGAGCTTCCCCGCGTGGGACCGTGAGGTGCTGCGCCGACTGGGACCCGACATCGACCACCTGAGCCTCCACCGCTACGCCCGCAACATCAGCCGCTCGACGCCGCGGTTCGTGGCCTTCGGGCTGAGCGTCGACCGCCAGATCGACCAGATGCGGGCCCTGGTGGGCGAGCTGGCCCACCAGGAGGGGTGGGACCGGACGCCGACGTTCAGCTTCGACGAGTGGAACGTGTGGTGGCGCACGAGCGCCGAGGTGCCGCTCCGCCAGCTGGTGCCCGCCAAGGTGAACGGCCACGCACCGCACCTGATCGAGGAGATCTACACGCTCGAGGACGCGCTGGTGGTGGCCGGCTTCCTCGGTTCGTTCGTGCGGAACGCGGACGTGGTCCGCATCGCCAACCTGGCCCAGGCGGTCAACGTCATCGCGCCGATCCTCACCAAGGGGGACGATCTGCTGATCCAGTCCATCTCCGACGTCTTCCGCATGTTCAGCAGCCGTCGCGACGGCGACGCGCTCCGCATCGACCGACGAGGCCCCTCCTACGACCTGTGGCGCACACCGGGCGTGCCGTACCTCGACGTCTCGGCGGTGGCCGGCCCCGAGGTGCTCCACGTGTTCGTGGTGAACCGCAGCCCGGACCGCACGGCGCCGATCGAGGTCGAGCTGGCGGGCTTCGAGGTGGCGGGCGTGGGGGACTGCGAGGTCCTCACCGGTCCGGGCCCCCGGGCCCGCAACACCTGGCGACGGCGCGACGTCGTGCGGGCCCGACCGCTGGACGGGGTCTCGACCTCGGTCGGGAGCATCTCGGCGCTGCTCCCGCCGCTGTCGGTGAGCGCCATCACGGTGGAGCTGGCATGAGCCGGCCCGACCGGTTCGAACGGGCGCCCGACGGCGCCGCCTCGACCGCCTGGGGGACCCTGGCCGACCGGGTGCCCAGCGACCCCGTCGAGGCCGACCGCTTCGCCGATGAGCTGCTGGGTCGACTCACGGCACGGGAGCGCCTCGAGCTGCTCTCGGGGGACGACCCGCTGGTGTCGGGCCTGGCCGAGATGGCCAACCACTACAACCGACGCCCGATCCCGGCCGGAGCGGTGCCCCGCCTCGGGCTGCCGGGCATCCGGTTCAGCGACGGGCCCCGCGGGGTGGTCATGTACCGCTCGACGGCGTTCCCGACGCCGATGGCCCGGGCCGCCACGTTCGATCCGGCGCTCGAGGAGCGCATCGGTGACGCCATCGGCGTGGAGGCCCGAGCACAGGGGGCCAACCTCTTCGCCGGGGTCTGCATCAACCTCCTGCGCCACCCGGCCTGGGGGCGGGCGCAGGAGACCTACGGCGAGGACGTGCACCTGCTCGGCGAGATGGGCGCGGCGCTCACCCGGGGCGCCCAACGCCACGTCATGGCCTGCGTCAAGCACTTCGCCGCCAACTCGATGGAGAACTCGCGCTTCTGGGTCGACGTCGAGGTGGACGAGGCCGATCTGCGCGACCTGTACCTCCCGCACTTCCGGCGGGTGGTCGACGAAGGCGTTGCCGGGGTCATGAGCGCATACAACCGGGTGAACGGCACCTTCTGCGGACACCACCACCACCTGCTCCGCGACGTCCTGAAGGGGGAGTGGGGCTTCGAGGGCTTCGTGATGAGCGACTTCACGTTCGGGGTGCGGGGGCCGCGTGCGGTGGAGTCGGGGCTGGACCTCGAGATGCCGCAGTCCATGTGGTTCCGTCGCCTGCCGGGGTTGGTCCGACGCGGTCGGGTGGCGCAGCGCACCATCGACGAGGCGGCGCGTCGGCTGGTGCGAACGCAGGTTCACTTCGCGTCGCGGGGCGAGCCCGAGCGCTACGTCGCCGGAGCCGTGGCCGGCTCCGAGCACCGGGCGCTGGCCCGGCAGGCGGCGACGCGGTCGATGGTCCTGCTCCGCAACGACGTGGTCGACGGTGGCCCCCCAGCGCTCCCCTTCGCGGTCGACGAAGTGCGCCGCCTGGCGGTGATCGGGAAGCTGGCTGCCCGGCCGAACCTGGGCGACCGCGGGTCGAGCCGGGTCCACCCGCCCGAGGTGGTGACCATCCTCGACGGGCTCCGGGCGCTGGGCGAGCGGCTGGGGGTCGAGGTGCTCCACGACGACGGCGACGACCCCGACCGGGCCGCGCAGCTGGCCCGGTCCTGCGATGCCGTGGTGACGGTGGTGGGCACGACGTGGCGTCACGAGGGGGAGTGGGTGGCCCGCTACGGCGGCGACCGCGCCTCGCTCCGCCTGCCCGACGGCCACGAGGAGCTGGCCGCCGCGGTCGGGCGGGCCAACCGCCGTCACGCCGTCGTGCTCATGGGGGGCAGCGCGTTCGTGACCGACGCGCTCGACGACGTGGCCCCGGCGCTGGTCATGGCCTGGTACCCCGGCATGGAGGGCGGCCACGCGGTGGCCGACGTGCTCTTCGGCGAGGCCGAGCCCGAGGGCCGGCTGCCGCTCACCTGGCCCCGTGCCACCACCGAGCTGCCGCCGTTCCGGCGCTTCGCCCGCCGCATCACCTACGGCCCGCTCCTCGGCTACCGGATGATGGAGGCCACCCGCCAGGAGCCGGCCCACTGGTTCGGCCACGGGCTCAGCTTCACCCGCTTCGAGTGGACCGACCCCCGGGCGGTGGCCGTGGGGCCGTCGGTGGACGGTCGCCGAGCGGTGACCGTCGAGGTGGACGTGACCAACGCGGGGGAGCGGGCGGGCACCGAGGTGGTGCAGGGGTACGTCGCCGAGGTGCTCGGGACCCATCGGGCCCCGCTGCACACCCTCCGGGGCGTCGCCGTGGCCCGGACGATCGCTCCGGGCGAACGCCGCACGGTGCGGGTGGAGCTCACCGTGCCCGAGGGCGTCGACCAGGTGGCGGTGGCCCGCTCGGCTGCGCCGACCGACCGCCGGGTGGTCCGCCTGCACGACGTCGGCTGAGCTCGCGTCCCTCCATCGTCAGTCGATCGATCCCCCGCAGGAGCGCCACACCAGCGTGGCCACCCGTCGGGCCCAGTCGGCGGGTGGCCGGCGCCCGGCGACTCCGAAGGCGTACCAGGATCCGGTGAGGAAGGAGCCGGCCACGTCGAGGTCGGCGTCGCGATCGAGCAGTCCGTCGGCCACGGCCGCCTCCAGCAGCGCCCGGATCCGACCGCGTCGGGGCGCGACGATGCGCTCCAGGTAGGCGGCCCGGACGCCCGGGACGATCCCATCGGTGAGCATGAGGCCGGCGAGGGGGAGCGAGCCCGCCTCGGTGATGCAGTGGCGGAAGTTCTCGAGCTCGGCCACGAGGTCGACGAAGGGGACGCCCACCACGGGAGGCAGCTCCGCCTCGGCGAGGTGCGCCATGGCCGCGACGATCAGCGCGTCCTTGTCCTCCCAGCGCCGGTAGATCGCCGGACGGGTGGTGCCGGCCGCGCTCGCCACGGCGGTGAGCGAGAACCCCGTGTAGCCCCGTTCGCCCAGCTCGACCAGCGCGGCGTCGAGCACGGCGGCGTCGATCTGCGCGTCGCGGGGGCGCCCTCGGGGTGCTTCGAGGTCCGGATCGGCCACGCATGGAGCTTACGTGACGGCACGGTATTGCAATAGGTTCGTTCCCGTCCTAGGTTCCCACTAACGATACGGCGACGTAATGGAAGGGGTGCGATGACGGAATCGAGCGAGGTCGGGGGCGGCGGACGGCTGCGGATCGCGTTCGTGGGCTACGGCAACGTCGGATTCGCCGTGGCCACCGCGGCACTCGCCGCCGGCCACGAGGTGGTGTTCGCTCAACGTGACGACCGGCCCGAGGGCGCGCTCGAGGCGGTGCAGCGGCTCGGCGGTGCCCCCTCCGCGCAGGTCGCCCCGGCGGCCGACGCCGTGGCCTCGTCCGACGTCGTGATCCTGGCGGTTCCCTTCGGGAGCCTCGGCGAGGTGCTCCCGCCGCTGGCCGGCGCTCTGGCGGGCAAGGTCGTCATCGATGCCACGAACCCCGTCGGACCGGGGCTCACCCACGGCCTGGGCTCGCAGCGCTCGGGCGCCGAGCACGTGACCGAGCTGGTCCCCGGGGCGCGCATCGTGAAGGCCTTCAACGTCTACGGGGCGGAGAACCTCGCCAGCCCACCCTCGGGTCCCGCCGGACTCCGCGGCGTCATGCCGCTGGCCGGCGACGACCCGGCCGCCAAGGCGCAGGTGGCCGAGCTGGCGGCGTCCCTGGGCTGGGAGCCGCTCGACGTCGGCCCGCTGGCGGCAGCGGTGGACCTCGAGCACCTCACCCTGCTGTGGGTACGGCTGGTCCGCGGGCAGGGCCACCCGCCCCGACTCGTGTGGGCGGCGCTCGGCGACCGCGCCGGGGCCGACTCGTGACCGCCGTCGCCGTGGCGACGGAGAAGCGCACGGGTTACCTGGAGCTCTTCTTCGACCTCGTCTTCGTCTTCGCCGTCACCCAGCTGGTCCGGGTGCTCCACCACGACCACAGCGCCGGCGGCTGGCTCGACACGGTCCTGCTGGCCTGGCTCGTGTGGTGGGCGTGGTCGCAGTTCGCCTGGGCCGGCAACGCCATCGACCTCGATCGGCGGACCACCCGGGTGGCCGTGCTGGCCGTCACCGGGGTGACGTTGCTGATGGCCACCGCCATCCCCGTCGCCACCACGGGCGATGGTGGCCTGCGCTTCGCGATGCCCTACAGCGTGGTCCGCCTCAGCGGTCTGGGGCTCTACTGGTGGGGACTGCGCGGTGAGCCGGAGCACCGGGCGGCGCTGCGGAGCTACCTCCCGATCGCCGTCGTGTCGCCGGTGGTGGTGCTGGCCGCCGGCGCGGCGCCTGCCGACGTCCGCCCGTGGGTCTGGATCGCGGCGGTCGCGGTCGACGTCGCCTCGGCCGTGGCCGGCGGGCGTGGCGAGTTCCGGGTGGCGCCGGGCCACTTCGCCGAGCGGCACGCCCTCATCGTGATCATCGCCCTCGGCGAGTCGATCGTCGGGATCGGCGCCACCGTGGTCGGGTCGGAGCTCACCGCCGCGGTGCTGATCGTGACCGCGGCGGCGTTCACGATCATCGGCGTCCAGTGGTGGGGCTACTTCGACTGGGTCCAGGCCGCGGCGGAGCACCGCCTGGCCGCCGAGGCCGACCTGCGACGGCGGGGCCGCGTCGCCCGTGACCTCTACACCTTCGGGCACTTCCCGATCGTGCTGGGCAGCGTGCTGGTGGCCTTCGGGATGGAGGAGGCGGTGGCCCACCCCGCGGAGCACCTGGAGGCGGCCGGCCTGTGGTCGGTCGGTGGAGGGCTCGCGCTCTTCTCCGCCGGCTTCGTGGCCGGGAACGCCCGAGCGGCGGGCACGCTCCTGGTCGAGCGAGCCGTCGCACTGGTGGCGGTGGTGGCACTCGCCGCGCTGCTCGGCCCGCGGGTGAGCGCCACGGTGCTGGTGGTCGTCGTCGCGGCGGTCCTCGCCGGGATCGCGGTCGTCGAGACCCGTCGACGGGGCTGACCGGACTCAGCCGCTCGACGTTCGGGCCGACCAGTCGGGCAGCCTGACGACGACGGCCAGCCCGCCGCCCGCGGCGTCCTCCAGCGTCAGCTCGCCACCCGAGGCCTGGGCGAGCTGCGCCGCGATCGGCAGGCCCAGGCCGCTGCCCGGCCGGCCGGGGTCGCCGCGCCAGAAGCGACGGAGCGCACGCTCCTTGTCGTCGTCGGAGAGGCCCGGGCCGGCATCGGCGATCGTCAGCCGCCGGCCGTCCGGCGCCACCTCGACCGTGACGGCGACCACGCTGCCGGACGGGGCCACGCCGATGGCGTTGTCCAGCAGGTTGTCCAGGATCTGCTCGATGGCACCCGGCACCGCGGCCACCTCTCCCGCACCGTCGTCGTCGACGCGCAGCTCCAGGCGCACGTCCGCGGCCTCGGCCACCGCCGACCAGGTGTCGACCCGCTCGGCGGTCAGGGTGGCGAGGTCGTGGGGCGCCACCGGAGCGCTGCGGTCGGCACGGGCCAGCTGGAGGAGCTCGTTCACCAGGGTCGACAGGCGTTCGATCTCGTCGATGGCGGCGTCGACCTGGTCGGCGTCGGTCGGGTCGAGTCCGGCCTGGAGGTTCTCGAGGCGGAGCCGCAACCCGGTCAGCGGCGTGCGCAGCTGGTGGCTGGCGTCGGCCACGAACGCTCGCTGCTCGTCGATCATCGTGGCCAGCTCGCCGGCCATGGTGGCCATCGTCGCCGCCAGCTGCTGCAGCTCGGGCGGCCCGCCGTCGGCGTCGGGCCGCACGGCCAGATCGCCCCGGCCGAAGCGTCGGGCCGTGTCGTTGAGGCGGGCGAGCGGTTGGGTGACCGAGCGGGCGACCAACCAGCCGACCAGCGACATGGCGGCGAGCACCACCAGCGCGATGGCGGCGAGGCCCCACCAGAACCCGCGGATCTGGGCGTCGATGTCGGCGGTGTCGAGCGTCAGGCGGATGGCTCCGTGGACGGTGCCGCCCGAGGCGACGGGCACCGCCACGTACTGCAGGTCGGTGCCGAGCGTTTCCGACGGGCGGGTGCCGGTGGACCGCCGTCCTTCGAGTGCTGCGGCGATCTCGGGGCGGGTCGAGAAGTCGCGGTCGACGCCCTGCTCGCTGTCGATGAGTGACACCCCCGCTGCGTCGACCACCACGACCCGCGCCGATGTGCGCTGCACGTAGCGCCGGGCGGGCCCGGGATCGAGCGGCTCACCGCGCTCGAGGGCGTCCTCGTAGATGGTGGCGACCACCGACGCGTCGCGCTCGAGCGCGGCGGCGAGGAGCTCCCGCTCGCGTCGGGCGTAGACGATCCCGAACGGCACCTCGAGGAGGAGCAGGACGACGAGCGTGACGCCGAGGTAGCCGAGGAGCAGGCGACGGGTCACGTCGGTTCCGGCAGCTCGACGAGGCGGTAGCCCACCGATCGTGCGGTCTCGATCAGCTCGGGAGCCAGCTTCTTGCGGAGCGAGGCCACGTGGACGTCGAGCGTCTTGGTCGACCCCCACCAGTGCTCGTCCCAGACCTCGCGGATGATCTCGTCGCGGTCGCGCACCGTGCCGGGCTCAGCGGCCAGGAACACCAGCAGGTCGAACTCCTTGGGGGTCAGCTCGACCCGACGGTCGCCGAAGTGCACCGCACGGGTGCGTCGGTCGACGTGGAGCGGGCCGACCCGCACCTCGGGGGCGGGTGCAGGCGCGGTGCCGGCCGCGCCCACGCGCCGGGCGACGGCACGGATGCGGGCCACCAGCTCGCGGAACCCGTAGGGCTTGACGACGTAGTCGTCGGCACCCAACTCGAGGAGCAGCACGCGGTCGATCTCGTCGCCCCGGGCGGAGACCACGATGATCGGGACGCCGGTGGCCTCCCGGAGGCGCTGGCACACCACGCTGCCCTCCAGATCGGGCAGGCCGAGGTCGAGGAGCACCAGGTCGGCTGGACCCGCGGCCAGCGCGGCGGTGCCGGTGGGGGCGACCTCCACCTCGAAGCCCTCGCGTGCCAGCCCCTCCTGCAGGGGACCCGAGATGGACGGGTCGTCCTCCACCACCAGGATCCGCATGGCCCGAGCATGCCCGCTCGGTCGGTGTGCCCGGAGCACCTCGTGCCGTTCCTTACCGAACCCTTGCCTTCGGCTGGTCCGGCCCTGGTGGTCCCCTCCCTACGGTGGCTGCCATGAGCACCGCACCGGACAGCAAGCCCTCGGGACGATTCATCGGACGGACCCGGCTGGTGACCATCGCCTCGATCGTCGCCGTCGGTCTGGCCGGCGCCGTCGCCGTCGGCGCGAACGTCGGCATCCTCGACAACGCCTCGGACAGCACCGTGGGGCTCGCGGCGGCGAGCGACCTGCTCACCCCGAGCACCCAGGTCATCGACGTCTTCCTCCCCGCCGAGACGGCGGCCACCGCCGCCACGACCACGACGCCGGGCCAGGTGCAGGAGTTCGTCGTCGACGTCGCCGGCACCGTGGCGGTGGCGTCCACCGCCGACGGGGTGCGCCTCGACCGGGTGAGCCCGGCCGCCGGCTGGACGTGGAGCCTGGCCCAGTCCGACCCGGCCTCGCTGGTGGTGACGATGACCGACGGGACCCGGACGTTCCAGTTCGCCGCCTCCCGGGCCGCCGACGGCTCGGTCTCCGGGGCGGTCACCGAACCCCTCCCGGCCCTGGCGCCGCCCCCGCCCTCGGCCGGGCCGGCCCCCGGGGCGAGCCCGCCACCGGCACCGTCGGCCACCTACGTCGATGACGACGACGACCACGACGACGACCACGGCGGCGACCGGGACGACGATCGGGACGACGATCGGGACGATGACCGGAAGGGTCGTGACGACGATGACTGAGCCGACGGTGAGCGAGTCGAGGCGCTCCGCGGCGAGTGGCTCCCGCCCCGCACGGACGCCGGCGGCCACCGGCGGCAAGGTCGCCGCCGCGGGGATCGGCGTGGCCTCGATGCTGGGACTGGTGGGCGCCATGGGCCTCGCCGCTCGGGCCGAGGAGCCGGCCGCGGCGACGCCGGCGGCCACGGTGCCGCCCGCTCCGGTGGTGGTCCGCATCCACCCCGCGCCGACGGTGGCGTCCGCTGCTCCCGCCGGATCGGTCGTCGCGCCGGCGGAACCTACGCCCCTCACGGCCACGCCGGTCCGCCCACCCGCCCCGTCCCGGTCGGCCCCCGCCGCCGGATCGGCTGCCCGTCAGGTTCCCGTGACCCCCGCCCCTGCGGCGAAGACCAGTGGCAGCCACTGAGCACCGCGGCCGGGTCATGGCGAGCGAGCTCCACCTGATGGTGGTGCACCCCGACCCGGACGCGGCCCGTGCCGTCCTGCGAACCGCCGTGGAGCTGGTCGAGCACTTCGAGGCGTGCTGGAGCCGGTTCCGCCACGACAGCGACCTCAGCCGGCTCAACCGGCTCGGCCGCCGAGGGGGTGGCACCGTCCGGGTGGACCCGAGCACCCTCACCCTCGTGGCCGCGATGGTCGAGGGGCACCAGGTGACGGCGGGCCGGTACGACCCGACCCTGCTCCTCGAGCTCCTCGCATCGGGGTACGTGGCGAGCTGGGAGGACCCGGCCATCGTCGGACCGGCGCTGGACCCTTGCGGCGACGGCGTCGCGGGCTCCCTCTTCGACGTCGGCCTCGACGCCGTCGAGTCCACCGTCACGGTGCCCGACGGCCTGGTCCTCGACCCCGGCGGCATCGGCAAGGGGCTCGCTGCCGATCTGGCCGTCGCTCGACTCCTGGACGACGGTGCGGCGGGTGCGCTCGTGTCGATCGGCGGCGACCTCGCGGTCGGTGGTGCGGCCCCGGAGCCCGCGGGCTGGCTCGTCGACGTGGAGTCGCCGACCGACCGTGACGACGTGCTGTGTCGCCTGGCCGTGCTGGGTGGTGGCGTGGCCACCTCGAGCACCAAGTCCCGGAGGTGGGTGCACGACGGGGTCGAGCACCACCACCAGCTCGACCCGCGCGGTGGCCCCACCGACTCCGATCTGGTGGCGGCCACGGTGGTGGCACCCACGGGTTGGCTGGCCGAGGTGCACGCCACCGCCGCGTTGGGCGTCGGGACCTCCGGGTTCTGCTCCTACCTCGAGGGCCACGGCTACGACGGCGTCGCCGTGGCCGAGGACGGCGCGGTGATCGCGACCTCGGAACTGGCCGAGATGGACGGGATGGTGGCCCGATGAACACCCACGTGTGGTGGTACCTCACCCGGGCGTCGGGCATCGTGGCCTGGGCCATGCTGACCGCGTCGGTCATCTGGGGCATCGTGCTCTCGACCAAGGCGTTCGCCGGGCATCGCAAGCCGGCGTGGCTGCTCGCCATGCACCGGTGGCTGGGCGGGCTCACGGTGGCGTTCCTGGCCATCCACCTGGGCGCCCTGGTGGCCGACAGCTACACCCACTTCGACGTGGTCGACCTGACGGTGCCGTACGCGGCCGATTGGAAGCCCGGGGCGGTCGCCCTCGGCATCCTGGCCATGTGGCTGCTGGTGGCCATCGAGGCGACGTCGTACGCCATGCGCCGGCTGTCCCGGAAGGTCTGGCGAGGGGTGCACCTGAGCAGCTACCTGGTCTTCTGGGCCACGAGCCTCCACGCCGCGTTCGCCGGCACCGACACCACCACCCCGATGTACCAGGTGGGCGCCGGCGCCTCGATCGTGGCCGTGGTCTGGGCCCTCATGTACCGGGTGGCCAACCGCCGGGCCGTGCGCCGGGCCGAGCGCCGGCAGGTCCGCGCGGTGCGCGACGAACGGAAGCGGGAACCGGCCGGCGCCGCCGCCTGATCGGCGGCGGTCGGGGAGCGGCGGAGCCGATCGGTCCGTCGCCCGTCCATAGGCTGTCCCGATGCAGTCCCTGAACGCCGCCATCGCCGCGGCGTCGGGCCTCGTGCTGGCCGGCGTGCTCGCCAGCAAGCTGTCGTCGCGGTTCGGAGTTCCGGCCCTGCTGCTGTTCCTGGGCGTCGGGATGCTCGCCGGCTCGGACGGCCCGGGCGGCATCGACTTCGAGGACGCCGAGCTGGCCCAGTCGCTGGGGATCGTGGCGCTGGCGCTCATCCTCTTCGCCGGGGGGCTCGACACGTCGTGGCGTTCCGTGCGCCCTGTCGTCGCGCACGCCTCGGCCATGGCCACCGTCGGGGTGCTGACCACCGCCGGCATCGTCGGCCTGGTGTCGGTGTGGGTGCTCGACGTCTCGCTCACCACCGGCCTCCTGGTGGGGGCGATCGTCTCCTCCACCGACGCCGCCGCGGTGTTCTCGGTGCTGCGGTCCCGAAGCGTGAGCCTCCGGGGGTCGATCCGGCCGCTCCTCGAGCTGGAGTCGGGCAGCAACGATCCGATGGCCGTCTTCCTCACCATCGGCTTCCTCGAGCTGATCACCGAGCCCTCGACCACGGTGGTCGAGCTGGTCGCGCTGTTCGGGGCCCAGATGGCGGTCGGCACCGTGGTGGGCATCGGCGGCGGTCGCCTCGTGGCGTGGGCGCTCAATCGGGTCCGCCTCGACGTCGAGGGCCTCTACCCGGTCTTCACCCTGGCCATGGTGGGGTTGGTCTTCGCCGTGGCGGCGCTGCTCGGCGGCAGTGGGTTCCTGCCGTCTACCTCGCCGGACTGGTGGCCGGGCGCTCCCGGTTCGTGCACCAGCAGTCACTGACCCGATTCCTGGACGGCGTGGCGTGGATGAGCCAGATCGGCATGTTCGTCGTGCTGGGGTTGCTGGTGTTCCCGTCGAACCTGCCCGACGTCGCCGTCGACGGGCTCGTCATCGCCGCCGCGCTCATCCTGGTGGCCCGGCCCGCCTCGGTGCTGCTGTCGCTCGCCCCGTTCGGGGTGCCGCTGCGCGACCAAGGCCTCATCGCCTGGGTCGGCCTGCGGGGCGCGGCGCCGATCATCCTGGCCACCTTCGCGCTGACGGAGGGGATCGAGGACGCCGGGCTCATCTTCGACGTGGTGTTCTTCGTCGTGCTGACCTCGGTGCTGGTCCAGGGAACGACCATCCCCGTCGTGGGCCGGTGGTTGGGGGTCGCCGAGCCGATGGCCGCGCCCACGTCGTGGCCGATCGAGGTGACCACGGGGACACCGGACGGCTCGACGCTCCACGAGCTGGCGATCGCGCCGAGCTCGGCCGCAGCGGGTCGGGCGGTCATGGACCTCCGCATCCCTCCGGGCACGATGATCGTGCTGGTGGAACGAGCGGGCTCCTTCGCGGTGCCGACGGGCTCGACGGTGCTGGCGGCCGACGACAAGCTCCTGGTGCTCGCCGACGGCGAGGGGGCGGAACGGCTCCGCCACCTCGCCGACGGCGTCGCCTGAGCAGGAGCGGCCCTACTGGCGGGCGCGCTGCTCGGCCTCGTGGGCGGCGGCCTCGGCTCGGGCCCGCTCGGCCTCGCCCTCCTTGGCCGCCACGTCCCGCTCGGCTTCGCCCTTCCGCTGCTGGGCCTCGCCCTCGCGCTCGAGGTCGCGGTCGCCCATGGCTCCGCCGACGGCCTCCTTGAGCTTGCCCTTGGCCCCCTCGACGATCCCCGAGATCCCGGCCCCGGGTCCGTTGCGTCGTGTCGCCATGGTGGTCCTCCTCGCGTCGTCGGTCGGGGAGTGGGTACCGGTGGCGGGCCCGAACGAACCGTTCGACGTCGTCCGGACGAGGCTGCGGACGCGAGCTTGACGACTCGCTTTCGTTCCGGGACCCTGGCGGCGGGCGGAACGAGCGGGAGCACGCAGATGTGGACGGTCATGGACGACCGATTGACCTGGGCCGTGGACAAGGTCGGCGGCGCGGGGGGCTACTGGTTCGACGGCACGCGCCGCTTCGACGGCGGGGGGTTCGTCCTCCCGGTCGACCCGGCGACCGGCACCACCGAGCCGGAGATCTACCCGTACTGCGGGACGCCACCGAACCTGGGTCGGGCCTGCCTGGACCTCTTCGGTGACCCGGCGGGGGTGACCTTCCTCGACATGGGGTGCGGGAAGGGACGGATGCTGGCGCTCGCGGCCGAGCACGGCTTCGCCCGCTCGGTCGGTGTCGAGCTCGACGAGGGACTCGTGGCCTGCGCCCGGCGCAACATCGACGCGGCCCGCCTGCGCCGTGGCGCCACCATGACGCGGGTGACGGTGCACCGCGGCGACGCCCGCCAGTTCGAGTTCCCCGAGGAGCCGCTGGCCCTGTACCTGAACAACCCCTTCGCCGTGCCCATCCTGGAGGTCGTCATGGCGAACCTGGGCGAGAGCCTCCGCCGCGCCCCCCGGCCCCTCACCGTCGTGCTCATGCGTCGAGCGATCGAGGATCCGGCCAACGACAGCCCGACCGCCGAGCTGCTGGGTGCGACCCCGTTCCTCACCGGTGGCCCGGTGCCACTGGGTGGGCCGCTGCGCCGGCTCCTGCTGCGCGGCTACGCCGTGTGGCGCTTCACCGCGCGCTGACGAGACGGGACGCAGTTCACCGGCTGGCGAGCAGCCAGGCCTCGGCGACGGCGAGCCCCTCGGGCGTACCGATGTCGAAGACGGGGCCGATCTCGACGGCGTCGAGGACGTCGCCGGCCGCCAGCAGCGCGGCCAGCGCCGAGGTGAGCTCGAGCTCGCCTCGCTCCGAGGGCTCGACGGCGGCGAGGTGGCCCCACACCGCCGCCGGCAGCAATCCGATGCCCGAGTGGTTGAAGGGTGTGTTCGACGTGCCGGGTGGCGGCTTCTCGACGATCGAGGTGATGTGGCCGTCGGCGTCGATCGTCACCGCCGCGCCGGCGGAGGGATCCTCCACCCGGTTGACGCCGAGCGTCGGCGTGCCGGAGGTTCGCCAGCGGTCCAGCACCGCGGCGTAGGCCTCCGGAGCGGCGATCGTGTCGCCCCAGGCGTACAGGAAGGGCCGGACGCCGACCAGGTCAGCGGCGGCCAGGAAGGCGTCCGCGGTGCCACGCGGGCGCTCCTGGCGGACCGTGCGAACCGGAACCGGGCACAGGTCCCCGATGCGCTCCTCGATCTGTTCGGCGAGGTGCCCGGTGACCACGACCACCTCGTCGATGCCCGCGGCGGCGACGCCGTCGAGCACCCACGCGATCGCCGGTCGTCCGGCCACCGGCACCAATGCCTTGGGCGTGTCGGCGGTGAGGTGTCCCAGCCGGGTTCCCCTCCCGGCGGCGGGGACGACGGCGATCACGGCGTTCCGCCCGTCGGTGAGCGGGTCGGAGCGTGCGACGGTCGCGGACGTGCTCGGGGGTCGCGGCGACTCGACCCGTCGGAGCGCATCAGGAGCGAGCCGACGACGGCGAGGCAGAGCACGTAGCCGGCGGCGAGTGGTCCCAGGCGGGAGTCCGCGCCGGCGTTCACCGCGATCCCGGCGATGACGACGGAGAACTCGCCGCGGGGAACCAGGGCGTAGCCGGCTCGCCGTCGACCCCGCACGGCGACGCCGTTGCGGGCGGCCGCCCAGCGGCCGGTCGCGATCTTCGTGGCGGCACCGACGACGGCCAGCAGGATGGCCGGCACCAGCAACGGGGGCAGATCGCGCGGGTCGACCTGGAGTCCGAAGAACACGAAGAAGAGCCCGCTGAAGACGTCGCGCACGGGCAGGAGCAGCGCGCGGCCCTGCTCGGCCACCCGACCGGAGAGGGCGACGCCGAGCAGGAAGGCGGCCACGGCCGCCGACACCTGCACACGCTCGGCGAGGCCGCCGATGAGCAGCGCCAGGCCCAGGATCGTCAGCAGGAGCATCTCGGAGGACTCGGTGGCGATGGCACGGTTGACGTGGGACCCGTAGCGGGCCACGGAGACCAGGCCCAACACGACGACCCCGACCGCCACCGCGACCGTGGCCAGCGCGTCACCGGGACCGCCCCCGACCAGCAGCACCCCCACCACGGGCAGGTAGACGGCCATGACGAGGTCCTCGAAGACCAGGATGCTGAGCACCGTGGGGGTCTCGCGGTTGGCGATGCGGTCGAGGTCGACGAGCTGCTTGGCGACGATGCCCGACGACGAGATGTAGGTGATGCCCCCCAGCACCACCGCTGCGGTCGGCCCCCACCCCATCACGAGCGCGGCGATCGCTCCCGGCGTCGCGTTCGCGGCGAGGTCGACCAGGCCGGCGACCCAGCCCTGGGTGAGTCCGGTTCGCAGCTCGGTGGGGGTGTACTCGAGGCCCAGGAGCAGGAGGAGCAGCACCACGCCGAGATCCGCCGCCACCCGGATGAAGTCGGCGCTCGCGTGGAGCGGGATGGCACTTCCTTCGCCCAGCAGGAGCCCGGTGATCAGGTAGATCGGGATGGTGGGCACGCCGAAGCGTCCGGCCAGCCGCCCGAGCAGGGCCAGCCCGACGAGGACTGCTCCGAGCTCGAGCAGGAGGTCACCGCTCGTCGACGCGGCCAGCACGGTGGCGGGAGGTTGCATCCGGGGCGATGCGTCAGCGGGTGAGGGCGTCCGAGGCCGCTTGCACGCTGGCCACCGAGCCGATCACGAGCACCACGTCCGCGGCGGCGAAGCGGAGCTCGGGGCCGGGGCCGGGGATCGACCGACCGTCGCGGATGACGGCCACGACCGACGCGCCGGTCGCGGTCCGCAGCTGCCCCTCACCGATGCTCACGCCGGTCATACCCCCCCGCTCGGGCATGGTGACCCACTCGATCGCCAGGCCCTCGACGTCGTGGCGCAGGTCGCTCAGGCGCTCGGTGAGCTTGGTCCCCCCCAGCAGCTCGACCAGGACGGCGGACTCCTCGCCCGAGAGGGCGACGCTCGCCCGGCACGCGTCGGGGTCCTCTTCGTCGTAGATCACCAGCTCGCGCCGTCGGTCGCGGCGAGCGACGATGCCGAGGTGGTCGCCGGCTTCGGTGGTGAAGTCGTAGCGGGACCCCACGCCGGGCAGGGGTGTCTCGAAGACCTCCATGGGAACGACCTCCGGGGCGGGATGCGGCAGGCGTCGGGCCAGCCGGCAGCCGGTTGCGCCACTCAGCTTGGCCCAACCCACGGAGCCGGGGCGAGCTTCAGGGGTTCGCGGTCGCGAACGCCCGGCAGATGGCGGCGGTGGCGTCGTCGTAGGGGAACCAGTGCTCGATGCGCACCTGCTCCACGCTCACGTTCTGGGGCGCCTGGAAGGCCGTCACGGTGGAGAGGAACCGGAGGTCGCGTCCCTCGTGGCGCAGGTGCAGGACCAGCGCCGGCTCCGACGGCCGGGACAGGTCCACCTCGCGCCAGTCCGCCGAGACGGTCGGGAAGGCCAGCAGCTCGGCGAGCAGGGCGCGGCGGCGGCCGTCGTCGGGGTCGGCGAGCACCTCTCGCTGGATCCGCCAGAGGAGCTCGCGCCCGACGTCGTCGAAGTTCACGAGGTGGGCCCGGCTGAGCCCCCTCGTCGTTTCTGACACTGGCGTCAGCTTCGGGTCCTATGCTGCGCCCGAGCTGCACGACACCGGGGGAGCAACGCCATGCAGGAGACGCCCGTGAACCTGGCGGCACGCGATGTCGCCCACCTCATCCACCCGGTCACCGAACCCCGCGAGATGGCCGAGCGCGGGCCGCGCATCGTGGTCGGCGGCGACGGATGGCACGTCACCGACGATCGCGGCAACCGGATCATCGACGGGTTCGCGGGGCTGTGGTGCGTCGCCGTCGGCCACGGTCGGTCCGAGATCATCGATGCGGTGACCCGCCAGCTCCACGAGCTGGACTACTTCACCACCTTCCACGGCCAGTCCCACCCCCGGGCCATCGAGCTGGCCGAGCGGCTGGCCGGGATGTTCGAGCCGTCGTACGGCCTGAACCACGTCATGTTCAGCTCGGGTGGGTCCGAGGCCAACGAGACCAACTTCAAGTTGGTCCGCCTCTACTGGGCGCTCCGGGGCGAGGACCGCCCGGTGACGATCGTGGCCCGTCACCACGGCTACCACGGCCTGACCATCGCCACGATGTCCGCCACGGGCATCCTGCCGATGCACTGGGGCTTCGGTCCGAACGCCCCCGGGTTCCGCCACGTCGCCGCGCCGTACTGCTTCAAGTGCGAGCTGGGCCTCGAGCCCACGACCTGTGGGCTGGCCTGCGCCGACACGCTGGAGCAGGTCGTGCAGGAGGCGGGGCCCGAGCGGATCGGCGCCTTCATCGCCGAGCCGGTCATCGGTGCCGGCGGCATCATCCCGCCGCCCGACGGCTACTTCGCCCGCATCCGTGAGATCTGCGACCGCCACGACATCCTGCTCATCGCGGACGAGGTGGTCACCGGCTTCGGACGGACCGGCACCATGTTCGGCCACCAGCAGTGGGGCGGGTTCCGACCCGACATCGTCACCCTGGCCAAGGGGCTCACCTCGGGCTACCAGCCGCTCGGTGCGTCGGTGGTGGCCGACCACGTCTGGGACCTGATCGCCGAGCGCCTGCCCGAGCACGTGCCCGTCAGCCACGGCTTCACCTACTCGGGCCACCCCGCCGCCTGCGCGGCCGGCCTGGCCAACCTCGACCTCCTGGAGGGCGAGGGGCTGGTGCAGAACGCCGCGGAGGTGGGCGCGTACCTCCACGAGCAGCTCCACGCGCGCTTGGGCGGCCACGACTCGGTGGGCGAGATCCGGGGGATGGGACTGATGGCCGGCATCGAGCTGGTGTCGGACCGCGAGACCCGGCGCGGGTTCTCCAAGCCCCACTCGGCCTGCACCATGGTCGAGCACGTGGCATGGGAGCGTGGGCTGTACTGCCGGGCCATGGGCATCGAGGTGGTCGGTCTGGCCCCGCCGTTGACGATCGACCGGGCCTGCGTCGACGAGATGGTCGACATCCTCGTCGGCGCCGTCGAGACGATGGAGACCGAGCTGCTTCCGGCGGAACGGCGCCGGGCGGCCCGGGTGCGCACCCGCCACGCCTCGGCCGCCGCGGTGTTCTCGGCGATGGAGGAGCGCTTCGACCCGACCGGCAAGGAGGATGCCGACGTGGACGTGTGCTTCGCCCTCACCGGCGAGGGCGGCGGCAACTGGCACGTGGTGGTGGCCGGCGGCGAGCTGCGGATCGACCTGCCCGACGACGAGCCCCGGGCCGTGGCGACCATCCGGGCCACCGCGGCGGACTACCTCCGCATGGCCAACGGCGACCTGTCCGGGGCCGAGGCCTTCACCACCCAGCAGCTGGTCATCGACGGTGACCTGGGCCAGGCGGCCAAGCTCGCCGAGCTCGGCCTGATGTGACGGGCGGTGGTTCGAGGGGTCACGGCTCGCCGACCGCGTCGGCGGGGAACCAGTTGGCGTGGAACCCGAACGGCAGCCGTCGGGGCAGGTGCACCGAGGCGATCGGTCCGGCCGCCACGTCACGTGCGTCGAGGATCACCAGGTCGGACGTGTCGCGGTCGTCGAAGTAGACGGCGTTGAGCAGCCAGCCGTCGCCCTCGGCGGTGCCGGCCGGGTCGGCCACGAACACGCTCTCGCCGACGTGGCCGTGGGCGCCGGCGCTCCACAGGTCGCGACCACCCGTGTGGCGGTCGTAGCGCACGATCGCGTCGAAGTCGCCGAGGTGGCGGTCCCGGCGGGTGAACCCCGACATGAAGAGGTGACGCACCTCGAGGCCGTCGTAGGCCGGGTCGATCCGGTTGAAGTCGCCCTCGAGGTCGTCGACCGGCTCCCACCCCGCCGTCCCCGACCCGAGGTCGACCCAGTAGCGGGCCGGGCGGGCGGTCAGGTCCTGGGCCGACCGCTCGTCGAGCGGGGTCGTGTTGTCGATCCCGAAGTCCGGGGCCGGGTAGCGGCACCCGAGGAACTCGATGCGGTCGCCGTCGGCCCAGCCGGACCAGAAGTGCTGCACGTGGCCGGGCTCGATCTCGAACCATCGGACCTCGTCACCGCGGCCCCGGCGAGGGAGCACGCCGATGCGGCAGCCGTTCTCGGGCATCCACCGCACCATCGGGCCGTTGCCCAGGTTCGCCAGGTCGAACACGTAGGGCGAGTCGAGGAACACGGCGTGGTCCTCGGTCATGATCATGTCGTGCATCATCACGGGCGCCGGGAGGTCGATCTCGACGTGGTGTGACAGCGTCCCGTCGACGTCGACCACCGAGTAGGTGAGGTACGGCTCGAACAGCGAGTAGCCGAACATCAGCATCTCGCCGGTTCTGGGGTCCAGGCGCGGGTGGGCCGTCATCGGACCCCGCAGGCGACCGTCGAAGTCGTACTCGCCGATCGTGTCGAGCTCCGCGGTCACCTCGGTGGGCAGCCCGCCCTCCCACAGCGCCAGCCATCGGTCGGCGTGGCGGATCACGTGGGTGTTGGCCGGATTCTTGACCGGTCCGGCGTCGCCGGTGAGGGACCGGTCCGGGAAGTTCATGACGTCGCCGAGGCCGGGATAGATCGCCGCGCCGTGGGCGACCTCGGCGAGCAGTCCGCGGCTGCGGACCCAGCGGTTGCGGTACGTCACGCCGCCCTCGCCGTCGAAGGCGACCGCGTGCAGCATGCCGTCGCCGTCGAGGACGCTGTAGCGGCCGATCGGCTCGAACATCGGGTTGGGCCCGTTGCGCACGAACCGTCCGCGCAGCCCGGCCGGCAACTCGCCCGACACGCGGCACGCCACGTCGTCGAGCTCGTCGGCGATCGGGGCCCGGTTGGCGCGCAGGTCGGGCTGGTCGGCGGCGTTGGTGACGTGCGTGCGCCAGGGCGGGACCGATGCGGTCACCTCAGGCCTCCACGAAGCCGTCGAGCGCGTCCGACACGGTCAGGTCGGCCAGCTCCGCGGGCACGGGGGCGATCGCCCGGTCGACGGCGCGGTGCGCGTGGTGGATCAGCCGTTCGTGCCAGCCGATGCGGAACGGCCGGGCGCCCGGCGACTCGACCGAGCGCTGGATCGCCCCGAGGTTGGCGGTGTCCTGGGCCATCACGGTCTCGAACAGCGTCATGCGCAGCGCGTGCTCGTCGGGGAGGTCGCCCTCGCCCCACGCCGGGGCGAACCAGGCGAGCTCGAGCTCGGTGGTCCGGTGGTCGAGGGGCCACATGCACAGCAGCGGGAACGCGCCGGTGTCGAGCGCGGCGACGATGTTCGGGAACCAGCCGAACGAGGTCGAGGTCTCGCGCCACAGCGTGCCGACGCTCGGGTTGTCGCCGATGGGCGACGGATCCATGATCCCGAGCAGCTCGGGCCGCACGCCGACGCTGAGCCGCGAGTGGCCGTTGGGCAGCATCGCCACCACCGTCGTCGAGTCGTCGTAGAGCAGCGCGGCGTTGTCCGGGTGGACGGTGCGCACGTGGTACACCTCGAGGAACGCGTCGACGACGACCTTCCAATTGGCGGCGATGGTGTGGCGCTGGGTCCCGATGCGCCGCAGCGATGCCCCGTCGATCTCGGCCATCTGGTCGGCCATCGGGCCGAGGAACTCGAGGAGCGGCATCGCGTCGAGGTCCTCGTTGACGAACACGAAGTCCTGCCACGACTCGCAGCGCACCGGGACGAGGCCGAGCGCATCGGTGTCGAGCCCGACGAAGTCACGGGCGTCGGGCACCGCCTTCAACGTCCCGTCCAGGCCGTAGGACCACGAGTGGTACTGGCAGGTGAGGCGCTTCGCGGTCCCGCAGGCGTCGCGCACCACGGGGGCGCCGCGGTGGCGACAGCTGTCGTAGAAGGCACGCAGCACGCCGTCGTTGCCGCGCACCACCACGATCGGAGCAGCGGAGCGACCGAACGTGGCGTAGGCCCCGGGTTCGGGCAGCTCCGACGCGTGCAGCGCGAAGAGCCAGGTGCGCCGGAACAGCCGCTCCCGTTCGAGGGCGAACCAGGCGGGCTCGGCATAGCGGCCCGTCGGGATGGGTGGCACCTCGACGGCGTCGGGGAGCGGCCCCGTGCGCGCCCTGTTGGCCTCGAGCTGTTGACGGATGGCCGCCTCGAGCGCTGCCTCCACGCTGTCCTCCCCCGGGCGGGCTGGTCGACCCCGCTCGTCGGGCAGTGTAGTAAACACTGTTCAGCGAGGCGGACGGCCGGGGGGCACCGCCGGAACAGGGGGACCACCGTGCCGACGCCGGAGAGCCTGACCACGAGCCGTCACCAGGACATGGACCTGGAGCTGATCGCCGGTGCCTGGCCCGAGGACATCTCGGGCGAGGTCCTGTTCTCGGCTCCGATGATCAGCGGCGGCGTGCCGTACGGGATCTTCGACTTCGGTTGCCTGATCCGGCTGTCGCTCACCGCGGGCACCCACGGCGCGCCCCCCGGGCAGTTCGCCTGGCGGGCCCGGGCGATCGACACGCCCTCGAAGCGCATCCACGACGCGATGCCCCGGGCCTTCGGGGCCAACTCCGTCGGCTACCAGTCGCCCTTCGGTCCGGCCAACGCCTCGAACACCGCCCCGCTGCCGTGGGGCGACCGCCTGTTCACCACGTGGGACGCCGGCCGGCCCGTCGAGGTCCATCCCGGCACCCTCGAGTTCGTCGCCGAGGTCGGCAGCATCGACAGCTGGGGTGCCGGAGGGCTGTTCGGCGACACGGTGCTGCCCACGTTGCTGTCGTCGGCCCACCCGGTGGCCGACCCCGAGCGCGACGGGCTGTGGACCACCAAGCTGGAACCGGTCATGACGCCGAGCTTCGGCATGGCGCCGTCGGTGGTGTGGTGGGACCGAACGACGACCGAGGTCAAGGTGTGGCCGCTCGAGGGCATCGTCTTCCAGGGCTCGACCCACACCGTCAGCCAGACCCGCGACTGGGTGATCCTGTGCGACTCGGGCAACTTCCGGGCCGACGTCGGCGAGATGTTGGGCGGCGAGCGCACCGCGACCGTCGACGACGTCGCGCCGGTGTGGCTGGTCCGCAAGGACGAGCTGCTGGCTCGCCCGTCGGGAACCCCGATCGCGCCGGTCTGCTTCGAGGTGTCGCCCCCCAACGGACACTTCTACGCGCGCTACGACGACCGCGACGGCATCTCGGTGGTGTGGGAGGGCATGGACCTGATGGACCTCGCCCTGTACGTGCGGCCGGACGACACCGACGTGCTCGGCCGACCCGTGCCGCCGTCGTCGGTCGGGCTCTACAACATGTCGATGTCGCCCGAGACGATCATGGAGGTGGTCTTCGAGCCCGACACCGGCAAGGTGATCGACCGCAGCCGCTTCCGCGAGGACTGGACGTTCAACCTCCAGCTGTCGGCGATGGACTGGAGCACCGAGGGGATGGAGGCCCCGACCCTGCACCACGTGAACTTCCAGGGGTGTCGACCGGGGCGGGTCCTGGAGCGGGCCGCCCGGCTCTACGCCGATCGCATCGACCGGTCACGGCTGACCGAGGAGACGCCCGGCTACCTGGTCAGCTTCCGTCGTGGCTCGCTCGAGCCGGTGGCTCGATGGGAGTACGCCGACACGTCCGAGCTGATCACCTCGCCGACCTTCGCGCCCCGCCACGTCGGGTCGGACCCGTCGGCCAGCCGCTACGCAGGTGGCGAGCCCGGCGGGCACGACGGCTACGTCGTGCAGCCGGTGCTGAGCGACGGTGGGTTCCGCGTCGAGCTGTTCGACGCGGCCCGTGTCGGCGACGGTCCGATCGCCGTGCTGCGGGGCTCCCGGCGCGAGACCGTGCCGTTGATGCTCCACTCGGCCTGGATGCCGACCTGCGACGAGCTCGCCGACGTCGAGCGCCTGCGGTTCTCGGACGAGCTGAGCGAGGCCCGCCTGGCATCGCTCGACGACGAGCAGCGGGCCGTCGTGCTGCAGGTCGCCGCCGATCTCGACGGGTGACCCGGTGAGCCCCGCCAACGCGGCGGTCCTCCTCCGCGGGGGCACCGTGATCGACGGGACGGGCGCCGCGCCGCGCCCGGCCACCGATGTGCTCGTCGAGCCCGATCGCATCGTGGCGGTCGGGGCCGAGGCGGCGACGCTCGCGCCGGCCGACGTCGCGGTGCTCGACGTCGCCGGGTGGACCGTGCTGCCGGGTCTCGTCGACGCGCACTGCCACATCACCTTCGGCGAGCCGGCGAGCAACGACGAGCTGTTCTTCCACCGTCCGCTGTCGACGTCGATGCTCCTCGCCGCCTTCAACGTCCCGAAGCTGCTCCGGGCCGGCGTCACGGGGTTCCTCGACGCCGACTGCATCGGCGACCTCGGCCCGGCACTGCGCGACGCCATCGAAGCGGGCCTCGTCGAGGGGCCCAGGATGACCTCCGGCATGAACGCGCTGCTGACCGCGGCGGGCGGCACGGCCGGCCGACTGATCCCGGACCACGGCCGGCTCGGCTACGCCCACGTGGTCGGTGACCGCGACGAGATCGTGCGGACCACCCGCCAACAGGTCAAGTACGGCGCCGACTGGATCAAGGTCCACGTGACCGGTTCGCTGCCGAGCCGCCGGGGCGAGCTGACCGTGTGGTCGCTGGACGAGCTGCGGGCCGTCACCGAGACGGCCCGCGCGCTCGACACGCCGACGGTCGCCCACTGCCGCAGCGCAGCGTCGACCCGCCTCGCCGCCGAGGCCGGGGTCGACCTGATCCTGCACGCCAGCTTCCTCGACCAGGCGGCCATCGATGCCGTCGTGGCCGCCGGCGCGGCGATCGCGCCGACCTTCACCTTCCTGGCGAACCTGGCCGACCACGGCCATGCCGTCGGCGCCCTGACGGCCCAGGTCGACGTCTTCCGCGGCGAGATCGAGGCCACGGCCCGGGCGCTCCGCACCGCGTACGACGCGGGTGTCCCCCTGTTGTGCGGGTCCGAGAGCGGGTTCTCCCTGACCCCCTACGGACACTGGCACGCACGCGAGGCGGAGTTGTTCGTCGACGTGCTCGGCCTCACGCCGCTCGAGGCGATCTCCTGCGCGACCCGCAACGGTGCGATCGCCCTCCGCCGACCGATCGGCTCGATCGGAGTGATCGCGGCGGGAGCCGCGGCCGACGTGCTGGTCGTCGACGGCGACCCGTCGGTGGACGTGACGGTCCTCGGCGACCGACGGCGCATCCGCCACGTCATCAGCCGCGGTCGCCTCGTCGACCTGGCACGACCGTGGCCGCAACGGTCGCTCCTGCCGATGGAGCGGGTGGGCACCTGGTCGACCGAACCGCTGACCTGGGAGCGGGTGCACCGGTGAACGGGCCGCGATGCGTGGTGGTCAGCGGGGCGGCGCGCGGGCTCGGTGCCGCCGTGGCGGCCGACCTGGCCGGGGCCGGCTGCGTGGTCGGCGTGCTCGACCGGGACCGGGCGGGGGTCGCGTCGGTCGTCGAGGCGCTCGGCCGTCCCGCCGTTGCCCTCGACGCCGACACCACCGACGGGGCCGCCATCGATCGGGCCTTCGAGCGGTTCGCCGAGGTGACCGGCCGCCGGGCGCCGGACGCCGTGGTGGCCAACGCGGGCATCGTGCGCTTCGGGCCGCTGCTCGAGCTCGACGGCGACGACTGGCGTGCGGTGGTCGAGGTGAACCTGACCGGCACCTTCCTCACGGCGCGGGCCGCGGCCCGACGGATGGTCGCCGCCGGCGGCGGCGGCGCCATCGTGACGGTGACCTCGATGAACGGCGTCGCGCCCGGCCCGAACTCGGGTGCCTACAGCGCCGCCAAGGCCGGGGTGGCCCGGCTCACCCAGCAGATGGCGCTGGAGTGGGGCGCACACGGGATCCGCGTCAACGCGGTGGCTCCCGGGCTCATCGACGGCGGCATGTCCGAGCCGATCTACGCCGACGCCGCCGTCCGGGCCCGCCGCGGCGACGCCGTCCCGCTCGGACGGCTCGGCACCCCTGCCGACGTGGCCGCGGTCGTGCGCTTCCTGATCTCGGACGAGGCCGCCTACGTCACCGGGACCGAGCTGCTGGTCGACGGTGGGGTCACCGGCAGCGTGATCGCGTCGTTGCCCCGACCGGCGGCCGTCGACGGCGTGGGCCCGGGCGCCTCCGACGACGCCGGAGCCGACCGATGACCCGCAACCTGGTGCTGCGGGGCGGGCCCGGCCACCACTTCGGGGCCACCACGGCAGCGCTGGTGGAGCTCGGTCGGGAGCTCGGGGTGGAGAGCACCGTGGTGGACGATCCGACGCTCGCGGTCCGGAGCCTGCGGGCCTCGCTCGATGGCGAAGGCGAACGCGTGGACGTGCTCACCGTGAACGCGCTGCGCTGGCGCATGGACCAGCCCCGCTACGCGTCCGAGCGCGAGGCCTTCGCCCACCGGCTCGGTCCCGACGAGGCGGCGACGCTGGCCGAGCACGTGCGGCGCGGTGGGGCCCTCCTGGCCCTCCACACGGCCGTGATCTGCTTCGACGCGCACCCCACGTGGCGGGAGCTGTGCGGCGCGGCGTGGGACTGGCAGCGGAGCTCGCACCCACCCGAGGGCCCCTGCGCGATCCGCGTCACCGACGCCGGACGCCGTCATCCCGTCACCGCCGGCCTGGAGGACTTCGTCATCGAGGACGAGGTGTACGGGGACCTCGACGAGGTGGACGGGCTCGTCCCGCTGCTCACCGGCGCGCATGGCGGACGCGCCCACCCGGTGGTGTGGGCCCGGGACGTGGGGGCCGGCCGCGTGGTCACCGACCTGCTCGGGCACGGTCCGGCGTCGTTCGCGCACCCCGAGCACCGCCGGGTCCTGATGGGCGCCCTGACGTGGGCCACGGCGGGGGACCGGGGGGCGGCGGCTCGAGGGGAGGTCGGATGAGCGAGCCCGTGGTGACCACCGTGAGCGACTACGCCGGGGCCCGCGACGTCTTCCGCCACAAGCAGCTCCGCCAGGCGCTCTACGACGCCGGGGAGGTGGTGATGGCCGACGTGCTGGTGAACCTGCACGGCGACGAGCACCGGGCCCGCCGCCGACTCGAGAACCGCCTGTTCCGCCGCGAGACCCACGCCCGCTCCGAGCGGCAGCTGTTCCCGCCGATCGTCGACCGGACGCTGGCACCCCACGTGGCGGCCGGTCGGGCCGAGCTGGTGGCCCTCAGCCACCAGCTCATGATGAACCTCGCCGCGTCCACCGCCGGCGTGGACCGTCCACAGGGCACCCCGGAGGAGACCGGGCGCCTCTACCGGTACATGATGACCTTCATCGAGGGCGCGACCCTGGCCCACCACACCGGGGACCGGACGGCCAAGCGGGCCGAGGTGGCGGCCGCGCTGGAGGCGTTCGACGAGGAGTTCCTCGCGCCGTCGATCGCCCGCCGGCGCGACGCCCTGGCCCGGCTCGACGCAGGGACCCTCCCGCCCGAGGAGCTCCCCCAGGACGTCCTCACGGTGCTCCTGCGCAACCTCGACGACCTGCAGCTGCCACCGGAGGTGGTCCGGCGGGAGACGGCCTTCTACCTGCTGGCCGGCGCGCACACCTCGGCCACGGCGTTCGTCCGGACGTTCCACGAGGTCGTCGAGCTGGGCGTGGCGGAGCGGGGGGCGGCCGACCCGGCCTTCCTGCAGCGCTGCGTCCACGAGACGATCCGGCTCCATCCCTCGAGCCCCGTGGCCGCCCGGTGGGCGCTCGAGGACCTCGAGCTGGCCGACGGGCGGCGGGTGGCGGCGGGGGAGCAGGTGGTGATCGACCTGATCGCCGCCAACCGGGACCCGGCCGTGTTCGGACCCGACGCCGACCGCTTCGATCCCGCACGGACGGTTCCCGACGGGGTGGCGCCGTGGGGGCTGAGCTTCGGACTCGGCATGCATGCCTGCATCGGCCAGCAGCTGGCCGCCGGCGTCGAGCGCGACGGCGCCGACCCCGCCGAGGACCACCTGGTCGGGCTGGTCCCCGTGGCCCTCGGCGCGATGCTGCGGGCCGGGGCCCGGCGGGACCCGGCCGATCCGCCGACGATCGACCCGAGCTCGAGTCGTGGGTACTGGGCCACCTACCCGGTGCGCTTCGACGGCCCGCGATGATCGATCTGCACGCGCACGTGGTCATGGAGGCGGCGCTGGGCGTCGTGGGGCCGTCGGGTCCGTGCCTCGACGAGGGCGACCCCGCCGGCGGTCGCCCGCCGACCTTCCGGGTGGGCGACTACGAGCTGGTCGGCGTCGGGTACCGGGGCACGCCCTTCATGGACCTCGACCTCCGGCTGGCGGCGATGGACCGGGCCGGGATCGACCTCCAGGTGCTCTCGCCGAACCCGCTGACCTTCCTCACCGGAACCGACGTGACCACGGCGGTGGACTTCGCCCGGCGCCACAACGACGCCATGGCCGACCTGGTGGCCCGCGCCCCCTCGCGGCTCCTCGGCCTGGCCCAGCTCCCGGTGCAGGACACCTCGGCCGCGGCCGGCGAGCTGCGCCGCGCCGTCGTCGAGCTGGGACTGGCGGGCGCCTACCTGGGGACCGATCCCGGGCACGCGCTCGACGACCGCGCCCTCGACGAGCTGTGGTCGACCTGCGTGGAGCTGGATGTCCCGGTGCTCCTCCATCCCGCTCCCGGCGGCGTCGACCGACCTCGCCGGGACGAACGGCTGGCCCGCTTCGACGGCGACCTCTGGCTGGGGTTCGCCCACGAGGAGGCGCTGGCCGTGGCGACGGTGGTCCTCGGCGGTGTGCTCGACCGCTTCCCGACCCTCGACATGTGCTTCAGCCACGGCGGTGGCGCGACCGCGTGGCTGGCGGAGCGGATGGAGCACGCGGCGCGCACCCGGCCCTGGGCCGCGCCCGAGCTGGCCGAGCCCGGCGCGGTGCGGACCCGGCTGGCCCGCCTGTGGTGGGACGCGCACGTCGGCGGACCGGCCGCGCTGGCCGCCCTCGTGGCGGCCTTCGGAACGGACCGAGTGGTGGCGGGCACCAACCTGGCGGGCTGGGACGAGGAGCTGGACCCCTCCCACGGCGACGCAGTGCTCGCCGCGGCCTTCGAGCGCAACGCTCGTCGGCTCCTCCGCCTGGACGGGGCGGGCGGTCAGGCTCCCAGGTAGCCGGCCTCGATCAGCCCCCGTTGCTCGACGAGCTCGACCGCGGTGCCCTCCAGCACCACACGACCCTGGCGGAGCAGGTACCCCCGGTCGGCCACCGTGAGCACCAGGTGCACGTGCTGCTCGACCGCCAGCACCCCGATGCCCGTCTCGCTGGCGATCTTGCGGAGGATGTCGAGGAGGTGACGGACCACGAGCGGTGCCAACCCCATGCTCATCTCGTCGATCAGCAGGAGGCGCGGCCGACCCACCACGGCCCGGGCCAGCGCCACCATCTGCTGCTCGCCTCCCGACAGCAGGCCGGCCCGCCGGTCCGCCAGGTCGGCGAGCACGGGGAACCACTCGAAGAGCTGCTCGTCGGGGACCACCTCGGTCGAGCGCCCCCGGATCCGTCGCCCCAGACGCAGGTGCTCGGCGACCGTGAGGTCCGGGAACAGCCCCCGGTCGTCGGGGACGTGGGCCACCCCCGAGCGGGCCAGGCGCCACACGGCGGACGTGGATCGGCCCCGCCGGCGGGCGACCGGCCGACCGAGGACCTCGATGCGGCCGGCGCTCGGGACGACGAGGCCCGAGACCGCCAGCAACGTGGTGGTCTTCCCGGCGCCGTTGGCGCCGAAGAGGGCGACCACCTCCCCCGGTCCGACCTGCAACGAGACGTCGTGGAGGACCTCGGTGCCGTCGTGGCCTGCGGTGAGGCCCTCCACGACGAGCACGGGAGGGGCGCTCATCCCCCGGCCCCCAGGTAGGCGGCGATGACCACGGGGTCGTCCCGGACCACGTCGGGGGGACCGCTGGCCACGATCCGACCGAAGTCGAGGACGTCGACCCGGTCGCACACGCCCAGGATCAGGCTCATGTCGTGGTCGACCACGAGCACGGACGCGCCCGTCGCCGGGAGCGTGCGCAGCAGACGGGACAGCTCCGCGGTCTCGGCGGGGTCGAGCCCGGCGGCCGGCTCGTCGAGCAGCACCAGCTTCGGCTCGGCGACCAGCGCCCGTCCCAGGGCCACGAGCTGCCGCTGCCCGCCCGACAGCTCCAGGGGGAAGCGTCGCGCCAACGGGAGCAGACCGAGCTGGTCGAGCACGCGGTGCACGTCGGCGGCGTCGTGCGACTTGGGTCGGAACAGGTCGGTGACCGTGGACCGCCACGTGGGGGTGTGGGCGGCGACGGCGAGGTTGTCGGCCACGGTGAGGTCGTCGAAGAGCTCCAACGACTGGAACGTCCGGACCAGCCCGGCCCGGGCGCGCTCGTGGGGTCGGGTGCCGGTCACGTCGACGCCGTCGAGGAGGATCGACCCGTGCGCGGGTGCGGTGAAACCGCTCAGGGTGTCGATGAACGTGGTCTTCCCTGCGCCGTTGGGTCCGATGAGCCCCACCACCTGCCCCGCGTCGATCCGGAGGTCCACCTGGTCGATGGCGATCACACCGCCGTGGCGCACGGTGAGGTCGCGCACCTCCAACAGGGCGGTCATGTCGCGGTCCGGGGTGTCGCAGTCGCCACGGTGTCGTGGGCCGAGCCCGCCCGGTGACGGAGGCGCCACCAGGCGGTACGGACGACACCGGTGATGCCGGCCGGCGCCAGGATCGCCGCGACGATCAGGGCGATCCCGCTGAGCGCCAGCTGCACGTCATCGCCGGATCCGGAGCTGGGGCCCCCGCTGAGCGCCATGAGGACGCCCCCGTGGGTCAGCGTCCCGGCCACCAGCGCACCGCCGATGCTGGAGACACCGGCGAGGTAGGTCAGCGCCACCGCGACCAGCGTTCCGATCACCATGAACGACGTGGGCGAGAGGGTGGTGACCGAGAAGGCCGTCAGGCCACCGGCCAGCCCGGCGATGAACGACGAGACGCCCAGTGCTCCCAGCTTCGAGCGGGCGACGTCGATGCCGGCGGCGGCCGCGGCACGCTCGTTGGCGCGCACGGCCAGCCACCGCAACCCGGTGCGGTTCCGGCGGAGGTTGGCGACGCCGACCCCGGCGAGGGCCAGCACGACGAGGCACACCAGCCCGAACTCGGCGCGGTAGTTCTCCGCTCCCACCGCCCCGAAGCCGACGTCCCACCCGAACAGGTCGGGGCGCGGCGCGGCCCGGCCCGCCGCCCCACCGGAGACGGCGTCGCTGGCCAGCACGAGTTGCTCGATCGCCACCGCGATGGCGAGCGTGACGATGCCCAGGCTCATGCCGCGCACGCGGGTGGCGGGCCACGCCACGACCACGCCGACGACGGTGGCCAGCGCAGCCGCCGCCAGGAGCGCCAACGGGAACGGAACGTCCTGCTCGACGAGGCGGATCGAGGTGAACCCGGCGATGCCGGCGAGGGCCAGCGCGGCCAGGGAGATCTGGCCGACGTAGCCGGTGGCCACGACGACCGAGAGCGCCAGGAGCGCGGCCACGAGCGAGACGATGATCGCGTGGCGGCCGGCGGCGTCGGTGCTCCACAGCGCGAACGCGGTCGGTCCGGCCAACGCCACGGTCCAGAACGTCACGTTGCGGGGCATCGGCGAGGGCGGCAGCCGGTGGGGCACCACCGAGGCCCGGTCGGGGAGTGCGTCGCTGCGCGCCATGAGCACGGCGACGATCACGACGACGGGCACGGCCTGCTGCAGCCCGGTCGTCGGGATCCACGACGGCAGGTGGACGGCGTCGGGTCGGACGGCCCAGCCGAGGATGAACGACTGGGTGGCGCCGATCGCGAGCCCCGCCGCGGTGGCCACGGCGAACGACTCCAGGCGACCCAGGAGGGCGGCGGCGAGCGCGGGGACGACCAGGAGGGGTGTGGTGGTGGGGCTCAGCCCGGCGATGGGCTCGATGAGGACGACGGCGACGCCGCCCAGCACCGAGGCCGCCGCCCAGGAGAGCGTGCCGAGACGGTCGGGCGAGATGCCCACCAGGAGCGCGCCCTTCTCGTTGACGGCAGCGGCCCGGACCGCCAGACCGAAGCGGGTGAACCGGAAGACGGCCCACAGCACCACGGTCACCACGACCGCGAGCCCGGCCAGGAGCAGCCGGTTGAGGGTCACGGTCGTGCCGAGCAGGTGGACGGGATCGGCAGGGAGGACCGGACGGCGCCGGACGACCCCGGACCCGGCCACCGGGAAGCGGAGCCGGACCGTCTCCTGGAGGTAGAGGAGGAGGCCGAGCGATGCCACGACCCGGGCGAGGGGTGGGTCGTTGCGCAACGGACGGAAGACCAGGGCGTACACCAGCGCACCGAGCGCCGCGGCCAGCACGACGGCGAAGACGAGTGCGGTGGCGAGCGTGGGCCGCGGCACCAGGTGGACGCGGGCCGGGAGCCCGAGGACCGGCAGGACGAGGTCGCCGGTCTCGCGGAACTCGAAGTAGGCGAAGGCGACGTACATGCCGAGCGCGGCATGGGCGAAGTTGACCACCCCCGAGCTGCGGTGGGTGAGCACGAGCCCGAGCGCCAGGGAGGCGATCACCGCGCCGCCCCCCAGGCCGGCGAGCAGGAACCCGATCGAGGTCACCATGAGCTGGCGGTGGTCATCCTCGGCGTACCGACCCGACGTCGATCCAGTCGCCGATCTGGTCGAGCTGGCCGTCGTGCATCACGGCCAGGACCTGCTGGGGCGAGCACATGGCCGGAAGCCCCTCGAACTGTCGACGGTCGCAGGTGTAGGGGTGGCCGTTGAAGCTGGGCGCGTCGACCTGGGCACGGAGTGCCTCCGCGATGGACGCCGCGGTGATGTCACCCTCGATGCCCCCCAGCACCCGGTAGAGGTTCATGACCGCCCGGAACGTGACCGTTCCCGCGCCCACCGGGTCGAGGCCGTCACCGCCGAAGCGGGCCAGCACGGCGTCGTAGAGGGCCTGATCGGGCGAGGGCTCCGCTCGCTTGATGGGTCCCTCGACGTTGAAGATGGCGCCCTCGGTCACGTCGTTCCCCACCTGGGTCGTGATGGCCGGAGCAGCGCAGGCGCCGGTGAAGTACTTCGTCGCCGCGGTGCCCAACGCCTCCAGGCCCTCGAGGCCGGCCCGGCACCCCTCGTCGGCGGCCAGGACGAACACGGCGTCGGGGTCGCCCGCCACCGCGGCGTTCAGCGCGGCGCTGAGGTCGGTCGCCATCACCGGGTAGGGGACCAGCTGGGTGGCCACGCCCGCGGCCTCGAGCACGGACTCGGCGACGGCGGCCGCATCGGCGATGGAGCCGAAGTCGCCGTGGACGATGGACACCTGCTTCGCCCCGCCCTCGTCGATGGCATGGTGCGCGAAGGCGATCACCGCGCCCCACGACCCGCCGCTCCACTGGAACGAGTTCTCGGCCTGCACCGACTGCATGCTCACCGGGATGCCACCGACGTAGGGGATGCCGTTCTCGCCCAACGTGTCGATGGCGTTGCCGAAGACGTCGATCCCGCCCAGCACGGCGACCGCGCCCTGCTCCACGAAGTGCTGGCCGCAGCCGGCCGACCCCTCGGCGGAGAACTCGGTGTTGCAGACCTCGATCTCGATCGGGCGTCCGCGGATGCCGCCGAGCTCCTCGTTGAGGAAGCGGACCGCGGCCTGGGCGGCCTGGCTCAGCTCGGGATAGCTGCCGGCGGGGGTGTTCTCCTGGTTCACCATGCCGATGCGGAGCGGCTCGCCGCTCGCCGGCCCGGGCGCGTCGGGGATCACGTCGCCGATCGTGGACCGGCGGGCGCACTCGACCAGGTCCTCGGCGATGCATCGGGCCGCGGCGGGCGCCATGGTCGTGGTCGACGCTGCCTTCGGCTCGGCTTCGCTGCACCCGACCGCGACCGTCGCTGCCAAGGTCGCCACCGCCCAGATCGCGCTGCGTCTCACGTTCGTGCCCCCCCGGTCGTCCTGCACCCCCTCGACCGGGTCCCCACACCGATCGAGCGAACAGTGTTTAGCGCAGCCGGACGCGGTCCGCTCGCAGGTGCTCGACTCAGCTCGAAGGGGACCGGTAGCCCGCCAGGAGCCGGTCGACGACCTCCGCGGCCAGGCGGTCCTCGAGCTCGGTCGGCAACGCCAGGCCCAGCTGCAGGACCGTGGCGACGCCGTGGGTGGCCGCCCAGAACACGAGCGTGGCCAGGAGCGGATCGTCGGTCCGGAGGGCGCCACTCGCCGCCGCCGCCTCCACCGCGCCGGCGGCGTGGCCGAAGGCCGCGGTCGCGGCCGGCAGCTCGATGTCGTCGGGCACGTGGGCGTCGCGCAGGCCGGGCGGGAAGAGGAACATGACCCGGAAGAGCTCGGGCTCGCGACGCGCGTAGTCGATGTAGGCCCGGGCATGGGCCCGCATCCGTTCGACCGGGTCCGGCGTGTCCGTGCGCTCGTAGTCGGCGACGAGCGCGGCGAACTCCACCTCGGCGACCCCGCGGAGCAGGTCCCGCTTGTCGCGCACGTGGGCGTAGATGGCGGCCGCCGTCACCCCCAGCCGAGCCGCCAGGCGGCGCAGCGAGAGGGCCTCCAGCCCGGCGACGCTGATCAGCTCCCGGGCGGCGGCGACGATGGCCTCACGTTCGAGCGGTGGTCGGTCGCTGGCGGAGGTCATGGCCGGAAGGTAGTGGGTGAACACCGTTCAGCGGCAGGGGCGACGTTGGTAGCGTGCGGACCCGTGACGAGCACCACCAGCGACCGCCCGCTCTGGCCCGACAACCCGTGGCTCCAGGGTCACTACGCACCGGTCCCCGACGAGCTGACCGTCCACGGCCTCGAGGTCGTCGGTGCGTTGCCACCGGGCCTGCGGGGTTCGTTCGTCCGCAACGGTCCGAACCCGCAGTTCCCGCCGCCCGGCCGCTACCACCTCTTCGATGGCGACGGCATGGTGCACGGCGCCACCTTCGACGGTGACGGCGCCGTGAGCTACGCCAACCGATGGGTCCGGAGTGCCGGCTTCGAGGCGGAACGGGCCGCCGGTCGGGCGCTGTTCGGTGGGCTGAGCGAGTTCGTCATGCCGCCCGACGACGTGTTCGCCACCGTCGGACCGGTGAAGAACACCGCCAACACCCACGTGGTGCGCCATGCCGACCGGATCCTGGCGCTGATGGAGGGGCTCGGGCCCATCGAGCTGGGAGCGGACCTCTCCACCGTGGGGCCCTTCGACTTCGGCGGCCGACTGCACGGCGCCATGACGGCGCACCCCAAGGAGGACCCCGTCACCGGTGAGCTGGTCTTCTTCGGCTACTCGCCGGTGCCCCCGTACCTCCGGGTGCACAGCGCCGACCGCGATGGCGAGCTGACCTGGTCCACCGTGGTCGACCTGCCGGGCCCGGTGATGATGCACGACTTCGTCGTCACCGCCACCCACGTCGTGGTCTTCGACCTGCCGGCCCACTTCGACCTGCACGCCATGCTCAGCGGCGGGACCAGCATCTCCTGGGCGCCCGAGCGCGGCGCCCGGATCGGCGTCCTCGGGCGGGGCGCCCCCGGCGACACGATCCGGTGGATCGAGGTCGACCCCTTCTGGGTGTTCCACTTCCTCAACGCCCACGACGAGGCCGACGGATCGATCACCGTCACCGGGTGTCGCGCCGACCGGCTCAACACCAGCTTCGGCGACGAGGAGCTCACCGACGGCTTCCGACCGACGCTGCACCGTTGGCGGATCGGCCCGGGTGCCTCGTCGTTCACCGGCGAACCGCTCGACGACCGCCCCACCGACTTCCCGCGCATCAACGACCTGGTGGCCGGATCGGCCAACCGCTTCGGCTACTCGGGCCACACGGCGTCGTGGGCGGCCGACGAGGCGGTCTTCGACGGCGTCATCAAGTACGACCTCGGGACCGGCGAGTCCTGGACCCACGTCCACGGCCCGACGACGGTGTGCGGCGAGACGGTGTTCGCCCCGGATCCCGATGGTGCCGCCGAGGACGCCGGCTGGCTCCTGAACTACGTGCACGACCTGGCCGCGGACGAGAGCTCGGTGGTGGTGCTCGACGCCGCCACGCTGGAGGAGGTGGCCCGAGTGCTCCTGCCCCGGCGGGTGCCCTTCGGTTTCCACGGCAGCTTCCTGCCCGCGTCGTGAGCGCGCTGCTGGGTCCGCTGGTCGAGCTCCGCGGCGACGAGCCCGCCGTCGTCGACGAGCGACGCTCGACGAGCTGGCGGGAGCTCGACGACCGGGTGGAGCGGCTGGTGCACGCGCTCCGCGGGCGGGGGCTGGGGGTGGGAGACCGGATCGTGGCGATCCTGGGCAACCAGGCTGAGCTGGTCGAGCTGTCGCTGGCCTGCGCTCTGGGAGGGTGGGTCCTCGTGCCGCTGAACTGGCACGGGGTGGCCCGCGAGGTGGCCTACGTGCTCCAGGACGCCACCCCCGCGGCGGTGGTGGCCGACGAGCGGTTCGCCGCCGTGATGGTCGCCGCCCTGGCGGCGGCCGAGACGCAGGTCGGTGTGCGGATCTGGGTGGGAGACCGGGTCGTCGGCGACGGCGAGTCCTGGGAGGACGTCGTGGCCTCGGCCGACCCCGGCGGGATCGGCGACGCGACCAAGGGCGGGCCGATGTTCTACACCTCGGGGACGACCGGGAACCCCAAGGGGGTGCGCTCGGCGTTGAGCTCGGTGGGCGGCCCGCCGGAGCTCCTCACGCTGATGGCCCACTCGATGGGCCCGGTGCTGGGGGTGACGCCGCTCGGCGCAGCGGGTCCCGACGACCGCCACACCCAGCTGGTGTGCGGCCCCATGTACCACTCCGCCCAGTGGGTGTTCGGCGTCTTCACCCTCCTGTGCGGGTCCACCGTCGTCCTCCAGCACCGCTTCGACGCCGCCGGCGTGTTGGACCTGGTGGACCGCCACGGGGTCACCAACGTCCACCTGGTGCCCACCCAGATGTCCCGGCTGCTGGACCTCCCCGCCGAACGACGGGCCGCCTTCGACGGCGGCTCGCTGCGATCGGTGCTGCACGGGGCAGCGCCGTGCCCTCCTGCGGTCAAGCGGGCGATGATCGACTGGTGGGGTCCGATCGTCTCGGAGTACTACGGCGGGACCGAGGGCGGCTTCCTCGCCGTCATCTCGGCCGACGAGTGGCTGGAGCGCCCCGGCAGCGTGGGGAGGCCCACCCCGATCATCGAGATCCGGATCGTCGGCCCCGACGGCGAGGACGTCGGGCCGGGCGAGTCGGGCGAGATCTGGTTCCGCAACGTGATGGGCTCGGACTTCGAGTACCACAACGCCCCGGAGAAGACGGCGTCGGCGCACCGCGACGGTGGGTTCGGCACGCTCGGTGACATCGGCTTCCTCGATGCCGACGGCTACCTGTTCCTGTCGGACCGCAAGATCGACATGGTCGTCTCGGGTGGGGTCAACATCTACCCCGCCGAGGTCGAGGGCGTGCTCGCCGCCCACCCGGCGGTGGCCGATGTCGCCGTCTTCGGCATCCCGCACGACGAGATGGGCGAGGCGGTCCACGCGGCGTTGGCCCTGCGGGAGGGCGTGGCCTGGTCGGAGGACCTCGAGGCCGCGCTCGAGACGTGGTGCCGTGAGCACCTCGCCGGCTTCAAGCGGCCCCGCAGCTTCGAGGTTCACCCGTCGTTGCCCCGCACCGAGGCGGGGAAGCTGGGAAAGCGTGAGCTACGCGAGCCGTGGTGGGCCGACCGGAGCCGCGCGATCTGAGTCCGCCGGTCGTCCAGGCCGACGTTGACGGGCGCGCCTGACGGCCGGTATACCTCCGGAACGAAATGCCGTTCCGCTGAACGGAACAGGCATCGTGGGTCAACTTCCAGCGCGGCGCGCTGGCGCGACGTGGGGGTCGGAGCGTGTCCGAGACGACGACGAAGGGACCCCTCGACGGGCTCCGAGTCATCGACCTCTCGACGGTCCTGGCCGGCCCGCTGACCTGCCAGGTCCTGGGCGACTACGGCGCCGACGTCATCAAGGTGGAGCACCCCACCGCGGGCGACAGCTTCCGCACCCACGGGCACCTCCTCGACGGCGTGAGCCTGTGGTGGCGCATCGTCGCCCGCAACAAGCGTTGCATCGGGCTCTACCTGGGCGACCCCGATGCGGCCGAGGTGTTCAAGACGCTCGCCGCCACCGCGGACGTGGTGGTCGAGAACTTCCGTCCCGGCACCCTCGACCGTTGGGGCCTGGGCTGGGACGTGCTCCACGAGCTGAACCCCCGATTGGTCCTCGTGAGCATCACCGGCTTCGGCCAGGGCGGTCCCTACCGCGACCGTCCCGGGTTCGGGACGCTGGCCGAGGCCATGTCGGGCTTCGCCGCGGTGACCGGGGAACCGGACGGGCCGCCCACGCTGCCGGCCATGGGCCTGGCCGACTCCATCTGCGGCATCAGCGCGGTCAGCGCCACGATGATGGCGCTGTGGCACCGCGACCGGCCCGGGGGCTCCGGCGAGGGTCAGCACGTCGACCTGTCCCTCCTCGAGCCGATGATGTGCGCAGTCGGTCCCGGGCCGCTGGTCTACGACCGGCTCGGCGTGCTCCAGGAGCGGGCCGGCAACCGCTCGCTGTCGAACGCCCCCCGCAACACGTACCGCACCGCCGACGGTCGGTGGCTGGCCATCTCGGCCTCGGCCACCTCGATCGCCGAGCGGGTGGTGCGCCTGGTGGGCCGCGGCGACCTGGCCGAGCAGCCCTGGTTTGGCTCGGCCAAGGCCCGGGCCGAGCACGGCGACGAGATCGACGGCGCGGTGGCCGCCTGGATCGGGGCCCGCACCGAGGCCGAGGTGGTGGCGGCGTTCGAGGCGGCCCAGGCCGCGGTGGCGCCCGTGTACACCGCGGCCGACCTGCTGGCCGACCCGCAGGTGGCGGCCATGGACATGATCCCCACGGTCGACTCGCCCGAGCTGGGGCCGGCCCGCATGCCGGGCCTGCTGTTCCGGATGAGCGACACACCCGGTGCCATCCGCTCGGTGGGCCGCAGCGAGATCGGCGCCGACACCGACGAGGTCCTCGACGAGCTGGGCGTCGACGCGGCCCGCATCGCCGAGCTGCGTGACCGCGAGGTGCTGGCATGAACCCGACGTCGGTGCCCGCCGCCACCGACGCACTGCTGGCCGCCGTGGCGGCCGGGGTCGAGGTGTTCGACCTGGCCCGGCCGATGGTCGTCGGCATGCCGCAGTCGCCCAACCACCCCCGCTACTCGCTCACCATGCCGCGACGTCACGGCGACATGGTGCGGGCCGACGGCGGCTCGGCGGCCAACGACCTGCTCTCCACCGGCACCCACGTCGGCACCCACGTCGACGCCCTCGGCCACGTCTCGCACTGCGACCGGCTGCACGGCGACGCGGTGGCCTCGGAGGTCCAGCGGGGCGGGCGGCTGGCCAGCCACGGCGTGGACGAGATCGCCCCGATGGTCTGTCCCGGCGTGCTGCTGGACGTCCCGGCCACCCTGGGGGTCGACGCCTGCGAGCCCGGCCACGAGATCACCGTCGAGGAGCTGGAGGCCACCGTGGCCCGCCAGGGCACCGAGGTGCCCGAGGGCGGGGTGGCGCTGGTGCGCTCCGGATGGGGCCGCCGCTGGGACGACGGCGAGGCGTTCGTGGGTGCCACCACCGGCGTGCCCGGTGTGGGCGAGGCCGGGGCGGTCTGGTTGGCCGATCGCCGCCCCCGGGCCGTGGGCGCCGACACCATCGCCTTCGAGCGACTCGCTCCCGGGGCGGGGCACTCGCTGCTGCCCGCCCATCGGGTGCTGCTCGTCGAACGGGGCATCCACATCATCGAGACGATGGCGCTGGAGGAGCTGGCCGCGGGCGGCCACCACCGCTTCCTGTTCGTGATGGCGCCGCTGCACCTGGTGGGGGCGACGGGCTCGCCGGTGCGGCCCCTGGCCGTGGTGGGAGCGGTCGGCGTGTGAGCGATCGCACGCTGGCCCAGCAGCTGGGCGCGTTCGCGGCGGCGGTCGACGCGGCCTCGTTGCCGGAGGCGGTCGACGCCTCGGTGCGTCGTCGTGTGCTCGACGTGGTCGGCATCTGCGTGCGGGCCACCGAGCTCGACACGTCCCGCGCCGTCGCCGAGCACGTGGCCGAGCAGGGCGGCACCGCGGCGGCCACCGGGATCGGGCTGGGCGCCCGGGTGCCGGCCGCGGCGGCGGCGTTCCTCAACGGGGTGCTCGCCCACAGCCTCGACTACGACGACACCCACCTCCCGTCGGTGCTGCACCCCTCCGCGTCGGTGGTGCCCGCCGCGCTGGCCGCGGCCGAGGCGGCGGGGGCCGACGGCGCCGCCACCCTGGCCGCCATCGCCGTGGGCATCGAGGTGACCATCCGCATCGGGATGGCCGGGTACCTGGTGACCGACGGCGGCGGGCGCAACGAGTGGTTCGAGCACGGCCAGCACGCCACGTCGATCTGCGGGGCCCTCGGCTCGGCCGCGGCCGCCGCGATGCTGGTGGGCCACGACCGGCCGAGGGCCGAACGGGCCGAGCTGGTCACCCAGGCCGTCGCCGTGGCCGCGTCGATGTCGTCGGGGGTCATCGAGGCCAACCGAACCGGGGGCACGGTCAAGCGGCTGCACTGCGGCCTGGCCGCCCAGGCCGGCGTGAGCGCCGCGCAGCTGGTGGCCCGCGGCCTCACCGGAGCGCCCACCGCGCTCGAGGGTCGCTTCGGGTTCTTCACGGCCTGGCTCCGCGACGCCTGGCGACCCGAGGCCGTCACCGACGGCCTGGGCGAGGTCTGGAGCGTGCCCGACATCTTCTACAAGCCGTACCCGGCCAACCACTTCACCCACGCCGGGATCGACGCCGCCATCGAGCTGCGTCGGGGCGGGCTGCGGCCCGAGGACGTGGCCAGCGCCCACCTGGGGGTGGCCGGGCCCACCGTCCGCACGATCGGGGAGCCGCTCGACGTCAAGCAGCGACCCGAGACCGGCTACCAGGCCCAGTTCTCCGGGCCCTACACGGTGGCCGCCGCGCTGGAGGGCGGCGGCGGCCTCGGGCTGGGACTGGCCGACTTCACCGACGAGGCGGCACGCGACCCGCGGCGACGGGCGCTCATGGCCCGGATCACGGTGGGCGCCGACCCGCGCTGCGACGCCATCTACCCGGCCCAGTTCCCCGCGTCGCTCACGGTGCACACCACCGACGGGCGCACGCTCGAGGCCTTCGTGGCCGCCAACCGCGGTGGGCCCGAACGTCCGCTCCGGGAGGACGAGCTGGTGGCGAAGTACGCCGACAACGTGGCCGGCCTCCTCGAGCCCGAGGTGGCCGAGGCGACCCGGGTGGCGTGCCTCGGGCTGGGCGAGCGCCGCGACGTCGCCGGGGTGCTCCCGGCTCGGCTCCCTGTATCCTCCGGTCCGGGGTTCCGCTGAGCGGAACGAAGGAGGAGCCGTGCCCACCAAGGAGACCGACGCCCCCGAGACGCCGGGACGCAGCGTGGCCACCATCGAGCGTGCGGTGGACGTGCTGTTCCTGTTCTCGCACCACGACGCCGACCTGGGCGTCACCGAGATCGCCCGGGAGCTGGGCATCTCCAAGGCGGTCGTGCACCGGATCCTCACCTCGCTGCGCGAGCGGGACCTCGTCGTGCTCGACACCGAGTCGCGTCGCTACGCGCTGGGCCCCGCCGTGCTGCGCCTGGCCGCCGCCTACCGCTCCACCCTCGACGTGCGGGCGTTGGCCCACGACACGATGGTGCAGCTGAGCGCCCGCACCGACGAGACGGCCACCTTGTCGCTGCGCAGCGGCGACCACCGGATCTACGTCGACCAGGTGGTCCCCGAGCGCGAGGTGCGCATGACCGTGCAGGTGGGCAAGCCGTTCCCCTTGCACGCCGGCTCCTCGTCCAAGGCCTTCCTGGCCTTCCTGCCCGACGCCGAGCGCGACGAGTACCTGGCCCGCGCCTCCCTCGACCGCCTGACCGACCAGACCATCACCGACCGACGGGTGCTGGTCCGGGAGCTGGACCAGATCCGCGGGCAGGGCTTCGCGGTGTCCATGGGGGAGCGTCAGGCCGACGCCGCATCGGTGGCGGCGCCCGTCCTCGACGCCGACGGGCCGGTGGCGGTCATCAGCGTGTGCGGGCCCATCGAGCGGTTCCGCGACAAGGTGGCCGACACGGCCGCCGTCCTGGTCGACGCCACCCGCACGCTCTCGGTCCGCCTCGGGCACCGGCCGTAGGGGGAACCGGTGCGCGACGCCGTCGTGGTCGCCGTGGCGGCCACCGTCGCGGTGGTCGCCACGGTCCACTACGTCCGCCACCACCGCGGCCGGTCCCCCGACACGTACTCGCCCCGGGCCGCGTGGACCCGTGCCGCCATCTACTTCAGCTGCTGCTGGATCGCCTCGGTGCTGGCCGGAACCTTCGACCGGATCGTCGAGGAGCCCTTCGCCACCGCCGACCAGCTGGCCGACGGCGGGTGGTGGGCCTGGACGGCGGCCTCGCTGGCCGTGATCGTGGCGGGCTACCCGGTGGTGTGGGCCCGGTGGACGCTCACCTTCGACCGGCCGTCACGACCGCTGCCCCAGGCCCTGTTCGGCCTGGTGTGGGGGAGTGCGACGGGCCAGCTCCTGGCCACGGCGTTCGTGCTGGCCGAGCGCACGGGGTGGCCGCGTTGGGGGGTCTGGCTGCTGGCCTGGGCGCTGGTGGGGATGTGGCAGGGCGGGTTCCAGGACCTCTTCTGGGACGTCTACGTCACGCCCGAGCACGACACGCCCACGACCATCACCCGCAAGGTGCTGGTGGCCCACGTGCCCAACGTGACGGTGACCCTCACCCACCTCGTCCTCCACGGCAACGTCGCCCTCTTCGTGGCGCTCCAGTGCCTGGCGCTGGTGTCGGCATCGGTGGCCATGCGGCTCCCGGTGTTCTGGGAGACGCGCCCCGTGCGGGCGGCCACCACCGGGCCGGGTCCGTTCGGGCTGCGGCGCTGCGTCGGCTACCAGACCGACGACCCGCACCCGTACCTCACCCAGCGGCTGGCCCGGCGGGCGGCTCGGACGACCGGTGCACCAGCAGCTCCGTGACCTCGTCGGGGTGGGTGAGCGGCGCGTCGTGCGGCGCGTCGAGCAGCACGTAGGGCCGACCCTCGGCGTCGCAGCGCCGGCGGGCCAGCGTCGACGGGTAGCCCTCGGGGGTCCCGGCGCAGAAGACCACCAGCTCCCGCACGTGGCTCAGCGCGGCCCGGTCCAGGTGCACCGGGTCGAGCGACGGGGCGAACGGCGTGGCGCACAGCCGCGTCTCGGCCCAGCGGTGCACCTCGGGGGGCCACCCGGTGGGGTCGAGGGGCGACGGGTCGATCCACGTGTCGCGGGGTGGGAGTCGGGCCTCGTCGAGGGGTCCGGAGCCGTCGACGCCGCGCTGGCCGTCGGTGAGGAGGGGCGCGTCGAGGTGGACGAGCGCGGCGAGCCGGGGTGCCAGGCGGGTGGCCGCCGCGGTCGCCACCAGGCCGCCCTGGCTGTGGCCGACCAGGACCACGTCACGGAGGTCGCGTGACTCGACCAGGCCGGCCACGTCGTCGACCCAGGTGGCGAGCCCCAGGTCGTCGGGGCGGAGGTGGGCCCGGTCGCCCATGCCGGTGAGGCTCGGTGCCAGGGCCCGGTGGCCGGCGGCGGTCAGCCGTCGCACCACCGGCTCCCACGCCCAGGCGCCCCGGAAGGCGCCGTGCACGAGCACGAAGGTGCTCACCGGGCCGGCTCGTCGGGACCGTCGGGACCGTCGGCGACCAGCACGGTCAGCACGTCCTTGGTGGGCGGTCGGGACAGGTCGAGGTGCACCGAGAGCGCGTCGATGTGCGCGGCGTAGCCGGGGGTGGCCACCAGCGCGTCGTAGTCGGCCGGCTCGTCGAAGAAGCGCAGATTGACCACGTGGGTGCGGTCGACGTGGTCGACCAGCAGCCGTCGGCCACGGAAGCCGGGCTGGGTGCGGTGCAGGGCCAGGAACTCGCGGTAGGCGGCGACGTAGCCGTCGAGGGCGACGCCGTCGTCGAGGGTCCAGGCCTGGGACATCACGACGATCACGCACCCGACGGTAGCGTCGGGGCCGTGACCGACGTGCGGGACGAGGAGGTCGAGGTCCGCTCGTTCGGCGCGGACGGACCGCTGGGCGACCGTCGCGTCGAGCGGTTCGACCCCACCCACCCCGACCGTCGGGTGGGACACGCGCTGGCCATCGGTGCCGACGACGTCGACGGTGTGGTGCGAGGCGCGCACCGGGCCTTCCTGGCCTGGCGGGAGCGGCCGCTCGAGGAGCGGGTGGCCGCGGTGAACGCGGCGGCCGACGCGGTGGCCGCCACCGCCGAGGCGTTGGGGCCGTTGCTGGCCCGCGAGCTGGGCAAGGTGGTGGGGGACTGCCGCGGCGAGATGGGCTTCGCCGCCGCCTGCCTGCGCTGGTGCGCCGCCGAGGTCGCGACCGTCGCGGCGAGCACCACGGTCGACGACGCGGCCGGACGGCTGGCCGTGCACCGGGTGCCCTACGGGGTGATCGGGGCCATCGTCCCGTGGAACGCCCCGCTCATCCTCTCGATCCTCAAGGTCGCGCCCGCCGTGGTCACCGGCAACACCATCGTGGTGAAGCCCTCGCCGCTGGCGCCCTTCGCCGTCACCGAGGCGCTGCGGGCGGTGGCCGCCGCGCTGCCCCCGGGTGTGGTGTCGGTGGTGCACGGCGACGGCGACGTGGGCGAGGCCCTGGTGGCCCACCCGCTGGTGCGCAAGGTGAGCTTCACCGGCGGTCCGCTCACCGCGGTGTCGGTGGCGGCGGCGTCGGCCCGGACGATCAAGCCGGTGGTGCTCGAGCTGGGCGGCAACGACCCGGCGATCTTCCTCGACGATGCGCCCTTCGACGACGCCGCCATGGAGCGGATCGTCTTCGGCGCGTTCCTCACCTCGGGTCAGGTGTGCATGGCGGCCAAGCGCTGCTACGTGCCGCGGGTCCGCCTCGACGAGTTCGTCGAGGGCTTCGTGGCCGCCGCCGACCGGGTGATCGAGGTGGGCGACCCGCTGTCGGCCACCGCCACCATGGGTCCGCTGGTCAGCGCGGCCCAACGCGACCGTGTGGCCGCGCTGGTGGCGGGCGCCGCGGCGGCCGGTGGCACCGTCGTCCCGCTCGGTCGCACCACCGCGGTGGTGGAGCGCGGTGGCTGGTTCCTCCGCCCCACCCTGGTGGTCGGCCCCCCGGCCGACGACCCGCTGGTGCGGACCGAGCAGTTCGGCCCCGCGCTGCCGGTGTTGGCCTACGACCACCTGGAGGAGGCCGTCGCCGCGGCCAACGACAGCGACATGGGCCTGGCCTCCTCGGTGTGGTCGGCCGACGAGGACCGGGCGTTCGCCGTGGCCCGCCGCCTCGAGGCCGGCACCACCTTCGTGAACTGCCACAACCGCGCCGGCATGTCGCTGCGGGCGCCCTTCGGCGGGGTCAAGCAGTCGGGCGTCGGTCGGGAGTTCGGCCACGCCGGGCTGGCCGAGTACCTCCAGACCCACGCCGTGCACGCACCGGCCGCGGTGCGCGGCGACGGCACCGGGGCAGCGGCCAACGCCTACCCGGCGGGCTGAGCGGGCTGCGGCGTCGGGAGCGGGCCCGGCTACTGGTAGCGCCGGTCGGCCATGTCGCCGATCGAGCGCGACCGCAGGGGCTGGGGCAGGACCGGGGCGATGGTGTGGGGGAGCTCGGGGCCCCAGTTGGTGGCCCGCCCGTGCATCTCGATCGAGGCCTCCTCGGTGTACCAGTCGACGAGGTCGCCGTCGCAGCGCACGATCCAGGTGCAGCCCAGCTCGTCGTGGGAGCGGAAGTCGCCGTGGCGGACCAGCGCCGGCCGGAAGAAGTAGGTGCCCGGCCACATCGAGCCGAAGTTGTACTCGAAGCCGCCCTCGAGGCAGTACGCCTCCTCGTAGCAGGGGTGGTGGGCCAGGGGGTGCTCGACCCAACCCGGCTTGGCCTTGATCAGGCGGGTGTAGAAGCCGCTCACCTCGTCACGGTGGAGCATCTTGATGAACAGTCCGGGCTGGGGCGTGCCGCCGAGGTCGAAGCGCATGGGGCTGCCGATCTCGACGGGGATCCACTCCTCCTGGGCGCTGTGGTGCACCACCAGCACCTGGTCGGGGCGCACGCCGTCCCGATCGGCGGCGGCCTCGTGGAAGCCCCAGTCGCCGTACTCGCGGAACAGCAGGATCTCGGTGCCGGCCTCGACGCGGATCGGTGGCGTCAGCACGCCGGTGGGGGCCATCCAGTAGCCGCCCTCGCCCAGCACCTCGTCGCCCAGGTGCACCGTGCCCGACAGCACGAACCACTCGGTCTCGGCGTCGTGCACGCCGGCGGGGCGGGTCCAGTCGCTGGTGAAGCGCACCTTGGCCGACACGGAGCCGTCCTCCTCGTCGTAGGCCAGGTTGCGCTGCTCGGCGGTGCCGCTGGCGCCGACGAACTCGGCCGGGTGCCAGATCAGGTCCGCCTCGTCGATGATCTCCACGTGTGGGCGCATGGCCTTCCCCCTCGGTCGCCGTGACGGCGCCATCCTCTCGTTCCGGAACAGCGTTCCGCAAGCGCCCCACCTCGTTCGGCGGGTGGTGCCGTTCGGAAACCGAACGGCACCGCCCAGAGAACGGTCAGGTGTGGGGGCCGCGGGGGCCGCGGGCCTGGTAGCGGCCGGTCGGTGGGCCCACCACGCTGCCGGCGTCGAGGATCCGCCGCCCGCCGAGCCACACGTCGGTGACCCGCCCCGACAGCTCGTGGCCCTCGAAGGGCGTGTAGCCCTGCGACGACGGCGACTCGTCGGCCCGCACCACGTAGCTCACCGAGGGGTCGAGCACGGCCAGGTCGGCATCGGCACCCACCTCGAGGCTGCCCTTGCCGGCGAGGCCGTAGCGGCGGGCCGGGTTGGTCGACACCAGCCGGGCCACCGCGGCGGCCGACAGGCCCCGCTTGGTGCCCTCGCTGTAGAGGCCCGACAGCAGGTACTCGGTGCCCCCGAAGCCCGACTTGGCCAGCCAGATGTCGTCGGGGTGCTCCGCCGAGCGCTTCGCCTCCTCACGGCAGCACGCGTGGTCCGACACCACCCAGTCCACCTCGCCGGCCAGCACGTGGCCCCACAGCGCCTCGACGTCTCCCCGGGGGCGAATGGGCGGGTTGACCTTCCCGTAGACGCCGTTGGCGGTCTCGATGTCGGCCAGCAGGTGACCGATGGTGACCTCCCGCCGGAAGTCCACGTGGGGGAAGGCCCGGGCCATGCGCAGCGCGGCGTCCATGGCCTTGGCGCCCGACAGGTGGAGCAGGTTGATGGTGGCCAGCTCGGTCTCGTGGGCGAGGTAGCTGGCGATGGTGACCGCCAGGCCCTCCGAGTGGGGCGGCCGGCTGGCGCTGTAGGCGGCCAGGCCGGACAGCTCGCCCGCCTCCTCCACCAGCTTCGTGTAGGCGGCCATGATCTCGGCGGTCTCGCAGTGCAGCGACAGCGAGATGGTGTCGGCCAGATCGGGGAACTGCTCGCGGGTCCGCTGGATGCCGCGCATCACGAACTCGAAGTGGGCGTAGTCGTAGCGCTCACCGGGCGGCGTCATGAGGAACGACGACTGGTCGTCGCTGCGCCCGTGGAGCCCGTGGGACCCGTAGAACATGAAGATCTTGAACGAGGTGACCCCGAAGCGCTCGACCAGCATCGGGATCTCCTCGATGTGGCGAGCCTCCATGGGGGCGAGGTGGAAGGCGTAGTCCACGAAGCTGCGGCCCTCCATCAGCTCGAGCACCTGGGGGAAGAAGGCCTCGTAGGGTCCGCCCTGGTTCAGGTAGTACTGGCCCGTCCGCATGTAGTTCAGGACGGTGGTGGTGCCGCCCACCGCGGCGGCCCGGCTCTCGCTGTCGGCGTCGACGTCGAGAGGGTTGTAGATCCCCATGTGGGTGTGGGCGTCGACCGACCCGGGGAAGACCAGCCGGCCTCCCACGTCGACGATCTCGGTGCCGGCTCCGGCGGCGGCCGCCTCGGCGGCCAGGCCCGGCGCGATGGCCGCCACCCGACCGTCGCGCACGGCCAGGTCGAGTCCCTCGTCGGTGCGGTCGAGCTCGGGCCGGACGAGGCGTCCCCCGGTGAGGACCAGGTCGTAGGCGGTCATCGTTCCCCCAAGATGTCGGCTGGCCCAGGACGATATACGCTGCGCCGTACCGTTCCGCTCGGCGGAACGGCGTACCGGTCAGCGACGGACGAGGGGGCAGGGTGGAGACGACCCGGAGCATCGAGCAGATCCACGACCAGGCCGGCCCGACCGACACCTCGGCCGAGTTCGAGGCGCTGCGCGACGCCATGGGCGCCATGTTCGAGAAGGTGGCGGCGCGCTTCGAGCTCACCCGCGACGCCTCCACCGAGCCCCTCGAGGCCTACGGCGGGTCGGGCGGTCCCGGTGGACGCCTGCGGGCCTACTCGGGTCCCGAGGTCGACTGGGCGCTGCACACCTGGATGGGCGTGCCCGAGTCCGGCTTCACCAACCTGCACCTCACCGTGTGGTTGGGCCCGCACATCCGCGCCCCGCACTTCGGGATGGCCTGGGGCAACCTGCCCGACTACTGGTTCTTCGTCGACTACATCCCGCGGGTCGACCTGCTCTGCGACTACGACTACCTGCAGCAGTACTACGGCTGCCACAACGACGAGTACATGGCGCTGCGCGACGAGCCCGGCTTCAGCCCCTTCGTCAGCCGGAACCTGCTCATCCGCCAGTCGGTGTCGAACACCGCCCACTGCTTCGTGTGCGAGCGCACGCCGCGCTCGTTCGAGCGGATGGTCGAGCTGGCGAACGCCCGCCTCGACCAGTGGCTGCGCTTCGTCGACGAGGCCGAGCCGGTGCCGGCGGCCGAGCAGGCTGCCCTGGCCGAGCGCGACCTGTTGGTGCGCCGCACGATCGCCGAGAAGGACCCCGCCAACGCCATGGGGGTGCGCTTCTTCGGCGAGGAGCTGACCGAGCAGCTCGTCCGGGCGCTGTGGGGCGGCGACCGCGTCCTGCCCCGCCCGGGCGTGGCGTGAACGAACGCAGGTCGAGGGACCGGGAGGAACCATGATCACCAGCCAGTGGTACGCCGTCGAGTTCGGCTCGGCCGTCACCGATCGCCCGGTGCAGGTCCGGGTCTTCGACCAGGACCTGGTGCTGTACCGGGACTCGTCAGGCACGGTCCGCTGCCACAGCGACATCTGCATCCACCGCGGCGGCTCGCTGGCCGGCGGCAAGGTGAAGGGCGACTGCGTCGAGTGCCCCTACCACGGCTGGCAGTTCGACGCCTCGGGCGCCTGCGTCAAGATCCCGGCCAACCGCCCGGACCTGCCCATCCCCCGCAAGGCCCGCGTCGACAGCTACCCGGCGGTCGAGCGCTACGGCTACGTGTTCGTCTTCCTCGGCGACCTGCCCGAGCCCGAGCGGCCGCCCATCGCCGAGCTGCCCCTGCTCGACCCGGTCCCGGAGGCCCGCGCCGAGGGAAACCGGATCATCACCGGTCAGTTCACCTGGAAGGCCAACTACGAGCGGGTCATCGAGAACGGCGTCGACGCGGCCCACGCCCCCTTCGTGCACTCGACCAGCTTCGGCAACCCCGACAAGCCCGAGATCGAGGACTTCGAGCTGCACGAGGACGTGCGCGACGGTCACCTGACGTCGGCCACCTACGTCGTGCACCTCGACCCGCCGGCCCCGCAGGGAATCTGGGCCGCGGTCAACCGGAACAAGCCCGACCGGCCCCCGGTCCGCACCGGCAACGGCATCTACTTCCCGAACCTGACCTTCCTCCAGGTCGACATCCGGCCGGGGTGGACCATGACGCTGTTCACCGCGGTGGTCCCCGTCGACGAGCACACCTCGATCTCGAAGTGGACGATGTGCCGCACGTTCTTCACCCAGCCGTGGGCCATCACCCTGCTCCGGGCCGATCAGGACTCGCACCGCCGCACCATGAAGATCTTCTACGAGGACCAACCCACGGTGGAGGCCCAGCGTCCCGAGCTGATCCCCTTCGACCTGTCGGCCGAGCTGCAGGTCAAGAGCGACGCGGTGCAGCTCAGCTACCGCCGGTGGCGCCAGGCCAACATCGACCGCGGCTGGTTCATCGCGGACGAGTCGATGGCCCAGCGCCGCTACGCCGGGGCCCGGGTGATCCCGTCGCCGGTGCGTCGCGAGCACCCCGAGCTGGCCAACGCCTGGGTGCTGAAGGAGCTCGAGGCCTCCGCGGCCTTCCGTGAGGCCTCCGACGCCGAGCCGGCGGAGGCCGGGCAGTGAGCCTGTCGGGCGACCTCTGCCTGGGCAACGTCGAGCGCATCGTCGAGCGGCTGGGCCTGGTCGAGCAGCTCGCCGACGACGGTGGGCCGCTGCGCACGCTGACCAGCCCCATGGTCCCCGACGGCTCGGTCGGCTCGCAGCGGGTGTGGCGCCGTGAGGGCGGCTGCGACCTGGTCTACGTGGGCCTCACCGTGCCCATGATCGGGCTCGACAGCCACATGCTGTTCGCCTTCACGCCGCCCGGCTCGCCGGTCCCGCACTTCACCCTCGACTCGGTGGCGGGCGGCGGCGAGGAGGACCGGGCCGAGTTCGCCTTCCACCTCGACCTCATCCCCCAGATGGACCTCGGGGCCCACCTGGGGTACCTCGACCACTGCTTCGGTCCGCTCACCGAGCTGTTGGAGCGGGGCGAGGCGATCGAGGGCCTGACGCCGGCCAAGCTGTCGCCCCGCCAGTACGCGGTGATGTCGTCGTGGATGTTCGTGCACCGCGCCGACGAGTCGGCCTTCCGGGCCATCGCCGAGATCGTCGACGCCTACCGCGACCACTGGTTCGGCCTGGTCGAGTCGGGCGTTCCCGAGGCGCTGCTCGACGGCGTGTCGACCGAGGCGCTGGCCGAACGCGACCGCCGCAACCGGGCCATCGTGTTCGACCCGGCCGTCGACCCCGTGTGGGGCCGCGTCGCCCGGCTGCTCGGTGACGAGCAGGCCGAGGCCGTGCGCGCCGTGCTGGCGACCCCCTTGCCCTGACGATCCCTGACGATCCCGGAGGACACCATGACCGAGTCGATCGCCGCGCAGTGGCAGTCCCAGATCGAGGGGGAGTGGTACGGCAACCCCTCGGTGTGGGACCCCGACGGCAACCACACCGGGTGGATCAAGGTCGCCCGACGCTCGGTGATCGAGGGTGACCAGATCACGTACTACATGGACACGCGCTTCGACAACGACGGTCCGTTGCGCAACCGCTTCGAGTTCACCGAGTTCGCCTTCGGCCTGACGCACGGCGACCGGGACCGGATCTACCTGGGGCCCGACTTCATCGGTGCCGGCCACCCCTACGGCAGCCTGGTGGACGCCCACTACTACTCGCCGGCGTGGCAGACCGACCTGCGCACGATGGTCCACATCCTGCGCGACGGCGAGACGCAGGTGTACTCGTCGCTCCTCTACGACGGCCCCGCCATCTGCGCCGTGTTCAACGGGGTCTACAAGGTGGCGTTCGACTACGAGACGAACGCCGAGACCCGTGAGCGCATCGACGCCTTCTGCGCGGCGGAGCGCCAGGCCGGCCGTCGTCCCCACACCATCCCGGCCAAGGAGGCCGGCGCCTGGGAGGGCCCCGTCGAGGTGTACGGCGCCGATCAGGAGCGGCTGGGCGAGGCGATCCTGCGCATCGAGCACGAGCCGACGTCGCTGCTGCGGGCCCGCCAGACCGTGACGCTCACCGGCGCCGTCGAGGCCTCGTGGACCTTCGACCGCTACCACGACGGGAACCATCACACCTTCGACGGCCCCGACCTCTACGGCAACGGCCGGGCCTACGGCCGGGCGCTCTACACGTCGTGGCACGTCATGGGCGAGGCCACCAAGGTGACCGGCCGCGACTTCCTCTACGACGAACGGCGCTCGCTGTCGTGCAACTGGAAGCTGTACGGCGGCGACGCCATGTCGCACCTGCTCTTCGGCGAGCTCGCCTGGACCCCCGCCTGATGGACCCGTTCGGCGGCCTCGTCGTCGGCGCGTCCGACGTCGACGCCACCATCGGCTTCTTCGGGACCTTCGGGTTCGTGGTCACCGCCCGCTCGGCGGACGGGGCGGTGCTGCGGATGCCCGACGGCGCGCCCGTCGACGTGGTGGTCGAGGCGTCCGACGCCGCCACCGCCGCGCCGTGCGACTACCAGCTCGGCCCCCGGGCCCTGGACCTCTACACCACCGACATCGACGACGGCCTGGCCGTGTGCCGCGACGCCGGGTGGTCCACCAGCGGGGTGGGCGTCGTGTCGATGGGCCCGGTCACCATGCGCCAGGCGCTGGTGGTGGGACCCGACGGCATGCCGGTGGTGCTGGTCGAGTCGACGCACCGGCGCAGCTCGCTGCTCGACGTCCACCCCGATCGTCGGTTCTCCGAGCCCCACTCGGTGGTGTGGGCGGTCGCGGACCTCGACGCCGAGGCGGCCCGCTGGGTGGCGGCAGGCGCCACCCGGGGGATGGATCTGCGCTTCGTGGAGCCGGCGGTCTCCGAGTACCTGGGCCTGCCCGACTCGCCGGTGGAGATCCGCATGACGATGCTGGCCGACGCCGACGTGTCGCCCCTGCGCCTCGAGCTGCTCGAGTACGTGGGGCGGACCCACGCCGAGGCGGCCGGCGGGCCCATCGTGGCGCTCCTCCACGACCGCGAGGCCGGGGGAGCGGTGCTCACCCGTCGTCGCTGACCCCGATCAGCGCACGGGCCCGCCGCACCACGGCCTCGTCCACCATCCGGCCGTCCTCGTCGACCACCACGCCGTCGCCCCGGGCCAGCGCGTCGTCGTACGCGGCCACCAGGCGGGTTGCCTGGGCCACCTCCTCGGGCGTGGGCCGGAAGGCGGCGTGCACGATCGGCACCTGGTCGGGGTGGATGGCCGAACGCCCGCCGAAGCCGAGGCGCCGGAGCTCGGCGCTGGAGGCGGCCAGGCCGTCGAGGTCGCGCACCGCCGTGGAGACCGGACCGGTGGGGGCGGGTGCGCCGGCGGCCGCAGCGGCCACCACCACCTGGAGCCGGAGGGGGAGCAGCGTGGCCGCGTCGGGGCGGGTCAGGCCGAGGTCGGCGGCCAGGTCCACCTCGCCCAGCGCCAGGTTGCGCACCCGAGGGCGGCGGGCCAGCTCGGGGGCGTCGAGGAGGCCCTGGGCCGACTCGATCAGGGCCACCACCGGCAACGGGGCCGGCTCGTGGCGGGCGAGGAGCTCGTCGAGGTGCCCGAGCGACGCCGCCGTGGCCTTCGGGAGCACGATCCCGGCCGGCCGCGATCCGGCGACGGCCTCCACGTCGGCCCGGCAGAGCTCGGGGCCGGCGTTCACGCGCACCCAGGCCGGCGGCGCGTCGTCGGCCCACCCGGCCAGCGCGTCGGCCACCGCGGCGCGGGCAGCGGGCTTGGCCGACGGCGCCACCGCGTCCTCGAGGTCGAGGATGACGGCGTCGGGGCGGCGGTCGTCGCGGAGGGCGACGGCCTTGGCGATCCGCTCGGGTCGGTCGCCGGGGACGTAGAGCCAGCTGCGGATGGTCGCCACGGGGGCAGCGTGCCACACCCGCCCGCTCCACCGGGGCGACGCGAACCTTGACCCTGCTGCGTGCTCGTCGGTACCCTTCCCGAACGGGAGGGACACTGTTCCGCTGAGCGGAACAAGTGGTCGCCGGGACGAAGGGGACTCATGCGCACAGCCCGACTCGGTGCAGCGTTCGTGGTGGCGGCGGCGGCCCTCATGGTGGTGCCCGCGCCGGGAACGGGGGCGGCCACGGTGACCGACCCCATGGTGTCGTTCACCTACCGGTGCCAGCTCGACGACACCCCGTTCTTCTCCGAGAGCCCGGGCGAGATCACCATCTCCCGCCCCGATTCGGTGGCGCCCGGCCAGCTCTTCCCGGTCACCTTCACCATCGACCGCGGGCCCAAGAACGGTCCGATCGGCACCGAGCTCGGCGCCGTGTTCCGCGCTCGCCTCAAGCTGGCGCTCACCGGGGCCTCGGTCGCCACGGTCGAGACCGGGGTGGTCAACCTCACGGCCGCCCCCGCCGGGGGACAGACCGTCATCCCGCCGATCACCGCGCAGATCCAGGCCGGGCCCAACCCGGGCTCGGTCGGCATCGGGATCGACTACCTCGACGTCTTCGGCGAGGTCTTCGGCGGGACGAACCACTCCTACTGCCGCCCCAAGACGCTCGTCGCCACGTCGGTCCAGGTGGTCGCCGCGCCGCCTCCGACCACGACGACCACCGTGGCGCCCACCAGCACCACGCCGGGCGCGACCTCCACGTCCACGAGCACCTCCACGTCGACGTCGACCAGCACGACCTCCACCTCGACCACCACCACCTCGTCCACGTCGACCAGCACCACCTCCACGACCGCGGCCAGCACCACCAGCACCACGGTGCCGCTGGCGTCCACCGCGGTGCTCCGGGAGTACACCGTCGACTACCAGGTGCAGTGCGTGATCATGGACCTGGCCCCGACCCTGCTGACCCCGCCCCAGCCCGAGCGACAGTTCAACACCGAGACGATCCCCCTGCAGACGGTGCAGGCGAAGGTCACCGCGCCCGACAAGGTGGGCGTCGGGGGGTCGTTCACGGTCGGGGTGTCCTTCCCGACGCCCACCACCAACGGGCCGATCAACCTCACGCCCGGCAACGTGACCTACTCGGTCGACCTGTCGGTGGCGGGCGGCACGCCCAGCCCGCTCGTGCTGCGCGCCGGTCCCAACACCACCGCCATCGCCGCCGCCGCTCCCGTGCCGATCCCGGCGATGGCCGGCGCCATCACGGCCAGCGCGCCGGTGGGCGGCGAGGTCGCCATCAGCCTGGGCGCGCTGCACACCAACGTGAAGCAGGGTCTGACGCTGCGCACCGACTGCGCGCCGGTCAGCGCCCCGGCGGTGACCGGCGTGGCCAAGGTGGCCGTGGTCGCCGGGCAGGTCACCGGTGCGTCGGTGACCACCACCACGGTCGCCACGTCGGTGGCCGGCACCTCCGGCTTCGCCAACTGTGCGGCGGCCAAGGCAGCCGGTCGCGGCGTGATCCCCCGTTCCGACGCCGCCTACCAGGCATCGCTCGACGCCGACGGCGACGGCCTCGCCTGCGAGGCGAACGAAGGGGCCCGCGTGGCGGGGAACAGCACCGCCCGCGGCTCGGGCCTGGCCAGCACCGGCTCGTCGGCCGGACGACCCCTCCGGGCAGGTCTCGTGCTGCTCGCGGCGGGCGTCGCCCTCCTCGCCGCCGACCGAATCCGCCGCCGCTCGGCGGCCCACGCCGACTGATCGATCGGGCGCCGAGCTCCCCGTGTCGCGCCTGGATCTGCTGAGGGTCGGCCACGTCCTGGTGTTCGCCGTGTGGTTCGGCACCGACCTGGCCACCTTCCACCTCAGCCGCAAGCTCCTCGACCGCGCGGTGGACGTGGGCGCCCGTCGCGTCCTGGCCGGAGCCATGCTCGGGGTCGAGGTCCTGGCCCGCCTGTGCCTGCCCGCCATGTTGGCGTTGGGGCTGTCGCTGGCCGTCGAGCTGGGCGCGGTGGACGGGTGGTCGGGCACCGGTCCGCTCGTCGGCATCTGGCTGGTGGCCGTCGCCTGGGTGGCCATGGTGTGGACGATCCACGTGCGCAGCCACCGTGGTGCGGGCGGTGAGCTGTCCGACCGACTGGCCCTCGTCGACCTGGTGCTGCGCTCCGCCGTCTGCGTCGCGTTGTGGGTGGCGGGGCTGGCCTCGCTGATCGGCGACGGCGGCCCCTTCCTCGGCGACTGGTTGGCCGCCAAGGTGGTGTTCTTCGCGTTGGTGATGAGCTGCGGCATCGCGATCCGCTTCGTGCTCCGTCCCTTCTCGGCGGCCTTCGCCCGCCTGGTGGCCGAGGGCTCGAACGATGCGACCGAGGGCGCGATGGCCGACTGCATCCGCCGGGCGCAACCCCTGGTGGGGACCATCTGGCTGGGGCTGCTCAGCGCCGCGCTGGTCGGGGTGCTGCAACGACTGCCGTGGCAGTGAAGGTCATGGAGTCGCGGCACCCCAGCCACTAGTTTCACTGGACGGAACAGCGTTCCGGAGGAGGGAGATCCCATGCGAGCAAGCCGGTTCGTCCGAGCCGCCGCCGCGACCTTGGGGGCGGGCGTCGCGCTCGCCCTCGTCGCCGGTCCGGTGGGCGCCACCCACAAGGACGAGAAGATCACCGTCTCGAAGACCACCGGCCTCGCCGACGGGGACACCGTCCGGGTGACCTTCTCGGGCTTCGCGCCCGGCGGCGTCGACGGCGTCCACCCGAACGCGAAGATCGTCGTGGCCGGGCAGGCCTCGTTCAACGGCATCCCCGACAAGCTGAACTTCGACGAGTACGCCAGCGCCCCCGAGGTCCTGGTGCAGCCCGACGGGACCGGCGCCGCCGACTACACGGTGTACGCCGACCACGGGACCATGCAGGACGGCACGACGCTCAACTGCAACACGGCGAAGTGCTGGCTCATCGTGATCCAGGAGCCGTTCCTCGGGCCCGAGGGCCAGCCCCGCTACGCCGCCCAGGAGATCAGCTTCGGGACGGCGGTCGTGCCCACCACGGCGGCCCCGGTGGCGCCCACCACCGCGGCGCCCGTCGAGACGACGACGATCCCGCCGGTGGCCGAGACCACGACCACGGCGGCCGAGGCGGTCACCACCACCACGATGGCCGCCACGACCACCACCGAAGCCACGGCCGAGGCGGCCGGCGACGTGACCGTCGACGACGAGGGTGGGTCGAACACCGGCGTGATCGTGGGCGTCGCCGTGGCTGCCGCGCTGGTCCTCGGCGGTGGCGCCTTCGTCGCCACGCGGAAGAAGCCGGCCCTCGACGACGGCGAGGCACCGACCGACGTGTGAGCTCAGCCGGTCGGCGTCACCAGGGCACCGGCCAGCTGCCAGGGGCGACCGTCGACGAGGTTGGTCCCCTTCGAGATCTGGCGGTTCACGGCCCTGGCCGGGTGCACCACGCCGTGCAGCGACCCGTCCGAGGCGCCGTCGCCGGGCGCGCGGAGCACGTCGGGCCGGTTGATGGTCCCGTCGAAGGTGCGCTCCCGTGACGGTGCCCAGAGGGTGAAGTCGGGCGGCAGCGTCACCACCAGCGACGTGCCCACCGGGCTCGGGCGAGTGGCCGCCACCAGGCACACGCGGTTCTCGGCGGCTCGCTCCACCAGTCCCAGCTCGCACTCCCAGCGCTCCTGGGCGTCGAAGGGCACGGCCAGCACGTCGCAGGCGGCCAGCGCGGCCAGGCGGGCCACCTCGGGATGGACGGCGTCGTCGCCGACCACGACGGCCAGGCGCCCCCAGCTGAGCTCCACCGGGTCGAGCGCGTCGCCCAGGCGCGTGACCCACCGATGGCGGGCCACCCGGTGCAGCTGCGGCTGCCGGGCGATCACCCCCTCCGCGGTGACCACCACCCCGAGGTGGGCATCGCCGTCGCGGACCGACGTGACGACCGCAGCGGCCGTGTGGGCCAGGTCGGCCGCCACATCGACGAGGTCGTCGACCTCGACCGCCAGCTCGGGCAGCACGATGAGCTCGGCGCCCGCCGCGGCGGCCGAGGCGACCTGGCGGGGATCGACCAGCGCCGCCACCTCGAGGCGATCGGCGCGGGGGTGGTCGTCGAGGGCAGGCGTCGGGCGCGACAGGGGCGTGTAGGCCTCGGGACGCCGCACGCGACGGAGGTCGGTGCCATCGGGGCGGGGGGCCCGGGCGGCCCCGACGTCGATGTCGGCGGCGACGACCGCCTCGCCGTCACGGGGGCCCCGTGCCACCACGGTCCCGTCGGGCGCCACGATCTGGCTCTCGCCCGCTCCCCGAAGGGCGTCGGCGGGGATGCCCATCATGGTGCTGAACGCCTCGACCTTGGCCTCGGGCAGCAGCGGGCCCACCTTGCAGCAGGCCACCACCCAGACGCGGTTCTCGGCGGCGCGGACCGGGATGTGGAGCGATGCCTCGTCGAGAGCGAAGGAGTTGAGCGAGTTCAGCAGCAGGTCGGCCCCTCGCAGCGCCAGAGCTCGCGGCACCTCGGTGATGACGCCGTCCATGCATGCGTAGGTGCCGAGGCGGCCGAAGCCGGCGTCGACCACCTCGGCCGGCGTCGTGGCGGCGGACAGGAAGTCGCCCTCGGCGCCCATCAGCACCGTCTTGTCGTTGGCCGCGGCCAGGTGCCCGGCGGGGGAGAAGAGCAGGTTGGTGTTGGTGATCCGGCCCGGTGCGGGTTCCCGCGACGTGGAGGGGCCGTCGCGGCGGACGGTGCAGTTCAGCTGGATCCAGGCCCCGTGACGAGCGGCTCGGGCGGCCACCTCGGCCGTCCACGGCCCGTCGAGGTCGATCGCCACCTCCCAGGCGTGGGCGCCGTCGTCGTAGATCGACAGGTGGTTGCAGAACTCGGGCAGCACGATCACCTGCGCCCGCTCGGTCGCGGCCGCGTCGATCATCCGCAGCGTCGTGGCCAGGTTGGCCCCGAGGTCGGTGCCGGTGGCGAACTGGGCGGCGGCGACCCGCACGGATCCGGACACGGTGCGATCCCTCAATCGAGCGGCCGGCCGGGATCGTCGGCGCCCGTGGCCGAGTCGGGGAACACGCCGGCCCGCGAGACCAGCCCCGGAACGGGGTGGGCCAGCGCCTCGGCCACCCAGGGGACCTGCTCGACCAGCCGCCCGAGGTCGACGCCGGTGGTGTGGCCCATGCGGTGGAGCAGGTAGACGAGGTCCTCGGTGGGGACGTTGCCGGTGGCGTTCGGGGCGAAGGGGCACCCCCCGATCCCGCCGAGGCTGGCGTCGAGCACCCCCACGCCGGCGTCGACCGCGGCGGCCGCGTTGGCGATCCCGGTGTTGCGGGTGTTGTGGAAGTGGCAGCGGAGCGTGATCGGTGCGTCGCCGATGGCCGCGCGGGCCAGTGCCACTCGCTCGCGCACGTCGCGGGGCGACGCCGCGCCGATGGAGTCGGCCAGGGCGATCTCGCTCGGCCCGGCCGCCACCACCCGTCGGAGCACCCGGCCGAGGCGGTCGAGCGGCAGTTCGCCCTCGTAGGGGCACCCGAAGGCGGCCGCCACGGTGACGGTCGTGGGCAGGGCGGCGTCCTTCGCCGCGGCGCCGATCTCGGCCGCCGCCTCCAGCAGGCCGGCGGTGTCGGTGCCCTGGTTCCGGCGGGCGAAGGTGTCGGTCGCCACGACGACCACGTTGATCTCGTCGACGCCGGTCTCCACGGCGCGGTCGAGCCCGCGGCGGTTGAGGACCAGGCCGATGTAGCTGACCCCCGGTGTGCGGGGCAGGGCTGCCATGACGGCGTCGGCATCGGCCATCTGGGGCACGCGCTTCGGGTTGACGAAGCTGACCGCCTCGATGCGGCGCACGCCGGCCGCCACCAGGCGTCCGATGAGCTCCACCTTCTGATCGGTCCCGAGCAGGGTCGGATCGGACTGCAGGCCGTCCCGGGGCGACACCTCGACGATCTCGACCGTTGCCATCTGCACCCTTCGTCCACCCGTGCCCGTGCGTTGGACAGTGTTGCAGGCTGCCGCTAGGTTCCGCACGCGTTTGGTAACGCTGTTTCGCTGAGTGGAACAGCGGAGGCGGCGTGGGGACGCCGTCGACCGCCGGAAGGAGCCGTGATGACCTCCGCCCTCGACGACCTGCGCGTGATCGAGATGGGCCAGCTCCTGGCCGGGCCCTTCTGCGGTCAGCTCCTGGCCGACTTCGGCGCCGACGTCATCAAGATCGAGCCGCCGGGCGACGGCGACCCGATGCGGGAGTGGGGTCGCGAGAAGGCCGGCGGCCAGTCGCTGTGGTGGCCGGTGGTGGCCCGGGGAAAGCGCTCGGTCACGGTCAACCTGCGTGAGCCCGACGGCCAGGAGCTGGCCCGGCAGCTGATCGCCGAGGCCGACGTCCTGGTCGAGAACTTCCGGCCGGGCACGCTCGAGAAGTGGGGACTCGGTCCCGAGGAGCTGCGTGCCGCCAACCCGAGGCTCATCGTGGCCCGGGTCTCGGGCTACGGCCAGACCGGGCCCTACGCCGAGCGGCCGGGCTACGGCGCCATCGGCGAGGCCATGGGCGGCCTCCGGGCGGTGATCGGCGAGCCCGACCGTCCGCCGGCCCGGGCGGGCATCTCCATCGGCGACACCATGGCCGCCACCTTCGCCTGCGTCGGGACGCTCGTGGCCCTCCACGCCCGCGAACGCACGGGTCGCGGCCAGGTCGTCGACTCGGCGCTCTACGAGGCGATCCTCGGGATCATGGAGTCGCTCATCCCCGAGTACGCCATCGCCGGCTACGTGCGCCCCCGCACCGGCTCGCTCATCCCCAACGTCGCGCCGGCCAACGCCTACCCGACCGCGGATGGCAAGGAGCACCTGATCTCGGGCAACCAGGACACCGTGTGGCGCCGTCTGGCCACCGCGATGGGCAGCCCCGAGCTGGGCACCGACGAGCGCTTCGCCACCCACGGCGCCCGGGGCCAGAACCAGCTGGAGCTGGACGACCTCATCCGTTCGTGGACGCGGACGCTGACGGCGGCCGAGCTGGAGGCGGTCCTCAACGAGCACGCCGTGCCCAACGGCAAGATCTACACGGCCCCCGACATGCTGGAGGACCCCCACTTCGCGGCCCGCGAGGCCATCGTGAAGCTGGCCCACCCGCTGCTCGGCGAGTTCCCGATGCAGAACGTCGTGCCCAAGCTGTCGGACACGCCGGGCGAGGTGCGCTGGGTCGGCCCGGCCCTCGGCGAGCACACCGACGAGGTGCTCGGCGAGGTGCTCGGGCTCGACGGCGAACGGATCGCCGAGCTGCGGAGCCGGGGGATCGTCTGATGCTCGGGCAGCGGGAGCGGTTCGGGGTGATCATCCCGTCCACCAACACCGTGGTCGAGCACGACCTCACGATGATCCGGCCCGACGACGTGACCTTCCACTCCGGGCGCATGTGGATCGAGCACCCGAACCTCGGCAACGACGAGGACTTCGAGGCGCTGCTCGGCCAGATCCGGGCCTCCATCGTCACCGCCGTGCGCGACATCGTGACCTGCAAGCCCACCTACCTGCTGATGGGCATGTCGGCCGAGACGTTCTGGGGCGGCGTCGAGGGCAACGCGTCGTTCGAGCGGCGGGTCACCGAGATGTCGGGCGGTCTCCGGGTCTCCACCGGGGCCTCGGCGTGCCGCGACGCGCTGCGTGCCTTCGGCTGCGAGCGCATCTCGGTCTTCTCGCCCTACCAGCCGATCGCCGATGTCCAGGTCGGCACCTTCTTCCGCGAAGCGGGCTTCGACGTCCGCCGCATCACGGGGCTGCGGTGCCCGTCGGCCACGGCCATCGCCGAGGTGACCCCCGAGCGGCTCGAGGACGTGGTGGCCGAGCTCGACGGCGACGACGTGGACGCCATCGTGCAGGTGGGCACCAACCTGAGCTTCGTGCGTCAGGCCGCCGACCTGGAGCGACGGCTGGCCAAGCCGGTCGTCGCCATCAACGCCGCCACGCTGTGGCACGCGCTGCGGGCCTGTGGCATCGACGACCGCATCGCCGGGTTCGGCCGCCTGCTCGAGGAGCACTGAGGGCGTGGTCGCCCCGGACCCCCGGGCCCGCCTGGCCCCGGGCGCACCGCTCCCCGACGCCGATCGCGTCGAGCGCACCGAGCGGGTGGTGGTGTGCGGCGCCGGGCCCACCGGCGTGTTCCTGGCGCTGACGTTGGCCCGGGCCGGCGTCGCCGTCCTGCTCCTCGAGAAGGGCGACGACCTGTCGGCCGAGTCGCGGGCGTCCACGTTCCACCCGCCCACGCTCGAGCTGCTCGACGAGCTCGGGGTGGCCGAGGACGTGGTCGCCCGGGGGCTGCGGGCCCCCACCACGCAGTTCCGCGACCGGCGGCTCGGCCCGGTGGCCACCTTCGACCTCGGCGTCCTGGCCGACCTCACCCGCTTCCCGTTCCGGATCCAGCTCGAGCAGGACAAGGCGGCCCGCCTCGGTCTGGCCCGACTGGCGGCGGAGCACGCCGAACGGGTCGAGGTGCGCTTCGGTTGGCGGGCCCACGGCGTGGTGGCCCACGACGCCGACGTGGTGCGCCTGGTGGTCGGCACCGACGAGGGCGTCGTCGAGCTGGTGGCGCCCTGGGTGGTGGCCACCGACGGGGCGCACTCCGCCGTGCGCACCTCGATCGGGCTCGACCTGGTGGGCGAGACGTACCCCGAGCACTTCCTGGTGGCCAGCGTGGCCGACGAGCTGACCGAGCACCTCGACGACCTGGCCCTCGTCAACTACGTGGCCGACCCCGACGAGTGGCTGGTGCTGCTGCGCACGCCCGACCACTGGCGGGTGCTGTTCCCCATCCCCGGCGCCGACGCCGAGGCCGCGTTGGCGCCCGACGCGCTGCAGCGACGACTCGACGGCGTGGTCGACGTGGGCCGTCCCTGGGCGGTGCTGGGCGCTTCGCTCTACGTCGTGAGCCGTCGCGTGGCGGAGCGCATGCGGGTCGGGCGGGTGCTGCTGGCCGGCGACGCCGCCCACCAGAACTCGCCGCTCGGCGGGATGGGCATGAACTCCGGCATCCAGGACGCCGTGTCGTGCGGGCGGCGGCTGGCCCGCGTGCTGGCCGGCGAGCCGGACGCGCTGCTCGACGAGTACGACGTCAACCGCCGGCGCGTCGCCACCGAGTACGTGCAGGCCGACGCCCACGCCAACTGGCTGGCGCTGCGCGAGCCCGACCCGGCGCGCCGCCGCGAGCTGCAGGAGGAGCTGCGAGCCGTCGCCGCGGACCCGGCGCGCCACCGTGAGCGGGTCATGCGCACCGCCATGCTCGACGCCGTCCGTGGGAGCCTGTGAGCCATGGTCGAACCCGATGACGGAGCCGCCGAGCTGGACGCCGACTACGAGCGGGCCGGGTTCCGCGGGCGGCTGGGCTGGGGGGAACGGCCGGCGCTGGTGGTGGTCGACGTCTGCCGGGCCTACCTCGATCCGGACTCGCCGCTGTACGCCGGCGTCGAGGACGCCGTCGCCTCGGCCGGTCGCCTGGTCGAGGCGGCGCGGGCGGGCGGGGTGCCCGTCGTCTTCACCCGCGTCGAGTTCGAGCCGGGCGGCGCGGATGGCGGCCTCTTCTACCGGAAGGTGCCCGCGCTGGCGTCGTTCGACCGGGGCAGCCCGCTCGGCGAGTTCCCCGTCCACCCGCGACCGCTCGCCGGCGAGGTGGTGGTCACCAAGCAGTACGCCTCGGCGTTCTTCGGCACGACCCTGGCCTCCACGTTGCACGGCTGGGGCGTCGACACGGTGGTGCTGTGCGGCCTGTCGACGTCGGGCTGCGTGCGGGCCTCGGGCGTGGACGCGGTGCAGCACGGCTTCCGCCCGATGGTGGTGGCCGAGGCCTGTGGCGACCGCGCCCCCGGTCCGCACGACGCCGCCCTCTTCGATCTCGACGCCAAGTACGCCGACGTGGTCACCGAAGCCGACGCCGTCGCCCACCTCCACCCCTGACCCCTGCCCCCCTGCCCCCTGACCCCTGACCCCACGACCTTTTCAGGATTCCGGCATCATCCCGCCGCGATCCTGAGCGGTTCGGTGCTGGAGGTGGCGGCGGATCTCGTCGGCGACGGCGAAGGGGTCGTTTCGGATCCGAGACGGCGTGTAGCGCAGGAGCAGCATCCCGGTGCCCACGATGTCGTTCTGCCGGCGGAGGTCGTGCTCGAACTGGTACGGCAGCGTGTGGAAGGTCGACGAGTCGCACTCGATCCCGAGCCGAGCCTCCGGGTAGGCGAAGTCGACGTAGTAGTCGCGACGCCCGACCCGGACGTGGAGCTCGCGTACCGGAGTGGGCAGTCCGGCGTCGCGGAGGAGCCGGGCCATCCGCTGCTCGAACGGTGATCCGAGATCGATCCCGCGGTCGGCCATGACCGCGCGGGCCGTGGCGATCCCTGGGCGTCCGCGCCGGCGCAGGTGGCCGAGCCGCTCGGCGAAGCGCTCGTAGGTGGTCAGGCCGGCCATCACTGCGTCGTCGAGCAATCGGCCGACCGTCCACGGCGACCAGAACCGCCCGACGTCGATCAGGGTGCGGTCGATCGACGTCACCGGGATGCCGTCGATCACCACACGGTCGGCTGCCGAGAGCTGCCGCGACTCGTGCACGAGCCACGGCCCCGCCGTTCGCCATCGGTGGTGGGGGATGACGACCTCGGCGCCGGCCGATCGCTGGCGTGATCTTGTGGGGAGGTGCAACACGACCGCAGCTCGATGGGACAGGAGGGCCATGGAGCCGTTCGAGAGCACCGCGGCCATGGCCTCCTGGCGCCAGGTCGTCGGTGCGCCGACGACTGCGAACACGGTCGGAGACCGTCGCAGGACCAGCCCCCGGTGGACGAGCGACGTGACGGTTCGGTCGGCCACGCCGCAGCGGCGTGCCTGTGCTCGGGTGAACAACCCGTGCTGGTCGGCGGCCAACGCGGCCACCCGGGCGAACGGTGACGACTCCACAACCTGCTCCCGACGTTGGTCGAGCATGCAGGGGAAGTGCCCGAACGGTACGCCCGTGGTCGCGCAGCAGTCCACCCCTCCGTTCTGTTCAGGTTCTCGGCGCCTGGATGGACGAGGACCTGAAGAGTTCGGGAGGTTGGGGGAGGTTGGGGGAGGTTGGGGGAGGTTGGGGGAGGTTGGGTGGGGGGCGAGCTGGTAGCGTCGGCGCACGGGCGGAACCGCGTTCCGCTCAGCGGAACTGCTGGGATCGAGAGGGGGAGGGGACGATGAGCGCAGCACCCGCCGGGCGGCTCACGGCCGAGCTGCTCCTCGACGAGCTGAGCGCCGAGGAGCGGACCCGGGCCGAGCGGGTCGAGTCGGTCCTGCCGGCCCTCCGGGACGCCGCGGCCGAGGCCGACCGCCTGGCCGAGTTCCCGATGGCCCACGTGCGCACGCTGGGCGACGCCGGCCTGCTGGGACTGCCGGTCCCGGCTGAGTACGGCGGCCTGGGCGGCAGCCTCCGCGACCTCGCCGCGGCCACCTTCGCCATGGGCACGGCCTGCCCGTCGACCGCCCTCGCCTACTTCTTCCAGTGCAGCTCCGCCTCCCGCGGCCTCCTGCCCCTGGCGGCCATCGAGGCCGGCCTGTTCAGCGACGACGACGTGCCCGTCGTCCGCGCCTTCGCCGAGAAGATCCTCCGACGACTGGGCACCGAACGACGGTGGATGGCCAACTTCGCGTCCGAGTCGGCCAAGTCCGAGACGGCCGCCATCACGATCTCGACCCGGGCCACCGCGACGACCCGTGACGGGGTGGAGGGCTGGGTGCTCGACGGCGTGAAGTCCTTCGGCTGCGCCACCGGCGTGGCCGACGACTACCTGGTGTCGGCCATGGTCGGCGACGGCACCACCGCGGCCGACCTGGGCACCTTCGTCGTCCCCCGCGACGCCCCCGGCGTCAGCGAGCGGGCCCGCTGGGACGCCATCGGCATGCGGGCGTCGGCCACCCACGGGATCGTCCTCGACGGGGTCTTCGTGCCCGCGACCGAGGCGCTCACCGTGCCCGGCGCCTTCGTGAAGATGACCCAGGTCAGCCGGGGCAGCTTCGTGGGCAGCCAGCTGGCCGGCACGGCGGTCTACCTGGGGGCGGCCCGGGCCCTCTACGACTGGACGATCGCCCACCTGTCGGCGACGACCTTCGCCGACACCGGTCGCCCCATCGGGACCGCCCCGTTCCAGCAGCAGCTCATCGGCGAGATGACGATGCACCTCGAGACGGCCACGGCCTGGCTCCGCCGCCAGATCGAGCTGGAGGCGTCCGACCCACCGCTGCGGCCGAAGGACGAGGTGGTTCGGCAGTGGCGGATCGCGAAGGGCACCATCGCCGAGTCGGCCTTCGCCGTGGCGACCTGTGCCCTGAAGGCGTCGGGCACCTCGAACACCGGCAACTCGGGCATGGTGGCCCGGTCGCTGCGCGACCTGTCGATGGGCCTGGTGCAGGCGTTCCCACCCGAGCGGGGCCGACTGGAGGCCGCGGCGTCGATCGTCGGGCCGGGCGAGTCCACGAGCTTCGGTGCGGCGGCTGCGGGTGCCGGATCCGGCGCGGCGGGCACGCCGATGCCCAACACCTAGGCGGGCGACGGACGTGGGACAGCTCGCCGACGACCTGGCGGCGATGGTCGGCGTCTGGCACGACCACCTGGTGGCCCACGACGTCGAGGGCCGGCCGCTCGCCCACGACCCCTTCGGTGGGGCGCCGGGCCCCTTCCCCTACGACAACCTCGTGTACTGCGACTTCGACGGCACCACCTGGACCCAGACCAACGTGGCCTTCCGGGGCCGACCGCTCCAGGTGCGCACCTTCGAGGCCGACGTCGCCGACGACGTCCTCACCTTCCGCCGACTGGGACCCGACGCGCCACGCCACGTCGGCGTCTCCGGGGGTCCGGGCCTGATCTGGTTCGTGGCCGAGTCCCTGGCCGAGGCCGGACTCCAGCGCTACTGCGAACCCGACCTCATCCGCATCGACACCCCGCCCGAGGCGACCGGCGACCCGGCCCGGCGGTGGCGGAGCACCGTGCTGTGGCGCGACGGCCGGCTGGTGCGCACCCTGGCCGTGGAGGGGACCCGCCTGAGCGGCGACACCTCGCGCACCCATGAGTGGGACCCTCGTGGGCCCGACGCCGCCGTGCACGGCGAGCGCAGCCGGACCCAGCAGTACCGATCGACCGCACCGGAGGTGTCGGCATGACCGAGGCGTTCGACCTCCCGCCCCAACGCGACCTCGTCGACGGCTCGTGGCTCGAGCCGACAGCGTCTCGCGACGAGTGGATCGAGGACCCGAACACGGGTGCCCGCGCCCAGCGCCAGGCCCGCACCGACGAGTCGACCGTCGACGCGGCCCTGGCTGCGGCGTGGCGTGACCACACCGCCGGCCGGTGGGCCGGTCGTTCCCCGGCGGACCGGGCCGAGGTCCTCGGGGCCCTGGCCGACGCGCTCGAACCCCGCGTCGCCGAGGTGGCCCGGCTCGAGGCCGCCACGTCGGGCGCGACGATCGGCACGACGTCGATGCTGGGCTTCATCGTGCACGCCGCCTTCCGCCTCGCCGCGGCCCAGCTGGGCGAGGGCGTCCTGTCGGCCCGCTTCCCTGGCCCGACCGGGCGCGACGTCGAGGTCGAGCGCCACGGCTGGGGGCCGGCCGTCCTGCTGGTGCCGTGGAACGCCCCGGCGCCCATGGCCGCCCACAAGGCGGCATCGGCCCTGGCCGCCGGCTGCCCGGTGATCATCAAGCCGCCGGAGCGGGCCCCGCACGGGACCGCCGCCATCGCCGCCGCCTTCGACGAGGTGGCCGCCGACCACGATCTGCCACCGGCGCTGGTGCAGCTGGTGCACGGCGGTCCCGAGGTGGGTGCCGCGCTCATCGGCGACCGCCGGTGCCGGGCCGTGAGCTTCACCGGGGGCACCGAGGGGGGCCGTGCCATCGCCCACCAGTGTGCCGAGGGCCTCAAGCCGGTGCAGCTGGAGCTGGGTGGGCACTCGCCCCTCGTCGTCCTGCCCGACGCCGACCTCGACCTCGCGGCCGACGCGGTGGTGGGGCTGCTCACCACCCTCAACGGCCAGTGGTGCCGAGCCCTGGGCCGCGTGCTGGTCCCCGCCGCCCACCACGACGAGCTGGTGGACCGGGTCGCCGACCGCCTGGCGGGCCTGGTACTGGGCAGCTCGCTCGACCCGGGCTCGCAGATGGGCCCGATCGTGCACTCGTCGCACCTCGCGATGCTGCACGGGCGCCTCGATGCGCTCGTCGCCGCCGGCGGCACCGCCGTCGCCCCCACGCCGCTCCCTGGAGGCGATCTGGCCACCGGCAACTGGCTCGCCCCCACGCTCGTCACCGGCGTCGACCCGGCGCGCACCACCACCGAGGTGTTCGGTCCGATCGCCGCGGTCCACGCCTACGACACCGTCGACGACGCCGTGGCGATCGCCAACGGCACCGACTACGGCCTCGAGGCCTACGTCGTGGGCACCGACGAGGACGCGGCGATGGCCGTGGCCCGACGCATCGTGGCGGGCGGCGTGAAGGTCAACGGCGTGTCGCCGATCAGCCTGCACCTGATGGCCCCCCGGCCGGCCTGGGGGATCTCGGGCCTGGTCGACGAGGGCACGATCGAGACGATCCGCTTCTTCGGCGGCAACCGGGTGGTCGGCGTCGAGGGCTCCCTCGGCGCCCCGAGCTGAGCACGAGAGAGAGGAGCCCCACATGGGATTCGTGAACTGCGTCAACGGTGAGGTGCCCGGGCGGGACGTGCTCGGCTGGCGGAAGAAGTTCGGGGTGATCATCCCGTCGACCAACACGGTGGTGGAGCCCGAGTTCCACGCCATGACGGTGCCCGGGGTGACCGCGCACACCGGGCTGATCCACATCCGGAACCAGTTCCTGGCCTCCGACGAGGACATGCTGGGCCTGCTCGACCAGATCCGCGACGAGATCGGCAACACCGTCGAGCGGGTCATCACCGCCGAGGTCGACTACATGGTGATGGGCATGTCGGCCGAGACCTTCTGGGACGGCGTCGAGGGGAACCGGCGGTTCAAGCAGCAGATCCACGACATCTCCGGCCTGGAGGTGGCCACCGGGGCCGAGGCCTGCGAGCGGGCGTTGCACCTGTTCGGGGCGAAGCGGATCGGCGTGGTCACCCCCTATCAGCCGGTGGGCGACGCCAACGTCGTGAAGTTCTTCGAGGAGCTGGGCTTCGAGGTGGCCGCCATCAAGGGCCTGAAGTGCCCCTCCGCGGTCTCGATCGCCCACGTCACCGAGACCGAGCTCCGCGAGGCGCTCATCGAGGTCAACGGCCCCGACGTCGACGCCCTGGTGCAGTGCGGCACCAACCTGTCCATGGTCCGCCTGGCCGACGAGGCCGAGCGCTGGTTCGCCAAGCCGGTCATCGCCATCAACGCCGCCACCTGGTGGATGGCGCTGCGTGAGAACGGGATCACCGAGCAGCTCCACGGCTTCGGGCGTCTGCTCCGGGAGCACTGACGCCCGGAGCGGCCGAGCGTCAGGAACGCCAGGATCGTCAGGCGGTGGCTCCCGAGCGGGCCACCGCCACGGCGTTGGTGCCGAGGTAGCTCTCCACGACCGCGGGGTCCTGCTGGACCTCCTGGGGCGTGCCGGTGGCGATCACCCGGCCCACCTCGAGCGCCACCATCCGGTCGCAGATCGAGGTGAGCAGCGGGACGTCGTGCTCGATGACCACGAAGGTGACTCCGTAGGCCTCGCGAATGGCCCGCAGGACACGACCCAGCTCCTCGGTCTCGGCCTGGGCGATGCCGGCGGAGGGTTCGTCGAGCAGGATCAGGGTGGGCTCGAGCGCCACCGCGCAGGTCAGCTCGACCAGCCGCCGGGTGCCGGTGGGCAGGACCCCGACGGGCACCTCGGCGAAGGCGCCGAGCCCGAAGAGCTCGACCAGCCGGCGGGCGTCGGCCTCGCGCTCCCGCTCGGCGGCGCGGCGGCCGAGGGCGGACTCGACCAGCGTGCTCGGGGTGGAGCGCTCCCGGGCGACCATCACCGTCTCCAGGAGGGTGAGGGTGGGGAAGAGGGTGGCGGACTGGAACGACCGCACCATGCCGGCCCGGCTGCGCTGCTCGGGCCGCCACGCCGTCACGTCCACGCCGTCGAAGCGGATCCGGCCCTGGTCGGGGCGCACGAAGCCCGAGATCATCTCGAAGAGGGTGGTCTTTCCGGCGCCGTTCGGGCCGATCAGCCCGAGCGTCTCGCCCCGGTGCACCTCGAGGTGCACGTCGTCGACCGCCACCAGCCCCCCGAAGCGGCGGGTCAGGCCCTCCACCACGAGCAGCGGCTCGTCCCGGCCGGACGCCCGGCCGGACGGGTCGGCCGCCTCGCTGCCGGCGGCGCGGAACGCCAGGTGGTCGGCGGCCCGCAGCTCGGCCTCGCCGGCCGCGGCCTGGTCCTCGGCGCGGTGCGCGGCCTCGGGGTCGAGGCCCGACCAGCGGGCCACGAGGTCCCGCAGGTGGTCACCGACGTCGGCCAGGAGGCCGGCGAAGCCGTTGGGCTGGAGCGTCAGCAGGACCAGCCAGGCGGCGGAGAGGCCGGCGCGCGCCTCGTTGTCGTCGATCTCGAGCAGCTCGGGCACGCCGAAGACGTACAGCGCCCCCAGCACGGGACCGGCCAGCGAGCCGATCCCGCCGACGACGGCCACCACCACGACGTCGATGCTGCGCTGCACCGGGAAGGTCACCACGTCCACCCGGTCCTGGGCCTGCCCGTAGAGCGCACCGCCGAGGCCGGCCAGCATCCCCGCCACGACGTAGGCCTGGATGCGGATCCGCGTGGCCGCGACCGTGAGGGCTCGGGCCGCCTCGGCGTTGTCGCGGACCGCCAGGAGCTTGCGGCCGAAGGCACCGTGGCGGAGGTTGTGCGCCAGCCCGATGCCCACCGACAGCCCGGCCAGCACCACCCAGTAGTAGTTGCGGCTGGCGCCGTCGACCAGGCCGAGGTCGGGCGCCGCGGTGTCGCGGCCGTCGGGCGTGAGGAAGAAGTCCTGGCGGAGCAGCCAGCCGCTGCACACCAACGAGAAGGAGAGGGTGGCGACGCCGAGGAGGAGGCCCTTGACCCGCAGGGCGGGCACGCCGATCAGGGCGGACGCCACCCCGCCCGCCCCCACCGCGGCCAGCAGGCCCACCAGGAAGCTGCCGGTGGCGTCGGCCACGATGACGGCGACGGCGCAGCCGATCCCGCCGAGGGCGAACTGGCCCAGCGAGAGCTGCCCGCCCAGGCCGCTGATGATGGTGACGCTCACCCCGACCAGGGCCAGCGCCAGCAGTTGGGTGAGGGTCACGGCGGTGGCGTTGGAGATGGCCAGGGGCACCAGGACGGCGACCACGAAGGCCGCGGCGGCGAGCAGGCGGGGACCCTGGCGCAACAGCGCGACCTGCTCGTAGCCGGGCGGGAGGCGGCGCGGCGTGGCCAGTCCGTCCCACGGTTCGGGCGCTTCGCGGCCGGATCGACCGGCGCGGGTGGTCAGGAGGAGCGAGGCCACCACGGCGACGAAGATCACGAGGTCGGCCCAGCCGTTGGCGTCGGAGTTGGAGGCCACCACCTGGTCGACCAGCCCGATGCCGATGGCGGCCACCAGCACCCCGCCCAGGCTCCGGAAGCGCACGATGGCCGCCGCGGCCAGCGCCCGCAGCAGCAGGTCGGGCCCGAGCGACTCGGGACTGATCGCCCCCTTCGAGGGGATGAGCAGCGAGACGCTGAAGCAGGCCATCGCTCCGGCCAGGCCCCACCCCAGCATCGACATGGCGGCGGGTGACACCCCCGCCAGGGCGGCCGCATCGGGGTTGGAGGCCGCGCCGCGGATGGCGACGCCGTAGCGGCTGCGCTGGAGGAACACGGCCAGGGCCACCAGCACCAACGGGCCGACCAGCGCCTGGGCGGTGTCGGCGGTGCGCACCGCGAAGGCGTCGACCTCGAAGGTGGGCAGGCCGTCGGGCAGGGGGAAGTTGAGGCCCTGGAGCCCGTCGCCGTAGAGGGCGAGGGCCGCGAACAGGAAGAACGACGACATGCCCAGGGTGGCCACCATGGGCAGCACCTTGGGGGTGCCCGCCAGCTTGCGGACCACGCCCACCTCGGTGACCACCGCGGCCAGCGCCGAGGCGCCCATGCCCACCACCAGGGACGGCCAGTAGGGCAGCCCGTACTCGTTGACGGCCGCCGACACGATGGCCGCCCCGAACAGCCCGATGCCGATGTGGGCGAAGTTGATGAACCGCGACGAGCGGTATACGAGCACCAGGCCGATGCCCAGCAGACCGTAGGTGAGCCCGGTGAAGAGCCCCTGGAGCAGGGTCCCGCCCGAGAGGTTGAAGCCCCAGGCCTGGAGGTCCCAGGTCTCGACGGCCACGATCCCGCTCACGAGCTGAGCACCTTCGTGAGGCCCTCGAGGTACACCGAGCGGACCAGATCGGGATCGTCGCGGAGGGTGGCAGCGGGCCCGTCGTAGACGATCTCGCCCTTCTCCATGCAGTAGGCGTGGTCGGCGATCGAGAGCGCGATGTTCACCGACTGCTCCACCAGGAGGACCGCGGCGCCCTCGGCGTTGAGCCGCTCGACCACCGGGAGGAGCTCGCCGACCACCTTGGGGGCGAGTCCCAGCGAGAACTCGTCGATGACCAGCAGGCGGGGCCGCAGGATGACGGCCTTGGCCAGCGCCAACATCTGCTTCTCGCCGCCCGAGAGGGTGGAGGCGGCCTGGTTGCGCCGCTCGGCGAGGCGAGGGAACAGCTCGAAGGCCCGCTCGACGCCCTCGTGGTGGCGGGCCCGGTCCCGGCCGAGCGAGTGCCCGAAGAGCCGCAGGTTCTCGGTGACCGTCAGGTCCTCGGCCAGCGCTGCGCCACCGGCGATCTGGCTCATGCCGAGCGCCACCCGCCAGGTGGGATCGAACGCCGTGACGTCGACGCCACCGAAGTGGACCGAGCCGTGGGTGGCGGGGACCAGCCCGGCGACGGTCCGCAGGAGGGTCGTCTTGCCGGCACCGTTGGTGCCCATCAGGGCCACGATCCGCCCGGCCGGAACCTCGAGGCTGACGTCGAAGAGGACCTGCACGCTGTCGTAGCCGGCGTCGAGGTGGCGGACCTCGAGGAGGGGCGTGGCGGGGTCGGGGCCCGGCACGCCCGGGGGCGCGGTGGCGTCGGTGCTCACCGTGGTCGCCGCTGTCGTCGGGACGGTTCGCTGCGCGCCGTCCCGCTGCTCGGGGTGCGAGGTGGCCACCACGATCCCGACCACCGTGACGGGAAGGGCGGCGAGGGCCAGGATCCAGCCGCGACCCAGCGCGTCGGTGGCCACCGGCCCGGCGGCCGCGGCCATGGCGCCCACCGATCCCGCGGCCACCAGCGTGCCGCCGGTGCGGGGGCGCCAGGCGGCCGGCGCGGTGCCGAGGACGGCGGTCTCCGCCGCCACCACCGCCAGCAGCGCGGCGACGCCGGCCACGGCCCAGCAGCCCACGACGCCGACCAGCGTCTTCGAGGCGCCACCGGCGGCGACGAGCACGCCCGCCACGGTCGCCGCCGCCCCGGCGGCCCCACCGAGGTGCACCGGCGGCCGGGTGGCCAGGCGGTGGTACCAGTGGCCGCCCGCCACCACGAGGGCGGCGCCGAGGCCCGCCAGGGCCAGCACCCCCGACTGCGCCCGCGAGGTGAGCTCCCAGCGGGTGGCCAGGTGGTCGGCGCCGACGCCGAGGGTGGCCACCAGCGCCAGACCGCCCGAGGCGGCCAGCAGGAGGAACGGGGCGGTGGGGAGCGGGTCACGTCGCGGTGCGGGCGCGTCGGGCGGCGGCGCCGGGGTGGAGACGGGTCGGAGGAGCACGGCGCCGATCAGGGACGCCAGCCCGGCCGCGCCCAGCGAGTAGCCCCAGTTGGGCAGGGGAGCGATCAGGTCGTGGAGCGCCACCAGCGCCACGCCCGCCGCCGCGGCCGACCACCACGACGCCAGCGCCCACCAGGTCGCGGCGCGGTCGCCACGGGCCACGCCCACCAGGGCGACGGTGCGTCCCAGCGCCAGGGTGGTGCCCGATGTCAGGATCACCAGCGCCACCAGGCCCCGCAGCACCGTGGCGTCGTTCACCGCCGCCACGGCCACCGCGGTGGCGCCACCGACCGCGGCGTTCAGGCGGAGCAGCGCCAGCGCCGCGGTGGCGTCGGTGGCCAGGGAGGCGACGACGGCCGCCACGAAGACGGCCACGAAGGCCAGCCCACCGAACTGGTCCAGCGCCCGCGCCTCGAGTGCGAGGTCGATCCGCAGGGCGGGGCGTGACGTCAGGAGCGTGGCCAGGGGTGCGACCGCGCCGGCGGCCACGAGCGCGCCCGCCAGCCGGTCGCGGTCGAGCGACGATCGCACCGAGGCGGCCGGCGTGGGCGAGGAGGGCGCGCTCACCGGCCCTCGAAGGTCCGGGTGTCGCCCACCAGCTCCATGCAGTTGCAGTCGCGCCCGTAGCGCATGCGACGGAAGCCGACGGCGCCGGCGTAGCGCCCCGGGCCGAACTCGGCGGCGTAGGCGGCGGCGGGCTCGAAGCGGTCGCCCAGCGCGACGACCCCCTCGCGGAACGCCTCGGCGTTCACGGGGCCCTCCGAGCCGGCGAACGCGTCACGCAGCAGCCAGGCGGCATCGCAGTAGAGGAGGCCCTGGCGGGCGTTGGCCCGGGCGGGGAAGCGGTCCCCGGTCCGCTCGAGCACCTCCTTGCACCGCCGCTCTCCCGCCGTCGCCGGCCACTCGAGCTGGTCGTCGCCGACGTCGAAGCCGGCCGAGAGGCTGACGCCCAGGGCGCCCACCATCGAGTCGGGGTAGTTGCGGATGCCGAAGTCGGGTTGGTCGAAGGTGGTGAGGGCGAACGCGGGGTACCAGTTCTGCTTCTGGGCGGTCGTCATCATGAACGCGGCGAGGCGTTGGCCCCCCACCACCAGGAGCCGGTCCACGTCGGCGGCCTTGAACGCCGAGACGGCCTGGTCCTGGCCCGTCTGGAGCGTGGCGCTGGAGGACGGGTCGATCCACCGCACGACCTCGGCCTCCACCCCGACCGCGGCCAGCTCGGCCGCGATGTCGTCGTCGTAGACCGCCCGGTTCTGGGGGCTGTCGATGCCCACGACGCCGAGCTTGCGCCCGTCGAAGAAGCCGGCCTGGTCGAGGTCGGCCACCAGCGCGGCGGACAGCTCGCCGTACTCCGGGTAGCTGGGCTGCCAGAGGTAGGGGGCCAGCTCGTCGAAGGTGGACTGCTCCACCGAGAAGGCGGTGGTGTCGAGCATCAGCGTCCGGGCCCGGGCGTAGCAGGGCCGGGCGTTGCTCTGGAACTGGCCCTGGAGCACCACGGCGAAGACCTTGTCGTCCTGGGTGAAGGCCGTGCAGAGCTTCTCCTCGTTGGCCTGGCTGTCGGTCAGGGCCTCGTAGCGGCGGACCACCGGCACCATGCGGCGTCCGGCGATGCCGCCCCGCTCGTTCACGTCGTCGGCGATGGCCTGGATCTGGGCCTCGAGGTCGCCCGACTCGGGCAGGGTGAAGCCGAGCGTCTTGGACAGCTTCTCGAGCTCGAGCAGCACGAAGCCCACCCGGACCTCGGTGGCGGTGACGCCGGGCCCGTCCTCGGGGGAGACGGCGCTGGCCCGCTCGCGCTCGTCGGCCGCCGCCGCGGCCAGGGCCACCGAGCGCTTCGTGCCGCAGGCGGGCAGGAGCGCCAGGACCGCGACGAGCACGGCCAGCGTTCGCGTCGGAGGACGACCTCGCCCGAGCACTACGCCCGCTCCCAGGTGACGAACGCGTCGGGGTCGGCCAGCACGGCGTCCAGCCGCCCGGGCGCCGCGGCATCGGTGCCGGCGACCGCGTCGACGAACGCGGTCAGCGCTGCGGCGATGCTCCGGCGGATCTCGGCCGGGTCTCGCCCCGCCGGCGGGTCGAGGAAGCCCCGGGCCGAGGTGGGGTCGGCCGGCCACAGGAACGACGCGTGGGTGGCCCCGCGGAGGACCCCCCACCAGGCGGGTGCGGCCCCGCCGGCCGCGGCGACCTCGAAGGTCCGCCGGACCGGGTCGTGGTGGTCGCCACCGGTGCCGTAACGATCGGAGCTGGCGGCCACCACTCCGTCGAGCTCGGCCCCGAGGAGCAGCGTGGGCAGGGGTGCGGGCGGGGACAGCACCGTCTCGGGCGGGTAGCCGAGGAAGGTGGACGCCATGGTGTGGCCGGCGTAGGAGAAGGCGCCGACGACCCCGGGGAACCAGTCCGGCGAGGCACTCTGGAGGGCGACGGTGCCACCGGCCGAGTAGCCGCCGAGCACGACGTGGTCGAGGTCGAGCATCCCGGCCAAGGGGCCCGCCGCGGCCAGCCGGGCCAGCTCGTCGAGGATCGGCCCGACGGCGGTGGCGGTGGGGGCGGACCCGTAGCGCTCGGGCCGACAGGCGTCGAGGTCCAGGCCGGGGCTGATGCCGATGGTGCCCGGGAGCGTCTCGCCCACCAGCGCGTAGGTCACCGTGGCGATGCCGGCCGCGCCGAGCGCCTCGGCCAGCCAACGGGTCCCCTCGGGGCCCACGTTGATCCCGGGGAGCAGGACCACCACCGGCCACGGGGCACGGGTGGGGTCGGGCGGGAGCTGGCCGGTGAGTCGCTCGGCGTCGCTGCCGGTGGCGCGGGCGGGGTGGAAGAGCCGCAGGTGCACCGTGTCGTGGGGTGCGGCCAGTCCGTCGACGCGCACGGCGCCGTGGACCGCTCGCACCAGCGGGGAGTCGACCACCGACCTCGAGGCGCTCATGAGCCGGGGCGGTCGGCCGAGCCGAAGCGCTCGTCCACCGCCCGGGCGGCCAGGGCCAGCGCGGCGTCCCGCCGTCGTGTCCGCACCACCCAAGCGGCGACCCCCGCCACGCCGATGACCACGATCACGGCCAGCTCGGCCGAGGTCGGGAGGTCCGCGAAGGCCTCCAGCACGGGCGTGAGCACGGCCTTCTGGAGCCCGGTCACGTACGCCGCGAGCCCCAGCACCGTCAGCACGATCCCCCGACGGTCGGAGTGCACGGCGTGGTCCCTCGCTCCCGGTTGCCGGTCAGATCGCCAGCGCGCCCACGGTGTACCACCAGTAGGCGTAGGCCGGCGTCCAGGTCGTGCAGTAGTGCACGCCCCGGATGGTGTCGGGGAAGATGGCGAAGGCGGGGTCGTTCCACCGGGTCTGGAGCGCGTGGGCCGTGATGGTCACCGTGGAGCCCACGACGACGTGGTCGGCGATGGGCGTGGTCCACTCGGCGCCGGTGCTGCGCACCACGTCGGGCCCGGGGACCAGCGACACGCCGCTGGCCGTGAAGGCGATCTGCTGGGCCGGGGTCAGCTCGGCCCAGGCCAGGTCGAGGGAGCGCTGGGTGAGCGCGGCGCAGGTGAGGTCCTCGGGCAGGGTGGCCACGCCGGTGGTGGCGACGTGGTCGCCGTTGCGGACCTTGCAGCTGATGAGCGCCCCGATGGCCAGGGCGTTGCCGTCGGCGGAGGTGACGGTGCGGGCCTCGGTCCAGGTCTGGACCGCCAGCGGGTCGAGCGTGGCCTTCGACGCCGCGAAGGCGGAGCGGGTGGCGTGCACGGTGTTGCCGATCGATGCCAGCGGCACCTCGGCCTCGTCGAGCCCGGCCAGGCGCTGCTGCGCGTCCTGGCAGGCGGTGGCCTCGGTGGCGGTCAGGGCGTCGTAGGCCGGTTCGAGCCCGGGTGCGTCGACGGCGGTGGTGCTCCAGGTGAGGGTCCACCCCTCGGCGCTGGCCGTGACGGCCACGTCGCCGTCGCCGTCGAAGGTGGCGGGCACGAGGTTGACGGCGACCGACCGGTCGACCTGGCCGGGCACCTCGAGGCGGCCCCACCCGGTGTAGTTGGTGCCCAACGCGGCGGTGAGGTCCCAGCTGAGGGTGGCGCCGTCGAGCTGGAGGGACCCGCGGGCCGCGGTCACCGAGCTGTTGGACGCGTACGTGAGCGACGAGGCACCGGCCTCCGCGGTCCCGGCGTCGGACCACGTGCCGCCGGGCCCGCTCAGCTGGTAGCTGAGGTCCACCCGGGCGACGCCGGTGCGGGTCGATGCCGTGCTGGGTGACCCCGGCGTGCAGGCGGCGGCCAGCAGGGTGGCCCCCGCCGCGGCCAGGGTGGCGATGGTGCGGACGGATCGGTGCATCGAGGTCCCCCTCCTCGGGTGTTCCGCTGAACGGAACCATGTTCCGGCCGCCGAGGGTAGTCCAGCGACGGGTTAGCTTGCGCCCCATGTCCATCGCCATCACCGACGAGCACCGCGCCCTGGCCGAGACGGTCGCCGACTTCCTGACCAAGAAGGGTGCCCGCGCCGATGCTCGGGCCCTGCTGGAGGCCCCGTCCGAGCAGCTCCCCACCTGGTGGGGCGAGGTCGCGCAGCTGGGCTGGCTGGGGCTGCACGTGCCCGAGGCCCACGGCGGATCCGGCTACACGCTCGAGGAGCTGGTGGTGGTCGTCGAGCAGTTCGGGCGGGCCGTGGCGCCCGGTCCGTTCGTGCCCACGGTGATCGCCTCGGCGGCGCTGGCTGCGGTGGGCGGCGAGTCGGCCGAGGCCCTCCTGGGCGGCCTGGCCGACGGCTCGACGGTGGCCGCCGTCGCCTTCGGGGCCACCGGAGTGACCGTCACCGACGGCCTGGCGTCGGGCGACGCCGGCAACGTCCTGGCCGGCGGCCTGGCTCAGCTGCTCCTCGTCCCGGTCGGCGACGACGTGGCCGTGGTGCCGGTGGGCGACGGCGTCACGGTGACCGTCCCCTCGAACCTCGACCCCACCCGCCGCACCGCCAAGGTGACCCTCGAGGCTGCCCCGGCCACCGTGCTGGCCGGTGCCGCCCGGGTGCTGCGCGACCTGGCCCGGGTCATCGTGGCCGCCGAGGCGGTGGGCATGGCCCGCGAGTGCACCGAGATGGCCGCCGCCTACGCCAAGGAGCGCGTCCAGTTCGGTCGGGTCATCGCCATGTTCCAGGCCGTCAAGCACCATTGCGCCAACATGGCCGTGGCCACCGAGCTGGCCACCAGCGCGGTGTGGGACGCGGCGCGGGCCGCGGCCACCGGCGGCGACCAGCTCAGCCACGCCGCAGCGGTGGCCGCCACGCTCGGCGTGCCCGCCGCCGACCTGTGCGCCAACCTGAGCACCCAGGTCCACGGCGGCATCGCCATCACCTGGGAGCACGACCTCCACCTGTTCATGCGTCGGGCGACCGTGCTCCACGACGTGGCACGACCCGAGGAGGCGGCGGCCGAGCTCACGGCGCTCACGCGGGCCGGTGTCGCCCGCGAGAAGGCCGTCGAGCTGCCGCCCGAGGCCGAGGCGATCCGGGCCGAGGTCCGGGCCTTCGTCGAACGCGTCCAGGGGTTGTCGGAGGACGACCGCAAGCGGGAGCTGCTCGACAGCGGCTACGCCCAGCCGCACTGGCCGAAGCCGTTCGGCCGGGGGGCGGGGGCCATCGAGCAGCTGGTCATCGACGAGGAGTTCACCGCGGCGGGCATCGCTCGCCCCTCCTACGGCATCACCGGCTGGAACATCCTCACCCTCATCCAGCACGCCAACGACGACCAGATCGCTCGCTGGGTCCGTCCGGCCATGGAGCAGGAGGTCATCTGGTGCCAGCTGTTCTCCGAGCCCGACGCCGGCTCGGACGCCGCGGGCATCACCACCAAGGCCACGCGGGTGGACGGCGGCTGGAAGGTGAACGGCCAGAAGGTGTGGACCAGCGGCGCCCACGTCTCGGGCTTCGGCTTCGCCACGGTGCGCACCAACCCGGACGTGCCCAAGCACGAGGGCATCACGATGATGGTCATCGACATGTCGGCGCCCGGCGTCGAGGTCCGGCCGCTGAAGATGACCTCGGGCATGTCGGAGTTCAACGAGGTCTTCTTCGACGACGTGTTCGTGCCCGACGACGACGTGGTGGGCCCCGTCGACGGTGGGTGGGCGGTGGCCCGGGCGACGCTCGGCAACGAGAGCGTGAGCATCGGTTCGGGCGATGGGGCGATGACCATGCCGGCCTCGATGATGATCGCGGCCTACGACCGTCACCCCGAGCGCCTGGCCGGCGGCGAGGCCCGCCTGGGTCGCTACGCCGCGAAGGTGGCCGCGGCGGGGCTGCTCAACCTGCGCAGCGCCAACCGAGCCGTGGCCGGCGGGGGACCGGGACCCGAGGGCGCCATGTCGAAGCTCATCCTCTCGGAGAACCTCCACGAGGCGGCCGCGGTCTACACCGCCGTGCTGGGTCCCGAATCCGCCTTCATGGAGGGCGAGGCCGGCATCGCCAACACGCTGGTGCTCATGCACCGCGGCCTGTCGATCGCCGGGGGGACCTCCGAGATCAAGCGCAACCAGATCGGCGAGCGCATCCTCGGCATGCCCCGCGACCCGCTCATCTGATCCCCGCGCACCCCACCCCGTTCCGCCCACCCCGTTCCGCCCACCCCGTTCCGCGCGCGTGGAACAGGCCTGATGGCCGTTCCACGCGCGCGGAACGGGATGAACGGGGTGGGGGTGGTCTCAGGTGGGTCGGGGCTCGCGGGGGAGGCCCAGCACCCGTTCGCCCACGATGTTGCGGTTCACCTCGGAGGTGCCGCCGGCGATGGTGAGCGAGCGCGAGCTGAGCAGCTCCCAGGCCCACGGACCGTCCAGGGCGTCGAAGCCCAGCACGTCGACCGCGGTGTTCGTGAGGGCCTGGTCGGCCAGCGACCAGGCCAGCTTGATCACGCTGCCCTCGGGTCCGGGCATCCGGCCGGCCCGGGCCGCGTCGAGGGTCCGGGTGGCGAGCAGCTCGAGGACCTTCACGTCGCACCAGCGACGGGCCAGCACCTGGCGCACCCGGGGATCGTCGGTGGGCGCCGTGCCGTCCGACCGATGCTCGGCCGCTTCGTCGAGCAGTCGCCCCAGCTTGTTGCGAAGGTGCAGGTAGAGCGTCGCCACGCCGGCCCGCTCGTTGCCCAGCGTGCGGGTGGCCACGCTCCAACCGTCGTCGACCTTCCCCAGGACCGCGTCGACGGGGACTCGCACCTCGTCGAGGAAGACCTCGGCGAAGCCGGCGTCACCCGCCATCGTGCGGATGGGGCGGACATCGATGCCCGGGAGCGCCATGTCGACGAGCAGGCAGGTGATGCCCTGGTGGCGCGGCACATCGGGGTTCGTGCGCACGTACAGCTGGCACCACTGGGCCCGGTCGCCGTTGGAGTTCCAGGTCTTCTGGCCGGTCACCACGAAGTGGTCGCCGTCGCACTCGGCCCGGCACCGCAGAGCGGCCAGGTCCGAGCCCGCCTCGGGCTCCGACATGCCCTGGCTCCAGATCTCGTCGCCGCGCAGCATTGGCCGCAGGAACCGCTCCTGCTGCTCCGGGGTGCCGTAGGTCATGATCGCCGGGGCGATGTTGGCCACGCCGATCTGGTTCACCGGCCCCGGCGCCCGCTGGGACGCCATCTCCTCGTGCACCGCCAGTTGCGCCGGGAGGTCGGCGTCCCGCCCTCCCCAGTGCGCCGGCCACGACGGCGCCGCCCACCCGGCGTCGAAGAGCTGGGCGTTCCAGGCGCGCCACCGTTCGAAGGCGACGTCGTCGCCCCGGTGGCGCATGGAGGCCCGCACGTCGTCGTCGAGGTGCTCGGACAGCCAGGTCCGCAGCTCGAGTCGCACCGCCTCGGCGTCGGTCCCCCCGCTCATCATGCGGCAATCTAACAACCGCGTCACCTCCCTCGTCCGGCCGACGGATGCGCCGGGGAGGTCCTAATGTGACGCCACTGTCAGAAGCGGTCCGGCCGGTGCCGAGCCGTGCCGCCGTGCGAGGAGCACCCGATGGATCCCACCGAGGCGATCAACCCCGAGACCGGCGAGGCCAACCCCTACCTGCCGTGGGTGGCGGCCGATCCGGTGCCCTTCTACGACGTGCTCCGCGACCGCTGCCCGGTCGCCTCGATGGAGGGAATGGTGGGCCTCGGTGCCCACATCGTCAGCCGCTACGAGGACGTGCGCTGGGTCCTGCGCAACCCGCAGATCTTCAGCTCCGACCTCGTCGCCGTCGACATCGGCCAGGATCGGCCGCTCATCCCGCTCCAGATCGACCCGCCCGACCACGCCACCTACCGCAGGGTCATCGACCCCACGCTCGGTCCCCGTGAGGTGGCCACCATGGAGCCCGAGATCCGTCGGGTGGTGGGTGAGGTCATGGACCGCTTCCTCGACCGTGGCTCGGTGGACGCGCACGCCGAGTTCACCGTGCCGCTGCCCTGCCAGGTGTTCCTCCAGATCTGCGGCCTGCCCCTCGACGAGCTGCCCCGCTACCTCCACTGGAAGGACGAGATCATCCGGCCCGGCGGCGGGATGATCGAGCCCGAGGAAGCCGCCCGCCGTCGCCACGCCGCGGGCAAGGAGCTCTACGCGTACTTCGCCGGTGTGCTCGAGGAGCGACGGGCCAACCTGGGCGACGACCTCATCAGCCGGTTCCTCACCACCGAGACCGACGGCCGGACCATGACCGACGACGAGATGCTCGACATCTGCTACCTGTTCGTCCTGGCCGGGCTCGACACGGTGACCTCCACGCTCGACTGCTCGCTGGCCTTCCTGGCCCAGCACCCCGAGCACCGGCGGCGCCTGGTCGAGCACCCCGAGGACACCCCGGCCGTCGTCGAGGAGCTGCTCCGCATGGAGACTCCGGTCATGCAGATCCTGCGGGTGGTGGCCCAGCCCACCGAGCTGCACGGCGTCACGCTGAACGTGGGCGACACGATCATCGTGATGCTCGGTTCGGCCAACTGCGACCCCGGTGAGTTCGGGGACGACGCCGGGACCTTCGACGCAGGGCGGGAGACGAACCGCCACCTGGCGTTCGGTGGCGGGCCCCATCGGTGCCTCGGTTCGCACCTGGCCCGCCTCGAGCTGCAGATCGCCCTGGAGGAGTGGCACCGCCGCATCCCCGACTACGAGCTGGAGCCCGACGCCGAGCTGGCCTACTCGCCGGGCATCCGCGAGATCGAGCGCCTGCCGCTGCGCTTCCCCGTGGCCGTGGCGGCCGAGTGAGCGGCCCCGTGCGCATCGTCCTCGACGTCGACGCCTGCGTGGGCCACGGGCGCTGCTACGCGCTGGACCCCGCCACGTTCCTGCCCGACGACCTCGGCCACTGCGAGATCGTGGTGGCCACCGTCGAGGGCGAGGCCGCCGAGCGGGCCCGGCGGGCGGTGGCCGCGTGCCCCGAAGGGGCGCTCACGCTGGAAGGCTGAGGCCCCCGAACTCCCGAACGTTCGAGGCCATGCGCCGGGATCCGGCGCCATCACCCGACAGAACACGGTGTCCGCCGCCGCTTCAGGCGGTGGGCCCGGTCGGGATCGCCATCCCGAGGTCGCCGAGACGGCTCTGGGTGTACTCGACGGCACCCTGGAGGAAGCCGTCGAGGTTCCCCGACTTCACCGGGGGCAGGTCCCGGAACCACTCGGGCACGAACGCTTCGGTGGCACCGCTGCGCAGCACGCCCAGGACGGCATCGACGATGGCCGACGGGGGCAGCGGTTCGATGTCGGAGATCGAGGCGTCGTTGTCGGCGTGCGAGAAGAGGTCGGTCGCCAGCACCCCGGGCTGGACGACGTGCACGCCCAGCTTCACGCCGGCCACGCCGAGGTCCACCCGCAGGCCCTCGGCGTAGGCGGTGATGGCCGCCTTCGACGCCGAGTAGACGGCCTCGTTGGGCGGGGCCAGGCGGGCGGCCACCGACCCGATGAACACCACGTGCCCCTGTCGGGCCGCCAGGTGGCCCAGCAGCGCCGAGGTGAGCCGGATGGGCGACTCGACGTTGATGCGGAGGACGTCGGCGATCTCGTCGGCGCGGTGGTCCCAGGCCCAGCGGCGCTTGGGGATGCCGGCGTTGTTGACGAGGACGTCGACGCCGCCCAGCTCGTCGGCCGCCCGCGCCGCGAAGGCGTCGAGCCCGTCGAGGTCGGCCAGGTCCACCGCCCAGGCGCGGCTGTCGGGCGAGTGCTCCCGAACCCGGGCCAGCACCTCGTCGAGGCGGTCGGCGCGGCGGGCGCACAGCCCGACGATCGCCCCCTGGGCGGCCAGGCCCTGGGCCAGCGCCGCACCCAGCCCGGCCGAGGCACCGGTGATCAGGACCCGTCGGCCCGCCGGGTCGAACCCGGTGTCGTCCGCCATCTCAGGCCACCTCGAACACGACGCGGCCCCGGACCTTGCCGGCCAGCAGGTCGGGGGCCAGGGCGGGGGCGTCGGCCAGGGGGCGGACGGTGGTGACGGCGGCGAGGTGCGCCGGGTCGAGGTCTCGGGCCAGGCGCTCCCAGGCCTCGAGGCGGGCGGCCCGTGGGGCCATCACGCTGTCGACGCCGGCCAGGGTCACGCCCCGCAGGATGAAGGGCGCCACCGACGAGGGCAGGTCCATGCCCTGGGCCAGGCCGCAGGCGGCGACGGTGCCGCCGTAGCGGGTGCCGGCCAGCACGTTGGCCAGCGTGTGGCTGCCCACGCAGTCCACCGCGGCGCCCCAGCGCTCCTTGGCGAGGGGCTTGGCCGGGCCCGACAGCTCGTCGCGGTCGATCACCTCGGCGGCGCCCAGCCCGGTGAGGTAGTCGGCCTCCTCGGTGCGCCCGGTGGAGGCGATGACCTGGTGGCCCAGGCAAGCCAGCAGCGCGACGGCGATGGAGCCCACGCCGCCCGAGGCCCCGGTCACCAGCACCGGACCATCGTCGGGGGTCACGCCGTGCCGTTCGAGGGCCAGCACGCAGAGCATGGCGGTGTAGCCGGCGGTGCCGATGGCCATGGCCTGCTCGGCGCTGAACGCGGCGGGGAGGGGGACCAGCCAGTCGCCGGGCACCCGGGCCCGGGCGGCGTAGCCGCCGAGGTGGGTCTCGCCCACGCCCCAGCCGTTCAGCACGACGGCGTCGCCGACGGCCGTGCCGGCGTGGGTGGATTCGACGACGGTGCCGGCGAAGTCGATGCCGGGGATCATCGGCCAGCGGCGCACCACCGGCGAGCTCCCGGTGAGCGCCAGGGCGTCCTTGTAGTTGATGGTCGAGTGGCTGACGGCGACGGTGACGTCGCCCTCCATGAACTCCGCCTCGTCGACCTCGGTCCACTCAAGGTGCTGGTTCTTGTCCTCGTCGCGACTGAGCAGGAACGCCGGGAACGTCGGCACGGTCAACCCCCTGGTCCGTGAGTGGGGCGAACTGTAACCCCGAACCTGACGTGGGTGTCAGAAGTAGCCGTGGACGGGGTGGCCGGCGATCCAGGTGGCGACGACGTGGTCGCTCGACGGCGCGTCGAGGGCGATGGCGAGCGGGCGGTCGAGGAGCACGAGGTCTGCGGGTGCGCCGGGTGCGATGCGGCGGAGCGGACCCCCGGGGTGGTCGGGGGCGCTGAAGAAGCCGTCGAGGGCCCGACGGGCGGGGATGCGCTCGTCCTCGCCGAGGACCTGCCCCGTGGACGTGCGGCGGTCGGCGGCCGTGGCGACGGCCACCCAGGGGTCGGCCGGGCCGTAGGGCGCGTCGGTCGACAGGCCGACGGCGATGCCGGCGTCGAGGAGCGACCCGCACCGGTACAGATGGGGCCGGTCGTCCGGTTCGACGTCACGGCGGTAGGCGTCGCCCCGGGCGCGCACGAAGGCCGGCTGGGTCACCACCGTGAGGCCGAGCTCGGCGATCTCCGGCAGGAGTTCGACGGGCAGCACCGAGCCGTGCTCGATGCGATCACCGGGCCGTGCGCCGGCCGACTCCCAGGCCACCAGGGCGAGGACCGTCGCCACACGGGTGACGCAGTGGACGGCGACGGGTCGCCCGGCGCGGTGTGCCGATGCGATGGCGGCGCCGAGGTCGTCGGGCGAGGGAAGGTCGTGGTCGCCGACGATCAGCTTCACCGGGCCACGCTCCAGATCGCTCGGCTGCGTGGCGCCGGCCAGATCCGAACCACCCGTCACGACGGTGCGCTGGAGGAGGTCGCCTCGCCGCCGGGCGGTGGCCAGGGTGGCGAACCCGTGGGGGTCGGCGAAGGGCGTGGCGTCGGTCACGCCGGTGACCCCGTACCGGGCCAGCTCGGCCGAGACGGCAGCCAGGTCGGGCGGGTCATCGTCGGCCCAGACGGAGCGGAGCTCGTCGTCGCTGCGATGCAGCCAGGTGCCGGCCTCGACGCCGACCCGTTGCGCCGCCGCTGCGCTCAGCAACCAGGCGGCGCCGGTGCGGTGCTGGACGCGCACGCGCCGCCCCGGAGCCAGGCGCTCCAGGCGGTCGGCGGTGAGGGGGCCGTGCCGCTCGTCGGCGCCGACCACCCGCAGCCAGCCGTCCGGGCGGTCGCGATGCGCAGCCGCCAGCGCGCGGTCGAAGCCGGCGGGTTCGGCGACCTCGGCAAGATCCACCGACCGCCGGGCAGCGGCCAGGGCCAGCAGGTGGAGGTGGTGGTCGTGGAGGCCGGGGAGCAGCGCGCCGCCCCCGGCCTCGACCACCGCCGTGCCGAGACGGGGGAGCGACGGACCGACCGCCGCGACGGTGCCGCCGGCGAGCCGGACGTCGAGGACCGTGCCGTCGAACTCGACGTCGACGATCGTGGTGGTCGGCTCGGTCATCGTCCGGCCGCGGTGGCGGCCGCGGCGGCGACCCCGGCCATGGCCACGTCGAGGAGCACGCGCTCGCCCCGGGCGAGCGCCTCGGCGGCGTGGGTGGCGGCGGCCAGCCCGCTGAGCGGGTCGGCCAGAGCGTCGCCGGCGAAGGTCGGACCGTCGGGGGCGTGCTCGACCAGCCCGCCGGCCACCGCCGCGTCGTCGCCGAAAGCCACCCGGTCCGATGCCAGCCCGTGTCCGGTGATCGACACCCACACCTGGGGGCCATCCGAGCGGGCCAGCCACGAGGTCGGGTCGAGGCCGAGCTGGACGAGCGCCCGGTGCCGGCTCGCCGTGACGACGACGTCGGCCCGCGCCACCAGCGCGGCGAGCATGACTCGTCCTCGACGCGACCCGAGATCGACCGTTCGGTGCTGCTTGTCGCGATTCAGGCGGTCGTACAGGAGGGCGTCGCCGACCCGGGCACCGTCGGGCCGTTCGACCGATTCGACCTTGGTCGACTCGGCGCCGGCGCGGCCCAGCAGCGCGGCGCACAGCGGGCCGGCCCACAGGGCGCTCAGGTCCAGCACTCGGAGCGCGGCGTCGTGGTCGGTTCGGGCCGAGGGGCCGAACCCCGTCGTCACGACGCCGTCGGTGCCGTCGGGCCGCCGTTCGCCCAGCACGCCGAGGGGCAGGCCGAGCAGCTCGGCATCGCGGACGAGGTCCGCACCGGAGACACGGGCCACCAGCTCGGTGACGTCGTCCCACGGGTCGTCCATCTCGACGTCGAGTCCGTGGAGTCCGCGCCACGCCGGGACCAGCTCCGCGTCGGACGCCCGGGCCAGGGACACGGCCGCCCACCCGTCCGCGCACGGCAGCAGCCGGGTGGCGCCGCCGTGGCTGGTCCGTCCCTGCGGGACGAGGCTCCGCAGCCGGGCCCGTTCCGTCAACAGCTCGACCACGTCGAGCCCTCCGTTGTGCGTTGCGTCGTCGAGGCGACGACGGAGCGCACACCGGATCGCGCCGATCGCAGCGGTCAGCCGGCTGGCCCACGATTCGGCCGCCTCGACGAACCCGGGTGGCGGCGCAACGAGGGGAACGGGGCCGGCCATGGCGAGAGATTGGCATGGTACGTTCCGCGCATGTCGGCCTCGGAGTGGTCGGGGGACGACCTGGTGGCCGCCCTGGTGGGGCCGGTCGAGCCGCCCTTCGCCGGCGAGGTCGTGGTCGTGACCTCGCCGCCGACCACCGCCACGAGCGCTGCGGACCTCACCCGCGCCGTCGACCGCCTGGCCACGTTGCCCTGCGTCGTCGTCGTCGCCGCCCCCGGCGCGGCCGTCTCCCCCCCCGCCCATCCTCTGTCCGACCAGCAGCGAACATGCGTTGCTCGAGCCGACATCTCGGCCTCACCAACGCATGTTCGAGGAGGGGAGGCGCGCGGCGACCTCGCCGACCTCGTGGACCTCGCGGACCTCGCGGACCTCGCGGACCTGGCCGTGGCGGACGAGCGCGAGCTCGCGGACGTGGTCGGTGCCGTCGCACGCCACCCCCTCGCCGCGCTGAGCGCCGCCGTGCTGTTGCGGGGCAGCGAACACCGCTCGGTGGCCGACGGACTGGCCGCCGAGTCGGCGGTGTTCTCGGCGCTCCAGGCCGGTCCCGAGCACCGCCGCTGGCTGGCCGAGCGCCCGGCACGTGCACCTCGGGCAGCCGACGACGGCCCCCGGGTTCGAGTCGAGCGCGAGGGCGACATCCTGCGCATCACCCTCGCCCGACGCGACGCCCGCAACGCCCTCGACGTCCGACTGCGTGACGAGCTCCTCGCCGCGTTGGCCGTCGCCGAAGCCGACCCCGAACTCCGCGTCGAGCTCCGCGGCGAGGGTCCGTGCTTCTGCGCCGGCGGCGACCTCGATGCCTTCGGCACGGCCCCCGACCCGGCGACTGCCCACCTCGTGCGGCTCCGGGCCAGCCTCGCCGCCGTCCTCCACCGCCTGGCCGACCGGACCACCGCACACGTCCACGGCGCCTGCGCCGGTTCGGGCGTGGAGCTTCCGGCGTTCTGCGGTCGGGTCGTCGCCCGTCCCGACGCCACGTTCGTGCTGCCCGAGCTCTCGCTGGGCCTGGTGCCCGGCGCCGGGGGCACGGTGAGCCTCCCCCGACGCATCGGACGGCACCGCACGGCGTGGCTGGTGCTCACCGGACGCGCGATCGACGCAGAAGTGGCCAGAACGTGGCACCTCGTCGACGAGATCTGCCTAATCTGACACCCACGTCAACTTCGACGTCCGGGGGGACGTGGACGGGGGAGAGCGATGGGCGACGAGTACCAGTTCCTGCAGTACGAGACGTATGACGACGGGGCGATCGTGCGGATCCTGTTGGACCGGCCCGACGCCCGCAACGCCCAGAACCGGGGCCTGCTGGTCGAGCTGGACGAGGCGTTCCTTCGGGCCGAGGCCGACGACGCCTGCCGCGTGGTGATCCTGGGCGGCACCGGGCCGCTGTTCAGCTCGGGCCACGACATGGGCTCCAAGCAGGCCATCGCCGAGTACTCGTCGCACCCCACGATGTTCATCAACGGGGGCACCCGGGACGGCGCCGAGAAGCGGATGCTCGGCGAGTGGCACTACTACTTCCAGAACACGCTGCGGTGGCGGAACCTCCGCAAGATCACCATCGCCCAGGTGCAGGGCCCGGTGTTCGCCGCTGGCCTGATGCTCATGTGGGCGTGCGACCTCATCGTGGGCGCCGACGACGTGGTCTTCGCGGATGTGGTGGGCACCCGGCTCGGCATGTGCGGCCTGGAGTACTTCGCCCACCCGTGGGAGTTCGGGCCCCGCAAGACCAAGGAGCTGCTACTCACCGGTGACAGCCTCGACATCGACGAGGCCCACCGACTGGGCATGGTGTCGAAGGTCTTCCCCCGGGCCGAGCTGGAGGACCGCACGCTCGAGTTCGCCCGGCGCATCGCCTCGCTGCCCACCATGACGGCGCTCATGGTCAAGGAGTCGGTGAACCAGACCGTCGACAACATGGGCTTCACCAACGCGCTCAACGCCTGCTTCACCCTCCACCAGCTCAACCACTCGCACTGGGCCGAGCTGCACGACGACGGCTGGCCGGCGGCCAAGCCGGAGGACGGCATCCCGTCGTGGAAGGAGGCGCCGCCCATCGTCCCGGCCGAGAAGGGCAGCGTCCGCGCCGACGCGCCGGCCGGCAAGTGAGCGACATGGGCACGGCGGCGCACGAGCGCCGGCTCCTCATCGACGGCGAGCTGGTCGAGGCGTCGGGCGGCGGCGAGTTCACCAACGTGAACCCGGCCACCGAGGAGGTCATCGGGGTCGTCGCCGACGGCACCCGGGCCGACATGGAGCGGGCCGTGGGCGCGGCCCGCCGGGCTTTCGACACCGCTGGCTGGGCCGGCGACCCCGACTTCCGTCGACACTGCCTGCTGCAGCTCCAGGCCGCGCTGGAGGCCGAGCGCGAGGACATCCGCAACGAGCTGGTGGCCGAGGTGGGCTGCCCGATCCTCACCACGTGGGGTCCCCAGCTCGACGCCCCGCTGGCCGAGGCGCTCACCTGGCCGGCCGAGCAGATCGAGCACTTCCCGTGGAAGCGGTCGCTCGGCCCCAAGGACCCCTTCGGGATGGGTTCGTTCACCGAGCGCGAGGTGTGGAAGGAGCCGGTGGGGGTGGTCGGGGTGATCGTGCCCTGGAACTTCCCGCTGGAGATCACGCTCAACAAGCTCGGCCCGGTGCTGGCCATGGGCAACACGTGCGTCATCAAGCCGGCGCCCGACACGCCCTTCAACGCCACCCGCCTGGGGCGCCTGATCGCCGAGCACACCGACATCCCGCCCGGCGCGGTGAACATCGTGGCGTCGTCGGACCACCTGGTGGGCGAGGTGCTGTCCACGTCGCCCGACGTCGACATGGTGGCCTTCACGGGATCCACGGCCACGGGTCGGCGGATCATGGCCGCGGCGGCGGAGAGCCTGAAGAAGGTGTTCCTCGAGCTGGGCGGCAAGTCGGTGAACCTGGTCCTCGACGACGCAGACCTGGGTTCGTCGATGCCCGGGGTGGCCATGAGCTGCTTCCACGCCGGCCAGGGCTGCGCCATCCCGACCCGGGTCCTGGTGCCCCGATCCCGCTACGACGAGGCCGTGGCGCTGGCGGCCGCGGGCTTCGCCTCCCTCACCTACGGCGACCCCACCGACGCGTCGAACTTCATGGGCCCGCTCATCTCCGAACGGCAGCGCCAGCGGGTGCTGGGCTACATCGAGTCGGGGCGCTCCGAAGGTGCCCGTGTGGTGTTCGGCGGTGGCATCCCGGCACACCTGCCGAAGGGCTTCTTCGTCGAGCCGACGCTGTTCGCCGACGTCGACAACTCCATGACCATCGCCCGCGAGGAGATCTTCGGGCCGGTCATGGTGATGATCCCCTTCGAGGACGACGACGACGCCGTGCGGATCGCCAACGACAGCCCCTACGGGCTGTCGGGCATGGTGACCTCGGGCGACCTGGAACGGGCCAAGTCGGTGGCGGCCCGCATCCGCACCGGGACCCTCGGCATCAACGGGGGCATCTGGTACGGCGCGGATGCGCCGTTCGGGGGCTACAAGCAGTCGGGCCTGGGCCGCCAGTGCGGCCAGGAGGGCCTGGAGATCTTCACCGAGACCAAGACCGTGGGCTGGCCCGTCGAGCCGGCCGGCTGAGCAGACCGCACGAGCACACAGAGATCGAACGAGGGAGCACGCACATGTCGGGACCGTTGGACGGCATCCGGGTCATCGAGGTCGCCAGCTGGATGTTCGTCCCTTCGGGCGGCTCCGTGCTGGTGGACTGGGGCGCGGACGTCATCAAGATCGAGCACCCCGAGACGGGCGACCCCCAGCGGGGGCTCATCACGTCGGGCCTGCTGCCCGGCGGCAAGGGCGCCGTGAACTTCATGATCGAGCAGCCCAACCGGGGCAAGCGCTCGGTGGGCCTGGACCTGGCCACCCCCGAGGGGCGAGAGGTCCTGATGAAGCTGGTGGAGACGGCCGACGTCTTCCTCACCAACTACCTGCCCCACGTGCGGGCCAAGCTGGGCATCGACGTGGAGGACCTGCGGGCCGTCAACCCGAACCTCATCGTCGCCCGGGGCTCCGGGGCCGGCCCGAAGGGGCCCGAGGCCCACAAGGGCGGCTACGACGGGGCGTCGTTCTGGGCCCGCGGCGGGGTGGGCGTGTCCATGCCCGACCGCGACGGGTGGCCGCCGGGGCAGCCCACGCCGGCGTTCGGCGACGTGATGGGCGGCCTCACCGTGGCCGGCGCCATCGCGGCGGCGCTGCTGAAGCGGGAGCGCACCGGTGAGCCGTCAGTGGTCGACGTGTCGCTGCTGGCCACGGCCATGTGGCAGGTGTCGCCGATGATCATCGCCTCGAAGCTCTTCGGCTTCTCGAAGATCCCCCAGGGCGACCGCACCAAGTCGCCCAACCCGGGCGTCGGCACCTACCGCACGGCCGACGAGCGCCACCTGGCGCTGATCCTGCTCCAGAGCGACAAGCACTGGGCCGACTTCGTCGAGCGCCTCGGCGTGCCCGACATGGCGACCGATCCGAAGTTCGCCGACTCGGCGGCCCGGGCCCAGAACTCCACCGAGTGCATCGCCCGCCTCGACGAGGCGTTCGGCAGCCAGCCGCTGTCGTACTGGAAGGAGCGCCTGGCCGACTTCGAGGGCGTGTGGGCGCCGTTCCAGACGCTCGACGAGCTGTACGACGACGTGCAGGTGCAGGCCAACGGCTACCTGCCGTCGATGGTCGCCGGCAACGGCGACGAGGTGCAGCTGGTGGCCAGCCCCGCCCAGTTCGACGAGACCCCCATCGAGGTGGAGCGCGCCCCCGAGCACGGCGAGCACACCGAGCTGGTCCTCATGGAGCTGGGCTACGACTGGGACCGCATCGCCGAGATGAAGGAGTCCGGCGCCGTCCTCTGAGGCCGGGCCCGCTCCCGGCCCGCCCGCCCCCACGGCCCAGCCTCTGCCACACCCCTCGAACTCCTCATGATTCCGGCAGCGGACTGCCGGAATCATGAAAGGTTGGGAGGCAGGGGATGAGGTCGGGAAGGGCGGGATCGGGTCGGTTCGGCTCAGCCGCCCAGGATGGCGGCGAAGTCGATGGAGTCGGTCCAGATGCCGCCCGAGAACCCGCCGTCGGTGAAGACGTTGGTGGCGGCCACGTAGCTGGACCGCGGGCTGTTGAGCATGGCGATGGCCCAGGCCTGCTCCTCGGGCGTGGAGTTCTGGCCCACCGGCTTGGGAAACTTGTTGAAGAAGTCCTCGCCCATCATCTCGACGAAGCTCGGCATCATCGGTGTGTCGGTCGGCCCGGGGAGGATGGCGTTGAGCCGCGTGGTGGCGGCCACCTGGTAGCCCCGCCACGCCACGTACGCGCAGATGGCCTCCTTCGAGAAGCCGTAGCCGTTGGGGGCGATGGTGTCGTCGTGGGCGTCGCACCAGGCCACGCCGCTGTCGAAGCCGTCGGTCTCCAGCAGCTCCCGAAGCAGCGGCCAGTTGTTCTGCCAGCTCATGCCGGCGGCCGACGAGATGAACGCCACGGCACTGCCCTTGGTCATGGACGGCAGCAGCGCCTCGGTGAGGTGGCGGTGGCCCAGGAAGTTGACCCGGACGATCTTCTGTCCCGGCGCGTTGGTGGGCAGCCCGGCGCAGTTGAACAGCGAGTCGACGGGCCCGTCGAGGGCGGCGACGGCGGCGTCGATCGAGGCGGTGTCGGCCAGGTCGATCGGCACGAAGGCGTCGAGCCCGCCCGGGTCGGCCTGGATGTCCATGCCCGTGACGTGGGCGCCCAGATCGCGCAGCAGCCGGGCCGTGGCCAGGCCCATGCCGGAGGCGGCGCCGGTCACCACCGCTCGCTTGCCCTGGTACTGCAGCACGTCGTCCATGGGGTCTCCTCCGGAGTGGGTCAGATCGATGTCGGGTGGGGTCGGTTCAGCGGGGGCCGCCGCTGCGGCGGACCTCGCGGTAGGGCAGTTCGCGGTCCGCCGCGTGCTCCCGGGGCATGCCCAGGAGGCGCTCGCTGATGATGTTGCGCTGGATCTCGTTGGAGCCGCCGCCCAACGAGACGCCCTGGCGCCACAGGCTGTGCACGCCGTGGTCGCCCGCCGCCGTCGTTGCGTCGGCCGGCCAGGCCGCGACCCCGGAACCGGCGACCTCCAAGCCGATCTCCATCCGCCGCATCACGTTGGTGGCACCGAAGAGCTTCATGAGCGACCCGGCCGGCGGCGGCATCGCCCCGGTCCGCATGCCCTGGGTGACCCGACGGACCAGCTGGCCGGCGACCAGCTGGCGGATGTGGGCCTCGGCCACCAGCTGGCGGACGTGCGTGTCGTCCGTGGTCCCGGCCTCGCGGGCCAGGTCGATGACCGTGGTGTCGACCCCGCCGGCGTCGTGGCCGATCGATCGGCCGCTGGTGTACGGCGACCCGCCGCCGACGGCCATCCGCTCGTGGGTGAGCAGGCGGGTGGCCACGGTCCACCCGTCGTCGACGGCGCCCACCACGTCGGCCACCGGCACGGCCACGTCGTCGAAGAACTCCTGGCAGAACTCGAGGCTGCCGTCGACCTGGCGGATCTGTTCGACCACCACGCCCGGCTGGTGGATCTTCAGGATGAACATGGTGAGGCCCCGGTGCTTGGGGACGTCCCAGTTGGTGCGGGCCAGGCACATCGCGTAGTCGGCGCCGGCCGCGCCCGAGCTCCAGATCTTCGAGCCGTTGAGGACGAAGACGTCGCCGTCACGATCGGCCCGGGTGAGGCAGCCAGCCAGGTCGGACCCACCCGACGGCTCCGACAGGAACTGCACCCACAGCTCCTCGCCCCGCAGGATGGCGGGCAGGTGGCGGGCCTTCTGCTCGTGGGTCCCGAAGTCGACGAGGGTGGCGGCGAGGATGCCCAGGGTCGGCACGTTGAGCGAGAACGGCATGTCGTAGCCCGACGACTCCTCGGTGAACGCCCGCTGGTACTCGAGGGGGAGTCCCAGCCCGCCGTACTCCGCCGGGAAGCAGATGCCGGCGAACCCGCCGTCCCACAGGCGCCGTTGGAGGTCGCGCTCACGCTCCCGCCGATCGTCGCTGCGGTCGTTCCAGCCGTCGCCGATGGGCGGCATCGCCTCGGCCAGCCAGGCCCGGGCCCGGGCTCGGAACTCGTCGACCGACTCGGCCGGCGCCGCCCCGTTCGAGGCACTCACAAAGCCGCCCCGAGGAGCTGGGTGGCGATGCGCTCGGCGTGCACCTCGGGCGTGCCGTAGGTGGCCCGGTTCACGGTGACCCGACGCAGGTAGAGGTGCAGGTCGTGCTCCCACGTGACGCCGATGCCGCCGTGGAGCTGGATGCAGTCCTGCACCAGCTCGGTGGCCCGGGGCCCGATCCACCAGGCCGCGGCCGAGGCCAGCTCGGCGGCGTTCGGTGCGTCGGCGGCCACCGCCCGCACGGCCGCGCCGGCGATGCCGTGGCTGGCCTCCAGCCACATCTTCTGGTCGGCCACCCGGTGCTTGAGGGCCTGGTACGACGACAGCGGGCGGCCGAACGAGTAGCGGTCGCCCAGGTACTCGATGGTCATGGCCAGCACGTGGTCCATGGCCCCGGCGCTCTCGACGCTCTGGAGGGCGACGGCCTGGCCCCACTGGTGCTCGACGGCGGCCGTGGCGTCCTCCTCGGGCGGGCCGAGCACGGCGTCGGTGGCGACCGCCACGCCGGACAGCGACACCGAGGCGAAGCGCCGCACCAGGTCGAGGCCGGCCAGCGGCGTCACGGTCACGCCGGGGGCGTCGGCGGCGACGACGGCCTGGCGCAGGTGGCCGTCGAGCGAGAACGTGACCAGCAGGTGGTCGGCCTGGGCGCCGGCCTCGACGAGGGCGCACGTCCCGTCGAGCACGAGGCCGCCGCCACCGCTCGCCGTCGCCGCCACCGGCGCAGGCCCGCACCAGGCGGCGATCGTCGACCCGTCCAGCAGCCCGGGGAGGACGCCGGCCTTCAGCGCCGGCGAGCCGTGGCGGCTCACCGCCCCGGCCACCACGTTGGTGGGTACCAGCGGACCGGGACCCACGCACCGCCCCAGCTCCTCGGCCACGAGGGCCAGGTCGGCCAGGCCGTGCTCGCTCAGCGAGCCGCCGCCGTCGGCCTCGGACACCAGCAGCGACGTCCACCCCAGCTCGGCCGAGCGACGCCACACCGAACGGTCGAACCCGTCCGGCTCGTGCTCCAGGTTGCGGACGGTGGGGATCGAGCATTCGGCAGCGAGGAACTTGCGGACGGTCTCGACGAACGCCGTCTGCTCCTCGGTGAGCTCGAGCTCCACGCGTCCTCCCCGAAGTGTCGGAATTTCCGTCCCCCGTGCCCCGGAACGCCCGGACCGGGCGGGGAGCGACTGATAATCTAACAGCCACGTCACCTCCGGACCGGCCCGCTTCGAGGGCACCGGCACGGGGCGGCGAGCACCGATCCGAGGCAGCCTTCCGGGGGGAACCATGCCGACTCGCCAGCTCGACTTCGAGGTCTTCGACGCCGACAACCACATGTACGAGACGAAGGAGGCGCTCACCCGCCACCTCCCCAAAGAGTTCGAGGGCATCATCCAGTACGTCGAGGTGAACGGGCGCACGAAGATCGCCGTGCGGGGCCGCATCAGCGACTACATCCCCAACCCCACCTTCGACCGCGTCGCCGTGCCCGGCGCCCAGGAGGAGTACTTCAAGTCGGGGAACCCCGAGGGCAAGAGCCGGCGCGAGATCATGGGCCGGGGCATGGACTGCCTGCCCGCCTACCGCTCGCCCGAGCCTCGGCTGGCCCTCATGGACGAACAGGGCATCGACCGGGCGATCATGTGGCCCACCCTGGCGTCGCTGGTGGAGGAGCGGCTGCGTGACGACCCCGCCGCCATCCACGCCATCGTGCACGCCCTGAACCAGTGGATGCACGAGGAGTGGACCTTCAACTACCAGGACCGCATCTTCGCCACGCCGGTGATCACCCTGCCGATCCTCGATCAGGCGATGGCGGAGCTGGAGTGGGTGCTCGAGCGGGGCGCCCGGATCATCCTGATCCGGCCCGCGCCGGTGCCGGGCTGGGCCGGGCCCCGGTCGTTCGCCCTGCCCGAGTTCGACCCCTTCTGGAAGGCGGTCGAGGAGGCAGGGATCGTCGTCGGCATGCACGCGTCGGACAGCGGCTACACCCGCTACCTCAACGAGTGGGAAGGCGTGCGCGACGGCGAGTTCCACCCGTTCCGCGGCCCGTCGGGCTTCGGCGCCATCATCGGCGGCATGCACCGCGAGATCACCGACACGGTGGCCTCGGCCATCGGCCACGGGATGTGCAGCCGCTTCCCCGGCCTGAAGATCATGCCGGTGGAGAACGGCTCGGGCTGGGTGCGGCCGCTGATCGGTGACATGGAGCGGGCCTACGAGTTCAACCCGCACATGTTCGACGAGCACCCCGTCGAGGTGCTCAAGCGGAACATCTTCGTGCACCCCTTCCACGAGGAGGACACCCAGGGGCTCATCGACGTGATCGGCGTCGACAACGTGGTGTTCGGGTCCGACTACCCCCACCCCGAGGGCATGGCCGACCCCATCAGCTTCGTGGACGAGATCGCCGACATCTCGCCGGAGGACCAGGCGAAGGTCATGGGCGGCAACCTCGCCCGCATCATGGCCGCGGCCTGACCCGGTCGCCCGGGACGGGAGCGGCACGGTGAGCGGGAACCGACGCGAGCCGTCGTTCCCGTCGTTCACGCCGACCAGCGGGACGCTGGTCCGCTGGTGCGCCGAGCGCTTCGGCGACAAGACGTTCGTCGTGCTGGGCGACGAGCGCGTCACCTACGCCGAGGCCGATCGGGCCTCGGCCCGGCTGGCCAAGGGCCTGCTGGCCTCCGGCATCGGCAAGGGCGCTCGGGTGGGACTCCTGGCGCCGAACAGCCCGCAGTGGGTGGTGACGTGGCTGGCCGTCACCCGGATCGGGGCGGTCGCCGCGCTGCTGAACACCTACAACAAGGCGCCCGAGCTGCGCCGCACCCTCCGCCACAGCGACCTGGGGGTGCTGCTGAGCGTGGGCGAGCTGCTGGGCGTCGACGTGCTCGACCGTCTGGCCGAGGCCGTACCCGGCCTGGCCGACCAGCCCCACGAGCGGGTCTTCCTGCCCTCGCACCCGTACCTGCGGTCGATCTGGACGTGGGGCGTCGAGGCCCGACCGTGGTGTGGGGAGCTCGCCGACCTGGCCGCCCGGGGCGACGCCGTGTCCGACGAGCTGCTGGCCGAGATCGAGGCCGAGGTCCACCCCGCCGATCCCATGTCGATCGTCTACTCGTCGGGCTCCACGGCCGACCCCAAGGGCGCCGTGCACACCCACGGCGCCGTCGTCCGCCATGCCCACAACCTGTGGCCCATGCGCGACCTGGTGGCCGACGACGTGCTCTACACGCCCATGCCGCTGTTCTGGGTGGGCGGGTTCAGCTTCACGCTGGTGGCGGCCATGCACGCCGGGGCCACGCTGGTCTTCGAGGACCGCTTCGACCCCGGCGCCACGCTCGAGCTGCTGGAGCGGGAACGGGTCACCCAGGTGCTGGGCTGGCCCCACATGGCCAAGGCGTTGGTGGAGCACCCGACCTTCGCCGAGCGCGACCTGTCGTCCATCCGGGCCGGCAACGTCACGGCCATGCTCCCGCCCGAGGTGCGGGCCGAGTTCGACGCGCCCCGGGCCAACTCGTTGGGCATGACCGAGACGCTCGGCCCCCACACGTTCTTCCCCCGGGGTCCGCTGCCAGAGGGCTCCGAGGGCAGCTTCGGCCAGTCGGTGCCCGGGGTGGAGCACCGGGTGGTGGATCCCGTCACGCTGGAGGAGCTGCCCGTCGGCGAGGTGGGCGAGCTGTGGCTCCGGGGCTATTCGCTCATGGTCGGACTCCACAAGCGGGAGCGGCACGAGACCTTCACCGTCGACGGCTGGTACCGCACGGGCGACACCGGCTGGTTCGACGCGGCCGGCCACCTCCACTTCGGCGGCCGCATGGGCGACCTGATCAAGACCTCGGGCATGAACGTGGTGCCCCGCGAGGTCGAGGCGGCGCTGGAGGACCTCGACGAGGTGGAGCTGGCCTTCGTGGCCGGCATCGACCACCCCGACCGGGGCCAGGACGTGGCCGCGGCGGTGCTGCTGGTGCCCGGCGCGGTGCTGGAGGCCGACGACGCCCGGGCCCGGGTGAAGGAGTGCATCGCCAGCTACCTGGTGCCCCGCCACGTGGCCGTGTTCGCCACCCGGACCGAGCTGCCGTGGCTCGACTCGGGCAAGCTCGACCGCCGGGCCGTCACGGCGCTGCTGGCCGAGCGCTTCGCGGGCGGGGGCGCCGCATGACGGTCACCGAGTTCGACCCGTACTCGGAGACCTTCTTCGAGGACCCGTGGGCGACCTACCGCTGGATGCGCGAGGAGGCGCCCGTCTACCACCACCCGACGCTCGACTTCTGGGCGGTGTCCCGCTACGACGACTGCGTCGAGGTGCACCGCGACCACCGCACGTTCACCTCCACCCGGGGCGTGATGCTCGACCAGCTCCGCAGCGCCACCTTCGGCGAGGTGGCCGAGGCCATCGGGTCGATGATCATGATGGATCCGCCCCGCCACGACCGGATGCGGAAGCTGGTGAGCCGGGCCTTCACGCCCAAGCGGATGGCGGCGTGGGAGCCGCTGGTGCGGCGGGTGATCGAGGGGTTCCTCGACGATCTGGCCGGCGCCGGGTCCTTCGACGCCGTGGCCGACTTCGCCGGGCCGTTCCCCGTCGAGATCATCAGCGAGATCCTGGGCATCCCGGCAGCCGACCGCCAGCAGATCCGGCACTGGACCGACACCATGCTCGAGCGCGAGGTGGGCAATCCGTTCCCGCCCGACGCCGGCATCGAGGCCGGCGCGGCGCTGTTCGGCTACCTCCACGACCTGGTCGTCGACCGGCGGGCCCACCCCCAGGACCACCTGATCGACCACGTCATAGCGGCCGAGGTCGAGCGCGACGACGGCAGCTTCGAGCGCCTCGACGACCGGGAGGTCTCGCAGTTCCTGGGGCTGCTGGCCGCCGCGGGGTCCGAGACGGTCACGAAGCTGGTGGGCAACGCCGTCATGACCTTCGCCGAGCACCCCGATCAGCTGGCCCGACTGCAGGGCGACCCGTCGCTCATGGGCTCGGCGGTCGAGGAGGTCCTGCGGTGGCGGGCGCCCTCGCAGTACCAGGGGCGGTTCTCCCTGGCCGAGCGGACCTTCCACGGGGTGACCATCCCGGCCAACGCCCCGGTGCTCATCGTGACGGGAGCGGCCAACCGCGACGAGCGGGCCTACGTCGACGCCGACCGCTTCGACGTGGGGCGGGTGGGCCCGGTGCCCATCAGCTTCGGCCACGGCATCCACCACTGCCTGGGGGCCCACCTGGCCCGGATGGAGGGCGCCGTGGCCATCGGGGAGCTCTATCGTCGCTGGCCCGACCTGTCGGTCGACCTCGACGCCATCCGCTACGTCCACATGTCCAACGTGGCCGGCCCGTCCTCGGTGCCGGTCACGGTCTGATCACCCGAGTCCGATCCCGGAGGGGGACCCCATGCAGCTGAAGCCCGGCCTGCGCCTCGAGAGCGCCACCTGCGACACCCAGGTGGTGGTGGTCAAGGCGCCCAAGGACGTCGACGACGTCGACGTGCGGTGCGGGGGAGCGGCCATGCGCGAGCTGGGGTCGGGCGGCGACCGGCTGGCACCGAGCGGCGAGGGCGACCCGACGCTGTTGGGCAAGCGCTACGAGGACCCCGAGCTGGGGCTGGAGCTGCTGTGCACCCAGGGCGGTGAGGGCGCCCTCTCGGTGGGCGACACCCCGCTCCTGGTCAAGGGCGCCAAACCCCTCCCGTCCAGCGACTGACGCTCCGGCCGCCCCGATGGGGTAGAAGGGCAGCGTGGCCATCGACGACCGCGCCGAGCCGGCTCCCGAGAGCGACGCCGTGACGTCGTCCGACGCCCGCCGCGCCACGCTCCCGCCCGAAGACCTGGGCGGCGAGGCGGCCTGCTGGGCCCACCTGGTCGATGAGCTCGACGGGACGGAGGGCTGGTGAACGGCAGCAGCGGTCACCCCACCGGCCGGGCCATCGTCCTGCTCGTCGCCGTCACCCTGCTGATCATCGGCCTCGCCGCTCTCAGCACCTTCTGAGCGGTGCTCCGGGTCCCGCGACGGCCGCGGTCGATCCGCAGAGCTCAGGGCAGCTCGGCGGCGAGAGCGGCGACGGCGGCCGTGGAGCGCAGCAGGTCGTTGAGGTGCGAGCAGGTCGAGGTGCCGACGAACTCGGAGCGGATTCGGTCGGCCACCTCGTCGACCCGCCAACCGACGACTCGCTGGGCCGACGCCAGGGCGTTCGGGCACTCGGGCCACGGCAGCGTGTGGGCCGCCGCCGATACCGAGGTGAAGCGGAGATCGGTTGCTTCCATCGTGGCGGTGAGCGTCAGCTCGTGGAGCACGTCCTCGGGCCCCTCCAGCCCCAGGTGGGTGTCACGGAAGTAGACCTCGAGCGCCAGCGTGTCGTCGTCGGCGCGCCCCAGATCGAGCCGGCGCACCCGGCGGACGGTCTTGCGCTCCCGTTCGCCCAGGTCGTGCCAGGCCAACGGGTCGGCATCGTCGGTCAGCGCCGGCGCCGGCGGTCCCACCGGTACGGGGAAGATGCCGGTGCGGTCCAGGGCGTCGATCATCGTGGCCCCGTCCTCCCACCCGGCGCACACGTCGCGCAGGCGGTCGACGGAGTCCCGTGGGATGTTCCACTCGGGGTGTTCGCGGGTCAGCCCGTAGCTGGCGATCAGCGAGGCCAGGGGCAGGTCGTCGAGGAGTTGGTGCAGCACGCTGCCCCGCTCGGCGTGGTCGGGCACCAGCCCCGCGGCGACGGACCGGAACCCGCTCCGCACCCCCACGCCGACCAGGCCGTCGAGGCGGGGCTCGAGGGGGTCCGCCTCGATCGACGTGAGGGCGCCGGTCCCGTCGGTCACGAGGGCCAGCGACGCCGCGTCGAACACCGTCGCCGTCCCGTCGAACGCCGTGACCAGGTCACGCCCGCTGGCCCGGACCCGGCGCGGGAGCCCGAAGTCGTCCCAGCGCTCCTCGAGCATGGTCGTGCGGCGCACCGACCCCCGCCGTCGGGCAGGCGTGCCCGTCAGCGGTGTTCGCGGGCCCTTCGGGAGCGAGGCCACCAGCAGGCGCCGCTCCTCGCCGGGCGCGGCCGCCGGCTCGTCGGATCCAGGCTCAGCCGGGCGCATCTGCTCGGGTGGGCCTGGATCGCCGGGTCGTGAGGCGTCGCGAGCCCGGTCGTCGCTCACGCCGGCTCGATCCGGCGCACCATCGACTCCTGGGCGAACGAGGCCACCAGGCGGTCGCCGGCGAACACGTCGCCCCGGCCATAGGCCCGCCCGTGGGCCACCACGGGGGCCTCCTGGGCGATCAGCAGCCAGCCATCCACCCGGAACGGTCGGTGGAACCACAGGGTGTGCGACGTCACCGCGGTGTGGAGCGTGACGGTCGAGTCGGCCTGGCTGAGCCCGTCGAAGGGCCGCAGCGCCGTGCCGATGACGGTCAGGTCGGTGGCGTGGGCCAGCAGCGCCTGGTGCAGCGCCGTCCCGTCGCCGATCGGAGGCGTGCGGCTCCACCACCGCAGCTCGGCCGAGCCCACCTCCCGGGACGCCAGGTCGACGCCGCCGGCCAGCCGCGTCTCCCACGGCACCATGCCCAGGTCCACCAGCTCGGCGTCCTCCGGCGGGCCGACCGACGGCGGCGCCTCGTTGCGGTCCAGCCCGTCCTCGGCCGCGTGCAGCGACACCAGCGCCACCGACACCACCTTGCCGTCCTGGTGGGCGATCACCTCGGTGGTGGCGAAGGTCCGTCCCGCCTGGAGCGGCGTCACCCGGTACTGCACCGGCCGGGCGGTGTCGCCCTCGCGGGGGAAGAGCACGTGCATGGACTTCACCGACTTGTCGGGTGCCGATGAGGCGGCGGCCACCAGGGCCTGGGCCAGGATCTGCCCGCCGAACACCCGGTGGTAGCCGATGTCGAGGTTGGCGCCCTCCCAACCGTGGGCGCCCTCCGTGAGCGACAGGCAGGCGACGAGGTCGTCGAGGTCGAAGGCCATGTCGTCCAGTGTGCTCGGCGCGGCGTGCCATGTGCCGGGTCCACTCATTCGCGGGCCGGATCGACCGATGGTTCATCGACGTGCCGGTCCTGTGGGTGGACGGCACCGGGAGGTCGACATGGTGACGCCAGCGGTGGTGCCCACGGGGCACGAGCGCACGTTCGGTGAGGACGAGTTCATCGTGTCCAAGACCGACCTGAAGGGCCGGATCACCTACGTGAACGATGTGTTCCTCCGTGTCGCCGCCTACACCGAGGACGAGGTGATGGGTCGGCCGCACAACATCATCCGCCACCCCGACATGCCGCGGTGCGTGTTCGGCCTGCTGTGGTCGGAGATCGCCCAGGGCCGTGAGGTGTCGGCCTACGTGAAGAACCTGGCCAAGGACGGGGCCCACTACTGGGTCTTCGCCCACGTCGGGCCGACCGTCCGAGACGGCCGCATCGTCTCGTACCACTCGAACCGCCGGGTGCCCGACCGAGCCGCGGTGGCCGCCGTCGAGCCGATCTACGCCGCGCTCCTGGCCGAGGAGCAGCGCCACAGCCACCCGGTGCAGGCCCTGGCGGCCTCGACCGCCCTCCTCCACCGCGTCCTCGACGACCAGGGCGTCGACTATGACCAGTTCGTCTGGTCGATCACGGGGGTGTCGGCGTGAGCGCGCGCACCGACCTGCGCCACCGCGTGACCCGACGTTCCCGCCGGGCCGAGGCGGCCCAGCTGGCAGCTGAGGAGCGGGCCGAGCTGGAGGCCTACCGGGCCGCGTTCGCCCAGATCAGCGACGTGTGCGCCCAGGCCCGCGAGGGTGAGCTTGACGCCCGCGTGCCCGCACTGGGCGGCCCGCCCGACGTCGGCCGCACCCGCGACCTGCTCAACGGCCTGCTCGACCAGATCGACGCGTTCGTGCGCGAGGCCGGCGCGGCGGTCGAGGGCGCCAGCGAGCAGCGGTTCCACCGGGCGTTCCTCGAGCCGGGCATGCGCGGCGCGTTCCTGGCCGGTGGTCGGGCCGTGAACCACGCCCGGGCCGTGATGGGTGCCGCCGCGGCCGAGCTGGCCGAGAAGGAGCGCAACCGCGTCGAGCTGGCGGCGCTGCTGGAGCGGTCGTCCGAGGCGGCGGTGCGCGAGGCCGACCAGGCCGGCACGGTCATCGGGAACCTGATGGGGTCGTCCGAGCTGATCCAGGAGGTCGTGGTGCTCATCGGCGAGGTCGCGTCACAGACCCGGCTGCTGGCCCTCAACGCCACCATCGAGGCGGCCCGCGCCGGTGAGGCCGGGCGGGCGTTCGCCGTCGTGGCCGAAGAGGTCCGCACCCTGGCCGACCAGACGGCCTCGGCCACCAGCCGCATCTCGGCCGAGCTGGCCGACGTGCAGGGAGCGGCGGGCGAGGCCGGCCGGGTGCTCTCGGAGATCGCCACGTCCATGCGCGACGTGCGCGACGTGGTGGCCGACATGAACGCCGCCATGGGCACCGCCGGCTGAGACCGCCGACGCACCACTCGAGGATCAGCCAGCGGCCGACTCGACCAGGTCGGCCAGCACGGCCCGGCGCAGCAGCTTGCCGGTGTCGGTGTGGGGGAGCGCGTCGCGCAGCACGATCCGGTCGGGCGTCTTCGACGACCGCAGGTGCTCCCGGCAGTGGGCTCGCAGCGCCTCGCCGTCGAGGTCGGCCGGGGCGCCGTCGCGCAGCACCACCGCGGCTTCGATGCGCTGGCCCCACTCGTCGTCGGGCACGCCCACCACCGCCGCGTCGGCCACGTCGGGGTGGTGGAGCAGCACGTCCTCGATCTCGGCGGGCGCGATGTTCTCGCCGCCCCGGATGATCGTGTCGTCGGCCCGTCCCTCGATGAACAGGTAGCCCTCGTCGTCGAACCAGCCCCGGTCCCGGGTGGGGAACCAGCCGTCGTCGTCGGTGACGGCGCCCCGGCCCAGGTACTCGCCCGAGATCTGCTCGCCGCGGCACCAGATCTCGCCGTCACGGATCTCCACCTCGACGCCGGGGATGATGCGCCCCGCCGAGCCGAGCCGGGCCCGGGCCGCGGCGTCGCCCGCCATGGCGGCTCGGTGGTCGTCGGGGGTGAGCACGGCCAGGGTGGACGACGTCTCGGTGAGCCCGTAGGCGTTCACGAAGCCGGGCTCGGGGAAGGCCTCCAGCGCCCGCTCCAGCACGGTGATGGGCATCCGGGCGCCGCCGTAGGACAACGAGCGCAGCGACGGGCAGTCGGCGGGCTCGCCGTCGAGGGCGTCGACCACCCGGGCCAGCATCGTGGGCACCAGGAAGGCGTGGGTGACCTGCTCGGCCCGCACCAGCTCCAGCCAGGCGGCGGGCGAGAACGTGGGCAGGTAGGCGATGCGACGAGTCGAGTAGATCGACGTGATCGTGTTGGCCACGCCGGCGATGTGGTACGGGGGCACGCAGATGAGGGCGGTGGCGTCGTCGGCGGCCGAGGCGAACTCGATGGACGTGATGACGTAGGCGGCCAGGTGGCGGTGGCGCAGGACCACCGCCTTGGGCTCGGCGGTGGTGCCCGATGTGTAGAGCAGCACGGCGATGTCGTCGCCGTCGGTGGCGCTGGGCTCGCGCTCGTCGGCCGACGGGCCGTCCGCGGTGAGCGCCATCCAGCCGTCGAGGTCGACCACGCCGGCCAGGCCGTCGGCGCCGTCGGCCAATCCGAGGGCGGCGATGCGGGCCGGGTCGTCGGTGATCACCAGCGTGCCGGGGTGGTTGGCCAGCAGGGCGGCCAGCTGCTCGTCGGACAGCCGGTAGTTGAGGGGGATGAACGGCACGCCGGCCCAGGCCGAGGCGAAGATCGCCACCGGGAAGGCCAGGTCGGTGGTGCCCACGTAGGCCAGCGCCGTGGCCTGGCGGTCGCGCAGCACGGCTGCCCCCCGGGCGGCCCGGTCCCGCAGCTCCTCGTAGGTCAGGCCGCGCTCGGCGGTCCCCACGCCCAGGCGGAACCCGAAGGCCCCCGCCACCATCTCGAGCAGCATCACCAGCGTCATCGTCCGTCCTCCCGCACCAGGAGCAGGGCGCCGGCCACCGGGCCGCCGCCGTTGGCCACCGCCGCCACCTCGGGCCCGCCGCCGGAGCGCCGCGCCACCTGGCGGTCGCTGGCCTCGCCCCGCAGCTGGAGCACCGCCTCGTGGATGAACCCGAAGCCGTGCAGCCGACCGGCCGAGAGCTGGCCGCCGTGGGTGTTGAGGGGCAGCTCGCCGTCGAGGGCGATGCGGGTGCCGTCCTCGATGAAGGGCCCCGACTCGCCCTTGCCGCAGAAGCCCAGGGCCTCCAGCCACACCATCGACAGGAACGAGAACCCGTCGTACAGCTCGGCCACGTCGACGTCGGCGGCGGTCAGCGACGTGCGCTCCCACAACATGGCCCCGGCGTCGCGGGCGGCCATGGTGGTCATGTCGTCGAACTGGTCCCACGACGGCCGCCCCCGCAGGGCGGTGCCCACGGCATCGATGCGGGCCACCGGGTGGTCCACGGCCCGGGCGTGCTCGGGCGCCGAGACGATGACGGCGGTGGACCCGTCCACCGGGGCGTCGCAGTCGAAGAGGCGGAACGGCGTGGTGATCATCCGCCCGGCGAAGTAGTCGTCGAGGGTGAGGGGGTCGCGGTAGACGGCCCTGGGGTTGCGGCCGGCGTTGCGGCGACCGTTGAGTGCGATCTGGGCCAGCTGGGCCTCGGTCGTGCCGAACTCGTGCATGTGGCGGCGGCAGTTCATGGCCAGCCAGTTGGCCGCCGAGTAGGCCCGCATGGGGATGGACCACTGCAGTGACCCGCCCATCTTCGGAGCGCCGCCGCCACCTCCACCGCCGCCGCCCGAGAGGCCGATGCCCTCGCGGCCCTTGGCCTGGGCGGTCGACTCGGTGACGGTGCGGTAGACGAGCACGTGGCGGGCCAGCCCGGCGTGGACGGCCGCCGCGGCGTCGACCAGGGCCGACAGCTGCGCGGCGCCCTCGATGCCGCCGCGGTGCCAGTTCACCTCGAGGCGCAGGGCGTCCTGGAGGTCGGGGGAGCCGGGGCCCGAGAACCCGGGCGGGCCACCGGGGAAGGCGCCGGGGTAGGTGGCCAGGCCGTCGATGTCGGCCACGGTGAGCCCGGCATCGGCGATGGCCTCGAGCGCGGCGTCGATGGTGAGCTCGAGCCCGCTGCGGAACAGGCGGCGACCGACCGCGGATTGGCCGATGCCCGAGATGACGGCGTCCACTAGGCGCCCACCTCGCGGTCAGCCTCCGCCGATTCGAAGAGCGGGAACCAGACCCCGTCGTGCTCCTCGAAGGTCACCTGCACCGGCATCCCGATGCGCAGGTCGTCGTTCGCCACGCCGACCAGATTCGACGTCAGCCGCAGGCCGGGCTGCTCGTCCAGCTCCACCAGCACGATGTTCCAGGGCTCGGGCGTTCCGTCCCACGGGTGGTGGTTCACCGTGAACGACCACACCTGGCCCCGGCCGCTGACGGCCTCGGGCGCCACGTCGCGCCCGCCGCAGCCCGGGCAGTACGGCGCCGGTGGGTGCAGCCAGTACCCGCAGCTCTGGCAGCGCAGGAACCGCAGCTCGCCCTCGGCGCCCGCGGTCCAGAAGAAGCGGTTCTCGTCGTCGACGGCCGGGAGGACCCGGAAGGGGGCGTCGCTCATGCGTGAGGCGTCAGGACGCCGGCGCGGTCTGCTTGGCCATGCGCTCGGCCAGCGTCATGGCGGTCACGATGCCGTCGTCCTGGAACTTGCCCGTGCCGTGGCTCACCGGCGTGGTGTCCACGTGCGCGGCCTGGGCCCGCAGCGCCCCGACGGTGCACTGCTCGCGGGGGATGACCGAGAACGGGTCGTAGTGGAAGTTCCGCATGGCGTTGAGGTGCGTGATGCGGTCGATGTCCTCGCGGGGCAGCCCGTCGAGGTAGCGCATGGCCATCTCGGGGGCGTTGGGCCACGTGGAGTCGGAGTGCGGGTAGTCGCACTCCCAGTGCACGTGGTCGAGGTTGAGGTGGTGGCGCACCTCCATGCCCGCGGCGTCGTCGATGAAGCAGGTGAGGATGTTCCGGTTGAACACCTCGCTGGGGAGCAGGTCGCCGAAGTCCTGGTTCGTCCACTGGTGGTGGTGCTGGTAGACGTAGTCGATGCGCTCCAGGAAGTAGGGCACCCAGCCGATGCCGCCCTCGCTGAGCGCCACCCGCAGGTTCGGGAACTTCCGGAACACCGGCGACCACACCAGATCGGCGGCGCACTGGACGATGTTCATGGGCTGGAGCGTGATCATCGTGTCGATGGGCGCGTCCATGGCCGTGATGGTCACCGACGACGACGACCCGATGTGGAGGCAGATGACCGTGCCCGTCTCCTCGCAGGCGGCCAGGAACGGGTACCAGTGCTCGCTGTGCCAGCTGGGCATCCGCAGCTTCTCGGGGTTCTCCGAGAACGTGACGGCGAAGCAGCCCTTGTCGGCCATGCGCCGCACCTCGGCGGCCATCAGCTGGGGATCCCACACGGGCGGGATGGCCAGGGGGATCATCCGGCCGGGGTGACGGCCGCACCAGTCGTCGACGTGCCAGTCGTTGTAGGCCCGCACCAGCTCGATGGCGACGTCCTTGTCTTCCATGGTCATGAAGAGCTGGCCGGTGAACCCGGCGATGGATGGGAAGTTCAGCGAGCCCAGCACGCCGTTGACGTTCATGTCGTCGATGCGGGCGTCGATGTCGTAGCAACCGGCCCGCATCTCCGAGAAGGCCAGGGCGTCGAGGCCGTACTCCTCGGGCACCCGGCCGGCCACGGCGTTGAGGCCCACGTTGGGCAGGGGAGCGCCCTCGAACATCCACACCTCGCGGCCGCTGTCGAGGTGCACCAGCTTGGGTGCCAGCTCGGCGGCCCGGGCCGACAGGCGGCCCTCGAAGAGGTGGGGCGGCTCGACCACATGGTCGTCCACGCTCACGAGGATGAGATCGTCGACCTGCATCGGTACCCCCCTGGTCCCGGCGTCGAGAAGTGACGGGGCTGTTAGATTAGCCACGTGGGAGGGCGTCGGTAGCGTGGATCGAGTGGACCACACCGTCGCCCGTCGACCCCCCTTCGGGGCCAACCCCACCGTGGGTGAGCGGGGCAGCACGACCCGACGCAAGGTGCTGGAGTCGGCCCTCGAGGTGTTCGCCGAGGTGCCCTACGCCGAGGCCCGGGTGGAGCAGATCACCGAACGGGCCGGCTGCTCCCGACCCGCGTTCTACCAGTACTTCTCGTCGAAGGACGACGTGTTCTGGACCCTGGCCACTGAGCTGGGCGAGCAGATGGTGGCGTTGGCCAACCAGCTGGAGCCGGTGACGCCCGACGAGGACGGCCTGGCCCGCATCACCGGTTGGGTGGGCGAGTTCATGGACCTCCACGAGGCGTGGGCGCCGGTCTTCACGGCGTTCCCCGAGGCCACCCGGGGCCAGCGCGACACCGTGGCCCGCACCGGGCCGATCGCCGACTACTCGGCCCGGCGCCTGCTCGATGCCTTCGGCCTGGCCCGAACCACCCCCAACCAGCGGTTGGCCGCCAGCCTCATGGCCGTGCTCATCCGCTGCTCGTTCTACGCCTCGCTCACCCCCAAGGAGCTGAGCAGCCGACCGCTGGTGCAGGGCGTGGCCCGCCTGTTCCACCGGGTGCTCGGCGAGCCGGTCGAAGGCGTCAACTACAAGCGGGGGCGCACGTCGGGCCGTCGTCGGGTGCGCATCGTCGAGCCGGTGGCCCCGGCGCCCACCGACGGGCTGCGGGCCCGGGGCGAGAAGACCCGGGCCAAGCTGCTGGCCGCCGGCGCCGAGGTGCTGCCCGCCCGCGGCTACCACGACACCCGGGTGGACGACCTGGTGGAGGCGGCCGGAGTGAGCCACGGCACCTTCTACCGGTACTTCCCCAGCAAGGACGACTTCTTCCGGGCCCTCGCCGAGGAGGCGTCGGGTCCCATGATCGAGCTGGTCGAGCGCCTCGACCTCGACGGCGACCGCGACGAGCTGGAGGCCTGGCTCGACGACTGGTTCGCCGCCTACGAGGCCCACGGCGGCGTCATCAGCACCTGGCAGGACATGCGCTCGTCCAGCGAGCTGGCCGCCTTCTCGGCCCAGGTGGCGGCGTCGATGTTCACGCGGCTCGAGAAGCTGCTGGACCAGCGCGACTTCGGCCACCCGCAGGTGGCGGCGTCGATGCTGATGGCGCTGCTGGAGCGGGGCCCGTACCGGGTGCACACGCTGGGGTTCAGCACGCGTGACGGCGAGATCGCCGCCAGCGCCACGATCATCCGCCGGGGCTTCCTCGGCCTCGACGACTGAGGGCCGCCGGGGCGCCCGGGGGCTTGGGGGGACATGGACTTCGAGTTCACCGACGACCAGCTCGCGCTCCTGGACGGGGCCCGTTCGGTGCTGGCCTCGGCCTGCCCGCCCGCGCTGGTGCGATCCGTGCACGATGGTCAGTCGGGCGATGGCCCGGCCGGGCTGTGGTCGACGCTGTGCGAGCTGGACTGGCCGGGGATCGCCGTCGCCGAGTCGAGCGGTGGGCTGGGGCTGGGCTTCGTGGAGGCGGGGATCGTCACCGAGGAGCTGGGCCGGGTGGCGGCGCCGGTGCCGTGGATCTCGACGGTCATGCAGTACGGGTCGGTGCTGCGCCTGTCCGGCGACGCCGCTCGGCTGGCCGCGGTGGCATCGGGCTCGGTGACGGGGACCTTCGCCGTGGCCGAAGGCGGCCGCTGGGAGCCCGCCGCCGTGCGGACGACGGCCGTGCCGGCGGCCGACGGGTCGGGAGGCTGGGTGCTGTCGGGGACCAAGTCGCACGTGCTCGATGGAGCGACGGCGGGCGAGATCGCCGTGGTGGCCCGGGCGGAGGTCGGGCTGGGCGTGTTCGCTGTGCCGGGTGGAGCGGCCGGGCTGTCGGCGACGCCGATCGACGTGATCGACCCCACCCAGCCGGTGGCCAACCTCCGCTTCGACGACGTGGCCGTGGGTGCCGACGGCGTGCTGGTGGCGCCGGGCGATCCAGGTGTCGACGACCTGCTGGCCCGGGCGCTCGACGAGAGCACGGTGGCCGTCACGCTGTCGACGGTGGCGGCGTGTCGGACGATCTTCGAGATGACCGTGCAGTACGCCAAGGACCGTGAGCAGTTCGGGCGGCCCATCGGGTCGTTCCAGGCGGTGAAGCACCGCCTGGCCGACTGCTTCCTGGCCGTCGAGCGAGCCTCAGCGCTGGCCTGGTTCGCCGCGCTGACCATCGCCGAGGACGACCCCCGCCGGTCGCTGGCCACGTCGATGGCCAAGTCGGCGGCGGGGGACTGCCAGCGGTTGTTGAGCAAGGACGGCCTCCAGCTGCACGGCGGTGTGGGCTTCACCTGGGAGCACGACCTGCACTTCTGGCTGAAGCGGGCGGTGGCCGGTGAGCTGCTGTTCGGGACGTCGACGTGGCACCGGGCCCGGGTGGCCGAGCTGCTGGGGCTGCACATGGACTGGATCGGGAGCGCGTCGTGAAGCTGCGGTTCGACGACGACGTCGAGGCCTTCCGGGCCGAGTTCGTGGCCTTCCTCGAGGCCAACCGCCCGAGCCTCGAGGAGATGGCGGCCGAGCCGTCGTTGTCCACCGGGCACATGCCGGGGTGGCTGCGGCGCTGGACGCGCACGCTGTTCGACCACGGGTGGCTGGTGCCGGGGTGGCCGCCCGAGCTGGGCGGGCGCAACGCCAGCTCCATCGAGACGCTGGTGTACATGGAGGAGCTGACCCGGCATCGGGTGCCCCGCCACGCCAACGTGCAGGGCCTGGCGATCATCGCCCCGTCGATCATCGACTACGGCACGCCCGAGCAGGTCGAGCAGTACGCCATGCCCATCCTGCGGGGCGAGCTGACGGCGTGCCTGGGCATGAGCGAGCCGGGGGCGGGCAGCGACCTGGCCGCGCTGAGCTGCAAGGCGGTGCTCGAGGGCGACGAGTGGGTGATCTCGGGCCAGAAGGTGTGGACGTCGGGTGCCAACTACGCCGACTTCTGCTTCCTGTTCTGCCGCACCGACCCCACGGCGACGAAGCACAAGGGCATCTCGATCGTGCTGGTGCCCATGGACGCGCCGGGGATCACGGTGCGGCCGCTGCCCGAGATCGTGCACCCCGACGAGCCCGACCTGAACGAGGTGTTCCTCGACGAGGTGCGGGTGCCGGCCGGGAACCTGGTGGGCGGGCTCAACAACGGGTGGGCCATGGCCAACGGATCCCTCGCCCACGAGAGGGGCATGGTGTGGGTCACCGCGGTGATGGGCCTGGAGGCGGCCGTGGCCTGGCTGCTGGAGCTGGCGCCGTCGTATGTGGCGCCGATGGGCCCAGTGGAGCGGGCGTTGGCGGTCGACGAGATCGTGGGCATCGCCATCGACACCGAGGCGGCGCGGTGCCTGGGCTACCGGGGCTTCGCCAAGCTGGCCCGGGGCGGCACGGCGCCCGAGCAGGCGCTGATGAAGCTGTACGCCAGCGACTGCCGCCAGCAGGTGGCGAGGATCGCGGCCGAGGTGCAGGGGGCCGACGCGCTGGGCATCGGGGTGATCCCCAACGACGGGCAGCTGGCGGTGGACGAGCCACGGGGGACGTGGCTGGAGCAGTACTTCCAGTCGTTCGCCAACACCATCTCGGCGGGCACGTCGGAGATCCAGCGCAACATCATCGCCGAGCGGGTCCTCGGGTTGCCCCGGGGCTGAACGGCAGGATGTCGGCGTGAGCTCGTTGCCCCTGAAGTTCCACGTCACCCATCCGCTGATCACCCACCCGTACCACCCCGACCTGATGACGGGGGAGGGCGTGGTGCGCCTGGCCCGGGCCGCCGAGGCGGCCGGCTTCGACGGCTACGGGTTCACCGACCACCCGGCGCCCACCCAGGCCTGGCTCGACGCCGGTGGGCACGACGCGCTCGACCCGTTCGTGGCGCTGGGGTTCGTGGCGGCGGCCACCGAGCGCATCCGGCTGATCCCCAACATCGTGGTGCTGCCGTACCGGAACCCGTTCGTGGTGGCGAAGGCGTGTGCCACGTTGGATGCGCTGTCGGGCGGGCGCTTCACGCTGGCGGCGGGCGTGGGCTACCTGGAGGGGGAGTACGAGGCGCTCGGGGTGTCCCATGCCGAGCGGGCGGCGCTGTTCGACGAGGCGCTGGACGTGCTGGTGAAGGTGTGGACCGAGGACTCGGTGTCGTTCGAGGGGCGGGGGTTCCGGGCCGAGGGCATCACGGCGCACCCGCGGCCTGCGTCCCGTCCGCCCATCTGGGTGGGCGGCAACAGCGCGGCGGCGCGGCGTCGGGTGGCCGAGCGCGGCGACGGCTGGTGCCCGTTCCCGGCGCCGAAGGGGATGGCCTCGTTCGTGGGGACCGCGCCATTGGACGGCGGCGAGCTGCTGGAGGCGGGGATCGCTGACCTGCACCGCCGCCTGGAGGCGGTCGGTCGGGACCCGGCGAGCGTCGACATCGCTTTCACCTGCAAGGCCGGCGGCAACCCGGCGAAGGCCGACTTCAACGTCGAGGAACACCTGGAGGGCCTGGCCCGCCTCGCCGACCTGGGCGTCACCTGGATCCAGGTCGGCATCCCCGGCGACTCACCGACCCACGCCGAGGAGACGCTGCAGAGTTATGCCGACGCCCTCGCCGAATCTCGACCGCGCCCAACCAGCAGAGAAGGGTGAAAAGGCACCGGTCGGCGCAAGGCCTTCCCGAATCCTACGGAACCGGCGAAAGCTGAACTCGAACGCCGAATACCTCCCCGGATGCCGACACATCGACAGGAGTGCCGCGCTGGAGTGAACTAAATCTCCAAACACCCACGCGCCGGTCGAGTAGCTGAGATGCAAGCATGCAGCTCAAGGCGAACACCTTCGGGCCAAGGGGAACGAACACTGGGTTCGTTGACTCCAATGCGCCACCAGCAAGGGCCAACAGCGTCTCCACCAACAGCGTCGGATGGGCGATACTGTAATGAAGAATATGAGACGATGGCACTACCTCCAAAAGGTTACCATTCAGTTCGGCCACTGCGTCCTCATAACGAGGATCAGTCCCTACGGGAAGAAACGACCACACTTGGCCAGCCTCAAGCAATTGAAAAGCGCCCAGCGCCTCCAAACCTTCGTAGCCCAAGCCCAATATCGCGCTGGCGGGTTGGAACCATCTGGACTCTCGCCCGGTGAACCAGGTTGATACAGGTCCACCAACCGACAGGGCCTTGTGTGCGGAAACTGGCTGAACGAAGGCGGCCGGTGCGTAGAGAAAATCGATAGTCATCTCGACATTCATCTCTGCACAGCTCTGAACCACCGAAGCGATCCGGCTACGCGATGCCGAAGAAATATCGACAGCGATCCTTCGAACGCCCCGATCAACTACAGACGAAAGGCGCCGATTGAAGGACACCTGGTACTGCTCGTCCGACTCCATCGGCGGCTCGAGAACGCCGCCTGCTCTCAATTCCGCAACGTTCCGTTCGAACGAATGAACCTGTCTTGAATCATAGATCGAACACTCGTTCATCGCCACGGAGCTTGAGAACTCTCGATACACATGCATCGAGCGATCCTCATAACCCACCGTCGCGAAAAGAACTTCCGCTTCAAAGGAAGCATACGGATCAAAGTCGCTGAGAGAGACAATGCGTGAAACCAATCTAAGCCTCCGAACCGTCCACCGCCAGATGCATTACGGGAGTTTTTGTGAGTGGATCGCGAGGGCCATCAACTAGGCTAAGGTCCAGCTGATTGTCGCTACCGGTGTTCGCGATGTCACGCGCAATCGTCGGCCAGGCAAGCATCTTGCCGCGGCGAAGCGGCAGCCAATAGCGGCTCGCCAGTAGATAGCTCAGCCGGAACCTGCGACCAACCAAGGACGTTCCCAAGCGCAGTGGATCTCCATCGGATGAGATATCTACCAGTGCACCCGTGTAAACGGCATCAACAAGACTATTGGCAATCGGCGCAGAGAGTTCCTCGGTAATCGAGAAGCTGAACGCCGGGTCAGGAATGAACCTCGGTGATCCAAAAGCACGCCTCTGGAAAGTCGCCCCGATCGCGCCAATGAGATCAATTGCGAACATATCTCCAAAGACTGTTCCGTGTCGGCTTAGGTAAGCATTCGCCAGCGCGATCTGGAATTTGAGAGCTGACTCTCGAGCCTCGTCCTGCCACTCGGATGGGAACACTGGTCGATTAGTTCCACTCGGTGAAACCTCATGGCGTGCAAGGAGACTAGCAAGCATGCGGAGCATCGCTCGGGGATTGCCGTCGGCTAGCAGCAGGAATGATGGGAGGCCGGCGTAGATTGGCCTGGAGTGAAGCTTTCGGCTTCGAAGCGCATCGCTTCCGTCAGGCCTGCTAACGAGGAGTTCACGCCAAAGGAGCGCCATCGGCCATGGCCTTCTTACGAGTGACGCACGAAAGGACTCTTGCTCGTACTCACTGTCGAGCCGATCGAGGACGCGAGTCTTCTGGCACCAGTCTGAGAATCGCGCCTGCTCATGCCCAAGTTCCTCAAATGTCAACCTTACCTCGTCCAGACTTCGACCGCGAGGGCCACCGTGCCTAACGTGAAACCTCGACAGACCGAAGAGTTCCTGGAGGTTGCCTTCAAACTCCATCGAGCCGGCCAGCATCGCGTTGGTGAATGTTGAGGCGAATCGCTCGATGTCGCGCGTCTCGATGAACCCAAGAGAAAGTGGTTCGTACTCATGTCCGGCGTGCATGTATGCACGTTGAAACTCGGGAACAAAACGGCCGGTGACCGATAGCGGAGTAAGCGCGATCTTGAGTCCGAACTCGTTTCCCAGCATGCGCACAAGAGAAAGAAGTTCCTGCCGTGATGATGGGTGGAGGTACTCGACCTCGTCGAACAGCAAGATCCATTTCGATGGCAAGCCTCTCACGCAGCGAAGCACATTTGACCTCACCGCCCTAATCAGATCTGGCAATGCTGGCAATGTGAAATGGTTGGCCGCCTCCGATAGGAGAACCGAACTTCCGTCGAGCGCACGGCTAATCGCGGCAGACAAGTCTTGCACCGCGTCTTCCGCGGAGCCAGTCAGAGCAGCCAAAGAGTTATACGGGACTGCAAGGCGGAACACCTTTGTCAGGGAGGCGATACTCTTCTCTTCAGCATCAACATCGATTGAGGCGCGCTGCTGATCGAGTTCATGTCGAACTGAATGCAGGATCGTGAGAAGAACTTCGTAACCAAGCTTTGCTCGGCGCACAGTAGAAAAGTCCGCGCCACTGGACGAATCGATGCTCTCCTCTGCCTGGAGGAGCAGGGCTCGGGTGACGACATCCGAGCCAAAGTAGATGGAGAGAATAGGCATCTTCAATAGACGCTTGGCGTACTCGTGGTTCCATTCGTCCAGTGCCTGCCGGGTCAGCATCTTCATGAGCGTTGTCTTGCCCGACCCACGTGGCCCCGTAAGGATCACGTTGTCTCGAGACACTAGCTTCTCAAGGTGAGGACTCTCAACGAAGAAGGCGGCGACCTCCTCCGGGGTGAGCTTATTCGCACTAAAGTAGCTCTGGCCTGGCCGAAGTTGACTATTGAACGTCGACATTGCTCTAGACCTCCCGCCCGAATTCGCGAAGTCGCTTGCGTCTGCCGTAGCGGATAGCCTGAATCTCGTACCGCTCCTCAAGGACCCTCTCAACTCGCTCGCGGACAACGGGAGGAAGGTAGTTGAGCTCGGGGATCGAATTGTGAACGACCTCAGCAGAGAGCTTGCCACCGCCGCGATCGACGAGGCCGGCGATTTTGGATGCAACGACCTCTGCGGTGTCCGTGGCACCGAATCCTCCTGCGGATGGGATACCAAAGCCGTCCACCGCAGCGCGCCAGTCGGTCGCGTGCCAATCCCAGGTGCTAAACCGACCTACTGGCCCATGCCCTTCCGGAAGACGGGGATCTCGCAGTATTTCTAGGTGGTAGACATGGTTGCGGGCACGAGGCTGCAGGGCCGGGGCGAAAGTGCCTGAGAAGGATCCGGCTGCAAATATGGTCACTCGTGAATCAAGCACGGCGATGCGTGGATGGTGCTTGTGGCCGTGAATGAGTAACCAGGAACCCACTGCAGAGCGCTCCAAAGCATTCAGCGTCTCTGGCCCACCGACACATTCGCTGTAATCGTGGATGTCCACTTCGCCGTGCTTGTGCGGATGATGGTGACAGACCGCGACGCCAAACGGGAAGGTTCCGAGTTCGTGTAGGGCTGCCTCCAGTGCGTCTACGGTGGCGAGAGCAACCTCTCCTCTTCGGCCCCTCGTAACCTCAGGGTTGGGGCCGTTGGTGTCCAGCGCCAGGATTGGCACCTCGTCACCGCTTGTACCAGCGTGCAGGTAGATCTCGAAGTGGTCGCGTTCGAGACGGTGCGCGGTCACTGGGCGGGGGAGAAGGCTGGACGTCTGCACAACCGATCGAAAGGGATGCCATGGATCGCCCGTAGCTAGGGCGTTGGTGGAATCGATATCGTGGTTGCCGGGAACCACGGTGATGGCCCGTGCACCAACCGAAGACGCGAGATCCTCCAAGGCTGTCCAGGCGAATCGGAGGCCGTCCATGCCGGCTCGGTTGGTGATGTCTCCACAACAGATCAGCTGATCAGCCCGGAGACCCTCAGAGACAGCGAGCGTCTTGAATCGCTCGAGCGGCGAACGTCGGGTAATGGCCAAATCAGGGGTTCCGAGGTGCGATTCAGCCCAGTGGGCTCCTTTGTCAGGACCGACCGCATGGAGGTCGGAGATGACCAAAAGGGACATCTCCACCGGTAGAGGTTCCGAGTCAGCCGTCGCGTCGGATCCGACGTCCGGGCTCATTTGTGACCCACGAGAAGTACTTCGCTCACGGCGCCTCGGAACCTTGGATCGGAGGCGAGAGTCGATGACCGTGCGACCTCGTGTGCCTCGAAGTTTGGGTAGAGTGAGAGCACAGACTCATGATTCGGCGCCGCGACAATTACTGAAACCTTTCGCCTTCGGGCGGACTCCGCGTGCTCGGCAAGTCGGTGTTGATCGTCCCAACTGAACAGGCGTGCGTTGTAGTCTACAAATCCGTTGAGATTGTGAGTCGTCAGGTACGGGGGGTCCAGAAACATTAGATCCCCCTTCTTCGCTGCGATGACCGTCTCCTCGAAGTCGCAATGCCGCAGTATTAGGTCATGCGAGCGGAGATGACGAGAGCAGTCAAGAAGGACTCCACGATCGTAAAGGTGCGGCGACTTCGGTCGCCCGAAAGGGACGTTAAAGACGCCGTGGGCATTTTCGCGGTAGAGTCCGTTCCAGCCTGCACGATTGAGGTAGATGAACCGTGCGGCACGGCGAAAGCGAGTTTTTGCTACTTCGCTCCGAATTGCATAATAGTGTGCTCGATCGACGGTCATCGAATCGAGCTCCCTCATGACGGCGTGTGGCCCATCGCGCACGGCCTTATAGCATTCCACGAGTGGCGCGCAAAGGTCAGATATTACCGCCCGGGTGGGGCAAAGCAAGAAGAAGAGTGAGCCGCCGCCGAGAAATGGCTCGAAGTAAGTTCCGTAACTCCGAGGGAGATGTGGGACGATGCTTGGCGCTATTCGCCGCTTGGCGCCGACCCATCGCAGGAATGGGCGGGGCGAGGAAGAATTGGGGCGCGTCGCTCTAGCCATGAGGCTGTGGGGGTGAAGGGTCGTCTGCTGAGGCACGTGTGAGTACGGGTTCAGATCCTGCCAAAGTGCGGAATGATAGCAGTTCCATTGTCGCGAGCCAAGTGCGCTCCTCGAGCCTCTGAATATGGTTCTATGCTGAACGCCACTCCAGATCGAAGATGACGGCGCTATTGGAGCGAAGGGACGGGCGTTAATGTCGATACGTGGCCATGCCTGCTAGTCGTGTGAATCACATCGGGACCTGCGTCGGCGATCTCGTCCGGGCGGCCGACTTTTACCGTGATGTGTTTGGGTTCGTGGAGCACAACCGGCTGGAGATCCCTGACGGCGTCGCGGCGAAGCTGCTGCGGGTGCCGGAGCCGGTGGGGCTGACCGCCGTCTACCTGACGCTCGGCGACACGGTGCTCGAGCTCCTGCACTTCGACCGGCCGGGCAACGACCCGCAGCGGGATCGCAGCCTCACCGAGCCAGGGCTCACCCACATCTCGTTGACGGTCGATGACCTCGAGGCCACGTGCGCCAAGGTCGTCGAGTACGGCGGTGAGGTCCTGGAGGACACGAACATGGGCGGGTTCGCCGTGTTCGTGCGCGACCCCGACGGTCAGCTGCTCGAGCTGCTCCCGCCCGGGGCGCTCGACGCGATGACGTCCTGACCAGCGCCATCGGCCACTTCGCGGCCGGGGAGGTCGCGCTTGACCACCTTGCCGGTGGGGTTCCTCGGGAGTGACTCGAGGAAGGTCCACTTCCGCGGGACCTTGTAGTCGCTGAGCCGTTCGGCGCACCACGCCCGGAGCTCCTCGCCATCGGCCGAAGCGCCAGGCACCAGCACCACCCAGGCGCCGACGTCCTCGCCCAGCACGGCGTGGGCCACGCCGGCCACTGCCGCCTCCTGCACCGCCGGGTGCTCGTAGAGCACGGCCTCGACGTCGCCGGCGTGCACGTTGTTGCCGCCCCGGATGATCACGTCCTTCTCCCGACCCACCAGGTACAGGAAGCCGTCCTCGTCGACCTTGGCCAGGTCGCCGGTGATCAGCCAGCCGTCCTTCCACGTGCGGGCCGTGGCTTCGGGGTCGTTGAAGTACTCCCGCTCCCGCCCCGGGTTCGACACCTGGAGCTCGCCCACCTCGTTCGCCGCCAGCTCGGCGCCGTCGGGGCCCACGATTCGCACCTTCACCGGCGGCATCGGCCGGCCCACCGACCCCACCCGTCGGTCCTGCTCCTCGGGCGGCATGTGGCAGTAGGCCGGGCCGGCCTCGGTCATGCCCCAGGAGTTCGACACCAGCGCCCCCGTCAGCCGGTCGCGCAGCGCCTGGAACGTGGCCGGCGCCAACGGGGCGCTGCCCACGTGGCACAGCGTGATCGGCGACAGATCTGCGTCGGCCCAGCGGGGCGACGCGATCAGCAGCTCGGCCATCGCCGGCACCAGGAACACCACCGACGGCCGCTCCCGGTCCACGGCGTCGAACCACTGGTCCACGTCGAAGCGGGGCAGGTACAGGTGCCGCAGCCCCAACTTGGCCGGGTTGTACGCCGAGGCGATCCCGGCGAACGTAAACATGGGCGAGGCGTGCAGCCACCCCGAGCGGGTCCAGCGGGGCAGGCCGCTGGGCATCAGGGCGATGTTGCCGTGCCGCACCACCACGCCCTTCGGGCGGCCTGTGGTGCCCGACGTGTACATGATGTCGGCCATGTCCTTGCTGGTGACGGGGACCTGGATCTCGCTGTCGTCGGGATCGGTGGCGTCCTCGAAGGCCACGGCCCCACCGGCCGCGAACACGTCGAGCAGGGCGGTCGTCACCACGGTGCGGACGTCGGGCAGCTCGGGCAGCGCCTCGGCCAGCGTGGCGGCCGATCCGGCCCCGCACACCACGATCGAGGCGCCGGCGTGGCCCAGCACCATCACCAGTTCGCGGGCCACCAGCCGGGTGCCGGTGGGCACCGCCACCGCCCCCGCCTTGTGGACGGCCGCGTAGGCCACCAGGAAGCGGATGGCCTCGTCGGGCGGGACCAGCAGGCCGATGCGGTCGCCCACCTCGACGCCCTCGGCCAGGAACCAGCGGGCCAGGCGGTTCGACGCCGACTCCCACTGGGCGAAGGTCATGACGTCGCCGCCCACGACGTCGCGGAACGCCTCCTCGTCGGGGAAGTTGGCCGCCATCAGGCGGAGCTGGTCGGGGAGCAGGTCGGCCACGGTGCCTCGGTGTGATCAGTCGGGCGAACGGGTGGGTTCGGGGTCGCGGGGCAGGCCCAGGAGGCGCTCGCCGATGACGTTCCGCTGGATCTCGCTGGTGCCCCCGGCGATGGTCAGGCACCGGTTGGCCAGGAAGCCGAACGTCCACTGGCCGGCCGGACCGGGCGTGGTGGTGGCCCCGACGGCCCCCAGGAGCGACAGGCCGGCCTCCTGGGTGCGCTGGTCGTGCTCGACGCCCAGGAGCTTGCGGACGCTGGCCTCGGGGCCCGGCTGGGCGCCGCGTAGCGAGCGGGCCGCCGTGCGCAGGCCCATGACGGCCAGGGCATGCGCCTCGGCCACCAGCTCGCCCAGTTGGTCGAGCACCAGGGGGTCGAGGTCGTCGATGATCCCGGCGGCCATCTGCTCAGCGACGAGCGCCACCAGCTGCTCGACGCCGCCGCCGAACGACGAGCCGCTGCCCATCGACACCCGCTCGTTGGCCAGGGTGGTGCGGGCCAGGGGCCAGCCGCCGTCGACCTCGCCGATCACCTGGTCGTCGGGCACGAACACATCGTTGAGGAACACCTCGTTGAACATCTCGAGGCCGGTGAGCTCCCGCAGCGGCCGGATGTCGAGGCCGTCGGCGCGCATGTCGACCACGAAGTAGGTGATGCCCTGGTGCTTGGGGGCGGTCGGGTTGGTGCGGGCCAGGCAGATGCCCCAGTCGGCCTCGCGGGCCATGGTGGTCCACACCTTCTGGCCGTTCAGCAGCCACCCGCCGTCGGTCCTCGTGGCGGCCGTGGTGAGGGCCGCCAGGTCGGAGCCGGCCTCGGGCTCGCTGAACAGCTGGCACCACGTGATCTCGCCGTGGAGCGTGGGGCGCACCCACCGCTCCTGCTGCTCGGGCGTGCCGTGGGCGGCGATGGTGGGGGCGGCCCAGGCGCCCACCTGGAGGTGCGGCGCCCGCACCCGGGCCCAGCGCAGCTCCTGGTCGATGACCACCTGCTCGACGGCGCCTGCGCCCCGGCCCCACGGCGGTGGCCAGTGGGGAACGATCAGCCCGGCGTCGGCCAGCGGTCGCCTGCGCTCCGGCTTGGGGAGTTTGGCGATGGCGTCGATGGTGGCGGCCAGCTCGGCGCGGAGGGCCTCGGCCTCGTCGGGGAGGTCGAGGGTGAGGTGGCGGCGGGTGCCGGCCAGGGCGTCGGTGGCCAGGCGGGCCCGCCAGCGGCGGTGGCCACCGAAGAGCTGGCGACGGGCGATGGCGCGGCGCAGGTAGAGGTGGGCGTCGTGCTCCCAGGTGAAGCCGATGCCGCCCAGCACCTGGATGGCGTCCTTGGCGTCGTCGACGAAGGCGTCGAGGGCCAGGGCCCCGGCGGTGGCCACAGCGACGCGGGCCGACGGGCCCCACGGGTCGTCCGAGTCGAGGGCAGCCGCGGCGTCCCACACGGCAGCCCGGGCCGCTTCGAGCCGGACGAGCATGTCGGCGCAGCGGTGCTTCACGCCCTGGAACTGGCCGATGGGGCGGCCGAACTGGCGACGGTCGCGGGCCCACTCGGCGGCGGTATCCACGCACCAGCTGGCGCCGCCGACGGCCTCGGCGGCGGCGAGCACGACGCCGATGGCCTCGACCTGCTCGGTGGTGACGCCGGCAAGCGGGGTGCCGGCGGTGGGCAGGGCATCGAGCAGGGCCAGGTCGTTCGTCCCGTCGAGGGCGTCGAGCGGCTTGGCGTTCGTGTCGCTCGCGGCGGCCACGATCCATGAGTCGTCGGCGGTGCGGGTGACGAGGTGGGTGGCCGAGGCCGCGCCAAGGGTCGGCGCCGTGAGGTCGAGGACCACCGCCGCTGGGCCGTCGAGGGTGACCCCGGCCAGGCCGGCGACGGCCCGGGCCCAGGCGGTGGCCAGGATCGGGCCGGGGGCGACGGCTCGGCCGAGGCCCTCGAGGACGACGGCGAGGGCCGAGATGCCCAGGCCGTCGGCGGGGGAGTGCGTGAGCCACCCCAGGCCGTCGAGCTCGTCCCAGAACGGCGGGAGGGCGGCGTCGCCGTCGAGGGCGGCCCGGGCCACGGTGGGCGTGCAGCGCTGCGAGGCGAAGCGCCCCACGGCCGCGGCCAACTGCTCGTGCTCGTCGCCGATGGCCAGGCTCACCGGTTCGCTCCCCCTCCGGTCGACCGATCTAACGCCGGTGTCACCTTAGTGGAGGGCTCCTGGGGCGGGTGCCTAGGCGGCGGCGCGAGACTCGGTCGCCGTGGTCGAGGTGCCTGACGAGCGAAGCGACAGTGCCGGCGACGCCGAACCCGCCGCTGACCGAAGCGGTCAGCCACTTCCGCCGGGCCATGGCGTGGACCGGACGCAGATTCGGGAGCTGCTGAAGCTCACCCCTCGTCAGCGCTTGGAGCTGCTCACCGCTGATGTCGCGGGGTTGGCTCGGCTGGAGCGGGCCGCCAAGCGGGACGAGCGACCGTGAGGCTCGGGCCTCGCCATCAATCCGAACGGTGAGGCGAGCACCGGTCGTCCGCCAAGGCAACGACCCAGGCGAGAACCTCATGAGCGGTCCGAAGCACCCGCCCGTCGTTCAGCACGATGTGCTCGTGCATGGGGGCGTGCCGGTCTCGTTGATGATGCGTTCGGCTTCGACGAGGGTTCGCAGACGTGCCACGAGGTCGACGTACCGGGCGTGTCTGACGGCGAAGCGTCTGAGCAGCTGGCGCTTGCGTCATCATGAAGGCATGGCGGTGGACGACCTCCCGAAGATCGGTGCACCGGCGACCCGGGCGCTGGCCTCCATCGGCGTGACCCGGCTCGACCAGCTCACAGAGCACACCGAGGCCGAGCTCCTCGCCCTGCACGGCTTCGGTCCCCGGGCCATCCGCATCCTCACCGAGGCGCTCGCCGCCGAGGGGTTGGCCTTCCGGGAGGCCTGATCCCGGCCACTCCGGCGGGTGCCACCTCCTAACATGACGCCGCTGTCAGAAATGGTGGCGCAGGAGACCGAGGGGGATGCATGGCCGGGTTGTGCGAGGGGCGCGTGGCGATCGTGACGGGGGCCGGCCGGGGCATCGGCCGGGAGCACGCGCTCATGCTGGCGTCGGAGGGCGCGGCGGTCGTCGTGAACGACCTGGGCGCCCAGCCCGACGGCTCGGGCGCCGACCCGGGCCCGGCCAACGAGGTGGTCGCCGAGATCGAGGCCATGGGCGGTCGGGCCGTGGTCAACGGCGCCAACGTCTGCGACTTCGTCGAGTCGGAGGCCCTGGTGGCCCAGGCCGTCGACACGTTCGGGCGCCTCGACATCCTGGTGAACAACGCCGGAATCCTGCGGGACAAGATGATCTTCTCGATGGGCGAGGACGACTGGGACGACGTCGTCGGCGTCCACCTCAAGGGCCACTTCTGCCCCACCCGCCACGCGGCGGCCTACTGGCGGGCCCGGTCCAAGGCGGGCGAGGAGGTCGACGCCCGCATCATCAACACCGCCTCGCCCTCGGGCCTCTACGGCAACGTCGGCCAGGCCAACTACGGCGCCGCCAAGGCCGGCATCGCCTCGTTCACCCTGGTCTGCGCCCTCGAGCTGGGCCGCATCGGCGTCACCGCCAACTGCCTGGCCCCCACCGCCATGACCCGCCTGGTCGCCCCGCTCATGGGCGGCGAGGAGAACGTGCCCCAGCACATCAAAGAGCAGCTGTCGCCCCGCTGGGTGGCGACCGTCGCCACCTGGCTGGCCAGCCCCGCCGCCCGCCACGTGACCGGCCGAGTCTTCGACGTGCGCGGCGACACCATCGCCGTGGCCGAGGGCTGGCACCGCGGCCCCGAAGAGAAGAACCCGGGCGACCCCGCCGGCGCCGGCGAGATCATCGAGCACCTCCTCAAGTCGGTCCGCCCCAACGCCGACCTCGACGGTCGCGACGCCCCCGACCGGTTCTGAGGTCATCGTGGGCGCCCCCATCGACGGTTCGGTCGTCCTGCTCACCGGCGCGTCGGCCGGCATCGGCGCCGCGCTGGCGCCACTGCTCGCCGAACGGGGCGCTCGCCTGGCGCTCACCGGCCGCCGCCAGGACCGCCTCGACGAGGTGGTCGACGCCTGCCGGGATGCCGGGGCCGAGTGCCACGGCTACGTGGTCGACCTGGCCGACGTCGCCGCCACCGACGCCCTGCCCGCCCGGGTGGCCGCGGAGGTGGGCGACGTCGACGTCCTGATCAACAACGCCGGCGCCCCCATGCGCCGCCGGGCCCAGGACCTGACGCTGCCCGACGTGCAGTCGACCATGGCCGTGAACTTCGCCTCGCCGATCCGCCTGACGCTGGCCCTGCTGCCCGGGATGGTGGAGCGGGACCGGGGCTGCCTCGTCTACGTGTCCAGCTTCGGGGGTCGGGCCGGCATCCCCGCCGAGGCCGCCTACTGCGCCTCGAAGTTCGCCCTGTGCGGCTGGAGCGAGTCGCTGGCCATGGACCTGTGGCACACCGGCGTGGACGTGCGACTCATCGTGCCCGGTGCCGTCGACACCGACATCTGGGACCGCCCCGGCAACGACGCCGCCCACTACTCGGGCGACATGGAGTCGCCCGACGTGGTGGCCGCACAGATCGTCGAGGCGATCGAGGGCGACCGCTTCGAGACCTACGTACCCGACCTGAAGGGCATCGCCGAGTTCAAGACGTCGGCCATCGACGACTTCCTGGCCGGCGCCGTCGCCTTCGCCGACGCCGCCCGGGCCGACGGGGATCAGCAGCGGTAGAGCGCCTCGGCGTTGGTGGCGAAGAGGGCGTCGCGGTCGGCGGCCGACAGACCGGCGGTGACCTCGGAGTAGGCCGACCACAGCTGGTCGAGCGTGCCGTGGAGGCCGTCGACGGGGAAGTTGCTGGCGACGAAGCAGCGTTCGATGCCGAACGCTTCGACGGCCGGCTCGATCCACGGTCGTACGGCCTCGGCGGTCAGCGCGCCCGCCGCGGCGGCGATGCCGGAGAGCTTGCAGTGCACGTGGGGGCCGGCATCGGCCAGGGCTCGCAGACCCTCCAGCCACACCGCCCGCTGCTCGGGATCGTCCGAGCTGGGCCAACCGACGTGCTCGACGACGACCGTCAGTCCGTCGTGCGGCGCGAGGCGTCGGGCCGCCTCGGTCATGCCCTCGGGCCGGGTCAGCACCTCGAACACCAGCCCGCGCTCGGCCAGGGCCGCCAACACGTCGTCCCCGGGCACCGCCGGACCTCGGGGCGACATCGGGCGGACGCCCCGGAGGCGGGAGGCCGTCAGCTGCCGCTCGATCAGGGCCACTGCCTCGGCGGTCGACTCCGTGGGCGGGAGCCCACCGATGACCGCGGCCAGCAGCCCGTCCCCCGACGCATCGGCGGCGCGGTCCACCTCGATCGCCTCGTCCACCGAGTGCGACCCGGTGGCCGCCGCCACGTTGACCACCTTGACGACGTTCCAGCCGGCGGCCTCGGCCCGGTAGGTGGCGGCGTCGAAGCGGCGGGCCATGCCCCGGACGTCGCCCATCCCCAGGTCCCGCCCGCCCCCCAGGTACGGGTACCAGTCGGTGCGGGCCGGGTCCCACAGGTGGACGTGGGCGTCGACGATGCGACCGGGGCGAGTCGTCACGCCGGCGGTCCCCCGGCCATCTCCGTGACGGCCGCGTCGAACCACTCGGGCAGCTCGGGGCCCCCGAACACCAGGCTCCCGGCCGGAGTCGGATGGCTGCGCAGCCCCACCCAGCCCGGACCGACGGCCAGCTCGGCGCCCGCCAACCCGGCCGCCCGCGGGTCGAGCGCCAGCAGCGCTGCCAACGCGGTGGCTGCCGGACGTTCCCCACGGGACTCGATGGCGACGGCCACGGCGGCCACGAGCCCCGCCGTGGCGCCGTGGCCCGCTCGTGCCAGCTGCGCGGCGGCCTGGGCCCGACTCCGTCCCGCCGGGGTTGCCGCGTCGACCAGGGTGACCAGGCGGAGCGGCTGCCCGCTCGACGCCGTGTGGTCGGCGGCCGCACGGGCCCACCGGGCATCCTCGAGGATCCGCCCGGCCAGCCCACCGTGGTCGGCCAGGATCTCGGACCAGTCGGGGTGCTCGGCCGACTTGCGTGGCTCCACCGCCTCGACGATCAGCGCGTCCAGCCCGCCGAGCTGCGCCGCGGCGCGTTCCACGAGGTCCCGTGCGCCGGCCACGCCGTCGGCCCGGGCCCGTCCGACCACCACCGTGGCCCCGCGGTCCTCCAGCCGGCGGACGGTCAGCTCGCCGAGCGCGTCCTCGCCGATCACGAGCACCCGTTGGCCGGTGGCGGACCCGACCGCTTCTCCGGGATCGTTCGGCTCGTAGAGCGACGGGAAACGTGGGTTCGCACCGCCACCGGTGGCCTGGGTCGCCTCGACGGCCACCCAGGTGTCCAACACGGCCTCCAACACCTTCACCGCCGCCGCCGGCTCGGGCGTCCTCACGACCTCCAACAGGCCCGGCGGGCGGATCGGTGCCACCTCCGAGCCACCGGCGAAGAGGACTCGGCCCCGCAGCGTGGTGCCGTCGACCGAGGCCAGATGCGCCCCCAGCGGCCCGAGGGCCTCGGGTGGCGGCATCCCGCCCAGGGCCAGCCCGCCGGTCGCGCGTCGGGCGGACGGTGCCGAGCTCTCGGCCTGGCGCGGCGCGGCGGCCTTCGCCCGGGCCATCGCCGCGGCCACCATGCGGGTCATGGCGATGGGGGAGATGGCGTTCACCGACACGCCGGGCGGGACGGCTGCGCCCAGCTGCCAGGTGAGCGAGGCCACCGCCCGCTTGGCGCAGCTGTAGGCCCCGGCGTCGGCGGCCCGCCAGCCCGAACCCGAGGTCACGCCCACGACCCGCCCCGAGCCCGCCTCGACCATGTGGGGCAGCACGGCGTCGAGCACGTTGCGGTAGCCATCGAGGTGCACCGCCAGCACCGCCGCCCAGTCCTCCTCGGTGCCGGACGCGAACCGGGTGGGGCGGGTGATGCCCGCGACGTTGACCACGGCGTCGATCCGGCCGCGCTCCTCGATCAGCTCGCCGGCCAGACGACGCAACGCCTTGCGGTCGGTGACCGAGACTGCCGACGCCCGGGCCGATCCCCCGGCGGCCACGATCTGCTCGGCCGTGGTCGGGGCGTCGGTGCGCTCGGCGGCTCCGGAGCCGTCCACCGTCACCAGCGGATCGACGGTGACGACGTGGGCGCCCCGCCGGCCCAACTCCAGTGCGATGGCCGCGCCGATCCCGCCGCCGCCACCGGTGACCAGGGCCACCGGCCGATCGCCGCGCCCGCTCATCGAAACCCGCTCACGAGAGCTCGAGCCCCTCGAAGGAGCCGTCGGCCAGCCACTTCTCGAGCAGGTCCCGGTAGGCGAAGAAGTCGCCGAAGCCCCGCCCGAAGTTGCCGTTGCGGGGGTTGAGCAGCTCCGGGTGGCCCTCGTTGTTGATGCGTGACGGCGTGCAGGCGGCCATGACCGAGCTGCCGTCCACGAAGCCGGCCACGATCTGCTCGGTCCACGCCGCCTCGGCCGCCTCGCTGACCTCGCAGCGCTCGACGCCCCGTTCGACCATCGCCGCGATCGTCGAGCCGATGGTGGCGGCACCCACGTCGGCCAGCTGCGTGTAGTTGACCGTCACCACGGCCTGCTGGCCCGGCGCCGGCATGGCGTACAGGTTGGGGAAGCCACGCACCATCATCCCGTGCAGGCTGGCCGCGCCGTCGGCCCACCGCTCGGCCAAGGTCACGCCGCCCACGCCCACGATCGGATGGCCGGCCCGTCGGTACAGCGGCGTGAGCTCGGCCTCGAAGCCGGTGGCGTACACCAGGCAGTCGACGGGGTACTCGGTGCCGTCCACCACCGGCCCGGCCTCGGTGATCTCGGAGATCCCCGCCGGGCAGTCCACCAGCGTCACGTTGGGCTCGTTGAACGCCGACAGGTACTCGTCGTGGAAGCAGGGCCGCTTGCACAGGTAGCGGTAGAAGGGCTTGAGCACCTCGGCGGTGGCCGGGTCGTCCACCAGCGCGGCGACCCGGGATCGGTGCCACTCCATGATCCCGAAGTCGATCGCCTCGGCCCGTCGCAGGTAGTCGCCGAAGGACTCGTCGGGCTGCTTGCGGGGCGGGTTCTGCACCTTGGCGTAGTGGTGGGTCCACCCGTCCTGGGTGAGGTCCTCGTCGACGGGACGGCCCAGCATCACGGCCTGGAAGTTGTCCATCCGGGCTCGCTGCCAGCCGGGCCGCAGGTTCGTCGCGAACTCGGGCGGCGTGGGACGGTTGCCCCGCTCGCCGATGGCCGACGGTGTGCGCTGGAAGACGATGACCCGCTTCGCCGCCGCGGCCAGCTGCGGCACCACCTGGATGCCGGTGGCGCCGGTGCCCATGATCCCGACCACCCGGTCGCCCAGCTCGGTCATGGGCCGGCCCGGCCCACCGCCGGTGTACGCGTAGTCCCAGCGGGCCGAGTGGAAGGCGTGGCCGGCGAAGCGGTCCATGCCGGCGATCTCGGGCACCTTCAGCAGGTTGAGGATGCCGACGGCCAGAACGTAGTGGCGTGCGGCCAGGTGGTCGCCGCGATCGGTGTGCACGTCCCAGCGGCGGCGGGCGTCGTCCCACCGCGCCTCGGTGACGTTGGTGTGGAAGAGGGCGTCGCGGCGGAGGTCCCACCGATCGGCGATCGACTCGAGGTGGGCCAGGATCTCGTCGCCGAACGCGTAGCGGTCCTGGGGCACGTAGCCCAGCTCCTCCAGCAGCGGAAGGTAGATGTAGGACTCGATGTCGCACATCACGCCGGGGTACCGGTTCCAATACCAGGTGCCGCCCACGTCGCCGGCCACGTCGACGATGCGGAAGCGGTCCACCCCGGCCTTGCGCAGCTCGACGCCCACCAGCAGGCCGGCGATGCCGCCGCCCAGGATCACCACGTCGGGCTGGTCGGTGACGGGGGAGCGGTCGGTGCGGGGCGTGAAGGGGTCGTCGCGGAAGTGGGCGAAGCGCTCATCGGCGCTCAGATCACGGATGGCGGAACGGCCCGGCACCAGGCGCTTGTCGCGCTCGGCCAGGTACTTGGCGCGGACGGCGTCGGGGTCGTAGCCCGTGTTGCCGGTGTCGTCCATGGCCACCCCCTCCGTGGAAGCAGCAATCTAACATTGGCGTCATGTCCGAGCTCTCGTTCCGGGTGGGCGCTTCGCCCGAGCCGTTCGTGCGCACCACCGGCCTGGCCAACTGGAACCGCTTCGCCGCCGTGAACGACGAGTTCATCGACTTCCACATGGACGACGCGGCCGCCAAGGCCATCGGGATGCCCGGCGTGTTCGGCATGGGCAACCTGCGCGTGTCCTACCTGCACGACCTGCTGGTCGACTGGCTGGGCGACCACGGCGACATCGTGGAGCTGGGCTGCGAGTTCCGGGGTCTCAACCTGGCCGGCGACGTGCTCACCTGCGAGGCAACCGTCGAGGTGGTCCGACCGTTCGGCGATGGCTCAGCGGGGGCCGAGCTGGCGGACCTGCGCCTGGGCGTCCGCAACCAGGACGGCAAGGACACCACCCCGGGCACGGCCACGGTGGTCCGCTTCGGGAGCAGCGGGCCCGTCGTGCCCGAGGAGCCGGCGCCCCGCCAGGCCTCGGGCGAGGCCGCGCCGGGTGCCTACCTCACCGACGCCACCATCGAGCGCATCGGCGCCACCCTGCCGGCGGTGACGGCGCCGCCCATCGGCGCCAACGACATCGCCCGCTGGGCGCTCGCCACGTGGTGGCCGAAGCGCCCGCCCCGCCGCTTCACCGACACCGCGGCGGCCGCCGACAGTCCGTGGGGCGGGCTGGTGGCGCCCCGCGACCTCGACCCCTTCGCCTGGACGCGTCGCCGCCCCATCGGGGGCGACTGGCTGTGGATGCCCGGCATCGATGCCGGCACCCGTGTCCTCAACGGTGGCCAGCGCAACTGGTACGGCGCGCCCGTGCGGCCCGGCGACGTGATCAGCGCCACCCAGCGCCTGGTCGACGTGGTGGAACGAGAGACCAAGCGGGGCCCGATGGTCTTCTTCACCAGCGAGTCGCGCTGGACCAACCAGGACGGTGCCACCGTGCGGATCGGCGAGGCCACCACCATCTACTGGTAGCGCCGATGCGCTTGCCGCTGCCGGCGACCGCCGAACCCGGAACGCCTCAGGCCGGGAGGCCGAGGAACTCGCGCACGTTGTCGTGCATGACGGCCTTCGTCTCGGCCGCGTCGAACTCGGGGATGTCCTTCACGAAGGCCACCGGGTCGGCCAGGCCCTCGGTGTGGGGGAAGTCCGAGCCGAACATCAGCCGCTCGATGCCCACGGCGTCGCGGAGGCGGACCATGTCGTCCTCGTAGTACGGCGAGATCCACACGTGCTGGCGGAACTGCTCGACGGGGTGCTCCTTGAAGGCGAAGGGCATCTTCCCGTGGGCGGCGCCCAGGTTGCGGAGCAGGTCGGGCACCCACATGGCGCCGTTCTCGATGGAGGCGATCCGCAGCGCCGGGTGCCGTTCGAAGAGCCCGTGGCAGACCATGGCGGCGAGCGTGTCGGAGATGCCGCGGTCGGCGAAGGCCACCAGCGGGAACGCCGCATGCTTGAAGCCCTCGAAGCCGCCGCCCCCGCCGCCGGCGGGCTGGTTGCGCCAGAACCGGCCGTAGTGGCTGACGCCGCTGAGCCCGGCGTGGAGGACCATGGGCACCCCGGCCTCGGCGATGAGGCTCCACACCCGGTCGAACTTCGGGTGGGCGGGCGAGCAGTAGCCCTCCTCGCCGTCCGGGACGGGTCCCGGGATGGTGACCAGGACCTTGGCGCCGGCCGACAGCACCCGGGCCACCTCGTCCTCGGCCAGCGACGGGTCGGCGAGGGTGATCATGGGCGCCGCGTAGAGGCGGCCGTCGCCCCGATCGAAGCCCCAGTCGTCGTCGAGCCAGCGGTTGAACGCCGAGAAGGCGGCGTGGAGCGCGGGCAGGTCACGGCGCAGCGCCTCCTGCATGCCCACGCCCAGGGTGGGGAACAGCAGCGCGCCCGACAGGCCCTGCTCGTCGAGCTGGCGCACGCGGGCGTCCCGGTCGCGGTAGGCGGGGTGCTCCTCGATGGGGTCGAGGTCGCCGAACATGGTCTTGAGGTCGAGCCCCTCGGTGTTGCGGCCACGGAAGTAGTCCTCGAGGCTGCCCGGCGCGGCGATGGGGTCGAAGGTGGGGTTCGGGATGAACTTGTTGACCCGGCCGCCCACCAGCAGGCGGGTCTTGCCGTCGATCTCGGCCCACTGCATGCAGCGCTTCTTCATGGCCGGGTCGATGTGGCGGGTGAAGGCGTCGGTGGCCTCGTAGTAGTGGTGATCGGCGTCGAACGGCTGGAACCCGAGCTCGGTCATGCCCCGAACTCTACGCCACTTTCTGACACGCGTGTCAGGTATCGTGCGCCGCCATGGTCATCGACGCGTGGGTCAACATCTTCCCGGAGGCGTTCGCCCAGCGGTGGGCCGCCAAGGACGAGCAGCAGGGCGTGGTGCAGATGTTCGGGCCCGACCTGGCCAAGGGACCGACGGTCGACGGGCTCGTCGCGGCGATGGACGAGGCGGGCATCGACCAGGGCGTCCTGACCGCCGGGCTGAGCGATCCCGAGCGGGCCCACCGGCGCGGCGGGTTCGCCGCCGAGGACTTCCTGGCCATCGCGGATGAGCACCCCGGACGGTTCCTGGTGTCGGCCGCGGTCGACCGCGCCTCGAGGCCGTCGGCCAACGTCCGTCGCCTGCGCGAGCTGGCCCAGCACCCGGCGTTCGTCCTGGGGCGGGTGACGCCGCTGGTCGAGCAGTACGACCTGAACCACCGCCTCTACTACCCCTTCTACGCCACCTGCGAGGAGCTGGGGCTGCCGGTGTCGATCAACGTCGGCATCCCCGGGCCGCAGGTGCGGTCGCGCTGCCAGGACCCGGTCCTGCTCGAGGACGTGCTCATCGACTTCCCCAAGCTCACGGTCATCGGCGCCCACATGGGCCACCCCTACGAGGCGCTGCTCATCCAGTACATGCTGAAGTGGCCCCAGCTGCACCTCATGACCTCGGCGTACCTGGCCACCTACATGGACCCGGCCATGGTGAAGTTCATGGACTCGTCGCGGGGCCGGGGACGGCTGCTGTTCGCCTCGGACCATCCCGTGATCCCGGCGTCGAAGGCGCTGGCGGCGGCCAAGCAGCTCCCGCTGTCGGAGGCGGGCATGGCCGAGTTCCTGGGCGGCGCCGCAACTCGTCTGTTCGCCAAGGGCTGAGCGAGGCCGCAGAGGCTCAGGGGCGCCGTCGTGGCGATCGATCCCGCCGGCGAGCACCTCGCCGCCCACGCGGCGGCCGACCCGGACCGCGTCGCCGTGATCCTGGCCGGCACGGGCGAGGTGCGGACCTACGGCCAGATCGACGCGGTGGCGACGCGTTCGGCGCGGCTGCTGCGGGCCCGGGGGCTGGGCGTCGGCGACCACCTGGCGCTGCTGGTGGAGAACCAGGCCGAGTTCTTCGACGTGGCGTGGGCCGCCAACCGGGCCGGGCTCTACGTCACGCCGATCAACTGGCACCTGTCGGCGGCCGAGGCCGGCTACATCGTGGGCGACTGCGACGCCACGGCGCTGGTGGCGTCGGCCCGCCTGGCGTCGGTGGTCGACGAGATTGCACCGGCCGATCTGGCCGCGGTCACCACCCGACTGTCGGTGGATGGGCCGATCGACGGCTTCGAGCCGCTCTCCGAGGCCTTGGCCGACGTGGAGGTCGGCCCGGTGCCCGACGAGCACGACGGCATGTGGATGTTCTACTCATCGGGCACCACCGGGAAGCCGAAGGGCGTGGTGCCACCGCTGGGTCCCGCGGCGTTGGGGGCGCCGTCGTTCGTGACGATGATGCTGGGCGGGCTGTTCGGCTTCGACGCCTCGACCGTGTACCTGAGCCCGGCTCCGCTGTACCACGCCGCCCCGGCGGGCTGGTCGATCGGGACGCACCGCCTGGGCGGGACCGTGGTGGTGATGGACCACTTCGATGCCCGGGGGCTGCTGGCCGCCGTCGAGCAGTTCCGGGTGACCCACCTCCAGCTGGTGCCCACCCACATGATCCGGCTGCTCGACCTGCCCGAGGCCGAGCGGGCGCGCTTCGACCTCTCCAGCCTGCGGATGGTGGTCCACGCTGCGGCGCCGTGCCCGGTGGAGGTGAAGCGGGCCTTCATCGAGTGGGTGGGCCCGATCGTCCACGAGTACTACAGCGGGACGGAGGGCTCGGGCTTCTGCCGGATCGGCCCTGAGGAGTGGTTGGCCCATCCGGGCTCGGTGGGGAGGTCGATCTCGGGCGCCATCCACATCGTGGGGCCCGACGGCGAGGAGCTGCCGGTGGGCACCGAGGGCGAGGTCTGGTTCGAGACGAACCGCCGCTTCGAGTACCACAAGGACGCCGAGAAGACGGCCGGCGCCTGGAACGAGCACGGGTGGAGCTGGCTGGGCGACCTCGGCCGGGTCGACGACGAGGGCTACCTGTACCTGACCGACCGGGCGGGGAACCTGATCATCAGCGGTGGCGTGAACATCTCGCCCCGCGAGACCGAGGACGTGCTGATCGGCCACCCAGCGGTGGCCGACGTGGCGGTGGTGGGGACGCCGCACCCGGAGATGGGCGAGCAGGTCACGGCCTACGTCCAGCTGGCGCCGGGGACGACGGCAACGTCCGACGAACTGGTCGTCTGGTGTCGGGACCGCCTGACGCACTTCAAGTGCCCCCGTGAGGTCCGCTTCGTCGAGGAGCTGCCCCGCCTCCCCACCGGCAAGCTCCTCAAGCGCCTCCTGCCCCGCTGACCTCTCGCGATCCCCCGTTTCCGCGCGCGTGGAACGGCCAGCAGCACCGTTTCACGCGCGCGGAACGGTCGGTTGGGTGAGGTGGCGCGTCCAGCGAAGCGTGGGTTCAGTCGCGGGGCTTGAGGTGCTCGCCCGCCGCGCGGTACTCGGGCTGCTCGTGCGACTGGGACTCGGTCGCCAGGCCATAGCCCAGGGCCCGCACGGCGTTGGCCCGGAGGTGCTGGTTGAGGATGGCCTTGGTCTCCTGCACGGCCTGCGGCGGCAGGGTGGCCAGGCGCTGGGCGTAGGCGGTGGCCTCGGCCAGCAGGTCGGCGGCGGGCACCACGAAGTTGGCGAGGCCCAGCTCCTTCGCCTCGGTTGCGGGGAGGCGGTCGCCGGTGAGCAGGTACTGCTTGGCCCGCAGCAGCGACGTGTGGGCGGGCCAGGTGACGGCCCCGCCGTCGCCGGCCACCAGCGCCACGGCCACGTGGGTGTCGGAGAGGAACGCGGACTCGGACATGAAGACGATGTCGCACAGCGTCACGACCGTGCAGCCCAGGCCGACCGCCGGACCGTTGACCGCAGCCACGACGGGTACGGCCACGTTGATCATCTCGTCGGCCAGGCGGCGGGCCAGGCGGAGGCTGTGGCGACGGACGCCGAGGTCGACGCGGCGGTGCTCGAAGTCCTCGTAGCTGCCACCGGCGGAGAAGGCCCGCCCGGCGCCGGTGAGCACCACGGCACGGCACTCGGTGTCGCGCTCGACGTCGGCCCACAGGTCGACGAACTGCTCGTGGAGCGACTCGGTGAAGGCGTTGAGCGTGTCGGGCTCGTTGAGCGTGACGATGCGCACGGCGCCGTCGGCCCGCACGTCGATCCCCGGCTGGCGGTACAGGTCCTCGAAACGGCTCACGGTTCCCCCTGGTCGAACGCCCGGGCGGCGAGCGTACGGCTCGGCACGGTCACTGCCGGGCGATGATGTCGGCCGCCTCGAGTTCGGGGTCGATGGCGGGCAGGCCCTCGACGTCGATGTCGACGCGGTGCAGGGTCCCGGTGAACTCGAAGCGGCCCCGGTAGTCCTCATCGGCGGGCGACAGGTCGGGCGACCACCCGGCGGTGAGGCCGGCACCGGTGAGCGAGAAGCGGCTCCAGATGGTGCGCCGCACCTCGCCGTTGCCCACGACGGCGTCGTCGACCAGCAGCTGGGCCCGGGGCGGGTCGAAGGCGAAGGTCAGCGTGTGGTCGCCGGGGGCGAGCTGCCCGATCTGCGCCTCCACCCGGTAGAGCCGCCAGCCCGCCAGGTTGTGGAGGTAGACGAGGCGGCCGTCGGCCAGCAGGTGGAACGACCAGCCGCCGAGCACCGAACCCTGCACGGCCAGCACGCCCTCGAGCGGGCCGTCCAGTTGCGACGGGACGGTGACGTGGGCCGTGATGCGGTGGGGTCGACCCCGAACGTTGACGGCCACGGCTTCGGGCACGGGGGCCCGGCCGGGCCAGTACGTGTAGCGGGCCCGGGGCGCCACGGCGGGCGGGCGACCGAAGACCAGCTCGGAGAACGGCCGGTTGTCGATGGGCAGCACCTGGTTGCGTTCGGCCTCGGCCCACCACGTCTCGACCATGCCGGCCAGGCGCTCGGGTTCCTCCGTGGCCCGGTCGTGGCACTCCGACGGATCGGCCCGCAGGTCGTAGAGCTCCCATGGGGCAACGTCGAGGCCGGGCTCGTCCACCTGGATGTCGTGGTAGGTCACGGCCTTCCAGCCGTCCTGGTAGAGGGCCTGGCAGCCGAACATCTCGAAGTACTGGGTAGTCCGGACCTCGGCAGCGGCGGGGTCGCCGAAGGTGGAGGCGAAGCTCACGCCGTCGAGCGGCTCCTGCGGCACACCCGCCACGACCTCGGGCGCCGACAGCCCGATGACGTCGAGCAGCGTGGGCAGCACGTCGATGGCGTGGACGTACTGGCGGCGGACCTCACCCCGGGCCGCGATGCCGGCAGGCCAGTGCACGATGAGCGGGTCGGCCACGCCGCCTTCGTGGGTCTCGCGCTTCCAGCGGCGGAACGGCGTGTTGCCGGCCACGGTCCAGCCCCACGGGTAGTTGTTGTGGAGGCGGGGCCCGCCGATGTCGTCGAGGCGACCGGCCGCCTCCTCGACCGTGCGGGGCAGCGCGTTCCACACCCGGGCGTCGTTGAGCGACCCGACCGGCCCGCCCTCCGACGACGCCCCGTTGTCGGACAGCACCACGACCACGGTGTTCTCCAGCTCACCGAGGGCGTCGAGGCGGTCGATGAGGCGGCCCAGCTCGTGGTCGGTGTGGGAGAGGAAGGCGGCGAAGGCCTCCATGTAGCGGGCGTAGACGGCGCGCTCGGTCTCGTCGAGGTCGGCCCAGGCGGGCACCTCGTCGGGGCGGGGCGAGAGCTCGGTGTGCGGCGGCAGGAGTCCCTCGGCGATCTGGCGGGCCAGGGCCCGCTCGCGCCAGACGTCCCAGCCGTCGTCGAAGCGGCCCCGGTAGCGCTCGCGCCACTCGGGCGGCGACTGGTGCGGCGAGTGGCAGGCGCCGGTGGCCAGGTAGAGGAACCACGGCTTGTCGACGTCGACGTTACGGAGGTCCTCGAGGTACTCGATGGAGCGGTCGACCAGGTCGGTGGTGAGGTGGTAGCCGTCGTCGACGCTGCGGGGTGGGTCGACGGCGTGGTGGTCGTGGATGAGGGCGGGCACGAACTGGTGGGTCTCGCCCGAGAAGAACCCGTACCAGCGCTCGAAGCCCTTGGCCAGGGGCCAGCGGTCGCGGCGGGCGCCCAGGTGCTCCTCGTCCTCGGGGGTGAGGTGCCACTTGCCCACCGCGTAGGCGGCGTAGCCGTGGGGGGTGAGCATGGCGGGGGCCATGGCGCAGCTGCGGGGGATGCGGGCGTCGTAGCCCGGGAAGCCGGTGGCCAGGTCGACGATGCGGCCCATGCCGACCCGGTGGTGGTTGCGGCCGGTGAGGACGGCGGCGCGGGTGGGCGAGCAGAGGGCGGTGGTGTGGAAGTTGGCGTAGCGGAGGCCGCCGGCGGCGAGGCGGTCGAGGGTGGGGGTCTCGATGTCGGAGCCGAAGCAGCCCACCTGGGCGTAGCCGACGTCGTCGAGGACGACGAGGAGCACGTTGGGGGCGCCGGGCGGTGGGGCGGGGTCGGGCTCCCACCACGGCTCGCTGTCCCAGTGGTAGCGGCCGATGCGGCCCCCGAACTCGCCCGGCTCCATGTGCGGCGGCCCCCTCCCGGATCTGACGCGGGCGTCAGGTTAGGGGGTCGTGGCCGCTACCGTGTCGCCCGATGGAGCTCGGACTGGCGGGGCGTGCGGCGATCGTGACGGGGGCCAGCCGGGGCATCGGCCGGGCCATCGCCGAGCGGCTGGCCGCCGAGGGGTGCTGGGTGCTGCTGGTGGCGCGTGATGCTGCGGTGCTGGCCGAGGCAGCGACGTCGATCGAGGGCTCGGTGGGCTTCGCCGCCGATGTGACGGCGCCGGGATCGGCCGAGGCGGTCGTCGCCGCCTGCCTGGAGGCGTTCGGGCGGCTCGATGTGCTGGTCAACAACGCCGGGGGTGCGACGCCGGCCAGGTTGGAGAAGTTGTCCGACGACGACTGGCTGGCGGCGTTCCAGCTCAACTTCTTCTCGGCGGTACGCATGTCGGCGGCGGCGGTGCCCGTGATGCGGGAGGCCGGTTGGGGTCGGCTGGTGCACGTGGCGTCGGTGAGCGGGCGGGAGCCCGACCCGATGTTCGCCCCGTACTCGGCGGCCAAGGCGGCGCTGCTGAACTTCTCGACGTCGCTGTCGCAGGCCTATGCGGCCGATGGCGTGCTGAGCAGCTGCGTGATCCCGGGGATCACGATGACCGAGCTGGTGGCGGCCAACGCCGAAGGCGCGGCGACGCGCACCGGAGCGACGGCCGACGAGGTGATGGCCACGATGCTGGAGCGCCACCGCGTGGCGGCGGGACGCTTCGGCGAGTCCGACGAGATCGCGGACGCCGTCGCCTTCCTGGCCAGCGAGCGGGCCGCCTGGATCACCGGCGCCACCCTCGAAGTCGACGGCGGCACGCTCCGGGGAAGTTGAACGTCATGAGGTCGAAAGATCCGCTTCAGATCGTCAGCGAACTGATCATGCGATCGCTGACAGAGGTTGAGCCTCTGATGCAAAGGGCGTTCGATGAGGTGGGAGGTCGTCCGGCCCCGGGTTCATCTCTCGACCAGGTGTTCTTGATCGACGGGCGGGAGGTGGTCGAGGAATACCTCGCGCACGGAGAACAGGGCATCGCCTTTGACCACCTCCTCTATATGGTCAAGGAGCCACCGCTACGCATCTCCCGCGCCACCTTCGAGCGCCTGCAACAAGCTGCGGATCTGATGCGGCTCGATAGGTCAGTGATGGACGGGATCGAGACGGTCGGCTGACCCGAACCTACGGCTCGCGGAGCTTGCGGATGCGGTGGACGCGGCGGCCGGCGTCGGAGCGCCGGATCGGGTCCTTGATGCGGCCGAGCCGGAGGCCGGCCAGGAGGTAGGGCAGGTCGCCGCTGCGATCCTCGACGGCGATCACTTCGGTGACGGCGAACGTCGCGCCGACTCGCTGGACCACGATCCGGTGCTCGGGCTCACCGTCGACCGCCACGACGATCTTCCCGCAGTCACTCAGATCACCCGTCTTGGCGAAGTCGTGGAGCGGACGGGGCGTGAGCTTGCCGGCGTCGAGCAGCTTCAGCTGCCGGAACACCTCGAGGAGCACCGGACGGGAGCGTTGGGCCACGATCCGAAGATCGTCCATCGCCTCGTCGAGGAAGGTGACGTTGGTGAACGGCGGCTTCGGCGGGGTCACAGGTCGTCGAGGACGACGCCCAACTCGGCGGCGGCGTCAGCCAGGGTGGTTCGATTCCCCTGGTCGGAAGAGCGACGCTCCTCGATGCGCTCGGCGATGGCGATGTCCTCGGCGACATCGAGCAGCAGCTCGAACGTCGCGTGGGGGAGCAGGACCGCCTCGGGGCGGCGGTGGTCCCCGAACACGACGGGCTCGGCATCGAGACCCTCGCGACGGAACCGAGCCACGTGCTGGGTCAGATCCCGTCGAGCGTCACTGATTGTCTCGGTCACTGCGGCCTCCGAAGCTGTACAGGTAAGTGTACATCCTCCGGCAGCCGATCGAAGGGCGACGTGCTCAGCGGCAATCGCGCCTCGCCGCGAATGCCTACAACGCCGTCGTCAACCCATCGAAGTGCGCTGCCAACTCGAGGTAGTCCTCAACCCAGCCGCTCGCCATCGAGGCCTCCTGGAGTTCGCCGGTCGGAGCGAACGCGACCCTCAGTTCGCGCAGTCGGCTCAGATCGCCGCTCCGGACTCGCTCGAGGTGATCGGCGTAGTCCTCTCGGGCTTCAGCTACTTCTCGCCGACTGCTCCAGCCCAAGTCGGCGCCATCCCCTCCGAGGTGGTCGACCACCTCGATCAGGATCGACACGAGGCCGGCAAGGATCTCCGGGCTCGAGACGTCCTCAGCCATCCAACAACCCCGGCAGGTCCTTGCGGACGATCTTGCCCATGGCGTTGCGGGGGAGGTGGTCGACCACGACGATCCGCTCGGGGACCTTGTACTTGGCGAGGTTGGCCAGCAGGTGGGCCCGCACGTCGTCCTCGTCGAACGCCTCGCCGGCCGTCTCGACCAACGCCACGACCCGTTCGCCGAGGCGCTCGTCGGGCACGCCCACCACCGCCGCCGCGCCGACCGACGGGTGCTCGAGCAACACCCGTTCCACCTCGGCCGGGTACACGTTGGCCCCGCCGCGGATGATCAGGAGGCTGGCCCGATCACGCACGTGCAGGTACCCGTCGTCGTCGACGAACCCCAGGTCACCGGTCCGCAGCTCGCCGTCGACCAGCGTCTCGGCGGTCGCCTCGGGCCGCTGCCAGTAGCCGAGCATCGTGCGGTACCGATCATCGGCCGCGTCTACCCGGATCTCGCCGGTCTCGCCCGCTGGCAGCGTCGCCCCGTCGGGCCCGGCGATCCGCACCGCCAGGTGGGGGAGCGGCCGCCCCGACGCCCCCTCGCGGTGCCCGGCGCCGTCGGGGTCGTCGATCGACACCACCGTCGGCGCCTCGCTCAGCCCGTAGGTGGCCAGCACCGGCCGCCCGAACTTGGCGGCGAAGGCGCTGCGGATCACCTCGGGGCAGTCGGCCCCGCCGGTCCACACCTCACGCAGCGTCGCCAGGTCCTCGGGCACCACGCCGTCGTGGTGGGCCAGCGAGTGCAGCAGCGCCGGCGGCCCGTTCCACACCGTCACCCGCTCCCGCCGGATCCACTCGGCCACACCCTCGGCGTCCATCCGGTCCATCACGATCGACGTCCCGCCGGCCTGCGACACCAGCAGCGTGGTCAGCACGGCCAGGTTCAGGATGGTGAAGGCGAAGCAGTCCCCCTTGCGCAGACCGGGCCCGTAGCCCCGGGTCTCGACCAGCACCGCACCGGGGCGCAGCAGGTTGTGCTGGCTGTGCACCGCCCCTTTCGGGTGGCCCGTGGTGCCGCTCGTGTAGGCGAGGCCTGCCGGGGCGAACGGGTCGACGTCGGGTCCGGTCCACGGTGTGGTCGCCGCCGCGTCGAGCGCATCACGCCAGGCATCGGTGGTCAGCGCCGTGGAGACGCGGGCGCCCGCGACCACCGACGGTTCGGCCAGCAGCACGACCGCACCACTGTCGTCGAGGAGGAACTGCCGCTCGGGCGGGGCCAGCACCTTGTTGACGCCCACCCACACGGCGCCCAGGCGCATGGCGCCGTGGAAGGCGACCACCACCTCCCACTCGTTGGGCAGCGACGCCGCCACCCGGTCGCCGGGACGCACGCCCAGCTCGGCCAGCGCGTGGGCGGCCCGGTGGGCCAGGCCGTCGAGCTCCTCGTAGGTCAACCGCCGGGACCGGGTGACCAGGGCCTCGGCCGACCGGTCACGGGCCAGCGCTCGGTCGAACACGCGGGCAACCGACGTCGGCATGTCCCCCCTCACGGCGGCGGACGCTACAACGACGACCCGTCACCGGGTCCGGAACCACGACGGCCTGCGGTCAGTTGACGACGCGGGCGATGCGGCGGTCGGGCACCAGCCACACGACGGCGACGGCGAGGATGATCGCCATGGTCACCCAGGGGGCGAACGGCGCCGCCAAGACGGCCACGACGTAGGCGCCGGCCGACATCTTTCCCTTCCAGTCGGCGCCCAGCGCCACCGCCAGGGCCGAGTCGGGCTCGTGGATCCGCAGCAGCGCCGTCGTGAGGGCGAAGTAGCTGAGGCCGCACAGCAGCTGGACCGCGGCGTACCAGAAGGCCGGTCCCGGTTCGCCCACGTGCTCGCCGAACCACGCGGTGGCCACCGACACCAGCGACAGCGAGAACAGCAGTGCCATGTTCGCTCACAGCACCGCGCCGTCGATCCGCTGCACCACGTGCAGTAGGTGGTGGTGGTTGTTCCAGTAGATGCCCACCAGCACGAAGCTCAGGCCGTAGGCGCCCAGCTTGGGGAGCATGTCGCTGATCGCCCCGATGTCGGTCCCCTCGGGCGGCCGCAGCTCGAGGACCATGATCGTGATGAGGATGGCGATCACGCCGTCGCTGAACGCCTCGAGGCGGTGCTTGGTCATCGGTCGGGGAGTCTCCCACCAGGGGTCCACGGCGCGGCCGATCCCCCGCTGACTAACATCCGTGTCAGTTTTCGGGAGGGGAACCGGGGTGGACTTCGATCTGGGCCAGGACGCCGACGCGCTCCGGTCCCGGCTCCGCGCCCTGATCGCCGAGCACTTCCCGCCCACGTTCCTGGGCGCCTTCACCGACGACCCGGCCGACCTCGACCACACCCGCGAGTTCTGCCAGACCCTCGCCGGCCTGGGCCTGCTCACGGTGGCCTGGCCCACCGAGTTCGGCGGCGGCGGTGGCGACCTGTGGGCCCAGACCGTGGTCCGCGAGGAGATGTGGGCCCACCACGAGCCCCGCGGCCCCCAGTACATGGGCCTCAACTGGGTGGGCCCGGCTCTCATGGCCTACGGCACGCCCGCCCAGCAGCAGCAGCACCTGCCGCCCATCGCCGCGGGCACGGTCATCTGGTGCCAGGGCTTCAGCGAACCCGAGGCCGGGTCCGACCTGGCCTCGCTCCGCACCCGGGCCACCCCCGACGGCGACGGCTGGCGCATCTCGGGCCAGAAGATCTGGACCTCGTACGCCGGCATGGCCGACTGGATCATCGTCGCCGCCCGCGTCGGCGAGGGCGAGCGCCACGAGGGCATCAGCATGTTCCTCGTGCCCATGGACACGCCCGGCATCACGGTGCGCCCCATCCGCTCGATGCTCGGCCCCCACCACCTCAACGAGGTGTTCCTCGACGACGTCGACGCCGGCCCCGACGCCCTGCTCGGCGAGGTGGGCGGCGGCTGGTCGGTCATCAAGACGGCGCTGGCCCACGAGCGGGTCGGCATCGCCCGGTACGCCCGCTGCGAACGCCTGCTCTCCGCCCTCGGTGCCGAGCTCGCGCCCCACTGGAGCGAGCTGCCCGCCTCGCTCCAGACGGCCTGGGCCCGGGCCCTGGTGCAGGTGCGCGTGGCCCGACTGCTGGCCTACCGGACCGTCCACGCCCAGGCCACCGGCGCCCTGCCCGACGTGGTCGCTTCGGCCGCCCGCATCGCCGTCACCCAGTGCGACCAGTCGACCGCCGAGGTGCTCTTCGCCGCCACCGAGCACCGCAGCCTGGAGGCCGGTCCCGACGCCCCGCTCCACGGCGCCGTCGAGGACCACTGGCGCTACGCCCAGGCCGCCACCGTGTCGAGCGGCACCATCGAGGTGCAGCGGATGATCGTGTCGAAGGCCGTGCTCTCGGGCGGCTCGATCCTGGGGACGTCCGCGTGAACCCGGAGTTTCCGGTCGAGGCCGTCGAGCTACGGGCCACCGCGGTCCGGGCGTTCGCCGACCACGGGGGTGTCGAGCTGGCCCGTCGTGCCGAGGCCGACCCCACGCTGCGCTCGACCGAGGTGGCGACGCTGCTGGCGTCGCTCGGCGTCGACGACCTCGACCCTCGCAGCGACGACATCTCCCTCGCCGCGGCCGCCGCGCTGTGCGAGGCGGCTGGCGCTGCCGCCCTGCCGTACCCGGTGGCCGCCGCGCTGGTGCGCGACGCCGAGGGTCGGCCGACCGCGGCGGTGCCGCCGGGCATTGCCCGGGTGGATCACGGCGACCTGTTCGGCACCTGGCGGGTCGGGATGCTCGACGGCGGCGGCACGGGCGGCGTGGCCACCGGTGCCGGCGCGCCGCTCGGCACCCGCCTCGGGCCGTTCGTCGCCGACCTGTCGACGCCAACGGGTGAGGCGCCCCCGCTGGCCGACCTCCTCCTCCAGCAGACCCTCGTGGCGTGGACCGTCCTCGGTGGGCTCGACCGGGCCGTGGCACTGGCCACCGAGCACGTGACCGGGCGCATCCAGTTCGGCAAGCCGCTCTCGGCGTTCCAGGCCGTGCAGTTCCAGATCGCCGACGCGGCCGTCGGCGTGGCCGGGCTGCGCGAGCTGGCCGGGTTCACGCTGTGGCGCCTCCGCACCGTCGGCGCCGACGCCCGGGCCGACGTGTTGGCGCTCCGCCTCCACACGATCGAGACCGCACGAGCGGTCCTGCGCACCACCCAGCAGCTCCACGGCGCGGCCGGAGTGTGCGACGAGTACGACGTGTCGATCCTGGCTCGCCACCTCCAGCCGGCCCTGCGCCTGCCCACGGGCGTGGAGTCCACCGTCACCCTGCTGGCCGACGCCATCGCCACCGACGGGTTCGTCGGCCTGTTCGAGCACGGCGGCGCCCGCCCCGGGACCCCGGCGTGAGCACCTTCGAGGGCCCGCCCGTCGACTCGGTGCCCGGCGTCGGCACGCTCACGTTGGCCGCCTTCCTGGGTGAGATCGTCGAGCGGTTCGCCGACGCCGAGGCCGTGGTCCTCGACGACGACCTGCGGGACGGCGAGACCGTCCGCTGGACCTACCGCCGGCTCGGCGACGAGGCCCACCGCGTCGCACGAGCCTTGATCGCCAACGGCGTGCGGCCCGGCCAGACCGTCGGCGTCCTGATGGGCAACCGGCCCGAAGCGCTCGCCTCGATCTTCGGTGCGGCGCTCGCCGGTGCCGTCGCCGCGCCCATGTCGACCTTCGCGGCGGCCCCCGAGATCGCGGAGATGGTCGATCGCTCGGGCGCGGTGGTCGTGCTCACCCAGGCCCGCCTGAAGGACCGTGCCCTCGCCACCGACGTCTCTGCGGCGATCCAGGCCCATGCGGGCGCATCGGACCGGGTGGGCCTGGATCCGGCAGCGCCGAGGAAGGCGGTGGTGGGGGAACCGAGCTGGGACGAGTTCCTGGCCGGCGGCGACGCCGTCGACCCGGCCGAGGTCGCGCAACGCACCGCTGCCGTCGACCCCGACGACCCGGGCCTCGTCATCTTCAGCTCGGGCACCACGAGCCGCCCCAAGGGGGTGCTCCACGCCCACCGGTCGCCCACCCTGCAGTTCTGGATCCAGGCGGCGATCTTCGGTCGCCACGCCGCCACCCGCATGTTCACGGCGCTGCCGCTCTTCTGGACGGCCGGGCTGAACACCGCGGTCGGTTCCACGCTGGCCGTCGGCGGGTGCTGCGTGCTGCAGGAGGTGTTCGGGCCCGGGGCGGCGCTGCGGCTCATGGAACGGGAACGCGTCACCGAGCCCTACACGCTGCCCCACCAGACCCAGGCCCTGGCCGAGCACCCCGACTGGGCGTCCACCGACCTGTCGGCGCTGCGCTGCGTCTACGGGAAGTCGGCCTACGCCCGGCACCCCAGCGTCGAGGGCGACACCGGCTGGATCATGCCGGTGGGCTACGGCCTGTCCGAGACGTGCGCCTTCGTGAGCGGCCACCCCAGCGACACGCCGCGGGAGCGGGCCGAGGTGGGCCACGGCCCCCTCGTCGCCGGCACCCGCGTCCGCATCCTGGGCGACGACGGCACACCGCTCGCCGCCGGCCAGGAGGGCGAGATCGCGGTGGCCGGCGCCACTCGGCTGCTGGGCTACCTGGGCGACGACGGCCAGCTCGCCCCGACCGATCGCATCGACGGCGACGGGTTCTTCCACACCGGCGACGTGGGCTCGGTCGACGCGGAGGGCGTCCTGCACTACGAGGGTCGCCTCACCGAGATGATCAAGACCGGGGGCGCCAACGTGTCGCCCGCCGAGGTGGAGGTGCAGCTCCGCCGCCTCCCCGAGATCAAGCTGAGCCGGGTGCTCGGCCTGCCCGACGACCGCCTCGGCGAGGTCGTCGTGGCCTGCCTGGTGCTCCAGGCCGGCGCCCACCTCGACGCGGAGGCCGTCCGAACGATGCTGCGCGAGCAGCTGGCCGCCTACAAGGTGCCCCGTCACGTGCTGTTCCTCGACGACGGCGAGATGCCCATGGGTGACACCGACGCCAAGGTGCGCGACGACGTCCTGCGAGCGCTCGTGTCCGAGCGACTCGCCCTCACCCCGACCCCGACGCCGGGAGGCCGATGACGATGACCGACGACGACACCCTCGACGTGTCCGACCTGGAACGGCACATGGGCGTCCCCATGGAGCCGGGCCTGCTCAAGGAGCCCGTGGCCACCAACGACATCCGTCGCTGGGTGCAGGCCATGCACTACCCGAACCCGCTCCACTACGACGAGCACTGGGCCGGGGCCAGCCGCTTCGGCGAGCTGGTGGCGCCGCAGTCCTTCACGGTGGCCTGTGACACCAGCCACGGCTGCTCGCCCGCCCAGGTGGGCCGCATCCCCGAGTCGCACCTGGTGTTCGGTGGCGACGACTGGTGGTTCTTCGGGCCCCGCATCCGTCCGGGCGACCACCTGATCTGCCACCGGATGCCCTACGACTACCGGGTCACGACCACGAAGTTCGCCGGGCCCACCTGCTTCCAGCGCGGGGACACGCTCTACGTGAACCAGCGGGGCGAACGAGTGGCGCTCCAGCGCTCCACGGCCATCCGCTACAAGGCCCGCCAGGCCCGTGAGCAGCGCAAGGACAGCGATGGCGCCGACGCCCCGAAGGCCGCGCCGAACGGCGGCGAGCCCACGTGGACCGACGAGGAGCTCGAACGCCTGGAGCAGCGGAAGTGGGCCTTCGTGGACCAGGTGCAGGCGCTCGGCCACGACCCGCGGCCGTTCGAGTCGGTGGCCGTGGGCGACCGGTTGGCCGAGCACGCCATGGGGCCGCACAGCCTGGCCAGCTTCGCCACCGAGTGGCGGGCGTACCCCATGACCACGTGGGGAGCCACCCGCAAGGGCCCGACGTCGCTGTCGGCCGAGGAGCTGGGCTACACGAAGGAGATGGCCGGCCTCGAGGGGGACCGGGCCATGGAGCGGGTGAACCCCGAGCTGACCGACGGCGCCTACCACGGGCCGTCCCGCGGCCACCTCCAGCCCCGTTGGGCCGCCCACATCGGCATGCCCCGGGGCTACGGGTACGGCGCCTCGATGGGGTCGTGGGTGCTCGACTACGTGGCCGGCTGGGCGGGGGAGTGGGGCCTGGTGGTCAGCTCGTCCGCGCAGTACCGCAACCCGGCGCTGACCGGCGACGCCACGATCATCAACGGGACGGTCACCGAGACTCGCACCGACCGGCGGGGCCGGAACCTGGTGACCGTCGGCGTCGACGTGACCAACCAACTCGACGCCACGCTGGCCAAGGCCACCGTCGAGGTCCTGCTCCCCACCGAGGAGCAGGTGCGCAACGGAGCCGTCCGCGACGGCCAGGACCTCGGGAGCGTCCGATGACCGACGCTCGAACGTTCGAACTGGGCGCGATCGCTCCTGCTGTACCGGTGCGTTCGCGCCCAGAACGGATGGGTCGCCGATGACCAACCACCGGATCTTCTCCACCGCCCCGCTCCGGGGCGAGGGCCTGGCCCGCCTGCAGGCGCTGGGCGAGGTGGTCGTCGACCCGTGGATCGACCACCACCCGCTGCGCCTCTACAACAGCGCCCAGCTGGCCGAACGGGTGGCCGCCGAGGGGGCGACGATCCTCATCTGCGAGGCCGACAGCTGCAAGGGGCCGGTGTTCGAGCTGGGCCTGACCGCCATCGGCTCCACCCGGGGCGACCCCACCAACGTGGATGTGGCCGGCGCCACCGCGGCGGGCATCCCCGTGCTGCGGGCCCCCGGGCGCAACGCCGATGGCGTGGCCGAACTGGCCGTGGCGCTGGCCTTCGCCGCCACCCGGGGCGTCGTGCCCGCCGACCGCGACGTGCGCGACGGCCAGGTGTACCGCGACGGCTCCATCCCGTACCAGCGGTTCCGGGGCTGGCAGCTGGCCGGCCGCACCGCCGGCATCGTGGGCTACGGCGCGGTGGGACGGGCCGCAGCGTGGCGCTTCGCCGGCCTGGGCATGCACGTCATCTCGTACGACCCGTTCGCGCCGGACGCCACCCACAGCCTCGACGACCTGCTGGCCGAGGCGGACCTGGTGTCGATGCACGCCGCGGTCACCGAGGGCAGCGCCCGCATGATGGGCGAGGCCCAATTCGCCGCCATGCAGCCCGGCAGCGTCTACGTGAACACGGCCCGGGCCGGGCTCCACGACACCGACGCCCTCACCGCGGCGCTGGCCAGCGGCCACCTGGCCGCGGCCGGCCTCGACCACTTCGAGGGCGAGAACATCGCCGTCGACCACCCCCTGTGCGGCATGCCCAACGTGGTGTTGACACCCCACATCGGCGGCGCCACCTACGACACCGAGTCCAACCACACCATGCTCATGGCCACCGGCTTCGAAGCGCTGCTGCGCGGCGAGGCCCCCACCAACCTCGCCAACCCGGAGGTGCTCCATGGGTGACCCCGTCACCTCGCCCACCACGACGCCCGAGGCCGTCCTCGCCGCGGCCAAGAAGATGCTGGCCGACGGCCTCGTCGAGGGCACCGCCGGCAACATCTCGGGCCGCATCGAGGGCGGGCTGGTGTGCATGACCCCGTCGTCGGTGGCCTACGACACGATGACCCTCGAGGACCTGGTCATCGTCGACATGGACGGCACCACCGTCTCGGGCCACCGGTCGCCCACGACCGAGAAGGACCTCCACCTCTCGGCGCTGCGGGCCTACCCCGAGCTCGGTGCGGTGATCCACACCCACGCCGTCTACGCCACGATGTTCGCCCTGGCCCACGAGCCCATCCCGGCGGTCATCGAAGAGGTCGTGGTCTACGTGGGCGGCGACGTGCCCTGCTGCGAGTACAAGGGCACCGGATCTGTGGAGCTGGGCGACGAGGTGGCGTCGCACCTGGCCGACCGGGGCGCCGCGCTCTTGGCCAACCACGGCCTGGTGACCTGCGCCTCGACGCCCGAGAAGGCGCTGCACAACGCGGCGTTGGTGGAGCGCACGGCCAAGATCATCTGGGGCGCCCGGGCCATGGGGGCGACCATCCACCCGCTGCCCGACAAGGTGAACCGCGACATGGCGAGCGTCTACCGCTGGGTGCGGGACAACCCGTGACCGAGGCGTCGACCACCGGCTTCTCCGAGGACTGGCGGGCCGCGGTGGCGGCCGCGCTCGATGCCGCGGTGCCCGGCTCGGTGGAGCTGGGCGCCCTGGTCTACGTCGAGCGACTGCTGACCGCGCTCGACCGCGACCCGCCCCGCATCTGGGCGGCGCCCGGCCGCTGGGACGGCCCCTTCGGGTCGCCCGCGGCCGACGAGCCGGCGTGGCTGGAGCTGGGTCCGTGGGAGCGCCAGGCCTGGGCTGAGCGCATCGCCGGCTACCGGGCCACCTACGACCGGGTGGCCGACGGCGCGGCCACCGAGGACGACCTGCGCCAGGTCCACCACCACGCGTCCGAGGCCACCTACGGCGATCCGGCCTACGGCGGCAACCGGGGCGGCGGCGGTTGGGCCCGCATCGGGTTCCCCGAACCGCAGTACCCGCCGGCCCGCAGCGACCCCGTCGAGCTCCGCGTGGATCGGGGAGTGCGTCCCCGATGACCGACTTCGACTGCGACGCCGTCATCATCGGCTCGGGCCCCGGCGGGGCCACGGCCGCCGAGGTGCTCACCGCTGCGGGATGGTCGGTGATCGTGCTCGAGAAGGGCCGCAACCACCTGATCTCGCTCGACGCGCCCCACGAGCCGCTGCGCCACTTCGCCAACGACGAGATCGCCGCGCACCGACGGTTCTTCTTCGGGCCCGACCCGCTGCTCGAGCCCCGCACCTACCGGCGCACCGAGGCCGACGGCGACCGCATCGCCACCGGCGAGGTGAACAACCTGCCCTCAACCGTGGGCGGCGGCGGCGTCCACGCCGATGCCAAGCTGCCCCGCTTCCTGGAGGAGGACTTCGCCCTCCGCACGACCCGTGGGCCCATCGACGGCGCGGAGGTCGAGGACTGGCCCATCTCCTACGAGGACGTCGAGCCGCACTACACCGCCGTCGAGCAGCTCTTCGGGGTGGCCGGCGAGGACGGGGCCAACCCCTTCGCGGCGTGGCGATCGGCGCCCTACCCGCTACCCCCCGGGCCCGACATGCCCATGGCCGTGGTCACCTCGGCGGCCGCCGAGCGGGCGGGTCTGCACCCATACCGGGCGCCGACGGGCATCAACTCGGTCCACGCCGACGGTCGACCGGCCTGCACCGACTGCGGCTACTGCGGTGGCTACGGCTGCCCGGTCCAGGCCAAGAACGACCCCATCGCCGCGCTCCAACGGGCGCTGCGCACCGGGCGGTGCGAGATCCGCCCGGAGTCCTACGTCACCGACATCGTGCGCGACGCCTCCGGCACACGGGCGACCGGCGTCCGCTACCTGGACCTGACGCACCACCCCGATCCGCCGGCTCGCGAGGTACGGGCCCGCCACGCCGTGGTGCTCGCCGCCGGCGCGTTCGAGACGCCCCGGCTGCTGCTGCGCCAGGGGCTGGGCGGCGATCTGGTGGGTCGCTTCCTCACGTACCACTACCAGACGTTCACCGTCGGCATCTTCGAGCGCGACACCGAGGGCGAGCGGGGCCGAAGCGTCACGCACCTCCACGACGACCTGATGATCGACACGCCCGAGATGCGGGCCGTGGCCGCCGCGGCGGGCCTGCCATGGGTGAAAGGCGGTGTGGTCGAGCACGGCTCGGGCCACATGCCGGTGGAGGAGTCCACGACCTACCCCACCGGCGAGCTGCACCTGCCGGCAATGGTCGACTCGGCGCTGCGGCGGCGGTTCTGGGTGTTCACGATGCAGGGCGAGGACCTGCCGCAGGCCGCCAACCGGGTGGACCTCGACCCGTCGGTCCGCGACGTGTGGGGCTTCCCGGCCGGCCGGGTGACCTACGCCCCGCACCGCCACGAGCTGGTGGCCTCGGCGCATGCCGGTCCGCTGCACGAGGCGATCCTGCGTGACGCCGGCGCCCTGGCCGCCTTCACGGCGACGTCGCCGCCGCAGGGCGACCTCGACCTGCACGCCGTGGCCAACCCGCTGGGCATCGCCCCGGCGTCGAAGCACGTGATGGGCACGGCCCGCATGGGCTCGGACCCGGCCGCGTCGGTGGTCTCGCCCGAGCAGCGGCTGTGGGACTGCGACAACGTGGTGGTCTGCGACTCCTCGGTGTTCGTCACCTCGACGGGCTACAACCCCACGCTCACCCTGGCCGCCCTGGCGCACCGGGCCGCCACGCTCCTCGTCGGAGGTCATGCATGAGTGGAAGTCGGGTGGCTGCGGTCACCAAAGGGCCGGGGCGGTTGGAGCTGACCGAGCTGGCGATGCCCGAGCTGGGCCCCCACGACGTGCTGGTGCAGGTGGACTACTGCGGCATCTGCGGCAGCGATCTCCACATGGTGCTGGAGGGCTGGGCACCGCCGAACTCGGTGCAGGGCCACGAATGGGTGGGTCGCGTGCTGTCGGTCGGCAGCGACGTGACCCGCTGGTCGGCGGGCGACGCCGTGGTGGGTGGGCCGTCGGAGCGCTGCGGGGTGTGCCGGTCGTGTCGGATGGGGCGCCCGGCGCTGTGTGAGCAGCGCGACGCGCCGGGTCAGAACGACCTGGGTGGCGCCTTCGCCAGCTGCACCAGCGCTCGTGACACCGAGCTGTTGGCCCTGCCCGAGGGCCTCGACCCTCGGGCCGCCGCGCTGGCCGAACCTTTGGCCGTGGCGCTCCACGCGCTGACCAACGGCAACGTCGTGGCCGGCCAGACGGCCATGGTGCTGGGCGCCGGGCCCATCGGGGCGCTGGCCATCGCGGCCATGAAGGCCCGGGGCGTGAGCGAGATCAAGTGCGTGGAACCGTCGCCGGTGCGCCAGGAGCTGGCCCTGGCCGTGGGCGCCGACCGGGTCCTGGTGCCCGACGACCTCGTGGTGCCGTCGATCGCCGAGCCCCACGTGGTGGTGGACGGCGCCGTCGACGTGGTGCTCGAGTGCTCGGGCGTGCGGTCCGCCATGGAGGCGGGGCTGGCCCAGCTGGTTCGGGGCGGGACCATGGTGCTGGTGGGGGCGGGGATCGATCCGCCCCGCTTCGACCCCAACCGGATCGTGCTGAACGAGGTGATCATCACCGGGGCGTTCACCTACGACCGGGGCGGCTTCGAGGACGCCTTGGAGCTGCTGGCGTCAGGGCAGCTGCCCAACGACGCCCTGATCGAACCGGGGGACGTCGGACTCGACGGCCTCCTCGACGTGATGCGCGAGCTGGCCGCCGGCCGGGTCGCCGGAAAGGTGTTGGTGCGACCGTGACCGGACCGAGCTTCTCCAAGCCGCCCCGCTTCAACCACATCGCCGTGTCGGTGCCCGCCGACGCGCTCGACGCCGAGGGCCGGGCGGCCATCGCCGAGTTCTACGGCGACCTGTTGGGGGCGGCGGAGTATCCCGAGATGACCAAGGACCGGGCGCAGCTGGTGCTCGGCGTGCACACGCACGAGCAGTTCTTCTTCATCGTGGCCGAGGACGAGCCCATGCGGGCGCCCCGGATGGACCACGTGGGCCTGTCGGTGTCGACGAAGGAGGACTTCGACGAGGTGGCGAGGCGGGCCCAGGCCTGGGCCGACCGCCTGCCCGACGAGGTTGAGCTCATTCCGCCGCACTTCGACGACTTCGCCGGCGTCCTGCGCCTCCACTCGTTCTATGTCCGCTACCGCCTCCCGATCATGGTCGAGCTCCAGCACTTCGAGTTCCTGTAGCGGAGCCGGACTCGCCAGGAGTCCTGGACCGGGGCGGTCGGCGTTGCCTCAGGTCACGAGTTCGGCCGTCACACCCAGCAATCGGTAGGTGCTCGCCGCTCGTCGGTCCCTGCTGGCAAGGAGGAGCCCGGCGGCTCGAGCGGCCAAGGCGACGAGGCCGTCATAGGTCGCGCCCCCGACGACGCCCGCTTCGGCCAGGACGGTGGGCGCCGAACGAGCCGAGCGGGCATCCAGGAGGGCTGCCGGACGGAACCGCTGGCTCAACAGGCGGACCGCGTCGGCGGGAGCGAGTCGGGCGTCGCCCGGGAGTCGGGTGAGCACCGCATAGGTCTCGTGCAGCGCATGGCCGGCGAGGGCTGCAGTGCGATCACCCAGCCAGGCATCGACGGCATCGTGGGCGACGTGGGAGGTGAGGAGCAGCGGGACGGCGACGCTCGTGTCCAGCAGGACGTCGGTCATCGGCGTCCGGCGTCGATGAGCGCCAGCACGTCGTCGTCGGTGACGGGCGTGTCGGCGACGGCCACGAGGCGCCCCGAGCGCTCCTCGAGTCGGGCGGTGCGACCGACCGGCGAGATGTGCAGCCCGTCCCCGTACTCGCTGACGTCGACCTTGGTGCCCGGGTCCAGACGGAGCCGATCCCTCAGGGCTTTCGGCACGACGATCCGGCCCACATCATCGACAGTGGCTTCCACTGGGAGCACGATACCAGTGGGATCCCAGTTCTGGACCATCCCGCTCGCGCGCCCGCCGCGGACGAGGTTCCTCCGGCTCGCGACGAGCGAGTGCGACCCGCTCAGCGGTCCAGCGCCGCGGCGGTGAACGCGCGGAAGCGGGCGTAGCGGGCCTCGATGCCGTCGCGGCGGTGCTCGTTCGGCTCGACGGTGTGGCCGACCTTTGCCCAGCGGGAGGCGTCGGCCATGGAGGTCTCGAGGCGGGCCACGCAGCGCGCCATGAAGGCCGAACCCAGCGCGGCGCCCTCGGGGACGGCCACGACATCGACCGGCAGTCCGGTCACGTCGGCCAGCGACTGCATCCACGCCGCTGCTCGCACGCCACCGCCCGTGGCAACGATCCGCTGCGGTGACGACACACCCGATGCGAGGTCCAGGTGGTGACGCAGCACGAACGCCGAGGCCTCGAACGCCGCGGCCCGCAGGTCGGACGCCTCGTGGTGCAGCGACAGCCCGTGCAGCTCGGCCTGGAGGTCCCGTCGGTGCAACGGCGAGCGCTCACCCCGCAGGTAGGGCAGCCAGATCGGCAAATCGTTGGGCAAGCCAGCGTCGGGCAGGGCGGCAGCGGCCGCATCTGCCGCGGCCGGGCCCAACCAGCGGGCCACCCGGTCGACGAAGAGCCCGCCGGCGTTGCTCGGCCCGCCCACCAGCACCTTGCCCGGCGACGTGTGGGGCACGGTCCACAGGTTCGGCACCTCCACCCAGTCGTCGACCACGATCCACGTGATCAGGGTCCCGCCACAGATCACCAGCACGTCGCCGGTCTCGTCGGCCCCGGCGACCACCTGCTCGCCCAGCGCGTCGATGGTGCCCCCGCCCACCACGGCCCCGGCAGCGGGGAGCCCGTCCAGCACGTAGCCGGCCCGGCGGGTGCCCGACACCACCTGGGGCAGCGCGTCGACGGTGGTGCCGGCGCCGTCGGCCAACTTCTGGTCCCACTGCACGCCGTCGAACAGCGGCAGGGCGCACATGGCGGTCGTCGAGTCGATGGCGCCGTTGCCGGTCAGCGCGTGGTTGGCCACGGCCTGGGCCGGCCAGAACCCGGTGGCACCCTCTGAGTGGGCCACGTGCCAGCGCAGGAAGGCCAGCAGCTCGCCCCGGTCGCCGGCCTCGGCCACATCCACGTCACCCCGATCGGCGCCCCGGTGGTCGCCGTAGAGGAGGCCCGGGCCCGCCGCCCGGCCCTCGGCGTCGACGGCGGCCAGCGACGGCACCATGGCCGACACGTTCACCGCCGCCACCTCGAGCCTCTCGCTCACCTGCGCCAGCGCGGTGAGCACGTCGTCGCGCCAGGCTCGGTCGACGTCGTGCTCGAAGGCCCCGGGAACCGGGGTCAGCAGCTCGTGGGGGACCCGGGTGCGAGCCCGGATGGTGCCGTCACGGTCGACGGCCACCGCCTTCACCGACGTGGTGCCGATGTCGATGCCGACCGTGACCTCGTCCTGACCCCCCGAACCTGACACGAGTGTCAGAATAGGCCGCGCCGGCCGGGCGGGCCCCGGAACCCGGCGGCATCGAGGGGGAGCGCATGAAGGCACTGGTGTTCGGCACCGACACGCAGCCGTTCGAGCCGCCGCCCGACGCCAACCGCCTGCTTCGCCACCTGGCCGTGACGCCGTGCGCCCTCATCGACATCGAGGACGCCAAGCCGCTCCGTCCCGACTGGTACGTGATCCGGCCGATCCTCACCGGCATCTGCGGCTCGGACTCCAAGCAGATCCTCCTGGACTTCGAGGGAGACAGCGACAGCGCCATGAGCGGCTTCTGCTCGTTCCCCCAGGTGCTGGGCCACGAGGTGGTGGCCCAGGTCCACGCCGCCGGTCCCGAGGCCGAGGGCTTCGAGATCGGCGACCGCGTCGTCCTCAACCCGTGGCTGTCGTGCGTCACCCGGGGCATCGCACCCGTCTGCCCGGCGTGCGTGGCCGGCGACTACAGCCTCTGCTGGAGCTTCACGGACGGCGACCTCGCCCCCGGCCTCCACACCGGCGTCTCCAGCGACGCCACCGGCGGCTACGCCGAGCTCATGCCGGCCCACTCGTCGATGCTGTTCAAGGTGCCCGAGGGGCTCGACGACGAGCGGGCCGTGCTGGCCGACCCCTTCGCCGTGTCGCTCCACAGCATCACCCGCCATCCACCGCCCCCCGGCGGCAAGGCCCTGGTGTGGGGCGCCGGCGCGCTGGGCAGCGCGGCGGTCGCCATCCTGCGGGCCCTCTACCCCGACGTCGAGGTGGCCGTCGTCGCCCGCTTCGACGCCCAGGCCGAGCTGGCCGCCAAGCTCGGCGCCCACGCCGTGTTCCGCCCCGGCGAGCAGCTCGAGATGGTCGAGCAGCTCGCCGCCTGGTCGGGTGGCGTGCTCAAGCCCACGATGGAGGGCCTCGGCGGCATCCCCATGTGCCACCCCGGCGGCATCGACGTGGCCTACGACACGATCTCGAAGCCCGAGACGTTCGAGGTGGAGGTCCGGGTGCTCAAGGCTCGGGGCTGGCTGGTGAAGAGCGGCGTGCACGCCCCCGGACGCTGGGAATGGAGCCCGCTCTACTTCAAGGAGATCAACTTCGTGGGGTCCAACGCCTTTGGCATCGAGGAGGTGGACGGGGTGCGCCGCCACGGCATCGAGCACTACCTCGACCTCGCGGCGTCGGGCCGGGTGGACCTGCGGGCCATGCTCACCCACACCTTCGCCCTCTCGGACTGGCAGTCCGCGATGGTGGCTCTGGCCGACCAGGAGCGCAGCGGCGCCATCAAGGTCGCCCTCGACCCCTCCCGCTGACGCCGCCGAACCGGTTCTGCGCGCGCCAGACGGGCCCCGTGACCGTTTGGCGCGCGCGGAACGGGGTGGGTGGTCAGGCCAGCTGGGGGGCGACGGCTTCGATCCAGGCGGTCATGGATGCGTCGGAGGGGGCGTCGCGGAACCAGAGGATGAACTCGCCGCAGCCCGCCTCGACATACGCCCGGGCCTTCTCGGTGACCTGCTCGACGGTGCCCACCAGGTTGTCGGCCACGTAGCGGTCGGGGTCGACGCCGCCCCACAGGTGGCCGCCCTCCGGTGAGTCCATCCACGACCGCAGGTCGCCCTCGGTGTCGAAGATGCGGCAGTCGGGCCCGTGGGTGCGCACGATCGACGCCGGGTCGCGCCCGATGTCGTCGCAGTAGCCGTCGAGCAGCGCGCTCTTGCGCTGGAACGCCTCCAGCCCGACCTGCCAGTTGGTCAGATCGGCGTGGCGGGCGGCGATGCGCAGGGTCACCTGCTCGCCGCCGCCGCCCACCAGGATCGGGGGCCGGGACTGCACGGGCTTGGGGTCGCAGAACGCACCGTCCAAGCGCAGGTGCTGCCCCTCGAAGGTGACCGTCTCCTCGGACCAGAGCCGGGGGATGACCTCCAGCGCCTCGTCGAGGAGGCGCAGCCGGTCCCGGTTCGACGGGTAGTCGTAGCCGTAGGCGGCGTACTCCTGGTGGTACCAGCCGGCACCGAGGCCCAGGATGAGCCGACCGCCGGAGTAGACGTCGACGCAGGCCGCCTCCTTGGCCAGCAGGCCCACGTTGCGGTAGCCGACGCAGGTGACCAGCTGGCCCAGCCCGATGGTCGAGGTGCACTGGCTGAGGGCGGCCAGCATCGTGAACGCCTCGAAGACGTGGGTGGGCTCACGGCGCGGCACCGTCTCGACGTGGTCGTAGACCCACAGGTGGTCGTAGCCCAGCGCCTCGACCCGCTGGGCCAGCTCCACCGAGCGGGCCCAGGCGTCGGCGCCGGACCAGCCCGTGTACTCGAGCTTCCAGCCCTGCGGCACGAAGGCCCCGTGGCGCACCGTCATGTGCTCACCTCCGACTCGACCGACGCCACCTCGACGTCGCCCGGCACCCCGAGGCCGAGCCCCAGGTGCGGGCCGTCCTCGGGCGGTCCGCTGTAGGTGACCTCGCCCCGCTCCAGCGCCACCAGCTGGTGGGCGATGCCGAGGGCGTGGTCGACGTGCTGCTCGACCACCAGGAGCGACGTGCCGGTCTCGAGGATGCGCTCCAGCACCCGGTACACCTCGGAGGTGATGATCGGCGCGAGACCGAGCGACAGCTCGTCGGCCACCAGCACCAGCGGGCGCAGCACGAGCGCCCGGGCCAGGGTGAGCATGCGCTGCTCACCGCCCGACAGCGACCCGGCCAGCTGCGCCCGCCGCTCGCCCAGCTTCGGGAAGATCCCGTACGCCTGGTCGAGCGCGTCGGCCAGCCCGGCTCGCCCGAACTGGCGGCGGAACGGCAGGGTCAGGTTCTCGGCCACGGTCAGCGACGCGAACACCGATCGACCCTCGGGGGCGTGGGCCACCCCGGCTCGGGCGAACCGGTGGGCCGCCGCCCCCGTCAGGTCCTCGCCGTCCACCAGGACCGTGCCCGAGGTCGGGGCGATGAGCCCGGTGGCCACCCGGGCCAGCGTCGTCTTGCCCGCCCCGTTCGGCCCCACCAGCGCCACCGCCTCGCCCCGCCCGACGCGCAGCGACACCCCGAACAGCGCCTGGAACTGGCGGTACGACGCCCGCACGTCACGCAGCTCGAGCACCGGTGCGTCGCTCACGCCGTCCGTCCCAGGTAGGCGATCCGCACCCGCTCGTCGGCGAGGACCTCGTCGGTCGGGCCCTCGGCGATGAGCCGCCCGGCGTCGAGCACGTAGGTGCGCCCGGCCAGGCGCTGCACGAACGGCACGTCGTGCTCGCACAGCAGGATGGCCGTGCCCCGCTCGCGCTGGACCGTCTGCAGCACGGTGCCCATCTCGGCGGTCTCGTTCACGTCGAGGCCCGAGGACGGCTCGTCGAGGAACAGCAGGTCGGGGCGGCACATGAGTGCCCGGGCCAGCTCGACGATGCGGCCACGCCCCAGCGACAGGGCGCTGGCCGGCTCGTCGGCCACGTCGACCAACCCCACCAGCTCCAAGGTCTCCTCGCAGCGGTCCAGCTCGGCCGCGCTCGGCCGCGAGCGCCCCAGCAGGTCGCGCCAGAACCCACCGCCGCCGTGGCGGGCCCGGTCGGCCACCAGCAGGTGGTCGCGCACGCTCATGGCGCCGAACAGCTCGATCCGCTGGAACGTCCGGGCCATGCCCATCCGGGCCCGCTCCTGGGGGCGCAGGCCGTGGATCTCCTCGCTCCGGAAGCGGATCACGCCCTCCTCGGGGTCGAGCACTCCCGACAGGCAGTTGAACAGCGTGGTCTTGCCGGCGCCGTTGGGTCCGATCAGCGCCACCAGCTCGCCCGGGTCGACCGACACCCACACGTCGAGCAGCGCGGCGATGCCGGCGAAGCGCTTGGACACGCCTCGGGCCTCGAGCAGCGGGCTCACGTGGTCGCCTCGTTCGGCAGGCTCTCGGCGGCGTCGCGTGCTCGGCCCACCTTGGATCGTCGACCCTCGACGGCGGCGACGATCCGGCGGATCGCCGCGGTGGTCTGGGCCTCGATGATGCCCTCGGGGTGCTTGGCGTAGGTGAGCGCCCCGACGCCGAAGAGCACGAAGGCCACGCCCTGCGCCCACGTCGGATCGACCGCCTCGAGGACCGAGCGCCACCAGTCCGGCACGTTCTCGCGGGAGTCCAGGAAGTTGCCGGGCCACTCGAAGAGCTTCGTCAGCAGCTGGGGGAGCAGGAAGAAGGAGATGCCCGAGGTGATGGCCGCCTGGACCGAGCGGGACCCGGCGGTGATCACCAGCACCAGCCACACCAGCCCGAAGAAGAAGTTGAAGCCCTGGTCGTAGACGGCCTGCTCGTAGAACGAGGCCAGGAGCCCCCCGCCCAGCCCGGCGATGGCCGCCCCGGTGACGAAGGCCGTGGCCCGGGGTCGTTGCGGGTCGATGCCGATGGAGGCCGCCGCGGTGGCCGAGCCGCGGATGGCGTCGAGGAAGCGCCCGGTGGTCCCCTGACGGATGGCGATCACCGCCAGCGAGCACAACGCCAGCACGACGGCGGCGAGCACGATGAAGGCCCGGTCGCCGCTGAGGTCGAACGGGCCGATGAGGGGACGGGGGACCGCGATGGTCCGGGCGCCACCGGAGACGGCCTCGAGGGGCACGACCACCGCCTGGAAGGCCAGCGCGAAGGCGAGGGTGGCCAACGCCGGGTAGATGCCGGCGAGGCGCACCACCGGCACGCTGAGCACGGCGCCCACCGCTGCGGCCAGCGCGGCGCCCACGAACATGGCCGGCATCACCGCCAGGTCGAAGCGGTCCACCAGCTGGGCCGTGGTGAAGGCGCCGATGGCCGCGAAGCTGGCCTGGCACAGCGACACCACGCCGCCGACCCCGGTCGACATGACCACCGACAGCAGGATCACCGACAGCACCACACCGCCGGTCAGGACGCTCACCCAGAAGTCGTCGAGCACCCAGAACACGAGCGCGAAGCCGAGGGCCGAGACGGCCACGGCGAAGGCGCGGGTGCCGTTGGTGAGCCAGCGAGGCCGCAGGAGCGCGGCCTGCACGGGCGGCGGCGGCGACACCCCACCCAATGGATCGGTGATCTCCCGGCTGGTGCGCACCGAGCGGCGGAACAGCAGCAGCCCGAACAGCAGCACGAAGGGCAACGACGGGCGCAGGCCGGTGGAGATCACGCTGCCCGTGGGCAGCCAGCCCGCCAGCACGGCCTGGAGCACGCCCAACCCGATGCCCCCGGCGAAGGCCAGGGGGATGCTGGACAGGTTGGCGATCACCGCGGCGCACACCGACGCCACCAGCAGCGTGAAGAAGTCGAGCGAGGTCAGCGCGGCGAACAAGGGAGCGACCAGCACGCCGGCCAGGCCGGCCAGCGCCGAGCTGAGCATCCACGAGACCAGCGAGACCCGCTCGGCGTCGACACCCTGGAGCTGGAGCAGGCGGGGGCTCTCCACCGCGGCCCGCATCTGGAGCCCCAGCGCCGTGCGACGGAGCAGCACCGACAGACCGATCACGACGGCGACGGTGGCCACGATGGTGGCCAGCTGCCCGGCGTCGAGCACGAAGGGCGTCCCCTCGAAGACGTAGAGGTCGTCGGTGCGGCGTACCGGCCACAGCGGTGGCGGGTTCTTCTTCGAGTCGCCGCCCACGATCAGCTTCACGATCTCGGGCAGCGCCACCAGGAGGCCCAGCGACGTGACGAGCTTGGCCGTGGGCGACGCGGTCCGCTGGTGGCGGTAGAGCCCGCGGTCCAGCAGCACGCCGATGAGGGGCCCGACCACCAGGATCGCCAGCACCGCGGCCGGCACGAGCGGCCACTCGGCCTCCTTGCGGGTCAGGTAGAAGGTGGCGGCCGAGGCGTAGGCCTGGGCGGCGAACGCCAGGTTGAAGACGCCCGAGGTCGTGTAGTTCAGCGTCAGGCCCACCGCCATGAGGGCGAAGACGCACCCGACCGGGATGCCCCGGACGGCGTACTCCAGGAGGTCACCCACGACGTCGGCGACCGCTCAGGTCTTCGAGCCGTCGGTGTAGCGGGTGGTGATCTCGCCGTCCTCGAGCACCGCGCAGTGGAAGGGCTTGCCCGGCTCGGTGAAGGCGGGGACGAACTCGCTGCCCTCGATGCGGGAGAGGAACTGGCAGTTCTCGGTGAGCGACGTGCGCTCGGTGTGCGCGGTGGTCCAGTCGACCCCGGGGATCATCCCGTCGGCGGTCCAGTCGGTGAGCTGGTTGATGGCGTCGATCACCGACTGGCGGGTGAAGTTCGGGCCCGCCTGGCGCAGGCCCTCGACGAAGAGCGCCGCGTTCAGCCAGCCCGACGCCGAGTTCTCCGACGGGGCCACGTCGCGCTCGGCCATCCACTCGAGGTACTGCTGCAGGCCCTCCGGCTGCTCGGACTCGGGCAGCTCCCACTGGGCGAAGTCGGTGCGCACGAAGCTGCCCTCGAACAGGTCGCCGTACTCCTCGAGGAAGTCGTGGTCGTAGGCGTTGGGGAGGTACTGGGGAGCGTCGAGGCCCTGCTTCTTCATCTCCTTGGCCAGCGCCACCACGCCGTTGGTGTCCATGCAGGTGGTCACCAGGTCGACCCCCGCGTCGCGCATCTTGCCCACCTGCACCGAGAAGTCGGTGGTCCCGTAGCCGAGGGAGCGGTCCTCGAAGGCCAGCTCGGCGCCCACCGCCGCGCCGTACTTCTCGAAGCTGAGCGCCACCCCCTTGGCGCACTCGGAGGACTGCGCCACCTGGTAGGCCAGCACGCCCACCTTCTTGGCCTCGATCTCCTGGGCGATCCAGGGAACGGTGAGGTTGTCGCAGCCGAAGCAGAGGTAGCTGCCGCTCTGGCCGAACAGGTTCAGGCGGGGGTCCTCGGCGCTGCCCTGCCAGTCGGGGTTCACGGTCCACCCGAAGGTGGGCACGCCGGCCTCGACCAGGGTGGTGGCGCCGCCGAAGAGCAGCGTGGCCACCGGGAGGACGGCGAACACGTCGTCCTGGCTGAGCAGGCCCTCGACCTCGGTCTTGTTGTTGGCCAGCTTGTCGTCGCGCTCGGCCACCAGCTCGAGCGTGCGGCCGTAGATGCCGCCCGCCTCGTTGACCATGTCGAAGTAGGCCTTCACCCCCTCGAAGGCGTCGCCGTACTTGCCGCCCAGGGGGTTGGTGACCGAGGCGACACCGCCGACGCGGATGGTCGAGTCGGTGACGCCGGGGGAGTCGTTGGGCACCTTCTCGTCGCTGCCCCCGCCATCGGCAACCGTGGTGGTCGGGCCGTCGTCGTCGGCACGGTCGGTGCCGCTCTTGGCGTTGCCGCACCCGGCGGCCGCCACCAGCAGCACCACGGAGACCACTGCCGTCAGCCGTCGACGAACCACCACCCGAGCACCTCCTGTGCCGGCTCCCCCCGGAGCGGTGCCACATCTGACACTGGCGTCACCTTAGCTCCGGCCGTCGCGGCCGTCACGGCTCCCGCGTCCCACCGGCAGACCTGACGCGAGTGTCAGATACTGTGCGCCGGGACCCGCCGGGCGGGTCGCTGGAACGACCTCCGGAAGGAGCCCCGTGGACCGGATCCCCATCGTCGACTACCTGGCGCTCGAGCCCGAGCCCCACCTGCGAGCCCACCAGTGCACGGCGTGCGGCGCCCGCTTCTTCGGCCGGCGCAACGCCTGCGCCTCCTGTGGGGGGACCAGCTTCGCCGCGGCCGCGGTGCCCTCGGAGGGCACCGTCACCGCCTTCACCATCGTGAGCTTCGCGGCCCCGGGCATCGAGGTGCCCTTCGTGGCCGCGATCATCGACTGCGACGGCACCACCGTGCAGGCCAACCTGGCCAACGTCACCCCCGACGCCGACCACGTGCACCTGGGCCAGCGGGTCCGGCTGGTCACCACCTCGCTCGGCACCGACGCCGAGGGCGTCGAGGGCGTCGGCTTCGGCTACGAGCCGGTCGACGCTGCCGAACGGACGGCAACCACCGAAGGGAGCGCGGCATGAGCGCGGACGTCTACATCCTGGGCATCAACATGACCCGCTTCGGCAAGCACCCCGACGCCGACACCACCGACCTGGGCGCCGAGGCCGCACTGGCCGCCCTCGCCGACGGCGGCGTGACCATCGACGACATCGACGTGATCGGGGCGGGGAACCTGCTGGGCGGCCCGGGTGGGTTCGGCCAGATGCTCCAGAAGCAGATCGGCCAGACGGGCGTGCCCGTCTACAACGTCCAGAACGCCTGCGCCACAGGGGCCACCGCGCTGCGCACGGCGATCATGGCCATCAAGGCCGGCGAGGCCCAGATGGGCCTGGCGGTCGGCGTCGAGAAGCTGTCGGGGGCCGGCCTGCTCATCGGCGGCAGCCGTGAGGCCGAGCCCGACACGTGGACCCCGAAGGGGCGGGTGGGAGCGATCACCGCCACCGACGGCCGCATCGGCACCCTCACGATGCCGGGCACGTTCGCCCAGATCGGCATGCAGTACCTCCACGAGCACAGCTACGCCGGTGTGCCGCTCGAGCTCTTCGCCGAGATCAGCCGGAAGAACCACGCCAACTCCACGCTCAACCCGCTGGCCGCCTACACCAAGGAGCTGAGCCTCGAGCAGATCATGGGCGACATCATGATCGCCTACCCGAACACCCGGCCGATGTGCTCGGCCAACTGCGACGGCGCGGCCGCCGCGGTGGTGGTCTCGGGCGAGAAGCTGCGCACGCTGAGCGACGAGCAGCGACGGCGGGCGGTCCGGATCCGCGCGTCGGTGCTGACGTCGGACCCCTACACCGAGGGCTGCCAGGTGCTCTTCGACGTGAACACGCTCACCCGCCGCGCCGCAGCGCAGGCCTACGAGCAGGCCGGCGTGGGCCCCGAGGACCTCGACCTGGTGGAGCTGCACGACTGCTTCGCCACCGCCGAGCTGGTCCACTACGACAACCTCATGCTCTGCCCGCCGGGCGGCGCCGTCGACTGGCTGCAGTCGGGCGCCCCCTACCGCGGCGGCAGCACCCCGGTGAACGTGTCGGGGGGCCTCCAGTCGAAGGGCCACCCGGTGTCGGCCACCGGGATCGCCAACATCTGGGAGGTCTGCCACCACCTCCGGGGCGAGGCCGGCGACCGCCAGATCGAGGGGGCCCGCCTGGGGATGGCGCACGTCATCGGGTTGGGCTCGGCGTGCGGCATCCACATCCTCGAGGCCGCCACCTAGCTCGCCGCGCCGAGCGGGCCCTCGTTACGCTCGCCCGATGCCCGACTACGAGACCCTGATCGTCGAGACGGTCGACGGCGTGGCCACCGTCACGCTCAACCGGCCCGAGGTCCGCAACGCCATCAGCGCCCAGATGCAGCGGGAGCTGCGCGAGGTCTGGACCGGCTTCCGCTACGACGACGACGTCCGCTGCGTGGTGCTCACCGGCGCCGGCCACTCGTTCTGCACCGGCATCGACCGGGGCGAGGCCATCTCCGAGGAGAACAACGAGGCGATGGCGGAGGGCCGCATGCCCGGCTACCCGACGCCGTGGATGTACGACGACCCGGGCCGCGACATCGGACCCAAGCACTGCGACCTGTGGAAGCCGGTCATCGGCGCGGTCAACGGCATGGCCTGCGGCGGCGCGTTCTACATGCTGGGCGAGACCGAGTTCATCATCGCGGCCGACGACGCCACCTTCTTCGACCCCCACGTCACCTACGGCATGACCGCGGCCTTCGAGCCCATCCAGATGCTCTCGAAGATGCCCTTCCCCGAGGTCATGCGCATGTCGCTGCTGGGCGTGCACGAACGCATCTCGGCCGAGCGGGCCCGCGAGGTGGGCCTGGTGACCGAGGTGGTCCCCCGCGACGAGCTGGTGGCCCGGGCCCAGGCGGTGGCGCAGATCATCGCCGACTCGCCGCCGCTGGTGATCCAGGGGACCATGCGGGCGCTGTGGACGGCGTTCGACACGTCGCGCTCGCAGGCCATCGAGATGGCCAACCTGTTCACCCGCATCGGTTCCGACGCCGCCGCCTTCAAGGCCGGCCAGGACCGGTTCGCCTCGGGCCAGCGCCCCGAGATCTGGACCCGCTGAGCCAGCTCCGGCTCCGGGCGCCGCTCAGGCGACCGGTGTCGGCGCGGGCAGCGCGAGCACCTCGATGTCGCGGCTGAACGCGGCGACCTCGTCGGGGAAGCGCTCGACGCCCACACCGAAGGCGAAGCCCTGCGGCTCGCCGAGCGGCACGAAGAAGTCGTCGTGGTGGGTGACCACGACGCGCTCGGGGGCCAGGGCGCGGAGGACGCGGCGGGTGTAGTCGTCGGTGAACTGGCGTCCGGCCACGCCACAGAGGAAGAGGTCGACGCCACGGTGGACGATCGCGTCCTCGACGAGGTCGGCCGAGCCCTGGTGGTAGATCGTGAACGGGCCGCCCGGGGTGGCGACGGAGATGTGGATGCCCCACACCTCGCCGCAGCGGTAGGCCTGCGGGCAGAGGGCACCCACGTGCTCGCAGGTGATCTCGCCGTCGCTGGGCACCCGCTGCCCGAGCAGCAGGCGGGAGTGGCGGCTGGGCACGAACGTCACCGTGAACGGCCCGATCTCGTACGGGCGATGCGCCTCGACGGTCATCGATCGGTCGGCCAGACCGTGGAGCGCCAGGAGGTGGCGAGCCGATGCGCCGCCGTAGACGGTCGCCCCGTCACGTCGGGCCACGGCCGGAGCATCGACGGCGTGGTCGAAGTGGGTGTGGCCCAACAGCACGGCGTCGGCCCGGGGGAGCCAGCGATCGACGAGGTCGAGGCGGGGGAGCGCGGTGCGCCGACGGAGCGAGTCGGCCATCGTGACGCGGCTCACGTACGGATCGATCAGCAGCGTCGTCCCCTGGAAGCCGATCGCGAAGCCGGCGACGCCCAGCCACCGCAGGTCGAGCCCGTCGGGCAGGCCGCGGGACGGATCGTCGACGGTCAGGTCCGCGATCGTGGCGCGATCGGCCCGATCGTGGTCCGGACGGCTCCGGGCGTAGCGGACCAGCTCGACCAGGTGGTGCAGCGGGCTCGTCATCCCGCGTCGGCGTGGCCCACCTTGGTGCCGGCCAGGTCGCCGGCCTCGCGCCAGCGGGCCAGATAGGCCACGTAGTCCATCAGCGGGCCCGGGAACACCGCGGCCCGCGCGGCCAACATCGTGCGCGACCCCTCGCTGTTGCCGTAGCTCGGCGTGCACGACTTGTTGTAACGAGCCAGCGGACCCGACGCGTTCCACAGGATGCTCAGCCACTCGTCCTCGGCCTCGACGGTGGCCTCGATGGTGGCGATGCCCTCGGTGCGGCAGTGCTCGATGAGCCAGCCGATGTGGTTCGTCGACTCCGACAGGAAGTGCACGAAGTTCAGGCCGAAGCCGGCCTGGATGAAGCTGACCACGAAGAAGTTGGGGAACTCGGCGGTGAGGATCCCGTGCAGCGAGTGGGTGCCGTCGTGCCAGCGGTCGCTGAGCTTGACGCCGCCCCGCCCGATCGGGTCGAAGCCCAGTCGGTCGACCAGGCCGGTGGTCACCTCGAAGCCCGAGGCGAACACCAGGAGGTCGAGGGGGTACTCCTGGCCGTCGACGACCGGGCCCGCCGCGGTCATCTTCCGGACGCCCTTGCCGTCGGTGTCGACCAGGCGCACGTTGGGCCGGTTGTAGGACTGCAGGTACTCGTCGTGGAAGCAGATGCGCTTGCAGTGCTTGCCGTACCAGGGCTTCAGCTTCTCCGCGGTGGCCGGGTCCTCGACGATCTCGTCGATGCGACGCCGGAACCCCTCCATGACCTCGAAGTCGATGGCCTCGAGCTCGGCCCGCTCCTCGTCGGAGGCCGGCTCCCGCTGGGTGTCGACCTTCAGCACCTGACCCCACCCGTCGGCCACGAGGTCCTCCTCGGGCTGCTGGCCGGTGGCCACCGACGTGAAGTTGAGCGTGCGCTCGCGCTGCCACCCGGGCGGCAGGGCCTTGAACCACTCGGGGTCGATCGGCTGCTGGCCCCGGACGCCCACCGCAGACGGGGTGCGCTGGAAGACGTAGACCTCCTTGGCCGCCCGGGCGAGCTGGGGCACCACCTGGATCGCAGTGGCACCGGTGCCGATGATGCCGACGCGCTTGTCGGCCAGGTGGTCCATCGGCTCGGTGGGGCTGCCCCCGGTGTAGGCGTAGTCCCAGCGGGTGGTGTGGAACGCCTTGCCGGCGAAGTCGTCGATGCCTTCGATGCCGGGCAGCTTGGCCTTGTGCATGAGCCCGCCGGCCGAGATGAAGAAGCGGGTGCGGATGCGGTCGCCGCGCTGGGTGACCACGTCCCACCGCTGCGCCTCGTCGTCCCACACCAGCGACTCGACCTCGGTCTGGAAGAGGGCGTGGGGGTAGAGGTCGAAGTGGCGGCCCAGGAGCTGGCAGTACTCGAAGATCTCCGTCGCGCTGGCGTACTTCTCGGTGGGCATGTACCCGGTCTCCTCCAGCAGCGGGAGGTAGATGGTCGAATCCACGTCGCACATGCAGCCGGGGTAGCGGTTCCAGTACCACGTCCCTCCGAAGTCGGCCGCCTTCTCCAGGATCCGGAAGTCGGTGATGCCGCGCTTGGTCAGGTTGATGCCGGCCAGCATCCCGGCGAACCCGCCACCCAGCACGACCACCTCCACCTCCTCGACCACCGGGTCACGGGTGAAGTCGGGATCGGCCCAGGGGTCGCGGTCGAGGTCGTGGTCCTTCAGCGACTCGTACTGGGTGAGGCCCTCGTCGCGCAGTCGCTTGGTGCGCTCGGCCTCGTAGCGGGACTTGGCGGCGTCGATCGTGGACGGGTCGGGGCGGGTCATGGAGGCCTCCGGACGAGGGCAGCGACGCTGCGTCGGACGGTTTCTGACGGGTCGTCAGATTCGATCCGCCCACCTTAGGAGGTGGCGGGCCCGTGACCTGCATGCGCCGGACCACTGCTCGCCGGGCCCGACGCCGCCGAGGTCGCGGCTCAGGCCACCGCCACCGCCGACCGCGCCGCGAGGAGCTCGACCAGCTGGGCGAGCGGCACCGGCCGGGCGATGTGGAAGCCCTGCGCGTAGTCGCAGCCCAGTTCGCCGAGGAGGTCCAGGCGGGCCTCGTCCTCGATGCCCTCGGCGACGGTGGCGAGTCCCAGCGAGCCGACCAGCTCGATGATGCTGCGCAGCATGATCCGGTCCGTCACGGAGTCGGCGGACCCGGCCACGAAGGACCGGTCGATCTTCACGCCGTCCACCGGCAGCGAGCGCAGCCGGGAGAACGACGAGTGACCGGTCCCGAAGTCGTCGATCCACGTCCGGATGCCGAGGGCCCGCAGTCCGGCGAGCACCTCGACCGCGGTGTTGAGGTCGTCCATGATCGTCGACTCGGTGATCTCCAGCACGAGCTGGTGGGCCGGCACCCCGTGATCGGCCAGCGTGGCCTCGACCCACTCGAGCAGGTCGTGCTCGTAGAGGTTGCGCACCGAGAGGTTCACCGAGACCTTGAAGTCGGGCCCACCCAGCGGGGTGAGCTCACCGAGCTCGACGAGCGCACGCCGGACGGCCCAACGCGTCAGCGGCCGGATGAGACCGGACACCTCGGCCAGCTCGATGAACTCACCGGGTGGCACCAGCCCGAGCTGGGGGTGCTGCCAACGGACGAGCGCCTCGGTGCCGATGATCCGGCCGGTGGCCACGTCGATGACGGGCTGGTGGTGCAGGAGCAGCTCGTCACGCTCGATGGCGTCCTCGAGCTGGTTGGCCAGCGCCAGCCGGGCGCGGTCGAAGGGGTCGGCCGATGACGAGTAGCGCTGCACACCCGTCCCGGCTCCCTTGGCGGCGTACATCGACACGTCGGCGCGGCGGATCAGCTCGGCGGCGTCGTCGGCGTCCTCGGGGAAGGAGGCGATGCCGACGCTGGCCCGCACCCGCAGCCGCAGGTCGCCCACGTGCACGGGCCGGTTGAGGAGCCCGGTGATGCGCTCGGCCACCTCGGTGGCGCGGTCGCCGTCGCAGCCGTCGAGGAGGACGGCGAACTCGTCGCCGCCCAGCCGGGCCGCCTCGTCGCCGAGGTCGATCGCGGCGGCGATGCGAGCGCCGACCTCCTGGAGCAGCCGGTCGCCGGTGGCGTGGCCGAGGGAGTCGTTGACCTCCTTGAACTCGTCGAGGTCCAACAGGAGCAGCGAGAAGTGAGGCGCGGCGGCCTCGGCGCCCACCCACGCGTCCAGGCGTTCGAGCAGCCCCCGACGGTTCAGCAGTCCGGTGAGGTCGTCCTGGCGTGCCTGGCGGCGCAGCTCCTGGCCGTGCTCGACCCGCTCGGTCACGTCGAGGAAGTCGATGCTGCACGAGTCGTCGTCGAGGTGGCGCCCGGTGGCCTGGTAGATCCGGTCGTCGGCACCTCGGAGCTCGATCTGGCCGCCGTCGCCGTGACGGGAGACGAGCGCCAGCAGCGGCGTGGTCAGCCGCTCGTCGACCACCTCGTCGAAGGAGCGTCCGGTGGCATCGGGCCCGATGCCCAACAGCGCGCAGCACGCATCGTTGAGGGCCAGGATCCGCCGCTCGCCATCCCGACGCGCCAGCATGATCTGGCCGATCGGTGACGACGCCATCATGTGGCCCAGGTTCAGCGCGTTGCGCTCCGCCTCCACCTGGTCGGTCCGGTCGATCAGCACCCCGACCACCAAGTCGTGCTCCCCGGATCGACCCACGTGCGAGGTGTGGTTCTCGAACCAGCGATAGGTGCCGTCCGGCCGGCGCACGCGCAGCTCGACCGGCTCGCCGGTTCGGGCCCCGGACCAGCTGGCCGCGGCCGCGGCGACGTCATCGGGGTGCACCAGCGACTCGGCGAACCCGGGGACCTCGAACGCCGTGACCGGGTGGCCGAGCAGCCGCTCGGCCGCCGGCGACACGCGGAAGGCACCGCGGGCGCCCGGAAGTGCCTCCCAGATGATGGCATCGACGCCCTGGGCCACGATGTGCTCACGCTCGGCCGCCTGTCGAGCGCCCATGTTCAGACGGATCATGCGGACGATGAAGATCAGGCCGAGCAGGCTGAAGCCCAGGACGCCGGCGATCGGTTCCACGTCCGCGGTCACGGCGAACCCGGTCCAGACGGCAGCGAGGGCCCCGACGAAGGCCCCGACCGCGGTGAGGGGGCGGAACGTCGCCGCCCAGGCCAACATCGCGACCGCCAGGACCAGCACGACCGGGAACGGCAGGCCGAACGCGGCCAGCACGACGAGGGCCACGGCGTCGGCCGCCGCCACCTGTGACGGCCGGTCCGGACGATGCGCCGCGACCGCGTGTCCGACGACGTCGACGGCCGATGCGACCAGCACGACCAGGTCGGTGGCGCTCTGCCAGCCGTCGGCGACGGCCACCACGAACGCAACCACCAGCGCCAGGTGGCGCATCGACCACATGTAGCGACAGAGCTCCTCCTGGCGGCCGGCATCGGTGGCCTCGTCGCGGTCGGAATCGCGACGAAGGACGTGTTGGAGTCGCTCCAACCTCGTCGTCACGCGCGCGGGGACCATTCCGGCGGTATCGGCGCAAGGGTCCGATGCCTGAACAAGGTCTCCGCCCAGCAGTCGTGGGCCGTCCGGCCCACGACGCCTGCCGGGGCTCGGTCCTCAGCCCAGGGCGTCGACGAAGAGCACGACCGCGAAGGCGAAGAACGCCGATGCCGCGCCGATCCGGATCACGCGCTCCGGCAGGCGGGCTCCGAGCTGTCGGCCCACCACGATCGCCAGCGCGTCCGCCGCGACCATGCCGACGGTCGAGCCCGCCCAGGTGCCGAACAGGCCCTCCTTGGTCGCCAGCGTGATCGTGGCCAGCATCGTCTTGTCGCCCAGCTCGGCCAGGAAGAAGACCCCGCCCACGGCCAACACCGCGTTGCGGTCCGACACCGCAGCGGCGCGCTCGTGGTCCTCGTCGGTGAGCTGGTCACCTCGGAGGGTCCACAGGCCGAAGCCGACGAAGGCGATCGCCGCCACCACCGAGATCGGACGAGTCGGGATGGCGGCGCCGAGCGCAGCGCCGATGCCCACCGACACCGCGTGCACGATCGCGGTGGCGGCCGTGATGCCGATGAGCACGGGCACCGTGCGGAAGCGCGTGGCGAAGGTCAGGGCCATCAGCTGGCTCTTGTCGCCCAGCTCCGCCACGAAGATGACGGCAGCACTCAAGAGGAAGGCGTGCACGGCTCGGGGACCCTAGGTTCGGGCCCGTCGGCGCCGCAGATCGACCGGTGGATCGGGCCTCACGGCGCCGATGGCGCCAGCGGGATGCTCGTTCGGACCACCTCGGCGAACGCCCGCACCAGCGGATCGGGGTCGGGCCGGGTGACCACGTAGACGGTCCGCCCGACGGGCGGGTCCAGGTGCACGCCGGCACAGCCCTCGCCGACGAGGTTCGCCGGCAGGATGGCGAAGCCGACCCCGGCCGCGACGTAGCGGGGCGCGGCGGCGGTCTGGCTCGTCCGCATCGCGGCTCGGGCCCGGAAGCCGTGCAACCGGGCAAGGTGTTCGAGGACCCCGGCGAGCCCGTGGTCGGGGGCGAAGTGGACCCACGGCTGGTCGGCCAGATCACGCAGGTCGACCCGGCCCACGGCGGCCAGCGGGTGGGCCGCCGGGACCACGACCACCAGCTCCTCCCACCCCACCGGCTCCCGCTCCCCGTCCCATCTGTCCGGGAGCGGCGTGACGGCCAGGTCGGCGGCACCGTCCGCGAAGGCGTCCAGCAGCGGGCCGACATCGGCGTGCTCCTGGACGTGCACCTCGACGCCACCGTGGTCGGACTGCCATGCGGCGAGGACGGCGGGCAGCGCGGCGAGGCTGAGCGAGTTGACCGTCGAGACCCGCAGGGTCCCCGCTCGCCCGTCGAGGAGTGCCCCGGCGGCCGCCTGGGCTCGGCGGGCCTGCTCGACGGCCGCCCGAGCGTGGGGGAGGACCGCGCGTCCCAACGGGGTGAGGGTGGCCCGCCGGGCGCCGCGGTCCACCAGGCGTCCGCCCAGCTCGAGCTCCAGGGCCTTGAGCTGGTGCGAGAGCCCCGGTTGGGAGACGGCGAGCTGCTCGGCGGCGATGGTGAACGAGCCGTGCTCGGCCACCGCGACGAAGTACTCGAACCGCCGGAGCGTCATGCACCTAGGTTATGACGCTGAGAAGTGGCTGTCCTTGGACGCATGCGGCCGGATCCCGCCAGGATGTCCGCCCGTGGAGGTCCTCGACGAGCCGCCGGCCTCGCTCAGGCCGCGCCCCCTGGCCGTCCACCGGTCCGGTCCGTGGTTCCGCTGGACGATCAGCGATCCCGAGGGCCGGACGCTGGCCGACGGCGCCGGCTGGCACAGCTCGGTGGCCGCAGCCCGTCGAGAGGTCCGCGCCGCGCTGGAGCTGCTCCTCGAGAGCCAGCCGGCCGGAGCGGACGAGGTGGTGGCGGCCTACCTCGCTGCGCTTCCCCGACGGCGCCGCGACGCCGTGGTCAGGATGGCGACCGAGCTGGCGGCCTCGAAGCGGCGTCGACGGACCGGTCCCTGGTGAGCGCTGTCCGTCAGACCCGGTCGACGAAGACCGTCATGGGGCCCGGTGCCCGGTTGCCCCACAGGAAGTAGGGGACGAACCGCAGCGGGCCGCCCCGACGGTCGGAGCCGACCAGGGCGAGCGCCCCGAAGGGCAGGTCGTCGGCGGGCTCGGTACGCAACGTCGCCGGGTCGACGCCCACCGAGAACAGGTCGTCGACGTCGCGTCCGGGGTGGTCGACCCCCTCCAGGCAGTAGACGAGCGGCCCTCGGGTGACCACGTGCCGACCGCCGACGCGGGGGACCCGATCGTCCTGGCGCAGCAGCCGGATCGGGACATCGACCTCCACCTCCAGCTCCACACCGTCGCCGGGCCCGGCCAGCCCGTCGAGGGCCAGCCGAGCCCAGCGGGCACGATGTGGGCCCAGTCCGCTCGCCGTGTGCGGCGACGGCCGCGCCGGATCCACCGTCAGCTCCACCACGCGTCCCGCCGAGCGCACGACGAGCTGCTCGCTCCAGCTCGGGACCCGCAGCGCCACGCGCTCGGGCAGTCCCTCGCCGTCGAGTCGAAGGTGGAGGCGCCCCGACCAGGGCAGCTCGCCCTCGACCCAGACGCGGACGCCGCCGACCTCGGCGTCGCGTGCGACGTACTGGCCGATCCGCAGCTCGCCGTCGGTCAGGCTGGTGCCCCAGGCCGCCAGGGACGCCCAGGTCCGTGAGAGGTTGGACGGGCAGCAGGGCACCGGGTACCAGCCGGCGCGGTGGGCGGCGGTGCGCACCTGGAGCGGGTTGTCGTAGCCGTAGCGGGTGCCGTCCACCGACATCCCCACGGCCACGGCGTTGAGGAGCTGCCACTCGGCGAGGTCCTCGTAGCGGGCGTCGCCGGTGAGCTCGGCCAGCGCACGGTTCCACAGGACACCCGAGATCCCGGCGCACGTCTCGCAGTAGGCCCGCTCGGGGTCGAGGTCGAACGGTTCGGCGAAGCCCTCGAGCGCGGGGTAGGCACCGGCGCCGCCGGTGACGTAGAGGTGTCCGGCCACCTCCTGCTCCCACGCCGCCTCGCCCACGGCACGGAGGTCCTCGTAACCGGTGTCGGCCGCCGCCATGGCCATGGCGGTCTGGAGGTAGTGGAACGCCACCGAGTGCCCGGACGGCTCGGTCAGCCGGCGGACGGGACGATCGTTCTGCCAGTGCCGCCCGGAGGCGAACGACCGCACGGCACGCAGTCCGATCGACGGCGTCACGGCGACCTCGTGGCCGGCGGCACGGGGCCGGGGACGCCAGGCCGGGTCGGTCCGCCGCCGACGGCGCACGAGCATGCGCTGGTGCAGGAGCCGACGGCCGGTCCCCAGGTGGTCGGCCAGCGCCTGGCGCCGGAGCCGCCGTGCGGTGCCCCGACGGGCGAGCAGGTCGAGCCCCAGGCGCCGCGCCGCCTCGTCGCCCGTGGAGCGGGCCAGCCGGAGCAGCGCCAGCTCGAGTTCGGCGTGGCCGTCCTGTCGGCCGGGATCCCACGTGGCCACGGCCCGCCGGACCGCCTCGACGGCCCGGAGCGCCACGTCGAGCAGTCGGTGATCGCCGGTGGTCTCGACGAGCGACACCCCGGCCTCGACGAGGTGCCCGACGGTGTAGAGCTCGTGCTCGGTGAGCAGGTGGGCGAAGCGACCCGCGCCGAACATGGTCTGCACCCAGGTGTTCAGGTAGCCGTCCTCGGCCTGGGCCGCCGTGATCAGCTCGACGACGGCGTCGAAGCGGGCGACGACCTCCTCGGGGATGCCCGCCGGCAGCGACCGGGCGACGGCGTCGAGCCACTTGTGGACGTCGGAGTCGGAGATGAAGGTGGGGAAGCCGACCGTGGGCGGGACGTCGGTGCGGCCGGCGGCCGCCTCGAACGCCTCGAGGGCACCGTGGTACGACAGGCGGTCGTGCTGGTGAGCCAGCGCGACCTCCCGGTGGACGGCGGCCAGCTCCTCCCACCACCCCGCCAGGCGGGCGGTGGCCGGGTCGGCTCGCCCGCTCGGCGGAGGGGTCGTCACCTGCGCCGCTCGCGCTGGGCGTCGCCCCGCCGCTGCCGGCCCTGGGCGTCGACCAGGCGCTGCACCCGGGCGCTGATCGCCGGCGCCAGCCCCCCGAAGCGGGCAGCGGCCAACAGCTCGATCGGCGCGGCCACCACCTCGGGCGGCGCGTCGGTGAGGGCCCGGACCACCGCCGCGGCCACGTCGGCCGGGGACTTGGTGCGCACGCCGGGCGGGAGCTGGATGCCGCCGTCGTGGAACATGCCGGCATCACGGATGAAGCCCGGGGCCACCAGCGAGCAGGTCACGCCGGTGCCGTGCAGCTCCTCGGCGAAGCTCAGCGCGAACCCGCGGAGCCCGAACTTGGTGGCGTTGTACATCCGGGTGCCGGGGGTCGCCACGATCCCCGCCAACGAGCCGATGAGCACGATCGCTCCCGGGCGACCTTCCGCGATCCGCTCCGACGCGTAGTGCGTGGCGAGCTGGATCGGGGCCCGCAGGTTCACGTCGATGATCCGGTCGATGGCATCGGGGTCCACGTCGTCCAGGCCGCCGTCGTCGCCGATCCCGGCGTTGCACACGATGGCGTCGCAGCCGACGGCGATCTCGTGCAGCGACTCGGCCTGCGCCCGATCCGCGAGGTCGGCGACCACCACCTCTCCGCCCACCTCGGCGGCCAGCGACTCCAGCTGGGGTCGGCTGCGGGCGCTGAGCACGAGCGAGGCACCGCGGCGCGACAGCTCTCGGGCCATCACGTCCCCCAACCCACGACTGGCCCCGGTGACCAGGATCCTGGACCCGCTGATCTGCATGGTGTGCGCCCTCCTCTGGTGCTCCGAGGATCCTGACGCCTGGCCGATGGCACCGCAACGTGCACCCGGTGGGCAGGCGTCCGTTACCGTGCCCGGACCATGGGAACCGAGTCGGACCCGATCCCCAACATCGTGGCGGGGACCGAGCCGGTGCGCGACGACGCCGATCCTCGCCTGGTGCACTCGGTGATCGCCGATGCCTGGGGCCTCTACTTCGCCCAGGGCGGCGTGGTGATGGCGGCAGCGCTCCGCGCCATGGCGGCCGTGCTCGACCGGCCCGACCTGTCGCTGGCCAGCGCCAGCGCGGCGTTCTGCCTCCCGGTGGCCTGCGGACCGGTCACCACCACGGTGGACGTGCTGCGCAGCGGTCGGCGCGGCGCCCAGGTCCGGGGCCTGCTCCACGACGCGACGGCGCCCCGGGAGACGGCCAACGTGGCCGTGACCGCGGTCTTCACCGACCCCGCCCTGGCGGGCCCCGCCCTGGCGCCGTTGCCGCGTCCCGCCGAGCTGACGGTCCCGCCGCCCGTGGCGGAGCGGGTCTCGACGCCCCTCGGTGCGAACCGGTTCCCCCTCGGCTTCCTCGACAACACCGAGTGGCAGGTGGCCAGCACGGCCGAGGCGGCCGTCGACGTCTCGGGCGCGGCGGGAGTGCCCCGCATGGCGCTGTGGTTCCGGTTCACCGACCCGCCGGCCGGGGACGGCGAGGCATGGGAGCCGGCGTTGCTGCCCATCCCCGGGGACGCGCTCGGCTCGGCGCTGGTGGCCGCGCTCGGCGACGGCGAACGGCCGGTGGGCAGCGTGTCGCTGCAGATCGACGTGCAGGTGCTCGCTCCGGTCCGAGGGACGTGGATCGGGATCGAGACGACGTGCACGCACGTCGGCAGCGGGCTGGCCAACGGGGTGCTGCACCTGTGGACCGAGGACGGCGTGCACGCGGCCACGGTCACCCAGACCGCCATGTTGCGGTCGCTCGACGGCTGAGCGCCGCGCGGGCGGCAGCGCAAGGTCAGCCCTGGGCGCGGACGCCCTCGGCGGCCTTCGCCACGATCGTGGCGATCCGTGCCGCCCGCGTGTCGGGCTTCACGGCCGAGACCACCCAGAACAGCATCTGCTTGCGGGCCCCGGCGGGGAACGCGTCCCACTGCTCGCGTGCGACCGGCGACGCGTCCAGCGCCGTGGCCAGGTCCGCAGGCTCGACGAGGTCCTCGACGTCGTCGAGCAGCGTCCACGCCCCGTTCGCCTGCGCCACCTCGGCGGCTCGGCGCCCCGCCTCGGTCATGAGTCCGGCGGCCTCCATCGCGGCGAACCGCTCCCGGTTCAGTCGCGTCCAGGTGCCCTTCGGCCGCCGCGGCGTCATCAACTGGAGGCCTCGCTCGTCGTCGAGCAGTCCGACGGTCGAGTCGATCCAGCCGAAGCAGATGGCCTCCTCGACCGCCTCCGGGTAGGGGCAGGCCGGCCGGCCCGTCGATGGGCGCCACGAGCAGAGCCACACGCCCTTGGCGCTCCGATGGTGGTCGACGAGCCATCCCCGCCATGCCGACCGCGTCTCGGCATGGAAGATCGGGTAGTCGAACTTCCAGGTCGGCGGATGCCCCGATGCGCTCACAGCTCGTCCCGCCGCTGCATCCAGGTGACCGCAGCCCAACCGGGGAGGATCGGCAACCAGAAGGTCGCCAGTCGGAACGTCAGCACGGCCGCGACGGCCGGACCGTCGGGCATCCGGAAGCCGGTGAGCAGGGCGACCAGCGCCGCTTCGAAGGCCCCCAGACCGCCGGGGGTCGGCGCCACCGACGCCAGCGCGGCCGCCGCCAGGTACGCCGTGCCCACCTGGGCGAAGCTCAGCTCTCCACCGAAGGCCGCCACGGCGGCAGCCACCGCCGCGATGTAGGAGAGGCTGATCGACGCGGAGCCACCGACGAGCGCCGCGACACGGGCCGGTCGACGAGCCACGGCCGCGAGCTGGGCCCCGGCCGAGCGCACGGCGGCCACGGCGGGACCGACGACCCGACGTCGAACCGGGGCGATCCCGAGCGTGCCGCCGACCATGGCCAACAGCACCGCCAGCACCAGCAGGATGGTGGACCCCGCGGGCAACTCGATGCCCACCAGGCCCGACGTCCCGGTCGCGTCCGAGCGGCTGGTCCAGGTCACGAAGCCGAGGGTGAGCAGGACGTGGACGGCCACGCCCGCCACGCCGTTGATCGACACTGACGCCGCCGCTTCCCCGGCGTCGAGTCCGTTGCGCTGCAGGAACCGCGCCGTCAGCGCATAGCCGCCCGCGCCGGCCGGCCCGACCAGCCCCGCGAAGGACGCGCCCACCTGAGCGCGGAGGTTCGCCGCGAAGGCGAGCGGCTGGGCCACCGACCCCTGGAACGAGACCGCCGCGAACCCGTAGCTGGCCACCGACGCCAGGACCGTCCCGATGAGCCAGAGCGGGTCGGCGTCGGTGAACGACTCGACGGTGCTGCCCAGGTTCGCCAGCTGGGGGAGCAGCGAGTAGAAGGCCAGGCTCGAAGCCACGACCATCACCAGCGTGCGCGGCCGGATCCGCTCCAGGCGTTCGAGCGAGACCTCCTCGACCCCGGCCGCCTCGGCGGCCGCGATCCGGAGCTCGTCGAGCAGCTCGGCGTGGCCCTTGGCTCGCGCCCGGGTGTCGGTCGGGAGGGCCAGGGGCTGGAGCACGGGGAGCGCCGCGACCAGGGCATCTGGCCCGAGCGCCTCAGCGGCGGCGGCGACCGCCGGGCCCGGCCCGAGGGCGACGGCGGTCTCGACGAGCATCGCCGCGATGTCGCGCGCCCGGTCACGGTCGACGGGGGTGAGGCGGGCCCGGTCGAAGTCGGTGAGGTGGAGCACGCCTGCCGGGTCGAGACGGAGCGCGTCGAGGTCGAGGTGGCGATGGGCGATGCCCGACGCGTGGAGCTCGCGGACGCGTTGCCAGAGCGCGTCGACCCGGCCCGGCTCGGCCAGGTCCTCGACGGTGACGGGCCGCTCCGGTGGGGACGTGGTCACCACGAAGGCCGCCCCATCGGCCAACGCACCCAGGGCGACGAGCCTCGCCGCCGGGAGGCCGCCGCGTTCGGCGAGGAGCAGGGCGAGTGCCTCGTGCTCCACCCGACGGTCGACCCGGGCGTAGCCGGGGTCGACCTCCGACTCGACCAGGCGGAGCCGCCTGGCCGCGCGTGCCAGCAGGTCCGCCTCGCGCTCGTCGGGCGTACGCAGGATCACCTCGAGCACGCGGCCGTCCTCGTCCACCACCCCGTAGCGGTGGGCGGTCCCGGCGCGCTCCCGCGGCTCCACCGCGACCGGCGCCAGGCCCACGCCACGGAGGGCTTCGGCCACCGCCTCGGGGCTCGGTGGGCCCACTGTGCTCCCACGCACGAGCTGCACCAGCGAGCCGACCAGGACGCCGACGCCGAGCGCCACGACCAGGTCGAACGCCGGGTCGGTGGGAGAGATGAGGCGGAGCACGACCACCGTGCCCACGACCGACCACATCGCTCGGCGCCAACGGCGACCGACGAGCGGCGCCGTCATGGTCACCACGGCGGTGATCGAGGCGACCACCTCCGAGGAGGGAGCGAAGGCGATGCCCTGCGCCCGCCGTTCGTCGGCGAGCGCCAGGAGCTCATCGAGGGTCCGGTCGAACAGCGCCCACTGCGCCGCGGCCATGGCGAGGTTGGCCAGCCAGGCGGTGGCGATCAGCGCCAGGACGAGCTTCCACCGACGCCGGACGAGCAGCGCCACCACCACGACCGCCGGCAGCACACGGACCAACAGCTGCGCGGCGCCGATGAGGAGGTCCTCGACCGCATCGGGGAGGCGCCCGGTGAGGCGCAGGAGGTCGAGCTCGACCCCCTGCACGGTCGCGCGGCCGAGGTGGCCCGCGGCGACGCCCACGGCGATGACCGCGCCCCCCACGCCGACGCGCACGACGTCGCCGGCCGCGGGCCGGCGACGGGTGCTCGTGGCGGGAGCGGTGGTGGGGAGCATCGACGGGGTCCTCGGAGTCGGGACGGTGGGAACGCCCGAAGCGTACGGTCGCGATCACGGTCGCCCCGACCTCGATGCGACCTCGTCGCGTCACCTGGCGCACCCGGCGGCGGCCCGCCAACATGGGCCGGACGGGGAGGGGTGTCCGGATGCGGCCAGGACGAGATCGACCGCGGCGGCTCGGCGCCGCGCTGACCGGGGCGACGCTGCTCGTCGCCTGCACGCCGAACACCGGACCGGCCGGTCCGCTCGAACCCGGCGAACGTTGCAGCCGACTCGACGCCGCCGCCCCGCTCGTGGCCGAGCAGCAGACCGTGCTGCTCGGCGGCGACGGTCGATACCCCGTGTACCGCATCCCCGCAGCGGTGACGACCGGCCGGGGGACCGTCCTGGTGTTCTCGGAGGCCCGGCCGTCGCTGGCCGACCCGGGGTCCGGGCACATCGACCTGGTCCTCCGACGCAGCGACGACTGCGGCCGATCGTGGGGTCCGATCCAGCTGGTCGACGACGCGGGCGCCGACGACGCCCACAACCCCACGGCCGTGGTCGTGCCCGATACCGGCGTCGGCGAACGCGTGCTGCTCTTCTCGGGCCGACGGCCGGCATCGCCGGGTGGCGAGTTCGACCTCCCGAGCGGCTTCGGCCCCGGCGCGGCCCGGATGCTGCTGCGCACCAGCGACGACGACGGCCGGACCTGGAGCGAACCCCGAGACCTCACCAGCGAGATCAAGGACGCCTCCTGGCGGGTGGCCTCGTTCGGGCCGGGCCGGGGGATCGTCACCCGGTGGGGCACCGGCCGGGTGCCCCCGGGCCGCATCGTGGTGCCCGGCTGGTACTCGGCGGACGGCATCGGCGAGGGAGCCTTCGTCGCGCTCAGCGACGACGGGGGCGAGACGTGGCGGCGCCGGAACCTGCCGGCCCCGTTCGGGACCGGGGAACCGCAGGTCGTCGAGCTGACCGACGGCACCCTGCTCGTCGACGCCCGGGCTACCGGCGCCCGGCAGCTGTTCCGCAGCAGCGACGGGGGCGAGACGTGGACGGGACCGGGTGTCGGACTGCCGATGACACCGATCATGTCGGGGATCCTTCGGGACCGGGCGATGCGCGACGGCGACGGCTTCGACCGGCTGTTGCACTCCGGGGTGGCCACCGACGGCCGCTACGGGGTGCGGGTGTGGACCAGCCGTGACGAGGGCACGTCGTGGGACGGACCCACCGTGCTGATCGAGGGCGTGGCCCAGTACTCGATGCTCACGCCGCTCGGGGACGGAACGGTCGGGCTCGTCCACGAGGCGACGTGCCTCTGCGACGACGGCAGCGGCTACCGCGTCGGCTGGGGGATCCGGTTCCTCCGCGTCGATCCCGACCGACTCGACCCCTCCGGCTGAGGCGGACCTCCGTCACAGCGCCTGGGCGGCCTGCTCGGCGGCCAGGAGGTCGCCACGGGCCCGTGCCACCCGGGAGCGCACCGTCCCGATCGGACAGCCCAGGGTCTCGGCGGCCTCCTCGTAGCTGAGCCCCAGCAGCTGGGTCAGCACGAACGCCTCGCGACGTTCCTCGCTCAGGAGGTCGAGGAGCTGGTGGGTGTGACGCCGCGGGTCGCGCACCTCGGCCTCCGGTCGTGCCGCTCGGACGGCTCGGAGCAGCCGTCGTTGCCGCTGGTTGCGGCGGACGTGGTCGGCGCAGGTGTTGCGGGCGATCGTGAGCAGCCACGTCCGCACCGACGCGTCGCCCCGGAACCGGGGCGCTGCCGACATGGCACGCAGGTAGGTGTCCTGGACGAGGTCCTCGGCATCGGTGCGCGAGCCCAAGGCCACGCAGAGCCGCCAGACCTCGGGTTGGGTGCGGCGCACCAGCTCGGTCATCGCCGCGTCGTCGCCCTCACGGGCGGCGTCGAGCAGCGGGAAGAGCGGGTCGGCAGCGCGCATCGCCTCCATCGTGGCTCATGGGCACCCCCTCGGGGCAACATCGGGGTCCGGTCGCCGCCGCCGGGGCGGCCCGGCCGATCAGGACGCCGCCGACTCGTCGTCGACCAATCGGAGCGGAGCGGGTGCCGCAGCCGGCTCGGCCGGTCGTCGGGAGGTCCCGCGGGCCAGCAACCAGACGAGGATCAGCGCCGCCAGCTCGGGGAGGTGCTGGCGCTCCGAGAGGATCGTGACCTGCCCCTCGGCCGCATCGAGCACGGCGGTGAGGACCAAGGCCGCCGCGGCCATGAGGGCGACGGGGAAGAGCGCTCGGGCCCGGGCCGGCCGGAGGGCCACCAGGAGCAGGCCGACCGCGAACGCGAGGCTGAAGGCCCCGGCGTGCCGGACGTCGTGGTTGACCGGCGCGTGGAACAGCTCGCCCGCCGCGCCGGGGAGGCGCTGCTCGCCGAGCATCCGGGGAACGGCGGCGCCGGCGATCAGCGCCGCCACCGCGATGAGCCCACCACGCAGGAGCCAGTGCGCACCCCGACGGTCCTCGCGGGCCACCTCCCGGGTGACCGAGCGGGCCAGGTCGGGCATGTCGACGACCTCGAGCCCGGACATCGGTCCGCCGACCGCGGCCGACGCGAACGAGCGGCAGGCGGGACATCCGGCGAGGTGACGGTCGATCGACTCGGGCGAACGGGCGGTGCGTTCGCCGTCGGCCCGGGCCGAGATCTGCTCCCGCCACTCCTCACAGCCCATCGCCCCATGGTCGCAGAAGGCGGCGTCGCGGTTCCGGCATCGCCGCGACCGGGTAGGAGGCGGCGGTGACGGCGGAGCGGTCCACGACCTACGAGGAGGACGAGGGTCCGGCCGACGACGACCTCGTGCGGGCCGTCGGGAAGGCGAGCGAGGCGCTCGAGTACGTCGAGCGGGCACGCGGCCACCTCTACGCGTTCCACCAGCTGACCGGTCGCGCCGACCTCCTCTTCGGGGAGGCGGCCGAGCTGCTGGCGACCGCCGGCCAGCCTGCCGCCGCCCGCCGCGTCGAGCGCGACGTCGTCGGGCGCAACGTGTTGGACGGCCGGTGGACCTTCCAGGTCGTCGAGGAGTACGACGCCCTGTACTACGACGAGGTGCGCGAGACCGTGCGCCGCCTGGAGGTCGAGCACCAGGGCGGCCGTCGACACGTCTTCGAGGCCCGGCTGAAGGAGGAGCGCCGAACCCTCGGCGCTCCCGGCCACGAGCACCGACCGCCCAGCGCCCACGACGGGCGGGTGGAGGTCGACGGCTGAGCGGCGTCAGTCCTTGTCGGCGGCGTAGGCGATCACCCGCGCCAGGACCTCGTCGCCGGCCCGCTCGACCGATCCTGCGTCGAAGGGCGGCCGAGGGTCGTACTCGACCATGAGCTGCATCGCCTTGGCCGCCACGTCGTCCACGAGCAGCTCGGCCAGGCGCAACGCCATGTCGATGCCGGCCGAGACGCCGGCCGCGGTCAGGATGCGCCGATCCAGGTGCTCGACCACGCGCTCGCGGACCGGGACCGCCCCGACGGCCGCCAACGCTGCCGTCTCGGCCCAGTGGGTGGTGGCGGTCAGCCCCTCCAGCAGCCCGGCGGCGCCGAGCACCAGCGATCCCGTGCACACCGAGGTGGTGAAGCGCGTCGCGGCGTGCACCGTCCGGAGCCAGTCGAGGACGACCTCTTCATCGAGGAGCGCCCGGGTCCCGATGCCGCCCGGCACCACGACCACGTCGGGTTCACCCACCTCGTCGAACGCCGCGTCGACGCTCAGTCCCAGGAAGCCGTTCTCGGTGCGCACGACGCCGGGCCGGTGCCCCACGAAGCGGACCTCCGCGCCGGGGAGCCGCTGGAGCACCTCGTAGGGCCCGACGGCGTCGAGGGCGGTGACCCGGGGGAAGAGGGGGATGGCGATCAGCACGGGGGCTCCTCGTGATCAGCAGATGGTGTCGTGCGGGCGAACCGGCGCCGGTAGGCCTCGGGGCTGACGCCGACGTGGCGGGCCATCACCCGACGGAGGGTCTCGGCCGAGCCGAGTCCACAACGCCGCGCCACGACGTCGAGCGATCCGGTCGTCTGCTCCAGGAGGTCGCGGGCGACCTCGAGCCGGCGCTGCTGCACGTAGGCGGCGGGTGCGAGGCCCACCTCCGAGCGGAAGACCCGGGAGAAGTGGCGAGGGCTCATCGCCGCCGCCTCGGCCAGCGCCTCCACGCGGAGATCGTCGGCCAGGTGGCGCTCGACGTGCTCGCGGGCCGCCGCCACGCCGGGGTGCGCCGAGGGCGGGGCATCGACGGCCCGGGCGAACTGCCGCTGGCCGCCCGGCCGCCGGGGGAAGACCACGAACCAGCACGCCACCAGGTGCGCCAGCTCCGCACCGTGGTCGGCCTCGACCAGCGCCAGGGTCAGGTCGAGCCCCGCGGTGACCCCGGCCGAGCTCCAGATCGAGTCGTCGCAGCGATGGATCGACTCGCCGTCGACGACGAGGCCCGGGAACGAGCGACGCAGCTCGTCGGCGTAGGCCCAGTGGGTGGCCACGGGTCGTTCCCCGGCCAGGTCGGCGGCCGCGAGCAGGAACGCGCCGGTGCAGACCGAGGCCACCCGGGTCGCACCGGCGGCCATCCGTCGCACGTCCGCAACCAGCTCGGGGTGCTCGGCCGCCTCGCGCACCCCGCGCCCGCCGGGCAGCACCAGGGTGTCGATCCGGCCGGCATCGCCGGGGCGGACGACGGGTCCGATCCCCAGTCGGGTCTCGCTCCGCGACGCCGGGTCACCCACCAGCACCGTCTCGTAGCGATGGTCGGATCCGGACAGCGCGAGGGCGTCGTCCGCGCCACGGAAGACCTCCCACGGCCCGACGACGTCGAGTCCCTGGTAGCCGTCGAAGACGACGATCCCGACCCGGTGCCACGACACGATCACAGGATCGGCGGCGGGGCGCGATGGCGTCAATGCCGTGTTCCCCACAGATCCGGCCACGGGCAGGGCCCGTGCGACTCGTCCTTCCCACCGCGACGCAGGGTGGTGGCCTACCGTGGTCCCGCTGGCGGATCCGGGGGGAGACGAGATGGTGGGTACGAGACGAGGGATGTCGGCGGCCCTGGGGGCGGCGCTCGTGTTGGCGGCGTGCACACCCGTGGGCCCGCCGCCCCCGACGACGACCACCACCATGCCGGTGTCGGACACCCCTCAGATCGTCGCGTTCGGCCCCACCCGTGCCCTCGGGGCCGCACCCCTGACCACGGCGTTCGTCTGGAGCCTGTCGGGACCGGAAGGATCGACGCTCACCTGCACCCTCGACGTGGACGACGACGGCGCGCCCGAGGCGGTCGTCTCGCCGTGCACCAACTCCTCGATCCGCTCCGCCACCTACCCCACCTCCGGAGCGCGCACCGCCCGCCTGACCGTCACCGACGGCACGACCCCGACCGAGGCCACCGCCGACGTCACGGTCTCGCCGCCCGCGGCGGACGCCTTCGACGTGACGGTCCGCTTCGGCGGGACGCCCACCCCCACCCAGCAGGCGGCCTTCACCGCCGCGGCGGCGCGCTGGTCCGAGGTGATCCGCACCGGCCTGGCCGACGTGGCGGTCGACGCCGCGGCCGGGTCCTGCGTGGAAGGCGCCCCGGCCTACGCCGGTCCGGTGGACGACGTGCTGATCGAGGCGATCGTGGCACCCATCGACGGCCCGGGCCTCATCCTCGGCCAGGCGGGGCCGTGCCTGATTCGCACCGCCGGCGGGCTCACCGCCTACGGCGTGATGCAGTTCGACGTGGCCGACGTCGCCGAGCTCGAGGCCACGGACCGCTTGGAGGCGGTGATCCTCCACGAGATGGGCCACGTGCTCGGCTTCGGCACCCTGTGGGGCCCGCTGGTGGTCGGGGCGGGGAGCGGCTACCCCAGCTTCGTCGGGCCGGTGGCCCGGGGCGCCTGGAACGCCATCGGGGGCAGCGGCGACGCCGTGCCCGTCGAGGGCTCGGGTGGGCCCGGCACCGCCGACGCCCACTGGAGCGAGGCCGTCTTCGACAACGAGCTGATGACCGGCTTCATCAACGGCACCTCGAACCCGCTCAGCGCCGTGACCATCGGTTCGCTGGCCGACCTCGGCTACGGCGTCGACCTCGGGGCCGCCGATCCCTTCGGCACCCCGGCGATGCGGGCACCGTCCACCGCCACCCCGTGGCGTGGCGTCCTCCTCCGGCCCATCGGCGAGGTCTGAGCCGACGGCACGGAGCTCAGGTGTGGAACGAGGTCCCGTCGGCGGGCAGATCCGGCAGTGCCATCCAGGTCGCCCAGCCGGCTGCGGTCGAGATGAACCGCGGTGAACTGAAGGGCCAGTCCCGCCGGATCCACGACGGCACCAGCGCCGTCAGCGCGGCGTCGAGCGGCGAGTCGACCAGCTCGTCGACCACCCACCAGGACACGTCGGCGTCGGCGCCCACCTTCGTCGGCGGGTCGATGTAGACGCAGCCCAGCAGGGCCGACTCGTCCGCGTCGAAGAGGGCGTAGTCGAACGAGGCCCGGGCGGCCATCTCCCGCTCGTGGCGCTCGAGGTCGGCCCGGTCCTCCGCGACGGTCATGTCGGCGGGCGGCCATCGCCAGACCTCACCGAAGATCGACCACAGCCGCTCGCGGGAGCCCATCACCGCCACCATGTCGAGCGCCACGTCGTCGGCGCGGATCGGCCGCAGGTGGTGACCCGTCGGCAGCTCCACGCGAGCGGGGTAGTCGAAGTCGGCGGGCAGCCAGGACGTCGTCACGACGAGACCGTACCGCCGACTCCGGGTCCACACCTGGCTCGCGGCCGTGCCGGTGTGGTCGGCTGGGAGCGTGGCGATGCTCGAACACGAGGTGCTGGATCGGGAGGGAACCGCACGACGGCTGCTCGTGCTGGTGCACGGCTACGCGCAGGACCCCGACGAGCTGCGACGGCGCGTCGAGCGGTTCGACCCGAACGGGGAGCACCTGGTGGTGCTGCCCACGGCACCGTTCACCTGGAAGGGTCAATCGATCTGGCACCGGCCGTTCTCGGGCGGGTCGGACGGGACCGAGCAGTTCCTGGCGTCGATGTGTCGGCTCGACGAGCTGCTCGGGCACCTCGAGGCCCGCCACGACCTGGCGGCCGGCGAGGCGATCGTCGGCGGGTTCAGCCAGGGCGGCGGACTCTCGCTGGCGCTGCACTACCTGGACGGCGTCGTGCACCGACCCGCGGCGGCCTTCGGGGTCTGCAGCTTCCCCCTCCCGATCCCCGGACTGCGCGTCGACGCCGCGGCCGCGGCCGGGGCACCCGCGTTCCTGTCGCTCGCGCAGCAGGACCGCTTCGCCCCGATCGAGATGTGCCGGGCCGGCGCGGACTGCTTCCGGATGCTCGGCCTCGACCTCACCGTCGTCGAGACCTCCGGGGGCCACGAGCTCGACGACGAGGTGGCCGACGACGTGGGCCGGTGGCTCGCCGCTCGACCGTCCGGGCCCCGTCGACCCCAGCCGCCGAGGCTGGCGCCCGGGCCGATCGACGGGTTCGGGGTGCCCTGGACCGTCGTCTGAGCCACCGGCCGACCCCACCGTCTGCCACGATGCGGCCATGGAGCTGCATCCCCGCTACGACGGTCCGCCGCTGATCCACCTCGACGGCGATCCCGCGGCGGTGGCCGAGCCCGCCATCCGCCAGCGCCGCCGTCTGGTGGAGGTGCTGTCGGGCTTCGACGAGGCGGCGTGGTCGCACCCCAGCCGCTGTGCGGGTTGGACCAACCGCGACGTGATGGTGCACCTCGACAGCACCAACAGCTTCTGGGCCTTCTCGCTCCGAGCCGGCCTCGACGGACGCCCCACCCGCTTCCTCGAGGGCTTCGACCCGGCCCGGTCCCCGGCCGAGCTGGTGGCGGCCTCGGGCGACCCGTCGGGCGCCGAGGTGCTCGACCGTCTGGCCGCGTCCACCGATGCGCTGGTGGGCGTGTGGGAGCAGCTGGCCGCCACCGACTGGGAGCGGGCGGCCGAGGCACCGCCCGGGCACCTCCGGATCAGCGAGGTCACCCACCACGCCCTGTGGGACTCGTGGGTCCACGAGCGCGACGTGCTGGCCCCGCTCGGCGTCGAGCAGGTCGTCGAGCCCGACGAGGTGCTCGCCGCCCTCCGCTACGGCGCCGCGTTGGGCCCCGCCCTCGATGCCGTCGGCGGCGATCTCCGAACGGGCGCGATCGGCCTGCGGACGTCCGACCTCGGCGACGCCGGCACCGTGCGGCGGGGCGAGACCGTCACGGTGGTCGACGGGATCGGCGACGACGCCGACATCGTCCTCACCGGCGCGGCGGCCGACCTCGTCGACGCGCTGTGCTTCCGACGTCCGCTCGACCACGAGGTGCCCGAGGTCGACCGCTGGCTCCTCGGTGGACTGGCCGAGGTGTTCGACCTCACCGACTGAGCGGGTCGCGTCCCGACACCTCGTCGACGCAGCGGATCGCGTCGACCTCCACGTCGGTTCGACGCCCCAGGATCGCCGGGTGGCGCAAGCGACCCTCCGAGGTCCACTCGCCGAAGGCCACCTGGACCGCGTGGGTGGGCGTGACCCACACCGCGTCGCGCAGCGCCGGATGCCGGGGCGGCGACGTGAACGGCGATCTCCCGTCGGGACGGACCGTGGCGGCCAGCGCCTCGGTCCACCAGCGCAGGTCGGCGTCGGCGAGCCCGGTGCCGGCGTTGCCGACCCACCGCCACCCGTCGGCGTCACGACACCCCAGCACCAAGGAGCCCACGCCGCCGCGACGGTTGCCCTTGCCGGGCAGCCAGCCGCACACGGCGAACTCCTGGGTCTGCCGCAGCTTGATCTTGCGCCAGGCACCGCTGCGCCGGCCGGGCTCGTAGGGACGGTCGAGCCGCTTGGCCACCACGCCCTCCATGCCCCGCTCGGCGGCGGTGGCGAGCCACTCGGCACCGCCACCGACGCTGGCCGGCGTGACCAACAGGCGGGGTCCGGGTGCGACGAGCTCCTCGAGGAGGGCACGACGCCGCGAGTAGGGAAGCGTCCAGACATCGATGCCGTCGAGGTGGAGCAGGTCGAAGGCCACGAAGGTCGCGGGCACCCTCGCCGCCCGGGCGGCCGCCTCGGCGGGGTCGGTGACGCCGAAGCGCTGCTGGAGGCGGCCGAAGCTGGGGCGTCCGGCGTCGTCGAGGGCGATGACCTCGCCGTCGAGCACCACGCAGGGCGCCACCGCAGCGATGGGGGCGACCAGCTCGGGCAGCTCGACGGTGACGTCGCGATCGGTGCGGCTCAGGAGCCGGACCACCCCGCCGTCGACCTCGGCCCGCACCCGCATGCCGTCCCACTTCGGCTCGAACGCCCAGGCGTCGTCGTCGGTGGGCAGGTCGCCCAGGGCGGCGGCCATGGCGGCGAGGCGGGGGACGGCCACCCCCTCACACTGGCACGGGCCACCGTCGAGCGCCCCGACGAGCCCGGCTGCTCAGCCGACGGGGGTGAAGCGCGCCGGCAGGCGGTGGATGCCGGCCACGAAGGCCGACGCCGTGCGCTCGGGGAGTGCGTGGGGGTCGGTGACCTCGATGTCGGGGAGGCGCCGGAACAGCTCCTCGAACACCACCTTGATCTCCATCCGGGCCAGGTTGGCGCCCATGCAGTAGTGCGGGCCGAAGCCGAAGCCCAGGTGGGGGTTGGGGTCGCGGTCCACCCGGAAGACGTCGGGATCCTCGAAGGCGCGGGGGTCGCGGTTGGCCGCCTGGTAGAGCAGGAGCACCCGGTCGCCGGCCACGAAGTCGGTGCCGCCCACGCTGACCGGACCGGTGACGGTGCGGGTGAAGTTGAGCACCGGCGAGGTCCAGCGCACGATCTCCTCCACCGCCGAGTCGATCAGCTCGGGGTCCGCGATGAGCTTCTGCCGCTCGGCGGGGAAGGCCGTGAAGGCCCGTAGCCCGCCGGCGATGGCGTTGCGGGTGGTCTCGTTGCCCGCCACCATCAGGAGCACGCAGAACATGAGCAGCTCGTCGTTGGTGAGCTCGTTGGCGCCCTCCTGGGCGGCGTAGGCGTCCTTGAGGTCCGAGTCGTAGCCCAGCTCGCCCGAGTCGTAGGCCTGCGTGAGGATCGACAGCAGGTCGTCGCGGGGGTCGGTTCGACGGGCCTCGATGACCTCGGAGACGAGCGTCGTGTACTCGACGAAGGCGTTCGTGGCCGCCTCGACGGCGGGGTGCGTGAGGTCCTCGTGGCCCTCGCCGCCGATCATGGCGTCGGACCAGCGGTAGAGGGTGTGGCGGAGCCCCGGGTCGAGGCCCAGCAGCTCGGAGATCACGATGAGCGGAACGTGCATGGCCAGGTCGCCCACGAAGTCGATCTCGCCCCGGGCCTGGACCTCGTCGATCACCTCGTTGGTGAGGGTCCGCACGTGGTCGGTGAGCGTGCGCACCTGGCGCGGGGTGAAGCCCCGCGACAGCAGTCGCCGCTGGCGGGCGTGCTCGGGGTCGTCCATCGAGACGATCGACAGCGGCACCAGGCTCACGGGCCGCACGCCCTGCGCCGCGCTGAAGTGCTCGGCGTCGCGGGAGATCTCCGTCACGTCCGCGTGGCGCGTCACCGCGTGGAGCCCGGCCCGCTCGTCGAACCAGATCCCCTGGTCACGCAACCACGCGTAGGCCTCCCACGGGTCGTCGTAGAGGGCCGGGTCGAGCACGTGGAGCGTCTCGGGCGAGAAGGTCACGGGGCTCCTCCGGGGGCGATGTGACGGGGGACGTGGTCGATGCCTCCGGCCACGTAGCGGCGCAGGCGGGCGAGCATCAGCTGGTTGGCGGCGCGCATGCCGCCCCGCACCACCGGCAGCATCGGTGCCGGCGTCGTCGGGATGTCGGCCGCCATCGTCCAACGCAGGTGGCAGCGACCCCCGGGCAGCGGCGCCACCTCGTAGTGCTCGGCGAACGCCTCGGGACCGCCCTTCGTGGCTCGGTCGAAGCGGAAGGCCATCTCGGTGGGCGGCTCCCACTGCAGGAAGGTCTCCCAGCCCACCATCCCCGCCCGCATCTCGACGGTGCGCGTGGCACCCGCGGCGATGGGGAAGGGGGAGGTCCAGGTGACCCGGGTGATCGCGAAGGCCCATCGTGGCCAGCTGTCGGCGTCGAGGAACACGTCGAAGAGTCGCTGCGGGGAGGTGTCGAGCGCGACCTCGGTGATGACGCGCACGGGCGCGGCCGCCAGGAAGTCGAGGCCGACCGGCCGACAGTCCACCGCTCGCTCCTCGGCCCCACCGCTCACGGCGGCGAACCCTAGCCGTGCCTGGACACCTGTCCAGGTGGTGCGTCCTTGCGCCGGCAGGCCGGAACGACGAACATGTGTTCGATGCCGAACGACGTCGCCGCCATCCTCCACGCGGACCTCGACGCCTTCTTCGCGTCGGTCGAGCAACGTGACGATCCAACGCTCCGGGGCCGACCGGTGGCCGTGGGCGGTGGCGTGGTCCTGGCCGCCAGCTACGAGGCGCGTGCCTTCGGGGTGCGCGGCGCCATGGGCGGCGCCGAGGCCCGCCGTCGCTGCCCGGACCTCGTGGTGGTCCCACCGCGCATGTCGGCCTACGCCGAGGCCAGCCGAGCGGTCTTCGACGTGTTCCGGGACACGACGCCCGCGGTCGAGGGCGTCTCGATCGACGAGGCGTTCCTCGACGTGAGCGGGCTGCGACGGCTCGTCGGTTCACCCCGAGACGTCGCCACGAAGCTGCGCCGACGGGTGCGCGACGAGGTCGGGCTCCCGCTGAGCGTCGGGATCGCCACGACGAAGTCCCTGGCCAAGGTGGCCAGCGGGGTGGCCAAGCCCGACGGGCTCTGCGAGGTGCCCGCCGGCGACGAGGTCCGCTTCCTCCATCCCCTCGACGTCGAGCGCCTGTGGGGCCTCGGGCCCGCGACCGCCGCCATCCTGCACGGTCGGGGAATCCGGACCATCGGCCAGCTGGCTGCCCTGCCGGAAGGGGCCGCCGTGGCGATGTTGGGGGGCGCCACCGGACGACACCTGTGGGCGCTGGCGCACCACCGGGACCCGCGACGGGTCCAGGCTCGGGCCCGCCGCCGCTCCATGGGCGCCCAGCGTGCGCTCGGGCGGCGGGCCCGCACCGACGCCGACCGCGACGCCGTGCTCGTCGCACTGGTCGAACGGGTCGCCGGGCGGATGCGCGACGCCGGCCGGGTGGGCCGCACGGTGGTCCTGCGAGTCCGCTTCGACGACTTCTCGGCCGTCACCCGCTCGGTCACCCTGCCCGAAGCGACCGCGCACACCGAGACGCTGCTGGCCGCGTTGCGTCGGGCCCATCTCGCGGCGGCCTCGGCCATCGCGGATCGGGGCTGCACGCTGCTCGGCATCTCGGTCGGCCACCTCGACGACGCCACCTCGGTCCAGCTCGCCCTGCCCTTCGACGTGCGCGCCACCGACGCCATCGACGAGGTGGTGGACCGGGTCCGTGCCCGCTTCGGGTCGCGGGCCGTCCAACGGGCCGCCCTGGTGGGTCACGATCCCGGCCTCGAGATGGCCCTCCTGCCCGATTGAGGGGGGCCACGGTCCCGTCGGGCAACATGATGGTCGTGGACGAGACGAACGTGGCCGACTCGACCGACGCCCGATCCGGGGCTCGTTCGGTGCTGGAGGACCTCGAGCTCACCGCCGTGGACGGCGTGACGGGTCGCTACGTGGTCCAGGTCGACGACGGGTGGCGGGTCCTGCACGTCTTCGGTGGCATGACCAAGGCCCTCGCCCTGGCCGCCGCTCGCCACGAGCTGGCGCGACCGGACCTCAACTTCGTGACCGCCCAGGCCACCTACGTGGCACCGGTGTCGGCCGGCACCGTCGCGGTGCAGGCCGACGTGGTGCGCAGCGGCCGCCGAGGCGCCCAGGTGCGCGTCGCGCTGTGGTCCACCGACGACCCGGCCGGACCGCGGGGCGGCGACCTCCTCGTCGACGTGGTGCTCGGTCGCTTCGACGAGGACGCTCCCCGTCTGGAGGGCGTCGCCATGCCGCTCGACGCACGACGACCCGCCGACGGCATCGCCCGGGAGGACATCGCCCGGTCCCGATTCGTCGACGTGCCCTTCCACCGCCAGACCGAGTGGCGGCTCACGGTCGGCTCCATGGACCTCGAGGCGCCGGCCGACGAGCCCCGCAGCGTCTCGTGGTTCCGGTTCCACCGCTCGCCCGTCCGCCCGAACGGCGCGTGGGACCCCGCGGCGATCGCCGTGCCTGGCGACATCCTGGGGCCCGCGGTCGGACGGGGACTCGGCCAGAAGGGGCGGTTCTTCGTGATCACCCTCCAGCTGTCCATCCAGTGGTTCGCCCCGTTGCGCACCGAGTGGGTCTGCCAGCACTCGACGGTCAGCCGAGGTGCCGGCGGCTTCGCGACGGGCGTCTCCGAGCTCTGGTCCGAGGACGGCGAGCTGGTGGCCCTGGCCACCCAGTGCGCCATGCTGCGCCCCTTCGAACGGGTGGCCGCCGACGGCCTCCGTGGTCAGGAGAGCCAGGGCTGAGCGCCGGCGTCCCACGTCAGTTTCTCGTCAGGATCCCGGCTCGATCGTTGCCACCGGCGAGGTGATGACGTGGGATGCAACGGTGCCCCACCGAACCGCCCGCGGCCGCCGCGTGCTCCGCTCCCATCCGAACCGCTTCGCCGTCGTGGCGTCGGCCGTGCTGCTCACACTGTCGGAGCAGTGCGGCGCCCACCCCGCGTCCGTCGTCGCGACCGCCGGGGCGCTGGTGCTGGCCGGGAGCCGTTCGCACTCGGCCGACCAGGCCGTCCGGGGCGCGGCGATCCTGGCCGTTCCGGCGGTCGTGTCCACGCTCCACGCAGGAGCCGGGCCCGCCGGTTCGGGCGATCGCGCCTGGGGCGTCGTGGCGTTCCTGGTGCTCGTGGGACTGGGCGCCCTCGGCGCGGGATCGGTCGGGACCTCAGGCGCTGACGTCGCGCTCGGCGACGACCCGCTCGATGCGGATCTCGACCGTGCACTCGCCGGCCACGGCGTTGCGCCGGGCGAACTCGTCGGCCCGATCGGCGCCCATGTACCGGGCGCCGCAGGCGTGGGCGACCCGCCAGAGCTCGGCGTCGTCCACCTCCGGAACGGAGGCGATGCCCTCGACCAGCACGAAGGAGTAGGGCGGCGTCTCGTCGTCGACGGTGAGGCAGACCCGCGGTTCGCGGCGGATGGCGCGGACCTTGGCGCTCTCCTCTCCCGTCTGGAACCGGATGACGCCGTCGTCCTCGAGCAGGAACCACACCGGCACCACCAGTGGGCGTCCATCGGGCCGCACCACCCCGAGCTTGCCGGTCCGGTTGCCGTGCCGGACGAAGGCCTGCCACTCGCCGTCGGTCATCTGCACGTCGGGGACCGTACCCCCAGCGGGTCACGGCGACCTCGGACGGTTGGCCGACCGAGGCGTGATCGGCTCAGGTGACCGCCAACGCGTCCCAGGCGTCGTCGGCGTGGATCCGCCCGTCGGCGCCGATCACGAGCGCGGCGAAGGGCCCACCACCCGCCTCGGCCCGGAGCGTCTCGAGGAGCGCGAAGGTCTCGGCAGGCGCCGCGACGACGGCGACGGTCGCGAGTGCGTCGGCCGTGGCGGCGTCGGGGGCCACCACGGTGGCGGCCGCGACGTGGTCGACCGGGCGCGCGGTCCTCGGGTCCAGCACCCGGCTGTGACGACGTCCGTCCACCTCGAACCAGCGTCGCGAGCACCCGCTCGTGGCCACCGCTGCGTGCTGCACCCGGATCCGCACCAGGGGAGGTGCCCCGTCGAGGGGTCGACGCGGGTCTTCGACCGCGACGCCCAGCTCCCCGTCGCCCCGGTGCACGAGGTCGCCCCCGGCGTTGACCACCACCCGGTGCACCTCCGGCATCGCGGCGCCGGCGTCGGCCGCACGATCCACCACGTAGCCCTTCGCCACAGCGTTGAGGTCGACTCCCACCGCGTCAGCGGTCCGCACGGGCCGGCCGTCCACCACGGTGTAGGGCAGCACGGCCAGCTCGGCGGCCAGGGCGTCGAGCTCCTCGTCGAGCGGAACGGTGCCGTCGACCGCCGCCCGGAGCCAACGGTCGGTGACGACGGAGGTGGCGGGGTGGACGATCCCGCCGGAGCGGGCATGCCACCCGTGCGCCAGCGTGAGGAGGCGCCCGAGGTCGGGGCCCGGCCGGTCCTCGTGCCCGGCACGCCACCGGCGGAGTTCGCTGCCCGCGTCGTAGACGGTGAGACGCGCGGCCAGATCGCGAGCCGTCGCCACGATCACGTCCTCGGCCCGCGCCGCAGCGAGTTCGTCGTCGGCCGTGACCCGGACCTCGAGGAAGGTCCCCATGATCGGTTCGTGGATGCCGCGCCGGTGCACGGAACCAGGGCTCACAGCGTCACGGCCGCCAGGAGCACCATGAGGACCGAGCCGACGCCGGCCGCCACGAGGGCGCTGCGGCGGCGGCGCCGGAGGTAGAGCTGGAGCAGCAGTCCGGATGCCGCGATGGCCACCAGCAGGGCGGCGGCGGCGTCGATCAGCCACTTCCACGAGCTGTCGGCATCGCGGCCCTTGTGCAGGTCGTTCATGACGGCCACGACACCCTGCTGCTCGACCACGAGGGTGTAGGCACCGGTGTCGGTGGCGAAGGTCACGTCCGCTGCGTAGCCGGGCGACCGGTAGCTGATCGAGCCCTGCGTCCCCTCGAGCCGGTGATCGCTGACCGCGGCGCTGATGCCGTGCTTCGATCGCAGCTCCTCGGACACGGCCAGGAAGTCCACCGACGCCGTGCCCGGGTCGGTGGACGTCAGCGTGCCCTGGACGGTGGCGGTGGTCGCCTCGTCCCCGAAGGTCCAATCGGGGTGGTTGAGCGTCAGGCCGGTCACCCCGAAGAACAGCACCAGCACGAGGCTGATCATCGAGGCGTACACGTGGACCCACCGAGCCCAACGCTGACCGGCGCCGCGACGTCCGCGCCGGTCGGCGGCACCGTCGCCACCCGCCCGGTCGGCGGTGGTGTCGCCGCCCACGACGTCGTCGAGGTCGACCGACGGCACGGCCCCCACCGTCACGTCCGGTAGGTGACGGTGCCGCCGACCAGCTCGCCGTCGCTGGAGAGCTGGGCCGTCGTCTCGTCGTCGCCCAGCTCGATCTCGACGCTGATGAGGCTGTGTGGGCCGTGCTCGCGAGCGGACTCGACGAGGATCCGGTAGGTCCCGACGACGGCTCGGCCTCCGGACTCGGTCGAGCCGTCCCACTCGACCGTGTAGCTCCCCGCCGGACGGCTGGCCCCGGTGACGGCCTCGAGATCATCGGAGCCGTTGGCCGCGAAGTACGCCTCGTCCGCCGCGTACCAGGAGCTGAGCTCGCCGATCCAGCGGTTTCCCTTCGGCGGGTTGTACCAGAGGCTCAGGTTGCGGACGAGCGCGCCCGACGGGTCCTCCACCCACGCCACCACGTAGGGGTTCCTCACCGGGCCACCTCCGCCTGCGGCGGCATAGGTGAACGCCACCTCGACCCGGGCCTCGGCCGGGAGCCCCTGGCCGGCCCCGCTCGCTTCGCCACCGTTGCTCGCGTCATCGTCCATGGCGGTCGGTGCGGTCGTCGAGGCGTTCGTGGTCGTGGGCGCGGGGGACGTCGAGGCCGCGACCTCCTCGCTCGGCGTCGAGGCCCGCAACTCCGCATCGTCGTCCCCGCACGCCACGAGTGCGGGCACCAGGCCCACGGTGCCCAGCAGTGCCGTCCGACGAAGGAAGTCGCGGCGCCGGGTCGCGGCGTAGCGGGGGAGCGGTTCGTCCATGCCGGCGACCGTACGGCTCGGACCTGAACGGAACCTGAGAAGTCCAGAAGGTTGACCTGAGGGCCGTACCGTGTCGGGCCATGCCCCACCCCTTCCGCTTCGCCGCCGAGCTGCACGCGCCCCTCGAAGGCCGGTCCTGGGCCGAGAGCGCCCGTCAGCTCGAGGACCTCGGCTACTCGACGCTGTTCGTGCCCGACCACCTCCACGAGGGCCTCGGCCCGATCGCCGGCATGGCCGCCGCGGCGGCCGCGACGAGCACGCTGCGGGTGGGCTCCCTGGTGCTCGACTGCGACTTCCGCCACCCGGCGATCGTCGCCCGCGAGCTGTCCACCATCGACCTGCTGTCGGAGGGCCGGCTCGAGATCGGCCTCGGTGCGGGATGGAAGACCACCGACTACCAGCAGTCCGGCATCCCCATGGACCGGCCCGGTGTCCGGGTGAGCCGGATGATCGAGCACGCCACGATCCTGCGGCGCCTCTTCAGCGAGGAGTCCGTCACCTTCGCCGGCGAGCACTACCGGGTGACCGACCTGAGCCTGGTGCCGAAGGGGGCGAACGGGGCCACCCCGCCCTTCGTGATCGGTGGCGGGGCGCCTCGGCTGCTCCGGTTCGCGGGCTCCTTCGCCGACATCGTGGGGGTCAATCCGTCGATCCACTCGGGCGAGATCGACGGCGACGCCGCCCGTGACGGACTGCCCGAGCGCATCGACGCCAAGGTCGGCTGGGTGCGCGAGGGGGCAGGGGAGCGCTTCGACGACATCGAGCTGAACGCCTGGCTGGCGGTGGCCGAGATCACCGACGACCGCGCCGGCGCCGGCGCGTTCCTGGCCGAGCTGTACGGCGTCAGCGCGGAGGAGGCGCTCGGCTCGCCCGTCGCCCTGGTCGGCACCGTCGCCGAGGTCACGGCCGACCTGCGGGCCCGCCGGGACCGCTGGGGCTACTCGTACACGGTGGTGCCCGGCGACGCCGTGCGCGACTTCGCCCCGGTGGTGGCCGAGCTGGCCGGGACCTGACCTTCAGGCGCAGCCCGCGCCCCTCGTTCCGCGCGCGTGGAACGGTGGTGAGGACCGTTCCACGCGCGCGGAACGGGCGGCGAGGCGGGCGGGCTCCGTACGATCTCGGTCCGTGAACCTCGCGGCGGCCCTCCGTGCATCGGCCGTCCGCCAGGGAGACCGACCGGCGCTGGTGGGCCTCGACGTCGAGCACCCACCTCGGCGGCGCACCTTCCGGGAGCTCGACGACGACGTCCAGCGCATGGCCGCCGGCTTCGCCCGTCACGGGATCGGCCCCGACGATCGGGTGCTGGTGGTCATGGCCCCCGGGGTGGACCTCTACCGCACGGTCTTCGGGGCGCTGTGCGTCGGGGCGACGGCGGTGTTCCTCGACAGCCAGGTGCCCCGCACCGTCCAGCTCCGCGCGGTGGCGATGGCCGCGCCGGCCGCCGTCGTCGGCCCGGCCCGGCTCCTCCGTGCCGGCGTGCTCGTGCCGGCCCTGAGGCGGGCGCGGCTGCGTGTGGGGATCGACGGGTCCGCCCCCGGAGCCGTCGCCCTCGACGCGCTGGCGGCCGAGCCGCCCGCCGCGCCCATCTGCGTGCCCCGAGGTGACGACGACGTCGCCTTCGTCACCTTCACCTCGGGTTCCACGGGCCAGCCCAAGGGCGTACCCCGGACCCACGGGCTGCTCCGACGCCAGCACGAGGCGATCCAGGCCAACTTCCCGATGGCGCCCGACGAGGTGGCCATCGTGGGGTTCCCGATGCTCGGCATCCACACGCTGCTGGTCGGCTGCACCGCCGTGCTCGTCCCGGCCGACCCGCGCTTCGACGTCGAGCACCTCGCCGCCGCGCTGGCCGAGCACCGGGCCACCAGCGTGGGACTCGGTCCCGCCATGTGGCGGGACCTCCTGCCGGTCCTGGCGACCCGCCCCGGGAGGGCACCGGAGCTCCACTACGTCGGGACCGGTGGGGCGCCGCTCTCCCTGGGCGTCGCCCGGGCCCTGCGCGAGCAGTTCCCCGAGGCGACCTGCTACTGCGCGTACGGCTCCTCCGAGGCCGAGCCGGTGGCCCGGATCGAGCTCGGCCGCTTCCTCGACGACGCCACCGCGGCCCTGGCCGACCCGTCGCGCCCCGGTGGCTACCCGGTGGGGGTGCCGGTGCCCGAGGTGGAGGTCGCCGTCGTCACCACCGGACTCCTCGACGACGAGGCCCGCCGTCCCGGCGACGTGCGCTCCGTCGAGCTGGCACCCGGGGTCGTCGGTGAGATCGTGCTGGCCGGCGAGAACGTGGTCGACCGCTACGTCGACGACGAGGAGGCCACCCGTCGCACCAAGGTCCGGGGTTCCGACGGCCTGGTCTGGCACCGCACCGGCGACCTGGGCTGGCGCGACGAAGCCGGCGGGCTGTGGCTGGTGGGTCGCCTCGCCGACCGGGTGACCACCGAAAACGGTCGAGTGGTCGACCCCTATCCCGTCGAGCTGGCCGTCGACGAGGTGGACGGCGTCCTGCGCTCGGCCCTGGTGGCGCACGAGGCCCGCCCTCACGGCGAGCTGGTGATCCACGAGCGTCCGGGGACGAGCGTCGACGTGGTGGCGATCGCCCGGCTCCTCGCCGAGCGGGACCTCCACGTCCCGATCGTCCGGGCCGCGATCCCCCTCGACACGCGGATCCGGTCCAAGATCGACCGGGTGGGACTGCGGCGCCGTCGTGCGGCGCTGCTCGGGGGCCGTCGCCCGCTCACCCGATCGGGCAGGCGCCGGGTGCCCCCGTTGCTGCAAGCTGGTGGGTCGTGAGCACGCCGACACCACCGGCCCCGACGGCCGCTCGCCTCGACGAGCGCCTCGACGTCGACGTCCTGCGCTACGGGCGCGTCTGGGAGGACGAAGCGCTGCTGTGCGCCGCGCTCGCCCTCGAGCCCGACGACGACGTGCTCTCCATCGCCAGCGCCGGCGACAACTGCCTCGCCCTCCTCGCCACCGAGGCACGATCCGTCACCGCCGTCGACCTCAGCCCGGCCCAGCTGGCCCTGGTCGACCTCCACCGGGCCGCCATCGACCTGCTCGACCTCGGCGACCACGAGGCGCTGGTCGGCCTCGCCCCGGAGGGCACCCGGAGCCGTTCGCAGCTGCTCGCCCGGGTGGCCCCCCAGCTGGAGCCCGCCTCGCTCGCCTGGTTCGAGCACCACGTCGGGGCCGTCGAGGCGGGGCTGGTCCGGACCGGACGTCTCGACCGCTACTTCGCCACCTTCCAGGAGGCGCTGCCCGAGCTGGTCGGCGACGAGCTCCTCGACGAGCTGCTGCACCTCGACGCCGCCGCGGTGGCCTCCGGACGTGCCGCCGAGCTGTCCGACCGCCTGCGCCGGCACGGCGAGATGACCGGGTTCTTCACCCGCTGGTTCGGCCGGGCGTCGATGGAGCGCCACGGACGCGATCCCGAGCAGCTCCGCCACGTCGAGGGCGAGGTCGGCGACGTGTTCCTCGCTCGGTTCCTCGACCACGTCGCCCGGGTCCCGACCGAGCGCAACCCCTTCGCCTGGCGCTTCCTCACCGGCGACGACGGACCCGGCGCCGCCGGCCTCGCGCTGCGCGATCCCGGTCGACGCGAGCGGCTCCGCGGGCGACTGGACCGCCTGCGCCTCCACCGCGGCGACCTGGCCGAGACGGTGGACGCGGCGCGGCGGGGAACCTGGTCGGCGGTGAACTGCAGCGACCTCTTCGAGTACCTCGACCCGGCCGAGACCGCTCGCTGCTTCACCACCCTGGCCGAGGGGATCCGCCCCGGTGGTCGCGTCGCCTGGTGGACGCTGCTCGTCGACCGCGACGCGCCGGCTGAGCTCGACCCGGTGCTCGAACGACCGCACACCGACCCCGAAGAGCTCCCGGCCGACCGGGCCTGGTTCTACGGGTCCTTCCGGCTCCGCCGCCGCACCCGGGGCGACGTGATCGTCGGAGCGCGGCGATGACCGAGCACGGCCACCGCGACGACCCCCGCATCCCCGGCAAGGGCGAGTACAGCGAAGCGGCGCGGGCAGAGCGGCTGGCCTGGGCCGAGGCCCTGGGCGGCACCGACCTGTCGAGGCTGGGGGAGCGACCGGTGGATGCCCGCGCCCTCACGGGCAACCTCGAGAACTACGTCGGCACCGTCGTGGTCCCGGTGGGGCTGGCCGGCCCGCTCCGCTTCGCCGGGGACCGGGTGTCGGGCTGGCGGGTCGCACCGCTGGCCACCACCGAGGGAGCGCTGGTGGCGTCCACGTCACGCGGCGCCACCGCCCTCAGCCGGGCGGGCGGGGTGCGCACCCGGGTGCTGGGTCAACGCCTCATGCGCGTGCCGTTCTTCGAGTTCCACGACGCCGCCACGGCGCAGGCCTTCACCCGCTGGCTCCCCGCCCACCGACCCGCCCTCGAGGCCGTGATCGGCGAGGTCTCCTCCCACGCCCGACTCGTCGAGCTGGAGTCGGTGCAGGTGGGCCGCGACGTGCACGTCAGCTTCGTCTACGAGACCGCCGACGCGGCCGGCCAGAACATGACCACCGCCACCACGTGGCATGCCCTCCAGTGGATGGAGGCGCCGCTGGCCGCGGCGGGGATCGTGCCGCGGCACTGGCAGATCGAGGCCGCCTTCAGCGGCGACAAGCGGGTGAGCTTCGCCAACCTGATCCGGGGACGGGGCACCCGGGCGGTCGCCGAGGTCCTGCTCCCCGCCGACGTGGTCCGCCACGTGCTCAAGGTCGAACCGGACCGCCTCGTGGCCGGCCACCGCCACATGGCCAGGGCCAGCGTCATGGCCGGCGAGGTGGGACGCACCGCCAACGCCGCCAACATCGTGGCCGCGCTGTTCCTCTCGACCGGCCAGGACGTGGCCTGCGTGCACGAGAGCGCGCTGGGATTCCTGACCGTCGAGGCGGACGGTGACGACGTCTACGCGGCCATGACGTTGCCGTCGTTGGCGATCGGCACCGTGGGTGGCGGGACGCACCTGCCCTCACAGCAGGCCTGCCTCGAGCTGTTGGGCTGCGCCGGCGACGACGGCGTGGAGCAGCTGGCCGAGATCGTCGTGGGCTTCGCGTTGGGGCTCGACCTCTCGTTGACCGCGGCGCTCACCACCAACCAGTTCGCCACCGCCCACGAGCGCCTCGGCCGGAACCGGCCGGTGCGCTTCCTCCACCGAGACGAGCTCGACGAGGCCCGGCTGCTCGACATCGCGAACCAGTTCGCCCCCGTCGACGCACCCCGGTTCGTGGCCGCCCACCCGTCGACGGCCACGGTGGGCAACGGGATCATCAGCGACCTCGGCACCCGGGTCATGCGCCGCAAGCACGTCGGGATCTCGACGGTGACGCTCGTCGAGGCCGACGGCACGACGCGGGACGCCGTCGTGAAGGCGAAGGCGGTCGACGAGGAGATCCTCACCGCGCTGGGCGCCCTGGCTGCGCTCCTCGGGCCGGACCTCGCCCTCAGCTGGCGGCTCAGCGAGGCCCACCTCGGATTCCGCGGCCTGCACACCCGCGAGCTCGGCCTGGCCCGCCTCGACCACCCCGCCCTCGCCGCCCTGCGGCCCGAGACCTACGGCACGTGGGAGGACGCCGAGCGCGAGATCGCCGTCGTGGTCATGGAGCACCTGGGCGAGGGGATCCGCCTCCGGGACCGGGCCGACCAGGACGGCGCCTGGAGCCCGGACGACATCGCGGTGGCGATGCGGGGGATCGCCACCTTCCACGGCGCGTTCCTCGGCCGGGCCGAGGAGCTGGCCGCCGAGCCCTGGTTCGGTCCGGTCCCCACCCCCGAGGATCACGCCGAGGCCGCCGGGATGTACCACGACGTGATCGACCACGCGGCGGCCGAGTACCCGGACTGGTTCCCGGCCGAGCGGTGCGCCCGCTGGCACGCCCTCGTCGACGGGCACCGGGCTTCGCGGGAGCGAGCGGCCGCCCGGCCGGCCACGCTCGTCCACCACGACTGCAACACGCGCAACGCGGCGATCCGCGACGACGGTTCGGCCCCGCCGCGCCTCGTGCTGTGGGACTGGGAGCTGGCGACGGTCGACATCGCCGGCCGCGACGTGGCCGAGTTCCTGGCCTTCGCGCTCACTCCCGACGTCGACGCCGCCACCGTCGCCCACCACGTCGAGGTGCACCGAGCGGCCATGGCCGACGCCGCCGGCGTCGACATCGACCCGTCGGACGCGTCCGCCGACTACCGCGACGGCCTCCACACGTTCGCCACCACCCGGCTGCTGCAGTACGTCATGGCCAACGAGGCGCGCGACTTCCGGTTCCTCGGCCGGGTGATCGAGACCACGGCCCGCCTCTGCGAGCTGGCGGGGCTGACCGGACCCGTCGTGGACGTCCGCACCCCGCGGGCCGACACCCCTGCGTGATCCCGTGACCACCGCCGCTGCCCCCCTCACCGCGTCGGATCCCTGGGCGAGGCGCATCGGGGCGTGGTTCGACGAGCGGTTCCCGGCCGCCATGGTGGTCGTGGGGCTGCCGACGTTCCTGGCCGCCAACCTCGTGGGCCAGGTGGCGGGCCGGGACCCGAGCACACCGCCCACCGTGCGCCTCGACCTCCGGCTGATCGGGGGGTGGCTGGCGGCGGTCGGCTTCCTGCTGTGCATCCGCATCTTCGACGAGCACAAGGACCACGACGACGACGTCCGCCTCCACCCCGATCGGCTGCTGTCGCGGGGCGTCGTGCGCCTCCGCGAGCTGGACGCGATCCAGGTGGTGGTGCTGGCCGGCATCGTCGCCGTCTGCTGGTGGTTCGACCGCGGGTGCGGCGCGGCGTTCGCCACGTTCGGCATCGCCTTCGGGTGGCTGCTGCTGATGCGGGTGGAGTTCTTCGTGGGCCGATGGCTGCGCCCGCGGATCGTGCTCTACGCCGTGTCGCATGCGGTGGTGACCCCGCTGGCCGCCTGGTGGATGTTCACGACCGGCGCCGGTCGCATCGCCGCACCTCGCATCCTGGTGCCGTTCCTGGTGGCCGCCTACTGCTCGAGCCTGCTCTTCGAGCTGGCGCGGAAGCTGTTGCCGCCGGCCGACGAGCGGGAGGGGGTGGCCACCTACTCCTCGGCGCTCGGCCCCGACCGGGCCGCCCGGCTGACCGCCGCGCTCGTCATGGCGCACGCGCTGGCCGTCACGCTCGAGCTCGCGTGGCTGCCCGGGGCACGCTCGGCCATCGAACCCTGGCTGTGGGCGCACTTGCTCGGCCTGGTCGCCCTGGCGGCCACGCTCGCGCTGGGCGCCTTCGCCCGCCGGCCCGACGCCGAGACGCACCGACCGCTCGAGGCGCTGGTGGGGCTGAACCTCCTGGTCCCGGCCGTCGCGATCGTCACGGTGGTCCTGGTGCGGGCCGACGTGGCGTGGGGGTGGGCGTGAGCGGGTGGGTGCTGGCGGGTGACGACCTCACCGCGGCGCCGGTCCGGGAGCTCGGCGGGAAGGGTGCCGGGCTCCGCGACCTGGTGGCTGCCGGGGCGCCGGTTCCCCCGTTCGTGGTGGTCGGGGCGTCGACGTTCCGGGAGATCGCCGCGCCCGCGGAGCTCCCGGCGCTGCTCGGACGCTACGAGTTCGAACTGGTCGACCTGGCCGAGGCGCCCACCCAGGAGCGGGACGCGTCCGCCACCCGCTGGTCCGCCCGGCTGGTCGAGGCGACCATGGCGCTCCCGCTCGACCGCCTGACCGACGAGCTGGGGGCCGTCGCGGGCCTTCTCGGCGACGGGCCGGTGGCCGTCCGCTCGTCGATGGTGGGGGAGGACTCGGCCGCCGCCAGCTTCGCCGGCCAGCTCTGGACGGCCGTCGGCGTCGAGCCGTCGGCGGACGCCATCGCCGCCGCGGTGCGCCGGTGCTGGGCGTCCGCGTTCTCGCCCCACGCGTTGATCTACGCCCGAGCCGCCGAGTTGGCGCCCACCGAGGTGCGGGTGGCCGTCGTGGTGCAGCAGATGGTCGACGCCGCCCGATCGGGGGTCCTCTTCACCGCCGATCCGCGCACCGGCGAACGCGACGTGGCGGTGGTCGCCGCGGTGCACGGCCTCGGGGAGGGCGTCGTGGCCGGCCTCGTGGACGGCGACGAGTACCGGGTGCGGGCCGGCCGGGAGATCGGGGCCTCGACCGGTGCTGCCACCCACCGGGTGGTCGGCACCGGCGACGGCGGGACCGAGGTGGTGGAGCTGGCACCGGAGCTGGTGGGGCGACGGGTCCTCACGGCCACCGAGGTCGTCGACGTGGCGGACTGGGGTCGTCGCCTCCAGCACCGGTTCGGGCGAACCCTCGACGTCGAGTTCAGCTTCGACCTCCGCGGTGTGCTCCACCTGCTCCAGGCCCGGCCCATCACGGCCTCCGCGCCACCCCCGGAACCCGAGGACTCCGGTGCCCAGACCTGGCTCTGGGACGACGCCAACATCCAGGAGAGCTTCTGCGGGGTCACCCTCCCGTTGACCTTCAGCTTCGCCTCCCGCGCCTACACCCGCGTCTATCGCTCGCTCGGCGACCTCCTGGGCGTGGGCGAGCAGGTGGAGCGGGACCACGCCGACATGTTGCGGACCATGATCGGGCTGCTCGACGGGCGGGTGTACTACAACCTCAACGCCTGGTTCGAGGGTCTGTCGTTGCTGCCCTCGAGCGGCACGAACAAGGCCGACATGGAGCGCATGATGGGCGTCGAGGAGCCCGTCCCGTTCGTCGTCGACCAGCGCGGCACCGCCCTCGGCACCGCGCTGATGGTGGCGAGGCTCCTCCCCGCCGCAGTGCGCCTGGCGCCGTCGTACCTCGGCCTGGACCGCGGGATCGTCGCCTTCGACGAACGACTGGCCCACCTGGAGCGCTCGGTGGACCGTGACCACCTGCGCCGGGCCACCATCGGCCAGTGCCTCGACCTCGAGACGCGGGTCTGGGCCGAGGTGCTCGACCGGTGGCGGGTGCCGATCGTCAACGACATCCGGGTGATGCGCACCTCGGGGGCGCTCCGCCGCCTGGTCGAGTCGGCCACCGACGACCCGGACCGGCGGGACCGCCTCGAGGTCGAGCTGCTCGGCGCCATCGACGGCCTCGCCTCGGTCGAGCCCACCCTCGAGCTGATGCGGATCGCTGCCCACCTCCGTGCCCGGCCCGAGCTGGCCGAACGGTTCGCGGTGGGCGAGGCGACGGCGGCGCTGGCCGACGTGCGTGCCGCCGACCCCGAGATCGACCGACGGGTGGCTGCGTACCTCGACGCCTACGGCGGGCGCTGCATGGGCGAGCTGAAGCTCGAGACCGTCACCCCGCGTCGCGACCCCACCTTCCTGGTGGACGTCATACGGTCCTACCTCGATCGCCCCGACCTCGACCCCGACCGCCTGGCCGCCGACGAGTCCGTGCGCCACCGGGCCGCGCTCGAGGAGCTGGTGGAGCTGGTGGGCCCGCGAGGCCGCGACCGCGCCCTGCGGACGGTGGCAGCGGCCCGCACGGCGATCGCCGCCCGCGAGCACCTCCGGCTGGCCCGCACCCGTGTCTTCGACCTCGTGCGCGAGCTCTACACGACGATCGGCGAGCGCCTGGCCGAGGCCGGGGTTCTCGAGCACCCACGCGACGTCTTCTTCCTGACCACCGACGAGGTGCGCGGCTTCCACGAGGGCACGGCGGTGACGACCGACCTGGCGGGGCTGGTGGAGCTGCGCCGCCGCGAGTTCGCCGCGTTCGAGCAGCGCGACCCGGGGCACCGCATCGCCACGCGTGGCACCGTGCACCTCACCCCGACCTTCGCCGCCCCACCGATGGCCGTCGACGAGGGTGCCACCACGTGGCACGGTCTCGGGTGCTGTCCCGGGGTGGTCGAGGGCGAGGCGGTCGTGGTCACCGACCCGTCGATGGCGGGCGAGACCGCCGGGCGGATCGTGATCGCCGTGCGGACCGACCCCGGGTGGGCGCCGCTGTTCCCGACCGCGTTGGGCCTGGTGGTCGAGCGGGGCTCGGCGCTGTCGCACTCGGCCGTGATCGCGCGTGAGGTCGGGCTGCCCACCGTCGTCGGTGCACCGGGGGTGACCGCTCGGATACGGTCGGGCGATCGGGTCCGGGTGGACGGCGGGGCCGGGGTGGTGACGGTGGTGGATCGCGAGCAGATCGACGACGCGTGCGCGGATTCCTGACCCGGCTGGTCCGCCTGCACCTGCGCCCGCTGCGAGCGCACCCGGCCGCCGTCGCCTCCGCGGTGCTCGGCGTCGCCGTCGGCACCGCCCTGGTGGTGGCCACCCAGCTGCTCACCGCCAGCCTGACCGCGCCGTTCGAGTCGATCCCCACCGCCCTCGGTGCCGACGGCGACCTCATCGAGGTGCGCCCGGTGGTGGCCGACCGACTGCGGAACGACCTCGTGGACGAGGTGGCCGCGATCGCCGGGGTCGCGGGCACTGCCCGACTGGCGCTCCAGCCGACCGTCGCCCGCAACGCCGGTGCCGAGACCGACCTGCTCCTGGTGGCGGTGGAGGCCGATGACGGCGTGCTCCCGGATCTGGTTCGACCCGGGCCCGGTCGGAACGGTCCGCTCCCCGCGCCGTGCGACGACGCACCCGACGCGCTCGCCGTCGCCCTCACCGATCCGGCGGTGGAGGCGTTGTTCCCGGACCGACCCGCCGACGCGGACGGCTGCGTGACCTTCGGCGCCACCGCTCGTCCGATCGCCCCACAACCGGTCGCCCTCGCCCCCGATGCGGCCGAGCGCCTCCAGGGGGGCCGGGTCGGCTTCGCGGCGCCGGCCACGGTGCAGGGCGCCGAGGGTGCCGACCCGTTCTGGACGGTGGCCTACGTGCAACCCTCGGGCGATCGCGACGCCGTCATCGAGCGGCTCCAGGAGCTCGTCGGCGATCGGGCCACCGTCGGCGACCCCCAGCCCACCATCCCGCCCGCGATCGTCACGGTCCGCGACGCCCTCGGCTCCCTGGCCGCGGGGGGCGCCTTCATCGGCGCCCTCATCGCCTTCAACACCCTGGTCCTGGTGGTGGGGGCCCGGATCCCGAGCCTGGCCACCGCCATCGCCCTCGGGGCGACCCGTCGCAGCGTGCTGGGCGGCGTCGTCGCCGAGGGTGCCGTGGTCGGCTTCGTGGGCGGCGCGTTGGCCATCCCCCTCGGCCTCGGCCTCGGGCGCTTCCTCGTCGACCGCTTCGGCACGTCCATCCTCGACGGCGCCGGGGTCGACCTGGCCCTCCGGGTCGACCCGATCGTGCTGGCGGGGGCGCCCAGCACCGGTACCCTCATCGGTGGGCTCGCCACGTTCTTCGCCGCCCGGCGGCCGCTGCGCCGTCCCCTCGACCACCTCGGGGGTGCCGTGGACCGGACGCCACGAGGTCGGGTGCCCCGTTGGCTCGGCCCGGCCGGACTGGTGTTGGTGACGGTGGCCACCGTGCTGATGGTCGGCGTCGGCTCGGGGACCGCACCGGTGGTCGCGTCGCAGGCCGCGCTGGTGTGGGGCGCGTTCGGCATCGCCCTGCTGACCACCGCCGTGGCCCCTTCGCTCGCCGGCGCGCTCCTGCGCCGTCGCGAGCGTCGCGACGCGGCAGCGGCGCGCATCGCTCGAGCCGAGGTGCAGCGGACCCCGGTCCGCATCGCCATGATCGTCTCCACCGTCGGGCTCTCGGCCGGCATGGCCGCCGCCTTCGCCGGCCTGGCCGAGCTGGCCCCGGCGACCCTGGCCGACGGCTTCGTTCGCCAGCTCGGCGACCAGGGTCGTCTCACCACCGCCCAACGCCCGTGGGATCCCCGCTTCGCCACGCTCGCCCCGGCCAGCGCGATGGCCCTGGCCGCCCAGCCGCCCGACGGGGCCAGCGTCCGGTTCCGCTCGTACCTGCCCAGCGAGACCGAACCCCGGCTGGTGATGGCCCTGGCCCCCGACGCCGATGCCGTCCGCCGTCACCTCCGGGCCGACGACGCCGAGCTGGTGGCCCAGGTGCTGGCGGCGGGCGACGTGGCATTGACCGGCATCGCCTCGGAACGCCTCGGCGCTGGGGTGGGCGACCGCGTGGAGCTGCCCACGATCGAGGGCATCGAGTCGTTCCGGGTCGGCGCTGTCGTCGAAGTCGGACTGGCCGACGACACCACCATCGGCGACTGGGTCGTGGCCGCGGCCACGCGCGACACGTTCCGCCGCTGGGCCCCGGCACCGGAGCTCATCGCCGCCGATCGGGCGGTGCCCGTCCCGGACTCGGCCCGCACCTACGGCGCCACCGACTACCGCGACGCCACCCGCGGCGGCATCGGTCGCTACTTCCAGCCCTTCGCCCTGACCGGCTGGGTGTTCCTGTTGGCCGCCGCGCTGGCCGTCGGCAACTTCCTCCTGCTGGCGCTGGCCACCCGGGCCCGGGAGCGGGCCACGCTCGCCGTCATCGGGGCCGACGACCGGGTCGAGCGGCGCGCCGTGCTGACCCAGGCCGCGGTCCAGACCGTGCTCGCCGTCGGCGTCTACCTCGTGTCGGTGCTGGCCTTCACCGGCTGGCTGGCCCTGTCCTCACCCGCCTTCTACGGGTTCCGGCTGTCCTTCGGCGTCGCCACCGGGCCGCTCCTCATCGGCCTGGTGCTCCTCGTCGACGGTCTCGTGCTGGCCGCCGCTCGTCCGTGGGTGGCCGCCACCGTCACCGACCCCACCCCGGCGCTGCGAGGGGAGTGAGGGCCGTGCCGGACCGCATCACCGCCATCGACCTCCCGGGGCCGCTGCCCGACGCCTTCCTCGACGTCGCGCCGCTGGCCCGCGCCGACGACCCGGGCTGGATCCCCGAGGACGCCGACGCCCTGCGGCGGCGGGCTCGGGCCGACCACTGGTGGTTCCGCTCCGGTGGCGTGGCGCGGGCGTGGGTGGTGCCGGGCCGCGGCCGGATCGCGGCCTTCTGCCACCCCGACGCCCGCACCGACGGGCGCAACGCCGGCTTCTTCGGGTGGTGGTCCAGCACCGGCGACCCGGAGGTGGACCGGGCGCTGCTCGACGAGGCCGAGGGCTTCGTCGCCGACCTGGGCCACGAGGAGCTGATCGGGCCGGTGGAGCAGACCTCGCTCTACGGCTACCGGCTCCTCGACCAGCGCTCCGACCCCCTCGGACCGATGGTCGCCGAGCCCGACACGCCGCGGGCGATGGCCGAGCGCCTCCGCGCCGAGGGCTTCGAGCCCATCCACACCTACAACACGCGCCTCGTGCCCTCCGAGGTCCTCCCGGCGCTCAACGAGGCGCTCGTCGAGGGCGTGGCCGCCGCCACCGCCCGGGGCTACCGCGCCGTCCCGCTCACCCCGGCGCTGCTCGAGGCCCACCTCGACGCGCTGCTGGACATCCTGGTCGACGCCTTCGGCGAGAACCTCGGCTACGTGGGGCCAGACCGCGCCACCCTGCGTCGCCACGTCCGCGACGACCTGGCGCCGACCCTGTGCCCCGAGCTGTCGACGGCGGTGCTGACCGACGACGACGAGCTGGCCGGCTGGATGCTGGTGTACCCCCACTACGGCCCGCTGTGCGCGTCCTCCCGGGGTTTCCACGCCGTGGCGGTGGCCGACCTGCGCTTCGAGCGCCACATCGGCGAGCTCCGCCGGTTGGTGGCCCCGGCGAGGCCGTGGGCGGTGTGCCGCACCATCGCCTTCGCCGCCGCGCACCGGGGCAAAGGGCTGTCGCCGTTGGTGGTCCACGCGGCGAACGAGCGGTGCATGGCGGCCTACGACGGGTGGTTCCTGGCCATGTCCCGCCTCGACAACCGCACCCAGGACTTCTACGAGACCGACCCCGAGGGTCGCCGGCTGTACTCCGTGTACGGCCGGGCGGTCCACAACGATCCGGAGCGACCGGCACCATGACGCCCACCGAGCCCGCCCGCACCCCCGCCCTCGTGGTCCGCGACGCCACCAAGTCCTTCCGCACGGGCGACGACGACGTCCGCGTCCTCGACGGCGTCACCCTCGAGCTGGCCGCCGGCGAGGTGGCCGTGGTGCGCGGCCCGTCGGGCTCGGGGAAGTCGACCCTGCTCCACGCCATCAGCGGCCTCGATCCGCTCGACGCCGGGACCGTCACGGTCGCCGGCACCGACGTCGGGACCCTCGGTCCCGCCGAGGCCGCCCGCTTCCGTCGGAGCGAGCTCGGGTTCGTGTTCCAGTTCTTCCAGCTCATCCCGACGCTGACGGCCGTCGAGAACGTCGCCATGCCGCTCGTGCTCGACGGGGTGGCCGGACGCGAGGCCGACGCCCGGGCCGCCGACGCGCTCGAGGCGGTGGGCCTCGCCGGCCTGGGCGGCCGCTACGCGTCGGAGCTGTCCGGCGGCCAGCTCCAGCGCGTGGCCGTGGCCCGGGCCCTGGTGGGCGAGCCGGTCCTGGTCCTGGCGGACGAGCCCACCGGCAGCCTCGACCGGGCCAGCGGCGCCGAGGTCTCCGACCTCCTCCACGCAGCCGCGGCCGAGCGGGGCGCCGCGCTGGTCATCGTCACCCACGACCCCGCGGTAGCACGTCCGGGCGACCGCAACTTCGAGCTGGTCGACGGTCGCCTGCGGGAGGACTGAACGACGCGGGTCACTCCCCGGGGAGCGGCACCGCCACCATCGACGCCACCTGGCTGGCCACGGCCACCAGCTCGCCCCGGTCGTTCCAGACCAGCGCGTCGCCGTGGCCGTAGCCGCCGGCCACCAGGTGGGGGCGGATGTCGACGAGCACCCACTCGGTCAGCTCGCCCGCCCCGAAGCGCACGGTGTTGTCGAGGCTGACCCCGATGGCCATGGTGCGACAGCCCTGGGCCACCCCCAACGGCACCATGTCGGCCACGAAGGCGATGAGCGGACGGGTCATGGCCGCGCCGTCGCGGCGTCGGGCCCACAGGCACACCCGACCAACCCGCCCGTCGGGGTGCTCGACGATCTCGGGCTCCCGGAACTCGACCACCCGGTGGAAGCCCACGTCGCTGGGCACGTCGGGCACCGGGCCGCGGTACCCCGCGGCCCGGGCCATCCCGGCGAAGGGGTTCTCCCATGGCACCGAGTCGGCCGGACCGGCGACGGTCGGCACGGTCTCGAAGGTCGCGGTCAGGCCGTTCGGCCGGGGGAAGCAGGTGGCGCCGAGCGATGCGTAGACCACCGTGCCCTCGGGGTCGGTGCCGGTGACGCGGACCTGGTGCGTGCGGCCACCGGCGGCCAGCACCTCGGCCTGCATCGTCATGGCCGTGCCCAGCGGCGCGGAGGCCACGAACTGCGTCGTCATCCAGATCGCCGGGCGGCCGCTCACCGCCTCGGCCGCGGCGATCGAGGTGGCGAGCGCCGTGCCTCCGTAGAGGCGACCGTCCAGCCGGCACAGCTCGTCGACCACCTCGTAGGCGAAGCGGCCCTCGCCGAGCTCGGCCAGCCCGAACAGGTCGGCGGGTTCGGGATCGGGGGGCGGTGCGGCATCCACCTCGCCAGCCTGCCCGACGAGCCCGGGCGGCTCCGCATCCGTCGTCGTGGCGGCCGGGCGACGCCGACTACGTTCGGGCCGCCGTCAGGGCAGGGGAGGACCGACATGGCCGACAACGATCGACGACGCTTCGAGGGGAAGGTCGTCTTCATCAGCGGCGTGGCCCGGGGCCAGGGCCGCGAGCACGCCGTGCGCTTCGCCGCGGAGGGGGCGTCGATCATCGGCGTCGACGTCTGCGCGGACCTGCCCAGCGTCTGGTACCCGCTGGCCACCCCTGAGGACCTGGCCGAGACGGCCCGGCGCATCGAGGAGGTGGGTGGAGCGAGCGTGCTGAAGGTGGCCGACGTCCGGGACCGCCGGGCCATGGTCGAGGTGGTCAAGGAGGGCGTCGACCGCTTCGGTCGGCTCGACGTCATCTGCGCGAACGCCGGGACGTACACGCCGTCGCCCACCGAGTGGATGAAGGACGACGCCTGGGACGAGACCATCGAGGTCAACCTGTCGGGCGTCTTCCGCACCGTGAAGGCGGGCCTCCGCTCGATGATCGAGGCCCAGAACGGCGGCTCGATCGTCATCACGTCGTCGACCGCCGGCCTGAAGGGCTTCTACGGCTCTCCCGCCTACTGCGCCGCCAAGCACGGGGTGGTGGGCTTCATGCGCTCGCTCGCCCTCGAGCTGGCCCCCAACGACATCCGGGTGAACTGCATCCACCCCACCTCGGTGGACACGCCGATGATCCACAACGCCGTGTTCCCCACGCTCGTCTCCGCCAAGGGCGCCGACGCCACCTGGGAGGACGCCGAAGACTTCCTGCGGCCCCAGCAGCCGCTGGGCATCGCCACCATCGAGGCGCTCGACATCACCCACGCCGTCATGTGGCTGTCGTCCGACGAGGCCCGCTACATCACCGGCATCAGCCTGCCCGTCGACGGCGGCGCGCTCCTGAAGTAGCGCTCACCGGAGTGAGGCGTCGGTCGGGTCGGCGTCGATGACGGCGGCCACGAACGAGCAGGTGGGCACGACGGCGGCGTCACGGGCCGCCAGCTCGTCGAGGACGGCGCGGACCAGTCGCGTACCGAGGCCCCGTCCCCCCAGCGCCGGGTCCACCTCGGTGTGGTGGAGGTCGTAGCGCTCGCCGCGGCAGCGATACGCGACGAGGCCGCGCACCTCGCCGTCGACGCGGAGCTCGAACCGCGATCGCTCCGGCACCTCCACGACGTCGACCTGCTCCACGCATGGAACGTACCCCCGAGCGAGGCGATCGGTACCATCCCGGGCCCGGCCCACCGTCCCTCAGGAGGCCCCGTGCACCCACCCGTCCCCGACGCCACCGCCGCCGACGCGACGGCGGCCACCCTCGCCGCCCAGGCGGCGATCGCCGACCGCCTGCCGCTGGACGACCCCGGCGACCTCGAGCGGGCCCGCCGCGGCTTCGTCGCCCCGCCGGCTTCGCCCCAGGTGCTCGGCGCCGGCGGGTCGGCGGTCTGGGACCTCGCCGAGTACGCCTTCGTCGACGAGGCCGACCCCGACGACCCCGCGCCGCCCACGGTGAACCCCAGCCTGTGGCGCCAGGCCCGCCTCAACGGGATCGCCGGGCTGTTCGAGGTGGTCCCCGGCATCTGGCAGGTGCGGGGCCTCGACCTCGCCAACGTCACCTTCGTGGCGGGACGGACCGGCTGGATCGTGATCGATCCCCTGACCTCGGCCGAGACGGCGGCGGCCGCGCTGGACCTGGCGAACGAGCACCTCGGGGAGCGCCCGGTGCGCGCCGTCATCTACACCCACAGCCACGTCGACCACTTCGCCGGCGTGCACGGCGTGACCACCGACGAGGCCGTGGCGGCCGGTGAGGTGCAGGTGATCGCCCCGGCCGGCTTCCTGGAGGCAGCGATCAGCGAGAACGTGCTGGCCGGCAACGTCATGCGGCGACGGGCCATGTACATGTACGGGGTGCTCCTGCCGAGGGGCCCGAAGGGCCACGTGGACGCGGGTCTCGGGCGCTCGGTCGCCCGGCTGGGCCGCACCGGGCTCATCGCCCCCACGGTCGAGATCGACACCACCGGGACGGTGCTCGACGTCGACGGGGTCCGCATCGAGTTCCAGATCACACCGGACACCGAGGCGCCGGCCGAGATGAACTTCCTGTTCCCCGACCTCGGTGCCCTCTGCATGGCCGAGAACTGCAGCCACGTGCAGCACAACCTCTACACGCCTCGCGGCGCCCAGGTCCGCGACGCTCTGGGGTGGAGCAAGTACCTGCAGGAGTCGATCGACACCTACGGCGACCGCTGTGACGTGCTCTTCGCCAGCCACCACTGGCCCACCTGGGGTCGCGACGAGCTGGTGGGCCACCTGGAGCGCCAACGCGACCTGTACCGGTGGCTCCACGACCAGACGCTGCGCCTGGCCAACCAGGGCTGGACCCCGCTCGAGATCGCCGAGGAGCTGGACCTGCCCGGGCAGCTGCTCGACGAGTTCAGCTGCCGGAACTACTACGGCACGGTCAACCACAACACGAAGGCGGTCTACCAGCGCTACCTGGGCTGGTTCGACGGCAACCCGGCCCACCTCCACGAGCACCCGCCGGCCGAGGCGGGGCGGCGCTACGTCGAGCTGGCGGGTGGGCCCGAGGCGCTGCTGGCGAACGCCCGCGCCGCCTTCGAGGCCGGCGACTACCGGTGGGTGGCCGAGGTGGTGAACCACCTCGTCTTCGCCGAGCCCGACCACGTCGAGGCCCGGGCGCTCCAGGCGGACGCGCTCGAGCAGCTGGGCTACCAGGCCGAGTCCGGCCCTTGGCGAACCTTCTACCTGACCGGTGCCCAGGAGCTGCGCTCCGGGGGCCAGCCGCTGCGCGGCGTCCAGCTGCCTCCCGTCGACGCCCAGACCGGCCACGCCATGACGGTCGCGCTGCTGTGCGACCTCGTCGGGGTGAGCCTCGACGGCCCCCGGGCCAGCGCCGAGGGCGTGGCGCTCCGGCTGAACCTCGACGTCGTCGACCGGGGCGAGCAGCACGTGCTGGGCGTCGCCCGCGGGGCGGTGCACCACCTGCCCGACCGCCACGTCGACGACGCCGACGCGACCGTCCGGGCGACCTTCGACGACCTCCTGGCGCTCGTCCTCGGCACCGTCCCCCTCGACGGTCCCGTGGCGGACGGGCGGGTCACCGTCGAGGGGGACGTCGACGCCGTGCGTCGTCTCCTCGGGTTGTTGGAGCGCTTCGACGCGTTCTTCGACATCGTGGTGCCCTGAGGGTCGGCGTCACCGCCGAGTGTGGGCGGAGTCCATGGGTCGCCGTTCGATGGCGTCGGCGCCGGCGATGGCTGCCAGGCCGAACCCGGCGATGGCCAGGATCAGGTGCAGCCAGTTGTCGGCGGCGTTGATGGCGAGGATGTCCCAGGTCTCGTCGAGCGCGGCCAGGCCGTAGATGAGGGCACCCCCGTACCCCACCCCCACGAGCATCCCGTAGCGACCGGCCCCGGCGTTCGACGCGGCCATCACCAGCCCGAGCACGCCGAAGGCCAGGTGGACGATGTTGTGGAGGGGGTTGATCTCGAACCAGAGCAGGTGCTCGCCGGTGTGGTGGTCGGCGAACTGGTCGAACCCTGTGATGGCGAAGCCGATGATGCCCACGAGGCTGAACACGCTGCCGAGCGCCAGGGCAACGTTCTGGGCCGGCGTCCGGTCCCGCCCTCGCCGGTCGGTGGTCGTGGTGGTCTCGGTGCTGAGGTGCGGTGCTGCCATGGTCGTCCCTCCCGGTCGATCCCTCATCGGGGGAGTACCCGGCCGCCGCGGCGGTCAACCACCGGTCGGTGCGCACGCGCCCCTCGTCCTCCGCAGCGCAGCGGCGACCTAGTGTCCGCCGGGTGAGCGGCACGCGGCCCGATCCCATCGACCACGAGGCACTCCGCGAGCGCTACCGCCGGGAACGGGACAAGCGGCTGCGTCCGGACGGCAACGAGCAGTACCGGGAGCCCACCGGGCCCTTCGCCCACCTGCTCGACGACCCGTGGACCCCACGGGTGGATCGATCCCCGGTCCGCGAGGAGCTCGACGTGGCCGTGATCGGCGCCGGGTTCGCCGGGCTCACCTGTGGTGCACGCCTCGCCGAGGCAGGCGTGCACGACGTGCGGCTGATCGACGGCGCCGGGGACGTGGGCGGCGTCTGGTACTGGAACCGCTACCCCGGTGCCATGTGCGACACCGCGGCCATGGTGTACCTCCCGCTGCTGGAGGAGACCGGCTACCGCCCCTCCATGAAGTACGTGGCCGCGCCGGAGATCCACGCCCACGCGGTGCGGATCGCCGAGCACTTCGGGCTGCGGGACCGCGCGCTCCTGGGGACCGAGGTCACGTCGGTGCGCTGGGACCCCGAAGCCTCCCGTTGGGTGGTGACCACCGACCGCGGCGACGAGATGCGGGCCCGCTTCGTGGCAACGGGCACCGGGCCGCTCCACCGCCCGAAGCTCCCGGCCATCGAGGGGTTGGACCGCTTCGGCGGGTCCCTCTTCCACACCAGCCGCTGGGACTACCGCACCACCGGGGGCGGCCCCGACGGGTCGCCGATGGATCGACTGGCCGGACTTCGGGTCGGCATCGTCGGCACCGGGGCCACCGCGGTGCAGTGCGTCCCGCCCCTGGCCCACGCCGCCGGCGAGCTGTACGTGTTCCAGCGCACGCCGTCGGCCATCGACGTCCGGGCCAACCGGCCCCTGGGCGACGAGACCTTCGCCGGGCTCGGTCCCGGCTGGCAGCGGGAGTGGCTGGTGAACTTCGCCACCCTCCAGACCGGCGGCTTCACCGACATCGACCTCGTGCAGGACGGGTGGACCGACATCGCGAAGCGGATCCGCGACCGGGTGGTGGACGAGGTGCTGGCCGGCGCCGAGCTCACCCCGGAGCTGATCGCTCGGGCCTACGAGCTGAGCGACGACGAGAAGATGTGCGAGATCCGGGCCCGGGTCGAGGCCGTGGTCGTCGACCCGGTGACCGCGGCGGCCCTGCAACCCTGGTACCGGCAGCTGTGCAAGCGCCCCTGCTTCCACGACGAGTACCTCGACGCCTTCAACCTCCCGGGCGTCCACCTGGTCGACACCGACGGCCGCGGGGTCACCGGGGCCGACGAGACGGGCCTGTGGGTGGGGGAGCACCGCGTGCCCCTCGACGTGGTGGTCCTGGCCTCCGGCTTCGAGGTGGGCACGCCGCTGGCCCGTCGCACCGGCTTCGAGATCACCGGACGGGACGGGCTGACGCTGAGCGAGCACTGGGCCGACGGCATGCGATCGCTCCACGGGGTGCACGTGCACGGCTTCCCGAACCTCTTCGTCCTTGGCCTGGCCCAGGGCGGCAACCTCATCTCGAACATCACCCACAACCTGACCGAGTCGGCGACCACGGTGGCCACGGTGGTGGCCCACGCCCTCGACGCCGGCGCGCACGAGGTCGAGGTGACCGCCGAGGCGGAGGACGCCTGGGTCGCCCGCCTGGAGGGCAGCGGGCGCTCATTCCTGGGCAACCCCGACTGCACGCCCGGCTACTACAACAACGAGGGACGACCGGTGGGCCGCAAGGAGCGCCTCGGCGCGAGCGGCGACCCCGACGGGCCCGTCGCCCACTTCGCCATGCTCGAGCGCTGGCGCGCCGAGGGGGGCGCCACGGGACGCTTCGAGGGGTTGGTGCTCAGCCCCTGATGCCCTCGAGCTGGGCGATGATCCGCAGCATCACCTCGTCGGCGCCGCCACCGATGGACAGCAGTCGGGTGTCACGGAAGAACCGGGCGGTCCAGGTCTCCTCCATGTAGCCGATGCCGCCGTGGAACTGCATGCAGATGTCGGCCACCTCGCGGTTGAGGCGGCCGGCCTTCAGCTTGCCGATCGAGGCCATCCGGGCGATCTCGAAGGCGTCGGCGCCCCGCACGACCGCCGCCGCGCAGGCCCGGTTGTAGTGGTGCAGCAGGTCCACCTCGGCCACCAGCTCGGCCAGCTTGTACTGGATCCACTGCTGGTCGGCGAGGGTCTTGCCGAACGCCCGCCGCTCCTTGACGTAGGCGACGGTCCGCTCGATGGCCTGGCGCATGCCGGCGGTCGACATGTAGTTGGCGATGAGCCGCTCGTTCTGGAACTGGGTCATCTGCTGCTGGAAGCCCTGACCGATGGTCCCGATGGTGTGCTCGACGGGCACGCGGACGTCGACGAAGGAGAGCTCGGCGGTGTCGGAGGCCCGCTGGCCCAGCTTGTCGAGCTTGCGGCTCACGGAGAACCCGTCGAGGCCGGTCGGGACGACGATCTGGCTCATGCCGTGGGCGCCGCCTTCGTCGGAGGTGCGCGCCAGCAGGCAGAGCCAGTCGGCCTGGGTGCCGTTGGTGATGTAGAGCTTGGTCCCGTTGATCACCCACTCGTCGCCGTCGCGGACCGCTCGTGTGCGCAACGAGGCCACGTCGCTGCCGGCGTCGGGCTCGGTGACGGCGATCGCCGCGACCATCTCGCCGGCGATGGCGGGCCGCAGGAAGCGCTCCTTCAGCTCGGCGCTGCCGAAGCGGGCCAGCGACGGCGTGGCCATGTCGGTCTGGACGCTGATCGCCATCGCGACACCACCCGAGGCGCAGCGGCCCACCTCCTCGCCCATGACCAGGGTCCAGCTGTGGTCGGCGCCGCCCCCGCCGTAGGCCTCCTCGTACTCAAGCCCCAGCGCCCCCACCGCCGCGAGCTTCGGGAAGAGCTCGCGGGCGGGGAAGGTCCCGGCCTCCTCCCAGGCGTCGGCGTAGGGGTCGATCTCCCGCTCGACCACCTCGCGGATGGTCTGGCGGAACTGCTCGTGCTCGGGCGTGAGCTCCATCGGCTCGTCCTCCTCGGGTCTCGGCGCACGCTACCCAGCGACGGACCGCCGGATCGCCCGCGGCTACGGGACATCGAGCTGCGGGAGCTGGCGGGCGACCCGGGCTGAGCGGGACGATGGGCCCGTGACGGCCGACCCTCTCCTCGACGCGGGCTCCCTGGCCAGCTGGCTCGCCGAAGTCCCGGCGGTCCTGCGCGGCGAGCGGCCGGCCGAGGTCGACTGCGGGGAGTGCACCGCGTGCTGCAGGTCGTCGCAGTTCGTCCACATCGAGCCCGATGAGGCCGCGGCGCGGGCCGCCGTGCCGGTGGAGCTGCGCTTCCCGGCGCCCGGCCTGCCCCGCGGGCACATCGTGGTGCCCCATGACGAACACGGCCGATGCCCGCTGCTGGGCGACGACGGCTGCACCGCCTACGCGGTGCGACCCCGCACCTGCCGGACCTACGACTGCCGCGTCTTCGCCGCGGCCGGCGTCGACGCCGATGCCGAGCGGCAGCCGGCGATCGCCGCCCGTGTACGCCGGTGGCGCTTCCGCGTCGAGACGGCCGAGGACCGCAGCGCTCGGGAGCGCCTGGCGTCGGCTCGGGCCGAGGTGACGGCACGGCCGGACGCCGGGAACGTCCCACCCGCGGCCGTGGCGCTCGCGATCGTCCGGATGGCCGCCGACGTCGTCGCCGACTGAGCCCCCGCCATTCAGGCCCCACCAGGACGCCCGGGCGGCGCAGCGGCCGCGACCAGCGCGTCGAGGAGCCCCTCGTCGAGGGGCTCGATCGTGGCGACGGTGACTCGGACGTGGGCGCCGCCCGTCCCGTCCTCGGCCACCCGGAACGGGGACCCGGGCGCCACCGCCACACCCCGCGCCGCTGCCGCGACCAGGGCGTGCTGCTCGTCGGCGACCGGCAGCCACAGGTTGATGCCGTCGCCGGCGACGACGTCGATGCCCCGCTCGGCCAACGCCGACACGACCCGACGGCGCCGGTCGCGATAGGCGTCGCGGGCGGTGCGGACCACGTCCGTGGTCCCGGGGTGGGTGAGCATGTCGGCCAGCGCCGCCTGCAGCAGCCGGCTGGACCACCCGGGCCCGAGCTGTCGTCGGGTGGCCACCGCCTCGACCGGCCCGGCGGCGCCGCCCACCGCGGCGATCCGCAGGTCAGGTCCGTGGGACTTCGAGAACCCCAGCACGGTGACGGTCCGGTGGGGGAGGTGGCGGGCCAGGGTGACCGGCGGCGCCGTGGCGATGTCGCCCGAGTGATCGTCCTCGACCACCCAGACGTCGTGGCCGGCGATCACGGCAGCCAGCTCGGCGGCCCGGCGGGCCGTGAGGGAGGCTCCGGTCGGGTTCTGCGCCCGGGGCTGGATCACGACGGCCACCGGACGGTGCCGGTCGAGTGCCTCGGCGAGCACGTCGGGGCGGACGCCGTGAGGGTCGACCGCCACGCCCACCGCCCGGGCGCCGAGGACCTCGAGCAGGTCCAGCAGCGGGGGGAAGGTCGGGTCCTCCACGAGCACGCGGTCGCCGATCGCCATGAGCTCGCGCAGCACCCGGTCGAGCGCGTCCATGGCGCCGTCGGTGACGGTGAGCGCCTCGGGCGCCACCGGCCAGCGGGCGTGGAGCGCGGCGGCCAGTCCGGGGTCGACGGGATCCTCGGCGTAGCTCGCGGTCGCCGACCAGCGGTCGGCCACCCGGGCCACCGCGCCGGCGAGGTCGGGGAGGAGCGCCGGGTCGGGCGTGCCCGTGGACAGGTCGCGGTCGACCGCCCCCCGACCGCCCGTGACCTGGCGGTACCGACGCGGGGCCTGGACCGGATCCGGCGTGCGCACCAGCGTGCCATTGCGACCCCGGGTCTCGATGGCGCCCGAGCGCGCCAGCTCGCGCCACGCCTCGCTGACCGTGGTGGGGCTCACCCCGAGGCGGCGGGCGATGGCCCGCACGGTGGGCAGGCGGGTCCCCGGCGCCAGCGAGCCGTCGCGCACGGCCCGCCCGACCGCGGCGGCGATGCCACGGGCCGATCGCTCCTCGATCTCGTCCCACCAGTCCACGATGTTGTACGGTAACAAACCAATCGTTGTCCGGCACTGTCTGTGCGGCTTAGTGTCGGCCCATGGAGCAGATCCCGCACTGGATCGGTGGCGCCCGGACCCCCGGCACCTCCGGTCGCACCGCCCCCGTCTTCGATCCGGCCACCGGCACCCAGCGGGCCGAAGTGGTCCTGGCCGACCCCACCGAGGTCGACGCCGCGGTCGCCACGGCTGCCGCTGCCTTCCCGGCGTGGCGGGCCACCTCGCTGGCCCGGCGGGCCGAGGTGCTCTTCCGCACCCGGGAGCTGCTGGTGGCCCGCCGACAGGACCTGGCCCAGACCATCAGCCGGGAGCACGGCAAGGTGGTCAGCGACGCGCTGGGCGAGGTGGCCCGGGGCATCGAGAACGTCGAGTTCGCCTGCGGCGTGCCCCACCTCCTCAAGGGCGGCTTCAGCGAGCAGGCGGCCGGCGGCGTCGACGTCTACTCCATCCGCCAGCCCCTCGGTGTGGTGGCCGGCATCACGCCGTTCAACTTCCCGGCCATGGTCCCCATGTGGATGTTCGCCAACGCCATCGCCTGTGGGAACACCTTCGTGCTCAAGCCCTCCGAGAAGGACCCGTCGGCCTCGATGCTGATCGCCGAGATCCTGGCCGAGGCCGGCGTGCCCGACGGCGTGTTCAACGTCGTGCACGGCGACAAGGTGGCCGTCGACGCGATCCTCACCCACCCCGACGTCGCCGCGGTCAGCTTCGTGGGCTCGACGCCCATCGCCCGCTACATCTCCGAGACCGGCACCGCCAACGGCAAGCGGGTGCAGGCCCTGGGCGGGGCGAAGAACCACATGGTCGTGCTGCCCGACGCGGATGTGGACAGCGCGGCCGACGCGGCCATCAGCGCGGCGTACGGCTCGGCCGGCGAGCGGTGCATGGCGATCTCGGTGGTGGTCGCCGTCGGCGCGGTGGCCGACCCCCTCGTCGACGCCATCGAGGCCCGCCTCGACCAGGTGAAGATCGGCCCGGGCACCGACCCCGACGCCGAGATGGGGCCGCTGGTCAGCCGCGAGCACCGCGACAAGGTGGCGTCCTACCTCGACGTCGCCGTCGAGGAGGGCGCGACCGTGCTCCGAGACGGACGCGACCAGCACTTCGACGGCGACGGGTTCTTCCTGGGGCTGAGCCTGGTCGACCACGTGCGGCCCTGGACCCGACTCCACACGGAGGAGATCTTCGGGCCGGTCCTGTCGGTGATCCGGGTCGACACCTACGACGAGGCCGTCGAGCTGATCGACCGCCACGAGTTCGGCAACGGCTGCGCCATCTACACCCGCGACGGCGGAGCGGCGCGGCAGTTCGCCTTCGACGTCCAGTGCGGCATGGTCGGCGTGAACGTCCCGATCCCCGTCCCGGTCAGCTACTACAGCTTCGGCGGCTGGAAGGCGTCGCTGTTCGGCGACACCCACATGTACGGCCCCGACGGCATCCACTTCTTCACCCGCACCAAGGTCGTCACCGAACGCTGGCCCGATCCGTCCACCAGCGCCATCGACCTCGGCTTCCCCCAGAACCGATGAACTCGCGAGAGACTCCTGCCATGGCCCGCACCCACGTGTTCACGTCCTGGTCCGCCCAGGCGCTCATCGACCCCGTCAACATCGTCGGCGCCGAGGGCAGCTGGATGTGGGACGACCAGGGCACCCGCTACCTCGACTTCAGCAGCCAGCTGATGAACGTGAACATCGGCCACCGGCACCCGAAGCTCGTGGCCGCCATCCAGGAGGCGGCCGGGCGGCTGTGCACGATCGCCCCCTTCCACGCCACCCCCGACCGCACCGAGGCGGCCCGCCTCATCTGCGAGGTGTCACCCCACCCCGAGGGCAAGGTGTTCTTCACCAACGGCGGCGCGGATGCCAACGAGAACGCCATCCGCATGGCCCGCCTGCACACCGGCCGCCACAAGGTGCTGGCCGCCCACCGCAGCTACCACGGCGCCACCCACGGGGCCATCGCCATGACGGGCGACCCCCGCCGCTGGCCGTCGGAGCCGTCGATCCCCGGCGTCGTGCACTTCTGGGGGCCCTACCCGTACCGCTCGTCGTTCCACGCCGAGACGCCGGCGCAGGAGTGCGAGCGGGCGCTGGCCCACCTCGAGGAGCTCCTCATGTTCGAGGGGCCCCAGAACGTGGCCGCCATCATCCTGGAGACGGTGGTGGGCACCAACGGCATCCTGGTGCCGCCCGACGGCTACCTGGCCGGGGTCCGCGAGCTGTGCGACCGCCACGGCATCGTGATGATCGCGGACGAGGTCATGGCCGGCTTCGGCCGCTGCGGCGAGTGGTTCGCCATCCAGCGCTGGGACGTGACGCCCGACCTCATCGTGTTCGCCAAGGGCGTGAACTCTGGCTACGTGCCCGTCGGTGGCGTGGTCATCTCCCCCGAGATCGCGGCCACCTTCGACGAGCGGGTCTACCCGGGCGGGCTCACCTACTCGGGCCACCCGCTGGCCGCGGCGTCGATCGTGGCGTCCATCGACATCTTCCGCACCGAAGGCGTGCTGGAGCACGCCCGGATGCTGGGCGACGACGTCATCGGCCCCGAGCTGGCGGCGATGGCCCAGCGGCACCCGTCGGTGGGCGAGGTGCGTGGCCTGGCCGCCTTCTGGGCCATCGAGCTGGTGCGCGACCGCGAGACCCGCGAGATGCTGGCGCCGTACAACGCGGCCGGCGCCGCGGCGAAGCCGATGGCCGAGATCGTCGCCGCCTGCCGCAAGCAGGGCGTGTGGGTCTTCTCCCACTTCAACCGCATCCACGTGGTGCCACCCTGCAACGCGACCCCCGACGACGTCCGCCTCGGGCTGGCGGCCATCGACGAGGCCCTCGACCTGGCCGACGCCCACGTCGCCTGAGCGCCACGCGGGCCCCGGGTCAGGGGAGGACCACCGTCCGGCGCCCCTGGAGGAAGACCCGTCCCTCGGCCCAGCTGCGCACCGCCCGGGCCAGCACGACGCGCTCCACGTCGCGCCCCAGCACCACCATCTCCGCGGCGGAGACGGCGTGGGACACCCGCACCACGTCCTGGTCGATGATGGGCCCCTCGTCCAGGTCCGCCGTGACGAAGTGGGCCGTGGCGCCGATGAGCTTCACGCCCCGGTCCCAGGCCTGCTGGTAGGGCCGGGCACCCTTGAAGCCGGGCAGGAACGAGTGGTGGATGTTGATGGCCCGCCCGGCCAGCTCGTCGGCCAGTCCCGGCGAGAGGATCTGCATGTAGCGGGCCAGCACGACCAGGTCGGCGCGGTGCTCGGCCACCAGCTCCCGGAGCCGCGCCTCGGCCGCCGGCTTGGACTCGGGGGTGACCGGGACGACCTCGAAGGGCACGCCGGCGGCCTCGGCCACCGGACCGAGGTCCGCGTGGTTGGACACGGCGGCCACCAGCCGGGCCCCCAGCTCGCCCGCCTGGTGGCGGTGGAGCAGGTCGACCAGGCAGTGCCCCTCACGCGACGCCATGACCAGGACCCGGGGCGGGTCGTCCTCCCGACGCACGCTCAGCTCGCCGCCGACCTCCGGGGCGGCGACCCGCAGGTGGGCGGCCACCGCGGCGGCGTCGGGCTCGGGCAGGTCGACCCGGGTGCGCATGCAGAAGGTCCCGGTGGACGGCTCGGTGTGCTGGGCGTTGTCCAGGATGTTCCCGCCGGCCTCGAACAGCGCTCGGGCCACGGACGCGACGATCCCCGGGCGGTCGGGGCAGGCCAGGCGGAGGATGTGGACGGTCACGAGGCACCTCCCGGGTCGCGCCGCGACGCTACCGGTGCGCCACGGCGGACGGCGCCGCCTGGCCTAGGTTCCGCACGTGCTCCGCGCCCGTCCGGTCCCCGCCCACGCCCGCTCCCGCCCGACCCGACCGCCGCTGCGGGTCGCCGCCGCGCTGGCCGCCGTGGCGGTGATCGCCGTGGGCTGCGTCGAGGGCCGGGGCAGCATCCGGCCCGTGGGGGCGCCCCGGGCGGCCGGTGACGGGGGGACGGACGTCGTGCCGGCGTCGTCCACGTTGGAGTGGGGCGTCTGCGACAGCTTCGACATCGACGTCCCCGAGGGAGCCGACGTCGTGGCGGGAACGGCCGACCTCGAGTGCGCCCGCCTGGCCGTGCCCCTCGACCGGGCCGAACCCGAGGGCCGCACGATCGGGATGGCCGTCGCCCGCCTCCGGGCCACCGGGCCCGACCCGCTGGGCACCCTGGTGGTGAACCCCGGGGGCCCGGGCGGATCGGGGCTGTCGATGGTGGCCCTGGGGCCGCTGTCGTTCCCGCCGGAGATCACCGAGCGTTGGGACGTCGTGGGCTTCGACCCCCGTGGGTTGGGGGCCAGCGAGCCCGTCGACTGCCTCGACGAGGACCGACGGGCCGAGCTGGCCAACGAGGACCTGCCCGACGACTCGGCCGCCGCCGCCGAGGTGGTCGAGGCCGCCGAGGCCGAGATGGCGGAGGGCTGTCGGGCCGACGACGCCGAGCTGGCCGAGCGCATGGGCACGAGCTGGGTGGTCGACGACCTCGAGGCCCTGCGCGTCGCCCTCGGCGACGAGCCGCTGCACTTCCTCGGCCTCAGCTACGGCACCCGGATCGGTGCGGTCTACGCCCAGCGCTACCCCGAGCAGGTCGGGGCCATGGTCCTCGACGGCGCCGTGTCGCCCGACCGGGCCCTGGGCACGCTGCCGCTGGGGCAGGCCACCGGCATCCGCCGCGCCTACGAGGCCTTCCTGGCCCGGTGCGCCGCTCGCAGCGACTGCCCGCTGGGCCCGGACCCCGCGACCACGGTGGCCGCGCTCATCGATCGCCTCGACGCCGAGCCGATCACCTACGAGGGTCCCGACGGCGAGGAGACGCTCGACGGCGAGCGATTGGTCACCGGCATCGTCACCTCGCTCTACGACGCCTCGAGCGGGGCCCCGACCGAGCTGGCCCTGGCCGCGCTGGGCGGCGACGACGCCGATCGCCGCGAGCAGGGCGCCGCCTTCCTCGGTGGCCTCGCCGACCGCCAGGACGGCCGCCGCGAGGACGGCCGCTACGGGAACGCGTTCGAGGTCCAGGCCCTGGTCAGCTGCGCCGACGCGGCCGGACCGCTCAGCCGGGCCGAGGGCGACGCGCTCCGCGACCGCATCGTGGCCGCCGGGGGCGTCCTGGCCGAGGGGAGCACCAGCGGGGGAGCGACCTGCGCCGCGCTGCCGGTGGACCGCGGCGAGACCACCATCGGGCCGACCCCGGTCGCCGGTCGCCTGCTCGTGATCGGCACCGCCGGCGACCCCGCGACGCCGGTCGAGTGGGCCGACGAGCTCGCCGCCGCGCTCGGGGGCGCACCCGTGCTGCGCTACGAGGGCCGCGGCCACACCGCGTCGCTCAGCGCCGCGTGCGTGACCGAACGGGCCGTGGCGTTCCTGGCCGACCCCTCGACACCGCCCGACACCACGCCCTGCCCCGACGACCCCGCCGCCTCCGACCTCTACCTCGTCGCGGCCGAGCAGTTCACGGCCATGGGGCTGCCCGAGCGTGCCGTGCCCTGCATCGCCGATGCGCTCCGCTCCATCGACCCCCTCGACCTCGTGGGCGACGGCGAGGACCTCGACCGCGACGCCATCGCCACGTTGCAGCAGGCCACCGTGCGCTGCGCCCGCGGCGGCTGAGACACACCTCGCACCTGCGAGCCTCGGCGCCGCTGTGGCTCGCAGCTGCGAGCCCGCTGTGCTGAACTCCGGGCATGGCAACCGACTACCGGCCCGGCGAGGTGGCCGACCTCCTCGGGGTGAGCACCGACACCGTGCGCCGATGGTGCGACCAAGGCGTCCTCGCCACCGAACGCACGGCCGCCGGCCACCGGGTCATCCCCGGCGCCGAGCTGGCCCGCCTGCTCCGAGAACGTGCATCCGGTCGCCTCCCCGACGGCCTCGGCCGCGCCTCGGCCCGCAACCGCTTCCCCGGGGTGGTGACACGGGTGGAGCGAGACGGTCTGACGGCGCTGGTGGAGGTCCAGTCCGGCGGCCACCGGGTCGTCTCGCTGCTGACCCGTGAAGCGGTCGACGAGCTGGGCCTCGAGCCCGGCGACCCGGCGGTGGCGGTGGTGAAGGCGACCAACGTCGTCGTCGAGGTCGGACCGTGACGGACCGCCGCCGAGCGGTGACCGCCGGGGTCGTCGGGGCCCTCACCGTGTTCATCGTCGGCGCCGCCGGGTGCACCGACGCCGATCCCGTCGAGCGGCCGACCACCGGCACCGCCCCGACCGAGCTCACCGTGTCGGCCGCCGCCTCGCTCACCGAGTCCTTCGAGGCGCTGGCCGAGCGCTTCGAGGCGGACCACCCCGGCACCGATGTCGTCCTCACCTTCGACAGCTCGACGGCCCTCGCCGACCAGATCCTCGAGGGCGCCCCGGTCGACGTCTTCGCGTCGGCCGACACCGCCAACCCCACGCGCCTCGCCGAGGCCGGACTGACCGACGGCGAGGCCGTCGCCATCGCCCGCAACCGGCTGGCGATGGTGGTCCCGGCGGGCAACCCCGCGGGCGTGGACGACCTGGCCGACCTCGCCACGCTCGAGGGGACGGTGGCGCTCTGCGCCGAGGAGGTCCCCTGCGGGAAGCTGGCGGCGACGGTGCTGGACGCTGCCGGGGTCACCGTGGCTGCCGATCGGGTGACCCGGGGCCAGAACGCCAGGGCGACGCTGGCCGCGGTCGCCGACGGGGACGCCGTTGCCGGCCTCGTCTACGTCACCGACGCCGCCGTGGCGGACGACCTCCTCGACGTCGTCCCGATCGAGTCGGTCCCCGACGCCACCACCGAACTGCAGGTCGTGGCCCTCCGTGACGCCCCGGCCGGGGCGCTGGCCGCCGAGCTGGTCGAGCTGATCGTGGGGCCCGTCGGCCAGGCCGAGCTGCGTCGCGCCGGGTTCCTGTCGCCGCGGTGAACCGCCGCGGCGTCGAGCGCACGAGCCCGTTGGTGCTCGCCGGATCGGCCGTCGCCCTCGCGCTCGTCGTCCTGCCCCTGGTGGGGCTGCTGACCCGGGTCCGATGGTCGACCCTCGCCGAGGACCTCACCTCGCGCGCCGCGCTCGATGCCCTCCGGCTGTCGCTGATGTGCTCGCTCCTGGCCGCCGCGATCTCGGTCGTGGCCGGGACCCCGCTGGCCTGGCTGCTCGCCCGGGGTCGAGGACGCGGCCGCTCGCTGCTGCGCGGCCTGGTGCTGCTGCCGATGGTGCTGCCCCCCGTCGTCGGCGGCGTGGCCCTCCTCTCGGCCTTCAGCCTCCGGAGCCCCATCGGGGGCTGGCTCCACGACACCTTCGGGCTCCAGCTGACGTTCTCGACCGCCGGTGCCGTGCTGGCCGAGGCGTTCGTGGCGCTGCCGTTCTTCGTCGTGACCCTCGAGGGGGCGCTCCGCTCCCTCGACCCGGGCCTGGAGGAGGACGCCGCGTCGCTGGGGGCCGGACGGGCCATGGCGGCCCGCCGCGTCGTCCTGCCCCTGGTCGCCCCGGCGGCCGCGTCGGGCGCGGTGCTGGCCTGGGCCCGAGCCCTGGGCGAGTTCGGCGCGACGGTCACCTTCGCCGGCAACGTCGAGGGTCGCACGCGCACGCTGCCGCTCGCCGTGGCACTGCTCCTCGAGAGCGACCGGGATGCGGCGGTGGCCCTGAGCCTGGTGCTGGTGGCCGTGTCCCTGGTGGTCATCGTGGCGCTCCGGGGCCGGTGGGCGGTGCGGCGATGAGCCTCGTGGCGCAGGTGGAGGCGCAGGTGGGCGAGCTGCGGCTGGTGGCGAGCCTGGAGGTGGCGGCCGGCGAGGTGGTGGGAGTCGTCGGACCCAACGGGGCCGGCAAGACGAGCCTGCTGCGCTGCGTGGCCGGCCTCCTCGCCCTCGACGACGGCTCGATCGAACTGGACGGGCGGGTCCTCGACCGTCCGCCGTCGCGGTTCGTGGCCCCCCGGCACCGCCGGGTCGGCGTGCTCCGCCAGGACCACCGGCTCTTCCCCCACCTCGACGCCCGCGACAACGTGGCGTTCGGGCTGCGGGCCCGGGGGGCCCGCCCCGACGCTGCCCGCGCCGAGGCCGACGCCTGGCTCGAGCGCCTGGGCGTGTCGACCGTGGCGCACCGCCTGCCCGACGCGCTCTCGGGAGGCGAACGCCAGCGGGTCGCCCTGGCCCGCGCCCTGGCCGCGTCGCCGGCCGCGCTCGTGCTCGACGAGCCCTTCGCCGCGCTCGACCTGGGCACGCGGGCGGCCCTGCGACCCGACGTGGCCCGGCACGTTCGTCGGGCCGAGGTCCCCGTGCTGCTGGTGACCCACGACCCCGAGGACCTGCGGGTGCTGGCCGACCGCGTGGCGGTGATGGAGGGCGGCCGCCTGGTCCAGCTCGGCACGCCCGACGAGGTGGCCGCGGCCCCGGCCACCCGCCACGCCGCGTTGCTCCTCGATCGGTGATCGCCCATCGGCCGACCGACGGTCGGTACCATCCGGGGATCGCCACGGGGGGTGGCCGGAGAGGGGAGGACGCATGGTCCGTGCAGCACGCGCTCGCCGCATCCGAGCGATGGCCGTGGCACTCGGCTCGGTCGTCGTGGCGGCCGCCTGCGTCCCGCCGCCGGCCGCGCAGCGCGCACCGACCGGCACCGACCACTACGTGTCCCTGGGCGACTCGTGGGTGTCGGGCCCGCTCATCGCCGATGTGGTGGGTTGGCCCATCGACTGCGCCCGCTCCAGCCGCAACTTCCCCACGCAGCTCGCCGTCCGCCTCGACGTGGCCTCCTACGCGGACGTCAGCTGCGGTGGGGCGAAGATCGACGACGTGCTGGAGGAGGGCGAGGGGGTGCTGGGGATCCCGGCGCCGGCCCAGCTCGACGCCCTCCGCCCGGAGACCACGCTGGTGACGATCGGCATCGGCGGCAACGACGCCGGCATCTCGGGCGCCGGCATCGACTGCGTGAACCTGCTGCCCTTCCCGCTCGGGCCGGCGCCCTTCGGTCGGTCGTGCGTGGAGGACTTCGTGGTCGACGGGGTCGACGAGATCTCCGGCAAGATCGCCGAGGCCCGCGCCGAGCTCACCGAGGTGTTCGCCGAGATCCGCCGACGGTCGCCGCGCGCCGACGTGTACGTCGTCGGCTACGGCCAGGCCTACGCCGACGAGGGGCCCACTGCCGACGGCTGCTGGCCGCAGGTGCCGATGCTGCCCCCCGACGTGGCCTACATCCGGGCCAAGCTCCACGAGATGAACGACGCCCTGGCCGACGCGGTGGCCGAGGCGGGGGAGGGCTTCCACTTCGTCGACGCCTGGGCGCTGACGACGGGCCACGACCTCTGCCAGCCGTACCCGAACGCCTGGATCAACGGCGTGAGCTTCGAGCCGGCCGGCATCCCGGCGCATCCGAACATCCGCTACCACGACGCCATGGCGGGGTTCCTCGAGGAGCGCATCCGGGCCGACCGGGCCGCGGCCACGAACCCGCCGCTGGCGGCAGCGCCCAAGTGAGCGACGAGCCGTTCGTCGCGCCCACCGTGGCCGAGGCGTTGGCCCGCCTCGACGCCCCGATGGGCGAGATGATGCGCACCCAGCGGGCGGTGCGCCGGCTCCATCTCGACCCGGTGCCGATGGAGCTGATCCTCGAGCTGATCGACCTGGCCCTGAAGGCGCCGACCAGCTCGAACACGCAGGACTGGACGTTCCTGGTGGTCACCGACCGGGCCCAGAAGGCACGTCTGGCCAAGCTGTACCGCGTGCTGTTCCGCACGTTCGACCCGATCGTCGAGCGGCAGGCCCGTCGGGCCGGCGACGACGCCGCGCTACGCGGGATGCGGCCCGGTCAGTGGCAGGCCCGGAACTTCGAGGACCTGCCGGTGCTGGTGATCCCGTGCTACCGCCGGAACCTGAAGCACCGCCCGACCGGCTGGCCGCAGATCTCGGTGGCGTCGTTCTACGGGTCGGTCTTCCCCGCGGTGCAGAACCTGCTGCTGGGCTGTCGGGCGGTGGGGCTGGGAGCGTCGCTGCAGACCCTGCCGATCTGGCTGGTCCCGGGCGCCCGGCGCATCCTTGGCCTGCCCCGCTCGATGGTGCCGGTCTGCGTCATCCCGATCGGGTGGGCCAAGGGTCGCTACGGCCCCACCACCCGCCCCCCGGCAACCGCCGTGGTCCACCTCGACCGCTACGGCAACCGACCGGATGGGACGGGCGTGCAGCGGTAGGCCACCGAGTCGTGGCGTGCGAGGTGCGCCTCGATCTCCGAGATCTGCCGGGGTGCCCCGCCCTCCCAGAGGTCGGTGCACTCCACCGGGCCGGCCAGGCCCAGCGAGTCGAGCGGGAACCGCACCCGACGGGCCATCGGCCCCACGTTGGTGATCGACACCGCCGTCGACCCGTCGACCAGCGGCTTGGCCAGCACCCACAGCCCGGGCGCCGAGGCCACCTTGCGGGCCTGGACGCCGAGGGGGTCCTGGTTCACCGCCAGCACGTCGGGGTTCATCAGGAGCGCCCGGTCGAGATCGCTCGAGTCCGCCAGGTCGTGGGAGGCCAGCAGGGGAGCGGCCATCATCGCCCACAGGGTCACGTGGCTGAGCGCCTCGGCGTCGGAGATCCCCGAGAACGTCCAGAGCTTGCGACGGGTGCGCGGGTCGCGCAGCACGCCGGTGGCGAGACCCCGGCCGTGGTTGCCCACCAGCAGCATGTCGGGGTCGTTCCAGTGCCCGGGTCCGGCATAGGCCCCCAGCCGCAGGTTGCGGCGGGCGATGCCCCGCACGCCGAGGATGGACCACGAGAACGTGTCGAAGATGTCGGGCGTGGTGCGCCAGTAGGAGCCGCCCACCTGGGCGGCCCACTGCCACGGCCGCCGGAAGCCCCACTCGCACACGCTGAACACGATCGATCGACCCGATGTGGCCACCGCCCGGCTCATGGCCGTGTATCGGGCCACCGCCGCGGCCCGGTTCGCCGGGGCATGGCAGTAGTCGTACTTGAGCAGGTCGACGCCCCACTCGGCGTAGGTCCGGGCGTCGGTCTCCTCGTGGCCGAGGCTCCCGAAGCACCCGCCGCAGGTCCGATCCGCCGCGTCGCTGTAGATGCCCAGCTTGAGGCCCCGTGCGTGCACGTGCTCGGCCACCGCGGCCATGCCGTCGGGGAACGTCTCGGCGTTGGCCGCCGGTCGCCCGCCCGTCTCGCGGCACGGGGCGTGCCAGTGGTCGTCGATGTTGACGTAGGCGTAGCCCAGGTCGCGCATTCCCGTCTCGACCATCCGGTCCGCCATGCGGATCACCACCTCGGCGGTGACCTCCGACGCGAACACGTTCCAGCTGTTCCAGCCCATGGGCGGCGTCAGGGCCAGCGTGTCGCCCACCACCAGCTCGACGCGGGCCGACGCCTCGCCGTGCACGTTCGTGACCCGGACCGCCAGCGGCACGACGCCGCGCTCGCCGGGGGCGACACCACGCAGCACGCCCTCGTCGTCGACCTGCAGACCATCGGGCAGCCCCTCGACCTCGAAGCGCAGCGGACGGGCGCCGGTGGCGGCCAGGGGATGGATGAGCTCGGTGCCGGGGCGGATGCCCACCCGGGCGGCACCGTGCAGGCGCGGCGGGCCGGCGAAGGGGTCGACGGAGCGGGGTGTGGTCACGGCGGCACGCTACCGGCCGGGAGTCGGTTTCATCCGACGTGGGTACGTCGCCACCTTGCGCGGCGGACCGGTGGCCTCCACCCTGACCTCGGCGGGTGCTGCGGGAGGTCCTGGCGGGCGTGGGAGACGAGGCGGGCGAGCGACCTCACGCGGCGCGGTTGGAGCACCTCGACGGGCTCCGGGGCCTGGCCGCGCTCTGGGTCGTACTGTTCCACGTCGGCAACCCGGCCGCGGCGGCCGCTGTCCCGCGGTGGATCTACGTCCCCCTGGTGGACTGGGGCCACCTGGGCGTCCCCGCCTTCTTCACGCTGAGCGGCTTCGTCATCGCCCGCTCCCTCCGGAACCGTCCCGTGACGGGTGGGGTGGCCGGTCGGTTCATGGTCCGCCGACTGCTCCGCCTCACCCCGCCGTACTACGTGTCGGTGGCCGCGGTGCTGGTGGTGGCCGGCCTCTCGTCGCTCATCGAGGGTGAGCCGTTCCGGTCCGAGGGCCCCATCACCATCGGTCGCCTGCTCGCCCACCTCGTCTACCTCCAGGAGGCCATCGGCCTGGGCGGCTTCCAGCCGCTCTACTGGACGCTCTGCTTCGAGGTGGCCTTCTACGTCGTGCTGATCACGATGCTGCGGGCAGCGGAGCGGATCGACGTCCGCCTCCGGGCTGCCGGCCGGCGGACCCGGGGGCTCCACCTCGTCCTCGTGCCCACCGTCGCCGTCGCGGTGATCGCCGCCCCCGGCGACCTCGGCGGCCTGCCGGTCCCCACGGCGCTGAACTTCCTGCCGACCTTCATCTGCTTCCTGGTCGGCGCGGTGATCTGGTGGGTGGTCGACGGACGCCTGCCGTGGTGGCCGGCCGCCGTGCTGGTGGAGCTGCTGGTGGTCATCGGCGTCATGCGCTGGGAGGGCTTCCACCTGATCAGCGCCGTGACCGCCCTGTTCCTGGCCAGCGAGTCGCCCTGGCTGCACCGGCCCTTCACCGGACGCGTCGCCGGGTTCCTGGGCCGGACCGCCTACAGCACGTACCTGATCCACCCACCGGTACTCGGCATCGTCGCGTTCGCGGTGCAGGAGACGCTCGGACGGGAGACCACCGCCGGGGGGCTCGCCGAGATCGCGCTCGGGGTGGTGGGGTCGGTGGTGGCCGGTTGGCTGCTGTGGCGGACCGTCGAGCGACGGGCCGTCCTCTGGAGCACCCGGGCCGGACGGGTCGGCTGGCGCGAGTGGCGCCGGGTCTTTGCAACCCCTACCCCCCAGGGGTATGGTGACGACGAACGGGAGGAGCGCGAGATGGCCGGCTACCACGACGACAAGGACGCCGTCCTCGCCCGACTGCGCCGCATCGAGGGCCAGGTCCGCGGCCTGCAGCGCATGGTCGACGACGAGGCCTACTGCATCGACGTGATCACCCAGGTCGCCTCGGTCACCCGGGCGCTCCAGGCGGTCAGCGTGCTCCTCCTCAACGACCACCTCCACCACTGCGTCGCCGACGCGGTGGCCGAGGGCGGCCCCGACGCCCCGGACAAGGTGGACGAGGCCATGAAGGCGGTCGAGCGGCTCATCCGCTCCTGAGCACCGCCGCAACCGACCGGGCCGGGGCGACCCGACCCTCCCCAGAAGGAGCCCCCCATGTCGCAGCTCACCCTCTCGGTCCCCGGCATCTCCTGCGGCCACTGCGTCTCGGCCATCACCGGCGAGGTGACCGGCGTCCCGGGCGTCGCCTCGGTCGACGTCGACCTCGACGCCAAGGTCGTCACCGTCGCGGGCGACGCCGCCCGTGACGCGGTCGTCGCCGCCATCGAGGAGGCGGGGTACGAGGTCGCGGGATGACCGACCTCGACCTGGCCGTCACGGGGATGACCTGCGCCTCGTGCGCGGCGCGCATCGAGAAGCGCCTCAACCGCCTCGACGGCGTCGAGGCCACGGTGAACTACGCCACCGAGTCGGCCCTGGTGCACCTCGACCCGACCGTCGCGACACCCCAGGTCGTGGTCGAGGCGGTCGAGGCGCTCGGCTACGGGGCGCTCCTGCCTCCCGAGCCCGCTGACCCCGGCACCTCCGTCGGCGGCGCCGCCGCGCCCGTCGACGCCGCCGCTGCCGCCCAGGAGGCCCACCTGGCCGACCTGCGCACCCGCCTCCGGGTCACCGCCGCGCTGGCGGTGCCCGCCGTCGTCGTGTCCATGGTCCCGGCCCTGCAGTTCCGCAACTGGCAGTGGGCGGTGCTCACCCTGGTCAGCCCCGTCGTGGTGTGGGGTGCCGCGCCGTTCCACCGGGCCGCGTGGACGAACCTCCGCCACGGCGCCGCCACCATGGACACGCTGGTTTCGATCGGCACCCTCGCCGCGTACGTCACGTCGCTGTGGGCCCTCTTCCTGGGCGAGGCCGGACGGGTGGCCGGCATGGACATGGAGATGGACATGTCGGCGGCCACCACCGCCGGCGCCGGCTCCCACCTCTACCTCGAGGTGGCCGCCGCGGTGACGGTGCTGGTCCTGGCCGGCCGCTACGCCGAGGCCCGGGCGAAGCGTCGAGCCGGAGCCGCCATCCGTGCCCTCGTCGAGCTGGGGGCCAAGGACGCGGCACGGCTGCGGCCCGACGGCACCGAGGAGCGCGTGCCCACCGACCGACTCGAGGTCGGCGACCGCCTGATGGTCCGGCCGGGGGAGCAGATCCCCACCGACGGCGTGGTGGTCGAGGGGGCCTCGGCCATCGACAACGCCCTGGTCACCGGCGAGTCCGTGCCCGTCGAGGTGGGGCCGGGCGACCCGGTCATCGGTGCCACCCTCAACGTCGGTGGCCGCCTGGTGGTCGAGGCCACCCGGGTGGGCAGCGACACAGCCCTGGCCCGGATCACGCGGCTGGTGGTCGAGGCGCAGGCCGGCAAGGCCGCGGTGCAGCGCCTGGCCGACCGCATCTCGGCGGTCTTCGTGCCCGTCGTGGTGACCATCGCCGTGGGGACCCTCGTCGTGTGGCTGGTCCGTGGGAGCGGTTCCGCCGCGGCCTTCGACGCCGCGGTGTCGGTGCTCGTCATCGCCTGTCCCTGCGCCCTCGGGCTCGCCACCCCGACGGCCCTCATGGTCGGCACCGGCCGTGGGGCCCAGCTGGGCATCGTCATCCGGGGCATCGAGGTGCTCGAGCGCACCCGGCGCGTCGACACGATCGTGTTGGACAAGACCGGGACGCTCACCACCGGCGAGATGTCGGTGGTGAGCGTCGAGGCGGCCGATGGCGACCCCGAGGGTCTGCTCCGCCGGCTCGGGGCCCTCGAGGCCGCCAGCGAGCATCCCGTGGGGCGAGCCATCGCCATCGCCGCCCGCGGCCTGGGGCCGCTCGACGCCGTGGAGCACTTCGCCAACCACGCCGGCCGAGGGGTCGAGGGCACCGTGGCCGGCCGGCGGGTCCTGGCCGGCCGGGGCGCCTTCGTGCTCGACCAGCTGGGCGAAGCGCTCGACGACCACGACCGCGACGCCGTCGCCAGCTGGACCGCATCAGCGGCCGAGCTGGGCGCCACCAGCGTCGTGGTGGCGATCGACGGCCGACCCGCCGGTGCCGTGGCCCTGGCCGACCGTCCCAAGCCCACCGCCGCCGGGGCCATCGCCCGCCTGCGCCGGGAGGGGCTGCGCCCGGTGCTGCTCACCGGCGACGGCGAGGGCCCGGCCCGTGCCGTGGCCGCCCAGCTGGGCATCGACGACGTGGTGGCGGGCGTGCTCCCCGAGGACAAGGTCCGGGTGGTGCGCGAGCTCCAGGAGTCCGGCCACGTCGTCGCCATGGCCGGCGACGGCGTCAACGACGCGGCCGCCCTGGCCGCCGCCGACCTGGGGATCGCCATGGGCACCGGGGCCGACGTGGCCATCGAGGCCGGCGACCTGACGCTGGTCTCGGGGGACCCCGCCGCGGTGGCCGACGCCGTGGCGCTGTCCCGTCGGACGCTGCGCATCATCCAGGGCAACCTGTTCTGGGCCTTCGCCTACAACGTGGCGGCCATCCCCCTCGCCGCGGCAGGGGCCCTGAACCCGATGATCGCCAGCGCGGCGATGGCGGCCTCGTCGGTCTTCGTCGTCACCAACAGCCTGCGGCTGCGGCGCTTCACCCCGGGCGGCTGACGCTCAGCAGACGCTCGCCCGCCACCCCGGCGGACGAGCCGACCAGATCGTCGGCCAGCCCGCGCTCCAGGAGGTCGGGGTCGGAGCTGCGGGCGATGGTCCGCCCGCCCGAGGGCGTGTCGAGCACGGCCACCAGCTCGTGAGCTGCGCCACCCAGGAAGCCCACGGTGTGACCCACCACCGACGCGGACCCCACGTGGTCGACATCGAGGGCACGGGTCGCCGTCGCCGACTCGGCCGCGGCGGTCACGTCGAGGTCCTGCCAGCCCGCCGGAGGCGGCGTCGCCGACCAGAGCCCGGCGCCGAACTTCGTGAGCATCCCGCTGACCGAGGACACGAACGCCAGCGAGGCGGGCTCGGCCCGCAGCATCGGCACCATCCGGGCCAGCGCCTGGAAGGTGAACGAGTTGAGCGGCCCGCCGCCGTAGTGCATGCCGCCGGTCACCGTGATCGGACGACCGGCCGTGACCGCGTCGGTCAGTCCCAGCTCGGCCACCTGGATCTGCACGGCCGCCGGGAAGCAGCTGTAGAGCTCGAGCAGCTCGACCTCGGCCAGCGGTCGCCCGGCGGCGTCGGCCAGCGCCCGCCCGACGGCGGCCATCGCGGGCGACGCGGCGACGTCCGCCCGCTCCACCAGCGGCACCATCAGGTTCGACTCGGCGCCCGCCCACGGGAACACCCACCGCTCCGACGGCACCCCGACGGCCCGGGCCCGCTCGACGGTGGTGAGCACGAACGCGGCAGCCTGGTCCACGTTCCACTGCGAGCATGCGGGCTTGCGGTACGGCGCCGCCACCAGCGCCGCGGTGGCGATCTCGGCGGCCGGCGGCCCACTGCGGTTCCAGGCATCGGGGTTGGTGGCGGCCACCGCCGCGAAGCCGGCGATGAGCTCGGCCAGGTGCGCCTCGTGGGCGGCCACCGAGCGGCCCGCGGCGTGCCGGAGTGCGGACTCCATCACCGCGTACTGGTGGGTCGGCGCGGCGAGCCCCCGCTCGATCTCCACCGGCGGGAGCACGTCCTGGTGGGGTCGCAGCACCTCGGCGGCGGTGCCGCCGTTCGTCTCGGACACCTCGATGCCGGTGATCTGGCTGCGCAGGGCACGCCACTTCGCCTCGCCGCCGACGACGACGACCACCTCGGCGTCGCCCCGGGCCAGCTGCGTCGCCGCCCGGCTGAAGCAGCGCTGTTGGAGCACCCCGATGGCCGCCATCGTCGAACGGGCGCCGGGGGAGCGACCGTCGAGCACGTCGCGGCCCGGGTCGCGAGTGGCCCAGATCCCCTCGGGCACGACGATCTCGTCGACCCGATCCAGCAGGCCCGCCCCACCGGGTCCGGCGTCGGCCGCCGCGGCATCCAGCGCGGCGCGCATCAGCCCCACCGCGTCGAGACCGTCGCGAGGGTCGTCGGGACGTTGGGTGGCCAACCCGGCCCCCACCAGCACCGGCGTTCGTCCGTCGAGCCGCTCGCCGATGCGTCCGTCCGTCCGTGCCATGGTCCGCGAGGATGGTCCGATGGCCCTCCAGCACGCCACCCGGATCGACTTCGAGTACGGCCGGGTCGACCGACTCAGCCCCCTGGTGCGGCGGGTCATCTGCCGCAACCCCGGCCCCTTCACCTTCACCGGGACCGGCACCTACCTGGTGGGCGAGGGCGCCGTGGCGCTCATCGATCCCGGCCCCGAGCTGGCCGAGCACCTCGACGCGCTCGTCGCCGCGCTGGGACCCGACGAACAGCTCACCCACGTGCTCGTCACCCACACCCACACCGACCACTCGGCCGCCGCGCCGGCGGTGGCGGCCACCGCGGGGGTGTCCACCCACGGCCACGGGCCCCACGGGGCGGTGCGCGACGAGGAGGACGTGGCCCGCATCGACTTCTCGGCCCACTTCGAACCGGGCGAGCTGGACGCCATGGCGGCCGAGTACGAGGCGCTCGACCCGGCCCTCAAGCGGGAGGGCGCCGACACCGACTTCGTGCCCGACGTGGTGGCCGGGGACGGGGAGGTGATCGAGGGCGACGGCTGGACCCTCGAGGCCGTGTGGACGCCCGGCCACTGCTCCAACCACCTCTGCTGGTCGCTGCACGAGGAGCAGGTCCTCTTCACCGGCGATCAGGTCATGGCGTGGTCCACCACCGTGGTCAGCCCGCCCGACGGCTCGATGGCCGACTACCTGGCCAGCCTGCGCAAGCTGTTGGAGCGAGACGACGCCCGCTACTGGCCCACCCACGGCCCCGCCGTGGAGGACCCCGCCCGCTACGTGGCCGACCTGCTGGCCCACCGCCTCGACCGGGAGCAGCAGGTCCTCGACGGCCTGGGGCGCGGACTGCGCACGATCGCCGAGCTGGTGCCCGACCTCTACGCCGCCTACGACAAGCGGCTCTGGTACCCCGCGGCGGCCTCGGTGCACGCCCACCTGCTGGGGCTGCTCGACGTCGGTCGGGTGCGCGTGGCCGACGACGCAGCGCCCGCCATCGACGCCACCTACCTGCCGGTCTGATCGTCTCGGTCCCGGGCCTCCAGCATCGCCACCAGGTCGGCCGGCAGGTGCTGGGACAGGTCGCCCAGGAGGTCCACGTGGTAGCGGCGCGCCGCGAAGCGCCAGGCGCCGTCCACCCGGGCGAAGGCGTCGGTGTAGCGACCGACCACGATGGGGGCCAGCGGCAGCACCTCGGTGGCCTGCACCACGCAGTAGCGGCTGCGGGCCACCGCCCGGTCGGCGTCACCGTCGAGGCCCACCTCCACGATCACGTTCGTCACCAGGTGGGCGGTGCGGGGCGTGCCGTCGTCGTGGAGCCGGGTGGTCGCCCGCAGCTGGGCCGCCACCGCCTCGGCGCCCTCGGTCACGTGGCCGCCCCAGTCGACCGTCGCGTGGGCGAACAGGGCGCCCACCTCGTCGAGGCGTCCGGCGTCGATCAGCTCGGCGTAGCGGAACACCAGGTTCCGGATCTGGTCGGCGTCGCTGGTCATGATGGGGAACGTACCGGGGGCCGGCCCGGTCGGGCCGGGAGGGAGGTGCGGTGCTGAGCGGAGACCGACGGACCCACGTCGTGCTCGCCGTCAGCGGCGCGCTCGCCGCCGGGCTGCTCGTCGCCTCGGTGGGCCTCGCCGACGGCACGACGACGCCCGCTGCCTCCGAGGGCGCCACCGAGCGTCGCTCGGACCCGGCGACCCGGTCCCCGGACCGCTTCGACGCCGGGCCGGCCACCACCACGTCGACCTCGACGACCACCACCATGCCGCCCCGGGCCGAGCCGGCCCTGTTGGCCCCCAGCGGATCGGGGCCGCTGCAGGGTCGCCTGATCGTCGTGGATCCCGGCCACAACGGCGCCAACTTCGCGTTCGGCGACGTGCGCCGGCCCCTCGGCCCCGATGCCGATCCCGCGACCGAGGGGCCGCTGTGCAACAGCACCGGGACCGGCGCCGCCAACGGGCTCCGCGAGGTGGACGTCAACTGGGCGATCGGGACCCGCCTGGCCACGCTGCTGCGCTCGCTCGGCGCCGCGGTGCTGCTGACCCACGCCGACAACGAAGGGTTCGGCCCCTGCGCGGACGAGCGGGGGAAGCTGGCCGCCACGGCGAACGCGGCGCTGCTCGTGTCGATCCACGCCGACGGCTCGGTGCGGGGGAGCGGCTTCCACGTGATCCACCCGTCGGCCGCACCGGAGACCGGTCCCGGCCTGCCGGTGGACTCGGTCGAGCGCTCGGCCGCGCTGGCCCGCCAGCTGCGCGACCAGCTCCTCGTGGTCGGCGGGCGGCCGGCGAACTACGTGGGCACCAACGGCACTCAACAACGGGCCGACCTGGCCAACCTGAACCACGCCGTGGTGCCAGCGATCCTGGCCGAGCTGGGCAACCTGCGGAACCCGCTCGACGCCACGATGCTCGGCGACGGGCGGAGCCGGGAGGTCCTGGCCCGAGCGCTGGCCCGCGCCGTGCTGGCCACCCTGGGGCTGCCCGCCGACCCCCGCGTCGGACCCGACCTCGACGGCGACGGCGCCATCGACCTCCTCGTCGGCGCTCCCGAGTGGCTCCTGCCCACGACGACCACCACCACGACGACGCTCCCGGTCACGCCGGAGGCATCCGCGCCGGTCGACCCTGCCACGACCGTCCCGCCGACGACCGCACCGACCACCACCTCGACCACCGTGGCGACCACGGCCGCCGGGGTTCCGCCCGGCCCCTGACCACGACCGTTGTGCACTCCGTCGTCGATCCGACCACGCAGCGCACAACGGTCGGTCCGGATCCCGATCCGGCGCCGGAGCGGAACCTCAGTGGCCGGGCAGCACGCAGGCGGTGTCGAGGCCGAGCACGCGGTTGAGGCGACCGAAGGCCAGCCACGAGCCGATCGACATGGACAGCTCCACGATCTCGGCGTCGCTGAACGCGGCGTGCATTCGCGTCCAGAAGTCGTCGTCGAGCCCGTGGTGGTCCAGCAGGTACCGCTCGGCGTACTCGGCGGCGAGGCGCGCCCGGTCGTCGAGGCCGTCGGTGGTGCGCCACTCGGCCACCCGGCTGTCGAAGTCAGCGTCGACCTTGCGGCCGTCGCGCTCGGTCCGCCAGTCCTGGCAGAACACGCACCCGTTGATCTGGGCCACCCGCAGGCGGGCCGCCTCGAACGTCTCCAGCTCGAAGGTCGAGTGGTCGTAGACGGCCTGGGAGAAGTTCACCGCGGCCGGGCCGATCCCCGGCACGACCGCTCCCCACACGTGGAAGATCGGGTGCTGGCCCTCGGGCACGTCCACCCGCAGGCCGTCCAGGTCCAGCTCGCCGTCGCTCATCGCTCGCTCCTCATCGGTGGCCTCCCCACCTCGGGCCGCCCAGCGGGGTGAGCGGCACGTCCAACGCGTCGTAGATGCCGGTGGGCGCGGCACGGAGCCACGGGATGGCCCGGACCAGGCGGGCCGCGGCGGTGGCGTTGCCGCCGGCCGCCCGGTTCCCGTCCTCCTCCTCGGCCTCGACGGTGATCTCGAGCCGCGGGCTGCCCTCGAGGATCACCCGGTGCGAACCGGCACCCGAGGCGGGCTGGGGCCAGTCCGGGGCGCAGGTCGGATCGATGCGGGTGACGTGCTCGACCACGATGGCCGCCTCGCCGTCGACGATGCCCTGCACCTCGAAGCGGAGCGCCCCCTGGGTGCCGGCCTCGAAGGTGCCCAGCCGGTTGGTGACGGTGGCCTCCAGCGGCCGACGTTCCAGCGTCTCGCGGATCTCGGTGACGGCCCACCCCAGACCCCGGGCCATGAGCCGGATGCTGGAGCCCCACACCATCGTCGGCACGCCGGGCAGCACCATCGGCGGCACGCTGTCCATCGAGCCGCCCATGCCCACCAGGTGCCGTACGGCGTCGGGCTGGTCGTAGGTGGAGTAGTCGAAGAGCTCCTGGCAGCGGACCGAGGTGACCGACGCGCACAGCCCGCTGGCCAGCACCGGCAGCAGGTCGTTGCCCCAGCCCGGGTCGACGCCCGAGACGAACAGGGAGCCGCCCCCGGCCGCCGCCGCGTCGCGCAGCGGACCGACCAGCTCGGGGGGCGCCGAGAGCGGGTCGTAGAGCGCGTAGAGGGCCGGCGACACCACCGAAGCACCGGCGGCCAGGCAGCCGGCGATGTCGGCCGCCGCGGCGTCGGGCCGGATGTCGCCCGACGCCATGTACGCCACGGCACCCACCCGGCCCACGACCGACGTGTCGTCGGTGCAGGCCACCCCCAGCTCCCGGCCCAGACCGAGCACCTCGCCGGCGTCGCGGCCGACCTTGTCGGGGGAGTGGACCACCACCTCGGCCAGCCGCAGCTCGGGGTGCGCGAGCACCGCCCGGGCCGCCGCCCTGCCCATGTTCCCGGTCCCCCACAGCGCCACGTCGATCACGCGGCGCAACCTACAGCGGGCCGGCGCCCGCTCGGCAGGATCAGACGGGAGCGGCGGCGACCAACGTCGCCGGGGCCACCGCCGGGGCGGATCCGCCCGTGCCTGTGGAACCGAGGATGCCCGAGGCCCGCACGGCCGCAGTCGTGGCCGGCTTGCGGCGGACGGCGTCCCAGGCCTGCACCTCGGCGACCTCACGTCGCAGGGCCGCCTCGACCTCCGCCTCCTCCAGCTCTCGCATCTCCTTGCGGGTCATGGTCGGCCTCCGTGCTTGCGACGGGTCCGACCCCGTCCCCCAGGTTCGCGCCGTCGGTCGACGACGTGTCCGTTCCTGTCGGCCTCTCGATCCTCGGACTTGATGGGCCGTTCGACCCGGCCCCGGTACCCTCTGGCCATGACCGGCGACGCAGCCCTCCCCGGCGACGACCCGACCCCGCGCCAGCGGTGGCAGGCGGCCGTCGACGCCTCCCCCCGACGCGACGTCCCCTTCGAGACCATGTCGGGCATCCCCGTCGACGGCGTCTACGGCCCGCCCGACGGCGAGCACCCCGGCCAGTTCCCCTACACCCGGGGCCCGTACGCCTCGATGTACCGGTCGAAGCTGTGGACGATGCGGATGTTCGCCGGCTTCGGCACCGCGACCGACACCAACGCCCGGTTCAAGGAGCTGCTGGCCAACGGGGGCGACGGCCTGTCGGTGGCCTTCGACCTGCCCACCCTCATGGGCCGCGACAGCGACGACCCCATGAGCCTGGGCGAGGTGGGCACCTGCGGCGTGGCCGTCGACACCCTCGACGACATGGAGGAGCTGTTCCGCGACATCGACCTCGAGGCCACCACCACCTCGATGACGATCAACAGCCCCGCGGCGCCGATCTTCGCCATGTTCGTGGCCGCCGCCGAGGGCGCCGGCGCCCAGCGGGCCCGCCTGGGCGGCACCCTCCAGAACGACATCCTGAAGGAGTACCAGGCCCAGAAGGAGTTCGTGTTCCCGCCCCGGCCGTCGCTGCGGCTGGTGGCCGACACCATGCGGTTCTGCGCGGCCGAGATGCCCCGCTGGCACGCCATCTCGGTCTCCGGCTACCACATCCGCGAGGCCGGCTCGACAGCCGCCCAGGAGCTGGCCTTCACCCTGGGCAACGGCTTCGCCTACGTCGAGCTGGGACAGCGGGCCGGCCTGGCCGTCGACGACTTCGCCCCCCGGCTCAGCTTCTTCTTCAACGCCCACCTCGACTTCTTCGAGGAGATCGCCAAGTACCGGGCCGCCCGTCGCATCTGGGCCCGCTGGCTGCGCGACCGCTACGGGGCCACCAACGAGCGCTCGATGCAGCTGCGGTTCCACACCCAGACCGCCGGGGTGTCGCTCACCGCGCAGCAGCCCGAGGTCAACATCGTGCGCACGGCCATCGAGGCGCTGGCCGGCGTGCTGGGCGGCACCCAGAGCCTGCACACGAACTCGATGGACGAGACCCTGGCCCTGCCCACCCAGAAGGCCGCTCGCATCGCCCTGCGCACCCAGCAGGTCATCGCCCACGAGCACCGGGTGGCCAACGTGGCCGACCCCCTCGGCGGCTCCTGGTACGTCGAGGAGCTCACCGACCGCATCGAGGCCGAGGCCGAGGCCCTCTTCGCCCACGTCGACGCGCTGGGCGACGGCTCGATGCTCGACGGCGCGGTGGTGGGCATCGAGGAGGGCTGGTTCCAGGGCGCCATCGCCGATGCCGCCTACGAGCTGGAGCGCAAGCTCAACGACGGGCGCCACGTGGTGGTCGGGGTCAACGCCTTCCTCGACGGCAACGACGAGCCCCAGCCCGAGACGCTCTACATCTCCCGCGAGACCGAGGACCTCCAGCGCAAGCGGCTGGCCGAGACGAAGGCCGCCCGGTCGGCCGCCGCGGTCGACGCGGCCCTGGCCCGACTGCGGACCGAGGCGGCCGACCCCGAGGTGAACCTCATGCCGGCGCTCATCGACGCGGCCCGGGCCCGGGTGAGCCTGGGCGAGACCATGGACGCACTGGCCGACACCTTCGGCCGGTGGGAGGAGCAGCCCCGCACATGAACGAACGGGACCAGCCCGCCGGCCGCGTGCTCGTGGCCAAGCTGGGCCTCGACGGCCACGACCGCGGCGTGAAGGTGGTCGCCCGCATCCTGCGCGACGCCGGCTACGAGGTCATCTACACCGGGCTCCGCCAGACGCCCGAGACGGTGGTGGCCGCCGCGGTCGACGAGGACGTCGACGCCGTGGGGCTCTCGATGCTCTCGGGCGCCCACCTGGCGCTGGTGCCCCCGGTGGTGGCCGGGCTCCGGGCCGAGGGACTGTCCACGCCGGTGATCGTCGGCGGGATCATCCCCGAGCGCGACCTGCCGGCCATGGCCGAGGCCGGCGTGGCCGAGGTGATGTCGCCCGGCGCGTCGGCGGTCGAGGTGGTCGAGGCGGTCCAGCGGGCCATCGAGGCCGCCCGCACCTGACCGCACCCTCAAACCTCCCGGCGGCGCCGCCAGGTGTAGTTGACGTTGAGGAAGTAGTTGCTCACGAAGGCCGCCGCGAACCCGACGGCCTCGTGGGCCAACCGGGCGGCGCCGGCGCCGATCGCCGCGACGCCCAGGTCCTCGGCCTGGAGGAACTGGAAGAGCCCGACGTGGATGCCCACGCCCACCAGCGAGACCACGTGGAACAGGGCGAGCCCCCACCAGAGCTGGTGGCGCCGGAACCGGCGCTCCCAGAACGTGAAGTAGTTGTTCAACAGGAAGTTCGACAGGATCGACGCCTCGATGCCGGCCAGCAGCGACCAGCGCACCGGACGTGAGAAGCCGAGGTCGACGGCGCCGAGGTCGATCAGCTCGAACAGGGCGAAGGTGACCAGGTTCACGGCCAACCCGACGAGCCCCACCAGCGCGTAGAGGAAGAACTGGCCCTTGACCTGCCGACCCAGGCGCAGCTCGGCCACCGCCAGCAGGTAGCTCCGGATGACCGAGGGACTGAGCTTGGTCTCGCCGGCCACCCGATTGCGGAACCGGTAGCCCACCTCGGCCACCCGCAGGTCGTCGCGGCGGCCGATGAACTCGAGGAGGATCTTGAAGCCCTGCGGGTTGATCGACGGCCCGACCCGCCGCAACGTCTCGCGCGACACCGCGAAGTAGCCCGACATCGGGTCCGACACGGGCACCCGGAGGAACAGACGGGCGATGGTGGCGGCGACGAAGGAGATCAGCCGTCGCAGCGGCCCGAAGTCGCCGTAGCTCCCGCCGTCGCCGGCACGGCTCCCGACCACCACGTCGGCCTCGCCGTCGGTGATCCGCCGCACCATCTCGGGCAGGGCGGCCTCGTCGTGCTGGCGGTCAGCGTCGATCACCGCGATCACCTCGCCCCGGGCGGCCCCCATGCCGGCCATCACGGCCGAGCTGAGCCCGCTCTCGCCGAAGCGACGGATCACGCGCACCTGGGGGTGGCGGGCCGCGTAGTCCTCGGCCAGCTCCCAGGTGCGGTCGGGGGAGTCGTCGTCGACCACCACGATCTCGTGGGGGATGCCCTCGAGCGCGGCGCGGAGCCCGTCGAGGAGCGGCTCGACGTTGGGCGCCTCGTTGTAGGTGGGGGTCACCACGCTGACCACCGGGGGGCGGCGTCGGTCGCCCGAAGCCGGCGGCTCGGCCGGGTTCGGACCGTCGGGGGCGTCGGGGGCGTCGGGGGCGGCCATCGCCCGCTCGACGCTATCGGCGCCCGCCTACGGTGGGGCACATGTGCGGTCGCTTCGTCTCGTCCTCACCTCCCGCCGAGATCGCCCGGTACTTCGGCGCCGAGGTCGTCGACGCCGAGCTGGCGCCGAACCCCAACGTGGCGCCGTCCTCCGACGTCTACGTCGTCTACTCCGACGGCGGCGCCCGACGGGTCGACGCCTTCCACTGGGGGCTGGTCCCCGGCTGGGCCAAGGACCTGTCGATCGGCAACCGCATGACCAACGCCCGGGCCGAGACGGTGGCCACCAAGAACGCGTTCAAGGGCTCGCTGGCCAAGCGGCGCTGCATCGTGCCCGCCGAGGGGTTCTACGAGTGGTCGGTCGTGCCCGGCCAGAAGGCCAAGCAGCCGTACTTCATCCACCGCCCCGACGGCGAGCCGCTGGCCTTCGGGGGCCTGTGGTCCGAGTGGCGGGGCGAGCTCGGCGGCGAGCCGACCGTGGTGCGCTCCACCACCATCATCACCACGGCGGCCAACGAGCGGATCGCTCCGCTGCACGACCGCATGCCGCTCATGGTCCCGCCGGGGGACTGGGACCGCTGGCTCGACCCTGCGTGGCGTGACGTCGAGGCGATCAGCACGCTCCTGGTCCCGGCGCCGCTCGAGCTCGTCACCTTCCACGCCGTGTCGACGGAGGTGAACAACGCCCGGAACAAGGGCGAGCACCTCACCGACCCCGTCGGCCCCGAGGGCGTGCTCCTCACCCAGCCGGCGGCACCCTCGGCGGCGCCCCCCGACCCGGCGCAGGGGTCCCTCCTCGACGGCTGAGTCGGCCGTCAGGCGTCGGCCACCTCGGCGTGGCCGGCGGCCCGCAGGCCCTCGCGGATGCGCTCGGCCGCCGCATCGAGCTCGTCGCCCGAGACCGACCCGTCGGCCAGGGCGAAGCTGAGGTCGGCCTCGGTGCGGATCGGGATGAGGTGCACGTGGCAGTGCGGCACCTCGAGCCCGGCGACGATGAGGCCGACCCGGCTGCACTCGAAGGTCGTCTCGAGCACGGCCGCGATCCGGTGGCTCACCTCCGACACCCGACCCCACGCGCCCTCGGGCAGCTCGGTCCAACGGTCGACCGGTTCGATCGGGACCACCAGGACGTGGCCGGGCCGGATCGGGGCGATGGTCAGGAACGCCACGACGTCGGGGTCGCGCCAGACGAAGCGTCCGGGCAGCTCGCCCTCGATGATCCGCGTGAACAGCGTGCGTTCGGCCATGCACGGATCGTAGGCGTCACCCACCGGCCGCCCGTAGGGTGGAGGGGTGAGCGAGCGCAGCACGGAGATCTTCCACCGCCCCGAGGAGGAGGGTCTGGGAGAGCTGACCGTCGACCGCATCGCGACCGTCCCCAACGCGGTGACCTTCGTGCGCCTGCTGGTCATCCCGTACTTCCTGTGGCTCCTGTTCGCACGCGACGCCCACGGCACCGCCGGCTTCGTGCTGTGGGCGCTGTTCGCCACCGACTGGGTCGACGGCTACCTGGCCCGCCGCCTGGGGCAGACCTCCAACTTCGGGAAGATGTTCGACCCCACCGTCGATCGCCTCGCCATGGTGGTGGCGCTCGTGGCGATCATCGTCGACGGCACCTCGGCCCCGGCGTGGTTCGCCTGGCTCGTCCTCGTCCGCGAGGTGCTCCTCAGCGCCTGGGTGGTGGGCATCACCGCGGCCGGGGCGAAGCGCATGGACGTGACCTGGTGGGGCAAGGTCGGCGCCTTCGGCAACATGGCCGCCCTCACCTGGTTCCTGCTGTCCGCCGAGACCTCCTGGAGCGACACCACCCGAGACGTGTGGCGCCTCCTGGCCTGGGTGGCGGCGGCGCCCGGCCTCGTCTTCTCGCTCCTGGCCACGGTGCAGTACGTGGTCCGGGGTCGTCAGGCGCTGGCCGAAGGGCGGGCCGAACGGGCGGCGGCCGCGTGAGCGGACGCCCACGCCCGTCACGGCGCCCGAGCCGCTCGGCGCTGGTCTGCGGGCTCGTGGCCGCGCTGGCGGCGACGACCATCGTGCCCGTCGCCGTGCCGCTCGCCGGTGCGACCCCGGCCCCCGACGCGCCGCTGGTCCGGGTGGTCATCGACGGCGTCGAGCCGGCGGAGGTGGACGCCGTCCTCGCCGAGACCACGGCCGTGTCCGGCCGGGTGGGCGCCGTCGAGCGGCTCGACGCCCTCGACGCCGTCGCCGTCGAGGTGCCCGCGTCGCGGCTGGGTCGGGTCCGCGCCGCGTTGGCCGACCCGGCATCGGGGACCCGCGTGGTGACCGACGGACGAGCCCGAGCGCTCGCCGTCACCCCGAACGACCCGCTCTGGGCCCTCCAGGACGCCTCCCGGGCCGTCCGGCTCCCCGAGGTCTGGCAGGGCACCACCGGCGACCCGGCCACCACCATCGCGATCGTCGACTCCGGCGTGACCGCCAACGCCGAGCTGGGATCGCGCCTGCTCAGCGGCTGGGACTACGTGGACGGCGACGCCGACACCACCGACCCCGTCGGCCACGGCACCTCGGCCGCCCTGGTGGCCGCGGCCGGCGGGAACGACGGCCGCGCCGGGGCCGGCGCGTGCTGGCAGTGCCGCGTGCTGCCGGTCCGCGTGCTCGACACCGACGGCAGCGGCTACCTGTCCCACATCGCGGCCGGGATCGTCTTCGCCGCCGATCGCGGCGCCTCGGTCATCAACCTCAGCCTGGGCGCCTCCCAGCGCAGCCTCCTGGTCGCCGATGCCGTCCGCTACGCGTTGGGCCGCGGCGCGGTCGTGGTGGCCGCCGCGGGCAACGACGGCTCGTACGAGCCGGTGTACCCGGCCGCCGAACCGGGCGTGCTGGCCGTGGTCGCCGCCGACAGCTTCACCAGCCTCCACGACTGGTCCCAGCGCGGGCCCTGGGTGGACCTGGCCGCCCCCGGCTGCAACCTGGCCGCGATCGACGATGCCTTCGACCCCGACGACGTGTTCTGCGGGACCTCCTCGGCGGCGCCGCTGGTGTCGGGGGCGGCGGCGTTGCTCCGCTCGTCCCGACCGGGCGCCGGGCGGGTGGCGGTCGCCAACGCGCTGTTGGCCTCGGGCCGGGCCATGCCGGCGGAGGCCGCCGGACGCGGGTTCCTCGACGCCGCCGCCGCCATGGCGTCCATCGACGTGCTCGGCCCGACGGACCTCGACGGCAACCCGGCCGACTTCACGCCGCCCACCTCCCGGATCCTGGCCCAGTCCCGCACGATCGTGGGTTCCACCACCTTCGTCCTGAACGGTCTCGACGAGCCTCCCGGCGGGGTGCGGGCCTTCGACCTGATCGTCGACGGCACCACCGTCGCGTCGGTCGGCACCGTCACCCAGGCCGCCGAGGTCACCTGGGACAGCACGACGGTGGCCGACGGCCCCCACACCGTGCAGAGCCGAGCGATCGACTCCTCGGGCAACTCGACGCTCAGCGACCCCGTCACCGTGCGGGTCGACAACCACCGACCGACCACGTTCGTGCTGGCACCCACCCGGGCGGTCCGCGGACGGACGATCACCGTCGGCGTGGCGTCGTCGGACACCATCGGGACCGTCGCCACCTTCCTGGCACTCGACGATCGGGTGGTCGCCGGCTTCGTCGGTGACGGCGCCCGTGCCTTCCCGGTCAGGCTCCCGGCGACCACCGGCCGTCGCCGCCTCCTCGCGGCCAGCATCGACGAGGCCGGCAACATCGCCTTCTCGAACATCGTGTGGGTCGACGTCCGACGTCGCTGAGCGGGCCGGCCCGATTGGACCGGATCGGCGCGATCCGGCGATAGGGTCGCCGTCGAGAGGCGAGCGACGGAGGTTCCGGTGAAGGCCGTGATCATGGCGGGCGGCGAGGGCACCCGACTGCGACCGCTGACGTCCAACGCACCCAAGCCGATGATGCCGCTGGTGAACCGGCCGATGATGGAGCACGTCGTCGAGCTGCTGGCCCGCCACGGCTTCGACGAGATCGTGGTGACGGTGGCCTTCATGGCCAACACCATCCGCAACTACTTCGGCGACGGCTCCAACTTCGGGGTCCGCATGGTCTACGCGTCGGAGGACACGCCGCTGGGCACCGCCGGCTCGGTCCGCAACGCCATGGCCGAGCTCGACGACACCTTCCTCGTGATCTCGGGTGACGTCCTCACCGACGTCGACCTCACCTCCATCGTCGAGACCCACCGGGCCAAGCAGGCCATGGCCACCATCGGGCTGGTCTCGGTGGAGAACCCCCTGGAGTTCGGCATCGTGGTCACCCACGACGACGGCGCCATCGAGCGGTTCCTGGAGAAGCCCACCTGGGGCCAGGTGTTCACCGACACCATCAACACCGGCATCTACGTGCTCGAGCCGGAGATCTTCGACTGGATCGAGCCCGACAAGCCGGTCGACTTCAGCTCCGACGTGTTCCCGAAGCTGCTCGAGGCGGGCAAGCCGCTGTACGGCGCCGTCGCGCAGGGCTACTGGGAGGACGTGGGCACGCTCGACGCCTACGTGAGCGCCCACCAGGACATCCTCGACGGCCGGGTGCAGGTCTCCATCCCCGGCTTCGCCCTCAGCTCGGGCGTGTGGGTCGGTGAGGGCGCCGAGATCCACCCCGACGCCCGGATCGACGGCCCGGCGGTCATCGGCGACAACTGCTTCGTCGACGCCGGCGCCCACCTGGGCGAGTACGTGGTGCTGGGCACCGGCGTGCGGCTGGGCGCCGACAGCGACCTCGAGCGCACCGTGGTCCACGACAACGCCTACCTCGGCGACAGCGTCCGCCTCCGGGGCACGGTCGTGGGTCGGGCGTCGGACCTGCGACGGGGGGCCCGCTGCGACGAGGGCACCGTGCTGGGCGACGAGGTCTTCGTCGGCGAGGACGCCGTCGTCACCGGTGACGTCAAGGTCTACCCGTTCAAGACCGTCGAGGCCGGCGCGGTGGTGAACACCTCGATCATCTGGGAGTCGAAGGGCGCCCGGTCCCTCTTCGGCCACCACGGGGTGTCGGGCCTGGCCAACGTCGACATCACCCCGGAGCTGGCCACCAAGGTGGCCATGGCCTTCGCCACCAGCCTGAAGAAGGACGCGACGGTCGTCATCTCCCGCGACTCCTCACGGGCCGCCCGCATGCTCAAGCGGGCGATCATGGCGGGCCTCAACGCCGGCGGCATCAACCTGCTGGACCTCGAGGTGGCGTCGGTGCCCCTCACGCGGTTCGTGTCCCGGATGGCCCAGGTCAGCGCCGGGGTCACCGTCCGGTTGGTCGACGGCTCGCCCGACTCGGTCATCATCCGCTTCTTCGACGACGTCGGCGCCGACATCAGCCCCGACTCGCAGCGCAAGATCGAACGGCTCTTCGGACGGGAGGACTTCCGTCGGGTCCGACCCGCCGACATCGGCGACATCGACCCGCCACCCCGGGCCATCGAGAACTACGCGGTGTCGCTCGAGCAGACCATCGACGTCGCCGCGGTGGCCCAGCGCCGGTTCAAGGTCGTCATCGACTACGCCTACGGCTCGGTCTCCCACGTCATGCCCAACGTGCTGGCCAAGCTCCGGGCCGAGGTGCTGGCGTTGAACCCCTACGCCTCGACGGCCGGGGTGGTGGCCTTCGACCAGGCCGAGCGGGCCGCCGCGGTGGCCCAGCTGGTGGTCGCCTCCGGCGCCCACCTCGGCGCGGTGATCGACCCCACCGGCGAGCGCATCACCCTCGTCGACGACACCGGCCACGTGCTCACCCACGTCGAGGCCACGCTCGCCCTGCTGGACCTCGTCTCGGGGCACCTGCTGGGCGACACCGTGGTGCTGCCGGTCTCGGCCCCGCGGGCCGCGGTGTCGCTGCTCGGCGCACGGGGGATCACCGTGCGCTTCGCCAAGCTGGCCGCCGACTCGCTCATGGGCGCGGCCGCCGACCCCGGCGTGGGCTTCGCCGCCGACCTGGCCGGCGGCTTCATCCTCCCGGGCTTCATGCCCGCCTTCGACGGCGCCGCCGCGCTCCTGAAGACCCTCGATCTGCTGGCCCGTCAGTCCGAACCCCTCTCCCAGGTGCGGGCCCGCGTCCCTGCCGTGTACACCGCCCGCGAGAGCGTCGTCACGCCCTGGGACATGAAGGGCGCCGTCATGCGGGCCCTGGTCGAGCAGGCCAAGGGGCGCGACCTCGACCTCGTCGACGGCATCAAGATCCACCACGACCGCGGCTGGGTGCTGCTGCTGCCCGATCCCGACGAGCCGGTCACCCAGGTGTACGCCGAGGGCGACACCCCCGCCGACGCCCGGGAGATGGCCCAGGAGTACGCCCGGCGGGTCCGCCAGCTCCAGCGCTGAGTCGGGCCGGGAGCGCCGCGAGGCGCGTCCAGTAGGGTGCGGGGCCATGAACACCCCCGACGACCTCCGCTACTCCTCCGACCACGAGTGGACCCGCGTCGAGTCCGGGCGGGTCCGGGTGGGCATCACCGACTTCGCCCAGGACAACCTCGGCGACGTGGTCTACGTGCAGCTGCCCGAGGTCGGCGCCACGGTCTCGGCCGGCGACAGCGTCAGTGAGGTGGAGTCCACCAAGTCCGTGTCGGACATCTACGCGCCGCTCGCCGGGACCATCGTCGAGGTCAACGCCGAGCTCGAGGGCCAGCCCGAGCTGCTCAACCGCGACCCCTACGGCGAGGGCTGGATCTTCGTCGTCGAGCCGGCCGACGTCTCGGCGGTCGACGACCTGCTCGACGCGGCGGGGTACCAGGCGCTCATCAGCGACTGATCGACGGCGATGGCCTGCCCGACCTGCGGATCCGACAACCCACCGGACGCCAACTTCTGCGCGACCTGCGGCGCCGCGTTGCCCGAGCGCGACGAGCGCACCGAGACCCATCCCGTCGTGGTCGTCGGGCCCGACGAGATCCCGATGGTCGTCGTGACCCGGGGGCCCAACGCCGGGTCGCGGTTCGCCCTCGCGGCGGGCGAGACCCGCATCGGCCGCCACCCCGAGAGCGAGGTCTTCCTCGACGACGTGAGCGTGTCCCGGCACCACGCGACGGTGGTCCGCGACGGCGCTCGCGTCCTGCTCCGCGACGTGGGCTCGCTCAACGGCACCTACGTGGACGGGGAGCGGATCGAGGCCGAGACGCTCCTGGCCGAGGGCAGCCAGCTGCAGATCGGCAAGTACAAGCTGGTTTTCGTGATGGGAGCGCACGGTGGAGATGCCTGAGGCCCCCGGCCACCTGTCGATCGGCGAGGTCCTCAGCCTGCTCCAGGCCGAGTTCGAGGACATCACGATCTCCAAGATCCGCTTCCTCGAGAGCCAGGGGCTCATCGACCCCGAGCGCACGCCCTCGGGCTACCGGAAGTTCTACGACGCCGACATCGCCCGGCTGCGCTGGGTGCTCCGCCAGCAGCGGGACCACTTCCTGCCCCTGAAGGTCATCAAGGCCAAGCTGGAGCAGGGCGCCATCGACTTCGACGACGACCGCGCCGCGGCCACCAACCTCTTCGCCCAGGAAGCGGCCTCGACCGGCGACGCGTCCGCGAGCGGCGCGGCGTCCGCGTCCGCGTCCGGTGCCGCCGCGGCGACCGCCGTGGCCGAGGTCGAGCCGTCCGATGCCCGGGCCGCCTCCGAGCCTACCGATGCACCGGGGGCGGCGCCCGCCGACAACGGGACCGAGGCGCCTCGCGACCCGGGGGCCTGGTTGGCCGAGCTGCAGGAGGCGCCCCGGCGCGCCGGCAGCACGCCGGCCAGCCGACCGGTCGACCCGGCGGCATCGGGATCGGGGGCGGGGCTCACCTTCGGGATGGCCGAGGTGGCCGAGGTCACCGGCTTGGACCGCGAGACCATCGAAGCGCTCGTCACCTTCGGGCTGGTCACCCCCCAGCGGATCGGCGGCGAGCCCACCTTCGACGCCACCGCCGTGGCGGTCGTCCGGGTGGTCGCCCGCTTCCTCGAACGCGGCATCGAGGCCCGGCACCTGCGGATCTTCAAGAACGCGGCCGACCGCGAGGCGGGGTTCTTCGAGCAGCTGATCCTCCCCCTGCTCAAGCAGCGCAACCCGCGTTCGCGCGAGCTGGCGCAGGAGCAGCTGGGCGGCCTGGTGGGCGACGGCGAAGCCCTTCACCGAGCCCTCGTCCACCACGCCCTGCGGGCCCACCTGCCCTGATCGGGGTGCCCCCGCAGCAGCTAGGGTCGGATCGATGATCGAGGTCGAGCTGCTGGGCGTCCGCGTCGAGATGCCCTCGAACGCACCGGTGGTCGCCCTGCGCGAGCTCAGCGGCCGACGACGCACGGTGAGCATCTTCATCGGGGCGCCCGAAGCCACCGCCATCGCCCTGGCGCTCGAGGGGGTGGAGACCCCTCGGCCGCTCACCCACGACCTGTTCAAGGACGCCCTCGAAACGCTGGGCGTGCACCTCGACCGCGTCGTCGTCACCGAGCTGCGCGAGACCACCTTCTACGCCGAGCTCCACCTGACCTCGATGGGGGAGACCTTCGTCGTCTCCAGCCGACCCTCCGACGCCGTGGCCCTCGCCGCCCGCACCGACTGCCCGATCTTCGTCGACGAAGCGGTCCTGGCCGAGGCCGGCGTCGTCGAGGACCTCGACGACGAGGTGACCGATCCCGACGAGGTCGTCGAGGAGTTCCGGCAGTTCATCGAGAACATCAACCCCGACGACTTCGCCTCCTGATCGATCGCGCGCTCCGCGCGATGTTCTCGCGGGTTTCGCGCGAATCGCGCGGAAATCGTTGTCACGCCGCGCGGCGGTCGGTATCTTGACCCACGCTCGTAATTCCGCGCGTGTGACCCCCGGCTCCCGCCGGCGGTCCGTTCCCAGGAGGTTGCCGTGAGTGACGCCCCCGACGTCCCCACCACCGACACCGTCCGAGACGAGGGGTTCAGCGGCCGTCGCACCGCCGAGATCGTCGGCATCTCGTACCGACAGCTCGACTACTGGGCCCGCACCGACCTCATCCGCCCGTCGCTGGCCGACGCGGCGGGCAGCGGCAGCCGCCGCCGGTACTCCTACCGCGACCTCCTCGAGCTCAAGGTGGTCAAGAGCCTGCTCGACGCCGGCATCAAGCTCGAGCAGGTCCGGACGGTCTTCACCTACCTGCGCGAGCACCTCGGCGAGGAGATCTCGACCGCGAACCTGGTGATCTCGGGGTCCACCTCGGTCCTCGTGCGTTCCGGCGACGAGCTCGTCGACGCGCTCCGCTCCGGCCAGGGCGTGCTGAACGTCCTGCCCCTCGGCAGCGTGAAGGACGAGCTCGACGCGGCGATCGTCGAGCTGCCCGCCCGCGGCGGCGCCACGGGGGCCGACCGCACCCGTGCCGCGGTCTCGGCCGCGCTGTGAGCGAGCTCAAGCACTCGCCCCTCGACGCCGCCCACCGCGACCTCGGCGCCAAGATGGTCCCCTTCGGGGGGTGGGACATGCCGCTCAGCTACGCGGCCGGCACCCTGGCCGAGCACCGGGCCTGCCGCAGCGCGGCCGTGGCCTTCGACGTCAGCCACCTGGGCACCGTCCGGGTCGAGGGACCGGGTGCGTTCGACGCGCTCCAGGCCGCCCTGACCAACGACCTGCGCAAGATCGGTCCCGGCCGCTGCCAGTACACGCACCTGCTCGACGAGGCCGACGGCAGTGTGCTCGACGACATCATCGTCTGGTGGCGAGACGAGACCACCTTCGACGTCATGCCCAACGCGTCGAACACCGAGCGGGTGGTCGCCGCGCTGGGCGCCGGCACCGACGGCGTCCGCAGCGAGGACGTCACCGCCACCCGTGCCGTCATCGCCGTGCAGGGGCCGACGGCCCGCACGCTCCTGGCCGCCGTCGCCCCCGATGCCGCCGCGGTGGGGCGCTTCCGGGTGACCGACTTCGACTTCGACGGCACGACCTGCGTGGCCGCCGGCACCGGCTACACGGGCGAGGACGGAGTGGAGCTGGCCGTCCCCGTCGAGCGCGCCGCCGACGTCTGGCGCGCCGTGCTGTCGACCGGCATCGAACCGGCCGGGCTCGGCGCTCGTGACACCCTCCGCCTCGAGGCCGGCCTGCCGCTCCACGGCCACGAGCTGGGGTCGGGCATCACCACCCTCAACGCCCGGCTCGGGTGGGTCGTCGGGTGGGACAAGGGCGACTTCCGAGGGCGTGCCGCGCTGGAGCGCCAGCAGGCCGCCGGCGTGGCGCCGCTGCTCTGCGGGATCGTCACCGAGGGTCGCCGCCCGCCCCGTGAGGGGTCCACGGTCCTCGTCGACGGCCACGCCGTCGGCACCGTCAGCAGCGGGAACTTCTCGCCCGTGCTGGACCAGGGCATCGCGCTGGCCTTCCTCGACCCGGCTCCCGATCCCGGGACGCCCGTGGTGGTCGAGGTCCGGGGCAGCGCCCTCGAGGGTCGGGTCGTCGAGCCGCCCTTCGTGCGTTCGTCCTGAGTCAGCCGCGTCGGCCCAGCCGGGCCCGCCACCGGTACGCACCGGGCACGGCGTCGCCCCGCCTGCCATCGAGGAGCCGGGGGCCGGCGGCCGACGCCCCCGGGTCCACCAGTGCCCGCACCACCTCGTCGTCGGGACCCGCCGCACCGAGCGCCACCAGCTCGGGGCTCACGCCGGCCGTCACGGCCACGAGCCGCGCGTCGGTGCCGTGGCGGCGCAGCTCGAGCCGGCACGGCCCCTCGAGGCGGAGCACCTCGGCGGCGTCGGCCGCCAACTCGAGGATGCGGGCCGCGTCGTCCTCGTCGAGGACGCGGGGCGATGCCGGGCGATTCGGATGGGTGGCCACCGCGGCCCAGCAGCACGGCTCGCCCGACCGGAAGACGCCCGCCACGACGACGTCGTCGCCGGCCAGGTACTCCTGGAGGTACCAACCACCGACCGCCGCGGCCGGCCCCAGGCCGCCGACCACCGCGGCCAGCTGGTCGGTGCCGTGGCAGACGCGGGCCGCGGCCACGTCGGCGCCCCGACGGTTCCGGAGGACGACGGGACCATCCGTGGCCAGGAACGCGGGCAGCTCGACCGGCCGATCGGCACCGCCCAGCACCCGGGCGACCTCGAGGTCGGCGTCGGCCAGCACGAGGAGCGTCTCGAGCTGATCGCCGAGGTCGACCGCCGGCGAGGTGCCGGCCACCAGCGTCGCGGTCGGGAAGCGCCGTGCCGCCTCGGCCAGCGCGGGCCCGCCGCCGCGTTCGGTGACGCCCACCAGCAGCGCCGGCGGGCGGGGGAGGGCGTCGATGCGGCCGGTCCACGAGGCCACCAGGCGATCCGACCAGTGCGGACGCCACTCGGGGTCGGCCAGCAGCCGGAAGCTCTCGTGACCGGCGGCCCGCAGGCGGCTGGAGAGGCGGGAGGCGGTGTCGCCCCCCGGGTCGACGACGCCGACCGAACGGCCGGGGTCGCTCAACGTCGGGCCTCGGCCGCCAGGGCGTCGAAGAGGCCCTGCTGCTGGGGATCGCGGTCGGCGGAGTCCTCGGGGTGCCACTGGACGGCCACGATCCAGTGCGCTGCGTCGAGCACCTCGAGCGCCTCGACCACGCCGTCGGCCGTCCGGGCGATGACCCGCAGTCCCTCGCCCACCCGGTCGACCGCCTGGTGGTGATGGCACTCGCCCGAGGTCGTCGTCCCTCCGAGCACGTCGGCCAGGAGCGTGCCGGCCTCCACGTCGATCCGGTTGAGCGTGCCGCCCCCGCCCAGCGGGATGCCGTGGGCACCCACGTGCTCGTGGTCGGGGAGGTGCTGGTGCAGCGTCCCGCCGTGCTCGACGTTGAGCAGCTGCAGGCCCCGACAGATGGCCAGCACCGGCTTGCCCAGTCGGCGGGCGGCAGCCAGCAGCGCGGCGTCGAAGTCGTCCTGGAGCGGCCGCACGCCGTAGGTGCGCTCGTGGGGCTCCTGGCCGTAGCGGGCCGGGTCGACGTCGGCGCCGCCGGTCAGCACCAGTCCGTCGAGCGAGCCCATGACGGCGTCGGCGTCGGCGTCGGAGAGCGGACGCGGACCCAACACCGCGGCCACCGCACCCGAGCGCTCGACGGCGTCGACGTAGGTGTCCTGGATGCTCACCGCACCCAGGAGGGGATAGGGCCGGTCGACGGGCATGCGATGTCCGCAGATGCCGATGACCGGGAGGGGACGAGCGCTCACCGGCGGGGCCTCACAAGCGCTCGAAGTTGCGCCGCAGCTCCCAGTCGGTCACGGCGCGGTTGAACTCGGCCCACTCCTGGGACGCCATGTGCAGGATGTGGAAGTGCGCCTCCTCGCCGAATGCCGCCTTCGCCACCTCGGAGCGCTCGAAGCGGTCGATGGCGTCCACCAGCGTGTGGGGGATGCGGGGCAGGTCGGATTCGTACCCGTTGCCCACGAACGCCTCGGGCGGCTCGATGCGGTGCTCGATGCCGTGGAGGCCACCGGCGATGGTGGCGGCCAGGGCCAGGTAGGGGTTGCAGTCGGCGCCCGGCACCCGGGACTCCACCCGCATGCCCTGGCCGTGGCCCACCACCCGGAAGCCCAGCGTGCGGTTGTCCATGCCCCAACCGATGGCGGTGGGCGCCCACGAGCCGGGCTGGTAGCGCTTGTAGGAGTTCACGTACGGCGCCCAGCAGATGGCGAAGTCGGCGGCCGTGGCCAAGAGCCCGCCCAGCCACCACCGGAAGGTGTCGCTGAGCCCGTGACCGGACTCGTCGGCCATCAGCGACCGCCCCGAGGCGACGTCCCACACCGACGAGTGGATGTGGCACGACGAGCCCACCTCGTCGAAGCGGTACTTGGCCATGAAGGTCAGCGCCCGGCCGGCCAGCGCGGCGATCTCCTTGGCCCCGTTCTTGTAGACGCTGTGGTTGTCGGCCATCTCGAGGACCTCGGCGTAGCGGAGGTTCAGCTCGTGCTGGCCCAGTCCGGCTTCGCCCTTCGAGAACTCGACGGGCAGGCCGGCGGCGGCCATGTCGTTGCGGATCTTGCGGATCAGCCACTCGTCCTTGGTGGTGTGGAGGATGTGGTAGTCGATGACGTACGGACTCGAGGGCGTGAGGTCACAGAAGCGCTTGGCCCACGCCTCCTCCATGGACTCCTGGAACAGGAAGAACTCCAGCTCGGTGCCGGCCATCACCTGCATCCCGCGCTCGGCCATCCGGTCGACCTGGGCGCGCAGGATCGTGCGGGGCGCCACCGCCACGGGCTCGCCCGACTCCTCGAACAGGTCGCAGATGACCAGTGCCGTCTTCTCCAGCCAGGGCACGACCCGCAGGGTGGACAGGTCGGGACGGCACACGAAGTCGCCGTAGCCGGACTCCCAGTTGGCCGAGCGGAAGCCCTCCAGCACGTTCATGTCGACGTCGACGGCCAACAGGTAGTTGCAGGCCTCGACGCTGCCGCCGTTGGCCGGCACCTGCTCGAGGAAGAACGACGACAGGACCCGCTTGCCCATGAAGCGGCCCTGCACGTCGGGGAACACCACGAGGACGGTGTCGATCTCGCCCGCCTCGTGGAGGGCCGTCAGCTCCTCGATGCTCAGCATGCTCACTCCGGGGTGGTGTAGGTGCTGGTGATGCCGCCGTCGATGAGCAGCGACTGGCCGGTCATGAACGACGACTCGTCCGACGCCAGGAAGAGCGCCCCGTTGACCATCTCGATGGCCTCGCCGAAGCGACCCATGGGGATGTGGACCAACCGGCGCTGGCGCTTGGCCTCGTCGGAGAGGAACTTGGCCAACAGCGGCGTGAGCACCGGCCCGGGGCACAGGGCGTTGCACCGGATGCCCTGGCGGGCGTAGATGGCCGCGATCTCCTTGGTCATCGAGAGCACGGCGCCCTTCGACGAGGTGTAGGCGATCTGGGGCGTGGCCGCCCCCATGTGGGCCACGAAGCTGGCCACGTTCACGATGGAGCCACCGCCCGACGCCAGCATCGCCTCGATGGCGTACTTGTTGCAGAGGAACACGCCCTTGACGTTCACGTCGAAGGTGAGGTCCCACGTCTCGACCGAGGTGTTGAGCGGCGTGTCGTCGTCGCCGGGGGAGATGCCGGCGTTGTTGTAGATGACGTCGAGCCCGCCCCAGCGGTCCACCGCGGCGGCCACCATGGCCTCGACCTCGGGCTCGGAGCGCACGTCGACGGCCACCGAGGCCGCCTCACCGCCCTCGCCCCGGACCTCGGCGGCCACGGCCTCGGCCGCGTCGCCGTCGAGGTCGGCCACCAGCACCTTGGCGCCCTCGGCGGCGAACCGGGAGGCCGCCACCCGGCCCATGCCGTTCGCCCCGCCGGTGATGATCGTCACCTTGTCCGCCAACCGTGCCACGCTGCCTCCCTCTGCCGGCTCCCTCTGCCGGAACGGCGATCCGGGCGTGACCCTAGACGCGGCGCGTCCTACGCTCGGCGGCCATGTCCGACCCCAACCCCGCCGCTCCCATCGACACCGCCGGCCCCCTGCCCGACGCCTACCGACTCGTCGTCGCCGGGGAGCACGTCGACGCCGCCGACGGCGCCACCTTCGACGTGGCCGACCCCTCCACCGGTCAGCGCCTGGCCACCGTGGCCCAGGCCGGCCCCGCCGACGTGGACCGAGCCGTCGCGGCGGCGCTCGCCGAGTTCGAGACCGGCCCCTGGCGTCGGACCAACGCCACCGCCCGCGGCAAGGTGCTGCTCCGGGTCAGCCAGCTGCTGCGGGAGCGGGCCGAGGACTTCGCGGTGGCCGAGGCCCGGGGCGCCGGGCACCCCATCGGCAACGCCCGCTGGGAGGCCAACGCCGCGGCCGACGTCTTCGAGTACTTCGCCGGGGCCGCCAACAAGCACTTCGGCGACACCGTGCCGGTGCAGGACGCGGGCATCGATGTGGTGCTGCGCGAGCCGGTGGGCGTGTGCGCCCTCATCGTGCCGTGGAACTTCCCGCTGCTCATCACCACGTGGAAGGTGGCCCCGGCCCTGGCCTGCGGGAACCCCGTGGTCATCAAGCCGGCATCGCTCACGCCGATCACCGCGCTGATGCTGGCCGACGTGCTCCTGGAGGCCGGCATCCCGCCCGCCGCCGTCTCGGTCATCCCCGGGCCGGGCTCGTCGGTGGGCAACCGCCTGGTGGCCGACCCCCGGGTCTCGAAGATCAGCTTCACCGGCGAGACCACCACCGGCGCCCACATCCTGCGGACCTCGGCCGACAACATCACCCGGGTGTCCCTCGAGCTCGGCGGCAAGTCGGCCTGCATCGTCTTCGCGGATGCCGACCTCGAGCGGGCCATCGCGGCGACGCCGCTGTCGGTCTTCGACAACACCGGCCAGGACTGCTGCGCCCGCTCGCGCTTCCTGGTCCAGCGCGAGGTCTACGACGACTTCGTGGCCGGCTTCGTGGCCGAGACCCAGCGGCTGGTCGTGGGAGAGCCGCTCGACGAGGCCACCCAGCTGGGACCGATGATCTCCGAGGGCCAGCGGGCCACCAGCCTGGAGTACCTGGGCGTTGCGGCGGCCGAGGGTGCCCGCCAGCTGTGCGGCGGCGAATCCTCGGGCCCGGGCTGGTACCTCACGCCGGCCGTGCTGGCCGACGTCGACAACTCCATGCGGGTGGCTCAGGAGGAGATCTTCGGGCCGGTGGCCTCGATCATCCCCTTCGACACCGAGTCCGACGCCGTGCGCATCGCCAACGACAGCCCCTACGGCCTGTCGGGGTCGCTGTGGACGCGGGACCTGGGCCGGGCGCTGCGGGTGGGCAAGGGCGTGCGCACCGGCGTGCTGTCGGTGAACACCAGCCGATCGGTCCGCACCGAGGCCCCCTTCGGCGGCTTCAAGCGCTCGGGCCTGGGCCGTGAGCTGGGCATGGCGGCCATGGCCCACTACACCGAGGTGAAGAACCTCTTCCTCAGCGAGGAGTGAGGCGGTCGTGACGACGGCGCCGGATCCCGCCCGCCTGGTCGACCTCGACCGCTACCCGCTGCTCGACCCGGTGGCGCTCGTCCCGGTGGTCACCGCCGCCCGGGCCGGGCTGCGGGACGACGGCGTGGCCGGCCTGGTCGGCTTCCTGCGGCCCGACGCGGTGGCCGAGCTGTGCACCGAGGCGCTCGAGCTCGAGCCGCTCGGCCACCACTCGGTCGTGCAGGGCACGCCGTACCTGGGCCTGCCCGACCCCGACGCGCCCCCGGGCGACCCCCGGGCCGCCCTGGTGGACAACGCGCTGACGGCCATCGTCTACGACCGGTTCCCGACCGACTCGCCGATGCGGGCCCTCTACGAGTGGGAGCCGCTCCGGGCCTTCGTGGAGGCGGTGCTCGACCGGGGGACCCTCCACCGCTACGCGGATCCGCTGGGCGCCCTCAACGTGGCCGTCATGCGTGCGGGCGACGAGTTGGGCTGGCACTTCGACATGACGGACTTCGTGGTCTCGATCGCCCTCCAGGCCAGCGAGGTGGGCGGCGACTTCGAGTCGGCCACCCGGATCCGTTCGGATGACGATCCGTCCTTGGAGCGCGTGGCCGGCGTGCTGGCGGGGGACCGTGCGCCGGTGCGATCGGTGGCCATGGAGCCGGGCACGTTGCTGCTGTTCGAGGGGCGCCACTCGTTGCACCGGGTCACGCCGGTGGCGGGGGAGCGGCCACGCCTGGTGGCGCTGCTGGCCTACGACACCAAGCCCGGCACCGACTCGACCGAGCTGCTCAAGGCCGTCCGCTACGGCCGGACGGCCTGAGCGAGCTCGCCGTCCGGTACCGTCGGGCGCCATGAGCTGGACCGGGGTGCTGGTGGGCGAGGGGTTCGAGGGCACGGGCACCTCGGCGGCCCACGTGAACGTGGTGCTGGGCGACGAGGGATCCCACGTGGCCCGCACCTGGGTGCGGGCGCTGGCCACCCCCAGCGCCGGCCACGCCCCCTTCCAGGTGGTGGCCCGTCCGGGCCTCCCGGTGCGACCGCTCACGCTCTTCGTCAACAAGGCCACCATCGCCAACGAGGATCACGCGGCGGCCACCTGGGGCGGCGCCCAGGCCGGGGTGGCGGCCGGCGTGCTCGACGCCGTGCGCCAGGGCGTCGTCCCGCCCGACGTGGCGGCCTCCGCCTACCTGATCTGCGCCGTGTGGGTCGATCCGGGGGCGGGCCGGGCCCACCAGGACGTGATCTTCGTCAACAACCGCGCCGCCGTGCTCCGGGCGCTCAGCGAGGCCGGGCACCACCGGCCGGGCGTCGACGACGTCCTGGGTGACCCCGAGGGGGTCTGGAACCCCTTCTTCCGCCCCTGAATCGGCCATCATGGGCACCGGTGCAGCTTTGCGGGGTCCGAGGCCGCTCGGGCAGACTCCCCGCTCGGTCCCGACGTCTGGAGTGAACGTGATGCGTACCCCCCGCGCCCTGATCGGCCCCGCTGCCCTCGCCCTGGCGATCGGCCTGGGCACCTCGGCCTGCGGCACCCGCGTCGCCGAGACCAACCCGCCCATCCGCATCACGGGCGACAAGAACGCGGCGGTGCCCACCACCGAGGCCACCACCACGACCGCCGAGCCCGAGGTCACGACCACCACCTACTTCTACGGCACCACCCCGGCGGACTCCGGGAACTGAGCCGACCCGTGGGCCTCGATGCCCGGCCGCTCCTGGACGGCCCCGACGGTCCGCCCTACCACCCCTTCGAGATCCACCCGGGCGTCTTCACCGCGCGCCAGTGCGACCGCATCGTCGCCCTGGCCGAGTCCCAGGAGCTCGAGTCGGCGCGCATCACCGACGGCACGGTCCTCGGCGACGGGGTCGACGACGAGGCCATCCGCCGCTCGGAGACCACCTGGATCACGCCCGACGACGACACGTGGTGGATCTTCGAGAAGCTCGCCAAGGTGGCCGAGCGGGCGAACCGGCACTACGGCTTCGAGCTGACCGGGTTCGGCGAGGACCTGCAGTACACCGTCTATCGGGCCCCCGGCGGCTTCTACACGTGGCACCAGGACGGCCTCGACGGTCCGCTGGCCACCCGCAAGCTCTCGCTCGTGGTGCAGCTGAGCGACCCGAGCGACTACGTGGGCGGCGAGCTGCAGTTCTTCGAGGTCTACGAGGAGTACGAGCCCGAGGACCTGGCCGCCTTCACCGCAGCGGCCTCGGCCCGCGGCTCGGTGGTGGCCTTCCCGGCCTTCGAGCTCCACCGCGTGCTCCCGGTGCGCGACGGCGTCCGCCGCTCGTTGGTCAGCTGGGTCAGCGGCCCCAGGTTCCGCTGAGCCGCAGGGACCACCGGACTCGGCCCGGCGGGTCATCCTGGGCGGTTCCGCTCACACCCGCTCCGGGCGCGCCGACCGAGGGAACGTGCTGGCCACCGTCCCCGATCCGCTGCTCGACGGTCTGGTGGCGCCCACGCGCCTCGGCGCAGTGCTGCAGCGCCGCCGCCGGGCGGTCGGCGAGACCCTCACCGCGGTCGCCCGTCGGTGCCCGCCGACGTGGACCCCGGACCGGCTCAGCGAGGTGGAGCGCGGGGAGCTCGTGCCCGGCGCCGAGCTGGTGGCCCTCGTGGCCGCCTACGGGCTGGCACCCGGACGATGGCGGCCGCCCCACGAACTGCGCCTGGTGCTCGACCGTCACCCGCACCCGGCCGCGACCGGCCCGGGTCCCGAGCGGGGCCCGGCCCACGACGAGCCCCACTGGCAGCTCATGCGCCTGGCCGCGGTCGGCGTCGCCGTCGGCCTCGACGGCCGCTGGACCGGGGGCCGGTCCCGCCTCCTCGGCGAGGCCTTCGGCGCGTCCCCCCGCGACGTGGCGGCGCAGCTGGCCGAGGCCCTCGACGCCGCGCCGGGCCTCGTGGCCGGGTGGGTGGATCGGGCCGCTGCCCTGCCCGTGGTGGCCGCGGCCGGCGTGCTGCTGGCCCGCGGGGTCGGCGGGCACCTGGTCCTGACCGCACCCAACGGCGGAGCCGGCTGGGACGTGGCCCCCGTCTGTCGCCTGGCCGACCTGACCCCGCCGCTCAGCCCGGACGGGCGGTGAGCTGCTCGCGGAGCAGCTGGCCCACCACCGGCGTCCACTCGTGGCCCGCCTCGGGCGTCACGGCGGCCAGGAGCTCGTTGCCGTCGTCGCAGCCCGTGTAGCGGGAGATGGTCGTCGTCCCCTCGGCCGCCGACGACGAGATCGTGCACCCCAGGGAGTTCGACCACGTCTGGATCGTGGCGTCGAAGGGCGGGGCGTCGTACTGCGCCCCGATGGGCAGCGCGGCGGGGTCGGGCACGATCAGCTGGTAGCCCGGACCGGTCCCGCCCGAGGGCGGGAAGACGTCGTCGGCACCGCCGACCACCATGGCCACCTGCGTGCCGGTGAAGGCGCCGCAGCTGTCGGGGACGAAGGCCCCGGCCACGGCGACGACACCGTTCACGAGGTTGGGCTGGGCGCAGGCCACCGCCAGGGCGAGGTGGGCACCGGCGCCCTTGCCGGTCAGGACGATGCGTTGGTCGTCGATGCAGAGCCGCTGGCGCACGGCGTCGATCGCCGCCGCGGCAGCCGCGATGTCGGAGGGCTCGTCGGGCGTACCGAGCACGTTCCACGCCGTCGGGGTGGCGGCGGGCAGCAGGTGCACCACGGCCAGTCCGAGCTCGGTCGACAGGGGATCGAGGCCCGACTCGACCACGAAGACGGGGATGGGCTCGCCGACGTCGGCGAAGGCGACCACCAACCCGAGCGGGGTGGTCGGCGACGCGGTCGGCGGCGCGAGCAGTCGGTAGGTGCGCTCCACCCCGCCGATCGAGAGCGGGAGGACCTCGGCCTCGACCGCCAGGCCGGCCTCGGGCCGTCCGCACCCCGGCGAGGTGGTGGGTGCCTCCACCTCGGTGGCCGGACCGACCTCGGCCCGCTCGGCCCGGGGCGCAGGGGGCGGCGGTGGGTCGGAGAGCGCCACGGCCGAGGCGATGGCGGCCACCGCCACCAGGATCGCCGCCACCACGGCGGGCCAGCGGCGCCGAGGGCGGCCGCCCACGGGCAACGGTTGGGGAGCGCCCTCGACCATCACCGGAGCGGCCGGCGGCAGACCGACGGCGGCAGACGGCGGGGGGAGCGGCTCGGCGGGTTCGACGACGGACCCGTCGATCGACGCCGGGGGCGTCGGCGGAGCGGGTGACGCCGGGGGCGCCGGCGGCGTCGGCGGAGCGGGTGGCACCGGTGGCGCCGGCGGGACGGGAGGCTCGACCGGCGGCGGATCCGCCACCGACGGCGCCGGGAGCCCGGCGACCGGGTCGACGAGGGCGGCGACGGACTCGACGGTGCGCCGGCAGCGCCCCGCCGTGTCGTCGAGGTCCAGCCCGAGGAACCGGTGCAGGACGATCGCCACCCGGCCAGCGACGGTCGCCCGTGCGAGCTGCTCCACCCACTCGGGTTCGCACCCCGCCTCGTTGCCCTCGGCCAACGCCGCCAGCCCCACCTCGACGGCCTTGGCCGCCCGCCACGGCAGCGGGTGCTCGCCGACCTCGTCGGGGTGGGCGGCCAGCCAGGCCTCCACGTCGTCGGCGAGCGCCCCAGCCCGCGTGGGATCGCGCAGCAGCGTCCGCAGCACGATGGCGGCGGTGTCGTCGAGGCGAACCGGGGAAGTGTCCGTCACGGCAGCGGGGTCAGCCCGGGGTGATGCTGACGAGGTCGATCTCGAACACCAGCGTCGCGTTCGGCCCGATCGGGCCCTGCCCGCTCGGGCCGTAGGCCAGGTCCGGTGGGATCACCAGGCGTCGGCGGCCACCGACCGCCATGCCCACGAGCCCCTGGTCCCAGCCGTCGATCACCTGGCCGGAGCCCACCGTGAACGAGAAGGCCTGACCGGAGTTCCACGAGGCGTCGAACTCCTCGCCCGAATCGGCCAGGACGCCGACGTAGTGGACGCTCACGGTGTCGCCGACCTCGACCGCGCGGTCGCCGGTGCCCACCGTCACGTCGACGATCTCGAGCGAACCGCTCGGGTCGGGAGCGGGCTGGGGCTTGGGCCGGGTCAGCGCGGCCCGGAGGTCGACCAGGAAGATCAGCGTCTCGTCGGGGCCGATCGGACCGGAGCCGGATGCGCCGTAGGCCAGGTCCGGCGGGATCACGAGCTGGCGCCGACCACCCACCCGCATGCCGACCAGGCCCTGGTCCCACCCGGGGATGACCTGGCCCGCGCCCACCGTGAGGCTGAACGGTTGGCCACCGTAGGAGGCGTCGAAGACCTCCCCGTCGGAGAAGGTGGCGCCGGTGTAGTCCACCACCGCGATCTGGCCCTCGACGAGCTCCGCGCCGTCCCCCTCGGTGAGGTCGGTGACCTGGAGCTCCTCGGGTGCGTCGCCGGTGGGGCGGGTGATGGTGGGAGCGCCGTCCCGAGCACCGGCTCCGTCGCCCCACCCGCCGTCGGACCCGGCGGTGGTGGACGACGCCGCACCGTCGTCGTCGGCGGCCTCACCACAGGCGCCCAGCGCCGCCAGCAGCGGGACCAGGAACAGGACGAGGAGCGACCGCGTGCGGCGACGCACGGGCCGCCCCGACGGGGTCGGGGAGTTCGGCACGCGCCGATCCTACGTGCGGAACGGTCGTGGCGGGTCGAGGTGGGCGAGGGGGCGTTCACCGTCGTGGTCACGAGCGGGGTCGAGGTCGGCCGGTCGCCATGCCGCGGTCAGCTGCCGGACCGTCGCCTCGTCCCAACCGACCGCGGCAGCCACGTCGGAACAGCCCAGCTCGGCGAGGTGGCGGAGCGCCAGGACCACCCGTCGTGGCGGGTCGCGGCGGAGGAGGTCACGGGCGATCCGGCCGCGGTGGTCCGCGAAGGGGACCCCCCCGACGCGTCGCACCTTCGCCTCGCCCAGCGGTCCACGGTGCTCCAGGACGGCCCGGAGCCCGGCGTCCACCACCACGGCCAGGTCGTCCGACCCGTCGGCCAGCACCTCGACGGCGAGGCGATCGGCCTCGGCGGCGTCGCCCAGCAGCCGACCGAGCACGCGCCGCAGCACGGCCGGAGCCGACGCCGGCACGCCGGCGAGCGGGGCCCGGTCGACGTCGACGGCACCCGCGGAGTCGTCGGAGCCCGCGCCGCCCACCGGCCGCGCCACGGGCGGGGGTTCGGGAACCACCCGCGGCGGTCGGTCCTCACGTCGCCACCGCACGTCGAAGGACTGCGGCACCCCGGCGGTGCCGGGCGCGGGCGGCCGCGTCGGTGCCGGCGGCGGCTCGGGCTCGGGGTTCGCGGGCGAAGGTGACATGGGTGGATTCCGATGGGACGGTCCCGAGCATGGTCCCCGGCGGGCCTCGGTGGAGGCAATGGGCCGGATGGGCCAGAATCGGCGGGTGCCCTCCGGTCCCGACGACCCCCCGCCGTCCCCGGCGGCGCCCCCGCCTCGTCGACGGCGGCAGTACCACGTGGCCGCGCCCACGGTCCCGGCCCCCACATCCGCTCCGGCACCCGCTCCGGCTCCCGACCCGGCGCCGGCGCCCGCTCCGAAGCCGGCGCCCGGTCCCACACCGGCACCCGCACCCGCTCCGGCACCCACACCACCGGGCTCGCCCGGTCCCTCGCCGGCCACCCCCGCCGGCCGGCGTCGCGCCCGGCGGCCCTGGTACCGGCCGAAGCTTCGGTGGTTCACGCTGTACCTGCCGCTCCTGGTCCTCCTGCTGGTGGGTGGTGTGGCGCTGTGGGGCTGGAACGCCATCCGGAGCCTGAACCGGGTCGACCTCGGCGACGCGCTGTCGGTCCCCACCGGCGACGTCCGCAACTACCTCATCGTCGGCTCCGACTCGCGGGAGGGCCTCGAGCCCGGCGTGGCGAACGAGGGTGCGATCGGCCTCGACGTGACCGGGCGACGGTCCGACACGATCATCGTCCTCCGCCTCGAGGGCGAACGGGCGACCATGATGTCGATCCCCCGGGATCTGTGGGTGCGGAACCCGGCGACCGGCCGGGAAGGGCGCATCAACGCCACCTACCGCGACGGCCCCGCCAACCTGGTCCGCGCCGTCACCGAGGACCTCGGCATCCCGGTCCACCACTACGTCGAGGTGGACTTCAAGAGCTTCTCGGGGATGGTCGACGCCATGGGGGGCATCACCATCGACTTCCCGTACCCGGCCTACGACCGGGGATCGGGGCTCAACGTGCTGCGGGCCGGCCCGGCGCGCCTCGACGGCAGCCAGGCGCTCGCCTACGTGCGGAGCCGCCACTACGTCGAGATCGTCGACGGCGCGGAGCGCCGCGACCCGACGGCCGACCTGGGCCGCCAGGAGCGCCAGCAGACCTTCATCCGCACCACCCTGGCCGAGGTCGGCGGCACCCGGAACCCCCTGACGCTGGTGCGGGTGGCCGCCGCGGCCGCGGCGGGGACGCGGGTGGACCAGGACTTCGGCTTCGGCGACGCGGTCGACCTGGCCCGCCGCCTCGGCGGGACCACCCCCGAGTCGGTCCTGTTGCCCACCACGCCCGCGAACAAGGGGGGCGCCGCGGTCCTCCTGTTGGCCCGCCCCGACGCCGATGCCGTGCTCGGCGCGTTCGGCGCCGGGGGCTAGCGTCGCCCGCCATGACCTCCACCCCTGCCCCCAACCCCGACGGCTCCAGCCCCCGCCAGACGAAGTTCGGCGGCCCCATGCCGATGACCGTCGACCCCGAGAAGTCCTACCAGGCGACGATCTCCACCTCGATGGGCGACATGGTCGCCTACCTCTTCCCGGGCAAGGCCCCCCAGACGGTCAACAACTTCGTGAACCTGGCCCGGTACCACTACTACGACGGCCTGATCTTCCACCGGATCATCTCCGGCTTCATGATCCAGGGCGGCTGCCCCGAGGGCTCCGGTCGCGGCGGCCCCGGCTACCGCTTCGCCGACGAGCTGCCCGCCCGCGGCGCCTACGAGATCGGCTCGCTGGCCATGGCCAACGCCGGCCCCGACACCAACGGCAGCCAGTTCTTCATCGTCTCGGGCCCCTCGGGCGTCGGGCTGCCGCCCAGCTACTCGCTGTTCGGCAAGCTCATCGGGGGCCTCGACGTCCTGGCCGAGATCGAGGCCGTCCGCACCGGCGCGGGCGACCGCCCCGTCACCGACGTGGTCATCAACTCGATCACGATCGAGGAGAGCTGAGCTGAAGCTCCGCATCCGGCCGTCCCACGTGCTGGGCGTGGGGGCGGTCGCCGCGGCGGCCGGCTGGTGGTGGGGGCGGGCCGACACCCGCAGCCGACGCACCGTCGCGCTGGCCCGGGTCGGCGCCCGCAGCGGCGCGGCCTACGCCACCTACGCCGCCCGCTCGGTGCTCGCCGACGACGACACCCGCGACGAGCTCCGCCGCCGCTTCGAGCTCCGCACCGCCGAGGAGGTGGCCGCCACCCTCGGCAACATGAAGGGCGCGGTCATGAAGCTCGGCCAGATGGCCAGCTACCTCGACCAGGGCCTGCCCGCCCCGGTGCGCGAGGCGCTCGCCCAGCTGCAGTCCGACGCCCCGCCCATGAGCTGGGACCTCGTCGTCGAGGTCGTGACCGCCGAGCTGGGCGCCCCGCCCGAGCAGGTTTTCGCCCACGTCGAGCGGGAGCCGCTGGCGGCGGCGTCCATCGGCCAGGTGCACCGGGCCCGAACCCACGACGGGCGCGACGTGGCGGTCAAGGTCCAGTACCCGGGGGTCGACGCGGCGATCCGGGCCGACCTCGACAACAGCGACCTGCTCTTCGGCGCCATGTCGATGCTGTTCCCCGGCATGGACCCCAAGCCCATCGTGGCCGAGCTGCGGGCGCGGCTCACCGAGGAGCTCGACTACCGGATCGAGGCGGCCTTCCAGACGCGCTTCGCCGACGCCTACGCGGGCCACCCCACCATCCACGTCCCCCGGCCGCTCCCGGAGCTCTCGACGGCACGGGTCCTCACCACCGAGCTCGCCACCGGCGCCAGCTGGTCCGAGCTGCTGGCCTGGCCCCAGGACGAGAAGGACCTGGCCGCCGAGACGATCTACCGCTTCGCCTTCGGCGGGATCTACCGCCTCGGCCTGTTCAACGGCGACCCGCACCCCGGCAACTACCTCTTCCGACCGGGTGGCCAGGTGACGTTCCTCGACTACGGGCTCTGCAAGGAGTTCACCCCCGAGGCCGTCGAGGCCGCCGGGCGCCTGATCCGGGCGATGGTGCTCGACCGCGACATCGCCGAGTTCCGCCGGGTGACCGCCGAGATCGGGGTGCTGGTGGACGGCGACCGCTTCAGCGACGAGGAGGTCGAGGACTACTTCCGGCACTTCTACGAGTTCGTCATGCGCGACGAGGTGGCCACGATGACCCCGGAGTACGCCTCGGAGTCGGTCCGCCGCTACTTCGACCTGGGCAGCGAGCACATCGAGATCATGAAGGCGGCCAACCTGCCGGCGGACTGGGTGATCGTGCAGCGGATCAACCTCGGGCTGTTCGCCCTCTTCGGCGAGCTGGGCGCCACCGGGAACTGGCGTCGGCTCGCCGAGGAGATCTGGCCCTGGATCGACGGCGCGCCCTCCACCCGCATGGGCCGGGCCATCCGCGACTGGGAGGCCGCTCGCCGGGGAGACGTCGCCGGGTGACCACTACCCTGGGGCGATGACCGACACCGCCGTCCCCACGAGCTCGCCCAGCGCCCCGACGGTCGTCGCCGGCCGTGCACCGGCCCAGGGGAGCGACGTGGCCGACGTGGTCGACGGCCTCCGGCGCACGTTCCGCGCCGGGCGCACGCGACCGCTCTCGTGGCGCCGGGCCCAGCTCGAGGCACTGCTCCGGCTCACCATCGACCACGAGACCGACCTCGTCGACGCCATCCGGGCCGACCTGGGACGCCCGGTGGCCGAGGCCTTCGGTGCCGACATCGGCCACACCCGGCTCCACGTCCGCCACCTCCTGAAGCACTTCGAGAGCTGGTCGCGGCCCCGGAAGGTGCGCCCCGGGATGCTGTCGCAGCCCGCCCGCGCCGAACTGGTCCCCGAACCGCTCGGGGTCGCCCTGGTCGTGGCGCCCTGGAACTACCCCGTCCAGCTCCTGCTCGAGCCGCTGGCCGCGGCGCTCGCCGCGGGCAACTGCGTGGTGGCCAAGCCCTCCGAGCTGGCACCGGCCTCCGCGGGCGTCCTGGCCCGGCTGCTGCCCCGCTACCTCGACCCCGACGCGGTCGCGGTGGTGGAGGGCGGCGTCGAGGAGACCACGGCGCTCCTCGAGGTGCCCTTCGACCACATCTTCTTCACCGGCTCCACCAACGTGGGCAAGGTCATGATGGCGGCGGCGGCACGGCACCTGACCCCGGTCACCCTCGAGCTGGGCGGCAAGAGCCCCACCCTGGTCGCCGCCGACGCCGACCTCGAGGTGGCCGCCCGCCGCGTGGCCTGGGGCAAGTTCCTCAACGCCGGCCAGACGTGCATCGCGCCGGACTACGTCCTGGTCGAGCGGGCCGCCCGCGACCGCTTCGTCGACCTGGTCGCCGCCGCGGTCGACGACTTCTACGGTCGAGACCCCCGGTCCTCGGGGGACCTGGGGCGCATCGTCAACGAGCGGCACCACGACCGGCTGCGTGGCCTCCTCGAGGGCTCCGGCGGCACCGTCGTGCTGGGCGGCGACCACGACCGCGAGGCCCGCTGGTTCGCTCCGACCGTGGTCCTCGACCCTGATCCCGGGTCCGACCTGATGGCGGAGGAGATCTTCGGCCCCATCCTGCCCGTGGTCACCGTCGACTCGATCGACCAGGGCATCGAGTACGTCGTCGACCGGCCCAAGCCCCTGGCGCTGTACGTGTTCAGCACCAACCCGGCCACCGTCGACCGGGTGGTGAGCTCGACCAGCTCGGGCGGGGTCTGCGTCAACCACACCATCGTGCACGTGCTCCCCGAGGACCTGCCCTTCGGCGGCGTGGGCGCCTCGGGCATGGGCAGCTACCACGGCCAGGTCGGCTTCGACACCTTCAGCCACCTCAAGGCCGTCGTCCGCAAGCCCACCCGGCCCGATCCGCGGCTCCTGTACCCGCCCTACACGTCGTTGAAGGAGCGGGTGATCCGGCGGGCGTTCCGCTGAGGTCGGGCCGACACGAGTCCGACCCGACCGCCATCCGACACGACCGCCACCACGAGAGGATGCCCGTGCATCGATCCACCTCCCTCCTCGCCTCCGTCACGGTCGCGGCCGTGCTGCTCGCCGGTTGCGGTGACGACGCCACCGTCGCCGACGACACGGCCTCCACCACGACCGCCCCGGCCGAGGCGGACGCCACGACCACCACGGTCGCCGAAACCGATCCCGGTGCCGGCGGGGACACGGTCGACGCCGCCACCGTGCTCGAGTCGATGGAGTCCAGCGGGACGGTGTTCGACGAGCCCACCCGCAACTGCATCGCCGAGGGCATGGGCGGTCGACTCAGCCGGGCCGCCCTCCCGATGCTCGACGACGGGGAGCTCGGTGACCTGGGTGCGGCCGACCTGGAGGTGGCCCGCACGACCTTCAACGAGTGCATCGAGCTCTCCGAGTACGCCGCGATGGCCTTCGGCCAGGTCGACGAGGGCGCCGTCGGCTGCGTGACCGAGCAGCTGACGGCCCGCTTCGAGGGCGTCGGCGACCTCCTGATCGCGATCGACGACGACGCGGCGACGGCGCTGCAGGAGATCACGACCAGCTGCCTCCCCGGAGGGTGACCCCGTCCGTCGCATCCCGACCGACCGCCGGTAGCGTGAGCGGGCGGCCGAGCTCTCCGACGGCCCGGAAAGGACCTCCCGTGCGCCGATCCCTCGCCCTCCTCGCCCTCCTCGGCCTCGTCCTCACCGGCTGCGGTGGCGACGACGGCTCGATCACCGCCAAGGACGCCGCCGAGACCACGGTCGCCGATGACGGCACCGACGACGGCAACGACGACGCGGGGGACGCCGACGGCCCCGCCTCGGGCGCCGCCGCGGAGATCCTGGCCTCGCTGCTCGACTCCGACGTGCCGATCGACGAAGCCGACGCCCGGTGTGCGGCCGAGGCCATGGCCGAGGACCTGAGCACCGAGGGCGTGGCCCTGATGGGCGACGCCGAGAGCTCGCCGTCGGACCTCAGCGCGGCCGATGCCGAGGTCGTCCGGGTGGCGTTCAACGACTGCGTGCCCTTCGAGGCGCTGGGCTCGCTGATGGTCGACGGGCTGGCCGGCGCCGACGGGCTCTTCCAGCTCACCGACGACGAGCGCAGCTGTTCGCTGGATGCGCTCGAGGAGCAGATGGGCGGCACGGGCGACCTCATCTTCGCCATGGAGGACATGAGCGAGGACGACGGCGCCATGGCCATCTTCGACGCCGTCGGCGGCTGCGTCTCGAAGGAGACCCTCGTCCCGGCGTTGGCGCAGCTGCTCAACCAGGACGGCAGCCTCGACGAGGCCACCGCCACCTGCGTCTCCGACGCCCTGGTCACCGAGTTCGGCGGCACCGACCTGCTCCGCAACTTCATGCAGGTGGCCAACGGTGCGCCGTCCGCCGACTTCCAGACGGCGGTGGAGCAGGCCGCCCTGGCCTGTTAGTCAACCGGTCGGCTCGTCCGGTCCCAGCTCGGCCAGGAAGTCCACCACCGCCGCGGTGAAGCGGTCGTTGCGGTCGCCCGCCACCATGTGACCGGCGCCGGACACGTCGACGAAGCGGGCGTGGGGCGCGAGCGCCAGGAACTCGGCCGCGGTCTCGGGGCTGACCAGGTCGCTGAGCTGGCCGCGGACGAGGAGCGTGGGGAGCCGGAGCCGGGCCGCGGCCTCGGCGAACCGGCCGGCGACCGTGCCGGTCTGGAGCCCGCGCTCCGGGTCGAACAGGTGCGGGTCCCAGTGCCACCGCCACCGTCCGTCGGCGTCGAGGCGCAGGTTCTTCCGCAGACCGGTGTGGTCCCGGGGGCGTGCACGGTGGGGCTGGTAGGCGGCCACCGCGTCGGCCGCCTCCTCCAGCGTGCCGAAGCCGGACTCGGCGTGGCGGAGCATGAAGTCGACGATCCGCATCACCCCCTCGCGCTCCTGGCGAGGGGTGATGTCGACCAGCACGAGCGAACGGAGCAGGCCCGGAGCGAGGATGCCTTCGGCCAGCAGGGCGGCCAGCCCGCCCAGGGAGGCACCGACGACCACGGGGGCGGCGTCGAGGTCGGCGGCGACCTCGACGAGGTCCTCGGCGAAGCGGCCGGCCTCGTAGTGCCGGGTGGGGGACCGGTCGCTGTCGCCGTGGCCCCGCTGGTCGTAGGCGATGGCGTACCAGCCGTGACGGGCCAGCGCCGCCGCGGTCCCGCCCCAGGCGTGGCGGGTCTGGCCGCCCCCGTGGAGGAGCAGCACCGGCGGGTCGGTCGGGTCGCCCCACGTGTCGGCGACGAGGTGCAGCTCCCCGTCGCCCGACAGGTCGTCGCTCACCGTGAAGGTCCGGGTGACGGGGCCGAGGGGGACGTCCATCGGCCCAGCGTGGTCACCCCTTGACCGACCGGTCAAGACGGATCGAACCAGGCCCGGAACAGCGCCCGACCGGCGGCAACGTCCGCGGTCGCCATGGTCTCGCGGGCGGAGTGCATGCCCAGCATGGGCAGGCCGAGGTCGACGGTGCGGATCCCGAGGCGGGTGGCGGCGAGCGGCCCGATGGTGGACCCGCAGGACAGGTCGACCCGATGGACGTAGGTCTGCAGACCGACACCGGCGGCGTCGGCCACCGTCCGCAGCAGGCCGGCACCCACCGCGTCGGTGGCGTAGCGCTGGTTCACGTTGACCTTGAGCGCCGGGCCGGCGCCCAGCTCGACGGCGTGGTCGGCGTCGTGGCGGTCCGGGTGGTTCGGGTGGACGGCATGGGCCATGTCGGTCGAGAGCAGCGCGGCCGACCGGCGATCGATCCCCAGCTCGCCCACCAGCTCGCCGAGCGCAGGGCCCGCCGCTCCGGTGGCCGACTCCGATCCGACCTCCTCGTGGTCGAAGAGGGCCACCACCAGGGTGGGGACCTCGCCGCCGTCGCCTGCAGCCGACGAGGCGGCGTGCACCAGGGCGTCGACCGCCCCCCAGCACGAGACCAGGTTGTCGAGGCGACCCGACGACAGCAGCTCACCGTCGCGCCCCGACCGGCCGGCACCGCGGACGTCGTGGCACATCAGGTCCCAGGCCAGCACGTCGTCGACCGCCACGCCGGCCCGCTCGGCCACCCGGGTGGCGAAGCCCGACCCGCCGCCGACCGGTGCGCGCCCCAGACCCCACAGGGCCCGCAGCCCGCTCCGGCGGTCCACCACGAGGCCCCGCTCGTTCACGTCGCGGTCCAGGTGGATGGCCAGCCGGGGGAGCACCATCGTCGCCTCGTCGTCGCGGACCAGTCGGACCTCGGGCCCACCGGCGCCGCGGACCACCACCCGTCCCGACCAGCCGAGGTCGAGGTCGAGCCAGGAGGTCAGGAGGAGCCCGCCGTAGGGCTCGGTGCCCACCAGGTGGACACCGGCCGACCAGCCGTCGGGCCGAGGCTTGATCCGCAGGTTCGGCGAGTCGGTGTGGGCGCCGATCAGCCGGGCGCCCTCGGCCCGACCCCGGCGCCAGGCCAGGAGCATCCCGCCGTCGGTGCGGTAGCCGCGATCGGGATCGTCGGCGACGAAGCCGGCCCGGTCCAGCCGGCCCACCGCCTCGGCCACCGCGTGGTACGGCGAGGGCGAGGCGTCGAGGAACTCGATGAGGTCGTCGTGGGGCTCGGTCACGGAAGCTCCTGGGGGCGGGTGGATCCGAGCCTACGGGTCGTCGTTACCGGTTCGCCGCCCCCGGGGACCGCTCAGTAGGGTTGTCCGACCCCAGGGCCAACGTCGTCCCTGATCCGATCCGAGCCGGTTCCGCCGACCCAGACCGACCAGGGAGCATCCCGATGCACCGTGACCTTCCCGCTGCGGCAGGCCTCTATCGACCCGACCAGGAGCACGACGCCTGTGGCGTGAGCTTCGTGGCCCAGATGGACGGGACCCGGAGCCACCGCCTCGTCGAGCTCGCCCTCACGTCGCTCATCAACCTCGACCACCGGGGCGCATCGGGCGCCGAACCCAACACCGGCGACGGCGCCGGCATCCTGGTCCAGGTTCCCGACGCCTTCCTCCGGGCCCAGGTCGACTTCGAGCTCCCCGCCGAGGGCCACTACGCCGTGGGCCTGGCCTTCCTGCCCCGCGACGACCACGAGGCCGGCCTGGCCGCGGCCGCGGTGGGCAAGATCGTCGAGGACGAGGGACTGGTGGTGCTGGGCTGGCGCGACGTCCCCACCGACGCCGACGGCGCCGACATCGGCTCCAGCGCCCGGGCCGTCATGCCCACGTTCCGCCAGCTGTTCGTGGCCGCCCCCGACCGCGGCCTGTCCGGCATCGACCTCGACCGGCGCGTGTACCCGGTGCGCAAGCGGGTGGAGCACGAGCTCCTCGACGACGGCGGCGAGGCCCTCGTGTACTTCCCCTCGCTGTCCAGCCGCACGCTGGTCTACAAGGGCATGCTCACCACGCCGCAGCTGGGCGCCTTCTTCCGCGACCTCAGCGACGAGACGCTCACGTCGGCCATCTGCCTGGTCCACTCGCGGTTCTCCACCAACACGTTCCCCTCGTGGCCGCTGGCGCACCCGTACCGGTTCGTGGCCCACAACGGCGAGATCAACACGGTCCAGGGCAACCAGAACTGGATGCGGGCCCGCGAGTCCCGCCTGGCCAGCGACCTCATCGAGGGGCCGATCGAGCGGATCTTCCCCATCTGCACGCCCGGCGCCTCCGACACGGCCCGCCTCGACGAGGCGCTCGAGCTGCTGCACCTCGGCGGCTACTCGCTGCCGCACGCCGTGCTCATGATGATCCCCGAGGCGTGGGAGAACCACGCCGAGATGGACGCGGCCCGTCGCGACTTCTACCGCTTCCACGCCTGCCTGATGGAGCCGTGGGACGGCCCGGCCTCGGTGGTGTTCACCGACGGCACCGTCGTCGGGGCCGTGCTCGACCGCAACGGCCTGCGTCCCAGCCGCTACTGGGTGTGCGACGACGGGCTGGTGGTCATGGCCTCCGAGGTGGGGACGCTCGACATCGCGCCCCACAAGGTCGTGCGCAAGGGCCGCCTGCAGCCGGGACGCATGTTCCTCATCGACACCAGCCAGGGCCGCATCGTCGAGGACTCCGAGATCAAGGCCACCCTGGCCGCGGCGCAGCCCTACGGCGAGTGGGTGCAGAACCTCGTCCACCTCGACGACCTGCCCGAGGTGAGCCACATCACCGAGTCCCACGCCGAGATCCTCCACGAGCAGCAGACCTTCGGCTACACCCACGAGGAGCTGAAGATCCTGGTCGACCCCATGGCCCGCACGGGCCAGGAGGCCCTCGGCTCGATGGGCACCGACACGCCCCTCGCCGTGCTCTCGGACCGCCCGCGGCTGCTCTTCGACTACTTCCACCAGCTCTTCGCCCAGGTCACCAACCCGCCCCTCGACGCCATCCGCGAGGAGCTGGTCACGTCGGTGGGTCGCGTGATCGGACCCGAGGGCAACATCCTGGCGCCCGGCCCCGCCTCGGCCCGGCTGCTCGAGCTGCCGTTCCCGGTCATCGACAACGACGAGCTGGCCAAGCTGGAGCACGTGGCCGAGGCCGGCGTCGGCTTCGAGGCCCGCCGCATCTCGTGCCTCTACCCGGTGGCCGAGGGCGGCGACGGCCTGCGGGCCGCGCTGGACCGCATCCGGCGCGAGGCCTCCGACGCCATCGCCGACGGCGCGTCCATCCTCATCCTCAGCGACTGGCTGTCCACCGCCGAGCTGGCCCCCATCCCGTCGCTACTGTTCACCGCCGCGGTGCACCACCACCTCATCCGCGAGAAGACCCGCACCCAGGTGGGCCTCATCGTCGAGACGGGCGAGGCCCGCGAGGTGCACCACTTCTGCCTGCTGCTGGGCTACGGCGCGGCGGCCATCAACCCCTACTTGGCGCTGGACTCCATCGAGGACCGCATCCGCACCGGCAAGCTGGCCGGCGTCGCCTACGAGGACGCCGTCAAGAAGTACATCAAGGCGGCCGGCAAGGGCATCCTCAAGGTGATGTCCAAGATGGGCATCTCGACCGTCGCGTCCTACACCGGGGCCCAGATCTTCGAGGCCGTCGGTCTCGGCGACGAGCTGGTCGACGAGTACTTCACCGGCACGGTCAGCCGCCTGGGTGGCATCGGCCTCGACGAGATCGCCGAGGAGGTCCGCCGTCGACATGCCCGGGCCTACCCGGACCGACCCGAGGCCGTGGCCCACCGCGACCTCGAGTACGGCGGCGAGTACCAGTGGCGGCGCGAGGGCGAGTACCACCTCTTCAACCCCGAGACCGTCTACAAGCTCCAGCACGCCACCCGCTCGGGCCAGTACGAGGTGTTCAAGGAGTACACCCGGCGGGTGGACGACCAGTCCGAGCGGCTGGCCACCCTCCGCGGCCTGTTCCGGTTCCGCACCGAGGGCCGCAGCCCGGTGCCCCTCGACGAGGTCGAGCCGGCGTCGGAGATCGTCAAGCGCTTCTCCACCGGCGCCATGAGCTACGGCTCGATCTCTGCCGAGGCCCACGAGACGCTGGCCGTCGCCATGAACCGCCTGGGCGGCAAGTCCAACACCGGCGAGGGCGGCGAGGACCCCGAGCGCCTCCACGACCCGACGCGGCGTTCGGCCATCAAGCAGGTCGCGTCGGGCCGCTTCGGCGTGACGGCGGAGTACCTGACCAACTCCGACGACATCCAGATCAAGATGGCCCAGGGCGCCAAGCCGGGCGAGGGCGGCCAGCTGCCCGGCCACAAGGTGTACCCGTGGGTGGCCAAGACCCGGCACTCGACACCGGGCGTGGGCCTCATCAGCCCGCCGCCGCACCACGACATCTACTCCATCGAGGACCTGGCCCAGCTCATCCACGACCTGAAGAACTCGAACCCCGAGGCCCGCGTCCACGTGAAGCTGGTGGCCGAGGTGGGTGTGGGCACCGTGGCGGCCGGCGTGGCCAAGGCCAAGTCCGACGTGGTGCTCATCTCGGGCAACGACGGCGGCACCGGCGCCTCGCCGCTCACCTCGCTGAAGCACGCGGGTGCCCCGTGGGAGCTCGGCCTGGCCGAGACCCAGCAGACCCTGCTGCTCAACGACCTGCGCGACCGGATCGTGGTGCAGGCCGACGGCCAGATGAAGACCGGCCGTGACGTGGTCATCGCGGCGCTGCTGGGCGCCGAGGAGTTCGGCTTCGCCACGGCACCGCTGGTGGTGTCGGGCTGCATCATGATGCGCGTCTGCCACCTCGACACCTGCCCGGTGGGCGTGGCCACGCAGAACCCCGAGTTGCGCAAGCGCTTCAGCGGCAAGCCGGAGTTCGTCGAGAACTTCATGCGCTTCATCGCCGAGGAGGTGCGCGAGCACCTCGCCGCGCTGGGCTTCCGCACCCTCGAGGAGGCGGTCGGACACGCCGAGCTCCTGGACACCAGCGAGGCCATCGAGCACTGGAAGGCGTCCGGCCTCGACCTGTCGCCCATCCTCCACGTGCCCGAGCTGCGCAGCGGCGCGGCCCGCCACCGCGTCCGCGGCCAGGACCACGGCCTCGACCGGGCCCTCGACCGCCAGCTGATCGCAGCGGCGGCGCCGGCGCTCGAGACGGGCCAGCCGGTGCACCTGAGCTTCCCGATCAACAACACGAACCGCACCGTCGGCACCATGCTGGGCCACGAGCTCACCAAGCGGTACCGCGGCGAGGGACTGCCCGACGACACGATCGTGATCGACTTCACGGGCTCGGCCGGCAACAGCTTCGGGGCGTTCGTGCCACGGGGCATCACCCTGCGCCTGGAGGGCGACGCCAACGACTACGTCGGCAAGGGGCTCTCGGGCGGCCGCATCGTGGTGCGGCCCCCGGCCGACGCCCCCTTCGCGGCCGAGGACAACATCATCGCCGGCAACGTGATCGGCTACGGCGCCACCGGGGGCGAGATCTTCCTGCGGGGCGTGGTGGGCGAGCGCTTCTGCGTCCGCAACTCCGGCGCCACCGCAGTGGTGGAGGGCGTGGGTGACCACGGTTGTGAGTACATGACCGGCGGTCGGGTGGTCGTGCTCGGCGGCACCGGACGCAACTTCGGCGCCGGCATGTCGGGCGGCATCGCCTTCGTGCACGACGCCGACGGCACCTTCGAGCGGCGACTCAACCGTGAGATGGTCGACCTGGAGGAGCTCACCGACGACGACCGGTCCTGGCTGGCCGACGTGGTCGCCCGCCACCGGGCCGAGACCGGCTCGGAGCTGGCGGGACGGCTGCTCGACGACTGGGGGGCCGCCGTCGGCGCCTTCCGGAAGGTGATGCCCGTCGACTTCCGGCGGGTGCTGGAGGCGACCGCAGCGGCCGAGGCCGCCGGTCGTGACGTGAACGAGGCGATCATGGAGGCGGCTCGCAATGGGTGACCCCACCGGCTTCTTGCAGCACGGGCGCACGACGCCCACCCGGCGACCGGTCCCGGTCCGCCTGCTCGACTGGAAGGAGGTCTACGAGGACTTCCCCCGCGACGAGCTGCGGACCCAGGCCAGCCGCTGCATGGACTGCGGCATCCCGTTCTGCAACAACGGCTGTCCGCTGGGCAACATCATCCCGGACTGGAACGACCTGGTGTACCGGGACCGCTGGCAGGAGGCCATCGACCGCCTGCACGCCACCAACAACTTCCCCGAGTTCACCGGCCGGCTGTGCCCGGCGCCCTGCGAGGGCGCCTGCGTGCTCGGCATCAACCAGGATCCGGTGACCATCAAGCAGGTCGAGGTGGCGATCATCGATCACGCCTGGGACCAGGGCTGGGTCACCCCGGTGCGCGCCCACGTGAAGACGGGACGTTCGGTGGCGGTGGTGGGCTCGGGTCCGGCCGGGCTGGCCGCCGCCCAGCAGCTCACTCGGGCCGGCCACCGCGTGGTGGTCTTCGAGCGGGCCGACCGCATCGGCGGGCTGCTCCGCTACGGCATCCCCGAGTTCAAGATGGAGAAGCGGTTCCTGGACCGCCGCCTGGCCCAGATGCGGGCCGAGGGCACCGAGTTCCGGGTGAACACGGCCGTGGGCATCGACATCTCCGCCGATGAGCTCCGCGCCGAGTTCGACGCCGTCGTGCTCGCCGTGGGCGCCACCGCGGCCCGCGACCTGCCCGTGCCCGGGCGGGAGCTGGCCGGGGTGCACCAGGCCATGGAGTACCTGCCCCTGGCCAACAAGGTGCAGGAGGGCGACCTCGACGCGTCGCCCATCGACGCCAACGGCAAGAAGGTCGTCATCATCGGTGGCGGCGACACCGGCGCCGACTGCCTGGGCACCGCCCACCGCCAGGGCGCGGCCTCGGTGCACCAGTTCGAGATCATGCCCCGGCCGCCCGAGACCCGATCCGACCGCAACCCGTGGCCGACGTTCCCCATGACCTACAAGGTCACGTCGGCCCACGAGGAGGGCGGCGAGCGGGTCTACTCGGTCAACACCGAGGCGTTCGTGGGCGACGACGAGGGGAAGCTGGTCGGCCTGCGGTACCACGAGGTGCGCCAGGAGGTCGTCGACGGCCGGCCCACCTTCGTCAAGATCGAGGGCAGCGACACCACCCTCGAGGTCGACCTGGTCTTCCTGGCCATGGGCTTCGTGGGCCCCGAGCGCAACGCCCTCGTGGAGCAGTTCGGGGTCGAGCTCGACGAGCGGGGCAACATCGTCCGCGACGGCGACTGGAAGACGTCGGTCGACGGCGTCTTCGTGGCCGGCGACGCCGGACGGGGCCAGAGCCTCATCGTCTGGGCCATCGCCGAGGGTCGGGCCTGCGCCTCGGCCGTCGACGAGGCGCTCGTGGGCCACACCGACCTGCCCCGGCCGGTCCGCCCCACCGACCGACCCCTGCTGTAGCGCGACGACATCGGCCACGGCACCCGGTGCCGGATGGGCCGATCGTCCCGACTTCTCAAGGGAGGCCCCCGACCGCCCGATGGGGTCGGGTGCCTCCGCGCTCGGCCGCAGCCGATCCACGCTCCGCCTCCGGCCGCCCGACGGGCCGTGGACGATGGCTCGCGGCCCTGGCCACGGCACTGCTCCTGACCGGCGGCACCTGGTCGGCCACCACCTGGCAGCACGAGGCCGCCGCGGCCGCCGTGGCCGCCGGACGAGGCCAGCGGGCGGCCGAGGCGTTGGCCGCGACCGCCGCGCTCGACGCCACGTTGCGATCGGTGCAGCTCGACGTGGCGATGGGGCTGGGGGAGGGTCGCCTCGAGGACCTGGCCCGAGCCTTCGACCGCACCCAGCGTTCCGTCGCCGAGGCCGAGGAGGCGGGGGTCGCCCCCACGGCGCTGGCCGGCTTCGAGGAGGTCGCCGACGCGGCCCGGGGGCTGGCCGCCGGCGACGGACTCGACCCCGAACGGCTGGCCGACACGTCGAGCGCCGTCAGCGACGCGCTCAGCGCCCTGGCCGGGGATCCCTCCGTCGAGGTGCCGGGCGCCCAGCGCCTGGACCAGCTCGGCCGGGCCATCGACGCCGATGCCGCGTCGATCGCGGCCGGCATCGAGCTGCTCCGCTCGCCGGCGGAGGAGCGCAGCGCCTCGGCCGGCCGGGTCGTCGACGCCCGCCGACGCGCCCAGGCCCTCCTGGCGGCGGCGGTGCCCGCGCTGCCCGAGACCGCTCGTGACCAGCTCGACGAGATCGCCGAGCTCGAGGTGTCCGACCAGCTCGCACGGGAGCTGGCCGCGTTGGGCGACCCCGTCACGGCGGTCGAGACCGACTCGGGGGCCGACCGCCTCCACGACGCGAGCGGGATCCGGGTGGCACGACTGGCCGCCGTCGAGCGGGAGCTCGCCGACGGTCTCGTCGAACGGGCCGACCAGGCGGCACGCCGGGCCGAGGCCGCCGCCGCCCGGGCGGGTCGCGTCCGCCTGGTCGCGCTGCTCGTCGACGTGGCGGCGTTGGCTCTCCTCGTGGGCGGCACCGTCGCCGCGCGCCGACGGGCCCGCCCCGTCGAGCCGGGAGCCGCTGTCGAGCCGGAACCCGCCGAGACGGCGACCGTCGCCACGGCCACGCCGGGGACTGCCGCACCGACCAGCGACGCAGCGCCGGCTGCGCCGTCCACGCCCGGTGGCGAACCGGCACCGACGTCGGTGCCCGCTCCCGCCACGGTCGTGGCCCCGGGCCAGCTGGCGGCGCTGACCGCCGTGGTGGATCGCCATCAGCTCCTCGCCGACGTCCAGCTCCAGGTGCTCGAGGAGCTCGCACGCTCCACGGGGTCGGGGACGGCCGACGCCGAACAACGTCGAGCGCTGGTCGGCATCGCCGACCGCCTGGCCGTGCGAGCGCGCCGGCTGGACGAGTCGCTCCTGGTGCTGGCCGGCGTCGGTCGGGCCCAACGCCCGGCGACGTCCCCGGCGCTGGCCGACCTGCTCGACGGCGCGGTGGTGGAAGCCGCCACCGAGCACCCCGTCGACGTGGACGCGCCGGTCGGCGTGACCGTGGACGGGGCTGCCGCACTCGACCTGGCCCACGTGGTGGCCGAGCTCGTGGCCAACGCAGCGGAGCACGGCGTCGGAGCGGGCGGAGCGGGCGGAGCGGGCGACCCGGTTCGGGTCAGCGCACGCCACGGCCTCGACGGGTTGCTGCGGATCGTGGTCCGTGACCCGGGCGGGGGGTTGGGCGACGCCGAGCTGACGAAGCTGTCGGTCCGCTCCACCGACGGGCGCCCCGAGACCATCGCTCGGGCCCTGGCCGACGGTCGCCTGGGGCTCACCGTCGTGGCGGTGCTGACGGCCCGCTGGGGGTGCCGGGTGCGGTTCGGACGCGGCGCTGACGGATCGACCGAGGCCCGGCTCGAGGTGCCGGCCCGCTTGGTGGTGGGAGAGGGGGCCGGCGAGACGGTCGACGGCCCCACATCGACGAGACAGGAGGAAGCGGTGGGAACGACGGACCAGTCGCCGAACGGCGGTGCTTGGGGGTGGTCGTCGGACGGCGACTACCGACCGGCGGAAGGCTGGACGGCCAACGGCGAGTACGTCACGGCCCGATCGACGGTGCCCGACACCCTGGCGGGACGGGTGCCCGAGGGGGCGGACTTCGACGCCGGCCTCGCCTCGCTCCTGGATCGGGACGAGGCCACGACCGACGCCTGACCGGCACTCCGGTCAGGACCGGAGGAGCTCGCTCAGGAACACGTCGATGGCGTAGCGGGTGAGGGGTTCACCCCCTCCCGTCTTGGCGGTGGCGTCGGAGGCCACGAGCGGGGGACGTGATCGTGGCGGGGCGCGCCGCGGCCCGTCCAGGTCGGGGGGTCGCCCGTCGGGGTGCGTGGAACCCAGACATCGGCCGTCGGCGGCGTACAGCGTGAAGCGCTGGCTGCCGGGCTCGGTCTCGATGCGCCAGCCCTCGGCGTGGAGCTGGCGGTGGTGGGGAGCGCACGGGTGCAGGAGGTTGCACAGGCACGTCGGACCACGTTCGCAGGCCTCGACCACGTGGTGGGCCCGCAGCACGCTGCCGTTGGTGCAGCCCGGCACCTCGCAGTGGCCGCGGCCTCGGACCAGCAGCGCCCGCCGCTGGTGTCGGTTGGCGAAGCGCTCCTCGTCGCCCATCCACAGGGGGAGCCCGTCGGCCGTCACCAGCACCTGCAGGACGGCGTGGGGGAGCAGCCGGCGGAGCTCGGCGTCGCTGAGCCGCTTGCCCGACCGGGTGAAGGTGGCCGAGCCCAGGCGGTAGAGCGGGTCGGCGTCGAGGGCAGCGTTCGCGTCCTCGAGGCCCAGCGCCCGGGCCAGCGTGGCCACGTCGACGGTGACCAGCACGGTGAACGGCTCGCCGGCCGTACGGCGGGTGCCGCTGCGTCGGGCGTCATCGAGCGCCCCACATGCCATGCGCCGTATGGCATCGTCCGCTGCACGACCCGTCCGGGGCGGACGGATCCGCAGGCCCGACCCGGGGTCGGCATCGCCGTCCTCCGGGCCGGCGTCCCCTCGGCCTGGGTCCTTCGGCGCCGAGTCGTTCGCCGCCGAGTCGTTCGCCGCCGCGGCGTACGCCTCGGCGATCAGCTCGGCCACGGCCGGCGACAGGGCGGCGTCGATGCGACCCCGGCCCCGCCCGTCGGTCCACTGCCGCCACCACAGCTCGTCGTCCCGGAGCTCCTCGGTGCCGGCATCTTCGGCGCCGGGGGGCGGGTCGGGGAGCTCGACCGGGTTCCGTACCACCGACCGGTAGGTCGAGAGCACCCGCTGGGCCTGCGGCGTGGTGCACGTGGCAGCGATGTGGGCGAGGTCGTCGACCGTGGCGGGGGTGGCCACCGTCGCCATGTCGTCCAACAGGGCCAACGGCACCTCACCCCGGGCGCCCATCTCGGCCACCACGCCGAGGTCGTCGAGGTGGGCGGCCACCCGACAGATCCGACGGGCCTCGGGGAGCGACCACCCGCCCGCCAGCGACAGCCAGTGGGCGGGGGAGCGCAGGCCCCACTGCTCCCACGACCCCGACTCGACGACCTCGGCGACGGTGGCCGCCAAGGCCGACGCGAGGGCGTGGATCTGGGCCGACTGCTCGGCGACCCGGGCCAGGAGCTCGTCCTCCAACTGGACGCGCGCCGCGCCCACCACATCGCTCCGTGAGAGGTGGTTCGCCCGCTTCCCGTCCATGCCGACCATCCAACCATCGACCACTGACACCGAGCTCCGACCGAACCGCGTTCCGACCGAACCGCGGCCCCGCCCTAGGGTCTCCCACCCGTGGAGCCCGCCACCCGCCTCGCCGTCGTCCTCGTGCACCGCAACCAGCCCGAGGCCTGCGAGCGGACGGCCGAGCGGTTCCGGAGCCACGGCCGCCCGCTGCGCCTCGTCGTCGTCGACAACGGCTCCGAGCCCGACCGCCTCGCCGCGCTCCACGCCTGGGCCGACCCGGCCGCCGACGTCGAGGTGATCGAGGCCGGCGCCAACACCGGCTTCGGCCCCGGCGCCAACATCGGCCTCCGGGCCTGGCTGGCCGATCCCGACGGCGGCCAGTGGGCGCTCCTCGCACCCCACGACGCGGATCCCCGCCCCGGGTGCCTCGACGCCCTCTTCGACGCCCTCGACGCCGAGCCCCTCGCCGGGCTGGCCTGCGCGGACGTGGGCGACGGGATGGTCCCCTTCATCGACCCGTACTTCGGCGGCATCATCCGTCCCGGCGGCACCGAACCGGGCTGGGAGCCCGCCGACTACCCCCACGGCACGCTCATGGCCCTCCGCCGGTCCTGCCTCGACGACATCGGGCTGTTCGAGGAGTCCTTCTTCGCCTACTGCGAGGAGGCGGACCTGGGCCTCCGAGCCCGGCGGGCCGGCTGGACGGTGGGCCTCGTGCGTGGAGCCCGGGTGCAGAACACCCACCTCAGCTCATCGGTGGCCGTCGTCGACTACCTCCAGCAGCGCAACACGCTCCGCTTCGTGCGTGAGCTCTCGGGTCGCTACCACGTGGCGATCCGGATGCTGATCAGCCTCGGCCACATCCGACGCGGCCTCATGCGCCCGGCCACGGCCCCACCGGTGTTCGACCCACGGGCCCGGCTCTTCGGCATGCGTGACTTCCTCCTCGGCCGCTCCGGCCCGCCGCCGCCCGAGGTGGTGGCCCTCGAGGCCCGTCACCGGAAGGGCTGAGCGCTCCGCTGCGGGCCCAGGTCCAACGCGTCGGCGGGCATCGGGCGGCCGAACCAGTAGCCCTGGAGGTGATCGCTGCCCAGCCGGGCCAGCAGCGCCGCTTCCTCCTCCGTCTCGATGCCCTCGGCGGTGATGGTCGTGCCCAGCAGGTGGCCGGTGTCGATGATCAGCTTGAGGATCGACTGCTCGTGGGCGTCGGTGGTCGCCGTGGCCGTGAGGCTCCGATCGATCTTCAGCACGTCCACCGGCAGCGACCGGAGGTGGGCCAGCGACGTGTAGCCGGTCCCGAAGTCGTCGATGGCCACCGCGGCGCCGCGGTCCCGGAGCTGCTGGAGCTTGGCCGCGGCCACGCCCAGGTCGTCGAGCACCGCGCTCTCGGTCACCTCCAGGACGACCGAGCGGAGGGGGAGCCCGCGCCGGGCGAAGGGGGCCACCACGTGCTCCACGAACTGCTCCTCGGCGAGGTGCCGCCGCGACACGTTGACCGACACGGGCACCAGTCGGTCGGCCAGCTCGTCGGTCCACTCGGCGAGCTGCGCAGCGGCGGCATCGAGCACCCAGCGGTCGAGGTCGACGATCAGCGAGGTCCGCTCCGCCACGCCGATGAAGCGATCCGGCGGCACGAGCTCACCGGTGTCGGGGTGACGCCAACGGACCAGCGCCTCGACGGCCCGCAGCCGGCCGGAGCGGGCGTCCACGATCGGCTGGTAGTGGAGGACCAGCTCGTCCCGTCCGATCGCCTCCCGCAGCGCCGCCGACAGGTCCGCCACCTCGGCCAGCTCGCGCCGGAGGTCCTCGTCGCAGACCTGCACCCCGCCGCGCTGGTGCGCCTTGGCCCGGTACACGGCGAGGTCCGCGTCGCGGAGCAGCTCGTCGGCGTCGAGCTGCGCCCCGTCGGCCAGCGCGATGCCGACGCTGGCCCCGACGCGGACGACGGTCCCGCCGCCGATGTCGATCGGCCGCTCGACCAGCTCCACGAGCCGCCGTGCCAGACCGACGGCATCGTCGGGCCCGTCGACGGGCTCGGCCACCACGAGGAACTCGTCGCCACCGAGGCGTCCCACGTGGTCGCCCTCCCGCACGCCGGTGACCAGACGTCGCGACACCGTGGCGAGCACGGCGTCGCCGGCCGGATGGCCGTGGGTGTCGTTGACGTCCTTGAAGTGGTCGAGGTCGATGAACAGCACCGCCAGTCGTCCCCCGGCCCGCTCGATCCGGGCCAGCGAGCGGGTCAGCTGGGCCAGGGAGGCGTTCCGGTTGGGCAGCTGGGTGAGCCCGTCGTGGGCGGCCTCGTGCGCGAGCCGGCGGCGGAACTCCTCCTCGCCCGCCAGCGCCTGGCGGAGGGTGGCCACGGCCTCCTGCACGGCCTCGCCGAGCCCGCCGGGGGCCTCCTCGTCGAGCACCGCGGCATCCAGGTCGCCGCTGGCCAACGCCCTGGTCTGTCGGGTGACCAGGTCGAGGTGGGAGGCCGCATCATCGATGGCCGCCGCGGCGGCCCGGACCTCCACCGGGACCACCCTGGCCTCGACGGCGGCGACGCGCTCCCCGTCGCGCAGCGCCTGCACCGAGCCCTGCAGGCGGCGGAGCGGACGCACGATGCCGCGCGTGGCCAGCGACGCCACCGCCAGCGACACGACCAGCGTGAGCAGCGCCATGCCGTTGGCCCGCAGGATGGCCTCGTCCGCCGTCCGCTCCGCCGCCTCGGCGGCGTCGAGCACCACGTCGCCGGTCGCCACGACCAGGTCGATGGCCAGGTCGGCCACCTCCCGGGTCGCCTCGAAGACCGGCGCGAAGTTGCCGGCCTGGCTCACCCCGGTGGCGGGCGTCAGGGGCGGAGCGTGCGCCGGCAGGCCGCTCACCAACGAACGACCGACGAGCCCGTCCACGGCCGAGCGCAGGAAGGCGAGGTCCTGGCTGGCCTGGACCGATCGGAGGGCACGGTGGACCGCACCCGACGACGCTCCCTCGGGGTCCATCGCTCCGAGCTCGTCGTCGAGCTCCGCCCGGAGGCGGATCAACCGCTCGAGCTCGAGGCTCGGGACGTCCCGGACGTCGAAGAGGATGGCGAAGTAGGCGTCCATCTGCTGGGACACGGTGGTGCGCAGCTGGACGGCGGTGCGCAGCTCACGGGTCGCCGATGCGAGCCCGGCACGGTCGCCGTCCACCCCGGCGCGCTCGATGAGGGTGCGGACGGCGGAGAAGAGCGGCAGGCGCAGGTTCGCCGCGATGGCGTCGTACTCGGCGAGGGCGGCCGGGAAGTCCCGTGACGTCGCCCGGGCCGACTCGACCTGGTCCCGCACCACCCCCAGGTCGACGACCGTGCTCCGGAACCCCCGGAGGAGCCGGTCCACCTCCTGGCCGGCCTCGTGTTGCTGGCGGGCCAGGTCCAACCCCAGCGTCTGGTCCACCATGGACTCGGGCACGCCCATCGCCCGGACCACGGCGGCGGTGGCCCGCCAGTTGGTCTCGGCCACCATGGCGGCGTCCAGCCGGGCGAGGTGGACGACCTCCCGGGCCAGTGACTGGGTGGCCATCGCCCGGTCGTGGTCGGCTCTGGCCTGCACGAGGCGGCTCCAGGTCACCGAGCCCACCCCGATCAGGGGCACGAGCGCGACCAGCAGGAGGACGTGGACGATCCGCAGCCCTCGGGCTCGGCAGGAAGGGGGGACCTGGTGCGACATGGTGGCGGCGCCCGGATGCACGGGACCCCGTCAGCGTCGACACCTCCCGACGCGTGCTTGACCTTTCGCGCCCTCAGCCCGCGAGGTGGTCGAGCGCCGCGTCGATGAACCCCATGGCCTTGGGCGTCGCGAAGTGGTCGACCCCGCGCAGCACGGTCACCGTGGCGTGGGGGAGCGCCTCGGCCAGCGGCTCGACCGGCCCGGCGAAGTCGGCATCGCCCAGGATCACGGCGGTGGGGTGGACCACCCGGGCCAGCAGCGTCGGGGTGACCTCGGGCGGGTTCGGCCGGCGCAGCAGGGCGGCCAGGGCCGTGACGTCCTGACCGATCGCCGCGGCCAGGCGACGGAAGTGGTGCACCGTCGGCGCCAGCGCCGAACCCTCATCCTCGACCTCGACCTCACCCTCACCCTGAGGGTCCAGGAGGTCCGCCAGGGCACGGGAGGAGCCGTCCCGACGGAACAGGTTCTCACCGACGCCGGCGACGACCAGCCGGCCGAAGCGGTCCGGGTGCTCGGCGGCGAGGAGCAGCAGGGTGCGGGCGCCCAGGGAGAAGCCGACGACATCGACCGGCTCCTCGGGCAGCATCGCCAGCACCTGGGCCTCGAAGTCGGCGTAGGCGGCGGGGTCGGTCGGCTCGCCGGCACCACGGTGGCCGGGCAGGTCCGGCGCCACCACACGGCGCCCCAGGTCGCCCACCAGGTCGACGAAGCCGGTCTCCAACCAGGTCCGCGCCGCGTTGGTGGCGAGCCCGTGGAGCAGGACGACCGGGCGGCCGCTCACCGGCGGGCGCGGCGCAGCGCGTCGCCGGCCAGCGACGCCAGGGTGCCGATGGCGGTGGCGTCCCAGGTGAGCTCGGCCGCCCGCTCCAGCGCACCCCGCTGGAGGCGGGCACGGAGCTCGTCGTCGCTCAGCACCGCCACGAGCGCGTCGCGCAGCTCGTCGTCGGTGTCGGCCAGCAGCGACGACCGGCCGTGGGGTGCCGCGTCGGCATGGCCGGAGATGCGGGTGGCCACCGCCGGGGTGCCGCAGGCCGCCGCCTCGGTCAGGGTCATGCCCCACCCCTCGCGCACCGACACCGAGGCGACCGTCCAGGCCGAGCGGTACAGGTCGATGAGCTCGTCGTCGCCGATGCGACCGGCCAGCTCGACCACGTCGTCGAGGTCGTGGGCCCGGATCTCGGCCTCGATCCGGTCCCGTTCGTAGCCCTCGCCGACGATCACCAGCCGGACGCCCGGCACCCGGTCTCGGACCCCCGCCATGACACGGACCAGCCGGGGGAAGTCCTTCACCGGCACCAGTCGGCCGACCGCCACCACCAGCGGCGTGGCCGAGCGGGTGCCACCGGGGGAGAACTTGGCGTCGATGCCCGGCGGCACGACCGCCACCCGGTCGGCCGAGAAGCCCAGCTCGGCCACCAGCTCGGCCTTCGACGACTCGGACAGCGTCACGATCGGGCTGCGTCGGTAGAACTTGGGTGCGATGCGCTCCTCGAGCAGGACGCCGGCACGGGCCAGCGACGGCGGCAACGTCATGCCCCACATCGGGCCGTGCACGTGGTGGAGCCACACCGAGCGGGGCCCACGGCACCACAGCGGGGACAGGAACGGCATGCCGTTCCAGATCTCGACCAGGCCGTCCCGGCGGCCGTGGCGGCCGGCCAGCTCGGCCGCCACCGAACGGGGGAACACCAGGTAGCGGCCGGCCTTGCGGACCACCTCGTAGCCGTGCCGGACCGCCTTGGGCGGTCGACCCGCCGCGTAGGACGTGCGGTGGAGGACCTCGATGCCGGCCTGGGCCCAGAGCGTGGCCACGTTGTCGGCGTGGACCTCGCTGCCCCCGGCCTCGGGGTCGTCGAGGTCGCGCCAGGCCAGCATGTGGACCCGCCGGATGCCGGCCTCGGCGGCCATGTCGCCGAGGGCCTTGAGCGTGGCGTCGGACGCGATGGGCAGGGTCACGGCGTTCTCCGGGGAGCGGCTCGCTCCGGGGGCGGGGGAGCGACCCGCGTATGCTAGGCGGCCCCGCCGCCCGACCCCTGGAGCCCTGGTGAAGCTGACCGGCGAACGCCCCATCGAGGGCCAGACGCCCGACTCCCTCCTCGCCCTGCACGCCGCGGGCTACCGGGAGGTGCGGGCCCGCCTGGGCGCCGGACGACTGCTCGACCTGGGCTGCGGGCTGGCCGACGGCACGGTCTCGCTGGGCGGCGACGACCGCGAGCTGGTGGGGGTCGACTACGACCCGCCCACCGCGGCCGAAGCCCGGCGCCTCCACGGCGCCGAGGGCGTCACCACCCTCTGCGGCGACGGCACGACCCTGCCGGTGGCGTCGGAGAGCTTCGACATGGTGTGCTCGTCGCACCTCATCGAGCACTTCACCGCCCCCGAGCACCACGTGCGCGAGGTGTCCCGGGTGCTCAAGCCGGGCGGCTCGGCGTTCTTCCTGACCCCCAACGCGCCGGCCGACTTCGAGAACCCCTACCACGTGTACCTGTTCGAGCCCGAGGAGCTGCGCTCGATGCTGGGACGCCACTTCGGCACGGTCGAGGTGGTCGGGCTCGACGCCACCGAGGACGTGAAGGCCGACTTCGAGAAGCGCCGGGCCCTGGCCCGCCGCCTGCTGCGGCTGGACCCCCTCGACCTGCGCCACCGCCTGCCCCGGAGCTGGTTCGTGGCGCTCCACGCGGCGGGCCGGCGGGTGGCCTACCGGTTCCTGGCCGACGAGCAGGGCCAGGGCAACTCGGGCATCACGGCCGACGAGTTCTTCGTGACCGACCGGATCGACGAGACCACCCTCGTGCTGCTGGCCGTGGCGTCCGACCCGCTGGACTGAGCCGGCCCCACCCCGACGATCAGTCGAGCAGGAGGCCCTCGACCGCCTCGACCCCGTCGCCCAGCACCTCGGCGGGGTCGATCCCCAGCCACGCCGCCATCGTGGCCTGGTAGCGGTCGAAGCCCACCGTCGCCCGGAGGTTGCCGTCGTCGTCGAGGTGGCGCAACGACGGCGGCTCGCCGTGAGCCCCGGTCACGACCGGCCCGCACACCAACGCGGTCGACGCGGTGCCGTGGTCGAGGCCGCCGTCGTGCTCGTCGGCCCGGCGGCCGAACTCCGAGGTGGTGGCCACCAGCACGCGGTCGGCGAGCCCGAGCTGGTCGAGGTGGTCCAGGAACGCCACCAGCCCCGTGCCCAGCAGCTCCATGTTCCGTTCGTGGGCGTCGCGGTGGCCGGTGTGGGTGTCGAAGGCACCGCCCGCCATCGGCACGTGGACGACCCGCACGCCGGCATCGGCCGCCACCAGCTGGGCGGCGAAGCCGAGCTGGCGGGCGAAGTCGTGGCCGCCGAAGCGCTCCTCGGGGACAGGGTCCAGGCCGGCCAGCAGATCGGCGATGCGCAGCACGCCGGCCAGACCCCGCCGCGGTGCGCCCAGCACCTCGTCGCCCGGCCCCCACCCCGCCAGTCGCTCCAGGCAGCGACGGGCCGAGCGGGCCGCCTCGTCGTCGCCGGCCAGCAGGCCCAGTCCGTCGGGGCCCGCCATGCTGGCCGTGGGGGACTGCTCGCTGCGCAGCGCGGCGCTGGGCGCCGCGCCGACCGAGACGCCGACCAGCAGCGGCGCGTCCGGGTCGTCGGGCGGGCCGCCCAGCCGGTCGCAGAGCCGGCCCAGGAAGCCCGTGCCGGGATCGCCGCCCTCGGGGCGACCGGCCCACCATCGGGCCTGCATCTCGAAGTGGGAGAGGTCGGGCTGGTGGCTGCCGACGCCGTGGAGGGCGGCGAGGCCCCGCGGCGCCAGGGGTGCCAGGTGGTAGTGCAGCGCCCACCCGTCGGTCCAGGGCACCACGTCGTCGCCGTCGAGGGCGACCGTCGGCCGCAGGTCGTGGTAGGCCCCGTCCTCGACGGGCACCACCGTGGAGAGGCCGTCGTTGCCGCCCTCCAGCTCGACGACCACCAGGACCCGCCGATCGGTGGGTGCGGGCACCGACGGTCCGGACCCCGGGCCCGCCGCGCTGCCGCCTGCCGGTGGACCCTCCAGCCCCTCCAGCAGTGCGCCGAGGCCACCCATGACCGCCATGGAGCCCGCGCCGGCCGCGCCCCATCCCAGGAACCTCCGTCGGCTGGTGACGCTCATGCTCGGGAGAACTCCGGGGTCAGGGCGGCGGCCCGCAGGACGGCCACCGCGGCCGGTCCGGGGTCCTCGCTCGCGTCGAAGGGCAGCAGGTCGGCCGCCAGGGCCTGCAGCGCACGGCGGGTCCGGCGGCTCACCTCGTGGAGCGAGCAGCGGTCGAGGACCGCCTCGACCAGCCGGTCGCCGCCGCCGGTGGCCGCCACCTGGGCCAGCGCCTCGGCGGCCGGCGGGTCGAACCAGGTGATCCACGTGCCCCGGCCCAGCGCGGCCGTGGCGCTCGTCCAGCGCTCGTCGCCCGGCCAGCCCGCCACCCCGGGCGGGCGATACGGCATCTGGCCGAGCGTGTGGAGGTCCCACGCGTTCCACTCGTCGTGGCCGGTGGCGTCGAGCGCGGCCACGAACCACTCCAGCCCGCTGCGCGGCCGGGCCGACCGAGCGGCCCCGAAGACGTCGGCGGCCGTGACGGCCTCGATCAGCGGGGCGATCTCGTACCCGCCGGCGCGGAAGTCCTGCGCCCACCGGTCGAGGTCGGCCTGGTCCACCTCGGTGCCCACCAGCGCGGCGACGACGTGGCGGACGACGTGGACCGCACACGCGTCGTGCTCGAGGATCGCCGCGCAGAGCCCGTCGAGATCGACGACGTCGTCGCGCCCGAGGTACGGCCGGGCCCGAACCCGGGGCGCCTCGGGATCGACCGTGACCGCTCCGCTGGCCCAGTCCAGGTGGCGTCCGGCCAGCACCACGGCGCCGGCCTCCACGTCGGACTGGCCGTAGGCGCCCCGTCCCAGGGTGAACAGCTCCAGCAGCTCACGGGCCAGGTTCTCGTTCGGCTCCTGCCGACGGGAACCGTCGGCGTCGAGGAAGACCAGCAGGGCGGCGTCGTCGAGGAGCGCCCGCAGGAGCTGTCCGAAGTTGCCGGTCGCGTGCTGGTGGAGGGTGCGGAGCTGGCGCCAGCAGAGGGCCGTGGGCGCCTCGTCGACGCTGGTGGTGAACAGCGTGTGCCAGGTCCAGCACATCCGCTCGTGCACCCCGACCTCGGCCGAGCGCATCCGGCGGACCCACCACACCACCAGGCGATCCGGGTCGTCCAACGCCTCGGGAGCGTCCTCCAGGCCCGCGTCGAGGTCGCCGGGCGGCTCGAAGGGCAGGGGCGGAGCGTCGAGGAGTGCCCGACGGACGCCCTCGGGCGACCCGTGGCGGTCGAGCAGCTCCCGGGCCCGCCCGGGAGGGGCGCCGAAGGCCAGGCGGCGGAGGAGGTGGGCGACCTCGGCCAGCGCCGGATCGGGCGCCTCGAGGCCCTCGACGGGGGGAGCGGCACGCACATCGGCAGCATCGGCGACGGCACCTGGGCCCATCGTGAGGTGCGACTTCACGTTCCGCTCATGTGGCGCGGCCATCATGGCGGGGTGCGTGTGCTGGTGGTGGAGGACGATCGGGCCCTCGGCGAGGTGGTTCGCCGTGGTCTGGCCGAGGAGGGCTACGCGGTCGACCTGGTGACCTCGGTCGCCGCCGCCGACGAGGCGGTGACGGTGAACCGCTACGACCTGGTCGTCCTCGACCTGGGGCTGCCCGACGGCGACGGCGCCAGCTGGTGCCGGGCGGTGCGGGCACGCGGCACGACCGTGCCGGTGCTCGTGCTGACCGCCCGGGACGGCACCTGGGACAAGGTGGGCGGGCTCGACGCCGGCGCCGACGACTACCTGACCAAGCCGTTCGACTTCCCCGAGCTGTGCGCCCGCCTGCGGGCCCTGGCCCGCCGACCGGCCGACGCCCTGCCCGCCGTGCTGGAGGCCGGCCCGCTCCGCCTCGACGCCGCCACCCGCCAGGTGTGGGTGGGCGCCTCGGTCGTCCCGCTCACCCTGAAGGAGTTCGCCGTCCTGGAGCTGCTGCTGCGTCGGGCCGGCGCGGTGGTGAGCCGGGCCGACCTGTTGGAGGGCGCGTGGGACGCCCACTACGACGGCACGTCGAACGTGATCGACGTCTGCATCGCCGGCCTGCGCCGCAAGCTCGACGACCACCGGGGCGCACCGCCGATCGAGACCGTCCGTGGGGTCGGCTACCGCCTCGTGGCCGAGGTGGCCGCGTGAACCTGCGGCGGACCCGACTGCGGCTCACCGTCGCCGCCGGCCTGTTGGCGGTGGCCGCGGTCGCCGGCTTCGCGGTGTGGGCCGCCGCGGCCGAGGCGGCGGCCATCGAGGACCGCGCCCGAGCCGAGGCCGGCGACACGATCGCCGCGGTGCTCGTGGCCGGCGACCGCTCGACGCTCGACCTCGGCAACACCTGGCAGGTGAGCCCCGACCCCGAGGCCCAGTGGGCCACGCCCTTCGGCGAGACCTGGGTCGAGCCACCGCTGTACACCGTGGCCCAGCAGGCGCTCGACGCCGGCTCGGCGTCCGAGGCCCGCTTCGTCCAGGACGACACCGACTTCCTCGTCCTGGCTCGCCCCCTCGAGGACGGCACCGCCCTGGTGACCGCCCTCGACCTGAGCGACGCCCGTTCCGAGATCGGCTGGGTCCGCTGGAAGGCCGCCAACCTGGCCGTGGTGGTGGCGGTGGCGGTCCTCGCCCTGTGCTGGTGGTTGGCCGGCCGCTCGCTGCGCCCCGCCCGCGAGGTCCTGGACCACCAGCGGGACTTCGTGGCCGACGCCGCCCACGAGATGCGCACCCCGCTCGCGGTCATCCAGGCCTCGGCGTCGCAGGCGCTGCACCGCGACCGCGAACCGGGCGAGTACCGCCAGGTGCTGGAGGAGATCCGCGGCGCGGCCACCCGGGCGTCGGCCGGCGTGGGCGAGCTCCTGGAGCTGGCCCGCCTCGACGCCGGCCAGGCCCAGCCCCGGGTCGCGCCGCTGCGCCTCGACCTGCTGGCCGAGGAGGTGGCGTCGTCGGTGATCGTCGACGGCGTCGAGGTGGCCGCCGACACCCCACCTCGCCCGGTGGTGGTGTCCGCCGACTACCTGCTGCTGCGCCAGGCCGTCGAGAACCTGGTCCGCAACGCCGCGGCACGGGCCACCTCGGTGGTCGTGCGCGTCGTGGCCGAGGGCGACCGGGCGTCGGTGCGGGTGGAGGACGACGGGCCCGGCTTCGACCCCGAGACGCTGCCCACCGTCTTCGAGCGGTTCCGCCGGGGCGACACCAAGGGCGGGACCGGCCTGGGTCTGGCGATCGCCCGCTCGATCGTCGAGCTCCACGACGGCTCGATCCACGCCGAGAACCGACCCGAGGGCGGCGCGGCGGTGGTCGTCGAGCTGGCCCTGGAGCGCTGAGGCGCCCCGCGGACGAACCGAGTCAGGCCCGGTCGTCGTCCAGCTCGGCGTCGCGCCGCCAGCCGGCCCGCACCGCCTCGACGGCGCACTCCACGACGAGCAGCACCCACGCCCACATGGTCAGCGGGCCGACCGCGTCGAAGTGCTGCGGCCAGTCGAAGTCGAGCGGGTAGGCGTTGCGCCACTGCTTGGCCACCACGTAGGCGCCGGCCAGCCCGAGGCCGCCCACGCACGCCACCCGCAGCAGCCACCACCCCCACCGGGTCCGGGCCGCGGCAGCGGCCACCGCGGCCGAGGGGAGCGCCCACCACGGCCCGACGACCACGGCCCCCCCGACGGCGGCCACCCCGGCGAGCACCACGGTGGCGGTGGCCCCGGCCGGCTGGCCGAAGGCGTCGAGCAGCGGGACGAAGGTCGGTCGCACCGGCTGGGTGGACCCCCGCACGGCCGGTCGTCGGGCCCGCAGCGCCAGCACCAGGCAGACCAGGAAGCCGACGGCGGACGCCAGCAGCGCGAACCACACGGTGCGCTGCGGCTCCCACACGAGGCGCAGCTCGGTGCCGGCCGGGACCTCGTCGGGGTCGATCCGCCACCCGTTGGCGAAGCCGTTGACCAACGTGGAGGTCCCGAGGTCGCGATCGCCGGCGTGGAGGTGCCAGCCGGCGTTGTGGGACTGGCCGAGCACCAGCCACCACGGCCCGGAACCACCGGGCCCGACCGCCAGGTCGTAGCCGGTGGGACCGGTCCGCGTGACGGCCAGGCCGGGCGCGGCGGCCGTCGTCGCCGCCGCCTCGGTGGGCGTCGAGCTCAGCACGGCCAGGTCCACGTCGATGCCGGTCCCGGCGCCGGACCGCGTCTCGAGCAGCACGCCGTCGGCGGGCAGCTCGACGGGGCCGCAGCCCTCGATGCGGAGCGCCTCGCCGCGTTCGGCGGCGACGCGGCCGCCCGCCGACGCCGCACCGGCCGGGCCCGTGATCCGTACCGGCACGGGCGTGCCGTCGAGGGCGACCAGATCGTCGCGGCAGCCGTCGGGGAGCGGTGCGTCGGCCGGCTCGGCCACGCCGAGCCCACCCAGCTCGGCGATGCCGACGGGCAGGGTGACCGGGCGCTTGGTCAGCCAGTCGGGGCTGGTCACGGCCCGGATCTCGTCGATCACCAGCCGCACCCACGCCCCGTCGACGACCTGCGGCTCGATCTCGACGGTGCTGCGTCGGCCGCGACCGGCGCCGCCGGCCGGCACCTCGATGTCGAAGGACGGGAGGGCGACGCCGTCGACCTCCAGGTGGGCCCGGGTGGGCAGCGAGTGCCGACCGTCGTCGACCAGGGTCAACGAGTCGACGGTGGCCCGGATGGGCCCGCTCGACGAGATCACCTGCACCCATGCCCCGGGTGCGGGGTCGAGTGGGCTGCGCCAGGCGGTGACGGGGTCGTCGTCGAAGGCTCGTGCCGCCCGGGAGCCGACGTCGTTGCGCAGGTGCCCCGACGCGTCGGTGGTGCGACCGGCGTCGCCGGCCCGGCCGACCGCGGCGTCGAGGATCGGCCCGGGCGCGGCGGGGGACAGGCGGACGAGACCGCTGAGCGTGGCCGTGCGGGCCACCGGCGAGTCGACGACCCGGCGCAGGACCGGCTCGGGATCGGGCGCCTCGGACTCCCGGGCCGCCTGCTGGCGGCGGAAGACCCACCGGACGGCGTGGTCGGCCGAGCGCTCGCCGACGGCGCGGAGCAGGTCGACGGGGGGCCGGATCACCTCGGTGACCACGACGTCGGACAGCGACACCTCGGCGAAGCCCACGCCGCTGAGCCCCCGGTAGGTGGCCAGCTCGCCCCGGTCGGTGTCGACGACGCGGAGCTCGAGCTGGTTGCAGCGGGTCGCCCCGGTCGTCACCGACTGGCCCGGGGCGGCGTGGGAGGTGTCGTCGAGGCGGACCCGGCGGCCCGACGCGGCCCCGTCGATCCGCAGCTCCAGCTCGGTGATGCGGCGGTTGGACGGGCCACCGGCCTGGACGAGGCGCACCCGGTCGCAGCGGACCGTCGAGGTCCCGGGCGCCCGGAGGCGCAGCCACTCGCCCCGCACGTCGGCGAAGGCGCCCACCCGCCACGAGGTGGCGGGGTCGCCGTCGACAGCGTTGACGGCACGGTCGCCGGGGGTGAAGGTCAGGTCGTTGCCGTAGCCCGACGCGGTCACCTCCAGGCCGCCCCGGTGCTGGGCCACCGTCTGCACGGCCGTCCCCCGTCCGCCGAAGAGGTCGAGGCGGTTGTCGGAGGGGTCCTCGGGGGCGACCTCGTCGGCCAGCTCGGTGGCACCCCAGATGTCCTTGGTGCTGCCCCAGCGCAGCCCCGCCTTGCGGTTGGTGTCGGTGACCACCAGCTCGGCCCCGGCGTCCAGCAGGCGGTCGAGCGCGGCAGGGTCGTCCGACACGGTCCCGGAGTAGACGACGAGGCGCTCCGGATCGAGGCCGACGGTGGGGTCGCCGGCCGCCACGCCCGCCTCGGCCAGGGCCACCAGGCCCGAGCCGTCCCCGGCGACGACGGTGGCCCGGCGCTCGGGCACGGCCCGCACGACGGCCAGCGGATCCTCGACCGGGTGGACGACCACGGCGTTCGGGTCGGGCAGGTCCTCGGGGAGGCCCAGCTCGAGGTCGTCGACGAGCGGGGCGGTGGGTCCGGCGACGTTGGGCGTGTCGGGCCCGAAGCCCTCCGCCCGCCCCAGCCCGGCCGCACCGGCCATCGCGGCGGCCAGCGGACGGGGCCGGGGCGTGCGGAAACGCTCGTACTCCAGGTCGTTGCGCAGCACCAGGTCGCCCACGCCCAGCAGGCGCAGGATCGACGCGTAGGCGTCGGGGACCAGCGTCCCGTCCTGGAGCGGCAGGTCGATCGCCCCCATCAGGTCGGCCGACGCGTCCGAGCCGTAGGGGACCAGCTCGCGGGCCGCGTAGTCGCGGTCGGTGAGCCCCGGGGTGATCGGGTCGACGGTCTCGCCCCACCGGTAGTTGGCGAACTCGATGCCCGGCACCTCGAGGGCCCGGGTGCCCCGGTCGCCCGCGTCGAGGCGTCGACCCACCTCGTGCCAGTAGGCAGGCACGTCGCTGGGCCGCTCGAGGAACTCGTCGAGCATCCGGCCCATCCACAGCGGCGAGAGGTTCGCCACGACCGCCACGAGGAGCGGCCCGGCCACCAGCAGCCGACGCTGGGGCCGCCAGGCCGCCGCGGCAGCGGCCCCGGCGCCGAGGAACACCGCGACGCCGAGCGCCACCAGCGGCACGGCCCGGGGGGTCGAGCGCATGGCGAGGCCCGACTCGGTGGCGGTGAACGCCTTGAAGACCGCGCCGTAGGGCGAGGGCGACGACCACGGGTGGGCCCCCACCGAGACCACCACGCCGGTCACGGCGAGGACCACGAAGAAGATCCGGTAGCGCCACCGGGTCCAGAGCGCGGCGGCCACGGCCAGCGTCGGGAGCGCGAAGCTCAGCACCATCGCCGGCAGCGACTGGGTGGAGGTGACCGCGGCCCGGAACCACGGGCCGACCGCGTCGATGCCGTAGAAGAACCAGTAGCCCAGCGAACGCGTGACCTCGGTGGGCGTGGACGCGTCCGACACCGTCTTGTACGTCTCGGTGAACCGCAGCACGTTGATGCCGTACGAGCCCTGGAGGGCCAGCCCGGCCATCCACCACAGCGAGGTGGCCAGCCCCAGCACGCCGATGCGCAGGATCGGGGGCACCGCGGCCCGGAGGGTGATCTCCTTCTCGACCCACACGGCGTGGGCCACCCAGGCGGCCGGGGCCAGCAGCACGAGCAGGAGCGACGTGGCGTTCACCCCGCCCGAGGCCAGCGCCACCAGGGCGAAGCGGGCCGGGTCGCGCCAGCCGGGGTGGCGCAGCGAGCGCACCGTGGCGTCGAGCAGCCAGGGCAGCGCGACGAAGGGCAGCAGGATCACCGAGTGCTTGTAGACGTAGTGCAGCAGGTACGGGCTGAGGGCGTAGGCGAAGCTGGCCACGGTGATGCCGGCGCCCTGCCACGCCAGGGTGCGCAGCAGTCGGCGCACCCCGAACCCGGCCAGGAAGATGATCGAGCCCAGCCAGATCCGCTGGGCGATCCAGTCGGGCAGGCCCAACCGTTCGGCGGCCCAGTAGTACGGCCCCATCGGGAACAGGTAGCCGATGTTCTGGTGCGTGACCGTGCCCAGGCCCACCGACGGGTCCCACAGCGACGGCGCCTTCGACAGCAGCTTGGCGGGGTCGAGGTAGAGGTACTGCTTGGTGTCGGCGCCGACCATGGTCGGGTGCGTCAGGAGCAGCGGCACGTAGGCCACCAGTGCCAGGGCCACCGTGCCGACGTCGGGGCGGCGGGGCGTGGCCCCAGCGGAGCGACGGGGGAGTCGGATCCGCACGGCCCGACAACCTAGGGGAGCGCGGCCGGGACGGTGTCGACCGGTAGGGTCGCCCGACGTGGCGGTCACCACCGAGGCACCGGCGCGCACCACCTTCCCGTACCTGGGCTCCCTCGACGGGATCCGGGGCCTCCTGGTGTTCCCGGTGGTCGCCTTCCACTTCTCGGTGACCGAGTGGGGCACTGACGCCCTGGCCCCGGGCAGCTTCTTCGCCCCGTCGATGTTCTTCACCCTGTCGGGGTTCCTCATCACCTCGCTCCTGCTGGTCGAGCGCGAGCGGAGCGGCGGCGTCGACTGGCGGGGCTTCTGGGCACGACGCTTCCGACGGCTGCTCCCGGCGTCGACCGCGGTGGTCCTCGGCTGCGCGGCCCTGGGGCTGGTGATCGACCTGTGGGACTTCCGGGCCGGCGACGCGGCGGCCGGCCTGCTGTCGTACATGAACTGGCGCAGCATCCACTTCTCGGACGACCCGGCCCGGCTGCTGGGCCCGCTCGGCCCGTACTGGTCGCTGGCGGTGGAGGAGCAGTTCTACCTGGGCCTGTCGCTGGTGGTGGCCCTGGCCTTCGCCGCCCGCCGCTCGATCGCCACGCTGACCGCAGTGCTCGTCGGCCTGTGGGCCGCCTCGGTGCTGGCCCAGGTGCTGGTGGAGGGCTCGGTCCAGCGCGAGTACTTCGGCACCGACACGCGGGCCTCGGAGATGTTGGCGGGCTGCCTGCTGGCCGTCGCCGTGCACCGATGGGGGTGGCCGACCGACCGCCGCTGGGCGCTGCTCGGCCTGGGGTGCGGTGCGCTCACCGTGGCCGGCTGGCTGTGGGTCCACGAGACCGACGCCTGGGTCACCGCCGGCGGCCTGGCCGCCTTCGCGCTGGTGAACGTCGGGCTCATCGTGGGGGCCGTCGTCGAGTCGCCGCTGGCCCGGGTGCTGCGGTTCGAACCGCTCGCCGCGCTGGGCCGGATCAGCTACCCGGTCTACGTCGTGCACTGGGCGGTCACCGTGGCGTTGAACTCGGATCGGGTCGGGTTCGGCGGCTGGCCGCTCATCGGGCTGCGCTTCGTGGTCACGATCGGGCTGGGGTGGGCCCTGGCCCGCTTCGTCGAGGAGCCGGTCCGCCGCAAGCGCGTGCTGAGCGGACGGGCGCTCGGTGCCGGGTGGGCCCTCGCCGCGGTGGCGGCCGTGGCGCTGGCGGGCCTGACCGATGGTGCCTGATCCGGTGTCGAGCGGGCCGGCCGGCCGCCGGGTCGGTCTCGACCTGCTGCGTGGCGCCGCCGCGCTCGGTGTGGCGCTCACCCACGTCGCCTTCGCCACCGGCGTGGTGAACGAGGCCCGGTGGGACTCGCCGCTGCGCCACCTGCTGCCCCGCCTCGACGTGGGCGTGCCGGTGTTCTTCGCGCTGAGCGGCCTGCTGGTGTCCCGCCCGTTCGTGCGGGCGGTGGCCGCCGCTCGACCGGGTCCCCGGCCGGGGCCGTGGGCCGCCCGACGCCTCGCCCGCATCCTGCCCCTCTACTGGGCGGTCCTGGCGGTGACGCTGCTGAGCACGGACGCCGCGCTGCCCTCGGTGCCCCGCCTGCTGGCCGACACCTTCCTGCTCCACATCTACCGGCCCGAGTGGGCCATCGGCCCCATCACCCAGTCGTGGAGCCTGGGTACCGAGCTGGCCTTCTACGCGTTCGTCCCGTTGTGGTTCGGCCTCGCCGGTCGGTTCCTGGACGGTCGGGGCGTCACCGACCGCTCGGCCCGACTGCGAGCCCTCGCGACGGCGCTGGCGGGGTGGGTGCTCGTCTCGCTGGTGTTCCGAACCGTGGCCGTCGCGGTCACCTCCACCTACGTCGTGGGGTCGGGGGCGGTCGACGTCCGGGGCGCCCTGCTCACCTGGCTGCCCAACCACCTCGACGCCTTCGCGGCGGGCGTGGCGGTCACCATCTGGTCCGAGGCAGGCTGGCGACGCCCGGGCCGAGCGGGTCGGCTGGGGCTCGGTGCGCTGGCCGTCGTGGCGCTCGTGGCCGTGTCCACCACGCTCGACCTGCCGCCGTACTTCACCGGGTTCGACGCCACCCAGACCCACCTCCGCCACCTGCTCAACCTCGTCGTGGCCGCAGCGGCGGTGGCGGCGGTCGGGCTGGCCCCCGAGCCGGAGCAGCGCACCGCGCGGGCCGTGCCGCCGTGGGCGGCCCGGCTGGCCGCGGCCGCCGGCCTGGGGTCCTACGGCCTCTACCTCTGGCACCAGTGGGTGACCGAGCGCTGGTTCGAGCTCCGCGAGCTGCCGCTCTTCGGCGCGCCCTTCCCGACCACCGTCGCCGTCGTGGTCGTCGTCTCGGCCGTCCTGGCCGCGGTGGGCTACGTGGCGGTGGAGCGCCCGGCCCTGCGGGCCGTGGCGGCGCCACCCGAGTCGGCCGGGTCGGACCGGCGGCAGCTGGGGACGCACCCGGGCCTCGACGGGCTGCGGGGACTGGCGATCATCGCCGTGCTGGCCACCCACGTCGTGTTCCTCGACGGCGGCCGGACCACGTGGTCGCTGCGGGGCGGGTTCCTGGGCGTCGACGTCTTCCTGGTGCTGTCGGGGTTCCTCATCGGCGCCACCCTGCTGCGCGAGGTCGACCGGACCGGCACGGTCGCGCTCGGCCGCTTCCTCGGCCGTCGGGCCCGACGGCTGGTGCCCCCGCTGGCCGCGTTCCTGGCCGTGCACCTGGTGGTGGCGCTGAGCCTGGGCGACCCGCCCGGCGAGCAGGTGCTCCAGGTGGTCCTCGCCCTGGGCTTCGTCACCAACTGGCAGCTCACGGTCGGCCACCAGCCGCCCTACGACCTCGTCCACCTGTGGTCCCTCGCCGTGGAGGCACAGCTGTACGTGCTGTGCGGCCTGGCGGTGTGGGCGACTCGACGCCACCTCGACCGGGCCCGGGCGCTCATCGCCGCACTGGTGGCCGCCTCGGTGGTGGTGGCGACGTGGCGGATCGTGGCCACCCGGGCCGGGGGCGACCTGACGGCGCTCTACGAGCGCACCGACCTGCGGGCCGACTCGCTGCTGGTCGGCCTGGCCGCCGCGCTCGTGTGGCGGTCACGGCTGGTCCGCGACGACCACCTCCGCACCCTCGGGGTCGTCGGGGCGGCGGCCCTGGCCGCCGCGATGGTGTTCAGCGAGGCAGGGGACCGGTGGCTCTTCCTCGGCGGGTTCTCGGTGGTGGCGTTGGCGGCCGGCGCCACGGTGGCGGCGGGCGCCCTCGACGGCGGGCCGGTGGCCCGCTGGGCGGCGTGGGGGCCGCTGCGGTGGGTGGGCCGGGTCAGCTACAGCCTCTACCTGTGGCACCTGCCCATCTACCTGTGGGTGGTGCGGGCGCTCCCCGACGCCCCGCTCGGCCTCAAGGCGGCCATCGCCGTGCCCGGGTCGTTCGCGGTGGCCGCCGTGTCGCAGCGCCTCGTCGAACAGCGCTGGACCAGCCCCCGTCAGCGGCAGACCGACAGCTCGACGTCGTCGGGTGCCGTCAGCCGGTAGGGCCGCTCACCCCGGGTGCCCGCCGGGTCGGCGGGAAGCGTCAGCACCGTCGTCCCGGCGGGCACCGCCACCGTCGCCGGCTCGGGGTCGCCGTCACGGACGAAGCGTCGCACCGCGACCACCCCCGCCGACGACGCCGTCACCTCGACCGACGATCCCGGCACGACCTCGACCTCCACGCCCCCGGGGTCACAGCGCCGGCCCGCCGGCGGGGTCGCGGCCACCGCCTCGGCCAGGACCGCGTCGGCCGCCCGCCGCTGGTCGTCGCGACCCTCGATGGCGCCCACGTCGATGCCCGCCACCGGGGTGCCCAGCTCCTCCACCGCGTCGAGGTACTCGCCGACGCGCACCGGCACGAACGACAGGGGGATCACCCGGTCCCGGTCGAGCGCGTCGCCGCCCGCCTCGGTGGCGAGCGTGACCGCCTCGAGGCCCGGCCGGGCCGAGCGGACCATCTCGGCCCAGTCCCGGGACTGGCCGGCCAGCACGACGACCCCGGCCACCACCAGGACGATCGCGGCCGCGGCCGACACGCCGAGGGCCGGGCGGGGCAGCGCCGGTCCGGCGGCCAGCACGCGGGGGAGGAGCCCCACCACCGCCAGCACCAGGAACGCGGCCACGGTCCACCGGTAGCGCACCTCGTCGGGGGCGATGGCCGGCACCACCCCGGTGCGCGACCAGGCGGTGAGCAAGGCGAAGGCGCCCGCGGCGGCCAGGGCCCCGGCCACCCGGGCGTCGAGGACCCGCCGCTGCGCCGCCACGACCACCAACGCGGCGAATGCCGCGGCCAGCACCAGCCCCACGCCCTGCGATCCGGCGCCGAGCGCGGTGAAGCCGCCGAGGACCATGCGGAGCGCGTAGGGGACCACCTCGCCGAGCCCACCGTTGGCGGGTGCGTCGACCCCGTAGGCGACGTACCAGCCCAGCCACAGGACCGGGCCGGGGGCGAAGGTCGCCCAGCGCCGCCAGCCGGCCCGGACCAGGGCCAGCTCGACCGCCACCGCGACGGCGGCCAGCAGCCCCAGTCCGCTCGTGGCCAGCGCCACGACCAGCCACCACGACGCCCAGGCGTCGTGGCGGGGCGCGTCGCGGTCGAGGTGCCACCAGATCGCCGCGGCGGCCGCGACGGGGATCGAGAAGTTCAGGAGGAACGGGAACATCACGTTGGTGACCCCGGCCGAGCTCCACAGCACGACGGTCACCGCGGCGAGCGCCACCCACCCGCCGGCCCGCGCCGCCGCGTAGCGCCAGACCGTGGCGCCCAGGAGCGCGTAGGCGGCGAACCCCACCAGCCGGTAGGGCCAGTAGCTCCCCAGCCCGACCGTGTGGAAGAGCAGCTGGTAGACGCCCACGGGCACGGCCGAGAGGTGGCTGTTGAACGGCTCGAGCAGGCGACCGCCGGGGAACTGGGCGACGATGTTCCAGTCGTCGCTGAAGAACCACAGGTCACGACCGCACCACCAGGCGGCGACCCCGAGGGCGACCGAGGTGACGAGGGCCACGACCGCCGGCACGGATCGGGGAGCGGGGCTCGTCATCGGCGTGATCGTAGGAGCGGGCACGCGGGCACGGCGCGGTAGGTTGTCGCGCCGCCCGCGAGCCCGACGTGAACCACCCCGACACCCTTCGCCCGCCCGCCCCGTCCGCCGCTCCGGCGACGTCGACCCCGGCCCCCACCGGGGGTCGCCTCGGGAGCTGGCCGGACGAGACGCCCTGGGCCTGGAGGGCGGTGCTGTGCGTCGTCCCGGTCCTGGCCACCGCGGTCTCGGTGTCGACCGCGTGGCGGTTCTCGGTGACCGTCGGCGACACGGCCTGGCTCACGCAGCGGGTGGCCGACGCCGCCTCGGGACGCTGGCCGCTGGTGGGCATGCCGTCGTCGATCGGGCGTGGCGCGCTCGACACCCACCACCCGGGGCCGGTGCAGTTCTACTGGCTGGCCCCGTGGTGGCGGCTGCTCGGGTTCCGCGGCATCGTCGTGGGCACCGCCGCCGGCTCGGCGCTGGCGCTCGTGGCCCTGGGCTCCGTCGTCCGACGGCTGCCCGGCTCCGGCCCGGCCACGGCCATCGGGGCCCAGCTGGCCGCGGCCGGCGCCATCCTCACCATCGGCCCCGAGACCCTGGCCGACCCGTGGAACCCCTACGCCGCGCTCGCTCCCGCGGCCGCCGCGCTGGTCGGCCTGGTGGCCGTCCTGTCGGGCGAACGGGCCGGGTGGGCCGCCCTGATGGTGTGGGGTTCGGTGGTGACCCAGCTCCACGTCGGCTTCCTGCCCTGGACCGCGGCGCTGGTCGTGGTGGCCGTCGTCGCCGCCGTCCGCCGCCCCGAGGCCCGACCCGAGGGCGCCGCCGCGCTCCGCTGGGGCGCCCTGGTCGGCCTGCTGTGGCTCCCACCCCTCGTCGACGCCTTCGGGGACGGCAACGTCTGGGAGCTGTGGCGAGCCGCGTTCCGGGGTGGTCCGGTCGCGGTCGGCTGGGGCCCGGTCGTGGTGGCGGGCGCCGCTGCCCTCCATCCCTGGCACCAGCCCTTCGACGGACCGTGGCTCCCGCCCGATCCCACGACCGCCGAGGTGGCGGGGCTGGTGGCGGCCTTCGCCGCCATCGCCGTCGCCCGGCTGGTGGCGCCCGCGGGGCACTGGAGCCGGCGCTGGCTGGAGGCCTGCCTCGGCGCCGCGTTGCTGTGGGCCGCGCTGGCCACCCGGGCCCTGCCGTTCCAGGGCCTCCTCCCCAGCCCCTACACCCGCTCCCTGTGGCCGATCGGCGCCCTGTGCTGGTTCGGGGTGGTCGGTGCGCTGTGGGCCCGCGTCCCGCCCGGGCGGTGGCGCTCGCCGGCCCTCCCGGTGGCGGTGGCGCTCCTGTGGGCGGCCACCCTGCCCCGCGGCTACGTCGGCATCGACCCGGCGACCCGCCTCCGGGCCGAGGACTTCGCCGCGGCCGTGGGCACGCTCGACCCCAACGCACGGGTGGTGGTGACCGCGCGGAACTTCCTGGCCGGATGGTGGGTGGCGCCCACCGTCACCGCCGCGCTCGACCGCCGCGGCATCGTCAACGGCGTCGGCACCGATCGACGCTGGGACGTGGCGTCGATGACCGAACGCCCGCGTCCGCTCGACCCGGCCGACTGCCTCCTGGTGCTCGACGACCACCGCAGCGCGGCGGCCGCCGCCCCGGGTGCGGTGGACATCGCCGCGCCGTCGGAGCGCGCCGACCGCGCCGAGCGCGACCGCCTGGGCCGCGAGCTCGTGGCTCGGCTGGGCGAGGTCCGCCCCTCGCGCCTCGCCCGCTACCGGGCGGAGCGGGGCGACGAACACGGTTGGTGGGACGTCCCGCTGGACCAGCTGGTGGCCGACGGCCGCTTCAGCGACCTGGTGATCGACGGGATGCTGGCCGACGCCACCCTGCGCGACGACGAGGTGGCCCGCTTCGTCGAGCTCGACCACCTCCTCGACCCCGACTGGGCGAAGCTCGGCATGTGGGCCACCGGATGCTGAGCCGCCGCGCCCTCGTGGCCGTGGGGGCCACCGGGACGGGCGTCCGCCTGCTCTGGGTCCTGGTGGCCCACCGGACCCCCGAGGGCCTGCGGGACCCGTTCCTGTACCAGCGCTTCGCCGAGTCGATCGCCTCCGGTCGGGGCTACACGTCGCTCTACGGACAGCCCACGTCGTACTACCCGCCGGGCTACCCGTTCTTCCTGGGCGCCATCGAGTGGCTGGGGGACCTGGTGGGGCTCGACGGCCACCTGCCCCTCCTCGCCGGGCTGGCCCAGGCGGCCCTGGGCGGGATCGCGGCGGTGGCCACCGCGCTGGCCGCGGCCCGCGTCGCCGGGCCTCGGGTGGGCCTGGGGGCCGGCATGGTGCTGGGCCTGTGGCCCAACCTGGTCCTCTACAGCTCCACGCTCCTCAGCGAGACGCTCTACCTGGCCTGCTTCGCCGCCCTGCTGGCCGTGCTGGTCCGGCTCCCGGGCGACGGCTCGTGGCGCCTCCCGGCGCTCGCCGGGGCGCTCCTCGGGCTCACCACGCTCGTGCGACCGCAGGTCCTGCTGGTCCTGCCCGCCGCGGTGCTGGCGTGGCTGGTGGTCGGGCGACGACGGGAGGCGCTGCGGGCCGGGGCGACGGTGCTCGGGGTGGCCGTGCTGGTGGTGGCGCCGTGGACCGTCCGCAACGCCGTCGTCCTCGGTGGCTTCGTGCCGGTCTCCACCAACGGCGGCGACAACCTCTGCGTCGGCTTCCACGAGGGTGCGCCCGGGCACTTCGCCATCCCGGCGGCCTGCGACACCGGCGAGTTCTACGTCGACGGTCCCGCCGCCGAGCTGCGCCGCGACGCCGAGACCGCCCGCCGGGCCCGCACCTGGGCGCTCGGCCACCTGTCGGCCCTGCCGGCGCTGTCGGCCCGCAAGCTGTTCCACACCTACCGCTCCGACACCGACGGGCTGCGTGCCGTCGAGTCCTACGAGGCCGACCGCTGGCTGCCCGACGTGGCACGCCGAGGGCTCCGCCTCCTGGTCAACGGCACCTGGGCCGTGATCGGCCTGGCCGCACTCGCCGGGACGGTGCTCGTGTGGCGGGCCCGCCGCGACCCGGAGCGGGGGATCGCCGCCCGGACCCTCCTGGCGGTCACGACGGCCTCGGCGCTGGTGCCGGTGCTCTTCTTCGGCGACGGCCGCTTCAAGGTCCCCACCGCGCCGTGCCTCGCCGTGCTGGCGGCGGTGGCCGCCGTGGCCGCCCTCGACCGGTTCCGGGCGCGGGTTCAGCGGCCGGCGGCCGAGAGCAGCTGAGGCCCCAGCCAGTCGGCCACGACGTCGCTCGTCTCCGCGGTGAGGTGCACCCCGTCCATCCGCACTCCGGGGCCGAACTCGCCGCCGGGGAGCGAGGTGGCCATCCACCCGGCGAGGTCGACGAGCCCCACGTCGGGTCGCTGGGCCAGCGTGGCGGCCAGGAGCGCGTTGTAGCGGTCGGTCCGCTCGGGGATCGCCTCGGCGTAGGGCGGCTCGCCCATGTACATGTTGCGGAAGTACTCCGGGTTCCAGTGCGGGGCCGAGGTCCACACCACGCGGGCGCCGGCCGAGGCCAACAGATCGGTGAAGGCCAGGATCTCCGAGGCCAGGTAGGCGTCGTAGAGCGGGTCGCCGATCGTCCGCCACCGCTGGTCGCCCTCCAGACGCCGATCGGTCACGTCCCACATCCCACCGGCCACCAGCACCACCTCGGGATCGAACGACCCGAGGGCGGCCCGGATGGTGTCGTCGCGGCGGCGGCAGTCCTCGGGCCACGGTCGTTCGAGGCCGATGCCACGGTTCTGGCCGCCCCGGGCGACGCCGCAGCCCACGATCGTGCGGTTCAGGACCGAGGCCCGGCCGGTGGCGAGCGCCCAGTCCTGGAGCCCGGGGACGACCGACATGGCGAACGAGTCGCCGACCACCATGGTGCGCAGGGGCAGGCGCGGCGCCACGGTCGTGGTGGTCTCGGCCCCGGGGGCGGTGGTGGCCCCGGGCGCGGTGGTGGGTGTCGGGCGGGGCGCCCGCGTGGTGGGGACGACGAGGTCGCGGACCTCCTCCAGCGCCGAGATGCGGCTCCGGTCGGCCGCCGGCAGCGCGGCCGCGCTCAGCGCCACGGCCGCCACCCCGCCCACCGGGAGGGCCCAGCGCCGCCACGACCGCACCCACCGCCCGCTCCGGATCGGTTGCTCGAACAGGTGGTACGACGCGGCCGCCGACGCCACGGTGACCGCGGCCTGGACGCCGAGGGCGGGCCAGGGGTCGAGCCCCAGGCGCTCCGGCGTGAGCCACCAGAGCACCGGCCAGTGGAGGAGGTAGACGCCGTAGGAGATGCGCCCCAGCCACACCAGCGGCGGGAGCGACAGCACGGCCCGCAGGGGTCCGTCCTCCTGCAGCGCCGCCCAGATGACCACGACCGCCGCGACGGCGTGGAGCGTGAGCCCACCCCGGTAGAGCCAGGCGTCGCGGAGCTCGGTGGTGGACCACACCCCGAGGCCCAGGCCCAACAGGATCGGGCCGGCCAGACCGAGCACGGTGCGTCCGACCGTGCCCGCGACCTGCCGACGGTGGCGGAGGACCACCGCCCCCAGCGCTCCGACCGCGATCTCGGCCAGGCGGGTGTCGGTGCCCAGGTACACCCGGTTGGAGTAGGCCCCGTCGCCCAGCACCCACATGGCGGCCAGCGACGCGCCGACGATCCCGGCCAGCACGCCGCCCAACAACCAACGTCGCCCGCGGGCCACCCGGAGCGTGACGGCGACCAGCGGCGCCGTGACCAGGTACCACTGCTCCTCGACGGCCAGGCTCCAGAAGTGCCGCAGCGGTGACGGCGCCCCGGCGAAGAGGTCGGCGTAGTCGTCGCCGGCCACCACGAAGCGCCAGTTGGCCACGTAGGCCAGCGCCGACCACAGCTCGGCCGGCAGGTGGCGGAGCTGGCTCGCAGTGCCCACCAACGGGGTCAGCACGGCCACCAGCGCCAGCGTGAGCAGCGAGGCGGGGAGCAGGCGCCGGAGCCGGCGTGACAGGAAGCCGCCCAGGTGGACGCGTCCCTCCCGCTCCCGCTCGTCGAGCAGGAGGCTGGTGATCAGGAACCCGGAGAGGGTGAAGAACGCCGAGACGCCCAGGAAGCCGCCCCGGGCGTGGTCGCGCAGCCACGCCACGCCGTCGGCCGGCCCGGCGTGGTACGCCACCACGGCCACGACGGCCACCGCCCGCAGCCCGTCGAGGCTGGGAACGTAGCCCAGGGGCGCGCCGACGCGGGCCGGGGGAGCGGCGTCGGGGAACACGCGCCGACGCTAGTTCGACGGCGGCGGGGGCGGATCGTCCGGGGCGACCACGAAGACGGCGCTGGGCTGGGGCAGGCGGGCGGCCCGGTCCAGGTCGGCGCGGAGTCGGTCGTCGATGCGCGGATCCGACCGGGCGGCCCACAGGTTGTCGTCCACCCGGGCGGCCAGCTCGGCGCCCCCGACCGCGGCCAGGCGGCGCCGCAGGTCGCGACGCCGGTCCTCCCAGGCCCGCCGGTCGGCGGCCGTGCGCGGGTCGACCCGGGCCACCTCACGGGCACCCGGGGTGGCGGCCCACACGGCCACCCGGGGCCCGGTGACCACCACCAGCGCCTGGTCGGCCCGGTCGTCGGCCACCACGAAGCGGTCGGTGGCCGCGGCCCGGTGCACCGGGAGCACCCCCGCCCGCACGCCGCGGCGGTCGAGGTCGAGGACCAGCCCGTAGCCGATGCCCCCGAAGGCCACCGGGTCCTCCCAGCGGACCTGGTAGACGGCGTCGGGGCGAACCGCGCCGGCGACCTGCTCGGACAACGAGGCCGTGGTGGCGGCCAGCGGGCCGCTGGGGGTCGGCGGGTCCGACAGGTCGGCCATCACGACCACGCCGGTCGTCACGAGGACCGCACCCGCCACGGCGAGGGCCACCCGGGGGGAGCGGACCGCACCCGGCGCGGCCGCGGCGGCGCGGGCGCCGCCGACCAGCGACCAGGCCGTCGCCGCCACCACCACCGACGCGAGCACCGGCCACCAGGGCACGAGGTAGTCGTGCACCTCGCCCCGGACCGCGGCGGTGGTCGCCAGGCCGAGCGCGGCGGTGGCGGCCAGGACGGCGTGGAGGCGCACCTCCACCCACCGGCGCCGCCGGACCGCCACCACGACCGCCGCCCCCCACGCCCCCAGGAAGGCCGCGGTGCCCACCCCGGGGGACCACTGCTCGGGGGCGACGCTCGTACCGATCCACCACGGTCCCCCCAGGTCCAGGGTGCCGCCCGCCACCCGCAGCGCCGTGGCCGGCCCGGCCGCCGGTTCGCCGGGTCCGCCGTAGGCCCGCCACAGCTCGCCGAGGTTGCCCGGCGAGCCGGTCAGCTGCTGGACCACCGGGGCCAGCCAGGCCAGGACCCCGACACCGAGGCCCAGGCCGACCCAGCGTCGGGCGGCGCTCGAGGTGCGGGCCCGCCCGGCCACGGCCACCGTGGCCGCGGCGGCCAGCGGGACGGCCAGGGGGAGGTAGCCGAGGTGGGCCTGGACCACCACCGACGCGGCCAGCACGGCCACGGGGTGCGCGACGTCGTCGCCGTCGAGCGTCGCCCACGTGGCCACCAGCAGGCAGAGGAACGGTGGGACGGCCAGCCACGGGTTCCACGGCTGGACGGCGATCTCGGCCCCCAGCGCCCGGACCACCAGGAGCGTCGTGACCCCGACGGCGACCTGGAGGGCGAGCCCACCGCGTCGCCCGGCCAGGACCAGGGCCGCCCCGACCCAGGCCGCCGCCAGGACCGCCTGGGCGGTGGAGAGCGCGACCGCGCTGCGGCCGAGGGCGTAGAGCGGCGCCATCAACCAGAAGGCGAGGGGGCCGGGGTGGGAGGTGGTGCGGCCATCGACCTGGAGGCGGGCCACCGAACCGACCAGCGGGGGATCCGACCAGAAGCCCCGCATCCGCAGCTCGGCCTGGGCCAGCTCGCCCACGGGGGTCCAGCCCCGCGCTGCGGTCACCACGGCCGCCACCCCGAGCGGTGCGACCACCAGGACGACCACCGCCCAGCGACGCCACGATCCGCTCACGGCGGGCGACGGTAGTGCCTGCACCCTGTGGCAGACTCCGCCCGTGCGAGTGGGCGGAACGTGGCGCGCCCCCGTCGACCCACGACCAGGCCCCTCGGCCGGTCCCCGCATCCCCGGACTCGACGGCGTCCGCGGCGTGGCCGTGCTGGCGGTGGTGGTCCACCACACGGCCTCGCTGGCCGGCGGGGACCGCAGCGGCGTGCTGGCCGGCCCCGCCGCCGTGCTCGACGTCGGGGTGGCCCTCTTCTTCGTGCTCTCCGGGTACCTGATCTACCGACCGTTCGCGGCCCGCCACGCCACCGGGTCCACCTCCGGCGCCGTCGCTCCCTACCTGTGGCGACGGGCCCTCCGCGTCCTGCCCGCCTACTGGCTGGCCCTGGGCACCTTCCTGGTGCTGGGGATCGTCCGGCCCGCCTCCTTCGGCGACCTGGTGAGCCACGTCCTGCTGCTCAACGTGTTCCGCCCCTCCGCCCTCTTCGACGGGATCAGCCAGGGCTGGAGCCTCACCGCCGAGGTCTGCTTCTACCTGCTGGTCCCGCTGTGGTCGTGGCTGCTGCGCCGACGGGGCGCGACGGTCACGCTGCGGACCGAGCTGGTCGGCATCGGCGCGCTCGTCGCCCTCGCCCACGCCTTCCGGGTCGGTGTGCACCTCGTCGACTGGCACGTCGGGCCCGCCGAGCTCCGGGGCATCAGCTACCTCTGGCTGCCCACCCACCTCGACACGCTGGCCGCCGGCATGGCCCTCGCCGTCGTGGCGGTGCACCGAGGCGCCACGCTCCCCACCGGCCTCCGCCCGCTGCCCTGGTGGCTGGGCGCGGGTGGCCTCCTGGGGCTCTACGGCGTGGTCTGGGGCGGGCCCTCGGTGGCCTCCGGCTACGGGCTGGGCCACCTCGAGGTCCGCCAGGTCGTCTACACCCTCATCGGGCTCGCCGTGGTCGGACCGCTGGTCGTGCGGGCCGAGGCTGCCGCCGCCGGCGCCACGAACCCCCGACCGGACCCACGACGCGACCCCCGACGCGCCGCGCCCGGCCGGCTCCTGTGGTGGAGCGGCGCCCTGTCCTACGGCGTCTACCTGTTCCACAACGACCTCATGGAGCTGGTGACCCGCGAGGCCGGCGCCGCGAGGGCTCCCGGATGGCTCGGCGACGGGCTCGGCGACATGGCGTTCCCACCCCTCCTCGCGGTGGGCCTCGTGGGCGGCCTCGCCGCCGCGTTCGTGTCCTGGTCGGCCGTGGAGCGGCCGTCGCAGCGCCTGCGGTCCTGGGTGGGCGACGGCGTCCCGTTCTGGTCGCACCTGTCGCCCCGGGGCCGTGACCGGGCCGCCTGGGCGATCGTCGCCGCGGTCCTGCTCCTCCCGGTGTGGGGACTGCTGCGCTACCAGGGGCCGCCGATGGAGGAGGGCTTCATGCTCGCCTTCCCCGAGCAGCTGCTGGCGGGCCGGCTCCCGCACCGCGACTTCCTGCACCTCTACGGTCCGGGGTCGCTGTGGGTCCTGGCCGGGCTCTACGAGGTGTTCGGGACGTCGCTCGCCCTGGAACGCCTGGTGGGCCTGGCCCAGCACGCCGCGGTGGCGGCCGGGCTCTTCTCGTTGATCCGCCCGTGGGGGCGCCGCGCCGCGGTGGTGGCGTCGTCGGTGTCGATCCTGATCCTGGTGTCGCCCCTGGGCCTGTCGGCCATGGCCTGGAACGGCGCGCTGGCGTTCGCGGTGGTCGGCCTGGCGCTGGGCAGCGCGGCGGCACGGACCGAGGACGACCGCCGGGCCCGCCGGCTCCTGGTCGGTGCCGGCGTGTGCGCCGGGGCGGCGCTGCTGTACCGACCGGACCTGGTCGTGGCGGCCGCCCTCGGCTTCGGAGCGCTCTGGTGGCGACTCGACCGGCACCGCCGCGGCCCCCTCGTGCTGGCGGCGGTGGCCACCTCGCTCCTCTACGTCCCGCACCTGCTCACGTCGGGCATCGAGGCGTCGTTCCGGGGCATGTTCCTCGAGCCCGTGTTCGAGCTGCGGGCCGGTCGCGCGCTCCCGGTGCCGCCCAGCTTCGGCGAGGTCGACGGCTTCCTGCAGCGGGCCGGGGCCATCCGGGTGGTGGGGTGGCCGCTGCCCATGCTGCCCACCTCGGTGCAGATCCACCTCTGGTTCTGGCTGGTCCCGCTCTCGGCCGCCCTCGTGGTCGGCGCCTGGTGGTGGGCACGACGGGCCGCCACGCCACGGGCGGCGCACCTGGGTCCGCCCGCGCTGTTCGCCGCCGCCCTGTTCACCCAGGCGTTCCAGCGCCCCGACACCGCCCACCTCAGCTGGGTGACCGGCATCACGTTCCCGATCGCGGTGGGGGCCGTCCTCGAGGTGCTGCCGCTGGTCCGGGAGCGATGGGGCCGGCCACGCCGGGGGACCCTGGTGTGGGCCGCCGCACCGTTGGCGGTGGTGCTGGTGGCGGTGATCCCGTTCTACCCGGCGCGCACCTACGTCGACCTGGTGACCCAGACGTTCGGGTTCAACCGCTTCGGGTTCGAGATCCGGCGGGGCGATCGGGTCTTCTACTACGGGAGCGAGGAGGCGGCGGCATCCGCCCAGCGGGTGGTGGACCGCCTCGCCGAGCGGTCCCGACCGGGCGAGCGGCTGGTGGTGGGCCCCGTCGACCTGTCGAAGACGCCCTACAGCGACGCCTTCTTCTACTTCCTCTTCCCCGAGCTGCCGCCCGGGACCCGCTACATCGAGATGGACCCCGGCATCGCGGACGCGCCCGACTCGGGCCTGGCCGACGAGCTGCGCCGGTCGGACTGGCTGATCCGCTCGGACGCCTGGTCGGGCTGGGACGAGCCCAACGACAGCCGCTTGGCCGGCTCGACCGAGCCCAACGAGGTGGTGGCCGAGCGCTACTGCACCGAGCTCGACGCCGGCACGTTCCAGCTGCTCCGGCGGTGCGACCGCTGAGCGCGGGCGCACCGTAGGATCGTCCGCCGTGAAGACCACCCTCGTCGTGCCGACGTACCAGGAGGCCGAGAACATCGGGCCCTTCCTGCGCGCCGCGCACGAGGCGCTGCCCGAGGCGCGGATCGTGGTCTGCGACGACAACAGCCCCGACGGGACGGGCCGCCTGGCCGAGGAGGTCGGGGCCGAGCTGGGCTGCGTCGAGGTGCTGCACCGGACGGCCAAGGAGGGCCTGGGGGCCGCCTACCGCCACGGGTTCCGGGTGGCGATCGACGGCGGCGCCGACATCGTGGTGCAGATGGACGTCGACTTCTCCCACCCCCCGTCGCTCCTGCCCGAGCTGGTGCGGGCGGTCGAGGCGGGCGCGGACGTGGCCGTGGGCTCCCGCTACGTGCCCGGTGGCGGCACCCCCGACTGGCCCTTCCATCGCCGGTTCCTGTCCAACTACGGGAACCTCTACGCCCGGTTCCAGCTGCGGTTGGGCATGCGCGACGCCACCTCCGGGCTGCGGGCCTACCGGTCGTCGATCCTCGAGGACATCCGCTTCGGCACCACCCGGGCCAACGGCTACGGCTTCCAGATCGAGACGGGCTACCGCCTGACCGACATCGGCGCCCGGGTGGTCGAGGTGCCCCTCGTCTTCCACGACCGGGTCCACGGCCAGTCCAAGATGTCGGTGCGGATCATGGCCGAGAACATGGCGCTGGTGACGTGGTGGGGGCTCTGCCTGCGGGCGCCCCGGCTCACCGGGCGCTTCCGGGCCACCTCGGCGGGGCGCTACCTCGCCGAGCGGACCACCCCGCTCTGATCGTCCGCAGCACCGTGGCCTCCCTCGCCCCCGCCGAACACGACGACGCGCCTGCACCCTTCGGGCACCACCCGGGCCTCGACGGGCTCCGGGCGCTGGCCGTGGCCGCCGTCCTGCTCTACCACGCCCGCTTCGAGGTGGCGGCCGGCGGGTTCCTGGGGGTCAGCACGTTCTTCACGCTCTCGGGGTTCCTCATCACGTCGCTCCTGCTGCGCGAGCACGCCCGCGGCGGGCGCATCGACCTGCGGGGGTTCTGGTCCCGCCGGGTCCGCCGGCTGCTCCCGGCCGCGCTCGTCACCCAGGCCGTGGTGGTGGCCATGGCGTTCGGTGGGGTCTGGGACACCGAACAGCTGCGGGACCTGCGCGGCGACATCCCCGCCGCGCTGCTCCAGGTCGTCAACTGGCACTTCATCGCCGCCGACCGGACCTACGGCGACCGGTTCACGGCACCGTCGCCCCTCGAGCACTTCTGGAGCCTCGGGGTGGAGGAGCAGTTCTACCTCGTCTTCCCGGTGCTGGTGTTGGCCGTGCTCACGGTGGGCCGACGCCGGCGAGGACTGCTCGTCGGCGTCCTCGTGGCGGCCATCGCCGTGTCCGCCTCGGTGAACGCCTGGCTCGCCTCGGCCTCGGTGGACCGGGCCTACTTCGGGACCGACACGCGGTTGGCCGAGCTGGCGGTCGGCGCCCTCCTGGCCGTGGCGATGCTCCGTCGGGTCGAGCTGGCCGGCGCCGCCCGAGGCGCCGTGCTCGCGGTGGCGGTCGCCGGGCTCGGGGTCTCGCTGTGGTTGTGGCACGTCGCCACGGTCTCGTCGGCCTGGCTGTACCCGGGTGGGCTGCTGCTGAGCGCGGCAGCCAGCGCGGGGCTCGTCGCCGGGGCGGTGCAGCCGGGGCCGCTGCGCCGGGTGCTGTCGCTGCCTCCGCTGCGCTGGCTCGGGCGGGTCAGCTACGGCGTCTACCTGCTCCACTGGCCGATCTACGGCTGGCTCACCCCGGCCCGCACCGGTTGGGCGCCGGTCCCGCTGCTCCTGCTCCGCCTCGCCGTGACCTTCCTGGCGGCCGAGCTGATGTTCCGCTGGATCGAGCACCCGATCCGGGGACGACGGCTGCTCCCCACCCGGCGATCGCTCGTGTCGCTGCCCGCCGCGGCGGTGGCGGTGCTGGTGGGCGCGCTGGTGGTCACCGCCGACCTCCCCGCACCCGAGCGGCTCCTGGTGGCCAGCCGCCAGGGCGACGCGGCGCCGACCACCACCGTGGTGCGGCCGCCCCGCGTCCTGGTGGTGGGCGACGAGCTGGCGGCGTCGCTCGGCCCCGGGCTGGGTTCGCTGGGCGCGGCCCGCGTCGAATCGAAGACGGTCGCCTCGCCGTCCTGCGGCCTGGCTGTCGGGGGCTACGTCCGGCTCCCCGACGGGACCGTCGAGCGTGACACCGACCGGTGTCGGGGCGCGCACGCGGCGTGGACCGCGGCCGAACAGGAGCTGCGCCCCGACGTCGTGGTGGTGTGGGCCGGCGTGCGCGACCTGGCCGACCGCCGCCTCTCGATCCAGACGCCGTGGGTCGGTCCCGGCGACGACGCGCTGGCCGACTTCTACCGGACCGAGGTGCTGGCGCTGGCCGAACGGCTCTCGGCCGGCGGCGCCCACGTCGTGTGGCTCGACCTCCCGTACCTCCGCAGCACGAACGTGCCGCCACCGGTGGTCGCCGGACCGGCACCGGGCGAGGGCGGCGACCCGGCCACCGAGGCCCTCCAGCTCCTCGGCGCCTACGCCGGGGTCCCGCCGGCCGGCTTCGCCGAGAACGAGGACGGGCGGGTGGACGTGGTGAACGCGCTGCTCGCCGAGGCGGTCGGCGACGCCCCCCGCCAACGCGTCCTGCCCGTGGCGGGCTGGCTGGCGGGACGGCCCGGGGGGACCTTCGATCCGGCGGTCCGGGCGGGCGGGGTGGGCCTCACCGCGGCGGGGGCCGAGCAGGCCGCGGCGTGGCTGGTCGACCAGGTGCAGGACCTCCGTCGGGCCCCCGCCGCGGTGGCCGGCCAGCCCGAGGAGGCCGCCACGGTGCCCCTGCCCGCGGCGCCGCCGGAGGCGCCCCGACGCGTCGCCGCGGCCGGCGAGACGCCCCGGGCCATGGTGGTGGGCGACTCGGTGGCCTTCGGGCACGCCCTCGGGCTCTCCGAGTGGGCGTCGCGGTCACGGGAGCTGTCGGTGACCAACCACGCGCAGTTCGGGTGCCCGATCGCCCGCGGCGGGACCCACCGCTTCCTGGGCGAGGTCGACGAGTTCCCCGACCGCTGCGACTGGGCCACCCGCTTCGGGTCGCTCCTGGCCGGCGAGGACCCCCACGTGGTCGTGCTGTCGACCGGGATCTGGGAGATCGTCGACCGGATCCTCCCGGGGGACCGCCGGTGGCGCCACATCGGCGACCCCGTCGTCGACCGCTACCTCCAGGCCGAGCTGCTCACGGCCATCGACGCCCTGGGCTCTCGGGGCGCGCTGGTCGCCGTCGTCGACTACCCCCACATCGAGGCGGGTCGCAACCAGGGCTTCGTCGGCCTGCCCGAGTCCGACCCCGCCCGGGTCGACCGCCTCAACGCGCTGCTGGCCGAGACGGTGGCGCTCCGGCCCGGCGTGGCCCGCCTGGTGCCGTTCCAGCGCTGGTTGGCCGAACAGCCGGGCGGCGAGCTCGACGACCTCAAGCGCACCGACGGCATCCACTTCCGCGACGAGTACGTGCCCGCCATCGGGGCGTGGCTCGGTCCGCAGCTGGCCACCTGGGCCCGCGGCGGCTGAGCCCTCAGGACGCCCGACGCTGGGCGTCGCGGGGGATCACCGGCGCGTCCCGCCCGGTGCCCGAGCCCCCGGTGCTCCCGCTGCCCGAGGTGCCCTCCTCGTGGTACTCCTCCTCGACGTTGACCTCCCAGATGTCGTGGCCGGCGTCGTCGACGATGTTCTCGACCGTGAGCATGGCCGTGAACATGGAGTGGTCCTGGTTGTTGTACTTGTGCATGCCGTTGCGGCCGACGGGCCACACGTTCACGGCGTGGTGGGCCAGCCACTCGCGCAGCACGTCGACGTTGCGTCGGTAGTGCTCGTCGTAGGTGGGGTAGGCCTTCGGCATGCGCACGACGTAGCCGCCCTCGACGATGGCCGGGTCGACCAAGCCCAGGATGCCGAGCTCGCGCTTGCCCTGCTCGATCAGCTCCTCGTCGGGCTTGGTCCACATGCCGTCGCCCTCGAACACGAAGTACTCCAGGCCGAGGCAGGTGTAGCCGTCCTTGACCATGAACGGCGACCAGGAGCGGAAGTTCTGGATCCGGCCGACGGCGACGTCGGGGGAGTGGATGTAGATCCAGTTGTCGTCGAAGGTGTCGGTGCGGGGCACCAGCAACGCGACGGTGAGGAAGTCGCGGAACTGCAGGTCACGGGCCGCGGAGGCCACGCGGTCGGGCACCGGGGGGTCCATGGCCAGGATCAGCTCGGGCATGGGCATCGAGCTGATGACGTCGGTGGCGGGGTGGACCCGGAGCTCGCCGCCGTGGTCGGCCACCACCTCGGTGGCTCGTCCGCCCTCGTGGCGGATCGACACGACCTTCGCCTGCATGAGCACCTCGGACCCCTGGCCCTCGACCAGCTCCTGGCACCGCTCCCACATCATCCCGGGGCCGAACTTGGGGTACTGGAACTCCTCGATGAGGGAGGCGATCTCCTTCTGGTTCCGCTTCGGCGTGAGGGCGTTGACGATGGCGCTGGAGAGCGAGAGGTTCTTGATGCGCTGGGCGGCCCAGTCGGCCGGCATGGCGCTGACCGGCACGCCCCACACCTTCTCGGTGTAGGTCTTGAAGAACGTGCGGTAGAGGCGCCAACCGAAGCGGGCCACCAGCCAGCCCTCGTAGTTGGTCTGGTCCTTGGGCGGGCGGACCCGGGCCCAGCCGTAGCTGGCCACGCACTTCACGGCCTCGATGGGGCCGAGGTTCTTCAGGGCGTTGAAGGCCTTGAGCGGGTAGTCGAAGTACTTGCCGTCGTAGAAGATCCGGCTCTTGCGGGGCCGCAGCAGGAAGTCCTGGTCGGGAAGGATCTCGTGCCAGAGCGCCTCGACCTCGGGCACCTTGGTGAAGAAGCGATGGCCACCGATGTCGAAGCGCCAGCCGTCGCGCTCGACGGTGCGGCTGATGCCGCCGACGATGTCGTCGGCCTCGAGCACGGTGGCGGTCCGCCCGGCCTTGCCGAGCTGGTAGGCGGCGGTGAGCCCGGCCGGGCCGGCGCCGATGATCACGGTTCGGGAGGCGGCCTGCGACGACGTCTCGGCCGTCTCGGCCGGTTGGTCGGGGGCGATGTCGGGCTCGGTCACGGGCGGCGATGCTAGTGGTTCGCCCCCACCGCCCCGGTGAGCCCGGCGCCCCGGAGCGGCCCGCCTCAGGCCGTGGCCAGGTGGTGCACGGTGGCCCCGAGGTCGCCGGCCACCTCGCTCGCCGCCTCGACCCGGCGGACCATGAGGATCTCGTCGGTGCGGATCGAGGCCAGCGGCACCGCCCAGCAGTCGATGGTCTGGCGGGCGTTGGCCGTCCGGTAGAAGGTGGTCATCGCCTTCTCGTGGGCGAAGGCGTCGGCCTCGCCGACGGCGAGGGTGGTGCGGTCCCGGAGCGTGATCTCGTAGCCCATGGGTCGATCATGCGCCCGGCGCCCTGTGGACAACCAGGGCAGCATCGTTGTGATGTTGCTGTGGGGGACTTGGGGACGGTCGGCGACTCAGTCGCCGGCCGCCGCCGTGGCCAGCTCGGTGGCCCAGCGGTAGTCGGCCTTGCCGGCGGGGCTGCGCCGCACCGCATCGACCCGGAGCACGGCCTTGGGGGCCTTGAACGACGCCAGGCGGTCCTTGCATCGAGCGACCAGCTCCGCGTCGTCGACGGTGTCGGCGACCTCGGGTCGCAGGGCGACGACGGCCACGACCTCCTGGCCCCACCGCTCCGAGGGGCGACCGCAGACGACGGCGTCGAGCACGGCGGGGTGCTCCTTGAGGACCGTCTCGACCTCCTCGGCGAACACCTTCTCGCCGCCGGTGTTGATGCACACCGAGTCGCGGCCCAGCAGCTCGATGGTGCCGTCGGCCGAGACGCGGGCCCGGTCGCCGGCCACCGCGAAGCGCACGCCGTCGACGACGGGGAAGGTGGCCTCCGACTTGGCCCGGTCGTGGAGGTAGCCGAGGGGCACCCGCCCGCTCTGGGCCAGCCAGCCGATCTCGCCGTCGCCGGGCGCCAGGCGTCGGCGACGGTCGTCGGCGAGGACGACCGCGGTGGTCGAGGGGGCGAAGCCGGCGGAGGTCTCGGCGGTGGTCGCCACCGACGAGACGCCCTGTCGGCCGCTCTCGGAGCTGCCCAGGACGTCGACCACCGTGGTCCCGGGGAGGGCGGCGAGCAGCTCCGCCTTGGTGTGGGGGCTGAGCACGGCGCCGCCGGACAGGACGTGGCGAAGGTGGGGGAGCCGGCGGGGACGGCGGGCCAGGGCGTCGAGCAGCGGCCGGGCGAAGGGGTCGCCGACGATGAGCAGGCTGGTGGCCGCCTCCCGTTCCGCGGTGTCGAGCACGTCGTCGGGGTCGAAGTGCTCGGGGTGGTCCTGGATGATCACGGTGCCGCCCGCCACCCAACACGAGATGGCGTTCCAGTGGGCGGCGCCGTGCATGAGCGGCGGCGCCGGGAGGGCCCGGAGCTTCGAACCGCGCGCGGCGGCGACCAGCTCGTCGAGCGACTCGACGTCGGCGCCGTCACGACGGCGGATGCCGAGCGCGGCGACCAGGAAGTCGGCCTGGCGCCACAGCACGCCCTTCGGCATGCCGGTGGTGCCGCCCGTGTAGCAGACGTAGAGGTCGTCGCCGGAGCGTGACGCCACCAGGTCCGGGGCGAGCTCGGGGCTCGATGCGGCGAGGGCGGCCTCGTAGTCGAGGGCCCCGTCGAGGAGCGCATGGCCGGAGCCGTCGTCCACCTGGAGGAGCAGCTCGAGGTGGGGCAGGTCGGCCCGCACCTCGTCGAGGAGCGGGGCGAAGGCGGCGTGGTAGACGACGGCGCGGGCGCCGCTGTCGCGCAGGACGTACGCCAGCTCGGTGGCGCGGTAGCGGTAGTTGACGTTCACCGGGGCAAGTCGGGCCTGGTAGGCGCCGAGCATGCCTTCGAGGTACTCGTTGCCGTTGTGCAGGTAGAGGGCCAGGTGGTCGTGGACCGACTCCCACGGCTCGACCTCGCCGAAGGTGCCGTGGGTGCCGAGGCCGGCATCGGCCAACAGGCGGGCCAGGCGGCGGGTGCGGTCGAGCACCTGGGCCCAGGTGAAGCGCCGGTCCCGGAACACCAGGCACTCCCGGTCGGGGGAGGCCGACCCGAGGGCGTCGCAGATGTCGGCGAGGTTCAGCTCCATGCGGTTCCGGTCGTCGTCGGCTCCATGCGGTCCGCGAGCATGGCAGGCTGGCCGGCGTGCCGAGAAGACGAGCGCTCATCGACGCCGAGGCCCTCCTCGACGGCCGGGACCCGGTGCTGGACGCCTTGGTGGGCCACCACGGGCCGTGCCGGCTGCCGTCGCCGGCGCCAGCCTCCCGGCGATTCCACGACCTGGCCGAGTCGATCGCCTACCAGCAGCTGAACGGGACGGCGGCGGCGACCATCTGGGGTCGGGTCCAGGCGGCCACCGGCGAGGCGGTGGTGACGCCGGGGTCGCTGTTGGCCGTGGGGGAGGAGCGGTTGCGAGCCTGCGGGCTGTCGGGGGCGAAGACCCGCTCGATGCTCGACCTGTCGGCCCGGACGGTGGCGGGGGAGATCCGGCTGGAGCGCATCGGCCGACTCGACGACGAGGCGGTGATCGCCGAGCTGATCCCGGTGTGGGGGATCGGCCGGTGGACGGCGCAGATGTTCCTGATGTTCACGCTCGGACGCCTCGACGTGTGGCCCACCGGGGACTACGGCGTGCGGGCCGGCTACGCCCGGGCCTGGGGCCTGGGTGGGCACCCGACCGAGGCGGCGATGGACGCGCTGGGGGAGCCGTTCCGGGGCGCCCGGTCGCTGGTGGCCTGGTACTGCTGGCGCGCCGCGGACTCAGCCGACACCGGACGCTCCTGACGCTCGTTCGTTCCCGGTCGGGTCACCCGGCCATGCCTCATCTCCGCATGGCAGGGGTGAGGGGTCGGGTGGTCCGGCGTTGGGGGCGGGGGCGCTTCCAGCGGGGGGTGGGGTCGATGTCCCGTCCGTGGGGGGTGGTGGCCCAGGATTCGTCGCGGGTGGGGTCGTACCCGATGCTCCACTGCTGGTTGTGGTGGCCGCGGTGGTGGAGTCCGCAGCCGGCGGCGGTCTCGGCGGGGTCGGTGTGGCCGCCGTCGGTCCAGTGGCGGGTGTGGTGGATGTGGCTGCGGGAGACGGGTTGGTCACAGCCCGGGAAGCGGCAGGTGCGGTCGCGGTGGGCGAGGACCTGGCGGAGGGTCTCGGGGGCGAGACGGCGCGAGCGGCCGTAGCTCAATGGTTGGCCGGAGTTCCAGAACACGGGGGTGATCTCGGCGTCGGCGAGCAGCGCCCAGAGGGTGTCGTCGCTGATGTCGAGGTTGGCGTCGGTGTGGGCGGGCCGTTTCGGGAGATCGTCACCGAAGACGGTGGAGAGGTCGCGGAGATCGGCGTGCAACATGAGCCCGACCCGGCCGGGTCGCTTCGCTCCGGCGCCGTCGCGGACCAGGCCCACGAGCGCGTCGGCGGTGAGCTCCGACATCGGCCGCTTCGGTGTCGGCGCGGGCTCGGCGTCGGGTGCGGCGTCGGGTGCGCGCTTGGCGGTCTGGAGGAGGGCGTGGCGGCGGCGGTCGAGCCAGGTGGCGAGGAGGGCGCCGTCGTCGGCGGAGAGGTCGCCGCGTAGCGCCCATCGGCCGGCGAAGGTCTCCGACAGCCAGATGCGCGAGGGTTCCGCGGCGGGGTCCCGCGGCCCGTCGAGGTCCAGGCGGTCGCGGACGGCGCGGCAGAACTTGGCGTAGATGGTGGGGGAGGCGTGGCCGGCGGCGTCGAGGAGGTCGTCCTGCACCTCCGCGACCGCGTCCCACGCCACCGCGGTGTCGGCGGCATCGAAGTGGGACGGCACGATCCGGGCGATCGAGTCGAGGTGCGCGAGGCGGATCTCGTCGCAGAACACGGCGTGGCGGGTGGTGTCGAGGTGGCGGAGTGCCTGGTCGCAGCGGACGAGGCGGCGGGCGTCGGTGGCGGAGAGCCCGAGGTGGCGTTCGAGCCAGCGGGCCGGGGTGGACACCGCATCGGTCCGATGGGCGTCGGTGTCGACCAGGGTGCGGGTGGCGGCCAGCGAGAGCCGTTCGGACAGACCCGACACCCGGGCCGCGACGTCGCCGACCCGAAGCCCCCACCGTTGGGACGCCAGCACCCCGGCCAGCCCGTCGGCCACCTCGGGCAGCGGGGGGATCCCGGCATCGAGGCCGGCCACCCCCACGAACTCGCTGACCGCGGCGTTGAGCGCATCGGCCAACCGGGCGATCCGCTCGAGCTGCGCCTCCGGACCGGCGGGCGCGACGGGGGAGCCGGACGGTGTGGCGGGTGCTGCAGTGTCGCTCTCGGGTTCGCCAACCATGCCCACAGCGTATCGAACGCCTGTTCGATGCACCAGTCGGTTGCACGAAAGCGAGCGACCCCGCGTCGGGCAACGCACCGCGCGACGCCGAACGTCGGATCGTCCACGAGGAGCGACTCCCGGAGGTCCGCCTGCACTGACCCCACGCTCCGCGGGCGGAGCCCTTCGAGAACCGAAAGGCACCGCCCACAAAGCGCGTCTGGGCTCAGCCGACGGTGACGGCGGTCTCCACGAGCGGGTAGTGGCAGGCCACGAAGTGGCCCGAGCCGGCGTGACCGACCTCGGTCATCTGCGGCTCGACGGTGGCGCACATCTCCTGGGCGTTCGGACAGCGCGTGCGGAACCGACACCCCGACGGCGGGTCGAGCGGGGAGGGCAGGTCGCCCTCGAGACGCCACTCGTGGGTGGTCTCGCGCTCGGGGTCGGGGTGGGGGATGGCCGAGATCAGCGCCCGCGTGTACGGGTGGGCGCACTCTCCGAAGAGCTGGTCGGGCGTGCCGACCTCGCACATCTTCCCCAGGTACATGACCGCCACCCGGTCCGAGATGTTCTTCACCACGGCCAGGTCGTGCGCGATGAAGATCATGGTGAGCCCGTAGCGGGCCTTCATGTCCTCCAACAGGTTCAGCACCTGCGCCTGGACCGACACGTCGAGCGCCGAGACCGGCTCGTCGCAGATGATCAGCTTCGGGTCGGTGACCACCGCCCGGGCGATCGAGATGCGCTGGCACTGCCCGCCCGAGAACTCGTGGGGGCGACGCACCCCGGCGGCCTCGGCGTCGACGCCCACCGCGGTGAGCACCTCGTTGACCTTGGCCTGTTGCGCCGCGGCGTCGCCGCGGTTCCAGATCTTCAGCGGCTCGGCCACGATCTGGCTGATCGTGCGACGAGGGTTCAGCGACGAGATCGGGTCCTGGAAGATCATCTGGAGCTTGGGCCGCATGCGCCGCAGCTCCTCGCCCTTCAGCGCGGTGAGGTCCACCCCGTCGAAGCGCACCGTGCCGCCGGTGGGCGGCGGCAGCTGCATGACCGCCTTGCCCGTCGTGGACTTCCCGCACCCCGACTCGCCCACCAGCCCCAACGTCTCGCCGTCGGCCACGTCGAAGCTGATGTTCGAGACGGCCCGGACCTTCTGGCCGGTGCCCTTCACCCCGAACTCGACCACCAGGTTCTCGACCCGCAGGAGGGCGTCGTCACGCAGGTGAGCGGTCCCGCTGCCGGCCATCAGGCACCCCCTCCCGCCCGCACGGCCACGGACGACTCGTTGACGGGGTAGAAGCAGGCCACCAGGTGTCCGGGATCGCCGGGCACCTCGGTGAGCTCGGGGCGTTCCTCGCGGCACCGGTCCTGCGCGTAGGGGCAACGGGGAGCGAAGGCACAGCCGGGAGGCGGGGCCACCAGGTTCGGGGGCGACCCGCCGATGGCGTCGAGGCGGGTGTGGCTGGGGTTCTCGAGCTTGGGGATCGAGTTCAGCAGCGCCTCGGTGTAGGGCATGGCCAGGTTCGTGAACAGCGACCGGGTGGTCGCGTGCTCGACGATCCGCCCGGCGTACATCACGGCGATCTCGTCGGCCCGACCGGCCACGACGCCGAGGTCGTGGGTGACCAGCACCATGGCCATGAAGCGCTCTCGCTGCTGGTCGTCCAGCAGATCGAGGATCTGGGCCTGCACGGTCACGTCGAGGGCGGTGGTGGGCTCGTCCGCGAAGAGCAGCTTGGGCCCGCACGCCAACGCCACCGCGATGACCACCCGCTGGCGCATGCCGCCCGACAGCTGGCCGGGGTACTCGCCGAAGCGCTTCTCGGGGGCCGGGATGCGCACCGCCCGCAGCAGCCCGATGGCCGTCTCCTTGGCCGTCTGGCGGTCCATGCCCAGGTTCAGCCGGAGCGACTCGGTGATCTGGGCCCCGATCTTCATGACTGGGTTCAGCGAGGTCATGGGGTCCTGGAACACCATCGACATCTCGGTGCCCCACAGCTCGCGGTAGCCCGCGGCGTCGAGCCCGTTGAGCTCGCGGCCCTCGTAGCGGATCGACCCGGTCTGGGTGCGGCCGGAGCGGGGGAGCAGACCCATGATGGCCTTCGACGTGACCGACTTGCCCGAACCGGACTCGCCGACGATGCCCAGCGTCTTGCCCCGGCGCAGGCGGAACGACAGGCCGTCGACGGCCCGCACGACGCCCCGTGGCGTGTCGAAGTGGACGCTGAGGTCGTCGACCTCGAGCAGGACGCCGCCCGTGGAGGCGTCGAGCACGCCGTCGTCGGGTTCGAGCACGTCATGGCTCACAGCACACTCTCCCGGACGTCGAACTTGCGACGGAGCGCGTCCCCCAGGAAGTTGAGGGCGCAGATCGTCACCACGATCACGGTGGCCGGGACGAAGACCAGGTGGGGGTAGTTCTTGAAGTCGGTGCTGCCGGCCGCCACCACGGACCCCCACGACACCTGCCCGGCGGGCACCCCCAGGCCGATGAGCGCCAGGCCCGACTCGGTCACGATCACGACGCCGACACCCAACAGGGCGATCGACATCAGGGCCGGCGCCACGTTGGGGAGCACCTCACGGACCATGATCCGCAGCGGCTTGGCCCCCAGCGCCCGGGCCGCCGTCACGAACTCCCGGCCGGCCCAGCTCAGGGTGGAGGCACGGGTGATGCGGCCCAGGATCGGCGTGGCCACCACCACCAGCCCGACGATGATCCCGGGGATGCGTCGGTCCGGGTCGTCGGCGGCGAAGAAGTTCACGATGAGCAGGGCCAGGATCAGCGGCGGGAAGGCGATCATCACGTCGAACGCACCGGTGACCAACGTGTCGGTCCGTCGGCCGAAGTAGCCGGCCACCAGCCCGAGGGCGCCGCCCAGCACGACCGCCAGCGAGATGGAGACCACGGCGATGAACAGGGTGGTCCGGGTGCCCAGGACGACCTGGCTGAAGGTGTCGCGCCCGGCACCGTCGACCCCGGCGAGGTGCGTGACCTCGCCCTCCGCCCGCCCTTCGCGACGCTGGGCCCGCTTGGCGTCGAGGTCGGTGCAGTCGATCGGCTCGTAGAGCGGCAGGCCGGACCCGTCGCCGCAGCCCTCGACCACGCGTCCGTTGCGCGTGATGGGCTCGGCGGTCAGGGACGGGGCCACGAGCGACACCAGCACCAGGAAGCCGAGCCAGACCGCGCAGATCCAGCCGCCGACCCCGAGCTTGCGGCCCGACGAACGCCGACGCTCAGCCATGGCGGTGCCGGATCCGCGGGTCGATGACCGAGTACAGGAAGTCGACGCCGTAGTTGATGAGCACGAAGAGCAGCCCGACGATGGCGATGAAGCTCTGGGTGGCGGGGTACTCCCGGCTGAGGACGCCCTCGACCAGCAGGAACCCCATGCCGGGGACCCGGAAGATCCGCTCGACCAGCACCGCCGAGCTGATCAGCGTGCCGACGTTCAGCCCGGCCACCGTGAGCAGCGTGAGGGAAGAGGGGCGGAGCGCGTGGCGGAACAGCACCCGTCCGGGCCGCAGGCCCTTGGCCTTCGCCATGGTGATGAAGTCCTCCTGCAGCGTCGCGATCATGTCGCTGCGCAGCAGGCGGAAGTAGACCGCGACCTGGCTGAGGCTGAGCGCCAGCACCGGCAGGACGGCATGGCGGACGTGCTCGCCGAAGTCCTCCGAGATCGGGACCCATCCCGAATCGGGGAGCCACCGGTTGTCGAGCGCCAGGTACTTCTTCAGGAGGTAGGCCAGCACGAAGCCCGGGATGGACAGCGCCAGGAACGCCGCGATGTTGGTGGTCTTGTCGAAGATCCCGTTGGCCCGGTAGGCGGTCAGCACGCCCAGGGGGATGGCCAGCGCCAGCGCCACCAGCTGCGTGTAGAGCATGAGCAAGAGGGAGTTCGGCAGCGCTTCCTTCACCGACTCCGACGGCGTGCCGCCCTTGTTCCGGTAGTAGTCGCCCAGGTCGCCGGTCACGAAGTCGCCGAGCCACTTCACGTAGCGCACCGGGAGCGGGCGATCGAGCTCGAGGTCGGCCCGGACCTCCTCGATCTTGGCGGTGTCGGTGGTGGCGGCGATCAGCTCGGCCGGGTCGCCCGGCAGCAGGCTCTGCGCGCCGAACGAGAGCATCGTCAGCAGGAGCATGACGATCACCAGGCGGAGCGCCTTGGCTGCCGTCGTCCGCATCGGCTCACCTCCTCACGGTCGGACTGGGGGACGGGGATGCCGTGGGGGACGGGGCGCCCCAGCGCCCCGTCCCCCGAACGGTCACTGCTCGACCCAGGCCTCGGTGAGGTAGTGCCAACCCCAGTTCATGCCGGCGCCCTTGGAGCCGTCGGGGAGGGTCGTGCCCGTGAGGTTGTGCACCTCCTTGGCGGAGCCGACACCCCACTCGGTGTACCAGTTCCAGAGGTTCCAGGCGCCGTCCACGAAGGCCCGGTTGAGGTCCTCGTAGATGGCCTTCCGCTTCGCCGGGTCGGACTCGACGCGGCCGTCGTCGAGCGCCTTGTCGATGCGGGGGTCCTTGATCCGCCCGAAGTTCACGGGCGACGTGGAGTGCCACCACACGTACTGGGTGTCGGGGTCGCCACCGGGGTGGTTGCGGAACAGGATGATCTGGAACGTGCCGCCGATGGCCTGGTTGATCAGGGTGGCCTGGTCGACCTCGGTGATGTTGACGGTCACCCCCACCTGGTCCAGCTGGGTCTTGACCGACTCGGCGATGAGCTTGGTGGTCGGGTCGGTGGCGTAGGCCAGGTCGACCTCGATGTCCTTGCCGTCGAAGAACGCCTTCGCGGTGTCGGGGTCGTACTCGAAGGTGCCCGGGTCCTCGAGGTAGCCGATCACCTCGGTGTCGAAGGGACCGTTGGCGATCTCGAACTCACCGTCGGAGTTGATGTCGTTGAGCACGTCACGGTCGATCGCCATGCCCATGTGCTTGCGGACCTCGATGTCGTCGAGCGGTGCCTTCGACGCGTTCACCAGGCCGTAGCCGACCTCCTTGTGGCCCTCGTCCTCGGGGATGAACACGAAGCGGTCCGGGTCGTCCTGGAGGGCGTCGAACACCGACTGGCTGGAGGTGTGCAGGGCGTTGATCGACCCGCCGTCGAGGGCGTCGAAGCGGGGCTGGCCGCCCTCGATGGGCTTGAAGACGACCTTGTCGAGGTAGGGCAGCTGGTTGCCGTCCGCGTCCTTGCGCCAGTAGTCCGGGTTCTTCTCCAGCTCCATCTGCTGGCCGCGCTGCCAGCTGACCAGCTTGAAGGGCCCCGTGCCCACCAGCTTCTCGGCGCAGGCGGGATCGCTGTACTGCGAGGTGGCCATGATCCCGTAGCGGCCGCCGGCCAGGAAGTTCGGGAAGGCCGACCACGGGCGCTTCGTGTTCACCACCACCGTGGTGGGATCGGGCGCCTGCACGTCCGCGATGTCCTGGAAGACGAAGGGCAGCAGCAGCGGGCTGCGGCCGTACTTGTCGGTGGCGGCCTTGTCGCCGCGCCAGAGGTCGATGTTCTCCTTCACCACGCCGGCGGTGAGCTCGGTGTCGTCGTGGAACTTCACGCCCGGGCGGAGCTTGAAGGTGAACGAGGTGTTGTCGGCGTTCGCCTCGACGGACTCGGCGAGGTAGGGCTTCGGCTCGAGGTTCTCGTCGTAGGCCATCAGCGGCTCGAAGATGGCGTTCGCCACCTGGATGCCCGCGGCGGAGAGCTGGGCCTCGGCCAGGCAGAACCCGCCGCTCGACTCGGCCTCGACCGCGTAGGTGAGCGTGCCACCCGGTTCGGGCGTCGCGGTGTCGACGGTGGTCTCGGTCGTGTCGCCGTCCTCGGCGGGTTCGTCACCACCTCCGCAGCCGGTGAGGGCGAGGGCGGTGGCGAGTCCGACGGCGACGATGCCGACCGGTCGATGGGTTCGATTTCGCACGTTCGTCTCCCGAGATGTGGCCGGATCCGTGTGACCCCCGGCACAGGGTGGGCGAACTGTAGCCCCGGTCGATCCCGGCCCGGTGCCACGCTGAACGACCGCGAGTGCTTCGCTCGCTACGGTTCGCACGTGGGCGAGCTGCTGGTGATCGTGCTGCCCGTGGTGGCCATCGTCGTGGTGCTGACGCTCGGTCGCTGGGCCCGGGCGCGGCGCCACGCGCCCTCGGCCACGGTGTCGCTGACGTTGCGCGACGGCGAGGTGCGTCGCGAGCTCGCCGACGGCCGCCGCGAGTCGGTCCGCCTGGCCGAGCTCGAGTCGGTGGAGGTGGTCCTGACGCCGGTGCCCACCGCCGACGGAGCGAGGGCCTTCGCCCTGCTGGCCGGCCCGGAAGCGGCCTCGGGCTGCCTGGTGCCGCTCGGCGTGGGCCTCGAGCCCGAGGTGCTCACCGCCCTGGCCGCGCTCCGCGGCTTCGACCTCGCAGCCTGGGGGGCTGCCCAGGAGGGTCGGCCGCCCCGACGGACCGCCGTCTGGCGACGGGCGCCGTCAGCCTGAGCGGCGGGGGGTGGCGGGCACGGCCAGCGCGGCGTAGGTCCGGCCCCGGGCCAGCACCAGGTCCACGTAGGCGTTGCTGCGGTTGTAGGCGAACACGGCCCGACGCAGTCCCTCCTCGACGTCGAGCGGACCGCTGTTGCACAGGTACACGGCCGCGGTGAGCGCGCCGTCGTAGATGTTCTGCGGGTCGTTGATGCCGTCGCCCGAGCCGTCCCGCTGCCAGCGCCGCCAGGTGCCCGGGATGAACTGCATGGTTCCCACCGCCCGGTCGACGAAGGGGTCGCCGTCGAAGCGACCGCCGTCGGTGTCGCCGATGAAGCGGGTGCCGCGGGTGCCGTCGAGGGGGAGCCCGGCGATCGGCACCGTGACCCGCCCCGACGGGTCGGGTGCGCCGCCGAAGATCCGGCCGTGGTTGGACTCGCTGCGGCCCACCGCGGCGAGCAGCCACCACTCGATCCGACAGGACGGGCGCTCCTCGGCCATGCGGGCGGCCGCCCGCCAGTAGGCATCGAGCGCGACGAGCGGGAGGTCGCTGCCCGCCACGACCGTGGCGGCCCGGGCCCGACGCACCTCGCGGCGGGCCGGAGGCAGCGCCGCGGCGGCGCGGTCGCGGTCACGGATCGCCACCTTGAGAGCGGCCTGGGTGGTGCGGGTCTCGGCCTCCACGTCGCGGACCTGCTGTCCGGTCCGGGCCGAGCGCTCGAGGGCCTCGTCGAGCGCTCGCTGCGCCGCGGCGAGCCCGCGACGGCCGCGCCCCACCGCCTCGACGGCCAGGAACGACTCGTGGGCGTCCTCGACGACCGTGCGAGGGTCGGTGAGCGGCCCGGCCAGCTCGCGTTCGGTCGGGTCGTCGACGTAGCGCCGAACGCCGAGCGACCGCAGCTCGGCCGCCGCCCGGTCCCGGATCCGGGTCAACTTGGCCACCCGGAGCACCGAGCGCCGGACCGCTGCGTCCAGCGATTCCTGCCCGGCGGCGAGGGTCGCCAGGCGCTCCTGGGCCGCCGTGATCCGATCGGTGGCGCCGGCCAGCTCCGATTCGATGGCCCCCCGGGCCTCGAGCGCGGCCTCGTAGGCCGAGCCGTCCGACTCGAGGGGCACCTCCGCCAGCGCGTCGGAGGGACCGCGCACCAGGCCTTCGGCGTCGCGACCGTCGGTCAGCTCGACGTCGACGGAGAGGTCGAGGGGCGGCGTGAGGATGGGCACGGGGAGCACCGGCCGCAGGGGCACCGTGGTCGTGGTCGACGACGTGGGGCCCGGCACCGTGGTGGCGCCGGGATCCGCCGGCGCGGACGCGGGCGCCGGCGGCTGGGCGGCGACGGGGTGCGCGGCGACGGCGACCAGTCCGAGCACGCCGACCGCGCCGAGCGCGCCGACCGCGACCAGGCGACGGCGCGACGGCGGAGCAGCAGAGGCAGGCGGAGCAGCAGGGGCGGGCGGGAGCAGGGCGGGGGGCATGTTGGTGACGGCCTCGACGTGCCTACCCGTCGGCCGGGACGACCACCCTATGAGCCGTTCGGCCCAGGTCGAGGGCTCTGTCCACTCGCACTCCTGGGCCACACTGGACCCGTGACCGACCCCGTCGTGGACTCCCTGGTCGGCGCCCTCGGGCCGCGGTGGGTGACCACGGACCCCGATGTCGTCCTCCGCCACGTCGTGGACTGGACGGGCGGCGTGGGGGCGCACCGGGCCGTGGTCGTCCGGCCCGGCGACCACGACGAGGTGGCGGCAGTGGTCCGGATCTGTGCGGCAGCCGGCCGCCCGGTGGTGGCCCAGGGGGGCAACACGGGACTCGTGTGGGGATCGGTGCCCCCCGAGGACGGCTGGGTGGTCCTGGCCACCGATCGGCTCGACGGCATCGAGGACCTCGACCCCGACGCCGGCCAGGTCAGCGTGGGCGCAGGCGTCACGCTGGGCGCGCTGGCCGACCGGCTGGCGGGAACGGGCTGGCGCTACGGCGTCGACTTCGGCGCCCGGGACCGGGCGACGATCGGCGGGACGATCGCCACCAACGCGGGCGGCACGGGGGTGTTCCGCCACGGCGACACCCGCCGACAGCTCCTGGGCATCCGGGCCGTGTTGGGCGATGGCTCCACGGTGGGCCACCTGCGGGCCGTCGACAAGGACAACACCGGCTACGCGCTCGCCGCCCTGCTGGCGGGCAGCGAGGGCACCCTCGGGGTGGTGACCGCGGCGCGGCTCCGCCTCGTCCCCGACCCTCCGGAGCGGTGCACCGCACTGGTGACGGCCGGCTCGCCGGCGGCCGCAGTGCGCGCCGCCTGGGCCCTCCGCCGGCGGCTCCCCGAGCTGGAGGCCTGCGAGCTGCTCGGGCCCGGCTGCGCCGCCCTCGTCGCCGAACGGACCGGTCGAGCCGACCCCACCGCCGGCGCACCGGCCGCGCTGGTGGTCGAGACGGCCGGCGAGGACGCCGGAGCGCTCACGGAGCGCCTCGGTGCCGCGCTGGGCGGGCAGCCCGGGCTGGGCGACGGCGCCGTGGCGGTCGACGCGGCGCGCCGAGTCGAGCTGTGGTCCCTGCGACACGGGATCACCGAGGCGCTGGCGGCGACCGGCCCCGTGCTCAAGTTGGACGTCTCGTTGCCGGCCTCGCAGCTCGTCGCGACCTGGGACGCGGTCACCACCCGCCTGGCCCAGGAGGTGCCGACCGCTCGGCTGTTCGCGTTCGGCCACGTGTGCGACCACAACCTGCACCTCAACGTCGTCGGGTTGGATGCGGCAGGGGCGGCCGAGGTGGACCGCTGGGTCCTGGCCCTGGTGGCCCGGGCCGGCGGATCGATCAGCGCCGAGCACGGCATCGGACGACGACGGCGGGACCAGCTCCACCTCGTCCGCACCGACGACGAGCTCGCGGCGATGGCGGCCCTCCAGCGGGCGTGGGATCCGGCGGGGATCCTCAACCCCGGCGCGCTGCTGGCCCGCTGACCGTCCGCTTCAGCGCCACTGCCCGCGACGCTCGAGCACCTCGCGCAGCACGGCCGGACGGTCGGTCATGATCCCGTCGACGCCGAGGTCGAGCAGCCGCTCCATCTCGGCCGGCTCGTCGATGGTCCACACCTGCACCGAGAGGCCCAGGCGGTGGGCGGTGTCGACGAAGCGGGGCGTCACCAGCGGCCGCCCCTTCAACGTCGGCGGCACCTGGGCCGCCACCTCCACGAAGCGGCCCCGCCCCAGGCCGCGAGCCGCGGCGAGCAGCCGGGCCACCGCCTTCGGGCCCAGCGACGTGGCCAGGTCCGGTCCACCCAAGGCCCGGACGCGCTCCAGCCGGCGGTCCGAGAACGCACCCACGCAGACGCGCCCGACCGCGCCGACCGAGCGGAGCAGGCCGACGAGGGGTTCGACGGCGTCGTCGTGCTTGGGGTCGACGTTGATCCGGAGGTCCGGGAAGCTGGTCAGCAGCTCCTCGAAGCGGGGGATCGGCTCGATCCCGTCCACCCGGGCGGCCGCCACCTCCGACCACGGGAGCTCGCGGATGAGGCCCGTCCGGTCGGTGACCCGGTCCAGCCGATCGTCGTGGAAGGCCACCAGGACGCCGTCCGCGGTGCGGTGGACGTCGGTCTCGACGAACCGGAAGCCGAGCCGGACCGCGCCCTCGAAGGCCGGCATCGTGTTCTCGGGCCAGTCCCCGGCGCCCCCGCGGTGGGCGATGGCGATGGGTCCCTCGACGTCGAAGGGGGCCCGGAACGTCGGCCGCGCCGCGGCGCCGTCGGTGGGGGAGGTCGGGCCCGGCATGCGGCGGGGAGCCTACGGCCGGGCCCCGGGCCGCGCCGATAGCGTTCGGACGTGGACGTGACCCAGCGCTTCGTCGAGCTCGTCGCCCACCCCGACCCGCCGCTCGACGAGCTGGCCCTCCTGGTGGCCGCCCACGCCCGACCGGGCCTCGACGTGGCGACGCACCGGTCCCGTCTCGACGACCTGGCCGAGCGGTTCACGGCCTCGGGCGGCGGCGACGCCACGGCCCTCCGCCGCTGGTTGGCGGGACCCGAGGGGTTCGGTCCGAACCTCGACGACTACTACGACCCCGACAACTCCATGCTCGACCAGGTGCTCGAGCGTCGGGTCGGGATCCCGATCACGCTGGCGGTGGTGATGATCGAGGTGGGCCGACGATGCGGGATCGACCTGGTCGGGGTGTCGATGCCGGGGGAGTTCCTGGTGCGCGAACGTCATCGACCCCCGGGTCGTCCCCGGTTCCACAACCTGTTCCGGGGCACCGCCATGGGCACCGAGGAGGCGAGGGCGCTGTTCGTGGCGCTCCACGGTCCCGGACCGCGGTTCGACCCGGCCCTGCTCGTCGACGTGGGCCCGGTCGAGGTCGTCGCCCGCATGCTGGCCAACCTGGTGGCCATCGCGGCCCGGCGGCGTGATCACCACCTGGCGGGGTGGGCGCTGCAGCTGCGCACCGCCCTGCCCGGCAGCCCGCCGGCCGAGCAGCGGAGCCTCGCCGGGGTGCTCGAGGGCCAGGGGCGCTTCTGGGCGGCCGCCGAGGTGCTCGAACGGCTCGCCGAACGCGACCCGGCCGGGGCCGCCCGCCACCGGGCCGACGCGGCCCGCCTCCGTTCGGGCCTGAACTGAACCGAGCGCGGCAGACTGCGGCCGTGATCGATCGAGACATCAAGCGCTGCCTGGGCCAGATGGTCAAGGGCGTCCAGGTGGTGGCGGCCACCGACGGCCGGCTCACCCGGGCCTACTGCTCGCACTGGGTCTGCCAGGTCAGCTTCGAGGAGCCGATCGTGATGGCGTCGGTGTCGCCCAAGCACGACACCTACCCCCTCATGCGCGAGTCCGGCTGGTTCTCGGTGTCGATCCTGGCCGGCGACCAGGTGGCCGAGGGCCAGTACTTCTCCTACCCGGGCCGGAAGTTCCGCCACCTCGCCCCCGAGTACCTCACCGAGGTCGACGGGGTCCCGGTGGTGCCGAACTGCATCTCGTGGCTCCGCTGCGAGACGACCGAGGTCGTCGAGGCCGTCGGCGGTGCGCCGTTGGACCACCACCTGTTCTTCGCCCGGGTGGTCGCCGTCGGCGACTTCGGCCGACTCAAGGACCCGCCGCTGCTCTACTCGTCCCGGCTGGGCTGGCGGGTCACCGGCGACCCGGCCCGAGAACCGGGGGAGTCGATCCGCGACCAGCTCCTGGCTCGTCTGGCCGAGCTGGGCGAACCCGACCAGGGCGACGACGATGCTTCTTGACCGAGTGGTCAAGAAACATGGGACGCCGTAGATTCGCCGGACCGACCAGCACGTCCGGGGGGACGACATGACCGTGACCGATGAGCTCGCCACCGATCCCGAGGCCGCCCGGGTGGCCGCCGCGGTCGACCGCCTCCTGGCCGACTGCCCGCCGGCCGAGACCGACGAGCGGACGTTCCTCGGCCGCCAGTTCGACCTGGGGCTGGCCTGGGTCCACTTCCCCGAAGGCCAGGGGGGGCTGGGGGTGGGACCCAAGCTCCAGAAGCTCGTGATGGAGCGGGTGGCCAAGGCCGGCGGCCCGATGGGTGGCGCCAAGAACCCCATCGGCTACGGCATGTGCGCTCCGGCCCTGGTCACCCACGGCACCGACGAGCAGCGGGCCATGCTGCGGTCGCTGTTCACCAACGAGCACATCTGGTGCCAGCTGTTCAGCGAGCCGGGCGCCGGCTCCGACGTGGCCTCCCTCGCCATGCGGGCCGAGCGCGACGGCGACGAGTGGGTGCTCGACGGGCAGAAGGTGTGGACGACCCTGGCCCACATCTCCTCCTACGGCATCGCCATCGCCCGCACCGACCCGTCGCTGCCCAAGCACGCCGGCATGACCGCCTTCGTCATCGACATGGCCGCACCGGGCGTGGAGGTCCGGCCGCTCCGCCAGATGACCGGCGAGGCCGAGTTCAACGAGGTGTACTTCACCGACGTCCGCGTGCCCGACACCATGCGCCTCGACGCGGTGGGTCGCGGCTGGCCGGTGGCCCTCACCATCCTCATGAACGAACGGGTCTCCATCGGCGGCGGCACCCCGCCCCGCAACTCGGGGCCGATCCGCCACCTGCTCCAGACCTGGGAGTCCCTCGACCACCACGACCCGGTGGCCCGCGACCAGGTGGCACAGCTCTGGGTCCGGGCCGAGGTGAACCGCCTCACCAACATCCGGGCCTCACAACTCCGCAAGGCGGGCACGCCCGGGCCCGAGGGGTCGGTGGGCAAGCTGGCCATGGCCGACCTCAACAAGGCCATCTACAGCTTGCTCGTCGACCTGCTCGGCCCCGACGGGATGCTCTACAGCTCCTACGAGATGCACCAGCCCAAGGCGGCGCTCTTCGGCGACGACATGGCCAAGAACTTCCTCCGGGCCCGAGCCAACTCGATCGAGGGCGGCACCACCGAGGTCATGAAGAACATCCTGGGCGAGCGGGTGCTCGGCCTCCCGGGCGACGTCCGGGTCGACAAGGACGTCGCCTGGAGCGACGTGGCCCGCAGCTGACCCGACCGGCCGACGGCCACGGTCGGGGAGACGGGCCGGCCAGAGGTACCACCCGACGACCATGGCCACGCCGAGGGCGGCCAGCTGGGGGGCGAAGCGGAGGAGCCGGCCCGGCCACGGACCGAGGTCGAGGACGGAGCGAGCCACCACGTCATCGCGGGTGGGGAGCACCTCGTCGGGCAGGCTCCGGTTGTCGCCCTGGAGCACGAGCCGCCCGTCGGCCCGCACCGAACGAACGCGGTGCACCACCATCTGCCCGGCCCCCGGCGAGCCGGCGGGGAGGCGGTACACCACCACGTCGCCCGGCTCGATCCGATCGGTGGCGCGGGCCACGAGCACGTCACCGGGGTGGTACGTGGGCTCCATCGAGTGGCCCTGGACGATCACCAGTACCGAGGCGCCACCGAGGCGGGCGGGCCAGAGCACGGCGAGGAGCGCCACCACGGCCAGGGCCGCGAACGCTCCGCCGAGGCGACGAGCGAGCCGGACGGCCCGGCTCGGAGCGGTGGGGCGAGCCATCACGAGTCGACGTGGAAGTTGTCGAAGGTCAGCTGGTTCGTGTTGTAGGAGATGATGCCGGCGTAGGTGTGGGTCCCGTTCTTGAACGTCGTCTGCTCGCCCGCGGTGAGCGTGTAGGTGATCCGCACCACGCCGTCGAGCGACACCGTGACCACCGAGGTGGAGACTGCGTCGATCCGGACCGTCACCGAGCTGGGCGCCGTGGCGATCCCCCCGGGGTAGAGCCCCGTGACCGCGGAGAGCAGCGTCCAGCCTCCACCGACCTTCTTCCACAGCTCGATCGATCCATTGGAGTTCGACGTCCAGTCCGCCGAGAGCAGGTCGCTGGCGCCGGAGTTGCCGTCGACGATCGGCCCGCCGTCGAAGCTGGTGGCGCCGTTGCGGTGCACGGTCACCTCCACCGCCCGACTGGCCGAGGAGGCGTTCAGGTGCAGGTACGAGTCGGCCGACGTGGACACCGCCCGATTGGACGAGATGGTCCAGGTCCCACCCACCCGGCTCCAGGTGCGCGACCCGCCGTCGGTGGTGGTGCCGTTCAGGTTGGTGCCGTTGGTGCCGTCGAAGTTCTCCCAGGCCACCACCGACGGGGCGCCGGTCGCGGCGGCACTCGACCAGGCATCGAGGGCCGCCGAGGTCAGGCCCCCCAGGGATGCCGCGGCGGCCGAGATCAACGCCACGGCGAGCACCCCGGCGACCGCCGGGGCCGCGGCCACCGTGGAGAGGCCGGGCGACCGCGTCGCGCCAGGCAGCCGGATCACCCCGAGATGATCACGGCGACCCCGTCGACGGGGTCGGTCGAGGCGCCGGGGGTGAGCGGGACCGACGCCGAGCCCCCCGAGACCGTGCTGCTGCCGTCGCCGACGACCGCTCCCGTCGAGTCGCGGAGCGTCACGGAGATGTCGAGGCCGTCGCAGGCGGCGTCGACGCCCGAGACCGTCGCGGCCGAGGGTCGGTAGACGCCGCCGACGGCGTCGTAGGCCGTCGTGTACGCGACCGCCACGCCGTCGGTGTCGCAGCTGGCCACCACCGTCACGTCGGCCCCGAGGGACGCCGAGGTGACGCCGCCGAGGCTGGCCGCCGAGGCGCCCAGCACGCCCACGAGGCCGACCAGCCCCGCGATCGCCACCACGGCCAATCGGTGTCGGGAGACCCGCGGACGAGAGGAGGGGCGACGCATCCGGATCACCCGTTGATGACCACGGCGGCGCCGGTCACCGACGCAGCGGAGGCGGACGGCGAGAGGGCGATGGTGGCCGCACCTGCCGCCACCGTCGAGGAGCCGGCCCCGAGGCTGTTGCCCGAGACGTCCTTCAGCGTGATCGAGATCGTCTTCGTGTTGCACGCCGTGTTGATGTTCGTGACGCTCACCGACGTGGTCCGGTAGACCCCGGTGCTCGTGTCGTAGGAGTTCGTGTAGGCGAGGGTCACGCCGTCGGTGTCGCAGCTGGCCACCGCCCCGCTGTCCGCGCCGAGCGACGCCGTCGTGACCCCGCCGAGGCTGGCGGCGCTGGCACCGACCACTCCGAAGGCGACGCACGACGCCACCAGCGACCCGGCGATGCGGCGACGGCGGCGGTGGATCCGCTTGGCGTCACGGCTGGGGATGAGGGCTCCCTCGCCGAGGATGTCCTGGTGCATGTGTCCGGCCCCTGCCAACTGCGTGCGACGGCTCGCTCGCATCGTGATCCTCATCCCATCGGCCGGAATCGGACCGGATTGAGCGATTGGGCGGCACCTCCCATCCGTCGCCGGGCCGTTCGGCCCACACCTCACGTCGGGAACCCGTCGGCCGACGGGAACCCATGGGAAGTAGCGTCCGCAGCGTGAGCCGCCGCACCAAGATCGTCGCCACGCTGGGACCGGCATCGGACGATCCCGCAGTGCTCCGCCACATGATCGAGGCCGGCGCCGACGTCATCCGACTGGGCCTGGCCCACGGGACGCTGTCCGACGCGGTCGAGCGCTACCGGCGGGTCCGCGCCACCGCCGCCGAGGTCGGCCGGACGGTCGGGGTCCTCATCGACCTGCCCGGACCCAAGGTCCGGCTGGCCCCCTGCGTCGACGGCGGGATCGAGCTCCACGTCGGCCAGACCATCGAGCTCCGTCCCGGGGCCGAGGAGTCCGGTCCCCACGCCCTCGGTGTCGACTACCCCGAGCTGCTGCGCGACGTGCAGGTGGGCGACACCATGGCCATCGGGGACGGCACCGTCCGGCTCCGGTTGGCCGCCGTCGACGGCGACCGGGCCAAGGCCGAGGTCCTCAACGGGGGGGCCATCGTGGGGCGCCCTGGGCTGCACGTCCCCTCGGACCGGCTCCAGCTGGCCACGCCCACCGCCGAGGACCTCTACATGCTCGACGCCTTCATCGAGGAGGGCGTCGACATGGTGGCGCTCAGCTTCGTGCGGTCGGCCCACGACGTGCGTCGCGTCGGCACCGAGCCCTTCCCCCGCGGTCCGCTCGTCGTCGCCAAGATCGAGACCCGGGCCGCGGTCGAGAACCTCCACGGGATCGTCGAGGCCTCGGGAGCGATCATGGTCGCCCGCGGCGACCTCGGCACCGAGCTCGGGATCGAGGAGGTCCCCCACCTCCAGAAGCGCATCATCGAGGAGTGCATCTCGCTCGGTCGGCCCGTCATCACGGCCACCCAGATGCTCGAGTCGATGATCTCGGCCGCCACCCCCACCCGGGCCGAGGTGTCCGACGTGGCCAACGCCGTCTTCGACGGCTCGTCCGCGCTCATGCTGTCGGCCGAGACCGCCATCGGCGCCGACCCGGTCTGCGCGGTGGCCACCATGGCCCGCATCGCCGAGCGGGCCGATGCCGAGTTCGACTACGACGGGTGGGCCCGCCGGCTCCGCCACGTCCGCAGCTCCGCCATGGGCGACGGCGCCGCCCAGCTCACCGACGCCATGACCGCGGCGGCCTGGCAGGCCGCCACCGACATGGGCGCCAGCGCCATCATCGCCATCAGCGAGTCGGGCTTCACCGTGCGCTCCATCGCCCGGTTCCGTCCCCAGATGCCGATCCTCGGCTTCAGCCCCAACCCGCGCACCGTCGCCCAGCTGTCCCTCAGCTGGGGCACCACGCCGCTGCAGGGCGAGTCGATCGCCGACAGCCTCGAGATGATGAACCGACTGGTCGTGACCGCTCGCGAGCAGGGCCACATCCGCTCGGGCGACGTGGTCGCCGTCCTGGCCGGTGCCGGTGCCGGCACCCGGGCCCGCGCCACCGACCTGCTGCGACTCGTCCGAGTGCCGTGAGCCCCCCGCTCCGGCGGGAGGTGGCGGGGCTGGCCGTCGAGCACCACCACCCGGACGGACCCGGACCGGCGCTGGTCGTCGTGCCCGGCGCCATGGACCGCGCCGCCGGGTTCCGCCGGATGGTCCGCCACCTCGGCGACCGCGAGGTCCTGGCCTACGACCGGCGCGGCTACGGCGGCTCGCTGGCCCTCGGCGCGGCCGACGACCTGGTCGTGCACGCCGCCGACCTCGCCGCGGTGTGCGATGCCGTGGCGCGCCCCGTCGTGGTCGTCGGCCACTCCCAGGGTGGGCTGATCGCGTTGACCGCCGCCGCCGGCCGGCTCGTGCCCGAGCTCGTCGGCCTCGTGGTCTGGGAGCCCCCCACCCCCTGGGAGCCCGGCTACGACGGATCGGGCGCGCTGCTGGACGAGGCCGACGACCCGGGCGCGGTGGCCGAGCGCTTCCTGCGGACCGTGCTGGGCGAGCGTCTGTGGGACCGCGTGCCCGAGCGGACCAAGGCCGAACGACGGGCCGAGGGTCCAGCGCTCGTGGCCGACCTGCGATCGTCGCGCCGACCGGGCGCGGCCCCCGACCTGGCCGCGGTGGGGGTCCCGACCCTGGTCGGGCGCGGCAGCGAGAGCGGGCCGCACCACCGCCGGGCGGCCGAGGTGGTCGCCACCGGCGTGGCCGACGGCCACCTGGTCGAGGTGGCCGGCGTCGGCCACGGCCCCCACCTGAGCGCACCCGCCGCGTTCGCCGACTTCGTGCTCGATGCCGACACCTGGATCGCCACCCGCCGAGCCGAGCTCGACCGCCGGCCGGGCCCGGGGCCGGTCCCGGGGTCGCCGTGAGCGCGACGGGCGCCGCGCTGCGGCGCATGGGCCGGCGCCGAGGCGTCGCGGTGGTGCTGAGCGGGGGCGGGAACCTGGGAGCGCTCCAGGTCGGGATGCTGGCCGCGCTGGTCGAGCGGGGGATCCGCGTCGACGCGGTCTTCGGCTGCTCGGTGGGCGCCATGAACGGCGCCGCCTTCGCCGCCGACCCCACCGAGGCCGGGGTGGCGCGCCTGCGTGAGCACTGGGCCGAGCTCTCGACCGACGCGTCGGCGGTCATGCCCTCGTCGTTCCTGCCCAACCCCGTGCAGCTGCTCCGCCGGGGCGAGTCGATCCACCGCAGCGACGGACTCCGCGCCTCCATCGAGTCGTTCCTGGGGCCGGCCCGCAGCTTCGAGGACCTCGCGGTGCCCTTCGAATGCGTGGCCACCGACGTCGACCGCGGGGTCGAGCAGTGGTTCTCGGCCGGGCCGTTGATCGAGCCGATCCTCGCCTCTGCCGCCCTGCCGTCGGTCTTCCCGATGGTCGCCATCGGCGAGCGCCGCTACATCGACGGGGGCGTGGTCGACAACGTGCCACTGGAGCGGGCGGTGGAGGCCGGGGCCCGCACGGTCTACGTGCTGCACTGCGGCCAGCACGGACGACCCGACGCCACGGTGCGCCGTCCGCTCGATGCCGCGCTGATGGCCTACTGGATCTCGCGCAACCACCGGCTGGCCCACGACCTGGCCCGGGTGCCACGGGGCGTCGACGTCGTGGTGCTGCCCCCCGGCAACCGTCCGGAGCTGCGCTTCGACGACTTCAGCCGAACCGAGCAGCTGGTCCTCCAGGGCCACCTCGGCGCGGGTGCGTACCTCGACTCGCTGGCCGCGGAGCCCTCCGGCAGCGCCGAGCGCAGCGAGCGGCTGCGCCGCGACGTGCGTCGCGTGGTCGACGACCTCCGGGGCCGGGTGGGGGCCCGACTCGGCGACGACGGGGAGGCCGACTCGCCGTAGTGTGCCGGCCATGTCCGATGTGCACCTCTCCGCCAGCGGCCCGCCCGAGACCGTCCTGCCCCCCGAGGAGGGCGACGTGGCCGAGCGACTGGCCGCCGCCCTGTCCACCGACGCCGCCGATGACGGGGACGCCCGCCGCGCTGCCGTGGCGGCCGTCGTCGCCGACCACCCACGGTCGTCGGCGGCCTGGGCCGCGCTCGGGTCCCTTGGCCGCGACCCGATCGAGCGCTATGCCGCCTACCGGGTGGGCTACCACCGGGGCCTCGACCGGCTGCGCCAGAACGGGTGGCGGGGGACCGGCTACGTCCGTTGGCAGCATCCCACCAACCGGGGCTTCCTCGAGGCGCTCGAGGGCCTGCGGGCCCAGGCCGAGGCCATCGGCGAGGCCGACGAGGCCGAGCGCTGCGCGCTGTTCCTCCGTCAGCTCGACCCGAGCTGGCCACCCGCCGAGCGCGAGGGGAGCCGGCCATGAGCGAAGCCGTCACGTTCCCGGACCACGGCCGCTCCGGCGACGACCTCCTGGCCGAGCTGACCGAGCTGCGCCAGGGTGACATCGACTGGCGCGGGGGCAAGGCCTTCAGCCTCGTCTACAACACCGACGACGCCGATCTGGAGCACGTGCTGCACGAGGTGGCGGCGATGTTCCTCCACGAGAACGCCCTCAACCCGTTCCGCTACAAGACGCTGCTCAAGATGGAGCGCGAGGTCATCGGGATGGGCTGCGACCTCTTCGGCGCCGGTCACGGCGCCATCACCTCCGGCGGCACCGAGTCGATCTTCCTGGCCGTCCAGACGGCCCGCGACGCGGCGCGGGCCCGAGGGGTCACGAACCCCACGCTGGTGTGCACCGACACCGCGCACCCCGCGTTCGCCAAGGCCTGCCACTACCTCGACGTCGAGATGGTGCGCCTCGACCACGGCCCCGACGGGCGTGGCGTCCCGGAGCACTACGCCGCGGCGATCGACGAGCGCACGGCCCTCGTGGTGGCCTCGGCGCCCTGCTACCCCTTCGGCGTGATCGACCCGGTGCCGGCCATCTCGGCCCTCGGCGCCGAAGCGGGCACCCTGTGCCACGTCGACGCCTGCCTGGGCGGCTGGCTGCTGCCCTGGTGGGCCGAGCTGGGGCGACCCGTGCCGTCGTGGGGCTTCGAGAACCCCGGCGTCACCTCCATGTCGGCCGACATCCACAAGTACGGCTACACGTACAAGGGCGCCTCGCTGGTGATGTACCGCGACCGGGAGCTGCTCGACCACCAGATCTTCATGTACGACTCGTGGCCCGGCGGCCTCTACGCCAGCTCCAGCGCGGCCGGCACTCGTCCCGGCGGACCCATCGCCGGGGCCTGGACCGCCATCTCGCACCTGGGCCGCGACGGCTACCTGCGCCTGGCCGCCCGCGTCGCGGAGGCGACGGACCGCTTCCGGGCGGGGATCGCCGAGATCGACGGCCTCGAGGTCACCTCCGACCCCGACCTGTCGATCTTCGAGTTCGGGTCGTCGACCCTCGACATGGACGCCATCTGCGACGTGATGGACGACCGGGGCTGGAACCTCGACCGCCAGCAGGGTGGCCTCCACATCATGGTGGCCCCCGGTCACGACCGCGTCGTCGACGCCTTCGTGGCCGACCTGGCCGACGCCGCGGCGAACCACGGCGAGGCCCGTGGCACCGACCACGTCTACGGCGGCGTGGTGTAGGTGGGCGCCGCGCCGCCGAGCCCACCCCGGCGCGGCGCCGTCCTCGTCGGTGGGACCAGCGTGCGGATGGGCACCGACAAGGCCCTGCTCGACGTCGACGGCGTGCCGTTGGGACGACGAGCGATCGACGCGCTGCGCGAGGCCGGGGTGAGCGAGGTCGTCGCGGTGGGCGGCACCGACGCCCACGCCGTGGTCCTCGGGGTCGAGGTGGTCCCCGACGCGGTGGCGGGCGAGGGGCCCGTCGGCGGGGTCATCACCGCGCTGCGGTGGGCCGACGGCGAGCCGGTCGTCGTGCTGCCCTGCGACCTCCCGGCGGTCACTGCGGCGGCGCTCGCACCGCTGGTCGGGTCGCCCCTGCAACCCGACACCGTGCGCGTGGCGGCCCGCGACGGCCGCATGGCCTTCCCCATCGGGGTGTGGCCGCCCGACTGCCTCGACGTGTTGGAGACGGCGTTCGTGGCGGGGATCCGCTCGTTCCGGGGAGCGCTGGCCGGTGCGCTGCTGGAGCTGGTCGAGGTGGGACCCGAGCTGGACGACGCCGACGATCCCGGCTCGCTGGCCCGGCTCCGGTACCCTGCCGGGCCATGATCCCCGAGATCGACACCGACGAGCTGGCCCGGCGCCTCGAGGCCGGGGCCACCGTGATCGACGTCCGCGAGCCCGCCGAGTTCGCCGAGGCCCACGTCCCCGGCGTGGTCCTGGTGCCGCTCGGCGAGCTGGAGGCACGGGTGGCCGAGATCCCCGTCGACCGACCGGTCGCCGTCATCTGCCGCAGCGGGGCCCGGAGCATGCGGGCGTGCGAGTGGCTGGCCACCACCGGCCGCGACGTCACCAACGTCGCCGGCGGGACGCTGGCCTGGATCGCCTCCGGGCGCCCGGTGGACACCGGCGACGGGCGTGCCTGATCCCGATGCCGCGGTCCTGATCACCGAGAGCGCCCAGCTCGACGCGCTGGTCGCCCGCCTGGTGGAGGTCGACCGCTACGCGGTCGACACCGAGTTCCACCGGGAGCGTACGTACTTCCCCCAACTCGCACTCCTCCAGGTCGCCACCGTCGACCAGGTCTTCCTGGTCGACCCGCTCGCCGTCGACCCCGCCCCGCTGGCCAAGGTCTTCGCCGGCGAGGGGCTGGCCCTGATGCACGCCGCCAAGCAGGACCTGGAGGTCCTCGACCACGCGGTCGGGTCCTCGCCCACCCACATCTTCGACACCCAGGTCGCCGGCGGCTTCCTCGGGTACACCGCGCCGTCGCTGGCCGCGCTGCTGGACCGGGAGCTGGGCGTCCGGGCCCCCAAGGCCGACCGACTGACCGACTGGCTGCGACGACCGTTGACCGACCGTCAGCTCCGCTACGCGGCCGCGGACGTCGCCCACCTCCACGCCCTGCACGACTCGCTCGGGGGGCGGCTCGAGGAGCTCGGCCGGAGCGAGTGGGTCCGTGAGGCCACCGAGGAGCTGGCCGCCGAGCCACGGGGCCCCCGCAACCCCGAGGACGCCTGGCGGCGCATCAAGGAGGTCCGGCACCTGAAGGGCGCCGACCTGGCGACCGCACAGGCCATCGCGGCCTGGCGCGAGTCACGGGCCGCACAGCTGGACCTGACCCCCCGCTACGTACTGGCCGACCTGGGCGTGGTCGGGCTGGCGGTGGCCCGCCCCGCCACCGCGGAGGACCTCAAGGACATCCGAGGGGTGGACGGACGAGCCCTCCGCCACGTGGCCGACGAGCTGCTGGCGGTGATCGCCGAGGCTGCCGACCGCCGCCCCCGCCGCGACGCGGCCCCCGTGGCCACCGAGCTGCCGGCCGAGCTCCGCCCGGCGCTCCCGCTGGTGGCGGCCTGGGTGGGCCAGCACGCCCGCGACCTGCGCATCGAGGCATCGCTCCTGGCCAGCCGGGCCGACATCGAGGCGCTGCTCCGCGGCGACGCGGATGCCCGGCTCACCCAGGGTTGGCGCCGCGACCTGGTCGGCGAGCCCATCCGCCAACTGGTGGCCGGCGAGGTGGCCCTGGCCTTCGATCGACGGGGCGGGCTCGTCCTCGAGCCGCGGCAGGCGACCCCGGCGGGTTCAGCCCCCGAAGGCGATCAGGGCACCGACGGCGACCACCCCCAGGACCCCGAGGGCCACTGACGCGTAGCGTCGGTCGCCGCGCCGCCACCACCGCACGGCCAGCCAGGCGACCCGGGCCAGCGGGGCCAGCACCACGACCACCACCGCGGTGACCGCCGCCGCCGACCCCACCCTTCCACCGACCAGCGTGGCCACCAGCGCCACCGCGCCCAGGAGGACCACGGGCACGGCGAGCACCTGCGCGAAGTGCTCGTTGCGGGCCACCCGCCCGGGGTGGACCGGCGTCTCGCCGCCGTTCACCACAGCGCCCGCCCCAGGACGACCGCGCCCACCGCCATCAGCAGGACCGCGGTGGAACGGCGAGCCGCCACCGGCGGCAGCCGACGCTGGAGCCGGGCGCCCAGCAGACCGCCGAGCAGGCCCCCGAGGACCACCGGACCCACGCTCGGCCCGTCGATGCGGCCCTCGGCGACGTGGACGAGCAGCCCGGCCGCGGCGGTCACCCCCACCGTGGCGGTCGACGTGGCGGCCGCGACCTTCACCGGCACCCCCATGATCTCGCTCATGGCGGGAGTCTTGATGAACCCGCCGCCCACCCCCGAGAGCCCCGAGACGAGGCCAGCGACGGCCGTGGCGAGCAGGCCGAGCGGCACTCGGCGGGCCTGGTAGGGCACCACGCCGGAGGGCCCCCGATACTGCCCGGCCAGGGTGCCGGGCCACTCGCCGGGGATCTCGAGGTCCATCAGCGGGTCCGCCAGGTTGCGGACCCCGCGGCGCAGGAAGGCGGCGAGGCCGCCCGCCGTCGCGGCCAGGCCCAGCACCACCCCGAGCATCCGGTCGCTCACCGCCCCGGCCACCAGCGCGCCGCCGATCCCCGCCGCCGCGGCCGAGAGCTCCAGCACCAGCCCCAGCCGGTGGTGCACCAGACCGGCTCGTGCCTGGGTGGCCGCGGCGGCCAACGAGCCGGCCCCGACGGTCAGCAGGCCCAGGGGGGCCGCCTCGATCGGATCCAGTCCCGAGACCACCAGGATCGGGACGAGGAGCGAGGCGCCGCCCACACCGCCGAGCGAGCCCACCAGGCCCGTCAGGAGGGCCAGCGCGAGGAGGAGGGGGGTGCTCATGGGTGGCGTCGGCCCGGCCGGGACGGCCGGATCGACGGGGGGCCGTGTGGTGCCCGTCGACCGACCGACGGTAGGGTAGTAGGCCGGAGTTGCTCGCCGTCCTGCTCGTTCCCAGGGAGACAGACGTGAAGAAGGGTCGTCATCGTCGGTTCGAGGAGGCACGCGCTCTCAAGCGGGGACCCGACATCGACATCGAAGCGCTGCTGGACCCCCCGGGGGGCTCCGCCGACGACGAGGACGACGCCGACGAGTACGACCCCTACGCCCCGGACCGCTGGGATCCCGAGGACTGAGCGCCCCGGCTGACGGTCCGCAGCGCCGCCGCCACTGCATCGGCGACGCCGTCGCGGGTCGTCACCAGCTCGAACGGGCGCCCGCCGGCGCGCCGAGCCAGTCGCTGACGGTCGTGCTCCACCTCGGTCGGATCGGCTGCCACCGAGACGTCCAGCAGCGTTCCGGCCAGCTCGATGCCGGCCATCTCCGCCGGGAAGTGCCGCGGATGGCGGAACACCAGCCGACCCGCGCCCACCGCCCGCCCGGCGATGCGCAGCGGCGGGAGCTCCGCGCCACCGTCCTCCAGCTCGTCCAGGATGGCGGCCAGCACGCCCAGCCGGGCCCGCTGGCGCTCGTCGAGCAGGTCCTCCAGCTCGTCGGCCACGAACGGGTGGTCGACCCGGTCGGCCAGCGCGAAGGCCGGCTCGTAGGGCTGGCGGTGGCGGGTGGAGCGGGCCTTGCGCCGGTCGGCCGGACGGGGCCGGCGACGTTCGACGTCGGCCAGGTGGCGGTGGGCCAACCACCGCCGGGCCGACGCCGCGTTCCGGGCGATCTCGGCGCGGGCCGCGTCGTCGAAGCGCATCGACGCGGCCGTGTCGAGCTGACGGGACGCCCGGTTCAGCCGGTGCAGGAGCCAGGCCACCATCCGGTTCTCGGCGATGTCGTGGTCCCGGACCGGAGCGATGCACACGAAGACGTCGTCGGCGCCCACCCCTGACGACCAGGCGGTGATGGTCTCGGACCACAGGATCGGACCGCGGACGTGACCGACGCAGCGCTCGGTGTGCATGGTGGTGGTCGACTGCAGCTGCCGCACCGTGGCCGGCATGAGGTCGAGGAAGACCTGTGCCTCGTGGCTGTGGGCGATGCTCAGCTCGGCGAGGTCGGCGACCTCCTCGTCGGGCACGCCGCACAGTGCCGTCACCCAACGTCCTCCGCTCGTGCCGGGGTCCAGGCGGGCCACGACAGCCTCGAGTGCGCCTTCGGCGAGGCGCTCGAGGCCGCCGGGCTCCCCGCCGTCCACGACGGGTCCCTCAGCCGACCAGCTCGAAGCCGAGCGTCTCGGCCATGCAGCGACGGACCTCGGCCACCTCGGGTTCGTCGAGCCGCTCGGTGGCCACGCGGAACAGCGCCGGGGCCCGCGACTCGTCGATCCCGTCGAACTGCGGCAGGAAGTAGGCGTAGAAGGCCTCGAAGAGCACCCGCGACGGCGTGACGTCGTCCTTCAGCCGGCGTTCGGAGTACCGCGCCGCGTCGAGGAAGACGGCAGGGCCGAGGTCGATGAAGCGACGGAGCGGCAGGAGGGCCCGCACGATGCCGCCGCCGCCGTCGAGCAGCCGCTGGTAGGTCTCGTCGGGCGGCGTACCGACCTCGATGAAGGCGAAGCGCCGCATGAGCGCGTAGCTCATGTCGTAGAGGAGGTTCTTGTCGAAGGCGTTCATGGTGGCGATGATCCGCCACGTCGCCGGCAGCCGGATCACGTCCGTGTCGGCGGGAGGCTCCACCCCGAAGGGCACCAGCGAGATGCGCCGACTCTGGCCGGCCCGCTTGAAGGGCAGCACCACCGCCGAGCCGGACAGCACGGTGAACAGCTGGCCGAAGGCCCGGTCGAAGTTCGACCGGTTCATCTCGTCGATCACCAGCCAGCGACCCGACTCGATCGCCTCCACGAACAGCCCGGGCCGGTAGATCAGGCCCTCGGGCGTGGGCTGCATGCCACCGATCGTCTCGTAGGTGGTCCACTCGCTCGTGGCCGTGGTGGGCAGGTAGCCCGTGCACATCATCGAGGACCGGGCCAGCTCGGCGGTCAGGTAGGCCAGGGTGGTCTTCCCGGTGCCCGGCGGGCCGGTGAGGATCACGTGCTTGCCGGCGTCGATGGCCGCCACCAGCTGGTCGCACACGTGGTCCGGCAGCAGCAGGCCCTCCGACGCGGTGACGGTCCGGAGGTCGGCGGAGGTGAACGCAGGCATCGCGTCAGGGATCGGCCTCCGGACGGGAATCTTGAGCGCCGACCGCCCGGCGGCCTCAGCGCCGGCGGGCGGGGTGGGGGAGGATCTGGCCCCGGGGCCGGGCGTCGAGGTGGGCCGCCAACCAGTCGTAGCGCTCCTGGCCGACCAGCTCCACGATCTCGTCGCGCAGGTAGCGGTACACCGGCCGGTCGCCCACGAAGGCGTCGGGGGCGTCGGTGCACCACCACCAGAAGTCGGCGCCGCCCTCACCCCAGTCCCGACGGTGCCACTCACGCAGGGTGTGGGTCGGGTGCCCGTGCTCGTCGGTCTCGGTGAGCAGGCGCAGCGGCAGCTGCCAGCAGACGTCGGGCTTCCAGTCGAGCGGTCGTTCGCCGGCCCGGAGCGCCGCGCCGTGCAGCGCGCAGCCGCCCCCGGCGGGGAAGTCGGCGTCGTTGTGGAAGCAGCAGGTGTCGTCGACCAGGCGGGTCACCCAGTCGCCGTCGTCGTTGCGGTGGATCGGCCCACCGGCGGCGAGGGTCTCGGCCTTCCGTTGCCAGTCCTCGTCGCGCAGGCGCTTCGCCGCGGCGGCCACGGCCTTGCGGTCGTCCTTGTCGGCGAAGTGGGCGCCGTAGGAGCAGCAGCCCTGGCCCAGCGCCGTCGCGTCCTCCGTGAGCACCCCGTGGCACCCGGCTCCGAAGATGCAGGTCCAGTCGCTGCACAGGAACGTGGCGTCGAAGAGCCACGTGGTCCCGTCGGGCTCGGTGAAGCTGATCCAGTCTCGGGCGGGGGGCGGCGACGACATCGGCGGGCACGCTACCTCCGCCGTCGGTGGTGCACCGTAGGCTCGTCCACCGCTCGTCCGCCCACGCCGGCGGGCCTCGTGACCGACGAAGGGAGCTGTGCCGTGGCCGGCGAGTTCGACGACATCCGGGGACGCCTCCAGGCCATCTCCGAAGAGCTGGCCGACCTGGCCATCGTGCGCCTGCGCGACGCCATCGACGCCGGCGGCACCGAGCTGCCGGTCGACGAGAAGCGGCTCACCCGGGCTCGCCGGGCCGTCGAGAAGGCCATCGCCGTGCTGGGCGAGGGCGACGACCGCCCGTGACGGACCGGGCCGTCCGGCGGGCCGCCGTGGCGACGGCACTGGCCGCGGTGCTGGTCACGGGGTGCGGCGGCGGCATCGCCGCGCAGCCCGACGAGTTCCTCACGCCCACGACCATCGCCGGGGCGCCCGATGCCCCCCTGGTGCTGATGGTGGGCGACAGCATCACCCAGTTCAGCCGGGCCGAGCTGGCCGCCACGTTCACCGGACGGGGGTGGCCCAGCGCCACGGTCGGCCACTCGGGGACGACGGTGGCCGAGAACCGGGGTCGCATCAAGGGCGCCGTGGCACAGTCGCCCGACGTGCTGGTGGTGGCGCTGGGCACCAACGACGCCCTGCAGGCGGCCAGCCCGGTCGATCGACGATCGCCGGGTGACCGCCAGGACCTGCTGGAGGAGTCGATCGACCAGATCGACGCGGCCCTCGACGACGCCGAGTCGGTGCCCTGCGTGGTGTGGGCGGACGTGAACGACTGGACCTCCACGCCGCTCCTGCGCACCACCGGGGCGGGCGAGACGATCAACCAGGCCCTGCGCCGACAGGCGGAGGGCCGGCCGAAGGTCCACGTCGCCTCCTACGCCGACACGTTCCGTCCGGCGGCCGAGCCGGCCGCCTCGTTCCTGGCCGCCAACTTCGACCCCGAAGGACTGCACCCCGTCAGCCCGGCCGCCCGGCTGCGCTTCGCGGCGCTGGTCGCCGACACGGTGGCGTCGGCCTGCAAGATCTGACATATCCCTGGACGACTACCGTCGTCGTCCAGGATCCGGGTTCCACCGGTGGCAGCGGCTACAGGGCTCGGATCAGCTGGTGCAGCCGGCTGAAGTGGTGGTGGTCGAAGTCCAGGAGCAGGCGGGGCCGGTCGACCTCGTCGTCGTCCTCGACTTCGGCCGCCAGGGCGGCCGACCGCTCGATGCGGCCGCTGACCACGATGTCGGCGAAGTCGCGGTTCAGCCGGTCGAGCTCGTCGTCGGTGACCGGTCGCTCGAGGCGGAGGACCAGGCGACCGTCGACGTAGCGCAGCGAGTGGAACTGCCGGTAGAAGGCGTCCACGTAGGCGGCGGCCGCCGCCGGCGAATCGGTGAGGTGGACGAGGTCGAGGTCCTCGTCGGAGACCAGGCCGGCGTCGATCAGCTCGGCGTGCACGAAGTCGCGCCACAGCGCCCAGTAGCGGTCACCGGGCGGCGCGATCAGCACCACCGGCGCGGGCGGCTCCTTGCCGGTCTGGATGAGCGTCAGCAGCTCGAAGGTCTCGTCCATGGTCCCGAAGCCGCCGGGGAAGCAGATGTAGGCCGACGACTCCTTCATGAAGGTGAGCTTGCGGGTGAAGAAGTACCGGAACCGCACCATGCGCTCCTCGGCCACGATCCCGCCGCCCTCCATCGGCTCGAACGGCAACCGGATCGTCACCGCGTAGCTGTTGTCGCGTCCGGCGCCCTGCACCGCCGCGGTCATGATCCCCGGCCCGCCGCCGGTGATGATCATCCACCCCCGGGCCGCCAGCTCCCGACCCACCTCCACCGCCGCCGCGTAGGCCGGCTCGTCGGGCTGGGTGCGGGCCGAACCGAACACGGAGCACTTGCGCTGGGCCCGATGTGCACCGAATGCCCGATAGCTGTTCCGCAGCTCACGCAGCGCCTGGTTGACGATCTTGAGGTCGCCACGGTCGTGGCCGTCGCGGCCCATCTTCACCGCGTTGGCCACCATCTCGATGACGATGTCGACGTCCGCGCTGACCCCGGCGTGACCGACGAGGTCGATGATGGCCTGGTCGAGGGTGGGGTCGCCGGTGCGGGGCTTGGGGGTGCGGGGCATCGCCGGGCACCGTATCGGGCCGCTCAGACCGGGGCGGCGACCCCGCCGTAGAGCGTGGTGCGCTGCACGAGCGTGCGGCCCAGCGGCTCGACGAGGGCCCGGAAGTCGTCCTCGGTGGCGGCCTGGCCGTGGCTGGCGCCGGCGGCCCGGCTGATGTTCTCGTCGATGAGCGTGCCGCCCAGGTCGTTGACCCCGGCCCGCAGCACCTGGGCCATGCCGGCCATGCCCAGCTTCACCCACGATCCCTGGATGTTCGAGATGGCGCCGTCGTAGGCGATGCGCCCGACGGCGTGCATGAGGAGCACCTCGCGGAACGTGGGGCCCCGGCGCGCGTTGCGCTGGAGGTAGATGGGCGCCGCCATGTGCACGAAGGGCAGCGGCACGAACTCGGTGAACCCGCCGGTCTCGCGTTGGAGGTCGCGGGTGCGAAGCAGGTGGCGGGCCCACGAGCGGGGGTGCTCGATCGAGCCGAACATGATCGTGACGTTGGAGCGGAGCCCGACCGAGTGGGCGGTGCGGTGGGCCTCCAGCCACTCGTCGGTGGTGATCTTGTCGCTGCACAGCACGGCGCGGACCTCGTCGTCGAGGATCTCGGCCGCCGTGCCGGGCAGGGTTCGCAGCCCGGCGTCCATGAGGCGCCGCAGGTAGTCGGCCAGGGGCTCGCCCAGCCGCTTGGCGCCCTCGGTGACCTCCAGCGCCGTGAACCCGTGCACGTGGATGTCGGGGGCCGCGTCCTTCACGGCGCGGGTGACGTCGATGTAGTAGTCGCCGTCGAAGTCGGGGTGGATGCCGCCCTGGAGGCACACCTCGGTCGCACCTCGTTCGGCTGCTTCGCGGACTCGCTGGGCGATGTCGTCGAGGGTGAGCAGGTAGGGCGCGCCCCGGAGGTTGAGCGACAGCGGGCCCTTGGAGAAGCCGCAGAACTTGCACTTGAAGGTGCAGACGTTCGTGTAGTTGATGTTGCGGTTGGCCACCCAGGTGACCTCGTCGCCCACGGCCCGCTGGCGCAGCTCGTCGGCCAACGCGGCGACGGCGGCCACCTCGGGGCCCCGGGCCGAGAACAGGGTGACCAGCTCGTCCTCGCCCAGCTCCTGGCCGGCCCGGACGCCGGCCAGGACCTCGCCCACCGCCCCGCCGGCGGTGGGCGTCGGACCGGCGTGCACGTCAGCGGCCAGGATCGTGGGTGGCGCGGCGTCGGCGCCCGAGTACCAGCTGGGGGTGCCCGGCCGGTCGTCGGCGACGTCGCGGTCGCGGGCCAGGCCCTCGGCGTCGGCGCGGTCCAGCACCGGGAACCGGAGCCCGGCGTCCAGCCAGCGGGTGGGCTCGTTGGCGAAGTCGGGGTGCACGGTCAGGCGCGGCGCGAGGGCGAGGCCGCGTGACTCGGTGACCTGGCGCAGGCGGTCCAGGGCGGGCCAGGGCCGCTCGGGGTTCACGTGGTCGGCGGTGACCGGCGAGACGCCACCCCAGTCGTCGATGCCGGCGTCGAGGAGGACGCCGAAGTCGTCGGCCAGGTTGGGCGGGGCCTGCACGGTGACCTCCGGCGGCAGGATGAGGCGGGCCAGGGCGATGGCCTCGAGGTGCTCGTCGGGCGGGCAGGGCGGCGCCAGGTGCATGGCCGTGCCGGCCTTGGGCAGGAAGTTCTGGACGATCACCTCCTGCACGTGGCCGTGGCGTCGGTGGGAGGCGGCGATGGCCTCGAGCGCGGCGATGCGGTCGGCCCGGTCCTCGCCGATGCCCACGAGGATGCCCGTGGTGAAGGGGATGGCCAGCTCGCCGGCCGCCTCCAGGGTGGCCAGGCGGCGCGCCGCCGTCTTGTCGGGCGAGCCCCGGTGGCAGTCCAGGTCGTCGCGCAGCGACTCGACCATCATCCCCTGGCTGGGCGCGACGGTGCGGAGGGCGGCCAGCTCGTCGGGGTGGAGGGCCCCGGCGTTGGCGTGGGGGAGCAGGCCCGTCTCCTCCAGCACCAGGCGGCACATGGCCACCAGGTAGTCGACGGTCGACGCGTAGCCGTGGGCGGCCAGCCACTCGGCGGCCACCGGGTAGCGCAGCTCGGGCCGCTCGCCCAACGTGAACAGCGCCTCGTGGCAGCCGACGGCGGCGCCGGCCCGGGCGATGTCGAGGACCTGGTCAGGTGAGAGGTAGGGCGACTCCAGGCGGGCCGGCGGCTGGGCGAAGGTGCAGTACCCGCAGCGGTCCTGGCACAGCATGGTGAGCGGGATGAAGACCTTGGGCGAGAGGGTCACCCGGGTGCCGGTGGACGCCGCCCGGACGGCCCGGGCCCGGGCCATCAGCTCGTCGAGGGGCTGATCGAGATCGGTCACGGGTGCTCCTCGTCGTGCTGGTGCTCGTGCTGGTGGTCGGCCCGTCCGGGGCCGGGTCGGGAGGCGATGTCGGTGGGGGTGAAGGTCTGGCGGCAGGTGTTGCACCAGAAGCCCTGCTCGAGGGGGCTGCCGCACTCGTCGTGGACCAGCACGGTGGGAGGCTGGCCGCCCGAGAGCCAGTCGTCGCCCCAGCGCATGAGGGCCACGAGGGCGGGGGAGAGCTCGATGCCCATGCGGGTCAGGCGGTACTCGTGGCGGACCGGGTGCTCCTGGTAGGGCACCTTGGTCAGCACGCCGGCCTCGACGAGCTTGCGGAGCCGGTCCGAAAGCACGGGACGGGCGATCTCGAGGTCACGGCGGAAGTCGTCGAAGCGGCGGATGCCCCGGAAGGCGTCACGCAGGATGAGGATCGTCCAGCGGTCGCCGATGATCTCCAGCGACCGGGCGATCGAGCACGGCAGCGCGGGTGCGTCGACGCTCGCGATGTCGCCGTCTGCCGCGGCCGCCGCACTGGTCCACCCCACGGCCGAGGACCCTAGTTCACATTCCGAACCGACTCGGTTCGTTTCCCGAACCTGGCCGCGCCCGCAGCCCGCACCCCACGAACTGGGCGCGATCACACCTGCTCTACCGGTGCAGACGCGCCCAGTTCCGAGGAGTTGTGTCTGCGAAGCCGCTCCGCAGCGATCTCAGTCGGGCTCGGAGGCGTAGAAGGAGATCATGAACGGAATCCCGAGCGCTCCCAGCCGAGCCATCGCCGCCGGCGGGATCCACGGCCCTCCACCCATGCCGGTCGAGCTCCACGAGCAATCGAGATCGACGTCGATGTCGTTCCGGAGCAGGTCGGCGATCACGTGTGATCGGGGCTCGATCCGTTCGAGCACCCATTCGAGGTGCTCCTCGATCTCGTTCGACCGGACCGTGCCGCGCGTTTCCAGGAACCATCCGCTGAACGTCCGAGTGCGCCCCGAAGCACCGACGGGGTCACCCGCCACCCACGTGCTCGAGGGAGTCAGGTGCAGGCTCCGGCTGATGACCGAAGGGTCGAACTCACCCCGGACCCTGAACGTCACGAACGTCTCCCGAGCGAGCACGTCCACATCTTCGCGTCCCCCACCCGCCACCTCGAGGCCTGCGACGACTGACCCGCTCACCTCGCCACGAACTGGGCGCGATCGGTCCTGCTCCACAGGTGCAGACGCGCCCAGTTCGCCGGGCGGGATGAGGTCCAGCGAGGCCCGGGCTCGGGATCAGCCGAGCGCGGCGGCCTTGGCGGCCAGGGTGGCCAACAGGCCGTCGAAGGCGGCCTCGAACGAGGCCACGCCCTCGCGCTCGAGCACCTCGGCCACGTCGGCGAGGTCGACCAGCTCGCCCACGTCCTCCCACGTGGCGTAGGCGCCGGGCACGTCCGCGTCCACGGTGCGGGCCACGGTGCCGTGGTCCTCGAAGGCCGCCGCAGTGGCGTCGGGGAGCGTGTTCACCGAGTCGGGCCCGATCAGCTCGTCGACGTAGAGCGTGTCGGGGTAGTCGGGGTTCTTGGTCGACGTCGACGCCCACAGCGGGCGCTGCGGCCGGGCACCGAGGGCGGCCAGGCGCTCCCACCGCTCACCGCTGAACGTGCGCCGGAACTGGTCGTAGGCCAGCTGCCCCTGGGCCACGGCCGCCCGGCCCGCCAGCTCGGTTGCCTCGTCGGTGCCCAGCTCGGCGAGCCGCCGGTCGATCTCGGTGTCGACCCGGCTGATGAAGAACGACGCCACCGAGCTGGCGGCCGCCAGGTCGGTGGCCCCGGCCGCCACCCGGTCCTCCAGCCCGGCCAGGTAGGCCTCCATCACCGCGGCGTGGCGCTCCAGGCTGAAGATCAACGTGACGTTGACGTTGACGCCCTGCGCCACCAGCGACCGCACGGCCTCCACCCCGGCCACGGTCGCCGGCACCTTCACGTAGAGGTTGGGGCGGGCGATCCGACGGGCCAGCTCCAGCGCAGCGGCCACCGTGGCGTCGCGGTCGTGGGCCAGGGCCGGCGCCACCTCCACCGACACGTAGCCGTCCTCGCCGCCCGACGACTCGAAGGTGGGCGCCAGCACGTCGAGGGCGCCCTCGATGTCGTCGACCACCAGCGACCAGTAGGCGGCCTCCACGTCGGCGCCACCGCGCACCAGCTCGGCGAAGGCGTCGTCGTAGGGGCCACCGCCCTCGATGGCCTTCTGGAAGATCGACGGGTTCGAGGTCAGCCCCCGGATGCCGCGGTCGACCCATCGGGCCAGCTCACCGCTGTGCAGCCAGTCCCGGCGCAGGTTGTCGAGCCACGGGCTCTGCCCGCCCTCGGCGTGGAGGTCGTGCAGCCGGCCCACGGGATCAGCCGGCCAGGAGGGCCTGGGCCCGGGCCACCACGTTGGCCACGTCGATGCCCAGCTCGGACATCACCGTGTCACCGGGGGCGGATGCCCCGAAGCGGTCGATCGACACCACGTCGTCGGCCCAGCGGTGCCAGCCCAGGCCCACCTGGGCCTCGACCGCCAACACGGGCGCCGAGCCCAGCACGGCCTGCTGGTGGTCCTTGCCGGCGGCCTCGAAGCGCTCCCAGCAGGGCAGCGACACCACGCGAGCCACCGTGCCGGCGGCGGCCAGCTGGTCCGCGGCCTCGAGTGCCAGCGACACCTCGGAGCCGGTGGCCACCAGGGTGACCGCGGCGCCGTCGGCCTCGCGCACGACGTAGCCGCCCGACGCCACGCCCTCGTACGACGTGCCGGCCAGGACCGGGACGTTCTGGCGGGTCATGATCAGCGCCGTGGGCCCGTCGCCCTCCAGCGCCAGGCGCAGGCAGTGCACCGTCTCGTTGGCGTCGGCCGGCCGCATCACGGGCAGATCGGGGATGGCCCGCAGCGCGGCCACGTGCTCGACGGGCTGGTGGGTGGGTCCGTCCTCGCCCACGCCCACCGAGTCGTGCGACCAGGCGAAGAGCACCTTCGTGCCCATGAGGGCGGCCAGGCGCACCGACGGGCGCATGTAGTCGCTGAACACCAGGAAGGTGCCGCCCACCGGGGTGAGGCCGCCGTGGAGGGCCATGCCGTTCATGACGGCGCCCATGCCGTGCTCGCGCACGCCGAAGTGCACCTGGCGACCGGCGGGGTTCGCGGCGCTCAGCACCTCGGCGCCCTTGAGCTCGGTGCCGGTGTTGCCGGTGAGGTCCGCACCGCCGGCCACCAGGCCGGGGACCACGTCGACCACCGCGGTGAGCGCCTTGGCCAGCGCCGAGCGGGTGGCCACCGAGGCGCCCACCTCGAAGGCGGGCAGCGACGTCTCCCAGCCCGGCAGGGGGCGGCCGGCGAGGGACGCCTCCCACTCGGCGGCACGGTCGCCCAGGACGCCGCCGATGCGGTTCTCCCACTCCTTGCGTTCGGCCTGGCCGCGGGTGCCGGCCTCCCGGTAATGGGCGACGACCTCGTCGGGCACGAAGAAGGGCTCGTCGGGCAGGCCCATGACCGCCTTGGTGGCGGCGATCTCGGCGTCGTCGAAGGGCAGGCCGTGGGCGGCCGGCGAGTCGGTGTGCTTCGGCGAGGGGAACCCGATGTGGGTGCGGACGACCACCAGCGACGGCCGGTCGGTGACGGCCTTGGCCTCGAGCAGGGCGGCCTCGAGGGCGTCGAGGTCCTCGCCGATCTCGCCGGCCTCGACGACGTGCCAGCCGTAGGCCCGGAAGCGGGCGGGGGCGTCGTCGCTGAGTGCCAGCTCGGTGGGGCCGTCGATCGAGATGTGGTTGTCGTCGTAGACGACGTTGAGGCGGCCCAGGCCCAGGTGACCGGCCAGCGAGGCGGCCTCGTGGCTCACGCCCTCGGAGAGGTCGCCGTCGCCGGCGACGCACCAGATGTGGTGATCGCAGGCCTCGGCGCCGAAGCGGGTCCGCAGCGAGGACTCGGCCACGGCCATGCCCACCGCGTTGGCGATGCCCTGGCCGAGCGGGCCGGTGGTGACCTCCACCCCCGCGGTGTGGCCCACCTCGGGATGGCCCGGCGTGGCCGAGCCCCACTGGCGGAAGGCCTTCAGGTCGTCGAGCGACAGCCCGTAGCCGGTCAGGTAGAGCATCGAGTACTGCAGGATCGAGGCGTGGCCGGCCGACAGCACGAAACGGTCGCGGTCGGGCCACGACGGCGCCGTGGCGTCGTAGCGCATCACCCGGGTCCACAGCACGTGGGCCAGCGGCGCCAGCGCCATGGCCGTGCCCTGGTGGCCCGACTTCGCGGCGTGGGGGCCGTCCATCGCCAGACCTCGGATGACGTTGATCCCCAGACGTTCGACGTCGTCGCTCACTCTCCGGTGCCCTTCGCTCGCGTGCGAGCGGGAGCCTAGTCGTCGCTCGCGAACGCCCTTTCCGGGCCCGGCCCGCTCAGCGCCCGCTGGTCGAGAAGTGCATGAAGTCCTTGGACGACCGCCACGTCCCGCCCCAGACGAACCCGGCATCGCGGAACGCCGCGACGACCACCCCGCCGGCGGTGACGGTGCCGGGGGCGGCCGGGTCCCAGCGGGCGCCGACAGGGCTCGTGGTCGTGCCGACCGCGAAGGGGTTCTGCACCGGGTTCACGTCGATGGCGGTGCCGTAGGCGTGCTGGGACCACGACCGACCGCCCAGCACCCGACGGCAGAAGAACCCGGTCGTGACGTTCGCGGCGTCGTGGGGGAGGTCGGCTCCCCCGAACCGGTGGTCGCGGCCGATGGCGCCCGGGGCCACGAAGCGCTCCGGCGTCTCGACCCGCCACAGCGGGAACCGCTCGTCCCACAGCCGACGGAACACGCCCACGACCTTCGTCGCCACCCGGCGGTGCACGACGATCTCGCCCTGGTGCCCGCGGTCGTCGAAGCCCCAGAACGAGACGCGGACCAGGCGCAGGTCGGCCGGACGGACCGGGCAGCCCGGGCGCCACGACGAACCGAGCCGGGCGGCGTCGACCCGGACCACCTCGCCCACGAACGCCTGGCGTCGGGCCAGCTCGGCAGGGTCGCACGCGGTCCCCGCGACGAGCACGGCGACCACCCCCAGCGCACCGAGCCGCCGCCACGCCGCTGGTCCCGGTGCACGCGCCACGGCCGATCCCTACCCGCCGAAGAGGGCGATCGACGCGGTGAAGCCGTGCACGAAGCTGCGCCCGCCGACCGGGCCCACCTCGCCGGCGCAGAACATGCCACCCACCGCGGCGCCGGTCAGCTCGCTGACCACCTCGGCGTCGTGGCCCGGTTCACCGAAGAGGTGCGAGCCCCGGCCGTTGCAGGTGAACACCAACGCCCCACGGGCCGCCTCGCCGTCGAGCAGCAGGCGCAGGTCCTCGTCGGCGGACGCCGCGTCGCGCACCTGGAACTGCACGACCGCGCCCAGCTCCACGTGGTCGCCGACGGCCAGCGCGCCCACCGAGCGATCGGCGCCCAGCACCCCGCGGATCAGGAAGTCGCCACGTCCGAACTCGACGCGGTGCTCGTCGATCACCCGACCCAGGTGCAGCCCGCCACCCAGCAGCATCCGCTCCTCGGGCGTCAGCGACGCCACGAGCTCCTCGAGCCGCTCGACCGCGGGCTTGCCGGCCAGCTCGTAGATGACGTTGCCCTCCGAGCGGGTGACCACCAGCGGTTGGCCGATGGGCCGGCACCCCTGCGACACGACGGCGCGGACCGGCACCGACGGCGGCAGGTGCACGCCCACCGCGCCGTCGCGGAACCGCTCGTCGTCGAGGACCAGCACGTTGCCGCCCGGGGCCCGGGCCGCCGAGGCGAGCCCACCGACGATCTCGATGCCGGGCGCGGCCTCGGCGAGGTGGTCGACCAGCAGCTCGACGGGGAACGAGAACGGGTCGCTCAGCAGCAGCAGGGTGCCCGACCCCGAGTTCAGCGACGCCCCACCGGCCACCAGCGTCCCCTCCGCCGAGGGGACCGCCTCGAGGCGCACCGGCACGATGTCGACCCCGAAGCGGGCCGCCCACACCACCAGGCCCGGGCGGTCCTCGACCTCCTGGCTGCCGGCCAGCACCGACACGGCACCGGCGCCCAGCAGCACGCGGGGGTTGAGGAGTCGTCTCACGGCGGTGGCGATGTCCTCCATCGCACCCAGATGCGGTCCGGTCACGAACAGCACCACCAGGTCGGGGGCGGCGCCCAGCTCGTCGAGCACCTGCCCGACCGTCTCGCCCACCGCCTGGGTGGCGAGGGGGTGCTCGCTGAGGGCGGCCGCCACCTCCACGCCTCAGCCCTCCGGGGGAGCGAGGAGCGTGTAGGGCACGACGGTGATCGGGCCCTGGTCGATCCGGCAGTGGGCCTCGACCGTCCCGTACTCGTCGAACTCCAGCTCGGCCCGCACGAGTCGGTAGCCGAACTTGCCCGGATCGACCTGGAGCGGCTGGACGTTGCGGGCGATCTGCTCGTCGCCCCGCTTGAACACCACCTCGAGCGCGGCGTTGGGCGACTCGTCGGTCCCGCAGCGAACGATCACCACCAGGTGCGGCGCCCAGGTGAGGGGCAGCGGCGTGGGGGCGACGGCCGAGAACTGGATGCCGGTCAGGTCGATGCGGGTCGAGGGACCCGGCACCTGGCGCAGGTTGATCTCGTCCATGAACAGGGCGGCGACGATCTGCATGGCGGCAACGTACCCCGCCGCTCGTCGTAGGCTCGTCGCTCCATGCCCACCCGCTCCGAAGCCGAGTCGAAAGCCCTCCTGCGGCCCTTCGGGGTCCCCTTCGCCCCCGAGCGGGTGGTGGCCGACGCCGACGCCGCGGTGGCCGCGGCCGACGAGCTGGGCTACCCGGTGGTGGTGAAGCTGAACGGTGACGCCATCGCCCACAAGACCGAGCGGGGCCTCGTGCGCCTGGGCCTGCGCGACGCCGCCGCGGTCGCGGCCGCCGGCGAAGCGCTGCTCGCCGCCGCGACCCCCGACGACGGCGACGTCACCCTGCTGGTGGCGCCGATGCTGTCGGGCAACCGCGAGCTCATCGCCGGGCTGTCCCTCGACCCCGCCTTCGGCATGACGGTGATGGTGGGCATCGGCGGCGTGCTGGCCGAGGCCCTGGGCGACGTGAGCGTGCGCCTGGTGCCGCTGAGCGAGGTCGACGCCCACGAGATGCTCGAGGACCTGCGCACCCAGGAGCTGCTCGGCCCGTTCCGGGGCGAGCCGGCCGTCGACCGCGACGCCGTGGCCGCCGTGCTGGTGGCGCTGGGCGCGGCGGCCGAGGCCCACCCCGAGCTGGTCTCGGTGGACCTCAACCCGCTGATCGTCGTCGACGGCCGACCCGTCGCCGTCGACGCGCTGGTCGAGGTGGCGGTCGAGGCGGTGGCGTCGTGAGCGTGGCGTCGGGACCCGGCGCGGCCGAGGCGTTCGGGGCCCTGTTCGAGCCGAAGGGGGTGCTGGTGGCGGGAGCGTCGACCCACCCGGGCAAGTTCGGGTTCGTGTCGCTGCACAACATCCTGGCCAACGGCTACGGCGGTCGGGTCTTCGCCACCAACCTCGACGGGGCGCCGGTGCTGGGGGTCGACACGCTCCGGTCGGTCGACGAGCTGCCCGACGGCGCCTGCGACCTGGTGTTCGTGTGCACTCCCAAGTCGGCCAACCTCGACCTGCTGCGGGCCTGCGCGGCCAAGGGCGTCCGGGCCGCGTTCCTCACGTCGGCCGGCTACGGCGAGGCGGGGGAGGAGGGCCGCCGCGACGAAGCCGAGCTGGTGGCCCTGGGCGAGGAGCTGGGGATGCTGATCGTCGGGCCCAACGGCCAGGGCGTGGTCTCCACCCCGGCCGCGTTGTGCGCCCAGATCGTGGCGCCCTACCCGCCGGCGGGGTCCATCGGGGTGGCCAGCCAGTCCGGCAACTTCGTGTCGTCGTTCCTGAACCTGGCGATGGCCACCGGCATCGGCGTCAGCCGGGCCGTCTCGGCGGGCAACGCCGCGGCCACGTCGGTGTCCGACGTCCTTCGCTGGTACGCCACCGACCCCGCCACCTCGGTGGCGCTGGCCTACGTCGAGGGCATCGACGACGGCCGGGCCTTCTTCGAGGACCTGCGCGACGTGGCCGCCGCCATGCCGGTCGTGCTGCTCAAGGGCGGCGCGACGGCCGGGGGTGCCCGGGCCGCGTCGAGCCACACCGGGTCGCTGGCCACCGACGACCGCGTCGTCGACGGGGCCTGCCGCCAGGCCGGCGCCACCCGGGCCCGCACCGTCGAGGAGGCGTTCGAGGCGGCCGCCACCTTCGCCACCCAGCCGCTGCCCCGGGGCAACCGGGTGGCCGTGGTCACCACCGCCGGGGGGTGGGGCGTGGCCTGCGCGGACGCCATCGGGCGCACGCCGGGCCTCGAGCTGGTCGACCTCCCGGCCGATCTGCGGGCCGCCATCGACACGAAGCTGCCGCCGCGCTGGAGCCGGGCCAACCCCATCGACCTGGCCGGCGGCGAGACCCGCGACACCATCCCCGAGGTGCTCGAGCTGGTGGCCGCCCACCCCGACGTCGACGCCGTCGTGTACCTGGGCCTGGGCATCCAGTCGAACCAGGCGCGCATGCTGCGCACCGGCCCCTTCGCCCACGACGAGAACGTCGCCCGGATCGCCGCGTACCACGAGCGCCAGGACGCGCGCTTCGCCCAGGCCGCCCACGACGTGTCGGTGGCCACCGGCAAGCCCGTGCTCACCGCCACCGAGCTGGCCGTCGCCGACCCCACCAACGCGGGGCCCGCCACCGTCCGGGCCACCGGGCGCGTCTGCTACCCCTCGGCCGACCGGGCCGTCGCCGCCCTCGGGCACCTCGTCCGGCGGGCCGAGCACCTGCGCCGCCGTGGCTGACCGAGGGGCCGGTCCCAGCCTGCGGGCCGCGATCGGGCTCCTCGGGATCACCGCGCTCACCTTCGCCACGCTCGGGATCGTGGCCGAACGCGACGGCTCGGTCGCGGCCGCGGCCGCCCCGACACCGGCGTCCACCTCCGCCACACCGGTGCTCTCGGCCCGACGCGCCCCGGAGCTGCTGGCCCGACCGCAGGCCGCCCGACGGCTCCGGACGGCCGTGGACCCACTGGTGGCGGCCCTCCCGGACGCCTCGTGCCTGGTGGTCTCCGACGGCGGGACCCGACTGGTCGAGCACCGGGCCGACCAGCCGGTGGTCCCCGCCTCGAACCTCAAGGTGCTGACGGCCGCCGCCGCGCTCCGCGTGCTCGGCCCCGAGACGACCCTCACCACCCGCTTCGTGGCGGAGGGCGGCCTGCGCGACGGCCAGGTGGAGGGCGACCTCTGGATGGTCGGCGGCGGCGACCCCGTCATCGACTCCGAGACCTACCAGCGCACCCAGCGCTACGGGTCCTCACCGCACACCTCCGTCGAGAACCTGGCCGACCGGCTGGTCGACGCCGGACTCCGTCGGGTGACCGGTTCGGTGCGGGGCGACGACGACCGCTACGACGACCTCCGCACGGTGCCGTCGTGGCCCGACCGCTACGTCACCCAGAACCAGGTGGGCCCGCTCAGCGCGCTCGCGGTCAACGACGCCAAGACGTTCCCCGTCCTCGAGGGCCAGTCCGGCACGCCCCGTCCCGCCCCCGACCCGCCGGCCGCCGCGGCGGCGGCCCTCACGCAGCTGCTCGAGGCCCGTGGGGTCGCCGTCGACGGCGAGCCGTCGTCCGGCGACGCCCCCGACGACGCGACCGAGGTGCTCGCCGTGCCGTCCCTCCCCGTGCGCGACCTGGTGGCCCAGATGCTCACCTTCAGCGACAACAACACCGCCGAGCTGCTCACCAAGGAGCTGGGCCACGCCACCACCGGCTCCGGCACCACCGAGGACGGCACGGCCGCCACGCTCGAGGCGCTGGCCGAGGCCGGGCTCCCCACCGATGGGGTGGAGCTGGTGGACGGCTCGGGCCTCGACGCCGGCAACCGGGCCACCTGCGACCTGCTGGACCGCACGCTGGCGGCGGACGGACCCGACGGCCCCATCGCCCGCGGCCTCGCCGTGGCCGGCCGGACCGGCACGCTGCGGGACCGGTTCCGGCGCAGCCCGGCGGCCGAGGTCACCCGGGCCAAGACCGGCACCCTGCGCGGCGTCAGCGCGCTCTCGGGGTGGGTCGCGACCCCGAAGGGCACCGACCTGCGCTTCGCCCTGGTCCTGAACTCGGCCGGCGGCGCCGAGCTGGGGGCGTCGCAGACCGGGCTGGAGCAGAAGGTGGTGGAGGCCCTCCTCGGCTACCCGGACGCGGCCGACCCGGCCGTGCTGGCCCCACGGCGGCGAACCCCGTGAGCCCCGACGACGCCGCCTTCGTGCTGCCGATGTTCCCCCTCGGCTCGGTGCTCCTGCCCACCGCCGTGCTGCCCCTCCACGTGTTCGAGCCGCGCTATCGGCGTCTGATGGCCGACGTCGGTCGGCAGGGTCGCTTCGGCGTGGCCATGATCGAACGGGGCAGCGAGGTCGGCGGCGGCGACGCTCGGGCCGACGTCGCCTGCATCGCCCAGATCCTCCGGGCCGAGGAGCTCCCCGACGGGCGATGGCACGTCGTGGCCGTGGGCACCGGGCGGGTCGAGGTGGTCCGCTGGCTGCCCGACGACCCCTATCCACGGGCCGAGGTCCGAGCGCTGCCCGAGCACTCCGCGGCGGACCCCGACGACGGGTCCTGGCCGGCGCTCGAGCTGGCCTTCCGGGACCTGCTGCAACGGCTGGCCGACCGCGGCGCCCCGGTCGACCCGGGCGTCGGCCTCGACCCCGACCCGGCGGTCGCCACGTACCAGATGGGGGCGTTGGGGCCCTTCGAGGTCCTCGACCGGTACCGACTGCTCGCCGCCGCGGTCCCGGCGGACCGCCGGGACCTGCTGGTCGACCTCATCGCCGGCGCCAACGAGCTCCTGGACCTCTGAGCGGCGGTCGACCGAAGCACCGACGGGATCACGGACCACCGCGAGCGCGCGAAGCTTGCCGCCCCCGCAGCCACCCACTAGGAAGGCTCCCATGGCCCCATCCGACGCCGAACGGCGCACCCCGGCCCAGCACGTCACCGAGCTCAAGGAGCTGGTGATCGGCTACGCCCGCCAGGAGACGGTCGACCCGCTCAAGAACCTGGGTCGCTACCTCGGCTTCGGGGTGGGCGGCGCGCTCCTCGTCGGGTTCGGCTCGGTGCTGCTGCTCCTGTCGCTCCTCCGGGGCCTGCAGGCCGTCGACACGTTCGAGCGCGACACCGGGGCCCTCTCGCTCGTCCCCTACGCCGCCACGCTCGTGGTGGCGCTCGTCATCATCGGCCTCGCGGCCATGGGCATCACGCGGGGCGGCAGGAAAGGTCAGGACCGATGAGCACCTCCTCCACCCGGATCACCCGGGACGACATCCGCAACAAGCTGGCCGACATCAGTGGCGAGGCCACCACCACCGTCGAGGGGGCCAAGAACCAGTTGGTGGCGGTCGGTGCCGGCGTGGGCCTGCTGCTCGTGATCCTGGCCTTCCTGCTGGGCCGACGCGGCGGCATGCGCAAGAGCACCATCATCGAAGTCAAGCGGGCCTGAGCCGTGGCGGGGCTGGTGCGCCAGCGCCTGCTGTCGACGGTCTTCGGCGGCGGCATCGGCGGAGCGGCGGCGGCGAGCGGCGCCACCTGGATCATCGATCAGGCGCGTGAGGCGTTGCGCCACGAGCCGGAGCGCCTCGACGTGGCCCGGCTGCAGGTGGGGGAGACCTACCTCGTGACGACTCGGCCGCCGATGGGGCGGGCCGAGCGTCGCGTCGACGCCAAGGTGCGCCGCCTCGAGGCCGCGTTGGCCGAAGCAGCGCGACCGTCGCGGCGCACGCGCCGCGTGGCGCTGCGGTTGGCCGCGGCGCAGCGGACCGAGGAACGGGCCCGCAGCGGGTCGCGGCGTCAGCGCCGCGCCGCGGCGCGCGCCGAGCGCCTCGGACCGCGCTTCGACCGACTCACCCGGCCCACCGCTCGCCAGGAGCGCCAGCAGGCCGAGCTGGCCGCCGCCCGCGCCGAGCTGGCGAGCCGCCGCGAGGCGGCGCTGGCCGCGGCGCGGGGCACGACGCGCCGCCGGCCGGTCGAGCGCCGGCTCGGGTGACGCCGTGATCGTCCACCTCCGGAACCCCAAGCGGGAGGTCGAGGTGCGCGGCCCCATGTCGGTGGCCAAGCTCCTGAACCGCCTCGAGCTCAACCGCGAGGCCGTCCTGCTCGTCCGCAACGGGACGCTCGTGCCCGGCGACGCCCAGCTCGAGGACGACGACGTCGTCGAGATCCGCCCGGTGGTCTCGGGGGGCGCCACGTGAAGTGCACCGTGTGCCGGGAACCGGCGCTGATCGACCTGCGTCGCCACAACTCGAACTTCTGCGCCGAGCACCTGCTCCGCTTCTGCCGCGACCAGGTCCGGCGGGCCATCGAGGAGTTCGACATGCTCCGCCCCGCCGACCGCGTCCTCGTGGCGGTCTCGGGCGGGAAGGACTCCCTCGCGGTGTGGGACATCCTGGTCGGGCTCGGCTACGACGCCACCGGGCTCTACGTCGGCCTGGGCATCGGCGACTACAGCGACACCTCCGCCGACCACGCCCGCCGCTTCGCCACCGAGCGGGGCCTCGAGCTGATCACCGTCGACGTGCCCGAGACCTACGGCTACGACATCCCCGAGGGCTCCCGCGCCGCCCGCCGGGCCCCCTGCTCGGCCTGCGGGCTCACCAAGCGCCACCTCTTCGACCAGGCCGCGGTCGACGGCGGCTTCGACGCGCTGGTCACGGGCCACAACCTCGACGACGAGGCGGCGGTGCTGTTGGGCAACGTGCTGCACTGGCAGACCGAGTACCTCGGCCGTCAGCACCCGGTGCTCGAGGCCCGTGACGGCTTCCCCCGCAAGGTCAAGCCGCTGGTCCGCCTGGGCGAGCGCGAGGTCGCGGCCTACTGCATCACCGCGGGGATCGACTACATCGTCGACGAGTGCCCCATGGCGGTGGGCAACAAGCACCTGGGCTACAAGGAGGTGCTGAACGCGCTGGAGGCCGGCTCACCCGGCGCCAAGGCCGACTTCTACCTGGGCTTCCTCCGCAAGGCGGCCGCCGCCTTCGGCGCCGAGGCCGAGGCCGGCCGCGCCGCCCTGGGCACCTGCAACCGCTGCGGCGCCCCCAGCTCGTCGGACACGTGCGCCTTCTGCCGACTGGTCGAGCGCGCCACCGACCCCGAGCGGAGCCGCCGGTGAGCGCGGCCGAGCTGCACCAGGGGGAGGTCGTGCTGCTCCTCGACGCCAAGGACCGCCGATACCTGGTCACGCTCCAGTCGGGCCAGGAGTTCCACTCCCACTCCGGCTACATCGCCCACGACGAGATCATCGGTGCGCTGGAGGGGTCCACGCTGCGCTCCACCCGCGGCGCCACCTACACGGTGCTGCGCCCCACGCTGGCCGACTACGTGCTCAAGATGCCTCGGGGGGCCCAGGTCATCTACCCCAAGGACCTCGGTCCGCTGCTCATGCTCGCCGACATCCGACCCGGGGTCCGGGTGCTCGAGTCCGGCGTGGGGTCGGGGGCGCTCTCGATGGCGATGCTCCGCTGCGGCGCCGACATCGTCGGCTACGAGCTGCGCGAGGAGTTCGCCAACCGGGCCCGCAAGAACGTCGAGCAGTTCCTCGGTCCCGAGGTGCTCGACCGCTACCGGGTCGAGCTGCGCGACTGCTACGAGGGCATCGACGAACCCGAGGTCGACCGCGTGGTGCTCGACCTGCCCGAACCCTGGAACGTCGTGCCCCACGCGGCGACCGCGCTGCGACCCGGCGGGATCATCGCCTCGTACTCGCCCAGCATCGTGCAGGTCATGCGCTTCCGCGACGAGCTGGAGCGCACCGGCGGCTTCGAGCTCGTCGAGACCCTCGAGGTGCTCAACCGCGGCTGGCACGTCGACGGCCAGGCGGTGCGCCCCGACCACCGCATGGTGGCCCACACGGGGTTCCTGACGACGGCCCGCCGAGTGGTGGGCGACCCGGCCGCCGGGACGTGAACCTCCTCGACGTGCTGATCGCCGTGATGGCGGTGAGCGCCGTCGTGGGCGGCTACCGCCTGGGCTTCGCGCAACGGATCGTCGCCTGGCTCGGGCTGGCCGTGGGGCTCGGCGTGGCCCTCCGGCTGCTGCCCACCCTGGCCGGCGGCGACGAGGTGGCGACGTCGGCCCGGTTCCTCCGCGCCACCGCCGTGCTGCTCGGTGGTGGCATCGTCGGCCAGCTGCTCGGCAGCGTGGTGGGGGGTCGGCTCCGCCGCCTCGTCCACGTCGGGGGCCTCGGACCCGCCGACTCGATCGCCGGCGCCGCCCTCGGGCTCCTGGGGCTCGTGCTGATGTGCTGGGTGGTGCTGCCGGTCATGGCCGACGTCCGGGGCTGGCCGGCGCGCCAGGCCCGCGGGTCCACCGTGGCCGACACCATCGACCGGGTGCTCGGCGATCCACCGCCGCTGCTCGACGGCTTCGAGGCGGCACTCGGCCGCAACGGCTTCCCCGAGGTCTTCGCCCGGTTCCGGACCAGTCCCGAGGTCGAGGTGCCGGCCACCAGCCCCGTCGACGACGCGGTCGTCCGGCGGGTGGCCGCCTCGACGGTCAAGCTCCAGGGCCCGGCCTGCGACCGCGTGCTCTCGGGGAGCGGGTTCGTGGTGGCCGACGACCTGGTGGTGACCAACGCGCACGTGCTGGCCGGCGCCGAGTCGGTGACCGTCGCCACGGTGGAGGGCGACCGTCGCAGCGGCGTGGTCCTGGCCTTCGACCCCGCCACCGACCTGGCCCTGGTCCGCGTGCGGGGACTGGGACGCCCGGCGCTGCCGCTGGGCGACGCGGCGGCGGGCGAGGTCGGGGTGGTCCTCGGGTACCCCGGAGGCGGCGACCTCGAGGTCCAGCCCTTCGCGGTGGCCGAGCGGACCGACGCCCGGGGCCGCGACATCTACGACCAGCGTGACGCCCTGCGACGGATCCTGATCATGGGGGCGGCCATCCGGGCCGGCGACTCCGGCGGGCCGATGGTGGACGCGGCGGGCGAGGTGGTGGGCGTGACGTTCGCCGTCGCCCCCGACCGCGACGACGTCGCCTACGCGATCCGCACCGAGGAGGTGCGCCGCCTCCTGGCCTCGGCCGGCGCCGAACCGGTGGGCACCGGCCCCTGCCTGTGATGGGACCGGACGCGACGGTGGCCGGGGCAGGGCCCCGGCCACCGTGTCGATCCGCTCGCGGGCCGGGCCCGCCGGGCGTCACTCGATGTCGATGAAGATGCACTCCCCGGGGCACTCCTCGGCGGACTCGATGGTGGCCTCCTCCTGGCCGGCCGGCACGTTGGCCACGCCCTCGGCGCCGCCCGGGTCGCTGAAGACCTTCGAGCCTTCCTTGACGTAGGCCAGGCCGTCGTCGAGCAGGGTGAAGACGTCAGGCGCGATCTCCTCGCACAGTCCGTCGCCGGTGCAGAGATCCTGGTCGATCCAGACCTTCATGCCCATGGTTGGTGCTCCTCGAGTTCCTTCGGGGGTCGGCGCCCACCTCGTGGTCGGGCGCGGGCTTCACCATACCTTGCGGCCTGGGACGCGCCACACACGGGCGCCTCGGCGGGCACCGGTTTCCGACGACCCGGTGTTAGCGTCCATCGGCGAGGAGGTGGTCCCCATCGACACCAAGCCCGACGACCCCACCCCGGACGAGGTCGCCGCCCTGCGGGACCAGGTGGAGCAGCTCCAGGAGGAGGTCGCCTCGCTGCTGCGCCGGCTGCAGGACGCACCCAAGCGCGTCCGAACCCTCGAGGAGCGGCTGCTCGAGACGAAGGGCCAGCTGGCCCAGGCCGTCGCCCACAACGAGAAGCTCAGCTACACCCTGCGCGAGGCCCGGGACCACATCGCGGCGCTGCGCGACGAGGTGGACAAGCTCACCCAGCCGCCGGCGGCCTACGCCACCGTGCTCGGCACCAACGACGACGGGACCGTCGACGTGTACGCGTCGGGCCGCAAGATGCGGGTCCAGGTGTCGCCCTCGGTCGAGACCGCCGAGCTGACCCGTGGTGCCGAGGCCGTCCTCAACGAGTCGTTCAACGTGGTGATGGTCCGCGAACCCGAGGTCACCGGTGAGGTGGTGGTCGTCCGCGAGGTGCTCGAGGACGGGCGCCGGGCGTTGGTCGTCGGCCGGGCCGACGAGGAGCGCGTCGCCGATCTCGGCGCCTCGCTGGCGGGCCAGCGGATCCGCTCGGGCGACACGGTGCTGATGGATCCGCGGTCGGGGGTGCTGCTCGAGAAGCTGCCGCGCCCCGAGGTCGACGAGCTGCTGCTGGAGGAGGTGCCCGACATCTCCTACGAGGACATCGGCGGGCTCGACGACCAGATCGAGCAGATCACCGACGCCGTCGAGCTGCCGTTCCTCCACCAGCACCTCTTCAGCGACTACCGACTGCCCGCCCCCAAGGGCATCCTCCTCTACGGGCCGCCGGGCTGCGGCAAGACGCTCATCGCCAAGGCGGTGGCCAACTCGCTGGCCAAGAAGGTCGCCGCGGTCACCGGCCGGGACGCCCGGAGCTTCTTCCTGAACATCAAGGGCCCCGAACTCTTGAACAAGTACGTCGGCGAGACCGAGCGCCACATCCGCCAGGTGTTCCACCGGGCCCGCGAGAAGGCCGAGGACGGCACGCCGGTCATCGTGTTCTTCGACGAGATGGAGTCGCTCTTCCGCACCCGCGGGTCGGGCATCAGCTCCGACATCGAATCGACGATCGTCCCGCAGCTCCTGGCCGAGATCGACGGCGTCGAGACGCTGCGCAACGTCATCGTGATCGGTGCCTCCAACCGCGAGGACCTCATCGACCCCGCCATCCTCCGGCCCGGTCGCCTGGACGTGAAGATCAAGATCAACCGACCCGACGCCGAGTCGGCGGCGCAGATCTTCGCCCGCTACCTCACGACCGACCTCCCCATCGACGCCGGCGCGGTGGCCCAGCTGGGCGGCGGGGACGTGGCCAAGGCGGTGCAGGCGATGATCGAGCAGACCGTCGAGGAGATGTACCGCGACGACGAGGCCAACCAGTTCCTCGAGGTGACCTACCAGAACGGCGACAAGGAGGTCATGTACTTCAAGGACTTCTCGTCGGGGGCCATGATCGAGAACATCGTCCGGCGGGCCAAGAAGCTGGCCATCAAGCGCGAGCTGGCCGACGGCGAGCGGGGCATCCGCCTCGACGACCTGGTGGCCTCCATCCACCAGGAGTTCAAGGAGCACGAGGACCTGCCCAACACGACGAACCCCGACGACTGGGCCAAGATCTCGGGCAAGAAGGGCGAGCGGATCGTCTACATCCGAACGCTCGTCCACCGCGACGACGAACAGCCCAAGGGCGGGCGGGCCATCGAACGGGTGGCCACCGGCCAGTACCTGTGACGTCCGGGCCGGATTCGCGGCCGCGACTTCCGCCCGAGGGGGCCTGACGCCCAGACTGTCGGGATGTGCGAACGCGCCGGGCGCCGAACCCTCCGCGTCGCGTCCCTCCTCGGCGTGGCGGCCCTCACCCTGCTGGTCGGGATCGCGGCGGGGAACGACCCGGTCGACGCCCAGTCGTCACGGTCGCCCTTCGGTCGCCTGGATCCGGTGCGAGTGCTGGGGCCCGGCACGGTGCGGATCTCGGGGTGGGCCGTCGACCCCGACACCCGGCGCGGGATCCCCGTGCTGGTGGCGGCCAACGGCCGTCTGGCCGGCGGATGGGCCACTCTCGCCCGCGCCGACCTGCCCCGCCGCGACCGACGACACGGGTACGCCTTCACGATCGGCGGCCTGCCCCCCGGGCTCGTCCAGGTCTGCGCGGGAGCCGTCAACGTCGGCCCGGGCGACCCCGGTCGACTGGTGGGCTGCCAGACGGTCAACACGGGGGGCGACACCAGCCCGATCGGCAGCATCGACGGGTTGACCCCCACCGGCAGCGACACCGTCCGGGTCGACGGGTGGGCGCTCGATCCCGATACCCCGTTCCCCACGCCCGTCGACGTGCTCGTCGACGGCGCGGTGGCGACGCGGGCGGTGGCGGCCCAGGAGCGGCCGGACCTGGCCCGCGCCTTCCCGCCGCTCGGGCCCTGGCACGGCCTCAGCGCCGAGGTGCGGGTCCCGGAGGGTCGGCACCAGATCTGCCTGCGCCCCCAGAACCTGGCGGCCGGAGCGACGCGCCTGGCCGCCTGCGCCACCTACGACACACCCGACGTGTGGCCCCGGGGCGCGGTCGAGTCGGTCTCGGTCGTGGGCGGAGAGGTGGTGGTCACGGGGTGGACGGTCGAGCGCGACCAGCCCACCGCGCCCCCCGTGGCGGTGAGCTTCGACGACCCCGGACCCGGCGATCCCGCGGTGGTGAGCGCCATGGTCACGGGGACCCGGGCCGACGGCGCCGCGAGCTTCCGGGCATCGTGGCGGCCGGAGCGGGCCGGAGCCCACCAGGTGTGCGTCGCGGCCGCCAACCGCGGGTGGGGAGCGGACCGGCTGTTGGGCTGCGCCGCGCTCGACGTGGCCGACCGACGGCCTGCCGGCGGGATCACCGCGCTGAGCGCCGGCGCCACGTCGGTGACGGTGGGCGGCACCGCCACCGATCCCGACGGCGGGCCCGTCCCGATCCGCGTCACCACCGACCGGGGGGCGTCGGTCGCCACCACGACGGCCGGACCGGGGTGGACCGCCACGTTGAGCGGCCTGGTCGCCGGGAGCCACCGCATCTGCGTCGAGGCCACCGACGTGGCCGGCGCGGCCGGAATCGACGGCCCCGCCACCTGGTGCGGCGGCGCACTGGTGGGTCCGCTCCGGGTGGGCCACGCCGGCACGATCGAGGGCGAGGCGGCGGTCGGACCGCCGGCGGGCTCCGCGCTGGCCGACGTGGACCGCGACGGCGGCGTGTCGGTGCGGCTGCGGGACGGATCGGTCCTCTGGCTCTTCGGCGATTCGACCGCCCGCGACACGTCAGGGGGGCTGCGGTACTTCGTCAGCGGAACCGCGGCCTGGGCCCCGGCCACCGACCCCGGCTCCACCCGCGACGCGGTCCTCGACGGCCGGCCCGTGGTCGCCGCGGCCCCCGGAGCGGGGACGCCGGCCTGCGACGCCCAGCGCCCGAACGCGGCCCTGTGGCCCATGTCGGCCGTCGCGGTGCCCGACGGTCCCCGGGACCGGGTCATCGCCTGGTTCGCCGAGATGTGCCTGGGCCCCCAACCGTCCTTCGCGGCCCGGGGCACCGCGGTGGCGACCTGGACCTACGACCCGGCCGCCCCGCCCGACGCCCAGCCGGTGAGCTTCACCGTGCTGCGCCACCAGCTGTGGACCGAGCCGTCCTACGGGGAGGCGGCGGTGCTCGACGACGACGGGCGGATCCTGACCTACACCTGCGACGGTCCCGACCAGGGCGGCTGGTTCGACCAGTACGGGCCCTGCACCGTGGCGCGGGTCGACCCCGACGACGCGGCCGACCCGAGCGCCTACCGGTACTGGGACGGCGCGTCGTGGAGCGCGGACCCCGCCGACGCGGCCCCGCTCTCGATGCCGGCGCCGGGCGCCGGCGGCATCGGTCGCCACCCGCCCGCCGCCTTCACCGTGGCCTTCGACGACGCCCTCGGACGTTGGGTCATGGCCTACACGTCGTGGCCGGGGTTCACCGAGGTCGGATGGGTCCGCTTCGCCACCGACCCGCTGGGTCCCTGGAGCGAGCCGTTGCGGATCGACCTCCCCGACTGCCCGATCACCGTCGCCGGCGAGCTGCGGTCCTGCTACGCCCTGACCCTCCAGCCCTGGCGGTCCGCGGCCGGTCGCCTCGGGCTCGGCTTCTACCGGATGTGGCTCCCCGCCGACGTCCGTCGGGGCGGCTACCGCAGCGCCGCGCTGCCGCTCACCCTCGGCTCCTGAGCGGTCCGAGCCGGCCCTGGGTCGGCGCCGGAGCCGCCGCCGGTAACCTCCCCGCGTGGCCGTCCCCAAGATCTGTGGCATCGAGACCGAGTACGGGATCATCGTCCGGGGCGCGGCCGAGTCGAACCCCATCACGGCGTCGTCCACCCTGGTGAACGCCTACGTGGCCGACCTCGCGGAGCGCGGCGGTCAGGTGGGACGGCCGCACCGGGTGGGCTGGGACTTCGAGGACGAGACGCCGGCCAACGACGCCCGCGGCACCCTGAGCGTCCGCAGCTTCGCCCCGGAGGTCGAGACCCACCTGGTGAACGCGGTGCTCACCAACGGCAGCCGGTTCTACGTCGACCACGCCCACCCCGAGCTCTCCACCCCCGAGTGCCGCACCGCGCTCGACGCCGTGCGCTACGACCGGGCCGGCGAGGAGATCCTGCGTCGTTCCATGGCGTCGGCCCGCCGGTTGCTCGACGACGGCGAGGAGATCGTCGTCTACAAGAACAACAGCGACGGCAAGGGCCAGAGCTACGGCTGCCACGAGAACTACCTGCTCGCCCGCCACGTCCCGTTCGGGACCCTGGTGACCCACGCCACCACCCACTTCGTCACCCGCCAGATCTTCTGCGGGGCCGGGAAGGTGGGCTCGGAGGTTCCCGGCGACGACGAGGTGGCCTTCCAGATCACCCAGCGAGCCGACTTCTTCGAGGAGGAGGTGGGGCTCGAGACCACGCTCAAGCGGCCCATCGTCAACACCCGCGACGAACCCCACGCCGACCCGCAGCGCTACCGGCGCCTCCACGTGATCGTGGGCGACGCCAACATGAGCGAGGTGGCCACCTTCCTGAAGGTGGGCACCACGGCGCTGTGGTTCGCCGTCGTCGAGGACGGCGCGGTGCCGCGGACCCTGGCCCTGTCGCGTCCCGTGCCCGCCATGCGCCACGTGAGCACCGACCTGTCCCTCGATCGCCCGCTCACGCTCACCGACGGCACCACCGTGACCGCGTTGGAGGTCCAGTGGGAGCTCTTCGCCGCCTGCACCGCCTACGCGGCGTCCCACGGGCTCGAGGCCGTGGGCGAGGAGGTCGGCCGCGAGGTCCTGCGCCGGTGGGAGGAGGTCCTCACGGGCCTCGAGCGCGACCCCATGTCGTTGGCCGCGCAGGTGGACTGGATCGCCAAGTACCGCCTGCTCGACGCCTACCGCCTGCGCCACGACCTGGCGTGGTCCGACGCCCGCCTGCGAGCGATGGACCTGCAGTACCACGACCTCCGCCCGGAGCGGTCCCTGGCCGCCCGGGTCGGACTCGAGACCCTCGTCGGGACCGACGAGGTGACCGCCGCGGTGACCGACCCGCCCGCCGACACCCGTGCGTGGTTCCGCGGACGGTGCCTGCAGCGCTTCGCCCCCCAGGTCGTGGCCGCCAACTGGGACTCGATGGTCTTCGACACGGGTGCCAGCGCGCTCCGCCGGGTGCCGATGATGGACCCGGCCCGGGGCACGCAGGAGGCGGTGGGCGACCTCGTGGAGGCGGCCCGTGACGCGGCCGACCTCATCGAGCGCCTGGGCAGCTGAGGTCCGGAACCCTGCATCGGAACAGGGGAGCACCGCGCTACGTTGGCCACTCCGGAGGATCCCCCATGCCAGAACGTGAGCTGAAGAAGAAGGCAGCGCCGTCCCGCCAGGACGATGAGGTGGTGGACGACGCGCCGGCCCGCAGCGAGTCGGCCGAGAAGATCAAGGCCGAGCTCGACGACCTCCTCGACGAGATCGACGAGGTGCTCGAGACGAACGCCGAGGACTTCGTGAAGTCCTACATCCAGAAGGGCGGTCAGTAGCGCCGATGGTGGCCATGCCGTTCTTCGCGCCCGGCGACGATCCGGGCCCCGACTTCGCGGGCCTGGTGCGCCGGGTCGTCGGCGAGCCGGTGACCCCCCAGCTCTCCGAGGACGACCGACGTCGCCTGGTGCACGGCACCACCTGCCTCGCGGTGCGCTACGAGCACGGTGTGGTCATGGCGGGCGACCGTCGGGCCACCTCGGGCAACTGGATCAGCCACCGCACCATCGAGAAGGTGTTCCCCGCCGACCGCCACTCCGGCGTGGCCATCGCCGGCGCGGCCGGGCCGGCCGTCGAGATGGTCAAGCTGTTCCAGCTCCAGCTCGAGCACTACGAGAAGGTCGAGGGCAGCCAGCTGAGCCTGGAGGGCAAGGCCAACCAGCTCAGCCAGATGGTCCGCTCCAACCTCCCGGCCGCCATGCAGGGGCTCGCCGTGGTCCCCATCTTCGCCGGCTACGACCGGCACCGGGACCGTGGACGCATCTTCCAGTACGACATCACCGGCGGCCGCTACGAGGAGGCCGACTTCGCCACCACGGGGTCGGGCTCGATGCACGCCAGCACCGTGGTGAAGCTGGGCTTCGCCGAGGGCCTGGGTCGCGACGAGGCGGTCGACCTGGCGATGCGGGCGCTCTGGGAGGCGGCCGACGAGGACAGCGCCACCGGCGGCCCCGACCTCATCCGCCGCATCTTCCCGGTGGTGGCCACCATCGACACCGACGGGTTCGAGCGCCTGGCCGACGACGAACTCGAGGCCCGGGCCCGGTCCCTGGTCGAGCGCCTGGGAGGGGGCGAGGCACCATGAGCATGCCCTTCTACGTCGCACCCGAGCAGGTGATGAAGGACCGGGCGGACTACGCCCGCAAGGGCATCGCCCGGGGCCGTGCCCTCGTCGGCTGCACCTTCGACGGCGGCATCCTGCTCTGCGCCGAGAACCCCAGTCGGATGCTGCGGAAGGTCTCCGAGATCTACGACCGCATCGCCTTCGCCGGCGTGGGCAAGTACAACGAGTTCGACCAGCTGCGGATCGCCGGGGTCCGCCACGCCGATCTGAAGGGCTTCTCGTTCTCCCGTGAGGACGTCGACGCCCGCAGCCTCGCCAACCAGTACGCGCAGATGCTGGGGCAGATCTTCACCCACGAGATGAAGCCGATGGAGGTGGAGATCCTCGTGGCCGAGGTCGGCCACCAGGCCGCCGACGACCAGCTCTTCCACATCCAGTACGACGGGACCCTCGTCGACGAGGCCGGCTTCACCGTGCTGGGCGGCGACGCCGAGTCCATCCGGACCCGGATGGCCGAGGCCTGGCACGACGGCAACGCGCTGGGCGCCGCGCTCACCGCGGCGGTCGCGGCCCTGGCCGGTCCCGACCGGACGTTGCCGGCCGACGAGCTCGAGGTGGCCGTCCTGGAACGGGGTCGCGAGCGCCGCTCGTTCCGTCGACTCGACGACGCCGAGATCACCGCACTGCTGGGCTGAGCACGCCCCGCCTCAGGGCAGCGGCGTGGCGGCCGACGGATCCGTGTGCCGTCGTTCGTCCCGGTCCGGTCGTAGGGTGGTCCGCTGATGGACCGGCGGATCTTCGGGCTCGAGAACGAGTACGGCGTGACCTGCACCCTCCGCGGCCAACGCCGGCTCAGCCCCGACGAGGTGGCCCGGTACCTGTTCCGCCGGGTGGTCTCGTGGGGCCGCAGCTCCAACGTGTTCCTGGCCAACGGCGCCCGGCTGTACCTCGACGTGGGGTCCCACCCCGAGTACGCCACGCCCGAGTGCGACTCGCTCCACGACCTCGTCGCCCACGACAAGGCGGGCGAGCGCATCCTGGAGCAGCTGCTGGACTCGGCCGAGCAGCGGCTGGCCGAGGAGGGCATCCGCGGCGACATCTACCTGTTCCGCAACAACACCGACTCGGCCGGCAACAGCTACGGGTGCCACGAGAACTACCTCACGGGCCGCACCGACGAGCTGGCGCGCTACACCGAGGTGCTGATCCCGTTCCTGGTCAGCCGCCAGATCTACGCGGGGGCCGGCAAGATCCTCCAGACGGCCCGCGGCGCCATGTACTGCATCAGCCAGCGGGCCGAGCACATCTGGGAGGGTGTCAGCTCGGCCACCACCCGCAGCCGGCCGATCATCAACACCCGCGACGAGCCCCACGCCGACTCCGAGCGCTACCGACGCCTCCACGTGATCGTGGGCGACTCGAACATGGGGGAGTACCCCACGTACCTGAAGGTGGGGGCCACCGCCCTCCTCCTCCGGATGCTCGAGGACCCGTCGGTCGTCCTGCGCGACATGACGCTGGAGAACCCCATCCGGGCCATCCGCGAGATCAGCCACGACCTCACCTGCACGCGCCGGGTGCGCCTGGCCAACGGTCGGGAGGTCTCGGCCCTCGAGATCCAGAGCGAGTACCTGGAGCGGGCGCTGCGCTACGCCGAGACCCACGATCTCAGCCCCCAGGAGAAGCAGGCGCTGGACATGTGGGAGCACGTGATGACGGGCCTCGCCCGCGACCCGTTCTCCCTGGACCGCGAGGTCGACTGGGTCACCAAGCACAACCTGGTCGAGCTCTACCGGGCCAAGCACGACCTGCCCCTGTCGTCGCCCCAGGTCTCCCTCGTCGACCTCCAGTACCACGACATCAGCCGCAAGCGGTCGGTCTTCTACAAGCTCCAGGCCCGCGACATGGTCGAGCGGATCGTGACCGACCGCGACATCGCCGAGGCCCTCGAGACGCCCCCGCAGACCACCCGGGCCCGGCTGCGCGGCGAGTTCATCCGCAAGGCCAAGGAGCGCAAGCGGGACTACACGGTGGACTGGGTCCACCTCAAGCTGAACGACCAGGCGCAACGAACGGTCCTGTGCAAGGACCCGTTCAAGGCGCACGACGACCGCGTCCAGAAGCTCATCGACAGCTTGTGAGGGGCCGGCCGCAGCGGCCCTCTAGGGTCACGCGATGCCCACGTTCCGCACCGGCGAGGTCGTCGAGATCCTCCAGGAGCTGCCCGGCCTGACCCGGGTGCGGGTGCGCTTCGACGATCCGGCCACGCCGGGCGACCGCGCGTGGTGCCACACCGCGCTGCTGGGTCCGTTGGCGGTGGGCGACCAGGTGGTCTGCAACACCACCGCCGTCGAGCTCGGCCTCGGCACGGGGGGTTGGCACGTCGTCCACTGGAACCTGTCCCGACGCGAGCTCTCGCTGCCCGGTCCCGACCACGTCATGAAGCTCCGCTACACGAGCCTGCAGGCCGACGTCGGCACCAGCGAGCTGGCCCACCCGGACTGCCCCACCGACCTGCACGGGCGGGTCGTCGTGGCCTGCGGCGTGCACAGCCAGGTGGGCGTCGTGTGCGCCGTGCTCAAGGCGCTGCGGCCGGGACGCCGTGTCGCCTACGTGATGACCGACGGCGCGGCCATCCCCCTCGCCCTCAGCGACCTGGTCCGCTCGCTCCGCGACCGTGACCTGCTCGACGTCACCGTCACCGCCGGTCACGCCCTCGGCGGCGACCTGGAGGCGGTCACCGTGCCCTCGGCCCTGACCCTGGCCGCCCACGTCGGGGGAGCGGAGGTGATCGTGGTCGGGATGGGCCCGGGCGTGGTGGGCACCGGCACCCCGCTCGGCACGACCTCGATCGAGGTGGCCGGCGTGCTCGACGCCACCGCGGCCCTCGGCGGGGAGCCCGTGCTCTGCGTCCGGGCGTCCTCGGGCGACCCCCGCGAGCGTCACCGTGGGGTGAGCCACCACGCCGCCACCGCGGCGCGGCTCTGCTCGGCCCGTCCCTGGGTGGCGCCCGTGCCGGCCGAAGCGGCCGATCTGGTGGGCGTGCGGGTCCGGGCCGTCGAGGTGCCCGACGTCGCCGAGGTCCTGGGCGGCCTCGGGCTCCGGATCACCACCATGGGGCGCGACCTCGACGCGGACCGGCTCTTCTTCGACGCCGCGGCGGCGGCCGCCGCGGTGGCGGCCGAGCTGGGGGACCGGGCCGGGGAGGCCGGGGGGCCTGGGTAGCATCGGCGCCCGTGTCCAAGCTGGAGCGCCTGCTGAACCTGACCGCGCTGCTGCTCGAGACCTCACGACCGCTGCGCGTCGACGAGATCGGCGAGAAGATGGCAGGGGACTACCCACCCGATGGGGCCAGCTTCCGGCGGGCGTTCGAGCGCGACAAGGACGAGCTGCGCGACGCGGGCATCCCCATCGAGGTGGTGCCGCTCGATCCCGCCGACGCCACCAAGCTCGGCTACCGGATCGATCCCGGCCGCTACTACCTCGGCGAGCTGGACCTGGCACCCGAGGAGCTGGCCGTGCTGCGGCTGGCGCTGGCCGAGCTGCACCTCGACGACGAGGTGGACGTCGAGACGTTCCGCAAGCTGGGGGGCGTCCCCACCGAGGAGCTCGAGACGGCGCCGGTGGCCGAGCTCTCGGTGACCGCAGAGGTGGAGGTGCTCTACGCGGCGATCGAGGAGCGTCGGGCGGTCGAGTTCCGCTACGGCGGCGCCGAACGCCGACTGGAGCCGCACCGCCTCGACCACCGGGCCGGCCGGTGGTACGTGACCGGTCGCGACCTCGACCGCGAGGCCCGACGCAGCTTCCGCCTCGACCGCGTCGAGGGCGACCTCCGCGTCGGCCCCGCCGGCACGTTCACCGCACCGGCGGAGGTGCCGGGCGTGCGCTTCGAGCCGTGGCGCTTCGGCGACGGCCCCGCCATCGAGGCGGTGGTGGCCGTCGACGCCGACCACGTCTTCGTCGCCCGGTCCCGCCTCGGCCCCTCCACCCGGTGGGAGGAGGCCGCCGACGGTTCGGCCCGCGCCCACCTGCGGGTCACCGACGTCGACGCGTTCCGCCACGTGGTGCTCTCGCTCCTCGACCACGTCACCGTGGAGGAGCCACCCGAGCTGCGGGCCGACCTCGTCGCGTGGTTGGAGGCACTGGCGTGACCCGACCCACCGCCGCCGAACGCTTCCGCCGCATCGTGGCCATCCTGCCGTGGATGGCGGCCCGACCCGGCGTCGAGGTCGCCGAGGTCTGCGCGCGCTTCGACGTGACCCAACAGGAGCTGCTGGCCGACCTCGAGGTCGTGTTCATGGTCGGCATCCCGCCGTACACCCCCGACGCCCTCATCGACGTCGCCATCGAGGAGGGGCGGGCCTGGATCCACCTCGGCGAGGCCTTCACCCAGCCCCTCCGACTGACCACGGCCGAGGTCCTGCGCCTCGTCGCCGCCGGCCGCGGTGCACTGCGGGGCGCGGACGAGGCCACCCGGGCGACCCTCGAGCGCGCCGTGGCCAAGGTGCTGGCCGCCCTGGGACAGGAGGGCGAGGCCCCGGTCGGCATCCGTCTGGGCGAGGCCGACGACGCCACGCTCACCGTGCTGCGCCAGGCGGCCGACCAACGTCGCCGGGTCCGCATCGACTACTACAGCCAGGGCTCCGACACCCGCGCCGAACGCGAGGTCGACCCCCTCGCCCTCGCCGCCCGGGACGGGCACTGGTACCTCCTGGCCCACTGCCACCGCGCCGGGGCCGAGCGCATCTTCCGCGTCGATCGCATCGCGTCGATCGAGCGGCTCGACCAGCGGTTCGATCCACCACCCGACGCCGCCGTCCCCCGGCCGGGACCGGGGGCCGGAGCACCCAGCCTCACGGTCGAGGTGGACGGGACGGGGGAGTGGCTGGTGGAGGAGTACCGGGCCACGGTGGTCGGCGGGGCCCGGTCCGGCCGTCAGCGACTCCGGTTCCCTGCCGACGGCGACGCCTGGGTGCAGCGGGCCCTCCTCCAACTGGGCCCCGGCACCGACCTCGTCGACGGCGACGTCGAACGCGGCGGCCGCTTGGTCCGCGACGCCGCCGCGGCGATCCTCGCCCGCTACCGCTGAGGCGCGGCCGGCCCGCACCCGAACGGGGGCCGTACGGCCCGATTTCCCGGGCCGCCGGGGCCGCATTCGCCGGGCCACCGTTAGCCTGGCTCCGTGGATCGTGCTGCGTCGAGCGAGGGGGACGACCGCCTGGTCGCGGTCGGTCGCGCCCTCGCGCAGTCGCTCCTGGCCGGCCAGGACCTCCCCGTCCCGGACCGCCACGACCGGATCCCCTCGGCCACGGCGCTCGTCGAACCTCCGGTCGCCCCGGTCGGCGACGCCCCGACACCCGAGGCGTCGAGCCCCGCCGAGCTGCGCACGGACAGCTTCATCCCGCCGCCGGCCGACGTCGTGCCCGGCGCCGAGCGGATGGAGCCGCCCCGTCGACGTCGGCGATCGGTCTTCGAGCCCGCCGAGGCCGAGTGGACCGGACCCGAACCGACGCCGGCCCAAAGCGAGCCGCTCCCGCCCGAGCCGCTCCCGCCCGAGCCGGTCCGGAGCGAGCCGCTCCCGGCCGACACGTTCCCGGCGCCGCAGGTCGCCCGGGTGCGACCACCGGCCCCCGACCCCCCGGTGGTGGCCTGGGACGACTCGGCCTTCGGTGTGCCCGCGCCCTTCGAGGCCGCACCGTTCGAGGCCGCACCCTTCGAGGCCGCACCCTTCGAGGCCGCACCGTTCGAGGCCGCACCCCACTGGCCCGAGGGCCCGGCCTGGACCGGAGCGGGCACGAGCGAGGACGCCTTCGATCCGCACGCCCAGGAGCTCTTCGAGTCGCTGCCCTGGTCCAAGGAGGAGTCGCCCGACGCCGGCGGCGGACGGGCCCGGCGTCGCCGGCGCGGCGGACGCCCCGACCCGTCGACCGACGAGCTCCCCGACGCAGCCGGCGCGACCATGACACCGAGCGGGTCGGGACCGGAGCTGGTCCTCGAGCCCTGGGACCTCGCGCCACCGGCGGCGCCGACCCCGCCACCCGTGCTCGCGCTGGCACCCGCGAGCGACCCCGTGGCGACGCCGGCCGACCATCCGCCGCGCCTCGACGACCGACCGGCGCCGCCCGTGGCCGAGCGACCGCAGGCGTCCGGGGGCCTCTCGGCCGCCACGGCAGCGGCCTGGATCGGGGAGCACCCCGTCCTCGAGCGCCCCGACGAGGCCACCGTCCACCTGGTCGGCCCCCCCGACGAGGAGGCGCCGGCCGCGCCCGGAGCCGGACGCACGGCCCTCGAGTGGGGGATGGTGCTGGGCTCGGCGGTGGTCGTCGCCCTGCTCGTCAAGCTCTTCGTCATCCAGTCCTTCTCGATCCCGTCGGAGTCGATGTACCCGACGCTCAAGATCGGGGACCGGGTCGTCGTCAACCAGCTCGCCTACGACGTGGGGAGCGACGTCGAGCGATTCGACGTCATCGTCTTCCGTCGTGTGGAGGGCACCGGGCCGTCCCGACCTGACGATCCCGAGTTCCTCATCAAGCGGGTGATCGGGCTGCCGGGCGAGACGATCGAGGCCCGGGGCGGCGTGGTCTACGTCGACGGCGAGCCGCTCGACGAGTCGGAGCACCTCGGCGCCGAAGTGGTCACCAACAACATCACCCAGCCGTTCGAGGTCCCCGCCGGGCACTACTGGGTGATGGGCGACAACCGTGAACGCTCGGGCGACTCCCGCATCTTCGGGCCGGTCCCCAAGGACCACGTGGTGGGCCGGGCGATGGCCGTCTGGTGGCCGTTCGACCGAGCTGGAAGTCTGTGAGGGTGACCGACCCGTCGGAGCCCCCCACCACCGCCGCCACCGCACCGCCGCCGCCACCACCCGACGCCGTGACCGACATCGGCGCCGACGGCCCCGCGGTCGCCGACCCCCCGGCGTCCGCGGCCGGAACGACCCGTCCGTCCGGCTCGATCGGTCGCAGCATCCTGAGCTGGGGCGTCACCATCGCGATCGCCTTCGGGTTGACGATGGTGGTCAAGACCTGGGTCTTCCAGGCCTACTCCATCCCGTCGGAGTCGATGGTGCCCACGCTCGAGATCGACGACCGCGTGCTGGTCTCGAAGCTCAACCGCGATCCGGGGCGTGGCGACGTCGTCGTGTTCCGTCGACCGGCCAACGACCCCAAGACCTCGCCCGAGGACCCCGACGTGCTGATCAAGCGGGTGATCGGGCTGCCGGGCGAGGAGGTCTCCTCCGACAGCGAGGGACGGGTGCTGATCGACGGTCGGGTCCTCGAGGAGCCCTACCTGCCCGAGGGCACGATCACCACCGTCGGCGCGCCGATCAGCGTGGGCGACGGTCAGCTCCTCGTGTTGGGCGACAACCGCGGCCGCTCGCAGGACGGGCGCTACTTCGGCACCATCGCCGACGACCTCGTGGTGGGCCGGGCGGTCCTGCGGATCTGGCCGCCGTCACGGGCCGGCGGCATCTAGCCGTCGGCGCCGACCGGACCGGGACCGACCCCCGCCGCGTCGGCCAGGCGGTCCGGGAAGGGCGACCACATGCCGTCGATCCCCATCCGCACCAGCGCGGCGGCGATGCGGACGTGGTCGACGCCGCCCGCGAAGGCGAGGCGCCCGAAGCGGTGGACGAGCGTGGTCAGCCCACCCGACCACTCGTCGTGGCGGAGCCGGATCGCGTCGATCCCGGCATCGCGCAGCCGGGCCGCCGCCCGCTCCGGCCCGGCCGGGGCCTGACGCAGCCCGGTCGTCCAGACCGACCGCAGTCCCGGGTGGGCCGCCTGCCAGCCGGCCAGGACCTCCAGGTCCGCACCGCAGACCCACACGCCGGCCCCGGAGCCCCCCGCCAGGCCGGCGACGTCGTCGACGGCGGCGGGGTCGGCCACGTCCAACAGGAGGGGGACGGCCGCACCGGCCAGCTGCAGCAGCCCTGCCACGTCGACCACGCCATCGGGCAGGTCCGCCCGGGCCACGTCGCGCAGGCGGCGACGCCCGAACCGCCCGAGCCGGTCGTCACCGCGGACCACGGCGCGCCCGTCGGCGGTCGCCCACACCGTTCCTCCGAGCGCGGTCGCCCCCAGCCGGAGGGCCAACCGGTACGCCTCGACCGTGTCGGGAGCCTCGTGGCCCGAGGCGCCACGGTCGGCCACCAGCAACGGCTCGGGCACGAGCGAGGGGAGAACGGGTGACATCGGTCCTTGGGTGGATTTTCCGGGGGCGGAATTGTCAACTCCCCCCGGGGGGGTGCCGAAGGTAGAGGAAGCCATCCTGACAGGGAGGACAGTCATGGCCCTCATCCGAGCCACATGCAGCGAGTGCGGTGACGTCGAGCTCCGGTCGCGTGATCTCCAGGTCCGCATCTGCACCGACACCGGCGCCGGCACCTACCTCTTCCGCTGCCCCGTGTGCCGGATGACCGAGGTCAAGGCCGCCGACGACCAGGTGATCGACATCCTCGCCGCCGCGGGCGTGGCCTGCGTCGAGTGGCGGCTCCCCGCCGAGCTGGGTGAACGTCCGATCGGCGAGCCGATCAGCCATGACGACGTGCTGGACTTCCACGACCTGATGTCGGGCGAGGACTGGTACAGCTCGCTCGCCGCACTCCTGGCCGAGTAGTCGCCCCCTCCTCCCTCGGTCCCGGCCCGCCGGGGCCGCAGCGGCCCGCCGGTACAGTGGGGCCATGGCGTCGGCCGGCCTCCTCGCCCTCGTGGACTTCACGGCCGGCGAGATCCTCGGCATCCTCGTCTTCGGGCTGATCATCCTGGGGCCCGAGCGGCTGCCGCAGGTGGCGCGGACCCTGGGCGAGTGGATGGCCAAGCTCCGTCGCCTGACGAGCAACCTCCAGCACGAGATGCGTGACGTGCTCGACGATCCGGCGATGCAGCCGCTCCGCGAGGTCGGCGAGTTCGTCGCCCAGCCCCGCAAGAAGCTCACCGAGATGGCGCTGGCGGCGGAGGCGGAGGCAGCCGCGTCGCAGGCGACGGTGCCGGCGCCCGAACCCGAACCCGCGCCCGACCCCGCGCCGGTGCCCACCGACGAGGTCGAACCCACACCCGAGGTCGAACCGACGCCCGAGGTCGAACCCACGCCCGACACCGAGGACGCCCCCGGGTGAGCGCCGAGACCACGGCGACGATGAGCCTGCTCGAGCACCTGGCCGAGCTGCGGACACGGCTGGTGAAGTGCTCGGCAGCCGTGCTCGTGGGCGCAGTGGTCGTCTACGTCTTCTACAACCAGATCTTCGACTTCGCGACCGCGCCGTACTGCGAGGCCATCGAGGGGACCCGCCAGGAGAGCTGCGACATCGTCTTCCTCGGCCTCGTGGAGGGCTTCGCCATCCGGCTGCGGATCGCCCTGTACCTGGGCATCATCGCCGCCCTGCCCGTCATCCTCTGGCAGCTCTGGCGCTTCATCGCCCCCGGGCTCTACAAGAAGGAGAAGCGCTACGCCGTCGCCTTCGTCGGCTCGTCGCTGGTGCTCTTCCTGCTCGGCGCGACGCTGGCCTACGTCTCCCTCCCGGCGATGTTCAACTGGCTCATCAACGCCGCGGGCGAGGGGCGCATCGAGAACCGGGCCGAGGACTACTTCCGGCTCCTCACGCTCATGGTGGTCGCCTTCGGCGTGGGCTTCGAGTTCCCGCTGGTGCTCACCGTCCTGCAGATGGTGGGGGTGGTCACCCCCGACAAGCTGGCGGAGGTGCGCCGCTACGCCTTCGTGGGCGTGGTGGTGGTGGTCGCCGCGATCACCCCCGGCGGTGACCCGATCAGCCTCGTGGCGCTCTCGCTGCCGCTCTGGATCTTCTACGAGATGTCGATCTGGATCGGTCGGGCGTTCCGACGGCGCCGGGCATGAGCGGGCGGGACTTCGTCCTCGACCCCTTCCAGCTCGAGGCGATCGCGGCGATCGACGCCGGGCACTCGGTGCTGGTCGCCGCCCCCACCGGCGCCGGCAAGACCGTCGTGGCCGACGCCGCGGTCGACCTGGCCCTCTCCTCGGGAGGCCGGGCGTTCTACACCACCCCGGTCAAGGCGCTCTCGAACCAGAAGTACGCCGACCTGGTGGCCCGCCTGGGCCCCGGCAAGGTCGGGCTGCTCACCGGCGACCTGAGCATCCGGGGCGACGCGCCCGTGGTGGTGATGACCACCGAGGTGCTCCGGAACATGCTCTACGCCGCCTCGGCGGCGCTCGACGACCTCCACGTCGTCGTCCTCGACGAGGTCCACTACCTCCAGGACGCCTATCGGGGCCCGGTGTGGGAGGAGGTCATCCTGGGGTTGGCCCCGAACGTGGCGCTGGTGTGCCTGTCGGCCACCGTCTCGAACATCGACGAGCTGGGGGAGTGGATCTCCGACGCCCGGGGTGTGCCCGTGTCGGTGGTCGTGGAGACCGAGCGACCGGTCGAGCTGCACCCCCTCTATCTGGTGGGCGACCGCCTGGCCGAGACCGACCACCTCGTTCCGGTGCTGGTGGACGACGCCCCCAACGAGGCCGGCTTCCGCTTCGACACCGACCCCCGCGCCGTCCGGGCCGGACGCGCCGGGCCGCGCCGGCGGTTCCGCACGCCACGGCGCGTCGAGGTCGTCGAGCGGCTGGCCGCCGAGGAGCTGCTCCCGGCGATCTACTTCATCTTCAGCCGCGACGGCTGCGAGGACGCACTGGCCCTCGTGCGCGACAGCGGCATGCGCTTCACGGGTCCCGACGAACGGCGGGCGGTCCGAGCCGTGGTGGAGGAGGCCGTGGCCGGCCTCCACGACGGCGACCTCGACGCCCTGGGCTACGACCTGTGGCTCGAGGCGCTCGAGTCGGGCATCGCGGCACACCACGCCGGCATGGTCCCCGCCTTCAAGGAGGCCGTCGAGCGCTGCTTCGTGCGTGGCCTGGTGAAGGTGGTGTTCGCCACCGAGACCCTCGCGCTGGGGGTCAACATGCCGGCCCGATCGGTGGTCATCGAGAAGCTGACCAAGTACAACGGCGAGTCCCACGAGTTCCTGACCCCCGCCCAGTTCACCCAGCTCACCGGTCGGGCCGGGCGCCGGGGCATCGACGAGGTCGGCCACGCCGTCGTGCTCTGGTCGCCCTTCGTGGGCTTCGGACAGGTCGCGGCGCTGGCCTCGTCCACCCAGTTCCCGCTCACCTCGTCGTTCCGACCGACCTACAACATGGCGGTCAACCTGGTCCGCCGCTACGAGCGACCGGCCGCACTGGAGCTGTTGGGCAGCTCCTTCGCCCAGTTCCAGGCCGACCGGGCCCTCGGCGACCTCCACCGCCGGCTGGCCACCGACGAGCGGCGGCGCACGGGGCTGGTGGCGGAGTCCACCTGCGAGCGCGGGGACGTGGCCGAGTACCTCGAGCTGCACGAGCGGGTGCGCTCGGAGCGACGCAACCGTCCCGACGGGCGGGCCGCGGTCGAGCGGTCGCTGAGCCTCCTGCGCCCGGGCGACGTCATCTCGCCCGACGGCGACCAGCGGTTGGTGGTGATCTCGGTCGCCACCCGGGGGAAGGGCTCGGTGCGCGTCCGGGCGGTGGACCGCCGGGGCGAGCTGGTGCGCCTGGACGCGACCGAGGCCCCCTCACCACTGCGGTCGTTCGCCACCGTCGAGCTGCCCGTGCCCTACGCGCCCGCCGACCCTCGCTTCCGCGACGGGGTCGCGGCCGCGCTGCGTGCCTGCCCCGTGCGCCCACCCGTCGCCGCGCCCGCCGGCACCTCCCGGTGGGAACGCCTGGCCGCCCGCCTCGAGGCCCACCCGGTGGCCGCCTGTCCCGACGCCCGTCGCCACCTCGACGCGGCCCGCACCCTGACCTCGCTCGACCGCGAGATCGCCTCCCTGCGCCGGAACCTCGAGCGCCGGTCGGGTTCGGTCGTGCGTCGCTTCGAGGCGCTGGTCGACCTCCTGGGCGCCCTCGGGTTCCTCGACGGGTGGTCGTTGACCCCCGCCGGCGAACGGCTCGCCCGCATCTACCACGAGAGCGACCTCCTGGTGGCCCTCGCCCTCGACGACGGCGTCCTCGACGGGCTCTCGCCGCCGGCGCTCGCGGCGGTGGCCGCCGCGCTCACCTTCGAGGAGCGTCGGCCCGACAGCGCCCCCGCCGCCCGGCCCGCCTCACGCGAGGCGCGCCGACGCCTCGCCCGCCTCGAACGGCTCTGGGGCCGACTCAACCGCGCCGAGCGCGAACGGGGGCTGCCCCTCACCCGCCCTCCCGCCGCTGGCTTCATGGCGCTGGCCGAGGGATGGGCCGCCGGCGCCGAGCTCGGACCGCTGATCGAGGACGAGATCTCCGGCGGGGACTTCGTCCGCAACGTGCGCCTCCTGGTGGACCTGCTCCGCCAGGTGGCCGAGGTGGCACCCGAGCTCGGCACCCGTTCGGCGGCCGCGGCCGCTGCCGACGCCCTCCACCGCGGCGTGGTGGGGGCGGTGCCCGGTTCGGTCGCGGCGGCGGAGTCCACCGATCCCGACGCCGGCCGGGAGGCGCCGTGACCATCCGCCCCGGTGCCGAGTGGGGCGAGCCGACGACCCTGACGGGCGACGAGCCGGTGGCCCGCACCGACGCGGCCATCGTGGCCGCCCACGAGGACGGGAGCGGCCCGGTGGTGGTGCGCGGCGGCGACATCTTCCGGACCCTGGGAGGTCGGGCTGCTCCCGAGCCACGACTGCTGCCGCTCGACCTGCTCGAGGTGGCCAGCGACGCCGGGCGCCATCTGGCCGCCGCCCACGTCGTGGTCCACGGACCGGCCTGGGCCGGCAAGGCCGCGGTGGCCATGAACGCGGCGTGGCTCGGCCCGTGGTACCTCGGCCCCCGGGCGCACCCCAACGACGGGGTCGTCGACATCACGGTGGGGACGCTCCGGCTGCGGGACCGCCTCCACGCCCGCAGCCGGGCCCGGACGGGGTCGCACGTGCCTCACCCCGACCTCACGGTTCGGCGGACCAACGAGGCCGAGCTCCACTTCGACCGGCCCACCCCGGTCTGGGTGGACGGCGTGCGCGTCGGGCGCACCCGACGGCTGCAGCTGCGCGTGGTCGCGGACGCCACCGCCGTGGTGCTCTGATCCCGTCGGTGGCCTAACGTCCGCCGCCGTGTTGGCGTGGCACCTGGACGAGTCCCCCGGCGAGTACCGCTTCGGCGAGGTCCCGACCCCCGAGCCCGGGCCGGGGGAGGTGCGGGTCTCGGTCCGGGCCTCGGCGCTCAACCACATCGACCATTGGATGACCCAGGGTCGCCCGCGGCCACCGCGCTTCCCCCACGTCCCGGGCAGCGACGTGGCCGGGGTGGTCGATGCCGTGGGCGCGGGGGTGCCGGGCTGGGCGACCGGCGACGAGGTCGTGGTCAGCACGGCGGTCACCTCCGACGAGGCCGAGGACCGCCTCGGCGTCGACGCCGTGCTCGATCGGTCGATGCAGCTGGTCGGGGAGCATCGCTGGGGCGGCCACGGCGAAGCCGTGGTGGTCCCGGCCCGCGCCCTCGCCCCCAAGCCCACCGGGTGCAGTTGGACCGACGCCGCGGCCTACCCGTGCGCCTACGGGACGGCCTGGCGCATGCTCCGGCGTGCCCGGGTGACGGCGGGGGAGCGGGTGCTGGTGACGGGGATCGGTGGCGGGGTCTCCACGGCCTGCGCCCAGATCGCCGCCCACCTGGGCGCCGAGGTGTGGGTCACCAGTCGGGACGCCGCCAAGGTGGCCCGGGCGGCCGAGGTGGGAGCCGTGGGCGGGTTCGACTCCACCGGACCCTACGAGGTCGATGTCGACGTCGTGGCCGACTCGATCGGTCCGGCGATCTGGGACGCCGCGGTGGCCGCGCTCCGCCCCGGGGGACGCTTCGTCACCTGCGGTGGCACGTCGGGCCAGCGCCTCGACGTGGACCTGCCCAAGCTCTTCTTCCGCCAGCACGAGCTCATCGGCTCCACCCTGGCCAGCTACGAGGAGTTCCGATTCGTCACCGCGCTGGTGGGCGAGGGGCTCCGCCCCGTCGTCGACAGCGTCTGGCCCCTGTCCGACTACCCGGCCGCGTTGCGACGCCTCCGGGCCGCCGACCAGTTCGGCAAGGTGGTCCTCGACCACACCGTCTGAGGACGGCCGGAGGGCCGCCTCGGCACGGCCGGAGGGCCGCTTCAGTAGCGGAAGTGCCCGACCAGCTCGGCGAGGTGCGAGGCGGTCTGCGACAGCTCGTCGGCCGCGTCGTGGGTCTCCCCGGCACCGGCCTGGGTGCTGGAGGCCACGTCGGCCACCGCCACCATGTTGCGGGCGATCTCCGAGGCACCGTCCGCGACCTCGCGGACCGACCGGGCCATCTCCGACGTCGTGGCCGTCTGCTCCTCGACCGCGGCCGCGATCGTCGACTGGGTCTCGGCGATCTCGCCCACGATCTCGGTGATGTGGCTGATGGCGGAGACGGTCTCGGTGGTCTGGGACTGGATCGCCGCGACCTGGCCGGCGATCTCCTCGGTGGCACCGGCCGTGCCCCGAGCCAGCTCCTTGACCTCGTGGGCGACCACGGCGAAGCCCTTGCCGGCTTCGCCGGCGCGGGCCGCCTCGATGGTGGCGTTGAGCGCCAGGAGGTGGGTCTGCTCGGCGATCGAGCTGATCAGCCCCACCACCTTGCCGATCTCCTCCGAGCTCCGCCCGAGCGCCTCGACCATGGACGCGGTCTGCTCGGCGATCGCGACGGCGTCGCTGGCCACCGACGAGGCGGCCGACGCACCCCGGGCGATCTCCGAGATCGACGCGCCCATCTGCTCGGAGCCGGCGGCGACGCCCTGGATGTGCTGCTCGACCTCGGTGGCACCCGAGGAGATGGCGGTGGCTCGGTCGCTGGCCTGACCCGCGGTGTCGGTCATCTGCGCGCTGATCCCCGAGAGCAGGTCCGAGGAGCTCGCCAGCTGGCTGGCGGTCGTGGCGATCGAGCCGACGGTGCTCCGGAGCTGGTCGACCGCGGTGTTCAGCGACGCCATGACCTGGCCGTACTCGTCCCGGCTGAGCTGGCCGTCGTTGCGCACGGTCAGGTCGCCGTCGGCGAGCGCCTGGATGGAAGCCAGCATCGCCGAGACCGAACGGCGGGTCGACAGGTAGTAGGAGACCAGCAGGTAGACCGCCACCACGAAGGCGGCCAGGGCGCCGGCCACCGTGGTGGTCCGCGTCGAGGAGAAGCCGTCGATGCGGGTGACGAGGAGCCGGTCCATGACCTCGGCGTTGACCGTCGCCACCTCGCGGGCGGCCTCGATCAGGGTGTCGGTGCGGGCGCGGAGCTCGGCGACCGGCAGGACCTCGACGCCCTCCTCGAGCATCGGGTCGGTGGCGGTGCGCAGGGCGCTGGTGACCGCGGTCAGCTGCTCCTCCAGGCGGGCGTCGGCGGTCTTGTCGATGGAGGTCGCGACGTTGGCCTCCAGCTTGGTCATCGCCGTCGAGAGGTTGGCCACGGCCAGGACGGTGGCCCGCTCGTCCCCGGCGCCGACCTCGCTGCGCCAGCGCGTCTCGGTGAGGTTGCCACTGGCCGTCACGAGGGTGGGCAGCGTGACCACGAGGGTGTCCATCACGTAGAACGAGTCGAGGTCGGGATCGAGGATGAGGTTGGACTCGTCGCCCACCAGGGTCACGAGCGCCGACGCCTGCTCCACGGCGGAGCTCCAGGCCTCGACGGCTTCGGGGCCCTCGCCGCCGGACGCCGTCTCGATGGTGGCCGCCAGCTCCGCCACCCGCTTCTCGGTGGCCAGGGTCGCGCCGAGCTGCGCGTCGACCTGCTGGAGCTGGCCCAGGCCCGGGACCTCGGCGGCATCGCCCTCGAGGGCGGCGTCACGGGCCGACAGGACGTCGAAGAGCACCGGGAGCAGCGCCTCCAGGTAGGTGGTGCCGGTCCGCTCCTTCTCGCTGAAGTCCATCTGGCCGCCGAGCGCTCCCGAGTAGGCGACGGTGACGAAGGGCACCGGGATCAGGAGGGCCACGGAGATCACGACGAGCTTGCGGAGCACGCTGAGGCGGTCCATGAGAGCTCGGCCGGGGCGGAAGAGGATGTGCATCGGAGGTGCTCCAGGTCGGGGAGAGGTCCTGCCCCCATCGGATCGAACCGGGCGCCGTCGAGCTTGAGCGCACAAATGCGAGCGAAACGCCCCGGCGTAGGATGGGCCGATGGACCCCACCGAGGCGCTCGAGGTGGTCGCGACCACGATCGACCGGCACCGATCGACGATCATCGAGGTCTCCCACCGCATCTGGGAGCACCCCGAGCTCTGCTTCGAGGAGCACCGCGCCCACGACCTCCTCTGCGAGGTCCTCGAGGCGAACGGGCTGACGGTCGAACGCGGCGCGTTCGGGCTGCCGACGGCCTTCCGGGCCAGCGCGGGGGACCCGGCCGCCGCGGGGCCGACCCTCGCCGTCGTCTGCGAGTACGACGCCCTCCCCGAGATCGGCCATGCCTGCGGCCACAACGTCATCGCGGCGGCTGGGCTGGGCGCTGCCCTGGCCGGCGCCGCCGTCGTCGACGCGCTGGGCGGGCGGCTGGTGGTGTTGGGGACGCCCGCCGAGGAAGGGGGCGGCGGAAAGGCCCACATGATCGACGCCGGGGCGCTCGACGGCATCGACGCGGCGATGATGGTGCACCCGGCGGACGCCGACCTCGACGCCTTCTGGGCCATCGCCATCCAGGAGCTGCACGTCGACTACGCCGGCGAGGCCGCCCATGCCGCAGCGGCGCCGCACCGGGGCCGCAACGCCCTCGACGCGGCGGTCCTCGGCTACACGGCGGTCGCCGCGCTCCGCCAGCACATCGAGGCCCACGAACGGGTCCACGGCATCTTCACGGCGGGCGGCGACAAGCCCAACGTGGTGCCGCACCGGGCGTCGATGCAGTGGTACGTGCGCTCGGGCACCACCGAGTCCCTCGAGCGACTCAAGCCCCGGGTGCTCGCCGCGCTCGAGTCGGGGGCGCTGGCCACCGGTTGCACCATGACGCACCGCTGGGGCGACGCCCGATACGAGGAGCTGCGACCCAACGCCACCCTCGACCGCTGCTACGCCGCGCACGCCGCGTCGGTCGGACGCACCGTCCGCTCCCGGGCCGAGACGCCCGAGTTCCTCGGGTCCACCGACATGGGCAACGTGAGCCAGCGGGTGCCGTCGCTGCACCCGATGATCGCCGTGGCCCCACCCGGCACCGCCATCCACACACCCGACTTCGCGGTGGCGGCAGGCGGACCCGGCGGCGACCGCGCCGCGATCGACGGGGCGCGGATCATGGCCTCGGTGCTGGTCGACCTGTGGTCCGATCCCACCTTGGTGGAGCGGGCCCGGGCCGAGCTCGACGGCGCGACCTGACCCCGACGGTTCGCGGACCGCGGGCGGCCAGCCCCTAGTGTTCGGGGTCGTGACCCCGTACGTGGCCGAGGACTTCAGCGACGAGGAGCAGGCCGTCCTCCGGCGGTACTTCACCAACCTCGACGGACCGGTGTTCGCGCTGGTGAACCTGCCCGAGGTGGTCAAGGGCGCCCTCTTCGCCCGCTACTCCCGATCGGCGAAGTCGCTGCGCCGGCTGTTCCTCGACGAGTTCGTGGGCGACCTGGACATCTCCGGCGACGCCGGGGTGGACGCCACCACCGGCCTGGAGCGGGCCGAAGCCCTCTACGACCGGGTGTTCTTCGAGTACGGGGACGACTCGGTGGCCCAGCTCGGCGGGGTGCACCTGGCCTGCGAGCAGGCGTCGAACATCCTGACCAAGGTGCTCGAGTGGGGACGGCTGATGTCGTACCTCGAGCAGAGCACCCGCTACATCGCCTACGACGCCCGCCTGGGGGGCCGGTACCGGTTCTACCGGGACCCCGCGGTGCTCGGCTCCCACCTGGGGGCGCGCTACGTCGGCGACATGGACCGGATCTTCGACACCTACGCGGACCTGGTGCCCCAGCTCACCGAGCACTTCCGGGAGCGCACGCCGAAGAGCGAATCCGACAGCGACTTCGTGTACCGCCAGGCCATCCGGGCCAAGGCCTTCGACGCCCTGCGGGGCATCCTGCCGGCCGCGTCGCTCAGCAACGTGGGCATCTACGGCACCGGACAGGCCTACGAGGCGCTCCTGCTGCGCATGCGCTCCCTCGACCTGCCCGAGGCCACCGAGTACGCCACGCTGATGCTGGCCGAGCTGCGCAAGGTCGTGCCCTCCTTCCTCAAGCGGGTGGACCTCGCCGACCGTGGCGGCGTGTGGACCGAGTACCTGGCCACCAACCGGACGGCCATGTCCGAGCTGGCGGCCCGGATCTTCCCGCCCGAGCCGACCGCCGGCGCCGTCGACGGCGCCTCCGTCCAGCTGGTCGACTTCGATCCCGACGGCGAGATCAAGGCCGTCGCCGCGATGCTCTACCCCTACACCCACCTCGCCGACGAGGCGGTGGAGGACCACGTGCGCCTCATGGGGGCGGAGGAGCGGCTCTCGGTGATCCGGTCCTACGTCGGGGAGCGACGCAACCGCCGACACAAGCCGGGGCGAGCGCTGGAGCGCACCGACTACCGCTTCGACGTCGTCAGCGACTACGGAGCCTTCCGCGACCTCCAACGGCACCGGATGCTCACGATCGAGTGGCAGGACCTGACGCCGCGTCACGGCTACGTCCGGCCCGCGGCGGTCGACGACGCCGGCGCCACCGATGCCTACGACGAGGCGATGGCCCGCTCGGCCCGCCTCTACGAGGACCTCGTGGGACCGTTCCCGCGGCAGGCGTCCTACGCCGTTTCGCTGGCCTACCGCATCCGCTACGTGATGCAGTTCAACGCCCGCGAGGCCATGCACCTGCTCGAGCTGCGGTCGAGCCCCCAGGGGCACCCCACGTACCGCTCGGTGGCCCAGGAGATGCACCACCAGATCGCCGAGGTGGCGGGACACCGGGCGTTGGCGGCCGCCATGTCCTTCGTCGACCACGCGGACGAGGCCGGCCTGGAGCGCCTCGAGGCCGAGCGCCGCGCCGAGGAGCGGCGTCAGGCCAGCGGCGCCACCGGCTGATCCACCTGCCCCCCCTGAGCCCGGCCCCGGTCGCGGCGCGTCTGGCGCGAGCGCCGAGCGGATACCAGGACGCAGCGGCCGGGAGCGATGTGTCTATGATCACGGCCGCACGACGGCAGGACGCGGCGAGGGACGGAAGCGTGGACGACGAGATCGACGAGGAATTCGAGGACGCTGAGGGCCCCGAGCTCGACGACGAGGAGGAGTTCGAGGTCGGTGACGACCCCGAGCTGGACGACGACGTCGAGGCCGATCCCGCGCTCGAGGCCGACGAAGACCTCGCCGAGGGAGACGATGACGAGGAGGAGGAGCCCGCCGTTCCCGTGCGCCGGGCCGGTTCCGGCGACGAGGAGGGTGACGACGACGAGGACGAGCTCGACCCCGACGACGTCGAGGCCGACCTCGACACCATCCTGAAGGACCGCATCGCCTCGGGCGACGACCTCGAGGACGAGGAGGAGGACGAGGTCGAGGAGCGCGCCGAGGCCGAGGTGGTGGAGGGGGTCACCGCGAAGCGCGAGGGCGAGTTCACCTGCACCAACTGCTTCATGATCGTCCACCCCCGGCAGTTCGGGCGGAAGGATCGCCTCACCTGCCCGGTGGGCGACGAGGACTGCCCGGCGATCGTCATCGTCCGCCAGCAGCTCGGCTGAGCACCGGGCCGCCCGACCCCACTTTCCCGCCCCGATCGGGCTGGGCAAGGATGCAGCGTGGACTTCGACGACGACCGCACCGAATCGCCCATCGAGGCCGCCCTGCGCCTCCCGCTCCAGCTGGCCGGTGAGCTCACCAACCTCCTGCCCCGCCTGGTGGAGCGGAGCCGCCAGCAGGTGGACTTCGCCGCCGCCCTGATCGAACGGCTCGGCTGTTCGGCCGAGCCCACCGCGCCGACGCAGTCCGCCGAGCCGCTGGCCGAGGTGGTGCCCATCCGAGGGGAGCGGGTCGAGGTCGTCCCCGTCGAGGTCGTCGCCGCCGAGCCGGCCCCGGCCACGAAGGCGCCGGCAGCCACGAAGGCGCCGGCATCCACGAAGGCCGCCGCCAAGAAGGCGCCCACCACCAAGAAGGCCCCCGCCGCCAAGAAGGCACCCGCCAGGAAGGCACCCGCCAGGAAGGCACCCGCCAAGAAGGCACCCGCCAAGAAGGCACCCGCCACCACGAAGGCCCCCGCCAAGAAGGCCCCCGCCGCCAAGAAGGCACCCGCCAGGAAGGCCCCTGCCGCTGAGGTGGCGCCGGTCGCGGTGCCCGAGCACCCGACGGCCTCCGACCTCGCCATCCCGGGCTACGACGAGCTGGCCGCGTCCCAGGTCATCCCGCGCCTCGAGGCGCTGGGTGCCGACGAGCTCGAGGCCGTGCGCCGCTACGAGTCGGCGAACCGGGGCCGCCGCACCATCCTCGGCAGGGTCGCCCAGCTCCAGCCGCGATGACCGCCCCGACGGTCCGAGCCGCCCGGCCGGCCGACGACGCACGCGTCGATGAGCTGCGCCGCCGGGCCGCCGACGAGGTGGCCGGGCGCCGCGGCGGTCCCGAGCTGCTCGCCACGACGGGACCGGCGCCCGCCGACGCGACGACGGTGCTGGTCGCCGAGGTCGACGGGGTGGTGCTGGCCTACGCCTCGCTGGAGCACCGGGGCGACCGCCTCGTGCTGAGCGAGCTGTTCACCGAGCCCCGCGCCCGCGAGGTCGGGCTGGGCCACGCCCTGGTCGAGGCGGCCGTTCGAGCCGCCCGGCGCCTGGGCTGCTCGGCGATCGAGTCGGTCGCGCTCCCGGGAGACCGGGACACCAAGAACTTCTTCGAGTCCCACGGGATGCGGGCCCGCCTCCTGGTCGTGGCGCGCGACCTCGACCCCACGTGAACCGCCCCCGGCGTCCCGAGGTGGCCGTGGCGGCCGTCGCCGTGACCGACGGCTGCCTGCTGATGATCCGTCGCGGCCACGGACCGGCCGGCGGACGGTGGGCGGTCCCGGGTGGTCGCGTCGAATGGGGCGAGACCGCGGCCGAGGCGGTGGTGCGCGAGCTCCGCGAGGAGACGGCACTGCACGGGGTCTGCGGCCCGCTCATGGGGTGGGCCGAGCTGATCAGCGACCAGGGCCACTTCGTGGTCCTGGACTTCGAGGTGACCGTGCTCGACCCCGGCGACCCGGTGGCCGGCGACGACGCCGCCGAGGCCGAGTGGGTGCCGCTGGGCGAGGTGGCCGAACGGCGGCTCGTGCCGGGGTTGGCCGAGTTCCTCGCCGATCACGGCGTGATCGACCTCATCACCTGAGGTCGACCACGCCCGATCGACGTCACGGACGGTCGCTCAGCGACCCTTCCACTGCGGGGCGCGCTTCTCGATGAAGGCGTTCAGTCCCTCGCCGAAGTCCTCGGTGCCGAACATCTTCACGATGCCGTCGCCCGAGAGCTTCCAGCCGATCTCGTCGGGCTGGTCGGTGGCCTCGATCACGATCTTGCGGCTCTCGCGTACCGCCAGGGGAGCGGCCTCGCAGATCTGGGCGGCCAGCGCCTTGGCGCCCTCGAGCGCCCCACCCTCGTCGGTGAGGTGGTTGACGAGGCCGAAGTGGTACGCCCGCTCGGCCGGGAAGTCGAGGCGACCGGTCAGGGCCAGCTCCATGGCGATGTTGCGGGGGATCTTGCGGGGGAGGCGGAAGAGGCCGCCGGCCGCCGCCACCAGGTTCCGCTTCACCTCGGGGATGCCGAACACGGCGGTGCGGGAGGCGACCACCATGTCGCACGACAGCACCAGCTCGGTGCCGCCGGCCAGGGCGGGGCCGTCGACCGCGGCGATGAGCGGCTTGGTGCGCTCACGCTGGACGAGGCCACCGAAGCCGCCCTTGGCAGTGCTCATGCCGCCCGGGTCGACGCTCATCTGCTTGAGGTCGGCCCCGGCGCAGAAGATGTAGCCCTTCTCGGTCTTGGCGCCCGTGAGGATGGCCACCCAGATGTCGTCGTCGGACTCGATCTCGTCGATCGCCGCCTCGATGCCCTGGGCCACGGCCGTGTTCACGGCGTTGCGGGCGTCGGGTCGGTTGATGGTGATGATGCCGACGTTGCCGGCCTTCTCGAAGTCGATCATGGGGGCGAACCCTAGCGGCCGACCTCGACATCGATCGGGGCTTGGACGAGCATCAGGTGCCCGCCGACGACGAGGAGCGAGCAGGGCGCGGGCGAACCCCGTGGGAGTCGAGGCTTGACGGAGGAGCATTGGGTCGTCGAGAGGAAGCCAACCGGAGGAACCGCGTCGCGCTGCTCGACGCCGGAGCCGACGTGCTCCGGCGTTCGACATCGGTCGACGAACTCACCGTGCGTGCGGTGTGTGCGAGCGCCGGAGTGTCGCCGAGCACCTTCTACCGGCTGTTCGGCGACCGCGACGGCTTCCTCGGGGCGCTGCACCTGACGCTGCTCGAACGGGCGCGGACCGATGGCGCCGCCCTGCTGGAGCGGGTCAACCGCCGACCGGGACCGATGGCGGACTGGATCCCGGTCGCGGTCGAGGAGGCGCAGAACTTCGCCGCTGAGTCCCTCTGGTTCGTCGGGCCCTTCGGTCCGCTCCTGCGGCGTGACCCGAACCACTCCCGGTTCCAGTCCGAAGCCCGGGCGTGGATCGCCACCCGCGCCTTCGACGCGTTGGCCGGACGGCTCGACGCGACCGACCCCCGCTCTCGGCGACGAGTCGAGGTGGCGGTCTGGGTGGTCGGCGTGGTGATGGTGCGCGGCACCAGCTCGCGAGCGCCGCTGCACAGCGATGCGCCCGACGAGCGCCGCCGGATCGGCACCTCGATCTCGAACATGCTCGTCGCGTACCTCGACCCGGAGCGCAGCACTGCGGTTCCGCTCGTCGAGGTACCGACCCTGCCGATCCACCGACCCGACGACGGCAGCACCCGGACCCGGATCCTCGACGCGGCCGAGGCGCTGCTGGGCACGCGCGACGTCGCCGAACTGACGACCCTCGACATCGCGGTCGAGGCCGGCGTCGCTCCGGCGACGATCCACGACGTGTTCGGGTCCCGGCACGGGTTGATCGGCGAGCTGCTGCAGCGGGGGCTGGAGGACGTCGCCGCGATCGCCGAGGCCGCGCTGGAGTCCGCCGAGGTCGACCGCTTCGACCCTCCCGACGACCTCGTGGCGTTCGCGTCGTGCGCCTATTCGCTGCTCGCGGCCTTCATGTCGCAGCGCTTCCACATCCTGGGCGCGTTCGAGGTCCCCGAGCGCGTGTCACCCGAGGTCGCCGAGCTGCTCCGTACGCTCCAGGATCGGCTGGTCGACCGGGCCATGTCGCTCACGCCTCCGTGGGTCACCGAACGTGGTGACCCCGCGGCAGCAGCCATCGCGGCCATCGCCTGCAAGGAGGCGCTGCAGGTCGCGTTCTGGGGTCCGGCACCGTTCGGCGCGCACCTCGGCTGGACCCCGCCGGAGCTCATCCGGGAGCTGGCGATGCTCACCGCCGCCGCGGTCGACCGTCCCGCCGGCATCGCCCCGAACGAGAGCGAGCCGTCGGGTGCGCGTTCCCCTTTCGGTCCCTAGGGTCGGCTCACCGCGCCGGGGTGGCCGGGGAGAGGGGGAGTGCTGGTGAGGATTCGGAACAGCATCGTGGGCCGTCGTCAACGACGGTTCGCCGTCGTGGCCGTCGCCGTCCTGGTCGGGGTGGTCGGCGCATGTACACCGCCGACGACGGGCCCGCAGCGTGATCCCGAGATCGACGCGCTGCTCGCCGACGCGGACTTCCTGGCCCAACTCGGCGACACCGAGGAGGAGCGGGCCGCGATCGTCGCCGACATCACGAAGTTCCTCGACGAGTGGGACGCGTGGGGCATGGACCCGGCGGCGCTCGAACGCATCACCCTCGAGAAGGTCCAGTACGAACGCGAGCGGGAGGCCGCGGAGACGGCCGAACGCGAACGCCGGGAGGTCGCGGCGCAGCGCGAGCGCGAACGGCTCGACAGCCTCCAGAACGGTCCGTCGCTCGAGGAGTTGGCCGCCGAGGACGCCGAGCGGCCCGAGGAGTTCGACTACAGCGCCACTCCGGAGCACTGGGCCACCGTGCCCGGCTTCACCGATTCGATCGGCCGCCTGGCCGAGCAGCGGGCCGGCACCGAGGTGCGCGTGCGCGCCAAGATCGACGAGCTGCGCGCCTCGGGGGAGCTGGCCCGGGTCGACCAGATCATCGGCTACGTCCCGCCGGAGGGCGAGAACGACCCGATGTTCACGGCGGTCTGGCTCGACGCCCGCCGCGAGCGGGACGTGCCGGTCGCGAACGGCGCCTGCAAGGACCGTGAGGGGGGGCGCACCGCTCCCACCCCCGCCACGCTGCGACCCGGGACGATCTACTCGCCGCGGCAGAACACCTTCGCCGGCCCCAACGGCACGCCGACGCACCTCGGCCAGCTGCAGACCGCGATGATCGGCGGCAAGCGCCACTTCGTGGTCGAAGGCCACCTCGGCGACCTCGACGCCTTCGGCTTCGTCCCCGGTGTGGGCATCAACACGATCGCGCAGGCCTGGATCACGGTGCACACACCGACCTCGCTCACGACGAACTACGACGGCCTCGGCCCCTTCTTCCAGCAGTGGGTGCCCGGCACCCCGATCACGTCGGGGACCGTGCAGGTGCTCTGCTACACGAACGACTTCGGCCTCGCCCTGGGTGCGCCCATCCGTCGGGCCATGTTCCGGGCGTACATCCCGTTCGACCCCGAGGGCGTGAACCTGACCGAACCCGGCTTCCAGGTGAAGGCCGCGGTGTCGGACCTGAACTGGGACCCGGGGCTCTTCTACGGCGCCGACATGCGGACCGTCTACCTCGGGAAGCCGCCGCTCGCCTACAACGAGACGTTCACCAACGGCGGCTTCGGCGTGAACCTGGGCCGCGGCGTGGTGATCGACGACAACGGCGTCACCGGCGACGACCTCGAGAGCTCCATCCGGACGCCGATCCAGACCAAGCTCACCCAGGTCCTCTCCGACCTCGACGACACCAGCTGGTGGGTGCTCGGCAAGAAGAACGCCGGATCCAACTGGGGCTGGTTCGGGTTCCACATCAACAACTCCGCGCCGAACACCCCGAACGTCGACATCGACTGGTCCCAGACCACCGTGGGCGGTGCCGGTGACGACGAGTACCGGCTGCAGGGGTCGGTGTCGATGAACGACTGGCTCGTCGAGGGCTACGTGAGCCTGCCGTGGGCGGCGTTCGGCCTGGTTCCCTGCTACTTCCGGATGCGGATCGACCTGTCCGCCTCCGTGTACGCCTCGGTCGACATCCACGACACCGCCCGCACCGTGCTGCAACCCGACGTCGAGATCGGGCCGATCGGGATCGGCGTGCACAACCTGTTCGCGAGCCCGGTGCCGTTGGGCTGCAACTCGATCTACCTGTTCAAGTTCGCCGACTCCTGGGACGACAAGCTCAACGAGCTCCTTCCCCTGGTCAACCAGGTGTTGGCCGACAAGCTCCAGGTCCAGCCCAACATCGGCAACGTGGTTCCACCGACGGTGCCCGTCGGCGGCGGTCAGATCATGAACACGTTGTTCGCGGGGTGGAACGACACCTGCGTCCCCTACGGCTGCAACGGGTCGCACGCCGGGGACATGGCCATGAACTGGGCAGGGCTCGAGGCAACCGGCGACATCCGCTTCACCGACACCAAGCCGGCGGCCACCACCCGACGCTTCCCCGCCTCGTACTCGCCGACGACGGCTGGCACGGCGAACGATCGGGTGAGGTCCCACTTCGGTCCACAGAACGAGATCACCGACTTCGGTGCGTGGGTCAACCCGGCGGTGCTCAACCAGGCGCTGCGGGTCTTCGCGGAACAGGGGCGCCTCGATCTGAGCCTCGACCCGGCGACGCCGGGTTCGGCGAAGTCGCCGCCCATCTACCTCAGCACGCCCGTCGCGGCCGACAAGCCGCTGGGGGTGTTCCTCCCGCACATCGAGATCGATCCCACGGGTCCGAACCTGTTCGCGGTGGACATCTTCGCCGCCGTCGGCGTCGGATTCGACAGCGGCACCCGCAAGCTCGTCCCGTCGCCCGTCGCGCCGAACGATCCCGCTCTCGGGATCGCCATGTGGACCTTGAGCTGCGACGGCGTCGTGTGGGCGATCTGCACCGGCGTCCCCGCGCTGGTCTCGACGGCGGCGAACTGGGCGGCCAACACCCTGCTCAACCCGCTGCTGCAGAGCTCGATCGGCCAGATCACCATCCCCCAGACCGGGAACTTCTCGCTGTCGAACCTCAAGATCGTCAACGAAGACGGTCACCTGGGGATCCGCACCAGCGTCGGCAACCCCGAGCTGCGGGCCTGGGGAGGCATCGATGCGTCGACCTACAGCTTCGACACCTACTTCGAGGGACTGCCCGGCAGCGGCCCGGTGACCTACACGTGGGCCATCAAGGACAACGTGTCGAACCTCACGATCTTCACGGCGACCGGAACCCAGCACCAGTACACCGGGTTCCCGACCGCCTCGTTGGCCACGTTGAACATGCCGTTCGGACCCGACCTGAAGTCCGTGACCGCCACGATCACCGCCACGAGGGGCGGCGTCTCCAAGACGGACGTGCACACCAACACGTTCTTCAGCTGATCGGGGGCGAACCCCACTCCACGTGCCTCGCCCGGTCCCGACCGGGTGAGCACCTCCGGGCGGGGTCCCGTCGCGATCTTCGGATGGTGACGGGACCCCGCCCGACTTGACGGGGAGGTCCACTTCCTGGCTCGATCGCCCGATGCCTGCGCCGACCCACTCGCCCGTGCTCGTCTTCGATCTCGACGGCACGCTGCTGGACTCCGACGCGGCCCTGGTCGCCCCCTTCGTGCAGCTCGGGATGCGGGAGGAGGAGATCACCTTCGGTCACCCGGTGGAGGAGGCGTGCCGGGAGTGGGGGATCGACCTCGACGAGTACGTGCGTCGCTACGACACGGCGGCGGCGCGGCCGTTCCCGGGGGCCGAGGAGCTGGTGGGCCGCCTCGACCGGTGGGCGATCTGCTCGAACAAGCACCCCGTCTCCGGGCGAGCGGAGCTGGAGCGGCTCGGCTGGGCGCCCGAGGTGGCCGCCTTCGCCGACACCTTCGACTACGCCCCCAAGCGCCTGGAACCGGTGCTGGATCGGCTGGGCGTGATGGCCGACGACGTGGTCTTCGTGGGCGACACCGGCCACGACCGGGCGTGCGCCGAAGCCGTCGGGTGCCGGTTCGTGTGGGCGGGGTGGAACCCTCGCACCATGTCCACCCACCCCGATGGCGAGGTGGCGGCGACGCCGTCAGCCCTCCTGGGGCTCCTCGACGGTCGCGGGCTCCTCGGCGCCTGAGGACTCGGGCTCCGGCTCGGGCTCGGACTCGACCGCGGACGACTCGGGCTCGGCGGCGACGGCCTCGGGTTCGGTGGCGCCGCCCTCGGGTTCGGTGGAGACCGCTTCCTCGGGCGCCTCGACCGGAGCGTCGACCACCGGGGCGTCCTCGGCCGGCGCATCGACCGCGGCGGCCTCGGACTCGACCGCCGGCGCCTCGGGCGTCGGACGGGGTGCCGCCGTCTTCGCACCGCCGCCCCCACCGCCCCCACCGCGCCGGCCGCCGCGCCGGGCGCCGGTCGACACGGTCACCTCGACCTCGAGGAAGGCGGCGATGTGGGGGATGCGGTCGCCCAGGCGGGCCACCAGCGTCCGCAGCTCGTCACCCAGCTCGGAGGGCTTGCCCTGGGGCGTCACCGCCGTCCGGACCGGCGAGAAGGCGAGGGCGTCGAGCACGGTCGCCCAGCGATCGGGAACGGTCTCCGCGGTGAGCGCGGCCGAGGCCTGCTCGACGAGCTTCGCCGTCACCTCCGCCGGGAGCGGGGCACCGGCCTTGGGCGGGCGGGAGCTGAGCCGCAGGGCCCGCACGATGCGACCGTCGGCCAGCGTGGCGGTGAGCTCGGCCAGCCACGTCGTGTGCTCGGCCTCGACCCGGCGGCCCAGCGCGTCCTTGAGCGTCTGGGCCAGGGCCCGGGCTTCCTCGTCCCGGGCGTTGCCGTCGGCCGCCACCACCACCGAGCGGAGGTCGCGCAGGTCGAGCTCCTCGATCACCGCCAGCGCGGCCTCGGCCCGGTCGCGCCACTCGGCGGCCTTCAGCTTGGGAGCCATCCGCTCGGCCAGCACCACCAGCTCGTCGCCGGAGATCTCGGGACGACCCTCGGCCCGGTTCGTGACGTTCTGCTGCTCGACGGCCTGGCGCACGGCGGGCACGCCCCCGCGCAGGACCTGCTCGGCGATCGGACGCTGCTCGGGCGGGAGCGAGTCGAGCACGGCGGTGCGGTGGGTGCGGAGCGGCTTGAGCCGCTTGGCCGGCGGACGCCGATCGGCCTCGGGCCGACGAGGACCGCGATCACGGCCGTCGCGCGGTCCACGCCGGTCGCCGCGGTCGCCCCGATCACCGCCGGACCCCCGCTCGCCGCGGTCGCGACGCGGACCGCGGTCACGATCGCCGCGCTCGCCGCGATCCCCACGGTCACCACGGTCCCGCCGGTCGCCCCGTCCGCGCCCCTTCGGGGCCAGCTGGGTGGTCACGAGCGCCTCGTCGCGCTTGGTCCCCACCACCTCGAGGGTCTCGAAGCGGGCCGCCTTCTTCTCCTTGGGCGGCAGGATGGCCACGATCTCGGTCCCGTCCACCAGCTGCTCGGCCTCGGCCCGCAGCACGTCGCCCACCGACGACCCCGCCGGGACCAGGTCGGCGCCGACCTCGCCCTTCGGCAGCTTGGCGCCCGCCTTCCGCCAGGTCCAGGACCCGTCGGGACGCACGCTCGTCAGTTCGATCTCCAGTCGGGACGGCATAGGGCGACCACGCTACCGTGCCCCCGCGCGGCGCTTCGATTCGACGCGCCGGGCAGCGGCCCGACCGGCCGGGGTGCCGCGAGCCGCCACGTCGCCCGTAGCATCGTGGGGATGCTCCATCTCGACTGGTCCGGCCGCCGGGTGCTGGTCACCGGACACACCGGCTTCAAGGGCTCGTGGCTGGCGCTGTGGCTCCACCAGCTGGGCGCCCGGGTCACCGGGCTCTCCGACGAGGTGCCCTCGGTGCCGTCCCACTTCGACGCCGTCGACCTCGGCGACCTGGTGACGGACCGGCGAGGCGACGTGCGCGACCCCGCCGTGGTCGACGCCGCCGTCGCCGAGTCCCGACCCGACGTGGTCCTCCACCTGGCCGCGCAGTCCCTCGTCCGTCGCTCCTACGCCCAACCGGCGGAGACGTTCGCCACCAACGTGGGCGGCACCGTCAACGTGTTGGACGCCGCCCGCCGCCACGAGGTGCCCGCCGTCGTGGTGGCCACCACCGACAAGTGCTACGAGAACCGCGAGTGGCCGTGGGGCTACCGCGAGGGCGACCCCCTGGGGGGCCACGACCCCTACAGCGCCTCGAAGGCCGCGGCCGAGGTGGTCATCGGCTCGTACCGCGCCTCGTTCCCGGGCACCGCCCGGATCGCCTCCATCCGCGCCGGCAACGTGATCGGCCCCGGCGACTGGTCCGAGGACCGCCTGATCCCCGACGCCGTGCGGGCCGCCACCTCCGGGGGCGAGCTGGTCGTGCGCAACCCGGGCTCCACCCGGCCCTGGCAGGACGTGCTGGACTGCCTCAGCGGCTACCTGGTGGCCGCCGAGGGCCTGCTGTCGGACCGGCCGGTCGACCGGGCGTGGAACATCGGCCCGGCGCCGTGGGAGGCGTTGTCGGTGGGCGACGTCGTCGGGCGCTTCGCCGCCGCCTGGGGCGAGGGGTTCCGCTGGCGGATCCAGCCCGACGGGGGGCCCCACGAGGCCCGCCTCCTGGCGCTCGACGCCACCCTGGCCCGCACCGAGCTGGGTTGGCGGCCGGTGCGCACCGTCGAGGAGACCGTGCAGCGCCTCGTGGACTGGCACCGGCTGGTCCACGACGGCGGCGACGCTCGGGCCGCGTCGCTGGCCGAGCTCGCCCAGGTCGACGCCGCCCTGCGCTGAGCCCCACCGCCACTTCGCGGGCGGACCCTGTCGGAAACCGAACGGGACGGCCCAGAGAACGTGGGTCAGGCCGCGTCGAGCGCCTCGATCATATCCAGCAGGGCGTTCTCGATCACCTCGCTGAGCGCCGGGTGCGGGTAGATGACCTCGCTGGCCATCTGGTCGACGGTCTGACCGAAGCGCATGCCCTGGACCAGCTGCTGGATCAGCAGCGACGCCTGCGGACCGATGACGTGGGCGCCCACCAGGTGGCGGGTCTCGACGTCGGCCACGAGGCGGGCACAGCTGGTGGTGTCCTCCATGGCCCATCCGTAGGCCACCGAGGCGTACTCACGGGTCACCGCCACGTACGGTCGGCCGTGGCGCAGGGCCTGCTCCTCGGTCAGGCCCACCGACGCGACCTGCGGGCTGGTGAAGACGGCGGCGGGCACCACCCGCTCGTCGAGGTGACGGGGGGCGTCGGGGTGCAGCAGGTTGTGCTGCACGACCCGGGCCTCGAGGTTGGCCAGGTGCTTGAGCTGGAGGGGGTTGCGGATGTCGCCGAGGGCCCAGATCCCCTCGACGCAGGTGGCCATGGTGTCGTCGGTGATCACGTAGCCGTCGGCGTCGAGGGTCACGCCGGTGGCCTCCACGTCGAGCTGGCCGCCGTTGGGGATCCGCCCGGTCGCCACCAGCACGGCGTCGACCTCGACGGTCTCGGGCCCCGTCGGGCGGTCCAGGTCGATCTCGATGCCGCCCGGCCCCTGCCGGACCGCCGCCGGGCTCGAGAAGCAGCGGAGGTCCAGTCGTTCGGCGAAGCGCTCGGTGAGCCGGCGGGAGATCTCGGCGTCGTGGCCCCGCAGCAACCGGTCGCCCCGGACCACCATCGTGACCCGGGAACCGAAGGCGTCGAACACGTGGGAGAGCTCGCACGCGATGAAGCCGCCACCCAGGACGGCCAGGCGCTCGGGCACCTCCTCGACGCGCATGATCGTGTCGGAGGTGTGCACCTCGACCGAGTCCAACCCGGGGATCGGCGGCACGTACGAGCGGGCGCCCGCCGCGAGCACGAAGCGGTCGGCGGTGAGCTCCCGGTCACCGACCCGCAGGCGCTTCGGGCCGACGAAGCGGGCGTCGGCCTCGAAGACCGTCACGTGGGGCTGGCCGTGGCGGTAGCGGCGGCCCGACTCGGCGATGGGATCGATCCGCCCGAACGTCCGGTCCCGCAGATCCCGCCAGCGCACCTGCTCGACGTGCGCGTCCACGCCCAGGGCGTCGAGGTGGCGCATCGACTCGATGACGTCGGCGGGGTAGACGAGCATCTTCGAGGGGATGCACCCCCGGTTCAGGCAGGTGCCGCCGAAGACTCCACGCTCGACGACGGCCACCTTCCAGGACTCGAAGCGCTCGTCGAGGATCGAGTTGCCCGACCCCGTGCCGATGATGCAGAGGTCGAAGTGCTCGGTCGCGACGGGATCAGCCATGGCCGCGCACCGTACCGGGAGGCGAGCGGGCCCGCGCCCCCCGCACTCGCGGAGTGGTCGCGGATGGCTCAGGTTTCGTACCCTCGGGCCGACGCGAGTGGTCGATCGCGTCCCTGCCAGGAGACCCCGAACCATGACCTCCACCGACGTCACCGCCGCCGCCCGGCGCTCACCGCACCACAGCGGGGGACCGTGCCGGTCCTGCGGGGCCGAGCTCCGCCTGGTGGTGACCGACCTGGGCATGTCGCCGCCGTGCGAGGACTGGCTGCCCGCCGACCGGATCAACACCGCTGAGACCTTCTACCCGCTGGTCGTCTGGGCGTGTGAGACCTGCTGGCTGGTCCAGATCCAGGACTACATGCCGGTCACCGAGATCTTCGACGAGTACGGCTACTTCTCGAGCTTCTCGGACTCCTGGCTCGACCACTGCCGCGACGACGCCCACACCCAGATCGAGCGCCTCGGGCTCGGTCCCGACTCGCTGGTGGTCGAGGTGGCCTCCAACGACGGGTACTTCCTGCGATGGTTCGTCGAGCGGGGCGTGCCGGTCCTGGGTGTCGAGCCGGCCCGCAACGTGGCCGCGGTCGCCGTCGAGCGCGGGGTGCCCACCCGGGTGGAGTACTTCGGCGTCGAGACGGCACGGGCGATGGTGGCCGAGGGGCTCAGGGCCGACCTGCTGGCCGGCAAGAACGTCATGGCCCAGGTGCCCGACCTGAACGACTTCGTCGGCGGCATGGCCGTGCTGTTGGCCCCCGACGGGGTCATCACCATCGAGTTCCCGCACCTGCAGCGCCTCATCGAGGGCAACCAGTTCGACACGATCTACCACGAGCACTTCAGCTACTTCTCGCTGATCGCCACCGAGGCCCTCTTCGAGCGGAACGGGCTGCGGATCTTCGACGTCGAGGAGCTCTGGACCCACGGCGGGTCGTTGCGCATCCACGCCTGCCATGCCGACCACGAACGCCCGACCGCCGACGCGGTGGCCGAGCTCCGCGACCGTGAGATCGCCCTGGGCTACGCCAGCCCCGCCGCGTACGCGGCGTTCGACGAGCAGGTCCAGGCCACCAAGCGAGGCCTGCTGCGGGCGCTGATCGAGCTGCGCGAGCAGGGACTGCGGGTGGCCGGGTACGGCGCGGCCGGCAAGGGCATGACGATGCTGAACTACTGCGGCATCCGCACCGACCTCGTCGAGTTCATCAGCGACCGCAACCCCTACAAGCACGGGCGCTTCTGCCCGGGCGTGCACATCCCGATCCAGCCGCCCGAGGCCATCGACGAGGCCCGGCCCGACGTCGTCCTGATCCTGCCCTGGAACTTCCGCGACGAGATCGTGGCGCAGCTGGCCCACATCCGCGACTGGGGTGGACGCTTCCTGGTGGCCGTGCCCGAGACCGAGCTGTTCTGATGGAGCGGTGCCGGATCGTGGGGCGGGTCCGATGAAGGTCGTCATCTTCTGCGGCGGGCGCGGGACCCGCATGCGCGAGTACTCCCAGACGCTGCCCAAGCCGCTCGTGCCCATCGGCCCCCGGCCGATCCTGTGGCACATGATGCGCTACTACGCGCACTACGGGCACAAGGAGTTCATCCTCTGCCTGGGCTACGCGGGCGACCAGATCAAGCGGTACTTCATGGACTACGCCGAGTGGGAGTCGAACGACTTCGTCCTCCACGGCAACGGCCAGGGCGAGCACCGCGTCGAGATGCTCGACAGCGACCTCGACGACTGGACCGTCACCTTCGTCGACACCGGGCTCAACTCGCTGATGGGGGAGCGGCTGCGCCGCGTGCGGCCCCACCTGCGCGACGACGAGGAGTTCCTCGTCAACTACGCCGACTGCCTGACCGACTGCGACCTCAACGAGATCATCGAGTTCCACCGGGACCAGGAGGCGACGGCCACCATCCTGTCGGTGCCGCCCACCCAGAGCTTCCACGTGGTCGACACCGACGACGACGGCTTCGTCACCCGGGTCGGTCCGGCCGACCACGCCGGGGTCTGGATCAACGGCGGCTACATGGTCATGCGCCAGGAGATCTTCGACTACCTGGGCCCGGGCGAGGAGCTGGTCAACCAGCCGTTCAACCGGATGGCCCAGAAGGGCGCGCTGGCCGCCTACAAGTACCGCGGCAACTGGATCGGCATCGACAGCTTCAAGGAGCGCCAGGAGATGGAGGAGCTCTTCGTGGCCGGCGCCTCCTGGTGGACGCCGTGGCTGACCGCCCCGTGATGCCGGGACTGGCCTGATGTCGGGACGACGCTGATGCTGGGGCTGCGCCTGCCCGACGGGCCGCTGCGGCTGGCCTGCGTCGGCGCCCACTGCGACGACCTCGAGATCGGTGCCGGCGGCACGATCCTGCGCCTGCTGGCCGAGCACCCCGGGTCGACGGTCGACTGGGTGATCGTCTCGGGCGACGAGCGTCGACGGGCCGAGGCGGCCGCCGCGTCGTCCGAGGTGCTGGCCGATGCCGCCGAGGTCCGCCACCACCTGGGCGACCTGCCCGACACGCTCCTGCCGTGGCACGGCCCCGAGGTGAAGGCGGCGCTGTCCGCCGTCGCCCGCGGCGCCGCGCACGACCTGGTGCTGGCGCCGGCCCTCCATGATCGCCACCAGGACCACCGCGCCGTCGCCGAGGCGGTGCACCAGACGTGGCGGGACCACCCGATCTGGTCCTACGAGATCGCCAAGTGGGAGGGCGACCTCCGCACGCCCAACCTCTACGTGCGCCTCGACGACGCCGTCGCCGAGCGCAAGCTCGACCTGTTGTCCCGGCACTTCCCGTCCCAGCACGACCATCGCTGGTACGACCGCGACGCGTTCGCCGCCCTGCTGCGGCTGCGGGGCGTCGAGTGCAACGAGCGCTGGGCCGAGGGCTTCCACGTGCTCAAGACCGCGGTCTGAGCCCGCCTCGCCGTTCGGGAGCAGCCAGGTAGAACGCGTTACAGTTCGCGCCCGTGCACCTCGCCTACACGCCCGAGCAGGAGCAGCTGCGCTCCGAGCTGATCGCCTACTACGACCGGATCCTCACCCCCGAGATCCGTGAAGCCGTCCACCTGGAGCACGGCTGCGGACCGGTGACCCGGGAGGTCGTCAAGCAGATGGCCGCGGATGGCTGGTACGGCATCGGCTGGCCCAAGGAGTACGGCGGGCAGGGCCGCTCGCAGTTGGAGCAGTTCATCTTCTTCGACGAGTCGATGCGGGCCGGTGCCCCGGTGCCCATGCTCACCATCAACACCGTGGGCCCGACGATCATGCAGTTCGGCACCGAGGAGCAGAAGCAGCGCTTCCTGCCCCGGATCCTCTCGGGCGAGATCCACTTCTCGATCGGCTACTCCGAGCCGGAGGCGGGCACCGACCTGGCCGCCCTGCGCACCCGGGCCGACCTCGACGGCGACGAGTACGTCGTCAACGGCCAGAAGATGTGGACGTCGCTGGCGTCGGACGCCGACTACTGCTGGCTGGCCGTGCGCACCGACCAGGAGGCGGCCAAGCACAAGGGCATCTCGATGCTGGTCGTCGACCTGAAGACGCCCGGCATCACCATCGAGCCGCTGCACCTGCTGTCCACCCACGACATCAACGCCGTGTACTACGACGACGTCCGGGTGCCGGCGGAGAACCTGGTGGGCGGGGTGAACCAGGGCTGGAACCTGATCATGAACCAGCTCAACCACGAGCGGGTCACCCTGTGCAGCTCGGGTCTGCTCGAGCAGAGCTACCAGGAGGTCGTGCGCTTCGCGGCGGACCACCGCACCAGGAGCGGGGCACGGATCATCGACCAGGAGTGGGTGCAGGTGAACTTGGCCAAGGTCCGCTCCGGACTCGACTTCCTGCGCCTCATCAACTGGAAGGTGGCCTCCTCCGACCACCTGGACGTGGCCGACGCGTCGACCATCAAGGTCTTCGGCACCGAGTTCTACCTCGAGTCGTTCCGGCTGCTGATGGAGATCCTCGGGCCGCGTTCGTACCTGGCTCGCCACTCCGCGGCCGACGTCCTGGCCGGCCGGCTCGAGATGAACTACCGGTCGCTCATCATCCTCACCTTCGGTGGGGGCACCAACGAGATCCAGCGCGATCTCATCGCCATGTTCGGCCTCGGCCTGCCCCGCTCGCTGCGCGGCTGACGGACCCGGCGCCCCACCCACCTCACGAGATCGCGGAGCACACCATGGACTTCAAGCTGACCGACGAGCAGCAGGCCGTCGCCGACCTGGCCGCCCAGATCCTGGGCGACGCCTCCACCCACGAGGCCCTCCGGGCCATCGAGCGGGCCGACGGGCCCCGTCACGACCCGGCCCTGTGGTCGGCGCTGGCCGCGGCCGGGCTGTTGGGCATCGCCCTTCCCGAGGCCCACGGGGGCGCGGGGCTGGGCCTGGTGGAGCTGGGCTGCCTGCTCACCGCGGCGGGGAAGACCGCGGCCGCCGTGCCGCTGCTCGAGACGCTGGGCTTCAGCGCCTCGGTGATCGCCGATCTGGCGCCCGAGGCGCTGGCGGGGGAGTGGCTCCCCAAGGTGGTGGCCGGCGAAGCGGTCCTGACCGCGGCGTGGCACGAGGAGCTCGGCGACCCCAGCGACCCGTCGACGACGGCGGTCGGCTCGGGCGACGACGTCCGGCTCACGGGCACCAAGGTGTGCGTGCCCGCCGGCCTGCTGGCCGACGCCGCGGTCGTGGTGGCGGCGGGGGAGGGCGGTCCCGGGCTGTACCTCGTGGAGACCTCGGCGGCGGGGGTCACCCGTACCGAGCTCGACACCACCGCCAAGACGCCCGACGCGCTGCTCGAGCTGGCCGACGCCCCGGCCCGCACGATCGCGGTCGGAGCCGACGCCGTGGCCCGGGCGCTCGACCTGTCGGTGGCGGCCCAGTGCGCCTTCCTGCTGGGCACCTGCGAGGGCGCCCTGGCGCTCACCGCGCAGTACACCATCGACCGCAAGCAGTTCGGCCAGCCCATCGCCTCGTTCCAGGCCGTCGGCCACCGCGCCGCCGACGCCTACATCGACACCGAGGCCATCCGCCTGACCACCTGGCAGGCGCTGTGGCGCCTGTCGGCCGGCATGCCGGCGTCGGAGGAGGTCGCCATCGCCAAGTTCTGGGCGTCGTTCGGCGGCCAGCGCGTCGTGCACGCCGGCGTGCACCTGCACGGCGGCGTGGGCGTCGACCGCGACTACCCGCTGCACCGGTTCTTCGTGGCGGCCAAGCAGGCCGAGCTCCAGCTGGGCGGCGCCACGCCGTCGCTGCTCCGCCTCGGCCGCCTGATCGCCGAATCCGCCTGATCCTCGGGTCCCGTGGCGTAGTTTCGTCACTGTGACGATACACCACCCCGAACCTGGTGGCCGGGGAAGTGGTGACGACCTGCGGTGCGAATGGTGCCGCCGGCCGCTCCACCGCCAGCCGATCGGTCGACCCAAGCGGTTCTGCCGCCAGAGCTGCCGCCAGCGGGCCTACGAGGCGCGCCGACGGTCGACGGAGCTGGGCCTGGGCGACGACGAGCTGGTGGTGACCCGCAACGAGCTGGACGACGCCCGTGATCGGCTGGCCGAGGTGACCGACGCGCTGGACGCCGCCCGGACCGACCTGGCCGACGGCGTGGCCGCCCACCGGGTGCTCGACCGGCTGATCGACACCATCTCGTCGGTCACCGAGACGAACTGAGCCAGGGAGCCCTCGGCCCAACCCGCCCCGCTTCCCTGCCCCATCCGCGCTCCGCCGGAAATCCTCGTTCTGTCAAGTTCCCGTTCCTCGCGTCCAGCGGGCACGATGGCGCCCGGTGGGCCCGAAGTTCGGTGGACCCGCTCCTCGTCCTACGCTCCGACCCCGTGGACCGACCCTCGAAGACCTCAACGGTGGCGTCGCTCCTGGCGTCGATCGACCGGTTGGTCGAGACCCGCTACGACGCGGTGCGCTCCATGGTGGAGGAGCTGCGCATGGCGCACCCCCACTCGGGGACCGATGCCATCGTCGACGAGATCGTGCGGCGCACCACCCGGGAGCTGGCCGCCGTGGCCGCCATCTCCGGCGGCGCCGCTGCCGTGCCGGGCGTGGGCACTGCCACCAGCCTGGCCGCGGCGGGCGCCGACCTGGCCTACACGATGACCCGCCTGGGCGAGATGATCCTGGCGATCGGCATCGCCCACGGCCACGACGCCGGCTCGCTGGCCGAGCGCAAGGCCTGGGTGCTCGCCGTGCTCTCCATGGGACGGGGGGCCGTGGTCGGCGTCGACGGCCTGGCCGGCCGGGTGGGCGCCACCGGCGGGGCCCGCGCCGCCGCCTCCATCAGCGCCACCCAGCTCGACAAGGTGAACTCCAAGCTGGCCGCCCGGCTGCTGGCCAAGCTCACCACCGAGCAAGCGGCGGTGCGCATGGGGCGGCTCCTCCCCTTCGGCATCGGCGCCGGGATCGGGGCGGCGGGCAACGTGGTCATCGTGCGCTCGATCGCCCGGGCCGCCCGCCAGTTCTTCGCGGACGACACGACCGCGGGTCCCGAGCATCTCGGCGGTCCGATGCCGCCGACGCGCCCCGACGCCATCGACGTCACGGCCACCGAGCGACCCTCCCCTCCCCCGCCGTCGGCGTCCTGAGCGGGAGGCCACCGGTAGGCTCGGCGGACCGATCGACCCAGGAGCCGATACCCGTGACCGACCTCACCCCCGCCCTGATCGACGGCCGGCCCGTCACCACGGCCGACGTCACCGAGGTCCGCTCACCCTTCGACGGCCGGGTGCTCGGCACGGTGCCGACGCTGAGCACCGACCACGTCGACGAGGCCGTCGCGGTCGCGCTCGAACGCCACCGCGGCGGCGCGCTGCCCGCGCACCAGCGGGCCGAGATCCTCGACCGCGCCGCCGTCCTCCTCACCGAGCGTCGCGACGAGTTCGCCGCGTCGATCTCCGGTGAGGCGGCCAAGCCGATCACCACCGCGACGGTCGAGGCCACCCGAGCCGTCGACACGCTGCGCTTCGCCGCCGCCCAGGCCCGGACCTTCGTGGGCGAGATGGTGGCCATGGACGCCAGCGCCGCGGGCGTCGGCAAGCTGGGCTACGTCAAGCGGGTCCCCATCGGCGTCGTCGGGGCCATCAGCCCCTTCAACTTCCCGTTGAACCTGGTCTGCCACAAGATCGCCCCCGCGGTGGCCGCCGGCTGCCCCGTCGTGCTCAAGCCGGCCTCCGCGACGCCGCTCACCGCCCTGCGCATCGCCCGGCTGTTCGAGGAGGCCGGCCTGCCGCCCGGGTGGATCAACGTGGTCACCTGCCCCGGCTCGGTGGCCGACCGCCTGGTGACCCACGACGACGTGGCCATGATCAGCTTCACCGGGTCACCCGAGGTGGGGTGGGGCATCCGGGCCCGGGCCCCCCGAAAGCGGGTGGGACTCGAGCTGGGCAACAACGCGCCGGTGATCGTGGCCGCCGATGCCGACCTCGAGCTGGCCGCCACCAAGATCGTCGCCGGCGGCTACGGCTACTCCGGCCAGACGTGCATCTCGGTGCAGCGGGTCTTCGCCCACGCCTCCGTCCACGACGCGCTGCGCGACCTCGTCGCCGAGCGCGTGGCCGCCCTGCCGGCCGGCGATCCGGCCGACCCGGCCACGGTGGTCTCGGCGCTCATCAACGGCGGCGAGACCGACCGCGTGGCCGGCTGGGTGGAAGAAGCGGCAGCGGCCGGCGCCACCGTGGCGGTGGGCGGCACGCGGAGCGAGGCCGGGGTGCTCTCCCCCACCTTCCTCACGGGCGTCACTCCCGACATGAAGGTCTGCAACACCGAGGTGTTCGGCCCCGTGGTCGGCATGGCGGCGTTCGACACCCTCGACGAGGCCCTCGCCCTGGCCAACGACACCCGCTACGGCCTCCAGGCCTCGATGTTCACCCGCGACCTCGCCACCGCGCTGCGGGCCGCCGACGAGCTCGACTTCGGCGGGGTCCTGGTCAACGAGATGCCCACCTGGCGGACCGACCAGCAGCCCTACGGCGGCATCCGCGACTCGGGCAACACCCGTGAGGGTCCGGCCTTCGCCGTCCAGGAGATGACCGAGCGCCGCGTGGTGATCATCCAGCCGTAGCGGGCCGGGGTCTCACGTGCGGGTGAGGGACTGCAGCACCCGGTCGATCGAGAGGTCGGCCACCGCCTCCTCGCCACGGGCGACCATCACCACGACGAGGAGCATGCGGAGGTCGTCCATGACGACCACGCCCCGCGCCACCACCGCGGCACCGCCGTAACCGCCGGAACCGGCGAAGCGTCCCGTCCGGCCGAACGCCGAACGGGACGCCTGGTAGTCGTCGAGCCTCATGCCCGCCGAGGTCATGCCCCCGGACGCGGCGCCCCGCATGGCGCCGTCCACGTCGATGGCCGCCCCGAGCCCGCCGAGGTCCATCTCCTGGGCCAGGATCCCCTGCGTCGAGGACTTCATCGGGCCGTCGCCGACGTAGAGGAGCCGTGCCTCGAGCGTGCCGCTGCCGGGCACCGGGACCGACAGGTCCGACGCCTCCATGCCCTCGGGCAGTTCGAGGGTCCAGCCGCCGTCGGGGCTCGGTCGCCGCGCCCAGGGACGATCCAGGTACCCGGGGAGGGGGAGGCCGGTGGTCTCGGGGACCGAGGGCACCGTCGCTGCATCGCCGGCGGTCACCGTGGCGGCGTCCTCCGCGCCGGAGGACCGGAGGAGCAGCCACCCGCCCGCCACCAGTCCGCCGATCACCGCCACCACGAGCAGGCCCACCAGGACCCCGGCGCCGCGACGTCGGGGGCGCGGCGGCGCGAGCAGGCGAGCCTCCCCGAACGCGGCGGTCGGGTTGGTGCCACCCGGCCCGCCCGGCACACCCGCGGCACCCGGCACGCCCGGTCCGGGAGCGTTCGAGCCCCAGGGTGCCGCCATGGTGGGCGGGGCCGGAGGAGCGGGCGCTGCCGGGGCCGCGGGCGCTGACGGACCCCACGCGTGACCGTCCCACCAGCGGTTCGCGCCGGGACGCTCCGGATCGGGGTACCAGCCGGGCGGGGTGTCGCTCATGGGCCGAACGTACCCGCCCGCGGTCGCCGGAGGCGAGGGTCAGTTGAGGGTCACGTCGTCGGGATAGCGGGCGAGCCGGGCGAGCGGCGACGGTTGTCGCCGCAGGACCGCCCGCCACAGCTCTGCGGGGCTCGGCGTGAAGACGTCGTCGGGCGACGCGTCGCACACGAACCACGACCCCGTCGCCACCTCCCCGTCCAGCTGGCCGGGCGCCCAACCGGCGTAGCCGACGAACACCCGCAGGTGGCTCGGGGCGACGGCGCCCTCGAGGACCGGCGACAGGTCCACCAGCTCCACCGGTCCGCCCTCGACGCGGCCCAGGACCACCACCGACTCCTCCGAGACGGGGCCGCCCGCGAAGAACTCGGCCGGGTCCGTCGCCAGGGCACCCAGCCCGGCGAAGTGCTCCACCACCGCGGCGCCGGTCGGTCGGTTGATCACGACGCCCAGGGCCCCGCCCGCGTCGTGCTCGAGCAGGTACACGACCGTCCGTTCGAAGTTGGGGTCTCCCAGCTCGGGTGAGGCCACGAGCAGTCGACCGGTGAGGGAGGCGCCCATGGCTCCAGCCTGCCCCGCCCGGCCGCCTCAGTCGAGGTCGAGGCCCAGCATCCGGATGGCGTTGCCGCGGACCACCTTGTGGCGGACCTCGGCGGGCAGGTGGGCCATCATCTCGGTGGCGACGGCCAGCGTGTCGGGCCACGTCGAGTCGGTGTGTGGGTAGTCCGTCTCGAAGGTGACGTTGTCGACCCCGATGCGCTCGAGGCTCTCGAGCCCGTGACGGTCCCGGAAGAAGCAGCCGTAGATCTGGCGGTACCAGTAGGTGGAGGGCGGCTCGGGGATGGTGTCGGCCACCCCGCCCCACGCCCGGTGCTCACGCCACACGTCGTCGGCCCGCTCCAGCACGTAGGGCAGCCAGCCGATCTGGCCCTCGCTGTAGGCCAGGGTGAGCGTCGGGAACCGCACCAGCACCCCCGAGAACAGGAAGTCGCAGAGGCTGGCCATCGAGTTGTTGAAGCTGAGGCTGGCCGCCACCGCCACCGGCGCGTCGGGCGAGGTGGCCGGCATGCGCGACGACGAGCCGATGTGCATGTTCACCACGGTGCCGGTCTCCTGACAGGCGGCGAAGAACGGGTCCCAGAAGCCCGAGTGGATCGAGGGCAGGCCGAGGTGGGGCGGGATCTCGGAGAAGCAGACGGCACGGCAGCCACGCGCCGCGTTGCGACGCACCTCCGCGGCGGCCAGCTCGGCATCCCACAGCGGGACGATGCACAGCGGGATCAGCGCTCCCCCGCTGTCGCCGCACCACTCGTCGATCATCCAGTCGTTGTAGGCCCGGATGCAGGCCAGGCCGAGGTCGCGGTCGGTGGCCTCGGTGAACGTCTGGCCGCAGAACCGAGGGAACGTCGGGAAGCAGAGCGACGCCTCGGTGTGGTTGATGCGCATGTCCTCGACCCGGGCCTTCGGGTCGTAGCAGCCGTCGCGCATCTCGTCGTAGGTGATGGGCGACATCGTCATCTCGTCGCGGGAGAAGCCCGCCGCGGCCACGTGGCGCTTGTGCACGTAGATGAGGTCCTCGAAGAACCAGACGTCGGCCGGCGGCCCGTCGTCGGAGAAGGTCTGCTCGTAGGCGCCGCCCCCGATGTGGCGCATGTGGCCGATCCCCTTCCGCTCGATGCGGGGGCCCCGGTCGCGGTACCTCTCGGGGAGCCACGTCTGCCACAGGTGGGCGGGCTCGACGACGTGGTCGTCGACGCTGACGATGAGGGGCAGCTCGACGTCGGGGTCGACGGCGGCGGCGCGGTCCTCGGCAGCGTCGATGTCGGCAAGGGTCACGATCGGCCTCCCGGGGCGCCGCCGGCGACGGCCGGCGCGAAATCTGACGGTGTGTCAGATTCTACTGCACGTCCAACATCGACTGGCCGCCGGTGGTCCACCAGCTGGCCGTCAGCGCCATCTTGGCGGCCGACATCGACATCACCGTCTCGAAGGTCCGCTTGTATCCCGTGTGCTCGATGCGCCACGCACCGTCGACCTTGCGGTAGCGGTCCTCGTAGAAGCCGGCACCGACCAGGAAGAAGTCCCACTCGGGATCGACGTTGACGTCCTCCATGGCCCAGATCGCCGTGGCCCGGTCACCGTCGAGGGTGATCTCGGGGTGGTGCATGCGGTGGCTGGTGTGGAACGAGTCGCGGTGCATGTTGGTCCGCATGAACTCGACGATGGCGTCCCGGCCCTCGTAGTGGTACTTGCCGCCGCTGTAGGCGGCGGTGGCGTCGGCCAGGAACAGCTCGGCCATGCCGTCCCAGTCCTTCTGGTCCAGGCAGCGGACGTACGCGTACTTCAGCTCCTCGATGCGACGGAGCTCGACGAGGTCGTCAGGGGTCATGGCCCGGGACACTACGTCGACGCCATGGCCAGCGGGCGGCTCACGCAGCGGCGAGGTGCAGGGGCAGCGCCTGCCAGCCGGCGATGATCGACGACGGCGTGCGTCGGGCCTCCCCCGCCGCCTCGATGCGTTCGACGCGGTCGAGGAGCGCGGCGAGGAGGAGCCGGGCCTCCATGCGGGCCAGGGCGGCGCCGATGCAGTAGTGGGTGCCGAACCCGAACGCCAGGTGGTGGTTGGGGGCGCGGCCCACGTCGAGCGTGTCGGCCGTCGACCCGAACTGGGCCTCGTCACGGTTGGCCGAGGCGTAGAGCATGACCACGGGGTCCCCCGCTGCCACGTCGACGGCCTCGGGGCCGTCCCCGCCCAGTCGGACGTCGCGAGTGGCCGTGCGCATGAAGGCCACCACCGGGGTGGTCCATCGCAGCAGCTCGTCGACCGCGGTGGGCACGAGCGACCGGTCGGCCCGCAGGCGCGCCCACTCCCCCGGGTGCTCGCAGAAGGCCTGCAGCCCCCCGGCGATGAGGTTCCGGGTGGTCTCGTTGCCGGCCACCAGCAGCTGCTGGAGGAACATCCACACCTCGTGGTCGGCCAGCTGCCCGTCGCCCACCAGGTCGCTGATGAGGTCCTCACGGGGCTCGGCCCGGCGGCGGGCCACCACGTCCATGAGGTGGGCCTCCATGTCGGCCCGCAGTGCGGCCTTGCGCTCCTCGGGCCAGTCGGTGGCATCGGGGATGGTGGCCTCGGACCACTCGTAGAAGCGGGGCCACTCGTCGCGGTCGACGCCCAGCAGGTCCGCGATGACCATGAGCGGGAGCGGAACGGCCAGCGACAGCAGGCCATCGATGTCGACGTCGAGCGCCACCCCGTCGACCACCGCCGACACCCGTTCGGCCACCCGCTCCTCCAGCGCCGCCATCCGCGACGGGCGGAAGGCCGGCGCCAGGCGCTGGCGGTAGGCCGTGTGCTCGGGTGGGTCGACGTGCATCATCGTGGGCGGCGTCGGGTACTCGATGCCGATCTCGAGGGCCAGGATGCCCTTCGACGAGCTGTAGGTGGCGCTGTCGGTGCTGACGGCCAGCACGTCGGCGTGGCGACTGGCCACCCAGAACCCCGGTTCGGGGTGCCACACCAACGGCGCCTCGGCGCGGAGCCGGGCGTAGTGCGGGAAGGGGTCGCCCCCGTAGAACGCCTCGTCGACGAGGGGGTCGGTGAGGTCGCGGCGGATCGGTCGTCCGCTCACGCTGCCGCCGACCTCACGAGCGCCGGTAGTTCGGCGCCTGCTCGGTGATCGTCACGTCGTGGGGGTGCGCCTCGCGCAGGCCCGCCGCGGTCATGCGGATGAAGCGAGCGTCGCGCTGCATGGCCTCGATGGTCGGCGTCCCGCAGTAGCCCATGGACTGCTGGAGGCCACCCACCAGCTGGTGCACGATCGACGACAGCGGGCCCACGTAGGCGACGCGGCCCTCGATGCCCTCGGGCACCAGCTTCTCGGCGTCGACGACGTGCTCCTGGAAGTAGCGGTCCTTCGAGAACGACCGGGCCTTCATGGCCCCCAGCGACCCCATGCCCCGGTAGCTCTTGTAGCGCTCGCCCTGGAAGAGCACCACCTCTCCGGGGCTCTCCTCGGTGCCGGCGAGCAGCGACCCGAACATGGCGCAGTCGGCACCGGCGCCGATGGCCTTGGCCACGTCGCCGGAGTACTGGATGCCACCGTCGGCGATGACCGTGCGCCCCTTGGCGTGGGCCACGCGGGCGCAGTCGAAGACGGCGGTGATCTGGGGCACGCCGATGCCGGCCACCACCCGCGTGGTGCAGATGGAGCCCGGCCCGATGCCCACCTTGATGGCATCGGCGCCGGCGTCGATCAGCGCCTCGGCCGCCCCGGCGGTGGCGACGTTGCCGGCCACCAGCGGTCCGTCCCAGATGCGGCGCACGTTGCGCACCGTCTCGGCCACCGAGGTGGCGTGGCCGTGGGCCGTGTCGACCACCAGGGCGTCGACGCCGGCCTCGATGAGCGCCTTGGCCCGCTCCTCGACGTCGGTGCCGGTGCCCACCGCCGCGGCCACGCGCAGGCGGCCCTCGCCGTCCTTGGTGGCCTGGGGGAAGTCGCTGCGCTTCTGGAGGTCCTTGATGGTGATGAGGCCGCGCAGGAAGCCGTCGTCGTCCACCACCGGCAGCTTCTCCACCTTGATGTGGCGGAACATCTCCTGGGCTTCGGTGAGCGTGGTGCCCACCGGCGCCGTGATGAGGTGCTCGGAGGTCATGACCTCGTCGATGCGGCGGCTGAAGTCGGTCTCGAAGCGCAGGTCGCGGTTGGTGAGGATGCCGACGAGGTGGTTGGCCTCGTCGGTGATCGGCACGCCCGAGATGTGGAAGCGGGCCATGAGGTCCAGCGCGTCCTGGAGCCGCTGGTGGGGCCGCAGCGTGACCGGGTCGGTGATCATGCCGGACTCGGAGCGCTTCACCCGGTCGACCTCGGCGGCCTGCTCCTCGGGGGCGAGGTTGCGGTGGATGACACCGATGCCGCCCAGTCGGGCCAGCGCGATCGCCATGCGGGCCTCGGTGACGGTGTCCATCGCCGCGGACACCACCGGCACGGCCAGGCGGATGTCGGGCGTGAACCAGGTGGAGGTGTCGGCCTCGTGGGGCAGCACCGCCGACTCGGCCGGCAGCAGCAGCACGTCGTCGAAGGTGAGCCCCAGACGGCCGAAGCGCTCCTCGAACTCCGGGTCGGTGGACATCGGATCGTCGGGGGGGATGGCCATGCCGAAGGTTACCGTTCCGGGGATGGGTGCCGAGCCACCGACCACCCGGGAGGAGGCGGCACCGGGCCGGACCGTGGTGGCCGGGGGGATCCCCCGCGTCGCCGCCCTCTCGGCCGTCGCCGTGGCAGCCGCGCTCCGCCTGCCGACCCTGGGAGCCGCCTTCGTCGGCGACGACCTCGAGCTGCTGGCCCGCGTCGAGACGGCCGGGCCGCTGGCCTTCCGGGACCTCGACGTCGGTCGGAACCTCCGCCCCGTGCTGGACCTCGTCCTGTGGGGGCAGTGGCAGGCCTTCGGCACGTCGCCGCTCCCGTACCACCTGGTCAGCCTGGGGCTCCACGTCCTGGCTGCCGTGCTCGTGGCCCGGCTGGCCGCGTCGTCGGCGGCGCGGTGGGACCTGGCGCACCCGGACCGGATCGGCGCGCTGGGCGGCCTCGTCTTCCTCCTCCACCCGTCGCACACCGAGACGGTGGCGTGGGTGGCGGGACAGGGGGCGCTCCTCGCCACGGTGCTCGCCCTGGCCGCGGTGGTGGCCTGGTTCCCACCGCCGCCCCACCGGTCCCGACGATGGACCGCGGTGGTGCTGTGGGCCCTGGCCGTCGCCACCTACGAGGGGGCCGTCGTCGTCGGGGCCGTGGTCACCGTGGTCGAGGCACGACGAGGGGGACGCGACGGGCTCCGACGCAGCTGGCCGTGGTGGGCGGCGGCGGGTGGCTACCTGGTGGTGCGCCAGACCGTGCTCGGCACGGAGCGCTCCTCGATCTCGTGGAGCACGCTGGTCGGCCCCGACCCCCTCCGCACGGCGGGACGCCTCGGGGTGGGGCTGGTCCGTTCGATCCTGCCGGGGGTCGACGCGGCCGGCCCCGTCGTCGCGGTCGTGGTGCTCGGCGTCGTGGTGGCGGCTTGGCGCTCCGACGGCCTCCGCGGCCCCCGGGCGCAGCTGGTGGGCACCCTCGCCGGCGCCGCGGTCGTCTCGTTGGTGCCGGTGGCCCACCTCGGCACCTCCCTGGTCGACACCGGCGGGGAGCGCCTCGTGTACCTGGCCTCGGCGCTCACCACCATCGCACTGGCCCTCGTCCTCGACGCCGTACGTCCGCCGCAGCTCAGGACGGCCGCCACCGCTGCGCTGGTGAGCGTCGGGGCGGTGGCCATCGTGGCGGCCGGGCTCCGGTGGTCAGCGGCGGCCGACCTGTCCGGGCGCCTCATGGCCAGCGCGGCGGCCTTCGACGTGGACCGACCCGTCCTCCTCCTGGCCACGCCCGACTCGTTCGGCGGTGCTGTCGTGCACCGCAACGCCGAGGGCCACGACCTGGTGGTCCTCCACGGGTGGCGGTTCCCGGCGCCCGTCGACGCCGTCGCCACCTACGCGGCGGGCGCGGCGGGCGAGGCGACCACGGTCCGCTGGACCGACACGGCCGGCCGGCCCCGGCTCCGCCTGCACCTCAGCCACCCGGACGCCCGGTTCCTCGAGGTCGAGGGACCCGACGGCACCTGGGACGTGCCCGGCGTGGTCGGCCGCCTCGTCGATCCCCGCACCGTCGAGGTGAGCTTCGACCGGCCGCCGTCGACCCGGTCCGGCCGCCTCGTCGTCGGCACGGCGACGGTGTGGGCCCCGGACCGGGGACGATGGCGCCCCGTCGGGCCGCCGCCCTGAGCGTTCGCGCTCAGCCCGCGGCGGACTCCCGACGGAACTCGTCGACGACGGCCAGCAGGCGCGGCCCGAACTCGGCGGCCACCCCGGTGTCCTGCTTCCAGGCGAAGTGCGAGCCGTCGGGGCGGATCCGGGCGTCGTCGGAGCGGGCGTCCACCCACTCGGACCACCGCAGCACCCGGACGTGGTCGGGGCGGGAGGCGGCCAGCTCCCCCACCAGCTCGTTCAGCCGCGCCACCCGGGCGGGGTCCCGGCTGGCCCGCAGCCCGGGCTCGAGGGACCGCGTCCCGACCCGCTGGCTGAAGCGGGGGCAGTCGACCCACACCACCAGGTCGGTGCCCGCCTCGACCAGCAGGTCGACGGCCCGCTGGTACCCGGCCAGTACGGCCGCGTCGTAGGCGGGCTCACCGAGCCGTTCGAGGCCGGGGCGACCGGGGAGACGACGGTCGACGGTCTCCCACTGGCAGCTCATGACGACCGACACGTCGGTCCCGACGGCCCGCACCACGAAGGGCCAGGCCGCCTCCCAGTCGTCGCACTCGTCGGGGAACGACCGCACCCGGTCGTAGCGCATGGTCCCGCCCGACAGCACCCCACACCCCAGTCGCGCCACCCCGTTGCCGCTCCGGTAGTGGACGTCCTCGCCGTTCCACCACCCCAGGCCCATGGCGAGGCTCAACATGATGGAGTCCCCGAAGAACGACACCACGGGTCGCTCGGGCACGGCCGGCGTCGTCGGCAGCGTCGTCGGGGTCGATCCCGCTGTCGCCGGTGAGGACGCCGGTGGGCCGGGCAGGGCCAGGGGCGTCCCGAGCGAGGCCTCCTCCAGGTCGGCGAGGACCTGGCGGGCCGGCTCCACCTGGCCGCCCACTGCGACCGGCCCGAAGGCCAGGGCGACCACGCCGACCACCGCCACGGGGCGCAGGGCCTGCACGCTCACCCGACCCCGGCGGATGGGCATCTCGAGCAGCTGGTGGCTCACCCACGCCAGCGCCAGCGTGGCCACCACGACCAGGGCGAAGCGGGCCAGGTGGTCGTCGCCCGGTCGGTTGGCCCCGGTCCACACCAGGAGCGGCCAGTGGAAGAGGTAGACGCCGTAGCTGATGCGACCGAGGAAGCGCAGCGGGCGGACCGACAGGAGGTGGTGCACGGGGCCGGCCGGGACCACGGCCCCGAGGATCGCCAGGGCGGACGCCAGCGACACGGCCGCCAGCAGCCCCTGGGTCAGGACCGGCGTGCCCTCCTCGAGCAGCACCCACCCGGCCACCGACGCGGCCAGGGCCAGCACCCCGCCGGCCGCCACGGCGTTCCGCCACCACCAGCGGTGCACGATGCGTCGGCGGAACCCGGCCTGCGACATCGCCACGGCCAGCGCGGCGCCCACCAGGAGCTCACCGGCTCGGGTGTCGGTGCCGTAGTACGCGCGGTCGACCCCGAACCCGAGGAGCACCGGCAGCAGGAACGACGCGGTCGCCCCGGCCACGAAGCACCAGCCGAGCGCGCTCCGGCGTCCCCGCCCGAGCCTCCACAGGCCCGCGAAGACCAAGGGGAACAGCAGGTAGAACTGCTCCTCGATGGCCAGGCTCCAGAAGTGGAGGACCGGGGTCGGTGCGCTGAAGAGGTCGGCGTAGCTCTGCCCGCCCAGGAGGAAGCGCCAGTTGGCGACCTGGCCGGCGGCGGCCCACAGGTCGCCCGGGAGCTCCGGGCTCACGTCGCCGACGGCGACCTCGACGATCCCGACGACGACCAGGGTCGCCCAGGCGGCCGGGAGCAGGCGACGGAAGCGCCGGGACCAGAAGCCCACCAGGTCGACCCGGCCGTGGTGGCGCACCTCGGCCAGCAGGAGCGAGGTGATCAGGAAGCCGGAGAGCGTGAAGAAGAGCGACACGCCGAGGTAGCCGCCGCCGGCCACGTCGAAGCCGCCGTGGAAGGCCACGACCGCCGCGACGGCCAACCCCCGGAGCCCGTCGAGGGCGGGCTGGGTGTGCAGGCCGCCGTCGTGCTCGAACTCCAGGACGGCGCGCAGGCGCGCCGGGACCGCGGGCTCGGGCAGGGGGGCCACGCGCCCGATTGTGGCAGCCTCCCCCCGGGTCATGGCGAACCGGGCCCGACGGTCGGCGCCGGCCAGCCCAGCGCGCCGAGCAGGCGCCGCACGGTCGGGAGCGGGAGCCCGATCACCCCGCTGCGGTCCTCCCCCACGGCCTCGATGAGCAGGTCGGCGTCGTCCTCGATGCGATAGGCCCCGACGCAGTCGAGCGGAAGGAACCGCTCGACGTAGTCCCGCGCCTCGGCGTCGGTGAAGGGGCGCATCGTCATGTGGTGGACGTCGGCCTCGGCCACGGTGCGACCGGTGGCGACATCGTGGACGACCACGCCGTTGACCAGGCGGTGGGTCCGGCCCGACAGCGCCACCAGCTGGGCCACCGCTCGTTCGACGGTGCCGGGCTGGTGCAGCACCTCGGGACCGGTCGGGCCGTCGGCCACCAGCATCTGGTCGGCGCCCACCACCACGGTGGGCCGATCGTCGACCACCAGCCGCTCGGTCGCGGCCGCGGCCTTGGCCCGGGCGAGGGCGACGGCGTGGACGCCCGGCTCGTGCGGGTCGAGGCGGTGGTCGAGGGCCCGCTCGTCCACCTCGGGGCGGACCACCACCAGCTCGGCGCCCACCTCCGCCGCCAGCTCGGCCGCCAGCGCGGCCCGGTACGTGGATCCCGAGGCCAGCACCAGGCGCGGACGTCGGCTCGGCGGGCTCACCGCCCCAGTCTGACGGTCGCTTCTGCCAGCATGAGGTCATGGCGATCCGGCTCGACCCGTCCACCTCCGCCGTGGTGACCATGGAGTGCCAACGCGGCGTCGTGGGCGACCTGGCCACCTTCCCGGCGCTGGCCGCGGCGGCGACGGAGGTGGGCCTGGTGGAGCGGTTGGCGGCCCTCGTCTCGGCCGCCCGGGCGGCGGGTGTGCCCGTGGTGCACGCGCTGGCCCACTTCCGGGCCGATCGGGTCGGGTCGCCCACCAACGCGCCGCTGCTGCGGGCCGCGGCCCGGATCGAGGGCCAGCTCCTCGAGGGCTCGCCCGCGGCCGAGGTGGTCCCCGAGATCTGGGCCGACCGCGACGCGACCTCGGCCCGCCACCACGGGGTGAGCCCCTTCGGCTGCACCGACCTCGACCCGCTCCTGCGCAGCCTGGGCGTGGGGACCGTCGTCGCCTGCGGGGCGTCGCTGAACGTGGGCGTGCTGGGCCTGTGCATCGAGGCCGTGAACCTGGGCTACGAGGTGGTCGTCGTGCGCGACGCCACCGTCGCCGTGCCCCCGTCCTACGCCGCTGCCGTGTTGGCGGGCACCGTGGCCCAGCTGGCCCGCCTGGCGACGGTGGCCGAGGTGGCCTCGGCCTGGAGCTCGGCGGAGGGCTGAGCCCGACGCGTCGTCAGCCCCGGGGGCCGCCGAAGCGGGCGGCCAGCCAACGCCGTGCCCCCTCCAGCATCTCGTCGCTGCGCTCGTGCCCGCAGGCCAGCGACTCGAAGTCCACCTTCGAACCGGCGGCGAGCAGGGCGTCGGCCAGGTCGCGGCCCAGGAAGTCGGGCACCACCTCGTCGTCGCGGCCGTGCTGGACCAGCACGTCGGTGGGCACGGTCCTGCGGGGGTCGACCTCGACGTCGAGGCCCTCGGGCACGAACGGCGCCTGGAGCACCAGCGCCCCGAACGCGGCGGTCGAGCGGGCGGCCACGGCCACCGCCAGCGAGGCGCCCTGGGAGAACCCGGCCAGCACCACGTCGTCGCGGGCCAGGCCGAGGTCGCGCTCCATCGCCCCGAGCACGTGCAGGACCCGCTCCACCGACGCCGTGAGGCTGGCCGCATCGGCACCCCGGGTGCCGTGGTCGTACCACGAGCCGCCCCCGTCACCCACCGGCAGCGGGGCCTCCGGCGTGACCGTCACGAAGTCCCCCTCGGGGTCGAGGCGAGCCATCGTCGGCGCCACCTCGGCGGGCGACGAGCCGTGCCCGTGGAGGTAGACGAGGACGGGTCGGCGGTGCGTCACGGGCCGCGACGCTAGATCGGCCGGCCCCACCCGGGAGGGTTTCGACCGCCGCGCCGCCACACTGGCCACGAGGCCCCTCGTGCGCAGGCGACGACGTTCCCACCCCGATGCTCCGGACGCGTCCGACGAGCTCCTCCGGTCGCTGATCGAGGAGCACGCGGACGCCATCTACCGCGTCGCCTACTCGGTGGTCCGCGACCCCCACCTGGCCGAGGACGTGGTGCAGGAGGCGGTCATCAAGGCCTGGCGCGCCGCGCCGAGTTGGCGGGGCGAGGGGTCGATGCGCTCGTGGGTGCTGAGCATCGCCCACAACACGGCCGTGTCGATGCTGCGCCGGGCCCGCGACGAGGCCCACGCCCCGGCCTCGCTGCCCGAACGGTCGGGGGTGGCCGACGAGGTGGAGCGCGCCGCCGACGGCCGGGCCGACCTCGCCGCACTCGCCCGGGCGCTCGACGCCCTCGACCCGCTCAGCCGCTCGATCGTGGTGCTGCGCGACATCGAGGCCCTCAGCTACGAGCAGATCGCCGAGACCCTCGGGGTGCCGCTGCCCACCGTGAAGACCCGCCTGTTGCGGGCCCGGCGGGAGCTGCAGCGGGTCGTGCTGGAAGGGGCGCCGTCGTGAGTCGGCCCGACGACCTCCACTGGGACGAGGAGCTGCCGATGGAGTGGTCGATGGAGCGACTCCTCGAGCTCGAGCACGCGGCCGCGGTCGGGCTCGGCGCGGGCGCCGACGACCTGGCCGATCCCGAGCTGGACGCCGCGCTGGCCGAGACCGAGGCGTTCGGATCCGACCTGGCCCGCCTGCTGGTGCCGCCGTCGGACCTCGAGGCACGCACCGCGGCGGTCGTCACCGACGGGCTGCTGGCCCGCTCGACGCTGAGCGCCGCGGTGGACCTGCTGGGGACCGGCTGGCGGGTGTTCCGCCTGTGGGCACCCCGGGCCGACGAGGGCGAGGAGGCCGCGCCGTGATCGACCACTGGATCCTGGGCGTCGTCGCCCTCGGCTCGGGCCTGCTGCTCGGCGAGATCGCCGGCCGCATCGTGCGCTCGACGATGAGCCGCGAGGACCGCTCGGCCGAGGTGCGCGAGATGGCCCGGGCCGTCGGCAGCTTCGTGTTCTGGGCCTGCACCGGAATCGGCGTGTTCGTGCTGGTGGCCAGCGCCAGCCGCGAGACCCTCGAGGAGGTCCCGCGCCGGGTGGCCGCCTACGTGCCGAACCTGCTGGTGGCGTCGCTGATCGTGCTGGCCGGCTGGGCGGTGTCGATCGGCGTCTCGGCGCTGGTGGGACAGTCCGCGCTGCGGGCCTCGGGCGTGCGGCACCGCGGGCTCGAGCGCATGCTGCGCCTGTCGCTCTTGGGCACGTCGGTGGCCCTGGCGCTCAGCCAGCTGGGTGTCGACACGACCATCCTGAGCCTGGCGTTGGGCGTCGTGGCGGGCGGGCCGATCCTGGCCCTGGCCCTGCTCACCGGCTTCGGCGGCCGCCAGGTGGCCGCCCAGCTGGCGGCCGGGCGGGCGCTGCGGGACCAGCTGCGCGTGGGGCGGTGGCTCGAGGCCGGTGAGGTGCGCGGGCGCATCGTGGCCGTGCACCCGGTGACCACCGAGCTCGAGACCGACGACGGCCAGCGGGTGCACCTCCCCCACGACCAGCTGCTCCGGAGCTCGTTCTCCACCTCCCCGGTCCGCAGCGCGGCCGGTCACGGCGACGCCTGAGGGGCCGCCGAGCCGGGCCGCGGGTGAGCCGTTCGGCCCATCCGGGGTGGGCCGCAGGGCCCGAATGCGGGTGATCGGCCACGAACTTCGCGACTTCCGGGCGGATCGGGCGTCTACTGGGCACAACACGCTGGTGCGTTGGCCCGGGGAGTTCGTGGTGGTTCCCCCCGGGCGGGTGCAATCGGATCGTCCCGTCGGCCCGGCCAGGTCGACGGGACGATGCGCGAAACGGGCCCGCTCCGGCGGGGCCTGGTAGACCGACGGCCATGTTCCGCCACATCGTGCTGCTGACCCTGCGTGAGGACGCCACCGAGGCCGACCGCGACGCCATCGTGGCCGAGCTGCGGACGCTGCCCGACCTGGTGCCGACCATCCGGGCCTACGACATCGGCCTCGACGCCGGCCTGAACGCCGGCAACGCCACGATCTCGGTGGTCGCCGACTTCGACGACGCGGACGGCTACCTCACCTACCGCGACCACCCCGACCACCAGCGGGTGATCGCCGAGCACATCGCCCCAGTGCTCGCCGCTCGCTCGGCCATCCAGTACGAGCGGGTCGGCTGAGGGCGGTCAGCCGATCGAGTCGGCCTCGGCGAGCGCCGACTCGACGAGCTCGGCCAGACCGACGACCACGGCGTCGGCCCGGAGCTGTGCCCGGTCGAGCGTGGTCTGCACCCGCAGGATGCCGATGACGTCACGCCACTGCCGGTCCGAGCGCCGGTCGCCGTCGTCGAACCAGCGGAGCTTCCGGAGCACCTGGTCGATCGGCGAGGTGATCCAGAGGCCGTGCACGAAGCCGGGGAGGTCGAGTCGGACCCGTCGCTCGATCTGCCAGCGGTCGAGCTGGTCGTCGCCGAGCACGAAGACGTCCACCTTCATCGGCCCGTCGAGGTGGATCAGGTTGAACGAGTCGTGACGAGCGATCGCCTCGCGTGCCGACTGGGTCGGGACGTAGAAGTCGACGGCAGCTCGATCCAACAGGTCCTCGCCCTGCTCGACGCTCAGTCGCACGGCGACGTCGAGGTCCACGGTCGTCCGGGGCTCACCGAGGAACGACGAGGCGAACGATCCACCGACCACGAAGGACACGCCGAGCTCGTCGAGCAGGTCGGCGACCCGAGCGACGAGCGCCAACGGGTCGGAACTCACGGCGCCGGGGCGGGTGACCGAGCGAAGGCCTCCTCCGCCAGCTGTCGCCCGTAGCGGCGCACGGCCAGCTGGTACCGGATCTCGACGTCGTCGGCGGACGGATCGACGGCACGGATCCCGGCGACGGCGATCTGCTCGACGGCCGTGTGCATCGACCGCAAGAGCTCGACCCGCTCGCCGACGGTCATGGCGCGCCAACGCTCCACCTGCATCGCCTCGATCTCGGGGCTGGTGTCGCTGGGCACGCCCCGAGCGTAGGGCCGTCAGCCCTCGTCGTGGTCGAGGATCGACTCGAGGAGCAGCCGGGTCACGGGGCGGAAGCGACCCGGCGAGTAGTAGCGGTCGAGCAGCTCGAGCGCGGCGTCCACCGAGCGGAGCCCCAGCTCGTCGGCGAGGGTGCGGAGGTCGTCGCCATCGGTCTCCACACGGGCGGCCTGGGCCTTCATGGCGAACAGGTACTCGGCGGAGGCCACCCCCACCTGGAGTCCGTCCGTGCGGAAGGTGCCGGTCCCCTCGCTCGGCGGCGTCCGGTCCAGGAGCAGGCCCTTCACCGCGTCGTTCAGCCAGCCGTCGGGGAGCCGATGCTCGACGGCCATGCGGGCGGCTTCGTCGTAGATCTCGGTCTTGGGCTCGAACACCGCGTCCAGATCGCGGGTCACCCGCTCGCGTCGATATGCCAGCGCCATGGCGGCCCCGCCGACGAGGAAGAGCCGCCCCTCGATGCCCCGGGCCGCCAGCCGCGCTCCCAGCTCGGTGAGGAGTGCCCGGATCCGCTCGGCGTCCAGCATCGAGCCGTCGGTCACACCGCCACCAGGTCGGCGGGGTCGACCATCACGCCGCGCAGCTGGAGCGACAGCGGGGAGCGGGCGAAGACATAGGCGTCGAGGGCCGGGGACGGGCTGAGAAACCAGAAGGTGCGGAGGGTCCCCTTGCGGACCCACGCCGGGGGCTCGTCCCCGAGCGACAGGGCGAGGTCCTCGACGACGCCGGCCAGCAGGAGATCCCAGCGCCGGTCGCCCGTGGTCGAGGGCGCGACGAAGAAGGCGCCGCGATCAGCGTCGGTCACCAGGTGAGCAGCGTCAGAACGCATCTGCCGCACCGCTCGGAGGAGCTCGGCGTTGGACCACCCCCGCCGGAGCCCGGAGCGGAGGATTGCGGCGGTCGCCGGAACGGTCTGGAGGTTCCGCCGGTGGATCGGGCTGTCGCTTCCCGCCCCGACCACCGCGGTCAGGCGCTCGAGGGTGGTCGCGTTCGGCTGCTTCGCGTCCCGCTCGTAGGCGGACACGTTCGTCTCCGACGTCCCCGCCGCCCGAGCCACTTGCGCCAGCGTCAGCCCCGCATCCCGCCGAGCCGCTCTCAGTTGCCAGCCGCTCATATATGCAGGATATCAGTTATCACAGCCAGTTGCCCGCTCCAGCTTCTGTGGCAACGAACCGGCGGTCACAGGATGAGCTTCCTCACCGTGAGCCCTTTTGGCAGACGCCCCGTTTCGGCGTACTCGATGAAGATTGGCAAGGCACTCGTCGCGTCAAACACCTCATTGTCGTTGACGTACACGACTCGATCACCCCATCGCACCTCCTTGTTCGGTGCTGAATCCGAACGATCCTCCGGGATTCCGACGACGAGCTGAGCTAGCTCAGCGCCGTCGCGCTCGCGGATCTCGATGGTCAACCGATCGGCCGAGCCCGCACACTGGATGTACTCCCCCATGTCATGGTCGGGGTGCCAATCTCGGAAATCAGCTCCGACCGGGAGACGGGCGAGCACCAACGAGTGCCACCGGTCGCCGTCTAATCCTCGAAGAACCCGCTCGATTCCGTCATCCCCCGACGACGCCATCCAACTCGAGCCGTTGATGCCAACAATGACGGTCATGGCACTCGAACTACTCCCACTGAGGTGACCTGGATGGTGCGGCCGTTGAGACGTGCTGTGGCCGGGTTGCCGGAGTTCACCGCGTCGTCGAAGTCACGCTGATGGGCGTCGCAGTACGCGCTGCCACTCTTCACCGCTAACCGCCGCCGGCCGACGTGGCCCGGACTTGCTGGCGAAGGGACCGCCCCGTCTCAGGCGCGTAGTCGCCGAAGCCCCGTGCCTCTGCCTCCTTGCCCACGCCTGAGTTGCCGTTGGTGAAGCGTCCGCTGCTGTCGCGACCGTCGCCGCGATCGGCCCCCGGACCGGGGTCTGTGGCTGTTCGGTAGCCATCGGTCGCGGCTGCAGCGAACTCCGGACTGGGGTTGTCGTAGCCGTAGGTCTCGGGTGCCCGCGCGGCGCCAGCCGGGGACACGAGACCGATGAGGGCGGCCAGTACGATCAACGCGGCGAGTACGACACGTCGCGCGCCGTCGACCTGCGGTCGTACCTGCATCACCATGCGGCTACCCCTCGAAGGGGCCCTTGCCCATCTGGTCGCGGATGGTGACGACCGGCGGGTTCACCAGGCTGCGGCGCTGCCAGTTGGCGCCGTCGACCACCAGCGTGTGGCCCGAGATGAACCGGCCGTAGGGCGACGCCAGGAACGTGGCCGCCCACCCCAGCTCCTGACGCTCCCCCACCCTCAGCGCCGGCTGACACACGTCCTTGTCACTGGTCCGCGACAGGTTGCCCTGGATGTCGGCGGTCATGTCCTCGTGCGGCATCAGCCCCGGAACCAGGCAGTTCACCTGGATGCCGTAGGGCCCCCACTCCACCGCCAGGCTCTCGGTCAGGTTCTTCACGCCCGCCTTGGCCGCCGCCGAGTGCGCGAATCCGGGTCCGCCCGTCCAGGCATAGGACGCGCCGATGTTCACGATCGACGCCGGGGTGCCCGCCTCGAGGTGGCGACGACCGAACTCGCGACAGCAGAAGAACGTGCCGTTGAGGGTGATGTCGACCACCGTCCGCCAGGCGTTGGGCGACATGTCCTCGGCCGGCACCGGGAAGTTGGCCGCTGCGTTGTTGACCAGCACGCCGGGCAGCCCGAACCGCTCGGTCGCCGCGTCGAACGCCGCGGCGATCGAATCGGGCTCGCGGATGTCGCACGCCACCGTCAGCACCTCGGCGCCCACTGCCTCGATGGCGGCCTGGCCGGCCTCGAGGTGCTCGGGCTTGCGGGAGGCGATCACGATCGAGGCGCCCAGCCGGGCGAACTCGGACGCCACGGCCTTGCCCAGGCCGGTGCCGGCGCCGGTCACGAACACGGTCTCGCCGGCGAAGGTGCCGTCGCGCAGCGCGGTCTCGCCGGGCAGCGGCGGGCGGGGCAGGCCGATCCTGCTGGGTCGCTCGTCGGTCATCGCTCAGCTCCCCGTGTAGCGGGGCTCGCGCCCCTCGGCCCGTGCCGCCTTCAGCTCGGCGAAGTCGTCGCTGCGGTTCAGGAACGTCTGGAAGTACATCTCGTCGCGCATCGAGTCCCGCACGCCGGGCACGGTCAGCTGGCGGATGACGTCGCGGGCCAGCTTCACCGCCACCTTGGGTGCCGTGGCGATCTGGCGGGCCATCTCCTGGACCGTGTCGTCCAGCTCGTCGGCCGGCACGACCCGGCTGATGATGCCGTGGGCCAGTGCCTCCTCCGCCGAGAGCACCCGCCCGGTCAGCACCAGGTCGCTCACCAGCCCCGGCCCGCACATCTGGTGCAGCACCGCCATGCCGCCGGTGTCGGGGATGACGCCGTGGGTCAGCTCGGGCAGGCGGAACCGGGCACCCTCGGCCGCCACCCGGATGTCGCACAGCAGCGCCCGCTGCCACGACCCGCCCATGCTCCAGCCCTTGTGGGCCACGATCACCGGGGCGTCGAGGTCCCACAGCTGCTGGATGCCGCGGTGGCCGCGGCGCATCAGCTCGTGGTGCGAGAGCTCCACCTTGAGGTTGCCGATGGAGCCGACGTCGCGTCCCGACGACCAGCTCTTGCCCTCCCCCCGCCACACGACGGCCCGCACCTCGGGCGCGGCCTTCAGCTCGCCCAGGATGGTGAACAGCTGGGCGTCCATGTCGTCGTCGAACGCGTTGTGCTTGTCGGGGTTGTCGTTGGTGATCGTGGCCACGGGGCCGTCGATCTCCAGTCGTACGGTGCCGGTCATGGGCAGGGGTCTAGCAGCGCCGCCCGCTCCGCCGTCGACTCGCGCTCGGCCCAGTTTCTGACACTTGCGTCAGGTTCGGGCCGTCCGCCCGCCGCGACGATCCGGCCTCCGCACCCCGAAACTTTCGCGTGACATCGGTCACGTCGGTTGCTATGTTGCCCGCCTGAGCGAAGGTCATTTCGCTCCGAGTTCGGTCGGCGCCGGCGCTTGCCAGGCCGCAGACCGGAGGGCCGTGTGAGCAGTTCGGGGGGTCTGCTCACACGGCCCCTGGTCGTTTTCGGGCTCGTCCGGTCCGCACCGGGCAGAATGCCCCGGTGCAGATCACGAAGCTGACCTCGACCGACGCCTTCGTCGTCGTCGACCTCCCCACCGCCCCGGTCGCCACCGGCGTGGCGCGCCAGGCCAAGAAGATCCTCCAGGACGGTGCGGTCAACCTGGCCCGGACCCTCACCTACACCTATGCCGCCTTCGGGATGCAGCGCAGTGGCGCCTCGGCGGGCATCAACGCCGAGGGCGACGCCCGTGACGCCGCGCTGGCCGCGTTCGTCGAGGAGCTGGGCCCGCAGGTGTCGGCGGGGACGCTGCTGATCGACGCCGGCAAGGGCGTGGGCGCCGACGAGCTGGCCGCCTGGTCGGCCACCGATCCCCGCTCGGCGCTCCGCACCGACGACGGCCACGTCGCACTGGCCACCGGGGTGGCCGCTGCTGCCGCCGCGGCGCTCGGCGGACTGGTCGGGCGCAGCGTCGTGGTCGAGGCCGGCCCCGCCGCCGACGCCATCGCCACCGCGGTGCAGGCCGCCGGCGCCACCGCCGCCGTGCTGCCCACCGCCGAGGCGCTGGCCGCCGAGTGCGACGCCTGCTGCGTCGGCTCGAAGCCCGGCCTCGTCGACCACCAGGTCGCCCCCTCGCTCCGGGCCGCCGTGCTCGTGCCCACCGGCCCCCTCCCGGTGACGGCCCGCGGTCTGGCCGAGGCCCGGCGCGCCGGCGTCCGGGTGCTGGCCGACTTCGTCACCACCGCCGGTCCCGTGCTCGTCGCCTGGGACCACACCCACGCGGAGGCGGCAGCGGCCGCCGCGGTCGCGGGCGAGCAGATCGCCGCGGCCGTCGCGGCGGGCGCCGAGCACCCCGAGGGCGACCTGCTGGCCGCCTGCTACCGGGCCGAGGAGTTCCTCCGCACCTGGGTCGACGAGCTGCCCTTCGGCCGCCCCCTCGCCTGAGCGCTGCCGCCATGAGCGACCTGCCCGCCGTCACCCATCCCCTCCCCGCCCCGACTCCGGACGTCACGTGGCCGGGCCTCACCTGGCCCACCGGGCTGCTCGACGACGACCGAGCCGCCGAGGTGGACCGCATCCTCGACGAGGCGTTCGCCACCAACCCGAACCGCCGGTTGGCCCGGTCGCTGGCCACCGTCGTGGTGCAGCACGGGCGCATCGTCGCCGAGCGCTACGGGCCCGGCACCGATGCCGCCACCCGCCTGATCTCGTGGTCGACGGCGAAGTCGGTCACGCAGGCCGCGGTCGGCCTGGCCATCGGCGACGGTCTCCTCGACCTCGACGCGCCGGGCGTCGCCCCCGAGTGGGCGGACCCCACCGACCCCCGTCACGCCATCACGCTGCGCCATCTGCTGGCCATGCGCAGCGGCCTCGAGTTCAACGAGGACTACGTGGACGCCGGCACCTCGCACTGCCTCGAGATGCTCTTCGGATCGGGTGCCGCCGACATGGCGCACTTCGCGGCGTCGCAGTCGCTGGCCCACCCCGTCGACACGCACTTCAACTACGCGTCGGGCACCACCAACATCGTGAGCCGGGCCGTCGCCACGGCGTTCGGGTGCAGACCCGACGGCCCGGGGTTGGGCGACGTGCTGCGGGAGCGCCTCTTCGCACCGCTGGGCATGGACTCGGCCGACCCCCGCGTCGACGGCGCCGGCACGTTCGTCGGCTCGTCGTACCTGTACGCCACCGCCCGGGACTTCGCCCGCTTCGGGCTGCTGTACCTGCGCGACGGCGTCTGGGACGGGCGACGCCTGCTTCCCGAGGGCTGGGTGGACCTCGCCCGGACGCCGACGTCGAAGGACCCCGACGAGGAGCTCTGGTACGGCTCGCACTGGTGGGTGTGGGGCGACACCTACGGCACCTTCGCGGCGCAGGGCTACGAGGGCCAGCTGATCGCCGTGGTCCCCGAGCTCGACGCCGTCATCGTGCGACTCGGCAAGACCCCGATCGAGCACCGGCCCGCCCTCGTCGCCTGGTACCGCCGGCTCCTCGACGCCCTCGCCGGCTAGCTTCCCTGCCCGCGACGGCCCGGCCCCGGCCCCGGCCCCGGCCCCTCGCATGCCCCGGCCCCTCGCCGGCCCCGGCCCCTCGCCGGCCCCCTTCCTCCCCCTCCTACCTCACTTCCCCCGTTCATCTGCCCGTGGGTTTCGCCACGGAGAACTGAGCGGAATGTGAACCACGAGCGAGCAGTGGCGCGCCTCAGCCGTCGCCAACTGGGCCTCATCACCACGGCCCAGGCGAACGAGCTCGGCATCACGAACTCGATGATCCACCGACGTGTCCGTCGTGGGCTGTGGGAACGGCGACTGCCTGCCGTGTACGCCCTCCGGTGCGTCCCGCCCTCGCGCGACCAGGCCGTCCTGGCCGCCGCGCTGTGGTGCGGACCGGCGGCGCTCGTCGCGTCGGAGACCGCCCTCGCCGTCCACGGCCTCCTCGACGCCGGGCGAACGGTCCACCTCCTCGGCCCGGAGGAGCTCCGGCGACGACGACCCGGCATCGAGGTCCACCACAGCTCGATGATCGTCCCGGCGGACCGCGCCCGAGTCCGCGGCATCCCCGTGACGAGCGTCGCCCGGTCCCTGGCCGACGCCGCACGGCAACTGGGGCCGGAGGCAAGCGAGCGGGTGTTGGAGGAAGCACTCCGACGTCGACTCCTCACGATCCCGCGGCTCGCCGCCGTCCACGAGCGCCTCTCGGGTTCCGGACACGCAGGGTGTCGCATCGTGCGCACCCTGCTGGCCGACCGCGACATCGACTGGGTGCCGCTCCAGCGAGAGCTGGAGCGGCGGACCTACCGCCTGCTCCGGCGGGCGGGACTGCCCGACGCGGTCCGGCAGCTTCCCGTGCGACTCGACGGCTTCACCGCCCACGTCGACTTCGCCTGGCCCATCGAGCGCGTGGTCCTGGAGGTGGACGGATGGGGTCCCCACAGCGGCCGCCGGATGCACCACCTCGATCGAGACCGCTGGTCGGCCCTCACCACTGCCCGGTGGCGCGTGATCGTCGCCGGGTGGGACCACGTCGTCGACCAGCCCGACGTGCTGGTCGGCCGCGTTCGGCACCTCCTGGCCACCCCGCCCGGTTCATGTGCCCTCCAGTTCGCCGTCGGTGAACTGGAGGGCACATGAACGCCGGGGAGGCGGCTGGTAGCGTCGCGGTCCACAACCGACGCCATCGACCCCGGGCGGGAGAGCTCGACGCCACGGTCCGCCGTGGGGTCGGCACCGAAGGAGCAACACCCCGGAATCTCTCAGGTCACCGGACCGCCCGGGTGAGGCAACTCTGGAAAGCAGGCGTCGGCCCCGGCCGGCGCCTCACCGAAGGGGAAAGGCGACCGCTCCGGCCTCACCGGCGCATCCGCCGAAGCTCTCAGGTCCGATGACAGAGGGGTACGGCAGGAGGCCGTGATGGCTGCGCTGACCTCGTCCCCCGACCCTCAGTCCCCGATCGGCGGCGCCGACCGCTTCGCGCGGCGCCACATCGGCCCCTCCCCCGACGAGGTCGCCACCATGTTGGCCACCGTCGGCTACGACTCGGTCGACGCCTTCATCGACGCGGTCGTGCCCGGCGGCATCCGTTCGGTCGACCCCCTGGCCGTCCCGGCGGCGCGCACCGAGGTCGAGGCGCTCGCCGACCTGCGGCAGCGAGCGGCCGGGAACCGCCCGATGATCTCGATGATCGGCCAGGGCTACTCCGACACCCACACGCCTGCGGTGATCCTGCGCAACATCCTGGAGAACCCGGCCTGGTACACGGCCTACACGCCGTACCAGCCCGAGATCAGCCAGGGCCGCCTCGAGGCGCTGCTCAACTTCCAGACGATGGTGGCCGAGCTGTCCGGCCTCGACATCGCCAACGCCTCCATGCTCGACGAGGGCACCGCGGCGGCCGAGGCCATGACCATGGCCCGCCGCGCCACCAAGCTGGGCTCCGACACCTTCTTCGTCGACGCCGACTGCCACCCCCAGACCATCGAGGTGGTGCGCACCCGGGCCGTACCCCTGGGCATCGAGGTGGTCGTGGGCGACCCGGCCACCGACCTCGTCGCCCTCCTCGACGGCGGCCACGTCCCCTACGGCGCCCTCCTCGCCTACCCCGGCACCTCCGGCGCCGTGCGCGACCACCGAGCCGTGGTCGCCCGGCTGAACGAGGCCAAGGCCTTCGTGACCGTGGCCGCCGACCTCCTGGCGCTGTGCCTGCTGGATGCCCCCGGCTCCTGGGGTGCGGACGCGGTGGTGGGCTCGGCCCAGCGCTTCGGAGTGCCCATGGGCTTCGGCGGTCCCCACGCTGGGTTCCTGGCCACCCGCGACGCCCACAAGCGCTCGCTCCCCGGCCGCCTCGTGGGCGTGTCGGTCGATGCCTCGGGTCGCACCGCCTACCGCCTGGCGCTGCAGACCCGCGAGCAGCACATCCGCCGCGAGAAGGCCACCTCGAACATCTGCACCGCCCAGGTGCTGTTGGCCGTGATCGCCTCGATGTACGCCGTGTACCACGGCCCCGACGGCCTCCGGACGATCGCCGGTCGCGTGGCCCGCCTGACCGCGGCGCTGGCCGCCGCGCTGCGGGCCGCAGGGGTCGAGGTGGTCAACGACACCCACTTCGACACCCTGACCGTGCGGGTGCCCGGACGGGCCGCCGAGGTGCTGGCCGCCGCGGTCGCCCGGGGCGTCAACCTGCGTTCGATCGACGCCGACCACGTGGGCATCAGCCTCGACGAGGTCACCACCGTCGAGCACCTCGGCCTCGTCCTCGAGGCCTTCGGCGCCGACCCGGCCACGCTCGACGCCGAGCGCGCCACCCCCGCCGTGCCCCTCCCCCGCACCACCGACTTCTGCACCCACCCGGTGTTCCGGACCCACCACTCCGAGACCGAGCTGCTCCGCTACCTGCGTCGCCTGGCCGACCTCGACCTGGCGCTCGACCGCACCATGATCCCGCTGGGCAGCTGCACCATGAAGCTGAACGCCACCAGCGAGATGATCCCGGTGACCTGGCCGGAGTTCGGGCGCATGCACCCCTTCGCCCCCCTCGACCAGGCCGAGGGCTACCTCGACCTCTTCGCCGACCTCGAGGCCTGGCTGGCCGACATCTGCGGCTACGACGCCGTGTCGCTCCAGCCCAACGCGGGGTCCCAGGGCGAGTACGCCGGGCTGCTGGCCATCGCCGGGTACCACGCGTCGCGGGGCGAGACGCACCGTGACGTCTGCCTCATCCCCGCCTCGGCCCACGGCACCAACGCCGCCTCGGCGGTCATGGTCGGCATGCGGGTGGTCGTGGTGGCCTGCGACGACGACGGCAACGTCGACGTCGACGACCTGCGGGCGAAGATCTCCGAACACGGCCCGAACCTGGCCGCGCTGATGGTCACCTACCCCTCCACCCACGGCGTGTTCGAAGAGGCCATCGGCGAGATCTGTGGCCTGGTCCACGACGCCGGCGGCCAGGTGTACCTCGACGGCGCCAACATGAACGCGCTGGTCGGCCTGGCCAGGCCCGGCCACTTCGGCTCCGACGTCAGCCACCTCAACCTCCACAAGACGTTCTGCATCCCCCACGGCGGCGGCGGACCGGGCGTGGGACCCGTCGGCGTGCGGGCCCACCTGGCGCCGTTCCTGCCCAACCACGGCCAGCGCCCCGAGGCCGGCCCGCCCACCGGGCCCGGCGCGGTGTCGGCCGCGCCGTGGGGCTCGGCCTCGATCCTGCCCATCAGCTGGACCTACATCGCCATGATGGGCCCCGACGGCCTCCAGGCCGCCACCGAAGCGGCCATCCTGGGCGCCAACTACATCGCCGCCCGCCTGAAGGACCACTACCCGGTGCTGTACACCGGCCGCAACGGCCTGGTGGCCCACGAGTGCATCCTCGACCTGCGGCCCATCGAGAAGGCCACCGGCGTGACCAACGAGGACGTGGCCAAGCGCCTGATCGACTACGGGTTCCACGCCCCGACCATGTCGTTCCCCGTCCCCGGGACGCTCATGGTCGAACCCACCGAGTCGGAGTCGCTGGCCGAGCTGGACCGGTTCTGCGACGCCATGGTCGCCATCCGGGCCGAGATCGCCGAGGTGGCCGACGGCAAGGTCGCCGTCGAGGACAGCGTGCTGCGCCACGCCCCGCACCCCGCGGCCGACGTGGTCACCGACGACTGGAAGCGGCCGTACTCCCCCCAGCGCGCCGCCTTCCCCACCGAGGCCAGCCTGCGGACCAAGTACTGGCCGCCGGTCTCGCGCATCGACAACGGCTACGGCGACCGCAACCTGGTGTGCGCCTGCCCGCCCCCGGAGGCGTTCGTCTCGTGAGCGACCGGCCGCGACCGCAGGTGGGCTGGACCCGCTCGGCGGTCGCGGCCCTCGCCGCCGTCGTGGCCGCGCTCCTGGCCGGCGAGCTGGCCGCCGCCCTCCTCTCGGTGCCGTCGCCGGTGACCGGCGTGGCCGGCGCCGTCATCGACGGCGCGCCCAAGCCGGTCAAGGACTGGGCCATCGCCACCTTCGGCACGGCGGACAAGCTGGCGTTGGGGATCGGCATCTGGGTGCTGCTGGTGGTGGCCGGCACCCTCACCGTCCGGGCCTCGGCCCGACGTCCCTGGCTGCGCCCGGCGGTGGTCGTCGCCCTGGCCGGCGTCGGCATCCTGGCCGCCGACTCGACCGAGGACGGCGGCGCCGCGCCGGTGCCCGCCGTGGTGGCCGCCGCGGTCGCCGGCATCGCCCTCTGGTGGCTCCGGCCGTCGCCCGCCGCCGAGGCCGCTCCCGAGACCGAGGACCCGACCGGCGCCGATCTCACTGCCGAGCCCACCGTCCCCGAGCCCACCGCCGAGCCGATGCCGGCGCCCCGCTACGCGGGTGGCGCCTGGCCCGTCACCGTCGATCGGCGACGGTTCCTGGCCCGTGCCGCCACCGTCGCGGCCGGCGGGACCGTGGCCGGTGCTGCGGCCTGGGGGCTGCGTTCGGCCGCCGACCGCGACCTCCGACGGGCGGCGAACGCCACCCGGCTCCCCCGGCCGCGGGCCGGGACGGCGGCGGCCGCCCCGGAGGTGCCCGCCGGCGCGTCGGTCGGGCGTGGGGTCGAGCCCTTCATCACGCCGACCGACGCGTTCTACCGGATCGACACCGCCTTCTCGGCCCCGCGGGTGGACCTCGACAGCTGGCGGTTGACCATCGACGGCGCCGTCGACACGCCGCTCACGCTGACCTACGAGCAGCTGCTCGAACGTGAGGTCGTCGAGCGGGTGGTGACGCTGACCTGCGTGTCGAACGAGGTGGGCGGCGACCTCGTCGGCACGGCCCGCTGGCTGGGGGTGCCCCTGGCCGCGCTCCTGGAGGAGGCCGGCGTGCGATCGGGCGGTGAGCAGGTCTTCATGACCTCGGTCGACGGCTGGACCTGTGGCTTCCCCACCGAGATCGCCCTCGACGGGCGTGACGCCCTGGTGGCGGTCGGCATGAACGGGGAGCCCCTGCCCGTCGACCACGGGTTCCCGGCCCGCATCGTGGTGCCCGGCCTCTACGGCTACGTCTCGGCCACCAAGTGGGTGGAGCGCATCCAGCTGGTCGGCTGGGACCAGGCCGACGGCTACTGGATCCCGCGGGGCTGGTCCAAGGAAGGGCCCATCAAGACCCAGTCCCGCATCGACGTGCCCCGCCGCGGCAAGGTCATCGATCCGGGACCCACGGCGATCGCCGGGGTGGCCTGGGCGCAGCACCGCGGCATCGAGGCCGTCGAGGTCCGCGTGGACGACGGGCCGTGGCAGGCGGCCGAGCTCGGCGACGAGGTCACCATCGACGCCTGGCGACAGTGGTACCTCCCGTGGACCGCCACCTCCGGGACCCACCGCATCGCGGTACGGGCGACCGACCGCGACGGTCGCACCCAGCCCGAGCGGCGCAAGCGGGTCGATCCCGACGGTGCCGAGGGTTGGCACACCGTCACGATCGAGGTCCGCTAGGACCCCCGAGGTCCGCTCGGACCCCCGAGGTCCGCTAGGACCGCCGAGGCCCGCGAGACCGTCGAGGTCCTAGACCGCGGCGCCCACCAGACGGCCGATCCCGAAGGTCACCGCCATGGCGACCGCACCGCCGACGAAGACCCGGGCCGCCCCCACCGATGCCGAGGCACCGCCCAGCCGTGCCCCCACGACGCCGAGCGCGGCGAGCGCCACGAGCGACACCACGACGATGAGCCACGGGGCGACGAGTCCGGCCAGCACCGGGAGCGCCGCGCCGGCCGCGAAGGCCAGGGCCGAGGTCCACGCCGCCTGCACGGGATCGGCGAACTCGTCCTGGTCCAGGCCGAGCTCGTCGCGGAGGTGGGCGCCGAGCGCATCGTGGGCGTGCATCTGGCGGGCCACCTCGGCCGCCAGCGGCCGCTCGAGGCCACGCCGGACGTAGATCTCGGTGAGCTCCTTCAGCTCGGCCTCGGGGAACTCGACCAGCTCGGTCCGCTCCTTCTCCAGGTCGGCCCGTTCGGTGTCACGCTGCGAGCTGACCGAGACGAACTCGCCGGCCGCCATCGACAGCGCCCCGGCCGTGAGCCCGGCCACGCCGGCGGTGGCGATCGCCCCGGCCGAGGCGTCGGCCCCGGCGACCCCCAGCATCAGCGCCGCCGTCGACACGATGCCGTCGTTGGCGCCGAGCACGGCCGCCCGCAGCCAGGCGGCACGGTGGGACCGGTGGGTCTCGAGCGTGTGGGCGGAGCGGGCCATCGGGTCGGACGCTAGTGGCCGTCCTGCCACCCCCCGAACCTCGACCTGACCCACCGACGGACACCGTGGGACACTGATCGCCGATGACCGAGGGGGACCGACCAGCAGGCCGAGGGCCGCGACCCTTCCGCCCGGCGGGACGGGTCCGCCGACTGGGCGTGATCGCGATCGTGGGCGGCGTGGCCGTCGGTTGCACCGGGACCGCCGAGGTGGACCTCGAGGCCGAGCGTCGTGACCGCACCGTCGACGACGGCACGGCGCCGAACTGGATCCGGGCCGGCCGGCAGCTGGCCGCCGGCGAGGAGTCAACGGCCGACGAGGACGGCGCCGACGATCGGGCCGAGAGCGACGACCCGGCGGAGGGCGACCGGCCCCGCGACGCCGCCCTGGTCGCCGAGCTCACCCGGGCGGGCCTGCCCGCCGCGACGGCGACGTGCGTCGCGGCCCGCGTCACCGGCCAGCCCGAGCTGACCGCGGACGTCCGGACCGCGCTGGCCGCGCTGGGCGCCGAGGCGGGCACGACGCCGTCGGTCGAACCCGCCGTGCTCCGTCGCCTCACCACCGTGGTCGGGCCCTGCTTCGACGCCGCCTCGCTGGCCGCGCTGGTCGTGGGGCGCGGCGCCACGACCGCCGCGCCCTCGGCGGCGCCGGCGGCGCCGGGCACCCCCGGCGGGGCGACGACCGGCACCGCCGCCACGATCCCGCCGTCCGTGGCGGTCGGCGTCCCCGCCGGCCTCCAGCAGCTGATCACCAACCTGGGTGCCGCCGCGGCGAACCTCCCCGACCTGTCGAAGGTCAACCCGCTCACGCTGGTGGACCGGACCGCGTTCGTCGACGCGGCACGGAAGAACGGGCTGAGCAGCGGTCAGGCCGGGTGCCTCTACGACCAGCTCCGCTCGCTGAGCCCCCAACAGCTGCAGGCCGCCTTCGCTCCCCAACCCGACCAGGCCGCGGCCGCGGCGGTCCTCAGCGCGACGCTGGGCTGCTTGGTGCGGGGCTGAGCGGGGCGGCCGAGTCGGACTCGGCGGCGCCGTCGTCGAAGTGGCGCGACCGGAAGAGGCGGGCGCCCACCGAGGTGGCGGTCTCCATGAGGAGCACCAGGTCCAGCGTGACCGACCAGTTCTCGACGTAGAACAGGTCGAGCCGCCGGTAGGCCTCGAAGGACGGGTTGTCGCGGGCCTCGACCTGCCAGAGGCCGGTGATGCCCGGCGGCACGCTGAGGCGGGCCAGGAGCTCGTCGTCGAACTGGTCGACCTCTCGGGGCAGGGCCGGCCGGGGCCCGACCAGGCTCATGGAGCCGCCCAGCACGTTGAACAGCTGCGGGAGCTCGTCGAGGCTGGCGGCCTCGAGGTAGCGACCCACCCGCGTGCGGCGGGGGTCGCGGTCGAGCTTGAACAGGATCGACTCGCGCTGGTTCCCCGACATCCGCTTGACCTCGTCGAGCATCTGCTCGGCGTTGGGCACCATCGTTCGGAACTTCAGGACGTGGATGCGCTCGCCGTCGCGGCCCACCCGCTCCTGGCGGAAGAAGATGGGACCCCGGTCGCCGAGCTTGACGGCCAGCGCGGCGAGCAGCATCACCGGAGCGAAGACCACCAGCGCCAGGGTGGCGATGACCACGTCGATCAACCGCTTGACCACGATCTGGGCCCGGGAGAGGCGGACCGGCTCGAGGTAGTACAGGGGCTCGTGGGCCAGCGGGAGGGCCCGGAGCCGCTGGTGGGAGATGCCGCGCAGCCCGCTCGAGAGCTGCACGTGCACGTTGTGGTCGAGGAGCTGGCGGCTCACGGCGTTCAGCTCGGAGGGCCCGAGCGCACTCGACGCGATGAGCACCCCGGTTGCCTGGGTCCCGGCGACCGCCTGCAGCGTCTGGTCGACGACGCCGAGGAACGGCACCGAGCGGGGCCAGGCCTCGTACTCGGCACGGTCGCCCACCACGCCGCAGACCCGCATCCCCGCCTCGGGGTGCGTCTCGAGCAGGTTGTAGAGCTGGAGGCCCTCGTCGTTGGCGCCCACCACGACCACGTCGCGGCTGTAGAGCCCGCGGGCCCGGCCCGCCCGCAGCCACGACCCGTAGACGCCCCGGCAGACCGAGGCCACGAAGAAGGAGAGGATGCCGCCGAGGAGCGCCCGCCGCAGCCCGAGGTTGACGTGGACCACGTCGGCGAAGATCAGCGCCGTGACGCCGGCGATCACCGCGGCCCGGCTCAGGCGCACCAGCTCGATGGAGCGGACGGTGCTGACCCGGGACAGGTAGAGCTTCTGGGCCGCCATGGCCACGAGCTGGGAGGCCGACGCGACGCCGACGACCAGGGCGATCCAGCCGAAGGTGGCCGGGACCGGGACGAGGCCCGGCATCGTCGCGGCGGCCGCCCACGAGAGGGTGACCGCGAGCACGTCGCCGGTGACCAGGATCCGACGCAGCGACCGGGAGGTGGAGCGCTCGACGATGTCGGCCGTGCCCCGATCGCCGAAGGGGCCGCCGACGTGGTCCACGGGGAGGACGACCAGCTCGCCCTGGGGGACCTCGCGATGCTCCGCGGGATCGGTGAGATCGATGACGAGGTCGCCCTCGCGCGCCGTGGTGATCTCGTCGCCCGTCGCATCGTCGGCGCTCGCCGACGAGGTCCTGTGGAGCCCGCTCACGTCATCGTTCCTTCGTCGCTGCCCAAGGGCCGCGCCCACCTCGATCTGAGGTGCTGTCCGCCAAGGGGGAAGCTAGCGGTGGCAGCCCGGCACCGACAATGGGCCGCATCACCCATTCAGGGAAGCGAGCCACTCGTCCTTCGGTCCCGGAGGAGCACCTCCTGGGCCACGGTGGCCACGTGCACCCCGTCCTCGTCGAACACGTGTCCCGCCGCCAGCCCCCGACCGCCCACGAAGGTCTGGCAGGTGAGGTCGTGGAGGTGCCAACGGTCCGGCCGGAGCGGCCGGTGGAACCACACGGTGTGGTCGAGGCTGGCGCTGAAGATGACCTGCTCGAGCACCTCGTGGGGCTCGCGGCCGAGTGGGTGCGCCCGGACGACGGCGTCGGTGGGCAGGTCGTCGGAGAGGAAGACGAGGGCGCCGGACCACAGCTCGGGGCGGTCCCCGAGGTCCTCGGTCACGCGCATCCAGGCCGTGGCTCGACCGGCGCCCGACCGCTCCCCCGCCTCGAGGCGGTCGGCGGGGACGAAGGCCCGCTCGAAGGCGGGGCTCCAGGAGGTCACCTCGAGCTGATCGGGGCCGGGCACCCCGGCCGGAGCGGCGACGGTCTCGATGTCCTGTCCGGCCTCGGCCACGGCGAAGGACGCCTCCAGGTTGAGGATGGCTCGCCCGTCCTGGCGGGCGACGACCCGGCGAGTGACGTAGGAGCGGCCGTCGCGGATGGGATCGACCTCGTAGTCGACGCCGTGGTCGTGGTCGCCCCGACGGATGAAGTAGGCCCGCAGGGAGTGGACCGAGAACCGCTCGTCGACCGTGGCGGCCGCGGCACCGAGCGCCTGGGCCACGATCTGGCCGCCGTACAGGCCGCCCCAGGGGTAGCGGGGTCCTCGCCCGCTCCAGGTGTCGCCGGTCCGCCGGAGGTCGAGGATCTCGCTGAGCAGCACGTCGCTCCGGTCGGTTCGGGGAGGTCGGGGAGGCAGGGGGTGTCGGTGCGGTGGTGTGGGTGTGCCGGGAGGTCAGACCCGGCCGAGGCGCCGCAGCTCGGATCGGTCGAGGCGCCGGGTCCGCCACCAGTAGGCGGTGGCGGTCGACGGCCAGTTGTTGGTGATCCGACCGTCGGTCGTCTTGTACCAGCTCCGGCAGCCCTCGGACCAGACGGTGGCGGCCAGGTCGTGCTCGGTCCGTCGGGCGAAGCGGTCCATGGCGGAGGGCCGCACCTCGACCGAGGCGAGGTCGTGGCGGGCCAGGTCGTCGACGGCCTGGAGCACCCACCTGCACTGGGCCTCGATCATGAACAGGATCGAGTTGTGGCCGAGGTTGGTGTTCGGCCCGTAGAGCAGGAACAGGTTGGGGAACCCCGGCAGGGCGACGCCGAGGTGGGCCTGGGCGCCCTCACGCCAGGTCTCCGAGAGCTCGGTGCCGTCGCGTCCCCGCACCCGGAGCGGGGCCAGGAACTCGGTGGTGCGGAAGCCGGTGGCGAAGACCAGGACGTCGAGGGGGTGGTGACGTCCGTCCTCGGTGACGACGCCGTCGGGGACCACGCGGGCGATGTGGGAGCACTCGACCGAGACGTCCGGGCGCAGCAGCGTCGGGTACCAGTCGTTCGACAGGAGCAGGCGATTGCAGCCGGGGTCGTGCTCGGGCACGAGCGCCTCGACCGACAGGTCGCCCCGCGCCAACCGGGTCAGCTCGGCGGTGCCCCGGCTCCGGATGAGCCGCCCCAGCGGACCGCCTCGTCGGATGATCCCGAACCAGGTCGACTCGAGCAGCCAGAAGGTGCGCCACCGCTCCAGCCGGGCCAGGCCGGGGACCCGCTGCCAGAGCGCCCGCGCCAGCGGCCCGTAGGCACGGTCCCGCTTGGGCACGACCCAGTTGGCGCTCCGCTGGAAGACGGTCAGGTGCCCGGCGCGCTCGGCCAGCCGCGGCACCAGCTGCACCGCCGAGGCCGAGTTCCCGACCACGCCCACCCGGGCACCGTCGATGCGGGCGGCGTCGTCCCAGCGGGCCGAGTGGAACGCCGGGCCGTCGAAGCTGTCGAGCCCCTCGAGGTCGGGGACGTGGGGCCGGTTGAGCTGGCCCAGGGCGGAGACGACCACGTCGACCTCCTCCTCGCGGACCTCCACGACGTTGCGGTCCTCGTCGAGCCGCTCCACCTCGAGTCGCCACACCGCCCGGCCCTCGTCGTAGGTGGCCGCCACGACACGATGGCGGAGCCGCAGGTGGGGGCGGAGCCCCTCCGCGTCGGCGACGTGCTCGAGGTAGTCGAGGATCTCGGGCTGCTCGGCGAAGCGACGCGACCAGTCCCGCTTCGGTCGGAACGAGAACGAGTAGAGCATCGACGGGACGTCGCAGGCCGCCCCCGGGTAGCGGTTGTCCCGCCACGTCCCCCCCACCCCGTCGGACTGCTCGTAGACGGTGAACTCGGTGTGGCCGGCCCGCCGGAGACGGGCACCCATGCACAGCCCCCCGGCCCCCGCGCCCAGGATCGCGACCCGCACGGGCCGAGGGCTCACGCCGGCTCCCCCACCCGTTCGTCGTCGGTCGGCACCCACCCCTGCGCCCGGACCGCGGCCCACGCCGTGCCGTCGTGGCGACGCACCACCTTGGCCGGCACGCCCACGGCCACCGAGCGGTCGGGCAGGTCGCCGGTGACCACCGATCCCGCCCCGACCACCACGTGCTCGCCGATCCGGACCCCCGGCAGCACCACCACGTTGGTCCCGAGCCACGACCCGTTGCCGATCCGCACGGGCAGCTCGGCCTGGTACTGCTCGGAGATGGGCAGGTCGAGGTCCTCGTAGCCGTGGTTCATGTCGGTGATGTAGACGTTCGGGCCCGTCCAGACGTCGTCGCCGATCTCGATGCTCCGGTGCGCCACGATGCTGCTGAACCGCCCGATGAGGCAGCGGTCGCCGATCACGAGCGTGCGGTGCAGGCCCGGCTGGCCCGGTCCCCAGCCCGCCGACAGCGACACGTGACCGGCCACCATGGTCGAGCGGCCGATGCAGATGGCGTGCTCGTTGGTGATGGCGCCCATCGGGAAGCAGACGATCGAGCCGGGCCCGAAGGCCCCGAAGCGACGGCCGGCGGGGCTGTCGGGCCCGATCGCGCCGACGGAGCGGACGGCCGCGTACCCCCGCCGGACCACCTCGCCGGACCACCGGAACCACACCGAGCGGATCCGGTCCAGCGTGGTGGGCGGGCGGAGCTCGCGGCGCAGCATGGCCGACAACGTAGACGCCGGGCTGGGCCCGACGACCCGGGAGCGCGGGCAGATCCGCCCACTTCCCCACCGGCCTCGCCGGGCGCACCCTCGGTCCATGGGGGACACGGCGGCACACACCACCCGGGCCCGGCTCGGCGTGGTCTTCGGCGGGGGCGGTGCGGTCGGCATCGCCTGGCACCTGGGGGTCATCGAGGCCCTCCGGATCCACGGCTTCGATCCGGCCCGGGCCCCGCTCATCGGCACCAGCGCCGGCTCGTGGGCCTGCGCGGCGGCCCGCCTCGGCCTCGGCTTCGAGGAGTTCGCCGGCCTGAGCGACGTCTCGGTGCCCGACCGCCGTCCGGGCGTCCTCCACGACATCGCCACCGAGCTGCTGGGCGACGCCACGGCGCTGGGCGTGCGGATCTCGGCGGTCGCCCTGCCCTCGATGCGACGCCACTTGCTCCACGCCCACGAGCACCGCCTCGCCGACCTGATCGCGGCGTCGAGCGCGGTGCCCGGGGTCTTCGCCCCCCACCGGATCGCGGGCACGACCTACGTCGACGGTGGCGTCCGTTCGATGGCCTCGGCCCAGGACGCCGAGCCGAGCGACGTCCTGGTGGCCTCGCTGCCCATCGGCGGTCCGCTGTTCGGACCGGTCGGCCACGCCATGGAGCACGCCGCCCGCCGGGCGCTCGCCCGCTGGCGGCACCACCACGGCGGTACCACCATCGTGCTGCGCCCCGGCCGCCGCTTCGCCGAGGCCGTGGGCCACCACCCCCGGTCGCTCATGGACGTCGAGCTGGCCCGCCGCGTGTACCCCATCGCGGTGGACACGGCGGTGCGACGGCTCGAGAAGCGACTCGAGCTGCAGTTCGTGGGCTGAGCTCCCGGTCGACCGGGAGCTCAGCCCGCCAGGGTCGGCGTCAGCCCGCCACGCTCCGGGCCCCGGCGGCCAGGTCGAGGCGGAGCACCACGTCGCCGTCGCGCACCTCGAACTGCTCGGGCAGGCCGCAGGTGGTCACCCACGGGCTCTCGATCCGCTCGTGGTCGCGGACGCGGCGCTCCACGCCGTCGAGGCGGAAGGGGCCGACGTTGGCCCACTCGATGCGCCCGGCCGCCGGCGAGCGGTAGTCCACCCGGAAGCCGTCGGCGTCGGATCGGGCGACGTCGATCGGGGCGCCCAGGCACGCGGCCCGGAAGGCGGCGAACGAGCCATCGTCGGCCGCCCGGCCCACCTCGACGATCCACACGTTGTCGGGACCGCCGGGAGCGACGAGGTCGAAGGGCAGGACCAGCCCTCGGGTGGCGACGACGGCGGGGTCGTAGCTACGCCAGATCGTCGGCCGCCACGACCACAGCCCGATCCAGCCGTCGCCCTTGCGCCCGAAGGTCCAACCGCCCTCCTGGACGACCTCGTCGAAGTGGTCCTGGGGGAAGTAGGCGTGGGTCTCGGGGAGGTACCCGAAGGCCGGGCCGAGCAGCGGGTCGGTGGGCGATTCGTAGCGTGGTCGGTAGAGGTGCACCGCGGTGCGGTCCACCTGGACCGAGCGGGGCATCGAGGCGCTGCCGGTCCAGTAGCCGTCGTCGTCGCGCCACTCGGTGCTCTGCGGCGTCGGCTTCGACGGGTGCGTGGTGAACACCAGCGCGTCGAGGTCCAGGGTGGCCTGCCAGGCGTGGGCCTGCTCGACCGCGTCGCCGGCGCGATGGTCCACGACGGTGGACAGCATCACCTCGGGTGAGCGCCAGCAGACGGTGTGTGCCTCGCCCAGCACGCCCGCCGCCGCCATCGGCGCCAACCCGTGGGCGCCGATCTGGGCGACCAGGGTGGGCAGCGACGCCACGGCCCGGATCGACGAGTAGCTGCGGAACAGGTCGGTGTCCCACAGCCGGAACCGCTCGGCCAGGTCGATGGTCAGCGGCAGGTTGTGCCACGTGGTGAGGGCGCCGTGGCTCCACCAGAACGCCAGGTTGGCCGGGTCGTCGTAGCGGTAGCCGTACGCGGCCTGCGGGAACGGCGAGACCGGCTCGTGGGGGTCGATGTGGACGCCGTGGCGCTCCTTGACCGTGCCGACGTGGTCCGCCGTCGCGATCCGTCGCAGCACCTCGGGCACCCGGTAGCGCTCGGCCGCGGCGAGGAACGTCGGCCCGGCCTCGCTGGTGCCCCGCCACCCCCGCTCGCTGTCGTCGAAGAGGAACTTGGCCGTGCCGTAGGTGCCCTCGTCGAACGAGGACATCTTGTCCTTCTTGTAGGTCCGCCCCCGGGTGGCGCCGTAGGCACCGCGGTGCAGGTTGAGCGCCAGGTCCAGCAGGCACAGGTCCAGGGCGGACGACGCCGCCACCACCAGCTCGTCCTCGCCCGGCGGGAGCAGCTCGATGAGGGTCAGGAGCGGCGAGATGTTCAGCTGCATGTACACGTTCGAGTGCCACTCGCTGAAGCCGTGGTGCGCCCGCTCGAGGATCCACGCCTCGACGCGGGCCCGGGCCCGCTCGGCGTGCTCGGTGCCGGTCATCCCCGTCACCTCGAAGCGGTCGTCGGGGAGCCGCAGCCCCGAGAGCAGCTCGATGGTGGCGAAGATCATCCGGTGGTTCTCGGACCAGAACCACTTGTGGTCGAGCCGATCGGCGGGCAGCGGGTCGTCGTACCAGTAGCGGAAGGACCGGAACCGGTCCTCGATGGCCGAGATCACCGCGGGGTCCAGCACGCCGTCGCCCTCGGCCGCCAGCCAGTGCAGGTACATGAGCTGGAAGTCGCCGGTGTCCTTCCACGCGTCGAGCATCTCGAAGGTGGGGGCCAGCGTGGCGGTGGTGACCGCCCCGACGTCCCAGCGGTAGGACGGGTCGCGACGGGCCCGGACCAGGTGGTTGACGAGGTTCGTCGGGCTCGAGGGCGACAGCTCGGCGGTGGCGTGGGTCAACCACTCGGTGACCCGTGACCGGTGCCAGGCCTCGTCGACGAGGCCGACGGTGCCCACCGGGAGGGGCGGGGTCGGCCCCGCGGCGCCGGGGCCCGGCGTGCAGGCCGGGGTCCCGGGTCCGGGCGGCGGCGCGCACGCCGCGGCGGCCAGGCCGCCTGCCACGCCCACGAGGAACTGCCGTCGCGTCGCCACCGTCGTGCCTCCCCTGCCCCTCGGCCGCGTCCCCGGCGGCCGGCGCGCCGCAGGGTACCGGTCAGCGGTGCCCATCGGCGACCGGGGTCGCGGCGTGGCGCTCGATCGTCGAGGTGGCCCAACCCTCGTCGAGGGGGATCCCGCCGTAGCGGGCCGCGTCGGCCGCGACCCCCACGGCGACCAGCTCCGACCGGTCCGCCTCGCCCACCTCCGACGCGGCCACCCGCCGGGCGTAGGCCGCTGCGGTCTCGGCCGAGGACCGGGGTCCGGCCCGGGGCTCGCCCAGGCGCTCCAGCCGGGCCTCGACCCGACGCAACGACGCCAGCGCCGCGTCCGCGGCGGCGTCGCGCGAGCGGCGCCGGCCACCCCGACGGCGCAGCCGGCGGGCGAGGAACGCCCACAGCCCGATCGCCATCCCCCGGAGGCCGTCGAGCGCCAGCGCGACCACCCCCACCACGACCATGGCCAGCCCGACCGCGTCGAGCCAGCCGTCGCCGACCCCCGACGCCGATGCCGCGTCGGCCTCCCCGGCGAGGGGCACCTCGGCGGTCGGGTCGAAGGGCACCCAGCCGACCCCCGGGAACCACACCTCGGTCCACGCGTGGGCGTCGCGCTCTCGGACCGTGTACCGGCCGCTGATCGGGTCGCGGTCGCCGGGGACGAACCCGGTGGCCAGCCGTGCCGGGACCCCCATGGAGCGGAGGAGGACGACCATCGAGCTGGCGACCTGCTCGCACCAGCCGAGCCGGGAGGTGAACAGGAAGTGGTCCACGACGTCCACCCCCGCCGGCGAGAGCGGCGCGTCGAGGGAGTACCGGGTGTTGGCGCCGAGCCACGCCTCGACCGCCCGGACCCGCTCGATGTCGCTCTCCCGGCCCTCGGCCAGCTGCCGGGCCAGCTCGCGTGTGCGCTCGCTGGCCACCGGCGGGGCGGCGTAACGGTCGAGGACCACCTGGGGCACCGACACGCCCGCCAGCTCGCGCAGCCCGGCCTCGGTGGGCGTGGCGACGCGGCTCTCGACGGTGTAGGTGGCCCCCCGCCCGAGGGGGATCTGCACCACCAGGTCGCCGTCGGGCCACTGCACCACCGGAGACGGTGCGTCCACCCGGATCGCCGAGGGGGCGGCCGGCAGCGCGTTGGCGAAGGAGCCCTCGACCCGGAACTGCTGGCGCACGAGGACTCCTCCCTCGGCCGCCACGTCCTCGGGCGAGCTCACGACCGCGCCGTCGGCGTCGATCCGTCGCAGCTGGTCGTCGGTGCGGGTCCAGCTCCGGCCGTCCCAACGATCGAAGACCGAGGTCCGCCAGAACGAGGCCCGGTCCGCGGTGACGGTGAACACCACCGAGTCGCTCAGGCGGGGCCGGGAGGTCATGTCGAGCTGCTCGGTGGCGGCCAGCGCGTTGTCGCGTCGCCAACCGAGCTGGTCGGCCAGGTCACCGGCCGCGGCGCCCTCGGGGAGGGCCCCGGCCAGCGCCGGTCCGCCCAGCAGGGCGGCGCCGGCGGCGAGCACGGCGACGCCACCGGCGATGCGGACCAATCCGGGCCGCCCCGCCCGGCCACTCGGGACGACGCGGTCGCCCGGGCCGGCCGTGGGCCGCCGGAGGTGGTCCAGCTGCGCGGCCACCGCCAGGGCGGCGACGCTGACCGCCAGCCAGGCGACCGTCCGCAACGTCGTGGCGGCGCCGCCCCACATCACCCCGAGCCGACCGGCCAGCAGCACCGACACGGCCACGTGCGAGCGCACCACCCGGCGCAACGGGAGGGAGCGCAGGGCCAGGACGCCCACCAGCGCCGCGCCGAACCCGAAGGCGAACATCTCCCCCGGCGAGCGGGTCGGGGACGGGACCGAGGCGGTGGCCAGGCCCATCGACCCGGCGGTGCCGAGCGCAGCGACCGCGAGCACACCCCGCGACAGGCCCTGGCGATCGGCGGCGACCGGCGAGCGACTCACACCGACACCTCGGTCGGGTCCGAGCGGACCCACTCGACGGGCCAGCCGGCCGGGCCCTGCGACACGGGCGGTCCGGGCACCGCCCGGGCGAGCCGCCGACGCAGCTCGTCGCGGGTGGCCACCTCGGCACCGCGTGGTCCGGTGTCCTCCACCGTGCACAGGTGCACCGCCACGCCGGACCGGAGGGCAGCGATCACGATGCCGGCGGCGCGCGACGCCGCGAGCTCCCGGGCCTCGGTCGGGTGCGCGGGGTCGAGCGCCACCACGACGACCAGGCCCACCCGGGCCGGCCGCTCGAGCTCGCGCACCATCGGGTGGCCGACCCGGGCCGTCGAGGGCCAGTGGACCAAGTGGGCCGGATCGCCGACCTGGTACGGGCGGACCCCACGGACCAGCTCGCCCTGGTGCGAGGGGGAGCCGGAGGGCTCACCGCCCCCCAGCCGACCGGGCTCGGGCACCGACCTCGCGGCGTCGAGGGGCGCCGGGCCGACGTGGATCGCGTGCGGGAGCGCCACCTGGAGGTGGCGGGTCACCACCACCAGGCCGAGAGGCCCGCCGGAGCGCACCGAGATGGGCAGGTGGTCGAGCACGGCCCGCCGGGTGGCCGCCCAGGGCGCGGTCACCGGACCCGACGCCGGCAGCCGGTACCAGCCCGAACCCCGGTCCCCCCAGGCCAGCTCGACGGTGCTGCGGGGGCCACGGACCCGCAGCCCGACCCCCTGCGTGGTGCCGACGTCGACGTCGAGGAGCCGTCCGTCCACCTCGACCCCGACCGACGTCACCACCAACAGCGGCCCGAGGGCGCCGATCAGCGCCGCGGCCGCCGCGGCCACCCACACGGTCGACCCGAGGAAGGGATCGGCGACCCCGGGCCGGAACAACGCCACGCCGGCCACGACCGCCACCAGACCGGCACCGTACGCGCTGGGACGGACCGAGATCCGGCCCCGTCGGTCGCCGCCGGGGGCCACGTCGCTCACCGGGGAACGGGCGTCGTGGCCAGGATGTCGCCCAGGACCTGCCACGCCCCGGCCACGTCGCCCGGCTCCGAGGCCACCACCCGGTGCGCCAGCGCCGACCGGAAGACGAACTGGACGTCGTCGGGGGTCACGTGACCCCGACCGCTGACCACGGCGTGGCCCCGAGCCAGGTCCAGCACCCCCTGCACGGCGCGTGTGGACGCCCCCACCCGCAGCCGGGGTTCGGTCCGGGTCCGGTCGGCCAGGTCGAGCAGGTAGTCCACCAACGCGGGGGCCACCGGGAGGTGCCGGATGGCTGCGGTGGCCAGCGCCACGGCCTCGGGGGTGGTCGCGGCGGTGGCGCCGGCCAGGACACCGACACCCCCCTCGCCGACCAGCACGGCCCGCTCGGCCTCCCGCCCCAGGGTGCCCAGCGAGAGCACGAGCGCGAAGCGGTCCAGCTGGCTCTCGGGGAGCGGGAAGGTCCCGAGCTGGCCGAAGGGGTTCTGCGTGGCGATGCACAGGAACGGGTCGGGAAGCGCCCGGGTGCTGCCGTCGACGGTGACCTGGCGCTCCTCCATCGGCTCCAACAGGGCGGACTGGGTCCGCGGCGAGGCCCGGTTGACCTCGTCCACGAGCACGACGTTGGCGAAGATCGGCCCGGGCCGGAAGCTCCACTCGCCGGTGGCCGGCTGGTACACCGAGGTGCCGGTGAGGTCCGTCGGCAGCAGGTCGGGCGTGCACTGGATCCGACCGAAGCGGCCGCCGATGGCCTGGGCCAGGGCCTTGGCCAGCAGGGTCTTGCCGGTCCCCGGGAGGTCCTGGAGGAGGAGGTGGCCCCCCGAGAGCAGGGTGGCGACCGCCAGGCGGACGGCGTCGGGCTTGCCCCGCACGGCCCGCTCGACGGCGACGAGCACGCCGGAGGCCACCCCCACGGCGGCCTCGAGGTCCTGCGGTGGTGGATCGACGACGGTGCTCACGGGCGACAGCCTGTCACGGTGAGGTTCCGTGCCGGGCGGCAGTGCGCTCGACCGTTCGGCACACCTCCCGTAGCGTGGCCCGGTGCGGCGCGGTGGCCCCCTCCGGCGTGCGGCCTCGACCCTGGCCGCGCTGGCGATGGTGTCGACGTCCTGCTCCCTGGTGGGTGGCGACGCGGCGGCGCCCGAGGTCCGCTCCTGCCGATCGGACCAGCCCGCCCAGCGGGTGCTGGAGCGGGTGTTGGGCTGTGCCGCGGCGCAGCAGATCACGATCCGGCTCGTGGCGGACCCGCCCCGCCCGAGCGGCTGGTTCCGCGTCGCCGGACGCGCCGGCGCGGTCGAGGTCCAGGGCTCCGACGCCAGCGCGGCGTTGGCCGGCGCCAACTGGTACCTCGACCACGTCGTGGGCGCGTCGCTGACCTGGGCCGGCAGCCGCCTGGCCCTGCCCGCCGTGCTCCCCGCGCCCGATCGCCCGATCGAACGCAGCTCCGCCGTCCCGCACCGGGTGGTGCTGAACGACACCTCCGGCGCCTACACCGACCCGTACCGACCCTGGCCGGAGTGGGAACGGCAGATCGACCTGTTGGCCCTGCACGGCTACCGCGAGGTGGTCGTCACCGAGGGCCAGGAGGTCACCTACCTCGACGCCTTCGCGTCCCTCGGGTGGGACCGCGACGAGCTGCGACGCTGGATCCCCCGGCCGGCCCACGTGCCGTGGTTCCTGATGGGGAACCTGGCCGGGAGCGGACCGGCGCCCTCGGCCGAGCTCCTGGACCGACGGGCCGAGCTGGGACGACGGATCGCCGACCGCCTCCGCGAGCTGGGCCTGGTCCCGGTGCTCCCCGGCTACGGCGGCATGGTCCCGCCGGGTGCCGCCGAGCGCCTCGCCGGGGCGCGGATCGTCCCCCAGGGCACGTGGAACGGGACGCCACGCCCGGACTGGCTGGACCCGACGTCGCTGGCGTTCCCCGGCGTGGCGTCCGCCTACTACGAGGCGCAGCGCCGACGCTTCGGGCCCACCGACATGGTCCGGATCGACCTCCTCCACGAAGGCGGAACCCTCGGCCCCGTGCCGCTGGCCGAGGCCGGCCTCGGGGTGCAGGCCGCCCTCGCCGCGGCCCTGCCCGACGCCGTCTGGGCGCTCCTCGGTTGGCAGGAGAACCCGCGCCGTGAGCTGCTGGCGGTGCTCGACCCGGCCCGGGTGCTGGTGCTGGACGGGCTGTCGGACACGGTCTTCGAGGTGGACCGGGTGGCGGACTGGGGACCGGCGCCCCACGCCTTCGGGACGATCCCCGGCTTCGGTGGCCGCACCTCCCTGGGGGCCAACGTGGGGGCCTGGCCCACCCGCTTCGCGGCGGAGGTGGCCCGCTCCGACGGCACGCTCCGCGGGGTGGCCTACCTCCCCGAAGCGGCAGCCGGGAACGCCCTCCCCTTCGATCTCTTCGCCGAGCTGGCCTGGACGTCGGGGCGGATCGACCTCGAGACGTGGGTCGGCGAGTGGGCGGCGAACCGCTACGGCGACGACCCCGTCACCGTCGGCCACGCCCGACGGGCGTGGCAGCTGCTCCTCGACAGCGTCTACGGCGCCCCCCACGGCGGGCGGTCCCAGGGGGCCGACAGCCTGCTCTCGGTGCGTCCCGGCCTCTACATCGGCGAGACGGTCTCGCTCGCCCAGCCCCTCCACTACGAACCCCGCCAGGTGCTGCGGGCCCTCGACGAGCTGCTGGCGGTCCCGCCCGCCGCTCGCGCCGGCGACGCCTACCGGGCGGATCTGGCCGACGTGACCCGCCAGGTGATCGACGACCACGCCCGGGCCGTGCTCGCCCGCATCGCCGCCGCGGTCCGCCGGCGCGACCCGACCACCTTCCGGCGCCGGAGCGCCGACTTCTCCGACCTGCTGGGGGTGGCCGCTCGCCTGGCTGCGGCCCACGAGTCGACGTTGCTCGGCCCGTGGCTCGCCCATGCCGACGAGCTCGGTGCGGACCCCACCGAGCGGGCGGCCCTCCGCAGCGATGCCCGCCGCCTCCTGACCACCTGGGGGGACCGCCCTCTGGCCGACGGCGGGTTGTCGGACTACGCCGGACGGGCCTGGGACGGACTCGTCGACGGCCGCTACCGGCCCCGCTGGGAGACCTTCCTCGTCGAGCTCGCGACCGCGGTGCGGACCGGTGGGCCGACGCCCGCCCGCGACTGGTTCGCAGAGGACGACGCCTGGGTGCGCACCGACCGCGACCTGCCGACTCGACCCGCGGGCGACCTCGTCGCCGTGGCCCTCGAGGTCCGCGACCTGGTGGGCGGCTGACGGACCGGTCGGCGCCTACCCGGGGGCACCCAGCAGCGGGAGGACCTCGGCGCCCAGCCGGTGGACCTGGTCGACCACCTCGGCGACGTCGCGACCGACCGGCCGCACCTGCACCTGGCGGGCACCGACCGCTCCCAGCTTGCCCAGCACGTGGGCCACCTTCTCGGGCGGACCGGCCAGCACCGGGCCCACGCCCTCGGGCGGCGTGTCGCCCACGTGGACCGCACCGGCCAGCGCGCCGATGTCGAAGTCCATCGGGTCGAGCCCCGCGCCCTCGCGCAGCCGGCGCGCCTCGGCCACCAGATCGGGCGTGAGCGGCCCCTGGGGCAGCCAGCCGTCACCTCGTGTGGCTGCCCGCCGGATGGCCGCGGGCGACGAACCGCCCACCCACACCGGCGGGCCACCGGGGCGCACCGGACGGGGGCGCTGACCGAGGCCCTCGAAGCTCCAGCGTCGACCCGCGAAGCTCGGCACCTCGTCGGCGAAGGCCACCCGGACGGCGTCGATGGCCTCGTCGAGGTCACGGCCCCGGGCCGCGAAGTCGGCACCCAGCACCTCGAACTCGGCCGCCACGTGACCGGCACCGACCCCCAGCACCGCCCGGCCCCCGGACAGCGCGTCGAGCGTGCTCCACGCCTTGGCCACGACGAGCGGGTGCCGGTAGGCCGCCACGAGCACGTGGCTGACGAGCAGCGTCCGCTCGGTGATGCCGGCCAGCCAGCCCAGGGTGGCGACGGTGTCCCACCACTCGGTGCCCATGGCGGGCGTCAGGTCGGTGGGGACACCGACGTGGTCGCAGACCGCCACGTAGGCGAAGCCGGCCTCGTCCGCGGCCCGGGCCACGGCCGACAGCTCCTCGACGCCGGCATCGGCCTCCCACGGCTGGGCGAAGGAGGTGCTCTTGGACTGGACGGGGAGCTGGAGACCGAGCGAGAGCCGATCGGTGGGCAGGACGGCAGGCACGGCCGGACCCTATCGAGCGGTCAGCGACGACGCCGGGCCACGCCGTGGCGGACCAGGCGGTCCCCCACCGCGGCGGCTCGCTGGACGCCGACGGGGGCCAGGCGCTGGGCCAGCAGGGACGCCCGGGCATCGGCGCCGATGACCACCCGGAGCCGCCGCCGGCGGATGCCGTCCACGATGGCGGCGGCCGCCACCTCGGGGGACGTGCGCTGGGTGGCGGCCAGCTGCTCGCCCAGTCGGGACGGGTCCACGCCCAGGCGCTCCAGGCGGGGCGACGTGACCTTCGCGGTGGCGTACAGGTTGGTGCGCACCCCGCCCGGGAGCACCACGGTGGCGTGCACGGTCGATCGGTCGGCCCGCAGCTCCATGGCGAGGGTCTCGGTGAAGGCCCGGACGGCGGCCTTGGAGGTGACGTAGGTGGCCATCGACGGGACGGCCAGGACGCCGAGCATGGACGACAGGTTCACGACGTGGCCCCACATCGCCTGCCGCAGGTGGGGCAGGAAGGCGAGGGTCCCGTTGACGACGCCCCCGAGGTTCACCGCGAGGACCCGGTCCCAGTCGGCGGGGTCGAGCTCGTCGACGTAGGCGCCCACGCCGATGCCGGCGTTGTTCACGATCACGTTGATGCGGCCGTGGTCGGCCACCACCCGCTCGGCCCAGCCCCACACGGCCGGCCGGTCGGCCACGTCGAGCACGGCCGTGGTGACCTCGGTGCCCCGCGCCCGCAAGGCCTCGGCGGCCGCCTGCAGCCCGGGGGACGAGACGTCGGCCAGGGCCAGGCGCGCTCCCTGTGCGGCGAGGTGGTCGGCCAGGGCACGGCCGATGCCGGAGCCCGCCCCGGTGATCGCCACCACGGCGTCGTGCAGGTCGCGACCGCGACCGTGCCCGGGTCCCGGCGCCGTCATCCGAAGAGGTGCTCGTAGTTGGCGCCCCGCCGGAGCTGGTGGCCGCCGTCGACCGCCAGCAGCTCGCCGGTGATCCACGACGACTCGGGTCCGGCCAGGAACCGCACCGCCCGGGCCACGTCGTCGACCGTGCCCACCCGACCGAGCGGGGTCTGCTCGAGGTAGTCGTCGAGGAGCTTGCCGCCGGCGGTGATGAACGCCATCAGCTCGTCGTCGATGATGCCGGGCCGGACCGAGTTCACCCGGACGCCGAACTGGGCCAGCTCCTCGGCCGCGTAGCGGGTCATCATCTCGATGGCCGCCTTCGACGCCCCGTAGGCCCAGAGCAACCGGTGCGGGAAGTGGCCCGCCCCCGACGACATCGTCACGATCGAACCGCCGCCGGTGGTCTTCATGGCGGCGCCGGCCGCCTTGATGGTGAGGAAGGTCCCGAGGGCGTTCAGCTCGAAGGTGGAGCGCACGGCGTCCAGCTCGGCCTCGACGATCGAACCCAGGTGGAACGAGCCGCCCGCGTTGGCGAAGCAGATGTCGAGCGAACCGGTGGGCCCGGCCGCGGCGGCCACCGCCGCGGCGATCTGGTCCTCGACGGTCACGTCGGCCACCACGTGGGCCACCTGTGCACCCGCCGGGGCCACCCGACGGATCTCGTCGACCGCGGCCACGAGCTTGTCCTCGGTGCGGCCGCAGATCGTCACGTGCGCGCCGTCCGCGGCGAGGGCCTTCGCGGTCCCCAGGCCGATCCCACTCCCGCCGCCGGTCACCAGCGCGGTCCGCCCGGCGATCCCACCCGCGGTGTCCTGCTCCGTCGTCGCCACCTGGGCCCCCTTCCGTGTGGTGCCGACGCCGGGTCCGGCGAGCGGCGGGCGCATCGTAGAGGGCTGGGGGTTGAGCACGGCAGCCGAGGTGCCGATGGGTTCGGATGGGCGTCGAGCTCCCGATCCGCACGGTCGACTTCACCGTGCCCGACGACTTCGATCCGGCCTGGCAACCCCGCCGGCCGGAGCTGGCCTGCGTGGCGAACGCCGTGTCGCTGCTGATGCCGGCCGTGGAGCCCTACGTCGTGCGCTCGGTGCGGGCCGCGGCAGCCGAGCTGGGCGACGAGCACGCCGGCCTCGCCCGACGAGCGGCGGGATACGTCGCGCAGGAGTCGCGCCACCACCGCGAGCACCGACGCCTCAACCGGGTCCTCGTGCGCCGCACCCCGGCGTTGGGCCCGATCGAGCGGGCGGGCGCGGCGACGGTTCGCCTGCTCGAGCGACGGACCTCCGCGGCGTTCGGGGTGGCGTTCGCCGCGGGCTTCGAGGCGGTGGCCTACGCGACGGCGCGCTGGGTCCACGAGCACCTCGGCGAGCTGTTCGACGGCGCGGATCCGCGGGCGGCCGAGCTGTTCCTGTGGCACCTGGCCGAGGAGGTCGAGCACAAGGACGTGGCCCGGGCCGTGCTCGACGCGGGCTCGGGCGGGCGGCCGGGGTGGCGGCGCCGCTACGCCGCGGCGACGGTCGCCGCCCTGGTCGTGCTGGGGACCGCGACGGTGGCGGCCACCGTGGTCCAGCTCGTCGCCACGCGGCGGTGGTGGCGACCGGTGGCCTGGGCGCGGCTGGTCCGCTGGGGCGTGGGCTACGCCTTCGACCTGCTCCCCGACCTGGCGACGACGTTGCGACGCGACCACCGGCCGGCCGACTTCGTCGACCCGTCGTGGTTCGCCCTGTGGCTCACCCGCTACCCGCGGGCGTGAGTCAGCCCACGCGCTTGAGGGTGGCCCGGTCGGTGTGGGCGAAGGGCTCGTCGAACTCGGCCATCGCCAACATCGTGGTCTCCGCGTAGGACCAGGTGTCGCCGTCGAGCTCGACGGTGACCTCGTAGCTGAGCGTCGACGCCTTCGCCGCCAGGTAGGTGTTCTCGCCGATCGAGTACGGCAGCGAGCCGCGTTCGGCACGCATGGTGAAGCTCGTGGCGTCCGCGGTGGTGGTCCCGCCCGCCATCACGGCGATGCCCCGTGGCACCACGAAGGCCCGCATGACCTCGCCGGTGGCGGCGTCCCACAGCCAGTAGCCCAGTTCGGTGTGGAACGGGTTCTCCTCGTCGCCCCGCCACATCGCCGTCTTGTAGTCCAGGCCGTAGAGCGACTGGGAGCCGTTGTCGACCGGCCCGAACGGCTTCATGGTGACCTTCTCGAGGTACGGCGTGTCCAGCACCTCGTGGCGGCTGTGGCTGTAGGCGCGGTCCAGCCCGCCGCTGCCCTCCCACTCCCCGATCAGCCCCGCCAACGGTCCCCATTCGCTCGCCATGAGAGATCTCCTCGCTCGTCCGGATCGACGGCGGCACCCTAGCGGGGCAAGGATGGCGCCCATGGTTGACGCTCCCTGGTCCGGTGACGCCTGCTCGCTCGTCGATGCCTTCCGCCGAGGGGAGCGCTCACCGGCCGAGGAGATGGACGCGACCCTCGCCGCCGCCGCGGCCACCGACCTGAACTGCTTCTCGTTCCTCGATCCCGACCGTGCCCGCGCCGCGGCCGCCGAGGCCGACGTCACCAAGCCCTTCGGCGGTGTGCCGGTGGCGCTCAAGGAGCTCGACAGCCGCACCGGCTGGCCCGACACCGAGGGCTCGCTGGTGTTCAAGGACCGCATCGCCACCAAGACCCACACGTCGGTCGAGCGCCTCGAGCAGCAGGGCGGGGCCGTGCCCATCGGGCTCACCACGGCCAGCGAGTTCGGCGGGCTCAACGTCAGCGTCACCAAGCTCAACGGCGTCACCCACAACCCGTGGCGGCACGGCCGCACCGTCGGCGGCTCGTCGGGGGGCAGCGCGGCGGCGGTGGCGGGCGGGCTCCTCACCCTGTGCACCGCCGCCGACGGCGGCGGCTCCATCCGCATCCCCGCCGGCTACACCGGCCTGGTGGGGATGAAGGGCACCTACGGCCGGATCCCCCGCGGTCCCTCCGCCTACTCCCGGCCCAGCACCGAGGTGTTCGGCTGCCTGGCCCGCTCGGTGCGCGACGTGGCCCGCCACTACGACGTGGCGGCCGGCTTCGACCTCCACGACCCCTGGTCGCTGCCCTCGGCCGGCACCTGGGAGGCCGACCTCGGCACCCACGACCTGCGTGGCCTGCGGGTCGCCGTGGTGCCGGGCCTCGGCGGTGTCCACCTCCAGCCGGGCGTGGAGGAGGCCGTGCGCGACACGGCCGGCAAGCTCATCGCCGCGGCCGGGATGACCCAGGTCGACCTGGACCTCCGGCTCCCGAACCTCACCATCGAGTGGATGCTCGGCAACGTCTCGACGCTGATGGCCGAGCTGGGCGACCGCTGGCCGGACTGCGGTCCGGACCTCACCGAGGCCATCGAGGACGGGCTCCGCCTCAGCCAGACCTTCTACAACCTGCACACCGCCGGCGTGGCCGAGAAGAAGCGCCTGGAGCTCACCACGGCCATGGCCGAGATGTTCGACCAGGCCGACCTGGTGATCGCCGCCACCAACCCCGGCCCCGCCTTCGCCGCCGAGTCCCAGATGATGAGCCCGCCGCCGCCCACCATCGACAAGCTGATGACCGCGCCGGCCACCCGGACCGCCCTCAAGGCCGCCCTCGGTGCGCTGCGGATGGCCACCGGCGTGGCCCCCCGGCTCCCCGACAAGCTCTTCTCCCAGGCCGAGAAGCACCTGTCGGACCTGTTGGACACCGGGGCGCTCACCATCCCGTCGAACGTGTACGGCAACCCGGCCGTCTCGATCCCCGCCGGCCTCGTGCACGGGCTACCGGTGGGGATGCAGGTGCTCACCCGACACCACGCGGACGCCCTCCTGCTCGACGTGGCCCTGCTGGCCGAGCGCGAGGTCGGTTGGCCGATGACCGCGCCGCGTTGAGGTCGGGCCGCGCTGAGGTCGGGCAGGGCTGAGGGTCCGGGCAGGGCGGCGGTGGACCCCGCGACGCTCCGACGGTGGCTCACCGGCGGCGTGATCGCCGCGGCCGTGGCGGCGCTGGTGGTCGTGGTCGCGCTCTGGCCGCGGGGCCCGGCCCCCGACCTGGGGGCCCAACCCACCACCTACGTCGATGCCATCGTGACCGAGCGGCGCGACACCACCTGCCCCTCGATCGAGACCGACGCCCCCACCAGCTGCACCGAATGGGACGTTCGCCTGGATTCGGGCGACGAGGCGGGCGCCACGGCCACCTTCGTCACCCGCGACATCGACTTCGGCGTGCCCGACCTGGCGGTGGGCGACGCGGTCGTGCTCCTCGACGTGCCCACCAGCCCGCCGCCCTACCGGTACACCTACACCGACCTGCAGCGGTCCACCCCGCTGTGGTGGCTGGTGGCCGCCTTCGTGGTGACCGTGGTGGCCTTCGGGCGCTGGCTGGGAGCCAGGGCGCTCGCCGGGCTGGCGGCGAGCGGACTGATCCTGGTGGGCTTCGTCGTCCCGGCGCTCCTGCGCGACCGGCCGGCGGTGGCGGTGGCCCTCTCGGGCACCGTGGTCATCGCGGTGGCCGCGCTCTACCTGGCCCACGGGTTCCGGCTGTCGACGACCGTGGCGCTGGCCGGCACCCTGCTCAGCCTGCTCATCACCACCGTGGGGGCGCTGGCTGCGGCCTCGGCCGCCCACCTCACCGGCCTGGCCGACGAGCAGGCCCAGATCCTGCGGGTCACCGCGGATGCCCTGGACCTGCGGGGCCTGCTGGTGGCGGGCATCGTGGTGGGCGCTCTCGGGGTGCTCGACGACGTGACCGTCACCCAGGTCTCGACCGTGGCGGCGCTCCGGCGGGCCGACCCCACCGCCGGGCGCCGGCGGATCTTCGCCGAGGCCGTGCGGGTCGGCCGTGACCACGTGGCCTCCACCGTGAACACGCTCGTCCTGGCCTACGCGGGGGCCTCGCTGCCGCTGGTGCTGCTCTTCGCCCAGGGCTCCCAACCCGTCGGGCGCATCCTCGGCAGCGAGATCGTGGCCGTCGAGATCGTGCGCATGCTGGTGGGCTCGATCGGCCTGGTCCTCTCGGTGCCGATCACCACGGCGCTGGCCGCGGCCGTGCTCACCGACCAGGACGCGGCGGGCATCGACGACGGTCATGGTCACGGACACGGCCACGGACATGGACACGCGCCCCGTGCACCCGAGGTGGTGCCGGAGGCGGCGCCGGAACCCGACTGGGAGACCTATGCGCCACGGCTCGACGACACCTGACCCTTCACGGGCCGGTCGACCGACGCGTCGCCGAGCGGCGGCGATGCTGGCTGCCGCGCTGGCCGTCGCCGCGCTGGGCGGCGGCTGCTCCGACCTCACCTCGGACCGAACGTCGAACCCTGCGGCGGACCCGACGACGGGCGTCGACACACCGCCCGCCACCTCCACCTCGGCGCCGCCGGCACCGGCCCCGGCGCTCCCACCCGAGCTGGCACGCCTGGCCGACCGGACGACCATGACCGATGCCGGGCGCGACCTCTTCGCCCGCTCCCGACCCGAGCTCGTGGGCAAGGAGCTCCTCGGTCAACGGTGCACCATCCCCGAGGAGACCAACGTCCTGGGCTGCTACCACACGGACGGGCGGATCGCGATCCTCGACGTCGCCGACCCCCGCCTCGACGGCATGGAGGAGGTGACGGCGGCCCACGAACTGCTGCACGCGGTGTGGGACCGGCTGGACGCCGCCGAGCGCTCCCGCCTGACGACGCTCCTGCGGGCCGCCGACGCGGCGAACGACGACCCCGACCTGCGAGCCAAGGTCGAGGCCTACCGTCGCCGCGACCCCGGCGTCGTCGACAACGAGCTGCACTCGATCCTGGGGACCGAGGTCGCCGCCCTGGTGCCCGAGCTCGAGGCGCACTACGCCGCGTGGTTCGCGGACCGCTCCACCGTCGTGGTCCTCGCCCAGCAGGCCCAGCGGGCCTTCGCTGACCTCGAGGCCGCCATCGACGACCTCGACGCCCAGCTCGCCGAGCTGGCCGTCGAGATCGACCGGGCCGAGGAGGCCCTCGACCGATCCCGGGCCGCCATCGACGCCCGGTCCGCCCAGCTCGAGGCGCTCCGCGAGGCCGGTCGGATCGACGAGTACAACGCCGGCGTCGACCCGTTCAACACGGCCGTGCGGAACTACAACGCCGCGGCCGACGAGCAACGCCGGCGCGTGGATCGCTACAACGGGACGGTCGCCGTGCGCAACGCCCTCGGCGCCGACCACGACGAGCTGGTCGAGGAGATCACCACCGAGGCGGCCCCCGTCCTCGACGCCGGCTGATCCGACGGCTCAGCGCTGCATCACGACCTCGACCACCACCCGGGCCAGCTCGGGGCCCCGGTCCTCCTGGAGGAAGTGCCCCCCGCCCACGATGGTGGTGTGCGGCTGGCCCGCGGCGCCGGCCACCTCGGAGCGGAGGGGGCGGTCGGCGCCCGCCGTCACGGGGTCCTGGTCGCTGAACGCGCACACGAAGGGGCGGTCGAAGCGACGCAGGCCGTCCCACGCGGCCCGGTTGGCCGCGGCCGCGGGGTCGTCGGGCGAGGTGGGGACGAGGGCGGGCATCTGGCGCGGCCCGGACTTGTAGGACTCGTCGGGGAAGGGCGCGTCGTAGGCGGCGACCACCTCCGGCGGGAGCTCCGTCGTGCACCCGCTGTTCACGATCGCCCCCACCGGGAACGTCGGCACCGTCTGGGAGAAGTCGCGCCAGGCCCGGAAGGCGTCGCCGGGGTCGCGGTCGCCGGTCGGCAGGAAGGTGTTGGCGGCGACCACCGCGGCGAAGCGATCGGGGTGCTCCCCCACCAGGCGCAGCCCGATCAGCCCGCCCCAGTCCTGGGCCACCAGCGTGACGTCGCGGAGGTCGAGGCGGTCGAAGAGCGCGGCCCGCATCCAACCGACGTGACGCTCGTAGCTGTGGTCCTCCCGCCGGGCCGGCTTGTCGCTCCGCCCGAACCCGACGAGGTCGGGGGCGACCACCCGCAGCCCGGCGTCGACCAGCACGGGGATCATGTGCCGGTACAGGTAGCACCACGACGGTTCGCCGTGCAGGCACAGGACCACCGGGCCGTCGGGCGGCCCTTCGTCGAGGTGGTGGACCCGCAGCGAGCCACCCTCGCCGTCGGGAACCTCGACGTAGTTCGGCGTGAAGGGGAAGTCGGCGATCCCCTCGAAGCAGGTGTCGGGTGTGCGGAGGATGTCCATCGCCCCGACGCTAGAGGGCCCGCCGGCGACGATCCGTGCCAAGCTCCCGCCCCGTGAGCAGCCCCCGCCCCGACCCCGACGCCGTCCACCCGCGCCTCCGACCCCTCCTGGCGCTGGCCCGCGTGGCCGGCCGCGACGACACGTCGGTGCCCATGGCCGTCCGCCGAGCCCGCTCGGCCGGCCAGTCCCGGTGGCTCGGCTGGGTCGTCATGCGGCCCGGTCCCCGGCCGGGCCGGACGTGGGAGCGGTCGGTGCCCGTCGACGGGGGCCGCATCCGCGTCCGCCTCTACCGCCCCGCCGGGGTCGAGGGCCCGCTCCCCCTCTACGTGTTCCTCCACGGCGGCGGCTTCTGCGTGGGCACGATGGACGAGCGCGACCCGCGATGTCGTGCCGTCGCGGCCGGTGCCCGGTGCCTGGTGGCGTCGGTCGACTACCGGATGGCGCCCGAGAACCAGTACCCCACGGCACCGGAGGACTGCTATGCCGCGCTGGAGTGGCTGGTGGAGCGGGCCGACGAGCTGGGGTTCGACCCGTCGCGGGTGGCGGTCGGCGGCGAGTCGGCGGGCGGCAACCTGGCTGCGGTGGTGTGCCTGATGTCCCGCGACCGCGGCGGTCCCGCCATCTGCCACCAGTGGCTCGACGTCCCGATGACCGACGCCACGCTCTCCCAGGCCGGCCACCGCGACGTGCCCGACGGCTACCTGCTCGACGCGGCGGTCATCGACGACTACACCGCCCACTACCTGGCCTCCCCCGAGCAGGCCGACGAGCCGTACTGCTCCCCGCTCCTCGCCCCCGACCACCGGGGCCTGCCCCCGGCCTGGATCATGAGCGCGTCCCACGACCGCCTCCGCGACGACGCCACCGCCTACGCCGAGGTGCTCCGCGCCGCGGGCGTCGAGGTGACCCACACCCGGCTCGAGGGCCACGTCCACCCGTCGTTCGCGTTCACCCGCCTGCTGACGTCGTCGCTGGAGTACGAGGAGCAGGCGATCGCCGCGCTCCGCCGAGCCTTCGGGCGAGCGGGCGACGGGCGCGGCGTGGGAAGCTGACGCCATGGCGGGCACCTTCACGCGCATGGACCAGTCGACGGCGGAGCAGTGGGCGACCATCGGCGCCGAGACCGTCGCCAACCAACCCCGGGTGGCCGAGGGCATCCTCGCCATGTTGCGCTCGCTCGCCGACATCACCGACGGCTTCGCGGTCGACCAGCTGACCCACGGCCTGCAGGCCGCCACGCTGGCCGAGCGGGCCGGCGCCGACGACGAGATCGTGGTCGCCGCACTGTGCCACGACATCGGCAAGGCCGTCTCGGTCGCCAACCACCCGCGCATCGCGGCCGAGATCCTGCGGCCCTACGTCCGCGACGAGGTCTACAAGATGATCCTCGTGCACCAGGACTTCCAGGGGCAGCACTACTACCACCACTTCGGCGGCGACCCGGCCGCCCGCGAGCAGCACCGCGACCGCCTCACCCCGGCCGAGTTCGACCTCGCGGCCCGCTTCGCCGACCAGTGGGACCAGGTGGCCTTCGACCCCGGCTACGACACGCTGCCCCTCGAGCACTTCGAGTCGGTCGTGCGGGAGGTCTTCGCCCGGCCGCACATGATGTGACGGCGCCGGGACGAAGTGCCCTGTCGAGCGGCAGCCCCCGCGGCGATCATGGGGCCATGCCCGTCTTCGAACCCGCCGACCTCCCCATCACCACCCTCGTGGGCGACCAGGTCACCCACGTCGAGCCCGCCGCCACCCTCGCCGAGGTGGCCCGCCGCATGGCCGACGACGGCATCAGCGCCGTGTGCGTCGGCGGCGATGGACAGGTCATGGGCCTCCTGACCGAGCGCGACGTGGTGCGGGCGGTGGCCACCGGCGTCGACGTCGACGCCGCCACCGCCGCCGACCTCTGCGTGACCGAGCTGGTGTGGACCGACCCGGGTGCCACCATCGCCGAGGTGGCCGACGAGATGATGGGCAACTGGGTGCGCCACGTGCTGGTCGGCGGTCCCGACGAGCTCGTCGGGATCGTCTCGATCCGCGACGTGCTCGGCGCCTATGCCGCGGCCGACGACGACCGCCCGGGTGGCCGGGGTGGTGACTGAGGCCGCCCTCTCGTTGGAGGGGGTCACGAAGCGCTACCGGCACAGCGACGCCGGGGTCGCCGACCTCACCTTCGACGTCGCCGCGGGGCAGGTGTTCGGGTTCCTCGGACCCAACGGTGCGGGCAAGACCACCACCATCCGGATGGTCCTCGACCTGTTGCGCCCCGACCACGGGTCCATCCGGCTCTTCGGGCTCGACGTCCGCCGTGACGCCGTCGCCGCGCACCGCCGGCTGGGCTACGTGCCCGGCGACCTGGCGCTGTGGGACCGCTTCTGCGGGCGGGAGGTGCTCGACCACCTGGCCCACCTCCGTGGCGACGTCGACCCGGCCGCACGCGCCGAGCTGGTCGAGCGCCTCGACGTCGAGCTGGAGCGTCCGCTGCGGACGCTGTCGAAGGGCAACCGCCAGAAGCTCGGCCTCGTGCAGGCGCTCATGTCGGACCCCGACCTGCTCGTCCTCGACGAGCCCACGACCGGGCTCGACCCGCTGGTCCAGAAGCAGGTCCACACCGAGCTGCGCCGTCGAGCCGCCGAGGGCACCGCCGTGTTCCTGTCCTCCCACGTCCTGGGCGAGGTGGCGGCGGTGGCCGACCGGGTCGGCATCATCCGCGACGGTCGGCTGGTGGCCGTCGAGGCCACCGACGCCCTCCGCCGGCGGGCGGTGCACCGCGTCACCGCCACGGTGGGAGAGCCGATCGCCGCCGACCGCTTCGCCCGGGTCCCCTGCGGGAGATGTTCCAGCTCGAGGACTTCACCACCGGGGTGGGCTACCTGCGGGCCGAGGTCTTCTCGTTCACCCTTCCGCTCATGGTCACGATCGCGGCGGTGCTCTGGGGGTCCGACGCCGTGGCCGGCGAGGAGGACCGCCGCACCCTCGACCTGCTCCTCTCCCACCCGGTCAGCCGTCGCCGCGTCGTGCTCGACAAATGGCTGGCCACCCTCGCGGCGGTCGTCGCCGTCTGCCTCGCCGCCGGCATCGCCCTCACCGTCGGCGTCCCCGCCGCCGGCCTCGACGTGGCCATGGGCGACCTGTGGGCGGCCGTCGGCTCGCTGGCGGTGTTGGGCGGGGTCTTCGCCTCGCTCTCGTTGGCCATCGGTGCCGCCACCGGCCGCCGCGGCCTGGCCCGGGGCGCCAGCCTCGTGCTGGCCGTGGCCGCCTACCTGGTCAGCTCGCTGGCCGGCCTGGTCCCGTGGCTCGGGACCATCCGCCCGCTCTCCCCCTGGTACCACGCGCTCGGTGTGGACCCGGTGGCCACCGGTTGGCACCCCTGGCGGCTGTTGGCCCTGTGCGGGTTGGCCGTGGTGCTGACCGCGTCCGGGGCCGTGGGGTTCGACCGGCGCGACCTGATGGCGTGACGCGTGGTCGACGGGGCGATGCGGTTCAGCCCGGGGGCTCCACCACGTAGAGGCGCTCCTCGGTGACCAACCCGTCGAGCAGGTCGATGGCCGGGTTGTCGGTACCGTCGTCCACGATGCCGGCCCGGGCCCACTTCCCCCGCGACACGGGGTCGACGAGGCCATCGGTCTCGATGCCCACGCCCCAGCAGCCGGTCTCGGCGACGATCGCGCCGTAGTCGCGCAGGGCCACGGCGAAGATCCGCGCCGTCCGTCGACGCGCCCCCTCGTAGCCGCGGTCGTCGAGCCAGGCCTCGATCTCCGTGTCGGTGATGCGAAGCGCGATGCGCAGGCCCTCGGGCACCATCCGGGCCCGGTTCTCGTCGCTGGTGTCGATCGGCTGGCCCTCCCCGCAGCGTCCCGCCGTGCCGGCCGACCACTCCAGCTTGGTGGCCGGCGGCAGATAGAAGCCGCAGGTGCGCCCGGCACCGGGTGCCGTCCCGTCGTCGATCGGGTCGCAGGCCGGCTCGCCGAAGAGGGTGTTGGTGACCGACAGCTCCAGGGCGTGGCGGATCTCGCCCTCGAGCACCTCGTCGGCGCGGGTCACCAGCGCCAGCTTGTTGATGCCCATCCCCCGCCCGTCGATCGTGGTCCCGTCCCGGTCGCTGGCGGTGAAGAGGTTGTCGTAGGTCGAGGCGCCGGCCAGGCAGACGTCGCGGTCCGACAGCGGGTTGAACCCGGCCCGGACGTTGGGCCCGGCGAAGTCGAAGCAGTTGGTGGGCGGTTCGCCGACGCCCCAGTACTCCCAGGTCCGGCCGGTGGCGTAGTCGACCACCGCCATGATCCGGTCGGACTGCGTGCCCGGGGCCCACTGCGGGTTCCAGGGCACCTCGGTCCCGATCTCGATGTTGCCGAGCCGACCGATGTTCTGCGACCACACGGTCTGGTACAGGTGCACCGTGGTGGTGGCGGTGGCCGCGTCGTAGATCGGAACGGAGTAGGCCTCGAACTTCAGCCCGAGCCGACCCCGGGTGGAGGTGTCCTCACCACCGGCCCAGTCGTGGAAGACCTCGGCGTAGCGGGCGTAGCGCTCCGAGGGACCGAAGTCGCTCACCGGGCGGTTCCAGCTGGCGTCGTCCGCGAAGAATCGCCGGAACGGCAACGACGTGGGCGTGGTGGCCGTCGGGCCGACCACCGACGTGTCGGGGTTGCGGGCCCCCAGGAAGACTGCGGCCAGTCCGCCCAGCACGACCAGCCCGGCCACCGCGCCCATTCCCACCAGGGCGATGGTGCGCCCGCGCTTCACCGGAGGTCCTGTGACACCGACGACCTCAGCAGTCGGCCAGCGTCTGGGGGGTCGTCACCTGGCCGGCACCGTCCGGGCAGATGGTCTGCTTGAAGATCACGTCGGTCAGGTCGGCCGAGCCGACGACCGCACCGGCCAGGTTCACCCACGTCAGGTTCGCCCCGATGAGGGTGGCCGGACCCGCCGGCGTGTCCAGCAGGGCGCCACCGAGGTCGGCCCCGACGAGGCTGGTGGCCACGAGCGACGCCCCGCCCAGGCGGGCGCCGGCCAGGTTCGCACCATCCATCCGCAGGAAGGACAGGTCGGCGCCCTCGAGTGTGGCACCGCCCAGATCCACCTTCGGTCCGACCAGGTAGCCGTTGCGCAGCTCCACCTCGGGCGGGAGCCCGGCCGGCACGCCGAGCACGCCACCCGAGCGGACGCTGCCCACCAGCGCGGTGGTGAGGTCGGCCCCGCCCAGGCGGGCGCCGTCGAGCGCGGCACCGGTGAGGTCGGCTCCCGCGAGGTCGACCCCGGTCAGGTCGGCCCCCGAGAGCAGGGCGCCCACCAGCGTCGCACCGCGGAGGTCGGCCGTGCGGAGGTCGCAGCCGCGGAGGTCGACGCCGAAGCCCCGGGCCGAGCAGTCGGCGGCGACCACCGTCGTGGTGGTGGTCGTCGTCGGGGTTCCCGGATCGGGCACGCAGGCCGTGGCGAGCACGACCGCAACGACCGTCAGCACCAGCGACGAGCACCGCCCACCGATCGCACGCGTACGTCCCATGACGCAACCCTCCGTCCCGACGCGGCCCGCCCGGCGTCGAGCGGAGGGTAGCGCGCGACCTCGGCGTTCCTCGATCGGACCCGGGCCGGTCGCCGGTCAGGTCACTGGATGGTGGTCGTGGCGAAGACCGGGCTGGGGCTCACGAAGCAGTTCGTGGAGACGCTCAGGCCGAACAGCACGATCTTGACCGTGAAGGTGATGCCGGGGTTGGCGTAGCTGTTGCCGGCCAGGATCGCGTTGAGCACGGTTCCCGTGGACCCGCTCGCCTGCAGGTTGACGTTCACCGTCGGCAGCACCGCCGTCGTCCCGGCCGCGAGCGGACCGGGCACGGTGAGGGTGATCACGCCGGCCGACTGGGTCACCGTCGGCGTGCCCGAGCCCAGGTTGCTGCCACCCGAGAGCGTCGCCGACGCGAACGTGGAGCCGGCCGGGACCGGGATGCGGATCCGGACGTTGCTCAGGTTCTGGATGGTCTGGCCGCCGGCCGAGCTGGGGATCGGCATGGGGTCGGGCGTGAGCGACCAGGAGAAGGTGGAGCCCGGCGCCGCCTTGTCGGGGGCGACCGAGGTGATCGCCGAGTCGAGCGTGCTGGTCTGCACCTGACCGAGGGCCGAACCCTGGCACGACGCCTGGAACGGCGTGACCTCGGTGACGTCCTGCGGCGGCACCGTCGTGGTCGTGGTCGTCGACGTCGTCGTCGACGTCGTCGTCGTCGTCGAGGTCGTGGTCGACGTGGTGGTCGTCGAGGTCGTGGTCGTGGTCGACGTGGTGGTCGTCGAGGTGGTGGTCGTGGTCGGCGCCGTGGTCGTCGACGTCGAGGTGGTCGTGGTCGTGCCCGGGCCGGGATCCGGCGGCACGCACCCCACCACCAGCGCCAACGCTGCCGCCACCGCTCCCAGCGAGCCGCTGGCGCGGCGAATCGGTCGAACCTGTCGCATCGGACGTCCCCTCCAACGGCCGGCCCCCGCCGACCCGAGCCGAACGTAGCGCACGCGACCCCGGGCGGCCACGATGTCGCGCGATCAGCGAGTGGGCGTCGCGTCGGCGACGGCGACCTGGATGGCGACGCGACGACCGCTGCGGAGCTCGAGCGTGAGGTCGTAGCGATCGCCCCGCCGCAGCGGCGCCACCAGCCCGTCCAGCATGACGTGGTTGCCGCCGGGTTCGAACACCAACGGCTCCGTCGGCGCCACCGGCAGCGCGGCCACGGACTCCATGGAGAGCTCGCCGCCACCGCCGCCGTGGTGGGATGCACCCCCGTCGTGGACCATCGTCCGGTGCAGCGACGCGGACGCCGCCACCTCGGGCGGCACGCTCACGCCGGTCACCTCGTCGGGCCGGTCCGTCCGCAGGACCAGGTAGGTGACCGCTCGCTCGGCACCCTCGGGCGTGGGCCGCGACCAGGCCCCCTCGGCGACCAGCGCCCGATCGGGCGCCGCTCCGGTCGTCCCGCCCTTCGAGCAGGCGCCCGCCAGGACGAGCGACGAAGCGACGGCCGCGGCGCCGATCCGCTGGACGGCCGGACGGAGGGTGTGGGCCCTCACGCGACCTGGCCGAAGGTTCGCCGCAGCCGCGGCACGCGACGGACCACGAACCGATCCAGCCCGAGGATCACGAGCGCGGTGACCGCCCATTGGGGGAAGACCACCCCGAGGCCCACCGCCATCAGCCCGAGGCGGGGCGACAGGCGGACGTCGACGGGCCGCCTCGGCAGGCCCAGGGTGCCCCGGCGGCGACGCTTGAGGTACATCACCGCCGCACTGACGACCGACCAGATCGACAGCACGCAGAGCGCCGTCATGAGGAGTCGGCTGAACAGGCCGAGCTGGGTGCCCATGTGGGTGCTGACGACCGTGTCCATGGCGTACGAGACGGACCCGTAGCCGTAGGCCGCCTGCTCTCCGAGGGTCTCACCGCTGAACTGGTCGACCCACAGGTCGCGGGCGTCGCCGGTGGTCTGGGGCCAGAAGTTGCTGAGGGTGAAGCTGCCGTAGACCGGGTTGCCGGCCTCGTCGTCGGCGTTCGCCGGGAAGGCCACCGAGAAGCCGGGCCGCATGCCCTCCTCCTCGCCGATCGCCACGACCCGATCCAGGCTGACGGGCGCCGGCGAGGTCCCGTCCGCCGCGGTCGCGTAGCTGGCCGGGATGGGCCGGTCGCCGGTGTTCCAGGGGATCTGGTTGCCCTCCCGGTCGAGGTCGCCCCGCTCCCCCAGCGGGCTGGGAGGCGTGTCGGACCAGACGTCGGGACTGATCTCGTTGGCCAACGACGAGAAGTTCGCCCCCCAGTAGGTGCTCCAGGCGAAGCCCGAGACCAGGGTGATGACCATCATCACCAGGCCCGCCACCCCCGCGATCCCGTGCAGGTCGCGCCAGCGGGCGCGCCCGCCCTTCGACCACCGGACCGACAGCAGCCGTCGACCGGTCCGCTCGGCCCCGCCCGAGCGCGACCGACGTGGCCACCAGAGGTACAGGCCGGACAGGACCAGGACGAGCGTCCAGACGCCGAGCAGCTCGAGGACGAGGTCGCCGATCACGTAGTCCCGCATGATCGGTTCGTCGTCCCAGATCGCCGCCACCGACGGGAGCGGGACCGTCCACGACTCGTTCGCGTCGAGGTAGCCGTGGAGCCGGTTGGACAGCCCGACGAGATCGCCCCCCAGGCGAGCGGTGCCCAGCACCTCCCCCGAGCCCGGGTCGACGAAGACCTCCGTCGCCGACCCGTCCTCCTCGGCGGCCACGAACACCGTCGAGTGACCGTCGTCGACGGGCGTGGCGAACGACTCGATCGAGGCGTCGGGCACCGCGGCGGCGGCCGCAGCGGCCTGTGCGTCGTAGGACACGCGCTCGGCGCGCGTCTCGACGGTGCGGAGCCCGGACTGGAGCGTGTCCTGGAGCGGCTGGGTGTAGAGGATCACCAGGCCGGTCACCGCCATCAGCAGGATGAACGGCATGGCGAAGACGCCCGAGTAGAAGTGGACCCGCCAGAGGCTGCGCCAGCGGCGGCTCGCTGCCGCGAACGCCGCCGCGTCGTCGGCGTGCTCCTCGTGCGGGTCGGGTTGGGTGGTCGACATCGCTCCCCCGTGGCATCGGTCGGCCACCGGATGGCCGCGGCGTCCCCTGACGCCGGGAGGGAGAGTCGGCGCTCAGCCCCGGTTGGTTCCCACCTCGACGCGGTAGTCGCCGTCGACACCGACGAAGGCCCGGAACCCGCCCGGGACCGCCCGGACCTCGACCGAGCGGATGCCCCGGCCCGCCACCGTGGGCGTTGCGGCTCCGTCGGCGGCGGGGACCCACAGGTCGGCGGTGGACGGCGCGGGGGTCGTCCCCTCGACCACCAGCGGGCCCGGCCCGCAGGGCTCGGCCTCGAGGTGGGTGAGCCGTCCCGGCACGGCCCGCGGGGAGGGACGGGTGCCGCAGGCCTGGATGCTGCGGGGCGTGGCGCAGCCTGGGAGCCGGGCAGCCACCTCGGCGTCGGTCAACGGGTAGCCGACGTTGTGGGGATCGCCGCATTGCTGCTCCCACTGCCACCAGATGTCCCCGGCGTAGCGCAGCTCGTCGACCAGCCGGTGCACCCGGGAGGTCCAGGTCCGGTTGAAGGCGGCGTCCCGGTACGCGCCGTACTCCCCCAGGACGACCGGCGTGCCGTAGACCGCGGCGGCCAGCGCGTACCCGCGCAACGAGAGGTCGAGGAACCCGGGCGTGTCGTCGAAGGACTCGGCGTAGGTGTGGGGGGCGAACACCAGGTTGGCGTCGTCGCTGAGGTCGAAGGGCCCGATGGGGAAGCCGCCCTGAAGCGGCTCGAAGAAGATCGCGTGGGTGGGTGCTCCCGGGGCGGCGGCTGCCTCGGCAGCGCGGATCGCCGAGATCGCCTGACGATGCGCGGCGGCCAGCCCCTCCATCGATCCGTCGGGGTCGTTGCCCAGCCCCGGCTCGTTGAGCAGGTCGTAGCCGGCCACGCCCGGATCCCCGGCGAAGCGGCCGGCGATGAAGCCCCAGAGGGCCGCGTAGGCGTCGCGGATGCCGGCACGGTTCGTGTAGAAGCTGTCCCAGGCCGCCAGCACGGCCGGGCTCGTCTCCCGCCGACCGTCGGGGCTGCACGTCTCGGCCCCGTCGGTGAAGGTGGCCCACGCCGGGGCGCCGTCCCATCCCCGGGCCCGCTGCCATCCGTCGGGGCACACGTGGTCGGCCGGGGTGAAGATGTGCTTGCCCCAGGCGTCCTGGTGGAGGTCGACCAGGACGTACATGCCGTGGGCGTTGGCGTCGGCCACCGCGGCTTCCACCCGCCGGGCGTAGGCCTCGTCGTAGCGGCCCCGCTCCGGCTCCCAGGACGACCAGCTGGTCACCAGCCGGACGACGTTGAACCCGAGCGCCGCGGCGTCGTCCCAGTCGGTGTCGTCCAGCTCGGCCACCGTCGGCAGGCGGGGATCGCTCTGGAAGTAGTCGCCCAGGTGATTGAAGTTGGCACCCCGCAGGATCACCTGCCGGCCGGCCGAGTCGACCAGGGCCGCTCCCGGTCCCCGGGTGGCCCGCAGCGGGAGCAGCTCGGTGCTCGCACCGGGGTCGGTGACCGCGGGTGGCGGCGTCACACAACCGGCCACGATCGTCACCGATGCCACCACGCTCACCCACCAGCGCCCCGTCCGCACGGCGGCGAAAGGTACCGCCTCAGAGGGCGACGACGTGGGGTGGCGGGAGCTCCCCTCGACCCACGGCGTCGGCCCGCCGGTGCAGCAGCTCGGCGGTGCCGTCCAAGCCGTCGGCCAGGATGAAGTCGCGCCGGGCCACCCCGTCGAGCACGCGCTCGGCCATCGCCGCCAGGTCGGCCACGGCCGGCTCGCGGCCCGTGGCCGCCGCGACCCGGGCCTTCAGCTCCTCGAAGGTCATCGAGGCCCGGCCGGTCCCCTCGCCCACGCGGGCCAGCTCGGCCGGTCGGTTGCGGGCGGCCGAGTAGAGCCCCGTGTCCATGAGTCCACCGGACGGGTAGAACACCGACGCCCGCAGCGCCGCGCCCTCCCGGACGAAGTTGTGCTGGAGCGATTCGGCGAAGCAGCTCACCGCCGCCTTGGAGGCGGCGTAGACGGAGGCCTGGGGCACGGGGGCGATGCCCCCGTCGCGCGACGACGTCAGCACCACCTGGCCGGGTCGGCCGTCGGCCAGCATCCGGGGCACGAACGTCGAGACGCCGATCCCGACGCCCACCACGTTCACCCCGAAGCACCAGCGCCAGTCGTTGGGCTCCTGCTGCCACGGCAGCCCGCCACCGCCCGAGGTCACGCCGGCGTTCAGGAACAGCAGGTCGCAGCGTCCGTGGCGGGCCCAGACGGCGTCGGCCAGCGTCGCGGTCGACACCTCGTCGGTGACGTCGGTGCGGACACCCGACACGTCACCGAGCGCCGACAGCTCGGCCACCGTGGCTTCGAGGGCCGTGAGCTCGACGTCGGCGATCACCACCGCCGCACCCCGTCCCAGCAGGGCGGCGCACAGCGCCCGACCGATGCCGCTGGCTCCGCCGGTGACCACGGCCACCGACCCCGCCAGCTCCAGCGGCGGCGCGTCGACGGCGTCGGCCGTCACGACCGCTCGCCCGGCCAGGCCATGCCGTAGTCGTCGAACCACCAGCGGGCCCGCCGCACCGCGTCGGGCGACGTCCGCAGCGCGGGGTCCTGCCCCAGCTCGGAGGGGCGCGGTCCCACCCGCTCGGCGACCGCCGTCAGCGCCTCCCGGTCGAGCCGGTAGCACTCGACGGCGTTGAGCCCGAGCAGGCATCGGGTGTCCTCGATCGAGACGTCGCGGAAGTCGCCCTGCAACCGCTCGGCGGTGTGGGGCCACGAGCCCTCGGGGTGCGGGTAGTCGGTGCCCCACATGAGCGCGTCGATCCCGTTCTGGTGGCGACGCCGGATCTCCTCCCGGCTCATGGTCGACGCGCCGATGAACACGTTGGTCCCGACGTACTCCGACGGCAGCCGTCGGATGAGGCCCTTGGTGCGGCTGTTGAGCTTCTTCACCTTGCGGTTGGCCCCGAAGGTCGTGTCGGCCTTCCAGAGCAGGTCGCCCAGCCAGTAGGAACCGCACTCGACCACGACGTAACGCAGCTCGGGGAAGCGGTCGAACTTCCCCGAGAGCAGGAGCTGCCACAGGATGCGGTGGGTCCAGAAGGGCACCTCGAGCACGAACTGGGCGAGGTTCTCGTTGTAGGAGGGCCAGTCGCCCTCGCCCGAGTGGGTGTGGACCACCAACCCGGTCTCGGCGCACGCCGCCCAGAACGGGTCGTAGACCGGGTGCCCGTAGGAGGGCTTGTCGTGCCACATGGTCGGCACCATGACCCCCCGGATGCCCGGCTGCGCGGCCAACCACTCGACCTCGCGCACGGCCTCCTCGACCCCGTGGATTACCGGCACCAAGCCCACGCCGGAGCGGCGAACCGGGTTCTGGGCGCAGAACTCGGCGATCCACCGGTTGTGGGCCCGAGCGCCGGCGAACGCCAGGGCCGGATCGGTGATCTGGCCCGCCGCCAACCCGGCCCCGAAGGGCGGCGACTCCTGGCCGGTCACCGAGTCGCCGTCGGCGAAGACGATCTCGCCGGCCACCCCGTCGATGTCGAGGTACTTGTCGCGGATGTCGGAGTCGAACGCGCCGAGGAGTCCCTCGGCGTTGTCCCGCTCCCACTGCTCCACGTACTCGCCGTTCACCTCCTCCACCATCACCCGGTGCTGATGGCGGTTCTCGACCCAATCGTCGAACTGCGGCCAGTACCGCTGCTCGAGGTAGGGCCGGTACTCCTCCGGCTTGAGCCCGGCGTGGCTGTCGGAGGAGACGATCAGGTACGGCGCGTCGCTCGTGTCGACGCCGACCAACGGATTCGGCATGGACCCCCCTCGGGTTTCGACCGCCGGCCGGACTCGGGTCCGGCGGCCGGGCTAGTCTTGCACAGTGTCACAGAAGGCGGGGCTCGACCAGGACCGGGTGGTGGAGGCCGCATTGGCCCTCGTCGAGTCGGAGGGGCCCGATGCCCTCACCATGCGACGGCTCGCCGCCGACCTCGGTGTCGCCACCACCACGATCTACTGGCACGTCGGGGGCCGCGACGAGGTCGTCGCCGCCCTCATCGAGCGCCTGTCGGTGCGCCTCGGCGGGCGGACCCCTCGAGGATCGGATCCGATCGAGCGGATCGAGTCGGCGGCCCTCCTCGTCTGGGAGAGCGCCTTCGCGCACCGCCACGTCACGGCCCTGGCCCACCAGTGCGGGCTCACCTCCCTGCTCGAGCTCCCCCTGGAGCTCACCCTGGCCCGCGAGCTCGACGCCGCAGGCATCCGTGGCACCGAGGCCCGTGACGCGCTGCGCTCGATCCTGATGTGCGTCGCCGGATTCCTGGTGGTCGCCCTCCGCCCACCCGAGTCGGTGCCGGCCGCACAACGGAGCCAAGCCCTGTGGGCCGAGGTCGTCGACGCCGAGATCGACCCCTCGACCGTCGTGGCCCTGGCCGGCCCCGTCGACGTGGAGGCGCTCTTCCGACGGACGCTGCGCGTCGTCATCGGCTCGTTCGTCCCCGACGCGATCCCCACATGAGGAGGCCCCGTGGCTGATCCCGATCCGACCACCCCACGCACCCGGCCCGGCGAGGTCGCGGGGCGACCGAAGCTGGTCGTGACCTACCCCACCGATCCCGAGGCCGTCGCCGCCCTCCTCCCGCCCGGCTTCGAGGCCTGCGGCGACCCGATCGTGCAGCTGTCGGTGTACTGCGTCCCGGTGCACGGCGAACCCGAGCACGGCATCAGCACCAAGGTCCCGGCCCGCTGGCAGGGCGTCGACGGGTGGTACTCCCTCGGCATCGGGATCGACCAGGAGTCGGCGATCTTCGTCAGCCGTGAGACCAACGGGCAGCCCAAGTTCCCCTGCGCGGTGCGGTACTTCCGGCTGGGCGACCGGATCGAGGCATCGGCCACCCACCAGGGCCACACGTTCGTCTCGGCCAGCGCCACCGTGCGCTCGACGGAGGTGCCCGCAGCGGACGAGTCGGTGGACCACGAGTGGTGGGTCAAGTGCTCACGGGCTGTGGGCACCGGGCCCGAGAGCGCCCCGGCCTACGACCTCGACCCGATGGTGGTGGACGTCACGACCTCGGGCGTGACGACCCACGTCGAGTACCTCGACGTCGAGCTCACGTTGCGCGAGAGCCCGTGGGACCCGGTGGCCGTGCTGCTCCCGCGGCGCGGCCCGGCCGAGGGGCGCCTGGTGACCACCCGCCACACCGGTCGCTCGATCGCACCGGCGGGGCCGCTCGACCCGGCGGCCTTCTGGCCCTTCGCCGACACCATCGGCGGGTCGCGCTGGCCGGGCCGCCGGGGCCAGCCGGCCTGAGCTGGCCGGGACCGGCCGGGTCGGTTCAGGCCTGACCGAAGATGGCGGGCATCTGGTCCCGGATGGCCGCGACGGCCGGCGACGGACCCCGCGGGGTCCCCTCCCCCAGCGCCAGGGCCAGGTCGAGGTCCTTCTGGGCGATCGCGACCACGTTGGACAGGTAGTCCGCCATGCCGCGCAGCGCCTCGGGGGGGAAGCCGGCCAGCGCGCTGAACCGTTCGATGACCGGCCCGAACTGCCCGTTGTGACGCCACGCCGCCACCAGCGCGTCGACCGACGCACCCTGGTGGGCCACCAGCTCGTAGGCGGCGATCAGCGCGGCCTGCTGGGCGTAGGTCATGACGTTCACCCCGATCTTCACCGCCGCGCCCGAGCCGGCGGGACCCGTGTCGATCAGCAGGTCCGAGTAGCGGTCGAGCACCTCGCGGGCGCGAGGCGCCACCTCGTCGAGCGCGCTCACGAACATGACCAGCTGGCCCTCCCGGGCCGCCGCGTCGCCGCCGGCCACGCAGGCGTCGTGGCAGCGTCCACCCCACGCAGCCACCCGCTCGGCAGCGGTCCGCATGGTGTCGGGGTGCACGGTCGAGTGGATCAGCACGGTCAGCCCGTGGTGTGCACCGTCCTCGAGGGCGTCGACCACGGCCAGCACGTGGTGGTCGGCGGGCACGCAGATGCTCACCACGTCGCTGCGGCGCGCCACCTCGGCGGCATCGGCGGCCCCCTGCGCGCCGCCCGCCACCGCGGCGTCGAGCGCGGCCGCGTCGAGGTCGAAGGCGACGACCGGCCGACCGGAGGTCACCAGTCGCGAGCACATGGCCCGCCCCATCTCGCCCAGTCCGATGTACCCGTCGTCCAACCCGGTGGTTCCCATGTCGCCTCCCCTCGGCGGCCGGACGCTAGGCGGCCGCACACTCCGGGTGCACCACCGACCGGGCGCCCTCCCGGCCCCGGGTAGGGTGCCGGCGTGTCGAGCGGCATCCCCCTCCACGACCTGTTGGGCCTCACCTTCGAGCGGCCGGAACGGGGTTCGACCGCCGCTGCGGTGCGGATGCCGGTCCGCCCGGCCGCGTTCGGGTTCACCCAGAACCTCCACGGCGGCGCCATCGCCACCCTCGTCGACCTCGCCTGCGCGTTGGCGGCGGCCCGCGCCACCGACTTCGATCCGGCCGTGGAGTCCCTGGTCACCTCGGACATGCACGTGCGCTACCTGGGTGTTCCACGCACCGAGGAGGTGGTGGCCCGGGCCGAGGTACAGCGGGCGGGGCGCCAGCTCATCGTCGTCGACTGCCGCGTCTCCGACACCGGTGGCGAACAGGGCGGGGAGGACCGCCTCATCGCCCTGGCCGACTTCTCGCTGATGCGGGTACCGCTGCGGCGCCCGCTGCCGGTCCCACCCGACGCCCCCTGACGGAGGACACCCATGACCATCGACGGCTCCGAGCTCCGACTGCTGGTCGACGGCGAGCTCCGCCCCGCCACTGGTGGCGCCACCTACGACAACATCTCGCCCGCCACCGGCCAGGTGGCGGGCACCGCACCCGACGCCACGCCGGCCGATGCCGAGGCGGCGCTCGATGCCGCCCGCCGAGCCTTCGACGAGTCGTCCTGGGCCTCCGACGTGGGCTTGCGCGTGCGGGTGCTCCGCCAGCTCGACGCCGCACTGCGCGAGCACGCCGACGAGCTGACGGAGCTGACCATCGCCGAGGTCGGCGCCCCTCGGTCGGCGTGCGCGGCCGTGCAGGTCGAGGCGCCGCTCGACATCGTCGGGTGGTACGCGGACCTGGCCGGGTCCTACGAGTGGCGGACCGAGCTGGGCGAGCGGGACACGCTCGGCGGGCGGTGCCGACGCTGGATCGAGCGTGAACCGGCCGGAGTGGTGGCCGCCATCACCCCGTGGAACGTGCCCAACCAGATCAACCTGGCCAAGGTCGTGCCGGCGCTCGCCGCCGGCTGCGCCGTCGTGCTCAAGCCGGCGCCCGACACCCCCTGGACGGGCCTCGCCCTCGGCCGCCTGCTGGCCGAGCACACCGACGCTCCGGCCGGCGTCCTCAACGTCCTCACCGCAGCCGACCCCGCCTTCGGCGAGCTGCTCACCACCGACCCCCGGGTCGACATGGTGAGCTTCACCGGCTCGACCGCCACCGGCAAGCGGGTCATGGCGGCGGCGTCGGCCAACGTCACCAAGGTGTTCCTCGAGCTGGGTGGCAAGTCGGTCCACCTGGTCCTGCCCGACGTGGCGGACCTGGGCCCGGCCGCCGCCTTCGCCGCCTTCGGGATCGCCATGGTGTGCGGCCAGGGGTGCGCGCTGACCACCCGCGTGCTGCTCCCCCGCCACCGCTACGAGGAGGGCGTCGAGCAGCTCGCCGCCATGATGACGTCGCTGCCGGTGGGCGACCCGGCCGACGCCGCCACGATGATGGGCCCGTTGATCAACCCGGCCCAGCTCGACCGGGTGGAGCGCTACGTCGCCAGCGCCGTGGGCGAGGGCGCCCGCGTGGTGTGCGGCGGCGGACGGCCCGAGGGCTTGCCCGATGACCTGACCGGCGGGAACTGGTTCGAGGCGACGCTGCTGGCCGACGTCACCAACCAGATGACCGTGGCCCGGGAGGAGATCTTCGGTCCGGTGCTGGTGGCCATCGCCTACGACGACGAGGACGAGGCCGTCGCCATCGCCAACGACTCCCCCTACGGCCTGTCCGGCGCGGTGTTCTCGGACGACCCCGCCCACGCCACCGCCGTGGCCCGCCGGCTCCGCACCGGGACGGTCTCGATCAACGGCGGCGTCTGGTACGGCCCCGACGTGCCCTTCGGCGGCTACAAGCAGTCCGGGATCGGCCGGGAGATGGGCGTGGCCGGCTTCGAGGAGCACCTCGAGCTGAAGTCGTTCGCCGAACCGGTCTGAGGACGACCCTCCCCGACGGGCGAGCCCTCAGCGATCGAACAGCGTGGCGACGGCCTCGATCACCGCGGCAGCGTCCAGCGTGCGGTCGATCCGAGCGGGGTAGACGGCCAGCCCGAACCCGATCGCGATGAGGGCGTCGGCCAGCTCGGGCGGGGCGTCGGGTCGCCATTCGGCCACCGCGGCCCGCACCAGCGCCTCGAGGCCGACCGCACCGTCGCCGAGCGGGCCGGCCAGCTCGGGGTGGCGGGCCCGGTCGAGCGGGGCGAGGGCCACCAACGTCACCAGGTCGGGCGCCTCGGCGGCCAGCGCGCCCAGTCGGCGCAGGAACGGCGCAGGACCGGCGCCGGCCGGGGTCAGGGCCAGCTCATGGGCCAACACATCGCCCAACTCGCCCATGGCGTCGTCGACCACCCGGGCGTAGAGCTCGGCCTTCGACCCGAAGTGGTGGCGCAGGTTGGCCGGCTCCATCCCGGCCGCGGCCGCCAGCTCCCGGGTCGACGCCCCGGCGTAGCCGTCGCGGGCGAAGACCCGGCGCGCCGCGGCCAGCGCGACACCCCGCGACTCGTCGCCGGAGCGACCGGCGGGGCGACCGCGTCCCGGACCCGGCGCGCTCGAGCTCACGGCGACGGCAGGGTGATCGGCGTCACGTAGATGTTCGTGGGCCCCAACTGCCCGGCCACCCAGGGCAGGTCGGGACCGGGGCTCCCGTCGTCGGGCAGCGGCGAGCTGTAGTTGTAGACGTCGATCGAATGGGGACCGGTCCAGACGATCCCCGGGAACGCCGTGTCGCCCCGGCTGGGCAGGTCGGCCACCCAGTCGACCACGCCCCGCTCGGTGTCGAGCCTCCACAGCGCCAGGCGCTTCGGCGTCACCCAGTAGGCCGCCTGGTAGGCCAGGAGCTGGAGGTCGCGTGGAGCGGCCAGGCCGAGGTCGTAGCGGCCCTCGTTGGCCAGCTGACGACGGGCCAGCAGCCAGACGTCACCCTCGTGGGAGAACAGCAGCGGCGAGTCGAACTTGCGGGGATCGTCGCGGCAGGTCCAGTCGGTGCGATCGTCGGCCGGCGCGCTGCACACGAGGGACCCGAACCGACCCCGCTCGCCGGCCTCGTTGCGCATCACGGCCCACAGGCGGCCCTCGCCGTCCAGCGCCACGTCGGTCTCGCCGGCACCGCCGGTGTGCACCACGGTCCGATCGGGGTCGAGGGGACGCCAGTCGAACCCGTCGTCGGTGGTGAGCAGCTCCACCTCGATGGCCGCCTCGCCGGCCGAGTACGAGTCGCCGCCGCCCCGGTAGCGCACCATGATCGGCCGACCGTCGAGCCACCGGGTCCGCCACACCACGGCATCGTCGGGGCTGACCGCCACCGGCTCGGACCATCGGCCCGTTCCGCCGGGGCCCACGGACCGCTTCGACGCGAAGACCCGTCCGGGTTGGAAGGCGAAGGGGTTCGTCCCGGCCTCGAAGAAGTACAGGAAGACCGATCCGTCGAGCTCGAGGAGTCGGGGTTCGCGGAGGTCACGACCCCGGTCGATCACCGTCTCGGTGCTCCACGTCGTCCCGTCGTCGTCGCTGCGGAAGACCACGATCCGGGTGAACGGCGAGGCGAAGTGGACCCACGAGGTCCGGATGGCCAGATAGCGACTCCCGCCCGCGACGAGCACGTCGAGGTTGTTGTTGGCCTGCCCCAGCGGTGCATCGGCGGGGATGCCGGGTCCGGGCAGCACCTGGGTGGTGGCCCCGATCACCGGCTGTGGCCGGGGCACCGCCGGAGGGCCCCAGGGTGGCGCCGAGGGCGATGCCGGCGGCGCACAGCCGGCGGCGATCGCTGCGCCCGCGGCGACGGCGGTGAGGGCGAACCCGAAGGTCGCATGGCGCAGCAGTCGTCGTGGCACGCCCGCGAGGCTAGCGCGCTTGTTCCCCAATCGGGGAATTCAGGAGCCGGCGTCGTAGAACTGCGCGTACCAGCGTCGGAACTCGGCGATGTTGCCGTCGCCCTTCACCAGGACCGGGCGCTCGAGGAACACCTTGTCGCGCCAGATGGGCACGTCGGCCATCAGGCCGTACTCCCCGGTCACGCCGGCCACCATGTCGTCGGCCAGGTGGGCCAGCGGGGCGGCCACGTGGAAGTGCCAGTTCAGGCGGCAGTGCCGTCGGTCGATCGGGGTCGTGGTCGTGAGCACCGTCATCATGTTCGGCACCCGCAGCACCGCGATGCCCGGCCCGAAGGTCTCCCGGTAGAACTCGGTCCCGTCGGGGAGCAGCTCCACCACCTTGGAGAACGGTCCGTCGGTGGTGAACGTCGAGACGTCGTCGGGCACGGTCTCGCGTCGGTGCACGACGTGGAGGTGCGCGTAGTCGACGTTGTTCTCGGCCATCTCCTGGAGCGCCGCGGTCAGCTCGAAGTGCCACGGGTGGGGTCCGGAGAACGCCGGGTCGCCGACCTCGGGAACGGCCGGGATCTCGTAGGCCGGCGGCGCGCCCGCCGCGTGGTACCAGGCGAACACGAAGCCGTCCTGCTCCCGCACCTCGTAGGTGCGGAGGCAGGCCCGGGACGGGATGCGTGACTCGCCGTAGGGGATCTCCACGCAGGTGCCCGACGTGTCGAAGCGCCAGCCGTGGTACGGGCAGTGGATCGTGTCCTCGCTGACCCAGCCGCCACCCAGGTGCGCACCCAGGTGGGGGCAGTGGGCGTCGGCCACCGTCGGCGGTCCGCCGGCCTCGGGCCGGAACACCACCAGCTCGCGTCCGACGGCGATGATCGAGCGGATCTCCCCCGGCCCGAGGTCGTGGCTCGACACGATCGAGTACCACCCGTTGGGGATGGGCGGGGGCTCCGGGCGACCCTCGAGCTCGTAGGCCACCGGGCTGGTGGCCCAGGTCCCACCGGCCTCCGCCCCGTCCACCTGCCGGCGGCGGGAGGTGTGGGGTCGGGTGCCCGACGGCACCACGGTCCGCCGCAGGGCGTCGCCCACGTCGATGCCCGGTTCGTCGAGATCGCTCACGCGGGCGAGTCTCGCAGCCCGCGCCACGAGCGCCAAGCCCGAACGGTCAACCGCGGTGGTCGGCGACGCCGCACCCGAGGGGCGTGGCACCCGAAGGTGACCCCGTGGCCGGGGAGCCCGCCGGCTCGCGGCGACGTCGGTGACGTCGGTTCTCCTTCCGGAGCCGTCGACTCACCGCCCGCCGATCGAGGTACACGGAGGCGACGACCGCGACGACGGCCCAGACGACCATGACGAGTCCTGCGTGCCCCAGGTGCATGGCCGGAACCTACGAAACCCCGCACCGGGCCGGAAGGGGCGCGGGATGGATTGCCCAGTCGAACGGGCTCGCCGGATCAGCCATCAGGTCACCACGAAGGTCACGGTCAGTGGAGCGGGGGCCGAGCCGGAACCGCCGCCGGGCGAGGCGGTGATGGTGTAGGTCCCGGGGGTCGACGGCACGGTCCACGAGTTGGCGGTGACCCCGCCACCCATCATGTCGTACGGGAAGGTCTCCGCCCGCCGCGATCCCCCGGGGTAGGTGA